>Ga0180218_1000003_pt1 | contig 1383666 bp, 1324 predicted proteins | sample eDN3rd37CKraftBY_FD_151334 | JGI IMG/M metagenome (GOLD analysis project Ga0180218, IMG submission 151334) | Enriched backyard soil microbial communities from Emeryville, California, USA - eDNA 3rd pass 37_C Kraft BY (version 2) (version 2) | ecosystem: Environmental > Terrestrial > Soil >... | reverse complement strand
GCAAGCCGGGTTCGGTGAAGCCGCACACGAAGTTCAAGGCCGAGGCTTACATCCTGACGAAGGAAGAGGGCGGGCGGCACACGCCGTTCTTCACCAACTACCGTCCGCAGTTCTACTTCCGCACGACCGACGTGACCGGCATCGTGCATCTGCCGGCGGGCACGGAGATGGTGATGCCCGGCGACAACGTGTCGATGGAAGTGCACCTGATCGTGCCGATCGCGATGGAAGAGAAGCTGCGCTTCGCCATTCGCGAGGGCGGCCGCACCGTCGGCGCCGGAGTGGTCGCAAGCATCATCGAATAAACAGAGTACGGGCGTTCCCTCGCTGTGGCGAGGGAACGCAGCGTCCCGTGACGTGCGGGGCGGAACGAGACGCTAGTAATCACTGGATCGGCCGCTGGCGCGGTCGATGGCAGTCGAGAGAGACGAACAAATGAACGGCCAAAATATCCGGATCCGGCTCAAGGCCTTCGACCATCGGATTCTCGATGCGTCGACGCGCGAGATCGTGAATACGGCCAAGCGGACCGGCGCACAGGTTCGCGGCCCGATCCCGCTGCCGACCCGGATCGAGAAGTTCACGGTCAACCGCTCGCCGCATATCGACAAGACCAGCCGCGAGCAGTTCGAGATGCGCACGCATAAGCGCCTGCTCGATATCGTCGACCCGACCCCGCAAACGGTGGACGCGCTGATGAAGCTCGACCTCGCTGCCGGCGTCGATGTCGAGATCAAGCTCTAAGGAAGACGAGGACAGTACGATGCGCTCCGGAGTGATCGCGCAAAAGGTCGGAATGACCCGCATCTACACCGATGCCGGTGAGCACGTCCCCGTGACGGTGCTGCGGCTCGCAGGATGTCAGGTTGTCGGCCACCGCACCAAGGACAAGAATGGCTACGTCGCCATTCAGCTTGGGGCCGGCACGCGCAAAACCAACAATCTGAACAAGGCGGACCGCGGCTATTTTGGCGCCGTCAAGGTCAAGCCGAAGGTGAAGCTTGCCGAGTTCCGCGTCAGCGATGACGCCGTGATCCCGGTCGGCGCAGAAATCACCGCCGACCATTTCGTCGCGGGCCAGTTCGTCGACGTCACCGGCACGACCATCGGCAAGGGTTTCGCCGGCGGCATGAAGCGCTGGAATTTCGGCGGCCTGCGCGCTTCGCACGGCGTGTCGATCTCGCATCGCTCGATCGGTTCGACCGGCGGCCGTCAGGACCCGGGCAGGACCTTCAAGAACAAGAAGATGCCGGGCCATCTGGGTGTCGATCGCGTGACCACGCTCAACCTCAAAATTGCGCGGGTCGATGTCGAGCGCGGGCTGCTGCTCGTCGAAGGCGCGGTACCGGGCGCCGATGGCGGCTGGATCCGGGTTCGCGACGCGGTGAAGAAGGCGCTGCCGACGGATGCGCCGAAGCCGGGCAAGTTCAAGCTGGCCGATGCTGCCGAAGCGAAGGCCTCCGATACGCCGGCGGATGCAGCGCCTGCAGCAGCCACGAAGGAGGGCGAATAATGGAACTGACGGTTCTCGCCCTTGACGGGAAAGAAGCGGGCAAGGTGTCGCTCTCGCAAGAGATTTTCGGCCTTGAGCCGCGCCCGGACCTGATCCAGCGTTGCGTCAACTGGCAGCTCGCCAGGCGCCAGCGCGGCACGCACAAGACCAAGGACCGCGGCGAAGTCGCTCGTACCGGCAAGAAGATGCACGCGCAGAAAGGCACCGGCGGCGCCCGCCACGGTTCGCAGCGCGCCAATCTGTTCCGCGGCGGCGGTCGGGTGTTCGGTCCGGTCGTGCGCAGCCATGCGATCGATCTGCCGAAGAAGGTGCGGGCTCTGGCGCTCCGCCATGCGCTCTCGTCGAAGGCGAAGGATGGCGGCATCGTCATTCTCGACAAGGCGACGGTGAGCGAGGGCAAGACCAAGGTGCTCGCCGGTCAGCTCGACAAGCTCGGTTGGGGCAATGCCCTGATCGTCGACGGCCAGGAGGTCGAGGCGAACTTCCAACTTGCCGCCCGCAACATTCCGAATATCGACGTGCTGCCGGTGCAGGGCATCAATGTCTACGACATCCTGCGTCGCAAGACGCTGGTGCTGACCAAGACCGCGCTCGACGCGTTGGAGGCGCGCTTCAAATGACCACCACCGATCCGCGTCATTACGACGTTATCCTGTCGCCGGTGATCACCGAGAAGGCGACGCTCGTGTCCGAGCACGGCAAGGTCGTGTTCAGGGTCGCGGGCACGGCGACCAAGGTGCAGATCAAGGACGCCGTCGAGAAGCTGTTCGACGTGAAGGTCAAGAGCGTCAACACGCTGAACCGCAAGGGCAAGCGCAAGATGTTCAAGGGCGTTGCCGGCCGGCAGTCCGACAGCAAGCGCGCGATCGTGACCCTCGAAGAGGGTCACCGCATCGACGTGACGACGGGCCTCTGAGGGGACTGCAATGGCACTTAAGCATTTCAAACCAACGAGCCCGGGTCAGCGCAACCTGACGATCGTCGATCGCTCGGCGCTGCACAAGGGCGCGCCGGTGAAGACGCTGACCGAAGGTCAGAGCGCGAGCGGCGGCCGCAACAACCGCGGCCGGACGACGACGCGGTTTCGCGGCGGCGGCCACAAGCAGGCGTATCGCCGGGTCGACTTCAAGCGCACCAAGCACGACATGGTCGCGAAGGTCGAGCGGCTGGAATACGATCCCAACCGCACGAGCTTCATCGCGCTGATCAAGTACGAGGATGGCGAGCTCGCCTATATCCTGGCGCCGCAGCGCCTCGCGGCTGGCGACAGCGTCGTCTCGGGCGAGCGCGTCGACGTCAAGCCGGGCAACGCGATGCCGATCGCCAATATCCCGGTCGGTACCATCGTCCACAATGTCGAGCTGAAGATTGGCAAAGGCGGCCAGGTGGCCCGCTCCGCCGGCAGCTACGCGCAGATCGTCGGCCGCGACCAGGAGCACGTCATCCTGCGTCTGAACTCCGGCGAGCAGCGCCTGGTGCACGGCCGCTGCATGGCGTCGGTCGGTGCGGTGTCGAACCCGGACCACATGAACACGTCGATCGGCAAGGCCGGCCGGCAGCGCTGGCGCGGGCGGCGTCCGCATAACCGCGGCATCACCATGAACCCGGTCGATCACCCGCACGGCGGCCGCACCAAGGGCGGCGTCCACTGGTCGACGCCGTGGGGCTTCCCGACCAAGGGCAAGAAGACCCGCAAGAACAAGCGCACGCAGAAGTTCATCTTCGCGAGCCGCCACGAACGCAAGAAGCAGAAGTAGGACCAGCGACATGACTCGCTCAGTTTGGAAAGGCCCGTTTGTCGACGGCTATCTGCTGAAGAAGGCAGAGAAGGCGCGCGCTTCCGGCCGGCACGATGTCATCAAGATCTGGAGCCGTCGCTCGACGATCCTGCCGCAGTTCGTCGGTCTGAATTTCGGCGTCTACAACGGCCAGAAGCATGTTCCGGTGCTGATCACCGAGGAGATGGTCGGCCACAAGTTCGGTGAGTTTGCGCCGACGCGCACGTTCCACGGACACGCGGCCGACCGCAAAGCCAAACGCGCCTGAGCGGCGGCTAGAATTTGAAGAGAGCACGATATGGGTAAACCAGCGCGCGAACGGACACTGGCGGATAACGAGGCAAAGGCAGTCAGCCGCATGCTTCGCATATCGCCGCAGAAACTGAATCTCGTCGCGCAGATGATCCGCGGCAAGAAGGTCGCGAGCGCGCTCGCCGATCTCGAGTTCTCGCGCAAGCGCATCGCCAAGGACGTGCGCAAGTGCCTCGAATCTGCGATCGCCAATGCGGAGAATAACCACGAACTCGACGTCGACGATCTCGTCGTCGCCGAGGCGCATGTCGGCAAGGGCCTGGTGCTGCGGCGGTTTCATGCGCGCGGCCGCGGTCGTTCGTCGGCGATCAACAAGCCGTTCGCGCATTTGACGATCGTCGTGCGCGAAGTCGAGGCGAAGGCACAGGCCTGAGGAGCAGTCGATGGGTCAAAAAATCAATCCGATCGGCCTGCGGGTCGGCATCAACCGCACCTGGGACTCGCGCTGGTACGCGAACAAGGCCGATTACGCGACGCTGCTGCATGAAGACATCAAGATCCGCAAGATGTTGATGAAGGAACTCAAGCAGGCGGCTGTGTCGAAGATCGTGATCGAGCGCCCGCACAAGAAGTGCCGGGTGACGATCTATTCGGCGCGGCCGGGCGTGGTGATCGGCAAAAAGGGTGCCGATATCGAGAAGCTGCGCAAGATGGTGTCGAAGCTGACCGACAGCGACGTCGTCATCAACATCACCGAGATCCGCAAGCCGGAACTCGATGCGAAGCTCGTCGCGGAATCGATCGCGCAGCAGCTCGAGCGCCGCGTGGCGTTCCGCCGTGCGATGAAGCGCGCCGTGCAGTCGTCGATGCGGCTTGGCGCTGAAGGCATCCGCATCAACTGCTCCGGCCGGCTCGGCGGCGCCGAGATCGCGCGGCTCGAGTGGTATCGCGAGGGACGCGTGCCGCTGCATACGCTGCGCGCCGACGTCGACTACGGTGTCGCCACTGCTTTCACGACCTTCGGCACCTGCGGCGTGAAGGTCTGGATCTTCAAGGGCGAGATCCTCGAGCACGATCCGATGGCGCAGGACAAGAAGCTGGCCGATGGCGGCGAGGGGTCTCGCCCGCGTCGCGACGTCGCGTAACGCCGGCGTGAGATTGGCCTCGAACGAATAAGAGCAAGGCATGCTGCAACCGAAACGCACGAAATTCCGCAAGGCGCATAAGGGCCGCATTCACGGCGTCGCCTCGAGCGGCGCGGAACTGTCCTTCGGGCAGTTCGGCCTGAAGGCGATGGAGCCGGAGCGCGTCACCGCGCGTCAGATCGAGGCCGCGCGCCGCGCGCTGACGCGACACATGAAGCGGGCTGGTCGCGTCTGGATCCGCATTTTCCCGGATGTCCCGGTCTCGAAGAAGCCGCTGGAAGTCCGCATGGGCTCCGGCAAGGGCGCGCCGGAATTGTGGGTCTGCCGCGTCAAGCCTGGCCGCATCATGTTCGAGGTCGATGGCATTTCCCAGCAGCTCGCGCGGGAAGCGCTGACGCTGGCTGCGGCGAAGCTGCCGATCAAGACGCGTTTCGTTGCGCGCATCGCGGAGTAACCGGTCATGAAAACCTCAGATGTTCGCGCGATGTCTCTCGATCAACTCGACGACGAAGTGCTCAAGCTGAAGAAAGAGCAGTTCAATCTGCGGTTCCAGCGGGCCACCGGCCAGCTTGAGAACACCGCCCGTGTTCGGGTGATCCGTCGCGACATCGCCCGGATCAAGACGATCGCCGCCGAGAAGCGTGTCGGCGCGGAAGGTCAATCGAAAAAGGCGTCGAAGGGCAAGTCAGCCGCGTCGGCGAAGAAGGAATAGAGGTTCGCTATGCCGAAGCGTCAGTTGCAGGGCACCGTCGTTAGCGACAAGCAGGACAAGACCGTTGTCGTGCGTGTCGAGCGCCGGTTCACCCATCCGACGATGAAGAAGACCGTCCGTCGCTCGAAGAACTATCACGCGCACGACGAGAAGAACGAATATTCGGTCGGCGATATTGTCTGGATTGAAGAGCATCGCCCGATTTCGAAGAACAAGCGCTGGGCGGTCGTCCAGGGCGAGAAGAAGCAGAAAGTTTCGTGAGGTCGCGCGGCCGCGATGATCGCGGACGCAGACTGCACGAACGGAAGAACACAGGAACCGCATCATGATTCAGATGCAAACGAATCTGGACGTCGCCGACAATTCCGGCGCCCGGCGCGTCATGTGCATCAAGGTGCTCGGTGGCTCGCATCGCAAATACGCGACCATCGGCGATGTCATCGTCGTCTCGGTGAAGGAGGCCATTCCGCGCGGCCGCGTCAAGAAGGGCGACGTCATGAAGGCGGTGGTGGTTCGGATCGCCAAGGACATCCGTCGTCCGGACGGCTCGGTCATCCGTTTCGATCGCAACGCGGCGGTGCTCATCAATGCACAGGCCGAGCCGGTCGGCACGCGTATCTTCGGACCGGTGCCGCGCGAGCTGCGCGCCAAGAACCACATGAAGATCATTTCGCTGGCGCCGGAGGTGCTCTAATGGCTGCGAAGATTCGCAAGGGCGACAAGGTCGTCGTGCTCGCGGGCCGCGACAAGGGCCGCACCGGTGAGGTGATCGAGGTGCGCCCGACGCAATCGCGCGTCGTCGTGCGCGGCGTCAACATGGTCAAGCGTCACCAGAAGCAGACGGCCCAGCAGGAGGGCGGCATCATCTCCAAGGAAGCCGCCATCCATCTGTCGAACGTCGCGCTGGCTGACCCGCAGGACGGCAAGGCGACGCGCGTGGGATTCAAGTACGTCGGCGAGGGCCAGGACCGGCGCAAGATTCGCGTCGCCCGCCGATCGGGAGTCGAAATCGATGGCTGACACGAAGCAGAATACCGAGGCCAAAAAGGCGAAAGCCGCGGACAAGGGCAAGAAGCCCGTCGCCGCCGAGCAGGCCGGCGCGCCGAAGGCGAAGGCTCCGAAGGAGCGTTCGACCTATGTCGCGCGCCTGAAGACCGAGTTCGAATCCCGCATCCGCGGGGATCTGACGAAGAAATTCGGCTATGCGAACCCGATGATGGTGCCGCGCATCACCAAGGTGGTGCTGAATATCGGCGCCGGCGAAGGCGTCGCCGACCGCAAGAAGGTCGACAATGCCGCGGCGGATCTCACCGCGATCGCCGGCCAGAAGTCGGTCATCACCAAGTCGCGTAAGTCGATTGCGACGTTCAAGCTGCGCGACGGCCAGGCGATCGGCGCCAAGGTGACGCTGCGCAAGGCGCGGATGTACGACTTTCTCGATCGCCTGGTGAATATCGCGCTGCCGCGCGTCCGCGACTTCCGCGGGCTCAACCCGAAGAGCTTTGACGGCCGCGGCAACTATTCGCTCGGCATCAAGGAGCACATCATTTTCCCGGAGATCGACTTCGACAAGGTCACCGATAGCTGGGGCATGGACATCACCGTTTGCACGACGGCGCGCACCGACGACGAGGCGCGTGCGCTGCTCGCGGCATTCAACTTCCCGTTCCGGCAGTGAGAGGCGAGAGCCTCTCAGACGCGGAAATTCAGGAGAGCTAGATGGCTAAGAAGAGTTCGGTCGAGAAGAACAACCGGCGCAAGCGGATGGTCAAGCGCTATTCGTCGCGCCGCGCCAAGCTCAAGGCGATCGTGCACGACAAGACGCTTCCGGTTGAAGAGCGTTTCGCGGCGACGCTGAAGCTGGCCGAGTTGCCCCGCAACTCGTCGAAAACGCGGGTGATGAACCGTTGCGAACTGACTGGCCGTCCCCATGCGGTGTTCCGCAAGCACCGTCTCAGCCGTATTGCGCTGCGCGACCTCGGCAATATGGGCCTGATTCCGGGCCTGGTGAAGTCGAGCTGGTAAGGAGGGGCGCATGTCAGTCAATGACCCGATCGGGGATATGATCACCCGGATCCGCAATGCGCAGATGCGCAACAAGTCCAAGGTGTCGCTGCCGGGCTCGCGCCTGCGCGAGCGCCTGCTCGAGGTGCTGAAGGCAGAAGGCTATATCCGCGACTACGCTACTGTCGCGCATGCCAACGGCCGCAGCGAGATCGAGATCGAGCTCAAGTATTTCGACGGCGTGCCGGTGATCCGCGAGATCGCGCGCGTGTCGAAGCCGGGACGCCGCGTCTATGCGTCGGTGAAGACGCTGCCGCGCGTCCACAACGGCCTGGGCATTTCCATTCTGTCGACGCCGAAGGGTGTGATGGCGGATCATGCCGCTCGCGAAGCGAACGTCGGCGGCGAAATCATCTGCACGGTGTTCTGATGTCCCGTATCGGTAAAAAACCAGTCGTTGTCCCCGCCGGCGTCACCGCCAGCGTCGAGGGGCAGACCGTCAAGGTGAAGGGCCCCAAGGGTGCGCTTGCGCATGTCCTGCACGACGATGTCGTCGCGAAGATGGACAAGGAAGGCATCCATGTTGCGCCGCGCGTTCAGTCGATCCGGGCGCGTTCGCAGTGGGGCACGGCCCGTACGCTGGTCAACAATCTGGTGACCGGCGTCACCAAGGGCTTCGAGGAGAAGCTGGAGATCGTCGGCGTCGGCTTCCGCGCCGCGGTGCAGGGCAAGCAGCTCCAGCTCCAGCTCGGTTTCAGCCACGACGTCAATTTCCAGATCCCGGAAGGCATCGCCATCGCGACGCCGAAGCCGACGGAAATCGTCATCACCGGCATGGACAAGCAGAAGGTCGGCCACGTCGCTTCTGTGATCCGTGCCTACCGCCCGCCGGAGCCCTACAAGGGCAAGGGCGTGAAATACGCAGGCGAATACATCTTCCGCAAGGAAGGCAAGAAGAAGTGACGGGAGCGTCGTATGTCTAGGCAAGCAATCCGCACCCAGCGGCGCAAGGAATCGGTCCGCCGCAACGTCAAGCGCGCCGGCGGCAGCCGTACGCGGCTGTCCGTGCATCGGACCGGCCTGCACATCTATGCGCAGCTCATCAATGATGAGAAGGGCGTGACCATGGCGTCGGCTTCGACGCTGGAGAAGGACGTGCGCGCCGCCGGCAAGTCCGGCGCCAATGTCGAAGCGGCCAAGGCGGTCGGCAAGCTGATCGCCGAGCGGGCTTTGGCGAAAGGCATCAAGGACGTCGTGTTCGATCGCGGCGGTTATATTTATCATGGCCGCGTCAAGGCGCTGGCCGATGCCGCCCGCGAGGGCGGGCTCAACTTCTAACGCGGACGGATATTCATGGCACGGGAACGCGAAGGTCGCGGCGATCGCAAACGGGAAGAGCGCGACAGCGAGTTCGTCGACAAGCTCGTCCACATCAACCGCGTCGCCAAGGTGGTGAAGGGCGGCAAGCGCTTCGGCTTTGCGGCGCTGGTTGTGATCGGCGATCAGAAGGGCCGGGTCGGCTTCGGCCACGGCAAGGCGCGTGAGGTGCCGGAGGCAATCCGCAAGGCGACGGATTCGGCCAAGCGCGGCCTGACCCGCGTGGCGCTGCGCGAAGGACGGACGCTGCATCATGACGTGTTCGGCCGCCACGGCGCCGGCAAGGTCTATCTGCGCTCGGCGCCTCCCGGCACCGGCATCATCGCCGGCGGTCCGATGCGCGCGGTGTTCGAGACGCTTGGCGTCCAGGACGTCGTGGCGAAGTCCGTCGGCACGTCGAATCCGTACAACGTCATCCGTGCGACGTTCGATGCGCTCAAGCATCAGGATTCCCCGCGTTCGGTCGCGGCGCGCCGCAACATCAAGGTATCCACGCTGCAGTCGCGCCGCACCGGCATCGACAGCGAAGTGGCGGCCGACTGACCGTCGAGACAGGTAAGAGACGATGGCGAAATCCGGTAAAACAGTGAAAGTCGAGCAGGTCGGCAGCCCGATCCGTCGCATTGGTGCGCAGCGCCAGACGTTGATCGGCCTCGGCCTCAACAAGATCGGCCGTGTCAGGGAATTGCCCGATACGGCGGCGATCCGCGGCATGATCGCCTCGGTCAGCCACCTGGTGCGCGTACACGAAACGAAGGACTAGCTTTCGTCATGGCGCGGCGCGAGGCGAAGGTTCTTCGCGCCGGCCGCGGGCTTCTCCGGAACGGCGATGTAGCGCCGTCGGCACGAGCCACCCGGCGGATCGCCGGCATGACCGAACAGGAATGAGGACGAGATCATGAAGCTCAATCAGATCGCCGACCGCCCCGGCGCCCGCAAGAATCGCATGCGCGTCGGCCGCGGCATCGGCTCGGGCATGGGCAAGACTGGCGGCCGCGGCGGCAAGGGCCAGACGGCGCGCTCCGGCGTGAGCATCAAGGGCTTTGAAGGCGGCCAGATGCCGCTGCATCGCCGGCTGCCGAAGCGTGGCTTCCGCAATACCTCCTTCGCGGTCGCTCTCAACGAGATCAACATCGGCGACCTGCAGAAGGCGATCGATGCCGGCACGCTCAATGCGGGTTCGGCGATCGATGTCGCGACGCTGGTCAAGGCGGGCCTCCTGCGGCGCGAGAAGGGCGGCGTCAAGCTGCTCGGTCACGGCGAGTTGAAGGCCAAGATCGACGTTGCCGTCTGGCGCGCGTCGAAGTCTGCGGTCGCGGCCGTGGAGAAGGCGGGCGGCAAGGTCACGATCCTGGCGCCGGAGAAGGAAGCGGCAACGGAAGAGCGCCGTCCCAACAAGTTTCCGAAGCGCCAGAGCCCGGCCACCAACCGCGGCAGCGCCACGCGCGATGTGAAGACGACCGGGAAGCGGGCGAAGAACAGGGCCGCCGACTAGGCTCGCATGTAGTCCCGATATCAAGTCGTTCCTATATCGAGCGGGGCTGACGACAACCGGAGCGAGCGATGGCTTCTGCAGCGGAACAACTTGCGGCGAATCTTAATTTTTCGGCGTTCGCCAAGGCGGAAGAGCTCAAGAAGAGGATCTGGTTCACGCTGGGAGCCATGATCATCTACCGGCTGGGGACCTATATTCCGCTGCCCGGCATCGATCCGTCCGCATGGGAGCAGGTGTTCCGCCAACAGGCCGGCGGCATCCTCGGCATGTTCAACATGTTCTCCGGTGGCGGCATCAACCGGATGGCGATCTTCGCCCTGAACATCATGCCGTATATCTCGGCATCGATTATCATCCAGCTCCTGACCTCGGTTTCGCCGACGCTCGAAGCGCTGAAGAAAGAGGGCGAGGCCGGCCGCAAGATCATGAACCAGTACACGCGGTATCTCACCGTGGTGCTGTCGATCTTCCAGGCCTATGGAATTGCCGTCGGTCTTGAAGGCTCGGGCGGCGTCGTCGCCGATCCCGGCTGGTTTTTCCGCATCTCGACGACCATCACGCTGACCGGCGGTACGATGTTCCTGATGTGGCTCGGCGAGCAGGTGACCTCGCGCGGCGTCGGCAACGGCGTGTCGCTGATCATCATGGCCGGCATCGTCGCCGAACTGCCGTCGGCGATCGCCGGAACGCTGGAGCTCGGCCGTCAGGGCGCCTTGTCCACCGGACTGATCCTGGCGGTGCTGGCAATGGCGGTGATCGTCATCGGCGTCATCGTGTTCATGGAGCGCGCCCAGCGCCGCCTGCTGATCCAGTATCCGAAGCGCCAGGTCGGGAATCAGATGTTCGAGGGGCAGTCGTCGCATCTGCCGCTGAAGCTGAATACGTCGGGCGTCATTCCGCCGATCTTCGCCTCGTCGCTGCTGCTGCTGCCGGCGACGCTGGTCAACTTCATGCCCACCGAGGGCGGTCCCGAGTGGCTGACGATCCTGTCGACGCAGCTATCCCACGGTCGGCCGCTGTTTCTCATCATCTACGTGGCGCTGATCATCTTCTTCACGTTCTTCTACACCGCGATCGTCTTCAACCCGACGGAGACTGCGGACAATCTGAAGAAGCATGGCGGCTTCATTCCCGGCATCCGTCCGGGCGAGCGAACGGCGGAATATATCGACTATGTGCTGTCTCGCATCACCGTGGTCGGCGCGATATATCTGGCGCTGGTCTGTCTGATTCCGGAAATCCTGATCGCCTACGCCGCGGTTCCGTTCTATCTCGGCGGTACGTCGCTGCTGATCGTTGTCAGCGTGACGATGGATACCGTGGCGCAGGTACAAGGATACCTGCTGGCGCACCAGTATGAGGGCTTGATCAAGCGGTCGAAGCTGCGGGGGCGGTCGAGATGAGATTGATACTGCTGGGCCCGCCAGGGGCCGGCAAGGGAACGCAGGCGCAACGCCTCGTTGCCAGGCACGGGATCGTGCAGTTGTCGACCGGCGACATGTTGCGCGCGGCGGTCGCCGCCGGGACGCCGGTCGGATTGCAGGCCAAGGATATCATGGCGCGCGGCGCTCTGGTGCCCGACGAGGTGGTCATCGGCATCATCGCCGATCGCATTGCCCAGCCCGACGCGCACAACGGCTTCATTCTGGACGGGTTTCCGCGGACGGTAGCGCAGGCGGAAGCGCTTGACCGGCTGCTGGCGGAGCGTGGGCTTGAGCTCAACGCGGCGATTGCCTTGCGGGTCGACGAGGATGCGCTTGCCGCCCGCGTCGAGAAGCGAGTTGCCGAAATGGCGGCGCGTGGTGAGGCGGCGCGCCCGGACGACAACCCGGAGGCGCTGCGCCGGCGGCTGACCGCCTATCGGGAGCAGACGGAACCGTTGATCGCCTATTATCGGCGCCACGGAACGCTGCAGACGGTGGATGGCATGGCGCCCATCGAGAGCGTCGAGCGAGCGATCGCCGCTGCCCTGGCACCGAAGGCCCGGAAGCCGGCACCGCGGCGGGCTGCGAAAGCAGCCAAACAAGCAAAAAGGCCGGTCAAAGCGGTAACCGGGAAGACACCGAGATCGCAGGCTAAGCGCACGGCGGCCGCCGCTGCCACCGGCGGGACCGCCGGAGGCGTTTCCGCCGGGCGGGCCAAGACCGCCGCGAAACGCGGTAAAACGGCCGGAAAAGTGACCAAAAAGGCGACCAAAAAGACCGCCAAGAAGGCCACCGGGAAAACGGCCGCGCGCGCCGCGGCTGCCAGGTCCGGTAGAGCGACCACGCCGGCCAGGGTTGCCAAGTCCGCAAAAGCGACCAAGTCTGCAAGGGCCACCGCATCTGCGAAGGCAACCAGGTCCTCAAAGGCGCGAAAGTCCGCGAGGACTGCTTCCAAATCGCGGGTTGGTAGAAAAACAGCCCGAAAGGCGACGAAAAAGGTCACGATTCGAGGGCGTGCGCGTGTCGGTTCGCGCGCCGGAACCGGGGCGGTCACGACCCGGAAAAAATCCGCTAAACGCAAGGGAGTTAAGCGCTAAACGGAGTACCGACAGAGGTTGACGGCAGTGCGATGAATCCCTTAATAAGCCTCGGCAATCAGATCGCTTTTTGACGATGCCGGGCCCCGAGGGGAGGGGACGGGCGTCGTCTTATGTGCTGAATCGCCCCGAAACGGGGGCATGAACACCGGACCGGTCCAAACCGGCCGGCCGCAGTGGAGAACAAGTCAGTGGCACGCATTGCCGGCGTCAATCTTCCGACGAATAAGCGCGTGATCGTCGCATTGGAATATATTCATGGGATCGGTCCCAAGATCGCCAAAGACATCATGGCGGCGCTCAACATTCCGGCCGAGCGCCGGATTTCGCAGTTGACCGATGCCGAGGTGCTGCAGATCCGCGAGCTGATCGACCGCGACTACATGGTCGAGGGCGACCTGCGGCGCGAGACCCAGCTCAACATCAAGCGTCTGATGGACCTCGGCTGCTATCGCGGCCTGCGGCATCGCAAGGGCCTGCCGGTGCGTGGTCAGCGCACCCATACCAATGCGCGTACGCGCAAGGGACCGGCCAAGGCGATCGCGGGCAAGAAGAAGGCCTGATTTTCTGACTTGTGACAAAGGCCCCGACAAGCGATGGGCCGCAAAGGATAAAGAATGGCGAAGGACACTTCATCCACGACCCGCGTCCGCCGGCGCGAGCGCAAGAACATCGTGTCTGGCGTGGCGCATGTGAACGCCTCGTTCAATAATACGATGATCACCATCACCGACGCGCAAGGCAATGCCATTTCCTGGTCATCGGCCGGGACGATGGGTTTCAAGGGCTCGCGCAAGTCGACCCCCTACGCCGCGCAGGTCGCCGGCGAGGACGCCGCCAAGAAGGCGCAGGAACACGGCATGCGGACCCTCGAGGTCGAGGTGTCGGGGCCCGGTTCGGGACGTGAATCGGCACTGCGGTCGCTGCAGGCGGCTGGCTTCACCATCACGTCGATCCGTGACGTGACGGCGATCCCGCACAATGGCTGCCGTCCGCGCAAGCGCCGGCGCGTCTGATTTTCGCTGTCCTCCCGGCGGACGCTCGTCCGCCGCCGCTTTTGATGGACCCACTGGGCGGGGTGGGGCTGCGCGGGAACGCTGCAACCATGGGTGAGCATGTGACCATTCAAAAAAATTGGCAGGAACTGATCCGACCCAACAAGTTGCAGGTGACGCCGGGTGCTGAGCCCAAGCGCGTCGCAACCTTGGTGGCGGAACCTCTTGAGCGCGGCTTCGGCGTGACGCTCGGTAACGCTCTTCGTCGCGTGCTGCTGTCGTCGCTGCAGGGCGCGGCTGTCCAGTCCGTGCATATCGACGGCGTGCTGCACGAATTCTCGTCGATCCCCGGCGTGCGCGAAGACGTGACCGACATCGTCCTTAACATCAAGGACATCGCCATCAAGATGCAGGGCGAAGGCCCCAAGCGGATGGTGGTGAAGAAGTCGGGTCCCGGCACTGTCACGGCCGGCGATATCCAGACGGTCGGCGATATCGTTGTTCTCAATCCGGAGCTGCCGTTGTGCACTCTCGACGAGGGCGCCGAAATCCGGATGGAATTCACCGTCGACACCGGCAAGGGTTATGTGCCGGCCGAACGCAACCGGCCGGAGGATGCGCCGATCGGTCTGATCCCGGTCGACAGCCTGTACTCGCCGGTCCGCAAGGTGTCCTACAAGGTCGAGAACACCCGCGAGGGACAGATCCTCGACTACGACAAGCTGACGCTGACGATCGAGACGAATGGGGCGGTGTCGCCGGACGACGCGCTGGCCTATGCGGCGCGCATCCTGCAGGACCAGCTCAACGTCTTCGTGAACTTCGAAGAGCCCCGCAAGGAGCAGGCGGCGGAAGTCATTCCGGATCTCGCCTTCAACCCGGCGTTCCTCAAGAAGGTCGACGAGCTCGAATTGTCGGTGCGCTCCGCCAATTGTCTCAAGAACGACAACATCGTCTATATCGGCGACCTCGTTCAGAAGAGCGAAGCCGAAATGCTGCGCACGCCGAATTTTGGCCGCAAGTCGCTCAACGAGATCAAGGAAGTGCTGGCGCAGATGGGGCTGCACCTCGGCATGGAAGTGCCGGGCTGGCCGCCTGAGAACATCGAAGAGCTCGCCAAGCGCTTCGAGGATCACTACTGAGAACGACGTCACGGCCGGAATGACCCGGCTGTCACGACAGGGCGAACGCGGGCGGCCCACCCGAGCTGATGTCCGACGACCGGGATCGGTTGCGGCGACACAAAAGGAACTGAGATCATGCGTCACGGAAGCGGACATCGTAAGCTGGGCCGCAAGAGCCAGCACCGCACCGCCATGTTTGCCAACATGATGGCGGCCCTGATCAAGCACGAGCAGATCGTCACCACCTTGCCGAAGGCGAAAGAGTTGCGTCCGCTGATCGAGAAGATCGTGACGCTCGGCAAACGCGGCGATCTCCATGCGCGCCGCCAGGCGGTGTCGAAGGTTCGCGACCTCGCGATGGTCAAGAAGCTCTTCGATGTCATCGGCCCGCGCTACAAGGATCGCAACGGCGGTTATACGCGCATCATGAAGGCGGGCTTCCGCTATGGCGATAATGCTGCGCAGGCGGTGATCGAGTTTGTCGATCGCGACGTCGAGGCGCGCGGCAAGGATTCCGGCCCGGTCGCCGGCGACAAGCAGGGCGCTGCGGCCTGACCGCCTTCGACATCGGCTTTTGAGATCAAGGCGGCGCCCTCAAGCGCCGCCTTTCGCGTTCTGGCCAGATCTGCATTCGCTCATTTCTGTCTCTGCCGTCCTGGCCGGCTGCCTGCCGACAGGAGGGCGCCCGCGTTCGTATGGTGAAATGGCGGTCAGCAAAAAAAGTTGCGTTTTTACCACCAGAGGCCTGCGGGCGCCGGATGATCTGAGCTAGATTCGGTTCCCTTCAGAAGAAGGGGAGCAAGCCAATGGGCAGGGGACGGATCGCAACGATGCCGTTTCTGACGGCGTCGTTTTTTTCAACATTATTGTCAGTCACGATTCCGAGCGGATCGGTGTCGGCGGAAACACCAGTCGAGCGCGGCAGCTATCTCGTCAACACGGTGATGAGTTGCCAGAACTGTCACACGCCGAAAGGACCGACAGGCGATATTGCCGAGAAGGCCTTTTCCGGCGGATTGTCATGGGACGAGCCGCCGTTCAAGGTGACGGCGTCCAACATCACCCAGGACAAGATTACCGGTATCGGCAACTGGACTGCGGCGCAGCTCAAGTCGTTTCTGGTGACCGGCGTGCGCCCGAATGGCGTTCCGGTCGCGCCGCTGATGCCGACGGGCTACTACAAGATTCTGGTGCCGACCGATCTGGACGCGATCGTCGCTTATCTTCGCACGGTCGAGCCGATCAGGAACGAGGTCCCCAATCCGGAATACCGCGCCCCGATGGCACAGGAGGTGCTCCCCGGCGCGGAGAAACCGGCGAATCCCGCGAGCTTCAATGACAAGGTGAAGCGCGGATTCTATCTCGCCACCATCGCCCATTGCATGGAATGCCACACGCCGATGGACAGGGGACGTCATCTGTTCGCCACGAGCCTTGGCAAGGGCGGACAGGAATTTCCCGGGCCGTGGGGCAAGTCGGTGTCGCGCAACATCACCTCGGACAAGGCGGCTGGGATTGGAGCCTGGAGCGACGGCGAAATCAAACGCGCCATTACCCAGGGCATCGCCAGAGATGGCACGCGGCTGAAGCCGCCGATGGGCTATGGCTACTATGCCAGGATGACCGATGCCGACGTCGACGCGATCATTGCCTGGTTGCGCACGGTGCCGCCCAAATCCTAGCCGCGGCGCGGCGATGCTGCATTGGATCGGGGGCAGCCCTGTGGCTGCCCCCGCTTCCGATAGGTCGATCAGAAAGCCACCTGCGCGCGCATGGCGACGGCGTTGTAGCTTGCGCCGGTGTCGACGCCTGCCACGTTCCGCTTCTCGACACGGCCGTTGATCCAGTTCAGCATGAACCGCATGTTTTCGTTTACATACCAGTTCAGGCCGAGCGTCAGATTGCTCTGCTTGCCGCCGAAGACGTTTGCGTCGTTGAGATTGACGGTGCTGTAGCGAGCCGCGATTTCCCACGCGCCCCAGCCGCCGCCCGGCGTGAAGGGATTCTTCGGCTTGATGCCGCCGAAGGAGCCTGACGAGGTGCTGTATTTGCGGCTTTCGCCGGTCAGTACATAGCTCGCCTGCACGTAGCCGCCGTTGAAGTGCAGATCGGAGAGGGCGCGACGGCCGACATTGTAGTCGAAATATTCGCCCTGCAGATAGAAGCTGCCGAAGCTGGCGGCGAGTTCTGCACTGAGGACGCGGGCGTGTTCGACGTCGTTGAGCGTGCCGGTATCGAGAATGCGCGTCGGGTCGATGCGGATTTCCGGACGGTCGCGCAGTCGGAGCTGGTTGACGTTCGGCGCTCCGCCGGTGTCGAACTGATACAGGACGTCGCCGCCGATCAGCAACGCGCCGTTGCTGTTGTTGAACGGAACGACGACGGCGCGCGCGGTCATGCCGTAGGGAACGCGGGTCGCGTGATCGTAGCCGGTCGTCGGGCCGGTGAGATAGGCGCCGGCCCACCACCATTTGTCGAAGGCGCGTGCGCCGAAGGCGGCGCGATTGTCGCCGGCGCCGATATCGGTGGCGAGCACCTGCGGTGTCGCGCGCTCCATGAAGGTGATGTTGTTGGAGCTTGTCGCTTCGTCCAGCGTGTAGGGCACGTCCATATAACCGCCCTCGATCACCAGACCCTTGATGCCCTTATAGGCGACATAGGCGTTGTTGAGGGTTGCGGTGCCGTCCTGCGAACCGCCGCCGTCGAGCACCACGCCGAAGTCCCAGTCGCGTGCGAACGTACCGACCAGGCCGATACGCGCGCGGCGCGCGTTGACGCCGTTGCGCATAGCCTGCGGAGCGGTCGCTGCGCTGTTGGGGCTGTACGAATAGCCGCCGACGTCGAAATGCAGACGCCCGGTAATGCCGATGCAATTGGCGCCATCGGCTGTACAGAAGGTCGGCCGGTTGCCCGGCATCTTCAGATACGGCACCGGCTCCGCGGCTTTCTGCGCTTTGACCGCTACCGGAGCCGGCCGCGATTTCAGCGCCTTGACCTGCTTTTCCAGCGCGCTGATCTGGCGCTGGAGACTGCTGAGCTGCGCTTCGGTTGCGGCCTGTGCGTGCGCCTGTAGCGGATTTCCGACGACTGCTCCAGCGAGGCCGAGCGCCCCCAGTACTGGCACGATACGGATCGACATCAATAAACCCCTGTCCTTTGTATCGGCAAAGCGAAACCGGTCCCGCGACGTGGTCGCGAGGCGGATGTTCTGCCTGTTGTGCTGGTTGAAACCTCCGTGTGCCGCTGGGTGCGCGGCACGAGGTGGTCAACCGGACCTTTCCAAAGCCCGCCGCTGACCTAGAAAGCGCGTGTAACAAACAGACGACGGCCGCATGATCGCCCCTGCGGCAGGATGCCACGCGCGTGTCGACGGGATAGAATTGAAGGTTAGGAGGCCCCGGACGGCCGACCGGATGAGGCAGGAGAGGAGGCGGGAGGGCGCTTCAATTGGTCAGCCGGGGCGCCTATATCTTCTCAGCTCACGGCCAGGGATTCGCTTGATGCGTTATATTTCGCGCTTTTTTGCTCTGCTCGCCGCCTTCGTGGCGATCGTGACAGCAACCCAGGGATGGGCGCAGGACCGCCGCGTGCCGGCCTCGACTGGCGAACTGCGGATGTCCTATGCGCCGATCGTGCAGCGCGTGACGCCGGCCGTGGTCAATGTCTATGCCGCGAAAACGGTCCGCTACAACAATCCGCTGTTCGACGATCCGATCTTTCGGCGGTTCTTCGGCGGCGGCCAGTTGCAGCCGCAGCAGCAACGCTCGCTGGGGTCCGGTGTCATCGTCGACCAGAGCGGTCTGGTGGTGACCAATTATCACGTCATCGACGGTGCCGACGAAGTGAAGGTGTCGCTGGCCGACAAGCGCGAATTCGAAGCGGAGATCGTGCTGAAGGATCAGCGTACCGATCTGGCGGTGCTGCGGATCAAGGATCGCAACGAGAGGTTCCAGGCGCTCGAACTGGGGAACTCCGACGACCTGCAGGTCGGCGATGTGGTGCTGGCGATCGGCAATCCGTTCGGTGTCGGGCAGACGGTCACCCACGGGATCGTCTCGGCGCTGGCGCGTACCCAGGTCGGCATCACCGACTATCAGTTTTTCATCCAGACCGACGCCGCGATCAATCCCGGCAATTCGGGTGGCGCGCTGGTCGACATGGCCGGCAAGCTGGCCGGCATCAACACTGCGATCTTCTCGCGCTCCGGCGGCTCGCAGGGCATCGGCTTCGCCATCCCGGTCAACATGGTCCGGGTGGTGGTCGCCTCTGCCAGAAGCGGCGGCAGCGCGGTGCAGCGACCGTGGCTGGGTGCGTCCCTGCAGGCGGTCACCTCGGATATCGCCGACAGTCTTGGCCTGAAGCGCCCGGCGGGCGCGCTGGTCAGCAGTGTTACCAATGGTGGTCCAGCGGCCAAGGCCGGCCTGAAGGCCGGCGACCTGATCACCGCGGTCGACGGCCAGACGGTCGATGACCCGAACGCGTTCGGTTACCGTTTCGGCACCAAGCCGGTCGGCGGCACGGCGCAATTGACGGTGCTGCGGCGAGGACGGGAGCAGACGGTATCGGTGGCCCTGCAGGTTGCTCCCGAGGGAGATGCGGCCGAGGTCGTGGTCAAGGCGCGCTCGCCGTTCCAGGGCGCGACCTTCGTCAATATCGGCCCGGCGCTGGCCGACCGCATGCATCTTGACCCGTCGGCGGAGGGAGTCGTCGTGACCAATGTGCCGGCCGACAGCGCTGCCGCGCAATACGGCTTCCAGACCGGCGACATCATCGTCGCTGTCAACGGCACGAAGATCGCGCGCACGCGCGACCTGGAGCGCGTCACCGGCACGCCCAGCCGGTTGTGGCGCGTCACCATCGAGCGCGGCGGTCAGCAGATTTCCGCCGTGTTCGGTGGATGACAGCCAACCTCCACACGTATCGCCATTGCAGCCCGGCCGGGCGCGGCCATCCGTGTCGTCGCTTGTTGCCGAATGAGAAGTGGATGCTCGGCGCACCGGATCGTTTGACGTCCGTCTTCGACAAGCCATGTCCGGGCATGGTTGCGGAGGAGACTGTGTCATGAGCCCGCGCGGACAATCGGGACCGACGCTGTTTGCCGCTGCCGGCCTTGCCGGCGATGCGCCGCGGCCTCTCGCCGATCGGCTGCGCCCGACGAAGCTCTCCGAGGTGGTCGGGCAGGATCATCTGCTTGGCGCGGACGGCGTGCTGACGCGGATGCTGGAAACACGCTCGCTCGGCTCGCTGGTGTTCTGGGGACCGCCCGGCACCGGCAAGACCACCGTTGCGCGGTTGCTGGCGGATGCCACCGATCTGCAATTCGAACAGATCTCGGCAGTGTTCTCCGGCGTTGCCGACCTCAAGAAGGTGTTCGAGGCGGCGCGGTCCCGTCGCGAGACCGGCAAGGGAACCTTGCTGTTCGTCGACGAGGTGCACCGCTTCAATCGCGCCCAGCAGGACTCGTTCCTGCCGGTGATGGAGGACGGCACCGTCGTGCTGGTGGGGGCCACCACCGAGAATCCGTCATTCGAGTTGAACGCCGCGTTGCTGTCGCGTGCCCGCGTGCTGGTGTTCAAGTCACTCGACGAGGCGGCCATCGGCAAGCTTCTCTCCCGCGCCGAGGAGATCGAGGGCAGGCCGCTGCCGCTCGACGCCGATGCACGCGCGGCGCTGATCCGGATGGCCGATGGCGACGGCCGCGCCTCGCTGACGCTGGCGGAAGAAGTGTGGCGGGCGGCGCGGCAGGACGAGATCTTCGATACGGCGACATTGCAGGACATCGTCCAGCGCCGCGCGCCGATCTACGACAAGTCGCAGGACGGACACTACAACCTCATCTCGGCGTTGCATAAGTCGGTGCGCGGCTCCGATCCCGACGCGGCACTGTACTATCTCGCGCGCATGCTCGATGCCGGCGAGGACCCGCTCTATATCGCGCGTCGCGTCGTGCGTATGGCGGTCGAGGACATCGGGCTCGCCGATCCGCAGGCGCTGGTGATCTGCAATGCCGCGAAGGATGCCTATGATTTTCTCGGCAGCCCGGAAGGCGAACTGGCGATCGCCCAGGCGGTCATCTATCTCGCTACCGCGCCGAAATCGAACGCGGCCTATGTCGCCTATGGCGCGGCGATGCGCGCGGCGAAACAGGGCGGCTCGCTCTTGCCGCCGAAGCACATCCTCAATGCGCCGACCCGGCTGATGAAGGCGGAGAATTACGGTCGCGGCTATGCCTACGATCACGATCAGGAAGACGCGTTCTCGGGGCAGGGCTACTTCCCCGAGGCGCTCGGCCGGCAGACATTCTACGATCCGCGGGAGCGGGGCTTCGAGCGCGAGATCCGCAAGCGTCTCGACTATTGGGCCAAATTGCGCAAGGAACGCAATCCGTAGGCGAGCGGCGGCTCGCCGGGCGAGATTTGGACCGGACAGAACAGGCGGTATTCATGAAACAGCGGCGTCCCGGTCCCACCGGCGGCTATGACCAGAAGCGCGATCCACATGCGCGCAAGAAGACCAAGCGATTCCGGGATCGGAAGGAGGACGGCGGCCGCGCCAACCCCAACGATAAATCGACGACGAAGCCCGGCAAGTACGCCGGCAAACCGCATGGAAAGCCCCACGGAAACTCCTATGGCAAGTCCGGCGCGATGTCCTATGGGACGGCTCGCGGCGACGACGGCAGGCGGAACGAGGGCGAGCGCGATATGCGCCGCCCGGCCGGCGGGGCCGCAAGGGCAGGAAGCGCGGCCGGAGGGATCAAGAGGACGAGGGGAGCTACGGGTACCAGAGGAGCGAAGCGTGCCGAGGCTGGCGGATCCAAAGAGCTCAAAGCAGGCTATGCCGCCAAAAGACCCCAGGGCTCCAGAGTAAGCGGGGGGACGAAAGAGACCGGGGAGAACACGCGGCGCCGGAGTCGGGAACCGTTCCCGTCGGGTGAAGGGCGGCCTCGCCGCATGCGTGCGAATGGCGTCCCCGGGCGGCGCCTGCTTCCAGATGTGGTGACCAATCAGCCGGAGTTGGCGGAGCGCGAAACGGCGGCTCCATCGTTCACCACGGCCGGCGTGCAGACCGTGACCGTCAGCGCCGACGAGGACGGCATGCGCGTCGACCGGTTTTTCGAAGCGCGGTTCTCCGGTCTGTCGTTCAGCCATATCCAGCGGATCATCCGCAAGGGTGAGGTGCGCGTGAACGGCAAGCGCACCGAGCCGAAGGCTCGCCTTTCAAGCGGGCAGCAGGTGCGGGTGCCGCCGCTGACGGTCGAGGCGCCGACGCCGCGCGCCGATGCGCCGGCCGATCTGCGCGACCGGACGTTTCTCAAGTCGATCACGCTCTACGAAGACGACGATGTCATGGTGCTGAACAAGCCGGCGGGGCTTGCGGTACAGGGCGGCTCCGGCACCACGCGACACATCGACGGCATGCTCGGCGCCTTGCAAGGGCAGGGGCGCGACGCGCAACGGCCGCGCCTCGTGCACCGGCTCGACAAGGATACCGCCGGTTGCCTGCTCATCGCCAAGACGCGCTTTGCGGCTGCCGCGCTGTCGAAAACGTTCCGCTCGCGCGCGGCGCGCAAGGTCTACTGGGCGCTGGTCTATGGCGTGCCGAAGCCGAAGCAGGGCCGAATCTCCACGTTCCTCGCCAAACAGGAGATGGAGGAAGACAGCGTCATGCGCGTTGCCGGTCACGGCGAGGATGGCGCCAGCCACGCCGTCACCTATTACGCGGTGGTCGAGACGGCCGCCCAGCAGCTATCGTGGCTGTCGCTGAAGCCGGTCACCGGGCGGACGCATCAGTTGCGCGCCCATATGGCGCATATCCGCCACCCGATCCTCGGCGACCCGAAATATTTCAACATCGAGAACTGGCAACTGCCCGGCGGTATTCAGAACCGGCTGCATCTTCTGGCACGGCGGATATCGGTACCGCATCCGCGCGGCGGCCGGATCGACGTTTCGGCGCCGTTGCCGCCGCACATGCAGCAGAGCTGGAACCTGCTGGGACTGGATGTCACCCGCTACGATCCAATCGAGGACGCGCCGGAGGAGTGATGCCCGCGGACCGGCTGGCGCAGCAGGCGGGGCGTCGCCATCTATCATGCAACGCATATCGTCATGCGTTGTCGTGCTCTGCCGAGGGAGGATGCGATGCAGCCGGGCTTTCGCTTGCGTCTGGGATCGCTCGTCGGAGCGCTGACGGTCGTTGCTGCCGCGGCGGCGCTGATGCCGCCGGCTGTTGCATCTGATGACAGCCCCTACAGCATCATGCGTCCGGAACCGGGCATGCCCGGCGTCGCGACGCCCTATCGCTCGCCTCGCCGCAGCCGGCAGCATGTGAAGCCGCTACCCAAGGCGAAGCCGCCCCGCCAGCGCTCCGATGCGCCACCGCCACCGATCGTCATGCCCGAAACTGGGCGGGTGGTGCCGAGCGTTCCCCTCGTGCCGCGCGGATCGGTTCCCGGCGGCGGTTCGGAGAGCTTCGGCGACCGCGCGGCTCGCTGCGCGCATCAAGGTGGGCTTGCCGGCCTGCCGAACGACCAGCGGAACAGCTATATGGGCACCTGCCTCAACCAATAGCTGTCGTTGCCGGCTGATCGCGGCGGCAATTCGAAGCGCGCGGCCGGACGTTCCCGATGGCGACGGGCTTACGGTTGCCGCAATGACGTTCTTGTCTATGGCAGGGGCGGCTCATCCCAGTGTGAGGCCGTCATGATCAGGCGTGAAATTATCGAGCGTGGAATTGCGGCCGCTGTGTTCTTCGCCGCGAGTGTTGTCGCCGCCAGCGCGCAGACTTACGGGCCGTTTCCGCCCAATCCAGTGACCAATCCGCCGCCCGCGGCGTCGCCGCTGCTGTCGCCCGGCGTACCCCAGATGCCGATGACGCCAATGCCGGCGTCTCCCGGGCCGTCGTTCAGCGATCGCGTGACGCAATGCCTGCAGGACGGCGCCAGCATCGGCTACGGGTCGACCGATCTGTCTGGCTATACGCGCGCCTGCGCCAACAACCGCTAGGCACGGTGGTTCGTGGCGCAGCGGTTTTCTCGGGCGGCGCGGTTGCGCAACGGTTCGCAGCCTGCGTCTAGCGCAGCCCGGCGTTGATCTGCTCGAGCGCGGCCGGGCCCGGGCAGAGGTCCTGTTCGCCGAGCTGGTTGAGCGGCCGGTCGACCGTCGACAGATGCCTGTGCAGATCGTCGGCGTCGCCCTCGACGTACAGCAGACCGGTGACGATCTGGCCGCTCGCCGCGTGCTTCTGCAGGAAGCCGAGCGCCGCGGTGCGGTCGTTGACGTCGTAATCCGCGTTGATCTTGCGCAAGGCCAGCTTCGAGCCGTCGTGCTGTTCGACGACCTCGACCGTGCCCGGATCGTAGTTGATCTCGATCGGGCGGCGGCTGGAGATGAAGTCCAGCCGGTTCACCGCCTCGTTGTGCTCGCGGACATAGTCGAAGCTGCGTGTCGAGCCGACATGGTTGTTGAAGGCGACGCAGGGAGAGATCACGTCGATGAAGGCAGCGCCGCGATGCTCGATGGCGCCCTTCAGGATCGGGATGAGCTGCGTCTTGTCGCCGGAGAAGGAACGGGCGACATAGGTCGCGCCGAGCTGCAGTGCGATGGCGACGAGGTCGATCGAATTGTCGGTGTTGGTGACGCCGCGCTTCGACTTTGAACCGCGATCCGCCGTTGCCGAGAACTGGCCTTTGGTCAGGCCGTATACGCCATTGTTCTCGACGATATAGGTCATGTTCACGCCGCGCCGGATCGCATGCGCGAACTGGCCGAAGCCGATCGAGGCGGAGTCGCCGTCGCCGGAGACGCCGAGATAGATCAGGTCGCGGTTGGCGAGGTTGGCGCCGGTCAGCACCGACGGCATGCGGCCATGCACCGAGTTGAAGCCGTGCGAATTGCCGAGAAAATAGGTCGGCGTCTTCGACGAGCAGCCGATCCCGGAAATTTTCGCCACGCGATGCGGCTCGATCGATAGTTCGAAGAACGCCTGGACAAGAGCGCCGGTGATCGAGTCATGTCCACATCCCGCGCACAGCGTCGAGACCGAGCCTTCGTAATCACGGTGCGTGAAGCCGAGCGCGTTCTTCGGCAGTTGCGGATGGTGGAATTTCGGTTTGATCAGATAGGTCATGTCACGATACCGGCGCCCTTGGCGCGCGCTAGAGTTTGCCGCCGTTGTTCATGCAGGTGCGGAACAGTCGCTGCGCCTGCGCTTTCTGTGAAATGTCGTTGTAGTTGGGAAGCACCCGTCGCACCTCGGCGCGGCATTTGGTGGTCATGTCGCCGGAGGTTTTCTTTTGCTGGGCAGCGGCGGAATCACCCGACAGGGTGAGGAGTACCGCTGAAAAGGCTCCAGTCGAAAACTGCAGAACCAGATTTCTCATGTGACGCCCCTGTGCAATCCGTGGCTCGTGCCTTTCTGGATCGAGCCTGTTTCATACCCCGACACGCCGGCGCGGATTGATCGTCAGTGTATCGAGCTTGTCGCCGATCGATTTGGCGATGAAGCGGGCGGTGATCGGCGTGCCGTCGTAGTGCAGCACCGGCACCAGCCGGACCGGGTCGACGTTGCATTCGTTGACGATCAGCGAGCGCATCTGCGCGTCGCGGTTCTGTTCGACGACGAATACGAAATCGTGACTGGCGAGGAAACTCGGCACGCTGGAATGGAACGGAAAGGCGCGGACACGCATCCGGTCGACGTGATGTCCCTGCGCTTCCAGCATGTCTGTTGCTTCGTCCATCGCCGGGGCAGTCGAGCCATAATAGATGACGCCGAACCTGGTCGGCTTGCCGGCATTGGCCGTGAGCGGGCGCGGTACGAGGTCTTTTGCGGTCTCGAACTTGCGCAGCAGCCGCTGCATATTGTCGACGTAGGGAGCGCCTTCCTCCGTGTATTTCGCGTAACGGTCGCGCGACGTCCCCCGGGTGAAAAACGAGCCCTTGGTCGGATGCGTGCCGGGATAGGTGCGGTAGGGGATTCCGTCGCCGTCGACATCAAGATAGCGGCCGAACTCCCGGCCGGAATCGAGATCGGCGGCGGTCATCACCTTGCCGCGGTCATAGCGGCGCTTGCTGTCCCAGACGAACGGCTTGCAGAGGCGGTGGTTCATGCCGATGTCGAGATCGAGCATGACGAAGATCGTCGTCTGCAGCCGGTCGGCGAGATCGAAGGCCTGGGCGCCGAACTCGAAGGCTTCGTGCGGGTCTTCCGGAAACAACAGGACGTGCTTGGTGTCGCCGTGCGAGGCATAGGCGCAGGAGAGCACGTCACATTGCTGCGTGCGGGTCGGCATGCCGGTCGAGGGGCCGGCGCGCTGCACGTCGAAGATCACCGCCGGGATTTCAGCGAAATAGGACAGGCCGATGAACTCCTGCATCAGCGAGATGCCAGGGCCTGAAGTCGCGGTGAAGGCGCGCGCGCCGTTCCAGCCGGCGCCGATCACCATGCCGATGGAAGACAGTTCGTCCTCCGCCTGGACGATGGCGTATTTTGCCTTCTTGCTTTGGGGATCGACGCGCAGTTTGCCGCAATAGCGCGTGAACGCGTCGGCGAGCGATGAGGACGGCGTGATCGGATACCAGGCGCAGACGGTAGCGCCACCATAGACGGCACCGAGCGCCGCCGCGGCATTGCCTTCGACGAAGATGCGGTCGCCGATCTTGTCGGCTCGCTTCACCGTGAGGCCGATCGGGCATTTGAGCTGCTTCAGCGCGTAGTCGCGGCCGAGATGCAGTGCATGGATATTCGGCTGGATCAGTTTCTCTTTCGATTTGTACTGTTCGCCGATCAGTTGTTCGAGCACCGCCGGCTCCATGTCGAGCAGGGCGGACAGCACGCCGAGATAGATGATGTTCTTGAACAGTTGCCGCTGGCGCGGATCGGTATATTCCGCGTTGCAGATCGCCGTCAGCGGCACGCCAATGACGGTGATGTCGTCACGGAACTTCGATGGCGGCAGCGGCTTCGTCGAATCGTAGAACAGGTACCCGCCCGGCTCGATCGAGGCGACGTCCTTGTCCCAGGTCTGCGGGTTCATCGCCACCATCATGTCGACGCCGCCGCGTGCGCCGAGATGTCCGGCTTCGGTGACCCGCACCTCGTACCAGGTCGGCAGTCCCTGGATATTCGACGGGAAGATGTTGCGAGGCGAGACGGGGACGCCCATGCGCATGATGGCGCGCGCGAACATCTCATTGGCGCTGGCCGAGCCGGAGCCGTTGACGTTGGCGAAACGGATGACGAAGTCGTTTACGCTGCTGATCGGGCGTGGTGACGGCATGACGGACCCGCGTGAGTCATTTCCAGGAAGAACTTCTGCATGTCCCAGGCGCCGGTCGGACACCGTTCGGCGCACAGGCTGCAATGCAGGCACACATCCTCATCCTTGACCATGACGCGGCCGGTCTTCAGCCCGCCGGCGACATAGAGGTCTTGCGAGAGGGTTGGTGCGGGCGCATTGAGGCGGGTTCGCAGATCCGCCTCATCGCCGTTCTCGGTGAAGGTGATGCAGTTCATCGGGCAGATGTCGACGCAGGCATCGCATTCGATGCAGAGCGAGGGCGTGAACACCGTCTGCACGTCGCAGTTCAGGCAGCGGCCGGCCTCCGACAGCGCCAGTTCGACGTCGAAGCCGAGTTCCACTTCCGCCTTGATGTCGCGCAGCGCCACTGCCTTGTCGCGCATCGGCACCTTGTAGCGCTGGTCGAGCATCACCTCGTTGTCGTACGACCATTCGTGGATGCCCATCTTCTGGCTGACGAGCGTCACGGCCGGCTGCGGCCGATCGGCGATATCCTCGCCGTTGAGCAGCTTGTCGATCGACACGGCGGCTTCGTGTCCGTGCGCCACCGCCCAGATGATGTTTTTCGGACCGAATGCAGCGTCGCCGCCGAAGAACACCTTGGGGTGGGTCGAGCAGAACGTCACCGGATCGACCTTCGGCATGCCCCACTCGTTGAATGCGATGCCGAGATCGCGCTCGATCCACGGGAATGCATTCTCCTGGCCGACGGCGACCAGCACATCGTCGCAGGGCACATGCTCGTCCGGTTCACCGGTCGATACCAGCTTGCGGCGTCCCTTGGCGTCCTTCTCAGCCTTCACCTTCTCGAAGATAACGCCGGTGAGCTTGCCGTTCTCATGCGTGAACGCCTTCGGCACCATGTAATTGAGGATCGGGATGCCTTCGTGCATCGCGTCCTCTTTCTCCCACGGCGAGGCTTTCATTTCCTCGAAGCCGGAGCGGACGATCACTTTCACATCCTCGCCGCCGAGACGGCGCGCGGAGCGGCAGCAGTCCATCGCGGTGTTGCCGCCGCCGAGCACGATGACGCGTTTGCCGATCTTGCTGATATGACCGAACGAGACCGACGACAGCCAGTCGATGCCGATATGGATATTGGCGGCAGCGTCCTTGCGCCCGGGAATGTCGAGATCGCGTCCGCGCGGCGCGCCGGATCCGACGAAGACGGCGTCGTAGCCTTCCGCCAGCAGCGCCTTCAGACTGTCGATGCGAGTGCCGCCGCGGAAGGTGACACCGAGCCCGAGGACGTAGCCGGTCTCCTCGTCGATGACGCTGTCGGGCAGGCGGAATTTCGGGATTTGCGTGCGGATCATGCCGCCGGCTTTAGGGTCGCCGTCGAACACAGTGCAGTCATAGCCGAGCGGCGCGAGGTCGCGGGCGACGGTGAGGGAAGCCGGACCGCCGCCGACGAGCGCGATGCGCTTGCCGTTCCTTCGCTGCGCCGGTTTCGGCAGCCGCGCAGCGATATCGCTTTTGTAATCGGCGGCGACGCGTTTGAGCCGGCAGATAGCGACCGGCTCGTCCTCCACGCGCACGCGGCGGCAGGCCGGCTCGCATGGGCGGTCGCAGGTGCGTCCGAGAATTCCCGGAAACACGTTCGACTTCCAGTTGATCATATAGGCGTCGTCGTAGCGGCCCGCGGCGATCAGACGGATATATTCCGGGACGGGCGTATGAGCCGGGCAGGCCCATTGGCAGTCGACGACTTTGTGGAAGTAGGCAGGCGCCGAAATATCGGTGTTCTTCAATTCAGTCCCCGGCACGCGCCCCCGCAGGACAGTAACGGCAAAGAACAGCCGCTTCCCTGGAGACGCTCACTTTCCTCTTCGGGTCGGTCTTTAAGCCGCCGACTCCGCTGTCCAGTTTAGTTTAGTCCACTTCCAAATACCACCCGGTTAATTCCCGCACGGGTGAACAACTATCGGTGAGGCCTGTGCTTTTCGTCCGCTGAAACCGGCGTTATGAGGACTGTGGATTGAAATGGCGGTGGGTGCGTCGAGGCGATGAAGCTGGTTATCTTCGATTGCGATGGAACGCTGGTGGACAGCCAGCACATGATTTGTGCTGCAATGCAGCAGGCCTATTCGGGGCTGGGGCTCGCCTGTCCTCCGCGGGAGCGGCTTTTGTCGATTGTCGGACTGTCGCTGCCGGAGGCGTTCCAGCGGCTGTCGGATGGCGTCGCGCAGCCGATCGGTGGACTGGTGGAACAATACAAAAGCGCATTCCAGGCGCTGCGCGCTACCGGCATCGACATGGAACCCCTTTACCCCGGCGCCCGCGAAACGGTGCAGGCGTTGGCGGGCCGTGCCGATACCGTTCTCGGCATCGCGACCGGCAAGTCCGTGCGTGGCGTGAGGATGGTGCTGGGGCACCATGGTCTCTACGAGCATTTTGTCACGGTGCAGACGGCGGACACGGCCCCGTCGAAGCCGCACCCGGACATGATCCACGCGGCGGTGCGGGAGACCGGCGTTGCACCGCGCGATGCGGTAATGATCGGCGATACGGTCTTCGATATCGAAATGGCGCGCGCCGCGGGCGTCGCATCGATCGGGGTGAGCTGGGGCTATCACCCGGCGGACGAATTGCGGGCCGCCGGAGCCGACGTGGTGATCGAGGATTTCACGCAGTTGCTGGCGCTGCTCGAGGCGCGATGGATGGCCGACGCCGATGCGTGATATTTTCGAGGATATCTTCGCCAGCCAGCCGCTCGATCCGATGGAATCGGCGCGCCGCAACATGCGGCCGCTGCGCAAGCGCTTCTATACCGACGCGACGGCGGGGCCGGATCATGCCGTGCTGCTCGATGGCCGGCCGGTGCGCACGCCGGCGCGGCGGCCGCTGATCGCGCCGGATGCAGCCATCGCGCAGATGGTCGTCGACGAATGGCGCGCCCAGGGCGAGGACATCGATCCCGCGACCATGCCGATGACGCGCCTCGCCAACTCCATCATCGATGCGGTCGTCGACCACCCGCAGCCGGTGGCCGAGGAGATCGCCGGATATCTCGGCAGCGATCTGGTGTGCTACCGCGCCGGCGAGCCGGACAGTCTGGTCGCCTGGCAGGCGCAGCACTGGGACCCGGTGCTGGAATTCGCACGTCAGACGCTCGACGCGCGCTTCGTGCTGGCGCAGGGCGTGGTGTTCCAGCAGCAGCCGGCGGAGGCGCTGGTGGCGGCGCGCCGCGCCATTCCGTTCGATCCGTGGCGCCTCGGCGCGCTGTCGTCGATGACGACGCTGACCGGCTCGGCGTTGATCGCGCTCGCTTATGCGCATGGTGCGCTCACTCTCGAAAACGCATGGGCGGCGGCACACGCCGACGAAGACTTTCAGATGCGGCAATGGGGGCGCGACGAACTGGCGCTCAAACGCCGCGCCTATCGCTTCGCCGAGATGCAGGCGGCGGCCGCCGTCCTCGCCCATTTGCCTAGGGGCGGATAGCCGTCGAGGGCTCAAAAACGTGGTATTGCTCGCCGGGCCGTCGGCGGGCGGGCAGGGGGCGCAATGAAGGTTACTCTCGATCTGTCCGAACTGCTGGAACAGGGCAAGATCAGCTCCGCCGAGGCTGAGCGCCTGCAGGCGCTGGCCGCGCCGGGCACATCGGCGCTCGGCATCAACATCCTGATCGGGTTCGGTGTCGTCGCGGTGGCCGCCGGCGCCGTGGCGCTTGCGCCGCTGCCGTCGACCGCGGCTGCGCTCGGTGCTGCAATTTTCGTCGGCGGTCTGCTGATCACGCTGGGGCGCTCGGTGCAGTGGTCGCTGCTCGGCCAGATTTGTCTGATCGTCGGCGCCCTGATGTTCACCGGCGGCGTCGTCGCGCTGGGCGAGGGGTCGCTTGCCTCGCTGCTGATCGTCACCGTGGCGCTGTTTTGCGGCGCCGTGGCAGCCCGCTCCAGCCTGCTGATGGCGGGCGCGGTGCTGTCGCTTGCCGCATGCTTCGGCGCGCGCACCGGCTACTCCCACGCGACGTATATGCTTGTGGTCTACGAGCCGACCGTCACCGTCGTCGTCTTTGCAGCACTGGCGCTCGCTGCCTATCAGGTCTCCAGGCGGGTCGCGGCAGGCTATGAGCGGATCGCGATCGCCGCTGCGCGCACCGCCGTGCTGCTGGTGAATTTCGGTTTCTGGATCGGCTCGCTCTGGGGCGATCCGCTGCGGCTGCCGCGTGCGCTGGCGTCCGGCGATCTGTCCATTCTCGACCAGCGGATCGGCGGCGAACCCGTTATCCCGGCGTTCGCCTTCTCGATCGTCTGGGCGCTGGCGCTGCTTGCCGTCGCCGTCTGGGGAGCGCGCGTCAACCGCCGCTGGGTGGTCAATATCGCGGCGGTGTTCGGCGCGATCCATTTCTATACGCAATGGTTCGAGCGGCTCGGCGCCAATGCCGGATCGGTGCTGCTTGGTGGGCTGCTGATGCTGGGTTTCGGCTTCGGCCTGTGGACCTTCAACCGCCGCGCGGAGGCGAAGATCGCATGAAAGATATTCTCGAGCGGCTCGAACAGCGGCGGGCGGAGGCGCGCGCCGGCGGCGGCGACAAGCGCATCGCGGCGCAGCACAAGCGCGGTAAGCTGACGGCGCGCGAGCGCATCGAGCTGCTGCTCGACAAGGGCTCGTTCGAGGAGTTCGACATGTTCGTCGAACACCGCTCGATTGATTTCGGCATGGAGAAGACGCGCATCCCCGGCGACGGCGTCGTCACCGGCTGGGGCACGGTCAACGGTCGCGCCGTCTTCCTGTTCTCGAAAGACTTCACCGTGTTCGGCGGCTCGCTGTCGGAGACGCATGCGCTGAAAATCATGAAGGTGCAGGACATGGCGATGAAGGCGCGCGCGCCGATCATCGGCCTGTTCGACGCCGGCGGAGCGCGCATCCAGGAAGGCGTCGCGGCGCTCGGCGGCTATGGCGAGGTGTTCCGCCGCAACGTGCTCGCCTCCGGCGTGATCCCGCAGATCAGCGTCATCATGGGTCCGTGCGCGGGCGGCGACGTCTATTCGCCGGCGATGACCGACTTCATCTTCATGGTGAAGGACACGAGCTACATGTTCGTGACCGGCCCCGACGTGGTGAAGACCGTCACCAACGAGGTGGTGACGGCGGAGGAACTCGGCGGCGCGTCGGTGCATTCGACGCGCTCCGGTGTCGCCGACGGCGCGTTCGAGAACGACGTCGAATGCCTGCTGCAGATGCGGCGGCTGATCGACTTCCTGCCGGCGAGCAACGACAGCGGCGTGCCGGAATGGCCGTGCCTGCAGAGCCTCGACGAGACCGACGCTTCGCTCGACAGTCTGGTGCCGGACAACCCCAACAAGCCCTACGACATCAAGGAACTGATCCAGAAAGTCGTGGACGAGGGCGACTTCTTCGAGATCGCCGGCGCTTACGCCGGCAACATCGTCACCGGCTTCGGCCGTATCGCCGGCCGCACGGTCGGTTTTGTCGCCAACCAGCCGCTGGTGCTGGCCGGCGTGCTCGACAGCGATGCGTCACGCAAGGCCGCGCGCTTCGTGCGCTTCTGCGATGCGTTCAATATTCCGATCGTCACTTTCGTCGACGTGCCGGGCTTCCTGCCGGGCACCGCGCAGGAATATAACGGCCTGATCAAACACGGTGCCAAGCTGCTGTTCGCCTATTCGCAGGCGAGCGTGCCGCTCGTCACCGTCATCACCCGCAAGGCCTTCGGCGGCGCCTATGACGTGATGGCCTCGAAGCATGTCGGCGCCGACGTCAACTATGCCTGGCCGACGGCGCAAATTGCAGTCATGGGTGCAAAGGGCGCGGTGGAGATCATCTTCCGCGCGGATATCGGCGATCCGGGCAAGATCGCGGCGCGCACGAAGGAATACGAGGATCGGTTTTTGTCGCCATTCGTTGCCGCCGAGCGCGGCTATATCGACGACGTGATCATGCCGCACTCGACGCGCCGCCGCATCGCCCGTGCGTTGGCGATGCTGAAGAACAAGCAGGTCGAGATGCCGCGGAGAAAACACGATAATTTGCCGGTGTAAGCGATTGTGTCCGCGTCCTTCGGTTTTGGTACAGGTCGTCATTAGGGCGGGAGAGTGATTTGTCGAGACGCTCGCTAGTGTCGGCTCTACAAGCGGTAGAAGCGGGATTCCGTCAACTAGAAACGCTGGTGCCGCCCCCTGGCCGGGTCCGTTGGAAGGATGGATTTGTTTTTCGTTATCAGGAGAAAACAATCCAACAAGCAATAATCCAAAAGCTCGCGCGTACGGTTAGTGGTCTCTATGCGCTCAACGCTCTGCTCGATCTGGGGTTATTTCAAGAGCAGGGCGTAATTCAGCGTACGCTTGATGAGATCGGAGAGGACATAACATTTTTGTCTTTGGCTGTGATAGAAAATGACGTCACGGAGCGTCACAAGAAATACTTGGAGTATTTCTATCAAGAAGAGTTTTCCGACCCAGCAGATATTGCTGGATCTCACGTCAGTCGACCTTCGGTGCCTCGTGAAAAAATTCGGGCGTACATAAATCAATCATCTGGCTCTGACCTAGCGCGCGCTAATATTATGACGAAAATTATTGCGAAGGCATACTCGGGCTTTGTTCATGCGGCCTCGCCGAACGTGATGGATATGTGTGTGGGCAACCCTCCAACGTTTGACGTTAACGGTGCAACTCGAATGCGCCGAAGGGAAGAGCATGAGCGAGATGCGAAAAATTATTTTTATCGAGCTTTGGTGGCCGTAACGCATGCGGCCAAAGCCCTGGGCGATGAGAGTTTGTGTGCCACTTTGGCGAAACATGCGAGTGCGTTCTATGATGAAATGTACAGCCAATGACTCCCGCATGAGTTCCGCTGAGCCGGTTTAGAATGCTCAAAAGCGCGCGCTAGGGGCCCGTTTTTGTCATGGTTTGGGTCCACCAAGGAAAGCCTATGGCCGTATTCTTCGGCCTTCAATGCACTGACACTAAGGTCGGTGAGCCTAGTTCGGCGATCGGCAGGTTTTGAACGCAGTGGTGACGCCGTTCAGCAGGATTGAAACCGTGCGCGATAACCGCGACATCTGGGCTGCGCCGATCTATTATGCGCTTTCACCCACGGAGTCGCTGAATGTCCGTCCTCTCCCGCCGTACCGTTCTTGCGTCGGTCGCCATCCTCTCTCTCACCCTGAGTATTCCCGCCATGTCCCAGTCCGCTGCTCCCACCACCACATCCTCCGGCCTGCAATATACCGATACCAAGGCCGGCACCGGCGCGACGCCGAAGCGCGGGCAGACCGCGGTGGTGCACTACACCGGCTGGCTCTACAACGACGGCGCCAAGGGCAAGAAGTTCGACTCGTCGGTCGATCGCGGCGAGCCGTTCGAGTTTCCGGTCGGCATGGGCCGGGTCATCAAGGGCTGGGACGAGGGCGTCGCCTCGATGAAGGTCGGCGGCAAGCGCACGCTGATCATCCGGCCCGATCTCGGCTATGGCGCGCGCGGCGCCGGCGGCGTCATTCCGCCGAACGCGACGCTGATCTTCGACGTCGAACTGCTCGACGTGAAGGGCTGAGGGCCAGCGGATATTCGCGTGAACGAGGCGCCTATCGGAGCCGGGTCTTCAAACCGCATGGTCGAGGCCGTCTGTTTAAACCCGTTTGTCGACGCGCCGCGATCCTGTTGACGCGAAGCGGGAAGGCGGGAGAGGATAGTCGATGTCCACGCTCTTTGCCTTCCTGCATCATCTGTTTGCCTTCACGCTGGTCGCGGCGCTCGCCGTCGAGCTGGTGCTCATTCATCAGGATCTGACGGTGGCCAATGCCCGGCGGCTCCTGCGCGCCGATGCCATGCTCGGCATTTCGGCCGGGCTGCTCGTTGTCGTCGGGGTGCCGCGGATCGTCTGGTTCGAGAAGGGCATCGACTACTACGCCGCCAGCTACCCGTTCCTCGTGAAAATCGGCATTTTTCTTGGTCTGGCGATCATGTCGCTGATGCCGACCGTGGAGTTTCTCTCGTGGCGCAAGGCGCTGCGGGCGGGGCAGTTGCCGGTGGTGGACGAGAAGCGCCGCCGGATGATCCAGGCGACCATCCACGGTGAATTGATGGGTGTTGTCGTCATTCTCCTTTGCGCGGCGATGGCGGCGCGCGGCGGCTGGGTCTAGGGCCCGGGTGCCCCAGGTGGCGTTGCCGTGTGCAAAACCGGCGGTTGGATAGCGGATGCCGACGGAAGCTCTCAATGTCCTCTATTATGTGGCGCTGATCGCCGAAGCGATGACGGCAGCGCTGGCGGCCGGCCGTCGGCGGATGGACTGGGTCGGTGTTGCGATGCTTGGCTGCGTCACTGCGCTCGGTGGTGGCTCGCTGCGGGATGTCCTGCTCGGACATTACCCGTTGACCTGGGTGGCGCGGCCGTGGCTGCTGGCGCTGACCGCCGGCGCAGCGCTGGCGACCATAGCGCTGGCGCGCATCGTTCATCGCTTCCATCCGCTGTTCCTGTTTCTGGATGCGGTCGGTCTCGTCGTCTTTGCGATCATCGGCTGCGAGGTGGCGTTGGCGATGCAGCAGCCGCTGCCGATCGTCATCGTTGCCGGAATGATCACCGGCTGCGCCGGCGGCGTGCTGCGCGATATCCTCTGCAACGATGTGCCGTTGCTGTTTCGTAGCGAACTCTATGCCAGCATCGCGGTGTTCACCGGCGCGGTCTATATCGGTGGTGTCTGGCTGGGGCTCCCGCACGATCCGCTGGTGCTGGTGACCTTCGCGCTCGGCCTGACGCTTCGGTTGATGGCGATCCACTACAAATGGGAAATGCCGAAATTCATCTACGAGCGCGACTGATGCGTGCGGTGCTTAACCCCGATGGTTCTGCGAGTTCGGAATTGGTGGATGCGCAGCAAAGGCCGATGTGCGCTGGCGCGGATCTCGCCTGTCTTGGGCACCGGTATCTGCCCTATCGATTGTAGTGCATGTAATTGCGCTTTGATAATCGCACCCCGAGCTTGTGTTTGATGGGGTGGCGATAGCGGCAATGGCCGGATGTGGATTCGGCAGAGGTCGGGAAGTCGGGCGAATCCGGATTGGAGCCGACATCATCGAATTTGATCGAAATACCTTTGGCATCCTGGTCGACGCTCGAACATCGACGTTTAACGACCCCATTCAAGGTCAGGTAGAGCTCGAATTTTGTTGCGGCCGGAATTGACGCATCGGTGACAAGACGCGCCGTTGTTTCCGATACTTCGGTCAGCATGCAGGGAATGAGATCGGCCGAGTCGAGTCGGATCCAGGCGCGAGTATCTACATAATTCCAGCGTGTCGATTTCTTGATTCTTGTCACTTCGAGCGATCCGGCTATCTCAAATCGGCAATCCGAACAAAATAAATAAAAAGCGCCGCAATGGCGGCGCATAGAAAGAAAGCATAAGGGCGCGAACGTAATGCGCGCCTAAATTGCTTCGATGATATTATGTAAATCTTGCAACGAATTTTTCGGGCCGAGAAGTCTCCTTGGTTCAGCAAGAACCGTCCGTCATCGAATGGCGAGCCCGTCCTGGCCATCCCGACGGCACAACAGCGCATGAGTGTTGGAAAAATTGAATGTGAAAGCCATCGAGGATTAGACGATGGCTGCTCACTCGGCGCCGCCGGCGCTGACTGATGGCACCGAAAGTGCGGTGGAACCGGTCGTTCGGCTGACTTCGCATGGAATTGATGACCACATCGATGATCTGCCGGCGGTGGCGCCCGCTACCGGCCTCGATCCAGTCGTTATGGGTTCTTGACATTTTGATGCGATGCACCATAAATATCCATCCAGTTGGAAATAATTCGGTGCTGGATGGGCCGCCGTCGGACCATTGATCGTGAAGCTGTTCTGGATGCCGCCGAGCGGGTGGTAAGCCGGGCCGGCGCAGCGCGGCTGACACTCGATGCGGTTGCTGCCGAGGCCGGGATCAGCAAGGCCAGCGTTCTGTATGACTATAAGACCAAGCAAACGCTGATAAACGCCGTGATCGAGCGCCGGGTCGCGGTTGAGGACGGCCGTATTCAGGGTTTCATCGACGAACTGGGGCCGGCTCCGGACGCGCCGATCCGCGGACGGATTGCTGCCACGTTGCCTTCGATCCCGGATGAGGAGCGGTCGGTTGCCATCAGCCTGTGTGCTGCGTTGGCTCAGGATGAACTGCTGCGTCAGCCGATTCAGAAGATCTTTCGCGAGCGGATCGAGGAAATCCTGAGGACGTCCGAACATCCGCGCGGCGCGATGCTCGCATTTCTCGCTGTCGAGGGCCTGAAGCTGATCGAATGGTTCGGCCTGCATGCCTGGCCCGAGCCCGAGCGCAGGCGGCTCATCGCTGAGATCGCCTGGCTGGTTGATCAGCGCCCAGAACCCGTCTGCGGAAGCGCTGACGCAGAGAAGACTCCTGCCAATTCTCACATTTGATTGTATTTCCCGATCGGAACTCTCTCCATGAATCTTCAACTCACTTCATTCGGCCGGTGTGCCGCACTCGGTCTTCTCGTGCTGGTCGGCGCCTGTGACGAAGACAGGAAGCCCCCGGATGCGCCCAAGCAAGCGCCGTCCATCGAACTCGGCGTCGTCGTCGCCAAGCCCGAGGCCCTTCCGGTCACGAATAATCTTCCGGGACGGATCGCGCCCACCCGCATCGCCGAAGTCCGTGCGCGGGTTCCAGGAATCGTGGTTCAGCGTGTCTTCCAGCAGGGTAGCATCGTCAAGGAAGGAGACGTGTTGTACCGGATCGACCCTGCACCTTTTCAGGTGCGCGTCGAAAGCGCGACGGCAACGCTCAAGCGTGCCGAGGCCTCGCAATTGCAGGCACGCCAGCAGGCTGACCGCATCGCCGAATTGCGTGAGCGCAATGTCGCCAGCAGCCAGCAACACGAAAGCGCGACGGCAGCGCTCGCTCAGGCCGATGCCGATGTTGCGGCCGCGCGTGCGGGGCTTGCCTCGTCACAACTCGATTTGCAGTATTCCGAGGTCAAGGCGCCGATCAGCGGCCGTATCGGTCGGGCGTTGATTACCGAAGGGGCGCTCGTCGGCAGTACTGCCGCCGACAACCTCGCCACCATCCAGCAACTCGATCCGGTTTATGCGGACTTCACCCAGTCGGCCGGAGAGCTGCTTGCCTTGCGGCGCGCGCTCAAGCTCGGGGCATTGACCGGTGCCGATCCGGGCACCGCGAATGTGCAACTCCTTTTCGACGACGGCAGTGCGTACAAACATCCTGGCCGGCTGCTGTTCTCCGAGGCCACCGTCGATGCCACGACTGGCCAGGTGACGTTGCGCGGAGAGTTCCCCAATCCCGAAGGCGACCTGCTTCCCGGAATGTATGTCCGCGTCGTCATCGAACAGGGCGTGCAGGCCGATGCGATTGCCGTTCCGCAGCAGGCTGTCCAACGCAATGGCAACGGGCAGGCATTGCTCTACATCCTGAAGCCCGACGGAAATCTGGAGTTACGGCCGGTGAAAGCTGGGCGTGCGGTTGGCCGCAGCTTTGTGATCGATGACGGATTAAAGGCGGGCGAGCAGGTTGTTGTCGAAGGTTTCCAGAAAATTCGCCCCGATGGCCGCTTTTCCGGCACGACCTGGAAACCGGACTCCGACAATGCTGCTGCTCCGGCTGCAGTCGAGAAGCGAGACTGAGAGCCATGCCGCAGTTTTTCATCGAACGCCCGATTTTCGCATGGGTCGTTGCGATTTTCATCATGCTGGCCGGCGTAATCACGATTCCGCTGCTGCCGATTGCACAATATCCGAATGTCGCGCCGCCGCAGATATCGGTGAGCACGAACTATCCGGGAGCCTCGCCGGAGGACATCTACCAGAGCGTCACCCGGCCGATCGAGGAGGAACTGAACGGCATTCCCGGCTTGCTCTATTTTGAATCGACGTCGGAGGCGACGGGCCGGATCGCGTTGACCGTCACCTTTGCGCCGGGCACTGCTATCGGCGAGGCTCAGGTCGAGGTTCAGAACCGGATCAGGCGGGTCGAACCCCGTTTGCCGCAATCCGTCGTGCAGCAAGGCATGCGCGTCGAGCAGGCCGGCAGCGGCTTCCTGATGGTGGTGACGCTGACCTCGAGCGACGGTTCGGTCGACGCGGTTGGGCTCGGCGACTATCTGAGCCGGAACGTGCTGGGCGAGATCCGTCGCATTCCAGGAGTCGGCAGCGCGCAACTGTTTGCCACCCAGCGTTCGATGCGTATCTGGATGAACCCAGAGAAGATGTTGGGTCTCGGCCTGACATCGGCCGACGTCGTTGCCGCGGTCCGCGCCCAGAACGCACAGGTTGCCGCGGGACGGATCGGGGCCCAGCCAAACCCGATCACCCAGCAAATTTCGGCGAGCGTGCTGGTCAAGGGGCAGCTCGCCTCGCCGGAGCAATTTGGCGCAATCGTCCTGCGGGCAAACACGGATGGATCGGCGGTTCGTCTGCGCGATGTTGCCCGCATCGAGGTGGGTGGTGAATCGTATAATTTCTCGACCCGGCTGAACGGGCAGCCCAGTGCCGCCATCGGCATTCAACTCTCTCCCACCGGAAATGCGCTGGCTACATCGCAAGCCGTGCAGGCCAAGATGAATGAGTTGGCGCGGTTTTTCCCAGCCGGCCTCGAGCACGATATTCCGTACGACACATCGCCTTTCGTCGAAGTTTCGATTGAAAAGGTCCTCTACACGCTCGCCGAGGCGATGGCACTCGTCTTTGCGGTGATGTTCCTGTTCCTGCAGAACTTCCGCTACACGATCATCCCGACGCTTGTCGTCCCGGTTGCGCTGCTCGGTACCTGCGCGGTGATGTTCGCGGGTGGGTTCTCCATCAACGTGCTGACCATGTTCGCGATGGTGCTGGCGATCGGCATTCTGGTCGACGATGCCATCGTCGTGGTGGAGAACGTCGAGCGAATTATGGCCGAGGAGGGCTTGTCGCCGAAGGAAGCCACTCGCAAGGCAATGAGGCAGATCACCGGCGCGATCATCGGCATCACGCTGGTGCTGACCGCCGTGTTCGTTCCGATGGCATTCTTCCCCGGCGCGGTTGGCATCATCTATCAGCAGTTCAGTCTGACCATGGTGGTGTCGATCCTGTTCTCCGGTTTCCTTGCGCTGTCGTTGACGCCAGCGCTGTGCGCCAGCTTCCTGAAGCCGATCGCGCCCGGTCACCATGAGAAGAAGGGATTCTTCGGTTGGTTCAACCGCAGTTTCGGCCGGGTTTCGCACGGCTATAGCGGCATGGTGAGCACGATCGTGCGCCGTTCCGGGCGTTACATGGTGATCTATCTGGCGCTGCTTATCGGACTCGGCTGGAGCTTCATGCGGCTGCCGTCAGCCTTTCTCCCCAACGAGGATCAGGGCTTCCTGCTGGTGGATGTGCAGGCACCTCCCGAGGCCAGCGCCAGCCGTACGCTCGATGTCATCCAGCAAATCGAGAAGATCGTGATGGCGGAGCCGGCGGTGGAACGCGTCGTGGCGATCGCGGGCTATAGTTTCGCGGGCGCAGGAGAGAACGCAGCGCTTGCCTTCGTCACGCTGAAGGACTGGAGTCAGCGTGGTCCGGAGGACTCCGCAACAGCGATCTCTGGCCGCGTCAACGCCAAGATGTTCCAGATCAAGGATGCGATGACCTTTGCGCTGTCGCCGCCGCCGATCCAGGGCCTCGGCAATTCGAACGGCTTTACCTTCCGTCTGCAGGACCGTGCCGGCCTCGGCCAGACTGCGCTGGCGGCTGCGCGTGACCAACTCATGAATGCAGCGGCCAGGAGTCCTGTTTTGGCCGGCCTACGGGTTGAAGGCCTCACCGACGCGGCACAGGTCAACCTGATCATCGATCGCGAGAAAGCGAATACCTTCGGAGTCGCGTTCGCGGATATCAATGAAACGATCTCCGCCAATCTAGGCTCGTCTTATGTCAATGACTTCCCAAATGCCGGGCGTATGCAACGGGTCACCGTTCAGGCCGACGAGAGTCATCGCATGCAGACCGCGGATTTATTGCGGTTGAATGTCCGGAATTCCAAGGGCGGAATGGTGCCGTTCTCCGCTTTCGCCAGTGTCGAATGGGAGAAGGGGCCCTCGCAGGTGGTCGGGTACAATGGCTATCCGGCGGTTCGGATCGCAGGGCAGGCTGCGCCCGGCGCTTCCTCAGGTGCAGCCATCGCCGAGATGGAGCGGCTGGCGCGGGAACTTCCCGCCGGATTCGGCTATGAATGGACCGGGCAGTCGCTCCAGGAGATCCAATCGGGCTCGCAGACGCCACTACTGCTGACGCTCAGCATCATCCTGGTGTTCCTGCTGCTCGCTGCGCTCTACGAGAGCTGGTCGATTCCGATCTCGGTTATCCTTGTGGTGCCGCTCGGCGTGATCGGCTCCGTTGTCGCGGTGACACTGCGTGGAATGCCCAACGACGTCTATTTCATGGTCGGTCTGATCGCCATCATCGGCTTGTCGGCGAAGAACGCGATCCTGATCGTCGAATTTGCCAAAGACCTGCGAGCGGAAGGCAAGCCGTTGCTGGAGGCCGCGATGGAGGCAGCCCATCTGCGATTCCGACCCATCCTGATGACGTCGCTCGCCTTTACGCTCGGTGTCTTGCCGCTGGCGATTGCATCGGGCGCCAGTGCCGCGAGCCAGAATGCGATCGGCACCGGAGTGCTGGGCGGCATGATCTCGGCTACAGTCCTCGCGATCTTCTTCGTACCCGCATTCTTTGTCTTCGTGATGAAGCTGTTCGGGAGCCTTCGGCGGGGCAAGCAAGATTCAGCAGGCGATCCTTTGAAAATCGTCGCTGCCGATCAGGGCGCGGTTGATCAGTGATGAGGCGTCAGAGGCCAACTGATAATTTGTGATGGAGCCACATCTTGGCAGAAGCAACTGCTGTCTCGGGCTCCATCCTGTGGGGCTCGCCCTGGGAGCGTGAGCCCTGTTCAGCGAATAGAGGGCGGCGGCTCCCAATTATTCTCGAATTGACCAGACGATTAGATGCGGCCGCAAACAGGGATTTTATGCCTCGTGATTTCTTATGTGCGCCGGAGGGCCATATAGGCCATGCCCGTTAGAGATGTCGTCATCAAGAGGGCAATGGAAACGGGGAGTGCGGACGGATAATGGATCAACACATGAGAGATGATTTGAGTGCATGCGGCGCCCGTTGCCATCTGTACAAACCCGATAATGCCGGCGGCTGTTCCGGCGACTTTAGGGTGGATGCTGATTGCACCCGTAATGGCGTTCGGTAAAAGCAGGCCACTCCCGAAGGTGATGACCATTTGCGGAAGGAAGAATGCCAACGGGCTGATCGGCGCGAAGAAAATTACGATAGCGCCCAGCACGGCGCCGGACAACTGTGCGAAGATTCCCCATCTTATCAGTGTGGCCATGCCGTAGCGGCCAGCAGAATGCGAGACAACGAAGTTACCGAGCATGTATCCGAATGAAGAGGTCGCGATCCATGCGCCATATTCAGCAGAGCTTGTTCCCATGATACGAATGGCGACATGGGGCGCGCCGCCAAGAAACGTGAAGAAGGCGGCTGATCCGAAAGCTCCTATCAACGTATAGCAGTAGAAAGCGGGGGAGGAGAGCAGATATCGCCACTCCCGCGGTTGCCTGGATGCGTGCTCGGCCGGTGTGGATTGCTTGAGGGTTTCCGGCAATGCCACGATTGCCCAGATCAGTGTGCCGCTGCTGAATGTGGCAAGGAATATGAATATCGACTGCCAACCCAGTGTCGTATTCAGGATTCCTCCGAGCAGCGGCGCAATCATCGGCCCGATGACCATGACCGTCGTGATAAGGCCGAGCATTGCTGCAGCTCGGTCACGTTCGTACAGGTCGCGGACAATGGTCCGCCCGATCACGACTCCGGTAGAGGCACCGATAGCCTGGACGATACGGGCGATGACGAGCGCCTCAATCGAGCGTGCTGTCATCGCGGCAAAACTTGCCACCCCAGCGAGCGCAAGTCCGCCGAGCACTACCGGTCGACGCCCGAACCTGTCCGAAAGCGGCCCCATCACGAGTTGGCCGCTCGCCAGACTCAACAGAAATAATGAAATCGTGAGTTGTACGGTTCCCGGATCGGTTGCGAATGCATTTACAAGCTCGGGTACCGCCGGGATGAAGATGTTCAGAGATATCGGTCCCTGCGCCGTCATCGCCATCAGGAGGAGCAGGAGCCACCGTGTCGGTGTCGGTGATGATCGGGCGCTATCCAATGTTCTGGCCAAATGCTGGATGGCTTCGAAGATGATGCGTCTGCATCTGAAGCTGCTGAGGAGAGGCTCACGTAAAGAAGCGCGGGGCACAGCTACGGCGCTGCATAAGACATGCCCCGCTCGTGGCGAGTTGGCAGGATAGGGTCTTACTGCACCCGTGCCTGGCCAAATCTTGTGCCGTGGAATTCCATGGGCGCAGTCCGGAGGCAGGGCTGGGGAACGAGCGTTAAGCGGCTTCCACCGTTCCGCTTGGCAGGTGATGTGCGGCGCGCAGTGCCGCGTCGTCCCATTTGCTGACCCCGTTTCGGCCCGCATGGGTAGCGGCATATCGCTTCGCAATATCTTGGGTGTGGTCGGTCAATTCGCGTTCACTGTGCTCCCAGTCGCTCAGTGCCTTGGTGACGTCGTCTGCATTGCAGATATGGTGCGCGATGGACAGGCCGTTCATCATCGCGCAGCCGGCGCCCTGGCCGAGTGTCGGCGGCATTGCATGTGCACTGTCACCGATCAAAGCGATACGACCGATAGTCCAGTGGTCGAGGAGCGAGGTCTCATAGGTATCGTAGCGCCCCTGCTGGCCAATCCGCTGGATGATATGTTTCAGGAACGGAAATGCAGCAGCCCAGATATCTGCACGAACGGGTATGGCAGTTGCCGATTTATCGGAATCGCGCGCGCCCATTGCGAGATAGAGCTCGTTTTCATTGCATGGGACATAGAGAATACGAAAATTCGGGCTCCAGAAATTGATGACGTTGTCGGATTCAGTGAACGGCAGGTCATTTTTCTCGCGCGGCACCAGCAAGCGAATAACGCCGAAGTCGCATGGCGTGACGACGGGTATCAGGCCGAGCGATTTTCGGACCTTCGAAGTGACGCCGTCGGCGCCGATGACAACGTCGGCAGGCCAGACCCGTCCATCGGACGTTGTAAGGGAGCCTTGCGGGTCCGCGCTGACCACTTCGGATCGCGTAACGATTTCCACTCCTGCTCGATCCGCTGCAGCGAGCATCGCTTTATAGAGATGCTGCCGGGTCATCGTCAGCATTCGTGTTCCGCGTTGCGGGCCGAAGACTTCGAATGATATTCGTTCGTTGTCTGCGTTGCGTCCTTCGTAACCAGGGGCCTCGTGCGCTCCATGAATGACATCCTCATAGGCACCGAGTGTCCTGAGGACACGCAGGCCGTTCTCCCAGATGAAGATGCCAGCGCCGAAAGCCCTCAGTTCCGGGGAGGATTCGTGCACGCGGGCAGTCCAGCCTCGCTGCCTGAGCGCGATGGCGACTGTAAGGCCTGCAAATCCGGCTCCCGCGATTTCAGCATGCCGTGTCATTCGTCTCTCTCCCTCATATTCTGCTGTCGGTAGAATTGGGACGAAACGGGTGCGGGAGCAACCGATTTTTGATTGACTTTCTATGAGAATAATTCATGCGTATCAGGTACGTGCCAGGTTATGGCATTATATTCGGTTGATTTCTTCGAAATATATATGAGTTCTGATCATGGCGAGGCGCCTTCCGTCACCCGTTGCATTGCGCGCCTTCGAGGTTGCGGCGCGCCACCTGAGCTTTACGGCGGCAGCCGCCGAAATGAACGTGACTCAGGGGGCCATAAGTCGGCATGTGAAGTTTCTCGAGGGCTACCTTGGGTTGCAGTTGTTTCGCCGGTTGCCGCGGGCGCTCGAACTGACGCCCGAGGGGCAGAGCTATTACACGGCGATGCATGAGGCATTCGACATTATGGAGCGCGCAACACGGCGTTTGATCCATAGCCGTGAGGACCGGATATTGACGCTCAGTGTTCTGCCGACGCTGGCGATGAACTGGATCATTCCGGAACTGCCATCATTCAATGCGCGCTATCCATCGATCGACGTGCGGCTACAGACGTCGATATTGCCGGCCGATTTCCAGTCGGAGATCGATATCGCAATTCGGGTGGGCAGGCACTCCGACCGACTGATGAAGCCGAATAAGGCGCGCATCGATCTAACGATGGTTCAGGACTGGAATGGCCTGGACGCCGAGTTTCTGATGCCTGATTTTATCGTCGCGGTCTGCAGCCCTTCATTGCTGGAGGGCGAGGCGCCGCTGCAGGAACCTGGTGATATCAAGCGCTTCCCGCTTCTGCAGACAACAAATCGCATACATGCTTGGGCTGACTGGGGACGCGCGCTTGATGTGCCCGACCTTGATGTCACATCGGGAACAGGTTTTGCGCATTTCTTTATGACGCTCGAGGCGGCGCGCGCCGGTCTGGGAGTTGCTTGCGTGCCGACGGTGTTGGTCAGAGACGATCTTGATGCCGGACGGCTGGTTGCGCCGTTTCCGCAGAATGTCGAAAGCGAGGGCTCGTACTACCTCATCTATCGCAAGCATGAGGCAAATCTAGACAAGGTCCGTTTCGCGAGAGAATGGCTTAAAGAGGCTGCCATACGGCTGAACGGACAATAAGGCGCGTTTTCAGCAGACGTCGGTTCACTCGATGCCCTCAGCGCAGAAGCCCCACCATATGCCGCCCGGATCATGTTCCGATCTGAATGGGGCTGCCGATCTTCCGCAGCGCGGCGATCACGCTCAATGCGGTGATCTTGCCGGTTTTTGGATTCTCGCTCGGGATGTTCTCGATCGTCATCGAGAAATCTGCGCTATCGCCTGCCACGGTGATCGTATGGGTGTTGCGGGTGATCGTCGGGTCCGCCCATATCTCGATGATGGTGCGGTCGGGCCCGATACCTGCAAGGCTTAATGCCGCGGCGACGTTGAGATTTGCCGGAAATCCTCGCACGGCTTCGCGGGCGTTGCCCTCGAACAGCTTGAGGGGTTTCGAAAGCGTCTCCACATCGATATGTCGCTCGACCAGAAAGGGTGCATTCTCGAGGCCGCGCGGAGGCTTGCGCGAGACCATCCGGACCGAATTGATCGTGCCCTCGGCCGCTGCCCGGACGGCATCGAGGCCGAGAAGGGCGCCGGTCGGGACCACAATCTGGCCGCCGTGCTTACGGGCAAGCTCTTTGACCTCGGGGTGAACCAGCAGCGCGCCGACACTGATGACGATCAGCTTCTTGCCGGCCGTCAGTGTCGGTTCGGCGATCTGCATGAATATCTCTGCCGGTGCGCACTCGATCACGATGTCAGCGACGCTGGCTAGTTCCTCGACCCGCAATACCGGTACCGGGTTTCGAAAGTCTTTGACGATACTCTTCACGCGATCGACGTTGCGCGCAGAGACGGCGACGAGCCGGAGGCCTTCGATACCCTCATCCAGTCGTTCGGCGACTTTCTGACCAATCGCCCCGAAGCCAGCGACTGCGATGGTGTTGACGGGGGGCTGCTTCGCCAACTGACGTGATGTCATGGTTCAACCTTGATATTCGTATTGGAGGATGTGGCTGACGATGTGCGCATTTTCAGGAACGCGCGGATGATTTCGAGAAACTGCTCGCTCTGTTCAAGATGCGGAAGATGTCCGCATCGGTCGATAACCTTGAGCTCGACATTGGGCAGCGCCGACAGTTTCTCGGCTGCGCCCTCGTAATCGCCGCGCGGATCCTGCTTGCCCCACACGCCGAGCACCGGGATTTTAATGGCTCTTAGCCGGTCGCCGATCGCGAATGGCCGCATCGCGTCGACATCCGTCATCCCCTGCATGCGCGTTTCGAACGAAGGAAGCGCCGTCGGTAGTGCATAGGGTGTTAGCTGCAGAAGCAGCAGTTCCTGCGGTATCCGCGACGGATCGTAGAAAAGCCTGCCCAGGCGCTCCCGGCAGACCTGCAGCGAGGGATCTGCGAGCGCCGAGCCGCCATTCTTCGCTGCGCGATCGTACATCTCGGCCAACTCTTCCGCCGATTTGAACGTTGACCCGCTGCTTACGATCACCATCGACGAAAAAGCGTCAGGTCGACGATGATAAAGCAGTATGGAGAGGGCGGCGCCGAAGGAGCTGCCAATAAGCGTGACATCGTCAAGATGAAGGCGATCGATCAGTGCTTCGAGATGATCAAGCATCGGCCCGTGCGGCGGGCCGCCGATATAGGAGCCGGATTCCGTAAATCCACTTCCGAGAAGATCCGGTGCGATGACGTCATAGTCTTCAGATAACGGCATGATCGTTCTGCACCAGGAGTCGGCCGTCATGCCGACTCCATGCAGAAGGAGAACCGGTGATCCGCGGCCTGCACGAAAATATCGCGTTCTGATTCCACCGATGTCGTCGAAGTAAACACGCATCAAAAAGTCTCTGGGTGTTGGCAATCCTGACGGTGTGGCGCCGAAGGGTGCGACATCTTGTTGGTCGTTCTACAGCCGGCATCGATAGCCCGCAATTGAGTTTTTCCTCCCGATGCATGAGTTTAACTCATCAATTTCATGTCGCCGCTTCAATAATAATGTTGTCACGTAAGGCCATTTCTGAAACAATTTTTCCATCAGTTCACTGACGCATGTGTTTTTGTGCGTCATCCATGAGGGTCCGCCATGCGGCCCATTGCATCGGAGAAGGTCATGCAGACTGCCGTTCAGCCCGCCTCAACCGACAGAAGCGGGGGTTATTTCCGCCCTCGGCGGCTAGGACACGTCAATCTCTATGTGGGCGATCTCGAACGCATGATGGAGTTCTACAAGCGTGTCTTCGGCATCGAAGAGGTCTATCGCACGCCGGCAAACGGAGGCGGTTTTCTCAGCAATGGAAACACGCATCATGACATTGCGTTTCTGGACGGGAATACGGACCTGGCAAAGGCACGCGGTGCGAAGCCCGGCCAGCTCAATCATCTTGGTTTTGAATTGGGCAGCGAAGTCGAGCTGGTGCATGACTATGAGCGCGCCTTGGAAAAAGGCTATCGCTTCATGCGTACCGCCGATCACGATATCGCACATAGCGTGTATCACAAGGACCCGAACGGCCTCGTGTACGAACTCTATTCCGATGTCGTCTATGATTGGCGTAATCAGCGAAGTGGCATCGTAACGAAGCCGAAGCCGAACTGGACGCCTGGTTCAACGCCGCCGATCGCGGAACCGCTTTATCACGTCGATCCGGAGATTCGTCGGGTTGACGGTGCGATCTTCCATATCGAGCGCGCCTCGCATGCGACGATCGTCGTCGATGATATCGATGCGACCGTTGATCACTATACCGAGATCGTCGGGCTGAATGTGTCCGGCCGGGGTAAGGGCGACAGCTTCGTCGTGTTGAGCGGAAGCTGCGGCGAGCGGAGCCTGATTGTTGTGCCGGCGTCCAGGGACGTGCCCGCCTGCTACCATCATGTCAGCATGCCGGTTATCGATCCCGCCGACCTCGCAAAGTCGGTGGAACGAGCGAAAGCGGAGGGCGTGGAAATCGAAGTTGACATCACGCATGCCGGCCGCCGGTCGGTGTTTGTGCGTGATCCGGAAGGATTCCTCACGCAGGTTTACTGCGATCTCGACGGCGAGCCTCGTCTCGATGAGGTCTCTCCTGAGCTCGCGCTATACGTTCTTTAGCGCGAGCGCGCAGGGGGAGGAAACGTCATGAGCGTAACAACAATTATAAACAAGAATGCGGAGAGCAAGGGTGATCAGACGGAGTTCGAGAAGGTCTCTCCGATTGCCCGATTTTCCGCGCCACTTCAGGCAATCAGCTCGTTTGTGATCCTGTTCGCGGCGTGGGAGATCGGCGTCCGGCTGTTTTCGATGCCGACCTACATTCTTCCTGCACCGAGCGTCGTTGTCACGGCGCTCATGGCGAAGCTGCCGCGCGTTCTCGACGGAGCGTGGATCACCGGGCAGGAGATCGTTGTAGGCTATATCTGCGCGATCCTGGTCAGTATCCCGCTGGCTTTGTGCCTGGCGCTGTCGCGAACGCTTGAGCGGATGGTTTTCCCGGTCGTCGTGTTCTTTCAGATCATTCCGAAGGTCGCAATTGCGCCTTTGTTCGTGATCTGGTTCGGCTTTGGTCTGTTACCGAAGATCCTGATTGTGTTTCTTCTGGCCTTCTTCCCGATGTTGGCCAACGGGATATCCGGTTTCAAATCGGTGCCGGCCGACATCATGGAGTTTGCGCGATCGACTGGAGCAGGGCGGCTCCTGACCTTCTGGAAGGTACGGCTTCCTCACGCGCTTCCCAGCATCTTCACAGGCCTCAAGATCAGCGCAGCCTTGTCGGCGATCGGCGCCGTCGTCGGCGAGTTCGTGGCTGCAGACAAGGGCCTGGGGTACCTGCTGCTCGAATACAACGGCGATATCGATACACCGATGGTGTTCGCCGTTATCGTCGTTCTCTCATCGATCGGCCTGCTCGTTTACGGCACCGTTGCATTGATCGAGCGGACGGCAATCCCCTGGCATGTCTCTCAACGTGTCGTCAATGACGGCGCTCCCGCCCACTAGTGTCGAACGTGAAAGAGCAACCATGAAAAATTTTCTGAGGCTTGCGATTGCTGCGTTGATTATGGCCGGCGCTACGGTAGCGGCCAAGGCGCAGAAGATGGACAATGTTTCGCTGCGGTTGAGCTGGTATATCGGCGGTTATCATGCCGCCTACTATCTCGGTAAGGAGAAAGGCTTCTATCAGCAGGAAGGCATCGACCTGACGATCCATGAGGGGCGCGGGTCTGCGAATACGGCGCAACTCGTCGCTGCAAAAACCGATACCTTCGGAGTGTCGGATTCCAGCAGCATGATGCTGGGCGCCGCCAAGGGCTTGCCGATCAAAACGATCGTATCGCTGATGAACGGCGCGGGCTTTGCCATTCTGATGCTGGATGATTCCCCGATCAGGAATGCGGCAGATCTGAAAGGAAAACGGATTGCGACTTCTCCGGGCGATGCGCTGACGCAGCTTCTGCCGGCTGTGCTGGCGGCGAACAAGCTCACCAGGGAAGATGTTCATATCATCATGCTGGACCCTGCAGGCAAGCAGGCTGCGCTGCTGGAGAAGAAAGTCGACGTGATGCTCGGAGACGTCGGTGCTCAGGGCGTGATTCTGCAAGAGCGCGGCCACAAGATACGCAGTCTGCGTTTTGGAGATATCGGTGTTGAAACGATCGGGCTGATTATCCATACCCACCGCGACACAATTAAAGAGAATCCGGATCTTGTTCGTCGCTTCGTGAAAGCGACCGTACGCTCCTGGGAAGCGACCAAGGTCGACCCGGAAGCGGCAGTCAAGAGTGTTCAGGCGGCCAAGCCCGACATTCCGGCAAACGTCGTCCGTAACCAGCTCAAGACGTTCATCTCGCTGATGGACACGGCGGCAACCAAAGGTAAACCGGTTGGTTATGGCGCGTCCGCCGATTGGGACCGTACCTACAAGCTCTATGCGGAGCTGCGGGGCATGACGACTGACATGAAACCAGGCGATTTTTACACAAATGAATTCCTCCCGAAGCAGTAACGCAGTGAAGCTGGAAGTGTTGGAAGGGAACGTGGCAGCGGCGCGCTCCAACGACATTTCCATCGAGGGTGTCCGGAAGATATTCCGGAGCCGCCGCAAGAGAACGCTTGCGCTGGATACGGTTAATCTGGCGATCGGGCAGGGCGAGTTCGTTTCGATCGTCGGTCCATCGGGATGCGGAAAAAGCACCCTGATGCGCTTGATCGCAGGCCTTCTCCCCTGCAGCGAGGGACGCGTGGTCGTTGACGGTAAAGTCGTCAATGGCCCCGAAACGAATGTCGGAATCGTATTCCAGACAGCCGTGTTGCTGGAATGGCGGTCGATTCTGGACAATGTGTTGCTGCAGATCGAAATGCGCGGTCTGAAGCCGGTGGAGCAATATCGGCAGCGGGCAGAAGATCTGCTTGCTGCCGTGGGACTTTCGGGGTTTCAGAACAATCTGCCGCATGAACTATCCGGAGGCATGCAGCAGCGCGCCTCGATCGTTCGGGCGCTTATTCACGATCCTCCGCGCCTGTTGATGGACGAGCCGTTTGGTGCGCTTGACGCTCTGACGCGCGAGCAGGTGCGGGTTGATCTCGAAGAACTGTGGCTGAATACGCGCAAGACTGTGGTGTTCATCACCCACAGCATCGAAGAGGCGGTTCTGCTGTCGGATCGCGTCGTGGTAATGTCGCCTCGGCCCGGTACGATCGATCGTGTTATCGATGTCAACCTGCCGCGTCCGCGGGGATTGAGCGCGCGGCGCGATCCTGAGTTCAGCAGGCTTTGCGAGGAGATCACCGATATCTTCCTTAGTCGGGGCGTGCTCAGCAATCGAGGCAACCTCTTCCTGCGGCCGACTGCGGTTCCCAACTGACGAAATTTCCGGATCTGCACGGCGTGCCCATGGTTCGCCGTGCATTTTATTGCGTCCATGCGGATGCATCGAACGAGCACGGGTGAGAGAAACATGGATCTTGGCATTGCGGGAAAAACGGCGTTGGTCATGGCGGCTGGCGGCGGTTTGGGAGGTGCGATTGCGGCTGCTCTAGCCCGGGAAGGGGCGAAGGTTGCAGTCAGTGATATCGATCCGGCTGCGCTCTCTGAGACGGTTCGGAAGATCGAGCAGTCGGGTGGTCAGGCGAAGGCCTTTCCTCTCGATATGGCCGATCTTGAGGCGGTGAAGGCGCTCGTCGAGAACGTGCAAGCGGCCTTCGGTGTAGTGGATATTCTCGTCAATAATTCCGGCGGACCGCCGCCATCTCCTGCATCCGGAATCGCGCCGGCGATGTGGACTTCCTATTTCAACTCCATGGTTCTGTCTCTCGTCACGCTCACTGACGCGGTGTTGCCGGGTATGCGCGAACGCAAATGGGGACGGATCATTACCAGCACATCGTCGGGCGTGATCGCTCCGATCCCCAATCTCGGTCTGTCGAACGCCTTGCGCTCGACTTTGGTCGGATGGTCGAAGACGCTGGCGCGAGAGGTGGCTCGTGATGGCGTGACGGCAAATGTGATCCTTCCGGGCCGCATCGCGACGCAGCGCATCAAGCAGCTCGATGAGGCACGGGCCAAGAGGGAAAATATCGCGGTGGAGAAAGTGATCGAGCAGAGCACGGGTTCGATCCCGGTCGGCCGCTATGGCGATCCGCAGGAGTATGCGGATGTGGTCGCTTTTCTCGCGAGCGCGCGCGCATCTTATGTCACGGGTTCCGTCTTTCGCGTGGACGGTGGCATGCTGGCGAATATCTAGGAACGCAGAACAAGAGTTGAATGAACATGAGCGCCGACAATCGCGTCGATCCTACCTATTCTGCGTTGAGCGAAACCGAGCGCGCGGATATCCGCACGCGGTTTCTCCGTGTCGATACGTCCAATGTTGCGGACGTTCTCGACAAGATGGGTTTGCAGGATCAGGGGCTGAGCGCCGACTTCCGCCCCTTTCCGGAGAGTGCCGGTACGTTGGCCGGCTGGGCCTACACGATACGGGGCCAGATGGCTCCGTATGAGGGAGGCGGCGATCCTGTGAAAATGCGGGCCTGCCAGGGGATATCGGCGCACGAAGTGAGCGTGTGGAGTGGCGATGGAGATGGCATCTGCTATTTCGGTGAACTCATCGCGCTCGGCATGCAGGAGCGGGGCTCTGTTGGGTCACTGATTGACGGCGGTATCCGGGATGTGCGTTGGCTTGGCGAGCACAAGTTTCCTGTTTTCGCCCGCTACCGCACGCCGGTGCAGTCAATCGGCCGCTGGAAAGTGACGGGCTGGCAGGAACCGGTCTATCTTCAGGGCGCGACGTCGAAGAATGTTCGCATCTGCCCCGGCGACTTCGTTCTCGCGGACGCCGACGGCGCGATCGTGATCCCGCACGCCGTTGTCCGGGATGTTCTCGCGGAAGCCGAACGGCTGACGAAAATGGAAATGGACATCCGCGCCGAGCTCAAGCGCGGATTGTCACTCGCCGACGCGCTCGAAAAGTATGGGCATGTCTGAGCGGATCGGCGTGCTGGTTTCAATCGGCATTTGGCGGCCGGACTGCTTTTCGCTGATCTCTGTCCTGCGCGGAGCGTCCGTGATGTCGGATGGCTCGGAACGAGCCATCGAGCGGCCGGGACTGCTCCCTTGATCGACGCGGATCGGCCGGACCCATTCCGATAAGCACGCGCGGCCGCGGGTCTTCAGCGGTCGGGACACTTCCAAACGAGAACAGCCCCGCATCGGACGATGCGAGGCTGTTTGTTTTCTCTGGAGCGGGGCGGCATATTCGCTCCCTTTGCCAAGGCAGTGCTTTCCTGCCGTGCCCGGCGCAGAGCCTAGCTGCACCCAGTGGTTGAACCGCAGGTGTTGCACTTCATGCAGGTGCCGTTGCGCACCAGCGTGAAGTTGCCGCACTCGCCGCAGGATTCGCCTTCGTAGCCCTGAGCCTTGGCTTCGGCGCGCTTTTCGGCAACGCTCGCTGTTGCCTTCGCCGGTTGCGACCATTGCAGCGTTTCGAGCTTCTCCGCCGGCGACAATTTCGCCTCCGGCTCTGCCTTTAGCGCCGTTGCCGCCTGCGTTCCCGTCGCTACGGCGGCGACGGAGGACAGGTTGTGGTCCGTCAGGAACGAGGCGGGGACCACCGTCAGCTTGTCGGTGCGCGAGCGCGTCAGTCCTTTCGACACGAAACGTGCCGCCGAGGGCGCCTTGCCTTCGTGCTCGCCTTTGCCGAGCGCGTCGAACTTGGTCTCGCTCGGGTCGACATGGGCGAGGTCGTAGCGCTCGAGATAGCTCACCGCCAGCTCACGGAACACATAGTCGAGGATCGAGGTCGCGAACTTGATGGTGTCGTTGCCCTGCACTGCGCCCGCCGGCTCGAAGCGGGTGAAGGTGAAGGCGTCGACATACTCTTCGAGCGGAACGCCATATTGCAGGCCGAGCGAGATGGCGATGGCGAAGTTGTTGATGAAGGAGCGCAGCGCCGCTCCTTCCTTGTGCATGTCGATGAAGATCTCGCCGAGACGGCCGTCGTCATACTCGCCGGTACGCAGATAGACCTTGTGCCCGCCGACGGTGGCCTTCTGCGTATAGCCCTTGCGGCGGCCTGGCAGCCGCTCGCGCTCGCGCAGCACGGTGACGCGCTCGACGATCTTCTCGACCACCTTCTCGGCGACCTGCGATGCGCGCGCCGCCATGGGCGCCGCCATCAGCGTGTCGAGCGCATCGTCCTCGTCGTCCTCGTCGGCGATCAGTTGCGCATTGAGCGGCTGCGACAGCTTGGAGCCGTCGCGGTAGAGCGCATTTGCCTTCAGCGCCAGTTTCCAGGACAGCAGATAGGCCGCCTTGCAATCCTCGATGGTTGCGTCGTTCGGCATATTGATCGTCTTGGAGATGGCGCCGGAGATGAAGGGCTGCGCTGCCGCCATCATGCGGATGTGACTCTCGACGGAAAGAAAGCGCTTGCCGGTCCGCCCGCAGGGATTGGCACAGTCGAATACCGGATAGTGTTCGGCCTTCAGATGAGGTGCGCCTTCGATGGTCATCGCGCCACAGACATGGACGTTGGCGGCTTCGATCTCGCGCTTGCCGAAACCGATCGCCGATAGCAGATCGAAGGTCGGGGAGGCGAAGTCTTCCGCCGCGATCTTCAGCGTGTCACGCAGGAAGTCTTCGCCGAGCGTCCATTTGTTGAAGGCGAATTTGATGTCGAATGCGGTCGGCAGTGCCGCCTCGACTTTCTTCAGCGCTTCGTCGGTGAAGCCCTTGGCCTTCAGCGTCGTGTGGTTGATCGCTGGCGCCTGGCCGAGCGAACCGTGGCCGACTGCATAGCTTTCGATCTCGGCGATCTGGCTTTCGCTGTAGCCGAGCGTGCGCAAGGCTGCCGGCACTGCGCGGTTGATGATCTTGAAGTAGCCGCCGCCGGCCAGCTTCTTGAATTTGACTAGCGCGAAGTCCGGCTCGATGCCGGTGGTGTCGCAATCCATGACGAGGCCGATCGTGCCGGTCGGCGCGATCACGCTGGCCTGGGCGTTGCGGTAACCGTGCTGTTCGCCAAGCTCCAGCGCCTTGTCCCAAGCTGCCTTGGCGTGGTCCGCGAGCATTGCATAAGCGGGACCGCTGGCGACAACGCCTTCGAGATCGAGCGGCACCGGCGCGGTCGCGACCTTCTCGTAGCCCTGGTGTTGACCATGGGCGGCGCGGCGGTGGTTGCGCATCACCCGCAGCATGTGCTCGCGGTTCTTCTTGTAGCCGGGGAATGTTCCCAGGCCCTGCGCCATTTCGGCGGAGGTCGCATAGCTGACGCCGGTCATGATCGCCGTGAGGGCGCCGCAGATGGCGCGGCCGGCATCGGAATCATAGGCGACGCCTGACGTCATCAGCAGGCCACCGATATTGGCATAGCCGAGACCGAGCGTGCGGAACTCGTAGGAGAGCTGCGCGATCTCCCGCGAGGGGAACTGCGCCATCATCACCGAAACTTCGAGCACGATCGTCCACAGCCGCACCGCATGCTCGTAGCTCTCGACGTCGAAGTCGCCCGTGGTCTCGTCGCGGAAGGCCAACAGGTTGAGCGAGGCGAGGTTGCAGGCCGTGTCGTCGAGGAACATGTATTCCGAGCACGGATTGGATGCGCGGATGTCACCCGACGCCGGGCAGGTGTGCCAGTCGTTGATGGTGGTGTGGTATTGCAGGCCCGGATCGGCCGAGGCCCAGGCGGCGTGGCCGATCTTTTCCCACAGTTCGCGCGCGTCGACTGTGCGCGCCACCTTGCCGGTCTTGCGCCAGGTGAGGTCCCACTTGCCGTCGGCCTCGACGGTTTTCAGGAACTGGTCGGTAACGCGCACCGAGTTGTTCGAGTTCTGGCCGGCAACGGTGAGATAGGCCTCGGAATCCCAGTCGGTGTCGTAGGTCGGGAAGTCGATATCCGTGTAGCCCTGCCGCGCGAACTGGATGACGCGCTTGATCGAGTTGTCGGGCACCATGGCGCGGCGCGCCAGCTTGATCTCGCGCTTGAGCGCCGGGTTCTTCTCCGGCGTGAAGCAATCGTCGCCCGAGCCCTCGCAGTTGACGCAGGCTTTCAGGATCGCCTTGAGGTGTTTCTGGTTGATCTTGGAGCCGGTGACGAGCGCCGCAACCTTCTGCTCCTCCTTCACCTTCCAGTCGATATAAGTCTCGATATCGGGATGATCGACGTCGACGATCACCATCTTGGCGGCGCGCCGCGTCGTGCCGCCGGATTTGATGGCGCCGGCGGCGCGGTCGCCGATCTTCAGGAACGACATTAGGCCGGACGACCGGCCGCCACCGGAGAGCCGCTCTCCCTCCGCGCGCAGCGCCGAGAAGTTCGAGCCGGTGCCGGAGCCGTATTTGAACAGGCGCGCCTCGCGCACCCACAGATCCATGATGCCGCCGTCATTGACGAGGTCGTCTTTCACCGACTGGATGAAGCAGGCGTGTGGCTGCGGATGCTCGTAGGCGGACTTTGAGCGGGTCAGCTTGCCGGTGAACGGATCGACATAGAAATGCCCTTGGCCCGGGCCGTCGATGCCGTAGGCCCAGTGCAGGCCGGTATTGAACCATTGCGGCGAGTTCGGCGCGCACATCTGCGAGGCAAGCATGAAGCGCAATTCGTCGAAGAAGGCCTGCGCGTCGGCCTCGCCGTCGAAATAGCCGCCCTTCCAGCCCCAATAGGTCCAGGTGCCGGCCAGCCGGTCGAAGACCTGCCGGGCCGAGGTTTCGCCGGTGGTGCGTTCCGCTTCCGGCAGATCGGCGAGCGCCGCTTCGTCGGCGACCGAGCGCCACAGGAAGGAGGGAACGGAATTCTCTTCGACCTTCTTCAGTCGGGCAGGGACGCCCGCCTTGCGGAAATACTTCTGCGCCAGCACGTCGGAGGCGACCTGCGACCAGAATTCCGGCACTTCGACGTTGTCGGCGCGGAACACGGTCGAGCCGTCGGGATTCCTGATCTCGCTGGTGGTCATTCGGAACGCAATTGTCGCGTAGGCCGATTGTCCTTCCGTGGTGTAGCGCCGTTCGATCCGCATCGTCTTGCCCCTCAATGCCGTCGGCGGTTTCAGCCGACGATTCGTCCCGGGCTGACCGTCCCCGTCCGCCCGCAATTGCTCGCTCGCTCTTTTTTGACGTCCCTATTCAGATAGGCCCGATGCGCGATGCCGACAGAGGCTCGGGCACCGGTAACTCCCGGACCGGTTGGGGTCCGTTACGCAACAGTACTCCCTGTCCCAAAACACCATGGCTGGCGTGGACGAGGCACGACATCGCGTCGTTGGAAGCGCCGGGAGGCTTCAAACACAAGCTCACCCGGACACATCAAAGCTAGGTGGACTCACCGCACGCGTCAACAAGAGTTAGTGATCAAATCTGAATCAAACCCTAAATCTTGTGTCACGCATGTGAAACACGGGGACAAGGCGGCCAGGGCACTCAGCCCCGCAATCAGGTCCCAAGGTCAGTATTGGCCGATTGGACAGGAGCGGAAAGCGTTTTCTGTTCCTGTGTCGATGGGTATATCTACCTAGCGGGAGTGCTGCGAAATGGCCGTCAAACGGGACTTGGCGTAGCGAATAGGGTGGCGCCGAGCTGTCTCCCGTCGGGGACAATCGTTGGAAAAGCTGTGATCAGGACGCCGGGGAGTCCATGATTCTCGGTTGAGCCGCAGCGGGTTAGCTGCTGCTCGCGTGGCCGGGTCGGGCGCTTTCAGGATATTCACCTCTGGTGACACCGGCGCGACAGCGCCGCCGCGGGCCTGGTGATGCTGTTTCGATCTATCTGGGCCGCGAAGGGCCCGTCGCGGTGTCGAGTTCCAGGGCGTGTGCCAGCGCACTGGCGGCCGTATCAGCGGCGGTATCGGTGACCCCGGGTTGATCGAGTGCTGTTTGCGTCGCTTCGCCCGGAACCGTACCGCCGACAGCATGGAACCGATCCCCGATGACACCGGCAGCGAATCCGGCCCGCGGCCGCGGCAGCGGAGCAAGGCTGATCCACCGGTTCGCAATGGTGTCGTAAGCATCTACCAGCGCCGAGGGGCGGGCGGTCATCGTCTGGCCGCCAGCGATGCTGCCACCGGCGACGACGATAAGATGTCGCCATAGCGCTCCGCCGGCACTGCTGCGGGCCGTGGGCAGACGCGCCAGTGGTGCGCTCCAGCGGTCCGCCGCCGGCTCGTAGGCTTCGACGATGTCGGTTTCGCTGCCGTTGGCGAAGGTGGAACCGAGCCGTCCGCCGATGACAAAGATGCGGCCGAGCCTGGCGACCGCCACCGCCTGGCTGCGCGATGTCGGCATGGCGGCGCGAGCGCGCCAGCGGCCGGTCTTCGGATCGTATTCGACGACGCTTGCGAGCACGTCGTGACGGCGCCTGTCGTCGATCGTCATCCCATTCGCGTCGCCATCGCCGGGGGCGGCCGCCGCTGCGGCGCCGCCGATGACGTAGAACTTGCCATCGATTGCCGCCGCCGCAGCGCCCCCGCGAGGCTCGGCCATTGGCGTCAGCGGTTCCCAATTGTCGGTGGCAGGATCATAGGCCCACGCATCGGCGACCGGCTGCCAGCCGCCGTTGCGCGCCGGTGTGCGGAACCCGCCGAACAGATAGATTCTGTCGCCGTAGGCGGCGACCGCCGGATGGTGGAGGGGAACCGGCATCGGCCTTTTCCGCGTCCAGGTGTCGTTTGCAGTGTCGTATTCGTAGACGAGCCCCTTGCTGCGCGGACCATTCAGCGCGGTGCCGTCACGACCGCCGAAGACGTAGAATTTGCCATTGACCGCAGCGCCGGTGAGGCTGGCAGCCGACTCCGGCAGCGATGGCAGTGATATCCAGGCGCGAGGCGAGACAGACGAATCGGCCGACGTTTGCGCTTGGGCCACCGGTAGGGCGAGCGAAACCAGAAGGCAGCCGGCAAACGCCGCGGCAATGATGCGTGTCGGCGACAACATGATTGCGCCACGATAGCCAGACGATGCGGGAATCGCCAACCGGCCTCTCGGAGGGCGCCTAGACAAGGCCGGATGGAGGTGCCAGAAGGGCGCCGATACGAGGACCCGTGGCCCGATGAAAACGTTTCTTCTGCGGCTGTTCACTTGGTGGAACAGCGTCACCTTCGGCACCCAGTGGTGGACCTATCTCTACGGCGAATTTGTCGGCGAGGACGAGCGGGGCAACCGCTATTTCCGCACGCGCGGCGGCAGGATCGATCCGACGCTCGGCTTCGAGCGGCGCTGGGTGATTTATAACGGCTACACCGAAGCCTCGACCGTACCACCATCCTGGCACGGTTGGCTGCATCATACCGTTGATACCCCTCCGACGGAGGAAACCTATCAGCCGCGCGCCTGGCAGAAACCGCATCGTCCCAACATGACCGGCACCTCCGGTGCCTATCGGCCGAGCGGCTCGACGCTCGCCAGCGGCCGTCGCCCGGCTGCGACCGGCGATTATCAGGCGTGGACGCCGGGGCAGTGACGAGGGCGCAAGGGCACGACGCTCCGTCGTGCGCCCTTCCGCCGCCTTATTCGCCATGTTAACCGGTCGCTGTCGCGCACAGGGCGAATCTCTGCCGCCCAGGATCTCAACCGGCTGATGGCCAGACCCGTCCCCTTTATCCCGCTTGTCGCCGCTGCGATGCTGGTTGTCGTTGTGCCGGCGTCGGCGCAGTTCAGCGATATTTTCAGCGATCGGCCGCCGCGGCCCCCGGCCGACGTGCGCGAGGCACCGCCGCCACTGCAGCGGCAGCCAATGCCGCCGCGCGGGCAGGCCGAGGCCCGGCCGGACGTGCCGCCGTCGCGTCCCTTGCCGGCGCCGATGGCGCTGCCGCCGTCGAGTCGACCCGGTGGCGGGACGATCCAGTCAGCGCCGCTCGCCCCATTGCCGGGCGCGCCGGTTGCGCCGCAGCCCCCGCCCGGCGAGCAGCCGCAACAGGTGACCCCGTCGCCGACGCCGGGATTGCCGCCGGGCGAGCGTCAGCCACGCGGGGTGCCGCAGCAGCCGGCGAATACGGCGCCACAGCCCGGCGACGAGATCGTCGTCGAACCGCCGCCGCAAAAGATTGCCAATCCGCAGGCGGTGTTCGCCGGGCTCGACAAGATCACCGGCCGGATCATCAAGTTTGACGTTGCCATCGACGAGACGGTGCAGTTCGGCGCGCTGCAGGTGACGCCGCGTGCCTGCTATACGCGCCCGCCGACCGAGACGCCGAATACCGACGGCTTCGTCGAGGTCGACGAGGTGACGCTGCAGGGCGAGACGCGCCGCATCTTTACCGGCTGGATGTTCGCTGCGAGCCCCGGCCTGCACGCCGTCGAGCATCCGATCTATGACGTCTGGCTCACCGACTGCAAAGGCGCCAAGCCGGACGTGACCGCCGAAGTGCCGGACGATGCTGCGCCGAAACCGAGCCCGCAGCCGAACCGGCGCACGCAGTCCCAGCAGCGCCGCACCCCGCAGCAACCGGTGCCGCAGCGGCCGCGTTGAAGCCGGTTACATCTGCCGTCGCGTGATGATGTCGAGCGCCTGCTGCCCGGACAGGCTGTCGGGAAGCACGAGAAAGTCGCCGGCATCGGTATCGAGGGCCGCATCAAGCAGTTTGTGATAGTGCCGCCGCGACACCTCGGTGGCGCCGAAGGTCGCGAGGTGGCTGGTGATGAACTGCGTGTCGAGCAGCGTGAATCCGCCGGCGACAAGCCGGGCCACGAGGTGCACCAGCGCCACTTTCGAGGCGTCGGTCGCGCGGTGAAACATGCTCTCGCCGAAGAACGCTCCGCCGAGCGCCAGCCCGTAAAGGCCACCGACGAGGCGCCCGCCCTCGTAGGTCTCGACGCTGTGGGCGTAGCCACGTTCGGCGAGGTCGCAAAACAGCGAGCGGATGCGCGTGTTGATCCAGGTGCGCTCGCGCCCGCGGCCGGTTGCCGCGCAGCCGTCGATGATGCCGGCGAAATCCCGGTCGATGACGACCTCGAAGCGGTCGGAGCGCACCGTGCGCGCCAGCCGTGACGGAATGTGGAACCGGTCTAGCGGGATGATACCGCGCTGCTCGGGTTCCACCCAGTAGAGGGCGGGGTCGTCGGCGCTCTCGGCCATCGGAAAAATGCCGCAGGCATAAGCCTTCAGCAGCACTTCGGGGGTGATGTCGACGACGCCTGATGCGCGATTGGCCATGTGCGGTACGCGAATGATATGCGCTTCGGGAACGACGTGCCTTGCGCGACGACCGTCGTTATCGGCTTGCTCTTGCAAGCCTCGCTACAGGTCTTGCCGCAAATCCTTGCCGCAAATCCTTGCCGCTAGTCCTTGTCCGCAAACCCTGCTGCAAGGTCTGCCGCAAATCCTGACGTCTGCGGAGAAGTCTACCGTCTGCGGAGTGCCACGGCGAGGATTAACCGCTTTCTCACCATATTCTCTTCAAATCGTTGAAAGTTTGAACGTTGTAAAGCGGCTCACGTTTAGCCTGTGTGACCCGGCGTGGATGCGGCCGGTCGTGACGGACAGCGGGGTGTGAGGGCAACGCCATGCAGAGCAACGGCTTTCCGCGCCCCAGGGGTTTCATGGATCGGAGGGGTTTCATGAATCGCAGGGACCAAAGACCCGCCGGCGAACCACTTCGACGGGTCAAAGTGCTGCTGGTCGAAGATGAAGTCCTGATCGCCGATCTGGTCGTCGATGTGCTGACCGAACACGGCTTCGATGTTTGCCCGTTCATGACCGCCATCGATGCGCTGAAATATCTGGAGGCGGACGACAAGGTCGATGTGCTGTTCACCGACATCAATCTGCCGGGCAGCATGGACGGCGTCGAACTGGCGCAGCGGGCGCGGGCACTGCGACCGGAACTGCCCGTCGTCTATGCGTCCGGCCGGCACACCGCGGCAACCGCGTCGCCGCTGGTGTCGCATTCGTTGTTCCTGCGCAAGCCATACCGGGCCGAGGATGTCTGCACGTTGCTCGACCGGCTGACGGTTCACTGAACGGCAGGCGGATCTGCCGCGGCGTGTTGCGGATCGGGCGCCTGGCGTGACAGCGCGAAGACGATTTCGATATGAGTGCCGCGATGGCTGCGGTCATGCTCGATCCGGGCGCCGAGTTTGTCGGCCATTGCCCGGACGATGCGCTGTCCAAGCCCCGTCGAACGGCGTGTCGGCTTGTCGTTCGTATTCGTCGCCATGCCGACGCCATCGTCTTCGACGCTGATGATGGCGCTGTTGTCGCCGCGCGCCTGCAGGGCAACACGGATCGGCCCAGCGCCAGCCGGATAGGCGTATTTCAGTGCGTTCATGATCAGTTCGTTGACGATGACGCCGACCGCAACGGCGCGATCCGGATCGGTTTCGATCGGATCGGCGGTGATCGTCAGTTGCGCCAGAGCATCGCTGTCGGCAGAGACGCGCAGATCCTCGATCAGTGCCGCCAGATATTGATCGACGGCGACGGTCTTGACGTTGTCGGAGGTGTAGAGGCGACGATGCACCTGTGCCACCGCCATCACCCGTGAGGTGGCATTGTTCAGCGCATCCTTCACCGCTTTGCTCGGATTGGCGTTGCCCTGCATATGCAGCAGCGAGGCGATCAGCTGCAGCGAGTTGCCGACGCGGTGGTTGACCTCGCGCAACAGCATTGCGCGCTCGCTCGCCAGCGCCTCGAAGCGGTCGCGGGCCGCGCGAACCTCGGCTTCCGCTGCTTCCTTGGCGCGGCGCATGCGCATGGCATCGACTGCGGTGGAGAAGGCCGCCTTCAGCAGCGGGATGAATTCGCCAGTGGCGTCCTTGACGACATAGTCGAAAGCGCCGGCTTTGATCGCGTTGACCGCAAGGGTGGAGTTCTGCTCGCCGGTAACGAAAATCACCGGTGGGTGTTCCGGCATCTGATGGATGCGCGCCAGCGTCGCCATGCCGTCGAGGCCCGGCATGTTCTGGTCGAGTGCGATGACGTCGAAGCTCGGATCGTCGGCGAGGGTTTTCAGGCCGCTTTCCCCGTCGGGCGCGGTTTTCACGCAAACGCCGTCGCGTTCGAGCGTACGCGCCACCAGCCGGCAGATGCCGTCGTCGTCGTCGATATAGAGGACATGGTTCGGCATGGTCATGGCGACTACGGAGCGGCGGGAACCTGGATCACGGAAAAAAACAGGCCGAGTTGACGGATGGCGTTGGCGAAATTCTCATAATCGACGGGCTTGGTGACATAGACGTTGCAACCCAGATCATAGCAGCGCTTGATTTCGGTCGCATCGTCGGTGGTGGTCAGAACGACGACCGGAATGCGCTTGAGATACTCGTTGCTCTTGACGCGGCCGAGGATGTCGACCCCGGTCATGTCGGGCAGGTTGAGATCGAGCAGGATGAGCAGCGGCTTGCCCTTGTTGGTGAGGCCGGTGCCGTCCGTCCCGAACAGGAAATTGACGGCATCCGTGCCGTTGTCGAACGGCAGGATGCGGTTGTTGACGCCTGCGCGGCGGATATTTTTCTCGATGAGCCGCGCATGCCCTTCGTCATCCTCGATCATGACGATCTCGACGGGCCGTTCGGCAAGTTTGCTGTTCATATTGCGCTCCTGCTTTCTCCCGACCATTGCCGCGGCAGAGTCACCGTAAACGCACTTCCTTCGCCAAGCTCGGACTTGAGAACCAGCGTTCCACTGAGGCGACGCACCAGGGCGCGGACATGCGCCAGGCCGATGCCTTCGCCCGAGCGGTCCTGCGGACCTGAGCGGCGGAATAATTCAAAGACACGCTGATGGTCCTTTGCGTCGATGCCCCTGCCGGTGTCGCGGACGGAATATATCACATGCGTCGGCGTCGCCCGACCCGTCACTTCGATCCGGTTGGGTTGCCCCGGTTTCTCGTATTTCAGTGCATTATCGATCAGATTGGAGAAAATCTGCTCAAGCGCCAGACGATCGCTTTCGACGCGCGGCAGCGCACCGATGGTGATGGTCGCATCCTGCTCCGCGACCCGATGCGCCACGGTGTTGCCGATCGACTGGAGCAGGTCGTTCATATCGATGGTTTCCGGCGTAAACTCCCTGCGTCCTTCGCGCGACAGCTTCAGGACGGCATTGATGAGCCTGTCCATCTTGCCGATCGAGGTCTTGATGAACGAGAGCGCTTCGTCGAAGTCCTTGCCGAGCGTATCGAGCGACGGCGTCTTCATCGCCGTGAGTGCCGCCGGGTCGCGCTGCGCGAGTGCTTTCTCCAGTTCTGCGATATGAGCAAAAATATCCTGACGCAGTGCCACGAGTTCGGCGGTGAAGCCCATCACATTGACCAGCGGCGAACGCAGATCGTGGCTGACGATATAGGCGAAGCGCTGGATCTCCTCGTTCGCCTCGGTGAGATCGGCCGTCCGGAATTCGACAATCCGTTCGAGATTGGCATTGGTAACGGCAAGCTCCTGCCGGGCCCGTTCGCGTTGCCGGATATTCCGGCGCATCAGGTAGATCGACAGCGTGCCCGTCAAGACGATCAGCAGCGTACCGAACAGGGTGGTTCCGAGCAGCAATTGCGCATTGCGCTGCGAGGCGTCAACGCGCTCGTCCAGCAGCCGTCCCTCGGTGGCGATCGAGGCTTCGATCTGCTCCCGCAGGGATTCCATCTGCGCGCGGCCGGTACCGGTAACGACAAGTTCGCGAGCCTTGTCGATCTGGCCGGCGCGGGCGAGGGCGATGGTCCGATCCATCTCTGCGAATTTCGCGTTCATCAATTCGGCGATCTGCGCGAGTGCGGCAGTGCGTTCGTTGTCGCTGTCGACCAGAGCGCGCAGGTCGTGCAACTGCTGCTCGGCCTCGGGACCGGCCTTGTTGTAGTCGCCGAGATAGCGGTCCTCGCCGGTAAGCAAAAATCCACGTTGCCCGGATTCGGCACGGCGCATGCTCAGAAGCACGTTCGACAGCTTGTCCTGGATGAGCAGCGTGCGCGCCACCTGGCGGTTATCCCGTGCTGCGTGATCGACGAGCCAGATGGTGCCGAAACTGATGCTGATCAGCACCAGGAATCCGATGATCAGGAGCAGGGGCTGGACGGGTATCGAACTGAGGCGTCTGGTGAGTTGCATGACGCAGGGAGCTTACCGTCTCTTCTCTAAAATACGCGTAGACACCGTCTGTCGTCCGGATGATCCGATCGACAGCGATTTGCGGCGATTATACGCGGAATAGTATATCAGAGGAAACACTGCGCGGATAACGCGCTGGGCGCGTTCCGGTTCCCTGCGAATGCATGGGCTGGCTGCAGAGCAGCAGGGATAGGATAGGCGGAGCGTTGAAAATTCGAAGTGAGACGCTGCCGGCCGCAGTGCCGGAAAATCAGCCGGGGTGCGGGTTGGGCGCACACCCCGGCGTGAGGGATGATGGTTAACGCAGCTCTTTGTGCCAGAACAGCAGCCGGCGGCGGACCTGGGTGGTGATGAAATCGAACGCGATCCCGATGATCGCCAGCACGATCAGCACCGCAAACACGCCGGCGATATCCAGATTGTAGTTCATCTGCACGATCTGGTAGCCGAGCCCCGCTTTGGCTCCGACAAATTCGCCGACGATGGCGCCGAGGACGGCGAGGACGATACCGATGCTCAGCCCGGCAAAGATGTACGGCATCGCCTCCGGCAATTGCACCATGTAGAAGATCTTCCAGCGCGGCGCGCCGAGCGAACGCATCAGGTCGATTTTGTCTTCCGGCGTCGCCTTCAGTCCGACGATGGTGTTCACCAGCATCGGGAAGAACGCCACCAGCACCACGATCACCACTTTGCTCTCGATGCCGAAGCCAACCCAGGCGACGATCAGTGGCGCGATGGCGATCTTCGGAACCGTCTGCAATGCAACGATATAAGGGTAGATGGTAATCTCGAGGAGGCGGATCTGGCTGATCAGCGTCCCCAGGATCAGGGCGCTGAGTGCCGCGAGGATGAAGCCGAGAACGATCTCGATCATCGTTACCTTGAGGGCTTCCCACAGCAATCCGCTGGCAAATCCCTGCTTCAGCGCCAGGACGATGTCCGACGGCGCCGGCAGCACAAAGGCATTGACGTCGAGACCGCGAACGATCGCTTGCCATCCGCCGATGGCGATAACGAAAACAAGCGGCACCAGGATCAACTGGGTGCGACGGTCGGCCGACATGGCGCGTTTGCGCGCGGGCCGTGTAGTGGAAGACGATGAGGTCGTTGCACTGGCCTGCGTCATCACATCCCCTCAGCGATTATCGTGGTCGTGCGCATGTTCCCCCCTCAGTCGATGCCTTGTTCGACATTCAGCATCTTGCGAATGTCGGTGACGATCTTTCCGAATTCCGGCGTGGCCATCACGTCGAGCGAGCGTGGTCGCTCGAACGGAATATCGAGAACGCCGGCCATACGGCCGGGGCGGGCGGTCATCACCACAACCCGATCGCCGAGGAAAACGGCTTCCGGGATACTGTGCGTGATCAGAAACACCGTCTTGCCGCTTTGCATCCAGATACGCTGCAGATCGAGATTCATCTGCTCGCGTGTCATCGCATCGAGCGCACCGAAGGGCTCATCCATCAACAGCAGCGCTGGATCATGAACCAGAGCACGCGTGATGGAAACGCGCTGCTGCATGCCGCCGGACAGCTCGAACGGATACTTGTTCTCGAAGCCGGCAAGCCCCACCATGGCGAGCAGTTCGCGGGCGCGATCGATATAGTTCTTGCGTGGCAGACCTTGCGCGTCGGCGGGCAGCAATACGTTGTTGAGGATATTGCGCCATTGCAGCAGCACGGCGTTCTGGAAGACGACGCCGATGTCGCGCCGCGCGCCGGTGATCGGTTGCCCGAGCAACTCGGCAGAGCCTGACGTATAGGAGAGGAGGCCGGCAAAGATTTTCAGCAAAGTGCTTTTGCCGCAGCCGCTCGGCCCGACGACGCAGATAAATTCCCCCTCGGAAATTTTCAGATCGATCTCTTCGAGCGCCACGACGGGGTCGCCATCTATGGTCTCGTAGCATTTTCCGAGCTTACGGCACTCGATAACGGTTTTGACGGTCATGAGCCTCCCCAGCAGTATTACCGTCATATTGACATGAAGATACTTAACATTAAAGTTCTTTCGGTGATCGATCGCATGGAGAGAGTGGAAAGGCCGGCTCGGTCCTGACGATCGACTCGATAAGCAATTCGGCCTCAGCGGGAGAAATGCCAATGCGCGCGAGCGTTGTTATAGCCGGAGCAGTGACGGCTCTGGTTGCGGGATTGTCTGTGGCGTCAGCGCAAAGCCTGAAGAAGGTGACGATGGTGCATGCCATTCCGCAGCTTTCGGCGAGCTTCGCCAATGAAAGTTCGCTGCCGATGTATCTCGGGTTTTGGAAAGAGGAAGGCCTGGACGTCGAGGTGAATACGACGCCCGGATCGTCGGCGGCGATGCAACTGGTGATTTCGGGGCAGGCCGATCTCGGCGTCGGCAATGCGCATGCGGCGATGTCGGCCCGCCAGAAGGGTGCCAAGGTTTCGTCCTATTACACGTCGCTGCGCGGCGACATTTTCGGCATTGCCATGCCGGCGGACGGGCAGGCGAAAAAGCTTGAAGATCTCAAGGGCAAGGTCGTCGGCGTATCGAGCTTCGCCAGCGGCGGCACGTCCTATGCAAAGGGACTGCTCGGTTCGGTCGGGCTGGAAGTCGGCAAGGACGTGACATTGGCCGAGGTCGGGGTCGGTGGCCGTGCAGCGGCGGCGCTGAAGGGGGGGCAGGTTCAGGCTTTTGCGCTCTGGGATGAAATGTATGCGCGCATGGCGCTGAGTGGACTGAAGCTTGATCCGGCGATCACCGATCCGCGCGCCAAGAGCCTGTTTGCCAGCAATCTGGTGGTGCGGGACGCCGACCTGAAGACCAAGGAGCAGATCCTGATCGGCATTGCGCGTGGCATCGCCAAGGCGCAGGTGTTCTCGGCGGCCAACCCGGAGGCGGCCGTCCGCATCCACTGGAAGGTCTATCCGCAGTCTGCGCCCCGCGAGGGCGTCACCGACAAAACGGTGAAGGACGAAGCGCAGGTGCTCAGCGTGCGCAACCGCCACTACAGCAAGAACGCGCTCGGTACCGGCCGCTATGGGGATATTCCGCTGTCGGAAGTTGCCGCGGTGCAAGACTATATGGTGGCAACCGCACAATTGGAGAAGAAGCTCGATCCGGCGGAATATTACAGCAACGATCTGATCGACAAGATCAACGACTTCGATGCCAAGGCGATCGAGGCGCGCGCCAAGTCCTTCAAGCTCGATTGAGCGGGGAGCGCGAGGCGCGATAATTGGAACGGGGAATGATCGATGACCGATACGTTTGAAAAGAAGCATTATCACCACAGCGAATGGACCAAAGGGCGCTTTTCCGAAGTGGTGACGGTTACCGGTCCAGGCCGGTTGATCTTCCTCGCCGGTGTGGGGGCCGAAGACGAAGTGACAGGAGAGACGCATTTCGTCGGCGATGCGGGCGCGCAGACCCGTATGATCTACGACAAGCTGAAGAAAGTACTGGCTCTGCACGGGGCCTCGCTGGCCGACGTGGTGAAGCAGGTCACTTACGTGACCGATATCCGCTTCTTCGAGGAAGTCAGCAAGTGCCGGCGCGAAGCTTATGCCGGCTCGCCTCTGCCGGCGCATACGTTCCTGACGGTGACGCAGCTCGCCTTTCCGGGGATGCTGGTGGAGATCGACGTGACCGTCGCAGTGCCGCTCGATCGCAAAGCCGTATCGTAGGTCTGCATCGTAATAGCGGCATGCTTGCCGCATCGAGAGGCCCGGCTCATTGCCGGGCCTTTTGCTTTCCGTCGTGTCGTTGTCGGCTCACGCCATGCCGTTCGCGGTGCTGCGGAGTGTCGCGCGAGCGCTACCGTCATATCCTTGTAATTCAGGTGTGGTCTATCCCGGCTGGATTCGGGATTATCGTTTTGGATCTGAAGTCGTTTTTTGATTTTCGATTCTGACCGTGCATTCCAACTGCATTGTGTTTTTGACACAATCCGCCTCTGCGCCGACGCGGCAGGGTGGTCAAATGCCAACTGCGCTCAGTTCGGCGATCGTGAGGTGTGAGTGGCATGGGGCGGATTGGCCGATCGGAGTGGAAGGCAACCAACCGGTGGTTGCCGTTATTTCTGGCCGTGGCCTTTGCCGCGTGCCCGGACGCAACGCGTGCCGGGGATGGCGATATTGCCGCGGGAGCCATCTGGAGTGGTGCCTATGTCGGTGGGCATGTCGGTTATGGTCGCGGACGTGCATCGCCGTCGCTGTCCGGTCTTGTCATTCCCGGCAGCGTCGGCTTCGGCAGCCTCTCCGGCGGCCTCGGTCTCGGTTACAACTGGCAATTCGCCAACGGAATGGTGGCGGGGATCGAGACCGATCTGTCGTTCATGGATTCGCATCCGGGTAATGACGTCATCTGGGCAGGCGTGGCCGGGCAGGGCACCGTCGCGGAGAGCATCAATTATCTCGGCAGCCTGCGCGCGCGGTTAGGTCATGCGCAAGACAACTGGCTGATTTATATCACCGGCGGCTTTGCCTGGGCCGGCAGCGAGATGACCCGGGCTTCGGCGCCGGGCGCCGACGACAATGTCGACAGGCAGCGTTTGCGTGGCGGCTGGAGCGCCGGCGGCGGCATCGCCTACGCCTTCGCAGCGCCGTGGAGCCTGCGTGCCGAGGTTCTCTATTATAAATTTGATTCCGCGAGCGTGACGTTTCCGGGTGGTCCGTCCTATGCCTCACATTTCGATCTGTGGACGGCGCGGGTGGGGCTGGATTATCGCTTCGGTGCCGGCGCTGATGGTGCCGCCGCCATCCGCGCGCCCGACACCGGGGGTGCTGCGCCAAACTGGGAAATCCACGCGCAGTCCACCTATATCTTGCAAGGCTATCCGCGCTTTCGTTCGCCCTATGTCGGTGCCAACAGCCTGACCCCGTGGCCGCAGGCGAAAAGCACATGGACGACGGGCGCCTTTATCGGCGTCAAGCTCTGGGAGGGCGGGGAAGTCCATATCAATCCGGAACTGCCGCAGGGCTTCGGTCTCAACGGCACGGTCGGGGTCGCAGGCTTTCCCAACGGCGAGGCGCAGAAGTCCGATTTTCTCTATCCGCACTTCAATCTGGCACGCCTCTATTTGCGGCAGACGTTCGGTTTCGGCGGCGAGCAGGAAACGTTCAAGAGCGAATATGGCCAGATGTCCGGCAAGCAGGATGTGTCGCGTCTCACCGTCCAGGTCGGCCGCTTCGCGGTGCATGATCTGTTCGACACCAACAGCTATGCCAACGATCCGCGGACCGACTTTCTCAACTGGTCGATCTGGGCGGCCGGCGCCTTCGATTATCCTGCCGACCGCCTCGGTTACACATATGGTGCGGCGCTGGACTTCAACCAGCAGCAATGGGCGCTGCGGGCCGGCTACTTTCTCATTGGCAAGGAATCGAACTCCAGTAATTTCGATATGGCGCTGTTCCGGCGCGGTGGCTATGTCGCCGAGTTCGAGCAGCGATATTCGCTGTTGTCGCGCCCCGGCGTGATCCGCCTGATCGGCTGGATGAACGAGAGCTTATCCGGCGGTTATCGCGATGCGATCGCTCTTGCCGCGACGGTGCCCGGACTCGATATCAACAATGCGATCGTCGATACGCGCCGTGGCCGCAGCAAGTTCGGCTATGTGGTGAACTGGGAGCAGGCGGTTACCGATGATGTCGGCGTATTCGCACGCTGGAGTTGGAATAACGGCCGGAACGAGATTTCCGCTTTCACCGATATCGATGCGAGCCTCTCCGGCGGTGTTGTCATCAAGGGCACGTCGTGGGGTCGCGCCGACGACCGCATCGGATTGGCCGGTGCGGTGAACGGCATCTCCAAGGATCACCGCGATTTCCTCGCGGCGGGCGGTCTTGGCATTCTGGTCGGCGATGGGCGGCTGAACTATGGCCACGAGACAATTCTGGAAGCTTATTATGCGGCGCGAGTTGCAAAGGACGTCACGGCGACCGCCGACTATCAGCTCGTCGTCAATCCGGGCTACAACCGCGACCGTGGTCCGGTGTCAGTGTTTTCGGCGCGGCTGCGCTGGGAACGCTGAAGTATCATGACGGAAGCAGCCGCCGTCGTTGCCGGACTTGATCCGCACTGAATTTGCCGAACACACCAAGGCGAGCGGTCCGGCCGATTAGCCGACCCTGATACGGAAAAGCCCGGCGTTGCCGCCGGGCCTTTCCAGGGACCGCGCTTGTCCCGTCAATTGGCGATGCGCAGGTTCGACAAGGATGTGCCGATACGGTCGAAAGTGGTGATGAGCTGATCGGCGGAAGTGATATAGAAGTATTTGCTCGTGTCGCTGGCGCAATTCTGCAGCAGCGACTGCGTTCCTTCCATCACCAGCACCGTATACATCGTGATCTTGGCATTTTTGGCCGCGGTACAGGCAGCCTTGGTGCGGGCATCGATGCTGTTCTGGCTGGAGGTGAAGCGGTTTTGGGTATTCTCGCCGTCCGTCAGCAGAATGATGACATCCTGATATTCGTAGTTGGGGCTTTTGGCAGGAGCCAGGAACGGGTTGTCGTTGGTGAGCGTCTGCCAGGCCCAAACCAGGCCGATGGTGATATTGGTGTTGCCGGCCGGCTGCATTGCATCGATCTTGTTCTTGAGCGCCGTCCAGTCGTAGCTCAGCGGCATAAGCGAGACCGGACAGTCGCTGTAGGTCTCCGCCGGATAGAGTGTTGCTGCGACCGAGACGTTGGGAGTGGTTGCGTTGGTGTCGTAGTCCTGATCGCGATCGGTTACGCAGCCGGCCCAGTTGCTGACACTGGGCGTCGAGGCGGTCCATTTGCCGTTGGCAGCGAGACAATCGCTTCGATTGGTGATCGTGCGATCGCGGCTATCTTTTTTATTGCAGCTGCCATTGGTCGATGTCCAGCCCTGCCAGCTACCGTGATCTTTGAAATCGACCCAGGTCGTATTGAAGTTTCCGCTGCCGACATTCACGTCCTTTGCAAACGGAACGATCGACACATAGACGTCGCCGTTGACCCGCGACGCGTTCTGCAATTGTGTCAGCAGGTTCTTCGCCGCAGTTTTCAGCGTCGGCATCTTGTTCGATCGTGACATCGAACCGGTATTGTCGAGCGCCAGCGCGACACGCAGGCGCGTCGTGCCCCACTTGACGGTAGAATTGACGGTGAGCGGAATCGAATTGTAGCCGAGTAGGCCCATGAAGTTGGCGTTGACCGCGCCGGTGCCGCTTAACAGAATCTGCGAGCCGTTGGCGTCGGAATAGGTGGCCGTTATCTTGATATTCTTGGCGTCGGGGTTGTTCAGTAGCGACAGAAAATAGTCGGTCGCCTTGACGCTCACCTGATCGGCGCTCAGCGAGACGGCGGTCTTCGACAGCATCAGCGCCGTTGCATCGAGCGCCGACTGCATGGCGGCTCTGGTTGAACTGGCGCGGCTGTAGTCGACGGCGCTGCCGACGAAGCCGATCACCGGAATGACGGAAAGTCCGAAAATGATGGCGACGTTGCCGGATTTGGCGCGCCGGAACGCGCGCAATGTCCGGAGGAATCGCATTGCGATTGTCTGCCTGTTCATCTGCATCTGCCCGCGCTTTGATGACCGCAGAGGAACAGTTACCAAGGGGGTGTGAAAAGCCCGTAAAATGCGCTGCGAATGCGAGGTTAAGACCCGCTAACCAAACCAGGGCATGGGCGGGTATCGAATGTCGCGCGGTTCTCTGGCGAAAAGCCGGGTTTCCGGGTGGTTTGAAACGTTTTCACCGGGAAAATGCTCACCACGCGGGCGATGCCCGGCGAATTTGGGGAAAAGCCGGCCGGCTGCTGCCCGGACCGCCTTGCCGTGGTTAAACTAGTATCTATCTGACAGAACCGGGGAACCGAGCCAATCGGTCGCCAGGGAGGTCACTGAGGAGGTCATCAAGGAGGTCGCAAAGAAGGCCGCCGGAGAGAAGATCGCCGGGGAGGCCGACAAGGAACCGGACAGGGAAGCCGCTTGGGTGACTTTGGCCGGGGTGCTCTGGAAGGGGGCGCATCCGCTGCTATGATCGCCGGCCGGACGCAAGCCTGATTGGTACATTTCGATTCTGGACTGCGGTGTGGCGCAATGAAGCCTGTTCACGATATCCCGGACCCTCTCACGGCAATGCGGCGGGGCCGCACCGGGCGCAGGGACCGGCTTCCGTCCGGGGCTGCTCCTGTAACCCATGCGATGGCCGGCGACGACCGCAAGCGTCGCGCCGATCCCGGGCTGCCCGGCACTGCGGTGATCACCAAGACCCGGCCGCAGATCAAGCGACCGAGCCTCTACCGGGTGCTGATCCTCAATGACGACTACACTCCGATGGAGTTCGTCGTCTATGTGATCGAACGGTTTTTCGGCAAGGATCACGAAGCGGCGAACCGGATCATGTTGCACGTCCACAATCACGGAATCGGAGAATGTGGCGTTTATACGTACGAGGTCGCTGAAACAAAGGTCACGCAGGTAATGGACTTCGCCCGGAAACATCAGCATCCTTTGCAATGCGTCATGGAGAAGAAGTAGATTCCAAGCTGGATCGGAACTGACGATCGAAGCGGGCGGGGGCGCTCGACCACTCGAGATGAATGACTGGACACGGAATGCCGACCTTTTCGCGTAGCCTCGAACAATCCCTGCATCGGGCCCTGGCGCTGGCCAACGAGCGCCACCATGAATATGCGACGCTCGAACACCTGCTACTGGCGCTGATCGACGATCAGGACGCTTCGGCGGTGATGCGAGCCTGCAATGTCGATCTCGACAAGCTGCGTCGCAGCCTCGGCTCCTATCTGGAGTCCGAACTGGAAAACCTGATCACCGACGGCTCGGAAGATTCCAAGCCGACAGCAGGATTCCAGCGCGTCATCCAGCGCGCCGTCATTCACGTCCAGTCTTCGGGCCGCGAGGAGGTGACCGGCGCCAATGTGCTGGTGGCGATCTTCGCCGAGCGCGAGAGCCATGCTGCCTATTTCCTGCAGGAGCAGGACATGACGCGCTACGACGCGGTCAATTATATCAGCCACGGCATCGCCAAGCGGCCGGGCATGAGCGAACCGCGCCCGGTGCGCGGTGTCGAGGAAGAGTCCGACACCAAGGCCGGCGACGATGCCAAGAAGAAAGGTGACGCGCTCGAGGCCTACTGCGTCAACCTCAACAAGAAGGCGAAGGACGGCAAGATCGATCCGCTGATCGGCCGCGACGCCGAGATCAGCCGCACCATCCAGGTTTTGTGCCGTCGCCAGAAGAACAATCCGCTGTTCGTCGGTGATGCCGGCGTCGGCAAGACGGCGATTGCCGAGGGCTTGGCGCGTCGCATCGTCCACGGCGAAGTGCCGGACGTGCTCAAGGATTCGACCGTCTTCGCGCTCGACATGGGCACGCTGCTTGCCGGCACGCGCTATCGCGGCGATTTCGAGGAGCGTCTGAAACAGGTGATCAAGGAGATCGAAGCCTATCCGGGTTCGATCCTGTTCATCGACGAGATCCATACCGTGATCGGCGCCGGCGCGACCTCGGGCGGCGCCATGGATGCGTCGAACCTGCTCAAGCCGGCGCTCGCCGGCGGCACCATCCGCTGCATCGGCTCGACCACCTACAAGGAATACCGTCAGTATTTCGAGAAGGATCGGGCGCTGGTGCGTCGCTTCCAGAAAATCGACGTGCGCGAGCCGAGCGTCTCCGACGCCATCGAGATCCTCAAGGGCCTGAAGCCCTATTTTGAGGACTACCACAAGCTCAAATACACCAACGACGCGATCAAGGCGGCGGTCGAATTGTCGTCGAAATACATTCACGACCGCAAGCTGCCGGATAAGGCGATTGACGTGATCGACGAGTCCGGCGCGGCGCAGATGCTGGTGCCGGAGGGGCGGCGCAAGAAGACCATCGGCTTGAAGGAGATCGAGACGACGATCGCCACCATGGCCCGCATTCCGCCCAAGACCGTGTCGAAGGACGATGCCGAGGTGCTGCAGCATCTGGAGCAGACGCTGAAGACCACGGTCTACGGCCAGGACAAGGCGATCGAGGCGCTCTCGGCCTCGATCAAGCTGGCGCGCGCCGGCTTGCGCGAGCCGGAAAAACCGATCGGCTGCTACCTGTTCTCCGGCCCGACGGGCGTCGGCAAGACCGAAGTTGCCAAGCAACTGGCCTCGACGCTCGGCGTCGAACTGATCCGCTTCGATATGTCCGAGTACATGGAGCGGCATACCGTGTCGCGGCTCATCGGCGCGCCTCCCGGTTATGTCGGCTTCGATCAGGGCGGTCTGCTGACCGACGGAGTCGACCAGCACCCGCACAGCGTCCTGTTGCTCGACGAAATCGAGAAGGCGCATCCGGACCTGTTCAACGTGCTGCTGCAGATCATGGATCATGGCAAGCTCACCGATCACAACGGCAAGCAGGTCGATTTCCGCAACACGATCCTGATCATGACGACGAATGCCGGCGCTGCCGACATGTCGAAGGCGGCCTACGGCTTCACCCGCAGCAAGCGGGAGGGCGACGACCTCGAGGCGATCAACCGGCTGTTCGCACCGGAATTCCGTAACCGGCTCGACGCGATCATCACCTTCGCGCATCTGTCGCCGCAGATCATCGCCCAGGTGGTCGAGAAGTTCGTGCTGCAGCTCGAGGCGCAGCTCGCCGACCGTGCCGTCACCATCGAGCTGTCGGAGGAGGCGTCGCGCTGGCTGGTGGCCAACGGCTATGACGAGTTGATGGGCGCCAGGCCGATGGCGCGCATCATCCAGGAGCACATCAAAAAGCCGCTCGCCGACGAAGTGCTGTTCGGCCGACTGAAATCCGGTGGTCATGTCCGGGTGGTCCTCATCAAGGACGAGGCCGGCCGGGAGAAGCTCGGCTTCGAATATCTCGACGGGCCGGTGAAGCCGAAACCGGAGAAGTTGCCGGAGCCGCGCGCCAAGGCGAAGCGGCGGCCCAGCCTCCGCAAGAACCGGCCGCCGAAGGGGGATGGCGATCCACCGCGTGGATCGGTGCCCAAGGTGCCGCTGGTCAAGGCCTAGGCATTTCGCGGCGGCGAAGCGGGGAACCGGTTCGCCGCCGACATCACGATCCGACGATCAGGTCGAGGACCAGGAACGGCGCAAGTCGGCCGTCGTATGGATGGGCGCGCTTGGCCTGTCGCCGCGACTTGGGCGCGACTTGGGAATGAGCCGGCGTTGTCTTTTTGCGCGTCCCCTATGCGGTGGGGCGCGGTTGCATGACGCGAAACGGCATGACAGCAACGGCGCATGTCGGTTCTTCCTGCCTCCGATGCGACGACGAGCGGCGTGGCGCTGGCCGGTGCCCGTCAGGCTTGGTCGTCCGTGTTCGTTTATGTATTGTTCGCCACCTATGTCGGCGTCGGCGCGCTGGCGCATGACTTCGGCTTTTCCGTCTGGTGGCTGGTGCTCTCGACGGTGATTGTCTGGGCGGCGCCGGCACAGGTCATCCTGATCTCGCTGCTTGGCGTCGGCGCCCCCTTGATCGAAATCGCCGTCGCCGTGACGCTGACCGCGGTTCGGCTGTTTCCGATGACCGTCTCGCTGTTGCCGCTGATGCGGACCAAGGAGACTCCGGTCGTCAGGCTGCTGCTGCCGGCACATTTCACCTCGATCAGCATGTGGGTGGAATCGTTGCGGCTGTTGCCGATGCTGCCGATGGCGCAGCGGATCGCCTATGCCAATGGGCTGGCGATGGGGCTGATGCTTTCTGCGATCCTCGGCGGCTTTGCCGGCTTCTATCTTGCGGCCGGCCTGCCGACGGTGCTGGCCGCGGCGCTCCTGTTCATGACGCCGCTGTCCTTCCTCATCTCGGTGCTGCGCAACAGCCACGAGAGCTTCGAGAAGCTGGCCTTCGTCCTTGGGCTGATCATCGGCCCGATCCTCGCGCTCAGCGCCGTCGGCCTCGATCTGATGTGGACCGGCGTGATCGGTGGCGGTTTGGCCTATGGCTGGCGGCGCTTTCGCGGCCCCGGCAAGCGGGTGGCCCGATGAACTGGGAGGAGTTGGCGCCCTATCTGCTGCTAATCGTCATCGGCTTTCTGCCGAACGAAGCCTGGCGCATGCTCGGGCTGGTGCTGGTGCGGGGGCTGCGCGACGATTCCCAGTTCATCCTGCTGGCGCGGGCGGTGGCGACGGCAATCCTCGCGGGCGTCGTCGCCAAACTGATTTTCGTGTCGACGGGCGCGCTCGCGACAATCCCGCTCGCGATCCGCATTGGCGCCGCCGCCGGCGGTTATCTCGGTTATCGGCTGATCGGCCGCTCGATCCTCGCCGGTGTGCTCGCCGGCGAAGCGCTGCTCATTCTTGGCGGACTGCTGTATCGCTGAGGCCGGATGTCGCGTGCGTCAGGCGAGCGCCGCGGCAAGCTTCGCCGCCTGCGCCGCCAGCACCTCCGGCTGCTCCTTCTCCGTGGCCGGAGGTTTCATCGCCACGCCGGCCTTGCGCGGAATGACGTGGACATGCAGGTGAAACACCACCTGTCCGCCGGCGCTCTCGTTGAACTGCTGGACGGTGATGCCGTCGGCCGAAAAGACACGCATTGCTGCCTGGGCGATCTTTTGCGAGGTCCTTGTTACTGCTGCGAGATCGTCGGGCGTGATATCGAACAGATTGCGCGCCGGCGCCTTCGGCAGGATCAGCGTGTGGCCGGGTGCCCGCGGCATGATGTCGAGAAAGGCGAAGGTCTTGTCGTCCTCGTAGACCTTGTGACAGGGCAGTTCGCCGCGCAGGATCTTGGCGAAAATATTGTTCTGATCGTAGTCCGGCATCGTCTTACCCCGATTCCTCTTCGTTTTGCGCCAGATCCTTGCGAAATGGCGCGGCCGCCGCAAGCTCTTCGCCGGCCGCCTCGACATAGGCCCGCTCGCGCCGCAGGTAATCGTCGATCGCGCGCCGCAAGCCCGGATGCGCGATATAATGCGCCGAATAGGTGGCGCTCGGTAGATAGCCCCGCGCCAGTTTATGCTCCCCCTGCGCCCCGGCTTCCACCCGGCGCAGACCGTGGTCGATAGCGTATTCGATCGCCTGATAGTAACAGACCTCGAAATGCAGGAAGGGGTGATGCTCGATCGCCCCCCAGTTGCGGCCGTAGAGCGTGTCGGCGCCGATGAAATTGATCGCGCCGGCGATCCAGCGGCCGCGCCGGCGCGCCATCACCAGCAGGATGCGTTCTGCCATCCGCTCGCCGATCAGCGAGAAGAACGCCCGTGTCAGATAGGGGCGGCCCCATTTGCGCGATCCGGTCTCCATGTAGAAGGCAAAGAAGGCATCCCATACTGCCTCCGTGAGGTCGCGGCCGGTCAGTTGGTGGATCTCGATGCCGTCGGCCAGGGCCTCCTTGCGCTCGCGCCGGATCGCCTTGCGCTTGCGCGAGGCGAGAGCCGCGAGGAAGTCCTCGAATGTCGCATAGCCGGGATTGTCGAAGTGAAACTGCCGGTCGGTACGCAGCAGAAAGCCGTTGCCGCCGAGCGTTCGCCATTCGGCCTCCGTCAGGAAGGTGAGGTGTGCCGATGACAGCCCGTTCTGTCGCGTGATCGTGGCGAGCGCTTGGGCGAGGCCGAGGCGAACGTCGTCAGCAAGCGGGCTCGCACGCGCCAGCAGCCGCGGACCTGTCACCGGGGTGAACGGCACCGCCACTTGCAGCTTCGGATAGTAGCGGCCACCGGCCTGTTCGTAGGCGTCGGCCCAGCCTTGGTCGAAGACATATTCGCCGCGCGAATGCGTCTTCAGATAGGCGGGGGCGACGCCGACGATCGTGCCGTCCGCCGCCTCGGCGACGAGGTAGTTCGGCCGCCAGCCGCTGCGCCCGCCGACGCAAGCGGCGTCTTCGAGCGCCGAAAGAAATTCATGTGATATGAAGGGGTTGTCTGGATTCTTGAAGATATTTTCTGGGTCGTTGTGGCGGTGATCCTTCAGTTGAGGTCGCTGATCTTCCGCTTGAAGATGAGGCTGTGATGCTGCCAGCATGCGCGGATCGGCGCCTGCGGCGCAGGCATTCCAGTCGTCGGCGGAAATTTCGGCGATCGTCGGGAGAACGCGGATCTGGAGGCGGGCGTCTGTCATAGGCTCAGTGCAGTATAGCCGAGCTTTATGGCCGAAATCCCTCGAAGATCATCTGGTCGGCATGGCGGCGGGCGCGCGTCATGTCGGCTGGCGTGCGTACCGTCCAGGTGAGCAGTGGGCAGCCGAACAGAGTGCGCGCCAGCGCCGGACCAAGAGCAGGAAGGTCGTTGACTGAATAGGCAACGAAGTGGGGACGGCTGCGCGGTGCGTGTGTCAGCATCGCGAGTCGCCAGTTGATCCATGCCGTGGCCAGACCAGCGCCCCCGGTGACGAGACGCCGCTCTGCGACGATGCCGCGCGGCAGGGCAGGACGCAGCCGACGGAGCGCCGTCACCAGCGTCGGATCGAAAGACATCGCGGCGACAGGCCCGGAATAGCCGGCCAGCACCTGCACGGCGCGTTCCGCCACCCGCAGGTCGCCATCGAAGCGGCTCTTGAGTTCGAGGATGAGCGGCGTGCGCCCGGCGACAAGGTCGCACAGTTCGCCAAGGGAGACGATCCGGTCGCTTGTTGCCTTGAATGGCACCGTCCTGATCGCCGCGGCAGTCATCGCCGCGAGCGTGCCGTGCCCGTCGGTCAGCCGGCCGAGGTCGTCGTCGTGGTGGACCATCGCTTCGCCGTCGCTGCTGATCTGCAGATCGACCTCGATGGCATAGTTGCCGGCAATCGCGGCGATGACGGAGGAAGGTGTGTTCTCGATGATGCCGGCGGCGGCGTCATGCAGGCCGCGATGCGCGATCGGCCGCGCCGTCAGCCAGTGCGGAGCACGAGCGGTCATCGGCACGAGACTCGCCAGAAGGCCCTGCGTCAGGCGACCTCGAAAAAGCCTTCGACCTCGACCGCTGCGTCGAGCGGCAGCGCCGAGACGCCGACCGTTGAGCGCGCATGCCGGCCACGGTCGGCGAACACTTCAACCATCAGGTCGGATGCGCCGTTCATCACCTTGGGGCCGTCGATGAAACCGGCGGCGCTGTTGATGAAGCCACCGAGGCGGATCACCCGCACCACCTTGTCGAGGTCGCCGAGCCCGGCCTTCACATGCGCCAGCAGATTGATCGCGCAGATCCGCGCGGCGCGCTGTCCCGCCTCGATCGACACTTCCGCACCCAGACGGCCCTTGGCGACGAGCTTGCCGTCGGCGTCGAGGCACAATTGCCCGGAGACGATCAGCACCTGGCCGGAGCGGACGAAGGGAACATAGTTGGCGACCGGTGTGGTCGGCTCGGGCAGAACGATGTTGAGATCCGCCAAGCGCTTTTCGACATTGCCTGCCATGATGCCCCTCCTACCGGACCCGACCGCTGTGGAACCTGCATTCAGGCAGGTCTTTCTCGTCTTTCTTGGCCGATATGAGGCGGCGGTGCAAGGTAGTCGGATCGAAGGGCGGCGGCCTGCGCGGAATGCCGGGGAAGCGACGACGGCGAGCCGAACGCGGGTGCAACCGATCCCGATCTTGCGTTAGGTTGCCGCCGGGGCAGCCAGGAGAATCGCGGTGAAAAGGTCGAGCGACGGTGGCGTCCATGGCGTGCGCGCAATTTCGCGAGCAGGTTCGGGCGGCGCGCACGCCCCGGCAGCGTATGTGCAACTGGCGACCGCCGTATTGGTGGCTGCCGCAACCATGTCTGCCGCCGGCGTTGCGTCGGCCGCGACGAGCGGCTTTGCCTCGCACCGGGCGATCTACGACCTGAAGCTGGAAAAAACCCGTGGTGGCCGTCAGCTCGAGGCGGTGCGTGGACGTATCCTCTACGATTTCTCCGGCAGCCGCTGCGAGGGATACGATCTGCAGATGCGGCAGGTCTCCGAGCTCGATTCCGGCGAGGGCCGCAACGCGGTGACCGATCTGCGCAGCACCTCGTGGGAGGATGGCGCGGCGCGCTCGTTCCGTTTCAATTCCGAGAGTCGGATGAACGACCGGACGGTCGACATGGTGTCGGGAACCGCAAAGCGTTCGGATAAGCGGGTTGATGTCAGCCTGACGAAACCGAAATCGGCGACCTTCCAGATTCCGCCGAGGGCCGTTTTCCCCACCGAGCATATGCGCCGCATCATCGAGGCTGCGCAATCGGGCAAGACGCTGCTTGACGTGCCGACCTATGATGGCACCGACACCGGCCGCAAAGTCTACAATACGCTGACGGTAATCGGCCGCCCGCTCGCCCCCGACGAGCGCAAGCCCGACGATGCGAGCGCGCGGCTGCCGGAACTTGCCGGCATGACGCGCTGGCCGGTGACCATCAGCTATTTCGATCGCGACAAGGCCGACCGTACCGGCGAGCAGATGCCGACCTACACGTTACAGTTCGAACTGTTCGAGAATGGTATCTCGCGAGCCCTGATCCTCGACTATCAGGACTTTGTCGTTTCCGGAGAACTGACCTCGCTGGAGCTGCGCAAGCAAAAGCCCTGCAAGTAGACCTGACAGGCGCGCGATGCGCCTCTTGCTGGCCCGCAGGTCAATCCTCGCTCAGCGACAGCCCCTTGATCACGGCGCTGCGGCCGAATTTGGCGCGCAGCCGGTCAACTGCGAGCTCTGCTTCTGCGCCACGCCGGCCGATCAGATCGGCGCGGTCGTCGTCAGCGGCATCGCAGAGGTGGCTGACGCCGATCCCGAGCAGGCGGAATTTCGTGCCGGTGGTTTCGAGTGCAAGCAGATCGCGCCCGGCGGCGAAGATGCGGCTGGCAAGCTGTGTTGGATGGCCGAGCGAGCGCGCCCGCGTTCTGATCTTGAAGTCGGCGCTCTTCAGCTTCAGCGTCACCGTCGTGCCGGCGATCGACTGCGCTTTCAGCCGTGCCGAAACCTTCTCGCTCAATTGCCACAGGATGCGCTCCAGCGGCCGGAAATCGGCGATGTCCTCCTCGAAGGTTGTTTCGGCCGAGATGCTTTTGGTTTCCCGATGCGCTTCGACCTTGCGCTCGTCGATGCCATGAGCGAGCCGTGACAGACGCAGCCCTTCCTCGCCATAGTGGCGCAGTAACTCGTTGCGGTCGGCGCGCTGCAGATCGGCGATGGTACGGTAGCCGTCCCGGGCGAACCTCTCGGCGCTCACCTTGCCGACGCCATAGATGAAGCCGACGGGCTTCGGCGCCAGGAACGCCGTCGCATCCTCCTGGCTGAGGATGGCGAAGCCTCGCGGCTTGTCGAGATCGGAGGCGATCTTGGCGAGGAACTTGTTGGCGGCAAGGCCGATCGAGACGGTGATGCGGTGGCGCTCCTCAACCGCGCGGGCGAAACCGGCAAGCACCTTGGCGGCGCTCATGCCGTGCAGCCGCTCGGTGCCGGACAGATCGAGGAACGCCTCGTCAATCGACAACGGTTCGACCAGCGGCGTCAGGTCGCGCATCATCTGCCGTACTTCGCGGCCGACAGCGACGTATTTCGCCATGTCCGGACGGATGACGGTGAGGTGCGGGCAGCGGCGCAACGCCTCGAACATCGGCATCGCCGAATGGATGCCATAGGTGCGCGCGACATAGCAGGCTGCGGCGACGACGCCGCGCTTGCCGCCACCGACCACGACGGGCCGGTCGATCAGCGATGGGTCGTCGCGCTTCTCGATGGTGGCGTAGAACGAATCGCAGTCGATATGCGCGATGCTCAGCCGGTCGAGCTGTGGATGGCTGATGAGACGCGGCGAGCCGCAGGCCGAACAGCGCAGGCGCCCCGGCGCCGCGTCGCTCAGGCAGTCGCGGCAGAAGCCGGTCACAGGCCGTCATCCTCCCTCGGCGGTCCGCTGAGCACCTCGCGGGCGAACATCACCGTCACCGCGTCGATATCCGCATGGTCAGCGAAGGCGAGGAGCAGCGGCTCGTCGCCGGCGAGGTAGTCGAGAACGCCGGCCAGGAAATGCGGCGCATGTGCCGCGGTGCGCAGGTCGGCCGGGCCGATTCCCGTAGCGGCAAGAAAACCGCCGAGCCGCTCGGGGTCTGCGGCGATGAACGCAAGCGCCTGAATCGCCACGTGTTCTGCGGCTTCCGGACCGCTCAGCCGGGGTGGTTTGGGGGGCAAATCTTTGCCTTTCCGTAAGACTTCGGACCTAGGCTGCATCATGCCCGAGCGCGCGCCTGATGGCGACGCCCTCGCGCTGCCTGTGTACGTTTTGTGCAGGCGGGGGACCGGCCGGTCGAGACAGTTAAAGGGGGGGCGGGGATGGCCAAAACCGTCCTGATCGTGGAGGACAATGAGCTCAACATGAAGCTCTTCCACGATCTCCTGGAAGCGCATGGCTACAGCACCGTCGGCACGCGCAATGGCGCCGAGGCGCTCGATTTGGCGCGCACCCATAAGCCCGACCTGATCCTGATGGATATCCAGTTGCCGGAGGTTTCCGGCCTCGAAGTCACCAAGTGGCTGAAGGACGATCCCGAGCTCAAACATATCCCGGTGGTCGCGGTGACCGCCTTCGCCATGAAGGGCGACGAGGAACGCATTCGTCAGGGCGGCTGCGAGGCTTATCTGTCGAAGCCGATTTCCGTTGGAAAATTCATTGAAACCATCCGCCAGTTTCTCGGTAACGCGTGATCTGCCATGACTGCTCGCATTCTCGTCGTCGATGACATCCCCGCCAATGTGAAGCTGCTCGAAGCACGGCTGACGGCCGAATATTTCGACGTCGTCACGGCAATGAACGGCATCGATGCGCTCGCCATCTGCGAGAAGGCGGAATGCGACATGGTGCTGCTCGACGTGATGATGCCGGACATGGACGGTTTCGAGGTCTGCCGGCGGCTGAAGCGCAATCCGCAGACGCATCACATCCCCGTGGTGATGGTCACCGCGCTCGATCAGGCATCCGACCGGGTGCGCGGGCTGGAGGCCGGCGCCGACGATTTTCTCACCAAGCCGGTGGGTGAAGTGGCGCTGATCTCGCGCGTGCGCTCGCTGGCCCGACTGAAAATGGTCACCGACGAATTGCGCATGCGCGCCGTCACCTCGCGCGAAATCGGTATCCAGAACCCTGAGCGTGAGGCGATCGCCGAGCAGGGCGTCAACGGCCGTATCCTGATCGTCGACGATCGCGCCTCGTCGGCCGAGCGGATGGCGGGGCCGCTATCGCGCGAGCACAGCGTCGATATCGAGGCCGACCCGAACGAGGCGTTGTTTCGCGCCGCAGAGAGCAACTACGAACTGGTCGTCGTCTCGCTTGCTTTGCAGAATTATGATGGGTTGCGCCTGTGCAGCCAGATCCGATCGCTGGAGCGGACGCGGCATATCCCGATTCTGGCGATCAGCGACGCCGACAACAATACGCGGCTGGTGCGCGGGCTGGAGATCGGCGTCAACGACTATCTGATGCGGCCGATCGACAAGAACGAGTTGCTGGCGCGGGTGCGCACGCAAATCCGCAAGAAGCGTTACGCCGACCGCTTGCGCGACAATGTCCAGAGTTCGATCGAGATGGCGATCACCGACGCGCTCACCGGCTTACATAACCGTCGCTACATGGAGACGCATCTGGGCACGCTGGTCGAGCAGGCGGCGCAGCGTGGCAAGCCGCTGTCGCTGCTGATGCTCGACATCGACTATTTCAAGTCGGTCAACGACACGCATGGCCACGACGCTGGCGACGATGTGCTGCGGGAATTTGCCCTGCGCATCCGCCGCTCGGTCCGCAACATCGACCTGGCCTGCCGGCTCGGCGGCGAGGAATTCGTCATCGTGATGCCGGAGACCGACATGACGGTCGCGGCGATGGTGGCGGAGCGGTTGCGGCGGCGCATTGCCGGCGAACCCTTCCCGGTGGAGCAGGGCGCCAAGCTCCTGAATGTGACGCTGTCGATCGGCATCGCCGCGCTGGCATCGGCAGCGGATACGCCGGCGATGATCCTCAAACGCGCCGACCAGGCGCTCTATCGCGCCAAGCGCGACGGCCGCAACCGCGTCGTTTCCGACGCGGCGTAGAGCCTGGCGCTGAAGTAGGCCTGACCTGAAAGGGGGCCGCACCACCGGGCCGAAAAGCAAAAAGCGCCCGAAGGCGCTTTCGACCGTTGCCGCGATGCCCCGTGGACGGGCGCGCAGGCTGACTTACTTGATCTTGGTCTCGCGATATTCGACGTGCTTCTTCGCGACCGGATCGTATTTCTTCTTCACCAGCTTTTCTGTCTGGGTGCGCGAATTCTTCTTGGTCACATAGAAATGACCGGTGTCGGCGCTCGACAGGAGCTTGATCTTGAGTGTGACGGCCTTGGCCATAACGCATCCTCTAGCGATCGCGGCGACAGGCCGCGCGATTTGGCCGGGAAACTAGCGTCCGGCTCGCGAATGTCAAGGAAACCTCGCTGCAGGCCGAAATCACAGCAGATCGCGCTGAAATTGCTGGTTTTCCATGAAATAGAACGGCACCGGCAGGTCGTGCGCCATGCCGGCCGCCACCCGTGCCGCCAGTTCCTCCAGCACCACGCCGGTAATGGTCGGCATATCGAGGGTGGCCGCCTGGGCGAGCGGAATCCAGGTGAGTTCCACCAGTTCCGAATCCGCCCCGACGAAGCCGTCGAGCCGGTGGGCGATCGCCGCGGCGTCAATGGTGAAAAAACGGGTGTCGAAGCGTTTCGGCCGTCGCGGCGGGGTGATGGCGCGAGCGATAAAGAACATCTGCGACAGATCGGGGTGGACGCCGGCAGCAGCGAAGGCGTTCCATTCGCTGTTCGGCACAGCCGGCGGGGTGCCACGTTTCTGTCCCAGCAGCAGCCCGGTCTCCTCGTAGGTCTCGCGGATGGTGGCGAGGGCGAAGGCGCGCGGTGCACGCGCTGCCCCGGCGACACGAAGGCTGAGTTTGGCGGCGGCGCGCGGATCGAGTTCGGTGGCCGCGGGCATTAGGGCGTCGCTGTCCTCGATACGGCCGCCGGGGAAGACGAACTTGCCGGGCATGAATTTGTGCGACTGATGCCGGCGGCCAAGCAGCACCTTTGGTTCCCGCCCTGAACGGTCGATCAGGATCAGCGTCGCAGCATCCTTGGGCACCGAATCCGCAAAGCTCTGATTGCGTTGGGCCGTGTTCATGCGTCTGATCAAATCGGATTCGGTGCTCATCGCTTATGCCGTTTGCTGCTCTGCCTGTTTTTCGGGGCGCGCTGCTTCTGTCGTCGCGCCTTCTGTTTTTTCTCCAGGCGGGCGCCGCGAGGTTCGCCGCGCTTCGCGCCGGGGCGCCCTTCGGCGCGCCCATTGTGCTGGCGTGGCGACGTGCGACGCCCCGCGGACAGCAGTTCGAAACGAAGCGCACCGGCGACCGGCGCTGCCTCGACCAGTTTAACCGTCACCGGGTCGCCGAGGCGATATCTTTCGCCGCTGCGCGAACCGACGAGCGCCTGTGCGGCCTCGTCATAGCGGACATATTCGTTGCCGATGGTCCGGGCCGGAATGAAGCCGTCGGCGCCGGTCTCGCTGAGCCTGACGAACAGACCCGCGGCGATGACGCCTGAAATCCGGCCGTCGAAGGTGGCGCCGATGCGGTCGGCGAGGAAATGCGCGATCAGCCGATCGGCGGTCTCGCGCTCCGCTACCATGGCGCGGCGCTCGGCGGCGGAAATGCGTGCCGCAATCTCCGACAGCACCGCTTCGTCGACGCTGTCGGGCAGGGCGTCTTGGCTGATGTTGGAGCCGAGCCGCAGCGCCCGGATCAGGCCGCGATGCACGATCAGATCGGCATAGCGACGGATCGGCGAGGTGAAATGAGCATAGCGGCGCAGGTTTAAACCGAAATGGCCATAGTTCTGTGCCGAATATTCCGCTTGCGCCTGGCTGCGCAGAACCATTTCGTTGACCAGTTGCTCGCTGTCGTGGCCGCGCACGCGGGCGAGGATCTTGTTGAATGCGCCGGGACGCAGCGCGCCGCCTTTGGGCAGAGAGATGTCGAGCGTGGCGAGGAATTCGCGCAGCGCATTGAGCTTCTCGATCGCCGGCTCGTCATGCACGCGATAGATCAGCGGCACGCGCGCGCGTTCGAGTGTCTCCGCCGCCGCGACATTGGCGAGGATCATGAATTCCTCGATCAGCCGGTTGGCATTGAGCCGCTCCGCCTGGATCACGCGGTCGAGCGTGCCATCGGCCTTGAGGATGAGCTTGCGCTCCGGCAGGTCGAGGTCGAGCGGCGCGCGCGTGGTCCGCGCCCGCACGAGCGCCGCATAAGCGGCATAGAGCGGCTTGAGCACCGGATCGAGCAGGGGACCGGTCGTATCATCGGGGCGGCCGTCGATCGCCGCCTGCACCTGCGCATAGGCGAGTCGCGCAGCCGAGCGCATCATCACGCGGTGAAAGCTGTGCGAGCGCTTGTGGCCGCCGGCATCGATCACCATGCGCACCGCGAGCGCCGGTCGCTCTTCGTCGGGCCGTAGCGAGCACAGATTGTTGGAGATGCGCTCCGGCAGCATCGGCACGACCCGGTCGGGGAAATAGACGGAGTTGCCGCGCAGCGCCGCCTCGCGGTCGAGCGCCGAGCCGGGCGTCACATAATGCGCGACATCAGCGATGGCCACGGTAACGATGAAGCCGCCCGGATTGCTCGCATCCGGATCGGCCTGCGCATGTACCGCGTCGTCGTGGTCCTTGGCGTCGGGCGGGTCGATGGTGACGAGCGGCAGCGCGCGCCAGTCTTCGCGACCCGCATCCATGCTGTGCATCGTCAGCGGTTTTGCCGTCTGCGCTTCGGCGAGCGCATCGCCACGGAACTCCAGCGGAATGTTGTGGCTATGGATGGCGATCAGGCTGATTGCCTTCTCGCTGCTCACCGAGCCGAGTCGCTCGACGACGCGGCCGGCAGGCAGGCCGAGACGGTTGCCGCGCAGGAGTTCGACGGCGACCAGATCGCCGCTCTGCGCGCCGCCGGCAGCATCTGCCGCGATCGTCAGTTCCTTGTTCGCCTGCTTCTTGTCGATCGGCAGCAGCCGGCCGCTGCCGTTCGGGTTGACGCGGAACACGCCGAGCAGCCGCTGCCGGGCGCGGTCGATCCGCCGGATCACCCGACCGCTATAGCGGAATTGAGGATCGCCGATCTCCTCCACATGCAGCAGCACGCGGTCGCCGATGCCGGCCGCCTCATGCGGGCGAACGCGACGCGGCATGCGGATGAGGATCTTCGGGGCGGGCCCGTGCGTCTCGTCCCATTCGTCCGGCACGGCAATCAGTTCGCCGTCGTGGTCGCGGGCAACGATGTCGGCGAATACGGTCGATGCCAGCGCGCCCGGATGGTGCAGCTTGCGGCGGCGGCTTTCGATGGAGCCGTCGTCCTGCAGGTCGCGCAGCATCTGCTTGAGCTCGACGCGGGCCGCGTTCTTCAAACCGAACGCGCGGGCGATCTCGCGCGTGCCGACCTTGCCCGGTTGTGCGCGGATGAACGTCAGCACTTCGGCGCGTGTCGGCAATGTCGGTTGCCGGGATGAAGCCTTGCTGCGTGGGGATTTTGCCAATGAACGATCCGCGCCGAAGGGCTCAGGAAGCGAGGGAGGGGAGGCGCCGCGTCAGGCTACTGCCGCATGACGTCGTCTGCCAACCCCATAGCCGATTCTGGATGCGAAGCCCGATCCGGTGTGAAGTCCGGCTCCGCATCCGGCGTGCGAATCGCAATTCCACGGGACTGCAATTCCGCATCGCCTTTTGATGCCGCTATCATTCGGCGGCGGCGACCTTCGGCATTTTCTTCGTGGCCGTCTTGGTCGGCTTCGCCGGTTTGACTGCCTTGGCCGGGACGCCTTTGCGCGCGGCTGTTTTCGCCGGCTTGGCTTTCGCTGTTGGGGCGTCTGCTGCAGCGCCGGCTTTGGCAGGCTTCGTTTTTGCAGATTTGGTCGCGGGCTTGGTCTTTGTCGATTTGACCTTTGCCGGCTTGACGGCGGACTTCGCGTCACCAGCCGCCCTGGTTTTTGCAGGTGCCTTGCGCGCGCGATTGCCGACCTGTTCGGCGCGGGCGTCGAGCAGCACAATGGCGTCCGTCAGCGTCAGCTCTTCCGGTTTCTTGTCGGCGGGGATCGTGGCGTTGATGCCATTATTGCTGACATAGGGGCCGTAGCGGCCGTTCTTGACGACGACCGCGCCGCCCTTGTCAGGGTGCTCGCCGAGGCTGCGGCCCGGATCGGCGCCGAAGCGGCGGCCTTTCTTCGGGTTGGCCTTCTTCTCGGCGATCAGCGTCACCGCGCGGTTGAGGCCGACGGTGAGAACGTCGTCGCCGTCTTCGAGGCTCGCATAAATCTTGCCGTGCTTCACATAGGGGCCGAAGCGCCCGATGCCGGCGAGGATCATCTCGCCGTCTTCCGGAGACTTGCCGACTTCGCGTGGCAGCGACAGCAGGCCGAGCGCCTTGTCGAGGTCGATATCGTCCGGCGACACGCCTTTCGGCAGGCCGGCGCGTTTCGGCTTCTCGACAGTCTCGCCCTTCTTCGTCGGCTTTTCCTGCTCGCCGAGTTGCAGGTAGGGTCCGAAGCGTCCGCCGCGCAGCGTCACTTCAAGACCTGTTTGGGGGTCGGTTCCGAGCACCTTGGTGCCCTGCACGGCTCCGCCGTCGCCGCCCGGCGACATCTGTCGGGTGAAGTTGCATTCCGGATAATTCGAGCAACCGATGAAGGCGCCGTAGCGGCCGACCTTCAGCGACAATTGGCCGGTGCCGCAGTTCGGGCATTGCCGTGGATCGCCGCCGTCGGCGCGCGCCGGAAAGATATGCGAGCCGAGCAGTTCGTTGAGCGCATCGAGCACCTGGGTGATGCGCAGATCCTTGATGTCGTTGACCGAGCCGATGAAGCCTTGCCAGAATTCGGTCAGCACCGCCCGCCAGTCGATCTCGCCGTTCGAGATCCGGTCGAGCTTCTCTTCGAGATCGGCCGTGAAGTCGTATTCGACATAGCGCGAGAAGAAGCTTTCCAGGAAGGCGACGACCACGCGGCCCTTGTCTTCCGGAATGAGCCGTTTTTTGTCGATGCGCACATAGCCGCGATCCTGCAGAACCTGCAAAATCGACGCATAGGTGGAGGGGCGCCCGATGCCGAGCTCTTCCATGCGCTTGACCAGCGCTGCTTCCGAGAAGCGCGGCGGCGGCTCGGTGAAGTGCTGCGTTGCTTCGATCGCCTGCCTGGTCAGCGTTTCGTTTTCCGCCATCGCCGGCAGACGGCGCGACTCGTCGTCGTCCGCGGCGTCGTCCTGGCCTTCCTGATAGAGCGTCAGGAAACCGTCGAACTTCACCACCTGGCCGGTGGCGCGCAGATCGATGGTGCGCGTGCCGGCCGCGGTCTGTGCAGTGGCGGTGATATCCACAGTCGTGCGTTCGAGCTCGGCGGATTCCATCTGGCTCGCCACCGCCCGGTTCCAGATCAACTCGTAGAGCCGCGCCTGGTCGCGGTCGACGTATTTCGTCACCTCGGCCGGCAGGCGCGCGGCATTGGTCGGGCGCACCGCTTCGTGGGCTTCCTGCGCGTTCTTCGATTTGTTCTGATAGACGCGCGGCGAACCGGGCACATAGTCCTTGCCGTAGCGGCTGCCGATCGTTGTCCGGATTTCGGCGATTGCCTCCGGCGCCATGTCGATGCCGTCGGTTCGCATATAGGTGATGAGGCCGGTGGTTTCGCCGCCGATCTCGACGCCTTCATAGAGACGCTGCGCCAGGCGCATGGTGACAGCGGGCGCGAAGCCCAGCTTGCGGCTCGCCTCCTGCTGCAGTGTCGAAGTGGTGAAGGGGGGCGGCGGGTTGCGTCGCGCCGGTTTTGCCTCGACGCCGGCGACGCGGAAGATCGCCTTCTCCAGCGCCTGCTTGAAGTCTTCGGCTTCCTGACCGGAGCCGATATCGAGCCGCTGCACCTTCTTGCCGTCGGCGCCGACGAGCCGCGCCTCGAAAGCGTCGCCGCGTGGCGTCAGCAGCTTGGCGATGAGCGACCAGTATTCCCGCGCGACGAATTTCTCGATTTCGACCTCGCGGTCGCAGACAAGCCGCAGCGCAACCGACTGCACCCGCCCGGCCGAGCGGGCGCCCGGCAGCTTGCGCCAGAGCACCGGCGACAGCGTGAAGCCGACCAGATAGTCGAGCGCGCGGCGCGCCAGATAGGCATCGACCAGCGAGGCGTCGATCGGGCGGGGATGCTTGAGCGCCTCGGTGACCGACTGCTTGGTGATGGCATTGAAGACGACGCGCTCGATCGCCTGGTCCTTGAGCGCCTTCTTTTCCTTCAGTACTTCGAGGACGTGCCAGGAGATCGCTTCGCCTTCGCGATCCGGGTCGGTGGCGAGGACGAGCGTATCGGCGTCCTTCAGGGCGCGGGCGATGTCGTTGACGCGCTTCTGTGACTTCGGGTCGACTTCCCACACCATGCGGAAATCGTGCTCCGGATCGACGGAACCGTCCTTGGGCGGCAGGTCCCGGATATGGCCAAAAGAGGCCAGCACCTCGTAGCCGGAGCCGAGATATTTATTGATCGTCTTGGCCTTGGACGGCGATTCGACAACAACAAGTTTCATAGATTCCAACGAGTTAGCTGCCAAAACCACGCCTGGCCGTCGGCAGGGTCGACCTCGGATTTGCCCGGAACATGGGGACAGGGCGGCGGCCTGTCAAATTCTACCTTGGCGGCATCCCCCGTTTGCGGGGGGAAATGGGGAGTTGCCAGGTGCGTGTTTTTCGCATTTCATTGCACAACTTATAATTGAATAATAAAAATTCTCTCCTATTATGATAGAAGGTCATTATTTGGTGTCTGGAGCTATGAGCCGCTCTCGTCCGCCCGAACAGCCCGACGAAGCCCGTGCCGCTGCGGATTATATCGCCACACTGACCGGCGATCTTGAACGGATCGCCCGCAACCACGGACTGACCACCCTTGGCTACCTGCTGTCGATCGCACATCTTGAAGCAGAGACGGCGACACACGAATCCTCAGGATCGGAATAGCGGGCTCGGTACCGCAGGTCACCGGACGGGAATGCCGAGCTTGTCCAGCAGGGCCGGCGTCGGATGGCCGTCCGGCAGCATGCCGAAACGAGCCTGTTCGGCGCGGATATTGTCGCGCAGGTCGAAGTCGATATGCGCGTCGAACTCGTTCACCTTGTAACCGAGCGCGGCCAGCTTCTTTTGCAAGGCGATGCGGGCATCGCGCGGCAGCTGCACATCGTCCTTCGGCCACGGCGTGCGGATCGGCGCAGCGCCGTCGATACGGTCGGCGAGATGGCCGACGGCGAGCGCGTAGGCGTCAGAGTTATTGTACGCCTTCAACACATCGAAATTGCGGGTGACGATGAAGCCGGGGCCGGAGGCGCCGCTCGGAAAGAACAGGATGCCGTCGCCGTTCGTCGGGAACGGCTTGCCGTCGGCGCGGCGCACGCCGAGCGTCTGCCATTCGGCGAAGGCAGCACGGCTCTTGCGATAATCAAAGCCGGGCGGCACCAGCACCTCGAAACCCCATGGCAGGCCGCGACGCCATTTCCACTTGCCGAGATAATTGCCGGTCGAGCCGAGGACGTCGGGGACATTGTTCCAGAGGTCCACGCGGCGGTCGCCGTTGAAGTCGATGGCATAGTCGACGACGTTGGAGGGCATGAATTGCGTCTGGCCCATCGCGCCGGCCCACGAACTGACCATGTCGCGGCGCGCAGTATTGCCGTCCTGCATGATCTTCAGAGCGACCAGTGTTTCGTTGCGGAAATAGGGGTGACGAAATTTGATCGCGGCGAGCGTTGCCAGCGAGCGGAAGACATCCCATTTGTCCTTTGCCGCACCGTACGAGGTTTCCATGCCCCAGATCGCCAGGATGATATGGCGATCGACGCCGAAGCGGCTCTCGACCGCGTCGAGCGTCTTGCCCCATTCCTTTGCCTTGCGTCGGCCGGTGGCAATATTCGCCGCCGAGACGATGCCGTCGACATAGACGCCGACCGGGCGGCCGTATTCCGGTTGCCGTTGTGTGGCGGCAATGACGCGCGGATCCGGTGTCAGTCCCTTGAATGCGAGATCGAAGGTGGGGCGGCGGATGCCTTTCGCCTGCGCGTCCGGCCACAGATCCTCGAGGAACGAGGCGAAGTCCGATTGCGTGATGGGTGTCTTCGCCGGAGACGTTTTTGCCGGCTGCGCCAGGGCATCTCTGGCCGGCACGATAGCGAGCGCCGGAGCGACCAGCGCGGCGAGACATAAGACAAGGCGCGGAATCATCGGCGCAGTCTACATCAGCGACACGCGTCCGCCGCCATGCCGTTCGAGCCGGCCGGCTAGCTCGAGTTCCAGCAGCACCGTGCGCAGCACCGACGGTGGCGCTTCGGACAGGCGGATCAGATCGTCGAGCGCCGTCGGTACCGGACCGAGCAGCGCGATGATGCGGCTGCGCTGGTCGCTGCTCGGCTCCTGCGCCAATGGGGCCTCGGTTGCATCGTCCGGTTCGCGTGCAGCCGGTTCGTCGCTGCGGCCGAGGATCGGTTGCAGCGCGGCGGTCACGTCGGCGGCTTCCGTCACCAGGATCGCGCCCTGCTTGAGCAGGCCATTGGTGCCCTCGGCGCGCGGATCGAGCGGCGAGCCCGGCACCGCGAAGACGTCGCGGCCCTGTTCGCCGGCGAGGCGCGCGGTGATCAGCGAGCCGGACCGGCGCGCCGCCTCGACGATGACGATGCCCATCGACAGGCCGGAGATCAGCCGGTTGCGCCGCGGAAAATCGCGCGCCCGCGGCTCCCAGCCGAGCGGCATTTCGGAGATTGCCACGCCGCGCGGCAGGATGGCTTCGACGAGATCGCGATGCTCCGGCGGGTAGATGCGGTCGTGACCGCCGGCCAGCACGGCGACCGTGCCGGTGTCGAGGCTGGCGCGATGCGCTCCGGCATCGATGCCGCGCGCCAGACCCGACACGATGCCGAAACCGGCGCGGCTAAGATCATGCGCCAGCCGCTCGGCGAAACGCACGCCGACCGCCGAGGCGTTGCGCGAGCCGACGATGGCGACGAGCGGCCGTTCGAATAGGCTCGTGTCGCCGCGCACCGCGATCAGCGGCGGCGCATCGTCGATCATCTGCAGGTACTGCGGATAATCAGGCTCGCCGAGCGCGATCCAGACGATGCCGAGCGCGTCCGCCGCTCTGAGTTCGCGGTCGATAGCGGATGGCGTCGGGATGCGGACCGGGCGGGTGGCGCCGCCGCGGCGCGCCAGATCGGGCAATGCGTCGAGCGCTTCCGCCGCGCCGCCGAAATGATTGATCAGCGAGCGGAAGGTGCGCGGCCCGACATTGTCGGCGCGGATCAGGCGCAGCCAGTCGCGCCGCTGCTTGTCGGTCAACCGTGTTCGCCGGTCTGGTGCCACAGCCTCGCCCCCGCGCATCATTGCGTGAATGCGCGGGTGTTACAACTGCAGGTTTTCGCGAAGAGGGGTTGTCGCCAGCAGCGGTTATCGGCCGATCCTGCTTTCGCGTCCGCCGATCAGCCGGGCGATATTCTGCCGGTGCATGATCCACAGCAGCACCGTCAGCAGCACCATGAGCGCCGCCGCCGGTGGTTTACCGAGCCACCACAGCACGCCGGGCGTGACGGCGCTGGCAATCAGCGCGGCGAAGGAGGAATAACGGAACGCCGCCGCTGTCGCGATCCACACGACACCGAAGGCCAGCGCCGCTGGCCAGGCGAGGCCGATCAGGATGCCGATATAGGTGGCGACGCCTTTGCCGCCTTTGAATTTCAGCCAGACCGGAAACAGATGGCCAAGAAAGGCGCCGAGCCCGGCGATCAGCGCCGCCCGCTCGCCGAACAGCGCGGCAGCGATCAGCACGGCGGCGGTGCCTTTCAGCGCGTCGCCGATCAACGTCGCGGCGGCGAGGCCCTTGCGGCCGGTGCGCAGCACATTGGTGGCGCCGATATTGCCCGAGCCGATCGAGCGGATGTCCTGCGTGCCAGCCAGCCGCGTCAGGATCAGTCCGAAGGGGATCGATCCGAGCAGATAGCCGATGATGAGAGCGGCAATCTCGATCATGCGTGTTCAAATACCGTGCGGCCGGCAACGATGGTGCGGACCACGCGGCCTTGCATCCGCGCCTCGTCGAACGGCGTGTTCTTGCTCTTGGAGCGCAACTGGTCGCGGTCGACGATCCACGGTAGGTCGGGATCGATGACGATGACATCGGCTGGCGCGCCGGGGCGCAGGCTGCCGCCCGGCAGGCCGAGCAGTTCGGCCGGTCGCGACGACATGGCCCGCAGCAGTTTCGGCAGCGCGATCTCGCCGTTGTGCACGAGACGCAAGCCGGCGGCGAGCATCGTCTCGATGCCGATGGCGCCGGGCGCGGCCTCGGCGAAGGGCAGCCGCTTGGTCTCGACGTCCTGCGGATTGTGATCGGACATCACCACGTCGATCAGCCCCGTTGCCAGCGCCGCGACGAGTGCCTGGCGGTCGTCTTCGGCGCGCAGCGGCGGACTGAGCTTGAGAAACGTCCGGTACGGACCGATGTCGATCTCGTTCAGCGTGATGTGGTTGATCGACGCGGCGGCGGTGACCTGGAGACCGGCGTCCTTGGCGCGCCGCAGGACCTCGAGCGAGTCCCCGCAGGTGATCGAGGCGGCGTGATAGCGTCCGCCGGTCAGCGCGACGAGGCGCAGGTCGCGCTCCAGCATGATGGTCTCGGCTGCCTTGGGTACGCTGAGCAGGCCAAGGCGCGTGGCGAATTCGCCTTCGTTCATCACGCCGTCGCCGACAAGATCGGGGTCCTCGGTGTGATGGGCGATCAGCGCGTCGAAATCACGCGCATAGGTGAGCGCCCGCCGCATGACCTGGGCGTTGGTCACGCTGCGGTCGCCATCGGAGAAGGCGACGGCGCCGGCTGCTTTGAGCAGGCCGATCTCGGTCATCTCCTTGCCGGCGAGCCCCTTGGTCAGTGCCGCCATCGGCCGGACATTGACGATGGCGGTATCGCGGGCGCGGCGCAGCAGGAAATCGACGGTTGCCGGATTGTCGATCGCCGGAGACGTGTCCGGCTGGCAGACGATGGTGGTCACGCCGCCCGCCGCCGCCGCAAGGCTTGCGGAAGCGAGAGTCTCGCGATGTCCCGCGCCCGGCTCGCCGACGAAAGCGCGCATATCGACAAGCCCCGGCGCGACGATCTTGTCGCGGCAGTCGACGATCGTCGTGCCCTCCGGCACGCCGGCCGCGCCGATGCCGCGCTTTGTCTCGCGAACCGTGCCGTCAACGATCAGCACGTCGCCGACGATGTCGAGATCGCGCGACGGATCGACGATCCGCGCGTTGGCGAGCAGCATCGGATTGCGGTCCGCCGGCACGGTCAGAACCCTTTCGGCTTGCGGGTGGAGCTTTGCATCGTCAGGCATTCGGCAGGTTACGCGACAGGGCTTCGAGCACCGCCATGCGTACGGCGACGCCCATCTCGACCTGTTCGCGGATCAACGATTTGGCACCGTCGGCGATCGTGGAGTCGATCTCGACGCCGCGGTTCATCGGGCCGGGGTGCATCACCAGCGCGTCCGGTTTGGCGTAGCCAAGTTTTTTGTCGTCGAGGCCGTAGAAGTGGAAGTATTCCGACATCGAGGGCACGAACGAGCCGTGCATGCGTTCGAGCTGCAGGCGCAGCATCATCACGATATCGGCGCCGGCAAGCCCTTCGCGCATGTCGCGCGCCACTTCGACGCCGAGCCGCTCGATTTCCGGGGGCAGCAGCGTCGAGGGGCCGACGACGCGCACCCGCGCGCCCATCGCGTTGAGCAGGATGATATTGGAGCGTGCCACCCGCGAATGCAGGATGTCACCGCAGATCGCTACCAGCAGCCCGTCGATACGGCCCTTGTTGCGGCGGATGGTCAGCGCGTCGAGCAACGCCTGCGTCGGGTGCTCATGCGCGCCGTCGCCGGCATTGACCACCGAGCAGTCGAGTTTGCTGGCGAGCAGTTCGACGGCGCCGGAGGCATGATGGCGCACCACCAGCAGGTCCGGGTGCATGGCGTTGAGCGTGATCGCGGTGTCGATCAGCGTCTCGCCCTTCTTCATCGCCGAGGAGCCGACCGACATGTTCATCACGTCGGCGCCGAGCCGTTTGCCGGCGAGCTCGAAGGAGGACTGCGTGCGGGTCGAGGATTCGAAGAACAGGTTGATCTGCGTCCGGCCGCGCAGCGAGGCGCGCTTCTTCTCTACCTGCCGGTTGAGATCGACGAATTCTTCCGCGAGATCGAGCAGGCCGGAAATCTCCGGCGCGGATAAGCCTTCGATCCCCAACAGGTGCTTCCGGTTGAGGGCGAATGAGGATTTCGGCTGCTTGTCCATTAAAGCGACGTCTATAGGCCGGTTGCCGGGAGGCGGCAAGACAGGCGGGAGGGCGCGGCCGGGCGCGTCCACAACGTGCTAGCATCGCCCAGCCGTCTCAGTGAGGCCTCGCGATGTTTATCGCCGACAATCAGCCGCCGCCCTATGAAAACGTCGATCTGTTCGGCAGCGACCGGGCGCTGGTCGAGGCGGCGCGTATCAATGGGGCGGAAGCGGAGGAGCGGGCGCTGTCGGTGTTCGGCCGTCGCTGGGGAACCGCGGCGATGTTCGATGCGGCGCGCCGCGCCAATGACGATCCGCCGCAGCTTGTCGGCGATGCGGGAGAACGCTGCGTCGCCTTCGATCCGGCCTATCACGCCTTCATGCGCGACAGCATCGCCGAGGGTCTGCATGCGATGAGCTGGCGCGCCGACGGCAGGCGCGCACCGGCGCCAGCCGAAGTGGCGCGCGCCGCGCGCTTCTACATGGTGGCGCAGGTCGAGAACGGCCACATGTGCCCGGTGACGATGACGCGCGCTGCGGTGGCGGCGCTCGCGGCACAGCCGGACCTGCTGGCGCAGGTCATGCCGAAGATCGTCGCCCGACAATACGATCCGGACTACCGGCCGTGGACGGAGAAGCCCGGCATCACCATCGGCATGGGCATGACCGAGAAGCAGGGCGGCACCGATGTGCGCGCCAATACCACCCGCGCGGTGCGCGACGGGGATGGCTACCGCATCACCGGCCACAAATGGTTCATGTCGGCGCCGATGTGCGACGCCTTTCTGGTGCTGGCGCAGGCGCCGGACGGGCTGACCTGTTTCTTCATGCCGCGCTTCGCGCCGGAGGGCGCGGTGAACGGGCTGTTGTTCCAGAAGCTGAAGGACAAGCTCGGCAACCGCTCGAACGCATCGTCGGAAGTGGAATTCGCGGATGCCTATGCGCTGCGGGTGGGAGAGGAAGGCCACGGCATCCGTACCATCATCGAGATGGTGCAATTGACTCGCCTCGACTGCGCGATCTCCTCGGCCGGGCTGATGCGCGCGGCGCTGGCGCGCGCGCTGCATCATGTCCGGCATCGCATCGTGTTCCAGAAGCGGTTGATCGATCAGCCGATGATGCGGGCCGTCATCGCCGATATGGCGCTGGTGTCGGAAGCGGCGATGGCGCTGACGCTGCGGCTGGCGCGATCGTTCGATCTTGCGCCGGGCGATGCGGCCGAAGCGGCGCGCGCCCGGTTGCTGACGCCGGCGGTGAAATACTGGGTCTGCAAGAGTGCGCCGGCTTTCGTCTACGAGGCGATGGAGTGCCTCGGCGGCAATGGCTATGTCGAGGATAGCGTGCTGCCGCGGCTCTATCGCGAGGCACCGGTCAATGCGATCTGGGAAGGCTCCGGCAACGTCATGTGCCTCGACGTGCTGCGGGCGCTGAAGCGCGACACCGAGGCTGCGCGCAGTGTGCTCGCTGCGCTGTTAGGTGACGCCAACGGTTTGCCGGGGGCGGAGGCGGCGGCACGGTGGATCGTGTCGATTTTGACCGGCGCCGATTCCGAACGGCAGACGCGTGCCGGCGTCGAAAGACTGGCGCAGCTCGCGGCAGCGGCGGCGCTGCAGGATATGCGCTCGCCGGTGGCGGAGTTGTTTGCGCGCGTTCATCTTGCAGAGGCGCGCGGCGCGATGTTCGGCACTGCTGTGCTCGGTGCGGCAGACGTCGCAGCAATGCTGGACCGTGCGGTTCCCGACTGAGCGGATTTTTGCACCTGCACAGATTTGTGATTGTCGGATTGTGCAGTGCGGGAACGGCCACGCCGGATGATCTGTTGACCAACGATCTCGGCTCCCCGCCGCCGTTGCGATCCGCACGGCGGAACGTCGGATCGTTGGGCCGGGCAATATGTTGGCGGAGAAATCAGCATGATCAGGTTTGGCAAAATAACGACCATCGTCGCGCTCACCGGTATTCTGGCGGCGGCTTTCGTAACGCCAAGCGAGGCGCGCTATCGCCATCGGGGCGTGGTCGGTGCGGGTGTTGTTGCCGGTGCCGCGGTAGGCGCCGCTGCGGCAGCCAATTCCTACAGCTATTACTACGGCCCGTTTGCCAACTCGCCATACGGCTATGACAGCTATGCCTATGAACCGTCGCGCGAGGCGCCAATGCCCTACTACTCCTATGGCGAGGATCGCCCCGACGGCAACTACGGCTATTACAATGAAGGCATCGGGGCGGTTCGCTAGTTCTCCGATCGTGCTTTCATCGGAGGTCATTGGTGTGATGACCTCTTTGGTCTAGCCGGGAGGCGTCCTTGCGTGTCAGGCGGTGGCGGTGCTGCCGTCTGACATGGTGGCCCCGGTGAATGCGCGGGCCTGTTGCGGGGTCGAATAGCGTAGCCCCAAAATATAAAAATTTGCCGGCCCACAAAGTTGTGACCTGTCGTTTTTGCGGTGCAGGAACATTGTCCGCTGGCTCCGGGTTGTCGCTCTGAATGTCGACACGCGACGGTTCGCGCCGTCGCGCGGATTCTGCTGACCAGAGGAGGATACCAATGCAGACACTCGAGACGCCGAAGGCAAACGGGTTTGGCAAGATTGCGAGCCGGATTGCTGCGACGGTGCTGTTGACCGGTGCGCTTGCTGCCATGGCCGCGACCCCGAGCGAGGCGCGCAACGGGCGCTGGGCGGCGGCGGGCGCCGGTTTTGCGGCAGGCACCCTGCTGGGCGCGGCGGCAGCGAATGCCAACGCCAATTATTACAACGGCTATTACGGGCCGGGATACTACGGGCGAGGCTATTACGGTGCGCGCGCCTATCCGGCTCCGGGCTATTACGATGATGGATACGACAGCTATGCCTATGCGCCGGGATATCGCGCCGCTCCGTATTACGGCTATCGCACCCAGGACGACAAATACGGCAACTACGGTTACGACAATATGGGCATCGGCACGCAGTAGGTGCGGCCGCGCTCGAAATCTTGCGCTGATCTGGAGGCCGCCGCTCGGGCGGCCTCTTCATAATATTATATGTGCACGGACATGGAGCGGGTGCTCAGGTCCGGTCGGCCGAGGCAAGACGGGCGAGGCGGTCCAGCGCCCCCTGCAGAATATAGGCGGCCGCATGCTGATCGATCACCGCGGCGCGTTTCTTGCGGCTCACGTCGGCGGCGATCAGGTCGCGTTCCACTGCGGCTGTCGACAGGCGCTCGTCCCATAGCGCGATCGGCAATTCGGTGAGCCTGGCCAGATTGCGCGCAAAGGCACGCGTCGATTGCGCCCGCGGCCCTTCGGTGCCGTCCATATTGACCGGCAAGCCGAGAACAAAGCCACAGGCGGCCCGTTCGGCCGCGAGCGCCAGCAGCCGCGCGGCGTCGACGGTGAAGGTCTTGCGCGCCACCGTCTCGACACCGGTCGCCAGCCGCCGGTCAGGGTCGCAGGAGGCAACGCCGATCGTCTTGGTGCCGAGGTCGAGCCCCAGCAACACCCCGCGGGGTGGCCAGTGCGTCGCGGCTTCGGTCAACGGCAGGATCACGCCCATCGCGGTGAGCGGTAGCACAGCGCGCGGGCCGGAACCATGCCGCAGAAAAAGGAGAAATCAACTCCGAGGTTTTCGTTGCCGGGGCGCTCTGCTAAGAGGCCGGCGTCGCCGCAAGGGAACCTGGGTCAGGGGAATCCGGGCCGAGGGATGCGCAAGTCGAGGGAAGCGTAAATCCATGTCCGTTGATGCCGCTACTGTCCGCCGGATCGCCCATCTCGCGCGCATCGCTGTTGCCGACGACGAGATCGAGCACCTGCGCGGCGAGATCAATGCCGTCCTCGCCTTCGTCGAACAGCTTGGCGAGGTCGATGTGGAGGGTATCGAACCGATGACCTCGGTCATGCCGATGCAGATGAAGAAGCGTCCGGATGTCGTTACCGACGGCGGCAACGTCGCTGCCGTGCTGCAGAATGCCCCGGCGACCGAGAACGACTTCTTTCTGGTCCCCAAAGTGGTCGAATAGGGGGCGCCGTCATGACCAGCCTGACTTCGCTGTCGATCGCCGAGGCACGCGACGGCCTTGCCACCAGGAAATTTTCCGCCACCGAACTCGCCGATGCGCATCTGGCGGCGATGGAGAAGGCGCGCGTTCTCAATGCCTATGTGCTGGAGACGCCGGAACGGGCGCGAGCCATGGCGCGCGCTGCCGATGCGCGCATCCATGCCGGCCGGGCGGGGCCGCTCGAGGGCATTCCGCTCGCGATCAAGGACCTGTTCTGTACCGAGGGCGTGCGCACCACGGCATGCTCGCGCATGCTCGGCAATTTCGTGCCGCCTTACGAGTCGACCGTCACCGCGCAACTGTGGCGCGACGGCGCCGTGCTGCTCGGCAAGACCAATAACGACGAATTCGCCATGGGTTCGTCGAACGAAACCTCCGCTTTCGGTCCGGCGGTGTCGCCGTGGCGGCGCAAGGGCAGCGATACGCGCATTGTTCCCGGCGGCTCGTCCGGTGGTGCGGCGGCGGCAGTTGCGGCGCATCTGTGCCTCGGCGCGACCGGCACAGACACCGGCGGTTCGATCCGCCAGCCGGCGGCGTTTACCGGCATCGTCGGCATGAAGCCGACCTATGGCCGCTGCTCACGCTGGGGCACCATTGCCTTCGCCTCGTCGCTCGACCAGGCCGGGCCGTTTACCCGCACGGTGCGCGACGCGGCGATCATGCTGCGCTCGATGTCCGGTCACGATCCGAAGGACACGACGTCGGTCGACCGGTCAGTGCCGGATTTCGAGGCGGCGATCGGCAGCTCGGTGAAAGGGCTGCGCATCGGCCTGCCGAAGGAATACCGGCTGGCGGGCATGCCGCCGGAGATCGAGAAGCTCTGGCAGCAGGGCGCCGACTGGCTGAAGGCGGCAGGCGCCGAACTGGTCGAGGTGTCGCTGCCGCACACCAAATATGCGCTGCCGGCCTATTACATCGTTGCGCCGGCGGAGGCGTCGTCGAACCTCGCGCGGTATGATGGCGTGCGTTACGGGCTCCGGGTCGAGGGCCGCGACATTATCGACATGTACGAGCGCACCCGCGCCGAAGGTTTCGGCAAGGAGGTGCAGCGCCGGGTGCTCATCGGTACCTATGTGCTCTCCGCCGGCTACTACGATGCCTATTATCTGCGCGCGCAGAAGGTGCGCACGCTGATCAAGAAGGACTTCGAGGACTGCTTCAACGCCGGCGTTCACGCGATGCTGACCCCGGCGACGCCGTCGGCGGCCTTCGGCATCGGCGAGAAAGGTGCCGCTGATCCGATCGAGATGTATCTCAACGACATCTTCACCGTGACGGTGAACATGGCGGGACTGCCCGGCATCGCCGTGCCGGCCGGTCTCGATACGCAGGGGCTGCCGCTCGGCTTGCAGCTTATCGGCCGGCCGTTCGACGAAGAGACGCTGTTCGCGCTCGGCGGCGTGCTCGAAAAAGCGGCAGGCCATTTCCGGCCGCAGCCATGGTGGCATGCCGCCTGACCGGCTGCGGCCGGGTCTGCCGCGCGCACGGATCAGTTGTCGGGATTGGCGGTGGCGATCGGCGGCAGATCCTGGTCGCCGTCCACCGTCTTCTTGCCGCCAAGCTCGCCGCCAGTGACGAGGAAAATGAATGCGACAACGGCGACGATGCCGCCGATCAGCAGTCCGAGGGATGCGTTTTTCCCCATAGCTCCTTCCCTGAATGGTTCCGTACCGTGGGTTTGCTTCTCCGAAGCAACGTCCGATCAGGAGAGCAGTTCCTGGTGGCGCTATGATGGGCGCGTCGTCATGGAAATGCCGCCTTGCCCGCGGATTTGCGCCATCTTGCCGGGGCGGCCGCGACGCTCTATCGACTGTCCGTGAAATCATCGCCACCAACGCCGTGAATGTCATGCGAGATGCCGTTGCCAACAAGAAACTCCTGAAGGGCGCGACCGGCGACTGGGAAGTCGTCATCGGCATGGAGGTGCACGCCCAGGTGACGTCGAACGCCAAGCTGTTCTCCGGTGCCTCGACCGCATTCGGCGGCGAGCCGAATACGCAGGTGTCGCTGGTCGATGCGGCGATGCCGGGCATGCTGCCGGTGATCAACGAGGGATGTCTGCGCCAGGCGATCCGCACCGGCCTCGGCCTTAATGCCAGGATCAACCTCAAATCGGTGTTCGACCGGAAGAACTATTTTTATCCCGACCTGCCGCAGGGCTACCAGATCAGCCAGTACAAGTCGCCGGTGGTCGGCGAGGGCGTGGTGACCATCGACACGCCGGACGGCGTGGTCGAGGTCGGCATCGAACGGCTGCATCTGGAACAGGACGCCGGCAAGTCGCTGCACGACCAGCACGCGACCATGTCGTTTGTCGATCTCAACCGCGCCGGCGTGGCGCTGATGGAGATCGTGTCGAAGCCGGACCTGCGTTCGGCGGAAGATGCCAAGGCCTATGTCGCCAAGCTGCGCAGCATCCTGCGTTACCTCGGCACCTGCGACGGCGACATGGAGAAGGGCAATCTGCGCGCCGACGTCAACGTCTCCGTCCGCCGGCCCGGGGAACCGCTGGGCACGCGCTGCGAGATCAAGAACGTCAACTCGATCCGTTTTATCGGCCAGGCGATCGACGTCGAGGCCCGCCGCCAGATCGGACTTCTGGAAGACGGGGAAACGGTGGAGCAGGAGACGCGCCTGTTCGATCCCAACCGCGGCGAGACGCGCTCCATGCGCTCCAAGCAGGAGGCGCACGATTATCGCTATTTCCCCGATCCCGATCTGCTCCCCGTCGAGGTGTCGCAAGCCTATGTCGATGCCCTGAAGATCGACCTGCCGGAACTGCCCGACGCGAAGACGAAACGCTTCGTCGGCGATTACGGCCTGTCGGCCTATGATGCCGGCGTGCTGGTCGCCGAACGGGAGACCGCTGACTTCTTCGAGGCGGCGGCGAAGGGACGCGACGCCAAGGCCGCGGCCAACTGGATCATCAACGAGCTGTTCGGCCGCCTCAACAAGGAAGGCAAGGATATCGGCTCATCGCCGGTCTCGGCGGAACAACTCGGCGCCATTCTCGACCTGATCGCTGCCGGAACGATCTCCGGTAAGATCGCCAAGGACGTGTTCGAGGTGGTGTGGATGGAAGGCGGCGACCCGCACCGCATCGTCGAGGAGCGCGGTCTCAAGCAGGTCACCGATACCGGCGCGATCGAGGCGCTGATCGACGAGATCGTCGCCGGTAACCCGGACAAGGTCGCGCAGGCGAAAGACAAGCCGGCGGTGGTCGGCTGGTTCGTCGGCCAGGTGATGAAGAATTCGGGTGGCAAGGCCAATCCGAAAGTCGTCAACGACCTCCTGAAAACCAAACTCGGACTGTAAACCGGCGGCGCGCTTGTCGCGCGCTTGCTGCTCGCGCCCTCGCGCGAGGCCGTTGCCGGCGCCCTTTCGGTCGTGCGCCGATCGTTGCGATACCCCTGTCGGCGGTGCGTTGGCGGCGAATCACCTGCGTCTGATTCGCTCGCTTTGATCGAATTTCGCCAAACGGAAGCGTCGCGCGGCACCATTTTCAAAAAAAATTTCAACAGGTTTGATTGACGATGCCGCCGACGTTTTGTCGGAGACGTATTGTCGTCGTTGTGTGTCGTCGCCGCGAAAATATATTCGGGGACATCGCGACGTTCGTGAAAATAATCATTGTGCGACAATACTTTTTTTATTTCGTCGATTGTCGCGTGCAGGCGAATTGATTTGCAGCCGGTGCCGTTTGCGATTTCGTTTTCAGACTGCGTTGTCGTGCGGGATGCGGCTTGGCGGCGCTTGCGTATACGCCTTGTTAAGTGAAGTCGCTGATTTTTGTCGTGCTCTGGTGTAATCCCATTGCAGTGCGTGTCGATCCGCGACCGTACTGAAGTTAGCGCCAAACCCACTATGCTAGGAGGGCAGCAAATGGCGAAACGTAAGAAGGCGAAAGCCAAGAAGGCCGCCAAGAAGACCGCGAAGAAGACCGTGAAGAAGGCCGCCAAGAAAACGGCTAAGAAGGCAGCCAAGAAGACGGCCAAGAAGCGTAAGGCTAAGAAGTAGGTTCTGTGTTTCTCTAAGGCCGTCGGCTTCTCCGTCGATGGCTGCGTCAGGAGGACCGCAGTGCGCTAGAGCGGATCGCGTAACGCGGTTGTTTGGGCGCACCGGTCTGGAGACGGAAGAGGGCGTCGGCGAGACCCTAGGGCTCACCGACGCCCTTTCTGCTTCTGGCGTCTCTCATTTGCTCCGGCTATCGATGACCGGGGCCGGCACGTCAGCCGGCGTCGCAACCGGCGTCAGCGGTCGTCCCGGTCCGGCGCGCGACAGCGACGGTGTCGCCGCCTTTCATGCGCCCGGGCTCCTAGGCGCCCTTGAGGCGCTTGTTGCAGGCGCTCCAGTATTGCGGCCAGGTCTGGCCTTTCTGGGTCTTGCCGGCGGCTTTCGCTACCTTCCATTCAGCGCCGCACTTCTTCTGCCGCTCGCGCATCGCGGCCTGGGCGGGGCTCAGGGTCTTCTTGCTGGTCTTGGCGTTGGTGGTTTTTTCCGTTTTGGCGGCCGGGGCCGCGGTCTGTGCGCTGGCAAGCGTCGGCAGCGTCATCAGCGCGGCGGCGGTGACGGCTGCGGCAATCAACTTCAACATGGAAACCTCCCTTGGACGGATGCGTGCTGTGCCGTTCATGGGGCCGCGGCATCCGGACTGTCACGATAGTCCTGCCGGCTGGCGGGCGTCTACCGGGCCGCGCCGATGCTGACATTGCTGTCGGCACGGTCGCGACCTTATGGTGGACGATCTGTTTTGAATGGAGCGCCGCGATGCCGGGTCGACAGGGCGGATCGAAGAACGCCAAATCTGCGAGAGCTAAACCTGCCAAAGCCAGACAGGCCAAGACTGGATCGACGAAGAGGAAAGGTGCCGGACAGGCCGCAACGAAGCGGGCCGCATCCGGACCCGTCTCATCGAAACGCAAAGCGTCGAGGCGCGTCGTATCCAGACACACCGCAGCGAAACGTGCCGGCACCGCGAAAGCTTCCCGATCGGGCAAGCCGATCGACCTCTACTTCTGGCCGACGCCGAACGGCTGGAAGATTTCGATCATGCTGGAGGAGTGCGGTCTGCCCTATCGGGTGATCCCCGTGAACATCTCGACGGGCGAGCAGTTCAGGCCGGAGTTCCTGGCGATCTCGCCGAACAATCGTATGCCGGCGATCGTCGATCATCACGGGCCGGGCGGCCGGCCGATCTCGGTCTTCGAGTCCGGGGCGATCCTGCAATATCTCGGCCGCAAGACCGGCAAGTTCTATCCGTCGAATGAGCGCGCGCGCGTCGAGGTCGATGAATGGCTGTTCTGGCAGATGGGCGGGCTCGGGCCGATGGCCGGGCAGACGCACCATTTCCGTCACTACGCGCCGGAGCAGGTGCCTTATGCGATCGAACGCTACACCAACGAGGTCAATCGCCTTTACGGGGTGATGAACCGGCGCCTTGCCGACCGGCCGTTCCTTGCCGGCAAGTATTCGATCGCCGACATGGCGTGCGTCGGCTGGACGAAGGGTTGGCAGCGTCAGGGCCAGGACATCGCCGAGTTTCCGCACCTCAAGCGCTGGCTCGATGCGGTGATGGCGCGTCCGGCGACGAAGCGTGGCCTCGATCTGCGTGTCGAAGCCGCTTCGCAGGTCGACATGCGCGACCCGAAGGTGCAGGCGGTGCTGTTCAAGCAGCGCGCCCGCTGAGCGACGGTCGCGTCGCGGGCAAGAGAAGCAAGGGGTGCGAAGGGCGCAAAGGGCGCAAAGGGTGCAAAGGGTGCAAAGGGTGGATGCGCGTCAGTCGACGCGCGTCCAGGTTTCACCTTTGCAGAACACCAGCACGCAGCCTTCCACCTTCGCCTTGTCGGCGCTGAGCAGCGTCAGCTTGCTGCGGTAGGTCTTGCCGTCGTCGGCGTTGTAGACCTGCCCGGCGTAGCGGTTCTCGCCGTCCGGCTTCATGCCCGAAATTACCTGCAGGCCGAGCATCGGCCGCGACCGCTTCGCCTCGCTGGGATTGTGCTTGTCGGTTTTCGGCCTGCCGGTGGCGCTGTCGAGCCGCTCGCGCAACCAGACGATATTGCCGCAAATGCCGTTACCGCAGGATGCGATCCGCACCTTCGCGCCGCCATCGGCTGAAATCCATGTGCCATGCGGGTTGCTGTTCTCGGCGCTCGCCGCCGCGGAAATCCCCACCGCGACAACTGCTGCCGCAGCTAAAAACGCCTTCACTCTCATCATCAAACGTCCGTTGGTTATTGCCGTCAGGTTCTTACTGGCAACGATACAGGCTGCGCCATCGTTCCGATGACGTCGTTACCGGATGCTGAAGCGGGATCGTTAGCGGCTTCTCACCAACGCGAAAAAACGACGGTTTAGAGGCCATTTCAAGACCATTTTCGTTATGGAGCGCCGGTGCGTGCTTCTGCGTTGAGAGTCGATTCACCGCATTGCTTAAACTGCCATTGAAAATTTCCGCCGATGCTTGGCGGTACGGACGGCAGATACGACCGCCGGACGGCAGGGACGAAAGGCGCAACGTCGCGGGGGCGGCGATGCGTCAAACAAGAACGGGACAGGCAAAAACGGGACAGGGGAGTGCCACGATGGCTCGCATGGACATGATCGAAGGCTCGCTCGGCAGTGCGGCGACCGGCGCGGATGCGTTTTTCGCGCTTGGTCTGCTGCATGCCAGCGGCCGCGAGGCGCCGGTCGATCTGATTGCCGCGCACCGCTGGTTCAATATCGCAGCCTCGCGCGGCCATCAGGAGGCGGCGCTGCTGCGGCGGGAGATCGCCGAGCAGATGACCGATGCCGAGATCGGCCTGGCGCAGCGTTCGGCGCGCGACTGGCTGCGGCAGCATCCGCTGCCCTTCGCCGGATCGGCTTATGTTGCATCGCCTCGCGCCGGATTTGCGATACGCACCGCGGCCTGAGGCTGGCCGGTACGGCAGGTGCGGAACGAATGCGGGGTATTTCGCGACGCCGGAGGCGCCGCGGTTCCGCGGCATGATCCGCGCCGGCTTGCGATTTTCGTGTTTTCGGCCGGTGTTTTCGATTGGTTCCGCATCGGCGCGGGAAATCATCCTGCTTTGCCGCAACCTTCCTTGCCACGAGGGAAGGCTTGAGGCATATCCTCGCCGGACTGGAAACGTGGCCGAGTGGCTGAAGGCGGCGGTTTGCTAAACCGTTATACGCTTGTAAAGGCGTATCGAGGGTTCGAATCCCTCCGTTTCCGCCATCCTTTTGAAAAAGCATGCCTTCTGACGGCGGTCGGCGACGAGCCGGAGCGTCGGAACGAGCCGTTGCCCAAGGCGCCCGAGCCGGCTTCCGTGGTCGGGGCAACAATCGGCCGCAACACCCGGCCCAAGACATTTTGACATTTTGACGTTTTGCGGAGGCACTGTCGTCAGCCTCGCGATCCTCCGTCAACAAAGTGCGCCACATGAAAGTGGGGCACATGCGACGTGTAGCGACATGCTTATTCATCGTGCGCGACATCTATTCTGGTTGACGCCCCTCGTTCGATTGTCGCAGCCTTGAGCTTGCAACAATGGCGGGTGGCTCGCGCGGCAGAAGTCGTGCGGAAGAACCATCGACAGGAAACGGCAAGGGCAGGGACGTATGAACGGAATGTGGGTGAAACTCCGCGAGTGGTTCGTCCTCGTTGTCGGACTGGTGGTGATCATCGGCGGCCTCTCGATCACCTCCTACATGCAGTCGTTGCCAGCGGCACCGGACACGGCCAGCGCTGCCGTATCGTCGGATCAAACGACCGCGCAGCCGGCCGCCCAATCGGCTGCCAAGCCTGCGACGCCGCCGCAGCAGGTCAGCGCGACGCAACCGGCCGCGCCAGCACAAACCGCCCAGCCGGCAAAAGCCGCGCCAGCGGCAAAGCCCGCGGCGGCCGCACCGGCGCCGACGAACACGAAAGCTGCATCGGCTCCCGCTGCTGCCGCGCCGGCACACAATCATGCCGCCGCGCCCGCGCCAGCAGCGCATAACCATGCCGCAGCCGCACCGCAGGCGGTCGCGCAGAACACCGGCCAGCGCCCCGCAGCGGCCCCGGCGACATCGGCTCCCGCACTCGATGCGCAAGCGGCGGCGGGCCGGCAGGTCTATCGCAAGTGCCAGGCCTGCCACTCGCTCGAGGCCGGCAAGAACGGGCTGGGTCCGTCGCTCGCCGGCATCGTCGGCCAGAAGGCGGCGGACGTCCCGAACTACAATTTCTCTGCAGCGATGAAGGCGAGCGGTCTGACATGGGATGTCGCGACGCTCGACCGCTACCTCGCCGATCCGCAGAAGGTGGTGCCAGGCAACAAGATGCCGTTCCCCGGCCTGAAAACCGAGAACGAGCGCAGCGCTGTCATCGCCTATCTCGTCGCCACCTCGGGCGGTGCAAGTGGTGCAGCGGCGGCCGGTTCGGCGGCGCCGCAGCAGCAGGCGCAAGCGCCCGCACAAACGCCAGCGCCTGCACAGGCGCCCGCGTCGCAACAGCAGGCGACGGCGCCATCGGCTGCGTCCGCAGGAGGATATTTGCCCGGCATCCGCTACACGCTGCGCACCGGTATCGCCGAAGGCCGCATGGTGTTCATCGGCGTCGGCGGCACCATCGACGGGCAGATCAATCCGCTGCTGTCTGCCGCCGAAGGGCAGGTGGTGCAGGTGACGCTGATCAACGGCGAGGGCGCCGAGCACGACGTCGTGTTCGAGGAGCAGGGGCCGGCCGGCAGTTCGCCGCATATCGTCGGGCGTGGCGCCAGCACCAATATCGCTTTCGTTGCCGGGAAGGCCGGCGACTACGCCTATTTCTGCAGCATTCCCGGACACCGGCTCGCCGGCATGGAAGGGCAGTTCCTGGTGACGCCGCAACCGCCGGCCCAGACCGTCGTCGAGGCCGACATCTCGCTGCAGTCCACCGAGGTGCCGCCGCCGATCGGCAAGCGTGAGCCGCAGACGGTGCGTGTCGATCTCGTCACCGTCGAGCTTGAGGGCCGCCTCGCGGAGGGCACGACGTTCGGTTACTGGACGTTCAACGGCAAGGTGCCGGGTCCGATGCTGCGCGTGCGCGTCGGCGATACTGTGGAGGTGCACCTGAAGAATGCCGAGAACAGCGGCATGGTGCATTCGGTCGATTTCCACGCCGCCACCGGTCCGGGCGGCGGCGCGGCATCGACGCAGGCCAATCCGGGCGAAACGAAAACCGTCAAGTTCAAGGCGCTGGTGCCCGGCCTTTACGTCTATCATTGCGCCACGCCGATGGTGGCGCATCACATCGCCAACGGCATGTATGGTCTGATCCTGGTCGAACCGGAGGGCGGGCTGCCGCCGGTCGATCGCGAGTTCTACGTGATGCAAGGCGAGATCTATACGGCTCAGCCGTTCGGGCAGCACGGCAGCCTGGATTTCGACGTCGAGAAGCTGCTCAACGAACGGCCGGAATATTTCGTCTTCAACGGTTCAGTCGGCGCGCTGTCGAAGCTGCATCCGTTGCAGGCGAAGGTCGGTGAGACGGTGCGCTTCTACTTCGGTGTCGGCGGACCGAATTTCACCTCGTCGTTCCATCTGATCGGCGAGATTTTCGACAAGGTCTACAATCTCGGCGGCGTGCTCAGCGAGCCGCTGCGCGGCATCCAGACGGTAACGGTGCCCGCCGGCGGCGCGGTGATCACCGAGGCCAAGCTCGACGTGCCGGGCAATTACACGCTGGTCGATCATGCGCTGTCGCGCGCCGAGCGCGGGCTCGTCGGCATCCTGCATGTCGAGGGCGCGCCCAATCCGGAGATCTACGACGGCGTGATCGAGCCGGGGCATTAACCGGCGAAGGGCCGGCAGCGCTGTTGCGTTGCCGGCCGTCAGGCGTCAGGCCTTCTGCACCCAGAACTGATACATGCCGGCGAACAGGTCGGCATGCTCGGCCTCCATCGCCTGCCAGTGATCGAGGTCGGTCATCGGCCGGCCGGCGCGCTCGAATCTGTCGCGGCAAAGCTGCGCATCGTGCGGGTTGAGCTCGAAGCCGATGAAGCGCAGGCCGAGTTCGCCGAGCGCCGTCTTGATCTGCGCAATGGTGAAGCGATGCTCCTGCACATGGAAGAGCAGGTCGCGGCAGTCGCTCATGCTGAAGAAGTCGCCCCAACGGGTGATCGGATGGCCGCGCTCGGCCAACGCAAGGCGCGCACGGCGGATGTCGTCGGGCGTGGCGCGATAGCTTTGTTCGGCGATCAGGGCGCGCGCCTCGGCGACCGGCCGCCGCGCGGCTTCGCTGTAGAGCCCGAGGTGCATGACGCCCTGTGGACGCAGCAGCGTCGTCAGGATGCGCCAGCCGGCAAGCGGGTCGGCCATGTGGTGCAGCACGCCGCTGGCGCTGATCAGATCGAATGAACGGCCCAGCGTATCGAGGCCGAGGATGTCGGCCTGCGCATAATCGATGGCAAGGCCGCGCGGCGTCTTGCGCTTGGCATAGCCGAGGCTGGCACGACTGAGGTCGATCGCCAGCACGCTGCCGACGCCCGGCAGGCTCTGTGCCAATTCGATGGCATGGCGTCCGGTGCCGCAGCCGGCGATCAGCACGTCGGGCGTTTCGCTCCGGAGCGGCTGCAGGCGCGCGTCGGGAAACTTGCTGCGCAGTTGCTGCTCGAGCGATGCGGCCGGGCGCGGCGCGGCGGCGCGCACCCAGCGCGGATAGGGGTTCTCTTCGTATTGGTCGCGTACGCGGGCCGATACGTCATCGGCGATCGGCGTCAGCGTTGCGACGGTGGCGCGCAGTCCGCGCTCCGTCCGCGGCTCGCTGACCTGCTGGGCGATGACATCGCGCACCGGCTTCGGCCACGGCTTTGCCGCGATCGCGTCGATATCGGCGAGCGTGCCGAGCGGCATATACATGGCGAGCGTCAGCACGGCGAGGGCCGGGATCGGCGCGCCGCTGTCCAGACGCGTCTCCAGCGCGTTACGCAGCGTCGCGACTTCGGCTGCTTCATCGGGCATCAGTGCGAAGACGTATTCGTTGATGAAACACTGCTGTGCCAGCGCGCCGAAGAATGCGAGTTCGGCCGGTCGTGACCTGTCCTGATGCGTGTCGGCCTTCGCCATTGCCATGGCGGCGCGTGTCAGGGCGTCGCGGCGCAGGCCGGTGAACAGCCGCTCCATCGCCAGATCGCGCAGCGTCGTCGCGGTCAGAACCGTGTGCAGCAGCGGGTCGGCAGCAACTTCTGCGAAGTTCGATCCGAATGCGGCGTCGAGATCGAGCCGTTGCGGCCAGGCGGTCTCGGCACGCTGTGCAGCCGCCGCGAGCGTCGGAAGAACGTCACGCAATGCCGCCAGGATGCCGGACAGATCGTCGAGCAATTCCGGCGCCGCGTCGACGGCATGGCTGAAACTTTCCGATGCATCGGCGCGCTTGCCCTGCGCGAGCAGCACACAGGCGAGATTGTTGCAGGTCGGCCCGTGTGCGGGCGTGAGAGAGAGAACCCGCTTATAAAGACGAGCCGCGTCGGCGAATTCGCCGGCATCCTGATGCCGGAGCGCACGCTGGAACAACTCCGCGGCGAGGCTGAGCGGCGCGGCGGCGCCGGTGGCGGTTTTTTCGGCAGCGCGGCGCTGTTTACGATTCATGCTGTTGGCGATTCATCGACATCGAAATGGAGAGGGGGACCGGGCGAGAGCACTTCGGCCCGTTGGTAACCCGGCATCGGTCGCTTGGGAATTACCTTGAACCGCACAATCGGGAATCACCGGAGAGGAGATTCGCCATAAACGTTGCGGATTGGGCCACGCGGGCCGCGAATCCGGTTCGATTGGGAGGGCAGGGCTCGGCAGCGCGCGCCGCAACCGTTGGAAATTGTATCGATTTTTGCAACTTATGATTTTATTTTTCCATCCCGATCTGCGTAGTCGAAAATCAGAATAACTCTTAACTGGTTGATTTTTATCGGATAAAAATCCTGCCACGGAACGGCCCGGAACCTGCCTCATGTGCGTGTTTTTTGCGCAACAGTCGGGTGAAAAGCGTGGTTCCCGCCTGTGCGAAGGGCTCTTCTTCATTGCTTGGAGGGGGGTAGCGGGTATGTTGCAGAGGCGACGGAGGGGGGCGTCCCCAGTCGCGCGATTTGGACTTGCGGTCAGCCGCAAATCCAAAGAGCGGGGACGGGGAAGTTCCAGGTGCTAGCCGCCGGCGGACGGAACCCTCTCAAAAATAATCCACTGTTTGGAGGTTCAATATGAAGATGGTGAAAAGCCTTCTCCTCGGCGGCGCAGCAGCTCTCGCTGTGACGGCCACGGCGCAGGCAGCCGATCTTCCCGTCAAGGCCAAACCGGTCCAGTACGTGAAGATTTGCTCGCTCTACGGCGCGGGCTTCTACTACATCCCCGGCACCGATATCTGCTTGAAGATCGGCGGCTGGACCCGCTTCGAATATGCCTATGGCAGCAACGGTTCGTTCGCCTGGGGCCCGTTCAATGGTAACGCGCAGAACCGCGCCACCAACAACAGCGTGTTCCGCGCCCGCGGCTACATCACGGCCGACGCCCGCAGCCAGACGGCTTACGGCACCGTGCGCAGCTACATCGCTGTCGGTCTGAGCGAGAACGACGTCGGCGCCAACACCGCCGCGAATACGTTCAGCGCCAACCGCGCGTTCATCCAGTGGGCCGGCTTCACCTTCGGCCGCGCTTCGTCGTTCTTCGACTTCTACAACGTCCCGGCGACGTCGTACTGGGGCGCCTTCCCGGCCTCCGACACCGGCGATCCGGGCTGGATGGTTGCGGCCTACACCGCGCAGTTCGGTGGCGGCTTCTCGGCCACGGTTTCGGCCGAACAGCGTCGTATGACCACGATCCTCGGACCCAACAACGGTTACGGCGGCTTCCAGACTCCTGACATCGTCGCCAATCTGCGCGTCGACCAGGCCTGGGGTTCGGCCCAGATCATGGGTGCCCTGCATCAGGTCAATGCGCTGTACTACGGTGTTGGCACCGGTTCGGGTCATCCGAGCGACAAGTGGGGCTTCGCAGTCGGCGGCGGCATCAAGCTGAACGCGCCGATGATCGGCCCGGGCGACTACTTCCAGGCCCAGATCAACTATGCCGAGGGTGCGTCCCGTTACGTGTTCGCCACCCCGAGCGGCAACTGGCAGAAGGTCAACGGCGACACCCAGGCGTTCGGCATCATGTCCGACGCTGTGTTTGACGTCGGTGGCAGCGCCGAGCTGACCAAGAGCTGGGGCTTCAACGCTGCTTACGAGCACTTCTGGAACCGGCAGTGGAAGAGCTCGGTGTACGGTGGCTACGCGGCCGTCCGTTACGGCGACACGGCGAACCTCCTGCTCTGCGGCGGCCCTGGCTGCGACAACAACTGGTCGAGCTGGTGGATCGGTTCGCGGACCCAGTGGAACGTCACCAAGGACTTCTACATGGGCCTCGACGTGCTGTACTCCAAGCTGAGCACGGCGACCAACCCGGCGATCCTGACGTCGAGCCAGGACAACGTTGCGGTTCGCTTCCGCGTCCATCGCGACTTCATGCCCTGATCGTCTGATCGAGGCAGTCTAGTCGAGAGCCCCGGCGGGACACCGCCGGGGCTTTTCCCCGCAAGGGGATATTTGCGTTTTTGTCGTGTTGCGTGCGCAGGAGCGATGCCGATGCGTCTGCAGGCAGGCAGGCAGGAAGCCTTCGTCGCGCTGGTTCGGCACGAACAGCGCGTACTCGCCGCCAAGATCCGGATTTCCCGCGCCGTGCTCGGATGGAGCCAGACCGACCTGGCGCAGCGCATCGGCATGACGCAGCGAGCTGTTCACAAACTGGAGCAGGGCGAGACCGAGCCCCGCCGCGCCACGGTGCTCGCCATCGAGGCCATCTGGCAGGCGGAAAGCATCGGTTTCGAGGATCTGCCTGACGGTTCGTTCCGCCTGCTGGTCCCGCCATCCGCCATCGACGGCGAGAGTGTCGCTTCCACCGGCAGCAATGTCGTGCGGCACCGGCTGTCCGGCACGGGCGGCCGCTACCGCGTCTGATTTCCCGAAGAACTGCGAAGAAAACCGGCTCAAACACGGCGTTGCACCTCGCCGGTATTTTCGCCTATATGGCCTCGTTCCCTGATCGAGACCGTCCATGACCGCGCGCATCTACAAGCCAGCCAGAACCGCCATGCAGTCGGGTTTTGCCAAGACCAAGGATTGGGTCCTGGATTTCGAGCCCGAACAACCGCGCACGGTCGAGCCGCTGATGGGCTGGACATCGTCCGGCGATATGCGCTCGCAAGTGCGGCTGCGGTTCGAGACCTGCGAGGAGGCGGTTGCCTATTGCGAGCGGGAAGGGATCGCCTATCAGGTTGCGGAAACGCCGGCCGTGCCGCGCCGCCGCATTGCTTACGCAGACAATTTCGCCTTCAGCCGCCGCGACGCCTGGACGCACTGACGATCGTTCGACGTATTGCGCGCGAGCAGCAAACACCACGCCGCGCTGGTGATTTGCGTCTGCCTCGCTGACGCTTGCCTGCTCGGGCGGAGCAGAGGGCGGGGCTTTTCAAAGCCGATCCGGTTCTTCGGGATCGTGTCTTCAGGCGCGGCGTTTTTCCGCCGGCCGCGGATCGGGGAGCTTGGCGCCCTGATTGGCGGCACGCTGGCGCAGCAGCGAAACGAAACGCTCCTCGGCCATCGGCTGACCGAGCAGAAAACCCTGCCCGTAGTCGCATCCCATGCTGACCAGCGCCATGGCGTCGGCCGCTTTTTCGATGCCGACGCCCACCGCGGTGCTGCCGAAATTATGCGCCAGGTCGATCACCGTCTTGCACAGCGGCGCCTTGATCTTGTCGGTACCGCAATTGGTGACGTGAACCTGGTCGAGTTTGAGTTCGGCGAACGGCATCGACTTCAGCCTCGCCATCGTCGAAATCCCGTTGCCGAAATCGTCGATCGCCACCCGGACATTGAACGTCGCGAGCATCTCGGCCAGTTCGATTGCCGCCGGCAAGTCGGCCATGACCTGCGGCTCGGGAATGTCGATCACCAGCCCGGCCCAGGCGTCATCGGCGCCATACTGGGTCCGCACGATCTGTTCGATCGGCAGTTTGCGTAGAACCGCCATCGGAATGTTGACGGTGATCGGCAGTTTGAGGCCGAGATCGGCGAAAGTCCGCTCAGCGCGCAGCGCGCTGTCGAGCGCCCGCTCGGAGAGTTGCACAAGCGCCGCCTCGTTGGCGTTCGGCAGGAATCCGCCCGGCAGGATGATGCCATGTTCGGGATGGCGGATGCGGGCGTAGCTTTCCGCTCCGGCAAGCTGCTTTTTGCGCAGTCCGATTTTCGGCTGATACCAGAATTCGACCCAGCCATTGGCCAGCGCCTGTTCGAGGCTGACGTCAGAGATGGCGCTGGTGACGGTGCCGATATGCAGTTCGTCGATGATGCGCAGAATGGCTTCGGTCTCGAACGGCTTGTTGAGCACGGGCAGCATCTGCAGCCGATGCTGCAGGCCGATATTCTTGACATGTTCGAGGACCGCGGCGCCGCGTCCGCTCATCAACTGCACCGGTCCGGTGAAGCCGTATTTGCCGAGCGCGATCACGCATTCGATCGCTTCCGCGGATTCCAGCGAGATGTTGAGAAAGACGACGTCCGGCAATTGCCGTGCCAGCGCCAGACACATCGTCCGGCCTTCGGCGAATTCTTCGGTATCGATGCCGGAGCCGTGCAGCATCAGCGACAGAAAATGTCGCATGCTGTTTTCCTCGTCGACCACGAAGCAGAGTGGGGCGCCGCTTCGTACCGTGTGCGGCGGAATGGGGGGCGTGGCGGACGGGGCCGCTGTCGGGGCATTGCTCATCGTGCGGTGAGCTTCCCGCAGGGAGGTAAAAAGCGCGTAACCTGCCGGCGGTGATCAAGGCGGGACCATGCCAGCGTCGTTAACCAGCCGTTTGCCGGTCCGGCGGCCGGGCGTGGTGTTGCCGGCCCGTCGCAAGACGATCCGGCCACGCAGCGCCGAACAGATCGTCGCAATCCGGCGGAGCCGCGCGACGTCGGAGGCTCCCGGCGCGGGCTCGTCACGGAACGTCGTCCGATCGGGCGGGGCCGCCCTCATTTTCCAGCGTGTCAATTTTGCGGGTCACCGAACGGTTGAATTTCAGGCGGACGCCGGCACCGAGTGCTCCCTCTTCCGGGATGAACAGCGCGCCGAGGTCTTCCAGCGTCCTGGCAATCGTTTCGACCGTTTCCGGTGGAAATACACCGGTGCCGTTCTCGAACAGCTCGAGCGCGTCTTCATCCAGTCGGGCGATCTCGGCCAATCGCCGCCGATTGATCTCGACGAGCATGCGAGCGGCGGCGCACTGCGAACCGGTAATCATTGCATATCCTCCTTATCGTTTTTGTTGGCTATACGGGCTCGACCAGCGTTTGTCTTCAGCGCTTGCGGTCCGGTGTCTTGACGCTCGGAGGCGCCAGAACCGGCAGATAAAATCGGGCTGGATCGGAGATCCAAAGAGCTGCGAGCCATATCAGCAGAACGACAGACGTTCCGATCAACAGCATGATGTCACCTCCATACAGATAGTTTTGCCAAATGCCGACGCTGGCCGGTCAGTTGGCCATGAAGCTGGTCGGATTTTCAGGAGGGCGTCGAGATGTACGCATCTCGGCCAGCGGCGTGGAATTGAAGTCTGCCGCGGAATTCGCCTTATCTCTCATATGGTTATTGATTCAGAATAATCAAGGCAGATGGCGTAGGGATATCGGCATATGCGCCAGGCCGCTTCCGTCCACTCATGGGATGCGGGACAGCGGGCGGAGGCCGGCTGATCCGATGCAGGGTTCGGGAAGCGCCGGCAGCGCGTAAGCAGGAGTCTGACTGGTGCTGGCGGCGTGACAGAAGCTGGCGACCTCTCCCCGCGGACAGGTGATCGCCTATGTGATGGCCGTGTTCGCCGCTAGGCGGCGTCGGCGACGCCGATCACCAGGCGCTTGCCGAGTGCGCGGAGCGCCAGCGTCAGCAGGGGCAGTTTCGTCGGGTGCTTCGGATCGAGGAGCCTGCGCACCTCTTTCTCGTTCTTGCCGATCTGGCGTGCCAGCTCGCTCTTGCTGATGCCGGCCGCGGTAAAGGCCTCCAGCAAGGCCAGTTTCGCGGCGACGTCCGGAGCAATCGTGACTTTGACGAGTTCGCGCCCCTTCGCCCGCGCCTTCGGCAGCGCCATGCCGCGTTCCGGGTAGGTCAGCAGGGCGAGGCCCAGCGCCTCCTCGGCCATCACGCGGGCTTCGGCCTCGCCATTGCCCTCGGTGATTGCCTCCGGGACATCGGGGAAGGTGACGACCACGACACCGCGCCGCTCGCCCGGCTTGAACTCTGCTTTATAGCTATACGATTTGATGCCGCATTCTCCCTTGGTGCCGGTGCCGAAGGACAGGGCCCGGCGGGCGCATTCAATTGGGTGATGAAACGGTCATGTTTGTTTGTATCCAAGACATTGGACGATTTTATTCCAACATCAAGTGTGCACGGACAAGAATGTCCGAGTTATTCGACCAGGCGCCATTCTGCCCCACGCTCCAACCAAGCAAAACGCCCATAGCTTAAAAAGCTGGCATGCCTTGCGAACGTGAAGCGGAGGTCGTCAGAAGTCATGGTTGGAACGTGAAACCCTCATCCGCCGTTGTCCCTGATATCAGGGAGAGAGAGCCATGAAGATACTTCTGGGCGCCGCAGCGTTGATGATGTTCGTTTCCGGTGCCGCGCTGGCGCAGAGTTTGCCGAACACTGGCCCTGCCGGGAATCCAAACGTCGATAGCTATGGCAAGATTTATAGCGGTGCGCGTCCGCTTCCGACCAAGCGGCAGCGCTACACGACGACTACCCATCGGCATAAAAAAATAAAGCGGCACCGTCCCAGAAGGTGAGGAAGATTCCATCGAGGGCGCCGGTAGCGCCATGTGCGGGCGTCCTGCCGGAGCTTGGTGCCCTTTGTCCATTCGGCGCGACTCTCTCCGGCTGAAGCTTCAACAAACGTCTTATAGGTCGCTATGTCGCACCAAAGCGGCATGTGCTTGACGATAGATATCTTCTCAATATACGATTCGAACTAGGCTATCGTTATCACGCGCATGCCCTGTATTGGGCTGGATTACCGAAACGGTAAGCGCGCACTGATAAGAGTTGCCGTCCCGAAATCTCAAGACATTTTTCGTTCGCTTGCGCGACGCATGCATCTGCGTGTTCGCGCGGCTGCAATTCGGTGTGCGGGGTGGGTGCTGACAAGCCCCGTCATCGAGATCGAGTTGCGACACAACAGAAGGGGGAGGCGCACTCATGTTGAATCGCCGTATATTTCTGGCTGCGAGCGCGGCAACCGCGGCTGCGACACCGGCGCTTGCTGCGCCGGTTGCCGTCAACAGCACGACGATGCTGAAACCGCGAGGCAAGAAGCCGAGGATCGTCATCGCCGGCGGCGGGTGGGGTGGACTCTCCGCCGCGCGTCATCTGCACGCGCAGGGCGTCGATGCGGAAGTCGTCGTGCTCGAGCGAAATCCGATCTTCTGGTCGCTGCCGATGAGCAACAAGTGGCTCATCGACGTGCTGGATACCGATTATCTGCTGCACGATATGATCGGGCCGTCGCAGAAATACGGCTACGAACTGATTCAGACACAGGTCAACGGCATCGAACGCGATAAAAAGATCGTGCGGACCGCGCACGGTCAGATCGGCTACGACTTCCTGATCGTCGCCGGCGGCATCCGCAACGGATATGATGCCTGGTTCGGAAACGACGAGAAAGCCATCGAGTTCACCCGTCGTGCCTATCCGTCCGGATATACGGCGGACGCCGAGCACGTCGCGATCAAGAACAAGATCAAGAATTTCAAGGGCGGAACGATGGTCATGACGATGCCGCCGCCGCCGCATCGCTGCCCGCCGTCGCCTTACGAGCGCGCCTGCGTCATGGCGTGGTACTTCAAGAAGAACAAGATTCCGGCCAAGATCGTCATCCTCGACCCGAAGCCGCGCATCATGCCGATCGGCGGCGGCTTCAAGGCCGCCTTCGAGGAGCTTTATCCGGATATCATCCAGCATGTTCCGAATGCCAAGGTGAAGGAGGTTGATCCCTTCAACAAGCGGATCGTCACGACGGCCGCGGACGTGAAGTTCGATGACGCCATTCTGATGCCGCCGCATCAGGCGGCCGACATGGTCTGGCAGGCGGATTTGATCGGCAAGAACGCCGAGGGCAAGCCGACCACCTGGGCGGAGATCCATCCGACCATGCTGCATGCCAAAGACGACCCCAATGTCTATCTGGTCGGCGACGTCATGGGTGCTGTGTCCAAGCAGTTCGGCTACTACCCGAAGAGCGCCCATGTCGCGAACTATATCGGCAAGATCGTCGCGACTTATGTCGCCCAGCGCCTGAAAGGCCAGGAGGTCAAGACGCTGCTTCCGGACAATCTCTGCTACATGATGGTCAGCGGTGAGCCGCGGGAGGCAATCTCGGTCCAGTTCGACTATGAGATCATGCCGGACGGCACGATCACGCAAAAGCAGATCGACATCGACGTGCGAACGCCGGACCTCGTCGAGGAGGACTTCAAGTGGGCGCAACGCATGTTCAGTGATTTCCTCGTCTGACACGCAACTTTGTCGAGATGGCAGAGAAGTGCTCGTAAATGAAACATCTGAACCGGCGTAACACACTCAAGCTGGGCGGCGTCGCAATCGCCGCCCTTGCTGTCTCTCGCGCCCACGCTCTTCCGGGAGCGGAAGCTCTCGTCAGGGAATTTGCGCGGGGGCAGCCCGTAAGAGAGGCAGGGCTGATCCTCGATATTCCGGCGATTGCCGAGAACGCGAATGCGGTGCCGGTCGCGGTCAGGCTTGACCAGAATTTTTCCGCGGGCCGCCATTGCGAGGAATTCCTGCTGATCGCGGAGAAGAACCCCCGGCCAGCGGCCTGCCGTTTCAAGTTTCTGCCGAGCATGGGGATGGCGAGCATTGCGACCCGCATCCGTCTTGCCGAATCTCAGACGGTCATCGCGCTTGCCCGCATGAGCGACGGCACCGTTCTCTCCCGGCGTGTCGAGGTGACGGTGACGATCGGCGGTTGCAACGGCTAATCGGAGACATTGCAATGGCCCCGTCGTCAAAACCGCGTATCTGGATCAGCACTCGCACACCGCCCAAAGGCAGCGTTGTGACCGTGAAAACCATGGTCACTCACCCCATGGAAACAGGCATGCGCAAAAACGCGCAGAGCATGCCCATTCCTCGCAACATCATCGAGCGCTTCGAGTGCAGCCTCGCGGGCGACACTCTGATGTCGTGGCAGTTGGATACTGCCATCTCGCAGAATCCCTATCTGGAGTTCAGGTTCGTCGCGCAGAAGAGCGGTGAGCTGAAGATGCTGTGGGTCGCCGACGACGGTGCGAGAATCGAGGTGATCGACACGATCACGGTTGCCTAGGCCACGTGCCAGCCGACCGCCTGGCTCCATTTGCGGCAGGCGCCGGCCGGCAGGATTTGTGAAGAACATTGCAGGACTTTTTCTGAGGATTTCCACCCCGAAAAAGCCCCTCAGGAGGTTTGTGATCCCGGCCAGTCCGCCATCGAGGTGAACGTGGTCGGTGAGGTATTGTGAAAAGACCTCAATTTATTGGGGTTTTTCATCGAAAGCTGGCGACCTCGCCTGGATTCGAACCAGGGACCCTCAGCTTAGAAGGCTGATGCTCTATCCAACTGAGCTACGAGGCCGATAGGGAAAACTGCTTTAATTCCGATGTTTAGCGCAAAACCCGCCAAAAAATCGAGCCTTTAAAAATGGACGAAGCGGGAACAATTGGGCCGGAATTCACCGGAATCTCCGTCTGAACCGGAAAGCAAACCCGGGGGGGCGGTCGTTTCGCTCCCTCATTGCTCCCTTCGCTCCCTTCGCGATTCGAGAGCGGTCTGTCGAGTTATTTCGATTGCAGACCGGCGAAGTCCGGATCTGCAGCGCCACTGGAGCCTGCGGGAATCGGAGAGCCATCTGCTTCTGTCCGGTGACTGAAACCCACCGGAAGCGCGCCATTACGGATCTGCGAGGGGAATGCGGTTGGCATGGCCGTTTCAGGGGATTTCATCCCACTTCGCCACAGCCTCGACACCTTGGCGACAACACTCGATAGTGATCCGGAACGCCTGGATCGAAAGAGGATGCCATGTTCCCTGTGTTGCGCGCCGTCCTGGCTGCCGTGCTGGTCGCGATTTGTGCATCCCTTTCCGCGTCCTTTGCGTCCGCAGCCGACAAACCGTTCCAGCGCAGCCAGTTCGACGATGCGGCGGTCCGCCTCGCCGAACAGATCAGGAAGGACGCCGGGGCTCCGACGAAATCAGCTGCGGTACTGCGCAAGGATGCCGACGCCGCATTCCAGCGCAACGACATCCGCGCCGGCATGCAGTTGCTCGGTCAGGTGGTGACGACGGCACCCGACGACAGCACAAGCTGGCTGCGGCTGGCGCGCGTCATTCTGCAGATCCGGCCGTCGAACGATCGCGAGCGCAATACGTTGCTCGATCGGGCCGCCATCGCCGCCTATATCGCCTATCAGCGCACTGCGAGCCGCGCCGAAGAGGCTGACGCACTGGCCATCATCGGCCGCAGCTACGCCGACCGGCGCGTCTGGCGTCCGGCGCTCGATGCGCTGCGGCTGTCGCTCGAGCTGCGCGAGACCGCCGATCTGCGTGCGCAGTATGAGCGTCTGCGTGCGGACCACGGCTTCCGCATCCTCGATTATTCCGTCGATTCCGACGCGACGTCGCCGCGGGCCTGTTTCCAGTTCTCCGAGGCGCTGCCCGGCCAGCGAACGGACTTCTCGCCCTTCCTGGCGCTGACGGGAATCGAGAAGCCTGCCGTCTCCGCCGACGACAAGCAGTTGTGTGTCGATGGCCTCAGGCACGGCGAGCGCTACGAGGTCACGCTGCGCGCCGGCCTGCCGTCGACGGTCAACGAGACGCTGTCGAAGTCGGCGGCATTCACGATTTATGTGCGCGACCGCAAACCGTTCGTGCGTTTCGCCGGCAAGGCCTATGTGCTGCCGAAGACAGGCCAGCGCGGCATCCCGGTGCTGAGCGTCAACACGGAGGCGGTGACGGTCGAGATCTATCGGGTCGGCGACCGCAATCTCGTCGATACGGTTCTTGGTCACGACTTCCAGCGCATGCTCGACCGCTACGACCTCGAACGGCTCGGCACCGCGCGCGGACATCGCATCTGGCAGGGCGAACTGAAGACCGAGTTCAGCCTCAACGCCGAAGTGACGACGGCGTTTCCGGTCGAGGAGGCGGTCGGCGCGCTCGAACCGGGCGTCTATGTCATGTCGGCGGCGCCAAAGGCGCCGAGCGCCAACGATTACGACGAGCGGGCGACGCAGTGGTTCATCGTTTCCGATCTCGGCCTGACGGCGTTCTCCGGCCACGATGGCATCAATGTCTTCGTCCATTCGCTGGCGACGACGCAGCCGCGCGGCACGGTTGAGGTGCGGCTGATGTCGCGCAGCAACGAGGTGCTTGCCGCCCGGAAAACCGATGCATCCGGCTTCGTGCATTTCGAAGCGGGGCTGGCGCGCGGCGAGGCCGGGCTGTCGCCGGCGGCAATCGTCGCCAGCGAGAGCGGCGATTATGCGTTCCTGAATCTGAAAGCGCCGGCTTTTGATTTGTCGGACCGGGGCGTCGGCGGCCGTGCCGTGCCGGCCGGCCTCGATGCCTTCGTCTACACCGAGCGCGGTGTCTATCGCTCCGGCGAGGAGGTGCACGTCACCGCGTTGCTGCGCGACGCGCAAGGCCGCGCCGCACCGAACGCGCCCTTGACCCTGATCGTCGAGCGCCCGGATGGCGTCGCCTATCGGCGCGCGGTGGTTGCCGATCAGGGGCTCGGCGGCCGTTCGCTGACGGTGCCGCTGGTCGCTTCGGCGGCCACCGGCACCTGGCGGGCGCGCGCCTATACCGATCCGAAGCAGTCGCCGGTGGGCGAGACGACATTCATGGTCGAGGACTATGTCCCCGATCGGCTGGAGTTCGACCTGCGGGCGGCGGAGCTGCGCATCGCCCGCAGCGGCGGCACGCAGATGGCGCTCGCCGGACATTTCCTCTATGGCGCGCCGGCTTCCGGCCTCGGTCTTGAAGGCGAGATCGTCATCGACACGGCGAAGGAGCTCGCCGGCTTTCCGGGCTATCAGTTCGGCATGAGCGACGACGAGGTGCTGGCGGTGCGCCAGCCGCTTGCCGATCTGCCGCAGACCGACGGGGAGGGCAAAGCCGGCTTCCCGGTGGCGCTCGAAACCCTGCCGGACACGACGCGGCCCCTGCAGGCGACGGTCACCGTGCGGATGGCGGAGGCCGGCGGCCGTGCCATCGAACGCAGCGTGACGTTGCCGGTCACGCCGGACGTGCCGATGATCGGCGTCAAGCCGGCTTTCTCCGGCCGCTCGCTCGGCGACGGGGAAAATGCCGCCTTCGATGTCGTCATGGTGGCGCCCGACGGCACCACGCAGCCGGCGCGCGGTCTGCGCTACGAATTGCTGAAGATCGAGACGCGCTACCAGTGGTATCGCCAGAACAACAATTGGGGATACGAGCCGATCAAATCGACGCAGCGTGTCGCCGATGGCACGTTCGACCTCGCGGCGGGCACGCCGGCGCGGCTGTCGCTGCCGGTGCGGTGGGGACGTTATCGGCTGGAAGTGTCGCAGCCGAACGGCGCGCTGACCGCCTTGACGTTCGACGCCGGCTTCTACGCGGAATCGAGCGCCGATACGCCCGATCTGCTGGAAATCGCACTCGATAAAACCGACTACCGTCCCGGCGAGACCATGACCGTCGCGGCGACCGCGCGCACCGCCGGCAAACTCACCGTCAATGTCATCACCGACCGGCTGGTCGCGACGGTGACGAAGGATGTTGCCGCCGGCGCAGCGACCGTGACGCTGCCGGTCGGGCAGGACTGGGGCACCGGCGCCTATGTCGTTGCCACGCTGCGGCGTCCGCTCGATGCGCAGGCGCAGCGCATGCCGGGCCGCGCCATCGGCGTGCAGTGGTTTGCCATCGATCGGGCCGCGCATACGCTGGCAGTGGAAATGACGCTGCCGGATACGATCCGGCCGGAGACGAGGCTCAATCTGCCGATCAGGCTCGCCGGCCTCGCGCCGGGCGAAGAGGCGCGCGTCGTCGTGGCGGCGGTCGATGTCGGCATTCTGAATCTCACACGCTACAAGCCGCCGGCGCCCGACGATTATTATCTCGGTCAGCGGCGGCTGACGGCGGAGTTGCGCGACCTCTACGGCCAGTTGATCGACGGCATGCAGGGCGTGCGCGGCGCGATCCGCAGCGGCGGCGATGGCGTGGGAGGCGAACTCTCCGGCGCGCCGCCGACACAGCCGCCGCTGGCGCTCTATTCGGGGCTGGTCACCGTGGGAGCCGACGGCACGGCCAATGTCGCTTTCGACATCCCCGCCTTCTCCGGCACCATGCGGGTGATGGCGGTGGCGTTCAGCCGCGACCGGCTCGGCAAGGCGTCGGGCGATGTGGTGGTCCGCGATCCGGTGGTCGTCACCGCGACGCTGCCGCGCTTCCTGCGCACTGGCGACAAATCGACCATGCATGTCGTGCTGGACAATATCGAAGGGCCGGCCGGCGATTATATCGTCACGCTCGGCACATCCGGCCCCGGCGGCTTCGGCGCGCAGGAGCAGCGCAAGCTGACATTGAAGGCGAAGGAGCGCGCCGCGCTGACGATGCCGGTGCCGCCGACCGGTGTCGGCATTGCCCGCCATCGGGTGACGGTGGTCGGCCCCGGCGGCTACAGGCTCGTGCGCAGCTATGCGCTGGAAAAAAAGCCGGCGACGCAAATCCTCACCCGCCGGACGATCAAGCCGCTCGCCAATGGCGAAAGTCTGACCGTCTCCGAAGATCTGTTCGCCGACCTGGTGTCCGGCACGGCGCGCGCCGATCTGTCGGTCGGGGTATCGACCGCGCTCGATGCGGCAAGCCTGGTGCAGGCGCTCGACCGCTACCCGTTCAGTTGCTCGGAACAGATCGCGAGCCGCGCGGTGGCATTGCTGTATCTCGACGAGATCGCGCCGCAGAGTCGTCTGTCGCTCGGCAGCGACGCCGACCAGCGCATCCGCGATACGATCGAACGGCTGCTGGCGCGGCAGGGCTCGAACGGATCGTTCGGCCTGTGGTCGGCCGGCGGCGACGATATCTGGCTCGATTCCTACATAACAGATGTCTTCACCCGCGCGCGCGAACGGAAATTCGAGGTGCCGGACGCGCCGTTCCGGATGGCGCTCGACCGACTGCGCAATTACGTCGTCACCGCGCCGGAGCCGAAGAAGGACGGCGGCCGCGATCTCGCTTATGCGCTCTACGTGCTGGCCCGCAACGGCGTGGCGCCGGTCGGCGACCTTCGCTACATCGCCGACAGCCAGCTTGCCGATGTGGCGACGCCGATCGCCAAGGCCCAGATCGCGGCGGCGCTTGCCATGCTCGGCGACAGGCCGCGCGCCGAACGTGCCTATGCTGCGGCGCTGGCGTCGCTGGCACCGCAACCGGCGCCGTTGACCGGCCGCACCGATTACGGCTCGACGTTGCGCGACGCCGCGGCGCTGGTGACGCTGGCATCCGAGGGCGGCGCGCCGCGCGCCATCCGCGATGCGTCGCTGCAGCGGATCGACAGCGCCCGCGAGACGGTGTCGCGATTGTCGACGCAGGAGCAGGCATGGCTGGTGCTCGCCGCCCGCGCGCTCGGCAAGGAGGCCGCGAGCGTGTCGCTGTCGGTCGATGGCGTTGACCACAAGGGCTCGCTCCATCGCGGTATCCGCGCCGCCGATCTTGCCGACGAACTGAAGATCACCAATACCGGCGAAGGCAGCGTGCGCGCCGTGCTGTCGGTGAGCGGCGCGCCGCTGACGCCGGAGCCGGCGGCGGAGCGCGGTTTCAAGATCGAACGGCTCTACTATTCGCTCGACGGCAAGCCGGCCGATCCGGCCAAGGCGATGCAGAACCAGCGCTTCGCGGTGGTGCTGCGCATCACCGAGCCGCAGCCGCAGTTCGGGCGCGTCATCGTCAACGATCCGCTGCCGGCGGGTTTCGAGATCGACAATCCGCGGCTGGTGTCGTCCGGAGAGACCGGCACGCTCGACTGGATCGAGGGCGCGGCAACGCCGGTGAGCACCGAGTTCCGGGACGACCGGTTTACCGCGGCCTTCGAGCGCAACAGCAACGATGCGACGACGTTCACCGTCGCCTATGTCGTGCGCGCGGTGTCGCCCGGCAGCTATGTGCTGCCGCAGGCGTCCGTCGAAGACATGTATCAGCCCGAGCGTTTCGGCCGCACCGGTACCGGCGCGGTCGTGATCGCGGCACGGTGAGCGCGGCATGCGGTGGTGGCGCATCATCGCGGCGGTCGTCGGCGGTGTCGGCATCGGCACCGCGCTGGCGTTCGGCGCGTGGCTGATCGCGCTTGGTCCGCTGCCGGCATTCGAGAGTATCGAGTTCTCGAAAACCGTCGTCGATCGCGAAGGCCGGCTGCTGCGTCCCTATGCGACCAGCGACGGCCGCTGGCGTCTGCCGGCGCAAGCCGATGACGTCGATCCGCGTTTCCTGACGCTGCTGATCGCTTATGAGGATGGCCGCTTTTACAGCCACCACGGCGTCGATCCGCTGGCGCTCGGCCGCGCCGCGCTGCAATGGCTGACGAGCGGCCACATCGTCTCCGGCGGCTCGACCCTGACCATGCAGGTGGCCCGCCTGCTGGAGCCGCGGCGCGAGCGTTCGCTTGCCGCCAAGATGCGGCAGATCACGCGTGGGGCGGAGCTCGATTACTTCCTGTCGAAAGACCAGATTCTGGCGCTCTACCTGTCGCTGGCGCCCTATGGCGGCAATCTCGAAGGGGTGCGCGCTGCTTCGCTCGCTTATTTCGGCAAGGAGCCGCGGCGGTTGACCGTCGGCGAGGCGGCGCTGCTGGTGGCGCTGCCGCAATCGCCGGAATCACGACGGCCCGATCGCTCGCCGGCGGCGGCGCGCAAGGCTCGCGATCACGTGCTCGACCGGCTGGTCACCGACGGTGCGCTGTCGCCCGCCGATGCGGCGCTGGCGAAGCGGGAGCCGGTGCCGGCGCATCGGCGGCCGATGCCGGCGCTGGCGCCGCATGCCGGCGACGACGCGCTGGCCGAGACACCGGGGCGTCTCATCCATCGCCTCACCATCGACGCGCCGCTGCAGCGTCTCCTGGAAGGCCTCGCACGCGAGCGCGCGCAGGCGCTCGGCGAGGGCATCTCGGTGGCGATCGTCGCCGTCGATCACGCGAGTGGCGAGGTGCGCGCGCGGGTCGGGTCGGCCGATTATTTCGACCTCAAACGGGCCGGGCAGGTAGATATGACGCGGGCGCTGCGCTCTCCCGGCTCGACGCTCAAGCCGTTCATCTACGGGCTCGGCTTCGAGGACGGGCTGATCCACCCGGAAACGCTGATCGACGACCGCCCGGCGCGCTACGGTGATTATGCGCCGGAGAATTTCGACCGCAGCTATCAGGGCACGGTAACGGTACGCAAAGCGCTGCAACTGTCGCTGAACGTGCCGGCGGTGGCGATTCTCGATCGGGTGGGGACGCAGCGGCTGGCGGTGCGGTTGACGCAGGCGGGTGCCGGCCTGGTGCTGCCGAAGGGCGAGGTGCCGGGGCTGGCGATGGGGCTCGGCGGCGTCGGCATCCGGCTTGCCGATCTCACCATGCTTTATGCCGGCCTGGCGCGCGGCGGCGATGCGTTGCCGCTCGTCGAGCGCGCCGATGCGCCGCGTGCGACGCCGCGGCGACTCATCGAGCCGGTCGCCGCCTGGTATGTCGGGAATGTCCTGATCGGCGCGCCGCCGCCGGACAACGCGCCCTATGGCCGGATCGCCTTCAAGACCGGCACCTCCTATGGCTATCGCGACGCCTGGGCGGTGGGCTTCGACGGCGGGCTGACGGTCGGCGTATGGGTCGGCCGCGCCGACGGCGCGCCGGTGCCGGGACTGCTGGGGCGCACCGCGGCGGCGCCGATCCTGTTCGATGCTTTCGCGCGCGCCGGCCAGTATGCGCCGCTGCCGCGTCCGCCGCGCGGCGTCATCAGCGCGTCGGGCGACCGGTTGCCGCCGCCGCTGCAGCATTACCGGGACAGCCGCCGGCTTGCCGGGGCGCGCAGCGACCCGCCACGAATCATGTTTCCGCCGGATGGCGCCGCGCTGGCGCGCCCCGGCGATGGACCGTTCTCACTGGCCGTCAAAGTCGGCGGTGGCCAGAAGCCGTTGACGGTGATGGCCAATGGCGCGCCGATTGGAACCGCGCACGGGCGGCAGACGCTGTCATTCCGGCCGGACGGCGCCGGATTCGTCCGGCTCACCGTCATGGATGCGCGCGGCGCCACCGACAGCGTCGTCGTCCGCGTTGAGTAGCCGCCTTCCCCCCCAGCGGCGATGGCCTTATGGTCCGGCCCGAACGCGAACCCCTCGATCCCGACATGACGACTGTTTCGACCGGCCCGCAATCATCGACCTGGCGCACGCGGGGATTGGCCGCCATTCTCGATTACGCGCAGATATCGCATGCGCGCGCCGTTGGCGTGCTGCTGGCGCTGGCGCTGCTCGCCTTCCTGCCGGGCTTTTTCCAGATCCCGGCGATCGACCGCGACGAGGCGCGCTTCGCCCAGGCCACCAAGCAGATGGTGGAAAGCGGCGACTATATCGACATCCGCTTTCAGGGCGAGGTCCGCTACAAGAAACCGGTCGGCATCTACTGGTTGCAGGCAGTGGTGGTGAAGACGGCGACGCGGATCGCCGGCCACGACGTGCTGCCGACGATCTGGCTCTATCGCCTGCCGTCGCTGATCGGTGCCATCGGCGCGGTGCTGCTGACCTATTGGGCGGCTCTGGCTTTCGTCACCCGGCGTGCCGCCGTGGTCGCGGCGATGATGATGGCGGGCTGCGTGCTGCTCGGCGTCGAGGCGCGGCTCGCCAAGACCGACGCGATGCTGCTGGCCACCGTCGTGGCGGCGATGGGCGCGATGGCGCGCGTCTATCTCGCGCACCGGCAGAATGACGGGCAGGGCGGCGCGGCATCCGTCCACTGGCGCATCCCGGCGATCTTCTGGACGGCACTGGCCGCCGGCTTTCTGATCAAGGGGCCGCTGATCTGGATGTTCGCCGGGCTCGCGGCGCTGGCGCTGGTGATCGCCGACCGCTCGCTGCGCTGGCTGCGCGATCTGCGGCCGCTGCCGGGCATCGTGTGGATGGTGCTGCTGGTGCTGCCGTGGTTCATCGCCATCGTCGCGCGTGCCGGCGGCACGTTTTTTTCCGAATCCGTCGGTCAGGACATGCTGGCCAAGGTAACGACCTCGCAGGAGGCGCATGGCGCGCCGCCCGGTTATTACCTGCTGCTGTTCTTCGTCACCTTCTGGCCGGCCTGCGTGCTCGCCGGCATGGCAACCCCGGCTGTCTGGCGCGGCTGGCGTCAGCCGGCAACCCGGTTCCTGCTGGCCTGGCTCGTTCCCTCGTGGATCGTCTTCGAACTGGTGGTCACCAAGCTGCCGCACTATGTGCTGCCGCTTTATCCCGCCATCGCCATTCTCATCGCCGGCGTTCTCGACGCGGCGGCGCTGTCGCGGGCGCGCTGGTTCATCCGCGGCACCATCGGCTGGTTCATCTTTCCGGTGGTCATCTGCATTGCCGCCTTTGTCGGCGTCGTGGTCCTGGAACGGCAACTTGGTTTTCTCGCCTGGCCGTTCGCGGCCGGCGCAGCGATTTTCGGGCTGGTCGCGTGGCGGCTCTACGAGGTCGACGGGCCGGAGCGCGCCTTGCTGCGGGCGACGGCGGCGTCCGTCCTCGTCGCGATAGCGGTCTATGGCATCGCGCTGCCGTCGATGAATTCGCTGTTTCCGAGCCGCACGGTGGCGCAGGCGCTGCGCGACAATGCCTGTCCGCAGCGCGACGTGGTCGCTGTCGGCTATCAGGAGCCGAGCCTGGTATTCTATGTCGGCAGTGGCGTGCGGTTCACCGACGCGGCGAGTGCGGCGGAATTCCTGGCCGGCGGCCGATGCCGCTTCGCGCTCATCGATGCCCGGATGGAGCGCAGCTTCGCGCAGCGTGCCGATGCGATCGGCCTGCGCTATGCGCAGGGCGCTCGGATTGAAGGCGTCAATATCAGCGTCGGCAAGCCGGTAACGATCGTCGTTTTTCAATCCGGCAGGCTTCAGTCGGGCCCGCCGAGATGACGGATATCGGGCGCGCGCGGGCCGGCGGATGGCCGCTCGCCGCGGTGCGGGTGAGGGGCTGGCTGGCCCATCACCGGCGGCCGCCGCGTCCGTCGGCAGCCCGCATGCGGCGCTTCGAACACCGCCACATCGCCGCAGGATTTGTCATACTGGCGATCGTGCTTGCCGCCGTGCTGGCGCTGTTCGACGCCGCTGCCGTGATCGATGCGCGGGCACTGCCGGCGGCGGTGCAGCGATTTTTCAACGTCATCACCGATTACGGCAAGTCCGGCTGGTTCCTGTGGCCGCTCGGCGTCTTCCTGGCCGTCGCGGCGGCCTGTGCCGGCCGGTTCTCCGACAGGATGGGGCTGCTTGTCGCCAGCCTGGCGACGCGGGCGATGTTCCTGTTCATGGCGATCGCGCTGCCCGGCATTGCCGTCAATATCCTCAAGGGGATCATCGGACGGGCGCGGCCTTTCGTCGGCGGCGCGGCGGACCCTTATCTGTTCAAACCATGGACCTGGGGGCACGCCTATGGGAGCTTCCCCTCCGGCCATGCCACGGCGGCGGCCAGCGTCGCTGTCGCGTTCGGCGCGCTATGGCCGCGGCTGCGCCCGGTATTATGGGCCTATGTGCTGGCGATCCTGGTCAGCCGGGTGGTGGTGACCGCCCACCATCCAAGCGACGTGCTCGCCGGCGTGGCGTTCGGTGCGGCCGGCGCATGGCTGGTCCGCCGGTTTTACGCAGCGCGCGGGCTCGGCTTCGCAATCGGCACGGATGGGCGGATTTACCCGATGGCCGGGCCGTCCTGGACGCGAATCAGGGCCCGGATCAAAAGAGTTGCCGCTGGCCGGTCGGCGCAATAGAAGCGCGGCCAGCAGGATACTCTATGCACATGGCTGACGATTCCACAGGCTTTCAACAGCCGCAGACCCCCGCCGTTTCGGTCGTCGTGCCGGTCCGCAACGAAGCCGGCAATATCGCGCCGCTGGTCGCTGAGATCGCCACGGCGCTGGATGGACAGTGGTCGTTCGAGATCGTCTACGTCAACGACGGCTCGTCCGACACCACCGGCGACGTGCTGACCTCGCTGCGGGTGCACTATCCGTGGTTGCGTCAGGTCCGCCATGCGCGCTCCTGTGGCCAGTCCTGCGCGGTGCGCACCGGCGCCGCGCTGGCGCACGCACCGATCGTCGTCACCATCGACGGTGACGGCCAGAACGATCCGATCTTCATTCCGGCGCTGATCCGTGCGCTGGAGCAGGGCGCTCCCCATGTCGGCCTGGCCGCCGGACAGCGCGTCGGCCGCAAGGCGACGGGCTTCAAGAAATTCCAGTCGCGTGTCGCCAATGCAGTGCGCAGTGTGGTGTTGCGCGACGGCACGCGCGACACCGGCTGCGGCTTGAAGGCGATTCATCGCGATCTGCTCTTGAGCCTGCCGTATTTCGATGGTCTGCACCGGTTCCTGCCGGCGCTGGTGCGGCGGGAGGGCTATGACGTCGCCTATGTCGATGTCGTCGACCGGCCGCGCCACAGCGGGGTGTCGAATTATGGTTTTTTCGATCGCCTGTGGGTCGGCATCCTCGACCTGATGGGCGTGTGGTGGCTGATCCGCCGCAGGAAGCGGGTTCCGGACGTTTCGGAGGATTGAGATGCTGATCGATCTGTCACGCGCGGCGGGCGCTTATCTGCACGACGTGTTCGTCGGCAATCTCGATCTGGCGCTGCTCATCGGCTATTTCGCGCAGGCGATGTTCGCCATGCGTTTCGTCGTGCAGTGGGTGGCGTCGGAGCGCGCCGGCCGCAGCGTCGTGCCGACGTCGTTCTGGGTGTTCTCGATCGGCGGTGGCCTGATGCTGCTCGGCTACGCGATCTATCGCCGCGATCCGGTGTTCATCCTCGGCCAGGCCTTCGGCGTGTTCGTCTATCTGCGCAATCTGCAGTTCATCCTGCGCGGCAAGGGCGACGGCGTCGCCGCTTAAGCAAGGGCGCGACGGGATTCCCGCTTAGAAAGCTGTTTAGAAAACAGAGAGCGACGGCGCGGGCTGCGCCGTCGCGTCATCATGCCGCTGCAAGCGTTACGCGGCTGCCATCGCCGCAAAGCCGCGATCCAGATCGGCGGTGAGATCGCCGATATCCTCGAGCCCGATGTGGAAGCGCAGCGTCGGTCCGCCCGGCGCCCAGCGCGTCGCGGTGCGATAATCGGCGCAGTCGAACAGGATGACGAGGCTTTCGAAGCCGCCCCACGAAAAGCCCATGCCGAACAGTTCGAGCGTGTCGAGAAACGCGAACACGGCTTTCTCCGAGGCCGGCTTGAGAACGACGCTGAACAGCCCGCTGGCGCCGGTGAAATCGCGCTTCCACAACGCATGGCCGGGATCGGTTTCGAGCGCCGGATGCAGCACGCGCAACACTTCGGGCCGTTGTGCGAGAAAACGCGCGACGGCAAGCGCCGACTGCTGATGGTGTGCGAGCCGTACCCCGAGCGTGCGCAACCCGCGCAGCGCCAGATTGACGTCGTCCGGCCCGGTGCACAGCCCCATATTGCCGGCGGTGTCTTTCAGTCGGGAGACGGTTCGCGCATTGGCGGAGACGGTGCCGAACATGATGTCGGAATGGCCGCCGATATATTTTGTGCCGGCCTGGATCGACAGGTCGACGCCCTTGTCGAAGGCATTGTAATAAAGCGGCGTTGCCCAGGTGTTGTCCATCAGCACGATGGCATCGCGCGCATGCGCCACCTCGGCGATCGCCGGGATATCCTGCATCTCGAAGCTCTGCGAGCCCGGCGCCTCGGTGAACACCGCGCGGGTGTTCGGCTTGAACAGCTTCGCGATGTCGGCACCGATCAGCGGATCGTAATAGGTGGTCTCGACGCCGAATCGCTTCAGCACCGTGTCGCAGAACGTACGGGTCGGCCGGTAGGCGGTGTCGGTGACCAGCAGATGGTCGCCGGCGGAGACGGCCGCCAGCAAAGCGGTGGAGATCGCCGCCAGGCCCGACGGCAGCAGCGACACACCGGCGCAGGCGGGCCCTTCCAGTTCCGCGATCGCCTGCTCCAGCGCCTCGGTGGTCGGCGTGCCGCGCCGTCCGTAGGAATAGCGCGCGCGGTGCGCGGCAAGGTCGGCGGCCGTCGGGTAAAGCACCGTGGAGGCGTGATAAACCGGCGGATTGACGAAACCGAAATGCGCCTGCGGATCGCGTCCCGCGGTTACGAGGCGTGTCGCCGGTTGCAGGGGACGGGTGGTCTTGGTGCTCATCGGCGCGCCTGATGCCTCGTTGATAGGGTGGGGAAGATATACCGCGCCAACGGCCGAGAACGTCAACCCCTTGACCTTGCGAGCATATCGTTCTGTGATGGCGCAATCCTTTCAATTGAACGAGCGCCCTCATGCACCGAATTGCCCTCCTCTTCGTTGCCGCCTTTGCGATGACCGTGCAGGCGGCATCCGCACAGACCCTCAAGACGGTGAAGGAGCGGGGCACCCTGATTTGCGGGGTCTCACAGGGGCTGCCCGGCTTCTCCAATCCCGACGACAAAGGCAACTGGACCGGGCTCGACGTCGATTTCTGTCGCGCCATCGCCGCGGCGATCTTCGACGATCCGGCCAAGGTGAAGTTCGTCGGCCTGTCGGCGAAGGATCGCTTCACGGCGCTGCAATCCGGCCAGATCGACGTGCTGTCCCGCAACTCGACCTGGACGTCGTCGCGCGACACCTCGCTCGGGCTCAACTTTGCCGGCGTCAACTACTACGACGGGCAGGGCTTCATGGTGCGCAAGGCGCTGAAGGTGAATTCGGCGCTGGAGCTCAACAATGCGTCGGTCTGCACGCAGACCGGCACGACGACCGAGCTCAACCTCGCGGACTATTTCCGCGCCCACAAGATGAAATACGAGGTCACGGCCTACGCCACCGCCGACGAAACGGTGAAAGCCTATGACACCAATCGCTGCGACGTGTTCACCACCGATATTTCGCAGCTCTATTCGGAAAAGCTGAAGCTCTCCAACCAGAACGATCATGTCATTCTGCCGGAGGTGATCTCCAAGGAGCCGCTCGGCCCGGCGGTCCGCCACGGTGACGACCAATGGTTCGACATCGTCAAGTGGACGCTGTTCGCGATGGTCAATGCCGAGGAACTGGGCGTCAGCCAGAAGACGCTCGGCGAGGCGCTGAAATCGGAAAAGCCGGACGTCAAGCGTCTGGTCGGCACGGAGGGCAATTACGGCGAGCAGCTTGGCCTGACCAAGGATTGGGTGGTGCGGATCGTCAGGCATGTCGGTAATTACGGCGAGAGCTTCGAGCGTAATGTCGGCACCGACTCCAAGCTCGGCATTGCCCGCGGCCTGAACAATCTGTGGAACAACGGCGGCATCATGTACGCGCCGCCGATCCGCTGACCGCCCGCCGCGCGATCCGCGGGCGCGGAATGACTCCGCAACCGGATTCGCTGGCATCGGCGCCGCGTGTGGCGATGGCCAACGATCCGCGCATTCGCGGCATCGTCTATCAGGCGCTGCTGCTGGCGCTGGTCGTCTGGCTCGGCGTTGAATCCTATCTCAACGCGCAGGCCAATCTGCAGGCGCAGCGGATCGCCACTGGCTTCGGCTTTCTGGAGAACACCGCCGGCTTCGGCGTCAACCAGACGCTGATCCCGTATCAGGAAGCCGATACATACGGCCGCGTTTTCCTCGTCGGGCTTTTGAACACGCTGCTGGTGGCGGTGCTCGGCATCGCGCTGGCGACGGTGATCGGCTTTGCCGTCGGCATCGCGCGGCTGTCGTCAAACTGGCTGGTCGCGCGCCTTGCCGGCGTCTATGTCGAGGTGATCCGCAACCAGCCGCTCTTGTTCCAGATCCTGTTCTGGTATCTCGCGGTGCTGGGCGCGATGCCGTCGCCGCGCCAGAGCATCGCCATCGGCTGGCAGCCGGTCCTGCAGGCGCTCGCCGACGGGCTGGCGTCGCTGCAACGCTTCGGTCTGCCGGGCGCGCCGGCGGATGCGATCCGCGCGCTCGCCGATTGGGTCGGCGCGCCGGCGATCTATCTGAACAATCGCGGGCTGGTCCTGCCGGAAGTGAGCGGCGGGCCGGGTGGCGGCGTGATCGCGGCTGCGGCGCTCGCCGGCCTCGTCGTCTTCATCGTCCTGCGGATCTGGGCGAAGCGGCGGCAGATGGCGACCGGCCGACCCTTTCCGTTGCGATGGGCAGGTCTCGGCCTGATTGTCGGCCTGCCGCTTCTCGCCTTCGTTGCGCTCGGCGCGCCGGCGACGCTGACGCCGCCGGTGCTGCGCGGCTTCAATTTTTCCTCCGGCGTGCGGGTGATCCCGGAATTCGTCGCGCTGCTGATCGCGCTGTCGACCTATACTGCGGCCTTCATCGCGGAGATCGTACGCGCCGGGATCGAGGCGGTGCCGCGCGGCCAGACCGAGGCGGCCTATTCGCTCGGCCTGCCGCGGCGGCGCGTACTGCGCCTCGTCGTCATCCCGCAGGCGATGCGGGTGATCGTGCCGCCGCTGACCAGCCAGTATCTCAACCTGACCAAGAACTCGTCGCTCGCTGTCGGCATCGGCTATCCCGATCTGTTCGCCGTATTCGCCGGCACGGCGCTCAATCAGACCGGCCAGGCGATCGAAATCCTGGCGATGACCATGGCGGTCTATCTGCTGCTGTCGCTGATCACCAGTGCGCTGATGAACTGGTACAACGCCCGCATGGCGATCAGGGAGGGATGAGAGGATGATCGATAATCCCGTCCGCAACTCCCGCGCCTTCGTCCGCCGCGATTTGGCGCTGCCCGAGCCGTCGCCGGTCGCCCGCCGCGGTATCGTCGGCTGGCTGCGGGCGCGGCTATTCGACGGACCGCTGAATATCCTGCTGACGCTTGCCTGCGTGGCGCTGATCGCGGCGATTGGCGTGCCGCTGGCGCGGTTCCTGTTTGTCGATGCGGTGTGGGACGGCGCCTCGCGCGTCGATTGTCTTGCCGAGACGGCCGGGCATCCCGTCGGCGCCTGCTGGCCGTTCATCGGCGCCAAGTTCACGCAGCTTGTCTACGGCTTCTATCCGGCCGGTGAGCAGTGGCGCGTCAATCTGACTTTCGTGCTCGGCGCGCTGCTGCTGGCGCCGCTGCTGATACCGCGCCTGCCTTACAAGCTCGCCAATGCGGTGCTGTTCTTCGGCGTGTTTCCGGTCGTCGCGTTCTTCGTGCTGGTCGGCGGACGCTTCGGCCTGGAGCATATCGAAACCCGATCCTGGGGCGGTCTGCTGGTGACGCTGGTGGTCGCCGGCACCGGCATCGCTGTTTCGCTGCCGCTCGGCATTCTGCTGGCGCTTGGGCGGCGCTCGCACCTGCCCGTCATCCGCGCGCTGTCGGTTATTTTCATCGAGTTCTGGCGCGGCGTGCCGCTGATCACCATTCTGTTCTTCGCCACCTATATGTTGCCGCTGTTCCTGCCCGACACCTGGACGATGGATTCGCTGCTGCGCGTGCTGGTCGGCACCGCGCTGTTCGCCTCCGCTTATATGGCGGAAGTGGTGCGCGGCGGCCTGCAGGCGATCCCGCGCGGCCAGCAGGAAGCCGGCGAGGCGCTCGGGCTTGGCTATTGGCGGATCATGGGCCTGATCGTGCTGCCGCAGGCGTTGCGACTGGTCATTCCCGGTATCGTCAACACCTTCATCGGCCTGTTCAAGGACACGACGCTGGTGCTGATCGTTGCGATCTTCGATTTTCTCGGCCAGATGCGCGCCGCCTTTGCCGATCCGAACTGGGCGACGCCGACGACGTTGTTCACCGGCTTTGCGTTTGCCGGCATCGTCTATTTCGTGTTCTGCTTCGGCATGTCGCGATATTCCGTCTTCGTCGAACGACGGCTGAACCGGGAGCGGTGAGACGATGACAGATCAGCCTGCCGCCGACCGGCAGACCGGTATCCGTTCCACCAACAGCGAGGTGGCGGTCGACATCGCCGGCGTCCACAAATGGTTCGGCCAGTTCCATGTGTTGCGCGACATCAATCTGCGGGTGATGCGCGGCGAGCGCTTCGTGATCTGCGGCCCCTCGGGCTCCGGCAAGTCGACGCTGATCCGCTGTATCAACGGCCTCGAGGAGCACCAGCGCGGCAAGGTCGTCGTTGACGGCATCGAACTGACCAGCGATCTGAAGAAGCTCGACGAGGTGCGCCGCGACGTCGGCATGGTGTTCCAGCAGTTCAACCTGTTCCCGCATCTCACCGTGCTGGAGAACTGCACGCTGGCGCCGGTCTGGGTGCGCCGGATGCCGAAGCGCGAGGCGGAGGCGCTGGCGCTGCATTATCTCGAGCGCGTGCGCATTCCCGAACAGGCGGAGAAATATCCGGGGCAGCTTTCCGGTGGCCAGCAGCAGCGCGTCGCCATCGCCCGGGCGCTGTGCATGAACCCGAAGATCATGCTGTTCGACGAGCCGACCTCGGCGCTCGATCCGGAGATGGTCAAGGAGGTGCTCGACACCATGGTGCAACTCGCCATGGACGGCCTGACGATGATCTGCGTGACGCACGAGATGGGTTTCGCCCGGCAGGTGGCCAACCGCGTCGTGTTCATGGACGAGGGCCAGATCGTCGAGGAGAATTCCCCCGAAGAATTCTTCGAGCATCCGCAGCACGAGCGGACGAAACTGTTCTTGAGTCAGATCTTGCGGTGAGGGCCGCCCGGCCGGGATAAACGACGCTCGCGGCAACGCATCTGTTCAGACAAGCCGGATGCCCGGATCGAGTCCCGGCATGACAACGGCGATGCTGCAGGATACGAGACCCTACAGCGCGTCGATCGGGATCTTCAGATAGCTGCGGCCGTTATTCTCCGGTGGTGGGAGCCTGCCGCCGCGCAGATTGACCTGCAGCGCATGCAGGATCAGCTTCGGCATCGGCAGCGTCCGGTCGCGTGCCTCGCGGGCGCGGATGAAATCGTCGCGCGATGGGTTGTTCTTGAGGTGCGGATTGAGCCGCCGCTGCTCGTCGACCGTCGATTCCCAGCGCGGCTCACGGCCGCCGGGCTGGTAGTCGTGTCCGGTGAACAGCCGCGTATCGCCGGGCAGCGCCAGGATGGTCATGATCGAATCGTAGAGCATGCCGGCGTCGCCGCCGGGAAAATCGGCGCGCGCCGTGCCGTAGTCAGGCTGGAACAGCGTGTCGTGAACGAAGGCGGCATCGCCGAACACATAAGTGATCGAGGCGAGCGTATGGCCGGGTGAGAATATCACCGAGCCGCGCAGCGATCCGACCTCGAACGTATCGCCGGCCTCGAACAGGCGATCCCACGGCGTGCCGTCGCAGGGCAGGTCGGGCGTATTGTAGATGTCGCGCCACAGTCGCTGCACGTCGGTTACTTTTGCGCCGATGGCGATCGGCGCGCCCAGCCTGTCTTTCAGATAGCTTGCGGCGGTGAAGTGATCGGCATGCGGATGCGTGTCGAGGATCCAGTCGATGGTCAGATCGCGTTGTGCGATCTCCGCAAGCAATGCGTCGGCCGTCGCGGTCGAGACGCGGCCGGCCTTCTCGTCATAGTCAAGCACCGGATCGATGATCGCGGCGTGTTTCGAGTGCGGGTCCTGGACGAGATAGACGATGCTGAACGTCGCCGGATGGTAATAGCCGGTGACCAGCGGTTTGGGCGGGGTGCTCATCCGCGGAACTATAGCCGACAACCGGCGCCGCGGCCAAAGCGAGCGTCCGCCGGGCGCTTCAGCCCTTTTCGACAGGCAGGTCCGGGCGGGCGCCCCATTCCGACCATGAGCCGTCATAGAGCGCCTTCGGTTCGTGGCCGATGGCGTCGAGCGCCAGCCACAGGATCGCGGCGGTGACGCCGGAGCCGCAACTGGTGATCACCGGCTTGTCGATATCGACGCCGGCCTTGTCGAAGGCGGCGCGGATTTTGTCCTGCGACACCAGCGAGCCGTTTTCGAGGAGCCACGAGGAGGGCAGGTTGAATGCGCCGGGCATGTGTCCGGAGCGCAGGCCGGGCCGCGGTTCCGGCGCCTCGCCGCGGAAGCGCTCGGCCGAGCGGGCGTCGACGACCTGCGTGCTGCCGTCGTTGAGCGCCATCTGCACGTCGCTCTGCATGGCGACGGCGGCGGTGTTCATCTGCGCATCGAAACGCTTCGGTGGCCGGGTGACGTCGCCGCTCTCCAGGGGCTGGCCTGCGGCTTTCCATGTAGGCAACCCGCCGTCGAGAATGAAGACATTGCGGGCGCCGAAGATGCGGAACGTCCACCAGACGCGCGGCGAGGAGAACACGCCCGATCCGTCATAGCAGACGATGGTGTCGTCGCGACCGATGCCGAGCGCGCCGACGGCCTTGGCGAAGACGTCGGGCCCCGGCAGCATATGCGGCAGGTCGGTGGAGGTGTCGGCGATTGTCTCGATGTCGAAGAACACCGCGCCGGGAATATGGCCGTCGCGATACTCCTGATGCGCGTCGCGGTTCTGCGTCGGCAGGTAATAGGAGCTATCGACGACGACGACATTGGCGTCGTGCAGGTGCGCCGCAAGCCAATCGACGGGCTTCAGCCAGCGGCTTGAAGGCTCTGCCATGTCGGCTCCTGATCCATGTCTGTTGATCCACGTCTGCCCGTCATCGGTTTTGCCTGACGATAACGCTGCCGGCGGCATCCGGTTCGTTTGTCGTTACATGGTCTCGAAAGGCGGCTTGAGCGCCGATTTGCGTTCGAGCCAGGCCGGCACCGGCAGGTTCTTGGAGCGCAGGAACGCCGGGTCGTAGAGCTTTGACTGATAACGCGTGCCATAGTCGCACAGGATGGTGACGATGGTGTGGCCCGGGCCGAGCTGCTTCGCCAGCCGGATGGCGCCGGCGACATTGATGCCGCTCGATCCGCCGAGGCACAGTCCCTCGTGTTCGAGCAGATCGAACAGCAGCGGCACGGCCTCGCTGTCCGGGATCAGATAGGCGTGGTCCACCTTGATGTCGGCGATGATCGGCGTCACGCGGCCGAGGCCGATGCCTTCGGTCACCGAGCCGCCTTCGGTCGCCTTCACCTCGCCGTGGTCGAAATAATTGTACATCGCCGCGCCATAAGGGTCGGCGACGCCGATGACGATGTCCTTCTTCTTCTCGCGCAGGAACGTCGAGGCGCCGGCGATGGTGCCGCCGGTGCCGATCGAACAGATGAAGCCATCGACCTTGCCGTTCGTCTGCTCCCAGATTTCCGGCCCGGTCGAGACGTAATGGGCCTTGCGGTTATCGAGGTTGTTCCACTGGTCGGCGAAGATGACGCCGTTCTGTTCGGTCTTGCGCAGTTCGTCGGCGAGGCGGCGGCCGACATGCTGGTAGTTGTTCGGATTGCTGAACGGCAGCGCCGGTACCTCGACCAGTTCGGCGCCGAACAGCCGCAGCGTGTCCTTCTTCTCGCGGCTCTGCGTCTCCGGAATGACGATGACGGTGCGATAACCGCGCGCGCTGGCGACGACGGCAAGGCCGATGCCGGTATTGCCGGCGGTGCTCTCGACGACGAGGCCGCCGGGCTTGAGCTCGCCGCGCTTCTCCGCTTCGAGGATCATCTGGCGGCCGGCGCGGTCCTTCACCGACTGGCCGGGATTCATGAACTCCGCCTTGCCGAGGATGGTGCAGCCGGTGATTTCGGACGCGTGGCGAAGCCGGATCAGAGGAGTGTTGCCGATGGCGTCGACGACGTCGTCACGAATATGCATGGGGGTGGTCCAGGGATCGTCAAATGACACAAGGGACGGAAAGCAACGCGCAAACCGTAATGGATGGTTCCGGCCGCGACAAGTGCGACGCTGCCGAAAGGGGATAATTTCATCATCAATACCAATACTTTAGGCAGTTTCTTCTGCTTTAGGCGCAGGCCCCCGAAAGGTTTTGTCGAATTGCGGGGCTCGCCGGCAACACGGCCGAAACCATAACCCGTGAAAAGCCCGCGGACGCATGCTGCGGTTCACCGATTGTTTCGGAACCGGCGTCTATGACCGTCCACGGGCGAGCCGACAATTTCCTCTAACGGGACCCGAACAAGGTTCTGCCGCTTGCGGTGCCGGTTGTCCGGCGCCGCGGCGCGACGCGACGGTGTGGTTTGATGAGTCTCGATATCGGTACCCTGTTTTTGGTGACGATCTATGTCGAGGCCATCCTGGGGCTGCTGCTGTTGTTTGCATGGGCGCAGAACACCGCCATCCATGGCGTCGCATGGTGGGGCTTCGGGCATTTGCTGCGCGCCGCGTCGGTGGCGCTGTTCGGCATGTACGGTTCGGTGCCGGACCTCCTGTCGATCGACCTGGCGAATGCGCTGCTGTTCACCTCGTTCGCCGTGACCTGGACCGGCGCGCGGGTTTTCGACGGACGCCCCGCGGAGCCGGTCTATCTGGTGACCGGCGCAGTGTTGTGGCTCCTGATCTGCCGCTTGCCGGGCCTCTCGGCGTCGGTGGAATTGCGGGTGCTGCTCGCCTCCGGCATCATCACTGTCTATACGTGGCTGACCGCGATCGAGTTCTGGCGCGGCCGCAGCGAAGCCCTGGTATCGCGCTGGCCGGCGATCCTCATGCTGTTCTCGCACGGAGCGCTGTTCCTGCTGCGCACGCCGCTGATCCTGATGGTGCCGTGGCTGCAGAACAGCAGCATCAACGGCAGCGTCTGGCTGACCGTGCTGAGTTTCGAGGCGCTGCTGTTCACCATTTCCATCGCATTCATCCTGCTGGCGATGGCGAAGGAACGCATCGAACTGCGCCATCGCACCGCGGCGATGATCGACCCGCTGACCGGCTTGTCGAACCGCCGGTCATTCTTCCAGGAGGCGGCGCTGCTCGCCCGGCACGAGCCCGATCCGCCGAAGCCGGTGACGGTGCTGGCGATGGACCTCGATCATTTCAAGTCGATCAACGACCGTTTCGGTCACGCGCTCGGCGACAGCGTGCTCAGCACCTTTGCCGATGTGGTGCGGCAATGCGTGCGCGCCTCCGATCTCGCCGGCCGGCTCGGCGGGGAGGAATTCGTTGCATTGCTGTACGACATCAGCCCCGAGCGCGCCCTCGCCATCGCGGAGCGGATCCGTGCGACATTCGCCGAAAACGCGCTGGAAATCGACGACCGGCCGGTGTCAGCGACCGTCAGCATCGGCGTGGTGCACTCCGAGGGCGGGTTCGTCGATGTGGCCGAGCTGGTGGGGCAGGCCGACGCTGCGCTCTATCTTGCCAAGGAAGGCGGCCGTAACCGGGTAGAGGTTGCCGTGCTGGAAGCGTTTCTCGCGCACCGCGATGTCCGCGCGCGGGATATCAGCCGGATACCGGCGATCGGCGAGCAGCCGGCAGCCTGAGCAGGGCGCCCCGCACCCTGCGCCATGCACAGCGTACCGCGATGCGGGATCGCCTTTATGAAACTGGCGGAATGGCCGGCAAATGCGGAAGATCAATTGACGTGTCGCTGCCCTTTGTCCACTTTACCGTTTCGGGGGGCGCCGCTAAGACAAGATCAAGCGCCGGAACAGTTCGCCAGATTGAGCGGCGCATTTGGGAGGGTCGAATATGAATATCAATATGAAGAAATGGCTTGGATGCGCGGCGCTGGGCGCGGCCGGATTGTTGATGACCACCGCCGCGCAGGCGGAGAACATCAAGATCGGTGTGATGCTGCCGTTCTCCGGCGTGAACGCCGACCTCGGCGACGTGCAGATCAAGGCCATCGACCTCTACATGAAGCTGCACGGCAAGGATATTGCGCCGCACACCGTCGAACTGATCAAGCGCGAGGAGGGGCCGCCGTCTGGCGCCAACGCCAAGACGGTGGCGACAGAACTGATCACCCGCGACAAGGTGAACCTGATCCTCGGCGTGATCTTCTCGCCGTCGGCGATCGCCATGGCGCCGGTGATGACGCAGGCGAAGGTGCCGTTCGTGATGACCAATGCCGGCACGGCATGGATCACCAAGCTGTCGCCTTACATCACGCGCTTCTCCTTCAGCATGTGGCACCCGGCCTATGCGATGGGCCAGTACGCGGCGAAGGATCTGAAGTGCAAGACCGCGGCGATGGGCTACACCGACTTCCCGCCCGGCAAGGACTCGACCGACGCGTTCAAGACCGCCTTCGAGAAGAACGGCGGCAAGATCACCGACTCGATTCCGATGGGCAACCCGGCGCAGGTGCCGGACATGGCGCCGTTCTTCCAGCGGGTGAAGGACGCCAAGCCTGATTGCTTCTATGTCTTCATTCCGTCCGGCAACCACGCTTCGGCCGTTGTGAAGACCTATGGCGAACTCGGCCTCAAGCAGGCCGGCATCAAGCTGATCGGCCCGATGGACGTTGCGCCGGACAGCAAGCTGCAGCCGATGGGCGACGCGGCCGTTGGCGTGATCGTCACCAGCTCCTACGCGAACAGCCTCGACAACAAGGTCAACAAGGAGTTCGTCAAGGCCTGGCATGAAGCCTACGGCAAGGACAACTATCCGGACTTCATGTCGGCGGCGGCCTGGGACGCGATGCATGCAACGTTCCAGACGATCAAGAAGCTGAACGGCAAGTTCACCGGCGATCAGTTCGTCAAGGAAATCTCGCACTGGTCCGGCGAGGGACCGCGCGGCAAGGTCAGCATCGATCCGGCCACGCGTGACATCGTTCAGGACGAATATGTCCTGGAGGTCGTCAAGACCGCGGACGGGAAGCTCGACCTCAAGCAGATCGGCAAGGTTCCGCAGGTCAAGGACCAGTGCAAGGAACTGAAGATCGGCCGCTGCGGCGACGCCAAGTAGACGCCAAGTAAGGGCGAGCACGTAGACGGGCATGCGCGGTCGAGCGAAAGGTTCGGTTGGCCGACGTCGAAACGGCACCGCTGCGCACAATATGCGCAGCGGCGTCCGCCGAGCCTGATCCTTGTCGGCAATGGCAGCGAACTCGGCCATGTCGGCGGTACCGGCTCCCGGAAGGGCCTGCCCGTCCAACGCTCGTGCAACGAGGCACGCTGGTATAGACAATATGGGAGGCGGATCTGATTCACCGCGCTGGATCGGATCTGCGATAGCCGGGGCCGTTCCGTGCCGTCTTTAGCCGCTTTCGTCAGCATCCTGTTCGACGGCCTCGCTTACGCGATGGTGCTGTTCACGATTTCCGTCGGGCTGTCGATCACGATGGGGCTGATGGGCTTCGTCAATCTGGCGCACGGCGCCTTCGCCATGTTCGGCGGCTATCTGGTGGTGTCGCTGACGCGCAGCCTGGGGGTGCCGTTCCTGCCGTCGCTGGTGATTGCCGCGGTGCTTGTCGGCCTCGCCAGCATTCCGTTCGAGAAGCTTCTGTATTCGCGGCTATACCGCGCCACCGAACTCGACCAGGTGCTGCTGACCATCGGCCTGGCGTTCATGTCGATCGCGCTGTGCACGCTGATCTATGGCCCGGCGCCGATCACGATTCCCCTGCCGTCGGTGTTGACCGGACAGATCGATATCGGCGTGCGGACGGTGCCTGCGTATCGGGCCTTCGTCATCGTCGTCGGCTTCGTGCTGGTGGCCGTGCTCTGGTATGCGTTCGAGCGCACCAATATCGGCGCCAAGATCCGCGCCGCGGTCGACAACCGGCGCATGGCCCAGTCGGTCGGCATCAATGTCGACCGGCTGTTCACCATGACCTTCGCGGTCGGCAGCGGGCTTGCCGCCCTCGGCGGCGGGCTTGCCATCCAGACCTTCGGTCTGACGCCGAGCTTCGCGCTGCTCTATCTCGTCTTCTTCCTGCTGATCGTCTCGGTCGGCGGTCTCGGCAGCCTGAAGGGCACGCTGGTCGCCTCAATTCTGCTCGGCGTCTTCGATGTCGGCGGCAAATATCTGACGCCGGAGGCTGGCGGCTTCTTCATCTATGCGCTGGCGCTCGTCATTCTGCTTGTCAAACCGGCAGGTCTCTATGGCCGCGAGTGACGTCATTCCCAGCGTCGACCAGGCGCGTGCGCGCGACCTCATCGAGAAGCGGCACCGCTTCCACCTCGGCGAGGTCCTGCCGTGGGTGCTGATCGTCGCCGTCTACTTCGTCTTTCCGGATCGCACCACCTTCGGGGCTCAGGTGCTGATCATGATCATGTTCACGCTGTCGCTCGACCTGATCCTCGGCTATGCCGGCATCATCACGCTCGGTCACGCGGCGTTTTTCGGCGTCGGCGCCTATACGGTCGCTATTCTCTCGTCGCGTCTCGGCTGGGGCGAGCCGATCAGCATGCTGGTGCTGGCGGCGATCCTCGCCGGCATTGCCGGCTTCGTCTCCGGCTGGTTCCTGCTGCGCTATCAGGGCCTGACGCTGCTGATGCTGACGATGGCGACGGCGATCCTGCTGCTCGAATTCGGCAATTACCGGGCCGACATCACCGGCGGTTACGACGGCGTGCCGGGCATGGAGATCTGGCCGATCTTCGGCCGCTTCGAGAACGATCTGTGGGGCCATAACTACTACGTCTACACGGCGGTCGTGCTGTTTCTGGTCTTCCTGCTGGTGCGGCGCATCATCTATTCGCCGTTCGGCCAGGCGCTAGTCGGCATCCGCGAGAATGTCCGCCGCATGCATGCCATCGGCTCGCCGGTGCATCGCCGGCTGGTGACGGTCTATACGATCGCCGCGGCGATCGCCGGCGTGGCCGGAGCGCTGTTTGCCGAGACCACGGCCTATACGACACTCGGTGTCTTCGAGTTCGACAATTCGGCGAAGGTCATGGTGATGCTGATCCTCGGCGGCACCGGCCGGCTCTATGGCGCCTTCGCCGGCGCGACGATCTATATGATTCTCGAGGACGAATTCTCGAAGGCGGTTCCGGAATACTGGCAGTTCGGCATCGGTCTGGTGCTTGTGCTCACCGTGCTGTTCGCGCGGCGGGGCCTGCTCGGCCTCATCGAGGACCTGCTGTCCATCTTCAAGCGGAGGCCGTCATGAGCGGCCCGGCGCTGAAGGTCGAGAGCCTCAACCGCAGTTTCGGTGCGCTGAAGGTGGCGCGCGACATCAACCTGACGCTGGAGCGCGGCGCCCGCCGCGCGCTGATCGGCCCCAACGGCGCCGGCAAGACCACGCTGATCAACCTGATCACCGGCGTGCTGACGCCGTCGTCGGGCCGCGTGCTGCTTAACGGCGAGGACGTCACCCGCCTGTCGCAGGCGCAGCGCGCGCGGCGCGGTCTGGCGCGCACCTTCCAGATCAACCAGCTCTTCCGCGGCATCACGGTGCTGGAGAACGTCGCGCTGGCGATCGGCGAGCGGACCGGCGCCTGCAACAATCTGTGGCGGCCGGCCGGCGCCAACCGGGCCGTGATCGACGAGGCGTTCGGTTATCTGGAATCGCTGCGGATCGCCGACGATGCGCTGAAGCTGGTGCGCGAACTGCCCTATGGGCGGCAGCGGCTGGTGGAGATCGCCATTGCGCTGGCGCAGCAGCCGCGGGTGCTGCTGCTCGACGAACCGGCCGCCGGCGTGCCGTCGTCGGAGAGCCATCTGATCCTCGACGTCGTCGACAGCCTCGATCCGGATATCTCCATCCTGATCATCGAGCACGACATGGAGGTCGTGTTCCGCTTCGCCAAGCGGATCACCGTGCTGGTCGCCGGCGCGGTGTTCACCGAGGGCACGCCGGACGAGATCCGCGCCAACGACGAGGTGCGGGCGGTCTATCTCGGCCAGGAGGCGCAGGACATCGTGCCGGGAGCGCAGCATGGCTGACGGCACCCGCGCCATCGAACTCCAGGGCGTCTCCGCCGGCTACGGCGACACCGTGGTGCTGGAGAACCTGTCGCTTGCCATTGCCGGCGGCGAAACCGTTTCGGTGATCGGCCGCAACGGTGTCGGCAAGACGACGCTGCTGGCGACGATCCTCGGCCACACGACGCTGCATGGCGGCAAGGTGCTGCTGCACAATGCCGACATTTCGCGGCTCGCGACGTATCGGCGGGTGCATGCCGGCATCGGCTATGTGCCCCAGGAGCGGGAGATCTTTCCGTCGCTGTCGGTGCTGGAAAACCTCACCGTCGCGCTGCGGCCGGGGCCGTGGACGGTCGAGGCGGTGTTCAACCTGTTTCCGCGGCTGCAGGAGCGCATCGACAATCGCGGCAACCAGTTATCGGGCGGCGAGCAGCAGATGCTGGCGATTGCCCGTGCGCTGGTCGGGAACCCGTCGGTGCTGCTGATGGACGAGCCGTCGGAGGGACTGGCGCCGGTGATCGTCGAGGAACTTGCCCGCGCGGTGAAGCGGCTCGCCGAGGCGGAAGGGTTGGCCATGGTGCTGGTCGAGCAGAACACCCGGCTGGCGCTCGATATCTCGCCGCGCACCCTGGTGATGGACCGCGGGCAGATCGTCTATGACGGCGCCAGCGAGGCGCTGCGCCGCGACCCGGACAAGCTCAACCGGCTCATCGGCGTCGCCGGCAAATAGCGTCCGGCCGCCCGGCGCCGCCGCGCCCGCCTCCCGGAATGGCGTCCCTCAACGCTGTCTCCCGATAGCGGTCGCTCCGACATCAGTCCCTTGGAATGCCATCGTGGATCGGTCACACTTAGCGCCTGTGATCTGCGGAGGAGACACCATGCTTGACCGCCCAGCGGACCGCCCGAGATTGCGGGCCTTCAATTTCCAGAAATGGATCGACGAGCATCAGCATCTGCTCAAGCCGCCGGTCGGCAACAAGAAGGTTTTCGAAGACGGCGAGATGACGGTGATGGTCGTCGGCGGCCCGAACGAGCGCACCGATTATCACGACGATCCGGTCGAGGAGTTCTTCTACCAGCTCAAGGGCAACATGGTGCTGAAGCTGGTCGACAACGGCCAGTTCTACGACGTGCCCATGCGCGAGGGCGACGTGTTCCTGCTGCCGCCGCATGTCCGGCACTCGCCGCAGCGTTACGAGCCCGGTTCGATCGGTCTCGTCGTCGAGCCGAAGCGCCATGCCGGCGACGATGTCGACGGCTTCGAATGGTATTGCTTCGAATGCAGTGCGCTGGTGCATCGCGCCGAGGTCAGGGTCGAGCATCTGGTGCGCGATCTGCCGCCGATCTATCAGGCCTTCTACGCCGATGCCGAGGCGCGCAAATGCCCGAACTGCGGCGCCGTGCATCCTGGCAAGGTGCCGCCGGCCGGCTGGGTGAAGAAGGTCGCGTAAACGCATTCCACTCGCTCGGCGCATTCCACTGCGGGAGCGTCGGATCGCGCTCGTCCTTTCGTCGTGGGCAGGCGCGGGCAGCATTGCCCAACCTTGACGGAGCGGGGTGTTTCGCCTTCCGTGCGGTCGGATTTTCTTTGTTCGATGGACCGCTCATGCAACGCAGTGAAGACCGCATTCTCACCACCCATGTCGGCAGCCTGATCCGGCCGCCGGCCCTGCAGGATTTCCTGCGTGCCCGGCAGGCCGGGCAGTCCGGCGATCCCGCGGCCTACGAGGCGTGCCTGACGCAGTCGGTGGCGGAGATCGTGCGCCAGCAGGCCGAGGCTGGCGTCGACGTGGTCAGCGACGGCGAATTCGGCAAGGCGATCAGCTGGTCGCAATATGCGCTGGAGCGGCTCAGCGGCTTCGAGCGGCGGCCGATCAAGGGCGACGCCAATCCGTTCAAGCGAGGGGCCGACCGCGAGCGCTTCGCTGCGTTCTATGCCGAGCTCGATGCGCATGATGGCGTCTCGACGACGGCCGAGTCGGTCTGCGTCGGCCCGGTGAAATACACCGGCCAGCGCGAGCTGCAGCGCGACATCGACAACTTCAAGGCGGCGCTCGCCGGCGTGAATGTCGCGGAAGCGTTCCTGCCGGTGGCGGCGCCGGCCAGCGTCATCCCCGACCGCCGGAACGAGTTCTACAAGGACGACGAGGAACTGGCCTGGGCGATCGCCGAGGCGATGCGGGCGGAATACCGGATGATCGTCGATGCCGGTTTCCTGGTGCAGCTCGACGATGCCCGCAATGCCGTCACCTATGACCGCATGGTGCCGCCGGCCAGTTTCGCCGACTACCGCCGCTGGCTGGAGCGGCAGGTGGAGATCATCAACCACGCCATCGAGGGCATCCCGCAGGAGCGCATCCGCTATCACGTCTGCTGGGGAAGCTGGCCCGGCCCGCATACCACCGACGTACCGCTGAAGGACATCGTCGACCTCATCCTCAAGGTGAAAGTCGGTGCCTATGTCATTGAAGGTGCTAATCCTCGTCACGAGCATGAATGGTCGGTGTGGAAGGAGGCGAAGCTCGGGGCCGGGCAGGTGCTGATCCCCGGCGTCATCAGCCATGCCACCAATGTGGTCGAGCATCCCGAACTGGTGGCGGAGCGGATCGTACGGCTGGCGAAGCTGGTCGGCCGGGAGAACGTCATCGCCGGCACCGATTGCGGTTTCGCGCAGGGGCCGTTCCATCGCCGGGTGCATCCGTCGATCATGTGGGCGAAGCTCGATGCGCTGGCGCAAGGCGCGCGGCTCGCCAGCCGCGAACTGTGGGGGTAGCGGCGCCGCGTCATCGCGAGAGCTGCCGGCTGTGTGTGCGGAGCTGTTCCTCCGCGTCATCCTGAAGGCGACCCGTCCCGCGTCATCCTTCGAGACGATCCTTCGGATCGCTCCTCAGGATGAGGTCGGTGTTTTCGCGCCATGGACGCGCCACTCGTCCCGCGTCATCCTGAGGAGCCCGGCGCGGAGCCGGGCGTCTCGAAGGACGACGCGGCCGGGAGGATCCCGCGCGATCCCTGCAATCTCATGCGGCGGCCATCTCATGCGGCGGCCATGAGTGTCCGCGCCGTCAGCCCGGGCCGTCGTGGTTCGAGACGGCTCGCCTGTGCCGCAAGTCGGCTTCTTGACTTTATTCCTAAGTGACTATAGTCCTAATTCCGTCCTGCTCGGCGAGGGGCGCCATCTAGAGGCGTCTTGATGGCGGAGCGGCCGGAGGGAAGGCGGGGCGCCAATGCCGCAAGGCCTGGCGTCGCTGCCGGACCACTGGGGTCCGGGCCGGAGATGCGGCCCGAACCGTGACGCGGCGCCCGCGCGCGACGGTTCGCAGCCGTCGCTCCCGGGCGGCGCCGGGGATCCGCCCGGAGGTACTACGGCCTCCTGCGACGGGTTCGCTGACGGGTGAGGGCTTAGGCCCGAAACGAAAAGCGCGGCCCCGGTTGCCGTCAAGACGCCGCAGATGGAGCGCCGCTAGGCGTGCGTGCCGCTTCACGCGGTGCGCGTTCGCGCCCCACCAGCGCGGACAAACCAAGACGTTGCGCCTCGCGGTGCTCCGTCGCCCCTCGCTGTTGCGAGGGGGAGAAAAGAAACCGCCGGCGAACCCCGCGCCGCCAACAACAGGGGTGCATCCGCGCGCCTGTGCATCAGCCTGTGCATGGGCAAGTACATGGGCAAGTACATGCGCAAGTGCCGACGCCACGGCGACGACAGCGCGCGTGACGCGCTGCTTGCCGGCGACCGTCAGACCGATTTCTGCAGCATCTCGGCGATGCGCGGCGCGAAATAGGTGAGCACGCCGTCGGCGCCGGCGCGCTTGAAGGCGACGAGGCTTTCCACCATCGCCCGCTCGCCGTCGAGCCAGCCATTCTGCGCCGCCGCCATCAGCATCGCGTATTCGCCGGACACCTGATAGGCGAAGGTCGGCATGCCGAAATTGTCCTTCAGCCGCCGCAGAATATCGAGATAGGGCATGCCGGGCTTGACCATGATCATGTCGGCGCCTTCGGCGATGTCGAGTTCGGCCTCGCGCAGCGCCTCGTCGGAATTGCCCATGTCCATCTGATAGGTGCGCTTGTCGCCGGTCAGCGTCTTGTTCGAGCCGACGGCGTCGCGGAACGGGCCGTAGAAGGCGGAGGCATATTTCGCCGTATAGGCCATGATCGACACGTCGAGATGGCCGGCGGCGTCGAGCGCCGCGCGGATCGCGCCGATGCGGCCGTCCATCATGTCGGACGGCGCGATGATGTCGCAGCCGGCATCCGCTTGCACCAGCGCCTGCTCGGTGAGCACGGCGACGGTCTCGTCATTGAGGATGACGCCATCGCGCAGCAGGCCGTCGTGACCGTGGCTGGTGTAAGGGTCGAGCGCGACATCGCAGAGAATGCCGATCTCCGGCACCGCCTGTTTGATGGCGCGCACGGCGCGGCACACCAGATTGTCGGGGTTCGTCGCTTCGCTGCCGGTGTCGTCGCGGCGAGCCGGGTCGGTATAGGGAAACAGCGCGATGCAGGGGATCGTCAACTTGGCCGCGCGTTCGGCGGCGCGCACTGCATTGTCGATCGACAGCCGCTCGACCCCGGGCATCGAGGGCACCGGCGCATTGCCGCCTTCGGCGACGAACAGCGGCCAGATCAGGTCGTTGGTGGTCAGCACGTTCTCGCGCACCATGCGGCGCGCCCAGTCGGCGCGCCGGTTGCGGCGCATGCGCACCGTCAGGTCGAGCGGTTCCGCCGGTGCCGCGGTAGTCATCGGCTGAAAACGCGTGCGATGTTCGAGCGGACGGCCGTATTTGATCGCCATGAGAGCACTCCCGGTATGCTGCGTTTTGTAGCGGGTCCGGTGTGGGCTTTCCAGCGATCAGACGGAGACGGCTTCGCGTTCCATCGCCAGCGCCGCTTCCAGGCTGTCGCGGTCGCGGTAGATCGAGGCGACGGCCAGAACGCGACCGCCACGTTTGTAGCGGACGACGCAGTCGCGAGCCGCAACGTCGCCGTCGATCTCGATCGTGTCCCAGCTTTCGGCATGGCCGACATAGTTGATCGGCACGTCGTAATGCTGGCTCCAGAAAAACGGCGGCGCACGGAACGGCGTTGGCTCGCCGAGGATATTGAGCGCCACGGTCTGGCCCTGACGTTCGGCGACGACCCAGTGCTCGACGCGGATGCGTTCGCCCGAAATCGGATCCGGCCAGCGGGCGATGTCGCCGGCGGCAAAGATGCCGGGCACGCTGGTCTCGAGGTATTCATTGACGCTGACGCCCTTGTCGATGGCAAGCCCCGCCTGTTCGGCGAGCGCGAGGCGCGGGCGCACGCCGACGCCGACCACGACGAGATCGGCAGACAGCGTGGCGCCGCTCTTCAGCGCGACGGTCGTCCCGTTGATCTTCACGACGGTGTCTTCGAGATGGAAGCGGACGCCGTGCTCTTCGTGCAGCGCACGGACGAAGTCGCCGAATTGCGGCCCGAAGACGCGCTCCAGCGGACGTTTCTCCGGCGCGACGACATGCACCTCGATGTCGCGGGCGCGCAATGCCGCGGCGGCTTCGAGCCCGATGAAACTCGCGCCGATCACCACCGCGCGTTTGGCGGTTTCGGCCTGGGCGACAATGGCACTGCTGTCGGCGAGCGAGCGCAGGGTGTGAACATGCGGCTGATCGGCGCCGGGGATCGGCAGCTTCACCGGCTCGGCGCCGGTCGCCAGCAGCAGCTTGTCGAAGGCCACCGTTTCGCCGTTGCCGAGCGTCAGCAGACGCCGCGTTGCATCGAGCGCCGTCACTTGCGTGCCGAGGCGAAGCGTGATGCCGTTGTCGGCGTACCAGCCGTCGTCGCGCAGCGGAATCCAGTCGGCCGGCGCCGAGCCGGCGAGGTAGTCCTTGGACAGGTTGGGGCGGTCGACCGGCGCCGCGTCATCGTCGCTGAACATCGTGATGCTGCCGGTGAAACCGCGCCGGCGCAGCATTTCCGCTGTGGCGAAGCCGGCGGCGCCGCCGCCGACGATGACGACGCGGCCCGACCACGGGTTTTTCACCTTCGGAGGCGGGGCATCCTTCCGGGCGCCGACGATGAGGCGGCCGTCGCGTTCCTCGACATGCCAGCAGGACAGCGGGCTGAGCGCCGGCGCGACCGGGTCGCCGGTCCGCAGATCGAAGCAGGCATGGTGCCAGGGGCAGCGGATGGTGTCGCCGGCGACGAGGCCGTCGGCGAGCGGACCATGATAGTGGGTGCAATGCGCGGCGACGGCGGATACGTGGTGCCCGTGGCGGACCAGCAGAACAGGCTCCCCGCCGACGTGACCGGCGAGCATTCCGTTCTCCGCCAAAGCGGTGGCCGGAATGCCCGCGGTCAGGTCGGGACCAGCATCCGGGGCGTCGTCTTGAGTGGTGCTGGTCATGGGGCGATCCTCCGTTTGCGGTATCGGCTTGTGGCGCGGCGGCGGGGCATCGCATCCGAACCAGTCACCAAGCCCGCGCAAACCGCACCCGCGTCGGGCTTGGCTTGCGCCAGGGCAGGGTCCAATCGGTATCCAAGCCCGCGCGCAAGCCTACGCCCATGAGATGCACCTGCCACGTCAAAGTTCCGGGAGACTGGAAAAAAGCCGCCCGTTGCCGACAGGCCGCTCCGCTTGCTAATCCAGCAGGGGCCGGTGGGGCTTTTCTTATGGATTTCATGGATTTCTCATGGATTTCGAGCTGACCGAGGAGCAGCGGGCATTCCAGGCGACTGCGCGGACATTTGCCGCCGGCGCGATGGCCCCGAACGCCCGCGATTGGGACGAAGGCTCGATCTTCCCGGTCGATACGCTGCGCGAGGCCGCAGCGCTCGGTTTCGGCGGCATCTATGTCAGGGACGATGTCGGCGGCTCGGCATTGTCGCGGCTCGATGCGGTGCTGATCTTCGAGGAACTGGCTCAGGGCTGCACCTCGACGGCGGCCTATATCTCCATCCACAACATGGTCGGCTGGATGATCGACAGCTTCGGCGGCGCCGAGCAGCGCCGCGCGTTTCTGCCGAAGCTGTGCAGCATGGAGCACTTTGCCAGCTATTGCCTCACCGAGCCTGGCGCCGGTTCCGATGCGGCGAGCCTGACGACGCGGGCGCGCCGCGACGGCGATCATTATGTGCTCGACGGCGCCAAGGCGTTCATCTCCGGTGGCGGAGTTTCCGATATCTATCTGGTGATGGCGCGCACCGGCGATAACGGACCGCGCGGCATCTCCTGCATCCTCGTCGAGAAGGGTACCCCCGGCCTCTCGTTCGGTGCGCAGGAGAAGAAGCTCGGCTGGAAGTCGCAGCCCACCGCGATGGTGATGTTCGAGAACTGCCGCGTGCCGGTTGTCAACCGCATCGGTGCGGAAGGGGAAGGTTTCCGCATCGCCATGGCAGGGCTGGACGGGGGCCGCCTCAATATCGGCGCCTGTTCGATCGGCGGCGCGCAGTTCTGCCTCGACCGCACCATCGGCTATATGAAGGAGCGCAAGCAGTTCGGCTCGCGCCTGTCCGAATTTCAGGCGCTACAATTTCGGATTGCCGATTATGCGACGGAACTGGAGGCGGCGCGGCTGCTGCTCTATCGCGCGGCGGTTGCCGTCGGCGGGAGAGAGGGCAACGCGACCCGGCTCGCCGCGATGGCGAAGCGCATCGCCACTGACACCGGTTTCGATGTCGTCAATGGCTGCCTGCAACTGCATGGCGGCTATGGCTATCTGCGCGATCATCCGATCGAGCGGGTGCTGCGCGACGTGCGCGTGCATCAGATTCTCGAAGGCACCAACGAAGTGATGCGGCTGATTATCAGCCGGCAGTTGCTCGGCAACTGAACGCAACAGAGCAGGAGGCGGCCATGTGGAGCGGATATCTAGCCTTGCTGACGGCAGCGGCTTTCGCCGGAATCGCATTGCATGTGTCGTTGGCCGAGCAGCCGGCACGGCTGCGGCTCGATCCGCAGGCGATGCTGATGCAATGGCAGACAAGCTATTCGCGAGCGGCGATCGTCCAGGTGGTGCTTCTGGTGATCGCAACGCTGTGCGGCATCATCGCATTCTTTCACGCTTACGACTGGCGATGGCTGCTCGGCGCGGTGCTGATCGCGGCGCCGTGGCCCTATACGATGCTCGTCATCATGCCGACGAACCGGCAGCTCAAGGAGACGCTGCCGGAGCAGGCGGACGAGCAGACGCATGGCTTGATCCGGCAGTGGGGGCTGTTGCACCTCGTGCGCACCGCCCTTGGCGCGCTGGCGACGCTCGAATATTTCTGGGCTCTCAACTGACAGATGGAATGACGCAGCGTGGACGAGACGACAGATATAGTATTCGAACGGTGCGGCCACGCCGGCATCATCACCCTCAATCGCCCCAAGGCGCTCAACGCGGTGACGCATGCGATGGTGCGCGCGCTTGCCGCGCAGCTCGACGCATGGGACAGGGACGCAGCGGTGACGCGCGTCATTCTGCGTGCTGCGGGCGAGCGCGCCTTTTCGGCCGGCGGCGATATCCGCGCACTCTATGAACTGGGCACCGCCGGTCGCTATGACGAGGCACTGGCATTCTGGCGCGACGAATACATTCTCAACGCGGCGATCCGGAATTATCGCAAGCCGTATGTTTCGCTGATCGACGGCATCGTCATGGGCGGCGGTGTCGGCATTTCGGTAAACGGCGCGTTTCGTGTTGCCGGAGACAGATTCCAGTTCGCCATGCCGGAGGTCGGCATCGGCTTCTTCCCCGATGTCGGCGGAACCTTCATCCTGCCGCGCATGCCGGGCGAACTTGGCACCTGGTGTGGACTGACTGGCGACCGGATCAAGGCTGCTGATGCAATGGCGTCGCATATCGCCACGCATCGTGTCGCGTCGGCGCAATTCGCGGAATTGACGGAAGCTTTGTCGGGTAGTGCGCCGGTCGAAGCGGTCCTGTCGGCTTTCGTGGTGCGCCCGGAGCCGCAGCAGCTTCCGCGCGGAGCGATCGACCGGTTGTTTATCGGCACGCGCGTCGAGGACGTGTTGGCGGCGCTCGATGCGGCTGCACAGGGCGGCGAGGATGCAGAGTTCGCGCACGCAACCGCCGCCAATATCCGGACGAAATCCCCGACCAGTCTGAAAGTCGCACTGGCCCAGATACGGCACGGCAAGGCATGGTCGTTCGCGCAATGCATGCGCGCTGAATTCCGCATCGTTTCGCGGATCGTCGAAGGGCACGATTTTTACGAAGGAGTGCGCGCGGTGATCGTCGACAAGGATAACGCGCCGCGCTGGCGTCCCGAAGCGCTCGCGGCGGTTTCCGACGCCGAGGTCGAACGGCACTTCGCGCCGGTCGCCAAAGAGTTGCCGCTATGATGGAGCCGGTCATCACCGAGCCGGGACGCGCGCTCGAACCGGTACGCGCCGAGGAAAGCCGTGCCAAGGTCGGCGGCTGGACCGGCCGCCTGGTGCTCTATCTGCGCGTCATGGCCGGCTTCGCCATGATCAAGGGGCTCTATCATTGGGCGCATGTCTGCGGCATCGGCGTGGCGCCGGAGCAGGTGTTCGAAGCACGTATCGGTGCCTGGCAGGCGGCAACGGTGTTCTTCGCGGTGATCGATCTGATCGCTGCCGTCGGGCTCTGGCTTGCCGCACCGTGGGGCGCGGTGGTCTGGCTCACTTCGGTGGTGTCGATGATCGCCGTCGATTTTCTGTTCCCGCAGGTCTTCGGTGGCCTCGGCCTGTTCACGCTGTTCGAGTTCTTGTTGTTGCTTGTCTATCTGTGGCTGGCGCTGATGGCGGCGGTTGAACATCCGGGCTGACCGGCACGATCCGCAGACGCCGGTATCGAACAACAAAAAACGAGTCAGGGAGGCGAAATATGACGAAGATCGGATTTATCGGGCTCGGCAATATGGGCGGGCCGATGGCGGCCAATCTGGTGAAGGCAGGGCATGCCGTTACCGGCTTTGATGTGGTGCCGGATGCGGTGACGAAATTCGTCGCAGCCGGCGGTGTTGCGGCGAAGGACCTGCGCGATGCGATTGCCGGCCATGAGGCCGTCATCACCATGCTGCCGGCCGGCCGGCATGTCCGCGAGATCTATCTTGGCGACAATGGCGTTCTCGCGCATGCGGCGCCGGGAACGCTGCTGATCGACAGTTCGACGATCGACGTGGCGACGGCGCGTGACGTTGCGGAAGCGGCGGAGCGTAAAGGCCTGCCGATGCTCGATGCTCCGGTGTCCGGTGGCGTCGGCGGCGCGCAGGGGGGCACGCTGACCTTCATGGTTGGCGGCAGCGATGACAGTTTCGCGCGCGCCAGACCGTTTCTCGAAGCAATGGGCAAGACCATCGTCCATGCCGGCGGCGCCGGAAACGGACAGGCGGCGAAAATCTGCAACAATATGATCCTCGGCATTTCGATGATCGCGGTGTCGGAAGCTTTTGCGCTCGGCGAGAAGCTTGGCCTCGATGCACAGAAGCTGTTCGACATTTCCTCGAAATCGTCGGGGCAGTGCTGGTCGATGACCAGCTATTGCCCGGTGCCAGGGCCGGTTCCGACGTCGCCGGCGAACCGCGATTATCAGGCGGGCTTCACCGCGGCGATGATGCTCAAGGATCTGCGCCTTGCGCAGGATGCCTCGACATCCGCCGGTGCGGTGACGCCGCTTGGAAAACATGCAGCGGATATTTACGAACGCTTCGTCGACAGTGCGCTGAGCGTCAATGGGAGCGTCGACTTTTCTGGTGTCTACCGCTACCTGCGCTCGTAACGCGGTCGGGGCTACACTGCGGCGAAGCGGTTGCATTGCGGCAGGCCGGTGCGGCTTCTTCTAAGTGCCGCCGAAAGCACTGCGTTATCACCGCATTTTCGCGCGCTTCGGCATCGTGTGATCTGTTCCGTGTGGTTCACACTGCGTTCCTAAGGTGAATCGAATCTTGCGCCACCCGCTCAAATTGGCGCGGCAACGAACGATTCACCGTTGCAAATAAACCTAATGTTTATGGTGTTATTTAATCCGATTTTAGAGCGCCCCTTTTATAAAAATCGACAGAACCGGAGCAGGGAAACAGGGCCTTGCAACCGGTCGGGACAAAAAAGAGTCAAACAGGGGCAGAGTGCAATGAAAGCCGTCGCCAGGACGATCGAGCCGGTTGCAGAGCGCGAAGCGCGCTTCGACCATATCAAGCCATATTACCTTGAAGCGTTGACGCTGGTGGAGCGGCTGCATCGCCGCCTGCTGGACGTCATCAAGGATGAATTCGATCGCCGGGGGCGGGCGGATATCAACGCGGTGCAGGCGTTGCTGCTCTACAATATCGGCGACAAGGAACTGACTGCCGGTGAGCTGCGCACGCGCGGCTACTATCTCGGCTCGAACGTTTCCTACAATCTCAAGAAGCTCGTCGAGATGGGGTATCTCGATCATCAGCGCTCGCGCGTCGACCGCCGTTCGGTCCGCATCAAGCTGACTGCCAAGGGGCAGGAGGTGCGCGACATCATCGAGGGGCTCTACCAGAAGCATGTTCGCACGGTGGAGCAGGTCGGCGGCATCAATGCCGATGAGTTCTCGACGCTCAACAAGTCCTTGCACCGCCTCGAGCGGTTCTGGACCGATCAGATTCTCTACCGTCTGTAATCCTCCGCTCCGGACGGTCATCTGGCCCCGGCGTTTGCCGGGGCCGTTTTGTCGCAGCGCTGCCGCACGGACTTTGCGACGGGCGCATTTGCTGCCACCCTGCGCAGGCAGGCGAGGCTCCCCGGCGCAAACGGAGCGGAGCGGGGCGGATGGCGGCATCGGGCGAGGTCTATTTCGAATTCATTGCACTGGGCGCGACCGTGAAGGTGGTGGCGATCGATGCTGCTACCGGGGTCGAGATTGCGGTGGTCGGGCCGGCCTCAGCGCGGCGCGCCGATCTGGAGAGAATCGCGCTGCGCAAGCTGCAGGCGCGGCTCGCCCGCGAAGGCGGCTGAAACCCTGCAAGATATAGCGGTTAGGCGGCTATTATTGACCAGACTTGGCCTCGGCAGGGGCAATATGCTAAGGCCCGCGCATCCCGGATGACCGCGTCGAGCCGCGCCGCATGGCGCCCGCGACACTCCGCATTCGTAACGCGTTTCACTCTTACCGTGACCGAAGAGACTGCCATGACGGCCCCCAGCAAGGTTTCCTCCGTGCAAGACATGTTCTCCGCCTCGCTCGCCGAAAGCGATCCCGAGCTTTACGATGCCGTCGGCAAGGAGCTCGGCCGGCAGCGTGACGAGATCGAGCTGATCGCTTCCGAAAACATCGTCAGCCGCGCGGTGCTGGAAGCGCAGGGCTCGGTGCTGACGAACAAATATGCGGAAGGTCTGCCGGGACGGCGCTATTACGGCGGCTGTCAGTATGTCGATATCGCCGAGACGCTGGCAATCGAGCGCGCCAAGGCCCTGTTCGGCTGCGGCTTCGCCAATGTCCAGCCGCACTCCGGCGCCTCCGCCAATGCCGAAGTATTCTTCGCGCTGATGCAGCCGGGCGATACCTTCATGGGGCTGAACCTCGCTGCCGGTGGCCATCTCAGTCACGGCATGGCGATCAATATGTCCGGCAAATGGTTCAAGCCGGTTCCGTACAATGTGCGCCGCGACGACCACCTCATCGATATGGAGGAGGTGGAGCGGCTGGCGCAGCAGCATAAGCCGAAGCTGATCATCGCCGGTGGTTCGGCCTATCCGCGGATTATCGATTTCAAGCGCTTCCGCGAGATCGCCGACAGCGTCGGTGCGCTGCTGATGGTCGATATGGCGCATTTTGCCGGTCTGGTGGCTGGCGGCGCGCATCCCTCGCCGTTCCCGCATGCGCATGTCGTCACCACGACGACGCACAAGACGTTGCGCGGCCCGCGCGGCGGCATGATCCTCACCGACGACGAGGCGCTGGCGAAGAAGATCAACTCTGCCGTGTTCCCCGGCATGCAGGGCGGGCCGCTGATGCACGTCATCGCCGCCAAGGCGGTGGCGTTCGGTGAGGCGCTGCGGCCGTCCTTCAAGGTTTACGCAAAGAACGTCGTCGAGAACGCCCGGGCGCTGGCCGAGACCCTGAAGTCGAAGGGCTACGACATCGTTTCCGGCGGCACCGACACGCATCTGATGCTGGTCGACCTGCGGCCGAAGCGGCTCACCGGCAAGGTCGCCGATCTGGCGCTGGGCCGCGCGCATATTACCTGCAACAAGAACGGCATCCCCTTCGACCCGGAGAAGCCGACCGTCACCTCCGGTATCCGGCTCGGTACGCCGGCGGGCACCACGCGGGGCTTCGGCGTTGCCGAGTTTCAGCATGTCGGCGAACTTATCGCCGAAGTGCTCGACGTGCTGTCGCAGAAGGAAACGGACGAGGATTCGCTGGTCGAGGCCAAGGTTCGCGACAAGGTAAAGACGTTGCTGGCACGGTTTCCGATCTATCAGCATTGACGAGGCGGCATGCGCTGTCCGAGCTGTTCCAGTCTCGATACCCAGGTGAAGGATTCGCGGCCGACCGAGGATTCCACCGCGATCCGGCGCCGGCGCGTCTGCATTTCGTGCAACTTCCGTTTCACCACCTTCGAGCGGGTGCAACTGCGCGAATTGACGGTGATCAAGCGTAACGGCCGGCGCTCGCCCTTCGACCGCGACAAGCTGATGCGCTCGGTGCAGGTGGCACTGCGCAAGCGGCAGGTCGATCCGGAGCGTGTCGAGCAGATGGTGTCGAAAATTGTCCGCGAACTGGAAGGCCTCGGCGAGAATGAAGTCTCGTCGGAGACGATCGGCGAGTCGGTGATGGCGCATCTGCGCGATCTCGACGATGTCGCCTATGTGCGCTTCGCCTCGGTTTACCGCAATTTTCGCGAGCCTCAGGATTTCAAGCATGCGCTCGACGAATTGTCGGGCGACGAGGACGGGCCGCCGGAACCGCGGCAGACAACGCAAACACGGAAATGACGACAGACCTTCCGCCGGCCGGTGCCGATCCTGCTGAGGATCGGCGGTATATGCAGCTTGCACTGAACCTTGGCCGCCGCGGCCTGGGCCGGACCTGGCCCAATCCGGCGGTCGGCTGCGTGCTGGTCAAGGATGGCATCATCATCGGCCGCGGCTGGACCCAGCCCGGCGGCCGGCCGCATGCGGAGACCGAGGCGCTGAAGCAGGCGCGGCGCGGCCAGGCCCGCGGCGCGACGCTCTACACCACGCTCGAACCCTGCTCGCATCAGGGGCAGACGCCGCCCTGCGCCGATGCGCTCATCGCCGCCGGCGTGGCGCGCGTCGTCTCGGCAATGGAGGATCCCAATCCGGAGGTCGCCGGTCAGGGCCATGCGCGGCTGCGCGACCGCAATATCGCGGTTGAGGTCGGATTGTGCGAGGCAGAAGCCCGGCTGGCTCACGCTGGCCACATCCGCCGCATTCGCGACGGGCGGCCGCACGTTATGCTGAAAATGGCAGTCTCGTCCGATGGCAAGATCGCCGCCGGCGGCCGCAAGCGGGTGGAGATCACCGGCGAAGCGGCGCGCGAGCGCGTCTTCCAGATGCGCGCGACGAGCGACGCGATCCTCGTCGGCAAGGGAACGGTGCTGGCCGACGATCCGGCGCTGACCTGCCGGCTCCCGGGCATGGAATCCTGGTCGCCGGTGCGCGTGGTGCTCAATGCGAAGATGAATGTGCCGCTCGCCAGCGCGGTGATCGCCACGGCGCGCGAGACGCCGTCCTGGCTCGTCGGCTCCACCGCAGCCTCGACGATCGCCGAGGAGGTGCTGCGCGGCAAGGGCGTCGAGGTGCTGCGCGCTGAAGCGCCGGACGGTCTGTTCGATCTGCAGGCGGTGATGAAGATGCTGGCCGGCCGCGGTATCACGCGGCTGATGGTGGAGGGCGGTGCCAGCGTTGCGGCCGCGCTCTTGAAGGCCGACCTGATCGACGAGGTACTGCTGTTTCACGGGCCGAAGCCGATCGGCGATGACGGCCTCGGCGCGCTCGACGGCCTGCCGTTGAGCGCACTGACGCAAGCGCCGAACCTGCATCTGGTCGCCAGCGAGCAGGTCGGAGAGGACCGGCTCGATCATCTGGTGCGCCGCTGATGTTCACTGGCATCGTCACCGATATCGGCGAAATCCTCTCGGTCGAGAACCGGGCGAACGACCTGCGCCGGTTGCGCATTGCCTGCCATTTCGCGGTCGACGATGTCGCCGACGGCGCGTCCATCGCCTGCGCCGGCTGTTGTCTGACGGTCGTTGACAAGGGCGTGGAGAAGGGGACCGAAGGCGACCGGCACTGGTTCGCCGTCGATGCGGCGGCCGAGACGCTTTCGGTCACTGCAGTCGGCCGCTGGACAGCGGGCAGCCGCATCAATCTCGAGCGGTCGTTGAAGATTGGCGACGAACTCGGCGGCCATCTGGTGTCTGGGCATGTCGATGGCCTGGCCGACGTCGTGGCACGCGAAGATCTCGGCGAGGCCGTGCGGTTCGGCTTCCGCGCGCCGACGGCGCTGGCGCGTTTCATCGCGCAAAAGGGGTCGGTTGCCCTCGACGGCGTCTCGCTGACGGTCAATACGGTAGACGGCGATCAGTTCTCTGTGCTGGTCATCCCCCACACCTTGCAGGTGACGACGCTGGGGCGGCTGGAACCCGGTGCCCAGGTGCATCTCGAAGTGGACCAGATGGCGCGCTATGCCGCCCGGTTGATGGAGACGCGGTAAGCACCCGGCCGTGCAGCCGCTTGTTCGCGTCTCACCCGCTTGCTAACAACCCGCGCGAATTTGGAGATCGATCATGCCTCGGCCTAAGCGCCGCGCGCAGTCCGTTCAGCGTCAGACGGCCCGCATCCTCGTCGTTGAGGCGCGTTATTATGACGGCATTGCCGACGCATTGCTCGACGGCACGTTGCGGGCGCTGGAAGACGCCGGTGCGACGGTGGACGTCATCACAGTGCCTGGCGCGCTGGAAATTCCGGCGGCGATTGCCATCGCTGCGGACGCGGCGGTGCGCCGCAAACGGCCATATGACGGCGCGGTTGCACTCGGCTGCGTGATCCGGGGCGAGACGTTCCATTTCGAGATCGTTGCCACGCAGTCGGCCCGCGCGCTGATGGATCTGTCGGTGGCGCGCCGGCTGCCGATCGGCAACGGCATCCTCACCGTCGAGACCGAGAAACAGGCTCGGGTGCGGGCGGCGCGCGATGACGGCGACAAGGGCGGCGAAGCGGCGCGTGCGATGCTGGCGCTGGTGGCGCTCAAACGGTCGGGCAAGCCATGACACGTTCCGGAAAGGATCGCGGCGCGTCGAGCAAAGGCGCACCCCTCAAGGATATGCCTGCCAAGGCCAACCGGCGCGGGGCTGCGCGTCTCGCCGCTGTGCAGGCGCTCTACCAGATGGATATCGCCGGCACCGGCCTCAATGATATCCTTGCTGAATTCGAGAGCCACTGGATGGGCCGCGAGGTCGAAGGTGAGCAGTATCTGCCGGCCGAAGTCGCGTTCTTCCATGCTGTCGTGCGCGGCGTCGTCGATGAGCAGCGGCGGCTTGATCCGTTGATCGACGAGGCTCTGGCCAGAGGCTGGCCGCTTAAACGCGTCGAGGCCATTCTGCGCGCGGTGCTGCGCGCCGGTGCCTATGAGCTCGACCGCCGCCGCGATATTCCGGCGCGTGTCGTCGTCAAGGAATATGCCGATATCGCCGCAGCGTTCGTCGAGCGTCAGGAAACTGGGATGGTGAATGCAGTGCTCGACCAGATCGCCCGGCAGTTGCGGGCAGGCGAGTTCGACGCGGCGCCATGAGCAACGCTATGAGCGGCGGCGGGCGAGTGGGCTTCGTCCGGCCGATGCGCATCGCTATGATGGTCGGATGTCCGACCAGCCCGGTTCAGGTACGATGTCCGGCGAAGACGATCTGATCGCGCGGCACTTCAAGCCGCTGGCCCGCGCGCCGGGCGCGCTTGCTCTGACGGACGATGCGGCACTGTTCACGCTGCCGGCCGGCTGCGACCTGGTGCTGACCAAGGATGCGCTGGTTGCCGGCGTCCACTTCTTCGCCGACGATCCGCCCGACCTGGTGGCGCGCAAGGCCCTACGGGTCAATCTCTCCGATCTGGCGGCGAAGGGCGCGACTCCCGCCGGTTTCCTGTTGGCGCTGGCGCTACCGGAGACCGCCGGCGAGGCGTGGCTCGCCGCCTTCGCCAGTGGGCTTCAAAGCGATATCGACACGTTCGCCTGTCCGCTATTCGGCGGCGATACGGTGCGCACCCCCGGGCCGGCGATGATATCGATCACCGCCTTCGGCACCGTGTTGCAGGGTCGCATGGTCAAGCGCAGCGGGGCGGCGCCGGGCGACCGCGTGCTGGTCACCGGCAGCATCGGCGATGCGGCGCTTGCTCTGCGTATGCGGCGCGGACTTGCATCGGCGCCGGATGAAGCCGGCAGGACCTATCTGCTCCAGCGCTATCTGTTGCCGCAACCGCGCAATGCGATTGCCCTGGCACTTGGCGCATATGCCTCGGCGGCGATGGATGTGTCAGACGGCCTTGCCGGCGATCTCAGCAAGCTGTGCGCCGCTTCGGCGGTGTCGGCGCGCATCGACGTTGCCGCCGTGCCGCTCTCGCAGGCGGCACGGGCACTGCTGCGTACGGATCCGACGCTGCTGGAAACGGCGCTGACCGGCGGGGACGATTACGAGATTGTTTGTACGATGCCGCCGGCGGCGGTTGCGGATTTCCAGGCGGCCGCGGCCTCGGCCGGTGTTGCCGCCACGCCGATCGGCGATATCGTGTCCGGCGATGGCCCACCTGCATTCGTCGCCGCTGACGGCAAGCCGATCCGTTTGACCCGTATGTCGTTCAGCCATTTTTGACCGGCGCCGGCTTGCGCACGTTATAGTGGCAGGCGGCGGCCAGCGTGGCCCGCATCGGCAGGATCAGAGAATGCACGACGCGACAGCAAAACCGGCGGCATTCCCGGCCTATCAGAAGAGTCCTGATTATCCGGCGCTGCATCGGCTCTATCCGACGACCGCCTGGCTGCAGCGCAAGGCGAAGCGGCGGGTGCCGCTGTTCGCCTATGATTATGGCGACAGCGGCGCCGGCTCCGATCTCGGCATCCGCGACAACTGGGCGGCGTTCGACGCGGTGAAGTTCGTGCCGCGCTACGGCGTGACCAATGCTCTGCCGCCGGTCGAAGTCGAACTGTTTGGCCGGCGCTATTCGGCGCCGGTCGGCGTCGCGCCGATGGGCGGCCCGGCCATTGTCTGGCCCGGTGCCGACAAGCTGTTCGCGCGCGCGGCGCAGGCTGCCCGCGTTCCCTACGTGCTCAGCGTTGCCGGCGGCGCGACCATCGAGGAGATCGCGGAAATCGCTCCGGACGTGTTCTGGCTGCAGATCTACCGCTTCGCCGGTAATGACCATGCAATCGGTTTCGATCTGCTGCGACGCGCCGAGGCGGCGGGGGCACAGACGCTGACCCTGACGCTCGACGTGCCGGTACGCACGACGCGTTCGCGCGAGGCGCGCGCCGGACTTGCCAACGAATTCCGGCCGAATGCGCGATTGGTCGGCGAGATGCTGATACGGCCCGCATGGCTGCTGGCACTCGCGCGGAACGGCTTTCCGCGTTTTTCGACCATACGGGAATATGTCGGCACCCCAAACCCGAGCACCGATGCAACGATCCGCTTCGCCCGCGAGACGATGGCCGGTGCATTTTCATGGGAGGAGGTGGCACGCTATCGTGACCGCTGGAAAGGGCCGATGCTGGTCAAGGGAATTCTGCATCCGGCCGACGCGGAGAAGGCGGTATCGCTCGGCATCGACGGCATCTGGATCTCCAATCATGGCGGGCGGCAGATCGAGGCGTTGATGCCGTCGATCGATTGCCTGCCGGCAATCGTTCAGGCGGTCGGCAGCCGTGCGACTATCATTCTCGATAGCGGCGTGCGCAGCGGCCACGATGCGGCCCGCGCGCTCGCGCTCGGTGCACAGGCGGTATTCGTCGGCAAGGCGTTCCTCTGGGGTATTGCGGCGATCGGCGAGGCCGGGCCTCGTCACGTCATCGATCTGTTGATCGAGGAACTGCAATCCTCCCTTGGACAGATTGGTGCACAATCCATCGTCGAGGCGCGCGCGGCGGCGATACGCCATCCAGATGCCGTCACGTTCGCTGATCAGCCTCGCTTGGCATAGATTTCATCCCTGATCTGTCATTGAAGCAATGGTGTTCTCCGGCACCCCATTGTAGGGGAACGTTTTGCTGGAGCGCGACCCGTTCGACAGACGAGCCGTGCTTCCGGAGTCTTGTCGTCTGTTGATGGCGAGCCGCTTCGCTCGAAAAAAGCTCTGGGAGCCCGGATGTCGGTCGTCGCCGAAACCTCTCTCGAACTGGCCACCCACGACGATGCGCTGGCACGGCGCAATGCCCGTATTCTGGCGGTTGCCCAGGCTTTGGCTGGCGCCAACAATACCGTCATCGTTGCCACCACCGCCATTATCGGTGCGGTCATTGCGCCCGACAAAGGTCTGGCGACGCTGCCGATCACCATGATGGTTATCGGCATGTGGGCGGGGACGCTGCCGATCGGCTATCTCGCGCGGCACCACGGACGTCGCTTCGCGCTGCAGAGCGGCTCGGTATTCGGCGTCCTGTCCGGCCTTATTTCATGCTTCGCGGTGCTGCAGGGTTCCTTCACTATGCTGCTCGTCGGCACCTTCTGCGGCGGGCTCTATGCCGCCGCGCACCAGTCCTACCGCTTCGCGGCAGCAGACACGGCAAGCGAGGCGTTCCGCCCGAAAGCGGTGTCGTGGGTATTGGCGGGCGGCATATTCGCCGGCATCCTTGGCTCGCAACTGGTGATCTTCACCAAGGACCTGTGGCCGCCTTATCTGTTCGCCGCGACGTTTATCGCGCAGTCGCTGGCGGCGCTGCTGGCAGCGGGAGTGCTCGCCTTCGTGCGTGTTCCGAAGCTTGCCGCGCACGAGATACAAGAGGAAAGCCGGTCGCTGCTGGTCATGCTGCGGATGCCGCGGTTTGCGGTGGCAGTAATTTGTGGTGTCGTTGCCTATGCGACGATGAATTTCATGATGACTTCGGCCCCGCTGGCCATGGTCGATTGCGGTCATTCCGTCACCGACGCCAGTCTGGGCATCCAGTGGCATGTGATGGCGATGTACGGACCCAGTTTCTTCACCGGTGCACTGATCGTCCGTTTTGGCGTCGTGCCGATTATCGGCGGCGGCATTGCGCTGCTGCTTGCGGCGGCGGTGGTCGGCCTCTCCGGGCTGACGGTCGGCCATTTTTGGTTCGCGCTGATTCTCCTCGGCGTCGGCTGGAATTTCGCCTTTGTCGGCGCCACGACCATGGTGACCGCATGTCACCGGCCGGCGGAGCGGAACAAGGTCCAGGCGTTCAACGATTTTCTGGTCTTCGGCAGCATGGCCCTGGCCTCGCTGGCTTCCGGCCAGGTGCTGGCGACCTTGGGCTGGACCTTTGTAAATGAAGTGTTTTTCCCGGTGACGCTGTTTGCGGCGGCAACGCTGCTGTGGCTTGCCATGCGGGAGCGCGTCCGGGCGGCCTAGCGCGCCCGGCGGAGGCCTCGGCCCAAAGTAGTCTGTCGACGGCCGGGCGGGCTGCATTGCGTCGCTGTTGTGTTTTTGGCATTGTCCCGCCGATTTCAGCCCGGGGGGGCTCTGCAGGCCGCTGTCGGCCGCCCGCGACGCCCACAACTCCATATCCGAGGATCTACATGTCACCTCTTTGGTCGATCATTCTGTGCGGCTGTCTTGCCATCGTTTATGGCATTTGGGCCATCGGTTCCGTCATGAAAGCCGACGCCGGCACCGCCCGCATGCAGGAGATTTCTGCTGCGGTACGCGAGGGCGCCCAAGCCTATCTGAAGCGCCAGTACACGACGATCGGCATCGTCGGCGTCATCATCTTCGTGATCCTCGGCTGGGGACTGGGATGGCTCGTCGCCTTCGGCTTCGCCATCGGCGCGATCCTGTCGGGCGCGACCGGCTTCATCGGCATGAACGTGTCGGTGCGTGCCAACGTGCGCACGGCGCAGGCGGCCATCGGCTCGCTGGGCGGTGGTCTGTCGATCGCCTTCAAGGCGGGCGCGGTCACCGGTCTGTTCGTTGCCGGTCTCGCATTGCTCGGCGTTGCCGGCTACTACGCCTTCCTCGTCGGTTCGCTCGGCAAGGTGCCGAATGACCGGCAGGTGATCGATGCCCTTGTGGCGCTCGGCTTCGGCGCGTCGCTGATTTCAATCTTCGCGCGTCTCGGCGGCGGCATCTTCACCAAGGGTGCCGACGTGGGCGGCGATCTGGTCGGCAAGGTGGAAGCCGGCATCCCGGAGGACGATCCGCGCAACCCGGCGACCATCGCCGACAACGTTGGCGACAATGTCGGCGATTGTGCCGGCATGGCCGCCGACCTGTTCGAGACCTATGCGGTGACGCTGGTCGCGACCATGGTGCTTGCCTCGATCTTCTTCGCTGGCGGTCCGCTGCTCACCAGCATGATGCTCCTGCCGCTCGGCATCGGCGCGGCCTGCATCGTCACCTCGATCATCGGCACGTTCTTCGTGCGGCTCGGCACCAGCCAGTCGATCATGGGCGCGCTGTACAAGGGCTTCATCGCCTCGGCGGTGCTGTCGCTGTTCGCGATCGCCTATGTGGTGCACACGCTGATCGGTTTCGGCCCTCTACAGGGCGTCTCGTTCACCGGCCAGGATCTGTTCCTCTGCGGGGTGATCGGTCTCGTCGTCACCGGCCTGATCATCTGGATCACCGAATACTACACCGGAACCAATTTCCGTCCGGTGAAGTCGATTGCACAGGCATCGGTGACCGGCCACGGCACCAACATCATCCAGGGCCTGGCGGTGTCGCTCGAATCGACGGCGCTGCCGTCGCTCGTCATCATCGCCGGCATCCTCGGCGCCTATGGGCTCGCCGGCCTGTTCGGTATCGCGATCGCAGTGACGGCGATGCTGGCGCTGGCCGGCATGGTGGTCGCGCTCGACGCGTTCGGCCCGGTCACCGACAATGCCGGCGGCATTGCCGAAATGGCTGGCTTGCCGCAGGAGGTGCGCAAGTCGACCGACGCGCTCGACGCGGTCGGCAACACCACCAAGGCTATCACCAAGGGTTACGCGATCGGCTCCGCCGGCCTCGGCGCGCTGGTGCTGTTCGCGGCCTATAATGAAGACCTGAAGTTCTTCATCGCCAACTCGGCACAGCATAGCTACTTCGCCGGCGTGAAGACCGACTTCGCGCTGACCAACCCCTATGTGGTGGTCGGCCTGCTGTTCGGCGGCCTGCTGCCGTATCTGTTCGCGGCAATGGGTATGACCGCCGTCGGTCGGGCTGCCGGTTCGATCGTCGAGGAGGTGCGGCGCCAGTTCCGTGCCGACCCCGGCATCATGACCGGCAAGTCGAAGCCGGACTATGGTCGGGCGGTCGACATGCTGACCAAGTCGGCGATCAAGGAAATGATCATTCCGTCCTTGCTGCCGGTGCTGTCGCCGATCGTCGTTTTCGTCGCCATCTACTTCATCGCCGGCGGCGGTGCGGTCGGCAAGGGCGCGGCGTTCTCGGCAGTCGGCGCGATGCTGCTCGGCGTCATCGTCACCGGCCTGTTCGTCGCCATCTCGATGACATCGGGCGGTGGCGCCTGGGACAATGCCAAGAAGTACATCGAGGACGGTCACCACGGTGGCAAGGGATCCGACGCCCATAAGGCCTCGGTGACCGGCGATACCGTCGGCGACCCCTACAAGGACACGGCCGGCCCGGCTGTGAACCCGATGATCAAGATCACGAACATCGTGGCGCTGCTGCTGTTGGCGATTCTCGCGCACTGACGAGCACTGATGAAAAGGCGGGGTATGGGCTATTGCTCATGCCCCGTCCGCTCAGTCGGTCGAATCGAAAAACGAAAAAAGCCCCACGCAATTCCGTGGGGATTTTTCTATTGTTAGGTCAGTATCTTATCCGACTATCTTGAACAAGAGCCGCAGATAATTGAGTTCTTCGCCGCCGGTTTCGGTTTTCTGGCTGACGAAGTCGAAGACCTTGCCGTCCTTCATCCCGTAATTGGCAAGGCGCCGCACGCGGCGATCCTTGTCGAAATAGATGGCAATGACCCGTTGATTGGTCACTTCGTCGGGCAAAAAGGCAACGGGACGCTCGGTTCGCTGCGAAATGTAATAAAACGTCTCACCGCTGACGGTCGCGACCGTGGAGGGAGTGCCCATCACGATCAGTACCTGATCCTGGGATGCGCCGATCTGGATCTGCTCGAGCGCGCCGTCGGGCAGGACATAGCCGCGCTGGAAGGTTTCGCCAAAACTGCCGCAGCCGCCGAGACCCGCGGTCAGAAGAGCCATCGTGATGATTGCCGCTGCTCGTCGGGCGCGGCCGGTCCGGAATGTCTTGTCTGCCATTTCGCTCTTGCATCTGCGGGTACGGTAACGTACCCGGCGCCCCAAATACTGAAACTGCCCAATCCCGCGAATGTGCCCGATGATATGGACCCGATTTCACCGCCAGCCGAAGCGCGGCAACATTGCCGGCCTGTATGGCATGATCGTGGCGCAGGCGCGATCTCCGTCCTTCTATCGTGATCTCGCGGTTCCCGATACCGTTAATGGCCGTTTCGACATGATCGTGCTGCACTTGGCGCTCGTCATGTGGCGGTTGACCGGGACCGGACAGGAGGCGTTTTCGCAGGATCTGTTCGACACATTCTGCCGCGATATGGACGGCAATCTGCGGGAGATGGGAATCAGCGACCTGAAGGTTCCCAAGGAAATGAAGCGGATGGGCGAGGCATTTTACGGCCGTATCAAGGCTTACGGCGCCTGTTTTTCGGCCGACACGGACGCGGCTCTGGCGGCGGCGATCAGTCGCAATATCTACGGCAAGGCCCCTGACCAGATGCCCGACGGCGGCAGTGTTGAGGTTGGGCGGATGACCGCCTATACGCGGGCAGCCGCACGGATGCTCCAGGAGCAGGAGACCGCTGGTCTCACGGACGGCCGGATTCGGTTTCCCGATCCGGCTGCGTGCTGAGCGCGCCGGCACCGAACAGCAGAGGACATTGCGATGACAGAACCGGACAAAAGCCGCATATCTTGGCACGTCCCGGTGACGGTCGCCGAGCTGCCGGAAGCGGGTCGACATGTTCACCTCGAGGCGCCGGAAACGGCGCGGCGCGAGATAGCGGCCTTCGCTGAGCTGCGTGCGCTTGACAGTTTGGAAGCCGACTTCGATGTCACGCATCGCGGCGACGGGGTGCGGGTGCGCGGGCGGGTGAGGGCGCGCGTCGGACAGACCTGTGTCGTCACCCTTGAACCCCTCGACAATACGGTCGACGAGGCGGTCGATTTGAGCTTTTCGCCGACCGCTGCTGCGCCGAAACCGGAGCTGGACGCAGTCGACTTCGATCCGACAGGACCGGAGCCGCTCGAGCCGATGCCCGGTGGCGCGGTGGACTTGGCGGCGCTGGCCGTTGAATTCATGCTGCTTGGGCTCGATCCCTATCCGCGTAAGGCAGGAGTTGAATTCGAACCGGTGGCGATCGGCAACACTACCGAGGCCGAGGCTGACACGCCTCCGCACCCCTTCGCAGGATTGGCCGCCCTGAAGGACCGCGAGAGCCCCGGAGATCGATAGGTTGTTTCAGGATTGCCTTCTAAAACAATAGCTTATATAGGAATTTTAATGTTGTGCGGCGTTGTGAGCGTCGGTGTGTCACCCAGTTGTCATGGCTCATCGAGCCGCTATTGTCGCAAACGGAGGCAGCGTCCGCCTTCGGGGATTCGCTTTTCGCATTCCAGCAACGGCCCGATTGCGACGGCCAAACAAGTGGCCAAATGTCAGAACGGACGTTAGGCGGCTGAGCGTCAGGAAGCGTCAGGCAAACGGAGAGCGCGGCGTCACGCCTTGGCGGCGCTGTGGAAGATCAACCAGGAATGCGCAAGGCTAACGCGCCTTGGAACCACCGCGAGAGAACGCCGCCCGATGCCCAATAATGTCCGTATCGCTCTCGACGCCATGGGTGGCGACCATGGCGCGTCCGTGGTGCTGCCGGCGGCCGAGATCGCGCTGCTGCGCCATCCGGATATCGAGTTCACGCTGGTCGGCGATACGAAAATCCTCGAGCCACTTCTGGCTTCGCATTCGCGACTGAAGGCGAACGCCAGGCTTGTCCACACCGAGATCGCCATCAAGATGGACGACAAGCCGAGCCAGGCGCTGCGCTATGGCCGCGGCAAGTCCTCCATGTGGCAGGCGATCGACGCGGTGAAGCGGCAGGAAGCTGACGTCGTGGTCTCAGCCGGCAATACCGGCGCGCTGATGGCGATGGCGCGGTTCAACCTCAAGATGCTGGCCGGGATCGATCGTCCGGCCATCGCCTGCCTGTGGCCGACCGTCAAAGGCGAGACCATCGTGCTCGATGTCGGCGCCTCGATTGGCGCCGATGCGGCGCATCTGGTGGCGCTGGCTGGTATGGGCAGCGCCATGGCGCGGGTCTTGTTCGACCTCGAACGACCCACGGTCGGCCTGCTCAATATCGGCATCGAAGAGGTCAAGGGAGTCGAGCAGGTCCGAGAAGCTGGCCAGCTTCTGCGTGAACGGCCTGGACGCCATTACGAATATCTCGGTTTCGTCGAGGGCGACGACATCGGCAAAGGCACGACCGACGTAGTGGTGACCGAAGGGTTCGCCGGCAATATTGCGCTGAAAACTGCCGAGGGGACGGCCCGCCAGCTCGGCCAGTATTTACGCAGTGCAATGAGCCGCACCTGGCGGGCAAGACTGGGCTATCTGTTGGCCCGGCAAGCGTTTAAAACGCTGCGGGAAAAAATGGACCCGCGCCGTTCGAACGGCGGAGTCCTGCTCGGCCTTAACGGCATTGTCATCAAGAGCCACGGCGGCGCGGACGCTGAAGGGTTCGCGGCGGCGATCGACATTGGATACGACATGGTGCGTTACGAATTGCTCGCCAAGATCAATCAGGTGCTATTGCCCGACGAGGCTGGCCCGGCCCCTGCTGCCGACATCCGCGAGGCAGCAAAGTGACGCAAATCCGTTCGGTTGTTATCGGGTGCGGCTCGTATCTGCCGGCTCGGGTCCTCACCAATGCTGATCTCGCCAAACAGGTCGATACGTCCGATGAATGGATCGTCCAGCGCACTGGCATCCGCATGCGCCACATCGCCGCCGACGGCGAGCTGACCTCCGATCTGGCATTGCGGGCGGCACAGGCGGCGATCGCGAACGCGGGCATTGATGCGCAAAGCATCGACCTGATCGTGCTGGCGACCTCGACGCCGGACCAGACTTTTCCCGCCACTGCGGTGTCGGTGCAGGCGGCGCTCGGGATCACTCACGGCGCGGCTTTCGATCTGCAGGCGGTGTGCTCGGGGTTTGTCTTCGCGCTCACCACCGTCGACGGCCTGCTTCGCACCGGAGCCTATAAGCGGGCACTGGTGATCGGCGCGGAAACCTTTTCGCGCATTCTCGACTGGCAGGACCGGACGACCTGCGTGCTGTTCGGAGATGGTGCCGGCGCACTGGTTCTGGAAGCCCAGGAGCAGCCGGGTACGCGGGAGGATCGCGGCATTCTCACCTCGCACCTACGATCGGACGGCCGTCACAAAGCCAAATTGTTCGTCGATGGCGGGCCGTCATCGACCAGCACGGTGGGCAAGTTGCGGATGGAGGGCCGTGCTGTATTCAAGCACGCCGTCGCAATGGTCACGGATGTGATCCGCGACGCCTTTGTTGCGACCGGCTACACGGCCGACGATCTCGACTGGTTCGTCCCGCATCAGGCGAACAAACGGATCATCGACGACAGCGCGCATAAACTCGGTATTGCACCTGAAAAAGTAGTCATTACCGTTGACCGGCACGGGAATACCTCGGCCGCCTCGATCCCGCTGGCGCTCGACGTTGCCGTTCGCGATGGGCGGATCCAGCGTGGCGATCTGGTGATGCTCGAAGCCATGGGGGGCGGCTTCACCTGGGGCTCGGTGCTGGTGCGCTGGTGAGAGCCTGGCCGCAGCCTTGCCTGCGACCGCGCTTTCCCCGTTGACCCGGGCAGGGCCTGCACCGTAATATCATTGAAATTTCAGTTAGATATCCTTCGCCGGGAGCGGGGCAGGCGATGACCGGTAAAACCATAACGCGGGCCGATTTGTGCGAGGCCGTCTACCAGAAGGTTGGGTTGTCCCGCACGGAATCGGCCGCTCTCGTCGAATTGGTGCTCAAGGAAATCACCGATTGTCTGGAACGGGGCGAAACCGTGAAATTGTCGTCGTTCGGCTCGTTCGTCGTGCGCGAAAAGGGCCAGCGCATCGGACGGAACCCGAAGACTGGTACCGAGGTGCCGATTTCCCCGCGGCGCGTGATGGTGTTCAAGCCGTCGGCGATTTTGAAGCAGCGGATCAACGAGCAGGACATTGCTGAATAACGGCGTTTTGCCGCAATGAAGGAGATGGTGGCGTTGGACAACAAGGCGCCGGACGCATTCCGCACCATCAGTGAAGTAGCCGACGAGCTCGATGTTCCGCAGCACGTTCTGCGCTTCTGGGAAACCCGGTTCCGTGAAATCCGGCCGATGAAACGCGGCGGCGGGCGCCGCTATTACCGTCCTGACGATGTCGATCTGCTGCGTGGCATCCGGCATCTTCTTTATGGCGAAGGCTATACGATCCGTGGCGTCCAGCGCATCCTCGCCGACGAGGGGACGAAGCACGTCCAGACCGTCTGGCAGCAGGCCAGAGCATTGGAACCGCCGCGTCACTCGGCACAATCCGACGATACCATCGAGGACGAGGAAGAGAAGGAGGCGCCGTCGGGGCGCCGTGGCTTGCGCGATCGCCTGACGTCGCTGATCGGTGAGGATCTCAACGAGCGCGACCAGCACCCGCCGCGGCATGAGCCGCCGCTGCAATCGGCGCCGGAGCCGCATATCGACACCGGAGAACGTAAACGCATAAATCCGCCAGAGCATCGGCCGTCGGCGCCTGTGGCGACCATGGTGCCTCCGGTCGCGATGCCGCAGGACAGGGTTCCGCGCGAGGATCTGCGAAAACTTCAGGCGGCACTGCACGAACTCGGAGAATGCCGCAAGCTGTTGCTCGCTGGTTTGGGGACGCCTGCACGCAATACGGGCGCGCAGGCGGAGTGAGCCATCGCCGATAACAGGTGGTAAGGGCTCGCGGCCCGCCTTGTGTTAACGGGCGCTAGCCTTCACGATCGCCGCCAACTCGCCCTGTCGTGCAATCTCGGCACTCATAAACTCGGTATATTCCTGCGGAGAGTTCGGTGCCGGCGGTGGTCTCATGCCGAGAGGCTCGAGCTTCTTACGAAACTCCGGCGTATTGACGGTCTCGTTCAAGGCTCTGTTCAGCTTCTCGATGATCGCCGGCGGCGTGTTGGCAGGAGCCGAAAGGCCGATAAAGGCTGTGTGATCGAATCCCGGATAACCGACTTCATCCATCGTTGGGGTGTCGGGCAATTCGGGCAAGCGTTTCGCGCTGGCAACCGCCAGAACGCGCGCCTTCCCGTCGTCAACGAGCGGCTTTGCGCTCGTATAAAAAACCCATGCTGCTTGTACTTCACCTGTCAGCACAGCGGTCGCTGCCGGCCCTGTTCCGCGATAGGCGACGCTGACGATATCGGTGTCGGCGAGCTTGTTGAGTTGAGCCACGGCGATTGCGGGCGAGGTTGCGGGGCCCGACGTCGAGAAGCTCACTTTGCCCGGGTTCGCTTTCGCATAGGAAATGAGGTCTTTAACCGTTTTATGCGGCGAGCTTGCATTGGTGATCAGGACAAGTGACGGCCCGTTGGCAATTTTGCCGATGTGGCTGAATTCGGTGGCTTTGTAGGGGACAGACAGATAGTGCAGGTTCTGGGTTTCGGCAGTGGCGCTGGCAAGAAGCGTATAACCGTCGGGTGCGGATCGGGCGAAGAATGCCCCGCCGATTGTGCCTGATGCGCCGGGCTTGTTCTCCACGATGATATTCTGCCCGATCTTCCCCTGCATCTCGGCTGCCAGCAGACGCGCGGGCACATCAGAAAGGCCACCGGGTGCAAAGGAAACAATTAAAGTAATTGCGCGGTTCGGATAGTCGCTTTGAGCGATCGCGCCGCTGGATATCGAAGTCAGAAGCAGCGCGGCGCCGATCGCCTTGAGTGTTCTAGCGTTCATTTTATTCCTATCGGTGTGACGGGGCGGCGATATAACGTCAACGCCTGCTGTCGGGCATACTGGCATAATTGTCGCACACTCCATGCGAGCCTAACGTCAGCTTTCCATCACAGCCGAAGACCTTGCTGAGGCGCACCTTGATCGCCGCGATGGCCGGTTGCGACGGGTCGACTCTATGCGCGTGTCGTGAGGTGTTCAGCGGCGACGGTCGGGTCGCTCGCGGCGTGGGTGCGGCCGCAGTCCGGCGCTCAGGAGGTTCGGCGACCTGTCACGAAGGGAATCCGGCGAGCACTAGGCTCAAGTTTCCAGGAGACAGGTCTGATGCCGGGTTCTCGCCGTGAAACGGCGTTGGAAACAATGCCGGCGGCAGCGCAATTATTTTTTCAAACGGCCACAACCGCAGATGGGGTGACGGCGTTTATCCGCGGGGCGGGCAATCGCTTGCGGGATGCCATGACCCATGCTCCGAACAATTGGAACGCGTCCGGATCGTTCTTGTACGCGACCACAGTAGTGGCGTTCATCATCGTCTCTCCCAGCATCGTAGCACTGGCTCATGATTCCGGCATGGGTTGGTCATATCCTTGGGAATGCTGCCACGATCATGACTGTGTCGAGATCAACGAAGGTCGGGTCCACACATCGCCGGACGGTTATGTGATCGATGGTCATTTCATTGTGCCGCAATCCAAAGTGAGACGGAGCCCGGATGGGCACTATCACGCATGCTTCCCGACTCCGGATAAACTGTTGTGCTTCTTCGCGCCGCCGATGGGGAGTTGAAGGAAAAAGACCTGCTGGGCGAGCGAGGCTATTGGAAGCTAGGCGACGTGGCCCGGATCGTTGTTCGGCAGGATCTGCTCGGCTTCCTTTCGTGTCATCGGTGCAGGCTTGAGATCTGGATTTCCCTTGGCGCCACCCAATGTTTTCCGAGCCTGATCGTCCTCCGTTTCGCGCTCTGGATGGATCCGTACGTTTTTTGAAGACATGGAGTGCCTCCTCATATTTGCTGATCCAATATGAATCAGTATTTTATTGATGACGACATTCAGGTTGAAGGCGATGTTCAGCGTACGTCGTTCGGTTGTCGGCGGATACGGCCGTCGCCGTTCTGCTCTCCCCGGATGATCGCGTAGAAGCAATCGAACATCACATTGCGGCAACAGATGGTCGGTGGAACGGAATGGTGCGGGCCGGTGGTTGTTCTCGCGCTTGTATCGGGAACGCCGGTCGCAGCTCCGATTCCGGGGGATCCTGTCAGTCAGAATTTCAAGGGTCGCAACAGGAGCAGGGCGTTCCGGTTCACAGCATTCGAATGGTGGGTGTCGATGATTTGAAGCCGGATATCCGCTTCGAACTCGAGGAACTGTCGGAACGTCCTAATCAAGAAGAGCTAAAATCCGTATCGGCGATCATATCGACCCGGCGTCTGAATGGGGGTCGATACAAAAGGAGAAAGGATGCCTCGACGCAGATTGTTGCAGTCGATGTTGATGAAGAAGAGGCATCACGACCGTAATCATACGGAGGACCGTACAATTACACGCGGATTTTGCCCTGAGCCGCTTTTCCGGCTCTGTGGTGGCGATCCAGCTTTTCAGCGAGATTGATGACCGCAAGCCGATCTTTTGTGGTGAGAGACATAAAGGACCGATAAAGCCTCAGACCGTCCCGCTTCAGGACCTCCGTTTCGGAAGGTTGCGGAAACTGGACGACGTTGTGGGGGGATGTGCGGTTATGCATGTTGACCTTTTCTGGCCAAAATCGAATTGGATCAAATTCGATCCTACTCTTGTTATATATAGCGCTGATGATCGGCTCGCGACAATTTGCCAGCGGAAATCGTCGACGAAAGTGCAGTTAAGGTTAGCCCGGTGATTTGGGAAGCCACGGAGTTTCTGAGGCCACGGCTTACTTTTATTAATCAAAACTCGGTCGATCTCGGTGTCGTAATACGGTCTTGATGTGTCGATGCCGCCGAGAGACTGCAGTGGCGCTGTCCGCGCGCCGATCAGCGTAGAAGCCGATCAACGTAGAAAACGTCGACCGATTGGCGGCCGACATAGCGAAGCGGACGTAAGGTTCTGTTGCTCTTTGACGGGGAACGCTTTCAGCTCGGCTTCGAGCTATCCAACAGAAATTCATGCGTGGGATTTTTGATCCGGAACGATCTCAGCCTGCGTCGGGGGCACTTCAAAAGGTCCAGGTCCGTCTCTCGAAGCCCTCGCGGCTATAGGAGGCCGTCGCAGGCAGACAGTTTTTTTGACACACAGATCCCGTCTGGCACCCGTCCGTATCCCGGGCATGAGAGGCTGATCTGGTCGGCCACCGTTGGAGCGCGAGCGAGACTTGCGGCCGCATTTTATGCAGCGGCGGATCGACGCTACCGGGGTTTCGGGAGAGAAGGCCGCCAGGCTGATCCGTCACGAGGGATGGCAAGGCGGGATCGAAACGCAATAGACGATGGCAAATTCGATCTTGCGGACTCGCCAGCCGCCGACCGTTCCAAGATCATTCTGTCGTGACATGCGCAACCATCGGCCATCCGGCCGATCTCCTGTGAGTGATGGTTGCTGCCCTCACACGACGATAAAAGCACAAGAACGTCTAGAGAACAAAGTTCGGGACTCGTTCGGGACTTTCTGCGGCCAAACGTGTCATTTGTGGCCTTTTTGTTCCCAATTCAGGCTTGGCGCGACCTGGAGCCGTTTGCTCAAAGCCTTTGATCTATTAGCCTTTTTTGGTCGGGGCGAGAGGATTCGAACCTCCGACCCCCAGTCTCCCAGACTGGTGCGCTAACCGGGCTGCGCCACGCCCCGACCGGAACGGCGCGGACTATAGGGAGCCGTCTGCGCGGGTGCAACATGGCCGACCGGTTTCTTCGGCGCAGTCCACCGTCAGGCGCGCGACAGCGGTTCGCAGCCGGCTGCGATGGCATCTTTCGGCAGTTGCCGGCTGCGGAACGTTGCTGCCGATAATCCCCAGACAAGCCCCAGAATGAGGAAATAGTGCCGCCAATGGTCTGAGTCGATAATGAAGCTTTCCGCGACCTCGCCGACGAAGGTGGCATAGGCGGCGACGAGGTAGAGTTGCCATGGCGTGCGGATCAGCGTCGCGCGCAGGCCGACGATCAGAGTCGTGACGACGAGCGAGAGATAGGCCAGGCCGCCGACCCATCCGTAAACAAGGAAAGCCTGCAAATAGACATTGTGCTGCTGCAGGCCGAAAATCCGCCCGAACTCGAAGGGACCGAGCCCAAGCGGATGTTCGAGTAGCGTGGTGAGCGCCAGTTCCTGGAGCTGGAAGCGGCCGCCAGTGCCGACATCGTAGGATTGGATCAGTTGTGCGCGTTCGAGCAGCATACTGCGCAACGAATCGACCGACAGCAGAACAACGAGCAGCGCGGCAATGCCGAACACGGCAAGCCCGCTCAGACCGATGATGCGCATGCGCTCATGCTGCGAGCGCGCCGTCAGGATCATCAATACGATCATCACAAGCCCTGACAGGGCCGTATGAAACCATGCGCCGCGGGAGAAGCTCAGGAATAGCCCGACGACGATGATCAGGCTGGCGGCCAGGGTCGGCAGGCGGATACCGCGGGCGATCAGGCCCTGGACCAGAAACAGCAGCGGCAGAATGAGAAACGGCCCGAAAACATTGGGATCCTTGAAGGTCGATTTGACGCGACCATAAAGCAGAAATTGCTCGGCCCCCGGAAGCGCCCGGAAATAGGCAAGAATACCGATCGCCGAAGCGATGACCGCCGATAGCACATAGGCCTTCTCGATGATGCGTATCCGCCGCATGTCGGTATCGCTGGCGACGAGGCAGGCAAACAGAATCGCAGCCACTGCGAGATAGATGGATACCGCCGCATATTGCAGCGGCTCTTGTTGTGTCGACAATTCAAACAGCGACAGTAGCCCGCCGACATTCAGCACCGTCAGCAGGATCACCATCGGCAGGATGTTGCGCGCGATAGTGACGCCGGCGAGGAGGCAGGCGATCGCAAGGATACCGACGAGCACGTCGTGCGGTGATGGCTCGATCATCGCGAACGAACTCGTCAGCACGGTGACGAACAGCGTCGCATTCAGCAGACGCTGCATCCATTGCGGTGCGGCGACCGCGTGATTCCGCACACGCCATCCTGAATCGGGAGTGGTGGGTCGCCGGAATGTTGCCTCGTCGGCGGTGATCAATAGGCGTTCTCGGTCTTGAGGAGCGCGAACGGAGTAACGGCGAGAATGTAGAGGTCGAACATCACCGACCAGTTCTCGATGTAATAGAGATCATGCTCGACGCGATGCTGGATCTTTTCCTCGGTATCGGTCTCGCCGCGCCAGCCGTTGATCTGTGCCCATCCGGTAACGCCCGGTTTGACCCGGTGGCGCGCGAAATAGCCGTCGACCGCTTCATCGTAGAGTTTTGTCTCGGCCTTGGCGTTGACCGCATGCGGGCGCGGGCCGACAAGCGACAGATTGCCCTTGAACACGACATTGAAGAGCTGCGGCAGTTCGTCGAGGCTCGTCTTGCGGATGAAGCGGCCAACGCGGGTGACACGCGGATCGCCTTTGGTGACGAGCTTTGCCGCCGTGGCATCGGATTTGTCGGCATACATCGAACGGAACTTATAGACCTCGATGAGGTCGTTGTTGAAACCGTAGCGCTGCTGCTTGAACAGAACCGGGCCACGACTGTCGAGCTTGATCGCCAACGCAACAAGCATCATCACCGGGAGTGCCGCAATCAGCAGCACGCCGCCGATGATCTTGTCGAACAGCCATTTGGTCACGACGTCCCAGTCGGCGATCGGCCGGTCGAATACGTCGATAACCGGCACTTCGCCGACGAACGAATAGGAGCGAGGCCGAAACTGCAGCCGGTTGGTATGGGCGGCGAGCCGGATATCGACCGGCAACACCCAGAGTTTCTTCAACATCTGCAGGATGCGGGCCTCGGCCGAAATCGGCAGCGAGAAAATTACCAGATCGACGCGCGTGCGGCGTCCGAATTCGACGAGATCGTCGACAGTGCCGAGTTTCGGCTGTCCGGCGCATTCATTGCCGGAACGGTCGTTGCCGCGATCGTCGAAGACGCCGATGACCTCGACGTCGGAATCCTTCTGTGTGCGCAGCGATTCAATCAGCGATGCGCCGGGCTCGCCCCCGCCGACGATTGCCGCGCGGCGGGTCAGTCGGCCCTGGCGTGTCCATTCGCGGACCAGCAGGAAAACGATGCGGCGGCAGCCGATCAGCGAGACGAGCCCGATGACATAGAATCCGCCGAGCCAGGCGCGTGAAAACTGTCCGCCCACCTTGGCGAAGAACGAGATCGCCATCGCGACGAGGAAAACGACGGACCATGCCGATGCGAGCCGCATATACTGTTTTTCGTGCCCGCGGAATGCTTGCACCTGGTAGATGTCGGCAACCTGGAAGGCGGCCATCGCGAGCACGGCGATACCGCCAATTGACACGAAATAGTACAGTTCGACGCCTTCGCGCGGGACGACGTAGACGAAGTAGACCGCAAGTCCGACGGCGACGATCAGCGCAAATTCGATCATGCGCACGAATCCGGCAAGAACGATCGGGGAGAACGCTGCCGGTGCGTGTTTGCCGGCGATGGACAGCGCCAGCGGCGACAGCTTTACGCTGCTTTTATTGTTGCGTGCGAGGCCGGAAAGGGCGCCCGGACTTAGGGAGGATGCGGCAGCCCGAATGGAAGAACGAGGGTCGACGTCACTCATGCCGTGCATCCTTTGGCCGGTCAGCAGCCATGGAAACCGGCGATATTTTTGAAATTTGAGACAATTCCTAAGTATAAAATCTCAAGAAAGATTTAGTGCTACCGCGCCGAAATCGTTAACGGCCGCTTACCATCGTCGGCGCAATGCAGATATGCCGGTTAAGTCTTGCCGGCCGATCCGGTCGGCGTCAGGGAACTGCGTTGCCGACGGCATCATGGCCTGCACGGTCGGTGACAGCGGAAATGGCGAGCTGCTGAAGCTCCTGCTGATAGGCGGCGATGATGCCTGCCACCATGGTATCCACCGAGAAATCGCTGGCGATACGCTCTCGAAGACGTTCCGCGTTGATGCCGGCGGTGTGCGGGTCGTCGAGCGCCTGACGGATAGCCTCGGCCAGCGCGACGCTGTCGCCGGGTGGGACGAGAGACCCGCTCTGTGGACCAAAAATTTCCGGTATCCCGCCGACGCGGGTTGCGACGAGCGGCCTGACGGCAGCCGCTGCTTCGAGGACAACATAAGGTAGCGATTCCGAACGCGACGGAACGACCATCATCTGCCCTTTCGCCAAGGCCAGACGAGCCGGCATCGGCGGGAGGAAACGCACCGCGCGCGCGAGTTCGAGTTCGGATGCCCGGGCGCGAAGGTCGTAGATGAGCGGTCCGTCGCCGATGACGCTCAAGGTTGCGGTCCGGCCGCTGCGATGAAGCTGCGACAGTGCTGCCAGCAGAACGTCGACGCCCTTGAGATGTCGCAGCTCTCCAAGAAATACCAGATCGGTGGCATCGCTCTCGAGCAGGACCGGATCGAATTCGGGGGCGCCGACACCATTGTGAATGACCCGCAGCGAGCCCCGCGGCTCGCCGATCTTCTTGCGGAAAGTGTCGGCAGCGTAAGCGCTCTCAAAGAGGTAAAGCGTCCGCCGCCGCATCAGCAGCCGCTCGAAGGCGAGATAAACCCGGCCGGAAAGCGTTTCAGGTCCGAAATGCAGACTACCGCCATGCGGTGTGAGGGCACGAATGATCCCGGCTGGAGCAGGGACGAGCCGGACATAGGCGCCGCCTTTGGCACCGTGGCCATGGATGACGTTGGCCTTTGTCTGGCGTGTCCGCTGCATAAGGTGCCGCACGACCGCCAGATCGGACGGATGAGGTAACCGCCGCATCGGAATGCGGGTCAGGCCGAGCGCAAGCTGCGGTGCAAGCGCGGCCAGGCGACGGCTTGCGTCTTCGCCCCCGGTCAGGTTGCTGACGACCATCCCGACTTTGTGGCCGCGGGCGATCTGTCCCTGCGCGACGTCCAGAACGTGCCGGAAGAGGCCGCCGACCGGCGACCGGAAGATATGCAGGATGTGGAGCGGTTGCATCACAGGGGCCTTTCCAGGCAGCGGCTTGCATCGGCAGCGCCGGCTGCTGCCGCGTCGTGCAAGACCAATCCCAAGACCAATTCATTGCCGGAACGGCGGTTAAGAAAATCTCACCGGGCGCGGTAGCCTCCGCGGGTTAACGCTACGGCAACCATAAATATGCGACACGGAGCCTCTGGGCTGAGTCCGTGCGCGTTGGAACGGTGGCATGCGATTTTCACTATCGTCGAAGACCGGAGGAAGCACGGATCGTCGGGTGATTGCCGGCGAGGAGGTGGACCTGGGGGCGCTCGGACGGGCGCTCTGGGGCAAGCGCCGCCGCATCGTGATTCCGACCCTTGTCGCAGCAGCGCTGGCCTTTGTCGCCGTCAACATGATGACGCCGCGCTACAAATCGGAAGCCCGCATTCTTCTGGAAACCCGGGAAAACGTATTCCTCCGGGCAGAGGCTGACAAGAATATCGAGCGTTCTCCGATCGACCCGGAAGCTGTGGCAAGCCAGATCCAGGTCGTATTGTCGCGAGACCTTGCTCGTCAGGTCATCAAGCGTGAGCGCCTTGCGGAGAATCCGGAATTCGACCCTCTCGTGGGCGGCGGCTCGGTGGTGCGCAGCCTGCTGGGGTTAGTGGGCCTGGGACGCGATTTGTTGTCCATGTCGCCGGAAGAGCGGATTCTCGAAGCCTATTATCAGCGTTTGAATGCCTTCGCCGTCGAGAAAACGCGCGTGATCGCAGTGGAGTTTACTTCCAGTAACCCAGACTTAGCTGCGCGGGTTGCCAATGCGATCGCCGAAGGCTTTCTGGCGATGCAGCAGTCCACCAAACAGGCACAAACTCGCGCCGCTAGCGACTGGCTGGAGAATGAAATTGCCTCGATGCGCAAGAAAGTCGCCGAAGCCGAGTCGAAGATCGAGGAATACCGGACAAAATCGAACCTCTATGTCGGCTCTAACAACAGCTCGTTGCCGAACCAGCAGTTGACTGAGGTCAATTCGCAGATCTCGGCAGCGCGGGCGCAGAAAGCCGACCTCGAAGCCAGGGCGCAGCAGTTGCGGGAGTTGCTGCGCTCCGGCCGTACGATCGATTCATCGGATGTTGCCAATTCGGAGTCGATGCGGCGCCTGGTAGAGCAGCGCAACGTACTGCGCGCGCAGCTTGCGGAGCAGTCCTCGACTTTGCTTGATCGGCATCCGCGTATCAGGGAGCTGAAAGCCCAGATTGCCGAAGTCGACGTTCTGATCCGCCGCGAAGGCGAGCGCCTCGTACGATCTTTCGAAAACGATGCGAGAGTGGCCGGTAATCGGATCGAGACGCTGACCGCCAGCCTCGATCAGGTCAAGACGATGGCATCGAAATCCAACGAGCAGGATCTGCATCTGCGGGCACTGGAGCGCGAAGGCAAGGCGCAACGCGAACTGCTCGAATCCTATCTTGCCAAATACCGTGAGGCGTCGGCGCGCGACAACATCAACGCGGCTCCTGCCGATGCACGGATCATCTCGCACGCATCGGTGCCGACGAAGCCGAGTTTTCCGAAGAAACTGCCGATCGTGCTGATCGTCACGCTTGCAACATTCATGCTGGCATCGGTGCTGGTTCTCACCGGAGAACTGCTGGCATCGACGCATGCAGACATTCCCGTCGGCGGATCTCGGGGCGAGCGTCCGGCGGTGTTCAGCGGTTTGATGCCGCGCGGACCAGAGCCCGATCTGACACCGCCGCCAACGCCTACGACGCCGGGCGGTCGGCGCGTGCGCTTCGGCTCAGCTGGGGGGCGGGCAGGGGGGGCGCTGACTGAAGCGGCGTTGGCACATCGCCAGCCGAGCGGGCAAGCTGCAGGTTCTTCAACTAGCGAAATGGAGCGTGCCTGGACGATTGACCAGATCGCAGCCGAGATGCGCGAAATAGGCGATGCCGGGCGCCGTGCGACAGTTGTCGGAGCGATGCGGAATGTCGGCACTACATTTGCTGCGGTTTCGCTTGCCCGGGTGTTGGCGCGCGATGCGAAGGTCGTCCTGGTCGATCTCGACTTCAATTCGCCGAATCTCTCGGTGATCTCGAACGACCCTGAAGCGCCCGGGATCGCCGATTTGGCTCGTGGCACGGCTTCGTTTGGTGACATCATAGCCGCCGACCGGTTCTCATCGGTGCATCTGATCGCGGCCGGCGATGTTGCTGCGGACGCGGCGGCACTGGCTGCATCGCCGATCCTTGCCGTAACGATGGAGGCGCTGGTCCGCACCTATGACCATGTGCTGATTGATGCCGGTACAGCAACCGATATCGATGCCGCACGGATAGCACCATTGGCACCGCGGGCGGTGCTGGTGACGGCGCATAGCGCCGACCGCGACACGCGAGCGGCGCGTAATCAGCTTCTCGATGCCGGGTTCACGGATGTCACGGTGATGCTGGGCGGCCCGCAGGCCGTCGCTGCCTGACGCGAGCGGACTAGCCTAGGCCTTGGGATTGCCGCTCTGGCTACGCCAGCGACGGGTCGTCTGCACCGCGGACCACAATATCGGCGTACGCTTGATCGTTCGTTTTGCCGCATAGGCGGCGCGGTGAGCGGCGGCGATCATGCGGCCCGCGGCCGATAGCGGGAGAAAACTGTCAAACAAGGGCTGCGGCTCGTTGCAGAACAACTCCTTGTAATGCGCTTCGCCAACCCCAAGATCGAAGATGTGCAAGCCGCGCGCGCAGGCGTTCTCAACCAGTCTGGTAAGCAGTAATTGGCCGGGGCTGGCCTGAGCCAGTTCGTCGCGCGCAATCGAATTGAACATTGTCGAGAACCGACCGTTGGCGACGACGCCGGCCGATGTTGCCGCAATGCGCTCGCCCGCGAATAGCGCGTAAGCCTCGATCACGGGCGCCGTATCGATCGCATGACAGGCTGCTTCAGCAATAAAATCGGCGACGCCGGGCTCGGCAAAGACATTGTCGACACCGAGTTCCTGCATGCGCTGGGCCTTCTGGTCATGGAAGGCGGTCAGGATGGCGGACACTTCGGCCGCCGTACGTGCTTTGCGGAATACGACGGCACCGTGCTGCTCGAGCGCACGCACGCGATTGCGGAGTTTCTTGCGCTTGTTGGCGCTCATGCGCGCAGCGAGCAGGGCATCGAAATCGGGTGTCAGTGTGCCGTAATAGGCGGGGTCGGAGGAGGGGCTGTGCGGCAGCAGCGCCAGCGGGTTCGCCAGACCATCCCATTGCCGCGGCTGGTTGAGAAGGATCAGCGCATCGGCTGCCAGTGCGAGCTGCTGCAGGAAAGCCTGCACGTCGTCGGCGCTGATGCGCTCCGCGACGTCGCGCCGCCAGATCGCGCTGTTGAAATTGGCGTGCTTGCCGCCGAGAAACTCCGCTTGCTGTGTAGCCCCGATCGTCCGTCTACCGAGTGGCAGCAGGCAGACCGGCGTGTCGGCGGCATCGAAGCCGACTGCGATCAGTGGCGTCAGACCCTTGCGGGCGCCGACATGGCGCTGCCAGGCGTGGAGAAGATCGAACCGCTGATAGGGCGTGAGCACGTTTGCAGGCAGCGCCTCAAGCCAGCGCCAGACGGGTTCGGCCTCCGCAAAGCTGTCGTACAGCCGGACGGTCGGTATGGCAGACCGGATGCGGGAGGCAGGGAAACTCATCATTGGATACCGGAGGCTGGTGAGGAACGCGCTCCGGCAAGGTTGCAAAGATTTGTCAATAGACTGTTGAGCGAATACTAGAGTGGAATACCCCTTTGATTTTTCTCAATGCTTTCAGACGGGCTGCTCCGAGGGGGATGTGAAAATGACACCGCATCCTCGCAGGTCGCTTAGCAGCTTAAGCAATTTTAACATTATATCGCGGTAGGACGCCGCGGCGCCGTGCTAGGAAGCAGGTTGCACGGTCCGGTTCGCTGTGAAGCTCATCTTGCAAAAACCAACGACGCTCGGTCAGATTCTTGACGACAGGAACAGCTTCAATGCGGTCCGCCTCATGGCCGCAGGAGCGGTATTTATATCGCATACCTTCCTGATCCTGCCGATCGGCCATCACAGCGAGCCGCTCGATGGGACCGCGTATAATCTCGGCCAGATTGCCGTTAACGTGTTCTTTTTCCTGTCCGGAATGATGCTGAGCCGCAGCTTTGCCCTGAAGCCGCATCTGACAAGTTTTGTGGCTGCGCGCATGCTGCGCATCTTTCCAGCGCTCATCGCCTGCGGGCTCGTGACCGCGTTCGTGATCGGCCCGCTCAATACCACGCTCGATCTTGATGCCTATTTTCGCGATCCTGCCACGACCTTCTACCCTCTGAAGGTGGTGTTTCAGTTCAGCAAGGTGCCTCTGCCCGGTGTCTTCACCACCAGCATTGAGCCGGGCGTCAACATCCCGCTATGGACCGTCAAATACGAACTCCTTGCCTACTGCACCTTCCTGCTTGTCCCGATCTGCGGGCTTTTTGGGTCCCGCGTATTTGCGAACCTGGCGACGATCGCTCTGGGTAGTCTGCTGATCGTTTCGGAAGGCAGTCACGCCTTCGAGTCCTCGTTTGTCGGTAGTCTCGTTCGCTTCGGTTTCTGCTTTACACTGGGAATGCAGGCCTTCCTGCATCGGGATGCCATCCGGCCATCGTGGCCGCTGGCGATCGTGCTTGTTGCCGCCGCGTTTCTCGTCACCGCGCTGCCGTTCGCGCAACTGGCATCGGTAGTCGCCTTTGCCTATCTGGCCATCACCATCGGTGCGACGCCCTTGTCGGTTGTCACAACGATCACCAATCGTGTCGATGTATCTTACGGTCTCTATCTGTACGCATTTCCCATTCAGCAGGCCACGATCGCAAAATATGGTACGACGCCTGCGCACGCCGTCTATGCGACGATCCTGGCGGCGCTCGGGGCCGTGATTCTGGCCACGCTGTCGTGGTTGTGGATCGAAAAGCCGGCCCTTTCTCTCAAAAAGTCGTTCGCCCGCCACCGCCCGCCCTTGGCCGCCGAGTAAGGGAGACGCATGACCGCGCTGAAAAACACCATCATCCGGAGCGGACTGAACGGCCTGTATTTCAGCGGCGGGCATCATGTTTTGCGTCCGGTGACCGGCGGGGTGGGATTCATCCTGACCTTTCATCACGTCCGGCCGGCGCGCCCGGATCCGTTCCAGCCGAACCGGTTGCTGGAGGTTACGCCAGCCTTTCTGGAACAGGTGCTCCAGCAACTGGTCCGCGCGGGGATCGAGGTCGTTTCGCTCGACGAGATGCACGACCGCATGGTTCAGCAACGCTTTTCGCGCCGTTTTGCATGCCTGACCTTCGATGACGGCTATCGGGATAACCTGCGTTTTGCCTATCCGCTGCTCAAGCGGTTCAACATGCCGTTCGCGATCTATCTGCCGACCAGCTTTCCGGACAGGTTCGGCGAATTATGGTGGCTGACGCTCGAACGGGTGATCGCGAACAGCCCGCAGATCGAATTGGCTATCGACGGAGACAAGCAGGTCTTTGAATGCCGGACGGCCAACGAAAAGCGACGGCTGTTCGGGCTGCTCTATCGGTACCTGCGGCAATTGCGCACGGAGGATGCGTTGCGGAGCGTCGTACGCGATCTTGCCGCGCGCTATCGGGTCGACATTCCGGCGCTATGCGACGAATTATGCATGACCTGGGATGAAATCCGCGATTTGTCGCTCGATCCGCTGGCGACGATCGGCGCCCATACGGTCAATCACGTGATGCTCAAAAAGATCGCCGATGCGCGCATCGCCCGGTCGGAAATGGACATGAGCCGCAACGTCATCGAAGCGGCGATCGGGGCGAGACCGGCGCATCTGTCCTATCCGGTCGGCGATGCGACTTCGGCCGGCCCGCGCGAGTTTCGAATTGCCGCTGAACTTGGCTTCAAAAGCGCGGTAACGACGCGGCCCGGTGTCCTTTTCAGCGCACACCGCCATCATTTGACGGCGTTACCGCGCATTTCGGTCAACGGCGAGTTCGCACAGCGGCGCTACCTGAAGGTCTTGACGTCGGGAGCGGCGACCGCAATGTGGAACGGTTTCCGCCGCGTCAATGTCGCCTGACGCGGCCGGCGTCTCAGGCTTTCTGCATCCATTTGACCAGCGGCATGGCGGGCGGGACCCAACCGAGACCGACGACCACATAATAGACCGCGGCGAGCCAGCCGTTGATCGAGGTCAGCGCTGATTGCGCCAGCGCCATGCCGACGAGCGACCAGACGATGACCAGCGCGAAGAGAAGGAACGTACCGATCAATTTGCGGGTTCTTGCGTGCATGGCGCCTCAGTTCCGACGCGATTGCGGCATCTGACGCAGGTCTATATGGTCCGCGCGATCCCCTCGCAAGGTCATTTCCTGTATCGGACAGTCATGGTCGAGAACACTCCAGCTATCGGGGCCCGGCGGCGCGCCGTACGATTGTGGCTCCTCATCGTCGCCGCGATGATGGTGGCGACAGTCTTGGTCGGGGGAGCCACGCGGCTCACGGAATCCGGCCTGTCGATCACCGAATGGAAGCCGGTGCTGGGCGTATTGCCGCCGCTGTCGGAAACCGACTGGCAGGCCGAGTTCCAGAAATATCAGACGATCCCGCAATACCAGGAACTCAAGCGGGGCATGAACCTCGATGAGTTCAAAGTGATCTACTGGTGGGAATGGTCGCACCGTCTTCTGGCGCGTTCGGTCGGCGCGGTGTTTTTCCTGCCGTTCATTTTCTTCTTGTGGCGCGGCTGGATCGAGCCTCCGTTACGGAAGCGGTTGTGGGTGATCTTTGCGGGCGGCGCGTTTCTCGGCGCCGTCGGCTGGTGGATGGTCACGTCTGGCTTGAGCGAGCGGACCAGCGTGTCGCAATACCGGCTGGCATTCCATCTGACGCTGGCCTGTTTGATCTATGCGGCGGTCGTCTGGACCGCGCAGCAGGTGAGGCCCCGGCAGCCCGTGATCGTACCGGCGCGCATACGGCACTGCGCGTTACTGATCGCGGTTCTCGTGCTCGTGCAGATCTATCTGGGTGCGCTGGTTGCCGGCCTGCATGCCGGATTGAGCTACAATACCTGGCCGTCGATCGACGGCGCCTTCATTCCGGATGGTGCGCGTCTGTGGTTTGAATCGCCCTGGTGGCGGAATCTGTTTGAAAACCACCTGATGGTGCAGTTCCAGCATCGCATGCTCGCCTATCTGATCTGGCTGCTGACGCTGCTGCATGCCGTCGATACGCTGCGCCTGCCAAGCGGCGACCGCGCCAGATTCTATGCGTTGCTGCTGGCGGCCGCGGTTACGTTCCAGGTCGTCGTCGGCATCCTGACGCTGATTTATGTCGTGCCGCTCGATCTGGCGCTGACGCATCAGGGAATCGCGCTGCTGGTGCTGACCATCGCGGTGGTTCATGCCGAGCGTCTGCGGCATCGCGTCGAACACCGACCGATTGGTGTGCCGATGCCGCTCGCATCGCGGTAGCCGCAGGGCGTTGCAGCGTTTCTTGTAACGATATCGAGGAACAGGGACCGGACCGCGGGCTGAGCCACGGTCCGGCGGTTCCGTATCAGGCGGCGTTGAGACCTTCCTCGAGGTCGGCAATCAGGTCGGCCGGGTCTTCCAGGCCGATCGAGAGGCGCACAACGTCCGGCCCGGCGCCCGCCTGCGTCTTCTGCGCGTCGGTCAACTGCCGGTGTGTGGTCGAGGCCGGGTGAATGATGAGCGAGCGCGTGTCGCCGATATTGGCGAGATGCGAGAACAGCTTCACATTCGAGACCAGATTGACGCCTGCGTCGTAGCCGCCCTTGAGGCCGAAGGTAAACACGGCGCCGGCACCCTTCGGACAGTACTTCTTGGCAAGTGCATGGTAGCGGTCGCCCGGCAGGCCCGGATAGCTGACCCAGGCAACCTTGTCGTGCTTGCTCAGCCATTCAGCGACGGCAAGCGTGTTGTCGCAATGGCGCTGCATGCGCAGCGGCAGCGTCTCGACACCAGTGAGGATGAGGAAGGAGTTCATCGGCGAAATCGCCGGGCCGAGATCCCGCAGGCCGAGCACGCGGCAGGCGATGGCGAAGGCAAAGTTACCGAAGGTCTCGTGCAACACGATGCCCTGATACTCCGGCCGCGGCTCGGAGAGCATCGGATAACGTCCTTCCTGCGACCAGTTGAACGTGCCGCCATCGACGATCATGCCGCCGATGGAGTTGCCGTGGCCGCCGAGGAATTTCGTCAGCGAATGCACGACGACGTCCGCGCCGTATTCGATCGGTTTGCACAGATAGGGCGTCGCCAGCGTATTGTCGACGATGAAGGGGATGTGTGCCTTGCGCGCGATCTTGGCGATCGCTTCGAGATCGACGATGACGCCGCCCGGATTGGCGATGGATTCAACGAAGATTGCCTTGGTTTTCGGCGTGATTGCGCGTTCGAACGAAGAGATGTCGTCGGGGTCGGCCCAGACGACGTTCCAACCGTAGTTCTTGTAGGCGTGATTGAACTGGTTGATCGAGCCGCCGTAGAGCTTCTTGGAGGCGACGAATTCGTCGCCGGAGCGCAGCAGCGTGTGCATGACGATGAACTGGGCAGCGTGTCCCGAGGCAACGGCGAGGCCCGCGGTGCCACCTTCTAGCGCGGCGATCCGTTCTTCGAGGACGGCGTTGGTTGGATTGCCGAGCCGGGTATAGATGTTGCCGAATGCCTGCAGGCCGAACAGCGAGGCGGCATGATCGACATCGTCAAAGACGAACGATGTGGTCTGGTAGATGGGGGTCGCGCGTGCGCCGGTCGTCGGGTCGGGCTGCGCGCCCGCATGAATGGCAAGGGTCGAAAAGCCGGGGGTACGCTCTGTCATGGTCGATCCTGAAAAATGGCTTCGTACGGGTTGGCCACAGCAGATGAACGCTGAGGATGGCGAGCGACGGTTATCGGGGCCGCGGCAGCACGCGTCAAGGCAAGCCCTTCACGGTGTTTTTCGTTCTTGCCAGACGGTGCGGAGGCGGCAGGCCAGCCGGCGGTAGGCTGGCTTGCCTTCGAGACGCGGCGGGGTGGCAAGATCGTTCCCCATTTCATCAAGGCCGGAGCATCAGGCCGCGGGAGAGTTGCTGTCCTCGGCCATTTCTTCCCGCTGTGCACGCTGGGCGGCGTCGGTTGCCTCGGTTGTGCCGCCGCTCATCGTGGTGCGATTGAGCGACATGCGCTGGACACCCTTCCCCATAATTTTGGCGCGCTTCGAGGAGAGCGTGCGTGAGTTGACGCCGATCCAGGATATCTCCGACGAGAGGCGGCCATATTCGATCTTCGGGCAGCGGTTCATCACCACTTTCAGGCCGTTGTCTTCCGCAAGTTTCGCCGCCGCGTCATCGCGGACGGTAAGTTGCATCCAGATGACACGCGGTTTCGGGTCGAGCTTCAGTGCATCCTGTGTCACCGCCATCGCATATTGCGAGGCGCGGAAGACATCGATCATGTCGACGGGCTCCGGAATATCGGCCAACGACGCATAAATCGTCTGGCCGAGCAGTTGCTTGCCGGCCTGGCCGGGATTGACCGGGATCATCCGATAGCCGCGTTCGAGCAGATATTTGAAGGCGAAGTAGCTCGGCCGGTTCTCCTTTGGTGACACGCCGACCATCGCGATGGTTTTAACGGTGTTGAGGATGCCGCGAATGTAGCTGTCGGCGTAGGGGAGATCGTGATTCATGTCGTGAACGAGCCTTGAACGAGCTTTGGCTTTCGGGACCCTGTGTCGGCCGCTGCCGGACCGCCAAGCTCCCGTCGGAGCTTCCGTGCCGCAATGCGAATACCGGACGGAGACGACGCCTGTGTTTGTGGCTATAGCGCAATTGGGCGCCTATGTCAGATCATGTGTCTGAAGGCCGCCTATGCCTATCGTCGAAGCTGCAGGGCCGCGAGCGGGCCGATTCCAATCATCCCGACTGCCATGCAAAGCACAGCGGTCGTCGCAGCCTGGTCGAGACAGACCGCGCCGCAGCGGGCAAGGTCCATCGCCGTCAGGCCAGCGGCAAGGCTCAATCCCCACGCCGCGCCGGCGAGTGCCAGATGCGGCAGGCGGCGGTGGCGGAGCCGCAGGATAACGAAAGCAGGAGACATATCGATTCCTCCTTCTTCAAGAGCCGCTCTGCTTCGTCAGCGGTCGGTCCATCGGGGTGGGCGCTTGTCGACGAAGGCGCAGATGCCTTCCTCGGCGTCGCGGGCCATCATGTTCTCGACCATCACCTCCGATGCGTATCGGTAGGCTGCGGCAAGACTCATCTCGGCCTGACGATAGAACGCTTCCTTGCCGATCTTCACAGTGTAGCTGGACTTCGATGCGATCCGGCGCGCCAGTGCCATCGCTTCCCCGCATTCGCGGCCAGGATCAATCACGCGGTTGATCAGGCCGATCCGTGCCGCGTGCTCGGCATCGATCATCTCGCCGGTGAGCAGCATTTCCATCGCATGTTTGCGCGCGACGTTGCGCGACAGCGCCACCATCGGCGTCGAGCAGAACAGGCCGATATCGACGCCCGGCGTTGCGAATTTGGCTTGCGTCGAGGCGACGGCGAGATCGCAACTCGCGACCAACTGGCAGCCTGCGGCGGTGGCGACGCCGTGCACGGCAGCGATCACCGGCTGTGGTAGCGCGACGATCTGCTGCATCATCGCGCTGCAGGCGGTCATGATGGTTGCGAAATAGGCACGCCCGCCGTCGGCGTCGCTGCGGCGCGCCGTAAGTTGCTTGAGATCGTGGCCGGCGCAGAAGGCGGGGCCTGCCGCGGCGAGGACCACGGCGCGGATTGCGCGATCGCCGGCGATCGCCGTCAGCGCATCCGACAGATCGACCAGCATTTCTTCCGACAAGGCATTGCGCTGGGCAGGGCGGTTGAGCGTCAGAATCGCGATATCGTCAAGGCGCTCGCTCAGTATGGCGGCTGGCGCGTCCTGGCTGCCACGGTTGGGCTGAAGGGTCATCGAATATTGTCCTGCCATGGCGGGGCGGTATCGCCGGCGGCGTTTTGCCTGTGTCGTGCCGCTATTGTATCCCGTTCCGGTATTCGGTTCCGCCGCATCTGGTCCTTTCGCAGCGCCAGCCGCGGAGGTGCGGCAGAGAAGCTGCAGAGGAGATATTCTCAGATGGCGGCGCCGGTCCTGTCGGTCAAGGAAATTGAAACGCTGCTGCGCAGTGAGTTTCCGCAGGTGTTCAATGCGGACAGCGGCCTCAGCATTGCCGACGTCACCGGCACGGGCTGCCGTGTGGTGCAGGCCTTTCGCGAGAGCTTTGTCCGGCCGGGCGGGACAATCTCCGGTCCGACGATGATGGCGCTGGCGGATTTCACCATGTATGTCGCGGTGCTCGCGGCTGCCGGTCCGGTGCCGCTCGCGGTGACCACTAATCTGAATATCAATTTCTTGCGCAAGCCGGCGCAAACCGATCTGGTGGCCGATGCGCGGCTCCTCAAACGTGGCAAGCGGCTGGTGGTGGGGGAGGTTCTGATCCATTCCGGCAGCATCGCCGAGCCGGTGGCGCATGTCACTGCAACCTATTCAATACCGCCGCCACCTTAATCTTGGGTACTATAATACCTATTTTATAAATGTTTGATTTAACGTGAGTTTTTTCATTTGATCTGGATTGACGGAATCCCCGCGAGTGAGCTACTGACGGCGCCGGAATTCACGTCACAAGACGTCTGCGGTGCGGGCGTTTTTGCGAGGAACGAACAATGAAAACCTTTTCGGCCAAGCCCGCCGATGTTGAGAAGAAATGGGTGATGATCGACGCCAGCGGCGTCGTCGTCGGCCGGCTCGCCACGATGGTGGCGATGCGGCTGCGCGGCAAGCACAAGCCGTCTTACACCCCGCATGTCGACGACGGTGACAACGTCATCGTCATTAACGCTGCAAAGGCGGTGCTGACTGGCCGCAAGCGCGACCAGAAGGTCTACTACCATCACACTGGCTATCCAGGCGGCATCAAGGAGCGCACCGCGCGTGCGATCTTCGAGGGCAAGTTCCCGGAGCGGATCGTGGAAAAGGCGGTAGAGCGCATGTTGCCGCGCGGTCCGCTTGGCCGCGTTCAGCTTGGCAATCTGCGCGTCTACGCGGGCCCCGAGCATCCCCATGAGGCGCAGAAGCCGGAAGTCATCGATTTCGCTGGCGCCAGCCGCAAGAACAAGAGGGCCGTGTAATGGCTGAGACCATGCAATCGCTCGACCAGCTGTCGACACTCAAGCCGGCTGCCCCGGAAGCGCCGGTTTATACGCAGAAACTCGATAAGCAGGGTCGCGCCTATGCCACGGGCAAGCGCAAGAACGCCGTTGCCCGCGTCTGGATCAAGCCCGGCGCCGGCAAGATCATCGTCAACACGCGGCCGGTCGAGCAGTTCTTCGCACGCCCGGTGCTGCGCATGCTGATCCAGCAGCCGCTTGTCACCGCCAACCGTCTTGGTCAGTACGACGTCGTTTGCACGGTGTCCGGCGGCGGTCTGTCGGGGCAGGCAGGTGCTGTTCGCCACGGCCTGTCGAAGGCGCTGACGAATTTCGAGCCCGAACTGCGTACGGCTCTCAAGCGCGGCGGCTTTCTCACCCGCGACTCGCGCACCGTCGAACGCAAGAAGTACGGCAAGGCGAAGGCCCGCCGGTCGTTCCAGTTCTCGAAGCGCTGACGCGACACCTGCTTATGGCTACGAAGGGCGCACCTTTGGTGCGCCCTTTTTGCTTATGGGTCGTTTCTAATTTTCACTGTTGTTTCATTGAATTCACGCGATCCACGAAAGCATTGGAAAACCCGCATCCGCTACTGTGAATAGCTGGCCACGCCGCCGGCGCCGGCCTGGCGGAAATCTCCGATGCCCTCGCTCTCCGCAGCGTCCCCTGCGCTTGATATTCCAACTCTGCTGCTCGTTTCGATGGCGATCTCGATATTGCTCGGGATCGTGCTGCTGATCGCCTGGTGGCAGGATCGTGGCATGCGGGCGCTGGTGTGGTGGGGCGCCGCCTATCTGACCGGCGGCATCGCTATCGCGCTTTGGAACGCTCCGGAATATTGGCCGGTTGCGGTGGACATTCCGGCGGCGGTGATGTTCGCGGCCTGTGGCGCGATCCTCAACGGCATTCGACTGTTCTATGGCCGGCGGATCCTGCTCGTTGCGCCCTATGCAGGCGCACTGGTCTGGCTCGGCCTGGTGCAATTGCCCGATTTCGGCGAAGGGGGAAGCGGACGCGTTATCCTCGGTGCACTGATCGTATCGACCTATACGTTTTTCATCGCGCTCGAATTACGCAACGATCGGCGTAAGTCCCGGCAGTCGCGCACACTGTTGTTTGCCGTGCCGATGGCGCATGCGACGATCTTCCTCGTTCCGATCGTGCTCAACGAATTGTGGGCAAACTCGCCGGCGCCGATCTTCGGCAGCGCCTGGCTCAAGCTGTTTGCCGTCGAAACGATCCTTTACGCAGTCGGTACTGCTTTCATCGTGTTGCTGCTGGTCAAGGACTATCGTCTGGAGATCGAAAGGACCGCAGCCTCAACCGATCCGCTGACTGGATTGTTCAACCGACGTGCCTTTTTTGAAGCGGCGAACAGGCTGCGTCAGCAGGAAGGGCGTGCCGGCCGTCCCATCAGTATCCTGATGTTCGATCTCGATCGCTTCAAATCCGTCAATGACCGCTTCGGACATGCGGTGGGCGACGACGTCATCCGCCGGTTTGCGGGAACGGCCAGCGCCAGCATGCGCGTGAACGATATTGTCGCCCGGTTCGGCGGTGAGGAGTTTGCCGCAGTGGTTCCGGGTGGCCCGGAGGTGGCGGAACTGATTGGTGAGCGTGTGCGGGCCAACTTCGAGGCAGCCGGGGTTCAATTCGGCGATATTTGCCTGAGTGCGACAGTCAGCGTCGGTGCCGCGAGCGCGGCGGATGCGTCGGCGACGATCGAGCAGTTGATCGAGCAGGCCGATGCCGCGCTCTATGAATCAAAGGAGAAAGGCCGTAATCGGGTGACGGTTGCGGCCCCGACGAAGATTCATCCGCTGGTGCAGCACATCGCCGCTGCGCGGCTCGCCAATCTGCCGCGCATCGGTGCGCCGGGCATTGTGCCGCAGACGAATGCGGGGGGCGTCGTCGCCTGAGCAGTTGCGAGCGGCACCGTTGCGTGCCCAGCCTTCGTTCTGAGGTTGGATAAGAAAACGGGGCACCCCTTCGGGCGCCCCGCAGCCGTGCTTTGGCCGTGTCGTCAGCCCGAATAGTACATGTCGTATTCGACCGGATGAGGCGTCTGATCGAAGCGCAGCACTTCCGTCATCTTCAGCTCGATATAGCTGTCGATAAAGTCGTCGTCGAACACGCCCCCGACCTTGAGGAAGTCGCGGTCCTTGTCGAGGTTTTCAAGCGCCTCGCGCAGTGAACCGCAGACGGTCGGAATCTCTTTCAACTCGGCGCGCGGCAGATCGTAGAGGTCCTTGTCCATCGCATCGCCGGGATGCAACTTGTTCTTGATGCCGTCGAGGCCAGCCATCAGCAGCGAGGCGAAGGCCAGATACGGATTGGCGAGCGGATCGGGGAAACGCACTTCGACGCGCTTGGCCTTCGGATTGGTCGTATAGGGAATACGGCAGGATGCCGAGCGGTTGCGCGCCGAATAGGCGAGCAATACCGGCGCCTCGAAGCCGGGAACCAGACGCTTGTAGGAATTCGTCGTCGGATTGGTGAAAGCGTTGATCGCCTTTGCGTGCTTGATGACGCCGGCGATATAGGAGAGGCAGGTTTCCGACAGGTCGGCATATTTGTTGCCGGCGAAGGTCGGCTTGCCACCTTTCCAGATCGACTGGTGGATGTGCATGCCCGAGCCGTTGTCGCCGAAGATCGGCTTCGGCATGAAGGTCGCTGTCTTGCCGTAGATATGCGCGACCTGATGCACGCAGTATTTATAGATCTGCATCTGATCGGCCATCGAGGTCAGGGTCGCGAATTTCAGGCCGAGCTCGTGCTGGGCGGAGGCAACCTCGTGGTGGTGCTTCTCGACCTTGGCTCCCATCCGGGCGATGGCGCCCAGCATTTCGGAACGCATGTCCTGCGCGGAGTCCATCGGCGGCACCGGAAAATAGCCGCCCTTCGCCTTGATACGGTGGCCGAGATTGCCGCCTTCATAGCTGGTGTCGGAATTGCTCGGCAGCTCGACGGAATCGACCCTGAAGCTGACATTGTACGGATCGGACTTGAACTTCACGTCGTCGAATACGAAGAACTCGGCTTCCGGCCCAACATAAATCGTGTCGCCGACGCCCATCTGCTTGACCATCGCTTCCGCTTTCTTGGCGATGCTGCGGGGGTCGCGCGAATAGGGTTCGCCGGTGGTCGGCTCGAGCACGTCACAGACCAGTACCAGCGTCGTTTCGGCGAAGAACGGATCGATGCAGGCAGTCGCCGGATCAGGCATCAACTGCATGTCGGATTCATTGATCGTCTTCCAGCCGGCGATCGACGAGCCATCGAACGCCTGGCCTTCGGCGAAGGTGTCTTCTTCGATCATGCCGACGTCGAAGGTGACATGCTGCCACTTGCCGCGCGGATCGGTGAAACGGAGGTCGACGTATTTCACGTCGTTGTCCTTGATCATCTTCAGGACGTCTTTAGGCGTCGTCATCGGTCGCTTTCCCGTAATTGAGGTATGAGCAATGAGAGATTGCGGTGAGGCAATCGGGATCAGATGGCATCCATTCCGGATTCGCCGGTGCGGATGCGGATGGCTTCTTCGATGTTGGAGACGAAGATCTTGCCGTCGCCGATGCGGCCGGTCTGGGCGGCACGGCGGATCGCCTCGACCGCTTTTTCAACCATGGCATCGCCGAGGACGATCTCGATCTTTACCTTCGGAAGGAAATCGACAACGTATTCCGCGCCCCGGTACAGTTCGGTATGCCCCTTTTGGCGGCCGAACCCTTTGGCTTCGGTAACGGTAATTCCTTGCAGCCCGACGTCCTGCAAAGCCTCTTTCACCTCGTCGAGCTTGAAAGGCTTGATGACAGCCTCGATTTTCTTCATTGAACTCCTTCCCCGGCTTGCTGATGCCGCGGATCCGCCGAAGATGACGCGGATCGGCAACCTCTGAAGTTGACGACTTTCCGACCGCCAGCCTGTTCGCTGCCAGCCTTCGTCATCACCTTCGAACCCTCTCTTAGCAGGTGTCGTGCCAGATTGCGTCGGGGCGGAAATCGCTGATAGATCAATGATATGATAAATTGCCGATGGAATGACCAGCGGACACAGCGTCGACATGCCTCGCTGATGGGCGGCGTGCCTGATTTTTGTGCAATTGGATGAACAGAGGATGATCGATCCGACGTTGACGTGCGCATCAGGTGCCGGATGGCTGCGATGATCGAATTGCTGCAGACAGGGGAAATGTCGCGAGCTGACCGGCTGGCGATCGAGAGTGGGGTTGCTGGAATCGAGCTGATGGAGCGCGCAGGCGCTGCAGTGGCTGCTGCCGCGGTACGTTTGAGCGGTAGCGTCGGCCGCGTCCTGGTCGTCACCGGGCCAGGCAACAATGGTGGCGACGGATACGTTGCGGCGCGACTGTTGGCGGAGCGCGGGATGGCGGTCCGCATTCTGCGCGTCGGTCCGATTCCGGAAGGCGGGGATGCGGCGGAAGCCGTGCGTCGCTGGGGCCGCCCGGTGGAGGCGGCGGATCCCGGGCTGATTATGCCATGCGATCTTATCATCGATGCGATCTTTGGTGCCGGGTTGGCGCGCCCCATCGAGAGACTTGCCGCGTCTATGGTCGCCGCGATCAATGGAGCAGGTATTCCGGTCGTTGCTGTCGATCTGCCGAGCGGTATCGCGGGAAATTCGGGAGCGGTAATGGGCAGCGCTGTTGGCGCGACTGAAACGGTGACCTTTTTCCGCCGCAAGCCGGCGCATCTGCTTCTTCCGGGACGAGCTTTCTGCGGTACTGTTCAGGTAGCGGATATTGGCATCCCGGCGGCCGTCCTGAACGCTATCCAGCCACGAACCGCAGCCAACGAGCCGCCATTGTGGCAACACGCGCTGCCGGCCCTGAAACCGGATGGTCACAAATACGACCGGGGGCATGCTCTTGTCATTTCGGGCGGGCTGGCCAGCACGGGCGCGGCGCGGCTGGCGGCACGTGCAGCACTGCGGGCGGGGGCGGGCCTGGTCACCATCGCCAGCCCGCGCGAGGCACTTGCCGTCAATGCGGCAGCCAATCTGTCGATCATGGTGCGTCCGGCGGATGACGCCCAAGAGGTCGCCGCCCTCCTCGAAGATCACCGGATCAATGCCGTGGTCCTCGGACCGGGAGGCGGCGTCGGCCCCGCCATGCGGGAGACGGTGCGGGCCGTTCTGGGAACCCGGGCGGCCGTGGTGCTCGATGCTGACGCTATTACCAGTTTTGCCGACGCCCCGGAGGCGTTGCTCGCGGCGATCGGAGGTCGCGGAGCAGCAACGATCCTGACGCCGCACTCAGGTGAATTTGAACGGTTGATCAAGCACCTAGGTGCTCAAATTAAAGATAAATCAAAACTTGAAAAAGTGCGCGTAATAGCAGATATATTCAGGGCTATTTTTATCCTGAAGGGCGCTGACACGGTTGTTGCTGCCCCCGGCGGGGTGGTAGAGGGCGCCTCCGGTGGCTCTGGAAAAGAACAGGGGCGCGCTGCGATCGCGGCGAATGCGCCCCCATGGTTGGCGACGGCTGGTGCTGGCGATGTCTTGGCCGGCATGGTGGCCGGGCTCTTGGCGCAGCGTATGCCTGCCTTCGAAGCTGCTGCTGCCGCCGTCTGGCTGCATGGCGAGGCCGCCAGCGCCTTCGGGCCGGGGTTGATCGCGGAGGATCTGCCGGAAGTGCTGCCACAGGTGTTGCGCCGGTTTCCCTCATATCAGTGTTGACCCAGCCGTGGTGCGTTGCGGTTGCCGGGGCCTGAGGCAGCCGGATTGCCGCAAAGCCGGCTTGGCGCAGCAAGTTTTCGCGTGATATAGACCGCGCCGCGCGCCGGCTCCGCTTCATGCTTGCGCGCGAGCGCGGACATTCTGCGTACCCGCGATGAAAACGTATTTCGGGGTGTCCTGCGGGCGTGGCGGAATTGGTAGACGCGCTGGATTTAGGTTCCAGTGGCGAAAGTCGTGGGGGTTCAAATCCCTCCGCCCGCACCACGGCGAGTATCGAATTCCTGCCGCGTGCACGGTACAAACTCCGCGACAACGAGATTAGCTTGAAAATTGGCCCTAGCCGAACAACTGGCCGAAGAACACTGTGAGAGAGACCATGAACGTTACTGAAACCCTGTCCGAAGGCCTCAAGCGCGAATTTCGTGTCGTGGTGCCGGCGACCGATCTCGCTGCGAAGGTGCAGGAGCGACTGAACGAGCTCAAGGACCGGGTGCAGATCAAGGGCTTCCGCCCTGGCAAGGTGCCGATGTCGCACCTGCAGCGTCTCTACGGCCGCTCGGCGATGGCTGAGACGATCGAGAGCACCGTGCGCGACACCAATGCGCAGATTTTCTCTGAGCGCGGGTTCAAGCTTGCCGCCGACGCCAAGGTGACGCTGCCGACCGAGGAGAAGGAAGTCGAGAAGCTGATCGAAGGCAAGTCCGACCTCGACTACACGGTAGCGATCGAGATCGTACCCGAGATCAAACTTGCGGATTTCAAGTCCTACAAGCTCACCCGCCTGACCGCCGATGTGCAGGATTCCGAAGTCGACGAGGGCATCGAGCGCATTGCCGCCCAGAACAAGCCCTTCGCGGCACGGGCCGAGGGCGAAGGCGCCGAGAAGGGCGACCGCGTGGTGATGAAGTTCGTCGGCAGCATCGACGGCAAGCCGTTCGAGGGCGGAGCGGGCGACGACGTGCCCGTCGAACTCGGCTCGAACTCGTTCATCCCGGGCTTCGAGGATCAACTGGTCGGTATCAAGAGCGGCGATACCCGGATCGTCAACGTTACCTTCCCGGATCCTTATCCGAGCGCGGAATTGGCCGGAAAAGCCGCATCATTCGAGGTGACAGCGAAGGCCGTGGAGGCACCGGGCAAGGTCGAGATCAACGATGAGTTCGCCAAGGGGCTTGGAGTGGAATCGCTCGCCAAACTACGCGACGCGGTGAAAGAGCGGATTGCCTCCGAACACGGCACCACCTCGCGCCAGCTCATCAAGCGGGCGCTGCTCGACGAGGTCGACAAGAGCCACACATTCGATCCGCCGCCCTCGCTTGTTTCTGACGAATTCGAGCGTATCTGGAAGTCGACCAATGACGAACTGAAGTCGCAGGGGCGCAGCTTCGCGGACGAGAATACCACCGAGGAGAAGGCGAAGGCCGATTACCAGCAGATTGCAAACCGGCGGGTGCGCCTCGGCCTGGTACTGGCGGAGATCGGGGAGAAGAACAATATCACGGTGACAGACGAGGAAGTGAACCGGGCGCTGGTAGAGCGAATCCGACAATTCCCCGGTCAGGAACAGAAGGTGTGGGAATTCTACCGCAACAACCAGAGCGCGCTGGCTTCGCTGCGAGCGCCGATTTTCGAAGACAAGGTGATCGACTTCCTGCTCGAACTCGCCGACGTGACCGAGAAGAAGGTCAGCCGCGAGGAGCTCTACAAGCAGGAGGAAAACCAGGACACGCCGGCGGCTTGATCCCCGCAAGCCACAAGAGGTCGGCGCGCGCTGGACAAAATAGCGCGTGCCGGACAGGCGGAGGGGCTGGAGAGGGGCTAGACTTGCCCCGGAGTTGGAGATTCGCTGCAAGCAGGCAGCCGGGTTCGTGAGCGAGCTTACAAACGAGCCTGCGGCTGTCGCGTGGTGACCGGACGATGATCAAGGATCTGAGATGAGAGACCCCGTCGATACCTATATGAACTATCTCGTTCCGATGGTGGTCGAGCAGACCAACCGTGGAGAGCGCTCATACGATATCTATTCGCGCCTTTTGAAGGAGCGGATCATCTTCATCACCGGCCCGGTCGAGGATCAGATGGCGACGCTATGCGTCGCGCAGCTTCTGTTCCTCGAGGCGGAGAATCCGAAGAAGGAAATCTCGATGTACATCAACTCCCCCGGTGGGGTGGTGACATCGGGAATGGCGATTTACGACACGATGCAGTTCATTCGCCCGGCGGTATCGACGCTATGCGTCGGACAGGCCGCCTCGATGGGCTCGCTGCTGCTCGCGGCCGGTGCCAAGGACATGCGCTTCGCACTGCCTAATGCCAGGATCATGGTGCATCAGCCATCCGGCGGGTTTCAGGGGCAGGCGACGGATATCATGCTGCACGCGCAGGAGATCCTGAATCTGAAGAAGCGGCTCAACGAGATCTATGTGAAGCATACGGGCCAGTCGCTGAAGAAGATCGAGGATGCCCTCGAACGCGACTACTTTCTTACCGCCGACATGGCGAAAGAATTCGGGCTGGTCGACAAGGTCATCGATCAGCGTCCGCAGGAACTGGAGCCCAAGCCGGCATAAAATGAACCGAACGATCAGGGTTCCGGCGCTGGGGACTGGCCGATTTGCCGCATAACCACCACAAATGGCAGGCTTTTGGCTGGCGTTATCATTAATGGAATCTTGATTGTCTGGCCGTTAGCATGCTTCGCTTAGAGTGCGCTAGGCTGCCGACGAATCCCGGGCCGGCGCCGGTCGAGGCGAGGGAGACATCGAACGAGCTTACCGGCTCGGAACTTGCTTCCAGGATGAACGGGCGTCCTTACGCCCGACGGAGACGCGAATGAGCAAAGTTGGCGGCAGCGATTCCAAGAACACTCTTTACTGCTCGTTCTGCGGCAAGAGCCAGCACGAGGTGCGTAAGCTGATTGCCGGGCCGACGGTGTTCATCTGCGATGAATGCGTCGAACTCTGCATGGATATCATCCGCGAGGAGAACAAGTCCTCGCTGGTGAAGTCGCGTGACGGCATCCCGACCCCGAAGGAAATCCGCAAGGTCCTCGATGACTACGTCATCGGACAGGATCATGCCAAGAAGGTGCTCTCGGTCGCGGTTCACAATCACTACAAGCGGCTCAATCATCAGAGCAAGCACAACGACGTTGAACTGGCGAAGTCGAATATCCTGCTGATCGGACCGACGGGGTCCGGCAAGACGTTGCTGGCGCAGACGCTGGCGCGCATCCTCGACGTGCCGTTCACGATGGCGGATGCGACAACGCTCACCGAGGCCGGCTATGTCGGCGAGGATGTCGAGAACATTATCCTGAAGCTGCTGCAGTCCGCCGATTACAATGTCGAGCGCGCGCAGCGTGGCATCGTCTATATCGACGAGATCGACAAGATATCGCGCAAGTCGGACAATCCGTCGATCACCCGTGATGTTTCGGGCGAGGGTGTCCAGCAGGCGCTGCTCAAGATCATGGAAGGTACCGTCGCGTCGGTGCCGCCGCAGGGTGGACGCAAGCACCCGCAGCAGGAATTCCTGCAGGTCGATACGACCAACATCCTGTTCATTTGCGGCGGTGCGTTCGCCGGCCTGGAAAAGATCATCTCCGCTCGCGGCAAGTCGACCTCGATTGGCTTCGGTGCCAAGGTTTCGGCACCTGAAGATCGCCGTACCGGCGAGATCTTCCGTCATGTCGAGCCGGAAGACCTGCTGAAGTACGGCCTGATCCCCGAGTTTGTCGGTCGCTTGCCGGTGGTGGCAACGCTGGAAGATCTCGACGAGAACTCGCTGAAGATGATCCTGACGCAGCCGAAGAACGCGCTCGTCAAGCAGTATCAGCGGCTGTTCGAGATGGAGAGTATCGACCTGACGTTTGCCGACGAAGCACTCGGCGCGATCGCCCGCAAGGCGATCGAGCGCAAGACCGGTGCGCGCGGACTGCGTTCGATCATGGAGAGCATCCTGCTCGACACAATGTTTGACCTGCCCAGTCTCGAAGGGGTTGAGGAGGTGGTCCTGTCGAAGGAAGTGGTCGATGGAACCGCGCGCCCGCTCTACATTTACGCGGACCGCGCAGACCGCGAAAAGGATGCTGCTGGCGGCGCCAGCGCCTGATCTTTGCCGGGTGCAGTGTCCCCATGGCGTCTGGGAATCAGGCGCACTTGGGAGACGGGCGTTCCCGATGGGCCATGCCGGTATCCCGGCTGTTGTGGCGCCTGTGATGCCGGCTGGCCGGCCTCGCCACGGACTTGCGGCACGGGCTGGATTGTGATCGGACCCCCGGAAAGCCGGTGGTTTGAAATCGGGATGTCTGAAATCGGACTGCGGGCTGGCCACGCCTCGAAAGCTGGGCATGACTTGCGGGGGGAGAGACGCCCACCTACGTATAGTAGCCGAAACGTACTAGCGTACGAGGAGTTTGCGATTCCGGAGATGACGCGCGGCGTTCGGGCCGGGTTAAGTCTCCATTCTGACTGCACTTGTCGACGACGCCACTATGGGTCGAAGACTTGGGGCACAACATAAGGAACTCAGGCGATGACCACTGCCAAGCCACGCGCTCCGCTGCAACCTGGTGAGACCAAGGCCTATCCGGTCCTGCCGCTGCGCGACATCGTGGTGTTTCCGCACATGATCGTGCCGCTGTTCGTCGGCCGCGAAAAGTCGATCAAGGCCCTCGAAGAGGTGATGCGATCCGATACCTATATTCTGCTCGCGACGCAGAAGAATGCCTCGGATGACGATCCGGCAACCGACGCGATCTTTGAGGTCGGTACGCTGGCGAGCGTTCTGCAGCTCCTGAAGCTGCCCGACGGCACCGTCAAGGTGCTGGTCGAAGGTGCCGAGCGCGCCAGAGTGCATCGCTATACCGACCGCAGCGACTATTACGAAGCGGACGCCGAAGTGCTGACCGACGACCCCGGCGAGCGCGTCGAGGCGGAGGCCATGGCCCGCTCGGTGATTACCGAGTTTGAGAGCTATGTGAAGCTCAACAAGAAGGTGTCGCCCGAGGTTGTCGGTGTGGTCCAGCAGATCGAGGACTATGCCAAGCTCGCCGATACGGTCGCATCGCATCTGGCTGTCAAGATTGCCGATAAGCAGGGCATTCTCGAAACGCCGTCGGTGACTCAGCGCCTTGAGAAGGTGCTCGGTCTGATGGAGAGCGAGATTTCCGTCCTGCAGGTGGAAAAGCGCATCCGGACCCGCGTCAAGCGGCAGATGGAGAAGACGCAGCGCGAGTACTACCTCAACGAGCAGATGAAGGCGATCCAGAAGGAGCTGGGTGACGACGAAGGCAAGGACGAGCTTGCCGAACTCGAAGACAAGATCAAGAAGACCAAGCTCTCGAAGGAAGCGCGAGAGAAGGCGCAGCATGAGCTCAAGAAGCTCCGTCAGATGTCGCCGATGTCTGCGGAAGCGACGGTCGTGCGCAACTACCTTGATTGGCTGCTGTCGATCCCGTGGGGCAAGAAGTCGAAGGTCAAGTCCGACCTCAAGGCGGCCCAGGACCTCCTCGATAGCGACCACTATGGCCTTGAGAAGGTCAAGGAGCGCATCATCGAATATCTTGCGGTTCAGCAGCGCGCCAACAAGCTGACTGGCCCAATCCTGTGCCTCGTCGGGCCTCCCGGCGTCGGCAAGACTTCGCTCGGCAAGTCGATCGCCAAGGCGACCGGCCGCGAATTCGTGCGCGTGTCGCTCGGCGGTGTGCGTGACGAGGCCGAGATCCGTGGTCACCGGCGGACCTATATCGGTTCGATGCCGGGCAAGATCATCCAGTCGATGCGCAAGGCAAAGTCGTCGAATCCGCTGTTCCTGCTCGACGAAATCGACAAGATGGGCGCCGATTTCCGCGGCGATCCGTCGTCGGCGCTGCTCGAGGTTCTCGACCCCGAGCAGAACGGCACGTTCTCCGATCACTATCTGGAGGTCGAATATGACCTCTCGAATGTGATGTTCATCACCACGGCGAATACGTTGAATATTCCCGCGCCGCTGATGGATCGCATGGAGATCATCAGGATCGCCGGCTACACCGAGAACGAGAAGGTCGAGATCGCCCGCAAGCACTTGATCCCCGCGGCGATCGCCAAGCATGGCCTCGAGTCCAAGGAGTGGTCGATCGACGACGAAGGATTGCTGCTGCTGATCCGTCGCTACACCCGTGAAGCCGGTGTGCGTAATCTCGAGCGTGAGATTTCGACGCTGGTGCGCAAGGCGGTCAAGGAGATCATGGTCTCCAAGAAGAAGGCCGTTGCGGTGACGGCGTCGAATATCGACGACTTCATCGGCGTGCCGCGCTTCCGCTACGGCGAGGTCGAGGACGAAGATCTCGTCGGCGTGGTTACGGGTCTGGCCTGGACCGATGTCGGTGGCGAGCTTCTGACCATCGAAGGCGTGATGATGCCGGGCAAGGGCAAGATGACGGTGACCGGCAATCTGCGCGACGTGATGAAGGAATCGATCTCGGCGGCAGCATCCTATGTCCGCTCCCGGGCAATCGCCTTCGGCATCGAGCCGCCGCTGTTCGAACGGCGCGACATCCACGTCCACGTTCCGGAGGGGGCGACCCCGAAGGACGGGCCTTCGGCAGGCGTCGCGATGGTGACGTCGATCGTTTCGACGCTGACCGGCATTCCGGTGCGCCGTGATGTCGCCATGACAGGCGAGATCACCCTGCGTGGTCGGGTGCTGCCGATCGGTGGCCTGAAGGAGAAGCTGCTGGCGGCCGCGCGCGGCGGCATCAAGACGGTGTTGATCCCGGAGGAGAACGCCAAGGATCTGGTGGAAATCTCCGACAGCATCAAGAAGGGACTGGAGATCGTCCCGGTGAGCCGTATGGACGAGGTTCTGGCGCGGGCGTTGGTCCGCAAGCCCGAGCCGATCCAGTGGGAAGAGAAGCCCGCCGCCGTCGAGAAGCCGGTGGATGGCGAAGCGCCCGGTCTTACTGCGCACTGACAGGCGATGCTAAACGGCGGCGGCATCCTTCGGGGTGCCGCCGTTGTTCTTTTCGGAGGGCTGCGGAGCGGATAGCGTCATGCCGTTTTGAGTTGGCGCGTGCAGGAGTTTTCCGCTTCTGGCCGAGGCAGAGCAGAACGCCGGTTCCTGCTTAAGGCGTTTTTCTCACGCGAACCGGTAGCTACTTCGTCCAAAAACGCTATAACGCGGCACGCACGTACTAGTTTTCAGGGCGATTAGCTCAGTTGGTAGAGCGCCTCCTTTACACGGAGGATGTCGGCGGTTCGAGTCCGTCATCGCCCACCACTTAAATAGTATCTATTTGTTATTCCTTATATTTTCGTTCCAATTCTCTCACCTTTTCCTCGGGTGAGGGAATAGACGTTCCGGAATCGTTCGGCAGCAGCTTCGTCATGGCGTCTTTTGCCAGCCGTCCGCGGTCACCGTCCAGGCGTGGATAGCGTCGGGCACCGGATGTCCTGACAGTGGAACGTAGTAGCCTCGAGAGCCGGCCGAAGAGACAACTCCGCAAGCTCAAAGGAACAAGCTCAAACAGGCCGTTCCAAAGGGGAAAAGCCCAGAAAAGCAAAGGCAGGAGCGGGGACCGCGCCTGCCTTTTCTCTGCTCAGCCGAGCACGAACTCGCGGGCGCTAGATTGCCTCTTTGAGCTCTTTAGCCGCACGGAAGGCAACTTTCTTGCTTGCCTTGATCTGAATCTGTTCGCCTGTCGCCGGATTGCGACCCATGCGTGCCGCACGCTTGCGCACCTGGAGGATGCCGAGGCCACCGATGCGGATTCGTTCACCCTTCTTCAGGTGCTTGACGATATTGTCCACCAAATCCGTCAGCACGGTTTCAGCCTGCTTTTTCGACATCTCATGCTGCTCAGCAAGCGCCGCGGCGAGATGCTTCAGCGTGACGGTCGTCGGTGTTGCCGGCTTCCCAGCAGATGCTGTGGCCATGGGTCGGCCCTCCCTCGTTGCAACAGTGGTTTGGCGAACCGCCAATCACCCCTCCGGATTAGACGATTCGGGGTTATTCTGGCGATGATTCTTATCGCAAAACGGGCGGTTTCGGCGATCAACAGGGACGATTGGAGGGGCGTCTTGACTTGCTTTCGTCGGCCCTTTAAAGCCCGTGCATCGCCCGCGGGGGCGTAGCTCAGTTGGTTAGAGCGCTGCCCTGTCACGGCAGAGGCCGAGGGTTCGAGTCCCTTCGCTCCCGCCACTTTATCAACATCCTGATCAAGTGTTTTGCCGCCGTCCCGATGCCGGCGCGGCCGTCGCCTTGTCGGCGCCGCCGGCCCGGTAAGGGGGGGGCATCGTCAAGCTGAAGACGGCAAACCCGGCGGATCGAGCCGGTGGCATCCAGTTTCCGGCGTTGTCTACGGCAGCGGAACCAACAGGCGGTGCGTCCCCACGTTACCGCAATTTCTAGTGCCATCCGACGAATCATCGCGGTGAACCGTCCCCATTGGTCTGCGCCGAAAGCATACCGATTAGAGGAGGGAGCAAGACGCTGAGCCTCCACCAATGGGTCGGTTGGAGCTTGGCGTTGTCGCGTCCGGTAAGGTGCGTTGCTGCCCTGTGGGGCGCTTGCGAGATGTCGGCGCAGGGCCAGATTAAATAAAAGCAATGCAGCGGGCGCAGGGCCGGAAAAGGCGCAAATGCGCCTTGCGACTGCACCGGCCCTGCGCTAAACGCAGCCCGGTTCCTGACCCTGGAACGAATCCAGTCGGCGGAGTGAAACCGGCGGTTTTTCGTGTGTCCGGACAGCCGAAGCGGCGGAACCCCTGAGGGCTGGTGCAGCGAGGCCGCGCATGAGCGAGCTATTACTAGGATATCTACCGCTGGTGGTTTTCATCGCGGTCGCCGCAGCGATCGGTATCGCCCTTCTGATAGCGCCGTTCCTTGTCGCCTACCGGCAGCCGGACCCTGAAAAACTCTCAGCCTATGAATGCGGCTTCAATGCGTTCGATGACGCGCGCATGAAGTTCGACATCCGCTTCTACCTCGTTGCCATCCTGTTCATCATTTTCGACCTCGAAGTGGCCTTCCTGTTTCCGTGGGCGATTACCTTCAAGGAGCTCGGCGTCTTCGGCTTCTGGTCGATGATGGTGTTCCTTGGCGTGCTGACGGTCGGCTTCATATATGAGTGGAAGAAGGGGGCGCTGGAATGGGATTGAAACCAGCATGACGATGGTTGCTCCAGCCCCGAAAGGCATTCTCGATCCGCGAACCGGCCAACCGGTCGGTGCGGACGACGGCTTCTTCCGCGACATCAACAGCGAACTGACCGACAAGGGCTTCCTCGTTACCGCAGCCGATGACCTGATCACCTGGGCGCGCACAGGCTCGCTGATGTGGATGACATTCGGCCTCGCGTGCTGCGCGGTCGAGATGATGCAGGTGTCGATGCCGCGCTATGACGTCGAGCGGTTCGGCTTCGCGCCGCGCGCGTCGCCGCGCCAGTCGGACGTGATGATCGTGGCTGGAACGTTGACCAACAAGATGGCGCCGGCGTTGCGCAAGGTCTACGACCAGATGCCGGAGCCGCGTTATGTCATTTCGATGGGGTCGTGCGCCAATGGCGGCGGCTACTATCACTATTCGTATTCGGTGGTTCGCGGCTGCGACCGGATTGTTCCGGTCGATATCTATGTGCCGGGATGCCCTCCGACTGCGGAGGCGCTGCTGTATGGCGTGCTGCTGCTGCAGAAGAAAATCCGCCGCACCGGCACCATCGAGCGCTAGGCCTTCAGCATGAACGACATGCTCGACAAACTCGGTCAGACGATCGCTGCCGCGCTTCCCGGCGCCGTGACAGGGCACGCCGTACGCCATGGTGAACTGACCGTCACGGGCGTGGCGTCCGAGATCGTCAAGATCGCTGCATTTCTGCGCGACGATCCGCGCTGTCGTTTCGTCAATATCATCGATATCACGGCCATCGACTGGCCGGCGCGCGAGCGGCGTTTTGATGTCGTCTATCACTTCCTGTCACCGACGTTGAACGTGCGCTTGCGCGTGAAGGTCGAAACGGACGAGCAGACGCCGGTTCCGTCGATCATCGGCGTTTTCAAAGGCGCAGACTGGTTCGAGCGCGAGGCTTACGATCTTTACGGTGTGCTGTTCACCGGCCATCCGGACATGCGACGGCTGCTGACGGATTACGGTTTTGAAGGGCATCCGCTGCGCAAGGATTTCCCGGTCACCGGCTTTGTCGAGGTGCGTTACGACGACGAGCAGAAGCGCGTCGTGTACGACAAGGTCAGGTTGACGCAGGAATTCCGCAGCTTCGACTTCCTCTCGCCGTGGGAAGGCACAGACTATGTGCTTCCTGGCGATGAAAAGGCGGATGGCAGCGCTAGCAAACCGACCGGCGAGCCAGGCAAGAAGGTGTCCCCATGAAGGACACGCTCAGACCGGGACTGACGCACCGGATGTCGTTCACTGTCCCCGAGAGCAAGACGGTGCCGTATCTCTATCCGGAAGCCGCCAGTTTCCAGGTGATGCCAAAGGTATTTGCCACCGGCTATATGGTCGGGCTGTTCGAGTGGACCTGCATCGAATTGATGAAGCCGCATCTCGATGATGGCGAGGGCAGCCTTGGGGTACATGTCGATTTCAGTCATCTGGCGGCGACGCCGCCGGGGCTCACGGTTACTGTTGAAGCTGAATGCACGGCGGTTGACGGACGGCGCGTCTCCTTTCGCGTACGTGGGCATGATGGCGTCGACGTGATCGGCGAAGGCAACCATGCGCGCGCTGTGGTCGCCTGGAACCGTTTCAACGGCAGGGTCGCGGAAAAGGCGAAAGCCGCGCAAGCGACGGTAGATTGATATGGCCGAGAATACGCTGCGCAATTTCACTTTGAATTTCGGGCCGCAACATCCGGCGGCACACGGCGTGCTGCGACTCGTGCTCGAACTCGACGGCGAAGTGGTCGAGCGGGTCGATCCGCATATCGGGCTTCTGCATCGCGGCACGGAGAAGCTGATCGAGCAGAAGACCTATCTTCAGGCGGTGCCGTATTTCGACCGGCTCGATTATGTCGCGCCGATGAATCAGGAGCATGCATTCTGCCTCGCGATCGAGAAGCTGCTCGAAATCGAGGTGCCCAAGCGCGCGCAACTAATCCGCGTGCTCTATAGCGAGATCGGGCGGCTGCTGTCGCATTTGCTGAATGTCACCACGCAGGCATTGGACGTTGGCGCGCTGACCCCGCCGCTATGGGGGTTCGAGGAGCGCGAGAAGCTGATGGTGTTCTACGAGCGCGCCTCGGGCTCGCGGATGCATGCCGCCTATTTCCGCCCCGGCGGTGTTCATCAGGACCTTCCGCCGAAGCTGATCGACGACATCTATGCGTTCTGTGACCCGTTCCTGAAAGTCGTTGACGATCTCGATGTTCTGCTCACCGAGAACCGCATCTTCAAGCAACGCAACGTCGATATCGGTGTCGTCAGCCTTGACGATTGCTGGAACTGGGGATTTTCGGGCGTGATGGTGCGCGGCTCCGGCGCTGCCTGGGATCTGCGCAAGGCGCAGCCTTACGAGTGTTACGCAGAACTCGATTTCGACATTCCGATCGGCAAGAACGGCGATTGCTATGATCGCTATCTCATCCGCATGGAGGAGATGCGGCAGTCCATTCGCATCATGAAGCAGTGCCTCGACAAATTACGGATGGCCGAGGGGCAGGGTCCCGTTACCGTCGTCGACAACAAGATCGTGCCGCCGCGTCGCGCGGAAATGAAGCGGACGATGGAAGCGCTGATCCATCACTTCAAGCTCTATACCGAGGGCTTTCATGTGCCGGCCGGCGAGGTCTATGCCGCAGTCGAAGCACCGAAAGGCGAATTCGGCGTCTATCTGGTGGCTGACGGCACCAACAAGCCGTACAAGTGCAAGATCCGCGCGCCGGGCTTTGCGCATCTGCAGGCTATGGATTTCCTCTGCAAGGGGCACATGCTGTCCGACGTCTCGGCGATCCTGGGGTCGATCGACATTGTGTTCGGGGAGGTCGACCGATGAGCGTTCGCCGTCTCGCACCGGCAGAGGTCCAGCCGAAGGATTTCGCCTTCACGGCGGAGAATCTGGTCTGGGCAAAGCAACAGGTCGCCAAATATCCGGAGGGCCGGCAGGCCTCTGCGATCATTCCATTACTGTGGAAGGCGCAGGAGCAGTCGGACGGCTGGCTGCCGGAGGCGGCGATCCGTTACGTCACGGATTTCCTCGGCATGCCGCACATCCGCGGGCTTGAGGTCGCGACCTTCTACACGATGTTCAATCTTGAACCGGTCGGCAAATTCCATATCCAGCTTTGCGGCACGACGCCCTGCGTATTGCGCGGCGCTGAAGACTTAAAGCGCGTCTGCCGCGACCGTATCGGCGAGCCAGGTCAGGTGAGCGCCGACGGCAAGTTCTCGTGGCTGGAAGTCGAATGCCTTGGTGCGTGCGTCAACGCACCGATGGCCCTCATCAATTTCGACTATTACGAGGATATGACAGCCGAAAGCTTCGAGAAGGTGCTAGACGGACTTGCCGCGGGCAAGGCGGTGGAGCCGGGCCCGCAAATCGATCGGCAGTTCTCCGCACCCGTCGGCGGACCGACGACGCTTATCGACCCGTCATTGTATTCGGCGGGAGCAACGAAATCGGTCAAGGAGCCGGTGCTCGCCGATAGCGAAGCGAAGAAACCGACCGGAGCTGCCAGCAATCGTGAATCGCCGGCGCCGAAACCGCCCCACGACGACAAGACCAAACCGAAGGCGCGCTGACCATGCTCGCTGACAAGGATCGTATCTTCCGCAACCTCTATGGCCTGCACGACTGGGGCCTCGAGGGCGCACGCGCCCGTGGCGCCTGGGTCGACACCAAGGCGATCATCGACAAGGGCCGAGACTGGATCATCGGCGAGATGAAGGCGTCTGGTCTGCGCGGCCGCGGTGGCGCCGGATTTCCGACCGGCCTCAAGTGGTCGTTCATGCCGAAGGAATCGAAAGACGGCCGGCCAAGCTATCTGGTCGTCAATGCCGACGAATCCGAGCCCGGCACCTGCAAAGATCGCGAGATCATGCGGCATGATCCGCATCTCCTCGTCGAAGGCTGTCTGATCGCCGGTCGGTCGATGGGGGCAGTCGCCGCCTATATTTATGTCCGCGGTGAGTTCATCCGTGAGCGCGAGCGCCTGCAGGCGGCAATCGACCAAGCTTACGAAGCCCGGCTGATCGGCAAGAACAACGTGCACGGCTACGACTTCGACGTCTACGTGCACCATGGCGCCGGCGCCTATATCTGCGGCGAGGAAACGGCTCTGCTCGAAAGCCTCGAAGGCAAGAAGGGCATGCCGCGGCTGAAGCCGCCGTTCCCGGCCAATGTCGGCCTTTATGGCTGCCCGACGACGGTTGCGAATGTCGAATCTGTTGCTGTTTCCGGCGAGATCTGTCGCCGCGGCGGCGCCTGGTTCGCGGGCATCGGCCGGCCGAACAATACCGGTACCAAGCTGTTCTGCGTGTCCGGCCACGTCAACCGGCCATGCAATGTTGAAGAAGCGATGGGCATTCCGTTCCCGGAACTGATCGACAGGCATTGCGGCGGCATTCGCGGTGGCTGGGACAATCTGCTCGCGGTGATCCCCGGCGGATCGTCAGTGCCGCTCATTCCGGCCGCGCAGTGCGGCCCGGAGATGTTCATGGACTTCGACACGCTGAAGAACATGAAGTCGGGACTCGGCACCGCTGCCGTCATCGTGATGGACAAGTCCACCGATATCGTGCGTGCCATCGCCCGCATCTCCTACTTCTACAAGCACGAGAGCTGCGGCCAGTGCACGCCGTGCCGCGAAGGCACCGGCTGGATGTGGCGCGTGCTCACCCGCATGGCGGAAGGTCGTGCCCAGAAGCGCGAGATTGGCATGTTGCTGGAAGTCACTACGCAGGTCGAAGGCCACACGATCTGCGCGCTCGGCGATGCCGCTGCCTGGCCGATCCAGGGGCTGATCCGGCATTTCCGGCACGAGATCGAGAAGCGGATCGACGACTATGCGGCGCGCGCCGACAATCATCGCGCGTCCGAGCCGTTGCCTGCGGAAGCGGCGGAGTAGATCATGACCAAAGTCATCATCGACGGTCAGGAGATCGACGTTCCGCCGGAGTACACGCTGCTGCAAGCCTGCGAGGCGGCGGGAGCGGAGATTCCGCGGTTCTGTTTCCATGAGCGGCTGTCGATCGCCGGCAACTGCCGCATGTGTCTGATCGAGGTGAAGGGCGGGCCGCCGAAGCCGGTGGCCTCCTGCGCGCAGAACGTCCGCGATTTGCGGCCTGGCCCCAATGGCGAACCGCCGCAGATGTTCACCAAGTCGCCGATGGTGAAGAAGGCGCGCGAAGGGGTGATGGAGTTCCTGCTCATCAACCATCCGCTCGATTGCCCGATCTGCGATCAGGGTGGCGAATGCGACCTGCAGGACCAGGCGATGGCCTACGGTGTCGACTCCAGCCGCTTTGTCGAGAACAAGCGCGCCGTCGAGGACAAGTATATCGGGCCGCTGGTCAAGACGATCATGACCCGCTGCATTCACTGCACGCGCTGCATCCGTTTCACGACCGAGGTCGCGGGCGTGTCTGAACTGGGCGCCATCGGCCGCGGCGAGGACATGGAGATCACCACCTATCTTGAACAGGCGATGACCTCCGAGCTGCAGGGCAATGTCGTCGATCTCTGTCCGGTCGGCGCGCTGACCAGCAAGCCCTATGCCTTCACTGCGCGCCCGTGGGAGTTGAACAAGACGGAATCGATCGACGTCATGGATGCGGTCGGTTCGGCGATCCGCATCGATACACGCGGGCGCGAGGTCATGCGCATCCTGCCGCGCGAGAACGACGCGGTGAACGAGGAGTGGATTTCGGACAAAACCCGGCATGTCGTCGACGGCTTGCGGACCCAGCGCCTCGACCGGCCGTATCTGCGCGAGAATGGCCGTTTGCGCCCGGCGACATGGCCGGAAGCGTTTGGCGCCATCGCCGCGCGGTTACGTGGCGCCAACGGGCAGGCGATCGGCGCGATTGCCGGCGATCTGGCGGCGGTCGAGGATATGTATGCGCTCAAGGATCTGATGCAGCGCCTCGGTTCGCCGAATATCGATGCGCGGCAGGATGGTTGCGCGGTTGACCCTGGCTGGGGCCGTTCCTCCTATCTGTTCAATGCGACGATTGCCGGCATCGAGGATGCAGACGCGTTGGTGATCGTCGGTGCCAATCCGCGCCGCGAAGCGGCTGTGCTCAACGCCCGCATTCGCAAGCGCTGGCGCGCCGGCAATTTCCCCGTCGCGCTGATCGGCGAGAAGGCCGATCTCACCTATCCGTACGATTATCTCGGCGCAGGGACAGAGACGCTTGCCGGCCTTGTCGGCAGCCGCTTCGGCGAGATCCTGAAGAAGGCCGAACGACCGTTGATCCTGATCGGGGCGGGCGCCCTGGCGCGGCCGGATGGCGCTGCTATCGCGGCGCTTGCCGCGAAGGTGGCCTGCGATATCGGCGCCGCGAAGGACGGCTGGAATGGTTTCTCCATCCTGCACTCCGCCGCTTCGCGGGTCGGCGCACTTGATATCGGCTTCGTGCCGGATGCCGGCGGCAAGACGGCGGCCGAGATGGCAGCCGTCGGCGGGACGCAGGTGCTGTTCCTGCTCGGCGCCGACGAGATCGAAGTCGAACCGGGCGCGTTCGTCGTCTATATCGGCACGCATGGTGATCGGGGCGCGCATCGTGCCGACGTCATCCTGCCGGGCGCCGCCTATCCGGAGAAGTCCGGGATCTACGTCAACACCGAAGGAAGAGTGCAGATGGCGGCGCGCGCTGCGTTCCCGCCGGGCGATGCGCGCGAGGACTGGGCGATCCTGCGGGCACTGTCCGACGTCCTTGGTTGCACGCTTCCCTACGACTCGCTCGCAGCGCTGAGGCAGGCGATCTATCGCGCCCACCCGCATCTGCTGCGGGTCGGCACGATCGAGCCCGGCAAGATCGACGATCTCGCGACGCTTGCCGGCAAGGGCGGCAGCACCGACAAAGCAGGCTTTATCTCGTCGGTGACGAATTTCTATTTCACCAATCCGATCGCGCGTGCCTCGGCAGTGATGGCAGAGTGTGCGGCGCTGGCGGGCAACGCAGCCCGCACGGCGGCAGAATAGGCGGCAGAGTGGGTAGCATGGCGGAATTCTTCACCAGTTACATCTGGCCGTTGATCGTCATCGTGGCGCAGTCAGTTTTGCTGCTCGTCATCCTGCTGGTTGCGATCGCCTATATCCTGCTTGCCGACCGCAAGATCTGGGCGGCGGTGCAGATCCGCCGCGGTCCGAATGTGGTCGGGCCGTGGGGTCTGTTCCAGTCGTTTGCCGATTTGCTCAAGTTCGTGTTCAAGGAGCCGGTGATACCGGCCGGCGCGAACAAGGGCATCTTCGTGCTGGCACCGCTCGTCACGACCACACTGGCGCTTGCCGCCTGGGCGGTGATCCCGGTGAATGCCGGCTGGATGATCGCCGATATCAATGTCGGCATCCTCTATATCTTCGCGATCTCGTCGCTCAGCATCTATGGCATCATCATGGGTGGCTGGGCGTCGAACTCGAAATATCCGTTTCTGTCGGCCTTGCGATCCGCCGCGCAGATGGTTTCCTACGAAGTTTCGATCGGTTTCGTTTTTGTCACCGTGCTGCTGTGTGCCGGTTCGCTCAACCTGTCGGCGATCGTCGAGGCGCAGGACGGCCCTTACGGCCTGTTCAACTGGTACTGGCTGCCGCTGCTGCCGATGTTCGTCGTGTTCTTCGTCTCGGCGCTGGCGGAGACCAACCGGCCGCCGTTCGATCTCGTCGAGGCGGAATCCGAACTCGTCGCCGGTTTCATGGTGGAATACGGCTCGTCGCCCTACATGATGTTCATGCTCGGTGAGTACGTCGCAATCGCCACGATGTGCTCGATGGGAACTATTCTGTTCCTCGGCGGATGGCTGTCGCCGGTGCCGTTCGCGCCGTTCACCTGGGTACCCGGTGTTGTCTGGTTCGTGCTCAAGGCGCTGTTCCTGTTTTTCTTGTTTGCCATGGCAAAGGCGATCGTGCCGCGCTACCGCTACGACCAGTTGATGCGGTTGGGCTGGAAGGTGTTCCTGCCGCTGTCGATCGCGATGGTGGTGATCGTCGCCGGCGTCCTGCAATACGGCCCGCTGCTGTGGAAGTGAGGATGCGATGAGACTGGATCGCGCAGCCAAGGCGGTGTTTCTCTGGGAGTTCGTGGTCGGCTTCGTGCTGGCCATGCGCTATTTCTTCCAGCCGAAAGCGACACTGAACTATCCCTTCGAGAAGGGGCCGATCTCGCCGCGGTTTCGTGGAGAGCATGCGCTCCGCCGCTATCCGAACGGCGAGGAGCGTTGCATTGCGTGCAAGCTGTGCGAGGCGATCTGCCCGGCACAAGCCATCACCATCGAGGCCGGCCCGCGGCGCAACGACGGCACGCGGCGCACCACGCGCTACGACATCGACATGGTGAAGTGCATCTATTGCGGCTTCTGTCAGGAGGCCTGCCCGGTCGATGCAATCGTGGAGGGACCGAACTTCGAGTTCGCGACCGAAACGCGCGAGGAACTTTATTATGACAAGCAGCGGCTGCTCGCCAACGGTGACCGCTGGGAGCGCGAGATCGCCAAAAACATGGCGCTCGATGCGCCGTACCGATGATGAGGAGCGGAGACTGACATGATCGCTGCTCTGTTCTTTTATCTGTTCGGCGGCGTCTGCGTGGCGTCGGCCTTCATGGTGATTGCCGCGCGCAATCCTGTGCACTCGGTGTTGTTCCTGATCCTGGCTTTCGTCAACGCCGCCGGGCTGTTCGTGCTGATGGGTGCTGAATTCCTGGCGATGATCCTGATCTTCGTCTATGTCGGCGCGGTTGCGGTTCTGTTCCTGTTCGTCGTGATGATGCTCGACGTGAACTTCACCGAAATGCGACAAGGGTTTCTGCAATATCTGCCGATTGGTGCCGTCGTCGGCTGCATTATGCTCGCGGAGCTGTTGCTGGTTGTCGGCGGATGGGCCGTCAACCCGAACGTCACCCTGGCGTCGCCGACGCCGCCGGTGAACGAGATCACCAATACCGAGGCGCTCGGCCTCATCCTCTATACGAAATACGTCTACTTCTTTCAGGCGGCGGCTCTGGTGCTGCTGGTGGCGATGATCGGCGCGATCGTGCTCACGTTGCATCATCGTGCCCATGTCCGTCGTCAGAGCATCGCCGCGCAAGTGGCGAGGGGGCCGGCGACGGCCATTGAAATTCGCAAGGTGCGCTCGGGCGAGGGGCTGCGGCCGCACGATGCGAAGGAGGGCGTCTGATGGCCATTGGCCTTGGTCATTATCTGACGGTTGGGACGATCGTCTTCACCCTTGGGATTTTCGGCATCTTCCTGAACCGGAAGAACGTCATCGTCATCCTGATGTCAGTCGAGCTCATCCTGCTCTCCGTGAATATCAACCTGGTGGCGTTCTCCACGCATCTCGGGGATATGGTCGGGCAGGTCTATGCCTTGCTGGTGCTGACTGTTGCGGCAGCAGAGGCGGCGATCGGTCTGGCAATTCTGGTTGCCTATTATCGCAATCGCGGCTCGATCGCCGTCGAAGACATCAACCTGATGAAGGGCTGACGCGGCATGTATCAGGCGATTGTCTTTCTGCCCTTGCTCGGTGCGATCCTCGCGGGGCTGATTTCCATAATGGGCGCGCGCGCCCGCTTTCCCGGGCAGAACCCGCCGGCCGATGACGGCCATGCAGGAGCTCACGCAGGACACCATGCCGTCGCTCATGCGGCGCACGGCGAGCACGACGAGCCAGCGGCCGCCGGTTCGCGGATTGCAGAACTGATCACCACGACGCTGCTGTTCGTCTCGGCGATCCTGTCATGGGTCGCTTTCGTTCAGGTTGGATTTGGCCAGCAGGATCTGCGCGTCGATATCCTGCCGTGGATTGTCTCCGGCGAACTCGAGGTCAACTGGTCGCTGCGCATCGATACGCTGACAGCGGTGATGCTTGTCGTCGTCAACACGGTGTCGGCGCTCGTCCATCTTTATTCTATGGGATATATGGCGGAAGACCCGTATCGACCGCGGTTCTTCGCCTACCTGTCGTTGTTTACCTTCGCCATGCTGATGCTGGTGACGTCGGACAACCTGGTTCAGATGTTCTTCGGCTGGGAAGGCGTCGGCCTCGCGAGCTATCTGCTGATCGGCTTCTGGTACCAGAAGCCGGAGGCCAATGCGGCGGCGATCAAGGCTTTCGTCGTCAATCGGGTCGGCGATTTTGGCTTTGCGCTCGGTATCTTCGGCATTTTCATGCTGGTCGGCTCCGTTGGGTTCGATACTGTCTTTGCCCAGGCGCCGTCGCTTACCGGCAAGACGATCGATTTTTTCGGTTGGCAGGTCGATGCGCTGACGCTGATCTGTCTGCTGCTGTTCATGGGCGCCATGGGCAAGTCGGCGCAGTTCCTGCTGCACACCTGGTTGCCCGACGCGATGGAAGGCCCGACTCCGGTCTCGGCGCTGATTCATGCCGCGACCATGGTGACGGCAGGCGTGTTCATGGTGGCGCGGTTGTCGTCATTGTTCGAACTCGCACCGAACGCGCAGGCTTTCGTGACGCTGATCGGTGCCACCACGGCTTTGTTCGCAGCGACGATCGGCCTCGTGCAGAACGACATCAAGCGGATCATCGCCTATTCGACCTGCTCGCAGCTTGGCTACATGTTCGTGGCGATGGGGGTAGGAGCCTATTCCATCGGCATGTTCCACTTGTTTACGCACGCCTTCTTTAAGGCGTTGCTGTTCCTCGGTTCCGGCTCGGTTATTCATGCGATGCATCACGAGCAGGATATCCGCCATATGGGTGGCCTGAAGGATCGCATCCCGTTCACCTATGCGGTGATGCTCGTCGGCACTCTGGCACTGACCGGTTTTCCGCTGACCGCTGGTTATTATTCCAAGGATGCGATCATCGAGGCGGCGTTTGTCGGCAATAATCCGATGGCGCTTTACGCCTTCCTGTGCACCGTCGCGGCAGCGGCGCTAACCTCGTTCTATTCATGGCGTCTGGTGTTCAAGACCTTCCATGGCAAGCCACACGATCAGCACCACTACGAGGCGGCGCATGAAAGCCCGCTGGTAATGACGATCCCGCTTGCCGTTCTGGCGGTCGGTTCGCTGGTCGCCGGCTTTCCGTTCAAGGAGGTGTTTGCGGGCCACGGCGTCGGGGAATTCTTCCGGAACTCGCTGACCTTTGCCAAGGACAACAATATCCTTGACGCCATTCACCACGTTCCGTTGCATATTGCGTTGCTGCCGACGGTGATGATGGTGCTCGGTTTCCTGATTGCCTGGCAGTTCTATATCCGCCGCCCCGACATTCCGGTGGAACTGGCTCGGCAGCACGACGGGCTGTATCGCTTCCTGCTGAACAAGTGGTACTTCGACGAGCTCTACGATCTGATTTTCGTCCGGCCCGCCAAGTGGCTCGGTCGCGTGTTCTGGAAGCAGGGCGATGGCTGGCTGATCGACGGCTTCGGGCCGGATGGCGTCTCCGCCCGCGTGCTTGACGTCACACGCAACGTCGTGCGTCTGCAGACCGGCTATCTGTATCATTACGCCTTTGCCATGTTGATCGGGGTTGCCGCCTTCATCACCTGGTTCATGTTTGCGCCGGGGAGCCATTGATGAGCTGGCCCATTCTTTCAATCACCATCTTCCTGCCGGTCGTCGGCGCGCTGTTCATCATGCTGGCGTGCAACGACGAGCGGCTCGGCAAGACCACGGCGCGCTGGGTTGCGCTATGGACCACGCTCGTCACCTTTGCGGTATCGCTGCTGCTCGTCTGGCATTTCGATTCGTCTTCGGCGGATTTCCAGTTCACGGAGCGTTATCGCTGGCTCGGCATTTCCACCTATCACGTCGGCGTCGATGGCATTTCGTTGCCGCTCGTCATCCTGACGACGGCAATCATGCCGATCAGCATCCTCGCGAGCTGGACAGCCATCCAGAAGCGCGTGAAGGAGTACATGATCGCGTTTCTGGTCCTGGAAACGCTGATGATCGGCACCTTCTGCGCGCTCGATCTGGTGCTTTTCTATGTATTCTTCGAAGGCGGCCTCATTCCGATGTTCCTGATCATCGGTGTCTGGGGCGGTCCGCGACGCGTCTATGCGACGTTCAAATTCTTCCTCTACACGCTGCTTGGCTCCGTGCTGATGCTGCTCGCTATCATGGCGATGTACTGGAGCGCCGGGACAACTGATATTCCGACGTTACTCAAGCACGGTTTTCCGCTGGAACTGCAGAAATGGGCGTGGCTGGCGTTCTTCGCTTCCTTTGCGGTGAAGATGCCGATGTGGCCGGTACACACCTGGCTGCCTGACGCGCACGTGGAGGCGCCGACTGCAGGCTCCGTGATCCTTGCTGCGATCCTCCTGAAGATGGGTGGCTACGGCTTCTTGCGCTTCTCTCTGCCGATGTTCCCGGCAGCGTCGCACGACTTCGCACCGCTGGTGTTTGCCATGTCGGTGATCGCCATCGTCTATACGTCGCTGGTGGCGCTTATGCAGGAGGATATGAAGAAGCTCATCGCCTATTCTTCGGTTGCCCATATGGGCTTCGTCACGATGGGTATCTTCGCCGCCACCACGCAAGGCGTCGCCGGCGGCATTTTCCAGATGATCTCGCACGGTGTCGTTTCTGGCGCGCTCTTCCTGTGCGTCGGCGTGGTCTACGACCGAATGCATACGCGCGAGATCGCTGCCTATGGCGGTCTGGTGAACCGGATGCCGCTTTACGCGGCGGTGTTCATGGTTTTCACCATGGCCAATGTCGGTCTGCCGGGAACGTCGGGGTTTGTCGGCGAGTTCCTGACGCTGATGGGCACTTTCAAGGCCAACATCCCTGTCGCGGTACTGGCGACGACCGGCATCATCCTGTCAGCGGGCTATGCGCTGTGGCTCTATCGCAAGATGATCTTCGGCAAGCTGGAAAAGCCGTCGCTTGCCGCTATTCGCGATCTTGGGTGGCGAGAAGTGCTGATCCTGGGCCCGCTGGTCGTACTGACGATCCTGCTAGGCGTGGTACCGCAACCGATCCTCGATATGTCTGCGGCGTCGGTCAACAACCTGCTCGAAAATTACAATACGGCGATCAAGGCGGCGCAAACCGCCTCGCTGCTGGTGCAATGAGGCGCCCATGAACGACGTCTTCAACGCGATCGCGGTCGCCCTCCCGGAGGTGGTTCTCGCCGGCGGCGCAATGGCTCTTCTGCTGATCGGCGTCTATGGCGGCCGGCGCAGTACGGCGCTTATCAATGTTTTGGCGGTCGTGCTGCTCGCCGTCGTGGGCGCCTTAGTGGTCGCGATTCCGGCAGGACGGCATCTGGCGTTCGAGGGCAGCCTCGTCGTCGACGACTTCGCCCGCTTCATGAAGCTGCTGGCGCTCGGCGGTTCGGCCGCCGTCATCATCCTGTCGGTCGACTTCTCGCGCAGGGAGCGACTCGTCAAACCGGAATTTGCAGTACTGATCCTGTTGTCGACGGTCGGCATGATGGTGCTGATCTCGGCAAACGACTTGATCGCGCTTTATCTTGGCCTCGAGCTGATGTCGCTGGCGCTTTACGTCGTTGCAGCGATGAACCGGGACAGTGTGCGCTCCACTGAGGCCGGCCTGAAATATTTCGTTCTCGGCGCGCTGTCCTCCGGCATGCTGCTCTACGGTGCGTCGCTGGTCTATGGCTTTACCGGCTCGGTAAATTTCGCCGACATTGCCAAGGTGGCACAGCAGGGCGGTATCGGGCTGACCTTCGGTCTGGTGTTTCTGTTCGTCGGCTTCTGTTTCAAGATATCGGCGGTGCCGTTCCATATGTGGACGCCCGATGTCTATGAAGGCGCGCCGACGCCGGTGTCGACGTTCTTCGCCTCCGCGGTGAAGGTCGCGGGCATGGCGATGATCGTGCGCACCACCATCGTCGCATTCCCCGGCATTGCCGACGAGTGGCGCCAGATTGTGGTGTTCGTTGCGATAGCGTCGATGGCGCTCGGCTCGTTCGGCGCTATCGGTCAGCGCAATATCAAGCGGCTCCTGGCCTATTCGGCGATCGCTCATATGGGCTTTGCGCTCGTCGGCTTTGCCGCCGGCACCGCGCAAGGCGTTCAGGGCGTGCTCGTCTATATGGCGATCTACATGGTGATGGAGATCGGCGCCTTTGCGATGGTGCTGGCGATGCGCCGTGAGGGCGGGCTGGTTGAGAACATCAGCGATCTGGCGGGCTTTGCCGACAGCCACCCGACGCTGGCGTTCTTCTTTGGCGCGCTGCTGTTCTCGCTCGCCGGCATCCCGCCGCTCGCCGGCTTCTTCGCCAAGTTCTATGTGTTCCTGGCGGCGATCGATGCCGGGCTCTATGCGCTGGCGGTGATCGGCGTCGTCACCTCCGTCGTCGGAGCCTATTATTATCTCTACGTCGTCAAGGTGATGTATTTCGACGCGCCGGCGCCAGGCTTTGTGCCGGTGGCGCGCTCGGTCAGTGCGATCGTCGCGCTGACGGCGATAGTCCACATCCTGTTCTTCTTCTATCCGGCGCCGCTGCTGGAAGCAGCGACGGCGGCGGCGAGATCGCTATTCTAGATGCAACTTGATCCCGCGGCTGCGGCCGCTGGCGTCCGTCTGGCCGTTTTCGACGTCCTCGACACCACCAATGCCGAGGCGAGGAGGTTGGTGCGCGCCGGTGAGACAGGGCCGTTGTGGGTGGTTGCCAGCCGTCAGCGCGCGGGGCGCGGGCGCTCGGGGCGCAACTGGATTTCGGACGCCGGCAATCTCTTTGCTACGCTGCTGCTGGTCGATCCGTCGCCGCCGGCCCGTGCACCCGAACTGTCCTTCGTCACAGCGCTGGCCGTTGCCGACGCCATCGGCGAGTGCGCGCCGGCGCTCGCTGCGCAGGTGGGTCTGAAATGGCCGAATGACGTGCTGATCGGCGGTGGCAAGGCAGCCGGGATTTTGATCGAGGCCGAGGGTGCGGCCGTTGCAATCGGTATCGGCATCAATTGCCTGAGCCACCCGACAGGGACGGCCTGGCCGGCGACGGATATTGCAGCGCAGGGCGTCATCGTCGATGCGCGAGACGTCTTTGCGGCGCTCTCCGCCGCCATGTTGGTACGTCTGCGGCAGTGGCGGCGCGGAGAAGGTTTTGCTGCGGTTCGCGAGCAATGGCTTGATCGCGGCACCAGGATCGGCGAGGCGATCCGCGTGCGTCTGCCGGATCGCGAGACGAGCGGACGCTTTGGCGGTCTTGATGCTCATGGCCGCCTGCTGCTTGAACGGGTCGACGGCCAGATCGAGACGGTGTCCGCGGGCGATGTGTTCGGCTTTGCCGCGAACATCGAAACAAAGGAGATGTGACGATGTCGCCAGCCACGGAACTCGTGTTTGCGCCGCTTGGCGGCGTCGGCGAAATCGGCATGAACCTGTCGCTTTACGGGCTGGGGCCGGTCCGTCAGCGCCAATGGCTGGCGGTCGATCTCGGCGTGTCCTTTGCCTCGGAAGAGCAATTGCCGGGCGTTGATCTGGTGCTGCCGGATATCCGCTACCTGATCGCGGAACGGAAGAACCTGGCCGGCATCGTGATTACCCATGCGCATGAGGATCACTTCGGCGCGATCCTCGATCTGTGGCCGAAGCTGAAGGTACCGCTGTTTGCGACGCCGTTCACGGCGGCGCTGCTCGAAGCCAAGCAACGCAGCGAACCCGGCACCGAGCCAGTACCGGTAACGATTGTTCCCGTTGGTGGGCGCTTCAATGCCGGCCCGTTCGATGTTGAAATGGTGTCGGTCGCACATTCGATCCCGGAGTCCAATGCGCTGATCATCCGCACCGCCGCCGGCAGCGTTCTGCATACCGGCGACTGGAAGATCGATCCGACGCCGGTGCTCGGCCCGCCGACCGACGAGAAAAAGCTGCGCGCGTTTGGCGAGGAAGGCTGTCTCGCTTTGATCGGGGATTCGACCAACGCCGTTCGCGAGGGCCGTTCGCCTTCGGAGCAGGACGTGGCGCGTACGATCACCGATCTGATCGTCTCGGCACGCGGCCGGGTCGCCGTCACGACATTTGCCTCTAATGTTGGCCGCCTGAAGGTTGTGGCGCAGGCGGCTCGCGCTGCCGGGCGTGAGGTGGTGGTCGTGGGCCGCGCCATGGAGCGGGTTATCCAGGTGGCGCGCGAGACGGGCAATTTCGATGGCGTGCAGGAATTTCGCAGTCAGGATGCCTATGGCTATCTGCCGCCCGACAAAGTCGTGGCGCTCTGCACCGGCAGCCAGGGCGAGGCGCGCGCGGCGCTCGCGCGCATCGCGGCCGATCAGCATCCGGACGTGACGTTATCGCGCGGCGACCGGGTCATTGTCTCGGCGCGCACGATCCCGGGCAATGAGAAGGCGGTTGGCCGGGTGCTCAACGGTTTGATCGAACAGGGGATCGAGGTCATCACCGACCGTACGCATCTCGTGCATGTCTCCGGCCATCCCCGTAGGGCTGAACTGGAAGAGATGATCGGCTGGGTGAAACCGAAGATCCTGATTCCGGTGCACGGTGAAGCGCTGCATCTGAACGAGCACGCGGCGCTGGCACGACGGATCGGCGTGCCGGATGTGTTGGTCTGCCGTAACGGCGATCTGGTCCGGTTGGCGCCATCGCTGGATATCGTCGATGAGGTGCCGGCCGGGCGGCTCTACAAGGACGGACGACTGCTGGTCGATGCGCAAGCACGTACCGTTGCCGACCGCCGCCGCCTGTCGTTCGGTGGCGTCATCTCCGTAGCCATTGCCATCGACGAGCGCGGCGAAGTGCTGACCGATCCGGAACTCGACATGATCGGCATTCCGGAGAAGGACGACACGGGGCGCTCGATGTTCGACATCGTCGAGGATGCCATAGACCAGACGCTCGATTCGCTGCCGCGCGGCCGCCGGCGCGATCCCGACAGTGTTGCGGAATCTGTACGCCGCGCGGTGCGTTCGACCGTCGCAGAGCGGTGGGGCAAGAAGCCCATGTGCCACGTTCACGTCCTTGCGGTATAACCGGGCGTCGGCTTCAACGACGGGACGGCCTATGATCGGAAGACTTAACCACGTCGCCATTGCGGTTCGCGATATCGCCAAGGCTGCGGCTCTCTATCGCGAGACGCTCGGCGCCGAGGTGTCGGAGAAGGTGGCGCAGCCGGATCACGGCGTCAGCACGGTTTTCGTCAATCTGCCGAACACCAAGATCGAATTGCTCGAACCGCTGGGCGAGAATTCGCCGATCCGGAAGTTTCTCGAAAAGAGCCCGGACGGCGGCATCCATCATCTTTGTTACGAAGTCGACGACATTCTCGTGGCCCGTGACAGGTTGAAAGCCGCCGGTGCGCGCGTGCTGGGCGACGGCGAACCGAAGATTGGGGCACACGGCAAGCCGGTGCTGTTCTTGCACCCGAAGGATTTCGCCGGAACGCTCGTCGAACTTGAACAGGCCTGATATGTCTACGACCACCGCGCTTGCGATCTTTTTTCTGATCTGGTGGGTTACGCTGTTTGCCGTGCTGCCTTGGGGCGTGCGCAGTCAGCACGAAGACGGCGATTTTGTCGAAGGAACGGATCCCGGCGCACCGATCAGGGCGCGTCTGCTGATGAAACTCGTGTGGACGACGCTGATCGCCGCTATCGTTTTCGCGATCGTCGCGGCGATTTACGAGTATCGGCTGGTGACACTCGACGGCATCGCCCAGTTCTTCGGTATGCGCTGACGGGCACTTGGGCCGGATAGCAGGAACGACATTAGGGCGCGATCGCGATCCCGGCCTTCTACAAAAAAGAAAGCAGGGCCGAAGCCCTGCGGAATTTTTTTATATCGCGCTTCGCTTACCGGCCGGGCCGGCAGACGTGCCCGTTGTTCAATCTCCCTAGACCCGTACCCGTAATGGCCCTTTTTTCGCCGGCAGCACCGACGATGGGGCAGCTTAGCATCCTCAGAACCGTTGTCACGCGCTAAGGCTGCAAAACAACCGGCCCATCGAGAACGATTTGGTCGAAATCCGAGACCAGGACGGTGATTTCGGCCTCCCAGCGGCCGGGGATAGGGACGACCAGCCCCTCGATCCGCCAGCTAGCATCATCCTGCCGAAGTCCGGGGCGAATGATAGGCTCGATTCCCGCAGCTTTATTGGACAGTGTCAGCCTGACCTCTCTGGCCGGCAGCGGGGTAAGGTCTTCCCGTCTGAGCCGGATTTCGGCGAGGACAGCTCCGGCCCGCCCTGGAGTCAGCGTAAGGTCGGCCATCGTCGATCCATCATGAAGATGGACGAAAGCCGGCTCGGCGGCCGCCAGCGCCCGCGGCGGCGGGGTGAAGCGCCAGAGCGTCACCAAGCCGAGAATGCCGGCGACGAGGACGATTTCCGCCAGCACGGCCCCCGACAGACGCCGCCCGGCACCGGCTTTACCGGCGATAATTCTCGGCGTCAGCACCAGCCGATTGACGGCGGCGATGACGATCAAGGCAGCAACCAGCACCAGTTTGGCGGCCAGAATCCGGCCATAGGCAAAGTGCCAGAGATCGACGAACCAGCCGGTCTGGATCACGGCCAGTACGATCCCGCTGGCAACCAGCAAAAGGAACGGTACCGGAATGAAGGCCGAAAACCGCAACAGCGCCGATCTGTCATCGTCGGGGGACCGCAACAGGCAGCAGAGAGGAACCAGCGAGCCGACCCAGGCAGCAATGCAGACGACATGAAGAAACACGGCTGGCCGCGTCAGCCATTGCGGCGGTGCTGTGCTGGCATGGCCGCTGAGCGCCAGGGCGAGCCCCGCGCCAGCGACGGCAGCCATCGCCAATGGCCGGGGAAGAAGACCGGAACGGCTTCCGGCAAGGGCTGTCAGGGCTAACAGCAGAGCAATGGCAATAACCGCAAGGGTAAGCGCATAGGTCGACTGCAGGCTCGCTTGCCAGGTGTCCGCCTGTACGGCGCCGGAGAGCGGCGCCCCGAGAATGTCGAGACCCTGGAATACGAAAGCCGGGCCGATCGCGGCAACGCCCAAATAGAGCGCCGCTCGGATCAGCTTTCGGGCAGCAGAGCCGACGGGCGAAATCCAGACGGCAAAGAACACGCCGCCGATGCCGATGAACAGGCCGAGATAGATGGCGAGCCGTGCGGCCGCAATGCCGGCGCGGACCGGCCATGAAGTCTGCTGGCTGAGGCCTGGAACGGAGCTGGGCCGGCCAATGGAAAACACCAGCGAGCCACCGACCGGATGACCATCGGCGGAGATCACCCGCCAACTCAGCAGGTGCGTCCCGATACCAAGAGGAGGCAGCGTGACGGTGAGCGTGGCGCCCGCGGCGCCGCCGGTCGGCAACGGCATAGTGCGGCCTTCCGGCGTTACCAGTCGCAGGACGTGCGGCGAAACCGGCTCATTAAAGGTCAACAGGAGATTGGCGGGCGACGATACGACGATCGCGCCGTCGGCCGGCTGCGAGGCGACCAGCGAGGCGTGGGCGGCGACCGGCACAACGCCCCCCAGCCACAGCATCAGAACGAGCAGCAGCCGCACCAGCCCTGATTGGCCAAGGCTGGCAAGACAGGGCTTGACGAACCGGCGCACCGGCGCGCCGACATGCGGCTGCAGCGCGTGCGTCATTTCCGTGGCTGAAGGCGAACGCCGGGCGCCGGCTCCGCCAGATCATGCGCACTCCCGGGCTTGGGGGTTTCGATCCAGCGATGCACGCCCTGTTCGCATTCCTGCACCACCGGGAAATATAAGGTTTCGCCGGCCGGCAGGGCATCGGACAGGAAGGTCGACAGGACGAACTCATCGTAGAATTTGTCTTCGAGCTTGCCGGCCCAGACGACCTCCTTGACGCCTTCCGACAGTGTAGCGCCGTGAAAGAACCGATAGCCCTTGTCGTATTTGCCTGTGACAGTCTGCACGTCCCAGCCAGACTTCGGCATCGGCTTGACGGCGATGACACCCTCGGGAATGCGGACGCGCAACTTTATCGTGGCCGACCCGTTGCAGCCATGACCGACCTTGAACACCGCTTTGTACGGTGCACCGATAGAGGCTTCGCGGGTTTCCAGCGTAACATGTGCCGACGCGATGACGCTCGACAAAGCGAGCGTGGCGAGTGTCAGCAATGCGGAAGAATAGCGCATTGGCGTACTCCGTCCGATACTAGTGACCGTTGCCGCCGGCGGGAGTCTGCGCGCCGATGCCTTGAACATCGAGCGTGACATTTACCTTGCCGGCTTTTTCAAATTCCAGGGTAACCGGCACCTTGTCACCTTGCTTCAGCGGCGCTTTCAGATTCATCAGCATGAGATGATAGCCGCCGGGTGCGAGCGCGACAGTCTTGCGCGGCTCTACCGTGATGCCGCCTTTGACCGGCTGCATATGCATGACGCCGTTCTGCATCGACATTTCATGAATCTCGACTTTCGCGGCCGCACTGCTTGTCACCGCAATCAGGCGATCGGCAGAAGCACCGTCATTGACGATCGTCAGATAGCCGCCACCGATCTTGGCGCCGCCCGGCGTTGCACGGCTCCAGGGCTTCTCGATCCGCAGGTCGCCTATCTTGGCTTCCTGGGCGAGGAGTGGCGTTGCGATGAGTGCGGCAAGCGACAGGCCCAACAGGATGCGAAAGGGTGTCATGGAAAATCTCCTTGTTCAGTTTCTAGTGCGATGATGGACGTGTGCCGCGCGGAGCATCGAATGCGTAGCGCAGGCCTGCGAAAATGCTTCGCCCGGATCCGGGATAGAACACTGCTGTCGAGGCGGTACGCGCATCGGTCACGGTGCCGAAATCAGCGATCATGCGCTTGTCGAACAGATTGCGGCCTTCGATGTAAAACAGCCAGCCATTGTCCATCTCGATACCGGTCTGCACATTGAACAGGGCATAGCCGGGTGCACGCATCGTGTTGGCGTAATCGACGAAGGCCCCCTGCGGCACCCAGTCGACCGACGGTGCGAAGTAGAAGCCGTTTGCGTGACGATAGGTCAGCACCGTCCGCAGCACATGTTGCGGAATGCCAGCGATAGCATTGTTGCCGTATTGCCGGTCGCCGTCGAAGCGGAAGTCACTGTAGTTCCACAATTGTGCCAGCGTCAGTGTATCGCCGGCCTGCGGCGCCAGGATATCGCGCGCGATATCGGCGCTTATGCCGAACTCAATGCCCTGATGGATTGTCGTTCCGGCGTTGAACGTCGAGGCCGGGGTGCTGGGATCCACGGTGAACTGTAACAGTTCGTCGCGCACAACCGAGCGGAACAGCGTGATATCCCAGCCGAGGCGGTCGATTTTACCGCGCGTTCCGACTTCCGCTGTCCAGGCTCTTTGCGGCGCGAGCGGCACGAAACGCGTCGTCGTCGCTACCGTTTGCGCCAGATCGGTGAAATCCGGGTTATCCTGGCTGCGCGTGAGGTCGGCGAAGATCTGGATATCTGAACGGGGTTGCCAGATGAGGCCGATCTTCGGGTTGATGCCGTCATAACTGCTGCTATCCGCCTTCGGCACCGGATTGGCGGCGAGGCCGCCATAGTCGGTATAGCGCCGCTCGGCATGCAGCAGCTTGGCGCCGGTCATCACTGCCAGTTCAGGCAGGACGAAGAATCGATTCTCGATATAGGCTTCGTAATTGTAAGCGTCCTGACGCGCATTGAGCGTTGGCGCGCCGCGGCCACCATTGAGGTTGACGAATTGCCGGGCATCGGTGTTGCCGCCGAAAAAGCGTGCGCCGGCGATTGTCTGATTGCGGAAACCGCCGATACTGAACTCGCCGGTATAACGTGGCGCGATACCATAGGTGACGCCATCCTGGTCGAGCACCTGGAAGATCGGGTGGTAGAGGTTCTTGTGCATGAACCAGCTATCGATATCGAACTGGCCATGATCGAGACTGAAAGTCGTGCGGTTGGCAATGCGTTCCGCGCGGACATTGCGCGCCTGGTCGCCCGCCATTGCTGCGGCGGAAGCCATGCGTGGATTGGTCAGCGCATCCTGAAGTGTCAGGCTGCCGGGCAGTTTCTGGTCGGTGCGGTAGGCGCCGAGATAAAACCGTGTCTCGACATTGGGCGTCGCGCGATAGCCGATATTGGCGTTGAAATGCTCATATTGCTGGCGAGCATGGTCTCGATAGCCGTCGGCGTGCGAGACTGTCAGATTGGCCAGCGCATCGACCTTGTCCCAGATCCGTGACGCCTGGATATTGCCACGCAGCGTGCCAAAGCTGCCGCCGTCGACGCGCAGCATGTTCGGCGCCACGGCCGTATACGCGGTCGGCGTGACGACGTTGATGGCACCTCCGAGATAGGACGAGCCGTAGGCCAGGCCGTTGCCGCCCTTGTAGATGCCGATAGCGCGCGCGGCGAGCGGGTCGATCTGGTAATAGTCGCCGCTGCCGTCGGCGGCGTTGAACGGAATGCCGTCCTGCAGGATTTCGACGCCGCGGGCATGGAAGCTGCGGGCAATACCCGAGCCGCGTATCGAGACGCGCAGCTCCTGGCCGTAACGCTCCTGCGTCAACACGCCGGGCGCATCCTTCAGGATGTCCCGGAGGTTATTCGTATAGCGCTCCTTGAAGCTCTCGCTGTCGAGGAAACCGATAGACCCGGCGGTCTGGTCGATCTCCTGCCGTTGTGCTGCGACCGATGGAGCGGTCAGCGTGCCGGCATTCTGTGCGTTGATGACGATTTCGGGAATCTGGACAGGTCCCGTTTGTGCCAGCGCCTCGGCGCTGAACACGAGGGGACCAAGCAGCGCGAGGCTGCTCAGCGATGAAATTCGAGACATAGCTCCATTGGTCCTGGCTAACGGTGAGGCATGCGGCAAAGCCGCGGCGTCAGGCAGTTAGCGGTGGACCTCGGGGAAGCTGCGGTCCGTGGCGGACGAGGAAATGGTCCGGTTCCGACGGAGGGGGTTCGATACTGCCGGCAGGCGTCGGCTCCCAGACGAGCGCGACCTGATCCGCTCCGGCCAGCGCCGGGGCGACGCACATCACGCATTGCTGGCAATTATGCTGGGTCGCGGGGGTGTCCGGGTTACCGGGAACGCCGGCACCGTGCCCGCTGAGGCAGATGATCGAGGCGGGGTCGAACTGGTCGGCCGCGGCAACGGCGATCTGCGGACTGAGCGCGACCAGCAGGGAATGCAAGGTGATGGCGAAAATCGCCACCAATGCCGTCAGTCCCTGTCGGAGTTCGCGCATATCAAATCTCGCCGGGGCAAGCGTTAGCACGCCGGGCCGCCCTTTGGAATGGCGGCGTCATTCTCGCGGCCGCCCCTTGTGTTTTGGCGGCCGATCCGGTTTCACTCCTGTCTGCCTTCTGTCACAGCGAATCGTGTCCGCCCATGCGTTTGTCCCGGTTTTTCCTGCCGATTTTACGTGAGCCACCGCGTGAAGCGGAGATCGTTTCGCATCGGCTGATGCTGCGCGCCGGCATGATGCGACAGGAAGCCGCCGGCATCTATGCCTTCCTGCCGCTGGGCTTCCGGGTTCTGCAGAAGGTCGTGCAGATCGTCCGCGAGGAGCAGAATCGCGCCGGCGCCATCGAGCTGCTGATGCCGACGATCCAGTCGGCGGATCTGTGGCGCGAGAGCGGCCGTTACGACGACTACGGCAAGGAGATGCTGCGGATCAAGGATCGGCACGAGCGCGAGATTCTCTACGGCCCGACCAACGAGGAGATGATCACCGACATCTTCCGGGCCTATGTCCGCTCCTACAAGGACCTGCCGCTCAATCTCTATCACATCCAGTGGAAGTTCCGTGACGAGGTCAGGCCGCGCTTCGGGCTGATGCGAGGCCGCGAGTTCCTGATGAAGGACGCCTATTCGTTCGACATCGACCAGGCGAGCGCGCAGCATTCCTACAACAAGATGTTCGTCGCCTATCTCCGCACCTTCGCCCGCATGGGCCTGCGGTCTATCCCGATGGTCGCCGATACCGGGCCGATCGGTGGCAATCTCAGCCATGAATTCATCATCCTCGCATCCACCGGCGAGAGCGAGGTCTACTGCCACAAGGACTATCTGGACTTCCCGGTGCCGGAAGAGGGCGTAGACTTCGACGATGTCGCGGGGCTGCGAGCCACCGTCGATAAATGGACGTCGCTTTACGCGGCGACCTCCGAAAAGCATGAGGCGGATGCATTCGGCCGCTTGCCGGCCGATAAGCAGGTCTCGGCGCGCGGCATCGAGGTTGGGCACATCTTCTATTTCGGCACCAAATATTCCGAACCGATGAATGCGGTCGTTGCCACCGGTGAAGGCGGCGAGAAACCGGTGCATATGGGCTCCTATGGCATCGGCCCGTCGCGGCTCGTCGCCGCCATCATCGAGGCGTCGCATGACGAGGCCGGTATCATCTGGCCGGAGGCGGTAGCGCCCTACAAGGTCGCAATCCTCAATCTCAAGCAGGGCGATGCAGCGACGGATGCCGCCTGCGAAGAACTCTATCGGAGTCTCGGCGCCAAGGGCGTCGAGGTGCTCTATAACGACCTCGACGAGCGCGCCGGTGCCAAATTCGCCGCGACGGACCTGATCGGGATTCCGTGGCAGGTCATGGTCGGGCCGCGTGGACTTGCCGAGGGCAAGGTCGAGGTCAAGCGTCGCGCCGACGGTAGCCGCGAAATGATGTCGGTTGCCGCGGCAACGGATCGGCTGGCGCGGTGAAACGCCTTGCCGCGCGGCCAGTTTTCTGTGCGTCGTCTGGGCTTTATTGGCGCGGCGAGGCACGAATCCGCCAGAATCGTGTGAACATTCGGGGCGCGCGGGACCAAGCATTTCAATGAACCAGCCCACCGGAACGCGACCTTTCGCCCCGTTCGAATGGATGCTCTCGTTGCGCTATCTGCGGGCGCGACGGAAGGAAGGCTTTATCTCGGTCATCGCCGGCTTCTCGTTTCTCGGCATCATGCTGGGGGTGGCGACGCTGATCATCGTCATGGCGGTGATGAACGGCTTCCGCAAGGAGCTGCTCGACAAGATCCTCGGCCTCAACGGTCATCTGCTGATCCAGCCGCTGGAGTCGCCGCTCACTGACTGGGAAGAGGTTGCGGCGCGGATCAGCGGTGTAGGCGGGGTCCGGCTCGCAGCGCCGATCGTCGAGGGGCAGGCACTGGCATCGTCACCCTTCAATGCCGGAGGCGTCCTGGTGCGGGGTATCCGCTCCGCCGACCTGATGAAGCTGCCTTCGATCGCCAACAACATCAAGCAAGGCACGCTTGAAGGCTTCGATGAAGGACAGGGTATCGTCATCGGTCGCAGGCTGGCGGATCAATTGTCGGTGCGCGCCGGCGATAACCTGACCCTCGTCGCGCCGAAGGGGGCGGTGACGCCGATGGGGACAACGCCGCGGATCAAGATCTACAAGATCGCGGCAGTGTTCGAGATCGGCATGTCGGAATACGATGCGGCATTCGTCTTCATGCCGCTGAAGGAAGCGCAGAGCTATTTCAACCGATCCGGCGACGTGACCGCGATCGAGGTCTATACCGATAACCCGGACAAGATCGACAGTTTCCGCAAGGCGATATCCGAGGCCGCCGGCCGGCCGATCTTCATCGTCGACTGGCGACAGCGCAACGCGACGTTCTTCAACGCGCTGCAGGTTGAACGGAACGTCATGTTCCTGATTTTGACCCTGATCGTTTTGGTCGCCGCGCTCAATATCGTTTCCGGCCTCATCATGCTGGTCAAGGACAAGGGGCAGGACATCGCCATCCTGCGCACGATGGGCGCGACGCAAGGGGCGATCACGCGCATCTTCCTGATCACCGGGGCGTCGATCGGTTTCACCGGCACGATCATGGGCTTTCTCCTCGGACTCGTGGTCTGCCGCAATATCGAGTCGATCCGGCAGTTCCTGTCATGGTTGACCAGTACCGAACTGTTCTCTCCGGAACTTTATTTCCTGTCGCGGTTGCCCGCCGATCTCGATGTCGGCGAAACCACAGCCGTGGTGGTCATGGCACTGACCCTGTCGCTTTTGGCGACGCTATACCCGTCCTGGCGGGCCGCACGCCTCGATCCGGTGGAGGCGCTGCGTTATGAGTGAGGCCGAGCACGAACTGCCGGACGAGGCCCAGCAGGAGATTCCAATTCTCTACCTGCATCAGGTGGAGCGGCATTACCGGCAGGGCGATGCGATGCTCGACATCCTGCGCGGCGCGGATCTCGCGGTGTGGGCTGGGCAGTCGGTGGCGCTGGTGGCGCCGTCGGGTTCTGGAAAATCGACGCTGTTGCATCTCGCGGGATTGCTGGAGCACCCGGATCAGGGCGACGTCTATATCGACGGCCAGCCGACTGCCGATCTGTCGGACGGTGAGCGCACGCGGTTGCGGCGCGAGCAAGTGGGCTTCGTCTATCAGTCGCACCATCTGCTACCGGAGTTCTCCGCCCTGGAGAACGTCATGCTGCCGCAAATGATCCGTGGCCTGTCGCGCCCCGAGGCGCGCCGTCGCGCCAGCGAGTTGCTCATGTATCTGGGCCTCGGCGAACGCTTCGCACACCGGCCGGCGGAATTGTCGGGAGGCGAGCAGCAACGGGTGGCGATCGCCCGGGCGGTCGCCAATGCGCCGCGCCTGCTGTTGGCCGACGAGCCGACCGGCAATCTCGACCCGCAGACCGCCGACCACGTCTTCAATGCTCTCGAACAACTCGTCCGGGCCTCAGGCCTCGCAGCGATCGTCGCCACCCATAATATGGAACTCGCCGCGCGCATGGATCGGCGGGTCACCCTGCGCGACGGTCTGGTGGTTGAGCTGGAATAGCGCCCCATTGGGCGCGAGGCCCCGAAGGGGCGGGCAGTGCGACCACACTGGGTCAGCGCAGATAAATCCGACGAAAACACGCGATTCGACGCCATCCTGGGGCGCCCAGGTGTTGGCCAGCCATGGGTGGGCCTTTGTTTTGAATTGCGCTTGACGGTAGAACAAACAATGAACTATGTTCTTCATATGTTCCAATGAGCGAACGGATCTGATAGTCTGACTTGATAACCTGACATGGAGGGATGTGATGCTCCGGGCGGTTGTACATGAAGCGGCAGCGTTGACGTCGCTGGCTCTATTCGTTGGAATGGTGGCGATCTGGGCGCAGGTGATCTGCGCGGTCTGAAACGGGGCCAATCCCTTGTTTGTCTCGTTACGCTCCGAGCGAGCTGGGAACGAATAAGGCGAGAACTGGAGCAGCCTGGGGATAGCCGGTAAAGGCCGATGGCAGCCGCGCGTCGCGGTGGACAGAAGCGGCGCCTGCTCCCACCATCCCCGAAAGGGAATCAGTGCCGTGGCCTCCAAACTCGATTTCGTGCACTTGCGGGTGCACTCTTCCTATTCGCTGTTGGAAGGTGCATTACGCATCCCCAGACTTGCGGAACTCGCCAAGGCGGACGCGCAACCGGCGCTGGCACTGACCGACACCGACAACATGTTCGGTGCGCTGGAATTTTCCGAGAAGATGGCTGCCAGCGGCATCCAGCCGATCGTCGGCTGTTCGCTGGCGGTCGATTTCGGCGATCACGAGACACGCCCCAACCAGGCCGTTGTCCATCCGCGCGTCGTCCTGCTTGCCGCGACGGAAAGCGGCTATCGCAGCCTGATGCGGCTCAATTCGCGCGCCTTTCTGGAAACGGCAGGGGGCGACAAGCCGCATCTGCAACTCGACTGGCTCAATGGCGAGATCGACGGGATCATCGCGCTGACGGGCGGGCCGGGCGGACCGCTGAACGCCGCAATCGTTGCCGGACAGGAGCATCTGGCGCAGTCGCGCTGCGACGCCTTGCGCGATCTGTTCGGCGACCGCCTCTATGTCGAATTGCAACGCCACGGCGTGGCGGCGGAGCGCAATGCCGAGCCGGTGCTTCTCGATCTTGCCTATGACAAGGGAATCCCGATTGTCGCGACCAACGAACCGTATTTTGCTGTGGCCGACGATTACGAATCTCATGATGCGCTGATCTGCATCGCCGAGGGCAAGCTCCTGGCGGAGACCGACCGCCGGCAATTGACGGTCGAGCATCGTTTCAAGACCCGCGCCGAAATGGCTGCACTGTTCAAGGATCTGCCCGAGGCGCTCGCGTCGACGGTCGAGATTGCGCAGCGCTCGGCCTATCGGCCGCGGACGCGTGCGCCGATCCTGCCGCGTTTCACGGTGGGCAAAGAGACGGCTGACGAAACGGCGGAGCTGCGCAAGCGCGCCGCGGCCGGCCTGGCGGCACGGATCGCCGCACATGGTCTGGCGCCTGACGTATCGCAGGAGGATTACGACACGCGGCTGGCGTTCGAACTCGATATCATCGAGCGTATGAAGTATCCGGGCTACTTCCTGATCGTCTCGGACTTCATCCAGTGGGCGAAGCTGCACGACATTCCGGTGGGGCCGGGGCGCGGGTCGGGCGCCGGATCGCTGGTCGCTTATGCGCTGACCATCACCGACCTCGATCCGATGCGCTTTGCCTTGCTGTTTGAGCGCTTCCTCAATCCAGAACGCGTGTCGATGCCGGACTTCGACATCGACTTCTGCCAGGACCGCCGTGACGAGGTGATCCGCTATGTGCAGGAGCGCTACGGGCGCGACCAGGTCGCACAGATCATCACCTTCGGAACGCTGCAGGCACGCGGCGTGCTGCGTGACGTCGGCCGGGTGCTGCAGATGCCCTACGGTCAGGTCGACAAGCTCTGCAAGCTGGTGCCGCAGAACCCCGCCAACCCGATCACGCTGGCGCGGGCCATCGAGGATGAGCCGAAGCTGCAGGCGGAGGCGGCGGAAAACCCGGTGGTCAAACGCGCCTTCGACATCGCCCGCAAACTGGAGGGATTGACCCGCCACGCATCGACACATGCCGCCGGCATCGTCATCGGCGACCGGCCGCTGAACGAGCTGGTGCCGCTCTATCGCGATCCCAAATCCGATATGCCGGTCACCCAGTTCAACATGAAATGGGTCGAGCCGGCGGGCCTGGTGAAGTTCGACTTTCTCGGGCTGAAGACGCTGACCGTGCTGCAGACGGCAGTCAAACTGGTGCACCGGCGCGGCATCGAACTCGATCTCGCCACGATCCCGCTCGACGATCAGAAGACTTACGAAATGCTGTCGCGAGCAGAAGCGGTCGGCATCTTCCAGCTTGAAAGTCAGGGCATGCGGCGTGCGCTGCTCGACATGCGACCGGACCGGTTCGAGGACATCATCGCGCTCGTCGCGCTGTATCGCCCGGGCCCGATGGCGAACATTCCGACCTATTGCGCACGCAAGCACGGGCTCGAAAAGCCCGAATACATTCACCCCAAACTGGAACAGGTGCTGCGCGAGACCTTCGGCGTCATCGTCTACCAGGAGCAGGTGATGCAGGCGGCGCAGATCCTCGCCGGATATTCGCTCGGCGAAGCCGACCTGCTGCGTCGCGCGATGGGCAAGAAAATCCGCAAGGAGATGGAAGCGCAGCGCAGCCGGTTCGTCTCCGGCTGCATCAAGGGCGACATCTCCAAGGATCAGGCGGACGCGATTTTCGATCTGCTCGAACGCTTCGCCGAATACGGCTTTAATAAAAGCCATGCCGCAGCCTATGCGCTGGTCGCCTATCAGACGGCCTATATGAAAGCGAATTTCCCCGTCGAGTTTCTGGCAGCGACCATGACGCTCGACATGAACAATACCGACAAGCTGTCGGAATTCCGTTCCGAGGCGCGCAGGCTGGGCATTGCGCTGCATCCGCCGTCCATCAACCGCTCGGGCGTCTCGTTCGGGGTCGAGGACGGCACCATCATTTACGCGCTGGCGGCGCTCAAGGGCGTCGGCGTCCAGGCGGTCGAGGCGATCGTCGAGGCGCGCGGCTCGCAGCCGTTCGCTGATCTCGCGGACTTTGCTGCGCGGATCAATCCGCGTGCCGTCAACAAGCGTGTGCTCGAAAGCCTTGCGGCGGCAGGCGCGTTCGATGCGTTTAATCCGAACCGCGCGAGCGTCTTTGCCGGGATGGATGTGGTTCTCGGCCGTGCGCAGCGCACGCATGAAAGCGCCGTCATTGGCCAGAGCGACATGTTCGGCAGCAGCGGTGCGCCGGAGGCGATCGTGCTGCCGAAGGTCGAGCCGTGGTTGCCGTCCGATCGGCTGAAGCGGGAATACGACGCCGTCGGATTTTTTCTCAGCGGCCATCCGCTCGACGACTACGCCACTGCGCTCAAGCGCATGAGTGCTCTGAACTGGGCCGAATTCAGCGATTCGGTGAAGAACGGCGCGACGGCGGGCAAGGTCGGTGCGACCGTCGTCTCGCGCATGGAACGGCGAACCAAGAGTGGCACCAAGATGGGGATCTTCGGCCTGTCCGATCCTACCGGGCACTATGAGGCCATCGTGTTCTCGGAGGGGCTCGCCGAGTATCGCGAACTGCTCGAGCCCGGTGCCAACGTGCTGCTGTTCCTCAGCGGCGAGGTGCAGGGCGAGGAGGTGCGCGCCCGTATCCAGTCGGCAACGCGGCTCGACGAGGTATCGACGGCCATTCCGGCGGGTCTGCGCATTCACCTGCGCAGCGCCGACCCGCTCGACAGCATCCGCTACCGGCTCGACAGCCGCACCGACACGCACGACGGCGGGGAGGTGACGCTGGTGCTGCAACTGCGCGATGGCAGCGAGGCACAGGTGAGACTGCCGGGGCGCTTCAAAATCTCGCCGCAGATCGCCGGGGCGATCAAGGCGGTGCCAGGCGTTGTCCAGGTCGAGGCCGTCTAGCCGCCCGGACACGCCGTAGGCAGGATGCGGAGCAGCCGGGAACTGACAGGAACAGGAAACGCGGGGAGGACGGATGATCGTTGAACTCGTGACCTTCCGCGCGCCGGCAGGCGCCGACTGGAACGCGATCCTGGAAGGCGCGAAGGCGACCCTCCCGCACTGGCAGGCCAATCCGAAGCTGGTGCGTAAACATTACCTCCTGTCGGAGGACGGGCAGACTTGTGCCGGCCTCTATATCTGGCCGACTCGGGCTGATGCGGAGCACGCGCACAATGCCGCATGGCAGGAAGCAGTGGAGGCCCGCACCGGCGCGCGGCCGACATTCCGCTATTTTGACTTGCAGATACTGCTCGACAACGAAGCAGGGACCGTCACCGAGTGGTCCCGGAACGGCGAAAAGCGTGTCTCTAAAGTCAGTTAGAGCCACCCGTTAATCGGTTTCCGAAGTATTGCGGCGCTTGCATCGGCGGCGGACAACCTTTATACGCACGCGCATCACTCACGCGGATCTGGCGATCGCCCCGACAATGGGCGGGATAGCCGTCCGGTGGCCCCGGCTCGTTCCGGGTCTCACATGTCCGCGGCGGATCAACCGGAGAAGACTATGGCGATTCCTGACTTTTCGATGCGTCAGCTTTTGGAAGCTGGCGTGCATTTCGGCCATCAGGCCCACCGCTGGAACCCGAAGATGGGCGAATACATCTTCGGCACCCGCAACAACATTCACATCGTCGATCTCGCGCAGACCGTGCCGTTGCTGCACCGGGCGCTGCAGGCGGTGAGCGACACCGTGGCCCGCGGCGGCCGCATCCTGTTCGTCGGCACCAAGCGGCAGGCGCAGGATTCCATCGCCGACGCGGCCAAGCGTTGCGCGCAATACTACGTCAATTCGCGCTGGCTCGGCGGCACGCTGACCAACTGGAAGACCATTTCCGGCTCGATCCAGCGGCTGCGCAAGCTCGACGAGATGCTCGCCTCCAACGAGGCGCAGGGCTACACCAAGAAAGAGCGTCTCGACCTCACGCGCGAGCGCGACAAGCTCAACCGTTCGCTCGGCGGCATCAAGGATATGGGCGGCGTTCCGGACATGCTGTTCGTGATCGACACCAACAAGGAAGATATCGCGATTGCGGAAGCGCGCCGTCTCGGCATTCCGATCGCTGCCGTGGTCGACACCAATTGCGACCCGAACGGCATCAGCTATGTCATTCCGGGTAACGACGACGCCAGCCGCGCCGTGTCGCTGTACTGCGACCTGATCGCGCGCGCCGCGATCGACGGCATCTCGCGCGCGCAGGGCGAGGCCGGTATCGATGTCGGTGCCTCGGCCAAGCCGATCGTCGAAGACCTGCCGGAGGAATCGGCGGTTGCCAATCTCGGCTTCGAGGCACTGTCGGGTCCGCGCGGCGTTGCCGACGATCTCAAGAAACTCCCGGGCGTGTCGGGCGCGATCGAAAAGCAGCTCAACGATCTTGGCATCTTCCACTATTCGCAGATCGCCGAATTGTCCCCGGAGGCTGCTCAGAATGTCGGCGAAGAGGTCGGATTGCCGGGCCGTGTCGAGAGCTGGATCGCCAAGGCCAAGGAGCTGACGGCAGAATAAGCCGCCAGCGACTACCTACCGATGGGCGGGCGCCGCGGGCGTCCGCCTGCTGATCTCTTCGCGTGAAGGAACGAAACCGATGGCTGTTACCGCCGAAATGATCAAAACGCTGCGCGAGTCCACCGGCGCAGGCATGATGGACTGCAAGGCGGCCCTCACCGAGACCAACGGCGACATGCAGGCGGCGCAGGATTGGTTGCGCAAGAAGGGCCTGTCCAAGGCCGCCAAGAAGGCCGGTCGCGTTGCCGCCGAGGGACTGATCGGCGTCGCGGTCAAGGGCACCAAGGCGGCCATCGTCGAGGTCAACTCGGAAACCGACTTCGTTGCCCGCAACGATCTGTTTCAGGGCCTGGTCAAGATGATCGCCGGAGTAGCGCTCGACGTCGGTGCCGACGTCGAGGCGATCAAGGCGGCGAAGGCCGGAAGCCTGACGATTGCCGAAACCATTTCGGAGAGCATCGCCAAGATCGGCGAGAATATGACGCTGCGGCGCGCCGCGGCTCTGTCAGTCGACAAGGGTGCGATCGGCGCCTATCTGCACAATTCCGTTGCCGACGGGCTTGGCAAGATCGGCGTACTGGTGGCGCTCGAATCTGCCGGACAGGCCGACGAACTGGCTGCGCTCGGCCGTATGGTGGCGATGCATGTCGCCGCTGCCAATCCGCAGGCGCTTGATGCCGCCGGGCTCGACCCTGCGGTGGTGGCGCGCGAAAAGGACATTCTGGCCGACAAGTACAAGCAGCAGGGCAAACCCGCCAATGTCATCGACAAGATCGTCGAATCCGGCCTGAAGACCTACTACAAGGAAGTGTGCCTGCTCGAGCAGACCTATATCCACGATCCGTCCAAGACCGTCGCGCAGGCGCTCAAGGAAGCCGAGAGCAAGGTCGGCGGCCCGGTGAAGATCACCGGCTTCGTCCGCTATGCACTTGGCGAAGGGATTGAGAAGCAGGAATCCGACTTCGCCGCCGAGGTTGCGGCAGCCTCCGGGCAGGGGTAGTCGAACGGGATTGAACGGCAGCTCCATCCCGTTGCCGAGAGTCGGATTGGGGGATCGGTTGCATGAGTGAGCCGGCTTATCGGCGGGTCGTCGTCAAGATTTCCGGCGAAGCGCTAGCCGCGTCGCAGGGCTTTGGCATCCACCAATCGGTCGTCGACGGCATCGCTGCCGACCTCGTTGCGACAGCCAGGATGGGGGTCGAGGTTGCCGTCGTCATCGGCGGGGGCAACATTTTCCGTGGCGTCGAAGTATCGGCACGCGGCGTCCCGCGCCCCGTCGGCGATACGATGGGCATGCTGGCGACCGTGATGAACGCGCTGGTGCTCGAGGCAGCCATCGAGCGGCAGGGAATCGAAGCGCGCACGCTCTCGGCGCTGGTGATGCCCTCGGTCTGCGAAAGCTACAACCGGCCGCGCGCCCTCAAGCATCTGAATAAGGGACGAATCGTCCTGCTGTGCGCCGGCACCGGGAACCCGTTCTTCACCACCGACACGACCGCCGTTCTGCGCGCCGCTGAACTTGACGCCGGTGCGGTGCTCAAAGCCACCAATGTCGACGGCATCTACAGTGCCGACCCGAAGAAGGACCCGAACGCAACGCGTTATGCGCACCTCACGCATCAGCAGGCGATCGAGCGGGACCTGCGGGTGATGGATGCGGCCGCTTTCGCGCTTGCCCGCGAAAACCGCATGCCTATCATCGTGTTTTCGCTGGCCGAGGCTGGCGCGATTGCATCGGTCTTGCGCGGGCAGGGGCGCTCGACCATCGTCAGTAGCTAGAATGCGCCGCGCTCTGGAGCGCGCGCCGAATGACCGCTTCGAGGGATTATGATGAGCAATGAGAGCTACGACCTGAGCGAACTCAAGCGCAAGATGCAGGCGTCGATTCAGGTACTGAAGAACGAACTTGCCGGATTACGGACCGGGCGTGCGTCGATGCACATGCTCGATCCGGTGCAGGTGGAAGCCTACGGCACCAATATGCCCTTGTCGCAGTGCGCCACGGTGACAGTGCCGGAACCGCGCATGATTTCGGTGAACGTCTGGGACAGGTCGCTGGTGCACGCCGTCGAAAAAGCGATCGTCAATTCCAATCTCGGCCTGAGCCCGGCGACCGAAGGGCAGGTGATCCGCTTGCGGATTCCTGAACTCAACGAGGAGCGGCGCAAGGAACTGGTCAAGGTCGGCCACAAATATGCGGAGGCCGCGCGCGTGGCTGTGCGCCACGTCCGTCGCGAGGGCATCGACATCGTCAAGAAGCTCGAAAAGGATCGCAAGATCAGCGAGGACGATCAGGAAAAATATTCCGCCGACATCCAGAAGGCGACCGATCAGGCGATTTCCGAAATCGATGGCATCCTGGCCGGCAAGGAAAAGGAGATCCTCACCGTTTGAGGATCGCAGCCATGGCCGACCTGCCGCAGATCGAACCGATGCGCGCCGCCTCCGCCGGCGGCCCGCGGCATGTTGCGATCATCATGGATGGCAACGGCCGCTGGGCGGCGGCGCGGGGATTGCCGCGTCTCGAGGGCCATCGCCGTGGCGTCGAGGCGCTGCGCGGCTGCATACGGGCGGCGGGCGAACTCGGCATCGAGATCATCACGATCTTCTCGTTCAGCTCCGAGAACTGGACGCGGCCGGAAAGCGAGATCAGCGATTTGATGGGGCTGCTGCGGCGCTTCATCCGCAACGATCTCGCCGAATTGCATCGCAGCGGCGTACGCGTGCGGGTGATCGGCGAGCGCGAGGGGCTTGCCGTCGATATCCGGCGCCTGCTGACGGAAGCGGAAGAATTGACGGCGGCCAACGACAGGCTGACGCTGGTCGTCGCTTTCAATTACGGTGCACGGCAGGAGATCGCACGCGCGGCGCGGCGCGTCTTTCAGGAGATCGCGGCCGGCAGGATGTCAGAGGCCGAGGTGACGGCGGATACCCTCGAAGGTCATCTCGATGCGCCGGATCTGCCACCGCCGGATCTCATCATCCGCACCAGCGGCGAGCAGCGGCTGTCGAATTTCCTGTTGTGGCAGGCCGCCTATAGCGAACTGGTGTTTTTGCCGGTGTTCTGGCCCGACTTCGATCGCGCGGCGCTGGAGGCGGCGATCGACGAATACCGACGTCGCGAGCGGCGCTTCGGCGGTCTCATCGCACAGACCGGATCGTGACGGTGGGCAGTACAGGGCGCGGATCGGGATCGCCGGCTGCTCGCAGCAATCTTCTGGTCCGCGTCGTCGCCGCGCTCGTCCTCGTACCGCTGGCGCTCGGCACCGCCTATTGGGGCGGCTGGCCCTATGCCGTCTTCTGGGCGGTCGGCACACTTGCGGTGCTCTACGAGTGGATGACGCTGGTGAAAGGCCCGGGTGCGCTGATGCCCTGGCGGTTTGCCGGGGTGCTTTATGCAGCGGTGCTGTTTGCCGGCGCGATGCTGTTGCGCAGCGATCCCGCCTATGGCTTGCCGGCCATCCTGCTGCTCTTTGCTGTTGTCTGGACGACGGATATCGCCGGTTACTTCGTCGGCCGCGCGATCGGCGGCGCCAAGCTCGCGCCGCGCATCAGTCCCGGCAAGACCTGGGCCGGCGCGATCGGCGGGGCCGCGGCAGCCGTACTGGCCGCGTTCTGCGTCGCCCGGGCAAGCGAAAGCCCGGCCCTGCCGCTGCTGCTGCTCGGTCTGCTGTTGTCGGTTGCTTCGCAGGCCGGCGACCTGCTCGAAAGCTTCATCAAACGTCGCTTTGGCGCCAAGGATGCGGGCTTTCTCATCCCCGGTCATGGCGGCGTGATGGACCGGATCGACGGTTTCTGGGCTGCGCTCTTGGTCGCCAGCGTCATCGGGCTTGCGCGGGGCGGTATCGAGGCGCCGGCGCGCGGGCTCATGCTATGGTGAGGCGATGAATCTCATGTCGCAGATGGATGGGGTGGCGCTTGCCGGAGGCGAGCCGCGCCGGATCAGTCTGCTCGGTGCGACCGGTTCGATCGGCGCCAGCACGGTCGACCTGCTCAAGCGCGAACCGGCGCGTTTTGCGACGGTGGCGGTGACCGCCAACCGCAACGCCGAAGCACTGGCGAAGCTGGCGCGTGACGTCGGGGCGCAGCTCGCCGTCGTTGCCGATCCGTCGCGGTACCCGGACCTGAAAGAGGCGCTGAGCGGCACCGCGATCGAGGCTGCAGCCGGCGAGGAAGCGCTGGTCGAAGCGGCTGCGCGGCCGGCCGATCTGGTTCTTGCCGCGATCACCGGCGCGGCGGGGTTGCGGCCGACGCTCGCGGCGATCGAGCGCGGCGTAACTGTAGCGCTGGCCAACAAGGAAAGCCTGGTCTGCGCCGGGACGCTGTTCATGCGCCGTGCACAGGCCTGCGGCGCCACCGTGCTGCCGGTCGATTCCGAGCACAATGCCATCTTTCAGGCGCTCGGGGCCGGTCGTCGCGCCGACGTACGGCGTATCATCCTGACGGCCTCGGGCGGGCCGTTCCGGACCTGGACGCGCGACGCCATCGCCATGGCGACGCCCGCGCAGGCCCTGCGGCATCCCAACTGGTCGATGGGCGACAAGGTGACCATCGATTCCGCGACGATGATGAACAAGGGTCTCGAACTGATCGAGGCGCATCACCTGTTCGCGCTCGCCAGCCGCGATATCGATGTGCTGGTGCACCCGCAATCGCTCATTCACGGGCTGGTGGAGTTTCGCGACGGCGCAGTGGTGGCGCAGATGGGCGCGCCCGATATGCGCATTCCGATCGCGCATTGCCTGGCCTGGCCGCAGCGGATTGACGGACCGGTCGAGCGGCTCGATCTGGCGCGGATCGGCAATCTGACCTTCGAGGAACCGGACGCCGACCGCTTTCCGGCCCTGACGCTGGCGCGTGCCGCCCTGGAAACCGGCGGGGCGGCGACGACGGTTCTCAATGCGGCGGACGAGATTGCCGTGATGCAGTTCCTCGCCGGACGCATCGGTTTTCCGGGCATCGCGACAATGGTCGAGCAGACATTGGAGCTGGCGGCGCGACATGGTCTGACCCGGGAACCCGACAGCGTCGATGCCGCTCTGGATATTGACCATGCTGCGAGAGAATTAGCCCTAACCCTCTTGCCTGAAATTGCCGCAAAGGCATCCTAATCTTGACGTCATATGCACGCCGTCGGCGGCATGAGGGATTTCCATGACAACCGATCTGATGAGCGGCCTCGGTATTCTGGGCAACGGGGTAACTGGATACCTTATCCCGTTTCTGTTCGTTCTGACGATCGTCGTTTTCTTTCACGAACTCGGGCATTTTTTGGTAGCGCGCTGGCGCGGCATCCGCGTGCTGGTGTTTTCAGTCGGCTTCGGCCCGGAGATTGTCGGCTTTAACGATCGCCACGGGACACGCTGGAAACTCTCCGCCATCCCGCTCGGCGGTTACGTCAAGTTCCTCGGCGACGACAGCGCCGCCAGCACTCCGGACCACGATACGCTGGCGACGATGAGCGCAGAGGATAAGCGCGCCAGCTTCTTCCATAAGCCGGTCGGATCGCGCGCCGCGGTTGTCGCCGCCGGGCCGATCGCCAATTTCATCCTGGCGATTGTCATCTTTGCCGGGATTTTCATGATCTACGGCAAGCAGATCAGCGCCGCGCGGGTCGATACGGTATCGCCCGGCAGCGCCGCCGCCGAGGCCGGTTTCCAGCCCGGCGATCTGGTGACTGCGATCGATGGCAGCAAGATCGACAGCTTCTCCGACATGCAGCGGATCGTATCGGTAAGCGCCGGCGCACCGCTGCGCATCGAGATCGACCGCGGTGGCGTTCAGCGCACGCTGACGGCGACACCGACGCTGCGGGAGCTGAAGGACAATTTCGGCAATGTCCACCGGATCGGCGTGCTCGGTATTTCCCGGTCGCTCTCGCCGGAGGACGTGCGCACCGAGCGGGTCGGGCCGTTGCGGGCCGTGGCGATGGGGGCGAGCGAAACCTGGTTCGTGATCGACCGGACCGTCGCCTATATCGGCGGCGTTTTCTCGGGCCGCGAATCGACCGATCAACTCGGCGGGCCGATCCGCATCGCGCAGGTTTCGGGGCAGGTTGCGACTGCCGGCTTCGTGGCGCTGCTGCATCTGGCCGCCGTGCTGTCGGTTTCTATCGGTTTGCTTAACCTTTTTCCAATTCCGCTGCTCGACGGTGGGCACCTTTTGTTCTATGCGATCGAAGCTGCGCGGGGGAGGCCGCTATCGGACCGGGCCCAGGAAGTGGGATTCCGTATCGGTCTGGCGCTGGTGCTGATGTTGATGATTTTTGCAACCTTTAATGACATCATCCACCTGGCGGCATCGTAACCGTGGCTTGAAGGCAACTTTCTGAGGGAAAAAGAAAAATTCAACCGGAAGTTAAGGTTGCGGTGTCTCAAAAACCGGCTACAAACGGTCGCTGATCGGACGGGAGAATCCCGCGAATCCGCCCTCATGGGGGGCATCGTGAGGATCAAGAGGGTGCGTTGGGAATGCGGGTGCGGGTTTTGCGAGGTCTGAGCTTCGCTTGTGCTGTCCTCGGAACGGTTGTCTGCGGGGCTGCTGTCGTCAGCGTGCCCGCCGGGGTGGCGTATGCGCAAACGGCCAGTTCCATCGTCGTCGAGGGCAACCGCCGCGTCGAGGCGGACACGATCCGCTCCTATTTCCATGCCGGACCGGGCGGCCGGCTCGACGCCTACCGGATCGACGAGGGCGTCAAGGCGCTCTACGCCACCGGTCTGTTCCAGGACGTGCGCACCCGCTCGGCCGGTGGACGGCTGGTCGTCAGCGTCGTCGAGAACCAGATCATCAATCGCGTTGCCTTCGAGGGTAACAAGAAGACCAAGGACGATCAGCTTCGCGCCGAGATCCAGTCGAAGCCGCGCGGTACCCTGTCGCGGCCGGTGGTGCAGGCCGACACCCAGCGCATTATCGAGATTTACCGGCGGAATGGCCGCTTCGACGTGCGCGTCGAGCCCAAGGTCATCGACCTGCCGAACAACCGCGTCGATCTGGTCTTCGAGATCAGTGAGGGCGAGAAGACCGGCGTCAAGGACATCGAGTTCGTCGGCAACAAGGCCTATTCGAGTTCGCGCCTGAAGGACGTCATCAAGACGACCGAATCGAATTGGCTCAGCTTCCTGCAGACGACCGACATCTACGATCAGGACCGGATCGAATCCGATCGCGACCTGTTGCGCCGGTTCTACCTCAAGCACGGCTATGCCGATGTCCGCATCGTCTCCGCGGTTGGCGAATATGACCCGGCGAAGAAGGGTTTCATCGTCACCTTCAGCATCGACGAGGGCCCGCAGTACCGCGTCGGCACCGTCGACGTGGTGTCGAACGTGCGCGCCATCGACCCGTCGACCCTGCGCTCGCGCCTGAAGCTGAGCTCGGGCAATGTCTACAATGCCGAGGCGGTCGAAAAGAGCGTCGAGGCGATGACCATCGAGGCAGCCAAGCGCGGCTATGCCTTCGCCACGGTGAAGCCGAACGGCGATCGCAATTTCACCGAGCGCCGGATCAATCTGGTCTTCGTGGTCGAGGAGGGTGCGCGGGTTTATATCGAGCGCATCAATGTCCGCGGCAACACGCGCACGCGCGATTACGTCATCCGCCGCGAATTCGATCTCGCCGAGGGCGACGCCTATAACCGTGCGCTGGTCGACCGCGCCGAGCGGCGCCTGAAGAACCTCGACTATTTCAAGACCGTCAAGATCACCAACGAACCGGGTTCCGCACCTGACCGCATCATCGTCAATGTCGACGTCGAGGAGAAGGCGACCGGCGAGTTCTCGGTTTCCGGCGGCTATTCGACCGCCGACGGCTTCCTCGCCGAGGTCGCGGTGGCCGAGCGCAACCTGCTCGGGCGGGGTCAGTACGCGCGCGCATCGGTCGCCTACGGCCAGTATTCGCGCGGTTTCGAATTGTCGTTCGCCGAGCCGTTCTTCCTCGGCTACCGGCTCGGCTTCGGCATCGATCTCTATGCCAAGCAGACGCTGGCCACGGACTATGTCTCCTATGACACCAAGACGTTCGGCACGAATCTGCGGCTTGGCATCGCGCTGACCGAGGAGATGTCGCTGCAGCTGCGTTATTCGCTGTTCCGTCGCGAAATCACCCTGCCGACCAACCTGAACAACTGTACTGGTGGTCCGGGCATCGGCTCTAATCCAGCTCCGGGCTGCTACGCCGACGGCGAAGCCTCGCTGCCGGTGCGCGCCGACCTCGGCCGCGGTGCCGCTCTGACTTCGGCGCTCGGCTATACGCTCGCCTACAACACGCTCGACAACAACCGTAACCCGACCGATGGCCTGCTGATCGAACTGAAGCAGGACTTCGCCGGCGTTGGCGGCGACGTGAACTTCATCAAGTCCACCGGCGACATTCGCAACTACTACGAAGTGTTCCCGGACGTCGTCAGCGTCCTGCGCTTCCAGGGTGGCCATATGGCAGGCTGGGGCGACAAGGACCTGCGCATGCTGGACCACTTCCAGATGGGCCCGAACCTGGTTCGTGGCTTCGCGCCGGCCGGTCTCGGTCCGCGGGACATCACGCCCGGCACCACCAACGACGCGCTGGGTGGCACGATGTACTGGGGTGCCTCGGTCGAATTGCAGACGCCGCTCTACTTCCTGCCGAAGGAAGTCGGGATCAAGGCGGCCATATTCGCCGACGCAGGCTCGCTCTGGGGTTACAAGGGACCGACCACCTACGTGAATTCGCCCGGCGAGCAGTTCCTGTTCGACGACGACAAGACGATCCGCTCGTCGGTCGGCGGCAGCCTGATCTGGGATTCGCCGTTCGGACCGCTGCGCTTCGACGTGGCCTACGCTTTGACCAAGGGCAAGAACGACCGCCTGCAGGTCTTCCGGTTCGGCGGCGGCACCAAGTTCTGATCGCGGGGCTCCTCCCGCGATCGAGGCGCCGCCCGGATTGACATCGCTATTTCTGGCGCGGCACAGGCCGACGCCATCGTTGTTGGCGTCATGACCGAGCCGCAGTTCCTTAAGCAGACCGAGGGTCTGGCCCTTGGCGATATCGTGGCGTTGACCGGCGCGAAAGCGCCGGACGGTGCTGCTCTCGACAGACGGATCCTCGATGTCGCGCCGGTCGATACGGCCGGACCGGCTGATCTGACCTTTGTCGACCAGCCGAAATATGTCCCGCAGCTTGCCCGGACCCATGCCGCGGCCTGCTTCGTCAGTCCGCGGCTCATGTCACATGTGCCAGCCCATGTCGTTGCGCTGCAGATCGAGGCACCGTACCGGGCGCTGGTCGCTGTCGCGCGCACCTTGTTTCCGGGGGCGCTGCGCCCGTCGTCGTTCTGCGGCAATGCCGGGGTGTCGCCGGCAGCGCATGTCGATCCTTCCGCCCGTCTGGAAGACGCTGTGATTGTCGACGCCGGCGCCGTGATCGGTCCCGATGTCGAGATCGGCGCGGGCACCCTGATCGGCGCCAATGCCGTGATCGGACCGGAGGTCCGGATCGGTCGCGATTGCGCCATCGGGCCAGGGACCACGATCAGCAATGCGCTGGTGGGCGACCGGGTTATCATCCATGCCGGCGCTCGTCTGGGACTTGACGGCTTCGGCTATCTGCCCGGACCGAAAGGCCACGAGAAGGTGCCGCAGGTCGGCCGCGTCATCGTCCAGGACGAGGTCGAGGTGGGCGCCAATACGACGATCGACCGCGGCGCCATGCGCGACACGGTGATCGGCGAGGGGACCAAGATCGACAATCTGGTGCAAATCGCTCACAACGTCACCATCGGCCGGCGCTGCATCGTCGTCGCGCAAACCGGCATTTCCGGCAGTGTGGTTATCGGCGATTATGTCCTGCTGGGCGGCCAGGCCGGTCTCAAGGACCACCTGACGATCGGCGATGGCGCCCAGATCGCTGCGCAGAGCGGGGTGATGGAGGATATTCCGGCCGGGACGAAATGGGGCGGTTTTCCGGCGCAGCCGGCGCGCGACTGGATGCGGAGCGTGCTGGTCCTGCGTCGTCTGTCGCGACAGAATTCGAGTTCGGAGAAGGAAACGGGCGAATGAGCGATTCTCTCGGAGCGGCCAGCATTCATGACATCCTGCGCAGTCTGCCGCATCGCTACCCGTTTCTGATGGTAGACCGCATCATCAACATCAATGGCGAGGAGAGCGCGGTCGGCATCAAGAACTGCACGATCAACGAGCCGCATTTCATGGGGCACTTTCCCAATAATCCGGTGATGCCGGGCGTGTTGCTGCTCGAGGGAATGGCGCAGACTTGCGGGGTGCTCTGCATCCTTGCTTCCGGCAAGACAGCCGCGCCCTATGTGTATTTCATGACCATCGACGAGGCGAAATTCCGCAGGCCGGTCGTGCCCGGCGACACCGTGGAGTTTCATGTCCAGCTTCTCAAGCGCCGCCGCGATATGTGGTGGTATCGCGGCGAAGCGAAGGTTGCCGGCGAGCTCGTTGCCGAAGGCAAGCTCGGCGCCATGATGCGAACCGAATAAAGCCACGACATGAATGAGACGCTGATGGCTGCGATCGATCTTACCGCGCGGATCGAGACGGGTGCGCAGATCGGGCGCGACGTCTCCATTGGCCCGTATTGCGTGATCGGCCCGCATGTCACGCTCGGCGAGGGCTGCCGGCTCGTTGCTCATGTGCACATTGCCGGCCACACGACGATCGGGCCGCGTACTGTCATTCAGCCGTTCGCGTCGCTTGGCACCGCGCCGCAATCGGCCTCGTATCGCGGTGGCCCGACGCAGCTTGAGGTCGGCGCCGACTGCGATATCCGCGAACATGTGACGATGAACACCGGCACCGAAAGCGGCGGCGGCATCACCCGCGTTGGCGCGCATTGCCTGTTCATGGTCGGCTCGCATGTCGGCCACGATTGCATCGTCGGCTCCCGTGTGACGCTCGCCAACAATGCGTTGCTCGGCGGCCATGTTGTGGTCGGAGACTACACGTTTCTCGGCGGCGGCTCCGCCGTGCATCAGTTCACGCGGATCGGCGAAGGGGTGATGGTTTCCGGTGTCGGTGGCGTTGCCGCCAATGTCATTCCCTTCGGCCTGGTGATCGGCCACCGCGGCATGCTCGGCGGCCTCAATGTCGTAGGCCTCAAGCGCCGTGGATATAACCGCGCCGACATGCATCGTTTGCGGACCGCCTATCGCGAACTGTTCCTCGGTGAGGGAACGCTGCGGCAGCGCCGGCAGGATTTCAGCACCCGCTACGCAGATGATCCGTTGGTCGGCAAGATCGTCGCGTTCCTGCGCGAGAGCGGCTCGCGCCCGCTGATGCGCCCGGCACGGACCGCGCACGGGACCGACGACGCGGACGACGTCGCATGAACGGCCCGCCGCCAGGGGACGGCCCGCTGGCGCTGATCTGCGGCGGAGGGGCGCTGCCGTTCGCGGTCGCCGATGCGGTGGCCGCGCGCGGCCGCCGTGTCATCCTCTATCCGATCCGCGGATTCGTCGAGCCGGCGCGGGTCTCGTCCTATCCGCATCATTGGATTGCCGTCGGCCAGTTTGGCCGGTTCAAACGGCTGGCGGCGCAGGAAGGCTGCCGCGACGTGGTGATGATCGGTTCGCTGGTGCGGCCGGCCTGGTCGCAGATGCGTTTCGATCTCGGCATGCTGCTGATGCTGCCGACGATCCTGCATGGCTTCCGTGGCGGCGACGACCATCTGTTGTCCTCCCTTGGCCGGGTGATGGAGAAGGCCGGGCTGCGTCCGGTGGGGGCGCACGAGGTCGCGCCGGAAATCCTCGTCCCCGAAGGGGTGCTTGGACGCATCGCGCCGCGCGCCGGCGACACCGCTGATATCGACAAGGCGTTCGATGTTCTTGACGTCAACAGCCGGTTCGACACCGGTCAGGCGGTCGTGGTCGCTGACAATCAGGTGTTGGCGCTCGAAGCCGCCGAGGGCACCGACGCCATGCTCGACCGGGTGGCGGATCTGCGCGCGAACGGCCGCATCCGTCTGCCCGCCGGGGTCGGCGTGCTGGCCAAGGCGCCGAAGCGGCAGCAGGACCGCCGCTTCGATCTGCCGACGATCGGGCCGATGACAGTCGAGAAGATCGTGCGCGCCGGCCTTGCCGGGATTGCGGTGCGTGCCGGGGAAACCGTGATCGCCGAGCCGGCAGCGACCGCAGCGGCAGCCGACCGGGCCGGCATCTTCGTCATCGGCATCGACGACCATAATGCACGGGCTTGCCGGCCGGAGGGCGCGTTGTCATGACGCCGCCGCCGCTGCGCGTCTGTCTGGTCGCCGGCGAAGTATCCGGTGATCGGCTGGGCGCGGCGCTGATGCGGGCGCTGAGCGCCCGAACCGGCGGCGTGATCGTCTTTTCAGGTGTCGGCGGCCGCGAAATGGCGGCGGAAGGACTCGTAAGCCCGTTTCCGCTTGGCGATCTCGCGGTCATTGGTTTCATGTCGATCCCGGCGCGGCTGAAGACGATCCTGCAACGGATCCGCCAGACAGCCGACGCGGCGATCGCGGCGCGCCCGGACATCCTGGTGGTGATCGACAGCCCGGAATTTACCCATCGTGTCGCGAAGCGGGTGCGGGCCCGTGCGCCGACGATCCCGATCGTGGACTACGTCTCGCCATCGGTCTGGGCGTGGCGGCCATGGCGGGCGCGCACCATGCGCCGTTATATCGATCGGGTGCTGGCGCTATTGCCGTTCGAACCGGATGTCCATGCCCGCCTCGGCGGTCCGCCCTGTGTGTTTGTCGGCCATCCGGTGACCGATCGCGTCGGCGCGTTGCGGCCTGATCCCGCCGAAGCGCGCCGTCGGGAAACGTCTCCTCCGGTACTGCTGGTGATGCCCGGCAGTCGCGGCAGCGAACTCGCCCGGATGCTGCCGGTGTTCCGTGACACGGTCAGAGCGGTGCGTGACCGCTTCGGTCCGCTGGACGTCGTCGTGCCGGCGGTTCCGCATCTGGCGGAGCGTGTGCGGACGGCGGTGAGTGCGTGGCCGGTTCCGGCCCGTGTGGTAACTGAGGCCGCCGAGAAAGACGCTGCTTTCCGGACCGCGCGCGCAGCGCTCGCCAAATCCGGTACGGGAACGCTGGAACTGGCGGTGGCCGGGGTGCCGACCGTTGCCGCCTACAAGGTTCCCTGGATCGAGGAACTCGTCGCTCGGTTTCTCGTGCAGGTGCCGTCGTTCATCCTTGCCAACCTCGTCCTTGGCGAGCGCGTGGTGCCGGAATTCGTCCAGCGCGACTGCACGCCGGAGCAACTGGCTTCCGCCTTGCTGCCTTTGCTGCAAGACAGTCCCGAGCGGCAGGCGCAGCTAGCCGCTTTCGCCCGGCTCGATGCGATCATGGAAATCGGAACGGTGTCGCCGGCCGAACGCGCTGCCGAGGCCGTCCTCGATATGGTCGAAAGACGTGATGCGCCGCGCAAATCGTCGGTGGCGCTGACGCCGTCCCCGTCGTAAGGTCCGGACATTCCATCAGAAAGCCCGCAGCCGGATAACCCGTTTGACCGCAACTGTTCCGCCCATTGCCGCCATCACCGGTGTGCACGGCTATGTTCCTCCCGACGTGCTGACCAACGACCAGTTGGCGCAGATGGTCGATACCTCCGACGCCTGGATCACCGAACGCACCGGCATCAGGCAGCGGCATATCCTCAAGGGAGAAGGCAAGGGGACCTCGCATATGGGAGCGGAGGCGGTCCGCGGCCTTCTGGAAAAGACTGGTACGGATCCCTCCGAGGTCGAACTGCTGATCTGTGCGACGACGACGCCGGACTTTGTTCATCCCTGCACCGCGAACCTGATCTGCGACATGGTCGGCATTCGCGAGATCGGCTCGTTCGACGTGCAGGCAGCCTGTTCGGGCTTTATCTACGCGCTGACCGTGGGCCGCCAGTTCATCATGGCCGGGACCTACAAGAAGGTCATCGTCGTCGGAGCGGACAAGATGTCCGCCATCGTCGACTATACTGATCGTGCCACCTGCGTGCTGTTTGGCGACGGCGCTGCCGCGGTGCTGCTCGAACCGAGCCCCAACGGCTACGGCATCCTCGATACGATCGTCCGGTCGGACGGATCGGGAATGAAGCATCTGCACCAGAAAGCCGGCGGCAGCCGCATGCCGCCGACGGCGGAGACCGTCGCCAGACGACTCCACTCGGTCTATCAGGAAGGCAACCACGTTTATAAGTTTGCCGTCTCGCGCATGGCCGAGGTCACGCAGGAGATCATGGCGCGCAACAATCTGCGCACCGAAATGATCGACTGGGTCGTGCCGCATCAGGCCAATATCCGCATCATCGAAACGACCGCCCAGCGCATCGGGCTGCCGATGGACAAGGTGATGCTGACGATCCAGAAATACGGCAACACCACAGCCGCGACGATCCCGCTATGCCTGTGGGACTACGAGCAGCAACTGCGGACCGGCGACCGGTTGATGTTTGCGGCCTTCGGCGGCGGCTTCACCTGGGGCGGGGCCTATGTGACCTGGGCCTATGACGGTGCCAGGATGGCGGCGTAGAGACTTTCCGGCGGAGCGGGAAGCCGCGCGCCGCGGCAAACGCCATAACCAGTCATCCATCGCCTACGATCCGATTCCATGTGAACGGGAGCTTGCCTTCGGCACGGTGCACGCCGTCGTGCGCAGCCACATAGAAAAAGCGCGGCCGGATTTCCCGGCCGCGCTTCAATGCCTGCGTTTATTTTCCGGCCTATTTGCGCCGGGAGATCGGCACGTAGTCGCGCTCCTTCGCGCCGGTGTAGAGCTGACGCGGCCGGCCGATCTTCTGGCTCGGATCCTCGATCATCTCCTTCCACTGCGCGATCCAGCCGACGGTGCGCGCAACGGCGAACAGCACGGTGAACATGCTGACCGGGAAGCCCATCGCCTTGAGCGTGATGCCGGAATAGAAGTCGATGTTCGGATAGAGCTTCTTCTCGATGAAATAGTCGTCGTGCAGCGCGATCTTTTCGAGCTCCATGGCGACGTCGAGCAGCGGATCGTCCTTGATGCCGAGTTCGCCGAGGACCTCGTGGCAGGTCTTCTGCATGATCTTGGCACGCGGATCGTAGTTCTTGTAGACGCGATGACCGAAGCCCATCAGGCGGAACGGATCGTTCTTGTCCTTCGCGCGCTTGATGAATTCCGGGATGCGGTCGACCGAGCCGATCTCGCCCAGCATCTTGAGTGCCGCTTCATTGGCGCCGCCATGCGCCGGGCCCCACAGGCAGGCGATGCCGGCGGCGATGCAGGCGAACGGGTTGGCACCGGATGAGCCGGAGAGCCGCACCGTCGACGTCGAGGCGTTCTGCTCGTGGTCGGCATGCAGGATGAAGATGCGATCCATCGCCCGGGCCAGCACCGGGTTCGGCTTGTATTCCTCGCACGGCACCGCGTAGCACATGCGCAGGAAGTTCGACGCATAGTCGAGATCGTTCTTCGGATAGATGAACGGCTGCCCAACGCTGTATTTGTAGGCCATCGCGGCCAGCGTCGGCATCTTCGCGATCATGCGGATCGACGCGATCATGCGCTGATGCGGATCCGAGATATCGGTCGAGTCGTGATAGAAGGCCGCGAGCGCGCCGACGCAGCCGCACATCACCGCCATCGGGTGGGCATCGCGCCGGAAGCCCTGCAGGAAGCGGCTCATCTGCTCGTGCACCATCGTGTGGCGGGTCACACGATAGTCGAAGTCGGCCTTTTGGGTCGGGGTCGGCAGCTCCCCGTAGAGGAGAAGGTAGCAGGTCTCGAGGAAGTCGCCATGCTCGGCGAGCTGTTCGATCGGATAGCCGCGATAGAGCAGGACGCCGGCGTCGCCGTCGATATAGGTAATCTTGGACTCGCAGCTTCCCGTCGAGGTGAAGCCGGGGTCGTAAGTAAACATCCCGGATTTGCCGTACAGCTTCGAGATGTCGATTACGTCGGGGCCGATCGTCCCCTCGTAGACCGGGAAGTCCCAGTTGGTGTTACCGACCGTAAGCGTGGCGGATTTTTGCGACGTGTTCTTGCCTTCGTTGCCGGGTGTTGTGGCATCCATGGTTACGGCCCTCACTTTTGGCTGCTGCGTAACGCATCCCTGCTGTCCCTGCAAGCCGCGCGAACGCGAAGCTGCATAGCAAATAGGCAGTCACTCTTGCGGGTTGAATTTTGAGCGTCGGCCGTCAGGCTTGATTCGGTAATGAATTCAACGCCTCGCCTGCCTGATGACGGAGACGGGCGAGGCATTCGTTCTTGCCCAGCACGGCAAGGACATCAAAAATCGGTGGCGACGTCGTGCGGCCGGTAAGCGCGGCGCGCAGCGGCTGTGCGACAGCTCCGAGTTTGAGGCCGGCGCGCTCGGCAAATGCCCGGACGTCGGCCTCTGTGGATTCGGCGCTCCAAGCGTCATTGGCCTCGAAGACGGGGATGATCCCGGCAAGCACGGAGCGTGCGTCGGGCGTGAGGATGGTCGCGGCCTTTGCATCGAGGGTGAGCGGGGTCGTCGACCAGAGAAAGCTGGCCCCATCGAACAGATCGAGCAGCGTTTTGGCGCGCTCCTTCAGCCCGGGCATGGCTTTGACGAGTTGAGCGCGCAACTGCGGCGTCAGCTTCTGCGCCACCGCCGGACCACCGGGAATATGCGGCAGCAGTCGCTCCAGCTCCGCGGCCAGCGTTTCGTCCGAACTGGCGCGCATATAGAGGCCGTTGAGATTCTCCAGCTTGGCGAAGTCGAAACGCGCCGGCGAACGGCCGACCTGCGGCAGGTCGAATGCCGCGATCATCTCCTCGGTGGTGAAGACTTCCTGATCGCCATGCGACCAGCCGAGCCGGACCAGATAGTTCCGCATCGCCGCGGGCAGGTAGCCCATGTCGCGATAGGCGTCGACACCGAGCGCGCCATGGCGCTTCGACAGTTTCGACCCGTCCGGCCCATGGATCAGCGGGATGTGCGCCATCGTCGGCACCGGCCAGCCCATTGCCTCATAGATCTGCGTCTGGCGCGCTGCGTTGTTGAGGTGATCGTCGCCACGAATGATGTGGGTGACGTTCATGTCGTGGTCGTCCACGACGACCGCGAGCATGTAGGTCGGCGTGCCGTCGGAGCGCAGCAGCACGAAGTCGTCGAGGTTTTCGTTGCGCCAGGCGACGCGACCCTGCACCTGGTCTTCGACCACCGTCTCGCCGGTCAGCGGCGCTTTCAGCCGGATCACCGGCTTGACGCCGGGCGGCGCCTCGGAAGGCGAGCGGTCGCGCCAGCGCCCGTCATAGAGCTTGGAGCGGCCGGCAGCGCGCGCCTCCTCGCGCATCGCGGTGAGCTCTTCCGGGGTCGCATAGCAGTAATAGGCGTGGCCCTTCGCCAGCAGTTCTTCCGCCACCTGACGATGCCGCGCGGCGCGGGCGAACTGGAAGACGGTCTCGCCGTCCCAGTCGATCCCCAGCCATTTCAGCCCCTCGATGATCGCGTCGATTGCCGCCTGGGTGGAGCGCTCGCGGTCGGTGTCCTCGATCCGCAGCAGCATGCGTCCGCCGCGCCCGCGGCTGTAGAGCCAGTTGAACAGGGCGGTGCGGGCTCCGCCGATATGCAGAAATCCGGTCGGCGACGGCGCAAAGCGCGTGACAACTGTGCCATTCATGGCTGCTGGGCTCGCGGCTGGTTCGCTCACGGACTGGTTCATGGCCGGCCGTGTACCACAGAAGCGCAGCGATTTGGCAGGGCAAAACGCCATAGTGAACGAAGCGCAAAGACGCCTTAAACCGGCTTGTTGCGCCAGCTTGGCCTTGCCGCTGGATTTTGGCAGATAGCCCCATATACAAGCCTGTGACGAGGCTGCACTGCCGGGCGAAGAGCGGCCGGTGAGGCAGGGCAGAGACGAGGCATGAACGAGGTATGGGCGAGGCACGGGGAATGACGGACGTTGCGGCAGAGACAGGGCGCGATTTCATCCGCGACATCGTGCGGGAAGACATCGACGCGAAGCGGGTGACCTCCGTCGTTACCCGCTTTCCGCCGGAACCGAACGGCTATCTGCATATCGGCCACGCCAAATCCATCTGCCTGAATTTCGGGATCGCCGAGGAGTTCTCGGGGCGCTGTCACCTGCGCTTCGACGACACCAATCCGACCAAGGAAGAACAGGAATATATCGACGCCATCGAGGCGGACGTGCGCTGGCTCGGCTTCGACTGGGGCGCGCATCTCTACCACGCGTCCGATTATTTCGAGCAGCTCTACGAGTGGGCGGAAAAACTGATCCGTGACGGCAAGGCCTATGTCGACGATCAGTCGCCCGAGGAGATCCGTCTGACCCGCGGCACGCTGACCGAGGCCGGCACCAACAGTCCGTTCCGCAACCGCAGCGTCGACGAGAACCTCGATCTGTTCCGCCGCATGCGCGCCGGCGAATTCCCGAACGGCGCGCGCGTGCTGCGCGCCAAGATCGATATGGCTTCCGGCAACATCAATCTGCGCGATCCGGTGATGTACCGCATCCTGCACGAGCCGCATCCGCGCACCGGCACGCAGTGGAAAATCTATCCGAGCTACGATTTCGCCCACGGCCAGTCGGATGCGATCGAAGGCATCTCGCATTCGATCTGCACCCTGGAGTTCGCCGATCACCGGCCGCTCTACGACTGGTTCATCGAGCACCTGCCGGTGCCGGCCAAACCGCACCAATACGAGTTCGCGCGGCTCAACCTGACGCATACGGTACTGTCGAAGCGCGTCCTGACCGCGCTGGTCCGCGGCGGCCATGTCGGCGGCTGGGACGACCCGCGCATGCCGACGCTGGCAGGTCTGCGTCGCCGTGGCGTGCCGCCGGAGGCGATCCGCGATTTCGTGCGCCGCGTCGGCGTCGCCAAGTCGAACGGCGTCGTCGAGACGGCAATGCTGGATTTCTCGATCCGCGAATGCCTGAACCGGACGGCCGAGCGGCGCATGGCGGTGCTGCGCCCGCTCAAGGTGGTGATCGAGAACTATCCGGAGGGCGAGGGCGAAGAGCTCGACGCCGTTAATCACCCGGACAACCCGGATGCCGGCGCGCGCAAGGTCCGGTTCCAGCGCGAGCTTTATATCGAGCGTGACGACTTCATGGAGGACCCACCGAAGAAATTCTTCCGGCTGGCGCAGGGGCGGGAAGTCCGCTTGCGCTACGCCTATCTGATCACCTGCCGCGAGGTCATCAAAAACACCGCCGGGGAGATCGTGGAGCTTCGCTGCACCTACGATCCGGCAACAAAGGGCGGCAACGCGCCCGACGGCCGCAAGGTCAAGGCGACGCTGCACTGGGTTTCGGCAGCCGACGCGGTGACTGCGGAGGTGCGGCTCTACAACCCGCTGTTCAACAGCCTGGAGCCGGCAGGGGGCGAGAATTTCGCCGCCGATCTCAATCCGGATTCGCTGGAGGTGATCGCGGACGCGAAGGTCGAGCCGGCCGCGGTCGCCACCAATGCAGGTGCGCCGATGCAGTTCGAGCGGCAGGGCTATTTCTGTCCGGATCGCGATTCCGCACCCGGCCGCCCGGTGTTCAACCGCACGGTCGGGCTGCGCGACAGCTACGTCAAAGCCAAGGATTGACGGACCAGGAATTGCACGAACGCGCCGCGATGAGGCGTCGCGAATGCAGTTTCCGGCGCAACAACGGGCCAAGCAACGGGCTCAGCAACGGGCCTTTGTTCGCTATTCGATCCCGTAGCCGCCTTGCACCCGCCATGCCACGATCGCGACGGGCATGGGGTGATGCGGAATGGCGTCGCCGAAGCGATCACGCGCACGCGCAGCAGACGCGCTCTGGGACGAGCCGCGCCCCGCGACGCTGTGGCCCGACGCCGTTGCCGCGCCGGTTCGCGCCCTGCGCGACATGCTTGCCGCATGGCTGTCGGCAGAGGTCGCGCCCGGCCGGTTGATGCCGTGGCTGGCGATCGCGTTCGGTTTCGGCATCGTTCTCTACTTCGCGGCGTGGCGTGAGCCGATGCTCATGGCCACGCTCGGCCTGTGTGCCGCCGGCATCATCGCGACGGTGCTCGCGCGACGGCGGTCGGTGGCTTTCCCGCTGACGCTCGGTTGTGCTGCGATCGCCGCAGGCTTCGCAGTCCCGACGCTGAAGACCGCACTGATCGACCACCCGGTGCTGACCGCGCCGGTGTTCGGTGCCTCGGTGCAGGGGTTCGTCGAAGTGCGTGAGGAGCGGGCGCGCAGCGACCGGATCGTCGTGCGCGTCCACCGCATCGAGGGCGCCCGCCAGACGCTCGAACGGGTGCGGGTGTCGGTCCGCAAGGGGGCGGCGCCGCCGGTCGGCGCCTTTGTCGCGTTCAAGGCGCGGCTCACGCCGCCGCTGCCGCCGCTACGGCCGGGTGGCTACGATTTCGCGCGCGATATGTTTTTCCAGCGTCTGGGTGCCTCGGGCTTCGTCCTCGGCAAGGTGACACTGGCTGAGCCGCCGGCAGCGCCGGACTGGCGGTTGCGTCTCACGACGGCGATCGACGGGCTGCGCGACGGCATGGACAATCGTATCCGCGCGGTACTGCCGGGCGATCGCGGCGCCATTGCCTCGGCGCTGATCACCGGCAAACGCGACACGATCTCCGAGGTGGTGAACGAGGCGATGTATGTCTCCAGCCTCGCGCATGTCCTGTCGATTTCCGGCTATCACATGGCGGTGGTCGCGGGGATCGTGTTCTTCGTGATCCGCGCGCTGCTGGCGCTGCTGCCGGGCGCCTCCGGCCGCTATCCGATCAAGAAGTGGTCGGCGCTGGCCGCGCTCGCGGCGGCGACGTTCTATCTGGTGCTGTCCGGCGCCGAGGTTGCGACGCAGCGATCCTACATCATGGTGGCGATCGTGCTGATCGGCGTCATGGCCGACAGACCGGCGCTGACGCTGCGTACGCTGACCGTTGCCGCATTTGCGGTGCTGCTGGTGACCCCGGAAGCGGTGGTGCATCCGAGCTTCCAGATGTCGTTTGCCGCCACCCTCGCGCTGGTCGCCGGCTATCAATCCGGCCTGCCGTGGCGGGCCCACCACGACAGTTCGCTGGGAACAAAAGCGGCGATGTGGGGTGCGCGCGAACTCACCGGCCTGGTGCTGGCATCGGTGGTCGCCGGCCTCGCCACCACGCTCTATGCCGCCTATCACTTCCATCGACTGGCGCCCTACGGCGTCCTGTCGAACCTCGCGGCGATGCCGGTGGTCTCCGGCTTCGTCATGCCGATGGGAATCCTCGGCGCGGTGACCATGCCGTTTGGCTACGACGACATATTCTGGCGGGCGATGGGCATCGGTCTTGACTGGATGACCGGTGTTGCACTGTGGGTCGGCAGCCTGCCGGGCGCCGTCGGGCATATCCATGCCTTCGGTATCGGCCCGCTGCTGCTCGGCACGCTCGGCTTGCTGCTGATCTGCCTATTGCGGACGCCGCTGCGCTGGAGTGGGGCACTGCTTGCTGCCGTCGCGGCCGCGCTCGCCGTCGCGACGCCGCGACCCGACATCCTGATCGCCGCGGATGCAAAAGCGCTGGCGGTGCGCGGTGACGACGGGCGGCTTGCAGTGGCGCGTACCGGCAGCGACAGCTTCGCGGTGCGCGATTGGCTGGCGGCGGACGGCGATCCGCGTCGTGTCACCGATCCGGCTCTGGCGGGGAGGGCACGCTGCGACCCGATCGGCTGCATCCTGCGTCTGCCGGACGGGCGCGCGGTGGCGCTGGCGCAGACTCTCGAAGCGCTGGCGGAAGATTGCCGCGCCGCTGCCGTGGTGGTCAGTCCGCGCGAGGCGCAGACCGCCTGCGCGGCGCGGCTGATCGACCGCGCCGTCTGGCGGCACGCTGGCGCGACGGCGTTGTTCGCGTCCGGCGATGGTTTCCGGATGATTGTGGCGAGACCCGAAGGCTCCAGTCGTCCCTGGGCCAGCCGGCAGGATCCGCCGACACCGACCGCAGCGCCTGGTTCGACAAGCAATACGCGGCCGGCTGCGCCCGATGCGACACCGCGCGCGGAAGACCTGGAAGCGGGAGATTGAGCGAGCGAGGCGTGACCGGACGCTCTGTCTCGAGCGGTTTCTGCTCGGACGCCCCGTGTCAGGCAGCGCTCCGGCTCAGGCGGCTTGTGCAAAACGACCTTTGTCCGGCCGTTTCCGCCGTTTAATAGCGGCGAAACAGGCTGACCAGCTTGCCCTGAATGCGCACCCGGTTGGGCGGCAGGATGCGCACCTCATAGGAGGTGTTGGCCGGTTCGAGTGCGATAGAGGCACCACGCCGCCGGAAGCGCTTGAGGGTTGCTTCCTCGTCGTCGATCAGTGCCACCACGATATCGCCGGTGTCGGCGCTCTCCGTACGCCGGATCAGCGCCATGTCGCCGTCGAGGATGCCGGCGTCGATCATCGAATCGCCGCGGACCTCCAGCGCGAAATGCTCGCCGCTCGACAGCATATCGGCCGGCATGTTGATGACGTGGCTTTTCGTCTGGATCGCCTCGATCGGGGTGCCGGCGGCGATGCGGCCCATCACCGGGATCGCAACCGGGCGTCCGCTCGTTGTCGAATCGTCTTCCGAAGCGACCGGCCGGACGCGGCCGAGATCGCCCTCGATAACGCTCGGCGTGAATTTGCGTGCGCGGTTGCCCAGGCCGTGGTGCACCGACTCCGGCAGCTTGATGACCTCGATCGCACGCGCCCGGTTGGGCAGGCGGCGGATGAAGCCGCGCTCTTCCAGCGCGGTGATCAACCGGTGGATTCCCGACTTCGAGCGCAGATCGAGCGCATCCTTCATCTCGTCGAAGGAGGGAGGAACACCGGTTTCGGTCAGGCGCTCGTGGATGAAGCGCAGCAGTTCAAATTGCTTGCGGGTCAGCATGGCGAAGTTCCCCCACCCGAACGCCAGAGCTGTGACAGCCTGGTTATCGATAGAAACAAATCATGAACGGACACTATCTGTTCGATATGTGTTCCGCAACTCTTTAATTTGCAATGAACAATGCGAGCAGTCGCTACAAACCGAGCTTAACGATGTCGCAGCGCTCGCCGGCCTGCGCGGCGGGCGCATGCGGCGGCCGAATCACCAGGCATTCGGCACGCGACAAGGTCGCCATCAGCGAGGAATCCTGCGACGTGAACGGCGTGGCGACGAGGTCGCCATCGTGGTTGCGCGAGAGCGTCGCCCGCAGATATTCGGCACGCACGTCGTTGGCCCGTAGCGCCCGGCCGAGGATCGCCGGCTCGGGGCAGGTTTCCACGTCGCTCAGCCCGGAGAGTCTCCGGATCAGCGGCAGCAGAAACAGGAACGAACAGACGAAGGACGAGACCGGATTGCCGGGCAGTCCCAGCACATGCATGCGACCGAGCCGTCCACGCATCATCGGCTTGCCGGGGCGCAGCGCCAGTTTCCAGAACGTCAGCTGCATGCCCTCGGCGGCCAGCGCCTGCTGTACGAGGTCGTAGTCGCCGACCGAAGCACCGCCGGTGGTTGCCAGAATATCCGCACCGCCGTCGCGCGCGCGCCGCACCGCGGCGATGATCGCGTCGAGGTCGTCGCGGACGATGCCGTCATGGCTCACTTCGGCGCCGGCCTGTCTCGCCAGTGCGGCAAGGCCATAGCCGTTGGAATAGACGATCTCACCGGCTTGCGGCTGCGTGCCCGGGGGCACCAGTTCGTCGCCGGTGCCGAAGACATGCAGGCGCGGGCGACGATAGACCGGGAGCTGCGGGTAATTCATCGCTGCGGCGACCATCAGGTCGCGCTCGTTGAGCCGCTGGCCGCGCGTCAGCAGGGTTGCCCCTTCCTTGAAGTCGATGCCGGCGCGGCGGATATGTGCGCCGGCGTTGGGGACATAGTTGATCACCACCGCGTCGCCGTGGCGCTGGGTGTCTTCCTGGATGAGGACGCTGTCGGCGCCGTCCGGCATCACGCCGCCGGTGAAGATGCGGGCGGCCTGTCCGGCTTCGATGCGGCCGGTAAAGGGGCGGCCGGCGGCGATTTCCCCGATAACGGTGAGCGTGACCGGGCGCTGCGTCACGTCGGCGGCGCGCACCGCATAGCCGTCCATCGCCGACACGTCTGCTGGCGGCTGCGTGCGTCGCGCCGCGAGATCCTGCGCCAGCACGCGTCCGCAGGCTTCTTCGAGTCCGACGGTTTCCGTGGCCAGTGGTCCAGCGTCTTCCAGCACCTTCGCCAGTGCATCGGCGACCGGCATCAACGCCACGGCTTTCACTCCCTCGCGCGAAAATGCCCGGATTTGCCGCCGGCTTTTTCGAGCAGGCGAATGCCTTCGATCCGCATCGTCCGCTCCACCGCCTTGACCATATCGTAGATGGTCAGGCAGGCGACAGAGACGGCGGTCAGCGCCTCCATCTCGACCCCGGTCTGGCCGGTGACCTTCACGGTCGCCTGCACGCGCAGGCCGCGCTCACCGTCCGGCTCGATATCCACCGTCACCTTGGTGATCGCGAGCGGGTGGCACAGCGGGATCAGTTCGTGCGTGCGCTTGGCGGCCATGATGCCGGCAATGCGCGCGGCGCCGAGTACGTCGCCCTTCTTGGCGTTGCCCTTGCGTACCAGCGCCAGCGTCTCGGGGCGCATCCGGACGCGACCTTCGGCGACGGCCACCCGCTCGGTCGCCGGCTTGGCGGAGACGTCGACCATATGCGCCTCGCCGCCGGCGCCGATATGGGTGAGGGTGCTGCCGGTTTTTCTGGCCACGACCTAGCCCGCCGCCGTCTGCGGTGCACGCGCAAGCAGCGTGCGCGTGGCGGCGGCGACGTCCGCCTGCCGCATCAGGCTCTCGCCGATCAGGAATGTCGATATTCCGCAGGCCGCGAGGCGCTGGAGATCCGCCGGCGTATTGAGGCCGCTTTCACCGACCGCGATGCGGTCACACGGAATGAGCGGCGCCAGCCGCTCGCTGGTCGCCAGCGTGGTCTTGAAGGTGCGCAAATCGCGATTGTTGACTCCGACGAGCCGTGATTTCAGCCGCAGGGCGCGCTCGAGTTCAGACTCATCATGAACTTCAAGAAGAGCGTCCATCTCCATTGAAAATGCTGCATCTTCCAATTCCTGCGCGGCCTGGTCGCTCACCGCTGCGAGGATGATGAGAATGCAGTCGGCGCCCCAGGCGCGCGCTTCCGCCACCTGATAGGGCTCGTACATGAAGTCCTTGCGCAGCGCCGGCAGCCCGGTGGCGGCGCGTGCCGCGGTCAGAAACTCCGGGCTCCCCTGGAACGACGGCGTATCAGTGAGCACTGAAAGACAGGTGGCGCCGCCGGCTTCGTAAGCCCTGGCCAGTTGCGGCGGATCGAAATCGGCACGGATCAGCCCCTTCGACGGGCTCGCCTTCTTGATCTCGGCAATCAGCGCATAGTCCCCGGCGGCGACGCGGCTTTCGATCGCCCTGAGGAAACCGCGCGGCGGCGGTAGCGCCCGCGCCGTGCTTTCGAGGTCGGCGAAGGAGTGCTGTCGCTTCGCCGCCGCGATCTCCTCGCGCTTGTAGGCTTCGATCTTGGCCAGTATGTCCGACGCCTGCGTCATGACTGCCACCTCATGCGTTCGACACGGCGATAAGCTTGTCGAGCCGCGCCTTGGCTGCGCCGCTGTCGACGGCCCTGGCCGCCTGCTCGACGCCGTCCTGCAGGTCCCGGGCTTTGCCGGAGACGACGATAGCCGCAGCGGCATTGAGCACGGCGATATCGCGGAACGCCGTCTTTGCGCCGTTGAGCACATCGAGCAGCGCCTCGGCGTTGCGCGTGGCGTCGCCGCCCCGCAGATCATCCGCGCTCGCGGGTTTCAGCCCGACATCGGCGGGATTGATTTCGAAGGTTCGGACCTTGCCGTTTTCCAGCGCCGCCACCGCCGTCGGGCCGGTGGTGGTGATCTCGTCGAGCCCGTCGGAGCCGTGTACCACCCAGATCGCGTCGGCGCCGAGATTCTTCAGCACATGCGCCATGGGCTCGATCCACTGGCGCGAGAACACGCCGATCATCTGCCGCTTGACGCCCGCCGGGTTGGACAGCGGACCGAGCAGGTTGAAGATGGTGCGGGTGCCCAGTTCGACGCGCGTCGGCCCGACATTCTTCATCGCCGGGTGATGCGCCGGCGCGAACATGAAGCCGATGCCGGCTTCCCGGATGCAGCGACCGACCTGTGCCGGATTGAGGTCGATCATCACGCCGAGCGCGCCGAGCACGTCGGCGGAACCGGATTTCGAGGAGAGGGCGCGATTGCCGTGCTTGGCGACAGGGATGCCTGCGCCGGCGGCAATGAAGGCCGCGCAGGTCGAGATATTGTACGAGCCGGAGGCATCGCCGCCGGTGCCGACGATATCGACAGCCTCGGCCGGTGCTGCCACTTTCAGCATCTTGGCGCGCATCGTGGTCACCGCGCCGGTGATTTCGTCGACCGTCTCGCCGCGCACCCGCAGCCCTATCAGCAGCGCACCCATCTGCGAGGGCGTCGCTTCGCCGGACATCATGCGGTCGAAGGCGAGTGCCGCTTCGTCGCGCGTGAGCGGCGCGCCGGTGGCGACCTTGGCGATCAATGCGCGGAATTCGTCGGCCATAATCGCCTCAATGCACTGTCTGTTTGCGGGGCGGGCGCTGCGTCGCGTTCCATTGCGCCGCGAGCTCAAGGAAATTCTTCAGGATCAGATGGCCATGCTCGGAGGCGATACTTTCCGGATGGAACTGCACGCCGTGCACCGGCCGTTCGTTATGCGCAAGACCCATCACCAGATTGTCGTGCGTCCGTGCGGTGACTGTCAGGCTCGCCGGGACACGGTCGGCGTCGACGACCAGCGAATGATAGCGCGTCGCCCTGAACGGTCCGTTGATGCCGCGGAAGACGCTCTCGCCGCGATGCACGATCTCCGACAGTTTGCCATGCATCGGCTCGGCTGCGCGCACGACATGCCCGCCGAACGCCTGGCCGATCGCCTGATGGCCGAGGCAGACGCCGAGCATCGGGATGCGGGCGGAAGCCTTGTCGATCAGATCGAGGCAGATGCCGGCCTCGTTGGGCGTGCAGGGGCCGGGCGAGAGCACGATGGCATCGGGATCGGCCGCGAGAACGGTATCGGCGGTCACCTGATCGTTGCGGTGGACGACGACCTCCACCCCCAATTCGCCGAGATAGTGGACGAGATTGAAGGTGAAGCTGTCGTAATTGTCGATCAGGACGATCATCTTGGCCTGTTCTTGCGCGTTCTCTGGGTCTTAAGGCGCGCCCGGGAGAGGGTCAAGGCGCGGTTCCCCGCCAGCAAGAGGCTTACTGCGGGGGTCGCTGCGCGGCCGCTTACTGGCCGCGCCCCGTGGCGCTGGCGAAGCGGCGCGCTTCCTCGGCGGCGCGGAACAATGCCTTCGCCTTGTTGACGCATTCCTGCTGCTCGGCGGCCGGATCGCTGTCGGCGACGATGCCGGCGCCGGCCTGCACATACATACGGCCGTCCTTGATCAGCGCGGTGCGAAGCACGATGCAGGTGTCCATCTCGCCGGCGGCGGAGAAATAGCCGACGCAACCGGCGTAGAGGCCGCGCTTCTCCTTCTCCAGTTCGTCGATGATCTGCATGGCGCGGATCTTCGGCGCGCCGGAAACGGTGCCGGCAGGAAAACCGGCGGCCAGCGCATCGAGCGCGTCCTTGCCTTCGGCCAGATCGCCTTCGACGTTGGAGACGATGTGCATCACCTGGCTGTAGCGCTCGATGAAGAACTGATCGGTCACCTCGACGCTGCCGGTCCTGGCAACGCGGCCGACATCGTTACGGCCGAGATCGAGCAGCATCAGATGCTCGGCGCGCTCTTTCGGATCGGCCAGCAGTTCCTCTTCCAGCGCCTTGTCCTCGTGCGGCGTCGCGCCGCGCGGGCGCGTGCCGGCGATCGGCCGGATGGTGACGCGGCCGCCACGCGCGCGGACGAGGATCTCCGGACTCGATCCGGCGACGGCATAGGAGCCGAAGTCGAGAAAATAGAGAAACGGCGCCGGATTGACCCGCCGCAGCGCCCGGTAGAGCGCGAAGGGCGGCAGCGTGAACGGCGCCTCGAACCGCTGCGACAACACCACCTGGAAGATGTCGCCCGCGCGGATGTATTCCTTCGCCCGCAGCGTCATCGCACGATAGTCGTCCGGACTCGTATTCGATTGCGGCGTCGCGGTGATCGGCCCGGGCTCGACCGCGGCAGACTTGTCGAGCGGGCGATCGAGGCTGTCGACGATTCCGGTGAGGCGGTCAGCCGCCCGTGCCAGCGCCGTTTTCGCATCGACGCCGGCTTCGGGCCGAACCGGCGTGACGACGAGGATCGAATCCCGGACGGCATCGAACACGACGATCAGCGTCGGCCGGACCAGTACCGCATCCGGAATGCCAAGCACGTCGGGATTGGGCGCCGGCAGCTTTTCGAGAAGCCGCACCGTGTCGTAGCCGAGATAGCCGAATACGCCGGCCGCCATCGGCGGCAGTTCTTCCGGCAAGTCGATGCGGCTTTCCGCCAGCAACTGCCGCAGCGACGCCAGCGGCGGCGCGGGGCAGGGCTCGAATGCGTCGGCATCGAAGCGGGCGCACCGGTTGATCTCGGCCTGCTCGCCATTGGCGCGCCAGATGAGATCCGGTTCGAGGCCGATCACCGAATAGCGGCCGCGCACTGCGCCGCCCTCGACCGATTCGAGCAGGAAGCTCATCGGCTTGCCATCGCCGATCTTGAGAAAGGTGGAAACGGGCGTCTCGAGATCGGCGACCAGCGTGGTCCAGACGACCTGCGGTTCGCCGCGCTCGTAGCGCCGCGCAAAAGCGGATTCGGACGGCTCGATCTGCATAGGACTCGTTATATGGGGTCAGTTATCGGCCGAACTGCCGCCCACGACCTGATTGAACACCGTCGAATTGATGCTGACGCCGTAATCGGCCTGCAGCCGGGCGATATATTCGTTGAGCACGCTTTCGGCGAAAGCCGGCTTCAATGTATCGGCCAGTTGCTTCATCTGGTCGGACGCAGGATCGAATCCAGGATCGTTGATCGCGGCGACACGAAAGACGATGCGATCGGTCGGCTGTGCGCCTTCGACGCTGCCGACCCCGTCTTTCGGCGTGCGGAACGCCGCATCGACGACCGTCTGCGGCAGCGGTCCGCCGGCGGCGTTGCGCTTGATGTCCTTGGCCTGTTCGACCTTGACGCCCGCTGCCGCGGCGACGGCGTCCATCTTCTCGCCCGCCTTGAGCCTGCCGGCGATGTCTTCCGCCTTGGTCTTCAGCCGCTTGGCGATCTCGTCGTCGCGCCAGCGGGCCTCGACCTGCGGCTTGACCTCGTCGAGCGTACGCTCGCGGGCCGGCGTGATGCCGGTGACCTCGAACCAGACGTAACCGCCATCCGGAATCTGGACGGGGTCGGTCTCGACGCCGATTTCGGTGGCGAAGATCTGCGGCAGCAGGTCGACGCCCTGCGGCAGGTTGGTGACCTGCGCTCCGTCGGGTGCGCGGCCGGAACGGTCGATCGCCTCGACGGTGCGCGTGGTGATGCCGGCTTTCTGCGCCGCTTCGGCGAGCGTGTCGCCACCGGCGCGCGCGTCCTCGATCTTGTTCTGCAGATCGACCATCTCGGAGCGGGCCCGCGAGAGCGCGATCTCGTTCTTGATCTGCTGTGCGACGTCGGCGAACGGTTTCGTCTGTCCCGGCTCGATCTTCACGGCTTGTAAAATCACCGTGCCGAAACGACCCTTGACCGGGGCGCTGGTTTCGCCCTCCTTCAACGCGAAGGCCGCATCGGCGATCGCCGGATCGACGAGCGCAGTTTTGGTGACCGTCCCGAGATCGGTGTCCTGCGGCTTCATTCCACGTTCAGCGGCGATGCTGTCGAACGTGGCGCCACCGGCGATCTTTTCGGAGGCAGCGCGCGCCTCGTCGGCATTCTGGAAAACGATCTGCCGGATATGGCGACGCTCCGGCGTGCCGTATTTGTCGATATCCTCGTCGTAGACTTTGCGTGCTTCGGCGTCGGGCACCGTCTGCCAGCGCGCCTGGTCGGCCGGCGTCAGCGAGACGAGCACGACCTTGCGATATTCCGGCGCGCGGAACAGGATTTTCCGCTCGTCGAAATAGGCGGTCAGCTCTTCGGCGGTGGGGGCCGGAATGTCCCCGGCCTGCGCGGCGCCGAGCGTCAGATAATCGAGCGTGCGGGTTTCCTCCTGGAAGCGCTGGATTGCCGCCAGGACGACGTTCGGCGCGCCGATCTGACCGGCGATGGTGTCGGCCAGTTCCCGCCGCAGCAGCGTGCGCCGCTGCTCGCCGATGTAGCGGGCTTCGTTGTAGCCGGCGTTGCGGATCAGCGCCTCGAACCGGGCGTGATCGAATTGACCGGACGGACCGGCGAAATTCTTGTCGTTCCTGATCTGCTGCGCGATCTCGGCGTCCGACAGGTTGAGGCGCAGATCGCGCGCCCGTTCGTCGAGCGTCGATTCGGCGACCAGTTGCCCGATGATCTGGCGGTCGAGCCCCAGCGCGCGCGCCTGCTCCGACGACAGCGGTCGGCCGATCTGCCGGCTCAGCGCCTGCAGGCGCTCGTTATAATAGGAACGGAACTGCTCGATGCTGATTTCGGTCTTGCCGATCTTGGCGACCGTCGACAGGCCGAAGCCGCGGAAAATGTCGCCGATGCCCCAGACTGCAAAGCTGACCACCAGCAGCCCCATCACCAGCGTCATGACAATTTTGCCGAGCCAGTTCCTGGAGGCGTTTTGAATACCTCGAAGCATCGTTCCGCCTGATCGTGTGGGAGGAGTCTGTTACCACGCGCGAGCACCGCGCGGCGTTGTGGCGGCGGACTATAGAGACGGGTCCAAGGTCTTGCAACCAAACACGGATCGGCTGCGGCGGCGGGTCTCAGCACGCGGCGCGGCCGATGTCTGGCCTTCGCCGCGCGGCTCTGCTAACCGCTGCGGCCGGGAATTATGCGCGAACGTATAACGTATAGAGGCGCAAAGGGCACAGAGAGGTCTTATGGCCAACACGACGAGCGCGCGGCCGCGCCCGCTGGTGGCGGGCAACTGGAAGATGAACGGGCGCAGTGCCTCCATTGAAGAACTGCGCAAGATCGCCGGCGGCGTAGCCGCCGTTGCCGCGCGGGTCGATATTCTGGTTTGTCCGCCGGCGACCCTGGTCGCGGAATTCGCGCGTGCGATGGAATCCGGTCCGGTCCGCGTCGGCGGACAGGATTGCCACGCCGCCGAATCGGGGGCGCACACCGGCGACATCGCCGCCGAGATGCTGGCGGATGCCGGCGCCACAGCGGTCATCGTCGGTCATTCGGAACGGCGCACCGACCATGGCGAAACCGACGCCGACGTGCGGGCGAAGGCGCAGGCGGCCTGGCGGGCCGGCCTGACGGCAATCGTCTGCGTCGGCGAACACCGCAGCGAACGCGAGACCGGCGACACGCTGCGCGTCATCGGTGCGCAGCTCGACGGATCGCTGCCGGATGGTGCCGATGGCGCCAATCTGGTGGTCGCCTACGAGCCCGTTTGGGCGATCGGTACCGGCCTGACCCCGACCGCCGCCGATGTCGGCGAGGTCCATGCAACGATCCGCAAGCGCCTGGTCGCGCGCTACGGCGAGGCGGGCGGCGCGATCCGTATCCTCTATGGCGGCTCGGTGAAACCGGCCAATGCGACGGAACTGATGGCGGTGGCCGACGTCGACGGCGCGCTGGTTGGCGGCGCCAGCCTGAAAGCCACGGATTTCCTCGGGATTCTCGCGGCCTACGCCTGAGCGGCAAGGTCGCGGGCGGGGTGGAAATCGTGGCGCTCCTGGTGTAGAGACCGCGGCGAATTCCTATATGACCGGTACGGTTCCGGCAGGCGGCCCGCGCCGGACGGGTTGAGGGTTTTATGCAGCACGTCGTCATTGTCATCCACCTGATGCTGGTTCTGGCCCTGATCGGCCTCGTGCTGTTGCAGCGCTCGGAAGGCGGCGGGCTCGGCATCGGCGGCGGCGGCGGTTTCATGACCAGCCGCGGCACCACCAACGCGCTGACGCGCGCCACCGCCATCGTCGCCGGCTGTTTCTTCGTGACCAGCCTCGTCCTGTCGGTCCTGGCGACCTCCGACCGGCGGCCGGCATCGATCCTCGGCGGTCAGACACAGCAGGCGCCGGCCACGCCGGGCAGCCTGCCGGCGCTCGGCGGCGGCAGCGGCGGCATCCTCGATACGCTGAAACAAAGTACCAATCCGCCGGAGGCTCCGGCGCCGGCGGGTCCGCAAGTGCCCCGCTCGCAGTGATCCTCACCCCGAAGGGCCGGCCATTACCGGCCCTTCTTCTTTTGCGGGTCTGACGCCGGACGGCGTTGACCACAGTTTTGTGCGTGAGATGAAGATATCAGCTTATCGTTCTGGAACGACGGTGCTTTTTGAATTAATGCGACAACCTTCTCGACGCAGTCCGGCGGCGGCGGCCGATTCCCGCCTCGTCGAATCAACGCCCGCGACGTAAAGCGTGAATCCCATGGCGCGCTATATTTTCATCACCGGCGGCGTGGTTTCTTCCCTCGGCAAGGGGCTTGCATCGGCGGCGCTCGGCGCGTTGCTGCAGGCTCGCGGCTACAAGGTCCGGCTGCGCAAGCTCGATCCGTATCTCAACGTCGATCCCGGCACGATGTCGCCGTATCAGCACGGCGAATGCTTCGTCACCGACGACGGCGCCGAGACCGACCTCGATCTCGGCCACTACGAGCGGTTCACCGGCCGTCCCGCCAACAGGCGCGACAACATCACCACCGGCAAGATCTATCAGGACATCCTGACCCGCGAGCGCCGCGGCGACTATCTCGGCGCCACCATCCAGGTCATCCCGCACGTCACCAACGCCATCAAGGACTTCGTCCGCGAAGGCAACGACGAGTTCGATTTCGTGCTATGCGAGATCGGCGGCACCGTCGGCGACATCGAGGGACTGCCGTATTTCGAGGCGATCCGTCAGCTCGGCAACGATCTGCCGCGCAACCACGCGATCTACATCCATCTGACGCTGCTGCCCTATATTCCGAGCGCCGGCGAACTGAAGACCAAGCCGACACAGCACTCGGTCAAGGAGCTGCGCTCGATCGGCATCCAGCCGGACATTCTGCTGTGCCGCACCGACCGGCCGATCCCGGCCGGCGAGCGGCGCAAGCTCGCGCTGTTCTGCAATGTCCGCGAAAGCGCGGTGATCGAGGCGCGCGACGTCGACAACATCTATGCCGTGCCGGAAGGCTATCACGCGGCGGGGCTCGACCGCGAAGTGCTGGATGCGTTCGGCATCGACGCCAGCGCCGCGCCCGATCTGAGCCGCTGGCAGACGATCAACGACCGCATCCGCAATCCGGAAGGCGATGTCACCATCGCCATCGTCGGTAAATATACCGGCATGAAGGATGCCTATAAGTCGCTGATCGAGGCCCTCTCGCATGGCGGCGTCGCCAACAAGGTGAAGGTCAATCTCGACTGGATCGAAGCCGAGGTGTTCGAGAAGGAGGACCCGGCGCCGTTCCTCGAACATGTCAACGGCATCCTGGTGCCCGGCGGTTTCGGGCAGCGCGGAGCGGAAGGCAAAATCCGCGCGGTTCAGTTCGCGCGCGAGCGCAGCGTTCCCTATTTCGGCATCTGCTTCGGCATGCAGATGGCGGTGATCGAGGCGGCGCGCAATCTGTGCGGCATCGACGATGCCAACTCCACCGAGTTCGGCGAGACGACGGAGCCGGTCGTCGGCCTGATGACCGAATGGCTGCAGGGCAACGAATTGCAGAAGCGGACCGCGGCCGGCGATCTTGGCGGGACGATGCGGCTCGGCGCCTATCCGGCGATGCTGACACGCGGCAGCCGGGTGGCCGCGGTCTACGGCGCCACGGAGATTTCCGAGCGCCACCGCCATCGCTACGAGGTGAACACCAATTACAAGGACCGGCTCGAACAGCGCGGCATGCGGTTTTCCGGCATGTCGCCGGACGGCGTCCTGCCGGAGATCGTCGAATATGAGGACCATCCGTGGTTCATCGGCGTCCAGTTCCACCCGGAGCTGAAGTCCCGGCCGTTCGAGCCGCACCCGCTGTTTGCGTCCTTCATCGAGGCGGCTCTGGAGCAAAGCCGACTCGTTTAAGGCTTGTTCCAGGCTTCTTTTTCAAAACACGGTAGTCGCCCGGCGCGGCTTGACGCCAGCCGCCCGATGGGGCCGACACCCCCGATCGCGCCGGCGTCGCGAATTTGTGAGAAGCGCGGCGCCGCTCTCCCATCTTCGTGATTTGAAGAACAGGCCGCGCGGCAGTCGACTGGTGCGTGGAGGCGACGTGATTGATCAAGGGGTATGGACCAATGCCCAAATTCGTCACGGCTATCGCGGTGGCCGCCAGCATGGCGACCATCGCCGCCGCAACCGCCACGACCGCAAACGCGCAGATGTGGTTCCCCGAACCGAATGCGGCCCCCATCCATGATCCGGGTGGCGTCGACCGGCTCGGCAATCTCTGCTGGGTCAATACCGAGTCCTACAGAGAGATCGATGTCCACGGCTACTGGCGCGCCTGCGCTCCGGGCAGCTTCGGCATGCATCCCGCCATCGTGCACCATCGCGTAAGCCGGGTGATCCGATGACCGCAACGAACGGACCGGCCGCACGTTCGGCCGGTCCGTCCAGCCGTACCTGACTGCCCCTTTATGGCGCGATGCTCGCGCCATCCTGCGCGCGGCAGCGTTTTGTGCTAACGAGCGCAGATGCCTGCCGGACTGGATCATACCGTACATGCGGTTCACGACCTTGAAGCGGCCGCGCATCTCTATCGCCGGCTGGGCTTCACCGTCGGCGCGCGCAACCGGCATCCGTGGGGTACGCATAATCATGTCGTGCAGGTGCCCGGGTTCTTCGTCGAGTTGCTGACCGTTGCCGAGCCGGACAAACTCGGCACCGACGGTTTCTCGCGCATGTTCGGCGCCTTCAACCGGGATTTTCTCGCGCACGGTGAGGGCTTGTCCCTGCTCATCCTGGAATCGGTCGATGCCGCTGCCGATGCCGCGGCCTTCCAGAAGAGCGGTATTGCCGCAAGCGATAACGCTCTGCGCTTCGAGCGGGCGGGCACGCGGCCGGACGGCAGCGAGGTCACCGTCGCCTTTTCGCTGGCGTTTGCGGAGGATCCGCACGCCTCGCGAGCCGGCTTTGCCGTCTGCCAGCAGCACTTTCCGGAGAATTTCTGGAACCCGCAGTTCCAGCAGCATGCCAACAGCGCCGGCGCGGTTGCCGGCATCGTGCTGGTCGCCGCCGATCCGACAGCGCATCGCGATTTCGTCGCAGCGTTCACCGGGCGGCCGGATGTCGACGCCATGGCCGGCGGACTGATTGCGCAGACGGCAAGGGGCGAGATCGCCGTACTGACGCCGGATGCCTTCCGCGCCGCCTATGGCACCCCTCCGCCGGAGGGCGACGGCATAAGGCTGGCGGCGCTGCGGTTCCGCGTAGCCGACATCGCATCAGCGGAGGATGCGCTCGCGGCCGGCGAGATCGAGGCCGATATCGGCTCGGACCGCATCGTCGTCGCGCCCGACGTGGCGATGGGCGCAACCATCGTGTTTGAAGACGGCGGGGAGCGTTGACCCCGGCCGGACTGCCGGTCATGGTCCGCGCCGGCAGCAGCCGCGAATCCGTGACGACCTTCCCCTGATGATGAATCTCCCATGACCCAGACACCGGTTGCAACGAAAGCCCAGTCCGTCGTGTCCGTTGGCAATGTCCGCTTCGGCAATGCGCTGCCGCTGACGCTGATCGCCGGACCGTGCCAACTGGAAAGCCGGGCGCATGCGCTGGAAATGGCATCGGCGCTCAAGGAGATCGCCGCGCGCGTCGGCATCGGTCTCGTCTTCAAGACATCGTTCGACAAGGCGAACCGCACCAGCGCCGGCAGCGCGCGCGGTGTCGGGCTGGAACAGGCGCTGCCGGTCTTTGCCGAGATCCGCGAGACCCTCGGCATTCCGGTCCTCACGGATGTGCACGAGGCAGCGCAGTGCGCGGCGGCGGCTCAGGCAGTCGACGTGCTGCAAATTCCGGCGTTTCTCTGCCGGCAGACCGATCTGCTGGTCGCGGCGGCGCAGACCGGCCGTGTCGTCAACGTCAAGAAAGGGCAGTTCCTGGCGCCCTGGGACATGAAGAACGTCGTTGCCAAGATCACCGGTGCCGGCAACGGCGCCGTACTGGTCACCGAGCGCGGCGCGTCGTTCGGTTACAATACGCTGGTCTCCGACATGCGGGCGCTGCCGATCTTGGCGCGCGACACCGGCGCGCCGGTGATCTTCGACGCGACGCATTCCGTGCAGCAACCGGGCGGACAGGGCACGTCGTCGGGCGGAGAGCGGGAATTCGTCCCGGTGCTGGCGCGTGCCGCGGTCGCCGTCGGCGTCGCCGGCGTGTTCATCGAGACGCACCAGGACCCGGATAATGCGCCCTCGGATGGCCCCAACATGGTGCCGCTTCGCGCACTGGAGGGGCTGCTGCAGAAGCTCATGGCGTTCGACCGGCTGACGAAGCCATAGTCAGGTTCCGCACGCCGGCCGCCCCATGAACCTGCTCAACCTCGTTGCGTTCGTAGCGTTCGCGACCACGCTGGCGACGCGCGCCACCGACCCGGTGATGCTGCAGATCGCGTCGACCTTCGATGTCACCCCGGCGACGGCGGCACTTTTGGCCAGCGCTTTTGCCTTGCCCTATGCGGCGGTGCAGCCGGTTCTCGGCCCGCTTGCCGACATGGTCAGCAAAACGCGATTGATGACCGTATGTCTGTCGCTGCTGGTTCTGTCGTCGGCAGCGGCGATGCTGGCGGTGAATTTCCCGATGCTGATGGCGATGCGGGCGCTGGCGGGCATCGCCGCCGGCGGAATTTTTCCGATCGCGCTGGCGCTGGTCGGCGATCGCTTTCCGGTGGAGACGCGGCAGGTCGCCATCGGCCGGTTGCTGGCGGCGGCGATGATGGGAAATCTGCTCGGTGCATCCGGCGCCGGCGTGCTCGGCGATTTGTTCGGGTGGCGCTCTGTGTTCGCTGTCAATGCAGGGATCGGCCTCCTGGTATTCGTCATGGCGCTGTCCGGCTTTCGCCGGATCGCCGATGCGGCGCCGGGACGCTTCGATCTGTCGAGCGTCGTTCCGAACTATCGCGCGATCTTCCGCAAGCCGCAGGCGAAGTACTGCTTCGGCATCGTCTTTGTCGAAGCGATGCTGGTGTTCGGCCTGTTTCCGCACGTCGCCAATCTGCTGGCTGGCGACGGGGAGGGGCGCGCGGCCATCGCCGGTATCGTCATCGCCGGTTTCGGCATCGGCGCGATCCTCTACACCGTGACGGTATCGACGTTGCTGCGCTATGTCGCCGGGCACCGGCTGATGCTGGCGGGCGGCCTGATGATGGGACTGTCGTTTCTGGTCACCGCGCTGCGCCTGCCGTGGCCTTACGAGTTCGCGAACTTTCTGCTGCTCGGCTTCGGCATGTATTTCCTGCACGGTTACATTCAGGTCGTCGTCACCGAACTGGTACCGGCGGCGCGCGGCTCGGCGCTCGCCGTTCACTCGGCCGCGTTCTTCTTCGGTCAGGCGGTCGGGCCGCTGATCTACGGCTGGGGCTTCGCGGCAGCCGGCGTGGGCCCCACCTTGCTCACCGTCGCGGCCATTTTGGCGAGCGCCGGCTTCGTCGCCAGCGTGACGCTGCGCCGGGCCGCCGGCGACTAGTGTCCGGTCAGCCGCGACCGCGATAGGGCGCGACGCCCTGATCCGGCACCCAGACGCCCGCCGGCAGCCTGCCGGCCTGCCAGAAGACGTCGATCGGGATGCCGCCGCGCGGATACCAGTAGCCGCCGATCCGCAGCCAGCGCGGCTTGAGCAGCGCGACGAGGTGTTTGCCGATGCCGACCGTGCAGTCTTCGTGGAAGGCGCCGTGGTTGCGGAAGCTGGCGAGGTAGAGCTTCAGCGACTTCGATTCCACCAGCCAGCGGCCCGGCACATAGTCGATCACCAGATGCGCAAAATCCGGCTGGCCGGTGATCGGGCACAGGGTGGTGAATTCAGGGGCGGTGAAGCGCGTCACGTAATGGGTGTCGGCGTGGGGATTGGGCACGCGGTCGAGCACCGCTTCGCCGGGCGAGGCGGGCAGGCGGCTTTGGCGGCCGAGTTGCAACTGTCCGGTTTTGCGTCCGGCTTTGGATCTGCGGGGCGACGATGTCCGGGCCATTCGGTGATCTCCTATGCGGCCGTGGCATGCCCCGGTTTACCCCGCCCTGCAAGGGGACAGGGGGACAGGCGTCGACGCGGGGCACGGCAGGCACAATCGCCGCAGACAGCACCACCGTGGACATGGTCAGCGCGGCGGCGATCCTGTAGAAGCCCGGCATCCACGTTCGAGCCAGGGAAACCTCAGACTGCCATGACCGCCATCATCGACATCACCGGACGCGAAATCCTCGACAGCCGCGGCAACCCGACAGTCGAGGTCGATGTGCTTCTGGAGGACGGCTCGTTCGGCCGCGCAGCAGTGCCGTCCGGCGCTTCGACCGGCGCGCACGAAGCAGTTGAACTGCGCGACGGCGACAAGACGCGCTATCTCGGCAAGGGCGTGCGCATGGCCGTCGATGCGGTCAACGGCGAGATCTTCGACGCCGTCGGAGGCATGGATGCGCAGGCGCAGGCCACCATCGACGAGACGATGATCGCGCTCGACGGGACCCCCAACAAGGCGCGGCTCGGCGCCAATGCCATTCTCGGCGTATCGCTGGCGGTGGCGAAGGCCGCGGCGCAGTCCAGCCAGATGCCGCTTTACCGCTATGTCGGCGGCCCCGCCGCACGGCTGCTGCCGGTGCCGATGATGAACATCATCAATGGCGGCGCGCATGCGGACAATCCGATCGATTTCCAGGAATTCATGATCATGCCGGTCGGCGGCGCGACCTTCTCAGAGTCGCTGCGCATGGGCGTCGAGGTGTTCCACACGCTCAAGGCCGGCCTCAAGCAGGCGGGCCATGCCACCAATGTCGGCGACGAGGGCGGCTTCGCGCCGAACCTGCAGTCCGCCGATGCGGCGCTGGACTTCGTCATGACCTCGATCGAGAAGGCCGGCTTCAAGCCGGGGATCGATGTCGTGCTGGCGCTCGACTGCGCCTCGACGGAGTTCTTCAAGGACGGTGGCTATGTCTACGACGGCGAGGGCAAGACCCGCTCCAAAGCGGAGCAGGCGCAATACCTTGCCGATCTCGTCGGCCGCTACCCGATCGTCTCGATCGAGGACGGCATGGCCGAGGACGACATGGAGGGCTGGAAGATCCTCACCGACCTGACCGGCAGCAAGTGCCAGCTCGTTGGCGACGATCTGTTCGTGACCAATGTCGCGCGGCTGTCGCAGGGGATCGCCGACGGGCTCGGCAATTCGATTCTGGTGAAGGTGAACCAGATCGGCACGCTGACCGAAACGCTGGCCACCGTCGAAATGGCGCACAAGGCCGGCTACACGGCGGTGATGTCGCACCGCTCCGGCGAGACCGAGGATTCGACCATCGCCGACCTCGCCGTCGCCACCAATTGCGGACAGATCAAGACTGGCTCCCTGGCGCGTTCCGACCGTACCGCCAAGTACAACCAGCTCCTGCGCATCGAGCAGGAACTGGGCCCGCAGGCCCGCTTCGGTGGCCGCGACGTGTTCCGGCAGAACCGGCGCTGATCGGGGGCGAAAGCCGGCGGTGAGGGTGCTGCGCGCCCCCGCCGGGGACGTTATAGTGGCCATTCAATGGTTGCGGGCCGCCGGATTCGGCCGCCAGCGGAAACGGGTGCGATGCCATGCTTGACCGGACGTCATCGGGAATAAACTTTTCGGCCGATGCGCTTGCCACCGTCGTCGCTCGCGCGGTGGATGCGGCGCGCAGCGATGCGCGTCCGTTCTACCACCTCGAATTCGACCGGGTGTTTCCCGACGAGGTCTATGCGGCGATGCTCGCCGCGATGCCGGTCGCCGCGGACTACCGCCCGATGCATGGCCGCAGCCGCGGCCACGACCTGTCGGACGGCACCCATACGCGGGTCAAGATCGACCTGTTTCCCGAATATATCCGGCACCTGCCGCCGGAGAAGAAGGCGGTCTGGAGCATTGTCGGCCGCGCTTTGTGTTCGGAGCCGGTGAAAGAGGCATTCCGTCGCAAGCTGGCGCCGGGGCTGGAGAAGCGCTTCGGGCCCGGATACGCGAAGGTCGGGATGTATCCGATCCCGATCCTCACCCGCGATATCCCCGGCTATCTGATCACGCCGCATACCGATACACGCTGGAAGGGTATCACCGTCCAGTTCTATCTGCCGCGCGACGGCGCCAACAGCGGCATCGGCACCATCTTCCACGACAAGCTGCCGGACGGCAGCATGCCGAAAGTGACGCAGATGAAGTTCGTCCCCAACAGCGGCTATGCTTTCGCGGTGGGTACCGACACCTGGCATTCGGCCGACCCGGTCGGCCCGGAAGTGACGACGCGGGATTCCATCCTGCTGACCTATTTCGTCGACCAGGGCGCGCTGAAATTCTTCCGCAACCGCGGCAAGCGGGTCGGCAATTTCCTGCTCAACGAATACCGCAACCGGCTGTGATCGCGCGCCGCCTGCGATGGCGGCATCGTTAAAGCGGTTTTAACGGCCGGCGTGTTCTCATGCCGGCATGGTTTCACATCGTCGTCGCCGCGCGATTCTGACAGCGATTGCCTTGTACTCGCTTGCGGCGATGTTCATCGGCTATTTCGGCGTTCACGCCTTCACCGGCAATCACGGTCTGCGTGCCCAGCAGCAGGTCGAGGTCGAGATCGCGCGCCTCGAGAGCGAACTGTTACGATTGAAACGAGATCGCGCGAGCTGGGAGCATCGCGTCTCGCTGCTGCAATCCGAGCGGCTCGATCCTGACATGCTCGACGAGCGGGCTCGGGCACTGCTTGATTATGCCGATCCGCGCGACGCAACCTTATTGCTGAAAACGCAGTAAGTTCGACGCAGAATTTCGTGTTGCGTCGCTGCGCTCTTGTGCAGCGCGATAACCCTTCACAATGCGACGTGTTCACGCCTTGCTCGCGCTTCCACCGCGCGGCAATGTAGGTTATGCGCATCTTCGTTCGGTGACGCGCAGGTCTGCTCTGGCCAGCATGTGTCATCGGCAGGGAGTTCACGCACAAGGCGCGCACAAGGAGTGTCATGTTTAGGAAGTGCCATGGCAGTCGCTAACAAGAAGAAATCATCAGCAAGTGCAGAGAGACGTGCCGCCTCGGACGCTCCCGCCCGCAAGACCGCTGCTGCCGGCAATGCCGGTCAGCCCTTCGGCAAGGACCGCGAGCTGCAGGCCTATCATGACATGCTGCTGATCCGCCGCTTCGAGGAGAAGGCGGGCCAGATGTACGGCATGGGTTTGATCGGCGGTTTCTGCCATCTCTATATCGGGCAGGAAGCCGTGGTCGTCGGCATGCAGATGTCGCTCAAGGATGGCGATCAGGTGATCACCGGCTATCGCGATCACGGCCACATGCTGGCTTGCGGCATGGACCCGAAGGGCGTGATGGCGGAACTGACCGGCCGCCGCGGCGGATATTCGCGCGGCAAGGGCGGCTCGATGCACATGTTCTCCGTGAGCAAGGGCTTCTACGGCGGCCACGGCATCGTCGGCGCGCAGGTGCCGCTCGGCACCGGGCTCGCGTTCTCCAACCGCTATCGCGGCAACGACCACGTCTCCATCACTTACTTCGGCGACGGCGCGGCCAATCAGGGCCAGGTCTACGAGAGCTTCAACATGGCGGAGCTGTGGAAGCTCCCCGTCATCTATGTGATCGAGAACAATCGCTACGCGATGGGCACGGCGGTCAACCGTGCTTCGGCGCAGACGGATTTTTCCAGACGCGGCGTCTCGTTCAACATTCCCGGCGAACAGGTCGACGGCATGGATGTGCGCGCCGTGAAGGCGGCGGGCGAGAAGGCGGTTGCCTGGTGCCGCGCCGGCAAGGGACCGTATATCCTTGAGATGCTGACCTATCGCTACCGCGGTCATTCGATGTCCGATCCGGCGAAGTACCGCACGCGTGAGGAAGTCGACAAGGTGCGCACCGGACAGGACCCGATCGAGCAGGTGCGCGCGCGCATTCTGGAGAAGAAATACGCCACCGAAGACGATCTGAAGAAGATCGACGCCACGGTGCGTAGCATCGTCAACGAGGCGGCCGAGTTCGCGACCAACGATCCGGAACCGGATGCGAGCGAGCTTTATACCGACGTCTATCGTGAGAGCGTGTAACGGTCATGCCGATTGAAGTTCTGATGCCCGCTTTGTCGCCGACGATGGAAAAGGGCAACCTTGCCAAGTGGCTCAAGAAGGAAGGCGACAAGGTCAGATCCGGCGATGTGATCGCCGAGATCGAGACCGACAAGGCAACGATGGAAGTCGAGGCCGTCGATGAAGGCACGCTCGCCCGGATCGTCGTTCCCGAAGGCACGCAGGACGTCGCCGTCAATTCGGTGATCGCGGTGCTGGCCGGCGACGGCGAGGATGCGTCGTCCGTCGAAACACCGGCTGCCGCCAGGCAGCAGACGGATGCGCAGCCGGTCGCCAAGGCCGACGACAATGCCGGCGAGCCTGCATCGCAGGGCGCGCCGGCCGCGGTCGCGCCGCCGCAGCAAAAGATCGCACCCGATGCGGATATCCCGGCCGGCACCGAGATGGTGACGATGACCATGCGCGAAGCGCTGCGCGACGCAATGGCCGAGGAAATGCGACGCGACGAAGCCGTCTTCGTCATGGGTGAAGAGGTCGCCGAGTATCAGGGCGCCTACAAGGTCACGCAGGGCCTGTTGCAGGAATTCGGCGCTCGCCGGGTCATCGACACGCCGATCACCGAGCACGGTTTCGCCGGCCTCGGCGTCGGTGCGGCATTCGCGGGGCTGAAGCCGATCGTCGAATTCATGACCTTCAACTTCGCCATGCAGGCGATCGACCAGATCGTCAACTCCGCGGCAAAGACGCTCTATATGTCCGGCGGACAGATGGGCAGCCAGATCGTGTTCCGCGGCCCGAATGGCGCCGCGGCGCGCGTCGGCGCGCAACACAGCCAGGACTATTCCGCCTGGTACTCGCATATCCCCGGCCTAAAGGTGGTGACGCCCTCCAATGCAGCCGACGCCAAGGGGCTGCTGAAGGCGGCGATCCGCGACCCGAACCCGGTGATCTTCCTCGAAAACGAAATCCTCTACGGGCATTCGTCGCCGGTGCCGAAGCTGCCCGATTACGTGCTGCCGATCGGCAAGGCACGGATCGCGCGGGCGGGCAGCGACGTCACCATCATTTCGTGGTCGATGGGCATGGTCTATGCGCTCAAGGCAGCCGAGGAATTGGCGAAGGACGGCATCGAAGCCGAGGTGATCGATCTGCGCACGCTGCGCCCGATGGACACCGAGACGTTCATCGAGTCGGTGAAGAAGACCGGCCGCGCCGTGACCGTCGAGGAAGGCTGGAAACAGTCCGGCGTCGGCGCCGAGATCGCCGCCTGCATCATGGAGCAGGCGTTCGACTATCTCGACGCGCCGGTGTTGCGCGTTGCCGCCAAGGACGTGCCGCTGCCCTATGCCGCAAACCTTGAAAAGCTCGCATTGCCGTCGGTGGCCGAGGTCGTCGAAGCCGCTAAATCCGTCAGCTATCGATAAGTCGCCAGGTCATCCGTTATGTCGACCAATATTCTGATGCCCGCTTTGTCGCCGACGATGGAGAAGGGCAATCTCGCAAAGTGGCTGAAGAAGGAAGGCGATACGGTCAAGGCCGGCGACGTGATCGCCGAGATCGAGACCGACAAGGCGACAATGGAGGTCGAGGCTGTCGATGAAGGCACGCTCGCCAAGATCGTCGTGCCGGAGGGCACGCAGGACGTGGCGGTGAATGCCGTGATCGCGGTGCTCGCCGCCGACGGCGAGGACGCCAAGGCCGTCGGCTCGGCGGCTGCTTCTGCGGCGCCAGCGTCGAAGCCGGAGTCCAAGGTTGAATCCAAGGCTGAGCCGAAGGCGGAGGCAAAGCCGGCGACGGCCGCTCCGCAGCCTGCGCCGCGGCAGCATGCTGCATCGTCTTCACCCTCCGCGGCGCCGGCGCAAGAAACCGGCGGCAACCGCGTCTTCGCTTCGCCGCTGGCGAAACGGCTGGCGAAGGAAGCCGGGCTCGACATCGCCGTCGTGCAGGGCTCCGGTCCCCATGGTCGCGTCATCGCCCGCGACGTCGCCGATGCGAAAACCGGCAAGGGCCTGAAGGCGCCTGCGGCGGCGCCGGCGGCCGGTGCGACGCAGATCGCCCCGGCAATGTCGGATCAGCAAGTGCGCGCGCTCTACGAGGAGGGCAGCTACGAGGTCATTCCGCATGACGGCATGCGGCGCACCATCGCGCAGCGCCTGACCGCATCGACGCAGACCATTCCGCATTTCTACCTGACGATCGACTGCGATATCGGCAAGCTGCTCGCCGCGCGCGAGGAGATCAACGCCGCCGCCCCGAAGGCCCAGGACGGCAAGCCCGCCTACAAGCTGTCGGTCAACGATTTCGTCATCAAGGCGCTGGCGCTGGCCTTGCAGCGGGTGCCCGACGCCAATGTGAGTTGGACGGACGCCGGCATGCTCAAGCACAAGCAGTCCGACGTCGGCGTCGCGGTGGCGATGCCCGGCGGCCTGATCACGCCGATCATCCGCAGCGCCGAGACCAAGTCGCTGTCGGCGATTTCCAACGAGATGAAGGATTTCGCCAGGCGGGCGCGCGACCGCAAGCTCAAGCCGCACGAATATCAGGGCGGAACGACGGCGGTGTCGAACCTCGGCATGTACGGCATCAAGGATTTCACCGCGGTAATCAATCCGCCGCATGCGACGATCCTGGCGGTCGGCGCCGGCGAGGAGCGCGCGGTGGTGCGCAACGGCAGGATCGAAGCCGCGCATATCATGAGCGTGACGATGTCGTGCGACCATCGCGCGGTCGACGGCGCGCTCGGCGCCCAATTGATCGGCGCGTTCAAGGTGCTGATCGAAAATCCGGTCATGATGGTGGTGTAGGGACGGCCGGCGCGTGCCGGCCCCGAGGACTCGATGCGTGCTTTCGCGACCTTCGCCGTTGCCTGGTTCCTGTCGATGGTGATTGCGCAGATCGTCGCCCAGCAGCTTGCGATCTATTTCGGTACGCGTGACGAATTGATCCTGGTGATGTTCATCATCGGCGCTTTTGCAGTGGTCAGCCTGTCGGTGCTGACCATGGCCTTCATCGGTGGTATCGGCGTGCGGCCCATCGATATCGGCGGCGGCATCGCGGCGATGCTCGCCGTGCTGCTGGTCTGCGGGATCACGCTCTACGGCATGGCGAGAAATGGCTGGAACCTGCCGACCCGCTATGACATGCAGATCATCGTGGAGATCATCTGTCCCTCGCTGCTCGTGGTTTTCGTCCAGTGGTGGTTCCTGCGCCGCTATCGGCTGCGCAATGCCGAGCAGGAGCCGCTGCCGTGACCGCGACATCAGGAACGACGCGAGACAGACAAGAAGCAATTCAAGAGATAGTCAAAGAGACAATCGGAGTGAGCTGTGGCTGATACTGCTTTCGACGTTCTCATCATCGGTTCGGGCCCCGGCGGCTACGTCACCGCGATCCGGGCCGCACAGCTCGGCCTCAAGGTCGCCATCGTCGAGCGGAGCCATCTCGGCGGCATCTGCCTCAACTGGGGCTGCATCCCGACCAAGGCGCTGCTGCGTTCCGCCGAAATCTATCATTACATGCAGAACGCCAAGGATTACGGGCTGAAGGCCGACAATATCGGTTTCGACGCCGAGGCCGTGGTCAAGCGCTCGCGCGGCGTCTCCAAGCGCCTGAACGACGGCGTCGGCTTCCTGATGAAAAAGAACAAGGTCTCGGTGATCTGGGGCGAGGCGACGATCGACGCGCCCGGCAAGGTCACGGTGAAGGCCAGCGACAGCCGGCTGAAGACGGAAACGCCGAAGGGCGCGCTCGGCCCGGGCAGCTATCAGGCCAAGCACATCATCGTCGCCACCGGCGCGCGGCCGCGCGTGCTGCCCGGCCTCGAGCCGGACGGCAAGCTGATCTGGACCTATTTCGAGGCGATGGTCGCGCCGAAGATTCCGAAGTCGCTGCTGGTCGTCGGTTCCGGCGCCATCGGCATCGAATTCGCCTCGTTCTTCCGCACCATGGGATCGCAGGTGACGGTCGTCGAGGTGCTGCCGCAGGTGCTGCCGGTCGAGGATGCCGAGATCGCGGCGCTGGCGCGCAAGCAGTTCGAGAAGCAGGGCATCAAGATCCTCACCGGCACCAAGGTGACGAAGCTCGACAAGAAGGCCGACAGCGTCGTCGCCACCATCGACACGGGCGACGGCAAGCCGCAGAACGTGGAGTTCGAGCGGGTGATCTCGGCGGTCGGCGTCGTCGGCAATATCGAGAATCTCGGCCTCGAAAAGCTCGGCGTGAAAACCGACCGCGGCTGCATCGTCATCGACGGCTACGGCAAGACCAACGTGCCGGGCATCTACGCGATCGGCGACGTTGCCGGCCCGCCGATGCTGGCGCACAAGGCCGAGCATGAAGGCGTGATCTGCGTCGAGGCGATCAAGGGCCTCAAGCCGCATCCGATGAACAAGAGCATGATCCCGGGCTGCACCTATTGCCACCCGCAGATCGCCTCCGTCGGTCTCACCGAACAGGCGGCGAAGGACAAGAAGCTCGACATCCGCGTCGGCCGTTTTCCCTTCGCCGGCAACGGCAAGGCCATCGCGCTCGGCGAGGATCAGGGCATGGTCAAGGTGATCTTCGACAAGAAGACCGGCCAGTTGCTCGGCGCGCATATGGTCGGCGCCGAGGTCACCGAACTGATCCAGGGCTATGTTGTCGCCATGAATCTGGAGACGACCGAGGAAGAATTGATGCACACCATCTTCCCGCATCCGACCCTCTCGGAAATGATGAAGGAAGCGGTGCTCGATGCCTACGGGCGCGCCCTGAACATGTAGGGCGCTCATCCGGGGCGATGATCCGGCGGCGCGGCTGGCCTGATTGGCTGGTCCGCGCCGGCTGGCTTGCGAAACCGGCTGCCGGTTCGTAAGTAGGGGCAGGGAGTTTCCATGGCCGTCGTTCTCGATCTGATCAACAATCCGCGCCCGCGTCATCCGGAAAAGGCCCACCGGCCCGATCAGGAAATGCTGAAAAAGCCCGACTGGATCCGGGTCAAGGCGCCGGTTTCGCCCGGCTATATGAACACGCGCGCCATCGTGCGCGAAAACAAGCTGGTCACCGTCTGCGAGGAGGCCGGCTGCCCGAATATCGGCGAGTGCTGGGAGAAGAAGCACGCGACGTTCATGATCATGGGCGATACGTGCACGCGCGCCTGCGCCTTCTGCAACGTCAAGACCGGCCTGCCGGGCGCGCTCGATCCGATGGAACCCGTCAATGTCGCGGAAGCGACCGCCAAGCTCGGGCTGTCGCATCTGGTCATCACCTCGGTCGACCGCGACGATCTTGCCGATGGCGGCGCCGAGCATTTCGCGCGCACCATCTCCGCAGTACGCGCGCGTTGTCCGACCACCACCATCGAGATCCTGACGCCCGACTTTCTGCGCAAGGACGGGGCGCTGGAAGTCGTCGTCGACGCAAAGCCGGACGTGTTCAACCACAATCTGGAAACGGTGCCCTCGCTCTATCTCAAGGTGCGGCCCGGCGCGCGCTATTTCCATTCGCTGCGCCTGCTGCAGCAGGTAAAGGAAATCGACCCGAACATGTTCACCAAGTCCGGCATCATGGTCGGGCTCGGCGAGGAGCGCAACGAAGTGTTGCAGGTGATGGACGACATGCGCGCAGCCAATGTCGACTTCCTGACCATCGGGCAATATCTGCAGCCGACGCGCAAGCATCATAAGGTCGCGCGCTTCGTCACGCCCGACGAATTCAAGTCCTACGAGACCATCGCCTACGCCAAGGGCTTCCTGATGGTGTCGTCGTCGCCGCTGACGCGCTCGTCGCATCACGCCGGCGAGGACTTCGTGCGCCTGAAGGCCGCAAGGCTCGCCGCCAACGCCGCACGCTGATCTTCATGCCGTCATTCTCGACGAACCGCCGCGTCCGCCACGCTGCTCCGGATATGTTCGACCTCGTCGCCGACGTGGAGAAATATCCGCAGTTCGTGCCGCTGTGCGCATCGCTGGCGGTGAAAAGCCGCACGCCGAAAGGCGAGGGGATCGACGTCATCGTTGCGGACATGACAGTGGCCTACAAATTGGTCCGCGAAACCTTCCGCAGCCGCGTCACTCTCGATCGGCCGAAACTGCAGATCCTCGTCGAATATCTCGATGGTCCGTTCAGCCGCATGCAGAACCGCTGGACGTTCAAGCCGGCGGGCGAGGCCGCCTGCGACGTCGAATTCTTCATCGACTACGAGTTCAGAAGCCGCATGCTCGGCATGCTGATGGGTGCGATGTTCGACACCGCCTTCCGTCGTTTCGCCGACGCCTTCGAGAAGCGGGCCGATGTAGTCTACGGCCGCAAGGCGAGCGCCTGAAACGCTGCCGACATCACGGCGAGCGCGATGGCTCGGACTCGGCCAGCTCGTGCAGCATCAGGAAGGCCTGCAACACAGACTGTTTTCGCACCGCCGGCCGGCCGACATCGCCGAACCGCTTCTCCGCATGGATGAGCGCCCCGCCGCGCGTCGCGGCGGCGAAGTGCACCAGACCGACCGGCTTGTCCTCCGATCCTCCCTCGGGGCCGGCGATGCCGGTCACCGACACGGAAAGATCGACGGGTGCGCGTCCGAGCACGCCGCGCGCCATCTCCTCCGCGGTCTGTCGGCTCACCGCGCCGTAGCGCGCCAGCGTTTCGCGCGAGACGCCCAGCATGTCGTGCTTGGCCTCGTTCGAGTAGGTGACATAGCCGCGGTCGAGAATGCTGGAGACGCCGGGAACCTCGGTCAGCGTACCGGCAACGAGGCCGGCGGTGCAGGATTCCGCCGTAGCGATCAGCAACTTCTTGCGCTTGCAGATATCGAGCAGGCGCTGCGCGGCAGCAACGATATCGTCATCGAGCATCGTCGACCTCTCTCGTTCACGCCATTCTCGCTCACATCCACGGGAGCCGCACGGTCGCGGTCGCGTAAGCGGCGATGCCTTCGCCGCGGCCGGTGAAGCCGAGCCGCTCGCTCGTCGTTGCCTTCACCGCTACGCGTTCGATGGCGGTGCCGGCAATCTCGGCAATTCTCGCCCGCATGGCGTCGCGGTGCGGACCGATCTTCGGCTGTTCGCAGACGATCGTCAGATCGAGATGGGCGACGACGCCGCCGCGCGCCGCGACCCGCGCCACCGCGTAGGAGAGGAACTGATCCGACGCGGCGCCGCGCCATTGCGGGTCGCTTGGTGGAAAATGCGAGCCGATGTCGCCATCGGCCAGCGCGCCGAGGATCGCGTCGACCAGCGCATGCAGGCCGACATCGGCATCGGAATGGCCGGTCAGCGCGCGGTCGTGCGGGATGCGGACGCCGCCGATCATCACATGGTCGCCGTCGCCGAAGGCATGCACGTCGAAACCGTTGCCGGTGCGTACATCGCCGAGGGCCGCCATCGCTTCGGCGCGCGCGAAATCATCCGTAGTGGTCATCTTGATATTCCCGGCCTCGCCATCGAAGACATGCACCTTGAGCCCGGCCCATTCGGCGAGCGCCGCATCGTCGGTAAAATCGCTACGCCCCGCCGCAGCCGCCTTGCGGTGAGCGGCAAGCAGCATGTCGAACCGGAATGCCTGTGGCGTCTGCACGCTGCGCAGCGTCGCACGGTCGAGCGTCGCGGTCACCCGGCCTTCCGCGTCGACGGTCTTGACCGTATCAGAGACCGGCAGGGCCGGGATCGCCGCATCGTGCCGGCGCGCGCCCACGATCGCACGTGCGATCAACCCGGCCGAGACCAGCGGCCGCGCAGCGTCATGGACGAGGACGATGGTCGGTGCATGCGGCTCAAGCGCTTCCAGACCGGCAAGGACGGACGCCTGCCGGGTTTCCCCGCCGCCGACGGGCGGCAGCAGCGGCATGCCGGCGACGGCCGCCGTGTAGAGGTCGCGATCCTGCGCATGGATCACCGGTTGCACCCGGTCCACCGCCGGATGCGCCGCGAAAGCCTGCAGGCTTCGGCGCACCACCGATTGTCCGCCGAGCGGACGATACTGCTTCGGCAGGCCGGCGCCGGCGCGCATCCCGCGTCCGGCGGCGACGATCACTGCCGCCACCTGTTCAGCCCCTGATTCCGGCTTCGTGTCCCGATTCATGGGTTCGATGTAGCCGGTTCTTGCCGGGGCGGGAATCGCATTCACGAGCGGTGACGCGCCTGCACAGCCCTGATATTGCGCTGCAACACTTGCCGCTCGCCCGGAAAATGGCTAAACTCTATGCAATCAGATAACATGCCTATTTATACGGCACACATGCAGACTACACCCGAGCACGACGGACATGGCCCGGCTCCCCTCGCAATCGGCGGCGTGCCGTTGCGCAACCGTGCGCTGCTGGCGCCAATGTCCGGCATTACCGATCTGCCGTTCCGGCGGCTGGCGGCCCGCCTCGGCGCCGGTCTTGTCGTTTCCGAGATGACCGCCTGCGCGGCGCTGGCGCGCGGCAAGCAGAACGCGCTGCTGCGCATGGAGGGCGAGGGCGTCGACACGCATGTAGTGCAGATCGCCGGTTGCGAACCTTACTGGATGGGCGAGGGCGCGCGTATGGCGGAAGCGGCGGGCGCGAACATCGTCGATATCAATATGGGCTGTCCGGCGCGGCACGTCACCAACGGCGCCGCCGGCTCGGCGCTGATGCGCGATCTCGACCATGCGATGACGCTGGTCGAAGCGACGATCGCTGCCGTGAAAGTGCCGGTGACGCTGAAGATGCGACTCGGCTGGGATCATGCCTCGCTCAATGCGCCAGAGCTGGCGCGGCGGGCGCAGGCGGCCGGCGTGCAGCTCGTCACCGTACATGGCCGCACGCGCTGCCAGTTCTACAAGGGCGAGGCGGACTGGACTGCCGTGCGCGCCGTCAAGGACGCGGTATCGATCCCGGTGATCGTCAACGGCGATATCTGCTCCTTCGACGATGCCGAACAGGCGCTGGCGCAGTCCGGCGCCGACGCAGTGATGGTCGGCCGCGCCGCACAGGGCCGGCCGTGGTTTCCGGGCCAGATCGCCCGCTATCTCGCGCACGGCCATCGCGAAACGGCGCCGGCGCTCGGCGAGCAACTCGCCATGATCGACGGACTCTACGAGGAGATGCTGTCGCATCACGGCATCCGCATCGGCGGCAAGCATGCGCGCAAGCATCTCGGCTGGGCGCTGGACAGCGCCGCCGAAAGCGCCGGTGTGACGGGCGACCTCCTCAAACAGCAGCGTAGCCACGTGCTCACCGCCGAGGAGCCGGCGGAAACCCGGCGGCGCCTCGCCGATGCCTTCGACCTGTTCGCCACAGTCAGGAGTGCCGCGTGATGCGCAGCGAGCCAGCGGCAAGGCTCCTGGCGCCCGGCGCCGATGCGATGCTCAACGCGCTGCCGCTGCCGCTTGTCATGGTGGCGGGCGACGGCCGCATCGCCGACGCCAACGTCGCCGCCGAGCAGTTCTTCGAGGCGTCGGCGACGGTGCTGCGGCGCCATCGCCTGCGCGATCTGGTGCCCTTCGGTTCGCCGCTGCTGGCGCTGGTCGAGCAGGTGCGCCGGCACGGCGCGCCGGTGAACGAATACAAGGTCGATCTGTCGACGCCGCGCAATCCGGGCGAGCGGCTCGTCGATCTGCATGTCGCGCCAATGCCGGAGCATCAGGGCCACGTCGTGGTGATGCTGCAGGAACGCACCATGGCGGACAAGATGGACCGTCAGCTCACGCATCGCGGCGCGGCGCGCTCGGTCAGCGGGCTCGCGGCGATGCTGGCGCACGAGATCAAGAATCCGCTCTCCGGCATTCGCGGCGCGGCGCAACTGCTCGAACAGTCGGCGGCCGACGAGGACCGTTCGCTGACGCGGCTGATCTGCGAGGAAACCGACCGGATCGTCAAACTCGTCGACCGCATGGAGGTGTTCGCCGACGAGCGTCCGGTATCGCGCGAGCCGGTGAACATCCATGTCGTGCTCGACCATGTGCGGCGGCTGGCGCAGTCTGGCTTCGCCCGCCACATCAAGTTCGCCGAGGACTACGATCCGTCGCTGCCGCCGGTCTATGCCAACCGCGACCAGCTCGTGCAGGTGTTTCTGAACCTCGTCAAGAACGCCGCCGAGGCGATCGGCGAAGCCGCGACGGACGGCGAGATCCATCTGTCGACCGCATTCCGTCCCGGCGTTCGGCTGTCGGTGCCCGGCGCCCAGGCGCGCGTTTCGCTGCCGCTCGAATTCTGCGTCCGGGACAACGGGCCGGGCGTGCCGGACGAACTGATGCCGCATCTGTTCGATCCCTTCGTCACCACCAAGCAGACCGGCAGCGGCCTCGGCCTCGCGCTGGTGGCGAAGATCGTCGGCGATCACGGCGGCATTATCGAATGTGAATCGCAGCCGCGGCGCACCGTCCTGCGCGTGCTGATGCCGGTTTATGCCGGCGACGACGCAGCGGCGGACGGCGCGGTCGCCCCGTGAGGCGGGACATTTTCTGAGGACGGACATCTTGTGAGGACGGACATGCCGACCGGACGCATCCTTGTCGCCGACGACGACACCGCCATCCGCACCGTGCTCAACCAGGCGCTGTCGCGCGCCGGCTACGAGGTCCGCTCGACCGGCAATGCCGCGACCCTGTGGCGCTGGGTCAGCCAGGGCGAGGGCGATCTCGTCATCACCGACGTGGTGATGCCCGACGAGAATGCGTTCGATCTCGTCCCGCGCATCAAGAAGCTGCGCCCCGATCTGCCGATCGTCATCATGAGCGCGCAGAACACCTTCATGACCGCGATCCGTGCTTCGGAGCGCGGCGCCTACGACTACCTGCCCAAGCCCTTCGACCTGAAGGAACTGATCGGCATCGTCGGTCGGGCGCTGGCGGAGCCCAAGCGCCCCGCGGCGGGCGCGGCGAAGGTCGAGGACCTGGACTCGATCCCGCTCGTCGGCCGCTCGCCGGCCATGCAGGAGATCTACCGCGTCCTCGCCCGCCTGATGCAGACCGATCTGACGGTGATGATCGCCGGCGAATCCGGCACCGGCAAGGAACTGGTCGCACGCGCGCTGCACGACTATGGCAAGCGCCGCGCCGGCCCGTTCGTCGCCATCAACATGGCGGCGATCCCGCGCGACCTGATTGAATCGGAATTGTTCGGCCACGAGAAAGGCGCCTTCACCGGCGCCAATGCGCGCGCCATCGGCCGTTTCGAGCAGGCGGAAGGCGGCACGCTGTTCCTCGACGAGATCGGCGACATGCCGATGGAGGCGCAGACCCGGCTGCTGCGCGTGCTGCAGCAGGGCGAATATACCACCGTCGGAGGCCGCACGCCGATCAAGAGCGATGTGCGCATCGTCGCCGCGACCAACAAGGATTTGCGTCTGCTGATCCAGCAAGGGCTGTTCCGCGAGGATCTGTTCTTCCGGCTCAACGTCGTGCCGCTGCGCCTGCCGCCGCTGCGCGAGCGGATCGAGGACCTGCCCGACCTGCTTCGGCACTTCTTCGCACGGGTCGCCGGCGAGGGCCTGCCGCTGAAGCAGATCGACGCGCCGGCCATCGAGCGGCTGAAGCTGCACCGCTGGCCGGGCAATGTCCGCGAGCTTGAAAATCTCGCCCGCCGGCTGGCGGCGCTCTATCCGCAGGAGACGATCAGCGCGGCGGTCGTTGATGCCGAGCTGGCGCAGCCGGAGCCGCCGCCGCTGGCCGGGGGCGAAAACCCCGTGGCGGCGGAGACGCTGTCCGGCTCGGTCGAGCGGCATCTGGCGACCTATTTCTCGGAATTCGGCAACGATCTGCCGCCGGCTGGCCTTTATCATCGGGTGTTGCGCGAGATCGAATCGCCGTTGCTGTCGGCCGCCCTGACGGCGACGCACGGCAACCAGATCCGGGCGGCGGAATTGCTGGGTCTCAATCGCAACACGTTGCGCAAGAAGATCCGCGACCTCGATCTGCGGGTCTATCGCGGCAATGTGTGACCGGCAGGGCCCTGGGTCGCGCCGGCTCGCTGTGGATAGAGAAAACGACGCAGCTCCGCCGGGCGATTGCCGCCGCTGTTTTGTCGCAATTCGGCAACATTGTTGTATAAAAGCACCAACGGTTGCGTCGGCGCATAACCGGCTGACTGAGCGCGATTTCCGTGCTCCGGCCCGCGATTTCGCTCCCGAGCGACGCACGCAGGATGTCCGCCACCGACTATGGCGGCCACGAACAGGGGCGAGAGACAGGGGCGTATGAGCGTCGAGCAGGCCGTCCATCCCGATCCGGCAATCAACGCATCATCCGGGGCATCGTCCGCGGCGCCGCGGGAGGTCCGCATCGTCGGGCCGATCGTCGTCGGGATCGCGCTGCTGTCGGCGCTGATCACCTTTCTGGTTCTCGCCGACCTGACGCCGCTGCCGCCGACCCACAATGTCGTCGTCACCCTGCTGCTGGTGAACGTCGCCACGGTGATCTCGCTGCTGGCGATCATCGCCCGCGAGGTCTGGCAGGTGGTGCAGGCGCAGCGCAAGGGCCGCGCGGCTGCCCGCCTGCATGTGCGCATCGTCAGCCTGTTTTCGATCATCGCCGCAGCGCCGGCGATCCTCGTCGCCGTCGTCGCCAGCGTCACGCTCGACCGCGGTCTCGACCGCCTGTTCTCGACCCGCACCCGCAGCGCCATCGAGAATTCGGTGATCGTGGCCGATGCCTATCTGCGCGAGCACGCGCAGATCACCCGTTCCGACATCATCGTGCTTGCATTCGAGGTCAGCCGCGCGCGCGAGCTGTTCGAGAAGGACCGCGAGCGGATGAACCAGATGCTGACCCTGCAGGCGAATGTGCGCGGGCTCGCCGCTGCCGTCGTTCTCGGCGACGATCTGTCGGTTCAGGCGCGCGCCAACACGCCGGTGCACGAAACGTTTTCGACGCCGTCGCGCGAGCAACTCGCCACGGTGACCGAGGACGATCCGCAGATCGTTCTGCTTCCCGATGCCAGCTATGTCGCGGGCGCGATCAAGCTGCGCGGCTATGACAACAAATATCTCTATATCGCGCGGCTGATGGATCCGCGCGTGATCGCGCAACTGCGCGACACGCAGGCGACGGCATCCGAATATGCGCTCATCGAAACGCGCCGGCTCGGCGTGCAGGTCGCCTTCGCGCTGATGTACACGGTCATCGCGCTGATCGTGCTGTTGTCGGCGGTGTGGATCGGCCTCAACTTCGCCAACCGGCTGGTGGCGCCGATCCGGCGGCTGATCGGTGCGGCGAATGTCGTGTCCACCGGCAATCTCTATGTCCAGGTGCCGATCCGTAAATCGGAAGGCGACCTCGCGCAGCTCGGCGAGACCTTCAACCGGATGACGCAGGAACTGCGCGCCCAGCGCAACGATATCGTGCGGGCGCGCGATACCATCGACAGTCGTCGCCGCTTCACCGAGGCAGTGCTGTCGGGTGCCAGCGCCGGCGTTATCGGCGTCGATGCCGACGGTCGCGTCAGCATCATGAACAGATCGGCCGAGAAACTCGTTGCCGGCAGCGAGGCGGATGCGCTCGGCAAGCCGCTGGCGCAGGTCGTTCCGGAACTGGCGGAGATCATGGCATCGGCGCAATCCGGCGGTCGCGTCGAGCAGGATCAGGTGATGCTCGCCCGCGGCGGCCGCGAGCGCAATCTGTCGGTGCGGGTCACCAGCGAGCAATCGGGCGAAGCCGACCACGGCTATGTCATCACGCTTGACGACATGACCGAACTGGTCTCCGCGCAACGGACTTCGGCCTGGGCGGACATCGCCCGGCGCATCGCCCACGAGATCAAGAACCCGCTGACGCCGATCCAGCTTTCGGCGGAGCGGCTACGCCGCAAATACGGCAAGGCGATCACGGACGACCCGGCGGTGTTTCAGCAATGCACCGACACCATCATCCGTCAGGTGGACGATATCCGGCGCATGGTCGACGAGTTCTCCAAATTCGCCCGCATGCCGAAGGCGGTGATCGGCAACGAAGATGTTGCCGACACGGCGCGCCAGGCCGTGTTCCTGATGAAGGTGGCACATCCGGAGATCGACTTCGACGTCGAGCTTGCCGAAGACCCGATGCCGGCGCGCTTCGACCGGCGGCTGATCTCGCAGGCGCTCACCAACATCATCAAGAACGCCACCGAGGCGATCGCAGCACGGCCGGCCGGCACCAGCGAGCGCGGCCGCATCCGCGTGACGGTCGCTCGCGATGGCTCCGACATCGTGCTCGATATTATCGACAACGGCATCGGTCTGCCGAAGCAGGGGCGCAACCGCCTGCTCGAACCCTATGTCACAACGCGCGAAAAGGGCACCGGCCTCGGTCTGGCGATTGTCGGTCGCATTCTCGAAGAACACGGCGGTTCGATCGACCTGCGCGATGCGTCGGAAAAAATCCCGGGCGCGCACGGCGCCTGGATGACCTTGCGCTTCTCGGAATCCGGCGAGGCGCCGGTCGGGCAGGCGACGGCCGAACAACCTGGAAGCACCAACGGATAATGACAGATGGCTGCGGAAATTCTCATCGTTGACGACGAAGCGGATATCCGGGACCTGGTTGCCGGCATCCTCGAAGACGAAGGCTACAAGACGCGGACAGCCCGCGACGCGGACGATGCGCTCAACGCGATCGCCGCGCGCCGCCCGAACCTGGTGTTCCTCGACATCTGGATGCAAGGCAGCCGCCTTGACGGTTTGCAGCTTCTCGAAGAGGTGAAGAAGACGCACCCCGATCTGCCGATCGTGATGATCTCCGGCCATGGCAATATCGAGACCGCCGTCGCCGCCACCAAGCTCGGCGCCTATGATTTCATCGAGAAGCCGTTCAAGGCGGACCGGCTGGTACTGGTCGCCGATCGCGCGCTGGAAACCTCGCGCCTCAAGCGCGAGGTCAAGGAACTCAAGGCGCTGGCGCCGGCGGCAACGACGCTGGTCGGCAAATCGCATGCCATCAACCAGCTTCGCCAGACCGTTGAAAAAGTCGCGCCGACCAACAGCCGCATCCTGATCGTCGGTCCATCGGGCTCCGGCAAGGAACTGGTGGCGCGCTCGCTGCATGCGTCGTCGAACCGCGCCAACGCGCCGTTCGTCGCCATCAACGCCGCCGCGATCACTCCGGAACGGATGGAAACGGAATTGTTCGGGGTCGATCATTCAAACGGCGCGGAGGGGCACACGACCGGCGCGCTGGAAGAGGCGCATGGCGGCACGCTGTTCATCGACGAGGTTGCCGATCTGCCGCGCGAAACGCAGAACAAGATCTTGCGCGTGCTGGTCGACCAGACCTTTCAGCGCGTCGGCGGCAGCGCCAAGGTGTCGGTCGATGTGCGCATCGTGTCCTCGACCGGGCGCAATCTGGAATCGGAAATCGCCGACGGGCATTTCCGCGAGGACCTGTATCACCGCCTGTCGGTGGTGCCGATCCGCGTGCCGCCGCTGGCGGAACGGCGCGAGGATATTCCCGAACTGGTCCATTATTTCATGGAGCAGATTTCGCAATCAACCGGATTGCCGAAACGCAAGATCGGTGAAGACGCGATGGCCATTCTGCAATCGCACGACTGGCCGGGCAATGTCCGGCAGTTGCGTAACAATGTCGAACGCCTGATGATCCTCGCCGGCGGCGATCCCGATGCCGTTCTCGATGCCAGCATGCTGCCGCAGGATGTCGGCTCGATGGTGCCGGCGATGCCGAACGGCAATGGCGGCGAACATCTGATGGGGTTGCCGCTGCGCGATGCGCGTGAAGTGTTCGAGCGGGAATATCTCGTCGCGCAGATCAGCCGCTTCGGCGGCAATATTTCGCGCACGGCGGAGTTCGTCGGCATGGAGCGCTCGGCGCTGCACCGCAAGCTCAAGGCGCTGGGGATCGGCTGAGCCTCCGATGTCGCGCATCGCCTATGTCAACGGCCGCTATTGTCCGCACCGTGAGGCCGTGGTGCATATCGAGGATCGCGGCTACCAGTTCGCCGATGGCGTCTATGAGGTCTGCGAGGTCGCCGGCGGCCGGCTGATCGACGCGCCGCGACACCTCGCGCGGCTGCAGCGCTCGCTCGGCGAATTGCGGATCGCGGCGCCGGTGTCGTTTGCGGCGCTGCCGGTGATCATGGGCGAAACGGTGCGGCGCAACCGCGTCGTCGACGGCATCGTCTATGTGCAGATCACCCGTGGCGTGGCGCGGCGGGATTTTCCATTTCCGGCGCCGCAGGTCCGGCCGACGCTGGTCGTCACCGCGCGCCGCAGCGAGCCGGCGAAGATCGAGGCCCTCGCGGCGGCGGGCATCGCCGTGGTCACGGTTCCCGATATCCGCTGGGGGCGGGTCGACATCAAATCCGTGGCGCTGCTCCCCAACGTGCTCGCCAAGCAGGCGGCACGCGAGCAGGGCGCACGCGAAGCCTGGCTGGTCGATGCCGGCGGCAAGGTGACCGAAGGGGCGTCGTCGAATGCCTGGATCGTCAGCGCGGAGGGCAGGCTGGTCACCCGCGCGCTCGATCATCACATTCTGCGCGGCATCACCCGCACCACCCTGCTCGACGTCGCCCGCGCGCACGGGCTCGCGGTGGAGGAGCGGGCTTTCACCCCGCAGGAGGCCTATGCGGCGCGCGAAGCCTTCGTTACGTCGGCCAGCCAGACGGTCATGTCCGTGGTTCAGATTGACGGCCATCGCATCGGCGACGGCACCCCCGGCCCCCTCGCGCGGGCGCTGCGGCGGGACTTTCACCAAACTGCACATGCCGGGGTGCAGTTGTTCCACAAATAGATCAGCGGATAGAATGGGTTAGATGTTGCGCCGCAATATCCGCTTGCACCTGCCGGTTGTCTGCCGTCTAATGCGTCACGGCCAGCCCTCCCGGCCTCTGACAGGAGCGGTCGAGTATTGCTTCCGCCAACCGGCGGCAAGACAGACAGCTCCCAAGATCGACCGGGCGGACGCCTGGCCAAATAACCGGTCTCGCGCGTAAGACGCGGGCAAAAAAGGAACAACGGCCATGGCTGCCGAACGACCGCAGAATCTGCAAGACACCTTCCTCAACCACGTCCGCAAGGCAAAAGTCCCGCTGACGATTTTTCTGGTGAATGGCGTAAAGCTCCAGGGCGTTGTCACCTGGTTCGATAACTTCTGCGTGCTGCTGCGCCGCGACGGGCATTCGCAGCTCGTCTACAAGCACGCGATCTCGACGATCATGCCGGGGCATCCGGTGCAATTGTTTGAAGGCGGCGAGGAGCCGGCCGGGGACAAGACCTAGTTGGCAGACAGCAAGCGCGACACGCGCGGTGACGGCCGGGCTCCGTCCGCGGAGCCGGCAGCAACCGGCCGCGCGCTCGTCGTCGAGCCGTTCCTGCGCCGCGACGGCGGCAGCCCCGGCGGACGGTCGCCGGCGGCACGGCTGGAGGAGGCTGTCGGGCTGGCGCGCGCCATCGATCTCGACGTCGTCGATACCAGCCTAGTTGCGCTCGCGCAGATCCGCCCGGCGACCTATCTCGGCAAGGGCAAGGTCGAGGAGCTCGCCGAGATCGTGAAGCAGCACGACGTGGAACTGGTGGTGATGGATTCCCCCGTCACCCCGATGCAGCAGCGTAACCTGGAGAAAGCCTGGAACGCCAAGGTGCTCGACCGCACCGGACTGATCCTGGAGATTTTCGGCCGCCGCGCTCGCACGCGGGAAGGCACGCTGCAGGTCGAGCATGCGCACCTGACCTATCAGAAAAGCCGGCTGGTGCGGTCGTGGACCCACCTCGAACGCCAGCGCGGCGGCTTCGGCTTCGTCGGCGGACCGGGCGAAACCCAGCTCGAAATCGACCGGCGGCTGATCGAGGAACGGCTGGCGCGCATCGAGGTCGATCTCGAAAAGGTCAAGAAAACGCGCGGCCTGCACCGCGAGAGCCGCAGGCGCGTGCCTTATCCGATCGTCGCACTCGTCGGCTACACCAATGCCGGCAAATCGACGCTGTTCAACCGCATGACACGAGCGAGCGTACTCGAAGCGGACATGCTGTTCGCGACGCTCGATCCGACGCTACGCGCTGTCGACCTGCCGCACGGCGCGCGCGTCATCCTGTCGGATACGGTCGGATTCATTTCCGATCTGCCGACCATGCTGGTGGCGGCATTCCGCGCCACGCTTGAAGAGGTGATCGAAGCCGACGTCATCCTGCATGTCCGGGACATGTCGCATCCCGATGCGAACGCACAGGCGAAGGATGTCGAACAGGTGCTGCACGAACTCGGTATCGAGCTGGAGAGCGATGCACGCCTCATCGAGGTCTGGAACAAGATCGACCGCCTGAGCGACGAGGAACGTCATCAGTTGCAGAACCGTCTCGACCGCGTGCCCGGCCATCGGCGCGCGGTCGCCGTGTCGGCACTGACCGGCACGGGCGTCGACCGGCTAATCGCTGCCATCGAAGCGCGGATCGGCGAGCGTCGCACGACGTTTGATGTCGAACTCGATCCGGCCGACGGGGAGGGGATCAGTTGGCTGCATCGCCACGCCGAAGTGCTGGCCAAGCACTTGCAGCCGGACGGGCGCTATATGCTCACAGTCCGTGCCGATCCAGCCAAGGCCGAACGCGTACGGAACCGTTTCGGTCTGCCGCACGCCGGTTGACCGCAGGACATAGCCGGGTCAGCATTCCGACCGTTCTGCTGCTTTTGCGGCGTTCCACAACGCATCGAGTTCGTCGAGGCATGAATCCTCCGGCTTCAGCCCCTGCCGCGCCAGTACGTCCTCGATCCAGGCAAAGCGCCGCTCGAATTTGCGGTTGGTGCCACGCAGGGCGTCTTCGGGGTCAGCCTCGATGTGTCGGGCAAGATTGACCACTGCAAACAGCAAATCACCGATTTCGCCGGCGATCTCCGCTTTGCTGCCGCCGGCAAACGCCGCATCGATCTCGTCGGTTTCTTCGCGGATCTTGGCAAGCACCGCGCGCGGGTCGTTCCAGTCGAAGCCGACGCGGCTGGCCTTCGCTTGCAGTTTGAGCGCACGCGTCAATGCGGGCAGGGCGACCGGAACACCGTCGAGGGCGCGCGGGCTGCTGTCGTTCTTGCCGGGAGGCGTGCCGTTCTTCCTGCCATTACCGGCTTTTGCCGCGCGCTCCGCGGCTTTGATGCGGTCCCATTGCCCCTGGACCGCTTCGACTGTTCGGCCTTCGCCGTCGGCAAACACATGGGGATGCCGCCGGATCATCTTCTCGGTGATGGCCTGCACCACATCGCCGAAGGTGAAACTCCCTTCTTCCTCCGCCATCCGCGCGTGAAACACCACCTGCAGCAACAGGTCACCCAACTCGTCGCACAGGTCTGCACGGTCGCCACGCGCAATGGCATCGGCCACCTCATAGGATTCCTCGATGGTATAGGGCGCGATGGTCGCGAAGTTCTGCTCGAGATCCCACGGGCAGCCGGTTCCCGGCGTGCGCAGCGCCGCCATGATCTCGAGCAGCCGTTCGATATTGCGGGAAGGGGTCATCATGCGCGCCTCCGGATTCGGGCCGCACGCTAAAACAACGCATCGCAAAGCACGAGACGCTTTTTGGGGCGCGGCAAACTCTATGCCGAAGGAGGGAAAAGGACGCGCGCGGCCGGACATGCGGCCACGTTCGCGGCTCGCCGATATGCAGACCCGCGTGCGAGGGCGGCAGAGTTGCGACGACTAGTGTCCGGTGCTGTCGGCGGCGCGGCTTGCCTCGAACAGGAACCAGATCCGGCGTTCGGTCTCGTCGATATAGTTCTCGAGCAGGCTGGCGCTGGCAACATCGCCGTGCTTGTCGCACACCTCGTGGGCTTCCCGCATCGCCTTGGCGACCGCCTTGTTGTCAGCCATCAGCTCTCGCAACATATCGAGCGGCGCCACGAAGGGCTGGTTGTTGTCGGCGATGCTCTGATGCTTGGTGATATCGGAGATCGACCGCAGCGTCGTGCCGCCGAGCTTGCGGATACGCTCCGCGAGCGGGTCAGTCGTGGCGAAGATCGCGTCGCCATGCTCGTCGAGCATCAGATGGTAATCACGGAAGTTGGGCCCGCTGACGTGCCAGTGGAAATTCTTGGTCTTGAGATAGAGCGCGAAGGCGTCGGCTACGAGGCCATTCAGCGCCTTTGAAATCTCGCGAACAGCGGTTTCGCCGAGGTCGGTTGGGGTATCGAGGACACGGGCGGATTTGCGGGTATCGAGCTTCTGAACCTTGCTGGTGGGCATCGCGAGCGCTCCGGGCTTGGTGCGGACATGGGAGAGACGGCCGTTCAACGCACCGCCATGCAGCCGGTTCCTTCATGCGCGCAGGCGACTCGTTTCCGATCCGGCTTTTGGCCGCGAACCGTGAACGGGTGGCATCACGGAAGCATGCGGATCAAGCGTCGAGATGCCCAAGAGTGTCGGCCGAACCGTCACCGAATTCGTCGGCGAGATGTCGACAGGTCTAGCCGGAAGATGCGTCTCTCGCCTTGATCAGAGATTCGCATAAGACATATTATGGAATATATAGATATGAAAAACTGGATTATAAAAATACGATATCGTATTGATATTTCGTGGTTTAGTTAGCTTCCTCAAAATCTGAATGAGCTTGTGAATCGAAGGCCGTCATAAGCCGGCTCGACATATGCCGGCGCCTGCGTCCGGACGACCTCGTAATCGAGATCCGAATGCAGATTGCTCAGGATGGCGCGCCGCGGCTTCAGCCGTTTGATCCAGGCTAGCGCATCGTCGAAGCTGAAATGGCTCTTGTGCGGCAGATAGCGCAGCGCATCGACGACCCAGACATCGAGGTCGTGCATCGCCGTGAGACTGGCCGCGGGCAGGCCGCTGATATCGGCCGAATAGGCGACATTGCCGAAGCGAAAGCCGAGTGACGGGATATCGCCATGTTCCTGCAACACCGGCAGAACCGGAATAGGGCCGCCCTGCCCGTCGATCATGACAGGTTCGCCCGGTACCAGCCGGTGACGGTTCAGGATCGGCGGATAGTCGCTGCCCGGAGGCGTGGTGAAACAGTAGTCGAACCGGCCGAGCACATCTGCCGAGGTTGGGTCGTCCATGTAGACATCGACGCGACGGCGGCGCGCCAAAGCCAGCGCGCGCAGATCGTCGATGCCATGGGTGTGATCGGCATGCGGATGGGTGTAGACGACGGCATCGAGCCAATCGACCTCCGCATCGAGCAACTGCTCGCGCAGGTCCGGCGATGTATCCACCAGCACTCGCGTCACGCCGTCATCGCCGTAGCGCTCGACCAGGAAGGAACAGCGGCGGCGGCGGTTCTTCGGATTGTTCGGATCGCAGGCGCCCCAGCCGAGCGCCGGACGCGGCACGCCGCCGGAGAACCCGCAGCCGAGAATGGTGAAGGTCAGCGTCATGCGGTGCCCGTCAGCTCCCGCGGGACTTTCGAGAACAGCCGGAAGAAATTCTCGGTCGTCTGTCGGGCGATTTCGCCGGGCGACACACCGCGGGTCTCCGCCAGCACGCGTGCGGTCTCGACGACAAAGGCCGGCTCGTTGCGTTTGCCGCGATGCGGGTTCGGCGCCAGATAAGGCGCGTCGGTCTCGACCAGAACGCGATCGGCGGGCAGTTCTGCGGCGATAGCGCGAAGTGCGGCCGAGTTCTTGAAGGTCAGGATGCCGGTGAACGAGACATAATGGCCGAGCGCAACGGCGCGCATGGCGAGGTCGCGGCCGCCGGTGAAGCAGTGCAGCACGGCCGGGAAGGCGCCCTTCCCGGTTTCCTCCTCCAGAATGCGTGCCACATCGTCGTCCGCCTCGCGCGCATGAATGACGAGCGGCAGGCCGGTCGCACGCGCGGCAGCGATGTGGGTGCGAAAGCCCTGTGCCTGCGCTTCGCGCGGGCTGTTGTCGTAGTGATAGTCGAGCCCGGCCTCGCCGATCGCCACGACTTTCGGATGCTGCGCACGGGCGATCAGATCGTCAGCGGTAACATTCAGTTCCTCGTCGGCGTGGTGCGGATGTGTGCCGATCGAGCAGAATACGTCATGGAAACGCTCGACGATCGCCAGAAGACCAGCCTGCTCCCGAACACGCGTCGAGATCGTCACCATCCGGCCGATGCCGGCAGCCCGTGCGCGATTGACGACAGCGTCGAGCTCGCTGCTGAAATCCGGGAAATCGAGATGGCAGTGACTGTCGACCAGCATGTGATCAGGCCGGCTTCTTGGTTTTCGGTTGCTTCGCGGCGCTTGCCTTGTCTGCTGCTGCGTCCGGATCGACATAGCGCGGGAACACCGGCGCCGGCGGCGGCAGTGCCGTGCCAGGCGCCAGCCGATGAGCGCCGCCGACGAAGGCGAAACTGCGCTCGCCAGCCGGCACGCCAAGCAGGTCGAGCAGTTTTTCAGCCGATGCCGGAATGAACGGCTGCGCCAGGATGGCGACCTGCCGGATCACTTCAGCGGTCGTGTACAGCACTGTCGCCTGTTTCGCCGGATCGGTCTTGGCGAGCGCCCAAGGCGCTTCGCCGGCGAAATAGCGGTTGGCGTCGGCGACCACCGCCCACACGGCATTGAGGACCTGGTGCAGCTGCTGTGTTTGCATCGCCTCGCGCGCCGCGGCGAGCATCTGGTCGGCGGCAGCCAGGATCGTCCTGTCGGCTTCGCTGAATCCGGCCGGCGTCGGCAGCTTGCCGTCATATTGCTTGCCGATCATCGACAGCGAACGCTGCGCCAGATTGCCGAGATCGTTGGCGAGGTCGGCATTGGTGCGATTGACGATCGCCTCGTGATTGTAGTTGCCGTCCTGCCCGAACGGCACCTCGCGCAGGAAGAAATAACGCATCTGGTCGACGCCGTAGGTGTCCGCCAGCGTGAACGGGTCGATCACGTTGCCGACCGATTTCGACATCTTCTCGCCGCGGTTGAACAGGAAGCCGTGCGAGAAAATCCGCTGCGGCACGGCGACGCCGGCCGACATCAGGAAAGCCGGCCAGTAGACCGCATGAAAGCGGACGATATCCTTGCCGATGACGTGCAGCGCGGCCGGCCAGTAGCGCTTGAACATCTCGCTGTCGGTGTCCGGATAGCCGACGCCGGTGATGTAGTTGGTCAGCGCATCGACCCATACATACATGATGTGCTTGTCGGTGCCGGGCACGCGGATACCCCAGTCGAAGGTGGTGCGCGAGATCGACAGGTCCTGGAGGCCGCCACGCACGAAGCTCGCCACTTCGTTGAGTCGCTCCTTCGGCAGCACGAAGGTCGGGTCGCGCTCGTAGAGATCGAGCAACTTCTGCTGATAGGCGGACAGGCGGAAGAAATAGCTCTCCTCCTCCACCCATTCGACAGGCGTGCCGGTTTTCACCGCAATCCGCACCTTGTGCTCGTTCAGCGCGGTTTCGTCCTCGGCGTAATAGGCCTCGTCGCGAACCGAATACCAGCCGGCATATTTCGACAGATAGATGTCGCCGTTTTTCTCCATCCGCTCCCAGATCGCCTGGGACGAACGGTGATGCCGTTCCTCGGTCGTGCGGATGAAAGCGTCGTTCGAGCAATTCATCCGCTCGACCATCGCCTGGAAGCGCGGCACGTTGCGGTCGAGCAACTGCTTCGGAGTCAGCCCCTCTTTCGCCGCCGTCTGCTGGATTTTCTGGCCGTGCTCGTCGGTGCCGGTCAGGAAGAAGACGTCGTACCCGTCGAGCCGCATGAAACGGGCGATGGCGTCGGTGGCGATCACCTCGTAAGCGTGCCCGATATGCGGAACACCGTTCGGGTAAGCGATGGCAGTGGTGATGTAGTAAGGTCGTTTTTCGGGCATGGTGGCGTTGGTATCAACCGCGCGCAGTCTCCGCAAGCAAGCCGAAGATTGTGAAAACCATCGGCTTGCGCTCGAGGTTATAGGCGTCGACCTCGCGGACGGCGCGGTTGACCATCTCGAACGTCTGGGCGATCCGGGCGGCGCGTGGCGGCACCGCCGCAGCCGCGGCCAGCCGCTCCGACAGCCAATCGTTGACGATATCGGCAAACACGGCGAGCGTGCGCGGTTCGCTCCCGCCGAGCGCGTCCCCGAGCACATGCAGACCCTGCGGGTCGATCTCCGGAAGTCGTGCGAGGACGGTGAGGATGTGCTGCCGCAGCGCCAGCGCCTTGGCGTCGGTCAATTCCAGCGCCCGGGCGACGCTGCCGCCGGCGGCCACGGAAGCCTCCCGCAACGCGGCATCGTTCACGTCGAGGCCGCTTGCCAGCGCCGCCGCCTGCGCCACGTCGTCGGCATCGAGCGGCCGCAGCAGCAGCCGGCGGGTGCGCGAGCGGATCGTCGGCAGCACCCGGCCCGGCGCGTGGCTGACCAGCAGCAGCAACGAGCGTGGCGGGGGTTCCTCAAGGATTTTCAGGAGCGCGTTCTCGCCCTCTTTCTGCAACTCGTCGACGGAATCGACGACCGCGACGCGCCAGCCGCCCTCGCTGGCGGTCGAACCGAAAAACGTGACCGTCCGGCGCACCTGCTCGATCCGGATCGTCGTGTTGAGCTTGCCCTTGTCGTTGACCACGCGTTCGAGGGTGAGCAGGCCGCCATGCGCTTCTCCGGCGATCCGCCGCGCCGCCGCGTGGTCTTCGGCGACCGCGAGCGAGGTCGCGGATTGCACGACAGGATCGGCCGGATCGGGGTGCGCCAGGACAAACCGGGCAGCACGATAGGCCAGCGTCGCCTTGCCGATCCCCGGTGGCCCGCCGATCAGCCAGGCATGGGCAATGCGGCCGGTCTGGTAGGCCGACAGAATGGCGGCCTCCGCCTCGGCATGGCCGAAGAGCGCCGTCGTCGCCCGCGGATGCGGGAAGGTGTCGTCGTCGCTCACAGCGTCACCGCCTCCGGTACCGATCCGGGCACTGCATCCTGCGGCAGCAACAGCCGCGCTGCGACGATGTTCCAGATCGCCTCGTCAACGATTTCCGGCGACTGCGTGCCGTCGACCACGGCGCAGCGCTGCGGTTCGGCAGTGGCGATGGCGAGGAAGGCTTGCCGCAAGGCCTGATGGAAAGATGGATCCTCCGCCTCGAACCGGTCGGCCTCGCCGTGCCCGCGACGCGCCGCCGCGCGCGCCAACCCCACCTCTGCCGGCACGTCGAGGATCACCGTCAGGTCCGGCATGGCGCTGCCGACCGTGACCCGCTCGAGTGCCCGGATGAGCCGCGCGTCGACCCGCCCGAGCACGCCCTGATAGGCGCGCGTGGAATCCAGGAAGCGGTCACTGATGACCCAGCGGCCAGCCGCCAGCGCCGGCAGCACGGTCGTGCGTAAATGATCGTCGCGGGCGGCGGCGAACAGCAGCGTTTCGGCCTCGGCGCCGAGCGGAGCCGCCCCGCCCGCCAGAATCACATGGCGGATGATCTCGGCGCCCGGCGAACCACCCGGCTCCCGGGTCAGAGCAACGGAAATGCCGCGCGCCTCCAGCCGTCGCGCCAGCGCCGCGGCACGGCTGGATTTGCCGCTGCCCTCACCGCCCTCGAAGGTGATGAAACGTCCACGCATACGCCGTTACAGCCGCTTCACGCCGGCCCGAAGCAGGCCGATAACCAGTTCCGATGCGGCATCGAAAGCACGTTGCGACATCGTTCCACGTTCGACGCTCTCGCCGGCCTGCAGTGGTACTTCAAGCGCCAGATTGGCATCCCGCCAGACTTTCAGGGTGCCGATAGTCTGGCCCTTGCTGATCGGTGCTTCCACCGGGCCGGTATAGACGATGCGCGCGACGAGTTTTTCGTTGCCGGATTTCGGCACCATCACCTGGACGAGGTCGGGGCTGACCAATGCCACGCTGCCTTCTGCTCCGCCGAACACCTTGGCATTGCCGATGGTCTGGCCCTCTGCGAACAGCATCCGGGATTCAAAATTCCGGAACCCCCATTCGAGCAGCTTGCGGCCTTCGTCGGCGCGCTCCTTGGCGCTCGGCAGGCCGGTGACGACGGCGATGAGCCGCATCCCGTTGATCACCGCCGAGCCGACGAGATTGTAACCCGCCTCCTTCGTATAGCCGGTCTTCAATCCATCGGCGCCGATGCTCATCGCCAGTAACGGATTGCGGTTCTGCTGGCGGATCTTGTTCCAGGTGAATTCGCGCTCGGCATAGATCGGATAGAATTCGGGATAGGCCTTGATGATGTGACGGGCGAGCAGCGCCAGTTCGCGCGCGGTAACCTTGGTGTCCGGGTCCGGCAAGCCGTTGGAATTGGTGAAGATCGATCTGGTCAGGCCGATCTCCCGCGCCCGCTTCGTCATCATCTCGGCGAATGCGAGTTCGTTGCCGGCCAGGCCCTCGGCAAGAATGATGCAGGCGTCGTTGGCGGACTGGATGATCACGCCGCGCAGCAAATCCGCAACCGGAACGCGGCTGTGCAAGGCAGCGAACATGGTCGAGCCGCCGGACGGCGCGCCGCCGCGACGCCAGGCATTCTCGCTCGTCACATATTCGTCGGAGAGCTTGATGCGGCCCTGCTTGAGTTCGTGAAAGACGACCTCGGCCGTCATCAACTTGGCAAGGCTCGCCGGAAATACCAGTTCATCGGCGGCACGCTCGAACAGCACGCTGCCGCTTTCCGCCTCGATCAGGATCGCGTGCGGCGCGGAAATCTGCGGCTCGTCCTTTTTCGCCGGGGCGACCGGGGTCGCGGCCGATGCCATCGGCATGGATGCGCCGAAAGCGAGCGCACCGCAGACAAGGAGAGCAAGTACAGTGCAACTGAATGTCTTCAAAAGACCGACCGCGTGCGCACGCGCCTCCTCTTGAGCCTTTCCGGCTGCCTGATTCCGGCCGCCGTGCCGGCAACGCGGGCTCCGGTTGATCACCGCGAATGTGCCCAGATAAGTCCGGACCGCGATCCGATGCAAACCGGACGAACATACGCCCGGGCCTGACGCAGGCCCGGGATCGAATGGCGCTGTTCTGACGGAAAAATACAGCCGTTAATAGAGGCCGCGACCACTCATCAAGCCCGCTGAGCCATCATAGCGCGGCGCGGCATAAGCCGAAACCGACGTCGTCAGCGTGCCCAGCGAGCGAGGCGCAAGCGATTCCCGCGAGGGAGCGTGCTGGGTGGCAGCGGTAGCGGTACGGACTGGCGCCTCGGGCGGCGCTGGCGGCGGCGGCATCGCGTGGCGTGCAGTCGGCGCGGCGATGCGCTCGGAAGTGTCCGTGGCGGCGAGGACGTACCGGTTTCCGGCCCGGACGGTCTCTCCGCGGGTCGGAGTGTTGGCGATTGGCGTGGCGTCGAACAGTTCCGGCGTGAAGTCGCTGTTGGCGGAAGCCACGACCGCTTGCTTCGGCTTGCGTTGCGCCGAGGCCACCATGGTCGGGCTGTCATGCAGCGGCCGGCCGTTCTCGCGCAAAGTCGCCGCCAGTTTGGAGTCGCTTGAGCCTTCGAGCGGCGCTTTGCCGACATATTCGACCCGCACGCGCGCCACGCCGTGGCCGTGGAATTCGAGCAGCTTCGCTGCCCGTGTCGACAGATCGATGATCCGATCCCGGGCAAATGGTCCGCGATCGTTGACGCGTACGATCAGCGAGCGCTTGTTCTGCAAATTGGTGACGCGCGCATAGCTCGGGATCGGCAGCGTCGGATGCGCCGCCGAGATCGACGTCATGTCGAAAATCTCGCCATTGGCGGTCTTGCGGCCATGGAAATCATCGCCGTACCAGGAGGCGACGCCCTCGGCTCGGTAGTTGGTATTTTCCTTAGGAACGTAAGTCCGGCCGCCGACCACATAGGGCTTGCCGACGCGATAGCTGCCGCCGCCTTTCGGGACCGGATCTCCGGGCTGCACGACGCGCTCGCTGGCGGCAACGCCGTATTTCGGGTCGATGCGGCTACCGGTCTTGCTGCAATTGGCAACCAGCAGGCCTGCGGCGACGACCGCGGAGAGACGCACGACGACTTGCACCGCCGGACGCTGAATCGCTTTGCGGCTTGCGGCACCAGCGGCCACCCGTCCCCGGGTCCCCTGCTGCTGTCTCGCAACGCGCGGCAAAATCTGATTGTCCGACGTCCCCAACGCGCCCGGCCCCTTGTCCCTTCAATTCGTCCCGACTCCCGGACACTTTACCGTGACCGGAACGACACGGGAATGCACGGGCTGCGATCGTGGTAAATTTCGCGTTCATTTTAGGAAAATTACCGCAACCGCACGGGGAGTCGGTGCCTTCAATCAACCTTCGGGCGGCCTTTGGCTTCCTCGGGTGAGCTGCGAACGGGAGTTTTCGACAAACGACACCGGCAAACGAAACGACATGCCGCCTCGCCGGTCTCCCAGCGCGACGGCATTCGTTTTCCAGTCGCCCAACGTTCAGTGACGAAGCGTCGACGCCTTTAGCCGTGACAAGGCTTTCCGGCACGGCACCCAGGCCGATAGCGTACCGGCTTTGAAGTGATCGACGCGCGGATGCGCGCCGGGCGCCGCCGGGGCGACGCCGGCCTTGCGCAGATAGTGGTTGAATCCCCGCGTCCGCCCCAGCCGTCGGTTCGACAGCGTCTCGAAGACGAACGTGTAGGAGATCGAGACTTCCTCGCCGGTCTCAACCCAGTGCGGAGCATTCTGGGGCTGATGGAAGCCCTTCCCCGGCGTCAGATTGAAAACGTGCTCATTGCCCGCCTGCCGGCTGGCCAGATCGACCTGGCCGATATCGATCAATCCGCGGAAATAGAACTGCTCGAGCTCCGGCTCCGCGAGTTCCGTCGGCGGATAGACATGGTAGAGCTTGCGGCCGCGGATCTGCGAGAAGAAGCCGATCGACGGATCGAAGTGAAACGGCGTCACCGTGGCCGACGAGGTCATGAAGATCGACGATTCCAGGCGCAGGATCTTGTCGTCACCAAGCCCGCCAAGCGTGTCCAGAACCTGACCGATCAGGTCGTCGACCAGCCGACGGAAGCGCACATCATAGTTTTCCGGACGCTTGAGAAGAATACGGACCGAGTTTGTTTCAAGCTGGTCGATTGCCTCGACGAGACCGAGCCCCGGCCCGCTGACGGAACGGAATTTCTGACCCGGTGCCGCAGCGCCCGATGTCACGAAGTAGTCGCGCTCGTGTCCGACGTAACGGGCCGCGAGCGCGCGCAGGTTGGACAGATCGAAAATGTCGAGGCCGGAGAGTTCGTGTGTGAACCCGAACGGCTCGCGATTGAAGCTGGAGCGAACGAGCGGCGCATCGAGTTGAAGAAGCGCACCCGCGGCGCCGTCGCCTGCCGTTCGCCCGCTCGCGTCGTTGGCGGGGAAAAGACCGGTAGAGCCAGTTGCCGGAGAAAGGCTTGAGATGATTGCAGCCATGGCACCCTCGAAAGTCACCACACCACATAACTAACAATAACTTAACATTATTATGTTATGTCTGTCGAGCGGAACGTTAAGTGCCGTGACGCGCCGGGCGCATCGGTCTGCCGGTAAAAAACCAGGGAGGGAAGCTGGGAGGGTTTGAGTTTGGAGGAAGGCAGCATGAAAAATCCGACCATGAAACGGATCGAGCAGTTGACCGCGCCCGGGGGCGCCATTCGGACGGCCCTGCTCCAGGGCTTTGCTTCCTGATGGGCACTGGTGGCACGCGAATGTTCGCGCTCCACTACGATATACCCTCCCATTTCGAGGAGGCCGAGGACGCCGAGGACGCCAAGCAACGCCGCGTCTCGAAAGAGCGGCTCAAGTCCCTCTCAGCGGCATCGAACCCAGGCAGCGGAGCGGCGATCAGGGTGCTCGCGGCATCATGGTTTCCATGACTCTGTCGATGCTGAAGCTTGCAGGCTTTTGACGGGGCGGAAATTCCTTGAAACTTTCGAGCCATTTCATGAGCATTGGCGGCGCCAAATACTGAAGGAAGAGGTTTTCTGTGAACCAATCGTTGTATTTGAAGCTCTCCTCGCCGCGCTCGAACGGATCGGCCCGCAGATCGAAAAACTTCGGAATGCGCATGGCCGCAAAAGGTTCGCGCCATACGTCGAGGCCCTTGGCGCGCTGCTCGGCGAAGACGACCTTGTAGCGGCCCATCCGCATAGCCAAGCAGTCGCCGTCATCGCTCCAGTAGATGAAGCCCTCGCGTGGAGACTTGTCCGTCTTGCCGGACAGGAACGGCAAGAGATTGTAGCCGTCGAGATGAACCTTGAAGGTCGTGTCGCCGATCTTGTAGCCCTTCTTCACTTTCTCAACGAGATCAGGTTCGCCATTCGCCGCCGCAAACGTCGGGATAAAGTCTTGGAGCGAGCAGATTTCATTGATGATTTGGCCCGGCTTGATAACGCCCGGCCATCGCATCACGCAGGGCACCCGCCAGCCACCTTCCCAGTTCGTGTCTTTCTCTCCACGGAAGGGCGTTGCGCCACCGTCAGGCCATGACAGCACTTCAGCGCCGTTGTCGGTCGTGAATACGACAATTGTGTTGTCGGCTACCCCGAGTTCATCGAGCTTATCGAGCAACTGACCGACATAACCGTCCAGTTCGACCATCCCATCAGGATAGAGGCCCAACCCGGTCTTGCCTTTCGATGCAGGCTTGAGATGGGTGAAGACATGCATCCGGGTCGGATTGAGGTAGCAAAACCAAGGCACGCCCTCCTTATTCTTGCGATCGATGAAATCCACGGCCGACGCGACAAACTCCTCATCGACCGTTTCCATACGCTCTTTCGGAAGCGGGCCTGTATTTTCAATTGTCTGTTTGCCGACCTTGCCGAACTGCGGATCGACGGTGGTGTCGTCCTTGTCGGTCGCCCTGCACTTCATGACGCCGCGAGGACCAAACTTCTTCCGGAAGTTGGGGTCTTTGGGATAGCTGTCGTAGTAAGGCTCCTCTTCGGCGTTGAGGTGATAGAGATTGCCGAAGAACTCATCGAAGCCGTGCACGGTCGGCAGGTGTTCGTTACGGTCGCCGAGATGGTTCTTGCCGAACTGGCCTGTGGCGTAGCCGAAATTCTTCATGAACTGGCCGATCGTCGGATCCTCGGGTCTGATGCCAAGCGTGGCGCCGGGGGTGCCGACCTTGGTGAGGCCGGTACGGATTGGCGATTGTCCGGTGATGAAAGCGGCGCGGCCCGCGGTGCAGCTCTGCTGGCCGTAGAAGTCGGTGAACATCGCGCCCTCGCGCGCGATACGGTCCAGATTGGGGGTCTGGTAGCCCATCACGCCGAGATTGTAGCAACTCAGATTAAACCAGCCGATATCGTCGGCCATGATGAAAAGAATATTTGGCTTCATCGCCATAGCTCTCTCTCCTCGTCCGACGGCTCCGCTGTCGATGGAGGAAGGATGTTCGGTCACAGGGCGATGGTCGATTGGACCGAGGTCCCATAGCAATGTCCTGTGCCGCCGCCACATCTCGGCGCAGCCGTCCGCCCATTCCTTTCGACCGGGGAGAGGATCGGGGCGGACAAAGCGCGAAAATTTATCCGCTGCGTCGGGAAGGAATATGGGCGGATTTTGCCGCCGTGTGCGGGGGCCTTGCTGATTTTATTAAGTGCATGGCGGAAGGGGTGAGATTCGAACTCACGGTACGGTTGCCCGCACGGCGGTTTTCAAGACCGCTGCCTTAAACCACTCGGCCACCCTTCCCGCTTTGATATCACTAGCTTTTCTGGGTTTTTAGAGCGACAAAGTTCGCCTCTGCTACCATTTTGCTACCGAATACCATTTTACGGCTTGGCCTTTACCGCGCCCCGGATTGCAGCGTCAACTTGCTCGGCAGCGTCCGCCTGCATCCCCGGCATCACGTGGGAATACAAATCCAATGTAATCCCGATCGTCGAGTGTCCAAGCCGCTCGCTCGCGACCTTGGGATGGACACCGCTCGCGAGCATCTGCGTTGCATGCGTGTGACGAAGATCATGGAAGCGGATGCGCGGCAGCTTGGTTTGACCGAGAATCCGGAACCATTCGTGGGTGAGCGACTGGGGCTGGATCGGACGACCGTCGGCCTGCGCTACGACAAAGTCGTCATCGTCGGGCCTGTGCCCGAGCTTCAGCAGTTCTTCAGCCTGACGAGCGCGATGAGCCTTCAATTCAGCCAGAACGGTCGAGGAAAGTGCGACGGTCCGGGCGCGGCCCGACTTCGGCTCTTTGTACCTCACCCCTACCTTTGTCTGCTCAGCACTCTCGACAATCGACATCTGGCGCAGGTTGTCACCAAGCTCGACGTTTCGCCAACGGAGCGCCGCGATTTCACCGCGGCGGAGGCCGCACATCACCGCCAGCAACACCGGCACGAACATCCGAGTTGGCTTCATTGCCGCGAGCAACTCGGCAGTTTGTGCGGCGTCGTAAGCCAGCATCTTTCGGCGTTCGACCTTCGGCGTGGTCGTTCCGATTGCGGGATTTCGGGTCAGCCGTTCCCACGTCACAGCCTGGTTGAGCGCTTTAATCAAGACGCGTCGCATGTGGTGGACCGTTCGAGGCGACAACCCGCCCTTCCCGTCTCGGCGCCCCTCGGTCAGCGCTTTGGTGAATCCGGCATCGATCCGGTCGGTCTTAAGACCGGCGAGCGTCAGCGCCCCGAGCTGCGGGATGATGTTTTTGCGGCATATCTCCGCGTACCGTTCATGAGTTCTCGGGGCGATCGATGGCCCGATGAATTCGAGCCATTCATCAAGAAACTGCGCCAGTGTCTGTTTCGTCGGCTCGACATAGTTTCCAAACTTCATTTGGGTGACGAGCCGCGCACACTCATCCTGAGCCTGCCGTTTCGTCCCCGCGAAAGAATGCCACTTTCGCCGGCGTTTTCCCGTTGCAGGATCTTGAATGTCAAGAACGATGGCCCAGCGACCGGGCGAGCGTTCACGGATGTGGCCTTTCATTGCCACTCCTCCCGCGCAAGAAGTTCTGCGATCTCGCTTAGAGTGAAGCCGTTAATGGTCGCATCTGTCAAAATGGCCGGCGGCCGATCATCATCATCGGTAGCTAAGAAAATTACCGAATGCGGCACATCCTGGGGAAACAACGGCTCAGGCAACGCCCGATCAGAATAAGATATCCGCGCATTAAACAGCTTACGAAAGACGACCAACGCGCCGATGCGCTCGGCAAGGGCTTGCTGACTTAGAATGCTGGTAAGCGCTTTCAGGAGCGTAGAGTTCGCCTTGAACGGGGAATTTACTGCTTCTTTCTTTCCGAGCTTACAGTTTGCAACCTTCGGAGTTTGATCGACAACCTCTGAAAGATTGTCGGTCGCAAGCAGAGCTAGAATTATCCACGCGACAGCTTCTGGGCTGACTTCTGCGCCGCCACTGGATCGACCTCGGCCGGAAGCTTTCGGCAAGACACCCGCGCGGACGAGCGCACGTTGCCGCTCATAGAGAGCCGCCTCGGAGAACCCGAGGATGGGTGAAAGAACTTTGTGAAAACTCGCGAGACTGGGCATCACTAATTGGAACTAACATTTCTCTGGTGGCCGCACAAAGAAATTTGTTGCGAACAAAGACGGAACAGAATAAATCCACACTGGTGGCCGACCAGAATGGATTAGATTCGATGAACAAAACCAAGCCAGAGAGCCTAGTTTATGAAGTCCCCGAGGCCGGCGCGATCCTCGGCCTCAGTCGTCCCGCTGCATATGCTGCGGCCAAACGCGGCGACATTCCCACGATCCGGATCGGAAAGGCTATCCGGGTCCCAAAGGCGGCACTGAACCGCATGTTGGAGAAGGCCGACGCGAAATGAGCCGATGCAGCACGGCGGATATCTCGCAGCGTCAACGGCGTTTTCCGCAACAGCTCAGATCCTCGACCTACCAAGAATCCGACCGCCCTGGTGCGCGTTGGTTCCGCTACGAGCGCCCGCAGAGCGAGGCGCAGCTAGCCGAGTTTGCGCTGTGGCCCCGCCGCGTAAACGCAACCCGGCGCGTGCGTCGCCGTTCGGCGGAGGCGCGCTGATGGCTACCAACCAAACCGAATCGCTGAAGTTTCCAACGTTGCGAGCGCAATGGTTGGAGCACGTTGAAAACGACCCCGACGTCAGTCACATGCAGTTCCGTCTTGCTTACGTTCTGGCCGGCTATTTCAACAGCGAGACCGGCGATGCATGGCCCTCCCAGGAGACGCTAGCTAATCGCCTTGGTGTCACAAGGCGAGGCGTTCAGAAGGCGTTAGCCGCTCTCGCAGCGCGCGGCCACCTACATATCGAGCCGGCTGAGGGCAGAACAAACACGAACCACTATTCGCCCCTGAAAAACGGCGAACCGGCGTTCGCTATTTTGTTTGGCGGTGATGACAAAACACGAACCCCGGTTCCGGAAATGGCGAACCCCGGTTCGGGGGGGTGCGAACCGCCGTTCCAGAAACAGCGAACCGCCGTTCGCACAGAACACTCTTTAAGAACCCTCTCTAATGAACCTCCTTTAAGATATCTCTCTATCCACGAGCGAGGGAGGTTGAAGGAGATATTTGGTGAAGAGGAATTGTTCCTTCTCATCGGAAGAAGAGAGCCTGAATCTCTGTCTTACGAAGAAGAAAGGATTCTTGGAGACGCCCTCTCACAAAAAGTAAGGAAACCCAGCCATGCAGCGTGACATCGATTTGCCGCTGCTGGTCTGGGAGCCCGTGGCGAAGGTGTTGCCGTTTCCGCTCGCCAAACGCGTCGGGAAGGTCAGGCACACGGCTCAGAAGCTGAGCGAGCGTCATGGCGATGCCGCGGCGCTGTACTGGAAACAGGTAAACGCGAACAACTTGCGCCACCTCACTCGGCTCGGCCTCGCTCCGGCGGAGATCGAGGCCGAGCTTCAGTCGTTCTTCGATGCGGTACAGGCCGAATTGAACCGCATCACCTGCGGTGCGCGCTCGCCGGCGGGCGCGTCATGAAGCGCGGGCGCGGACGGCCCAAAGGCCGAGTCGACTGGCGGCGGGGTGCGAAGCGACGGCAGCGGCCGATAGCTCACGTGCTCTGCGTCGTGTCTGGACTACAACCGCACACGGCAGCCTTGATCGCATCCGCCTTCGACCGAGCCGACTTCGTTCTGGTCACCATCCGCGGCGAGCTGCGATTTGCTGTTCTGAAAGAACTGAATGCCGACGGCCGCGAGCGCACGCTCTCAGGCGCTGCCGGTCGCCTTGTTCGGAGCGGCTTCAAACCCGAAGGTCGGACGACCGAAGAAACGATCTGGCATAATCGTTGCGCTGAGTACTTTTTTTCAGCCCTGTTCAGCGCGGTCAAAGGCAACCGTGATGGAGAAAACCGAAACCTCGATGAGCTTGCCTACTTGGACGCTGAATGGCCTGACCGCTGGCGGCGGTTTATCAGCGCTATCCTCAACGCCCCCGCTCGGCTCGACCTACAGCCATACGAAGTCACGCCACTGCCGAGGGGCACGTCTGCACTGATGCGCGCCATAGCTCTCCACCGTGGTCGGGATATCGGTCGAATATTTCGCGCATCGTCTGGCACCAGCGCGGCTGCTACCTGATCGTCAGCGTGTTCGCCGGCGTCTCCGACGTCTCCCGAGAGTTCCCGCAGGTGGGTCCCAAAACTGGATCGGAGTGAAAAGGGACCGTACGCGCGGCGCGTTTGGGTGCGGCACTAGGGTGGCCCGACATTTGAACATATTCAGTTTTGCAAAAATCGAGGTTTGGTTTGGTTCCAATGATGAAAAAGCACAAGAAAATCAAGAAAACCGGCCTATCAAAGCTGGACGGGCTCGAACTCGGGCTTGCCGAGGCGGCAGACCTCGTCGGCAAGAGCCAGACGCATGTCCTGGCGCTGGTCAGCCGCGGATATCTGAAGAAAGTCGGGCGCGGACGCTACCTCGCGCGGGACGTAGCGCGGGCTGCGCTCGCTTTCCGTGAAGACGATGATCGTCGGTCGTCGCTCACCGAAGAATCTCGTCGCCTGTCTGCCGTGCGCATCCGCCAGGTCGAGCTTCGCCTCGCGCGCGAGGAAGGCAGTCTGATCCCAATGGATGCAGTCCAGGAAAGTGTCGCGGACATTCTTGGCACGTTTCGTTCCGAGCTTGCCGGCATAGCCGCCGCCTCGACTCGCGATCATGACCTACGCTCGATCATCGACGGCCATATCGAAAGCGCGGTCGATCGATGCAGAGATCGCTTTCTTGCCATGGAGGCAAAGTTCGCCTCCGGGCGCGGCTAGAGATTCCCCGAACAATTTTTCAGTCTGAATTTTTCGCGCATATTTCTACATGGCCGCCTGCTTCATGTTTGCAGCATGAAGAACACCGATCTCACTCGCAAAGCGGAGCGCGCCGTAGCGCGTGCCTCGCTTGAGTTGCGCACCGCCGCCGCCAGCCATGCGCTCGCACTGTCCGGCCGCAACCGCGAAGCCAAAGATCTGCTCAGCCGGCTGCGCGCACCGTCGCCGGCACGCGATCTGGAAAATCTGATCGTTCGCTACCCCCGATTGGCGCAAGCGGTCGAACTTCTCGTCATCGCCGAGGGAGCCAGGCGATGATCAGCATAAATTCAACGCCGCCGGCGCTCGACGAGCGCAATCGGATCAGGCGGGTTATGCGCTTGCCTGAATCGGCGTCGCAGCCAATGGCCGCGGTCGCCATGGCGCTGGCCGGCGGAGACGTCCTCGCCGTTCGAGCAGCCCTCGCCGTTCTGAGCGGCGCCTTGAACATCGAACAAATCCAAGCCGATCAAGAGCATTACCCTGCCGCCGACGACGTGCAGGAGTTGCTGAATGCCGCAGCGGACGAAATTTGATGAACGCCGAAGTCCAAGCCGATCGGGAACGGATCAGATCGATCATGTCCCTGCCAGAAGCCGCGGGGCAGTTGGAAGCCGCTTTGACCATCGCGCTCGTTGGCGCGTCAATTATCGAGGCAAAAACTGCCCTGTCGCTTCGCTCTAACCCGCGAGCGACTTACGACGCTCGACGCGCCGCGGTAGCCACAAAGAGTTCTGACGTCGACCTCAGCGACGAAACGACAGCCACAGCTCCCAGCGACATTTATCGGCGACGCGCGGGGCAAAACCGGAGGCCACGCCGATGAAAAAGCAGAAGACTACCTTAGCCGACGTGACAGCCCGCCGCGATGCCGCCGTAGCCGATGAGGTTGCGGCTCGCGAAGCAATTGCGAAGTTTGAGGCTGACCGTGCAGAGTGTATCCGCCGCGGCGGCTCAGACGACGAGATCGATCGCATCGAAGAACAGATCAAGGCCGAGCAGCGCCGCGCCGAGCGCGCGACTGCCCGGATCGAAGTGCTGGGCGCAGAGGTAGAAGAAGAAGCGCGCCGCGCAACGGAAAGCGAGCAACTGGAGCGCGAAGCTCGAGCCAATGCTGCGGCCGACACCGCCGCGCAGAAGCTCACCGTGGCATTCGATCAAATCCGGGCCTCGTTGCATGATGCGCTGCGCACCGCAGCACAAGCTGATCTGCTTATCGAGGCCGCCAATCGCGGGATTGGTAGCGTCAAGGAACCCTTGCCGACGGTTGAATCCCGGTGCCGAGCCCGCGAGCCCTTGCCACGTCGGATCCTCTCCGAGGTTGAGGTCGTCGCCTGGTGCTACGCACATTCTGGACATCGCCTCAGTGACGACCAGGCAGCACGGGTGCGTTCGGGCAAAGATGGTCGTGGATTTGTTCCGATGGGCGACACGAGTTACCCCGTTGCTTCGACGTCGCCTGCGAATATCGTCGAGCGTCGGAAGTTCATGAAACGCACATTCGTTCCGGCTCAACGGTTTCCTACTCCGAGCGATCTTGCAGAAACGCTCCGCATTCCGGGTTTCCGAGCCGGCGACCCGCCGATCTGGGAGCCGATAGAGTTTTCATCGCCTGATGCTGTCCTTGAGCGGCTCGCGGCGATCGAGAGGCACACCAACGAAGCACAAGGCGCCCCTGAAATCGAATTCATCCCAATCGACGCGTCAGCCCACGTTGCCGCTTAGCTGTCGGCCGGTGGCGGGATAGCGGCCGACAGCGGCCGGCGCGGTGGTTCACGCCATCGCGCCGGCACCCATCATCAGGAGATCGAACAGTGCAGATAACTTTGGAAGATCGCATCGATAACGCAGCGCGCTCTGTCGCGCGCGGCATTTGCGCCGATGTCGCTGTCCCGCACTACGCCCGGAACGTTCTCGATCCGCGGACAGTCGCGCGCTTGACGCCTGACCCGCGGCTCGATGTGAAACTGGAGAACCTGCGATGAAAACAGCCGAAGTAACGCTGACCGAGCCGATCACGACGCATGACGGCCCATGCTCCAAGGTTGTGCTCCGCAGTCCGAAATATGGCGACGTCTTTGCCCTGGGTGAACCGCAGGCCTATGCAGTCGATCCGAACTCCGGCCTGCTGTTCACCAGCAATCGGGACGACGTCATCCGTCAGTATGTTCAACGGTGCGTGATCGAGCCGAAGAACCCAGAACTACTGGAGCAGTGCAATCTGGCCGACAGCCTTGCAATTCGGGAGGCCATTCTGAGTTTTTTCGAGGCCGCGCGGGCGGAGCGCTCCACGAATACGCCGACATCGCAGTCTTCGGACTGAAGCTGTTCGACGCGGCAACGTGCATGTCGCTTAGCATCGACGAACTGGAGAAATGGTTACAGCGCGCAGCGGACTGGCACTCTAAACAGAAGGCATCGTGATGGCGAAGATTATCGAGGCGAAAGTCGTCCTCACGGGCGAGGACAAGGGCGTCGTCGCCACCTTCTCAAAGGTCGCGAAAAGCGTCGATGGCATCGCCAAGAGCGCGAAAGCCTTCAACGGGCTGAAGCCGACGAAAGCATTCGACGACATGGCCAAAAGCGCGAAAGCGCTCAACGGCATCAAGCCGATGGCCGGCTGGGGTGCATCGTTTCAAAAAGAAATTGAGAAGATGAGCCTGAGTTCGCGCGAGCTGTTGCGCGTGCAGCGCGAGTTCAAGCGCTTTCAGGAGATGACACCGCGGTTCCGCGCCTCGCAATACATGCGCGACTTCGATACCTGGAAGACGCGGACTATCCGCGGCATTCATGAAGTCAGAAGAGAGCAGGAGCGCCTTGAGCATCGCGCCCGCCGCCTCCGCAACGTGCCACGAGCGATCGGCAACGCGGCCGGGATCTATACCGGAGGATACGTCGCAAACCGCAGCGCGCGTGCCACAGTCACCGCAGGCGCTGAGAGTGCTCGCGAGAGTGCCCGCGATTATCTTGCTGGGCTGCCAGATGGCGAGAGCGCCCGGCTCAAGACCGCAGCAGAGAAGTTGTCCGAGCAATACAAGTCGATCCCCGCCACCGTCATGCACGGGCAGTTGCGCGAAGCCGCAACCTCGATGCGTTCCATCGACAAGGCTGTCGCACTCGGCGGCACGCTTGCCGAAGCGCTTACTGTTCTGAAAACGATGAAGGGCGCGGATCGCGCGCCGGAAGAACTCCGTCGTTACCTCGCAGGTCTTGACGTGGTTGGCAAAAATCAGGACCCAGCCGAAGTCAGGCAGTTGCTCAACAGTGCGCTCAAGGCGATGCAGACCGAAGGCGCCGATATGGACTTTGGCGGTCTGCTGCAGGCCGTGCGACAAGCCCGTTCCGCAGGCTCGGTCCTGTCAAATCGCTTTATGACCAATGCCCTGCCCGCGCTTGGCCGCGATATGGGCGATGCGCAGGTCGGCACCGCCTTGTCGTCGGGACTGAGCCAGGTGATCGGCGGCCGCGCCACGAAAAAATCCAAGGTCGAACAATACCGCTACGGACTGCGACGCAAAGGCGTGTTCAAGGACTCCGAGAAGTTCATGCGCGACCCCGACCTATGGGCCTGGGAGAACCTGACGCCGGCCCTGAAGAAGCGAAAGGTCAATGTCGACGACGAAACGGCGGTTGCGGCTGCAATCTCGAAGCTGTTCTCGAACCGCACGGTTGCGGACCTGATGACGAAACTCGTCGTCCAGCGCGAGCAATACCAGGCGAAGTACCGGCAGTATGACCAGAACCCCGGCCTCAAGGCCGCAGAGGAATTGCCGAAGCGCGACCCGTTCGTCGCATGGTCGGCTGCGACGGCTCAACTCAATAACGCGCTGGCAGCGATTGCCGAGCCGCAGACAGAGCGCGCGATATCCGTGCTCAATAACGTCGCATCCGGGCTCGGCCAGATCGCCAAGTTCGCGCGAGAAGAACCGAAGAAAGCGCAGGAGATTGTCAACGGCGCGGTCCCGGTCGGCCTCGGCGTGCTCGGCGCTGGCGCGAACGCCGCAGGCGCCGCAATAGGCGGGCTCTCCGGTTTTCTGCTGCGGGCGTTCGGTCACATCATCGGACCGTTCGGCCCGGCGCTCAGCATGGCCTCTCAGCCTGATATTCAAACCAAAGCGCCGGACGGCCGCCCCTTCGTCGAGGTCCTGCGGGAACGGGCTTGGAAAGGCAAAAGCTTCACGCTCGACAACATTCAACAGGCGCTGTACGGGCCGAAGGTGGTGCCGCCCGAGGTCGAGAGGCTTTTGAAGCGCGCTCGCCAGATCGACAACTGGCAAGGGGCGCTCGATAAGACCGCGCTCGGTGGAGCATTCCGCGCGTCCCAGCTCAAGCGCATCGAACAGGCCCGAGCGGAGTTGCTGCCCGAGCTGGAACGCCTCGGCTATGTGCCGAGTGCGTCACCCCAGCCCGGAGCGGGACAGCAGCAGCAACAACCGATGACCGCAGCCAACATCGCCAAGGCGCTCGGCTTCGATAAGCTGGTGACGTCAGAGACTCGCGTCACAGCCGAGTTGAAAGGTGAAGCGACGGTCTCCGGCAAGGCGGAAGTAACGATCAATATTCCGGGCTTTGGGGTGCATTCGGCGATGATCCCGCTGTCGGGGACGGTAAGTGCGAATGGCCCCGGCTCGCTCGGCACATCGTCGCCTGATGCCGCCGCGATGCCGGTGGGAGGACGGTGATGACAGCGTCGTCGTCGAGAACCGTCGAGGAAATCTGCTCGGACTTGGGCGTCTCTATCATTGCCTGGAAAGAGCCCTACGGTCCGTTGCGCACCAAATCTCCGAAGATCATCCGTATCGTCTTAGATCGACACGGCGAAGGCCATCTGATCATCGTACTGCGAACGATTATCGAATCCACCGGGAACGAATGCGCACTCATAGCGCCAGTCATTTGGGCTGTAAGCGATCTTATCCTCGCGCATCCAAAGTGGCCGGATCACGGGCTGGCCTGGATCGAAGCCTTCGACAATATCGACCTGCTCGATCTGGCGCGGAAGGCTCGTGCAAATCGGAAGGCTGTTCAAAAGCGTCCGGCTATGGCCGCGATGCTCTATGAGCGGCTGGCGCCGATCTTCGATCCGCCACCCCCCCCCCGCCGAAACCACGCGTGCCGCGCGAGCCGCGCAAGCGGCGGCCCTATCGGCGGAAAGCAAAGCCGGATGGCGCCGCAGCCGCGGTTTAACGGCTCCCCGCGTACCGCTGTCCGATCTCTCGTAGGCTGGCCGGCCGCGGAAATCGACCCAATAATCGCCAAGGCGTCTGGCTAGGTTGCCTTCATATGGCAACCCTTACAGCTCACAAAGGTCAAGCGACCATCGTCGCCGAATCTCAAAGCCATCGGCCATCTTGAATGAATGAATAAGCCGATAGACATAAATTTGTTCTATCGACAGCAAAATTATCCCGTTTTCTCCTTTATGGAACGCATTCGAGGGGCGCAACGTTCGAATCTCAATGCACCTTGCAACGGAGAGAACGTTATGGGCCTATTTACAAAAGACATCCAATCAATGGACGACTTGTTCCTGCACACATTGCGAGACATCTACTATGCCGAGCAGCAGATCCAGAAAGCACTGCCGGATATGGTCGACAAGGCCTCCAGTACTGCACTCGCCGACGGCTTTCGCCAGCACCTTGAAGAGACCAAACAACACATTACGCGTCTGGAAGAGGTGTTCCACCAGTGCGGGGAGGAGCCGAAAGGGGTCGATTGTCCCGCAATCGACGGAATTATCGAGGAGGCAAACGAAATCGCTGGTGAGGTCGCGGACAACGCGGTGCTTGATGCCGCACTGATAGCAGCAGCGCAGGCCGTCGAACACTACGAAATTACCCGATACGGAACCCTCATTGCGTGGGCCAAGCAGCGTGGCGACGAAAATATTGTGTCCCTGTTGAGTCAAACGCTAGAGGAGGAGCGACGCACCGACGAGAAACTCACCTCTTTGGCCGAGTCTCGTATTAATGAGAAGGCGGCCTGACACGTTGTATGTCGAAAGTGGCCTGTCCCTTTGGCATGTTGCCTAAGGACGGGCAGAGTGCCCGCTTTCCTCAAATGTCATCTGCTTGTTCTATATTCATTTGACCTCAGGTATCGGGGAGGTATTGCCGTGGCCGCAAAAACGGTCTGGGGGCGATATGGATTCGCTTGGGTGACGCTCGCTCTTTTTTTGATCACACTATCGGGGCATTGGGTGTTCGGATGGTTTGCTTATGCGCGCGAGCAGGAAAACCTTGGCCAAACCATCGAGGTCAGCGGTTATCTCGTTGAGATGGGACGCGATACACTTGAAAACTGGCAGTCGGAATTTCTACAATTGATCTGGCAGGTAGCGGGCCTCGCAATATTACTCCATGTGGGCTCTCCTCAATCGAAAGAGGGTGATGACCGTATGGAGGCAAAGATCGATGCAATACTTCTCGCCGTTGAGCCAGAGAAAGCTGAAATGCTTCTGAAAAAAATTGATGACGCTTATGAAGGCCGGCACACCGACACGCAATTTGTCGCGGCCTTAGGACGCCGAGCTCGACGTTGAATTTCAAATCCAACAAGCTCATTTCGAAGGCTATTACCCCTATCAGTCGGACACTTCGCGGTCTTCGCCGATATGTCGCATCTGCGTTGTGAGTTCACACCGAAACCCGCCTGGGTCATGCGTCAGTGTCACGTTTCCCATAAAATCCTCGGCCAACACATTCTCGATAATGCGAGTGCCAAAACCCTTCTGACGTGTTTTTGGAACGCGTGGCCCTCCCTCTTCCGTCCAGGCAAGGCGGAACACTTCATCCGTCTTTGGATGCCCAGCGGTCCATGTCAGCCGTACTCGGCCCGCGTCGTTAGTAAGCGCGCCATATTTAAGGGCATTTGTCGCCAGCTCGTTGATCGACAGGGCAAGGCTCAAGGCTTGCCGCGATGAAAGCATGACGGGAGGGCCGGCGATTTCAAACCGGCCGTGTCCGGTGCGAAATGGCGTGAGCGCCTCTTCAATAACACTTCTCACCGAGGCTTCGGCGAATGTGGATCGGGTAAGAAGCATTTGGGCCTGTGCTAGCGCTCCAATGCGTCGCATGAGAACCTCTCGGGCGATGGCGTCCGATCTGCTGGAACGCAAAGTCTGATTAACGATCGCCGCGATCACCGAGAGAGTATTTTTGATACGGTGTTCGAGTTCTCTATTGAGCAGGCGCGCCTGACGTTGCGCCTCGACCACGCTCGTCGTCTCGATCACTGTGTCGATCATGCCGCACACCTTGCCCCGGTCATCACGGATCGGGCTGTAGCAGAAGGTGAAGTGCACCTCTTCGAGATATCCGTACCGATCGATTTCAAGCGGAAAGTCCCGAATAAAAGTCGCTTCTCCAGCATAGGCACGCTCTGCAATCGGGCCGATTTCGGGCCAAACTTCGGCCCATACGTCCCGAAAGGGGCGACCGAGCGCGGGCTGCTTATTGCCGAGGATTGATCGAAATGCGTCATTATGAATCGAGATCAGGCTGCCCCCCCATACAACACATTTGGGAAATCTTGAATTGAGCGCCATGCTCACCACGGTTTTTAGCGTCGCAGGCCAAGTATCTGGCGGACCCAATTCATGTCGTGACCAATCAAATGCGCGAATGGCGTCCGCCATTTCGCCGCCGCCGTCCAAAAAATGAACCGAACGCTCGCTTGCCACAGTGCACCGCCTGATGATTCCCTGAACGCAACAGGTTCAGACTATTCGTCGGGAACTAGCGAGTCATCAAAGGGTATTTGCGAGAAGCCACAAATCACGTGCGGGGCATTCCATCGCTCAACCTTAAAGAGAGCGGCTTACCTCTCTTGCCGTGTGTTTAATTCTTCCTCTCAAAGTAGGATATGTTTCCGCAATGGATTGCAATGCGCCTCGCCGGTCATGCAACCGTTTGGCACCGTTGCCGCTTGGCAAAGCGGAGGGACAAGACGAGGCTCCATGAACAATGATCTGAGCAAACGCGGCCCGGCCGACGCCACCCGGATCTCGCTCGGCGAGGAATGGGAGGTCCAGTATTGGACAAAGGTGCTCGGGGTGTCGGAGGAGCGGCTGGCCGAGCTGGTCCGGCAACACGGCAATTCCGCCGAGAAGATTCGCGCGGCGCTCAAATAGCTGTGCTTCGTCGCGTTTAACTCTGTTCGCTGGCGAAACCATGACGGCACCAGGCAAAGCCGTTCCTACGGAACCGCGCGAAGGCGGTCGCCGAGATGATGAAGTGCGGCCACTTTAAGTTTTGTGGTCAACGCATTCCACGTTCAGCGTCGGCTAGTCGGTCAGCCCTTGGGCTGTCTTTGACTGCGGCGAGGCAACGCGTCGCTTGCCAAGTGGTCCACTGACTGTGATATGATTTCAATCGCTAGGCGGCAGATCTCATCAACAACAAATACTGAGAAGTCTGGCTTATGCTGACTTGGGCGCGCTATCATGTTCGCCGTCTGGCCTACCGAAGCGACGTTCTACGCCCTATTGTGGAACAGCACGCGCACGCCCTAGATTCCGCCGATTGGGATCAACATCTTGCGACCGATAAAATTACGTACTTGGGTGGCACCGTCGCAATTGATGCTCGCAATTCGCTTATATCCACACTTGCTAAACACTACGGGTCTGAAGAACCGAGCGTTCTTGATGTAGGCTGCGCAGGCGGCAGCCTGGCAGCGAGCATTGATCACCGAGGATATTTAGGAACCGACATCAGTAGCGTGGCAATTGCTCGGGCCCGCCTACACTATGGCGAGCTGCCTCTGACGCAATTCCAGGTTTCGTCGCTTGAGGAGTTCGACTTCTGCGGCAGGTCGTGGGATATCATCGTTTTCGGAGAGGTTCTTTACTATATGTCGGTCGGTAAGGCCGCAGATCAGGTCGCTAGGTATTCTCGGGCTCTCGCGTCAGGTGGCCTTATTTGCATCTCCATGAAAGACGATGGAAAGTCCCAGCAGATATTGCACCTGTTACACTTTCTAACATTGCACGAAGCAATTCTCATGCAGGCTAAAACACGAATCGATTGCCTAGAATACCGCATCAGAATTAATCGCGAGCGACCCGCATACCTGATTGCTGCATTTAGCGGGAGCTAATGATGCACATCAGAATGGACGTTAGCCGCCGAGTTTTTGAGGGCCGTTGCGGCGGATACTGCTGCTCGCTTGGCCGGTAAGTGGCGGAAACTATCCACTACCATACGTTCTGTTAAAGGAACTTTGGGTAGGGCCGAGCATTGCTTGTTAGAATAACTCGTCCAGTAAGAACATGCGTGGAATTCTTCCCAACGCTGCGCGCACCAGCGCTCACGTGCCTTCCCATACGAGTTGGTTTTCCCAACTGGCAGCGAAAACATCTGCGTGGACTGGAAAGCCAGTTGCTTTCCTGTGCGCCGTTGCTTTGATTGTCATCTGGGGTGTAACCGGGCCAATTTTCGGCTACAGCGATACCTGGCAACTTGTCGTCAACACGGGCACGACAATCGTCACGTTCCTGATGGTCTTCCTTATCCAGAATACCCAGAATCGGGATACCCTTGCTCTTCAGGTCAAGCTTTCCGAGCTCATTCTTTCGCTTCAAAATGCCGACGATAAGCTCGCTTTTATCGAGGACACAGCGGAAACCGATCTGGAAGAAATTCATGATGATCTGAAATCCCGGGCCCAAAATCATCCTGACAATTAAACCCACCGTTGACGCCGGGTGTATCAAGATCGGACTCACAGAAGAGTCGAGTGGATGGGCAGTTAGTTAAGTTCCGAGCGATCAGGTCATTCCGCAACCGAACGCACTGATTGCATACCGTTATGTTTATTGAGGTTGTCTTCGCTCACGTATACGCCGCTGCGGATGGTGCGCGACATCCTTGCAGCGGGTATAATCTTGCAATCCAATCAGAAACGCCGGAAGCAAGTCTCTCAAAGCCATTCGGACGACTGTCGCTGGCACCTCGGGTAAAAGCTCATTCGTGTCAGGGCCGGATAAGGAGACGGCCCTTTGTCGAGTCTGTACAAAAACCTGGGGCACGTCATCTCGCTGGCGAAAGGACGATTATCAGACCCGCATCGCCCCAGGGCGGGTTGCCGGTTTTACGAAATGCAGCCTACGCCATGCCAGTAGACAGGGATGCGTGCGCTGGGGACGTCACAAGTTACAACGGCCTGGCCGGATGGCCCGCTGCAGATCGTCGCCAGCGGTCAAAAAACCGATGGCGACGAACCGGCACAAGTAGCCCGCCCGCGGGGTTCGGGCCGCCACGGACGGGCTGGGCAGGTGCGCTCGTGCGCATCTATCAATGGCGAGCAACGCAATCGGTTCCCACAAACAAAAAATAGCGCTGTTCGAAATTGTTTGAGAACAATACCCGCCCACGGGAGCCGGGGGGCAGCACCGCGAGCGGGCCCCGGGCAATCACCTCAAGAGGACAACCTCACAATGCCCGGATGCGGGCGTCGTCCCGAACAAATCCTCCGCGGCGGGTTCCAACTGCCGCATGGCTCTTGCGAGTGACCGATCTGTTCTTATGAGGCAGAAGAATAATGCCCGAATAGCAGCGTCCGTTCCGCGGGATGCGAACTGTTATACCGCCCACAGGACCCGACACAGATCCTATGGGTTGTTGTTGCATCGTAATCCTCGCGGCAGCAGAAGAGCGCCCGGACTGCCTCATTACGCTTCCAACACTGCAACGATAACCAGTCGACGTGGATCAACAACAATTATCTGCTGCCCGACCAGAAAGAACTCATACCCTCGCCAGCCCGGATATACCCTGACAATCTCAGCCGGAAGCGGATGGAATTTCACGGACTTCGGCACATGAGTGCCAACCGAGATGTTAATATTGACGTGTGCTTCCGGCTGGACACGCTGCTCGCGAATGACTGCTGTTATTTTGGTCCGCTGTTCACTAGAGAGATTGGCGCCGCCGCTCTGACGTGCGGTGTTTGGCGATCCGCTGTTTGATCGCATGTTGCCACGGTCAGATTCAGTTCCGCGCTGTCCGGGTTTTTCACTCACGCTACCGCGCTTTTGCGTATCATCCCGCTTGACGCCACCTTCAGAAGGTTGATTCTTCGTTCTATCGGACGGCGCGCCCTGCGCTCTATTCGGTGACGTCGGGGTCTCTTTCCTGGGCTGCGTTGATTGCTCCCCGGAACGCGGGGCCCGGGTGGTCGGCGATGAATTCGGCTGCGCGTTCGGTGATCCGGAGCCCGCAGTTGGTGGTGTCCCAGGCGAATTATCTGATGGTGTGCCGCTAGAGGGTCGGTCGCCAGCACCAGAGTTCTGTCCGTAGGCCGTTCCCATCCCGACGAGCACAGCCAACGCCACCGAGGCCAAAAGGTGATTTCGCATACCGCTCTCCTGTTTGATACCCCCCCAACAACCGTTCCTTGATCAGCGACGTTCCAGCAGCTTTCCGTGACCGGGCCTGCTGCAAAACGTCAGCGATGTTTCTTTTTTAAAAGGAACGGACCGCTGCGTTCTTGAATTGCCTAGCTGATGACCGATGGCGCCAATAGCGGCACTTTCTGTTCCTGCCAAAAACCCAGGACAGGCCAGTCACCAAAAGGAGATCAAGATGAAACGCGTCTATCTGGCGGCTATTCTGGCAACGACGATGGCCGGCACGGCATTTGCGCAATCAGCAACTACGGTCGTGAGGCCGGGCGCTGGAGAATCCGCAACAATTACGATTGCACCGACGCAGCGGACACAGATCAGAAGCTACATTACAGAGCACAAAGTTAGGCCCGTCGTGGTGAAGGAGAAAGTGTCCGTCGGAACCGTATTGCCTAGCGATGTGGAACTTCTCGCTATTCCTGAAGATTGGGGCCCCTCACTCCACAGCTACCGCTATGTTTATTCCGGAGACAATGTCATTCTCGTCGATCCAACAAGCCGACGCGTCGTACAGATTGTCGACTGACTATCGACGGTTCCAAGCCAGACCCAGCTCTGCAAGAGCCAGCCGCTTGCGGCGGGCAAATATCGGAGAGTGGTGATGAACGATGATTTGGGCAAACGCGGCCCGGCCGACGCCACCCGGATCTCGCTCGGCGAGGAATGGGAGGTCCAGTATTGGACAAAGGTGCTCGGGGTGTCGGAGGAGCGGCTGGCCGAGCTGGTCCGGCAACACGGCAATTCCGCCGAGAAGATTCGCGCGGCGCTCAAATAGCCGCGCCAGTCCTATGCTGGAAAGCCCCGCTCACAGCGAGGCTGGGGGCAAAACCATGAGCGGGGCGCCGGGCTTCGTCCCCCAGGAAGGGACCACTCAATACTGCCCGGTTCAATCGCGCGTTCTCGCAGTGCGACCAAGAAAAAGACCCGCCCACGGGAGTCCAGATTCCGCGAGCGGGCGTGTGGCGGAGTACTTGCAACAGACCATAGGCCAATCCCTGACCGCGCGGTTCGTTCCGGATCAATTGTCGCCCCCGGGACTTTTTCTCACATGGCCAAGAAACCGAACTGGAAGCGCCCGCTGCTTACCCCGATCAAACTCAAGGGCGGCAAAACCCTGCGCACCCTGCGCGATGCGGCCAACTATGTCAGCCGCCAACCGATCGACGACTATCACGCCCATCAATGGGCGCATGCCGCAGAGTTACTGATGGCAGCGGCGGCCGGCGGCTCGCTCGAGGAGGTCGACCAGCAACTTACAACCGTGTTGTGGCATCGAGGGATGCTGGACTGGGGCTAAGACCGCTACTCGAGACGGAAATCCGGGCGCACCGTCCGCAGCGTGCCGTCGGCGCGTGTCCGAATCTGCACCTCGTCCCGAGGCCATTGCTGCTTGAGATAACACGCCGCGTCAATCGCGATGGGCTCACGGTCGCGGAAGGTGCGATCGACACCGTTGACGACGATATCCCAACCGTCAGTAGCTTCGAGGAGGCCGTTCTTCATGGGGACGGTATAGGGCGATTCGCCCCGTTTCCAGGATTGCCGGAGACTTGAAATCAGGCGCGCTTTTTCTAAATTTTCAAGCCGTCCAGAAAGGAGGTTCGTGGAGGTTACGATGATCCCAGACCTTTTCGCCGTGACGGCGTTGCTGTCTATTCTCTGTGTCCTTTTCGCGTTGTGGCTCAACGACGGAGGGAATCTGGCATGACAAAAACCACCCTCGCAGCCGATCTGCCCGATCCGGCCGTCCGCAGACTGCTGCGGCCGCGCGAGTTTTTCGTCCATCCCCGAGATGTTGTCGCCGCACCTCGGCTGAGCCGAGAGGAAAAGCGAGCGATCCTGTCATCGTGGGCCTCGGACGCTTGCGCGGTTGAATCGAGCCCGGCGCTCCGAAAGCCACCGGGAGCACCGGCGCCGGTAGCTTTCGATGAAATCATCGACGCGCTACGCTCCCTGGAAGATGATGAGCCGCCGCCGCGACCAGGAGGAAGCTCCATGCCAATACCTTGGCCCCCAAGGGCCAAGGTATCCCGGTCGCAAGCCGGCTAAGAGGGTTTGCAAAATTGATTGCTGATTGGCGCGTTAAGCCGCACGGAACGCGGCGGCATTAGCCACGTCACGAAACCAAGCCTTGCTTTAGACACTGTTTGATGTCAGAGATAATCAATCGATGTTGTTGACGAATATTGCTTCGCCACAAAGTGCTAAGCAAACCATCCTTCTCAAAATCGAACGATGTCGCCTCGGCATTCAGCCCAGGCAGCAATTTTTATTGCCGATTTGAAAGGAATCGTCATGAGCTCAGGAACAGTAAAGTTTTTCAACGCCGCGAAGGGTTTTGGATTCATCCAACAAGACAACGGTCAAGCCGACGTGTTTGTCCACATTTCTGCTGTTGAACAAGCGGGAATGCCCCCTCTGCAAGAAGGCCAGAAGATCCAGTTTGACGTGGTACAAGACTCGCGGAACGGAAAGTTCGCGGCCTCGAATTTGCAGACTGCGCAGTAATTACGCCGTCGATCTTTGACCACGGATGTACTGGCAAGGATCAATACGGTGTTTTTGGAAAGGTCGGGTCCGCCCGACCTTTTTTATTTTTTTGTACAAGCGGCACATGCCCCTTCACGGCCTCACATAGGCAATAACTCGCCCGCGCGGATAAGTGGCCACGCCCCAGCGCCGGTTATGGTTGCCGGAAAAGATGATCGGATTGCCGTTCGCGTCGACGCCGCGGACGATGCCGACATGCCCGCCCCGCCGGCCGCGCGACAGTACGGCGACGGATCCCGGCACCGGCACTGAGACGCGCGGAAACTTCAGCCACGCCCTCGCCGGCCACAGATCGCGGACGTGTCGGCCGAACAGCTTCAGCGCGAGGCCGCAGCCGCACCAGAGCGGCGGACAACCGGCCGGACGACCGCCAGAGACTCGCTGGCGCGATATTCTGGTCCGCCTGCTACCCTCATACCCGCCAACGCCGGAAACGGCACCAACGAGTCCCCTAGCGGCTGTGCACCGTCCGTCGTTGTCACACCGCATTTCGATCTGCTGCTGGCGTGGTCTTGCTTCAGCCGCCGTACCGCCAGCGCCGAAGGCGCAAGCAATCACGACGGCGCTCAAGGCGCGCGTCATGCATAATCTCCCACTTTTGAAAAGTGCGGATCGCAGCCCCAAACCGGGGGCTGACTTCTGCGGATCGAATTATGTAGGGGTGACGGAACCCCCGCTGGCGTACCCCATTGAACGCCTAAATCGCGACACGCGAGCCTACGCTGTGACGGACGAAGTGCGCCCGCGCGACCTTCATGCGGTTCGGTCGCAGGACTCCAAGCTGCTCATGCAAGACGGAGCCCGGTTATACAGATCATTCATGAGCCTTCGCGGCAGGGTCGCCCGGATGCGGGTAATACGGCTTTCCGAAGAACTAGAGCGGCAGGAACAGGAAAGAGCTTCGGGGCGCCCCTCACCCTAATTGGGAAGGTTCAGAACGGACTTCAATCCGCTTCCAATGAGATAGAGCGTCTGCGAGACGGCCAGCCGACTGCGGCGGCCAAGCCGGCAACGGCGCGATTTATTGGCCTCCACAACATGAAAGAGCGCGCGGGCAGTGGGTCTGGCACATGGCCAGCCTCTGCCGCGCTGCTGGCAGCCTCAAAATGCCGGCAGCACCGATTTGCGCTGGTGGCGATCGCCGAGTCCAGGCGCAGCCGTTCGCGTTCACAGTGAACGGTCGATCATCTGTCGTTCCTTTCAGATCGAGCGCTTTCAATGCGTTGGCTCTTTTTTCGGCGCCATCTCGCCGTCGAGAATTACGCGAAATGCTGCTGAAAACGAGCGCGCCCGAAGCAATTTCAGCAGCTTAGCCCAAGCAACCCTTGAGCCTGCGCGATCGATTTCCCCACTGGTTCCGAACAAATCCCGAACTCTCGCGAGCATTCGCGAGGTGTCCCGGATGCGTCCCCCAGATGTCTCGGTCAGCGCCCCTCCTATGCCGGGTTCAGAGCCGTCGCCCCCGGCGGCGCGAGCTTACGCGCGCATCGTCTCCTGACGCGGCGACGATGCCGGTGGGTAAAGGGTCGAGGAAGTCGGCGGCGAAATTATATCCGTCAACCCACCAGACGGTCGAGGAATGTTCGATGCCGGTTTTTCAGTTCATATAATCTCTTCGCGGCTTCTTCTCCATCGATCTGACCAGAATCGTGGAGTTTCAATATTTCCGCAGCTTCATCACCAAGGGCTTTCATCTCCTTCGCGTAATCATTTTTCTGCTCTAAAGGCCGCCGTTCGAGTGCGATAGGCATTAACCATTCTCCCTCAGCAGATCCTTGAGATGGTCGATTACGGGTCTACAGGTAACGGCAATTTCTCGATTACGGTTCCCGTAGAATGCATAAGGACGCTGACAATCAAATGACACGAAACCCTTGAGTCGCGCACCTCCGCCACTTGTCGCAACCTCAAGAGGTATGAACAGCATCGACTTATAATCGATCGTAGACTGGGTCGGGCTGGTCAGGTTCTTGCCGAACTGACTGAGGTTGTGGACTACGCGAGGTAGCGCACCAGCTTGGCAGGCATGGTGTCCCAATAGCGCTGAACAGTCAAACTCGCGACCAACCGATCGAAGATTACCAGGATTCCGATATTTGATCGTCATCTTCGTCGTGCTGCTTCCAACATATTGCACGAGGGAGACAGAGAGTTCGCCCTTTTTGGTCTTTGTGATCCTGCGCGCGTGAATTTCTAAAATGCCCAAGCAGGCACCAATTGCTCTATCGCGATTTGCTTTCGCGACGGCTCCAACTTTGAATGCGGAAAGCAAATCCCCGAATCGTACAAGCGCTTCGGCCTCCGCTTCGCCATTGCCTTTTTTCTTCTCCGACAGCACCCCCAAAACCCAGACGGCCACATTGGCGAAGAACAACCCTCCAGCCGCCCAGAACGCAGTGACTTGACCTATTGTCCCGTAGAACAGCGCAACAATAGGCGCGGAAGCGGCAAGTGCATTTCTGCCAAACCAGTGAAATATCGGAAGAGCACGAAAGCTCCGCGGGAATCGGTTGTAAAACACCCCTGCTGCGGCTCGTTGCCAGCGCTGAAGGCGACCATAATCGTCGTCGAGCCAAGCGCGTACTTGGCTCTGAAATTTGTCGTGACCACCGTGCAACGACTCAGCCCCAAATCCCCATGCAAAAATGGCGTTGGTTTCTGTGGCCCGTCAATCCTATACGATGATGGCGCCATGCCCTCCCCACAACGGGGAAGTTGAAAATTTACCAAATCAGTGAGAGGGCCACGCTCAGTCCTTCCTAAGCCTGACGCCAGCGCCTCCGCCGTTCTCCGGAATGAATATTACCCCGGCGGTCTCTAGGGCGGCCTTAATCGCATCCACGGTTCGCTCTCGAAGCGGGTCACCCCGTTCCAAACGCGCGACTGTGTCGGGTGAGACCTTGGCCATTTCAGCAAGATCACGAATGCCGAGCCCCAGAGCCGTGCGGGCCATTTTGCATTGAATAGGGAGCATTTCAGAACCGTGTTACGATTTCCGTTGACTATGCGGATTCTGTTAGGTTATCGTATCCTTGTTACGAAATCCTTACAAGGACCGAAAGATGTCGAAAATCACCTTTTCGGCAGACGGGAGAGGTCTGCCTAAATCCCGCGGAGCCGAACGACGCACGCGGCCCATCAAAATTTACCCCGGCTTGCCCGAGCGTTTCTGGCAGAAGGTCGATAAATCCGGCGGTCCAAACGCTTGTTGGCTATGGAAAGGCAAACCGCAGAACGGCGGTTATGGTGTCATCCACCGCGGAGGCGCGCATTCCGATACAGTCTATGCACACCGGCTCTCGTATTTGCTTGCCACGGGACGAGATCCTGTAGGTTGGTGCGTTTGCCATCGCTGTGATGTGCCAGGTTGCGTGAATCCCCTGCACCTGTTCTTGGGCACGAGCGCTGACAATACGCGAGACATGATCGCCAAGGGCAGGAAGGCGCTGGTGAGGCCCAGCACAAATGGCGGCCTCTGCGGAGAGCGTATCGGTTCAGCGAAGCTCACGGCCGACAAAGTTCGTGATATCCGGCGGCGCGCTCGGGCGGGCGAAACAAGTGGGCAACTCGGGGTAGCCTTTGGCGTCGATAGCAGCACCATTCGTCAAATCGTTCGTGGCGAAATCTGGCGTCACGTCGGGGAGGTTGCGTGATGGCTCCCACCATGCACCCCCACCAAAATCGGCCAGAAATGGCCGCAGGCGCGATTTCACCGCGTCCCGCTACTCAAGCAGCCCAAAAGAACAAAAATAGAACAGAAAGCCGCCGCAGCCCCGGCAAACGGCTATCTGCGGCCGACCTGGCCGACCTGGCCGACCTGCGGCGGATCAGGCAGGAAGCAGAGGCCGAGATCGAGCGGCTGCTGGACCTGCTCGACCAGATCGAGGGAGACCCGGACCTGGAGCCGTCGCTCGCATCGCCTGAGATGCCGGATTTCGTGATGAGTTCGTTCCTCACCTACGGTGATCCTGCCGAGTTTTCGCAGGAGCGCTGGGCCAAAGGCGGGGCGGACGACCGGGAGGATGAGCACGACGGGCGCGAGCCGGATGAGGCCGACAACGAGCCATCCCTCGGTGCTCCGGAATGTCACCCTCGGCCGGCTTATGCCTGCGAGCGGCTGGGCGACGGCGAATACCGCGAGAGCAGCGGTGACCAGTCAAACTGGAATGCCGGTTTCGCTAACGACTGCGAAGACGAGTTCGATGGCCGCGAGCCTGACGAGGATTTTGAACCGGAGGAACGGGAGGCCGACAGCGCCGACGACGAGCCCAATCTGGGCTGGAACGACGAGGAAGCTGCTCGCGGCAGCTATGCGAACAGCTTCGGGCGCGGGGTGGATCCTGCGCGCGTCGTCTGATCTCCTGGCCGCAACGTCAAGCCGGTGCGCTACGGCGCGCCGGCACCACGTGAACAGCACGTGAACATCTTGCTACCATTTTGCTACCGAACTCGGTAGCACGAGGCGGTTTCAGCAAGACTAGACGGCACTAGAGAGAAACGGAAACCCAATAAAATCAGCCTTTTTGAGACTGGATGATACTAGGCGGTACGCGAATAACCGAATTTCAAGACCGCTGCCTTAAACTACTCGGCCACCCTTCCCGCGCGCGCTTCCATGCGGGTTTGCGCCCGCCAATGCAAGTGTCGAAGTGCGCGCCAACGAATGCGTCGAAGAAGGCATCAAAGCCGGGTATTCCTCCGCATCAGCCCACACGTTTACCGCGGTATCGGCTCGATCAGCGGACCACCGCGCTGCCGGCAGTCGGACTGGCAGACGCGATCACAGCGACCGGTTGCGGCCAGGCAGGATCCCTGCCCGATCGCGCCGGAAAGGCAACGGTGCAGACCATCGGTACAGATGCTCTGGCAACCGCTCCAGCAGACGAGCTCGTCGCGGATCGCCTGCTCGCGGACACTCCCTGCGAACGGTGCCCCACGCGCGATCACCGCACCGGGCGAGGACGACACTGCATGGCCGGCTGCCAGCGTCTCGCCGGCGGCGGCCAGCAACGTCACAATAAGGATCGCGCAAAATCCCAAGCGCATCGGCTCTGCCTTTCCGCCCTGCCAGCAAACGTAAGCGTGGCCGCTTTGGCAAGCCATCCCCGAGAGGCCGGGACACACGGGAACATCCGCACAATCCGTGCAAGGTTCATCACAAATACGCCAACTTCTCGCTTGTCTATCCGGTTGCTAACGTGACGTTTCGATGACAACTGTGTATTTCGCGTGGAGCCTGAGATTGTCTAACCAAACCACTGATATTAGCCAGCAATTTGGAACGGATGGCCTGCAGCCGATGGCCCGTGCGAGTCGTGTCACGCGGTTCTTCATGGCGGTGGTCGCGTGGGCGGAACGGCTCAACCTGAAATATGCGATTCACGGCAATCCGCCGGTTTACGACAATGCGACCTTCCCCTGGGCCGCGGAGATCGAGGCGGAGTGGCCCGCGATCCGCGCCGAGCTCGACCGCGTGCTGACCCGCAAGGATGAGCTGCCGGGCTTCCACGAAATCTCGACCGACGTATCCACCATCACCAGCGACCGTGACTGGAAGACCTTCTTCTTCTGCGGCTACGGCCTCAAGGTCGACAAGAACATCGAGCAGTGCCCGAATACCTGGCGGGCACTGCAGAAGATTCCCGGCCTGACCACGGCGATGTTTTCGATCCTGGAGCCAGGCAAACATATCCCGGCACACCGCGGTCCCTATAACGGCGTGCTCCGGCTGCATCTCGGCCTGCTGGTGCCCGGCCCCAAGGAAAAGCTGAAAATCAGGGTCGGCGAGCAGATCTGCCACTGGGAGGACGGCAAGGCGCTGCTCTTCGACGACGCCTACAATCACGAGGTCTGGAACGACACCGGCAAACTGCGGGTGGTGCTGTTCGTCGACTTCATCAAGCCGCTGCGTTTTCCCGCCAATCTAGTGAACTGGATTCTGCTGCATCTGGCGGTGTTCACGCCCTTCGTGCAGGAGGGCAGCACCAACCAGAAGGCCTGGGAAAAGAAGTTCTACGCCGAGGCGGAGGCATGGCGGAACCGCTGACCGCCCGCGCGCCCTCAAGGTCCCGCTCCCGATAACCCATCCGCTGCTTGATCTTGCCGGCGGTTGCGGGTAGGCCCCTCTCCCCATGCACCTATCCCGATCGACAAAAGACGGCCCGGCGCCCCGGGTGAGCTTCGTTTCGCTTGGCTGCCCCAAGGCGCTGGTCGACAGCGAACGGATCATCACCAAGTTGCGCGCCGAGGGCTACGAGCTGACCCGCGAGCATCCGGGCGCCGACCTCGTCATCGTCAATACCTGCGGCTTTCTCGACAGCGCCAAGGCGGAATCGCTTGCCGCCATCGGCGAGGCGCTCAACGAGAACGGAAAGGTGATCGTCACCGGCTGCATGGGCGCGGAACCCGAGCAGATTGCCGAGAAATATCCCGGCGTGCTGTCGATCAGCGGTCCGCAGCAATACGAAACCGTGCTCGATGCCGTGCATCGTGCCGCGCCACCGAAGCACGATCCGTTCCTCGATCTGGTGCCGCCGGAAGGCATCAAGCTGACCCCGCGCCATTACGCCTATCTGAAGATTTCCGAGGGCTGCAATAACCGCTGCAGCTTCTGCATCATCCCGAAGCTGCGCGGCGATCTGGTGTCGCGCTCGGCCGCCGACGTGCTGCGCGAGGCCGAGCGGCTGGTGAAGGCCGGCGTCAAGGAATTGCTGGTCATCTCGCAGGATACTTCTGCCTATGGCGTCGACGTCAGATATGCCGCAAGTCCGTGGAAGGACCGCGAGGTGCGCGCGAAGTTCTACGATCTGGCCGATGCGCTCGGCGACTTCGGGGTCTGGGTGCGGCTGCACTATGTCTACCCCTACCCGCATGTCGACGAGGCCATCCACCTGATGGCCGACGGCAAGGTGCTGCCGTATCTCGACGTGCCGTTCCAGCATGCAAGCCCGGCGGTGCTCAAGCGGATGAAGCGGCCAGCCTCGCAGGGCAAGCAACTCGAACGCATCCGCCGCTGGCGCGAGATCTGTCCCGATATCGCGTTGCGCTCGACCTTCATCGTCGGCTTTCCAGGCGAGACCGACGATGACTTCCAGATGCTGCTCGACTGGCTCGACGAAGCCGCGCTCGACCGCGTCGGCTGCTTCAAATACGAGGCGGTACGCGGCGCGCCGGCCAATGCGCTCGACGACGCCGTGCCGGAGGAGGTCAAGGAAGAGCGCTGGCATCGTTTCATGCAGCATCAGCAGGCAATTTCGGCACGTCTCCTGCAACGCAAGGTCGGCACCCGCCAGCAGGTGATTATCGACGAGGTTGGGCCGACCGTCTCGAAGGGTCGCTCGAAAGCCGACGCGCCGGAGATCGACGGCGCAGTCTACGTGAAGACCCGCCGCAAGCTCGCTCCCGGCGACATCATCGATGTGAATATTGCCCGCGCCGACGAATACGACCTCTACGGCACGGCAGCGCGCTGAGACGCTCGCCTATTCGGCGATAACCGCGGCCATCGCGCCCGTCAGCCGGCTCAGATCGTCCGGCGTGATGGTGAAGGCCGGCGTCAGATAGATGACGTTGCCGAACGGGCGAAGGAACACGCCCTGCTCGACGAAGCGCGCGCGCAGTGCGCCGAGATTGGCGATCTTTTCCATCTCGACGACGCCGATCGCGCCCATCACCCGCACGTCGCGCACGCCGCGCAGGTTGCGGCAGGCGGCAAGCTCGACACGCATCTGTTCGGCAATCGCTTCGACCTGCTGCAGTCGCGGCTCGCGTGCAAACAGATCGAGCGAGGCATTGGCGGCGGCGCAGGCGAGCGGGTTGCCCATGAAAGTCGGCCCGTGCATCAGCGCCTTCCGCGGATCGTCTGCCCAAAAGGCATCGAACACCCGTGCGCGCGCCACGGTGGCCGCCAGCGCCATGGTGCCACCCGTCAGCCCCTTCGACAGGGTGACGATATCCGGCACGACGCCGACCTGCTCGCAGGCGAACAGCGATCCGGTCCGGCCGAAGCCGGTGAAGATTTCGTCGAAGATCAGCAAAAGCCCATGGGCATCGGCGAGCCGGCGCAGCCGGCGCAGCGTCTCGCCGTCATGAAAGTGCATGCCGCCTGCGCCCTGCACCAACGGCTCGACGATGATACCGGCGATTTCCGGCGCATGAATCTTGAGGAACGCCGCGAGCCTCGCCTCGCCCGCCTGATCGACCGGCAGCGGCATCACGAATTGCCGAGGCAGAAGGCCGGCGAACATCTCGTGCATGCCTTCGTCCGGATCGCAGACCGACATCGCGCCCGTCGTATCGCCATGATAGCCGTTCTCGAAGGCGACGAAACGCGTACGCTCCGGCTCGTCGCGATTGATCCAGTATTGCAGCGCCATCTTCATCGCGACTTCGACGGCGACTGAACCCGAGTCCGAAAAGAACACCCGCGTCAGGTCACCCGGCAATTGTGCGGCGAGCCTTCGCGCCAGCGTCGCCGCCTGTTCATGTGCCAGGCCGGCGAACATCACATGCGGCATGCGCGCAAGCTGCGCTTCGACGGCGGTGCGGATATGCGGATGATTGTAGCCGTGGCACGCCGTCCACCACGAGGCGATACCGTCGATCAGTTCGCGGCCGTCGGCGAGGACGATGCGCGTGCCCTCGGTCCGGACGACGGGAAGCGGCGGCGCTGCCGTTTTCATCTGCGTATAGGGCAGCCACAGATGCGCCAGACCGGCCGTGTACCAGTCATGCGGCTTGGCAGGTCGATCCGGCATTTTGGGCCTTTCCTTCCGTCGGCGGCGCGGGCATTTTGCCGTGCGAAACGCGTATCAGGCGTCGGCATAGATCATCGGGAACGCACACACCAGTCATGCACACGCTGGACCAGTTCGCGCAGGAGAAGCTCGCCGCTCTGGCGGCGCGCGGCATGCGTCGGGTGCTTGCGCAAACGCGCCGCGAGGACGGCATCTGGGTGGTGCGCGACGGCCGCCGAATGCTGTCGTTCAGTTGCAACGATTATCTGAATTTCAGCCAGCACCCCGACATCAAGCAAGCCGCGATCGCCGCCATCGATGTCTGGGGCGTCGGCTCCGGCGCCTCCCGGCTGGTCACCGGCAATCATCCGCTCTATGCGGAGCTCGAACAGCGACTGGCTCGGTTCAAAGGCACTGACGACGCCTGCGTCTTCGGCTCCGGCTATCTCGCCAACAGTGGCATTATTCCGGTGCTGGCCGGTGAAGACGATCTCGTGCTCATCGACGAACTGGCGCATGCCTGCCTGTGGTCGGGCACGCAATTGTGCCGGGCACGGGTCTTCCCGTTCCGGCACAACGATCTCGATCATCTCAAGGCGCTGCTGGCGCGTCATCGGCCGGGTGCGCGCCACGCATTGGTCGTCACCGACGCAGTGTTCTCCATGGATGGCGACCTCGCACCGCTCGCCGAGATGGCGCCGTTGGCACAGGCGCACGATGCCTGGCTGATGACCGACGACGCGCATGGGCTCGGCGTGCTCGGCGGCGGCAGCGGATCGAGCCGCCCGGACGTCCCGCTGCAGATGGGCACGCTGTCGAAGGCGATCGGCGGGTATGGCGGCTATCTCTGCGCCTCGCAGCCGGTCATCGACCTGATGCGCAACCGCGCCCGCACTTTCGTCTATTCGACGGGCCTGCCACCGGCCACCATTGCCGCTGCGTCGGCGGCGCTCGATCTGATCGCGCGAGACCCGGACTATGCGGCGCAGCCGCTTGCCCATGCCAGATTGTTTACGCAACTGACCGGGTTGCCCGATGCGCAAAGCCCGATCGTGCCGCTGATCGTCGGCGATGCCGAGACGGCGATGCAGGCGTCGAACCTGCTCGCGGACGAGGGTTTCCTGGTCGTCGGCATCCGGCCGCCGACGGTACCGGCCGGAACGGCGCGGCTGCGCTTCACCTTTACCGCGCAGCACTCGCCAGTCGATATCGAGCGGCTCGCCGCCATCGTACGCGCGCGCATCCTGCCGCAAGCGAAAGCGTAGCGCACATGCCGGCCTTCTTTGTCACCGCGACAGGCACCGATATCGGCAAGACCTTCGTCACCGCCGGTCTCATCCGGCATCTGCGGGCGCAGGGCCTGCCCGTCGATGCGCGCAAGCCGGTGATGAGCGGCTTCGATCCGGCGACGGCTGCCGACAGCGATGCTGGCGTGCTGCTGCGTGCGCTTGGCCGCTCCGTGAGCGAAACCGAACTCGACCGCATCGCGCCCTGGCGCTACGGCGCGCCGCTGGCGCCCGATCTTGCCGCCGCCCGCGAAGGCCACCGTCTCGATGTCGACAAGATGATCGCCCATTCGAACGAGGCGGTCGCCCGGACAGCCGGCACGCTGCTGATCGAAGGCGTTGGCGGCATCCTGGTGCCGCTCGACGAGACGCGCACGGTGCTCGACTGGATGACGGCGCTCGGCCTGCCGGTGTTGCTGGTTACCGGCAGCTATCTCGGCACCATCAGCCATACCCTCACCGCGCTCGCCGTGCTCGACGCGGCACGCCTTGACGTGCGGGCTATCGTCGTCTGCGACAGTGTTGGCAGCACGGTTGCGCTCGCCGACACTGTCGACACATTGCGCCGGTTCGGCCGAGGTACCCGAGGTACCGATGTGATCGCCATTCCGCGTTTGCAGCGGCCGGACGATCCACATCCGGCCTTTGCCGATCTTGCAGCGCTCGTCGTGCGCTGATCGTCGCCGTTACGGAATCAGGATCGTCGAGCCGGTGGTGCCGCGGCCTTCCAGCTCGCGGTGCGCCTTGGCTGCGTCCTTCAGCGGATATTTCTGGTTGACCGGAATCTTGACCGCGCCGGAGCCGACCTTGTCGAACAGGTCCTGTGCCGTCGTCAGCAGGTCTTCGCGGCGGGCAATATAGTGGTTGAGCGTCGGCCGCGTCGCGAACAGGGATCCCTTCGTCTGCAGGATATTGATGTTGAAGGCATCGATCTGACCGGAGGCGCTGCCGAAGCTCGCGAACATGCCAAGCGGATGGAGGCAGTCGAGCGACGCCGGAAAGGTGTCCTTGCCGATGCCGTCGTAGACGACGTCACACAGCTTGCCGCTGGTGATCTCCTTGACCCGTGCCACGAAATCCTCGTCGCGATAAAGGATCGTGTGATGGGCGCCGTTGCGTTTGGCAACGTCGGCCTTCGCCTGCGAACCGACGGTGCCGATGACGGTGGCGCCAAGATGGTTGGCCCACTGGCAGGCGATCGTGCCGACGCCGCCGGCGGCCGCGTGAATGAGCACGATGCTGCCCTTGCCGACCTTGAAGGTGCGGTTGAGCAGATACTGCACGGTCATGCCCTTGAGCATCATGCCGGCTGCCTGCTCATAGCTGATGGCATCCGGCAGCTTCACCGCCCGCTCGGCAGGCAGCAGCCGCTCGCCCGCGTATCCGCCGAGGCTAACCACATAGGCGACGCGATCTCCGACCTTGAAATCGGTGACGTCGGGGCCGACGGCGATCACCTCGCCGGCGCCCTCGTTGCCGGCGACGAACGGCATGCCTACCGGGGATGGATACATGCCCATGCGGAAATAGGTGTCGATGAAGTTGACCCCGCTGGCGTGCTGGCGGATCTTGATCTGTCCCTGCCCCGGCGCCGGCACCTCGATTTCCTCGAATGTCAGCGCTTCCGGACCGCCATGCTTGTGAACGCGTACCGCCGCAACCATCGTCTACTCCTCATCTCGTCAGCCGAATTCGGCGAGGGATCATAGGCAGGCGGCGGAGGAGCGACAAGCGACGTCGACACCGGCGTGCCCATTATCGCCGGCTGCCGGACGAAGGTCGCAACAGCCCGCCAAGGACGAAATAGGCAGCAAGCAGACACAGCGCCGCGACAACCCACGGCCCCGGCATGAACCCGCGCCAGACGGTAACGATCGCCAGTACGCCCCACAGCACCATTGCAGCGATCGTCAGCCAGCGCCAGCGTCTCACCCGCAGCGGATGCAGGAACGGAATCGGTGCAAAGGTCAGTCCGGCCAGCACGACGATGGCCGCTGCGGTGACGAGTGGAGGTGGCGTCAGTACGAACAGATAGAACGCCACCAGATTCCACACCGCGGGAAAGCCGCGGAAATAATTGCCCGACATCTTCATGTTGCGGTCGGCGAAATAGAGCGCGCCGGTGACGGCGATCAGCACGCAGCACGGCACAGCCAGCGCGATCGGCATCAGCCCGCCGAAGGCGATGGCATAGGCGGGAACGAACACATAGGTCAGGAAGTCGACGACGAGATCGAGCACGTCCCCGGACCAGCGCGGCAGACGCTCGGAGACCCGCAGGCGACGCGCCAGCGGGCCATCGATGCCGTCAACGAGCAGCGCAATGCCGAGCGTGACAAACATCGCGCCCCAGGCGCCGAGCGTGGCGAAAATCAGCGCCAGAAACGCCAGCCCTGCGCCGGCGGCGGTCAGGATGTGCACGCCGAACGCCAGCGCGTTACCCATCTTGCAGTCGCCTGTCGCAGTCAATCGACATCCGATCCTCGGCCTCTCGCATTTACGCCTGACACCCTATCATCGTCCGCGGCGGAATTGCCGGCCGGTTTGCGTCGTCTCGCCGCCATGCTAGCCAGACATCCGGCCGATGGCTGATGGACAGGATGGGAATGACGGATCGAACGCGCATCGTGATTGTCGGCGGCGGGCCGGCCGGGCTGATGGCCGCCATCGCCATCGCGTCCACCAATGTCCCGGTGACGCTCGTCGCGCAACGTGGACAGCCAGACAATCGGACGACCGCGCTGGTCGCAAGCTCGGTTGCGGCGCTTGGCGTGCTTGGCGTCTGGGACCGCTGCCGCGACCATGCCGCAGCGTTGTCTGTGATGCGCATCGTCGACGACACCGGTCGGCTGGTCCGGGGACCGGAGACACGGTTTGAATCTGCCGAGATCGGTCTGGACGCCTTCGGCTACAATATCGAGAACCGTCATCTCGTCGCGGCGTTGCAGGCGTGCGCCGGCACCCTGCCGAGCCTCACGCAAATCGACGGCAGCGTGACGGCGCTGGCGCCTACCGCTGGAGGCGTCGCCGTGACAGTGGCGGATGGGCGCACCCTGAACGCGCAGCTTGTTATCGCCGCCGATGGAAGGCGCTCCCTCTGCCGCGCCGCCGCCGGCATCGAGATGCGCGAGCACCGCTACCCGCAGTCGGCGCTGACGTTGGCCTTCGCCCACAGCCGCCCGCACGACAATACGTCGACCGAATTCCACACCGCCGAAGGCCCGTTCACGCTGGTACCCCTGCCGGGCCGGCGGTCGAGTCTCGTCTGGGTGATGCACCCTCGTGCAGTCGAGGCCGTCCGCGCGCTCGACGAAGCGGCGCTGGCGCTGGAGATCGAGCGGCGTGCCCATTCGATCCTTGGAAAGGTCTCGCTGGAAGGAAGCCGTGGCCTCTTTCCGTTGTCGTCGTCGATTGCCGAGCGGTTCGCCGACCGTCGCATCGCGCTGGTTGGCGAGGCCGGTCATGTGATCCCGCCGATCGGCGCTCAGGGCCTCAACCTCGGCTTGCGTGACGCTGCAGCGATTGCCGAGATTGCCTGCGACGCCCTGCGTCTTGACGACGATCCCGGCGCGCCCGACGTGCTTGCCCGCTATGACGCGGCGCGGCGGCAGGATGTGGGGCGTCGGGCGCTCGCCGTCGATTTGCTCAACCGTTCGCTGCTGACCGACTTCCTGCCGGTGCAGAGCGCGCGAGGGTTCGGGCTTTATCTTCTCGACCGCATCGGCCCGCTGCGGCGCGCGGTGATGCGCGAGGGCGTCGCACCGGCCGGCGACCTGCCGCAACTGATGCGCGGCGAGCCGCTGCCGCCACTTTGAACAGCCGTTGCTTTGAGGTCAGATTCAATTCCCCTTGAATCATGTCCGTCGCTGGAGGCGTGCTCTAAGGCCCGAACAGCCGCAGTGGCAGCGCCTGCATTTTGACGAGCCACATCACTGCGGTCAGGGTGACGACCGACACTGCAGTGCCGAACAGCACCGCGCTCGATGCCTCCTCCAGCCAGACGTCGTATTGCCGCGCAAACACATAGACATTCAGTGCCGGCGGCAGCGCCGCCATCAATACGGCGGTGTAAATCCACAGCGGATCGAAGCGGCCGAACAGCGACAGCAGCACCAGCACCATGATCGGGTGCAACACCAGTTTGACGACGGCAAGCAGCGGGATCTCGGTCGGTACGCGCTCGAGCGGCCGCAGCGCTACGGTGACGCCGAGCGCGAACAGCGCCGTTGGCGCCGCCGCGACCTGCAGAAACTCAAGCAGCCGATCGAGCGCCACCGGCGGCTGAAAGCGCAACGTTGCCGATAATACGCCAAGCGCCGAAGCAATGAGCAGCGGATGCAGAACGATCCGGCGCAACACGTCGAAAACGATGGCGAGCGTACCGCGCTCGCCGCGCGCGGCCAGCGCCATCAGCAGAGGTACCGCCGAGAACAGGAAAATGCTGTCGAAGCAGAAGATCAGCGCCACCGGCACGGCCGCCGCCGGCCCCAGCGTCGCCAGCGCCAGCCCAGGACCCATATAGCCGATATTGCCGTAGCCGCCGGCGAGCGCCGCAATCGTCGCCTCGCGGATATGGGACGGGCGGAACAGAAGCCCGATGCCGAACGCCATGGCGAAGGCCAGCGCCGTCGCCAGTGTCGTGCCGGCGACGAATGACAATTGCGCAAGTTGCTCGACCGGGGTCTTCGCCAGAATACGGTAGAACAGCGCCGGCAGCGACACATAGAGGATGAAGAAATCCATCCACGCCAGCGCCGAATGCGGGATTTTCTTCACCTTGCCGCAGACGAAGCCGATGAAAATCAGCCCGAAATAGGGGAGCGCCAGGTTGACGACGTCGATCACGGTGCGATCCTCGACGGGGGCGCCCCGAAGGTCGGCCATAGGTCGACCTTGGCGCAGCGACTGCTTTCCTCTAAACGGCAGCCCGGATTTTTGGAAGGATCGGCCCCGCCTTTTCCAGAAGCAGGACGAGACATGAAACTCCCGCGCGACTTCTACAAACCATTGGCTGCCGGTGCGCCCGCCCCTTGGCGCGAACTGCCGGTGCGGCTCGAACGGATGATCCATTTCGTGCCGCCGCATCTCGACAAGCTGCGCGCCAAGGTGCCGGACCTCGTCAGGCAGGTCGACATCGTGCTCGGCAATCTGGAAGATGCGATCCCCGCCGACGCCAAGGAAGCGGCGCGGCGCGGTTTCATCGAAATGGCGGCACTCGATTATGGTGATACCGGCCTGTGGACCCGGATCAATGCACTGAATTCGCCGTGGGCGCTCGACGATGTAACGCAGATCGTCGCCGCCGCCGGCAACAAGCTCGATGTCATCATGCTGCCGAAGGTCGACGGGCCGTGGGACATCCACTATCTCGACCAGTTGCTGGCACAGCTCGAAGCGCGGCACGGCATTCGCAAGCCGATCCTGATCCACGCGATCCTGGAGACTGCGCAAGGCGTCAACAATGTCGAGGCGATCGCGGTCGCCTCCCCCCGCATGCACGGCATGTCGCTGGGTCCGGCCGACCTTGCCGCCTCGCGGGCGATGAAGACGACGCGCGTCGGCGGCGGCCATCCGGATTATGCGGTGCTGGCGGACGATACCGGCAGCGGCGAACGGCCGCGCATCCAGCAGGACTTGTGGCACTACACCATCGCCAAGATGGTCGACGCCTGCGCCGCCGCCGGCATCAAACCGTTTTACGGACCGTTCGGAGACTTCTCCGATGCCGCGGGATGCGAGGCGCAGTTCCGCAATGCTTTCCTGATGGGCTGTGTCGGCGCCTGGTCGCTCCATCCCTCGCAGATCGATATTGCCAGGCGGGTCTTTGCGCCCGATCCGGCGGAGGTGGCTTTCGCCCGGAAAATCCTGGCGGCGATGCCCGACGGCGCCGGCGCGGTGATGATCGACGGCAAGATGCAGGACGATGCAACCTGGAAACAGGCCAAGGTACTGGTCGATCTCGCGCGCCTCGTGGCGGCGAAGGAACCCGATGCCGCACGCCGCTATGCGATTGGCGACTAGCGGTTCGATTCCCCGGACTGGGCACGGAACCCGCGGCAAATAGCAGCAATCTTCGGATACGGGGCACTAGCCGTGGCGCAATTCCTGAGCTAAGGGGCGGTCGTTCTCATGCCGAAACGACCATGAACAAGACCCGTACTGCGAAATTTGGAATAGGCCAGATTGTCCGGCACCGGATCTATCCGTTCCGGGGCGTCGTCTTCGATATCGATCCAACCTTCTCCAACACCGAGGAATGGTGGGAAGCGATCCCGGAAGACATCCGGCCGGACAGGGACCAGCCCTTCTACCATCTGTTCGCCGAAAACGAGCAGACCGAATACATCGCCTACGTGTCGGAGCAGAACCTGCTCGCCGACACCTCCGGCGAACCGATCCGCCATCCCCAGGTGGCGGAGGAATTCGAGAAGGATGGCAACGGCGGCTACCGCCAGCGACGCGGTCCGTTGAACTAGGCGCGCCCGCCTCTGTCTCCCCCGGCATCCCTGCAATAAAAAAGCGCGGCCGAAGCCGCGCTTTTTCTGTCGTCTAAGACCGCTCGCTGCGGCGTACTATTGCTTCGGCGCGGCGGGCGCCGCCGGCTGCTGGCCCTCGATCTTCTTGCGGGCCTCTTCCGCCTTTTTCTGCAGTTCTTCCTGCAGCTTCTTCTGCTGCTCTGCGAACACCTTCTCATCGGTCGCGGGCCCGTCATAGGCCTTGGCAAAATCGACGAGCGGCAGCGGCAGGCTGAGCGGCGCGCCGTTCATGTTGATCGCCTGGACGGTGATCGACTGCCCCTTCTTCATCCGGTTGATGAGATCGGCGGTCGCCTCGTAGTCCGACATGCAGCCGTTGGGCACGCAGGTGACAAAGGGCGCGGTGAGCGGCTGGCCCTGATCGACGATGACGCGGGTGCCGTGCTGGAGATGCATGCCCGGCGGCACCGTCACGCGAAGGATCTTTTGCGGCGCGCCTTCAGGCTCGATCAGCGCCACCGCGACAACCGGCATGCCGTTCTCGATACGGCCGTCCTTGGCAACGACGCAGACCTGCTTGCCAGTGCCGTCGGGACCCTTGCCGCAGACCTTCATCCACGGCGAATACATGAGCTGCGGCTGTTCCGGCTGAGTGGCGGCCTGCTGCTGCGGCTGGGGGGCGCCTGCGGGCTTCTGCGCCGGCTTCGGTGCGGCCTTGGGGGCCGCCGGCTTCGCCGCAGGCTGCTGCTGCGCCAGCGCCGCAGGAGCGGCGAGGAAGGCGAACGCCGCCGCGGCAGCCAACGTCCAGCCCATCGGACGGGCCGATGCGAAGCGATAAACCATGCGAACTATCCCCTTGTGTCTTGCCGCCCCCTGACGGCCGACAGCCGGCACGAATAACGGTCCGTGCAGGTCCATCGGATTCAAATACGGCGGCAGCGTGACGCTGCGTGCTGCTGATAGCGGATAATGGCCGCCCGATAAAGCGCGAAACGCGCCGGTTCACCGTGGGCTGCATTCGCTTGCCGCCCCGTGCCGCCTGCTCCCGATTTAACCGCAACCCTATGGTAAAATCACCGAGAAACAGGACGAATCGTAGCGACCGTGACGCGCTTCATGACCATCGGCCGCGCCGGGCGGAACCGTCTCGCCGAGACGCTGCAAAGCGCACTGCTCGGCGTAACGCTCGGACTCTGCAGCGTGCCACCTGCGACCGCTGCAACGCAGTCGGCGCAGCCGCATGACGTCCTTGCCAGCCATGCCATCGCGATGCACGGGGAGCCGGCGTGGCCGGGCGGCTACGAGCGGCTGCGCTATGCCAATCCTGACGCGCCGAAGGGCGGACGACTGGTGCAGGGTGTGCTCGGCACCTTCGACAGCCTCAACCCGTTCATCGTTCGCGGATTGGCGGCCCAGAACCTGCGTGGCTACGTGTTCGAGAGCCTGCTGGCACGCGGCTACGACGAGCCGTTCACGCTCTACGCTCTCCTCGCCGAAACGGTCGAGACCGATGCCGCGCGCAGTTTCGTCACCTTCACCCTCGATCCGCGCGCACGTTTTTCCGACGGGAAGCCGGTGACGGCGGAGGACGTGATCTTTTCGTGGCAGATCCTGCGCGATAAGGGGCGCCCGAATTTCCGCACCTATTACACGAAGGTGGTGAAAGCGGAGAAAGTCGGCGAGCGCAGCATCCGCTTCGATCTCGAAGGCGCCGATGACCGCGAATTGCCGCTGATCCTCGGTCTGATGCCGATCCTGGCAAAACACGCGACCAACCCCGATACATTCCAGGATACGAGCTTCGCGCCGCCGGTCGCCAGCGGTCCCTATACCGTCGACGACGTCAAGCCGGGGCGGAGCGTCACCCTCAAGCGCAATCCCGATTATTGGGGTCGCGACCTGCCGATCAATCGGGGGCTCTGGAATTTCGACGAAGTGCGCTTCGACTATTACCGCGACGGCAACACGCATTTCGAGGCTTTCAAGAAAGGGCTTTACGACGTTCGTTCCGAGCTTGATCCGACGCGCTGGGAATCCGCCTACGACTTCCCGGCATTGCGTGACGGCCGGGTGGTCAAGGAAAGTTTCCCGACCGGCCTGCCGAAGGGCATGTCGGGGCTGGTCTTCAACACCCGCCGGCCGGTATTCGCCGATATCCGCGTGCGCGAGGCGATCCTGACCCTGTTCGACTTCAAATGGGTCAATCACAATTTCTTCTTCGATCAGTACAGACGCACCGCCAGCTATTTCGAGGGGTCGATGCTGTCGGCGCGCGGCAAACCGGCCGATGCGCGCGAGCGCGCCTTGCTGGCACCTTATCCGGCAGCGGTGCGGCCCGACATCATGGACGGTACATGGCAGCCCCCGGTCACCGACGGCTCCGGCCGCGACCGTGCAACGCTCAAGCGCGCGCTGAAACTGCTGTCGCAGGCCGGCTACGAGTTGAAAGGCACGGAGCTGCGCCATCGCCGCACCGGCGCGGCGCTGTCGTTTGAAATCCTGGTGACCACCCGCGATCAGGAGCGTCTGGCACTCGCCTTCATCCGCGATCTCAAGCGCGCCGGTATCGACGCGCGGCTGCGTACGGTCGACGCTGTGCAGTTCGACCGTCGGAAGCTGACCTATGATTTCGACATGTTGGAATATCGCTGGGACCAGTCGCTGTCGCCGGGTAACGAGCAGGCGTTTTACTGGGGCTCGGCCGCAGCCGATGCCGACGGCACCCGCAATTACATGGGCGTCAAATCGAAGGCGGCCGATGCCATGATTGCCGCCCTGCTGGCAGCGCGCGAACGGCCGGATTTCGAAGCAGCGGTGCGCGCGCTCGACCGGGTGCTAATGTCCGGCTTCTACGTCGTGCCGCTGTTTCACCTGCCGCAGCAGTGGGTGGCGCGCTGGACGACGATCAGCCATCCGGCGGAGACGTCGCTGTTCGGCTATCTGCCGGAAACCTGGTGGCGCACGCCATGATCCTCGATGCCAATGCGACATCGCTCCAGGGCCTCGCCGCGTTTCCAACCCTCGACGATCTATTCTGCCGCGCGGCATCGCAACGCCCGAATGCGCTTGCACTCTGCGACCCGCCCAACCGGCTGGCGATCACGGGCGCTCCGCCACGCCGCCTGACCTGGACTGAGGCAGACAGCGCCGTCGCCGCCATCGCCGCACAATTGCGCGGTCTCGGCCTGCCGACCGATGCCGTCGTCGCGACGCAGCTTCCGAACACGGTCGAGAGCGTGCTGATGCTGCTCGGCATCTGGCGCGCCGGCATGATCGCCGCGCCGCTGCCGATGCTCTGGCGTGCCGAGGAGATTGCCACAGCCGCGCAGCGGAGCGGCGTCAGCGCGCTCATCACGGCTTCGCGTATCGGCGAGACGGATCATCTCGCGATCGTGATGCAGGCGGCGGCGGCCTGTTTCGCGATCCGCCATGTCGGGGCTTTCGGCATGGCCGACAGCGACGGTGTCGTGCCCTTCGATGCCGTGTTCGCGGCTGCGTCGCCCGGAGCCGCCGCTTTCCGTCGCGAGCACGCCGCTGCGCATGTCGCGCTGGTGACTTTCGAGACGACGCCGGCGGGGGCGGTGCCGCTTGCCCGCAATCATCTGCAGATCCTGGCAGCGACGCCCGCCCTCGCCGCCGCCGGGATGATCGACAAGAATGCCGCAATCCTGTCGGCGACCCCGCTATCATCCTTTGCCGGCATCGTGCTCGGCATGGTGAACTGGCTGTTCAACGGCGGCGCGCTGATCTTGCATCATCCCTTCGAGGCCGACGTGTTCGCTGCGCAATGCCGCGAGCACCGCTGCGCGACACTGATGCTCCCCGGCCCCGTCGTACCGGCACTAGCCGATGCGCGCATGCTGTCTCGCGATGAGGGTATTCGTCGTATCGCCGCGCTGTGGCGCTCGACATCGCAATGGCGCAGTGCGCCCCGCTGGGCGCAAGACGGCGCGCCGCGCCTGATCGACATGCTGGCGCTCGGAGAATTCGCCGTGTCGGCCTCGCCGCGTGACGCCGACGGTATTCCCGATCCGGCGGCGCTGACCATGACCGACGCCGACGAGCGCCCGACGCTCACAGTCGCCCGCACGCGAGACGATATGCTGGCACTGCGCGGCGCGATGGTGCCGACCGCGCCGTTTCCATCGGGCGCCGCGGCCGTCTTCGCATGCGACGGCGACGGCTTTCTCGATACCGGACTGCCGCTGCGTCCCGGCGACGGAGCGACCACGCTCCCGCTCGATCAGCGTCCGGGTCTTGCGCGCATCGGTGGCTATGTGCTGCGCACGGCCGATATCCAGCGGCAGGTGTCGGCGGTCGATCCCTATGCAACCATCGCCGTGCTCCCGCATGGCCTGACCGGATCGCGGCTTGTTGGAACGGGCGCACACCCGGCGGCGATGATCGATGCGCTGACGTCCGTCAACCCGCTGATGGCGGGCGCCTTCATTCCCCGCCGGGTCATTACCTGAGGGATGGTTGCGGCGCCGCCGACACAGGCATAGCTTTCCTGTCATCGCCAACAGCAGGTACCCCCGATGAGCAAGGCTCCCGTTCGTATCGATGTCGTGTCCGATGTCGTCTGCCCATGGTGTTTCATCGGCAAGAAGCGACTGGAGAAAGCCGTTGCGCTCATTCCCGACATTCCCGTCGAGGTGCATTTCCGGCCGTATTATCTCAACGACTGGATTCCGCGCGAAGGCGTCGCACGCGATGAGTATCTGACGACGAAGTTCGGATCGCCGGAGCGCTATCATGGCATTGCCGGGCGGGTGGCGGCTGCCGCCGCGGCGGAGGGGCTCGTCTATGCCAGCGACAGGATCAACCGCCAACCGAACACCATTGACGCCCATCGCCTGATCCGCTGGGCAGACGCCATCGGCCGCGCCCCGCAGATGAAGCAGCGCCTGATGGAACTCTATTTCACCGAAGGCGCCGACCTCACCGACCGCGAGGTGCTGGTGAAGGCCGCGTCCGAAGTCGGACTGAACGCAGAGGAGGTGCGCGCGGCGCTCGCCACCGACAAGGACGAAGCGGAGATCGAGCGCGAGGTGCAACAGGCGAAGGATGCCGGCATCCAGGGCGTGCCGTTCTTCATCCTTGCCGGCAAATACGGCATCTCCGGCGCGCAGGAACCGGCGGCACTGGCGCAGGCGATCCGTCAGATATCGGACGAGCAGACGCAGGCGAGCGCGTAAAGCCCCGGCATCATCGCCGCTCGCCATTGCCGGCGAAAGCCACAGCCGTCATGCCCGGACTTGATCCGGGCATCCATCCTCTCTTGAAAAGAGACGAATTACCGGGTCAAGCCCGGCAATGACACAGCTCGAGCGTCCTATCAAACCTGAAAAGCCTTACGCCGCCTGCTTCTTCGCCTTGTCGGCGATCGCGGCGAGGCTACGCAGAATCGACGTGGTGCCCTTCAGCCGGTCTTCCGCCTTCGCCCAGTCGTCGAGGAAGACGACCTTCATGTCCGGGCGTACCTTGGCGTCGCGTCCGCGCTTGCCGATGAAGGCAATCAGTTGCGCCGGATCGGCGAATTCGTCGTTGCGGAACGAGATCACCGCCCCCTTCGGCCCCGCGTCGATCTTGGCGACATTGGCGCGCCGCGCCAGCGACTTGATGGCGACAAGCGCGAACAGATGCTTGACCTCGTCGGGCAGCGATCCGAAGCGGTCCACCATTTCGGCGGCGAAGCCGTCGATCTCGCGTTCGTCCTCGATCTCCGCCAGCCGCCGGTAGAGCGACAACCGTACCGACAGATCGGCGACATAATCTTCGGGGATCAGCACCGGCGTGCCGATGGTGATCTGCGGCGCCCACTTGTCTTCGACGACGTCGGTCAGACCCGACTTGAGGCTCATCACTGCCTCTTCCAGCATCTGCTGATAGAGCTCGAAGCCGACTTCCTTGATGTGACCGGACTGTTCGTCGCCGAGCAGGTTGCCGGCGCCACGGATATCGAGGTCATGCGAGGCAAGCTGGAAGCCGGCGCCCAGCGTGTCGAGCGACTGCAGCACCTTGAGCCGCTGCTCTGCGCGCGGCGTGATCTTCGCCTTTTCCGGCAGCGTCAGCAGTGCGTAGGCGCGCAGCTTCGAACGGCCGACGCGGCCGCGCAACTGATAGAGTTGCGCCAGGCCGAAGCGATCGGCGCGATGCACGATCAGCGTATTGGCGGACGGAATGTCGAGACCGGATTCGACGATGGTCGTCGACAGGAGCACGTCGTAGCGGCCTTCGTAGAAGGCCGACATGATCTCCTCCAGCACGCTCGACGGCATCTGTCCGTGCGCGACGGCGACTTTGATTTCCGGAACGTTCTTGTCGAGAAAGTCCTTGGCGCCGGCGAGATCCTCGATACGCGGCACGACATAGAACGACTGCCCGCCACGATAGCGTTCGCGCAGCAAGGCCTCGCGGACGACAAGCGCATCGAACGGTGAAATGAAGGTGCGCACCGCGAGGCGATCGACCGGCGGTGAAGCAATGATCGACAGATCGCGTACGCCGGTCAGGGCAAGCTGCAGCGTGCGCGGGATCGGCGTCGCCGTCAGCGTCAGCACATGCACCTCGGCGCGAAGCTGCTTCAGCTTCTCCTTGTGAGCGACGCCGAAATGCTGTTCTTCGTCGACGATCAGCAGGCCGAGGTCCTTGAAAGCGATACTCTTGCCGAGCAGCGCATGCGTGCCGACAACGATATCGACCGATCCGTCCGTCAACCCCTTCTTGGTCGCCGACAGCTCAGCCGCGGTGACAAGCCGAGACGCCTGCCCGATCCTGACCGGGAAACCGCGGAACCGCTCGGTGAAGGTCTTGAAATGTTGGCGCGCCAGCAGCGTCGTCGGCACGACGACGGCGACCTGTTTACCGGCCATCACCGCAACGAAGGCCGCACGCAATGCGACCTCCGTCTTGCCGAAGCCGACATCACCGCAGACAAGACGATCCATCGGCTTGCCGGCGCCGAGATCGTCGAGCGCCGCGTCGATGGCATGCTGCTGGTCGTCGGTTTCCTCGTAAGGGAATCCGGCGCAGAACTCGTCATAGGCGCCGGCGCTGATCGCCAGACGCGGCGCCTCGCGCACCTGCCGCGCGGCGGCGACCTTGATCAGCTCGCCGGCCATTTCGAGGATGCGCTTCTTCATGCGCGCTTTGCGCGCCTGCCAGTTGCCGCCGCCGAGGCGATCGAGCTCGACCCTGGTGTCTTCCGAACCGTAGCGCGACAACAGGTCGATGTTCTCGACCGGCAGATAGAGCTTGGCGCCTTCGGCGTAATGTAGTTCGAGGCAATCGTGCGGCGCGCCGGAGACTTCGATCGCCGTCAGACCGATGAAGCGGCCGATGCCGTGATCGACATGGACGACGAGATCGCCGGCGGCGAGGCTCGACACTTCGGCGATGAAGTTTTCGGCTTTCCGCGCAGCACGGCGCGGCCGCGCCATGCGATCGCCGAGAATGTCCTGCTCTCCGATGACCGCGGCGTCTGCCGTTTCGAAGCCGGCCTCGATACCGAGCACCGCGAGCGCGATCTGCGGCAAGCGGCAAGCCTGCGCCTCCGCCCAGGAGCGCACCAGTGCGAGATTGTCGAGTCCATGATCGGACAGCACATGCCGCATGCGCTCGCGCGCACCCTCGCTCCACAGCGCGACAGTGACCTGCTTGCCATCGGTCTGCAGTGCCCGCACATGCGCCGTCACCGCGTCGAAGACATTGGCGTCGGGGATGGCGCGTTCCGCTGCGAAATTGCGGCCCGGCCGGATGCCGGTATCGACAACGCGCGGCGCATCCGGCACGTCAAACGGCGTCAGCACCACGCGCGATGCGGCGTCGAGCCGCTCGGCCCATTCAGTGTCGGAGAAATAGAGACGCTGCGGCGGCAGCGGCCGATACGGCACGCCGGATTTGTCGGCCAGCGCCTGCGTGCGCGCTTCGAAATAGTCGGCGATCTGCGCGAAGCGTTCGCGGGCGGCATCCTCGGCGAGCGGTTCGAAGACCACTGGCGTATCCGGCAGATAATCGAAAATCGTATCGAGTTGGTCGTGGAACAGCGGCAGCCAGTGCTCCATGCCGGGATAACGTCGCCCCTCGCTCACCGCCTCGTAGAGCAGATCGTCGGGTGTCGCCGCGCCGAACTCCGACACATAGCCGGTGCGGAAGCGGCGGATCGTCTCCGTCGTCAGTTGAAACTCCGATACCGGCACGAGATCCAGCGTGCGGACGTCCATCTCGGTGCGTTGCGTCTGCGGATCGAAGGAACGGATCGTCTCCAGTGCATCGCCAAAGAAATCGAGCCGCACCGGCAGATCGAGCCCGGGCGGATAGAGATCGAGAATGCCGCCGCGCACCGCATAGTCGCCGGGCTCGCGCACCGTCGCGGCGCGGACATAGCCGTTGAGCTCCAGCCATTCGACGATCTTGCCCATGCCGATGACGTTGCCGGGCGCCGCCGACAAGGCCTGCCGTGCGATCAGCGCCTTCGCCGGGACGCGCTGCAAGGCGGCGTTCACCGTCGTCAGCAGCACCGAGGCACGGTCGCGGCCTTCGATCCGTGCCAATCGCGACAGGGTCAGCACGCGCTGCGCCATCACAGTGGCATTCGGCGACACGCGATCGTAAGGCAGGCAGTCCCAGGCCGGCAGTTCAAGCACCGCGATCTCGGGCGCGAAGAAGGAAAGCGCGCGCGCCAGCGCATTCATGCGCGGCCCGTCACGGCAGATGACCGCGAGGCTCGTGGCCGGCGCATGGGCACGTGCGGCAACGGCACGGGCAAGATCGCCGATGACCAGACCTTCGGCGCCGTCGCTCACTTGCGCGAGCGTCAGCGTCGTTCCCGGCGACAGCTTGGCGACGGGCGACGGTCCGGTCCGCTGCGGTGCGACGTTCACGGGTGTCTGTCGGTTCGGAAATGGAAGGCGCGCATGCGGCGGAACAGCGGCGTGTCGTATTCGAACGGTACCGGCTGCTCGCCGGTCACCCATGACAGCAGATCGGCGTCGGGCACTTCGATCAGCCCTTCGTAATCGTCGAGTTCGGCATCGGTGAGCGTCTCGATGTGCGCGTCAGCGAAGCCGCCCATGATCAGGTCGGTCTCCCGGATGCCGCGATGCCAGGAGCGGAACAACAGACGGCGCCGGCGATTGTCCAGCCCCTCGCTCGACCGTTTGGTTCCTGTCGTCATATCTGCAGCTTCCGATCCCGCCAACGCCAAAAACCCGGACACAGGGCCGGGCGCGATTTATATAAACGGCTGCACGGTATTTGCCAGCGGTCGGGCCGGTTTATTCCACCGCGATGCCTTTACCCGCGCCGCCGCCGACTGTGTTCGAACGCCAAAATCGGTTACCACGTCGTCCGGACCGTCTCACGCGCCGATGGAGCAGATGCGCCCGACCATCCTCAATCCCCTCTTCGCATCGCTCACCAGCCTGCCCGGCGTCGGCCCCAAGCTGGAGCGGCTTTACCGTCGGCTTCTGGGGCGCGAGGAGCCGCATGTCATCGACCTGTTGCTGCACCTTCCCTCCGGTGTCGTCGATCGCCGCGCACAACCGAAACTCGCCGAGGTGGTACCCGGCACCATGGTGACGGTCGCCGTGACCATCGAACAGCACCGTCCCTCGCCGCCGCATCGCTCCCGCGCGCCCTACCGCATCTTCACGAGCGACGAGACCGGCATGCTGACCCTGACCTTCTTCCATGCGCGCGCCGACCAGCTTCAAAAACAGATGCCGGAAGGCTCGCGCCGCTACGTCTCGGGCACCGCCGAATTCTACGATGGCGAATTGCAGATGGTGCACCCCGACCGTGTCGTCGATGAAGACGGTTTCGCGACGCTGCCGCTTGTTGAGCCGGTCTATCCGCTGACCGAGGGGCTGGCGGCGGGCAATGTCCGCCGCACCATGCAGGGCGCCATGCAGCGAATTCCGGCGCTGCCGGAATGGCAGGACGAAACGTGGCTGGTGCGCGAGCGGTTTCCGCCCTTCGCCGAGGCGCTGCGCGCGCTGCATCAGCCCGATGATCCCTCCGGCATCCTGCCCGACAGCATCGCGTGGAAACGCCTTGCCTACGACGAACTGCTCGCCGGCCAGCTCGCGCTCGCTCTGGTGCGCGCCCATATGCGCAAACAATCAGGTCGCGGCAGCGCCAGCGAAGGCGTGCTGCGGCAAAAAGTGATCGATGCGCTGCCTTACTCCCTGACGCCGTCACAGGCGCGCGCGGTGGACGACATCGTCAATGATCTTGCTCTGCCGCGCCGCATGCTGCGACTGCTGCAGGGCGATGTCGGCTCCGGCAAAACGGTCGTCGCGCTCGTCGCCGCTGCGACGGTGATCGAGGCCGGACGGCAGGCTGCGATCATGGCGCCGACGGAAATCCTGGCACGCCAGCATTACAACACGATTGCGCCGCTCGCCGCCGCCGCCGGCCTGCGCATCGCGATCCTTACCGGCCGCGATCGCGGCAAGGATCGGCGCGAGATGCTGGAGCGCCTGGCGATCGGCGATATCGACCTTGTCGTCGGCACCCATGCGCTGTTTCAGGACGATGTCACGTTCAAGGACCTGGCGCTCGCCATCGTCGACGAGCAGCACCGCTTCGGCGTGCATCAGCGGCTGGCGCTGACGCAGAAGGGCGAGGCCGTCGACGTGCTGGTGCTGACCGCAACGCCGATCCCGCGCACGCTGGTGCTGACCTTCTTCGGAGACATGGACGTGTCGGAACTGCGTGAGAAGCCGGCCGGCCGTCAGCCGGTCGATACGCGCACCATCGACCTCGAGCGGCTGGCGGAGGTCGAGGACGCAGTCGGCCGCGCGATCCGCGACGGCCGGCGCTGCTACTGGGTTTGCCCGCTGGTCGAGGAATCCGAGAACAGCGACCTCGCCGCAGCGCAGGCGCGCTACGAAACGCTCAAGGTCCGCTTCGGCGCCGCCGTCGATCTCGTCCACGGCAAGATGAAAGCCGCAGACAAGGATGCGGCGATGGCGCGCTTCGCCGCCGGACAGACGCAGGTGCTGGTCGCGACCACGGTGATCGAGGTCGGCGTCGACGTGCCGGAGGCGACCGTCATGGTGATCGAACACGCCGAACGGTTCGGCCTGTCGCAACTTCACCAGTTGCGCGGCCGCGTCGGGCGCGGCTCCGGGCGCTCGATCTGCCTGCTGCTCTATCGCGGACCGCTCGGCGAGACGGCGAAGGCGCGGCTGGCGATCCTGCGCGACAGCGAGGATGGTTTCCGCATCGCCGAGGAAGACCTGCGGCTGCGCGGCGAAGGCGATCTGCTCGGCACGCGGCAGAGCGGCGTCCCGGGTTTCCGCGTCGCGCAGCTACAAGTTCACGGATCGCTGCTTAGCGCCGCCCGCGACGACGCGGCGCTGATCATGGAGCGAGACCCGGCACTGGCGACGCCACGCGGACATGCGCTGCGTCACCTGCTCTATCTGTTCGAGAAGGACGAAGCGATCAAGCTGCTGCGCGCAGGATGACTTTCTGATCCTCGGCAACCGGAAAATGCTAAAGCACTACCGATCAGCTTGTCTGAGCCGTTTCTTTTCTGAATTCGATTCCGCATTTTTTCTGAATCGACATCCGCTCAACCGCTTCCAATTCACCCTTCAGTCGAGCCAGTTCTCCTGCTGTAGCCCCGTCGCCTTTCATCATCAGAAGCGCCGGCCAGAAAATTACAACACCGACAGTCGTCGCTACGGCATCATTGGTACGTTTACCGTCTTGTACCCCAGAGACCTGCGCGGCTCTCGACGAAACGGATCTCGCTTCTTCTGCCAACTGAACACATGAGTAATTCTGGTATTGTAGCGGCGATATGTATTGCGGTGTGATATCGGAAGAACTCGACGCGCAACTGCACAGAAGCAATCCTGCCAAAGGTAGCCCTCGAAGCCCAATCTGCATGTTTTCTCCCCCCCTTGCTGAAAAGCTCCTTCAACTTGGGCGAGAATGCAATAAGTCGTGCATCTGAGGGTTAAGGACGACCCTTATAGAGCTAGATCGGCCTTTTCAGCAGTAGCAGCAGCTTGCGCGGCACGAGCCTGTGCCGCCAGCGCGGCGAGTTTTGCCTGATCTCCTGCGGACGACCCGCCGGCCATGCCGGCCGACATCAGCAGCGTCATAGCGGTCTCCACCGGCAGATCGATCAGGATCAGCTTGGAGCGCGGAATGTAGAAATAGAAGCCGGTCGTCGGGTTGGGTGAGCAGGCGAGAAATGCCGAGACATGGTCGCCCTCCGGCAGCCCGGCGACAACATCCGCACTCGGTGGCTGCGACAGGAACACCAGCGACCACAGGCCAGGCGCCGGGAACTCCACCAGCGCCACCTGCCGGAAACTCGAACCGGATTTCGAGAACAACGTCTCGAAAATCTGTTTCATCGTCCGATAGACCGGCCGCACGATCGGCATGCGGGTGACGATCCCCTCGCCGAATTCCACCAGCTTGCGGCCGACCAGGTTGGCGGTGAGGAACCCGAGCAGCGTCAGCGCGATGACGGCGATGATCAGGCCGGTGCCGGGAATATGGACCGGTACGTAGGTTTCAAGTTGCAGCGCCGGCGGCATGAACGGCCGCACCAGCGCATCGACCCAGTTGATGAACCACCACGCCAGATAGGCGGTAACAAAGATCGGACCGGCGACGATCAGGCCGGTCAGGAAATAATTGCGCAGGCGGCCGGCGACGCCGGCATGCGGCACGGCCTTGCCGTCGTCGGGTTCGGGAGGGAGCATCTGATCCATGCCGGCAGCTTATTCCACCGTGACGGATTTCGCGAGGTTGCGCGGCTGATCGACGTCGGTGCCCATGACCGCAGCCGTATGATAGGCCATGAGCTGGATCGGGATGGCATAGACCAGCGGCGTTACCGACAGCGGCATTTCCGGCATGGTCAGCGTCACCAGCGACTCCGTCGCCGCCTCGGCGACGCCTTTGGGGTCGGAAATGAGGATGATCCGCCCGCCGCGCGCCGCGACCTCCTGCATGTTGGAGACGGTCTTTTCGAAGACCGCCGCCGGGCGATAGGCACGCCGCGACAGTTCCACCATGTCGTGCAGATTGGTCTTGGTCTTCTCGAACGCCTGATCGTAGGGCGCAATGACGACGACCGGAACGGTCTCGTCGATCAACGCGATCGGTCCATGCTTGAGTTCGCCCGCGGCATAGCCCTCAGCGTGGATGTAGGAGATTTCCTTCAGCTTCAGCGCGCCTTCCAGCGCAATCGGATAGCTGGTGCCGCGCCCGAGATAGAGCGCGTCCTTGCATTTCGACAGGCTCTGCGCCACCTGCTCGATCTGCGGTTCGAGCGACAACGCCGCCGAGATGTGACGCGGCGTCTCGATCAGCGCGCGCACCAGCGCCCGTTCGTCGTCGCGGGACAAGGTGCCGCGGGCGCGCCCGGCAGCGATCGCAAGACAGGCGAGCACCGCAAGCTGGCAGGTAAAGGCTTTCGTGGAGGCGACGCCGATCTCCGGTCCGGCGAGCGTCGGCATCACGACGTCGCTCTCGCGCGCGATGGTCGAGGTCGGCACATTGACCACCGAGAGAACGTGCTGCCTCTGCTCCTTCGCGTAACGCAGCGAGGCGAGCGTATCGGCGGTCTCGCCGGACTGCGAGACGACGATCGCCAGATTGCCGGGATCGAGCGGCACGTCGCGGTAGCGGAACTCCGACGCGACGTCGATCTCCACCGGGATACGCGCAAAGCGCTCGAACCAGTATTTGCCGACCAGCCCGGCATAATAGGCGGTGCCGCAGGCAGCGAGCGACACCCGCTTGAGGTCGCGGAAATCGAACGGCATCTCGCCCGGGAGGACGATCTCCTCGTTCGTCATGTCGATGTAATGGGCAAGCGTGTGGCCCACCACCTCCGGCTGCTCGTGGATCTCCTTCGCCATGAAGTGCTTGTGGTTGCCCTTGTCGATGAGTTGCGCCGAAGCCTGGGTCTTGATGACCGGCCGCTCGACGATGGCACCAGTGGCGTTGCGCACCGTCACGCCTTCATGTGTCAGTACCGCCCAGTCGCCATCGTCGAGATAGCTGATCCGGTCGGTGAACGGCGCCAGCGCGATAGCGTCGGAGCCGAGATACATCCGGCCTTCGCCATAGCCGATGGCCAGCGGCGAGCCGCGCCGGGCGCCGACCATCAGGTCGGTCTCGCCGGCGAACAGGAAGGCGAGCGCGAAGGCGCCGCGCAATTGCCCGAGCGTCGCCGCGACGGCTTCGACGGGCGACTTGCCGCGCTGCATCTCCTGCGTCACCAGATGCACGACGACCTCGGTGTCGGTGTCGCTGCCGAACACCGCGCCGGCTGCCGTCAGCGCCTCGCGCAGTTCGCGGAAATTCTCGATGATGCCGTTGTGAACGACGGCCACCTTGTCGGTCGCGTGCGGGTGGGCGTTGTTCTCGGTCGGCTTGCCGTGCGTGGCCCAGCGGGTGTGGCCGATGCCGACGCTGCCGACCAGCGGCTCGCGCTCCAGCCGTCCCTCCAGCGCCTTCAGTTTGCCTTCGGCGCGGCGGCGCGTCAGCGTGCCGCCGTTCTCCAGCGTGGCGATGCCGGCGGAATCGTAACCGCGATATTCAAGGCGTCTGAGCGCCTCGACAAGTTGCTCAGCCACCGGCTCGCGGCCGAGAATGCCGACAATCCCGCACATATTCGAGTCAACTCCTGACCGGACGCCGGCGACAGCGATGGTCTCTCTGGCGCCTGCCTGCTTCTGACAAAACTAGAAGAAATGATGTCAGGTTTCTGTTTTCACATATATTCTTCAGGAAGCGCGAGGCCGCATCGCGCCACCAGCCTATAGCCGATGCAGACGTCTGCATGGAAATCACAAGCCATTGCACCGTGTGACATGCGTCGCCAGCGCATCCTCGGCCGCTGCGGGCCGACCGAATCTAGGGCTTTTTCTTCAATTGGTGGAGATTGCGCAATCGCGCCGCACCGCCATCCTTAACCACCTGTTGCCCCCGGCCGATCGCCAGCGCGTCGGCGGGCACGTTTTTGGTGATCACCGAGCCGGAACCGACATAGGCACCCTCGCCGATCGACACCGGAGCGACCAGCGCCGAATTCGAGCCGATGAAGGCGCGGCTGCCGATCTCGGTGCGATGCTTGCCGACGCCATCGTAATTGCAGGTGATGGTGCCGGCGCCGACATTGGCGCCCTCGCCAACGCTGGCATCGCCGATATAGGCAAGATGATTGGCCTTGGCGCCGGCGCCGAAGCTGGCGGCTTTCACTTCGACGAAATTGCCGATCCGCGCGCCATCGCCCAAATCGGCACCGGGGCGCAGCCGGGCGAAGGGACCGACCGAAACGCTTTTGCCGATCCGCGCGCCGGCCAGATGCGAGAACGAATGGATCACCGCGCCGTCTTCGACGGTGACGCCCGGTCCGAACACGACATAGGGCTCGACGATGACGTCGGTGCCGAAACGCGTATCGGCCGACAGAAATACCGTCTCCGGCGCCACCAGCGTCACGCCGGCATCCATTGCCGCCTTGCGCAGCCGCTGCTGCAGCACCGCTTCGGCTTCCGCAAGCTGCGTCTTGGTATTGATGCCGCGCACGTCGTCCTCCTCGGCTTCGACGACCGCAGCGGAAAGCCCCATGTCGCGGGCGATGGCGACGGCGTCGGTGAGATAGAATTCCCTTTTGCGATTGGCGTCGGTGATGCGGTCGAGAATGGCCAGCGCGGTGCGCCCGGCGAAGGCCATCAGGCCGCCGTTGCACAGCGTAATCCTGCGCTCTTCGAGGCTGGCGTCCTGATCCTCGCGGATGGCGACCAGCGTGCTGTCCTCGACCACCAGCCGGCCATAACCGATCGGGTCTGCGGGGCGGAAGCCAAGCACCGAAATCGCGGCGCCGGCAGCCAACGGCTCGCGCATCGCCCGCAGCACCTGCGGCCGCAGCAGCGGCGTATCGCCGAAAACGACCAGGATATCGTCGGCGCCCTCTGCGATGGCCGCACGCGCCATCAGTACTGCATGGGCGGTGCCGCGCCGTTCGGCCTGTTCGAAAACCTGCACATCGGGAGCGATCCGCCGCGCTTCCGCTGCCACCGTCTCGCGCTCCGGCGCGATCACCACGGCGACTTTGCTGCCGCCGGCCGCGGCGACGGAGGCGAGCGCATGGGCGAGCAGCGAGCGTCCGCCTATCTGGTGCAGGACCTTCGGTGTCGCCGAGCGCATGCGCGTTCCCTCGCCGGCGGCGAGAACGATGGCGAGGCAGGAGCGTGAAGAAACAGATTCGGGATGCGATGAATTCATGCGACGCTCATAGCCGAGCCGGATCGCCGGCAAAAGCCCGGCCGGTCCCGTCGGCGCGAATCTGCTAGCTTTCCCGGGAACCCTGCCCGGCCACGCAACACGATCGAGCCGATATCCAAGACGATGGCCAGAACGCCCACCAAGACGCCGACGAAGACGCCCAATCTCCAGCAGTTGGACAAATCCCTGCGCGTTCCCTCGCTCGGCGTCGAGGGCCGAGACCGGGTCGCACCGCCGCCGATAACCGCCGCTACGCGGCCGAGCCTCGGGACGCTGTTCCGTCTGGGAGGCTGGGGCTTCAGCATGGCGCTGGCGCTCGGCATGGCGGTCACGGTCGCCCGCACCGACCGCGGCATGGAACGCATTCAGCAGGTTTTCGCCAGCCTCAACGGACCAGCGAAAGCGCCGGCCGCGGCGACGACGCAAGTTGCGCGGCAAGTCGGGCCAACTGCCGCCGATCCGATGGTGGAAATCGGCCGCCTCGCCGTACAGATCGAGGCGCTGAAAACCGACCGGGAAAAGCTCGTCACCCGCGTGGCGACGCTGGAAAACAATCTCGATGACGTCACCGGCTCGGTGCGACAGACCGCGCAGCGTATCGCCGCCGCGCGCGCCACCGATGGTGTCGACGACGATCCTGCCGCAGATGCTGCTGATCGGCGCGAGAGCGAACCGCTAAAGCTCGTCGAGCTCCCGGAAGCTGCGGCTCCCCCACGCAAGGCATTGCGCGAACTCACGCCGCTACCGCGTCCTGCACCAGCGTCCATGGTGCCAGTGGCGCCAGCGGCCGCCGATGGCGGCGGTGGGGCCTTGCCGGTGCCGCTGGTCATGCATCCGACGGTCATCGCCGCCACGTCGGTGGGTATTCCGCCACATTTGAATCCATCCGTGGTCCATGCGGTGCCGGACGAGACCGGCCGGACCCACGCCGCGAGGCCCTCTCAAGCCGCAAGCCTCGCGAGGCTGGAGCCAGCCGGCGCCCCGGCGCATGAGACACGCCCGCCGGCGCGGCTCGCCTATGGCATCGATCTCGGCGGCGCCGGCACCATCGACGCGCTGCGGGCCCTATGGGCGGCCACCAAGGCCGAACATGCGCCACAGCTCGACCACCTGCAGCCCGCCGTGGTGCTGCGGCCGACCGGCAAAGGCGGCGCGCCGCAACTGCGTCTGATGGCGGGCCCCTTCGCCGATGCCGGTGCCGCAGCGGCGCTCTGCAAGACCTTCGTGGCCGGGCGCGGCACCTGCCGTCCTTTCGCCTTCGACGGCCACAAGTTGCCGCTCAACTGATCGACTGAATGGCCGCATTGCCTGCGCTCGACCCTTCGGCACGCGTCACGCGAACCGATATCCACGTCGCCCGAAAACGCTATAATGTGGCAATGAAACTGTTCTGTCCCAGTGCCCGTGCGCTCAATGTCCTGCTGGTGATCGGGTTTTGCAGCGTCGGCTATGCGCTCTACCTGCGCTACCTGACGGTCGAGCAATCCTCGGTCGGCCTCGCCTGTCAGGCAGGCGCCGACACCTGGCTGTGCGTGACGCGGGCTTTCGTCATCATGCTGTTCGGGCACACCGTGTTCGGCTGGACGGCGCTCGCGGTGGCGCTGCTCAATCTGCTGCGGCCGTCGAACGTGCTGCTGGCCGTCGGTATCGCCGCCGCCGGCTTCGGCATCGTGCTCTACAATGCCGAACTGTCGGCGCTTGCCGCGGCGCTGCTGATCCTCAGTCTGGCGCGCCGCGAACCCGAACCAGCGTGAACGCAAGCGCCACCAGCGCCCCGCACAGCCACAGCGACTGCCAGTTGGCGAGACCTTCATTCGGCACGATGTAGACGACCGACAGCGCCAGCGCCGCAGCAACGACGCATTCGGCCAGACCACGCCCGCCGGGACCCCGGCTATGGCCGAACAAGCCATGGATAAAGAACGGCACCGCGCCCGCGGTCAGCGCTGCGAAGGGAAAGTCCTTGTAGCGCGGATCGAAAACCAGCCCGAGCGCCACCTGAACGGCAAGTACCGCCAGCGCAATGAGCGTGATGCCGTAGGTCAACCGGACGACCGGCTGCATCCGGCCGGTATCGGCGAGGATCGAGGCGAAAGTCGGGATCGGTCGCCGCGAGACGAGACCGGCGGCGGCAAGCAGCGGTGACGCGACGGCGACGATGCATAATGCCACCGAGCGCAGCCAGCCGCCGACGCCGAGGCTTTCATAGGTAGCGTCCGCCATCGCCCACCCGGACAGCACGCCCCCGACGATCGCGATGACCGTCACCGCCAGCCAGTCGATGCCGCGCGGCGCGGCGTCCGGCAAGCGTGCCCGCAGCGCCGCGGCGAACACCGCCGCTGCCAGGATGACGCCGACGATCGCCTGCAACGGCCAGTGCGGATGATTCGAGACCGGCTTCCCCCAGGCGAATTTGGGCGTGCGACTGTCGTTGTCGAGCAGTCCCCAGAAGCCGCCTACGGTGCCTTCGAGGCGACGCTTCCACGGTTGATCGAAGGCCTCGATGATATTGACGCGGTAGTTTTCCCGTTTGGCGAGCGCCAGCACCTCCTGGACGACCAGCGCCTGACTGGACGGCGACGGTTCGGCGCCCGCCCGCATCCGTCCGGCGCTCGGCCAGCCGACCTCGCCGATCAGGATATCCTTGCCGGGGTAGGCGGTCGCCACCTTGCGGTGGATGGCATCGACATGGGCCGCCGCCTGCGCGGCCGGGATCGGAATGTCCTCCCAGTAGGGCAACACATGGATGGTGACGAAGTCGACGGCGTCGTAGAGCTTCGGAAAGCGCAGCCAGAATTCCCAGACGTCGGCATAGGTCACCGGCATCGGCACCCGCGCCTTCACGGCGCGGATCGTCGTGGCGACATCGTCGCCCGACATCTCGCCACGCAGCAGCACCTCGTTGCCGACCACCACCGCCTCGATGACGCCGGGGAATCGGTTGGCCAGCGCCACCGTCGTCTCGATCTGGTAGCGGTTGCGGTCGGCATGGCTCGAGAGCCACAGTCCCTGGATGACCTTCAGGCCGTGCCGCTGGGCAACCTCCGGCACCTGGTCGAGGCCGAAATCGACCGAATAGGTACGCACGCAATTGGTGATTTTGGCGAGCCGCGTCAGATCGTCCTCGATCTGCGAGCGTTCGATGACGATCGGCCCTTCGAGCGGGCTCTGCGCGTTGCGGAATGGCGCGTAGGATACGCAGGCAAGCTTGTCGCCGGCCGCAAGCGGTGCCACCGGCATGGAGACCGGAGCGCCGAGCATCGCCCAGAACGCGACGACCACCGCAGCCGCGACGGCGAAACAACCAGTGGCGAGAATGCCGGGAGACAGACGCATGCGGTCCGCGAGGGCCTCGGAAATGTGCGTCCCGACTTATCGTCTCGCGTCGCGACTGCCAAGAGCCCCCCGGAAAAGGCCGTGGGAGAGCCGGACAAGAACCGACGCAAGACGGGCAAAACCGGATAAAGACTCGACGCAAGATTCGGACACGGACTCGCCACACACCGGGGCTCCTGCCCCTGCGTTGCCGCAATGCCGTTGTCTTAATCACGCCGTGTTGTCACGCTGGACAAATCACCGGCGTTTCGACGTAATGCCGACATCATCCGGCGGCAGTGGCAGACGCAGGGGAAAGCCATGCCGACCAACAATCCAGCCAGAACAAAAATGTCGAACATCCAGACCACTCTTCGATCTGTTTTGCGTGTGATCCTGACTGCGGCGCTGCTGGCGGCGATGCCGGTTTCGGCAGCGCTGGCGCAATCCGCCGACAAGCCCGCCGACCAGAAAGCCACCGACGCGGCCAAGGAGGCCGCCGCCAAGGACCAGCAGAAACGGATCGACGAGATTGCAGAGGCCGGCCGGCTGCTCAAGGGCCCGGCCGCCAATGCCGAATGCGTCTGGCTCGGCCGGCGTGTGGTCAGCCTGCTCTGGCGTGACGATCTCGATACGGCATTCCGGCATTTCGATCTTTACGACCGCTTCGGCTGCCCCGGCGAGCATGTCCAGATGGCCTTCCGCTGCGTCGTCAAGCAGGGCCCGATCGACCCCAAGGCTCCCGATACGCTCAACAGCCGGGTGCATGGCTGCTGGTTGAATCCGGAATTGCCCAACCCGCCGGCCGCCGCCGCGCAGGTCCCGGCCCAACCGGGCGAGGGAACGACAACCCGCTAGCAACGTTACCTGTCAGGACTGTCGTTACCGTTTGGAATTTTGCATGCCGTCGCCGGCTGCGCCCTGAATTCGCCACGAGTGGTTCCTACTTGAACATTTGCCGAATAGCGGAATATGCTGCGTTGCCGCAAAAAGCCTCGCACGAACCGAGGGGACGGGTTCGAAGCCGTGGTTGCTCCTGCCCCACCGAGTAGAAGCATGCGCTCCGTCGCTGCCGTGGTCGCGTTTGTTGCGTGCGTTCACGCCGGATACTGGTTTCTCACGCAGACCGTCATCCCCGCTCCTAATGTCACCGGTCAGCTCGCGAGCGTGTCCTATGCGCCGTTCGCTGGCGATCATCATCCCGACACGACACGCGCGGCGGCGGGACAAATCCGCGCCGACCTGAAGGTGCTCGCGCCGATGACGCGCGCGATCCGCACCTATTCGGCGACCGGCGGCGTCGAACTGGTGCCGCCGATCGCCAATGAATTCGGGCTGCGCGTCACGGCCGGCGCCTGGCTCGACAAGGACAAGGCGCGCAACGAGCGCGAGATCAAATCGGTCATCGAACTGGCGCGCCGCAACAGCAACATTTCCAGCGTCGTCGTCGGCAACGAAACGATCTACCGCGACGACCTCAAGGTCGACGAGCTCATCCAGACGATCCAGCGCGTCAAGCGCGCCGTGTCGGTGCCGGTGACGACCGGCGAAATCTGGAGCGTCTGGCGCGATCACCCGGAACTGGTGTCCGCGGTCGACTATATCGCCGTTCACATCCTTCCCTACTGGGAAGGCGTCTCCGAGCGCGCCGCCGTCGACGCCGCCATCGGCGGGTACGACACGCTGCGCCGGCTCTATCCCGGCAAGCGGATCGTCATCGCCGAGTTCGGCTGGCCGAGCGCCGGCTACAACTTCAAGAATGCCAATCCGGGTCGCCTCGAACAGGCCGAGGTGCTGCGCACCTTCGCGTCGAAGGCGGATGCCTATGGCATCGACTACAATATCGTCGAAGCCATCGACCAGCCCTGGAAGACCAACGAAGGCAGCGTCGGCCCGTATTGGGGCATGTACGACGCCTCGCGCCATGCGAAATTCGCCTGGGCCGGTCCGCTCTCCGATACCGATCACTGGAAGATCGCCGGCATCGCGCTGCTGCTCGGTTTCCTGCTGTCGATCCCGGTGCTGGCGATGAGCGGCGTGACTGCGGCACAGGCGACGCTGATGGTCGGTGCGGCCAATGTTGCCGGCTACTGGTTCGCCACGGTGTTCGCCTTCTGGACACAGCATTATCTCGTCCCTGGCGCGGTCTTCGCTCTCGGCCTCGGTGTCGTACTGTTGATCCCCCTGGTGGCGATCATGCTCACCCGGATCGAGGAGATTTCCGCCGTCGCCTTCGGTCGCAAGCCGCTGCGGCTGATCGCCGGCGCGCCGCCGCTAGTGCCGGAGATCCAGGCGCCGAAAGTGTCGATCCAGATTCCGGCTCACAACGAACCGCCGGAGATGCTGCGGCAGACGCTCGATTCCGTCGCCCGGCTGGATTATCCGAATTTCGAGTGCCTGGTGGTGTGCAACAACACCACCGACCCGGCGCTGACGCAGCCGATCGAGGAGCATTGCAAACTACTCGGCGAGCGCTTCAAGTTCCTCAATCTGCAGAACGTCAAGGGCTTCAAGGCCGGCGCGTTGCGCATCGCGCTCGATGAGCACACGGCGCCGGATGCCGAAATCATTGGCGTCATCGATGCCGACTATGTGGTGCAGCCCGACTGGCTGAAGGACCTGGTGCCCGCCTTTGCCGATCCGAAGGTCGGCCTCGTGCAGGCGCCGCAGGATCACCGCGACGCCAATCGCAGCCTCATGCATCATGCGATGAACGGCGAATATGCCGGCTTCTTCGATATCGGCATGGTGCAGCGGAATGAGGTCAACGCCATCGTCGTGCACGGCACGATGTGCCTGGTGCGCCGCGCCGCGCTGGTCGCTGCCGGCGGCTGGCCGACCGACACGATTTGCGAGGACACCGATCTCGGCCTGACGCTGTTCGCGCTCGGCTGGCAGGCGCATTACACCAACAAGCGCTATGGCCATGGCCTGCTGCCGGAGAACTTCGACCAGTTCAAGAAGCAACGGCATCGCTGGGCTTATGGCGGCTTCCAGATCATCAAGAAGCACTGGCGTCATTTTCTGCCGGGCAAGAGCGGCCTGACCCGCGACCAGAAGCGCGAATTTGCCGTGGGCTGGCTCAACTGGCTGGGCGCCGAGAGCCTCGGTGTCGTCGTTGCTCTGCTCAACCTGATCTGGGTGCCGTTCGTCGCCTTCCTCGACATCGCGGTGCCGGACAAGATCCTGACGATCCCGATCATCGCCAGCTTCGTCGTCTCGGTGCTGCATTTCGCTTCGCTCTATCGGCTGCGCGTGCCGCTGTCGCTCGGTAACATGTTGACCTCGGTGTTCGCGGCGATGTCGGTGCAGTGGACAGTGGCGCGTGCCGTCGGCTTTGCGCTGGTGAAGGACCATCTGCCCTTCGTGCGTACCGCCAAGGGCAGCGGCCAGCAGCAGCGCGGCGGCGATTTTAAGGCGTTCTGGGAAGCGGTGATCGCCGCGCTGCTGCTCGCCGGCGCAGCGGTGCTGGTCATCATGAACGTCAAGGAGATCCGCGAGATCAATCTGTTCGCCGCGGTGCTGGTGGTGCAGAGCCTGCCGTTCATTTCGGCGGTGCTGATCGCGCTGATCGAGCGCAGCCGCTTCAACGACTTCGCATACTGGCGCAGCCTCGAAGCACAGGTTCTCGATTTGCTGCCCAAGCGTCCGGCGATCGCCAAGGTGCCGGCATCGACCGATCAGCAGAAGGATATGGTTCCGTAACGCGACGGGACGCGTTTTCGCCTAACGCAACAGCCTGTTAAAATGGCCGGCATACCGGCCATTTTTCATGTCGGCTGTCGACGTCGCCACGGGATCATGCCGGCAACGCGGTTTCCACCAGTCGCACCCAGTATGACGTGCCGAACGGGATCGTCTCGTCATTGAAATTGTAGGCCGGGTGATGCAGGCCGGCGCTGTCACCGTTGCCAACCCAGATAAAGGCGCCGGGCCGCTCCTGCAGCATGAAGGAGAAATCCTCCGCTCCCATCATCGGCGAGAGATTGGTATCGACGCGCTCGTCGCCGGCGACCTGCTGCGCCACGCTTGCGGCAAAGTCGGTCTGGCGCGGATGGTTGGACAGCACTGGATAGCTGCGTCGATAGGTCAGCTTCGCGCTCGCGCCATAAGCACGCGCAGTCCCCTCGACGATATCGTGAAGCCGCCGTTCGACCAGCTCGCGCACCTCCTCGGTCAGCGTCCGCACCGTGCCGCGTAGCTGCACCGTCTGCGGAATAACGTTGTCGGTGGCGCCGGCGCGGAACATGGGGATCGTCACCACCGCGGATTTCAGCGGATCGACGTTGCGCGCCACCACCGATTGCATGGCATTGATGATCTGCGCACCGACCAGCACCGTATCGACGCCGAGATGCGGCCGCGCCGCGTGGGCGCCGACGCCTTCGATATCGACGGTGACATAGTCGGCCGCCGCCATGATCGGCCCGGCGCGGATGCCGAAGGCACCGACCGGCATGCCGGGAGAGTTGTGCATGCCGTAGACCTCGTCGATGCCGAAGCGCGCCATCATCCCGTCGTCGCACATCGCCTTGCCGCCGGCGCCGCCCTCCTCGGCCGGCTGGAAGATCACCACCGCCGTGCCGGCGAAGTTGCGCGTCTCGGCAAGATAGCGCGCCGCGCCCAGCAGCATCGCGGTGTGGCCGTCATGACCGCAAGCATGCATCTTGCCCGACACGGTGGATCGATACGGCAGGCCGGTCGCCTCCTCGATCGGCAGCGCGTCCATATCGGCGCGCAGCCCGATCACCTTGACCTCGCCGGCAGCCGGTTTGCTTCCCCTGATGACGCCGACCACGCCAGTGCGGCCGATGCCGGTGACCACCTCGTCGCAGCCGAACGCCGCCAGCTTCTCGGCGACCGTCGCGGCGGTACGGTGAACCTCGTAAAGCAGTTCCGGGTGGCGATGCAGGTCGTGCCGCCACGCTGTGATATCGGGGTGAAAATCAGCGATCCGGTTGATGATCGGCATCTGGCTCCTCGCTTTGCCGCCATTTTAGACCAAAATCGTCGGACGGCACGCGCTTATCCCACGGTTGGCGCATGATAGAGCCATTATCGGCCACGGCTATTGACCGGACAAAACGACACCCCTACACAGCGCGGCAGGTGGAGCCCGTAGCTCAGTCGGTAGAGCACGTGACTTTTAATCATGGGGTCGCGGGTTCGAATCCCGCCGGGCTCACCACCTAAACCTTGTGATCGCTTCGCGATTTTTGCCTTGCGCCGCGAAACTGCCAGCCAGCGGTTTCCAATTCCGGTGTCAGGGTTTCCAATCCCGCCGCCGCTCACCACAGGACGCGCAGGCCGCCCTTGCCGGCGAACGAGGTAGTAGAATCGTCGAGCGCGATGGCTTCGCCGGAGGCGAACAGAATCGTGCGGCCCGCCTGCCAGTCGAGGCCGATACCGGCATAGCCGCCAACCACGCTGCTGCGCTCCGGCGTCGCGGCGATGAAATTCTGTCCGGCCAGCGCGACATTGACACTGCTGTCGCCGACACGCTGCTGCGCCAGCACGCCGCCGCTCAGGCGCGTCACCAGCCGCTGCTCGGATCCGAGCCGATACACCTTGGCGAGCGTCAGCTCGGCGCGCTCCTCCAGCGTCTGCACGTCGCGGCCCGCCACGGCGAGGTTCGCCGACGAGCCGGTCTCCGTGTAGCCGTTGAAGTGCGCCGCCACGTAGCGCAGCTTCAGCGCCGGCGTCAGCGTGGTAATCTCGTCCAGCGTATAGCGGTGGCCTAACGCCAGCGACGGATTGACGAACCAGCCACGATACGAGGCTTCGGCCGTCTCCGGCGCCAGACCGCCGCCGATATTGCGGCGCGACTTGTTGTCGAGCGCGCCGCCGATCAATGCGAGATCGAGGAAGCTCGCGCCATACGACGCCCGCGCATAGAGCCCGGCGAAAGCAGCATCGGTATCGATCCGGCCAGCATTGAGTTGCTGGTCGGTCCGATTGCTGCTGGCGCCGACGAAACCGCCGATGGCGAGGCCCGCGCCAAGAAGACGCTCATAGCCGAAGGCACCGCCGAAGCCGCTGGTGACGCTGCCGATGATATTGCCGTCGGTCGGCTGGGCGCGGCGGCCGCCAAAGCTCTTGGCCCAGACATTGTTGCCGTAAGCGTCGCTCACTGCCCCTGCCTTGAACACGGGTGCATAGGCGTTGGCGGTCGCCGGGAGATCCGCGCTGCCGATCTGCGAGCCGCCAAAGCCCCCTGTCTGATCGAGGGCCGAGAAGGCGTCGGCGACGCGGTTCGGCGTCCGTTCCGGTCCAACCACCGGCACGTCGGGCAGCACCGAGGCGATCCAGCCGGTGATGTCCATGAGCGCGCGGTTCATCGCGGCGAAGCCGGAGACATCGGCAACGACGATGCGGTTCGGCTCGACGACATAGGGCTGGCCGGCCGTCACCACGGTGGACTGTGCCGAATCGAAATTCGCCGTGTGGAGAACCCAACTTCCCGGCCCGAAGGTTACACGGTCGGCGCCGCCGCCGAAATCGACCAGCCCGCCGAAGCGCGCGCCGGGCAGGATGGTGAGATTGTCGGAGGCGGCCGTTCCGTTGGCGTTGAACACCATCGCGGTGCCGCTGCCGCCGCTGATCGTGCCGGAATTGGTGACATTGACGGTCCTATCGGCAGAGATGCCGATGTCGCCGGTAATCGTGCCGGAATTCGTCACATTGGCGGTGACGGTATAGATGCCGATATTGCCGGAGATTGTGCCGGAATTGGTGACATTGGCGGTGACGCCAAAGACGCCGGCGACGGTCGTTCCGGTAATCGTGCCGGAATTGGTCACATAGGCGGCGACGGAGCCAGAGACGCCGCGCTCCCCTCCGCTGATCTCGCCCGAGTTGGTCACATAGACCGCGTCGACGGAGCGAATGCCGTGAAGGGCTCCAGCGACCGTGCCGGAATTGGTCACATAGGCCGTGGTGGTGCCCCAGATGCCGGTGTTGATCGTTCCGGTAACGGTGCCGGAATTGGTCACATAGGCGATGGCGTTTGCATAAATGCCGTGGCTCCCGGTGATGGTTCCGCCATCCAAATTGACCACATTGGCAGTGTTGTTGGCGCGAATGCCGGATTGGCTTGTCCCAGTGATACGGCCGGAATTGGTCACATGGCCCGCGTCGAAATGTATACCTCCATCTGTCCCGGTGACACTCGCGCCCGAAACGACCGTAACGTCGATGTTGGTCAGGCCCGGATCACCATATCCGATATTACCACCGCTGCTGCCGGGCGCCCCCGTACCCTGATTCACGGTCGTGCCAGTACAGGTGGCAGTGACACCACTGTCTGCTTTGGGATCGCAAGCCGCCTGCGCCGCCTCGCCCGCCAGCAGCATGCTCGCGAACGCCGTCGAGGCCATGAGGCTCATCCGCAACACTGGTGACGGTTTGCCTGTGGCGCCGTTGGTAGGAAGCATTCCCGGTGCCTTTCAAAAATTGGCAGGTGAAAAAAATCGGCAATTAAAAACCTCCCATACGCTTGCCGGCGTGTGGGAGATCGTTGAATCGGGGTAAAGGCTACCGAAGTTCGTCTGCGCCGAAAAGCGCGGATGGCGCCGAAAAGTAGCTGCATACGCGACTATTTATCGCTCGGTCGCCACGAACGCCGCTGCTCAGGCGGTGCCTTGTGCTTTCGCCGGCACGCCGAGGGTCACGACCGGCCGGTCGACAGCCAGTTCAGCACGCCCTGCCCCGCGACGGCACCTGTCGCCATGCTTGCCTGCAGCAGATAACCGCCGGTCGGCGCTTCCCAGTCGAGCATCTCGCCGGCGACGAAGGTGCCGGGCCGCCCCCGCAGCATCAGCGTTTCGTCGAGCCCTTCGAACGCGACGCCACCCGCCGTCGAGATGGCGCGGGCGAGAGGCGCGGTGCCGGTCAGCCGCAGCGGCAAATCGTTGAGGAGCGCGGCAAGTGCGGCGGGCGGAAGATCCGCGAGACGGCGTCCCCCGGCGATCGCCGCCTCATGCAGCAGTGCGATCTCGAGCGCCGACAGATTGAGCGCCTTGCGCAGAAAGGTGGAAAGCGACTGCTTCCCGCGCGGCCGCGTCAGCCGGCCTGCGATTCCTTCGCTGTTGAGGTCCGGCCGCAATGACAGCCGCAACTCCGCGACGCCCTGCGTGGCGATTGCCTCGCGCAGCGACGCCGAGAGCGCATAGACGGCGCCGCCTTCAATGCCGTCTTCGGTCACCAGCGCCTCGCCGCGCGCGGTATGCCCGTCGAACGACAATCCGATGTGCTTGAGCGGCTGACCGGCGAAGCGTTCGCGTAGCGGCTGCGACCAGGCGATCCGGAATCCGCAATTGGCCGGCTTGAGGGGCGCAACGGGAATACCCGCAGCCGTCAGAACCTCGACCCATGCGCCGTCGGCACCGAGTTTCGGCCAGCTCGCACCGCCGAGTGCCAGCACGGCCGCATCCGGCTTAACGCTGATCGGGCCGTCGGGCGCGGCGAATGTCAGCGCTCCTTCTACATCCCATCCCGTCCAGCGGTGCCGCGTCCGGAAGACGACGCCCCGCGCCGCCAGCGCTCGCAGCCAGGCCCGCAGCAGCGGCGACGCCTTGAACGCACGCGGGAAGACCCGGCCGCTCGACCCGACGAAGGTCGGCTCGCCTAGCCCGTCGCTCCAGGCTCGCAGGTCAGACGGCGAAAACGACTGGATCGCTTCACGCAACTGTGCCGCGCGCGCCCCGTAGCGCGCCAGGAACACCGGCAGAGGCTCGCTATGCGTGAGATTGAGGCCGCCACGACCGGCCATCAGAAATTTCCGCGCCAGCGACGGCATGCGCTCGTAGACGGTGACATTGACCGGCGATGCTGCATCGCGTGTCAGCCTATCGGCCGCCATCAGTCCGGCAGGGCCGCCGCCGACGATGGCGACATTCGACTTCATTTGATTTGGCAATGACATCGACAGCAGACCGACGGCGCTGCCGATCACCGGCATCGCCGCATTGCATCGCACAATCGGCGGCGAAAGCAAATCCGCGACGCCGCCGCGACCGCGTGCCAGATCAGGTTCGTGTCAGCAATTGTCATTCAAGGATCATGAAACTGTCCTGAGCCTGCCACATCGCCGCGCTACACGGGTCGGCAGACAGGCACAGCAGAGAGAGCGCGAAGACAGGAGGGACCCATGCCGCACGATCTTGATACCACCTATGCGGCCCCCGACCGTCGCGCTGCCATGCGGCGCATGCCAATCTGTCCGCAATGCGGCGACATGTTGCTGGCGCCCGAACATTCGGAATTCCTGGGCGCCGGGCGCATCCAGCACTTCTGGTCGTGCGACAGTTGCGGTGCGGCGAGCGAGACGATGGTCGCCATTTCCATCACCACCCACTAGGTCCGCCTCGACGGTAGCTTTGCGAGGATCGCGTCGGGAATAGCCGGACCGTCGGCGGGGTTTTTCCGAGCGAGCCCATCGGGACGCAGGCCGTGCGCCCCGCCAACCGCAAGGAGCCTGCCGATGATCCATCCATACCGCCGCATCAGCCCGGCTGTTTTCGTCCTCTCCGCATCGATGACGCTGGCGACCGTGCTGGCCCTGCCCGCCTCGGCCGAGGTCGTCAACCTCAAGGCAAATCTCGCCTCGACAAGCGAGGTGCCGCCGACCGACAGCAAGGGCAGCGGCGCAGTCGCTGCGACCTTCGACACGACGAGCAAGAAACTCACATGGAAGGGCAGCTACAAGGACCTGACCGGCCCGGCTACCGCCGCCCACTTCCATATCGGCGATGTCGGCAAGAACGGTGCGGTGGCGATCCCGATCTCGCCCAATGCCAGCCCGTTCGAAGGCTCCGCTACATTGACAGACACGCAGGCCGCCGACCTCCTCGCCGGCCGGATGTATGTCAACGTCCATACCGCGGCCAACAAGGCCGGCGAAATCCGTGGTCAGGTGACGCGGTAAAAGCCACACGTCAGGAGCAACACGACGGACAGAACCGACGCGATGAGGCGCCTCGTCAGGCCGCCCGACAGTCGCTGCGCCGTGGTCCGTCGCCGCAATCCCATGAAAGCCTGCTGCCGTCAGCGGGCTTTTTTGCGTGAACGCATTTTGCTTGCGCCACTGGCGACGCAGGATCATGGTGACTGACGGTTCGCAGCGGCGGATTTGATGGCCCGCGATGCGGATACATCTCGCACGAGACGGATCCGGCGCAGCCTTCACGAACCGGGATGAAGGAGGATGACGACGTGGCGCGCGGCAATGGAGGACAGGAACCGATCATCATCTCGGGCGGCGGCATCGGCGGGCTCGCCGCAGCCTATGCGCTGGCGCTCAAGGGCCTCCCGGTGCGGGTGCTGGAGCAATCGCATGAATTCAAGGAGGTCGGCGCCGGGATCCAGCTCGGTCCCAATATTTTCCGCGTGCTCGACCGGATCGGCCTGAAAGACGCGGTGCTCGCCGATGCGCATGTGCCGGGCAGCCTGCAGATGCGCGACGGCGTCACGGGCAAGCTGATCACCACCATCCAGCTCGGCGGCAAGATCGTCGATGCGTTCCAATATCCCTACGCAGTAACTCACCGCACCGACATCCACGGTGTCTTCCTCGATGCCTGCCGCAACAACAATCTGGTGACGCTGGAGACCAATCGTCACGTCGACGATTACGAAGACAATGGCGACGGCGTCACCGTTACGCTTGCCGACGGCGAGCGCGTGTCCGGCCGCGCGCTGATCGGCTGCGACGGCATGTGGTCGCGTATCCGCGAGCGCATCGTCGGCGACGGCAAGCCGCGTGTCTCCGGCCATATCGCCTATCGCGGCGTGCTGCGCCGCGACGAGGTACCGGACGATCTGTGGAATCCCGATGTCGTTCTGTGGGCCGGCCCGCGCACGCATTTCGTTCATTATCCGCTACGCCGCGGCGAGCTCTACAATCTCGTCGCCGTATTCCACTCCGACCACTACCAGGAAGGCTGGGACGCGGAAGGCAGCAAGGATCTGCTATGGAAGCACTTCGCCGGCCAGAGACCGGAGGTGCTGCGCATGCTGGAGCGCATCAATACCTGGAAGATGTGGGTGCTGTGCGACCGTGAACCGGTGAAGAACTGGACCAAGGGCAATACCGTGCTGCTCGGCGATGCCGCACATCCGATGCTGCAGTATCTGGCGCAGGGCGCCTGCATGGCCACCGAAGACGCGGTGATCCTCGCCGACAAGGTCGCCGCCAAGCCTGACGACCTGTCGGCAGCATTTCAGGAATACAACGACGAGCGCTATCTGCGCACCGCGCGGGTGCAGATCAGCGCGCGCGTCTACGGCGAGTTCTACCATGCGCGCGGCCCGACGGCGGAATTGCGCGACCAGATGCTCGCCACGCGCACACCGCAGCAGGCGCACGACAGCGTCGCCTGGCTCTACGGCGGCCCGTGACCGACGGGTTACGGACTCGCAATCACCAGGTCGGACCGGCACGACTTTTCATGGTTGAGCCGCAAGCAAGGCGGCACGACTTCCGTGATCCAACCAGTCCTGCAACCAATCTTGAAAAGACGGATGCCCGGATCGGGTCCGGGCATCACCTAGCGGCGTTTCAATTCGATACGGAAAGAACCTAGATAAATCCGTAGAGTTTCGCCGGATTGTCGACCAGCAGCATTTTCTGCATCGCCGGATCGGGTGCGAATTTCTGCACCAGATCGACGAGGTCGGCCTCGTCGGCTTCGTGCGTCGAATTCGGATGCGGAAAATCCGTGCCCCACAAAGTGCGGTCGCCGGCAACCTCGAGCAATTTTCTGGCGAAAGGGATCGCCTCGTCATAAGGCGGCATCGAGATACGTTCGGCGCCGCACACTTTGACCCAGACATGCTTGTGCTCGGCAAGTTTCAGCAACGCCTTGAACGGCGGCTGATCGACGCCGTCCTTTGCCGGCACGCGGCCCATATGATCGATAACGACCGGAACGGTCTGCTTGAGGATGAGATCGGACAGATCCTCGATGTCCGGCGCATCAACGTGGAACACGACATGCCAGCCAAGCGGCTTGATCCGCCGCACCGCCGTTTCCAGCAAATCGAGATCGGGCTTGCCGCCGAGGTGCCTCACGAAGTTGAAGCGGATGCCGCGTACGCCGCCCTGCGCCAGCTTCGGATAGTCGGTCGGCGGCGTCGTGGCGCCGACGATGCCGACGCCACGATAGATTTTCGGATTCGAGGCGATGGCATCGAGCATCGCCCGGTTGTCGCTGCCGTGGCAGCTTGCCTGCACGATCACCGCGCGGCTGACGCCGAGGTGCTTGTGCAGCGCCGCGAGGTCTTCCTTCGGCGCGTCTTCCGGCGTGTAGCGCCGGTTCGGTGCATAGGGAAACACCGAACCGGGACCAAACACATGGCAATGCGCGTCGGTTGCGCCCGGCGGCAGTTGGAACTGCGGCTTGCGCCGCTGGGAGAAGTCTCGTGCCATCGGGCGCTCGCTCCTGTTTGCTCGTTCAGCGCTTTTCGATGCCGGCCTTCTCGATCACCGCCGACCACTTGGCGATGTCCGAGGTGAGCTGCTTGTCGAGCGCTTCCGGCGTGCTGCCCTTGGCCACGATGCCGACGTCGATCGCCTTCTGCTTGATCGTCGCGTCGTTGAGCACTTCGTTCAGCGCCGCGTTGAGCGTCTTGACCACCTCGTCCGGAACGTCCTTGCGCACATAGATCGCGTTCCACGAGGTTGCCTCGAAGTCGCCGGCTCCGGCTTCCTTGGCGGTCGGCACATCCTTGAGGTAGGTGACGCGCGTCAGGCCGGAGGTCGCCAGCGGCCGGAACTTGTCGGATTCCAGGCTCGGACGCAGCGCCGCGTAGAAGTCGACCGCCAGTTGGACGTCGTTGCGCTCGAGCGCGATCGCGACGTCGCCGCTGTTCTTGAACGGCACGGTGACGACATCAATACCGGCAGTGCTCTTGAACAATTCGGCGCCAAGGTTCTGGGTCGAGCCCGCGGCGATCGTGCCGATGTTCAGCTTGCCCGGGCTGGCCTTTGCCGCGTCGATGAAATCCTTCAAGGTCTTGTAGGGCGAGTTCACGCTGCTCGCCAGGATCAGATCGAAATAGCCCATATTCGATACCGGCTTGAAATCTTTCACCGGGTCGAACGGCAGACTCTTGAACAGGCCGACGCTGACTGCCGTGCCGTTGGAGAACAGGGCAAGCGTGTAGCCGTCAGCCGGCGCCTGCAGCACCGCGCGAGCCGCCGTGATGCCGCCGGCGCCCGGCATGTTCTCGACGATGAAGCGCTGGCCGAGTTTGTCGCCGAGCTTTTCAGCAACAAGACGGGTGGTGACGTCGGCGACGCCGCCGGCGCCGAACGGCAAAACAATCCGCACCGGACGCTCCGGATATTTCTGCGCCAGCGCCGGGGTCGCCGGCAGCAACATCGCTGCGCCAACGGATGTCGCGATGGCGAGCGCGGCCATGCGACGGGTGACCGGATACCCGCGGCCCGCTGCCACGCGATCCATTCGTGAGTTGAAATGGCCCATCAAAACCCTCCTGAAGACATGATCCATGCCCCCTTCTGTCCGCAAATGCCGCCGCATGCAAGAGGCGGCGGACAGAAGCAACAGCAGCAAACCGGGACAGCAAAAATCGAAGAAATCCGCGGTTCCAGGCGTTGGTGGGCGAATGTGGGCCGCGTCGTCATCCGAAAGGAGCAAGGTCGCCGCGCCGCCATCCCTCCTGTACCGCATGGCGGAATTCGGCAAAGCGTCCGGCGACGATCGCCTCGCGCATGCCGGCCATCAGTGTCTGGTAATAGGCAATGTTGATTTCCGACAGCAGCGTTCCCGCCAGCAATTCGTTCGCCTTGCACAGATGATGCAGATAGGCGCGCGAATAGGTGCGCGCGACCGGATGCGGACACTCCGGATCGAGCGGACGCGGATCGGCGGCGTGGCGGGCATTGGTCAGATTGATCTGGCCGAAGCGGGTGAAGGCCATGCCGTGGCGGCCGTTGCGGGTCGGCATCACGCAGTCGAACATGTCGATGCCACGCGCCACCGCTTCGAGCAGATCGTCCGGCTTGCCGACGCCCATCAGGTAACGCGGCTTCTCCTGCGGCAATAGCGGCGTCACTTCCTCGATGACCCGCAGCATCACCGCCTGCGGCTCGCCGACCGCAAGACCGCCGACCGCATAGCCGTGGAACGGCATGTCGGTAAGCGCCCGCGCGCTCGCCGCGCGCAGCGTCGCGTCGTCTCCACCCTGCACGATGCCGAACAGCGCGTGCCCGATCGGCGCGGTTTCAAAAGCGCGCAGGCTGCGCTCGCCCCAGCGCAGCGACAGTTGCATGGCGCGCTCGATCTCCTCGCGCTTCGCCGGCAATTTCAGACATTCGTCGAACTGCATGACGATGTCGGCGCCGAGCAGCAACTGAATCTCGATCGAGCGCTCCGGTGTCAGCTTCACCATCGCGCCGTCGATATGCGAGCGGAAGGTGACGCCCTCTTCCGTCAGTTTGCGAAGCGCCGACAGCGACATCACCTGGAAGCCGCCGGAGTCGGTCAGGATCGGCAGCGGCCAGTTCATGAACTTGTGCAGGCCGCCGAGCGCGGCGATGCGCTCCGCTCCCGGTCTCAGCATCAAGTGGTAGGTGTTGCCGAGCACGATCTCCGCGCCGGTTAAGCGTACGTCCTCGGGTTTGAGGCCCTTGACCGTCGCTTGCGTGCCGACCGGCATGAAGGCCGGCGTCTGAACGCGGCCATGCGGCGTGACGAATTCGCCGCGCCGCGCCATGACGCCGTTCTTGCAGTCCGTCGTCTGGAGGGTGAAGGAGAAGGGTGCCGTCATTGCGCCGCAGGATATAGCAGACACGCATCGCCATACGAATAGAAGCGATAGCCTTCCGCAATGGCATGCGCATAGGCAGCGCGCATGTGGTCCAATCCAGAAAATGCCGACACCAGCATGAACAATGTCGACTTCGGCAGATGGAAGTTGGTCAGCATCAGATCGGTGGCTTTGAAGCGGTAGCCGGGGGTGATGAAGATCGAGGTCTCGCCCTCAAATGGCTGAATGGCCCCGTCTTCGGCCGCCGCACTCTCGATCAGCCGCAGCGCCGTCGAACCGACAGCGACGATGCGCCCGCCGGCGGCGCGCGCGGCATTGAGCGCCTCAGCCGTCTGCGCCGACACGCTGCCCCATTCCGCGTGCATCTTGTGTTCGGCGGTGTCGTCGACCTTTACCGGCAGAAAGGTGCCGGCGCCGACATGCAGCGTCACCGTCTGCATCGTCACGCCTTTCGCCTTCAGCGCCGCGACCAGCGCGTCGGTGAAATGCAGGCTTGCTGTCGGCGCGGCGACCGAGCCCTCGATCTTCGCGAACATTGTCTGATAGTCGGCGCGATCCTGCGCGTCCGGTGCTCGCTTGCCGGCGATGTATGGCGGCAGCGGCATGTCGCCCCGCTCCTCGATCGACTGGTCGAGGATGGCGCCGTGGAAGGCAAAGGACAGCGTCACCTCGCCGCCCTCGCCCTTCGCTTCGACCTCGGCATCGAGCTGATCGAGATAACAGACGCGCCCCTCGGAGCCGAAGCGCACTCGGTCGCCGACATCGAGCTTCTTCGCCGGCTTGACGAAAGCAAGCCAGCGCGAGCCGTCGAGGCGCTTGTGCAACGTCGCCTCGATCGCCGGCTCGGTGGCGCGGCCGATGCGTCGGCCGGAGAGCCGCGCCGGGATCACCCTGGTGTCGTTGACCACCAGCACGTCGCCGGCACGCAGCAGATCCGGCAGGTCGCGCACGTTTCGATCTTCAAGTCCCGATGATCCGTCAGGTTTGACGACGAGCAGCCGCGCGCTGTCGCGCGGCACGGCCGGCCGCAGCGCGATGCGTTCGGGCGGAAGATCGAAATCGAACAGCGAGGTGAGCATATTGAAACCCGTCACGTCCGGGCACGGCTATCGAAGACAAGCGCAGCGCCCCGGCAATCCATCTTTCGTAGGAGGATGGATGCCCGGGGACATAGGCGTTTGCAGAACGCCGTCTTTGAACGGCTATGCCCGGGCATGACAGTCTTTAGGGCGAGAGCGCTCACGCGCCCATGGTTGCCTCAGGCGCTTACGCGCCCATGGTCGCCTTGACGATCTTGTCGGGGTTCTGGACCGGCTCGCCGCGCTTGATCTTGTCGACGTTCTCCATGCCCTCGATGACCTTGCCCCAGACGGTGTACTGACCGTCGAGGAAGGTCGCGTCATCGAAGCAGATGAAGAACTGGCTGTCGCCGGAATCCGGGTTCGCCGCGCGCGCCATCGACACGACGCCGCGGACATGCGGCTCGCGGTTGAACTCCGCCTTCAGCTTCTGGCCGGAGCCGCCGGTGCCGGTTCCATGCGGGCACCCGGTCTGCGCCATGAAGCCTTCGATCACCCGGTGGAAGACGATGCCGTCGTAGAAGCCCTCCTTCACCAGTTCCTTGATGCGCGCCACATGGTTGGGCGCAAGGTCGGGCCGCATTTCAATGACGACATTGCCCTGCGTGGTTTCGAGCGTCAGCGTGTCTTCCGGTTTTGCCATTGTCTTGTTCTCTCGTGTTACGTCGTTTGTCTCTGCAATCGTGCCGTCATGCGGGAGCAAGTCCCGCGACGACGCAAGGCGCTCACTTCATATCGGCAGCGACCTGCACCTTCAGCATCTTGTCAGGGTCGGCAACGGCGCCGCTTTGCGAGCCGGCCGGAGCCTTCTTCAGCTTGTCGACCACGTCCATGCCCGACACCACTTCGCCGACCACGGTATATTTGGTGTCGAGGAAGGAGGCGTCGGCAAAGCAGATGAAGAACTGCGAATTGGCGGAATCCTCCGAAGCGGCGCGCGCCATGCCGACGATGCCGCGCTGGAACGACACCTTCGAAAACTCCGCTTTCAGATTGGGATATTTCGAGCCGCCGGTTCCATTGAAGTTCTGCCCGTCGCCGGTCTGCGCCATGAAGCCGGCCATCACCCGGTGAAACGGCACATTGTTGTAGTAGCCGTCACGCGCCAGTTGCTTCATCCGTTCGGCATGTTTCGGCGCGATGTCGTTGCGCAGCTTGACGACGACGCGGCCCTTAGTCGTATCGATGACGAGCGTGTTCTGCGGATCGGCGCCGGCGGGCAGCTTCGGCGCCTGCGCATGGGCAGGCACGACCGCGGGCAGGATGCAGGCGAGCGCGGCGAAGACAGCGAGAATGCGGATCATGAAGTCTCCTGAAAAATATGATGGTTAGCGAGCGAACGCCTTGCGCAGGCGCGTGGCGACCGGCGCCGGCACGAAGCCCGACACGTCGCCGCCCATCCTGGCGATCTGCCGCACCAGTGTGGCGGTGATCGGGCGGACTTCCGCCCCCGCCGGCAGGAACACGGTCTGGATGCCCGGCGCCATGGCTTCGTTCATCCCCGCCATCTGCATCTCGTAGTCGAAATCGGTGGCGTCGCGCAGGCCACGGATCAGCAGCGTCGCCCGCGCCTTGCGCGCAGCATCGACGACCAGCCCCGCAAATGTCGTGCAGACCAGCCGCGTACCGGCCTTGCGGGCGACCGGTGCGCAAACCTGTTCCAGCATGGCGAGCCGCTCCTCGGGCGTGAATACCGGAGTCTTGCCCGGATGCACGCCGACGGCGAGCACCAGCGTATCGGCGAGCCGGCAGGCTCGCCGCACCACGTCGAGGTGCCCGTTGGTCACCGGATCGAACGAGCCGGCGTAAAGCGCGATGCGGTTGGGTTTCTTCGCCATTTCAACCGTTTAACCCGCCGCTGCCGCATCGGCAAGGCGCAGGCGCAAGGCGGAGGCCGAGGAAGCGTCCCACGAGAGAACATCGCAAGAGAGCCCTCAAGGCGCCCAATGCGGTCGAGGCAGACCGACGCCGCGCCGGGCGATCACGGGCAAATGATGTGCTCCGGATCGAACCAAACCGCCGTTCGCGCGTCTCTCCGGGGACGCCCACAGACGAGGAGTGGGAGCGACAGATGCAAATCCTGAAGCAGATTCCGACGCACATCCCGCGACCAATTCCTCTCTATCAGGCCGCGACAGCGACGCTCGCCGCCGCCCTCATCGCCGGCGCCATCGTCGGCTTTCCCGGCCTGCCGCACGCAACGGGCACCTCCCAGGTGACCGTGGAGCCGCTGCCGGCTGTCCCCTCCCCGCCCGGCGATCCGACGGCGGCGCGCGGCTGGCCCTATAGCCAGCACGCCGGCCAGGTCCGGCTGATCACGACCGACCGGCTGCCCTGAACCTGCCGGGGGCTGCCGCAGCGGCACGACGCCGCTGGCGCAAGCTCGCTTGCGCGGCTATGCGGACAAGGTCCGCATCCTCGAAACAGCCGGCACCAAATGAATGTCCTGATCGTCTACGCCCATCCCGAGCCGACATCGTTTTGCGGCGCGATGAAAGATGCCGCCGTCCGCGTGCTGCGGCAGGCAGCCCACAACGTCACCGTCTCCGATCTTCATGCCGAGGGCTTCAACCCGGTCGCCGGAAGGCACGATTTCACCGGTACCGCCAATACGGCGCGCTTCCACTACCAGAGCGAACAGAACCACGCTGCGCAGACCGGCACCTTCGCCGCCGATCTGGTGCGGGAGCACGAGCGGCTGCTGGCGGCCGATCTGATGATCTTCGTCTTTCCGATCTGGTGGAGCGGCCTGCCGGCGATCCTGAAAGGCTGGTTCGACCGCGTCTTCGCCTATGGCGTCGCCTATGCCGACGGCAAGCGTTTCGACGAGGGCTTCTTCAGGGGACGGCGCGGCCTGATGGGGCTGGTCACCGGCGGCACCGCCGAGCGCTATTCGGCAAGCGGCGTCTATGGAGAAATGGATATCGTGCTGCATTCGGTGAAGCGCGGCATCCTCGAATATATCGGTCTCGACGTGCTACCGCCTTTCGTCGCCTATGCCGCGCCGCGTATCGAGGCGGACGAGCGCGCCCGCTATCTTGCGGCGTGGGAACAGTGCGTGCGCGATGCCGCGAACGATCCAGCCTGGCAGGAGGCGCTGCGTGCGCGAGGCCCCGTGCATCGCGCCATCGATACGACGGGCGGCTGGACGCGGAAGCGCTGAAGCAATTCCAGGAAAACCGCAAAGCGGTTTTCCGCTCGGAATTTGCATCACATCAAAAGATTGGTCCTGCAACGTCAGGACGATGCGGGCGGGTCAGCCGGGACGCCGCGCCAGCGACAGCCAGATGCCGCCGCCGATCAGGGCGAGGCTCGACAGCCGGTCGAGCAGCCGTGCCCGCCCCGGCGCCAGGAAAAAAGTGCGGCCGGCGCCCGCCGCGGTCGCCCACAGGCAATCCGTCAGGCCGGCAAGCAGCACCGACACCACGCACATCACCAGCAATTGCCGCTCGACCGGCAGCGCCGGGTCGACGAACTGCGGCAGGAAGGCAGTGAAGAAGGCGATGGTCTTCGGGTTGGACAAGGCCACCAGCACGCCGCGGGTAAAGTGCACGCGCCCGCGCGGCGCGGCAGCGACGGCGTCCTCCGCCTTGCCGGCGTGCCGCCAGGCCTGAATGCCGAGCCAGATCAGATAGGCGGCGCCGGCCCAGCGCAGGATCTCGAACAGCACCGCCGCGTACCGCACCACGATGCTCAGCCCGGCGGCGATGGAGCCGATCAGTACCGCATTGCCGAAGGTCGTGCCGGCGACTGTCACCAGCGCCGCGCGCGTCCCCTGCCGCGCGCCGGTCGAGATCACCAACGTGACGATCGGGCCCGGCGTGAGCATCAGCAGCAGGGTGATGAACACGAAGGCGGTGAACAGCTCGGGGTTCATCGTCGGCTACTCGCCGTCCTCTTCGGAGATGCGCTCGACCGACACCACCCGCTCGTCGGCGGCGGTGTCGAACACGATGACGCCCTGTGTCGAGCGACCGGCGATGCGGATACCGGCGACCGGGGTGCGGATGAGCTTGCCGGCGTCGGTCACCAGCATGATCTGATCGCTCTCCTCGACCGGGAACGAGGCGACAAGCACGCCCGTTTTTTCGCGCACCGTCTTCTTGCCCTTCGGTCCCTCGACCACCGACATCGCGGTGATGCCTTTGCCGCCGCGATTGGTGATGCGATACTCGTAGGACGACGAGCGCTTGCCGTAGCCGCGCTCCGACAGGGTCAGCACGAACTGCTCGGCCGCCGACATCTCGACATAGCGCTGCTCGCCGAGCTCGATGGCGCCCGCAGCCTCCTCCTCGTCGCCTTCCTCGTCCTCAACGGCGACCCCCTCCTCGGTGCCGCGCCGCACCGCATTGGCGTGCTTGAGATAGGCGGCACGCTCTTCCGACGACGCATCGGCATGCCGCAGGATCGTCATCGAGATGACGTTGTCATCGGCGGCGAGCGAGATGCCGCGCACGCCGATCGACGAGCGCCCCTGGAACACCCGCACATCGGTGACCGGGAAACGGATGCACTGGCCGAGCGCCGTGGTCAGCAGCACGTCGTCGGCCTCGGTGCAGATATTGACGTCGAGGATGCCCTCGCCTTCCGGCAGCTTCATCGCGATGATGCCGGACGGCCGAACCTCGGCGAAGTCCGACAGCTTGTTGCGACGGACGGTGCCGCGCGTCGTCGCGAACATCACGTCGAGCTGGCTCCAGCTCTTTTCGTCCTCGGGCAGCGGCATGATCGTGGTGATCAGTTCGCCGGTCTGCAGCGGCAGGATATTGATCAGCGCCTTGCCGCGCGCCTGCGGCGCAGCGAGCGGCAGCCGCCAGACCTTCTCCTTGTAGACGCGGCCCGCCGAGGAGAAGAACAGCACCGGCGTATGCGTCGAGGCAACGAACAGGCGCGAGACGAAATCCTCGTCGCGCGTCTGCATGCCGGCGCGACCCTTGCCGCCGCGGCGCTGCGCGCGATAGGTCGAGAGCGGCACGCGCTTGATGTAGCCCTGATGCGAGACGGTGACGACCATGTCCTCGCGCTGGATCAGGTCCTCGTCCTCGACGGTGTCCTGCGCCTCGCCGATCTCGGTGCGCCGCGGCGTGGCGAACTTCGCCCTCACCGCGCCAAGCTCGTCCTTGACGATGGCCTGGATGCGCGCGCGCGAGCGCAGAATGTCGAGATAGTCGGCGATCTCGACGGCGAGCTTGTCGAGCTCCTCCTTGATTTCGTCGCGACCGAGCGCGGTCAAGCGCTGCAGGCGCAGGTCGAGGATCGCCTTTGCCTGTTCCGCCGACAGCCGGATGGTGCCATCCGCCGTCAGCGCGTGGCGCGGATCGTCGATCAGCGTCACCATCGCCGCCATGTCCTTGGCCGGCCAGTCGCGCGCCATCAGTGCCTCGCGCGCCTCGGCGGCGTCTTTCGATGACCGGATCAGCCTGATGACTTCGTCGATATTGGCGACGGCAATGGCCAGGCCGACAAGGATATGGGCGCGATCGCGCGCCTTGCCGAGCAGGTATTTCGTCCGCCGCGAGATGACGGTTTCGCGGAAAGCGATGAATGCCGCCAGCATCTCCTTCAGCGTCATCGTTCGCGGCCGGCCGCCGTCGAGCGCCACGGAGTTGACGCCGAAACTCGATTGCAGCGGCGTGTAGCGGTAGAGCTGGTTGAGCACCACGTCGCGCTCGGCGTCGCGCTTGAGTTCGATGACGACGCGGTAGCCCTGACGGTCGCTCTCGTCGCGCAGATCGGAGACGCCGTCGATCTTCTTGTCGCGCACCAGTTCGGCGATGCGCTCGACCATCGACGCCTTGTTCACCTGGTAGGGAATCTCGGTGACGACGATCGCCTCGCGCTCCTTGCGCAGCGTCTCGAACGACACCTTGCCGCGCATGACGACCGATCCGCGTCCGGTCTCGTAGGCCGAGCGAATTCCGGCGCGGCCGAGAATGATGCCGCCGGTCGGGAAATCCGGCCCCGGCACGATCTCGATCAGATCGTCGAGGCTGATCTCGGGATTGTCGATCATCGCCACGCAGGCATCGACCACTTCGCCGAGATTGTGCGGCGGGATATTGGTCGCCATGCCGACGGCGATGCCGCCGGCGCCATTGACCAGCAGGTTCGGGAATCGCGCCGGCAGAACCGTCGGCTCTTTCTCGTTGCCGTCGTAGTTATCCTGAAAATCGACGGTATCCTTGTCGATGTCCTCGATCAGCGCCATAGCCGCCTGGTCGAGGCGGCATTCGGTGTAACGCATCGCCGCCGCGGGATCGCCGTCGACGGAGCCGAAATTGCCCTGCCCGTCGATCAGCATCAGGCGCATGGAGAAATCCTGCGCCATGCGCACCAGCGCGTCGTAGATCGCCTGGTCGCCGTGCGGGTGATATTTACCCATCACGTCGCCGACGACGCGCGCCGACTTCACATATTTGCGGTCCGGGTAATGCCCGTTCTCGTTCATCGAATGCAGGATGCGGCGATGCACGGGCTTGAGACCGTCGCGCACGTCCGGCAGCGCGCGCGACACGATCACGCTCATCGCGTAATCGAGGTAGCTGCGCTTCATCTCATCGGTGATCGAGACGGGGCGGACGTCGGACGGCAGTTGCGGGCCTCCCGATTTGGGGTCTTCGACGTCGGACAAGTGTAGAACCTCGGAGGAAAAACGTCAGGCGAATCTGCGCCGGCGGCGCGCTGGATTTCTAGCCCATCCGCCCCCCGGAAGCCACTGGAAAACAGCAACAAAGCAGCTTAATTTATCTTTTTTTATCAAATAGTTATAAGCAGTTTCAGAGACGTCGTCGCGACCGCGGCACTCGCGCCTCGAACGGCGCCCGGGCAGGTCGCAAACCGGCCGGTCGGCGCTTGCCTCACGCCGCCGCCTGGTTCCCCTCCAGCTCCCCCGGCGGCGGCTTCTGTGGTACCGCCAGCGCATGATCGCCACCCTGTTTCCGTCCTTTCCCGCCGACTATCTGGTCGCAGCTCTGGTGACGCTGACCGTCGTCGTCGATCCGCTGGGGCTGGTGCCGATCTTTCTCGCCATCACCCAGGGCATGCCGCCGGCGGCCAAGCGCCAGGTGGCGCTGCGGGCGGCGCTGATCGCCGTGGTGATCCTCGCCGGCGCGGCGCTGATCGGCGACTGGCTGCTGCGCACGCTGTCGATTTCGCTGCCCGCCTTCCGCATCGCCGGCGGCCTGCTGCTGTTCTCCATCGCTTCCGAAATGGTGTTCGGCGTACGCATCAAACGCCAGTCGGAAGACGCCGAGCAGGCACTCGATCAGCATGTGCGCGATATCTCCGCCTTTCCGCTGGCGATCCCGCTGATGGCCGGCCCCGGCGCCATCACCGCGGTGGTGCTGCTGTCGGGACGCGCCGCCGGCGACATCTCGCTGCTGGCGATCCTGCTCGGCGTCATCGTCTTCGTGTGCGGGCTGTGCATCGTCGCCTTCTTCACCGCCAACGGCATCGGCCGGGTGATCGGCGCCACCGCCAACACGGTGCTCGAACGCCTGCTCGGCGTGGTGCTGGCGGCGCTCGCCGTGCAGTTCGTCGTCGACGGAGTGAAGGCGGTGTTGAGTTGATCCGTCACCCTGCCATCAACGGCATCGACAGCTGCATATCCGAACGGTCCCGACGATGACCTCGATCCGCGACGACAAGGACACGACCGCGCCATCGGTGTTTCAGCCAGCGGCGCTGCTGCGCGAGGCGCGACGGCAGAAAGGCCTGGCAACGGTCGAAGTGCCGCCGGTCTGTATCCTCGATCCCGATGGCGACATCGTCCGCCGGCTCAGACAGAGCGGCCGGTCGCGTCCGTTCGAGCACTGGCCGTGCTACCACACGCAACTCGATGCGTTCACGCTCGGCAACCGCACGGTGGGCATCGTCGGCTCCGCCGTCGGTGCGCCGTTTGCCGTGCTGGTGGCGGAAGAGCTGTTCGCCAGCGGCTGCAAATTGCTGGTGAGTCTCACCTCCGCCGGACAGATCGATGCCGCCGGGCCGCCACCCTATTTCGTCATCATCGACCGCGCGCTGCGCGACGAAGGCACGAGCTATCATTACATGCCGCCGTCGGACTACAGCGAGGCTGACCGCGATCTCGTCGCCGCCGCAGAGCACGCCGCAAAAGCCTGCCGGCAGCAAGTGATCGTCGGCGCAAGCTGGACGACGGACGCGCCGTTTCGGGAAACGGCAGACGCGATCGAGCGCGCGCGGCGCAAGGGCATCCTCGCCGTCGAGATGGAGGCCGCGGCGCTCTACGCCTTCGCGCGCCGGGCTGGCGCAAGGGTGCTATGCCTGGCGCATGTCACCAACACGATGGGACAAACCAGGAGGGATTTCGAAAAGGGCGAAGCCGACGGCACCGCGGATGCGCTGGATCTGCTGGCGGCGGTGATCGGCGGCCTCGCCGACAGCGCCGGATAACAGGCCCGCGCTCGCGCGTATCCTTGTTGGCGAGCCGAAAAATATCCGCCGTTCGCCTGATGTCACATCCGACCGGTTCCGCTCGTCATGTCTCCGTAAAACCACGAAAATGGAGACGACCATGACGCACAGACCCAACCCTTTCACCACCAGCCCCGCCGCCATGAAGCCGTGGATTGACCTCGGCGCAACGATCGAAAGCGACGGGCTGGAACCGCGACTGAAGGATCTGGTGATGATGCGAGCATCGCAGATCAATGGATGCGGCTTCTGCATCCATTATCATCTCGCCGATGCCCGCAAGCACGGTGAGGCCGAGGACCGGCTGCATCTCCTCAACGCCTGGCGCGAATCCGCGCTCTATTCCGAACGCGAGCGCGCCGCGCTCGGCTGGACAGAAGCGCTGACGCTGGTGTCGCAGACCCATGCGCCGGACGATGCCTACGACGTCCTGCGCCGGCATTTCAGCGATGAGGAACAGGTGAAACTCACATCGCTGATCGCGCAGATCAATGCGTGGAACCGGTTCAATATCGGCTTCCGGACGGTCCATCCGGCCGAAGCGCAGGAGGCGGCGGCCTGATGGCGCCCGCGTCGGACCGGCGCGCATCGAGCGAGGACGCGGCGGCGGCTTTCAATCCGCTGCGTCCGGCTCTCGCCCGCATCGCCTACCGGATGCTGGGGTCGGTCGCAGATGCCGAAGACGTGGTTCAGGACGCCTTCCTGCGCTGGCTTGGCGTCGACCGAACGGGGATACGCGAACCGCGGGCGTTCCTGCGCCGTGTGGTCACGCGCCTGTGCCTCGACCGGCTCAAATCCGCCCGCCATCGGCGCGAGACCTATATCGGGCCGTGGCTGCCGGAACCTGTCGTGGAAGCCGAGAACGACATCGACGACGTGACCCTGCCGCTGCTTCTGGCGCTCGAGCGCCTGTCGCCGCTGGAGCGCGCCGCCTTCCTGCTGCACGACGTGTTCGGGCTGGATTTCGCCGAGGTCGCTGCAACGATCGAGCGCGATGCAGCCGCGTGCCGCCAGCTCGCCAGTCGAGCCCGCACCCATGTCCGCCGCAGCCGCCCACGCTATCCGCTGCCGAAGCAGCGCGGCCTGGAGATCGCGGAAGCGTTCTTCGGCGCGTCGCGGGATGGCAACATGGAGCGCCTGCGCGCGCTGCTCGCGGCGGACGTCACCCTTTATGCCGACGGCGGCGGCAAGGTGCCGGCCGGCACGGTACCGGTTACCGGGCGCGCCGCCGTCCTGGAATTGTTCGCACGGTTCGTCGCCGCCTTTGCCGCCAGCCCGTCCCGGCTCGTGCGTTATGGTTTCATCAACGGCCTGCCGGGCTTCGTCACCGTCGAGAACGGCGACATCCTCCAGACCACGGCGCTGGAGATCGCGCCGGAAGGCGTCGTCGCGGTTTATGTGACGCGCAACCCGGACAAGCTTCGGCATATGGCCGGCGCAGGCATCGTCGGCACCGATACGAGAGGCGATACGGCACGCACGGTGCATTGAACGCACGGGGCGATGCATGCCGAGTGATGCGGGCCGGACAATACGCGACGCAGGTTGGGCAATATGCGTCCGCCGATGCCCATCAGGGACAGGCGATATGCATCAGGCACCGCGCGGGGACGAGACGATAAGCCCCGACTGGAAACCCGACTGGCGCATCGCGAAAGCGACACGCAGCCGGAGCCGTCTCGAGCTCCCGGCCATGCCGGCATATCGGCGCAGCGTCAGAACGGGATCTCGTCGTCCATGTCGTCGCGTCGTCCGCCACCGCCGCCGCTCATGGCCGGGCGCTGCTCGCGCGACATCGACGGGCCGCCGGAACCGAAGTCGCTGTCGGAGCCGCTGCCGCCGGCGCGGCCGTCAAGCATGGTCAGCGCCGAATTGAAGCCCTGCAGCACCACCTCGGTGGAATACTTCTCGACGCCGTCCTTGTCCTGCCATTTGCGGGTCTGGAGCTGGCCCTCGAGATAGATCTTCGAGCCCTTCTTCAGATACTGCTCGGCGATCTTGCACAGGCCCTCGTTGAAGATCACGACGCGGTGCCACTCGGTCTTTTCCTTGCGCTCGCCGGTGTTGCGGTCGCGCCAGCTCTCCGAGGTCGCGACGCTGAGATTGGCAATCGGGCGACCGTCCTGCGTACGGCGGATTTCCGGGTCCCGGCCCAGATTGCCGACCAGGATGACCTTGTTGACGCTGCCTGCCATAACACTCTCCGCACTGTTCGCTGGGACCCTCGCGACATGCCTTGCAACATGCTGCGACGCGGCCCGTGATTCACCGGGTTCACGATGCGGCGGGACGCGACACCGGACCACGATGATGGGATGGCGGCTGCTGCGGCCGGGGCGCACAAAACCCGCAAACGCAAAACCCGCAAACGCAAGCCAGCTTCCGCTCGCACCCTAGAGCCCGCCCCGCCGGCGGCAACCGGCTTCGCCGTCTTATCCACGCCCCTGTCTCGTTCACGCCCTGCCGGGCGCAGCCTCGTACGGACAGCGGGGCTCCCGCTCGGTAGCGACGAACGCTCAAATGTTCTTTTTTTGTTCTACTCCAAACCAGGCGCAACCACAACCGGTCTCATCTTCAATTCCGCGTTCTCCCCGGTCCCGGCCATCCGCCTCGTCCGCCGGGGTCACCCCATGGGGTTTCCTGCTTTCTGCCGGACTCAGGTTCCGCCACCGGCGAAACCTCCCGTATTTTGCAGCCTCGCAGAGGCTGTGTGTCCCGCGCTTTCTGCAACGGAACCGTAGCCGCCGCCGGGCCAAATTGTGTCGTTTATGCAACGACTTCCACAATTAACGGCATTTACCAGTTGTTTACGACGTTTCTCGTTGAAGGAACTTCCCGCGAGGGTTACAGGAGCGTCATGACGCTGGAGACGAATCCCAAGGGGGACCGGGGCCGGCGAGTGAATAAAAGGGGTTTTCCGATGAAACGTGCAATTCTCGCAGCCGCCATGACCGCGCTGCTCGCCGGCTCGGCCTATGCTGCCGACCTCCCGGTCCGTCACATGCCGGTCAAGGCTCCGGTCGCGGTGCCGTATTACAACTGGACCGGCTTCTATATCGGTGTGAACGCCGGTGGCGCGTTCGGCCGCATCAGCCAGGCCGGCTTCGGCAGCGACTCGCTCAACGGCTTCGCCGGTGGTGCGCAGATCGGCTACAACTGGCAGGTGAACAACTTCGTGTTCGGCGTCGAGACCGACTTCCAGGGCTCGTCGCAGAAGATCAGCGAGAGCGGCTTCGATCCGCTCCTCGGCGGCGCCTTCTCTTCGTCCGGCCGCCTGAACTACTTCGGCACCATCCGCGGTCGCCTCGGTATCGCGCAGGATCGCTGGCTGGTCTACGTGACTGGTGGTTACGCCTACCAGAACATCAAGGTTGACTTCTCGTCGCCGTTCGGTTCGGCTTCGTCGAGCTCGACCCGCGGTGGCTGGACCCTCGGCGGCGGTGTCGAATACGCCTTCGCCGGCCCGTGGACCCTCGGCGTCGAGTATCTCTACCTCGACAGCGGCAACCGCGACTGGAACCTGTTCGGCCAGAACGTCAGCCTGCGCTCGAAGAACAACATCGTTCGCGCCAAGCTGAACTACCGCTTCTGATCCGCGCTCACGCGCGCATCGACGAAGGGCCGGCCTCGCGCCGGCCCTTTTGTTTTTCGGCTCTGTTTTTTCGACTCTGTTTTTTCGACCTGCCCTGCTCGGTGCTTTCCCCGGAATCCTCCGAACGACCACTGGCGCAGCGCCCAAGTTCTCCCTATGTTCCGATCACCTTCCGTGTGCGCGGCCGCGCAACGCGGCATTGTGACGTGCGCTGCGCGTCACCCCATCCATCGGACTTAGGGCGCGCCTGGACCGGTTATGAACGAACTTTTCGACAAGAAACCCGCTCGCCCCGACAGCCGGCAAATTTCCATCCGCGGTGCGCGCGAGCACAACCTCAAGAATGTCGACGTCGATCTGCCGCGCGACCGGCTGGTGGTGTTCACCGGCCTCTCCGGTTCCGGCAAATCCTCGCTCGCCTTCGACACGATCTACGCCGAGGGTCAGCGCCGCTATGTCGAGTCGTTGTCGGCCTATGCGCGCCAGTTCCTCGAAATGATGCAGAAGCCGGACGTCGACCAGATCGACGGTCTGTCGCCGGCCATCTCCATCGAGCAGAAGACCACGTCGAAAAATCCGCGCTCGACCGTCGGCACCGTCACCGAAATCTACGACTATATGCGTCTGCTCTGGGCGCGCGCCGGCGTGCCCTATTCGCCGGCGACCGGCCTGCCGATCGAGAGCCAGACCGTCTCGCAGATGGTCGACCGCGTGCTCGCTTTGCCGGAAGGCACGCGCTTCTATCTGCTGGCGCCGGTCGTGCGCGGCCGCAAGGGCGAGTATAAGAAGGAACTCGCCGAGTTCATGAAGAAGGGCTACCAGCGCGTCAAGATCGACGGCGCCTTCTACGAGATCGGCGAGGTCAAGCCGCTCGACAAGAAGTTCACCCACGATATCGACGTGGTCGTCGACCGCCTCGTCGTGCGCCCGGACATCGCGACGCGGCTGGCGGATTCGCTCGAACAGGCGCTGAAGCTTGCCGACGGTCTCGCCATCGTCGAACTGGCCGACTCGAAAGCGACCGGTGCCGCCGCCAATCGCGGCCGCAACGCCAATGCCGAACGTCTCATTTTCTCGGAGAAATTCGCCTGCCCGGTCTCCGGCTTCACCATTCCCGAGATCGAACCGCGGCTGTTCTCGTTCAACAATCCGTTCGGTGCCTGCCCGAAATGCGGCGGTCTCGGCGTCGAGCAGCACATCGACGCCGATCTGGTGATCCCTGACCGGGAAACCACGCTGCGCAAGGGCGCCATCGCGCCGTGGTCGCGCTCCTCCTCGCCCTATTACCTGCAGACGCTGGAGGCGCTCGGGAAACACTACCGCTTCGCGCTCGACGCCAAGTGGAAGGACCTGCCGAAGAAGACGCAGGAGGCGATCCTCTACGGCTCCGGCGACGACGTCATCAAGTTCGTCTACGACGACGGCCTGCGCGGCTACCAGACCAAGAAGCCGTTCGAGGGTGTCATCACCAATCTCGAGCGCCGCTATCGCGAGACCGAGAGCGAATGGGCGCGCGAGGAACTGGCGAAATACTTCACCGACCGGCCCTGCTCCGACTGCAACGGCTATCGCCTGAAGCCGGAAGCGCTGTGCGTGAAGATCGACGGCCTGCATATCGGCCTGGTTTCCGAGATGTCGATCCGCAAGGCGAGCGAATGGTTCACGGCGCTGCCGGGCAAGCTGTCGAAGAAGCAGAACGAGATCGCCGTGCGCGTGCTCAAGGAGATCCGCGAGCGGCTGAAATTCCTCGAGGACGTCGGGCTTGAATATCTGACGCTGTCGCGCGCCTCCGGCACGCTGTCCGGCGGAGAAAGCCAGCGCATCCGCCTCGCCTCGCAGATCGGCTCGGGGCTCACCGGCGTGCTCTACGTGCTCGACGAGCCGTCCATCGGCCTGCACCAGCGCGACAATGCGCGGCTGCTGGAAACGCTCAAGCGGCTGCGCGACCTCGGCAACACGGTGATCGTCGTCGAGCACGACGAGGACGCGATCAAGACCGCCGACTATGTGCTCGACATCGGCCCCGGCGCCGGCATCCATGGCGGCCGTATCGTCGCGCGCGGCACGCCGCAGGATATCGAGAACGACCCGGACTCGCTCACCGGGCAATATCTCACCGGCGAGCGCGGCATCGATCTGCCGGAGCGGCGTACGCCGAACAAGCGCCGCATGCTCAAGGTCGTCAATGCGCGCGGCAACAATCTCAAGAACGTCAATGCCGAAGTGCCGCTCGGCCTGTTCACCTGCGTCACCGGCGTTTCCGGCGGCGGCAAGTCGACGCTGCTCATCGACACGCTCTACAAGACCATTGCCCGCAAGCTCAACAATGCGAGCCACGCGCCGGCGCCGTCCGACCGCATCGAGGGGCTGGAGCATATCGACAAGATCATCGACATCGACCAGTCGCCGATCGGCCGCACGCCGCGCTCCAACCCGGCGACCTATACCGGCGCGTTCACGCCGATCCGCGAATGGTTTGCCGGCCTGCCCGAGGCGAAAGCGCGCGGCTACGAGCCGGGCCGGTTCTCGTTCAACGTCAAGGGCGGGCGCTGCGAGGCCTGCGAGGGCGACGGCGTCATCAAGATCGAGATGCACTTCCTGCCCGACGTCTACGTCACCTGCGACGTCTGCAAGGGCAAGCGTTACAATCGCGAGACGCTCGACGTCACCTTCAAGGGCAAGTCGATCGCCGACGTGCTCGACATGACGGTGGAAGAGGCGCTGGAGTTCTTCAAGGCGGTGCCGCGCGTGCGCGACGTGCTCAAGCTCCTGCACCGCGTCGGGCTCGACTACATCAAGGTCGGCCAGCAGGCGACGACGCTGTCAGGCGGCGAAGCGCAACGCATCAAGCTGGCGAAGGAACTGAGCAAGCGAGCAACGGGCCGCACGCTCTACATCCTCGACGAGCCGACGACCGGCCTGCATTTCCACGACGTCGCCAAGCTGCTCGAGGTGCTGCACGAACTCACCGACAGCGGCAACACCGTGGTGGTGATCGAGCACAATCTGGAAGTGATCAAGACCGCCGACTGGATCATCGACCTCGGCCCCGAAGGCGGCGACGGCGGCGGCGAAATCGTCGCCACCGGAACGCCGGAAGATATCGTCAAGGTGAAGCGCAGCTACACCGGACAATTCCTGGCGCCGGTGCTGAAGAAAAGCCGCGCGGGAAAGCGGAGGAAGGCCGAGGCGGCGGAGTGACTAAGCTATTTGACCAAACCATTATTCGTAAGGGAGAACAAACGAATTAATTTTAGCGCCAATACTTCGAGGTACTCCCGCGAGAATTCAAAATACTCGTAGTCCCCCTGAATTCCTCCAATACTGGAAACACCTTGCTCTTTGAGTAAGATTAGAGGCTTCTTTCGCCCTAGTGCATAAGCCTTTTCATCAATGACCCAAGTGCTTGTTGTCCATTCCTGCTTTCTCGCGATCTTATCGCGCCGAGTAAAAATACCAACAAATAGAGATTGCTGCTCTATAAGCGATTTTACCTTCTCTGATATTCGGTCAGCTTTTGGCTTCTCGCCGGTAACAACATCGAGACCAATTTCTGTCAGTACCTCAAAAACGAGTTTGTTAACTCTCTCGTCGTTCGCTGAAAACGATTGTCCTATAAAAACCGTTTTCAATTCAGAATCGAGCGGCAGGTCAGCAGCGTTCAAAATCGGCTTTTTTCCGCGGGATTGCTTTAGCGGAACAACTACCCGAACGGCATAATCCTTCAGAATATCGCGAATTTCCGCGTCGTATTTTGATCTCTTTGTTGCATGTTCACAAAACGTCAAAATACGTTGAAAGTGAACATTCAAGTCACCGATGACTTCATCGCCAATAGCAGCTACTACAGTATCGATAGGTGCAATTTCGACTAGCCACGTTTCAGATAATATCGCAGCTCTTTTACGAAGGTCATCAGACGTAACTTGGCTTGAAGCAGAAGCGTAACGTCTCCGAAAGATATTTCTCAATTCGGTAAGGTCGTCTCGTAGACGTTCTGCAGCGAGAATTGTTTGCTCTTCGAGCATTTTCAACAATCAAATTTATCTTTTCTTTTTGCGTAATCGCGTTTTTGCTTTTCGATGCGCTTTTATGGAATCACCGCCAAAGCCATTCTCTACGGCCTCTATTCCCTTGGTCGTTAAATAAGAATCTGCCCCATCTTCATGAATCCATGCCTTACTTACCGCCTTTCCAAAATCACGATCAAAGTTTGCAGCAGGCGTGAGCTTCGCTTTGGCAAAATAAGGCTTTAGGTCATCACGACTAAAACGCGATAGGCCTTCGTGACGCTCACGATAGTATGCGAAAGCTGCAATCCGCTGATCATTGGTCCCAGGCGTTTTCTCTTGCATAAATTCGCCAAGACTAAGCGGCCGGGTAGCTGTCTGTGATGGAGGGGTCGGAGTTGGTTGAGGAGGCGTATTCGGCTGCGTCACTGTAAATGGGGCGCCCACGTCAAGGCCTAACAATGCAAAAGCTGAAGACAGTACTTTTCTTCGGCCAGTTGAATCCAAATCTTTCAAAGCCGCGTAAATAGCTTCCAATGCAATAATGCTTGGATCACGCCCCTTCTCTGCCATCGAATTAGCTCCAAAAGAAATACCTCTCAATTATCGTCAATAACCGTAACGGTTGCAACATCTTCCAGCCTCAATTCTCAATAGGAGCGCGGATGAAATCAATTTCATAATAACCACAGGCTTTCGTGCTAGGTATTCCGTATCTCCTCGCTCTGGCACAAAGGCGCGGGTGATCGCGTCAAGCCGACCATGACGTGGAAAAAAACCGGACTTGTGCCAGACGTTTATCCCCGCGACTCGCGGTCACGCGCAACCAACGGTCCCTCCTATCCCCGCCATCCGCGGACGCTGCCTGTGCGGCGGCGTCGCCTTCGAGATCACCGGGCCGTTGCGAAACCCACTGAACTGCCACTGTTCGCAATGCCACCAGCAGAATGGCGCCGCGTTTCGTAACAGCCTGCGCGTCGCGCAGCAGATTTCCGTTGGCGCGAGGGCGAGGAACTAATGACGTTCTACGAAAGCGAGGCCGCTATCAGCGCGGTTTCTGCAGCCGATGCGGCTCGCCGATCCTCAATCGCGCCGGGCCGAAGTGGAGAGTGCCGGCCGCGTTTCCGACCAGTGGTCTGCCGCAATACGCGTATCGCGCTCGCGCTGCTCGACGATCCGCCGGTGAAACTGGCGCTGCATTGCTTCGTCGCCAGCAAGGCGCCGTGGTTCGAGATCGAGGGCGACCTGCCGCAGTATCCGGACTATCCGCCGCCGGGGTGACGCGGTCAGCGCTAGCGGCTGCAACACACACCGTCTTGCCCGGCTTTATGCCGGGCATCCACGTCTTTCCTGATGTACCCCCAAAACACCGACCTGAGTTGCCGACACCATCGGGCGCATAGCTCAGTTGGTAGAGCAACTGACTCTTAATCAGCGGGTTTGGTAGCGCACCTCGTTCGGGACGAGGAGGTCGCAGGTTCTAATCCGGTCCGCCTAAACCACCCACACCGGTTTCGCTGTACCAAAGACGTGGATGCCCGGGTCAAGCCCGGGCATGACGGAGAGAGCGTAAATTCGCGTCGAACGGTTGCGGATGAGAGAGAATCCGGTGGCTCAAGTCACCTCCCCGCTATCACTTCGCCTCACCCCTTCATCAGTTCCGCATCCTTCGCGCTTGCACGCTGCATCGCCTCCCGCGCTTCAAGGCGCTGCACATAAGCAACGAGCGCCGGGCGCTGCGGGATCATCCCGAAGTGCATGCCCCAGCGCAGGCCGGAGCCGGTGACGACATCGGCTGCGGTGAACTGCCCGCCCATCAGATACTCTTTCTCGCGGCCCTGCCCATCCTTGAGCGCGCCCTCGACCACGTCGAGCAGCGCATCGAGGTCGCGATAGCCGATGGCGGTCGGCGGCGGCGCGGGGTTGCGCGGAAACCGCGTGTCCATCATCGCCGGCTCGATGGCACTCGGATTGAAGAACAGCCATTGCAGATACGGCCCGCGCTGCGGATCGCCGACCGGCACCGAAAGCTTCGCGTCGGGAAATTCGTCGGCGAGCAGACAGCAGATCGCCGCGACCTCGGTCGTCACCGCGCCCTTGTAGCGGATCGCCGGCACCTTCCCCTGCGGATTGACCGCGCGATAATCCGGTGCATTCTGCTCGCCGGCTTTCAGGTCGATAAGATGCACGTCGTAGGGCTCGCCCAGTTCCTCCAGCATCCAGCGCACCACCATGCTGCGCGAGGGAACGGCGTGATAGAACGTGATCGCGGCCATGGTCTGCCTCTGCATGTGACCTCCTGTACACCGGACTTCCTGTATCCTAGCGTTCTGTATCCTAGCGTTCTGTATCCAAACGTTCTGTAGCCAAACGTTCTGTAGCCAAACGTTCCCGCGAATTCCGGCACGATGATGATCGCACGGCCGTCAGGCTGACGACGCGGCGGCGCATCACGACGGCCGGCGGGAACAAATCGCAGCGCGACAAGCCGCAATACACAGAAGTATTTTGTCGCGATCCCGTTGCCTTGACGCCCCCGGAAAGGCTCCATATACGCCTCGAAAGAACGGATTTTACTGCATCTGTGCACGGGCTGGAGAAAGAAAATGTCACGACGGGGACTGAAAACCGCGGCGTTGCTTGCGGCAATGACGGCCGCGATGACGATGACCGCGCATGCGCAATCCGCCATCGCGGCGTTTCCGACGAAGCCGGTCACCATCGTGGTGCCCTATCCGGCCGGCGGCGCCGCCGACGTCGCGGTCCGCCCGATCGTCGATCGCATGGCTGAGCATCTCGGCCAGCCGGTGATCATCGAAAACGCGCCCGGCGCCGGCTCGACCATCGGCACCAACAAGGTCGTGCGCGCCGCCGCCGACGGCTACACGCTGCTGGCGCAGCAGGTGTCGCTCGCCGCCATCCCGGGCCTGTTCCCGAACCTCAATATCGAGGTCGACAAGAAGCTCACCGGCATCGGTCTGATCAACACCAATCCGTCGCTGATCGTCGGCCGCGCCTCGCTCGAGGTGAAGGACTTCGCCGAGCTCGTCACCTGGATGAAGAAGGACGGCCCGAATGTGCGCTTCGCGCATGCCGGCGCCGGCACCATGGCGCATCTGTGCGCGGCGCTGTTCGCGCGCTCGATCGGCACCGAGGTCAACATCATTCCCTATCGCGGCGGCAACGCCGTCAATACCGACATCATCGGCGGTCACGTCGATCTGTTCTGCTCGGGCGCCGGACTGGTTCTCGAACACGTCAAGTCGGGCCGCATGAAGGCCTTCGCCTCGACGTCGAAGGAGCGCTATGCGCCGCTGCCGGATACGCCGACGGTCGTCGAGCTCGGGATGCCCGAACTCGAGATCAAGTTCTGGCAGGGCCTGTTTGCGCCCACCGGAACGCCGCAGCCGATCATCGACAAGCTCAACGCGGCGCTGCGCCACGCGCTCGCCGACCCGAAGGTCACCAAGAGCTTCGCGGCAAACGGCATGTCGGTTTTCCCGGCGGACGAGCAGACTCCCGATGCGGCCACCAAGCTGCTCCAGAGCGAGACGAAGCGCTGGGGCGAGGTGATCCGCGTCAACAACATCACTGTCACGCCTTAATTCCAACAACACGGATGGTCATGAGCACCGAGGACTTCTCCCCCGGCGGTTACCGCTACATTCCTGCTGTCTTCCAGTATTCGAGCGGCGTCGCCGCGCTGCCCGGCTTCCAGATCGAGCGTGTGCGGTTTCACAAGCCGGTGCCGCTCGCCACGGGCTTCGAGCGGATCGCCGCCTGGCTGAAGGCCGCCGGCCGGCCGCTCACCGCCTTCTGCGCCTGCGAGCTGCGCTCGCCGGGGCAGAACAGCGATGCCGCCTTCAAGGCGTTCAACGAGCGCTATGTCTCGACGCTCAAGGACTGGGGCATCTTCGACGGCACGAAGAATCCGGTCGCGCGCAGCAACACCTGCCCGGAGATCGACGCGCCGGCGGAGCCGAGCTTCTTCGCCTTCTCCTATACGGTGCCGTCGACCTCGACCGTGCCCTCCTTCGTCATCTCGGGCAGCGGCGAAGCACGCGCCGGCAGCGCGCCCTATGCGGAGCGGACCATCCGGCTCGGTGACACCAGTGCCGACGGCATGCGCGAGAAGGCGCAGTTCGTCCTCGGAGAGATGGAAGCGCGGCTCGACAAGTTCGGTCGCACCTGGGCGGATACGACCGCGACGCAGGTCTATACCGTCTACGACATCCATCCGTTCCTCGGCGAGGAGATCGTGCGGCGCGGCGCGGCACATGCCGGCCTGTCGCTGTTCTTCAACCGGCCGCCGGTGCAGGGTCTCGATTACGAGATGGACTGCCGCGGCGTCGCTGTCGAGCGCACGGCCTGACGCATCGGGCCGTTACGACAAGATCAGGGGCGCCCCGCGACCATCGCGCGGCGCCCCTTCCGTTATTGACCTCGCGCCTTCGCTTCCCCACCTTGCAGCGATGAACGACACCACATCATCCGCCATCGTCCGCACGCCGTCGCGTTTTGAACTGTCGGTCGACGGCCACATCGCCTTCATCAATTACACCGCCGACAATCACACCGCCAATGACGCGGCCTCGCCGCGCGTGCTCGCGTTCACCCACACCGAAGTGCCGCATGCGCTGCGCGAAGGCGGCATCGGCACGCGGCTGGTGCTTGGCGCGCTCGATCAGGTGCGCGCGCAAGGGCTGAAGGTGCGGCCGCTCTGCGGCTTCGTCCGCCACGTCATCGCGCGGCATCCAGACTACGCCGATCTCGTCGTGTGAGCGCACGTCGCGCGGGAACAGCCGCGGTTCCGCCGGTCTCGCGATTTCGTGACTGCGTTTCGTTCGCCACGTCCCGCGCGCGAGACTAGCATGGCCGGCTTCGGGGGGCTCCCATCACCCTCACGAAGGATGCACTGTCATGAGACTCGCGGTCTTCAGTGCCTTGTTCCTTGCCGCCCTTCCCGCCGCCGCGCTCGCCATGGACGAGCAGGCCACGCTCTCGCCTGAAATGCTGAAATGGAGCGCCGCGCCGCCGGCCCTGCCGCCCGGCAGCGAGGTCGCGGTGCTGTCCGGCGATCCGGGCGGCAGCGGTCCCTATGTCGTGCGCGTGCGCATGCCGGCGAACTACAAGGTGCCGCCGCACACGCATCCGACCGACGAGAACGTCACGGTGATTTCCGGTACGCTCAATGTCGCAATGGGCGCAACGATGGACACCGCGAAAGGCACGGCACTGCCGGCCGGCGGTTTCTTCCATGCGGCAAAGAACATGCAGCACTACGCCTGGTCGAGCGGGCCGACCGTGATCCAGATCCACGGCGTCGGTCCCTTCGCGATCAATTATGTCAACCCGGCCGATGACCCGCGCGCAACTACGGGCACCGCGACGAAGCAATAACCGGATGCAACGGGCTCCGGCACGCGGCATGCGTCGCGCGCCGTGTAATCGTCCATTGCATGTAAAGGCGCCGCCGCGCGGTCCGCGCACGGCGGCGTCAATATGCATGCGCGACGGTGCATGCCTGCTGCTTGCAGCGCGTTCCTGTTGATGAAAAATCAGGAGGCGCGCCGGATCGCCGGCAGGCGTCGGACCTCGCAATCGCCGCGAGACCGTACTCGCCCGTCTTGCTGCAGCCCGATTCGACGGCGCTACGCGGTGCGGTTCTTCACCGCACCGACGATCGCGGTGAGGATCGCGCCCGCCACGCCGCCTCCGGCCACCTGACCGACCAGCGCGCCCATATCAAGGCCACCGGCCGCGGCGCCGGTCAGCGCGGGGATCAGCGCCGTCAGGATCTGGCCGCCAACGCCGCCACCGATGGCGCCGGCAATCGTATTGCCAAGCGAACCGAGGCTGACATTTTTCGCAGCCGCCCCGGCCACATTGCCGCCGATCGCTCCGGCGACGATCTGGATAATGAGATTGACGAGCATGCCTGACATGAAGACCTCCCCTTGAAAATCCGCGATGCAGAATTGCCTCGCGGCAGCCAACTTGCCGTTGTCGCTGTCTTGCTGCCGTCCTGCCGGCACGCCGCGCAAACGGCGGCCTGCCGACACGACATCCGATCACCGCTGGCGGCGTCCGGAACTGTGACCGAACGCCGCCGTCCGCCGGTCAGTTCTCCGTCGACAGCGCGCAGCCGCGGCGGAACAGGAAGCCGGCCAGCGCGGCGCCGATCGCCGGCGCAACGAAGAACAGCCACACCTGACCGAGGGCGACGCTGTTGCTGCCCGCGCCGATGAGCGCCGGGCCGAGCGAGCGGGCCGGATTGACCGACACGCCGGTGACGTTGATGCCGACGATGTGGATCATCACCAGCGTCAGGCCGATGGCGACGCCGGCGAACTGCACGGGCGCACCGGCCTGGGTGACGCCGAGAATGCAGACGAGGAACACGAAGGTCGCAACCACCTCGAAGACGAAGGCCGACGTGGCATTGTATTCGCCGAGATAGCCCGCCCCCCAGCCGTTCTGGCCGAGACCGCCATTCCATCCCGCCGCCTTGCCGGACAGGATGAAATACAGAACCGCCGCAGCGGCGATCGCACCGAGGATCTGCGCGATGGCATAGGCGATGAACTCGCCGACGCTCATGCGCCCGGCGACAAGCACGCCCAGGCTCACCGCCGGATTGATGTGACAGCCCGAGATCGGGCCGATGCTGTAGGCCATCGCCACGATGGAAAGGCCGAAAGCGAAGGCGATGCCGAGCACGTCGATGGCCGTCGGCCCCGTGCCCATGCCGGCGATCACCGCCGCGCCGCAACCGAAAAACACCAGAGTAAACGTGCCGATGAATTCGGCGAATGGCTTCTTCATGCCTTGCTCCTGCAATGTCCCGGCGAATCGCCGACCACCAGACGGTAATGTGCCACCGGCGCGACGTCAGTCATGCGACAAACGCCATCCCCAACCGCGCGCAGCCGCGTCGACGGGCCCGGTCTCTTGACTTTATTCCTATAGGATCATATTCTTAATACGTCCTGCTCGCGAGGGGGCGCTTCTAGAGGCGTCCAGGAGCGGAGCAGGCTGCGGGCGCACAGCGCCGGGCCTCCGCCCGACGATGGCGCCGGCAGCGGCCGGGCCGGAGAACAGGCCCGGCGGACACGGCGTCCGCGCGCGGGGATTCGCACCTCCGCTCCCGGACGGCCCCGGGAATCCGCCCGGCGCCACTACGAGCGCCTGCGACGGGTTCGCTGACGGGTGACGGCCGTGGCCGGCCCCGAGCGTTACGGCGCAGCCCCGGAGACGGGAAGCGGCGTCGGGACGGGCGGGACGGACGCGGCCCGAAACGAAAAGCGCGGCCCCGGGGTCGCATCGACGCCGTGACGGAGCGCCGGCCGGCGCCCGCGTATCCGCAAGGATGCGCGGCCTGTTCTACGGACTGTGCGCCGCCCGGCGCTCCGTCCCCCTCGCCTTTGCTGCGGCGAGGGTCCAAGGCCCACAACCTCGGGTGCAACGCGCCGCGAGAACGAAGGAGCGTGCCTGCATGGCTGTTCGCAATGATCTTCGGACCACCCGCCGCAAGGCTCCGCGCCGCAGCCCCGGCCCGCGCACCCGCCAACTGACCCGAATGCTTTACGGCCTCGTCGCGCGGTTGCTGTCCGAAATCGCCCGCGACTGGGCCCGCTGTCCGCGCGCCGCCTGTCGACGGCGCCGCCGCTGTTGTGGCGCGCGTTGCGACAACGGCCGTTTCCTGCGCCGCCCGGAAATCCGCAAGGCGTTGCGACGGCCGCGTCACCGCATACGCAATTGATACGGCAGCAGCCTTGACCCGTCTGGAACCGGACCCGAGGCGCACGCATTCGCTCCTTTGCCAGCGGGATTCGGTGCTATCGTCGGCACATAATGAGACGGGCTTTCGCGCCCTTTCGACGCCGGACCGGCAGATGCTTTGACGAGCAAGTGCTTTGGCAAGCAAGTGCTCTGACGAGCAAGCGGCGCCCCGCCCGCCTGAACGCACAGAAAGGCTCAAGCCATGGCCACGATCCATATCTACACCGGCGCCGATGCCGACGTGCGGCATCTGCGGATCAACACCATCACGCCTGCCGATCTCTGGGATGCGCTGGCGCGCGGCCTCGCCGACTTCAAGGCGATGCCGACGCATCTGGTGTTCCTCGGCCTGATCTATCCGATGGCCGGCATCGTCTTCTTCGGTCTGTCGTTCGGCTACAACCTGTTCCCGGTGTTGTTCCCGCTCGCCGCGGGTTTCGCAATCGTCGGCCCGGTCGCCGCCATCGGCCTCTACGAGTTGAGCCGTCAACGCGAGAACGGGCGCGAGCCCGACGCCGCCCACATGTTCGACGTGGTGCGCTCGCCGTCCTTCCCGGCGATCCTGACGATCAGCGCGAGCCTCGGCATCCTGTTCCTCGCCTGGCTGTGGAGTGCCCAGACACTCTATCAGTCGCTGTTCGGCTATCTGCCGCCGGAGTCGATGACGCAGTTCCTGCACGCCGTGCTGACCACCAGCAACGGCCACAAGCTGATCATCTACGGCAATCTCATCGGCCTGTGCTTCGCCGTCGTCGCCATGGTGATCGGCGTGGTGTCGTTCCCGCTGCTGCTCGACCGCGACGTCGGCGTGCTCACCGCGCTGGAGACATCACTGCGCGCCGTGGCGAGCAATCCCGGCACCATGATACTGTGGGGCCTCATCGTCGCCGCGCTGCTGGTGATCGGTACGATCCCGCTGTTTGTCGGTCTCGCGGTCATCGTGCCGGTCCTCGGCCACGCGACCTGGCATCTCTACCGCAAGCTGGTGGCCCGCTGAGCGACATGGCAGTGCCGGGTCCGCCAGAACGGCCCGGCATGCCACAATGCCACATCAGCGGATGAGCCACGACGTAAACTGCAAGAGAAACCGCCACGGATGCGATGATGGAAACCAGGACAGAAACGAAGACGCAAACCGATACAGAAACGATGACGGGCGAGGTTCGCGACAATCCCGCCGCGCACCGTTTCGAGCTCGACGTCGACGGCCATCTCGCGGCCGCCTATTACAAGCTGACGCCCGGGGTCATCACCTTCGTTCACACCGAGGTGCCGCCGGCACTCGGCGGCCGGGGGATCGGCTCGCGTCTGGCGGCGGGCGCACTCGCCATTACGCGGGCGCGCGGTCTGAAGGTGGTGGCGACTTGCCCCTTCATCTCCGCCTATATCGGCAAGCATGCGGAGTGGCAGGACCTGCTGGCCTGACCCATCCATCGGCACCGGGCGGCGGTGCTGTGCAGACTTGTCGATGACCGTCGGCACGATCTTGACAGCACGCCGCGATCGGTTCACCTCCAGTTCAGACGCGCGGAGCCATCGTCGGTTCACCGCATGACCGCGTGTCGCCCACAGGAAACCAGCCCCCCGATGCCCAGCGGCCCTAGACGCCGACAACCAAACGTGACGCTTCTCGCGGCGGGCTGAATGACCGGTTCACCCTGCCGCCGGCGGCCCGAGGTGAACCCATGCAAGACGATCTGACCCTGGACGCACCCCTGCCCGATCCGGTGCAGGAAGCGACCCGCCTCCTCAAATTCCGGCCGGCCGATATCGTCGAAATCCTGAATGACCGGGATGTCGACGACGCCGCCGCCCCCCTCCGCCATATGCCGGTCGATACGCTGATCGAGATTTTCGACCAGCCGGAACTGTTCTTCGCGGAAGAACTGATCCTGAAGCTGCCCGAGGATCTCGCGGCGAGCATCCTCAGCCGGATGTCGTTCGACCGTGCGACCGACATTTTCCACGAGATGCCGGAAGCCGATGCGACGCGCATGCTGCGCCGCCTCGATCCGGAAGCGCGCAGCGCCATCGAGCAGTTGCTTGCCTATCCGCCGAACACCGCCGGCGCGCTGATGACGACCGAGTTCGTCAGCGTCCCCTCGGATTGGACTGCCGCGCAGACGCTCGATTATATCCGCAAGGTGGAGCGCACCCGCGAGACCATTTACGCCATCTATGTTTGCGATCCCCACAAACGCACGCTACTGCGCGCGGTGAGCCTGCGCCGCCTGATCACCGCCGATCCGAGCGCCAACATCCTTACCGTCGCGCGCGACGCGACGCCGATCACCGCGCCGCCGACGATGGATCGCGAGGATGTCGCCCGGTTGATCACCAAGCACGACCTGCTCGCCATCCCCGTCGTCAACCGCGCCTACCAAGTGCTCGGCATCGTCACCGTTGACGACATCATCGACGCGATCATCGCCGAAGGCACAGAGGACGTGCAGAAATTCGGCGGCGTCACCGCATTTGAAACTCCATATATGCAGGTCGGCTTCGGCGAGATGCTGTACAAGCGGGCCGGATGGCTCGGCATCCTGTTCCTCGGCGAGATGCTGACGGCCAGCGCCATGCAGCATTTCGCCGACGAACTGGCAAAGGCCGTGGTGCTGACGCTGTTCATCCCGCTGATCATGAGCTCCGGCGGCAATTCCGGTTCGCAGGCGACCTCGCTCCTGATCCGCGCATTGGCGCTCGGCGATGTGAAGCTGCGCGACTGGTGGCGCATCGCATTGCGCGAACTGCCGACCGGCCTGACGCTGGGCGCCTTTCTCGGCGTCATCGGCGTCGCGCGGATCACCATCTGGCAGGTTTTCGGGCTCTACGACTACGGCGAGCACTGGATTCTGATCGCCGTCACAGTCGGTGCGGCGCTGATCGGTATCGTTGGCTTCGGCTCGCTGATCGGGTCGATGCTGCCGTTCATCCTCAAGGGCATCGGCTTCGATCCTGCCAGCGCATCCGCCCCCTTCGTTGCCACCTTCGTCGACGTGACCGGCCTGGTGATCTATTTCAGCGTCGCGCTGTTCTTCCTGCGCGGCACCTTGTTATGACACTCGCGATAATGGCGATGCCGGGCGCGACAAAAACGCCGGCCCGTTCGGTTGCCGGGCCGGCGTCTCTGTCGATGTCATGGCGCCGCTGCGCAGGCAGCGACGCGCGTCTCAGGCCTTGATGTCGGAAGGCAGCTTGCCACCGTTGGCCGCGAGCTTCGTCATGATCTGCTTGTGCAGCCAGATGTTCATCGTCGCGGAATCATTGGTGTCGCCGGTGTAGTTGAGTTCCTTGGCCAGTTCCTTGCGCGCGGCAAGGCTGCTGTCGAGGCCGAGCGCCTTCATCAGATCGACGATGGAGGTGCGCCAGTTGAGCTTCTCGCCGCGGGCAGCGGCGGCCTTGTCGACGATCGCCGCGACGTCCACCGGCTCGGCTGGAGCGGCGGCCGGAGCCGGTGCCGTCGGCGCGACTTGCGCCTGCGCCGACCCTTGTCCGAAAATCGCACCCATGATGCTGCTGAAAATTCCCATCCGACTCTCCTCCATGGCAATGTAGAAACCGGAACCCATCGTAGTCGATCACGGCCGGGCGACAAGTGCATGACGCCATGCGACAGGTTTGTCGCTGTGCCCGCACAATGGCCGGTCCAGTCGAACGCAATCGGAACGAAAAAGTTTCAGAGCTTCGGTAGCGGCCGTTCCGCCGCGGCCGAGGGCACCTTCACCAATGCCTCGCCATCGAGGACGACCTCGCCGCCGACCTTGCAGGTACAGGCAAGCCGCGCCCGGCGCCTGTCGGCGACCAGTTCCACTACCTCGACGCTCACCACGACCGTGTCGCCGATGCGCACCGGCGCGCGAAAATTCAGTGTCTGCGAGATATAGACGGCGCCCGGTCCCGGCAGGCGCGTGCCGAGAACCGCCGATATCAGGCTCGCGGTATATAGGCCATGCGCGATGCGGGTACCGAACGGCGTCTTCGCAGCGAAGTGCTCGGACAGATGGATCGGGTTGCGGTCGCCGGTAACTTCTGCGAATCCGACAACATCCGAAGCCGCGACGGTTTTCGAGAGCCGTTCGACCATGCCGACCGTCAGATCTTCGAAGAACAGCGTCTGCAACTTCATCATCGGCGCATCAATGCTCCCGGATGGTCTTTCGCCACATCGATAGCAGCGCAGCGACCAATATGAGATTGACGATCGCCAACAGCAGCAAAGTGCCAATCGTCGCATCGGTGCCGATCGAGTCGATGAGCAGCGCGCCGAGCGACGGAGCGACTGCCTGCACCATCAGGCTCGGAAAAGCGATCCGTCCCATCAGCCGCGGAAACCGCTGCGGGCCGAACAGCGCGAGCGGCAGCGTGCCCCGCACCACCAGTGAAATCCCGAATCCCGCGCCGAACAGCAGAATGACAATCACCGGCAAAGACGCGCCCGCCCACAACAAAATGAGACCGGCGGCCATCAATCCGCAACTCCCGACCATCGTCCAGATCGGATGATACCCCGAACCAAAAAGCCGCTCGACGATCCGCGCCGCCACCTGCGACGGGCCGAACAGCGTGCCCAGCCAGATGGCGGCGGCGGAGCCGACGCCGCGTGCTTCCAGAAAGATGAACAGATGAACCACGAAAATGGCTCCCAGCGCGCTGGCGATACAGAGAATCCCCATGAGCAGCGCGAGGATCACCGTCTCGTCTGGCAGCGGCGCGCCCGCGCCCACCTCCGACGTGGCAACGGCAGGCGGCGCGGCCACCGCGCCACGCGTTGCGAACATCTGCAGCGGCATGGCGAAGCAAAGGTGCAGCGCTGCATAAGCAAGACAGGCACCACGCCACCCGAGCCCATCGATCATCGCGGCGCTGAGCGGCCAGCAGACCGTACTCGAAAATCCGCCGAACAACGTCAGATTGGTGATCGCATGCCGGGCGCCGAGCCCGTAAAGCCGGCCAAGCGTTGCGAAGACCGCATCGTAGAGGCCCGTCCCCATGCCGACGCCGAGAATCACCCAGGCGCCAAGATAGACTGTGAGTGACGGCGCCAGCGCGATGCCGGTCAGGCCGGCGATATAGCAGAGCGAGCTTGTCAGCAGCACCGGTCGGCCGCCGCGCCGCTCTACCACTCGTCCGACTTGCGGGGACACCAGGCCCGCAATCAGAAGTCCGAGCGATACGCCGCCGACGACGAAACCGAGCGACCAGCCTGTCTCGGCGACGATGGGCGAGGCGAACACCGCAGGAAAGTAGAACGATGATCCCCAGGCCAGGATCTGCGCCAGACCGAGCGCCGTCACCACCGTCCCGCGGCCTGGCGGCGTGCGATTGCGTTGCGCGGCCTCGGAAAGTGTCAGCACGCCACGGCCACCGGATCGGGATACCGGATCGACGGGAGATTGTGCGTCTGGAGTTCCGGGTTTCCGAAAACAACCGCCGCACCCTGCCTCCTGGCGCGTGACAATAGATAGGCCAGCCGGATTCCGATCATCGCGTCGATCCCCCGGCACAATGTAAGACGCTACGGACCGTCGCGAGAATTAGGACATTGGACCACACGAAGTTGAAGACGTGTCGCGCGGCCACCCATATCTATCAAAGATAGTATATGGAATAATCACAACCATTGACTGTCATGCAGTGTACGCAGAGCCGCAACTTTTATAATGCGGCTTGATAACCGCTGGCCGGAACGACACGTCAATCGACTGAAATATCGTTTTTCAACACAAAACAGAGCTTAAACCGCTATTACCGTCTGACAATGATCAAGGATGGGTCGATTTGACACGATTTTGGCTCATCGCAAACGCCATGTGAGGGAAAACTGCCCTTCCGTTCAAGCGTCACGCTACGTGCATGCCATTGAAAGTCAAAATTGGAATAATCTTACGTCCAATGTCGAAACCTGAGAGTTATGACAGCCTATTGCGTCAAAATTTTAACGGATGGCGATTTTAGTCATGCATTTCATTCATGACTGCACCGCAATAAAGTTCCTTTTGCAACGCATCATGATGTTCTATGTATGGTCCAGAAGTTGCTCGGGACCACCGGGTCCCGCGAAGAAGAAAGGCCCAACACTATGTTCATTACCCTGATCCGTTTCCTCCATGCCTGGCGGCGGTACAACCGCAGCCTGAATGAGCTGTCCCGCCTTGGCGACCGCGAGCTTGCCGATATCGGCATCAGCCGCTCGGAAATTCCGTCGGTTGCCTGGAATGCGGCCAACTCGTGAGCGTTTCGGTAACACCGACCGATCACCCTCCAAACAACTACCAACGCCCGTCAGAAACTCCGGTTTTCGCGGGCGTTTTTTCTTGCGCACATTCTTCCTGATTGCGGTTGCTCCCCCGCACGCCCCCGCCTAGTTTCCGGCCATGTGCAGTGCAACCTCAGAAAAGCCCGTCCATGTCATCGGCGGTGGACTTGCCGGCTCTGAAGCCGCCTGGCAACTCGCCGGGCTCGGGGTTTCCGTGGTGCTGCACGAAATGCGTCCGACCCAAACCACGGCCGCGCACAAAACCGGCGGCTGCGCCGAACTAGTCTGCTCCAATTCATTCCGATCCGACGATGCCGAAAACAACGCTGTCGGTCTCCTGCATGCGGAAATGCGGCTTCTCGGTTCGCTGATCATGCGGGCGGCCGCTGAGCACCGGGTCCCTGCCGGCAGCGCTCTCGCGGTCGACCGGGATGGCTTTTCGGCCAGCGTCAGCGCCGCCCTCGCCGCACATCCGCTGATCGAGATCCGGCGCGAGGAAGTCGCCGGTCTGCCGCCCGATGAGTGGGACAGCGTCATCATCGCCACAGGGCCGTTGACGTCGCCGTCGCTTGCCGACGCCGTGCGGGCCTTGAGCGGCGAGGAATCGCTAGCCTTCTTCGATGCGCTGGCGCCGATTGTTCATCGCGAGTCCATCGACTTCGACATCGCATGGTTTCAGTCACGCTACGACAAATCGGGCGCCGATTACATCAACTGCCCGATGACGCGCGAACAATACGAAGCTTTCGTGCAGGCGCTGCTGACCGGCGAGCGCGTGCCGTTCCACGACTGGGAAGCATCGACGCCCTATTTCGACGGGTGCCTGCCGATCGAGGTGATGGCCGAGCGCGGGCCAGAGACCCTTCGGCACGGTCCGATGAAACCGATGGGGCTGACCAACAGCCACCGACCTGACGAAAAACCTTATGCCGTGGTGCAACTGCGCCAGGACAACAAGCTTGGCACGCTGTTCAACATGGTCGGCTTTCAGACCAAGCTGAAGCACAGCGAGCAAGTGCGAATCTTCCGCACCATCCCCGGCCTGGAGCGAGCCGAGTTTGCACGTCTCGGCGGGCTGCACCGCAACACCTATCTCAATTCGCCGCGACTGCTCGATACAGCGCTGCGTCTCAAAGCCATGCCGCGGCTGCGCTTTGCCGGACAGATCACCGGCTGCGAGGGCTATGTCGAATCCGCCGCCGTTGGCCTCATGGCTGCGCGTTTTGCTGCAGCGGAGTGCCGTGGCGAAACAGTAACGCTGCCGCCGGGGACCACGGCACATGGCGCCCTGCTCAATCACATCACCGGCGGCCATATCGAGGCGATCGATTCCGGCCCGCGGTCTTTCCAGCCGATGAATATCAATTTTGGCCTGTTTCCGCCGATAGAAGTCACAGCCACGAATAATGGCAAACGCCTGCGCGGCACCGCTCGCAGCATCGCCAAAAAGCAGGCATTGACGCGGCGCGCGCTCGCCGATCTGCAAGCCTGGATCGCCGGCGTGCCGGCCGCTGCGGCGGAATAGCAATGGCGATCCCCGCTCTCTCCGGAAAATGGCGTGACGGCGTCGTTCTCAAGCGCGACGTGTTCAGCACCATCGAGCGCGGCACGTTCCGGACTCTGCATGGCGACGTCGATGCGGTCCTGCGCCGGCTCGACGAGGTGCCATGGTGGTCATGGATGGTCGCGCGCCTGCTGTTCGCACGCGAGCGCAACACGCTGACGGTGGCAGGCACACTCGGCATCGCGCCGCCGCTGTTGTTCGTCACCAACAACGCGCTGGTGCGCGGCTGGCTCGACGGGGTCGCGCTGCACATCGCCAAACCGCATGGTGACATCGCCTATTTCCGCTCGGCGAAGGACGTGCTGCGCAAGCTGCATCGTGCCGGTATCTGCCATAACGATCTTGCCAAGGAACAGAATTGGCTGCGCACGCCGGATGGCCGGTGCCTGTTGACCGACTTCCAGCTTGCCGGCCGCTTCAAGCGACGCAGCAAACTGTTCAGGCTCGCCGCCTATGAGGATCTGCGGCACCTGCTCAAGCACAAACGCCGCTATGCCCCGCACGCCTTGACGCCGATGGAGCACAAGGTGCTGGCGCGCAAGAGCCTTGTGACCCGGATCTGGATGGCAACCGGCAAGCGCGTCTATTACGCGGTAACGCGCGGCCTGTTCAATTTCACTGATCGCGAAGGCGGCGGCCGACGGCTGATCGAGGATGCTCCTGCGATCACAAGCCAGATCAAAGCGCATCCCCAGGTGCGTGATGCTGCCGTCGTCGCCTATCCGGACCGGCGCGCGGGGACCGGCCTCTATGCCTTCGTCGAAAGCGATACGGTGACGGTGGGCGACGTCCTGCGCCAGATCAGCGGTCCCACCGCTGCGCCCGAGCATATCCAGATCGTCGGCGCCCTGCCCCGCGATGCCTCCGGCACCGCCCGGCTTGAGATCCTGCAGCTGGTCGCGATGAACCAGCTCGACCTGCTGGACCCGCTGCTGAAGGACGACCGGGAGCGCGCTATTGTTCGCGGAATCGTCGAGGGCCGCCAGAATCTCCGGGATCGGTTCGCTTTTTAGCTCCCGCTGCATGCATTCTTCTACGAACACATCTTTCTGATGTATGTGCGTCGCACAAAAACACACCACAGCACAAAAAACTGAGCCCAGCTTTTTTGTCGATGCAGCTCTTGTCGCCAATGACGTCGTATGATCGTATGATCATACTCTTGATCGCAACGTCTCAATTATCGTGTCTCATTAGGGAGAGAAACGCAGAATGACGACTTCCACACTCCGCCGTACCGTTCGCGGCACCTTGGCGGCCGCCGCGCTGCTGGCAGCGGCCAGCGCTGCGAATGCCCAGGCTTTCGAAAAGAAGAACCACAACTTCAACGAATTCGCCAAAGGCGCATTCTCGGAGGTCGTCACCGTTACCGGACCGGCCAAGATGATCTATCTCGCCGGCATCGGCTCGGAAGACGAGAAGGACGGCTCGGTCAAGCACAAGGACGACTTCTACGCTCAGTGCAAGATGGCCTGGGACAAGGTTGCGCGGCTGCTGAAGACGCAGGGTGCGACAGTCGCCGATATCGTCAAGGCGACGTCCTATGTCACCGATATCCGCTATCGGCAGGAAATGCGGAAGTGCCGCAGTGAAGTGTTCGAGGGTAAGCCGCTGCCACCCCACACATTACTCAATGTCGTGCAGTTGGCGCGGCCAGGCATGATGTTCGAGGTCGACGTCGTCGCGGCTGTCGCGGCGAAGTAGCTCGCCTCTCCGGGCGGCGGCTGGCATCAACCACGGCCTGCTGCCGCCCTTTCGATCGGCAAAGAGACCTGCCTGCCCGCTCCGCAACGGCGGTCCTCCTGTTAGCTAGAACAGCCGCGATGGATCGCGCGACGCGCGCCAGATCGACCATTGTCGCATCCAGCGCGGCGATTCCGGCGGCGCGAATGGGTGATGCTCGCGCTCCATCCGCTGCAACAACGGCTTGACCGGCGCGAGCGAGAGCAAAACCGGCAGCATCGCCGGCGCGACCGCAACCGCGCGCGCGGCAGTGAGCGCATCACGCGCCCGCAGCCGTAGATTGGCCAGCACCGCTTCCACTTCGGGCGTGGTCTTTCCAGCCAGAAGATCGCCCGGCTCGGCTCCGAACTGTTGCATCAGGTCAAGCGGCAGATAGAGCTGGCCGCGCGAGGCGTCATGCGGCAGCGATTGCAGAAGTCGCACGATCGTCCGCGCAAAAATGGCACGCCGGATTGCCGGTTCCGGCGACGCACCCGTCGCGACCAAAGCTGCGAGTCCGACAATTCCGCCATCCGTCTTGTCCGCATAACCGTCCAGCGCTGCCACGGACACCATCGGATCGGTATAGAGATCGAAACTGCGTGCTTCGATCAGATCAAGAAAAGGCTGCAGCGGCAGACGATGACTGCCGATCGTGTCGAGCAAGGCGGCAGCGACAGGGTTTGCCGCAGCTTCCTCGTCGCGCTGACGGCTGATCGCATCGCGCCACCATTGCAAGCGTATCTCGCCTGGCATCGGCTCGTGCACGACGTGACGTATGCGTGCGATCTCGATATCGAAAGCATAGAGCGCCAGCAGATGACGCCGCTGCGGCTTCGGCGCGAACAGCGTCGCGAGGTAACGGTCGCGATCCGCATCGTACGCCAGTTTTTCGCAGTAGCGGTACGCACTATCGGCCGGAGACGTCATGATTCAGCCCCTACGGGACCGCGATCAGGCCCGCAGCCACCCGCCTGTTCTCGCCCAGCATGATATTGTAGGTACGGATAGCAGCGCCCGTCGTCATCGCATCCGCATTGATGCCCGCATCCGCCAGCAGTGCACGCAACCGCGCCGGCATCGCCATCGGGTCACGTCCAGTGCCCAGCATGAAAAAATCGATCGCCCCCCGTCGTTCGACGATCGCCGCCAGCGCAGCTTCATCAAGCGCCGCGACCGCCTGATAAGGCCAGGCCCAGACACCATCAGGCAGGCACAGGATCGATCCGCGATGCGACATATCGGCAAAACGGAAGCCGCCATTGCCGTAGGCATCGATCGGCGCCGGGCGCGGCAGATGTGGCATGTCCGCCAGCGCGGACATCAGCGCCGGCCCTTGCCGCCGCTTTTACCCTTGCTTGCCTTGCCGCTCTTGCTGCCGCTTTTGCCAGCCGGCGAGAGATCGTCCACTTCGCTCGCAGGCCCGGCGGGCGAGGCAACCGCCGCCCCCTGCATCTTTTCCTCGAGCGCGGCGATCTTCAGCGCATTGCGGCCGGCTTCGGTCTCCTCCGGCTCGTCCTTGCCGGCCTGACCGCGAGCCTCTCCGACGCCAAGATAAATCAACAGCGGCGAAGCGATGAAGATCGACGTATAGGTTCCGACCAGCACAACACCGAACATCATCGTCGCCGTGAAGCTGTGGATCGCCTGGCCGCCGAACAGGAACAGTGCCAGCAAGGCCAGCGTCACCGTCAAGTGGGTGACGATCGAGCGCGACAACGTCGAATTGATCGACGCGTTGAGCAGATCGGTAAACGGCATGCGTTTGTAGCGGCGCAGCAGTTCGCGGATACGGTCATAGATGACGACCGTGTCGTTGAGCGAATAGCCGAGGATCGTCAGCAGCGCTGCGATACTGGTAAGATCGAAGTCGATCTGGGCAATCGACATGAAGCCGATGGTCAGCACCAGATCGTGCGCATTGGCGATCGTCGCGCCGAGCGCAAACTGCCATTCAAAACGGAACCACAGATAGATCAGGATGCCGCCGATAGCGACAAAGATTCCGATCAATCCGTAGGAGAGAAGCTCGGTCGAGACCCGCGGTCCGACCACCTCGACACGCCGATATTCGACGGAATCGCCGAGCGCGGCTCGCACCCGCTGTACCGCAGCCTGCTGCCCCTCTTCGCCGCCCGGCTGCTGCGCGATCCGGATCAGCACTTCCGTCGGGCTGCCGAACTGCTGGAGCTGGAACTCGGTCAGGTTCAACGTGCCGAGCGTCGTCCGCATGCCGGAAATATCGGCGGGCCCGCTCTTGGATTGCACCTCGATCAGCGTGCCACCGCGGAAATCGATGCCGAAGTTCAGGCCATGCGTGAAGTACAGCGTGATCGCCGCAATCGTCAGCACCGCCGATATCGGAAAACTGATACGGCGGAACCGGATGAAGTCGAACTTCGTATCCGGCGGAACGATGTGCAGATGCGGAATGACGTCCCAGAACAGGACGATCACGCTCCAGACCGCGATCAGAACAAGGAGGCCGATGAGGATCCAGGACGACACGTAACCTTGCTCCTCAGATCGGAATGTATTGCGGACGCTTCCACCGCGCCCAGGCGGCGGTCAACAGCCGCGTCACGGTGAAGGCGGTGAACACCGTCGTAATGATGCCGACGCCGAACGTCACGGCAAAACCACGAACCGGCCCGGTGCCGATGAAGAACAGAACCGCCGCCGCGATGAACGTGGTGATGTTGGTGTCGAGAATGGTGGCCAGCGCGCGGCTGAAGCCCGCATCAAGCGCATTGATCGGCGTGCGCCCGGCGCGGATCTCCTCGCGGATACGCTCGTAGATGAGCACGTTACTATCGACCGCGATACCCACCGTCAGCACGATGCCGGCGATGCCAGGGAGCGTCAGCGTCGCATTCAGCGCCGACAGCACGCCGAAAATCATTGCCACGTTGACCGCCACGGCAACGTTGGCGATCAAACCGAACAGGCCATAGGTCGCCAGCATAAAGATGACCACCCAGAGCGCGCCCACATAAGAGGCGAGCTTACCCTTCTCGATCGAGTCCTGCCCAAGGCCCGGACCGACGGTGCGCTCCTCGATAATGGTCAGCGGCGCCGGCAGGGCGCCGGCGCGCAACAGAATCGCCAGATCGTTGGCCTGCTCGACGGTGAAGTTTCCGGAAATCTGCCCGGAGCCGCCGAGAATGGGCTCCCGGATGACCGGCGCGGAAATCACCTCGTTGTCGAGAACGATCGCGAACGGCCGGCCAACATTCTCGCGCGTCGCCTGGGCGAATTTGCGCGCACCGGAGCTGTTGAAACGGAAACTGACGATCGGCTCGCTGGTTCGTTGGTCGAAACCGGGCTGGGCGTCGGTGAGATCGGCGCCGGACACCAGCACGCGCTTCTCGATCAGGTAGGGCTGCCTGCCCTGCTTGGCAGGTGCGTAAAGCACTTCCGAGTCGGCCGGCGGACGTCCCTGCAACGCCTGCTCCGGCGACATCGACTGGTCGACCATCCGGAAGTCGAGCTTCGCCGTCTTGCCGAGCAATTCCTTGAGCCGCGTCGGATCCTGCAGACCGGGGACCTGAACAACGATCCGGTCCGACCCCTGCCGCTGGATCAATGGTTCGACCGTGCCCAGTTCGTTGACGCGCCGCTCGACGATCTGGATCGACTGATCGACGGACTGACGGATGCGCTCCTGGATCGCCGGCTCCGTGACAACCAGCCGGACGAGGCCGCTGTCGTCCATATTGATGTCGAGACTGCGCTGGCCGGTCGACGACAACACGCCGCCGAGCGGTTGCGAGAGTTCCCGCAGCTTGGTCAGCGCCTGCTGCCGATCTGTACCCTCGCGCAGGCGGACTTCGACAGCATTGCCGCGGACCGTCAGCCCGGTATAGCCGATGCGCGCTTCGCGAAGCACGCGGCGCACGTCGTCACGCGTCTGTTCAAGTTTTTCTTTCCGTACCGCGTTGGAATCGACTTCGAGCAGGAGGTGCGAACCGCCTTGCAAGTCGAGCCCGAGCACGAGATGCCGCTGCGCCCATTTCGGCCAGCTCTCCCGCGTCGTCTCGGAAAAGAAATTTGGAACCGCGAACAGGCAGATGAAGAGCGCCGTCAGCAGGATCGTCGTGGTTTTCCAGCGCGTAAAGTACATCGAGATTTAACCGGCCGGTGGCGGAATTTCGTGATCAAGCCGTTGCTGCGGCGTCGTCCTTGTCTTTGGCCGGCTCGCCCTTGCTGCGCACGTCGGTCAGCATCTGCCGCATCTGCCGGATACGCACGCCATCGGCGACCTCGACCTCGATCTGATCGTTGTCGATAACCTTGGTCACCTTGCCGACCAGCCCGCCGGAGGTGATCACCGTGTCGCCGCGCCGGATATTCTTGACCATTTCCTGATGCGCCTTCACCCGCTTCTGCTGCGGACGCAGAATGAGGAAGTACATGATCACGAAAATCAGAACAAAAGGCAGGAGTTGCACGATCATGCCACCGTCTCCGCCGCCGAACAGCGAGCCCTGTGCATAGGCGGGCGTAATCAACATGGGAGCGTCCCCTGGGTGTCGCAGGCGCGTCCGGCGCCGTCTGGTGGGTTGAATTGGCGCGGACTATAACCGCCGCTGGCTCAATTGCAACGCCGGCAAGGCATTACAAATAGGCCATTTTCACTGATCCTGCCCCGCCTTGCAGCGCTGCCGCAGCCCCGCTAAGAGGCACCTGTCACCGGAACACCGCAATGCCTAAAAGCCTCGTCGAAAGCCTCCAGAATCCGGCCCCGGCCGGAAATCCCCTCGCCGATTTCGATGGCGCCGTCCTCGAGCGAATCGCCAGCGCGCTGGAACGGCTTGCCCCTCCGCCCCGGCCGACGCCCGACCTGACGGCGGCCGACGCCTTCATCTGGCAGCCCGAGGGCCATCGGCTGATGCCGGTGCCGCGCGTAAACCGCGTCGAGATGTCGCTGCTCAAGGGCGTCGACCGGATGCGCGACGTCCTGCTTGAGAACACGGAGCGCTTCGCACACGGTCTGCCGGCCAACAATGCGCTGCTGTGGGGTGCGCGCGGCATGGGCAAGTCGTCGCTGGTCAAGGCCGCGCATGCCGGTGTCAACGCCGGCATCGCCCGGGATGGCGGCCAGCCGCCGCTCAAGCTCATCGAGATCCATCGCGAAGATATCGAGACCCTGCCGGAGCTGATGACACTGACGCGTGCCGCGTCACGTTATCGTTTCATCGTCTTCTGCGACGACCTGTCGTTCGACAACGACGATACGTCGTACAAATCGCTCAAGGCGGTGCTCGACGGCGGCATCGAGGGACGGCCCGACAACGTCATCTTTTACGCCACCTCCAACCGACGTCACCTGATGTCGCGCGACATGATGGAGAACGAACGCTCGACGGCCATCAACCCCGGCGAGACCGTCGAAGAAAAGGTCTCCCTTTCGGATCGCTTCGGCTTGTGGCTCGGTTTTCATCGCTGCAGCCAGGACGAATTCCTGGCGATGGTCCAGGGCTACGTCGAGCATTTCAAAATCCCGATCACGGCCGATGATCTGCGTCGCGAATGCCTGGAATGGGCAACGACGCGCGGATCGCGCTCGGGCCGCGTCGCCTGGCAATACATTCAGGACCTCGCGGGCCGCAGCGGCATCCGCCTCTCCTGAAGGATGCGCCGTCCGGCTCACATCCGCGAGACGATCGCGGGCAATTCGGACAGCCCCCGCACCTGATAGTCGGCTGCGAACCCGAGCATATCGGGCCGCATCCGCAACGCCTTGAACATGGTCAACGGCCCGACCGGACCTGTCGCCAGTTCGCTCGCCAGCGCATCGGCATCGACCCGCTCGATCCAGGCAACGGTCAAGCCCGCGTTTTTTGCACCGCAGACGTCCCAGCCATTCGAGGATACGAACAATACATCCGACAGCGCGACACCAAGCGTCGCACGGATCAGGTCATAGACTGCTGCCGCCGGCTTGTAGGTTTTTCCCGTATCGACGCTGATCGTCGCATCGAGAAGCGGTGCGATACCGCTATTGGCCACCAGCGCCTCGAGCATCTCCGGACTGCCGTTCGACAGGATCGCCCGCTTGTAGCGCGACAGGCCGGATAGCACCGCCGACGCATCCGGATAGAGCTCGAGATGCCGGTAGGCATCCATGATGCCGTCGAAGGCAGCCGCATCGCGCGGCAGTCCAAGACATGCAAGCGTGTAGTCGAGCGATTGCGCCGTGACGGTCCAGAAATCTTCGTAACGCCCCATCAGCGCTCGCAGCCAGCTATATTCAAGCTGCTTGAGACGCCAGATTTGCGTGATCAGGCCTCCCCTTCCCGGGTACGCACGTTCGGTTGCCGCCGCAACCGACTGGACGTCGTAGAGCGTCCCATAGGCATCGAAAACGATGGCGCGGATCGGCATATCGGACTCCGGTTGTGGAGCTTACTCAGAATAGCAAAACGGCATGCCTGCGCATGCCGTTCGCCATTCGAAATCGAATTCCCGGAAGACGTCAGCCGTTGCCGCTGAGGAACTGGTTCGGATTGACCGGCGTCGATCCCTTACGGATCTCGAAATGCAGTTGCGGCGAAGTGACGTTGCCAGTCTGGCCCGACCGGCCAATGATCTGACCGCGCCGGACCGCGTCGCCCCGCTTCACCAGCAACTCGCTGGCATGGGCATAGGCAGAAACATAGCCGTTTGCGTGACGGATCAGCACCAGATTGCCATAGCCTTTCAATTCGTTTCCGGCATAGGCGACGGTACCATCTTCAGCGGCCTTCACGGGCGTCCCTTCAGGCACCGAGATATTGATGCCATCGTTGTTCTGTCCGTTCAGCTTCGCGCCGTAACCGGCGATCACCCGGCCGCGGGCCGGCCACCGGAATGACGGGATTGCACCGACGGCTTCCGCCGATTTGGTTGCCGGCGCCGGCGTCTCAACCGGCTCGGACGGCGAAACCATACGGGCGGTCTGCGTCGGCTCAGCCGAAGCGAGCGTCTTCGGTGCCGGCTGAGCCGGCATGGTCTGCGGTTGCGCGACGCGAGGCGGGGCGATCGCAGCAGCCTGCTGCGGTTGTGGTTGCGGCCGGGCGGCTACTGCACGCGGCGCGACGCCTGGAATGGTCAACTTGTCGCCGGCATTGAGCCTGGCGTAGGTCTTGATGTTGTTCGCCCGCGCGATCTCCGCAACCGATTTGCCATAACGGCGGGAAACCCCGAGCAGTGTCTGCCCCGGCTCGACGACATGCGTGATCGTCGCGCCGTTGGCTGCGCCCCCCGCAACGTGGCCGGCGGCTGAAGTACTCGCCGAAGTCTGGGTGGCAGCGCTGGCCGTCGTCTGCCGCTGCGCACCACCGCCGATATAGCGCGGGATGACGAGCCGCTGGCCGGGCCGAATCCGCGCAGTATCGGTGACGCCGTTCGCCTGCAGGATCGCCGACTGGGGCACACCGTATTTGCGGGAGATGGTCTCGATATTCTCGCCCTGCCCTACAGTGACGGGCTGCCCGCCTTCCCAGGTCCATCCGGCGGATGGCGGCGGAGGAAGCTGCTGACTGACCGACCCGGTAACGTCCGAGGAGTGGCTCGGGCGGTAGGCCCCGAGACCGCTCGCACCAGAAGCGCTTCCGGCCGCGACCGTTGCCGGACGACTCGGTGCCGGCGCGCTGTAGGTCGATCCGGGGGCAGGCAACGCATGCGTTTCCACCCGAGGCGTCGGCGCGCGCTGCACCGATCCGGTGACGTCGGCGGACGGCGCAGCCGAACGTGTATTGGAAGCGAACAACCCGTTGCTGAAGCGCGCCGAGTCCGAACAACCGGCAAGCGCGATTGCTGCACAGGCAACTGCGGCAAAGCGTGGCAGTCGATACGACCTTGAGCGCGTGCGGAACGACGCAGCGAAGCTCGACATATTGGTTACCCACTCGTACGCAAAAAGAAGCGATTGTGAGTAAACACTTTGCGAGTAAATAAGCCTTTAAGCATCGATTAGGATTAAGGCCGGCTTCACCGTCGCCGTCGCCTACAAATGCCGCGCTTTTCCCGGTAATAGCGGCACAAATCGCACCGCGATGAGTGTCTCGCGCGTTTCGCCCGTTTCCGTTTTGGTAACCTTGGTGAGATGTTGTGCGCCGTCTTCCGGACCAACCGGCGCAATAAGGATACCGCCAACGACGAGTTGATCGATCAGCGCCTGCGGTATCGCCGGCCCTGCCGCCGTTACCATCACACGATCGAACGGCGCATGGTCTGGCGCTCCTGCCATGCCGTCCCCGGCCAGCACCTCGACATTGCGATAGCCGAGCGCCTGCAGTCGCTCCCGCGCGGTATTGGCGAGGGTCGCATAACGTTCGATGGTGACGACCTGCCGGGCCAGCCGCGAAAGGATGGCGGCCTGATAGCCCGAGCCCGTGCCGATCTCGAGCACCCGATGATGCGGGCGCAATTCCAGCGCCTCGGTCATATAGGCAACGACATAGGGCTGGCTGATGGTCTGGCCGCAGGCGATCGGCAATGCGTGATCGGCATAGGCACGATCCTGCAGGTGCTTCGGCACGAAGCGGTCACGCGGCACCTCTTCGAGTGCCCGCAGAACCGCCTGGTCGCTGATCCCCGCCCGCCGCAGATCAAGGAGAAACCGCATACGCTGGTTGTCTCCGCGCCTGTCGGTCCACCTGTCGTCCTGCTTGTCTCCCTGCCCGGTCATGGTCGCGCCCCTTCAAAATATGGCCGTTTCTATCATGCGGCGGTGCCGCCCGGGGACAGGCATTCGCGAGCGGCAATCAGGGACTGCATGCGCAGGATACGTTGCGGATCGGCGTCCGTCCGGCCGCTGGCCTGTGGAACAAACCATCGTGAGAATGCATTATTACCCGAGGGGAGCGAGTTACTTTGAGCGCCTTGCTAGTGCCGCTGGTAACCAGGACGTCCAGTGGGGACGGAAACGAGCTTGCGGCCGTGCTGGCCGCAGGCCAGTTGGGCTATTGGGAAAGCGACCTCGACACCGGCGAATTGCGGGTTTCGGATGCGTTTCGCGCGCAGTGGGGGCTGCTCCCCGATGCAGAGTTCACGGCAGATACGCTGCGCACCAATATTTACCCGCAGGACCGGTCCTTGCTGCGAAAGGCCCGCCGCGCGGCCGTTGCCGGACAACCGGTCGATCTCGAATTCCGCGTCATCTGGCCGAGCGGCGACATCCGCTGGATCAATATCCGCGCTACGCCGCAACGAGACAAGAACGGCCGTCCGATCCGCCTGATCGGGGTCTCGCTCGATGTCACGACGCGCAAGCAGACCGAGGAATCGCTGCGCAACGAGACGCAGAACCTCGAACTATTGAACAATATCGGTGCCGCCCTTGGTGGCGACCTCGATCTGGAGTCGATCGTCCAGATCGTCACCGACGCAGCGACACAATTGTCCGGCGCGCAATTCGGCGCCTTTTTTTACAATATGCGCGATGCTGCGGGAGAAGGTTACACGCTCTATACGATATCCGGCGTACCGCGCGAAGCCTTCGCGCAGTTTCCCATGCCACGCAATTCCGCGCTGTTTGAAACGACATTCCGCGGCGACGGCATCGTACGCTCCGACGATATCCGCAAGCATCCTCACTACGGTCGCAAGGCCCCCTATTATGGCATGCCGGAAGGGCACCTGCCGGTGGTCAGCTATCTCGCCGTGCCGGTGATATCGCGCACCGGCACTGTACTCGGCGGACTGTTCTTCGGGCATGAGCGTGAAGGCGTCTTCACCGAGCGGGCAGAGCGTCTGGTTGCCGGCATCGCCGCGCAGGCTGCCGTCGCCATCGACAACGCCAATTTACTCAAGGCAGCGAAGGAAGAGATCGCCGAGCGCCGGCGTTTTGAAAAACACCAGGAACTGCTGCTCGCCGAGATCAATCATCGGGTCAAGAACACGCTCGCTATCGTCTTGTCGATCGCCACGCAGACGCTGCGCCATTCGCCAAGCCCCGAAGCGTTCCGCAGCAGCTTCGAGGCGCGTATCCTCGCACTGGCGGAAGCGCATAATTTGCTGACCGACGGCAACTGGGAGGGCGCGTCGCTGCGCGCGATCATCGAGCGTGTGCTCGGCCCATATCGTGGCGACAACCCGCCGCGCTATACTCTCTCGGGCAATCGCGACGTCAGCGTCGGACCCAAGACCGCCGTCGCGCTGGTGATGGCACTCAACGAGTTGGCGACCAACGCCGCCAAATATGGAGCGCTGTCGAATGACACCGGCGTGGTCATGATCGATTGGGTCGTGGACGACGACCCGGAGCCGCGCATTCGCTTGCGCTGGGCGGAAGTCGGCGGGCCGCCGGTCACCGCGCCGAAACGAACCGGATTCGGCAACCGCCTGATCCGGAACCTGTCCAACGACGCAGCCGCAGAAGTGATGATGGATTTTGCAACCGACGGTTTTGTCTGTACCTTCGATCTGCCGCTGCGCAGCGGCGCGGAGGCCTGATCATGACGGACAGCCGAAGAATTTTTCTGGTCGAGGACGAATATCTGATCCGCATGCTGCTGGAGGATATGCTCGACGACCTCGGTTATGCCGTAGCCGCAACCGCGGGCAACCTGCCCGAGGCCAGCGAACTGGCCAAGTCGCAGGATTTCGACGCAGCCATCCTCGACGTCAATCTTGACGGCCTCGAGGTGTTCCCGGTTGCCGACATCGTCGCCGAACGTGGCCTGCCGTTCGTGTTCGTCACCGGCTATGGCGGCGGCGGCCTGCCGACGCAGTATCGGTCGCGACCGACACTGCAGAAGCCATTTCAGATCGAAGAATTACACAAAACCCTGACGGCGGCGCTCGCCGGATAGCCGGGCGATTGCACGGCGCGGCGTTCCCTATCTGAAAATGCCGGCCAGCGTCGTCATGAACGGTTCGTCAGTCAGGTCGAGACGCAGCGGTGTGACCGAAATCCGGTTCTCCGCGAGTGCGCTCATATCCGTACCCTTGCGGACGCCCGATGGCGGCGTGCGCGAAAACGCGATCCAGTAATAGGGGTTGCCACGCCCATCATAGCGCGGGTCGATACGCAGCAATTCCTGATCGCGCTTACCCTGCGAGGTGACCGCGATCCCTTGCACCGCATTGATCGGACAGTCGGGGAAATTGACATTGACGAGCACGTCACGCGGCATGCCCTGTTCCAGCACCTTGCGGATGATGTCGGGCGCGAACTTCATCGCCGTCTTCCAGTGCGGATCGCCCTTGCTGGCGCCTGAATAAGCCTGCGACAGTGCAAACGACGGAATGCCGAGCACCGTGCCTTCCATCGCGCCGGCGACCGTGCCGGAATAGGTGACATCCTCGGCGGCGTTACGGCCCCGATTAACGCCGGAGACAACCAGATCCGGCGCCTCCTTCATGATGTGTCGCACGCCCATGATCACACAGTCGGTCGGCGTCCCGCGCACGGCAAAATGCCGCTCGCTAACCTGGCGCAACCGCAGCGGATCGTTGAGTGAGAGCGAATGCGCGACGCCGGACTGATCGCTTTCCGGCGCGACGACCCAGACGTCATCCGAGAGCGTGCGGGCGATCGCCTCGCAGACTTCGAGGCCCGGCGCGTAGATGCCGTCGTCGTTGGTGACAAGAATACGCATTATGTAGCCGCCACGACGCTCGCGCCGCCCATATAGGGGCGCAGCACTTCGGGCACAGTGATCGAACCGTCAGCGTTCTGATAGGTCTCCATCACCGCGATCAGCGCGCGGCCGACAGCAACGCCGGAACCGTTGAGCGTATGGACATGCCCCCGCACCTTGCCATCCTTGCCGCGATAACGTGCATCCATGCGGCGCGCCTGGAAATCGCCGCAGACAGAGCACGAGGAAATCTCGCGGTACATGTTCTGACCGGGCAGCCATACTTCGATGTCGTAGGTCTTGCGTGAGGCAAAGCCCATATCGCCGGTGCAGAGCGTCATCACCCGGTAATGCAGATCGAGCTTCTGCAATACTTTCTCAGCGCATTCCAGCATCCGCTCGTGCTCGGCGAGGCTGTGCTCGGGCGTCGTAATCGACACCAATTCGACCTTGGTGAACTGGTGCTGGCGGATCATACCGCGCGTGTCGCGGCCCGCCGCCCCGGCCTCGGCGCGGAAACACGGCGTGCAGGCGGTGAGCCGGATCGGCAGTTGCTCCTGGTCGAGGATCGTTTCGCGCACCAGATTGGTGAGCGGCACCTCGGCGGTCGGGATCAGCCAAAGATCCATATTCGTTCTGAATTGATCCTCGGCAAATTTTGGCAATTGCGCCGTCCCGAACATCACGTGGTCGCGCACCATCAACGGCGGGCTGACTTCCGTGTAGCCATGCTCGCTCGTATGGAGATCGAGAAAGAGCTGACCGAGCGCGCGTTCCAGCCGCGCCAGACCTTTTTGCAAGACAACGAAACGCGCGCCGGAGAGCCTAGCCGCGAGTTCGAAGTCCATCTGGCCAAGCGCTTCGCCAAGCTCGAAGTGCTGCTTCGGCGTAAAGGCGTAATCGCGCTTTTCTCCGAATGTCCGATAGAGCACGTTGTCGTGCTCGTCCTTGCCGTCCGGCACGTCGTCGAGCGGCAGATTGGGGATCTGCGCCAGCTCTTTATCGAGGGCGCCGGATACCTCGCGCTCCTGCGCTTCCATTGCCGGAATTGTCGTCTTGAACCCGGCGACTTCCGTCATCAGCGCTGCGGCACGCGCCTCGTCCTTGTTCTTCTTCGCTTCGCCGATCTCTTTCGACGCGGCATTGCGGCGCGCCTGTGCCTGTTCAAGCTGCGTGATCAAGGCGCGGCGTTGCTCGTCGAGTTTCAGCAGATGCTGCGCCAACGGCGTCAACCCGCGGCGCGCCAGCCCCCTGTCAAAAACCTCGGGGTTGTCTCTGATAAAGCGGATATCGTGCATGGCTAAAGTCGTGCGGGCAAAATGTGATTGGCGAACAACGCGGATGGATTCGACAGCCGCAGGGCGGCCGTCCATTCAGCAAATTTTTACTCGGCGGGCTTGGCAGTCGGCTCACCGACGGGCTCTTCCGGTTTGGATGCTGCTGCTGCTGCCGCCGCCGCTGACATCCTGGCCCTCCGTTCCACCAGCCGAACCGACCAGATCGACCCCTCGTAAAGCAACATCAGCGGAATGGCCAGCGACAGCTGGCTGATGACGTCTGGAGGTGTCAGCACAGCCGCGATCACGAAAGCGCCGACGATGAAATAGCGCCGTTTGTGTCGCAACTGCTCCGAGGTCAGCACCCCGATGCGACCGAGCAGCGTCAGGATGACGGGAAGCTGAAACGCGGCGCCAAAGGCAAGCACCAGCGACATCATCAGCGACAGATATTCGCCGACCTTGGGCAGCAGCGCGATCTCCGCCGAATCGGCACCGGGAAGCTGCTGCATGCCGAGCGAGAAACGAACCAGCATCGGCATGACGACGAAATAGACAACAGCGGCGCCGGCTGCGAAGAAAATCGGCGTCGCCACCAGATAAGGCAGGAAGGCACGTCGCTCGTTGCGATAGAGGCCCGGCGCCACGAAGCGGTAAATCTGCGTGGCGACGATCGGGAACGACAGGAACGCGGCGCCGAACATCGCAAGCTTGAGCTGAGTGATGAAATATTCCAGCAGCGCCGTGTAAATGAACTTGGAATTGTCAGGTCCGGCGACCCAGACGAACGGCCACACCAGCACATTGTAGATCTGGCGCGCAAAATAGAAACAGAGCGCGAAGGTCACGGCAAAAGCGATCAGCGCCTTGATCAGCCGCGAGCGCAGCTCGATCAGGTGATCCATCAGCGGTGCCTTGGTCGCCTCAATATCTTCGTGGGTCATGCCGCCTGCCCTCAACCACCGTCCTTGGGTGGCCCCGAGGCGACGGCTGGCTCGGCCGGCGCCGTCGCGTCAACCTTGGGCGCTGTCGGCAGCGTTTCCGGGGGCGGCACGTCGATCGGCGGCGTCGGATCGGAGACGAGCGGCTCCGCCGGCTTGTCGTCAAACGCGCTCTGGAACTGCTTCTTGGTCTCCGCCAGCGGATCGAAATTCGTATATTCCGACACGCTGCTCGTCAGTTGATCGACGTCCTTCTTGATGTCGGCCATCTCGGCTTCGCGCATCGCGTCCTGGAACTGCCCCTGGAATTCAGCCGCCATCCGCCGGATCTTGCCGGTCCACTGCCCGACCGATCGCAAGACGCCCGGCAACTCCTTCGGCCCGATCGCGATCAACGCGACGACGCCGATGACGACCAGCTCGCTCCAGCCAATGTCGAACATGAGGTCTCAGACTCCAAGGGGCGCCACCGCCACGCGGTTTGCGCCCCTCACCTTCCCTACGCAACCCACCTGCAAGGACGATCAGGTCGTCGTCCCTTCAAACTTCCGTTCCGTCTGAGCATGCTGCTGGAGAGGGTCTGCGGGCTTGCCGTCGATCGTCTTCATCGGCTCCGGCTTGGCGTCGGCCGTTTTGTCATCATCGGCCATTCCCTTCTTGAACGCCTTGATACCCTGCGCGACATCGCCCATCAGATCGGAAATCTTGTTACGTCCAAACAGCAGCAGGACCACGGCGATCACGACGATCCAGTGCCAAATGCTCATCGAACCCATTGGAGAAACCTCCGCGGCAAAGTGCCGGTGCGCCCCACCTACCCCGCGGCCTGGGTGATACCCAAGATCTGCGCAGCCCAGCGGACGCTTCTGTTGTACTCACCGGCGAAGTTAGGCGCCAGAAGCGGTAAAAACAAGAACTTACGCCAAAAGTCTGCTGCCGACGATGTAGCGGCCAATTGGTCGCGTCCGCCGGTTCAGCAGCCGGTTCCGACGCTATTCACTCTCGACGCGATCCGCCGGCGGCGCCAGGCCGAAATCCAGGAGATCGCCCGGCTCCAGCGGCTCTTCGTCGTCGCGCAACGCATCGTCATCGGAGGGGACGGGGATCGAGAATCCGGGCGGCAGCCGCCCATCCAGCAGGCCCGCGCCGCGGAGCTCATCGAGACCCGGCAGGTCTTCCACCGCTTCCAGCCCGAAATGCGACAGGAATTCGTCGGAGGTTCCATAGGTGATCGGGCGGCCCGGAACCTTGCGGCGACCGCGCGGCCTGATCCATCCGGTCTCCAGCAACACATCGAGCGTGCCCTTGGCCGCGGCGACGCCGCGGATTTCCTCGACCTCAGCCCGCGTCACAGGCTGATGATAGGCAATGATGGCCAGAGTTTCGATCGCCGCGCGTGACAGCTTGCGGTTCTGCACGACGTTCTTGGTCAGCAGCCAGGACAGATCGCCGGCGGTTCTGAACGACCATTTCCTGCCGATCCGCACGAGATTGACGCCGCGCGTCGCATACTCCGCCTGCAGCCCCCGGAGCGCATCGCGGAGCTGCGCGCCCTGCGGCAGACGCTTGGCAAGCGTCGCTTCATCAAGCGGCTCCCGGCTGGCGAACAACAGGGCCTCGAGCAGGCGATACTCCTCCGGCCGCTGTGCCGGATCGGCGGGCGCGAGATCCTCGCCGGGCTCCGAGAACGCCGCCTCGACTGCTTCCGGTTCGGTGCCTATTTCCGGCTCAGTGTCGGCACCCGGCTCCGCATGATCTTCGGGGTCAGCGCCCATTTCCGGCTCGGTATCTTCTTCCTGTCCGGTGTCATCGGCGCCAGCACTTGCAGCGACGGCCTCGATGATTTCGGCAACATGTTCCTCGGCCACGGACTCGTCCAAGTCACCCTCAATCTCGCGCTCCGCGTCGATAGCCCCCTCGCGGATCGCATCCATTTCGGCAGCGCCGTTCACCTCGGCAGCGTGGTCGTCTGTCGGATAATCGTTGGAGGTCACGCTGACCGGCTCTTCTGATTGAGCCGATGGAACTTCATCGATCGTATTCTCGATCACCACAAATTTCTTGGCCAACCCCGACATCAGTGGCCCCCCTCCGTTGCGAGCGTTTGATTGGTAGCGCCGTAGGTCGGGAACGCACCAGTCCCCTTCTCGCGTTTACGCACATAGATTGGCGTGAAGGCCTGCGACTGATGAATCTCGGCGACGCCCTCGCGCACCAGTTCGAGTGCCGAGACGAAGCTCGACGCAAAAACCGTCGCCGCCACTGTCGGCTCGACGACATAGGCAATGAGGAACTCGTCGAGCCGTGTCCAGTCGTCGGCAACGCCGACCAGCCGCTGCAGCACGTCGCGTGCTTCGGCCAGCGACCACACCTTGCGCTGGGCAAAGCGCACCTGCCCGAGCACCTTCTGCTGGCGCTGCGCGGCATAGGCAGAAAGCAGATCGTAGAGCGTCGCTGTCCATTCCTGCTGCCGGACCTCCGCGATCGGCTCCGGATCGCCGCGCAGGAAGACGTCGCGGTCAAGTTGCGGTCGCTCCATCAGCCGTTTTGCCACGTCGCGGAAAGCTTCCAGGCGCCGCAGCCGATAGGCCAGCGCATTGGCCATGTCCTCCGCGCTTGCCGCGCCTTCGGGGGCTGCGTCGGGCAACAGCATGCGCGATTTCAGGTAAGCCAGCCACGCCGCCATCACCAGATAATCGGCGGCGAGCTCAATCCGCTTGTGCCGGGCGGCTTCGACATAAGCGAGATACTGGTCCGCAAGTGCGAGAATGGAAATCTTCGCCAGATCAACTTTTTGCTGCCGCGCAAGCGTCAGCAGCAGATCAAGCGGACCTTCGAAACCTTCGACGTCGACCACCAGCGCCGGCTCATCCGTTGCGCGGTCGCCGATAGCCATTTCGTTCTCGAACGCGGGAGACATGCCAGCGTCGCTCATGCGATCATCGCTCCTCTTTCACCGGCGATCATCGCCTCGAATGCACGGCGCGCAGCGTCGACATCAAGCGGCTCTGGCTCCCGCCGGACAGCAAGGGCTGCCTCAGCGCGGCGCAGAGCAGCGCCAGACAACGGCGGCACGGCCGCAGCGACTTCCTGCATTTCGTCAAGCCGGCCGTTGCAATGGAGGACGACATCGCACCCTGCCGCGAGCGCCGCCCGGCTGCGTTCGCCGAGCGTTCCCGACAGGGCTCCCATGGAGACGTCATCGCTCATCAGCAATCCTTCGAAGCCGATTCCGTCACGAATCACTTGACTGACTATTGTGGCGGAAGTCGTGGCCGGCGCGACCGGGTCGATGGCGCTAAACACAACATGTGCAGTCATGCCCATCGGCAACCGGTTCAGCGGCCGGAAGGCAGCGAAATCGGTCGCTTCAAGATCGGCGCGAGCAGTATCGACTACGGGCAACCGCAGGTGGCTGTCGGCAGCCGCTCGACCATGACCCGGCAGATGCTTGAGCACCGGCAGAACGCCACCAGCCAGGAGTCCCTCGGCGATGGCGCCGGCGATCGCCGCAACCTGTTCGGGCGTCGTTCCGTAAGCCCGGTCGCCAATCACCGGGTCGGCAGTCGCCGTCGGGACGTCGGCCAGCGGCAGACAGTCGACATCGATGCCCAGACGATTCAGGTCCTGGGCGATGAGGCGTGCCCCTAGCCGCGCCGCTGCGAGACCGGCCGCAGCATCCTTTGCGTAGAGTCGGCCATAGACCGCACCCGGCGGATAGATTGGCCATTGCGGCGGGCCAAGCCGCTGGACCCTGCCGCCTTCCTGATCGATCAGAACCGGCGCGCGAAACCCGACGGCATTCCTGAATTCATCAACTAAACTATAGACTTGCTGAGGGGAATTAATATTTCTTTTGAATAAAATGAGCCCCCACGGCTGCGTCTGCCGTAGAAATTCGCGTTCGTCAGGAGTGACCGTCGCGCCTGACAAACCCGTGATGAAAGCGCGTGAGGCCATACTGCGCGATTAGCGCGCGGTCAGCGGCAGGGTCAAGAATGCCGGCTGAGTTGTTCAGCCCTTTAGCAGGGGGCGTCGAAGGAACTAATACAGACCATCAGAAACATTATTTATATCCAATAGGATATGGATATTTTTGATCATACTGCATGAAGAAAGATGCTAATGCTTCTGGATAATGCAGGAGCCTCCGGCGGCCTTGAGGCTGCCACAGAGATCCACCGCAGCCGGGCCGGAGAGCGGCCCCACCATCGCCCGATAATAGACCCCCTTCGTACCGAGATCAGCGCGCAGGATACTGGCGGACTTGCCGCCGAGCACCGAGGGGTATTTGGCCTGCAGGGCCCGGAACGACTGCTGGGCATCCGCTTCACTGCGCTGCGACGCCACCTGAACATAGGCTCCCGGAGCCGCTGTCGAAGCCGCACGGGGCGGCAGGGACGCCGTGCGGGTCGGCGCAGCGGCAGCCGCCGCCGGTGGCGCGGCATCCGGGGACAGCGACAACGGCCCGCGTGCGGACGCCTGGGCCTGCGTGGCCGGCGCGGCGCGTGGCGGCTCCGCCGGAGGCAGCGGCACAGGGGCGGCAGAAGTCTGGCTGGCAGCCCGCGCGGTGTTGGCGGCCGCCACGGCGGCTGGATCGCCGCCGACCGGCTGATCCGGACGAATCGCAATCGTCCGGATCCGTTTCGGATCTGTAAGATTCGACGACTGCGTCGGCGCTGCGGCCGCATTGGCGGCATCCGCCGACGCCACGTTGCTGCCGGCAGGGAAGACGACGCGCGGCTGCGGCTTGGCTTCGACCGGCTGTTCCTCCCGCGACACCACACGCTCGCCGGCAGCGCGATCGCCAATGCGATCCTGAATGGCCTTGCCGCCGGCATTGTCACGCTGTCCTGGCGGAACGATCTTGCTGGGCGCCGTGTCCGCCTTGATGATCGGCGGCGGACCGGCATTCACCGCGCCAGACAATGTCCGGTAGCCGAACGCACCAGCCGCCCCGACAATGATCAGCATCACGGCAGCCGACGACACCAGCACCTTCCGCCGCCGGCGCGTCACATCCTCATCTTCGGCGTCGTCGCCCTCGATACCATACGCCGGCTGATCGAAGCCCGGCTGATTGAGAAAGGCCGGCATCTCGTGCGGCTGCCGATAGTCCTCTGCCGGATAGCCCCCCTGCGGCGTATAGCCTTGCGCCGCGTAATCGGGAGCGACCTGACCCTGAGCCGGGTAATCCTGAGCGGCAAATTCCTGAGCAGAGTAATTCTGAGCCGGATAGTCCGGATCCGCGTAGGCCTGCCCTGTCGGGGAGTGCAACTGCCCCTCGTCGGATGGGGCTCGATAGTCCTGGCTCTGATAGCCTTGATAACGATGCGCGTCTTCGGCGTACGACGGCGCATCGTAAGACTGCCCACCATAAGATCGGGACGCATTCGCTTCCCAATGTGCGTCCGGCGCAGCCGCCTGCACGTTGCGGCGACGATACTCGCCGAACGGATCGCTTTGCCCGATCAATCGTGCGAGCTCAGCGAGCGGGTCGCTGGCACCCGACGCAGATTGTTCTGAACCGCTCATCCGGTTCGGATCATCATAAAGACGCTGGTTCTGATTGTCGGCCATTCAAGCCCCGGTTCAAGCGTCGCGGTGGACCGCTTCGAGAACGGCAGCGAGCGACTATCGCATTTCATCCGGCGCCCCGACCCCGAGCAGCGCCAGCCCCGACGCCAGCACCGTTACGATTCCCTCGACCAAAGCGAGGCGCGCTTTCGTTAAATCTGGATCATTCTGGATAATGAAGCGTAAATGAGGCAAGTCTTTTCCGCGCGTCCACTGCGCATGGAACTCGCTCGCCAGTTCGTAGAGATAAAATGCGATCCGGTGCGGCTCATGGGCGAGCGCCGCCGCCTCGACCAGGCGCGGATAGAGCGACAGCCGCCTGAGAATGGCGAGTTCCCCCTCATCCGACAGACGCGAGAGATCGGCATCGGCCAGCCACGCGGTGCGCGCCGCTCCAGCGGACGGAATCGCCAGTTCCGGCATCTGCTCCTGCGCATTCCGGAACACCGAGGCGCCGCGCGCGTGCCCGTACTGGACGTAAAATACCGGGTTGTCGCGCGACTGCTCGATGACCTTGGCGAGATCGAAGTCGAGCGGCGCGTCATTTTTGCGGAACAGCATCATGAAGCGCACTGCATCGCGACCGACCTCGTCGACTACATCGCGCAGGGTGACGAATTCTCCTGCCCGCTTCGACATCTTCACCGGCTCGCCGCCGCGCAGCAGCTTGACCAGTTGCACGATCTTGACGTCGAGCGCGGCACGGCCGCCGCTGACCGCCGTCACGGCTGCCTGCATCCGCTTGATATAGCCGCCGTGATCGGCACCCCAGACATCGATCAGATCGGTAAAGCCGCGATCGACCTTCGATTTATGGTAGGCGATGTCGGCGGCGAAATAGGTATAGCCGCCGTCCGACTTGATCAGCGGGCGATCGACGTCGTCGCCGAACTGCGTCGAGCGGAACAGCGTCTGCTCGCGATCTTCCCAATCCTCGACCGGCGCACCCTTCGGCGGCGGCAAGCGGCCCTGATAGACGAGGCCGTCCGCGCGTAGCGCATCAATGGTCGCGGCGACGGCATCGGCGTCGCCGGATGACAGCGAGCGCTCGGAAAAGAAGACGTCGTGTTTGACATTAAGGGCCGCGAGATCGGCGCGGATTTGCTCCATCATCATCGCGATGGCCTTGGCCCGCACCGGCGCCAGCCACTCGGCCTCCGGCTTGCCGAGAAGCCCGTCGCCATACTCCGCCTTGAGCGCCACGCCGACCGGTTGAAGGTAATCGCCGGGGTAAAGCCCCTCCGGGATTGCGCCGATGTCTTCGCCGAGCGCCTCGCGGTAACGCAGATAGGCGGAGCGCGCCAGCACATCGACCTGCGCGCCGGCATCGTTGATGTAATATTCGCGCGTCACCGCGAAGTCGACGAAATCGAGCAACGTCGCCAGCGCATCACCAAACACAGCGCCACGGCAATGGCCGACATGCATTGGACCGGTCGGATTGGCGGACACATATTCGACATTGACCGGCGCGCGGCCGCCGATGGTGCTGTGGCCGTATTCGGCGCCGCCCTGCAGTACCGCACGCAGAACAAGCGACCAGACTGCCGGCTTCAGCGTCAGATTGATAAAGCCCGGCCCGGCAATATCGACCTTGTCGATCAGTGCATCGGTACGCAGCTTGACGGCGATGGCTTCAGCCAGATCGCGCGGTTTCTTCCCCGCTTCTTTTGCAAGGACCATCGCCGCGTTGGTCGCCATATCGCCGTGCGACGGGTCGCGCGGCGGCTCGACCACCACCCTGGACAGGTCGAGGCCGGAAGGCAGCAGGCCCTCGTCGGCCAGAGCGGCGAGAGCCGCCCGCACGCGTGCGAGAATGTCGGCGAACAGATGTCGGGCAGCGGTCTCAGGCATGATATCCGAGGTTGACTGTGGCGCTTGACGGTAAGCTTGCGAGCCGACCCTGAGCCGGCAAATAACGATGGTTTATCAGGCGATTGCCGGCGCGGCCTATCGTAAATCGGGGGTCGAGTCAAAATAGCGCGCATGCTCGATCAGCGCGAAGCGATCGGTCATCCCGGCGATGAAATTGGCGATATGCCGGGCAAAATCGGCTGGTTCGGACGGCACCTCGGCCCACTCCTCCGGCAGCGTCATCGGGTTTTCCGTGTAATGAGCAAACAGATCGCAGACTACTGTTTCCGCATCGGTGACGATGCGCTTGAGCCTCGGGTGCCGATACATTCGCGGATAGAGAAAGCCCTTGATATCGACGTCCCCCCCACTCATCGCCTCGGAAAAGCCGACGCAGGCATGCTCGGCGTGACGAACATCCTGCGGCGACTGCGGCGCCAGGACCGCGAGACGCCGTTCCGTCTCGGCAATGACATCCTCGATCATCCGGGTGATCAGGTGGCGCACCAGTTCGTGCACCCGCCGCCCGTGATCGAGCTGCGGATGACACCGGTCGATCTCCCGCAGAATATCGCCGACCAACGGCACCGCGGCGATATCCTCCGGCGTGAACATGCCGGCCCGCAGCCCGTCGTCGATGTCGTGGGCATCATAGGCAATATCGTCGGAGATGGCCGCGATCTGCGCCTCGATGCTGGCGAAACTCCACAATTCGAGATCCTGGACGCGGTTGTAATCGATGATCGCCACCGGCACGCCGCGATCACTATAGCGGCCGATCGGCACGCCGAAGCGGTCGGTCAGCGGTCCGTTATGCTTGACCAGTCCTTCGAGGGTTTCCCACGTCAGGTTAAGACCGTCGAAGTCCGGATAGCGATTCTCCAGTTGGGTGACGATGCGCAGCGTCTGGGCATTGTGGTCGAAACCGTTATTGCCCGACAGGCAGCGATCCAGCGCTCGCTCCCCGGCATGGCCGAACGGTGGGTGGCCGAGATCGTGAGATAATGCCAGGCACTCGGCCAAATCCTCGTCCGCCCCCAGCGCCCGGGCGAGCGAGCGGGCGATTTGCGCAACCTCCAGCGTATGGGTGAGACGCGTCCGGTAATGGTCACCCTCGTGATAGATGAATACTTGGGTTTTGTGCTTGAGTCGCCGGAAAGCGCTGGAATGGATGATGCGGTCGCAGTCGCGCCGGAACACGTTGCGCGTCGCGCTCGGCGGCTCGGCGCGGAGGCGGCCGCGGCTCTGCGCCGGATCGGAAGCATAGATGGCCCGGCTGCGGCCGGTTTCGACTGCCATAATGGGCGTATCCCGAGAGGTCCCAAGGTATCCGATGTGATGACCGCACTCCGTTGACTCGCGGTGAAGCGCACTTAACTATCGAGCGACGGGTCTGCCAAGAGCCGGAACTGTGATTTCGAGAGCGCGGAAAAGACGCGAGAGCTTTGGAAAGAGATGGCCATGACGGTGACGGTCAGCGACCGGGCGGCAAAGCGGATCGGCGAAATTCTCGTCGCCGAAGCGGACGGCGCGATGCTACGCGTCAGCGTCGAAGGCGGTGGATGCTCCGGTTTCCAGTATAAGTTCGACGTCGAACACAGTCGTGCCGACGACGATCTCGTGATCGCCCGAGACAAGGCCATCGTGCTCATCGACCCGGTATCCGTGAACTATCTCGACGGCTCCGAGATCGACTTTGTCGACGACCTGATCGGCGCGTCCTTCAAGATCATCAATCCGCACGCCACCGCGTCCTGCGGCTGCGGGACGAGTTTCTCCATCTAGGACACACAGCGCTACAGCGCAGCGCGCCAAAGCGCGCTCGCGCGACGCATATATCGCGTCACGACGCTGCCCCACGCCCGCGCGATCCTTGTCTATTCGGCCGCCACCACCGGGCGCTGCGGTTCTTCGGCGACGGGCTGAAGCTGCGGCTCCAGGTGCCGCTTCAGGGCGCGATCGAAACGGTCGAGATAGAGATAGACCACCGGCGTGATGTAAAGCGTCAACAACTGCGACAGGCACAGGCCGCCGACCACGGCGATGCCCAGCGGCTGGCGCAGTTCCGCGCCGGCGCCGGTCCCAAGCGCGATCGGCAGCGCGCCGAAGATCGCAGCGAAGGTCGTCATCATGATCGGCCGGAAGCGCAGCAGGCAGGCCTCCCGGATCGCGGCCTCCGCCGACAGCCCGACATGCCGCCGTTCGATCGCGAAATCGATCATCATGATCGCGTTCTTCTTGACGATACCGACCAGCATGACGATGCCGATCATCGCGATCACCGACAGGTCCATCCGGAACGCCATCAGGATCAGCAGCGCACCGATGCCTGCCGACGGCAGGCCGGAAATGATCGTGATCGGGTGGATGAAGCTCTCGTAAAGAATACCGAGCACCACGAAGGCGGCGAATACTGCGGCGAGCACCAGAATGCCCTGCCCCTGCAGGGATTCCTGGAACACCTGCGCATTGCCCTGGAAGCCTGTGGTGATCGAGGCCGGCAAATTGGAGTTCTGCTCGATTTGCTGGATCGCATCGACCGCCTGGCCGAGCGAAGTCCCCGGGCCGAGATTGAAGGAAATCGTCACCGCCGGCTGCTGGCCCTGATGATTGACCTGCAGCGGACCGACGCCCTGCACGAGCTTGGTTACCGCGCTCAGTGGAATGGATTGTCCATTTGGAACGCCGGTGCCCGTCACACCGGCACCGACCGAGCCGGCCGTATTCGGCACGTTGGTCTTGAGATAGATCTTTGACAGGCCGCTCGCATCCGCCTGGTATTCGGGATTCAGCTCCAGGATAATCTGGTAATCGTTGACCGGCGTATAGATCGTGCCGACCTGGCGGCTACCGAACGCATTATAGAGTTCCTGGCGAATCTGATCGACCGAGATGCCATAGACGGCGGCTTTCTCGCGATCGACCTCGATCGAAAGCTGAGGGTTCTTGATATAGAGGTCGCTGTTGACGTCGCGCAGGAACGGCAATTCCGCGATCTTCTGCAGCATCTCGTCCGACGCCTTGTAGAGCAGGTCGGTTTCGGTGGACTGCATCGTGTACTGATATTCACCCTTCGAGATGCGCCCGCCGAGATTGATGTTCTGGATCTGCCGGAAATAGGCTCTGGTGCCGACGACGGTGTTCGCCTCCCGCCGCAGCCGCGCGATCACCGCGTCGGAGGTTTCGCCGCGTTCCTTCTTGGGCTTCAGCGCAATAAATAGACGACCGGTATTGTTGGTCGAGTTCGGGCCGCCGACACCGACCGTCGAGTTGACATATTCAACGGCCTTGTCCCGGCGAATGATCTCGGCGATCGCCTGCTGACGCTGCGTCATCGCACGGAAGGAGATATCGGCCGGCCCCTCGACGGTCGCCGAGATGAAGCCGGTATCCTCGACCGGAAAGAAGCCCTTGGGAATGATGATGTAAAGCGCCACCGATCCGACCATCGTCGCAACCGTGACGGCGAGCATGAACGCCTTGTATCTGATCGCGAGATCAAGCGTATAGGCGTAACCCCGCAGCCACGCCGCAAACATCCGCTCGAAGGCACGGAACACGATGTTCTGCTTCTCGCCTTCGTGCTGCTGACGCAGCAGCCGCGCGCACAGCATCGGCGTCAGCGTCAGCGACACGAAACCGGAAATGACGATGGTCATCGCGATCGTCACCGCGAATTCGCGGAATACGCGGCCGACCATGCCCCCCATGAGCAGGACGGGTATGAACACCGCAATCAGCGAGACCGTGATCGACACGATAGTGAAGCCGATCTCGCGGGCCCCCTTGAGCGCCGCCTCAAACGGTCGCATGCCGCCTTCGACATGCCGGATGATGTTCTCCAGCATGACGATGGCGTCGTCGACCACGAAACCGACCGACAGGGTCAACGCCAGCAACGTCATATTGTTGATCGAGAAGCCGAACGCATACATGAACGCGCATGTCGCAATCAGCGAGATCGGCACCGCCAGCGACGGAATGACGGTCGCGGGCACGGAGCGCAGGAACAGGAAGATCACCATCACCACCAGTCCGATGGCGATGGCCAGCGTTTCCTGCACGTCGAAGACCGACTCGCGGATGGATATCGAGCGGTCCATCAGCACCTGCAGATTGATCGACGCCGGAATCTGCGTCCGGTAGGCCGGCAGGCGCTCCTTGATCGCGTCGACGACCGCGACGGTATTGGCGTCCGGCTGGCGCTGCACTGCCAGCACGATCGCGCGGTTGCCGTTGAAATAGCTGGCAATCCGGTTGTTCTCGACGCTGTCGATGACGGTGGCAACGTCCTCCAGCTTGACCGGCGCGCCATTGCGATAGGCAATGGTTATGCGCTTGTAGTCGTCGGCGTGGCTGATCGCGCCCGACGCCGTCAGCGTGACGTTCCTGGTATCGCCGGCGATGGTCCCGACCGGCGTATTGGAATTGGTCTTGGCCAGAACATTCTTGATGTCGTCGAGCGAGATATTGCGGGCCGCCGCAGCGACCGGATCCGCCTGAACGCGAACGGCGAATTTCTGCCCGCCATAGACCAGCACCTGGGCAACGCCCGGCAACTGCGAGATCTGCTGCGCCAGCACGATCTGGCCATATTCGTCGATCTTCGACATCGGCAGGGTCGGCGAATTCATGCTGATGAACAGCACCGGGAAATCGCCGGGATTGACCTTGCGGAAGAACGGCGGCGTCGTCATTTCGACCGGAAGACGACGCGCCGCCACTGTCAACGCCGTCTGCACGTCGAGTGCCGCGCCGTCGATGTCGCGGTTGAGGTCGAACTGGACGGTGATCGTCGAGGTGCCCAGCGACGAGGTCGACGTCATCGCGCTGATGCCGGAGACGGTGGAAAGCTGACGCTCGATCGGCGCAGCGACCGATGCCGCCATCGTCTCGGGGCTGGCACCGGGCAGCGTCGCAGTGATCGAGATCGTTGGAAAATCAACCGCCGGCAGCGCCGACACGGCGAGAAGTCGATATGCAAAAATCCCAAAGACGATCAGCGATGCGGTGATGAGCGTCGTCATCACCGGGCGGCGGATACAGGCTTCGGAAATCTGCATGGATCAGGCGCCCGCTTTCGGAGTCCTCACCACCACCTTCGCCCCTTCGGTGAGCTGCAGGTGGCCATCGGTCACGACCGTCTCACCGCCGCTCAAGCCCGATCGAAGGGCTGTTTCGGAGCCCATCGTCTGCTCGATTTCGACCGTGCGGACGTGCGCGCTACCGTTCTCGATCACAAAGACGTAATGCCCCGACTGGCTGGTCTGCACCGCGGCGGTGGGCACGGTAACGGCCTCCTCCTCGCGGATATTCAGGCTCACATTGACCAGCGTTCCGGGCCACAGCACCTCGTCGGTGTTGTCCATGGTTGCGCGGATCGTCACCATGCCGGTCGTCGGATCGACGGTGTTTTCGATCATCGCCACCTGACCGGTGGCACGCCGGTTATCGCCCGGCGCCGCCGCCTCGACCGTCGCGGTTTCCGCGGCAAGCGCGCGGCGGATGGTGGGCAGCGTATTCTGCGGCACCGTGAACGACACATAGACCGGCGCGATCTGGTTGATGATGGCAAGCGGCGCAATATCGGCGGGCCGTACGAAATTGCCGACCTTCACTGAAGCGGCACCGATCCGCCCAGTGATCGGCGCACGGATCGAGCAATAGCTCAGCTGCACCTTGAGGTTATTGATCTGGGCGGTTGCCGACAGAATGGCGGCACGATGGACATCGGCCTGGGTCTTGGCATTGTCGAGATTGGTGACCGGCGTCGCATTCTTGGCGACCAGTTCCGTATAGCGGGCGACGTCGCGCTCGGCCCCGGCGAGTTGCGCCTTCTCGCGTGCCAACGCGCCTTCCGCCTGCGCGATCTGCGCCTCGATGACCCGGCTGTCGAGGGTAAACAGAAGATCGCCCTTCTGCACCCGCGCGCCGTCAGCGAAATGCACGCCGACGATTTCCGTTTCGAGCCGCGCCTTGATCGCTACGCTGGCGATCGGAGTGACGGTACCCAGCACCTCGATGCGAACCGGAACCGTTTTCCGAACCGCCTGTCCGGTCTCGATGGCCACGGCGCGTTGTGCCGGCGCCTGGGCAACCGCTCCATCGACGCCCGAATTGCCGCGCACCAGAAGGTACCCACCAACGCCGGCGAGTGCCACGAGCGCGATGATCCACGTTCGCTTAGCCATCTGCTTGATTACCGTTCCGGCCTCGTCCCGCGCCGGAACTCCCCTTCTCGCGGACGGCCCGGCGGATGGCCGCGCGCACCCTGCATGTACCAGCTTTTAGCATATCAGCATCGCCATATGCATCGATCTCCGCTAGCTGGTAAACACGTTTCGTGTCACCCCATTCAACGGCGGGGCCGGCCAAACCCTGCGCTCAAGCCGCCCGCCCTCTTCTCTCCGGCATTTCCCGCATGTTGATTGCTACCTGGAACGTGAATTCCGTCCGCCAAAGACTCGATAATCTGCTGGCGTGGTTGAGCGAGCGCGAGCCCGACATCGTCTGCCTGCAGGAGATCAAGTGCGTAAGCGACGCATTCCCGCGTGAGGCGATCGAATCCCTCGGCTACAACGTGGCGGTGCACGGTCAGAAGACCTTCAACGGCGTCGCGCTGCTGTCGAAGTTCCCGATGGAGGACGTCGCTTCAGGCCTTGCGGGCGACGACAGTGACGATCAGGCCCGTTTCATCGAGGCGGTGGTGTCGCATCCGCGCGGCTCAATTCGGGTAGCCAACCTGTATCTGCCCAACGGAAATCCACCGCAAACGGAAAAATACGACTATAAAATCAAATGGATGAACAGGCTTATTGCCTTCTCGCTTGAGCGCCTGAAGCTGGAAGAGCCGCTGGTTCTGGCCGGCGACTACAACGTCATTCCGGCCCCGCAGGATGCCCGCAACCCGGAAGCCTGGGCCGGAGATGCTCTGTTCCTGCCGAAGACCAGGGAAACCTTTCAGGCGCTGATCAACCTCGGACTGACCGACGCCGTCCGCGCGACCAGCGATTCACCCGACATCTATACATTCTGGGATTATCAGGCCGGGGCCTGGCAGAAGAACAACGGCATCCGCATCGACCATCTGCTGCTGTCGCCGCAGGCGGCCGACCGCCTGAAATCGGCTGGTATCGACAAGCATGTCCGGAGCTGGGACAAGCCATCCGATCACGTTCCGGTCTGGATCGATCTGGATTTCGGCTGAGCGTTCCGGGCCGGCGCAGGCATCAATCGCGGCGGGTCTTCAGCCAGCGCTCGAGATACATCAGCGCCAGCGACCGCTCGTCGTCGGTCGCCTGAGCAAAGGCGCTCTCATAAAGCTTGGTCACCCAGACCTGGTCGACCGGCGCGGCATCCTTTGCCAGAGTCAGCCACATCAATCCGCGCGCCGACTGCCGGGCCACGCCGTCGCCGGCGAACAGCATGGCGCCCAGTTGTGCCTGCGCCTCGTACTGGCCCTTATGCGCCGCGGCATTGAGCCAGCGCGCTGCCTGACGCAAGTCCTTCGGCGCGCCGTTGCCGTCCATATAGAGGCGAGCCAGATTGAACTGCGCTTCCGGGTCACCGAAATAGGTCGCCGCATAGGCGAACATTTGTCGCGCCCGGGCGGGATCCGCCTTCACGTGGGTCTTCGGAATACCTTCCAGGTAATAGTGACCGAGCGCCACAAAGGCATTGGCAACGAACCGCGCCTGGGGCGTTCCCGGGCTGTCGTCGGCGTGGGCATTGGCGATACGGCTGAAATAGTCGAACGCCCGCAGATCGTCCTGCGGAACGCCATCGCCCTCGGCATACATGCGGCCGAGTTTCCACTGGGCCATCGGGTGGCCGTTCTGGGCGGCATATTCGAGCGATACGACGGCCTTGGCCTTGTCGGTCTTGAGCGCCCGCGCGCCGGAACGGAACGCCTCCATCGGGGTCAGCGCCGCTTCGCCCGGCGACAACGGCTGATTGCCGTCAAAGGCCAGCGCGGGGGTCGCGGCTGCAAAGCTGACAGCCGACATAATCCCGAACGCAAGAGCGTACAGAAGGCGATCAGAGGTCCGCATACGCTACTTTCTCACGCGCACCGCCCGGGTGGGTCACCGCGCCGTTGAGCGCCGGCCCGACCTGCTGGGCATACTTCCAGATGTAACCAGAGGTGTAATCGGTCTCGCGCGGCGCCCAATCCTGCTTGCGCCGGGCAAGTTCTTCATCCGACAGCGCGACGTCCAGGGTCCCGTTCTCGGCGTCGATGGTGATCATGTCGCCGTCGCGCAGCAGCGCGATCGGACCGCCGACCGCCGCTTCCGGGCCGACATGGCCAACGCAGAAACCGCGCGTCGCGCCGGAGAACCGGCCATCGGTGATAAGCGCCACCTTGTCGCCCATCCCCTGGCCGTAGAGCGCCGCCGTCGTCGACAGCATCTCGCGCATGCCGGGACCGCCGCGCGGCCCCTCGTAGCGGATGACGAACACGTCGCCTTCCTTATATTTCCGGTCCTTGACCGCCTGGAAGCAGGCCTCCTCGCCGTCGAAGCAGCGCGCCGGGCCGGTGAATGTCAGCTTGGTCATGCCCGCCACCTTCACGATGGCGCCTTCCACCGCGAGGTTACCCTTCAGGCCGACAACACCGCCGGTCGGAGTGATCGGGTTGTTTGCCGGACGCACCACGTCCTGATCCGGATTCCACTTCACCGCCGCCAGGTTCTCGGCAATCGTGCGGCCCGTAACGGTCATGCAGTCACCGTGCAGAAAGCCGTGCTCCAGCAATGTCTTCATCAGCAGCGGCACGCCGCCAGCTTCGAACATATCCTTGGCGACATAACGGCCGCCTGGTTTCAAATCTGCGATATATGGTGTCTTTTTGAAGATTTCGGCGACGTCGAACAGCGTGAATTCGATACCGCATTCGTGCGCGATGGCCGGCAGATGCAGTGCCGCGTTGGTCGAGCCACCGGATGCAGCAACCGTCGCCGCGGCATTTTCCAGCGCCTTGCGGGTGACGATGTCGCGCGGACGGATACCGGTGCGGATCAGTTCGACGACCTGCTCGCCGGCGGTCATGCAAAACCGATCGCGGATTTCATACGGCGCCGGAGCACCGGCCGAATAAGGCAATGCCAGACCGATCGCCTCGGAGACGGTCGCCATGGTGTTGGCGGTGAACTGCGCGCCGCAGGCGCCGGCGGACGGGCAGGCTACCTGCTCCAGCTCCTCCAGGTCGGCATCCGACATGGCGCCGACCGAATGCTTGCCGACCGCTTCGAACACGTCCTGCACGGTAACCGGCCGGCCCTTGAAGGTGCCGGGCAGGATCGAGCCGCCATAGATGAAGATCGACGGCACGTTGAGCCGCACCATCGCCATCATCATGCCGGGGAGCGACTTGTCGCAGCCGGCCATACCGACGAGCGCGTCGTAGCCGTGGCCGCGCATCGTCAGTTCGACGCTGTCGGCGATTACCTCCCGCGACGGCAGCGAGGCCCGCATGCCGGCGTGGCCCATGGCGATACCGTCGGTCACGGTGATGGTGCAGAATTCGCGCGGCGTGCCGCCGGCAGCGGCCACGCCCTTCTTCACGGCCTGCGCCTGGCGCATCAGCGCGATATTGCAGGGCGCCGCCTCGTTCCAGCAGGTCGCGACGCCGACAAAAGGCTGATGGATCTGCGCGGTCGTCAGGCCCATCGCATAATAGTAGGACCGATGCGGGGCGCGTTCGGGGCCTTCGGTGACGTGACGGCTGGGCAGCTTCGATTTCAGGTCGGCTGCATTGGGACTGGTCTTGGCATCCATCGTCGGTAACAGGCCCTACCCGTCCTTGAGTGCAAACGCCCGTCCGTCAGGAGCCCGACGGGTCACGGCTCCCGACACGCGATCCGAAGATTGACCCGTTGCCTGGAGCCATTCCGATCTCGGAGAACCGTGTGGCCAAATCGCGGCGTATGCCAGTGTCTAGCGTCCCTTAGGTTAAATGTTCTAAATGTGTTGCCAGCCGGACACAGAGAATCCATGGTCCGGCCCATCGTTCTTCTGCTTTTTCCATGACGCGCCCCGCAAAGCTGAACCAGACCTTCTTCAATCGACCGGTGCTCGAGGTCGCGCCGGAGCTGATCGGCGCAACGCTCACGGTTAACGGCGTCGGCGGCATGATCGTCGAGGTCGAGGCCTATCATCACACCGAGCCGGCGGCGCACAGTTATGGCGGGCCGACACCGCGCAACGCAGTGATGTTCGGGCCGCCGGGCTTTGCCTATGTCTATCGCTCCTACGGCATCCACTGGTGCATGAACTGCGTCTGCGAGGAGGAAGGCTCGGCCGGCGCCGTACTGATCCGCGCCATCGAGCCGTTGCACGGACTACCGTCGATGCGCCGTCGGCGCGGCCTGCCGGAGCCACGGCTGCTGTGCGCCGGCCCTGGCCGTCTGTGCCAGGCGATGGGCGTCACCATTGCCCATAATGGGCTGCGACTCGACCGCGCGCCTTTCGAGATGCGGGCACGAACCAGCAAACCCGACATTGCCGTGGGCGTGCGGATCGGCATCAGCAAGGCGGTGGAGCATCCGTGGCGCTTCGGCCTCAAAGGCTCCCGCTATCTGAGCAAACCGTTCAGGGATCGATCCTGAATCCGGCATCGAAGCCGAGATCGCGCTTCGCCTTCTCGGTGGCGACCGTCCCGTCGTCCTCGGCGACGTTGTAGAGTCCCGCCCTCCCCTTGGTGATCGCCAGAAACGCTGCATGTGCGGCGGCGTCGACATGCAGCGGGCTGTCGCCTTTCGGCACCTCGGTCCATGTGCCCGGCCCATAGAGACGTCCGTAGCGCAGCACCACGCCCTCGATTCCCGGAGTCTCGAGGGCCGCCTGTTCAAGCGCGATCAGGCCGTCCACCGTCACCTTGCGGTCCGGCGACTGGTCGAGCGGATCCTCTTCGCGGTACGGCTTTTTGCCTTCGGCATAGGCGAAGCACACGCTCTGAACGATGGCGCGCCGGGCGCCGACCGTCTTCGCCGCCAGCATCAAGCCCGGCGTCGCCTCGCGGCGCAGGCGGGCATTACGTTCGAGTGCCGCTGTCAGCGTCGTCGGATCGATGGTCTGCGGCAGATCGGTGAGCTGGTGGATGACGACATCCGGCCGCGCCGCCGCCACCGCGCGCAGCAGCGCCGGCGCATCGAGCACATCGAGCACCGCCGGCTCGACACCGAGCGTCCGCAATGCCGCCGCCTTGGTCGGCGATCGCGTCGTGCCGACCACCTGCATGCCGGCGTCACGCAGCAGACGGATCAGCCGGCGACCGATAACGCCCGTCGCGCCGGCCAGGAAAATACGCATCGTTCACGCTCCACTCACGAGTCCGGTCAACGGAGCGAGACTAGGCGCCTTGCCGAGGCGAGGAAACCGTCAGAGGAAACCGTCATCGGCGACGCGGTCACACCGCGTCCTTCAGCCGCTCCAGCGCCTCGACGAATTTGACGCGGCGGGCTTCGGCGTCGTCGCGCTTGTCGCGCTCACCCTCAATGATCTCCTCCGGCGCGTTGGCGACGAATTTCTCATTCGCCAGCTTGCTGTCGACCCGCTTGATGTCGGCTTCGGCCTTGGCGAGTTCCTTCTGCAACCGGCTGCGTTCGGCCGCGAGATCGATGACGCCCTTGAGCGGTAGCGCAGCCAGATCGTTGCGGACGACAAGCTGCACCGAACCGGACGGCGCGGTGTCGGCGAAAGAAATATCCGACAGCCGCGCCAGCCGCTTGAGGAATTCCGACCAGCGCTGCGCCCGCTCCCGGGTTTCCGCCGGGACGCCGGCCAGCACCAGCGGAATCTGCGCGGTGACATTCATCTCCGCCCGCACCGAGCGGATCGCATTGACCAGGTCGATCACCCAGCCGATCTCCGCTTCCGCCGCATGGTCCTCAAGACCGGCAAATTGCGGCCACGGCGTCAGCGCCAGCACCTGCGGACGCTGCGGCGCGGTCACCGCCCACAATTCCTCGGTGATGAACGGCATGAATGGATGCAAGAGCTTGATGATCTCGTCGCGGGCCCAGGCGACCATCGCCTGCGTCTCGCGCTTGGCGTCGTTGTCGGGGCCGAGCAGCACCGGCTTTGCCAGTTCCAGATACCAGTCGCAGTAGATGTTCCAGACGAAGCGGTAGGCGGCGCTGGCCGCGTCGTTGAAGCGATAGGCCCGCAGCGCCTCGACGATCTCGCCGGCCGCTTTCACTGTTTCGTGCGCGATCCAGCGATTGATCGTCTCCCGCGCGCTTTTCGGATCGAAGCCGTCGATCGTGGCGCAGCCGTTCATCTCTCCGAAGCGGGCAGCGTTCCACAGCTTGGTCGCGAAATTGCGATAGCCTTCGACGCGCTGCGTCGACAGCTTGATGTCCCGGCCCTGCGCCGCCATCGCGGTCAGCGTAAAGCGCAGCGCGTCGGCACCGTACTCGTCGATAAGCTGCAGCGGATCGATAACATTGCCCTTGGATTTCGACATCTTGGCGCCGGAGGCGTCGCGCACCAGCGCATGGATGTAGACGTCCTTGAACGGCACCAACTGGCTCACCGGCGCATCGGGGCGTTCCTTGCGCATGAAATGCAGTCCCATCATCATCATCCGCGCGACCCAGAAGAAGATGATGTCGAAGCCGGTGACCAGCACATTGGTCGGATAATATTTCTGCAGTTCCGTCGTACGCTCCGGCCAGCCAAGCGTCGAGAACGGCCACAGCGCCGAGGAGAACCACGTATCGAGCACGTCCTCATCGCGGGTCAGCTCGACGTCCTTGCCGTAGTGCTTGCGGGCGGCCGCTTTCGCGTCGTCCTCGTTGAGCTCGACGAAGTAATGCCCGTCCGGTCCGTACCAGGCGGGAATCTGATGTCCCCACCAGAGCTGCCGCGAGATGCACCACGGCTGGATATTGTCCATCCAGTTGAAATAGGTGTTTTCCCAGTTCTTCGGCACGAAGGTCGTCTCGCCGCTGCGCACCGCCGCGATCGCCGGCTGCGCCAGCGCCTTGGCGTCGACATACCACTGGTCAGTCAGATACGGCTCGATGACGACATTGGAGCGGTCCCCGTGCGGCACGACGTGGCCGTGCGGCTCGATCTTCGCGAGCAGGCCACGCTCCTCAAGGCGCGCGACGACCTCCTTGCGGGCAACGAACCGATCCTTGCCGTCAAGCTCCAGCGTCTGCGCCAGTTCTTCGGCCGCTGCGCCGGCGAGAAAATCGGCATTGTCCCTGATCGCGATGCGGCCCTCGATCGACAGCACATTGATCAGCGGCAACTGGTGCCGCTTGCCGACCTCGAAGTCGTTGAAGTCGTGCGCCGGGGTGATCTTCACCGCGCCGGAGCCTTTCTCAGGATCGGAATAGTCATCGGCGACGATCGGAATTTTGCGCCCGACCAGCGGCAGCACCACATGTTTGCCGACCAGAGCCTTGTAGCGTTCGTCGTCGGGATGCACCGCCACCGCTGTGTCGCCCAGCATGGTTTCCGGCCGCGTCGTCGCGACGACGATATAGGTCGTCGGGTCCTCGGCATCGAAGACTTTGCCGTCGATCGGATAGCGCAGATGCCAGAGGTGCCCTTTGGTCTCGACCGGGACGACTTCGAGATCCGAAATCGCGGTGAGCAGTTTCGGGTCCCAGTTGACCAGCCGCTTGTCCTTGTAGATCAGACCGTCGCGGTGCAGTTCGACGAACACCTTGAGAACGGCCTTCGACAGGCCATCGTCCATGGTGAAACGCTCCCGCGACCAGTCGCAGGAAGCGCCGAGGCGCTTGAGCTGGTTGATGATCGTGCCGCCCGATTCCGCCTTCCACTGCCAGACGCGTTCGAGGAATGCCTCGCGCCCCATCTCGCGGCGGCCCGGTTGCTGGCGCTCCATCAACTGCCGCTCGACCACCATCTGGGTGGCGATGCCGGCATGGTCGGTGCCCACCTGCCACAACACGTCCTTGCCGCGCATCCGCTCGAAGCGGCAGAGGATGTCTTGCAGCGTATTATTGAGCGCATGGCCCATATGCAGCGAGCCGGTGACATTCGGCGGCGGAATGACGATACAGTACGGCTCCGCAGCGGCCCGTTCGGGCCGGCCTGCCTGAAACGCTCCTGCATGTTCCCACGTCTGCGAGATTCGTCCTTCCACGTCGGACGGCTGGTAGGTTTTCTCGATCATTGTCGCTTTGCCAGTGCAAATCTGTTGTCTGAGCGGATTTGCGCGTAGAAAGCCCGCCGTCCCTACGAGAGTCAACGTGTCCGTCTCCCGCCTCACTGAAACGCCCGACGCCACCACCCAGTACCGGATCTATCGTGCCATTTTCCTGCTGGCGGCTGCCGCCTTTGCCGCGCAGTCCATGGTGCGCGTTACCGACTCACTGCTGCCGCAGATCGCCGCCGATCTGAGCGTCAGCGTCGGCGCCGCCTCGATCGTCGTCACCGCTTACGTCCTCAGCCACGGTTCGGTGCAACTGATCATCGGGCCGGTAGGCGACCGTTTCGGCAAATATCTCTGCATCGCCATTGCCGCCGGCGCCGGCACGCTGCTGACTTTCGCCTGCGGGCTGGCGCAATCGCTGCCGGCGCTGGTCGCCGCCCGGCTTGCCTGCGGGCTTGCGGCCGGCTGGATCATCCCGCTGTCGCTCGCCTTCATCGGCGACGTCATCCCCTACGACCGGCGGCAGCAGGTGCTCGGCACCTTCCTCTCCGGCCAGATCATCGGCCAGCTATTCGGCCAGTCGGCGGGCGGCATTCTCGGCGACTGGCTCGGCTGGCGGCGCGTGTTCTTCTTCCTGGCGGTGCTGTTTGCCCTGGCCACCATTGCGCTCGTCGTCGAGCTGATCCGCAATCCGTTGACCTGGCGCAGCAACGCGCCGAAGACCGAGACAATCGGCATCGTCGCCGGCTACAAGGCCGTGCTGCGCGATCCGTGGGCACGTTTCGTCATCCTGATGGCGTTTCTGGAAAGCGCGCTGATGTTCGGCTCCTTCGCCTATGTCGGGGCCGACCTGCATCTGCGTTTCGGATTGAACTTCACCGTGGTCGGACTCTGCGTCGGCGCCTTCGCCATCGGCGGCCTGATCTACAGCCTGTCGGTTCGCGTCCTGATCCGGCGACTGGGCCAGATGCGCATCGCCATCGGCGGCGGCATCACCCTGATGCTGGCTTACGTGACGCTGGCGCTGGAACCGGTCTGGTGGCTGACGCCGTTATCCACGATGGGAATCGGCTTCGGCTTCTACATGTTCCACAATACGCTACAGACCTTCGCGACGCAGATGACACCGCAGGCGCGCGGCACCGCCGTTTCGCTGTTCTCGGCCTCGCTCTATCTCGGCCAGACCGCCGGCGTCGCCATTCTGGCGCTGGTCTTCGACCGCCACGGCGGCGTGCCGATTTTCCTTACGGTCGGCATCCTGCTGCTGGCCCAGACGCTGTGGTTCGTCACGGTGACATCGCGACGAATGCGGAAAACCACGCCCTGATCGCCGAATTCGCCGATCGGCACGTTCGCCGGTCGGTGCCGCCCGCGGGCGCCGAAACAGGTCGCGAACCGGCTACATCCGGCCGCGCGACACCCGCTCGATCTCAGCCCGCACGATACGCTCGACCAGGCTGGGCAGATTGTCGTCGAGCCAGGTCTTGAGCATCGGCCGCAGCATCTCCTTGACCAGGTCCTCGAGCGTCCGGGCGTTCTGACCGAGAATGGTATTGGCAAGCGAACTGAACGCCGAATCCACCGCCGCCGACGTCGACGGCGACATCAGCGAACGGTCCACCGATGGCTGCGGCTGATAGGGCTTGCGGGCCTCCTCGCCGGCGCGCGCAGCAGGCTCGGCCGTGCTCGGTGGCGGCCGATCGCTGAACACGACATCAGGCTGTCCGTCGATCGTGCGGAAGCTCGGCTCGGACGCAGAAGCCGGCGTCGCCATGGCTTCGGTCAGGTCGAGGATCTCTGCCCCACCCTGCGCGGCATCGGCATCGGCCAGCACGGCATCAATGGCGCTCTGGTCGAGCGGCTTGTCGGCTGCGGCCGGCACAGGCCTCAGCCCGGGCTGCATCATCGGTTGCGGTCGCCCCGCATCGGCTGCAGCGTCCGGCGCGGCCGCCTGCTGCAGTTCAGCGGTGACCTTGCCCGTATCGTCATCCGCGATGATGCGCCGGATGGAAGCGAGAATCTCTTCCATCGACGGCTCTTGCACTTTCGCTGACTGCGTCATGCTGCATCCCCGCCTTCGCGCACGGGCATCGCCGGCGCCATGCCGGACGAATCAGCCCTGATTTATCAATCTTATACGCGAGGCAGGGAAAGGCGCGACCGCTAAAGCGGCCAGCCCTTTCGCGCCACTGTCTGTCAGACCGGCTCTGCCGGACTGTTTTCCGCCGGCGCTTTCGCCGGCCACGGTTGGCCCGAAGAGCCCATCGTCAGCGGCCGTCGGGCGTCCGCAACCCGAACCAGGTGTCGCGCACCTGATGGTAGTGCACCGCCGCGTCGTAGGTCGACACCCGCAAGCCAAGCACCTGCGGCGCCAGACGGCCGACCGAAGCCAGCAGCGTGTAGGATGCCACCACACGGTCGCGCTGCGCCGTCACCAGCGCCACGCGGGCATTGACCAGTTCCTGCTGCGCGTTGAGGACGTCGAGCGTGGTCCGCTGGCCGACCCGAGCTTCCTCGCGCACGCCGTTGAGCGCGATCTCGGCGGCCTGCACCTGCGACTGCGTCGCCTCGATATTGGCCTTCGCCGCTTCGAGCTGCCCCCAGGACTGCACCGCCACCTGGCGAATCGCATCGCGCGCGGTGTCGAGGTCGAGGCGGCGCTGCCCCAGCGTCTCCTTCGCCTGCCGCACGGCGGAATATTCGGCGCCGCCCTGATAGATCGGCACCGACACCTGACCGATGACCGACGCAGTGAACGTCCTCAACTGCGTCGGCGTGGTTTCGAACGCCTGCTGCGCATTGCCCTGCAGGGTCACGGTCGGCGCCAGAGCGCCCTCGGCGACCTTGACCTGCAATTCGGCGACATCGACGCCGTATTGGGCGGCGGCGACATTCGGATGCCGCGCCGTCGCGACGCCGACGACGCCCCTGAGATCGGACGGCGAGAACCGGTCGACCGGCGTCGCGGCGCTCAGCTTGCCCGGGTCATTGCCGATCACCTGCCGATAGATCGCCGCCGACGTCTTGAAGTTCGATTCCGCGGTGAGCACCTGCGAGCGACCGGAGGCCAGCCGCGATTCCGCCTGCGCCACGTCGGTGCGGGTCACCTCGCCGACATTGAAGCGGTCGCGCGTCTGCCGCAACTGCTCGGTCAGCACCTCGACGTTGCGCCGCTGCAGATCGAGGATGGCGCTGTCGCGCAGCAGATTCATATAGGCCGTGGCGGCGTTGAGCAGCACCGTCTGCTCGGCATTGCGCAGCGCCTCGCGCGCCGCGAAGACACTGCTTTCCGCCTGCCGGGTTCTGTTGGTCGTCTGGAAGCCGTTGAACAGCGTCTGCGTCACCGTCACGCCGACGGCGCTCGGCGTCATCGTTCCGGACTGGTCGAGATACTGGTTCGACGTGGTGGTGGACTTGCCGTTCGAGCCGGTGAACTGCTGGCCGATGCTGCCGGTTGCCGTGATCCGCGGCCGATAGCCGGACAAGGCCTGCGGAACGCCCTCGTCGATGGCGCGGACATTGGCGCGCTGCGCATTGAGCTGGGGATTGTTGGAATAGGCCGAAGCCAGCGCGGCCTGCAGCGTTTCGGCGGACACCGCCGACACGCCGCCGACGCACAGCAGCGTCGCCGCCGCGCCCGCAAGCGCGCCGTCACGCGCCGACCGAAACGTCCGGCGCGCCGTCATCGACCTGACGCGAAATGATGAAACGAACATGCGACTCCAAAAGAATCTCTGCGGAAACCATAACCGGCCGACACGCCGGACACACCCCCTAGATGTGCGTCCCACACAGCCATCTGCTTTCGGTCATTCCCACCAGGCCGAAAGCATACGCATCACATCGCCGGCGTCAAAACGCGAAAGCCGGAACCTTGGAGAATCCTGGCAATAGTGGCGCGGCTGCATCGAACAGCGGCCGGCCGGACATATCGTCGCCGTCCCTGCGGTAGAGCATCGCCTTGCTGCCCGGGCCGCTGCCCAGGATGCAGACCAGACGTCCGCCGTCCTTGAGCTGCCGGCAGAGCCGGTCGGGCGCAATATCGGTGGAGCCGTTCATCAGGATGACGTCATAGGGCGCGCGCGCCGGCCAGCCGTCGGCCAGAGTTCCGTTGACGAAGGTGATTTTCTCCGCGCCCGGCCCGGAGCGCCCGATCTCGGCCGCCATGCGCGCCAGCGTCGCGTCCTCCTCCAGCGAGACGACCGCGCCGGCCAGCCGCGCCAGCAGCGCCGAGGAGTATCCCGTCGCCGCGCCGACATCGAGAACCGTGTCGTTAGCCCCGATCTCCGCCGCCTGCATCAGCTTGGCCAGCACCATCGGCTTGAGCAGCACGCGCGGCGGACGACCGCCGTCGAGCGCCACGTCGAGTTCGAGATAGGCGAGTTCCGCCTGCTGCGGCGGCAGGAACTGTTCGCGTGCGACCTCCAGAAATGCGGCAATCAACCGCAGATCGGTGACGTCATTCGGCCGGACTTGGCCATCGACCATCATCCGGCGTGCAAGAGCGAGATCGAGCATCGAGGGCCCCGCGAGCGTCTGGAACGTCGGCCTTTTGCGGCAACGCGGCGCAAAAGGCAAGCAACCGGAACGGTTATTCAGGGCTGGCAACCAGGGGGCGAGTGCTCGCCTCTCTCGTCGCTCTCATTCGCGCCATTTCGGAACCACAATGGTTGTCCGTCACCGTCCGCTCCTATATAGCGACTGCCGGACGGCCACGTGGCGGAGTGGTGACGCAGCGGACTGCAAATCCGCGTACCCCGGTTCAATTCCGGGCGTGGCCTCCAGATTTTGCCGTGTTTCGGAACGCCTTGCGAGACTTGATGCTTGGCGAAACGTGGCGCCTTACGAAACTTGGCAAAGCCGCGATCACAGCCTTTGCAAATCGCGTGGTCTTTGTTATGAGGCGCTCGCATTCCTCGGTAGCTCAGCGGTAGAGCATTCGACTGTTAATCGAATGGTCGCAGGTTCGAATCCTGCCCGAGGAGCCAGTCTCCTAAAATCTCCAGACATCAGCGTGCTTCCCCGCTTCGGCGTTCCCGCCGTCGTCGCCCTGTCCTGCGCGCCGATGCGGTCTTGCCCCGCACGCAGGCATGCGTCATCGCCCCTGTTGTTGACGGCGCGGGGATCGCCGGCGGTTTCCTCTGGCCCCTCCCGGCGTTTCGGCACGCATGAGGGGCGACGGAGCGCCGAAGGCGCAACGTCTTGGTCTGTCCGCGCCGGTGAGAGCGCGAACGCGCATCGGTGAGGATGCGCACGCCTTGCGGCGCTCCGCCCGTCCTTTGCGGACAAAGGAACGGACTTCGTCGTGCGGCGTCTGTTCGGCTACCGGGGCCGCGCTTTTCGTTTCGGGCCGCGTCCGCTCTCCGCATCCTGACGCCAGTCCCCATGTCGGGTGACCGCGTCGCGATGCCCGGAACGGGCGCAAGCCCTCACCCGTCAGCGAACCCGTCGCGGGAGGTCCTGGTGCCTCCGGGCGGATCCCCGGCGCCGCCCGGGAACGACGGCTGCGAACCGTCGCGCGCGGGCGCCGCGTCACGGTCCATGGCCGCATCTCCGGCCTGGACCCCGGCGGTCCGGGCAGACGCTTGCGCCTCCGCCCTTCCTCCGGCTGCTTCGCCATCAAGACGCCTCTAGATGGCGCCCCTCACCGAGCAGGACACGGATAGGACTATAATCACTTAGGAATAAAGTCAATACACCCGCCCATGCGGCATGCCGCCGGGCCAAGAAAGCAAGCGATGGAGGAGAGCGATGGAAGAGAGCGACGGAGGAAGCGGCAGAAAAACGGCGGCGGCGCGCGGCGACGGCGTGTCGTCGTTCCGGCCGTGTCGTCCCAAGAAGCAAACCGCACGCACCTCCAGCTAATGCGAACCGGGTCACCTTCTCGCGGAACGAATGTCTTTGGTGCGCTAATCCAGCGCGTCACCGGACTCGATGCGCTGCGGTGCGTAGCCTTCCGCTGCCAGCGCATCGGAAATTTCCTGCGCGTGCTGCACGTCGCGCGTCTCCACCGTGACGTCGAGCTTGGCGCCCTTCGCCGGCACGTCGAGCAGTTTGCGCTTGTGATCGACTTCCAGAATATTCGCGCCGAGCGTGCCGAGCCGCGTGGCGATCTGGCCGAGCACGCCGGGCCGGTCCGGGATCGTCAGCCGGAACGAGAAGATGCGGCTCTCGCGCTGCAATTCGCGCATCATCACCGAGGCGAGAATGCGCGGGTCGATATTGCCGCCGGAAAGCACGATGCCGACACGGCGTCCCCTGAAGCGTTCCGGCTCGCTCAGCAGCGCGGCAAGACCTGCGGCGCCGGCGCCTTCCGCCACGGTCTTCTGCAGGATCATCAACGCATTGACCGCCCGCTCCAGATGCGCCTCGTCGACCAGCACGATGTCGGCGACGAGGTCGCGCACGATCGGCAGCGTCAGCCTGCCGACATTCTTCACCGCGATGCCTTCCGCCAGCGTCGGTCCACCGACCGGCAGATTGCCGCCGCGCAGCGCATCCCACATCGCCGGATAGAGCCGCGCCTCGGCACCGAGGACGGCGATGCCGGGCTTCACCGTCCGCGCCGCGATCGCCACGCCCGAGATCAGCCCGCCGCCGCCGACCGGCGTCACCAGCATGTCGAGGTCGGGCGCATCCTCCAGCATTTCCAGCGCCAGCGTCCCCTGCCCGGCGATCACCCGCGGATCGTCGTAAGGATGCACCAGCGTCAGCCCGCGCGCGGCCGCCAGTTCCTCGCAGCGCTCCTGCGCGTCGGCGACCGTATCGCCGTGCAGCACCACCTCGGCGCCGTGCGCGCGCGTCGCTTCGACTTTGACGAACGGTGTCGTCACCGGCATGACGATGGTCACCGGAATGCCGAGCCGCGCGCCGTGATAGGCGACCGCCTGCGCATGGTTGCCGGCCGACATGGCGATCAGGCCGCGCCGGCGTTCGGCGTCGGTCAGCGACAGCAACTTGGCCAGCGCGCCGCGCTCCTTGAAGGAGTTGGTGGCCTGCAGATTTTCGTATTTGACGAAGACCTTGGCACCGGTCAGCGCCGACAGCCGCGGCGCCGGCAGCAGCGGCGTGCGCAGCACCTGCCCGGCAATGGCGTGGCGGGCCGCCTCGACATCGGCAAAGGTAACGGCGTGCGTCGCGGTATCGGTGACAGGCGGGTTATCGCTCACGGAACCTCCCGGTTTCGGCGGCACCTTGCCGGAGCCGAACCGCGGTTGCCAGTCGAAAATGCCGCAAACCGGACGGTGCGCCTGTTGGAGCTTCTCTTGGGATATCTCCCTTGCGGCGGAATCGCATAGGCTCCATCTCTGGTAGACTTGTCGGGAGTTTCGTCCCGACACGCAAAGCTGAGCGCGTTGGCCGCGATGCCGTCTCCACCACCCGGCCCGCGACCCCGCGTTCGGAGAGGTGAGGATGACTGACAGCGCTCCTCAGGACAGATGGCCGCGCGGCGGCGCGCAGAACACCGGCGCACAGCAAGGCCCGCCCTTCGGTACGCGGCCGCATGCCTTCGACCCGGAGGCACATCCCGACCTGTTCGAGGGCGTGCCGTCGCGGCGGGTGATCGCCTTTCTCATCGACTTCATCATCATCGCCATACCCGTGGTGCTCGGGGCGATGTTCATCTTCGTTTTCGGCCTGGTGACGCTCGGGCTCGGCTGGGCGCTGTTCTGGCTGCTGTCACCGGCCTCGGTGATCTGGGCGCTGTTCTATTACGGCATCACCTTCGGCAGCGAGCGCTCGGCGACCATCGGCATGCGGGTGATGGATCTCGAAATGCGCACCTGGTACGGCGCGCCGTCCTATTTCGTGCTCGGCGCCGTCCACGCCATCGTCTTCTGGTGCTCGGTATCGTTCCTGACGCCGCTGGTGCTGTTCGTCTGTTTCTTCAATGCGCGCCGGCGCCTGCTGCACGATATGCTGCTGGGCACCGTGGTGGTGAACCACACCGTGCGTGCGCGGATCATGCCGGATCCGCCGCGCGCCGGCGAAGCCGCATATGACCTGCGATAACCGATGACCCAGCACTCGCGCGACACGCCGCAGTTCTACCTGACCGCACCATCGCCGTGCCCCTATCTGCCCGGCCAGGAAGAGCGCAAGGTGTTCACGCATCTGGTCGGCCGGCGCGCGAGCGAACTCAACGATCTCCTCACGCATGGCGGCTTCCGCCGCAGCCAGTCGATCGCCTATCGTCCCGCCTGCGAAAGCTGCCGCGCCTGCATTTCGGTGCGTGTCGTCGCCAGGGACTTCGCGCCGACCCGCGGCATGCGTCGCGTTGCCGCCCGCAACGCCGACCTGATCGGCCACGAGCGCGCGCCCGGCCCCTCGTCCGAGCAATATTCGGTGTTCCGCTCCTATCTCGACGCGCGCCACCGCGACGGCGGCATGGCCGATATGAGCGTGCTCGATTATGCGATGATGATCGAGGACAGCCACGTCACCACGCATGTCATCGAATATCGCCAGCGCGGACCCGACAGCGGCATCACCCGTCGCGGCAGCGGGCCGCTGCTGGCCGTCGCGCTGACCGACGTGCTCGGCGACGGACTGTCGATGGTCTATTCGTTCTTCGATCCGGCCTATGCCAGCCGCTCACTCGGCACCTTCATGATCCTCGACCACATCGAGCGCGCACGGCGGATGCGCCTGCCTTATGTCTATCTCGGCTACTGGGTCGATGGCTCGCGCAAGATGGACTACAAGAGTCGTTACCTGCCGCAGGAGCGGCTGCTGCCCGGCGGCTGGACGCGGTTCGAGAGCTGACGGCGCAGGCCCGGCGCCGGCGGCAAAGCCGGATCACAGGCCGGCGACGAAATCCACCAGCAGCTTGATGTTGAGCGCGATCACCACCACCGCTGTCAGGATGGCGAGCGCGGTCTCCCAGCGCGGCGCGGTGAGCGCGCCGAGTTTCCTGCGGTCGGCGGTGAACATCACCAGCGGCACGATGGCGAACGGCAGTTGCAGGCTCAGCACCACCTGGCTGAGGATCAGCAACTGCGCCGACCCCTTCTCGCCGTAGAGGATGGTCACCACGGCGGCCGGCACGATGGCGATCGAGCGGGTGATCAGCCGCCGCAGCCAGCCCGGCAGGCGGATATCGAGAAATCCCTCCATCACGATCTGGCCGGACAAGGTCGCGGTCACCGTCGAGTTGAGCCCGCAGCACAACAGCGCGATACCGAACAGCGTCGGCGCCAGCGCCGAGCCGAGCAGCGGCGCGAGGAACGAGTGCGCCTGATCGAGTTCGGCGACATCCGTATGGCCCGCTTTGTGGAAGGTCGCCGCCGCCAGAATCAGGATCGAGGCATTGATCAGCAGCGCGAACATCAGGGCGATGGTGGAATCGATCGTCGCCAGCTTGATGCCCTCGCGCTTCTCCGCGAGCGAGGGACCGATGCGCCGCGTCTGCACGATGCCGGAATGCAGATACAGATTGTGCGGCATGACCGTCGCGCCGAGAATGCCGAGCGCGATGTAGAGCATGTCGGGATTGCGGACGATCTCCACCGTCGGCGCGAAGCCCTTGATCACCGCGCCCCAGTCCGGATCGGCCATCAGGATCTGGATGCCGAAGCAGAGGGCGATCACACCCATCAGCGTGACGATGAAGGCTTCGACCCAGCGGAAGCCGAGCTTCTGCATCCACAGCACGATGAACACGTCGAGCGCGGTGATCAGCACGCCCAGTTCGAGCGGAATGCCGAACAGCAGATTGAGGCCGATGGCGGTGCCGATCACCTCGGCGAGGTCGGTGGCGCAGATGGCGATTTCCGCGAGGATCCACAGCGGCCACGACACCCAGCGCGGGAACGCGTCGCGGCAGGCCTGCGCCAGATCGCGGCCCGAGGCGATGCCGAGCCGCGCGCACAGCGCCTGCAGCAGGATCGCCATCAGGTTCGACAGCAGCGCGACGGTGAGCAGCGTGTAGCCGAACTGCGATCCGCCGGCGAGCGCGGTGGCCCAGTTGCCGGGGTCCATATAGCCGACCGCGACGAGATAGCCCGGTCCCAGGAACGAGACGAGCTTCTGCCAGAAGGTTCCGCCCGTACGAACGGCGATGGTTCCGAAAACGTCGTCGAGCGCCGGGCGGCCGCGCACGCGGCGCCAGCCCGGGGCATCGTCAAGTTGCGGTGGCAGGCCGGCATTCATGCAGAATCTGGTCCATCTCAAAAACGGTCGGACCTTATCGTTATTGCGAATAGTTTGCAATTGCAGCACTTCGGGAACTTTCCGCCTTTCGCCGGGTTATTTGCCGCAGCCCCGGCTATGATTCCGGCAGGTGACTACTGGGCGCAGGCAACGCCGCACGAGGCAAAGCGTTACTGGAGCAAGGCGCCGCGACGCGAAGGCGCTACGAGAACGGGGGACGGTTCCAGTTTGGCAAAATCCGATACGCCACGCATGATCCGGTCTCTGCCTTCCGCATTCCGTTTCCTGTTTTGCCGCACACTGCCATTTGCCGGGGCTGTGCTCGCGGGCGTGCTGTTTGCCGGACTTCTGCCCGGGCCGGCCCCGTGGGCCGCCACGGGCGGCGCCAGCCCTGCTCCCTCCGAGACCATCCTGATCCTGCAGATCATGGCTCTGCTGATCGTCGGCCGTCTGCTCGGCGAGGCCATGATCCGGCTCGGCCAGCCAGCGGTCATGGGGCAGTTGATCGCCGGGCTGCTGCTCGGCCCCTCGGTGCTCGGCGCGCTGGCTCCCGACCTGCAGCATGCTTTGTTCCCGGCGGCGAAAGAGCAGAAGGCGATGCTCGACGCGCTGTCGCAGTTCGGCGTGCTGCTGCTGCTGTTGCTGACCGGCATGGAGACCGATCTGAAACTGGTGCGGCAGACCGGGCGCGCCGCCGTCTTCGCCTCGGTGTTCGGCATCGTCGTGCCGTTCGCCTGCGGCTTCACGCTCGGCGAATTCCTGCCCGACGCGATGCTGCCGGACCCCGAGAAGCGGCTGATCACCTCCCTGTTCCTCGGCACGGCCCTGTCGATCGCTTCGGTGAAGATCGTGGCGATGGTGGTGCGCGAGATGAACTTCATGCGCCGCGTCGTGGGACAGGTGATCCTCGCTTCGGCGATCATCGACGACAGCATCGGCTGGATCATCGTCTCGATCATTTTCGGCATCGCCATTCACGGCTCGGTCGATCCGATGAGCCTGGCGCAGAGCGTCATCGGCACGCTGCTGTTCCTCGGCTTCAGCCTCACCGTCGGCCGACGCATTGTGTTCTTCATCATCCGCTGGACCAACGACACCTTCGTCAGCGAATTCGCGGTGATCACAGTCATTCTGGTGATCATGGGCGTGATGGCGACGACGACGCATCTGATCGGCGTGCATTCGGTGCTCGGCGCCTTCGTTGCCGGCATCCTGGTCGGTGAATCGCCGATCCTGACGAAGCATATCGACGAACAGTTGCGCGGCATCATCACCGCTTTCTTCATGCCGATCTTCTTCGGCACCGCCGGCCTGAGCGCCGACCTGACGATCCTGAAAGACCCGAATATCGCGCTGCTCACCGCCGGGCTGGTGCTGATTGCCAGCATCGGCAAATTCGGCGGCGCCTTCGTCGGCGCCGAACTCGGCGGACTGACGAAACGCGAGGGCTTCGCGCTCGCCTGCGGCATGAATGCGCGCGGCTCGACCGAGGTCATCATCGCCACCGTCGGCCTGTCGATGGGCGCCCTCACCCAGGACCTGTTCACGATGATCGTCGCCATGGCGGTGCTGACGACGCTGGCGATGCCGCCGTCGCTGCGCTGGGCACTGTCGCGGGTGCCGTTGCGCAAGGACGAGAAGGCGCGCCTCGAGCGCGAGGAACTGGAGAAGTCCGGCTTCGTGCCGAACCTCGAGCGCCTGCTGATCGCCGTCGACAACAGCGCCAACGGCAAGTTCGCCGCCCGCCTCGCCGGCATGATCGCCGGCACGCACGGCATGCCGACGACGATCATGCAGATCAAGGCGGAAGACCACGATGCCGGCACCGGGCAACGCCCCGACAAGACGGACAAGAGCAGCAAGGACAGCAACGCGGACGCAGATGCGGAGGCACGCGCACAGGCCAGCGCGCAAGCCGATGCCGACGATACCGGACGCAACGTCCAGGGCGCGGCGGAAGCCACCAAGCGACGGCAGAAGGCGACCGAGCAATCCGACAATCCGGTCGACATCATCACCACCGTGCACCGGGCGCCGACCACCGAGATCGTCGCCGCCGAAGCGCGCAAGGGCTACGACTTCCTGATCATCGGTCTGGAAAAAGCCGACGAACGCGACGAGGACTTCCATCGGCACGTGTCGCAGCTTGCCGCCGGTTTCGTCGGCCCGCTCGCAGTCGTCGACATCCGCGCCGCCGACCATCTCGACCGGCCGCTCGCCGGCAAGCTCGACATCCTCGTGCCGGTGAACGGCACCGAACCCTCGCGCCGTGCCGCCGAGGTGGCGATTACCGTGGCGCGCGCCACCAAGGCGCCGATCACCGCGCTTTACGTGGCGCAACGCACCGCCGGCAAGACGCGACGCTCGAGCCGCACGCGCCGCAACGAAGAGGACATTCTCAAAGGCATCGTATCGATGGGCGAGACCTACGGCACGACAGTGAAGACCGCGGTGCTCAGCAATCTCGATCCCGACGCCGCCATCCTCAAACAGGTGGAGCGGCGCAAGCATAATCTGATCATCATGGGCGTCGGACGGCGGCCGGGAGAAACGCTGTATTTCGGCGAGACCGCGACCGCCGTGCAAGAGAACGCCGAGGCCTCGCTCGTGCTGGTCGCGAGTTGAGCACGGCGCGCCCGGCGGTTTATCGGCCGGGCGGCCATTGCTTCACTTATCGCTGCTTTATTTGCCGCCGTTTTCCTTGCCGTTCGTTTCCGGCGCACGGCCGAACGTATTGCTGCGCGGGAAGCCGTCGGGCGCGACGCGCCCGGCCTGCGCGCGCTCGCCGCGCCAGCCTGCAAGTTCCTTCAATGTCGTGTGATGCGCGCGCCCGGCCTTGTCGTACCAGGTGAGCCCTTCCTTCGCCTTGAAGGTGACGACGTCCGACAATCCCTTTTCGTTGTATTTCTGCAGCCGCACGCCACGGCCGCGGGTCATCTCCGGAATCTGGTCGAGACCGAAGATCAGCATCTTCCGCTTCTGGCCGATGACCGCGACCGTATCGCCTTCGACCGTGGCAATCGCCGCGCCGGTGTCCGGCGCCTTCAGGTTGAGCACCACCTTGCCCTTGCGCGTCGTGCCGAGGCACTCGTCCTCGGGAACGATGAAGCCGTTGCCCTGACGGCTGGCGATCAGGAATTTACGGCCGCCCTGATAGACGAAGGCCGCCAGCACTTCGGCATCGTGCTCCATGTCGGCGTAGAGGCGGATCGGCTCGCCGTGGCCGCGGCCGCCCGGCAGCTTTCCGGCATCGAGCGTATAGAAACGGCCGTTCGACGCGAACATCAGGATTTTCGAGGTGCTCTCCGCCGGGAAGGCAAATTTCAGCTCGTCGCCGGTCTTGAACGAGATGCCGGAGAGATCGGCGACATGGCCGCGCAACGTGCGGATCCAGCCCTTGTCGGAGACGACGACGGTGACCGGCTCGCGGACGGTCATCGCTTCCTCGATGGCCGCAAGGTCGCGCTCCGGCGCCTGCGCGAAGCTGGTGCGGCGTTTGCCGAGCGCGGTCTTCGGGCCGAACTTCGCCTTCACCTCGCGGATTTCGCCGGCAATGGTCTTCCACTGCTCCGGCTCGGACGCGAGAAGCTCCTTCAGCTCCTTCATCTCGGCGCGCAGCGTCTTGTCTTCGTTGCGGATCTCCATTTCCTCGAGCTTGCGCAGATTGCGCAGCCGCATATTGAGGATGGCGTCCGCCTGGACATCGGTGAGCTTGAAGGTTTTGATCAGCACCGGCTTCGGCTCGTCCTCGGTGCGGATGATCCTGATCACCTTGTCGAGGTTGAGATAGGCGATCAGATAACCGCCGAGCACGTCGAGACGATGCTCGATCTGGCCGAGCCGGTATTTCGACCGCCGCAGCAGCACGTCGCGGCGATGGTCGAGCCATTCGGTGAGCGCCTCGGCGAGGCTGACCACCTTCGGGATGCGGCCTTTCACCAGCACGTTCATGTTGAGGCCGATGCGGCTTTCGAGCTCGGTGAGCTTGAACAGCGATTCCATCAGCAGTTCGGGATCGACCGTGCGGGCGCGCGGCTCGATCACCAACCGCACATCCTCGGCCGATTCATCGCGCACGTCGCCGACCAGCGGCAGCTTCTTTTCGTTCAGCAGTTCGGCGATGCGCTCGATCAGCCGCGACTTCTGCACCAGCCACGGGATCTCGGTGATGACGATGTCGTAGCTGCCCCGGCTGCCCTCTTCCCTGTGCCAGCGCGCGCGCACGCGGAACGAGCCGCGCCCCGTCGCATAGGCCTCGGCGATCGCCTCCGGCGGATCGACGATGATGCCGCCGGTCGGCAGGTCTGGACCGGGGACATATTTCATCAGCGTCTTCGGCCGCGCATTGCGGTTGTCGATCAGATGCAGCGCCGCGTCGCACAGTTCGGCGGCGTTGTGCGGCGGGATCGCCGTCGCCATGCCGACCGCGATGCCCTGCGAGCCGTTCGCCAGCAGGTTCGGAAACGCCGCCGGCAGCACCACCGGCTCTTCCTCGCTGCCGTCGTAATTGTCGCGGAAATCGACGGAGTCGGCGTCGATGCCGTCGATCAGCAATCGCGCGACCTCGGTCAGCCGCGCCTCGGTGTAGCGCATCGCCGCGGCGTTATCCCCGTCGATATTGCCGAAATTGCCCTGCCCGTCGATCAGCGGATAGCGCTGCGCGAAATCCTGCGCCAGCCGCACCAGCGCGTCATAGACCGAGGCGTCGCCGTGCGGGTGGAACTTGCCGATGACGTCGCCGACGACGCGCGCGCTCTTCTTGAAACCGGAGCCGGGATCGAGCCGCAACTGCCGCATCGCGAACAGCAGCCGCCGGTGCACCGGCTTGAGGCCATCGCGCGCGTCCGGCAGCGCGCGGTGCATGATCGTCGACAGCGCGTAAGCGAGATAGCGTTCTTCCAGAGCCTCGCGCAGCGGCACATCCTGCACGTGGCCCGGATCGGGGGGAATCAGTGTTTTGCCCATGACGAGGGGGTACTTCAGCCCGGCCGGCCCGACAACCGACGAATAAGGCTACGATTCGGCCGGTTCCGCACGGTATCCGGGCGCGGTTTCCGCGGCCCGCATCACCGCGGCGATGAACTGCGCCCGCGCCTCCGGCATCGAGAGGCCGCGCGGCTCGAAGGCGTGGCGCATCAGGAAAAAGCCGGTCAGCGCAAAGCCGTCGGCGAGTTCATCGCCTTCGGGCTGCGCCCCTCCCTCCAGGAAGCCGGGCAACCGCAGCAGCCGGTCCGCCCACGGCGCCCCCGCGGCCCGCGACACCGCCCGGCCGGAGCGGGGCGAGACATAGACCAGATCGTCCGTCGCGCCGGTCGAGGCGCAGGCGGACAGATCGAGGCCGAAGCCGAGTTCCGCCAGCAGATCGAACTCGAAGCGCGCCACCAGCGGCGCCACCGTCGCCGCGTCGCACAGGCGTTCGAGGATCGCCTCGAGCGCCGCATGCAGCCCCGGATGCGGATCGCGCTCGGGCAGAAGCCGCATCAGCGCAGCCAGATGCGTCAGCCCGTAGATGGCGTGCGACAGCAGGAAGAACGACGCGGCGCGCAGATTGAGTCCCTCGACCGTATAATGGCCGAGGTGGTCTTCGAGCCGCGCCCGCCAGACGACGCTGACGGTATTGCCCGGCTGCAGCACCGGCTTGAGCCGCGAACCGGAACCGCCGCGCACCAGACCGAGGTGGCGGCCATGTTCGCGCGTCAGCAGTTCGAGGATGGCGCTGCTCTCGCCGTGGCGCCGCGCACCAAGGACGATGCCTTCATCGCTCCATTGCATCGGGAAGTCCGTTCATCGCGCCCGACAATAGCGCTTTTCGCGGCCGGACGGCACGGCTGGTTTCTGGTTTCGACGCGTTGCGCTCACGCCGACCGGCATCCACTTCACCAGGGAGCCTTCCTAGTCCGTCGGGAATTCCAGTCCCATGCCGCGATAGCGCTCGGGATCGTCGGCCCAGCCCTCGCGCACCTTGACGAACAGGAACAGATGCACCGGCTGCTCAATCAGTTCGGCGATCTCGCGGCGCGCCGCCGCGCCGATGGCCTTGACCGTCGCCCCGCCCTTGCCGAGCACGATCTTGCGCTGGCTCTCGCGCGCGACATAGATCGTCTGCTCGATGCGCACGGCCCCGCCGCGCACATCCTTCCATTGCTCGGTCTCGACAGTGGACTGGTATGGCAATTCCTGATGCAGCCGCTCGAACAGCTTCTCGCGGGTGATCTCCGCCGCGAGCTGGCGCAGCGGGATGTCCGACATCTGGTCCGCCGGATAAAGAAACGGGCCGGCGGGCACGCGCGCCGTGAACCAGCGCCGCAGATCGTCGACGCCGTCGCCTTTGAGCGCCGAGATCATGAAGGTCGCTTCGAAACCGACGCGCGCGTTGAGCGCCGCGGTAAGCGCCAGCAGCTTGTCCTTCTCGACGACGTCCACCTTGTTAACGACCAGCACCTTCGGCTGGGCGACGTCGGCGAGCTTCGCCACGATCGCCTCGACCTCCTCGTCGAGCCCTTTGCGCGCGTCGACCAGCAGCGCGACAAGATCGGCGTCATGCGCGCCGCTCCAGGCGGTCGTCACCATGGCGCGGTCGAGCCGCCGCTTCGGCGCGAAGATGCCGGGCGTATCGACGAAGATCAGTTGCGCCTCGTCCTCGATGGCGATGCCGCGGATCAGCGCCCGCGTCGTCTGCACCTTGTGCGACACGATCGTCACCTTGGCGCCGACCAGCCGGTTGAGCAGCGTCGATTTGCCGGCGTTCGGCGCGCCGATCAGCGCGACGAATCCGCAGCGGGTCTGTGTCTGTTCCGTCATCGGCTCACGCCTCGATCTTCTCGGAGCGCACGCCCTCGCGCGCCAGCATCGCGGATGCGGCATCCTGCTCGGCCGCGCGTTTCGATTTGCCGACGCCCTCGGCCGGCGGTTTGCCCGGCAGTTCCACGGCAACGCGGAATTCCGGATTGTGGTGCGGGCCGGTGCGCGTCACCTCGCGGTAGACCGGCGCCGGCAGGCCGCGCGCCTGCGCCCATTCCTGAAGCGTCGTCTTGGCGTCGCGCAACGGCTTCGTCGGCCGCAGCAGCCGCTCGTTCCAGAACCGCTCGATCAACGCTTCGGCCGCAGCATAGCCGCCGTCGACGAACACGGCGCCGATCAGCGCCTCGCACATATCGGCGAGGATCGTGACACGGCGGCGGCCGCCGGCCTGCGATTCCGAATTGCCGAGTTTCATCGCCGCGCCGAGATCCATGGCCAGCGCGATATCGGCGCAGGTCTCCTTGCGCACGAGATCGGCCAGGCGCCGCGACAGCTCGCCTTCATGCGCCCGGGGAAAGGTGCGGTACAGCATGTCGGAGATCACCAGGCCGAGCACATGATCGCCGAGGAATTCGAGCCGCTGATAGCTGGCGATGCGGTTGCCGCCGCTCGCCGCCGAGATATGGGTCAGCGCCTGCTCCAGCACCGCCGCATCGGCGAACCGGTAGCCGATCGTGGCTTCAAGATCGGTGCGGGCTTTCGCCTTCCGGCTCATCGGACGATCGTGAACAGCCGGCTCCAGCGCACCGAGATCGGCCAGCGCCAGAACTCGTAGGCACGCTCGCCTTCGTGGACCGAGAAGAAGATGACCTGCGCCCGGCCGACCAGATTCTCGAACGGCACGAAGCCGACCTGCGAGAAACGGCTGTCGGTCGAATTGTCCCGGTTGTCGCCCATCATGAAATATTCGCCGGGCGGCACCGTATAGACCTGGGTGTTGTCGGCAAAGCCGTTCTCGACCAGATCGAGCGTGTAATAGCTGACGCCGTTCGGCAGCGTCTCGCGCCAGCGCCTGACATGCACCGGACGCGGTCCCTCGTCGGTCTCGATATAATCGTCGGCGCGCTCGCGCTTCACCGGCGTGCCGTTGATGTTGAGGACGCCCTCGATCATCTGAATGCGGTCGCCCGGCAGCCCGATCACCCGCTTGATGTAGTCGGTCGAGGTATCCTTCGGCAGACGGAACACCACGACGTCGCCTCGCTCGGGCTGTGAACCGAAGATGCGGCCGGAGAACAAGGGCGGCGACAGCGGCAGCGAGAAGCGGCTGTAGCCGTAGCTGTATTTTGAGACGAAGAGATAGTCGCCGACGAGCAGCGTCGCCTTCATCGAGCCGGACGGGATATTGAACGGCTGGAACAGGAAGGTGCGGATCACCAGAGCGATGATGAGCGCGTGAAAAATAACCTTGACGGTTTCGGCCAGGCCGCCGTCCTTCCGCTTGCTCCCGGATGTCACGCTCATCTCGCTTTCTCGTCTGGAAACCGGCACATGTTTGGAAACCGGCACATGCGCGCCCCGCGATCTTGTAGCCGGAGCCATGGTTGCGCGCAACGAACGCCGGCTGTGGATTCAGGATAGGCCAGGGACGGGCCGAGTCGCATCGCGGCCGTTCCGGAGGCCCGTTTATGGCCGCTTTCGCGGCGAATTCATGTCGTCGTATCGGTCCCGGCGCCGATCTCGGCGGAAATGATGACCAGTGCCTGCGCCAGAGGTCCCTCGTCGCTGATCGTCAGATCGATGCGCGCCTCGTGGCCGGGTGGCGTGATCGCCTGCAGGCGGCGCAGCGCCCCGCCGGTCAGCCGCATCGTCGGGCGCCCGGACGGCAGATTGACCACTCCCATATCCCGCCACCAGACGCCCTGCCGGATGCCGGTACCCAGCGCCTTGGCACAGGCCTCCTTGGCGGCGAAACGCTTGGCATAGGTCTCGATGCGATTCTTGCGCCGTTCGGCGCGCGCCCGCTCCGTCTCGGTGAAGATGCGCGCAAGGAAGCGTTCGCCGTGCCGCTCGATCACCTTGGCGATCCGCCGCACGTCGGTCATGTCGGAGCCGAGACCGAGGATCATCGCGTCGCCGCGACGCCGGTTCCGGCCGCCGCGCCGGCCGACATCCCGGACATCGCAGCGGCTCTGCCCCGCGCGATGGCGGCCTTCATCGTGCGAATGACCGCCGGCAGTCCCTCGAAGATCGCCTCGCCGATCAGGAAATGGCCGATATTCAGTTCGGCGATCTGCGGCAGCGCCGCGATCGTCTCGGCGCTGGCGAAGGTGAGTCCGTGGCCGGCATGCACTTCGAGGCCGTGCCGCTGCGCCAGCGCCGCGCCATCGACGATGCGCCGCCATTCGGCATCGGCGTGCGCCCGATCGCCGTCGGCGAGCGCATCGCACCAGGCGCCGGTATGCAGTTCGATCACCGGCGCGCCGAGCGCCGCGGCCGTCTCGATCTGCTGGCGGTCGGCGGCAATGAACAGCGAGACGCGGATACCCGCCGCGGTCAGTTCACCGATCATCGGCGCAAGCTGCGTGCGCTTGCCGGCTGCATCGAGCCCGCCTTCGGTGGTGCGCTCCTCGCGCCGCTCCGGCACGATGCAGGCGGCATGGGGCTGCGTCTTCAGCGCGATCGCCAGCATCTCCGGCGTCGCCGCCATTTCCAGATTGAGCGGCTTGCCGATCTCCGCCTTCAGCCGGGCGATATCGTCGTCGCGGATATGGCGGCGGTCCTCGCGCAGATGCGCGGTGATGCCGTCGGCGCCGGCGGCAATGGCGAGCGTCGCTGCACGCACCGGATCGGGGTGACGGCCGCCGCGCGCGTTCCGCACGGTCGCGACATGATCGATATTGACACCGAGCCGCGGCAGACCGTCAGACATAGCCCTATCCATTGATGCGCTCGACTTTCGCCACGGCCTTCTTGGCACGCAACTGCGCGATGATCGCGGTGAGATGTTTCAGATCGTAGACCGACATGTCGATGATGACATCGGTGACGTCGGAGGTGCGATGCGTCATCTTCACGTTGTCGATATTGCCGTCGTTCTCGGCGATCACCTGGGTGATGGCGGCAAGCGAGCCCGGCTCGTTGACGGATTGCACCAGAAGTTGCGCGGGAAAGCGCTGCGGCGGGCCGTCGTCGTCCCAGCGCACGTCGAGCCAGCGCTCCGGCACGTCCTCGAATTCGCTCAGCGACGGCGAATGGATCGGATAGATGGTGATGCCCTCGCCCGGATTGAGGATGCCGACGATGCGGTCGCCCGGCACGGCACCGCCATTCGGCGCGAAACGCACCGGCAGATCGCTGTTGATGCCGCGGATCGGGATCGCCGGATCGCCGGCGCTCTGCACCTTGACGCCACGCAGCCGCTTGAGACCGAACCAGCCGCTGTCGCGCAGCCGCCGCCGCTGCGCGCGCGCAGCCGCCATCTCTTCCTTGAAGTCGGGATACATAGCGCGCGCGACGTCGGAGGCTTTCAACTCGCTGCGGCCGACCGCCGACATCACATCCTCGATCGAGGCACGCGCCAGCCGCGGCAGTGCCGTCAACAGCTTGTCGTCGGAATAAGCGAGCTTGGCGCGCTGGAACAGCCGCTCGACGATGCGGCGGCCGAGGCCGGCATACTGGTTGCGCACCGCGACACGCGTCGCCCGGCGGATGGCGGCGCGCGCCTTGCCGGTCACCACCAGCGATTCCCAGGCTGCCGGCGGCGACAACTGCGTGGTCGAGGTGATGATCTCGACTTCGTCGCCGTTGCCGAGCTGCGAGACGAGCGGCGCGATCTGACCGTTGATCTTGCAACCGATGGCGCCGTTGCCGACGTCGGTATGCACCGCGTAGGCGAAATCGATCGGCGTCGCGCCGCGCGGCAGCGCGATCAGCGCGCCCTTCGGGGTGAAACAGAACACCTGATCCTGGAACAGCTCCAGCTTGGTGTGTTCGAGGAATTCCTCCGGGTTGGAGCCTTCCGACAGCATCTCGACCGTATGCCGCAGCCACGCATAGGCGCGCGACTCGCGCGTCAGCATTTCGGTCGGCGAGCCGGCGCCATCCTTGTAGAGCGCATGCGCGGCGATGCCGTATTCGGCGATCTGGTGCATCGCGAAGGTGCGGATCTGCAGTTCGACACGCTGCTTGCCGGGGCCGATCACCGTCGTATGGATCGAGCGGTAGTCGTTGCCCTTCGGCGTCGAGATGTAATCCTTGAAGCGGGTCGGCACCACCGGCCAGGTCGTATGAACGACGCCGAGCGCCGCATAGACCTCTTCGACCGTCTGGACGATGACGCGAAAACCGAAAATATCCGACAACTGCTCGAAGCCGACGGACTTGCGCTCCATCTTGCGCCAGATCGAATAAGGCCGTTTGCGCCGGCCGCTGACATTGGCGACGATGCCGCGATCGGCAAGCTTGCGGGTGAGCTGCTGCTCGATCTCGGAAATCAGATGATGCTGGCGTTCGGCGAGCGCGCCCAGCCGCTCACTGACGACCGCGTAGCCGTCCGGATTGATCTCGCGGAACGCCAGGTCCTCGAGCTCTTCGCGCATCTCATGCATGCCCATGCGGCCGGCAAGCGGCGCATAGATGTCGATGGTTTCCTGCGAGACGCGCAGCCGCGCTTCCGGCCGCATATATTGCAGCGTGCGCATATTGTGCAGGCGGTCGGCAAGCTTCACCAGCAGCACGCGCACGTCGGCGGTGATCGCCAGCAACAGCTTGCGCAGGTTTTCGGCCTGCTTGGCTTCCTTGGTGACGAGGTCGAGCTTCTTCAGCTTGGTCAGCCCCTCGACCAGCACGCCGATCTCGCGCCCGAACAATTCGTCGATCTCGGCGCGCGTCGTCTCGGTATCCTCGATCGTATCGTGCAGCAGCGCGGCGGCGATCGTCGCATCGTCGAGCTTGAGATCGGTGAGGATCGCCGCGACCTGCAGCGGGTGCGAGAAATATGGATCGCCGGAGGCGCGCTTCTGCTCGCCATGCGCCTTCATCGCATAGACATAGGCACGATTGAGCAGCGCTTCGTCGGTGTTGGGATTATAGCGGCGCACCCGGTCGACCAGGTCGACCTGACGCATCAGCTTCGGCTTCTTGGTATCGGGCCTGACATCGGGCTTGGTGGTGTCGGGTTTACCGTCAGACTTGCTCTCCGGCTTTGCCGCTGCGGTGACGGCGCGGCGGGTGTCCGGCAGGCCGGACGCAGCCGTCGCGGACGGCGACGGCGTCGCGTCCCGCACGCCACCCGGCTTTTCCATGCTGGACAGATCGGTCAATGGCCAAACCCTGATTTCAATGCCGGATCCGCTATTACCCGCTGAATCGAGAACATCGCCTTAACCTCAAGATATCGCGGCGATTTGGCCAAACCGCAAGGACCGCGACGGCAATCGCAGGGTTGCAAAAGCCAATTGAGCCAGACGGTCACATGGAAGGCCACCGGAGACCGGTTAGCGCTGGCAGGCGGCCGGTCCAGACGCAAAATGGCCCGGCGACAGGCCGGGCCATCACAGCGATCACGCTGAACCACGCAGCAGGCTGCAAAGCGCCTTACCCGATCCAGCGTCGCGCCAAGGGTGCGCCGGCCGATATCGGGGCATCCCGGCTTTAGGCGGCGGCGACCCGAGGCCCCGACGCCGACCGGGCCCTACTCTTCCTCTTCGGGCTGCTCTTCCGGCGGCGCCAGGCCTTCCAGGCCCTTGAGCAGCTCTTCTTCGGTCATCCGGTCGACCGTCACCTCGGTATCGTCGGAATCGACGCCCGAACCGGCGGCGGCGCCAACCAGCGGCACGTCCGGCTCCGGTTCGTCGACCTCGACATAGCGCTGCAGCGTATGGATGAGGTCTTCCTTGAGGTCTTCCGGCGATACGGTCTGCTCGGCGATCTCGCGCAGCGCCACGACCGGATTCTTGTCGTTGTCGCGGTCGAGCGTGATCTGGGCGCCGGACGAGATCATCCGGGCGCGGTGGCTTGCCAGCAGCACGAGATCGAACCGGTTGTCGACCTTGTCGATGCAATCCTCAACGGTGACGCGGGCCATAGGCTCGGCACTCCTCAACTGGAACTTGTAGATGAAAGTTTGTTGTTAGGTATCGCTCCGCTTTCAAAAGTTCAAGCGGCAAATTCCCGATCATTTCGGCAAGATTATCCATGATTTCGTCACGATCCGGCCGGATTCCGGTTTGACCGCCGATAAGCCTCTGATAGGTCATCGGGCCTCTGGCGGGCCATTGTCGCAGGGAACCGGCGCGGTTCTTTTCCGTTATTCGGCATGGATCAATCCGGCGCGGCTCAATCCGGCATCGGCTCGTCAGGTGGGAAAATCACCCTGCGTCCACATTAAGCCATTTTCAGCGTAGCACGCTCGGTTTTACCCCGTTCGAACACCGCCTGACCATCGCCCTGTTACGCGAAGACCGGCCGGTGTCCGCATTTGCTAATGAAAGACAACCAGAAAGATACTCCGATGACAGTTGCCGGCGAAAAAATCGCCCTCTTCATTGATGGTGCCAACCTTTATGCCACGGCAAAAGCACTCGGCTTCGATATCGATTACAAGCGCCTGCTCCGCGAATTCCAGTCGCGCGGCTATCTGCTGCGCGCTTTCTACTACACGGCGGTGATCGAGGATCAGGAATATTCGTCGATCCGGCCGCTGATCGACTGGCTCGACTACAACGGCTACCGCGTCGTCACCAAGGCAACGAAAGAGTTCGTCGACCAGACCGGCCGCCGCAAGATCAAGGGCAACATGGACATCGAACTGGCCGTCGATGCGATGGAGCTCGCCGGCAAGATCGACCACATGGTGCTGTTCTCCGGCGACGGCGACTTCCGCTCGCTGGTGCAGGCCGTGCAGCGGCACGGCACGCGGGTGACGGTGGTCTCCACCATCGCGACCCAGCCGCCGATGATCGCCGACGAATTGCGCCGCCAGTGCGACGTATTCCTCGACATCGTCGACCTGCAAACCAAGGTCGGCCGCGATCCCGGCGAGCGCGGCCCGCGCAGCGAGGGCGGCCGCGAGCCGCGCCCGCATACGCCGCAATTCCTGCAACGCGGCGTCGGCGCGCGCAGCACACAAGCGGGCGCGGCGGATCAGGATTTTGCCGACGACGACGATTACGACAACGGCCGATAGCCGCTGTCGTCTCCGGCAGCCGGCTTCGCACGACAGCATCGCGCGGAGAGCGTATATTGCTCTGTCTTGCCTGTCCTCTTGCGCCAGCGACCTTGCGCCCGGGGGGCTTACGCTCGGGAGACTTGCGCTCGGGGACTTGCGTCATGACCTTGCATGACGGCACGCCGGCCACTATGCCCGGCTGACCGTCCCGATTACCGTCCGCCTCCTTCACCGCCAGCCCCGTCACGACCTTGCCCGCCTCCGAGCCCGATTATTCAAAGCCGCCTCTGCGGCGCAGCAGCGGCAAGCCCGGCCGCGACTGTCCGCTCTGCCCGCGGCTCGTCGCCTTCCGCGAACACTGGCGCGCGCGCCAGCCGGGCTGGTTCAATGCGCCGGTCGATACCTTCGGGTCCAAGGATGCGCGACTGCTGATCGTCGGACTTGCCCCCGGATTGCAGGGCGCCAACCGCACGGGGCGGCCGTTCACCGGCGACTGGGCCGGCGACCTCCTCTATGCGACGCTGATCGAATTCGGCTTCGCCAACGGCGTCTATGACGAGCGGCCCGACGACGGGCTGACAATGATCGATGCGCGCATCACCAATGCGGTGCGCTGCGTGCCGCCGGAGAACAAGCCGACGACGGCCGAGATCCACACCTGCCGCGATTTCCTCACCGCCACCATCGCCGGCATGCCGAAGCTACGCGCCATCGTCACGCTCGGCCGCATCGGCCACGACAGCACCGTGCTGGCGCTCGGCGCCAAGCGCAAAGCAGCACCGTTCACGCATGGCGGCAAGGCCGATATCGGCGGGATCACGATCTTCAGCAGCTATCACTGCTCGCGCTACAATACGAATACCGGAGTGCTGACGCCGGCGATGTTCCGCGCGGTGTTTCGCTCCGTGCGCGCCTATCTCGACGCCTGAAGCCAGTCGATCACGATCGCGGCGTTTCGGTCCGGCGGAAACACCGGATAGAACACCTTGGCGATGATGCCGCCGTCGATGATCAGCGCCATGCGCTTGAGCAGCGTCATGCCGTCGACCGCGAAGGTCGGCAGCGACAGCGCCCGGGTCAATTCCAGCCGTTCGTCCGACAGCAGCGCAAACGGCAAGTGCAACCGCCCCGCCGCTTCCTGCTGATAGGCCGTATCCTGCGTCGACAAGCCGAACAGGTGGTCGACGCCGAGCCGCCGCATCTCTTCGAAATGGTCGCGGAACGAGCAGGACTGCGGGGTGCAGCCGCGCGCGCCGGGGATCATGTCCCAGCCCGCCGGATTGGGAATGCCGGGCACGCCGGTGCGCGGATAGAGATAGAGCACCGTGCGGCCTGTAAGTGACGCCAGATTGACCGTGCCGCCGCCGGTCTCCGGCAGGTCGATGTCGGCGATCTTCCGGCCGGTCAGATGATCGGCACCGCCGTCGTCCTGCGGCGCGGGAATGTCGTCGGGCAGCACATTCGGATTGATGTCGGTGTTCGTCATGGCGCGGCGTCCTCGTAGGAGATGAATTCCATCAGCGAACCGTCCGGATCGCGGAAATAGACGCTGGTCCCCGGCCCCTTCGCGCCGAAACGCTGCAGCGGCCCGCGTTCGATCGCGACATCGTGCCGGCCGAGATGCCGGATCGCATCTGCGATCGGACCCTTCCACTCGAAACACAGATCGCTATTGCCGGGCGCAACCGGTAGCCGCGCGACCTCCGCCGGCTGCACGCCGGGACCATGGACGTTGAGCTGCCGGTCGCCGAAACGGTAGGCCCAGCCGACCGGACGGCGAACAAGTTCGGCGCCGAGAATGTCGCGATAGAAAGCGTTGGAGCGCTCCCAGTCCGAGACATGGATGACGCAATGGTCGAGTCTCGTCGGCAGCATCGCTGTGTCTCCGTCGCTACCCCTTGGCGATCACCCTTGGCGATCACCCCTTGGCGCGGAGCAGCCGGCTGCGCTCTCGGTCCCAGGTTCGTTTCTTGTCGGTCGCCCGCTTGTCGTAGAGCTTCTTGCCTTTTGCCAAAGCGATCTCGACCTTGGCTCGTCCTTTTTCGTTAAAGTAAAGCTTCAACGGGACGAGAGTCATGCCCTCGCGCTCGACCGCACCCATCAGCTTGTTGATCTGCCGGGCATGCAGCAACAGCTTGCGCGGCCGCTTCGGCGCGTGGTTGAAGCGCGCCGCCTGCAGATATTCGGGAATATTGGCATTGAGCAGCCAGAGCTCGCCATCGCGGGCGTCGGCATAGGATTCGCCGATCGTCGCCTTGCCGGAGCGCAGCGATTTGACCTCGCTGCCGGTGAGCGCAATGCCAGCCTCGAACACCTCGCCGATCGCGTAGTTGAAGCGCGCCTTGCGATTGTCGGCGATCAGCCTGGAACGCGACGCGGTTTTCGTCTCGGATTTTGCCATCTGTAGACGGGAAGCGCCGCGTCGCGGGCTTTATCAGCCTTTCGCCTTCAGGAGGTCACGGATCTCCGTGAGCAGTTCCTCCTGCTTGGACGGTGCCGGCGGCGCCTCTTCCTTGTCCTTCTTCAACATCTTGTTCATGCCGCGGATCACCATGAACAGCACCCAGGCGATGATCAGGAAGTTGATCACCAGCGTCAGGAAATTGCCCCAGGCGAGCACCGCGCCCTGCTTCTTCGCCTCCTCCAGGCTCGCCGCCGTGACGCTCTTCGACAGCGGGATGAAATAGTTGGAGAAGTCGAGGCCGCCGGTGATGGCGCCGATCACCGGCATGATGATATCGGCGACCATCGAATTGACGATGGCGCCGAACGCCACGCCGATGATCACGCCGATCGCCAGATCGACGACATTGCCGCGCAGAGCAAACTTCTTGAATTCCTCAAGCATGGCAGCCCCCTTTTAACGTCTTGCTCAGTTGATCAAACCGGCATGGACCATCGCGCCGCGCACCGCCGTCTTCGACGCCTCGCTCAGCGGCACCATTGGCAGGCGCACATCGTCGGCGCATTTGCCAAGCAGCGACAGCGCATATTTTGCCGGCGACGGATTGGTTTCGATGAACAGATGCTGATGCAGCGGCAGCAGCTTGTCCTGCACGGCGAGCGCGGCGGCATAGTCGCCCTTCAGGCAGGCGCTCTGGAATTCCGCGCACAGACGCGGCGCGACGTTCGAGGTGACGGAAATGCAGCCGTGGCCGCCATGCGCCATGAAACCGAGTGCGGTGCCGTCCTCGCCCGACAACTGATTGAAGCCCGCCCCCATGGCGGCGCGCTGCTGCGACACGCGCAGCACATTGGCGGTCGCATCCTTCACGCCGGCGATGTTCTTCAACTCGTAAAGCCGCGCCATGGTGTCGACCGACATGTCGATCACCGAGCGGCCGGGAATGTTGTAGATGATGATCGGAATGCCGATGGCATCGTTGATCGCCTTGAAGTGGCGATACATGCCCTCCTGGGTCGGCTTGTTGTAATAGGGCGTGACGATCAGCACGCCGTCGGCGCCGGCCTTCTCGGCATGCTGCGACAGCTCGATCGCTTCCTCCGTCGCGTTCGATCCGGCACCGGCGATCACCGGCACGCGCCCCCTGGCCTGATCGACACACCATTCGACCACCAGCTTGTGCTCGTCATGCGACAGCGTCGGACTCTCGCCGGTGGTCCCGACCGGCACCAGCCCGTTGGTCCCCTCCGCGATCTGCCATTCGACCAGACCGCGAAACGCCTGCTCGTCGAGCGCGCCGTTTTTGAACGGGGTCACCAGCGCGGTGAACGATCCCCGGAAATGGGTCTTGGCTGTCGTCGGCTTTGCGGATGTCGGCTTTGCGGACATGGCGTACTCGGCTTTCCCGTTCCTTCATCGGCCGGCTGCGTCGGTGCGGCGGCAAATGGCGTGACGTCCTTGATATCGGTTCGCCGCCAATGATGAAAGAGATCAATGTTTTCGATAGCACCGGCGGTTGCAGCGGAACCGCGCGCCATCACGCTGCCGCGATTTTGCCGCGGATGACGGCTATGCGACAAACACGCAGGCAGGTAACCTCTTCGTCAGTGTTGTCGGTCAAGTTCGTATGCGCGGGACCGAATCGCGGCGCGCGTCGACACCGATGAGGGCCGGGGTGATTGAACACAAACATTTGAGATATATCGCTTTTTTGGGCACCTTGGCGGCTGCCGGGGCAGCCGCGCTGCCGGCCGCGGCAGCACCGAAAGAGGCGGTACCGTTTCCTCCCCCCCGCCCGTCGATCGCCATCAAGCTCAGCCAGACGACCGGCACCGCCTATCGTGACACGGCACGAGCCGAGACGACTGCCCCCGCCCGCAACGGCGCGGCACAGGCGGAGACGCGAGCAGGAACGCCTGCAGGGACTCCGGCGGAGCTGCGTCGCCCGCTGATTCTCAAAAGCTTCCGCAGCAACCCGCTGCGCTTCGCCGCAGCGACGACTGCGACGTCGTCGGACGCCGACGTCGCCGGGGTACAGCGCGTGCTGACATTCTCGCGCAAGAGCAAGGATGCCGAGGCGGTCGCGGCGATGCAGGCGATCCGCGATCCGCTGGCACGCAAGCTCGCCGAATATCTCTACCTCCACAATAACAACACCAACCCCAGCTTCGAGCAGTTCGCCGCTTTCGTCACCGCCAATCCGAGCTGGCCGCATATTCCGCTGCTGACGCGGCGTGCGGAGAATGCGCTGTGGGACGACAAGCGCGACAATGCCACGGTGCTCGCCTTCTTTGCCAACCGGCAACCGACCTCCGGCAAGGGCCGGCTGATGCTGGCGCGAGCCCTGCTGGCGCAGGGCGACAAAGCGCGCGCGCAGGCGCTGGTGCGCCATGCCTGGCACTACGACGACATGTCGGCGGAGGTCGAAAGCCGCGCGCTGGATATGTTCGGTCCCCTGCTGACGGCGGAAGATCATAGAGCGCGGATGAACATCCAGCTCTACGACGGCGATAATGAGACCGGGCTGCGCGCCGCGCGTCGCCTTGGCGATGCCCAGCTTCTCATCGCGCGGGCGCGGATCGCTGCAGCCAAGCGCGGCGGCAATGCCAAGACCGAACTCGATGCGGTGCCCGCTTCCGCCCGCCACGATCCCGGTTATCTGTTCGCGCGCGCGCAATATCTGCGCAAGCAGGACGAGGTCGCGGCGGCGGCCAAGCTGATGCTGGGCACGCCCGTGACCGCAGCGCAGGCCTACGATCCGAACAAATGGTGGGTGGAGCGCCGCCTGCTGGTGCGCAACGTGCTCGACGCCGGCGATCCGAAGACCGCCTACCGGCTGGCGGTGACGGCGCCAACGCCGACGCAGGGCAACTATCGCGTCGACCAGCATTTCACTGCCGGCTGGATCGCTCTGCGCTTCCTCAACGACCCGACGACCGCGGCAACGCATTTCGCGCGCATTCCGGTCGGCACCGACAATCCCCACGCGCTGTCGCGCGCCGGCTACTGGGAAGGCCGTGCGGCGGAAGCGCTGGGCCAGCGTGCCCGCGCCAAGGCATTCTACGAGCAGGCGGCGGCCCACGGCGCCACCTATTACGGTCAGCTCGCCCGCGCCAAGCTCGGCCTGCCGGAAGTCGGTCTGCGGCCGGCGCCGCGCTTCACCGCGCAGGAGCGCACCGCCAACAGCCGGCTCGAAGTAGTCCGCGCCGTCGATATCCTCTACGCACTCGACGAGCGCGACATCGTCGCCTCGATCATGGCCGAACTCGGCAATCGCGCGACCGACGTCAATGGCCTCGCCGCGCTCGGCGACGTCGCCGAGCGCCACAAGGACGGGCGCGCGCTGGTGCTGCTCGGCAAGGCCGCGCATGGCCGCGGCCTGCCCTTCGAGCACTATGCATTCCCGGTTGTCGGCCTGCCCGCCTACAGCAATATCGGCCCGGCGGTGGAGCCGGCGGTGACCTATTCGATCGCGCGGCAGGAAAGCCACTTCAACCAGAAGGTCGTCTCTCCCGCCAACGCCATGGGCTTCATGCAGGTGACGCCGGCCGCCGGCCAGTACATCGCCAAGAAGTTCAAGGTCGTCTACGACAAGATGCGGCTGCTGAAGGATCCCGTCTACAACATGCAGATGGGCGCCGCCGAGCTTGGCAATCTGCTCAACATCTATCGCGGCTCCTACATCATGACCTTCGCCGGCTACAATGCCGGCCAGGGCCGCGTCCGCCAGTGGGTCGCTGCTTATGGCGATCCGCGCGATCCGAATGTCGATCCGGTGGACTGGGTGGAGCGCATTCCGATTGCGGAGACCCGCAACTACGTCCCGCGAATTCTGGAAAACCTGCAGGTCTATCGGGTTCGTTTCGGCGGTGGGGCACGCCTGCAAATCGAAGCCGATCTGCGCCGCGGCGGCGAATAGCACGCCGACAACAGCAAGCAGGCCGAGACCACGGGAGCGCCGATATGAATAGCGACGCGGTTTCCGGCCGCACCGTGACCACGCATGACGGGCTGCGGCTGTTCGTCCGCTGCCACGGTCGCTGGAACGATACGGACGGCAACGCATCGGCGCGCCCGCCGGTTCTCTGTCTGCCCGGCCTCACCCGCACCGGCGCCGACTTCGACGTGCTCGCGCAGACGCTGGCGACCGACCCGCTGCGCCCGCGCCGCGTCGCCGCGCTCGATTATCGCGGCCGCGGCCGCTCCGACTACGATTCCAATCCGGCGAACTACAGCCTGCCGATCGAAGCTGCGGATGTGCTGACGGTCATGGCGGCGCTCGATATGGCGCCGGCCGTCCTCATCGGCACGTCGCGCGGCGGCCTGATTGCATTGGTGCTGGCGATGACGCGGCCGGAGGTAATCGCCGGCGTCGTGTTCAACGATATCGGTCCGGTGGTCGATATGCCCGGGCTGATGCGCATCAAGAGCTATGTCGGGAAAATGGGCGAACCGCGGGATTTCGGCGCGGCGGCCGGCCTGTTGCGCTCGCTGTTCGCCGATCAGTTTCCGAAACTCACCGACGCCGACTGGCTCGTCGCCGCACATCGCGGCTTCCGCGAGGAGAACGGACGGCTCGTTCCAACCTACGATCCTGCACTGGCACACACGCTCGACGACCTCGACCCGGCAAAGCCGCCGCCGTCGCTGTGGGATGGCTTCGACGCGCTGGCCGACAAGCCGCTGATGACGATCCGCGGCGCCAATTCGGACATCCTGTCGCCGGCAACACTCGCCGAGATGCAGGCGCGCCGTCCGGACCTCGACAACCTCATCGTGCCCGATCAGGGGCATCCGCCGCTGATGGTGGAGCCGGATGTGATCGGCCGGATTGCCGCCTTCGTCGCCCGCTGTGATGAGGCGATCTCGAACGATCGGCGCCAGTCCGTCGGCTGATCCTCGTGGCGCTGCGGCCGTACACGTGGACGCGGCCGCAAGCGCAGTGACGAGCGTGGCTGCGAGCGGCGATATCGGCACTCCCCACCGCCAGCGCCCTCTCGTCGTGCAATCCCTTGCATGCCGTTCCTTACATGCCGTTCCTTGCATGCCATCCCTTGTATGCCGCGCGTCGCCGTGAGACGGCCGCTCCCGTTTAGTGACAACGAAAAAGCCCCGGCGGTGTCCCGCCGGGGCTCTCGACTAGACTGCCTCGATCAGACGATCAGGGCATGAAGTCGCGATGGACGCGGAAGCGAACCGCAACGTTGTCCTGGTTGCCGAAGTTTCCGGCGATCAGACCCGTGTTTGCAGTGTTCAGCTTGGAGTAGAGAACGTCGAGGCCCATGTAGAAGTCCTTGGTGACGTTCCACTGGGTCCGCGAACCGACCCACCAGCTGTTCCAGTTGTTGTCGCAACCGACACCGGCGACGGCAAGCGTACCGCCGCCAACACCGGCATTGTTGCCCTGCAGAGCGCAGAGCATCGAGTTACCACGGTCATTGTAGCGGACGGCCGCGTAGCCGCCGTAGACCGAAGTCTTCCACGCCTGGTTCCAGAAGTGCTCGTAGGCGGCGTTGAAGCCCCAGGTCTTGGTCAGCTCGGCGCTGGAGGCATCACCGCCTCCCACCGTCCCACCGAACACCGCGTCCGACATGATGCCGAACGCGCTGGTGGCGCCATTGCCGTAGCCCCAGTTGCTGTTCGGGGTGGCGAACACGTAACGGGAGGCGCCTTCCGCGTAGTTGATCTGGGCCTGGAAGTAGTCGCCCGGGCCGATCATCGGCGCGTTCAGCTTGATGCCGGCGCCGACCGCGAAGCCCCACTTGTCGCTCGGATGACCGGCAACGCCGCCAGTGTAATAAGTCGCGTTGACCTGGTGCAGGGCACCCATGATCTGGGCCGAACCCCAGGCCTGGTCGACGCGCAGATTGGCGACGATGTCAGGAGTCTGGAAGCCACCATAAGCACCGGCAGCACCCGAAGTAACGACAGTACCGAACGTCGAGGCTGGAGTCCCGCCGCCGGCGCCTCCGCCGACGATTTGCGTCACGCGACGCTGTTCGGCCGAGATCGAGGCCGAGAAGCCGCCACCGAACTGTGCGGTGTAGGCCGCAACCATCCAGCCCGGATCGCCCATGTCGGAGGCCGGGAAGGCACCCCAGTACGACGTCGCCGGAACGTTGTAGAAGTCGAAGAACGAGGTGGCGCGGCCGAAGGTGAAGCCGGCCCACTGGATGAACGCGCGGTTGGCGCTGAACACGTTCGCTGCGGTGTTCAGACCGGTGTCGTTCTCGCTCAGACCGACAGCGAGGTAGCTGCGCACGGTGCCGTAAGCCGTCTGGCTGCGGGCGTCGGCCGTGATGTAGCCGCGGGCGCGGAACACGCTGTTATTGGTCGCGCGCGTGTTGGCGACGTTGTTGAACGGCCCCCAAGCGAAGTTGCCGTTGCTGCCATAGGCATATTCGAAGCGCGCCCAGCCGCCGATCTTCAAGCAGATATCGGTGCCGGGGATGTAGTAGAAGCCCGCGCCGTAGAGCGAGCAAATCTTCACGTACTGGACCGGTTTCGAGACAGGCGGTTTTCAAGCTGTTGATCAGGCTCGGCGATCTGTCGTCCGCTACGCGGGTACGGCGCCGGAGCATCCATTTGGCCGGTCCGGCCTTTCGGGTCCCCGCAGGTCGAACTCACGGCCAAGCAACTGATCGTGAGACCAGGTTTCCGGTGCCCGGCACCGACGTCCCCGTCCACGCTGTCGGTATGGCGTCGGATGGCCTATCGAAACACGACAAAACGCGCGCAGAACGCTCGCCCGTTCGCACGAAAGCAGCCGACCTCTATCGGCACGTCATCAGAGAGAGTTTGTGTAAATTTTTAGTTAAGGCAGCTTCGGGCAAAACGGCCGTGGGCTCGCGTTAAGCCACGCAACAAGACAACGATCGCGCGTGCTCAGCGCGTGCCCGCTCATCGGAAGCCCTGCGCATTGCCGATCGATCGAAGCAAGCCCGATCCAGTCCTTAAGGCGATACTAACCATGTTTACGCACGATATCCGCAGAGCATTTTTTGGTGCGGAACAATGCCGACAAGACTGCTGCTGGTAGCCGCCCTCGCCTCGATCGCCTTTCCGCTAACGGCGCAGGCCGAAGAACGAGGTCTTTTTGTCGGACTGAAACTGCTGGGAGGAACGGCGTTCGGATCTTCGAGCACCACTGACGGCGGCGCGCCCTGGGCCGGAGGCGGGATTGTCAGCGACGTGAGGTTTGGAGAGACCGTCGGGATCGACGGCCGTTTCGGCTATCGTTTTGATCGGGCCATGTCGGCGTTCATCAGCTACCAGCATATTCGGGGCGATATCCGCTGGAACGCGAATTTTCCTTTGTTCGGCGTTTCATCGAGGTTTGCGGGTTCGGCAATCAGCAATGCAATCCTTGGAAACGTGTCCCGCGAACTTCACCTGTCGGATACGACAGCCGTCATCGCCACTGCCGGCCTCGGCATAACCTTCAACGCACTCTCCGGAGTGACCGAAACGGACAGGGCGACAGGGATTTTCCTGGCCGATGTAGAGGACCACACCAGGCTCGGTCCCATTGCACAGATCGGCATTGGACTCCGGCACAGGATTACGTCGAATGCCGTCCTGGTCCTGGATGGTTCGATTGCCTACACGAGCGGGTTTGAAACAGGCAACACGAGGCACGGAAATCTGGGTATCACCGGCATCACGCCTTACAAGATCGATGACGTCTGGCGCGCGAATATCGGAGCATCGATAAGGTACGAACTCTGACGGCGTCGGTCCGGAGCATCCGACGGCACATCCAATGGGCTCCGTGCCTTCCTCTGCCTCGCATCCAGCTCCCTTTCGTCACCCATCGGAAGCGGAACTTCAAACCGGAAATTCTAAAGCGGCACTGTGTTTGCTGAACTTCCTTCCGAACGCTCGGCGGCGCGCGGCAGCGGCACGATATCCTGCATCAGATTGGCCGCGTCGCTCAGCGTTTCGCGCGTCAGATGCGCATAGCGCTGCGTCGTGCGCGCATGCAGATGGCCGAGCAGCCCCTGCACGACATAGAGCGACACGCCGCGATTGACGAGAAAACTGGCGAAGGAGTGCCGCAGATCGTGCAGGCGGACGTCCTCGAGACCGGCGCGCTTGCGGATGCGATCCCACGGAAAGAACAGCGACGGCGACGGGCGACCGTTCACCGGCGACGGCAGGACGTAGGGATTGTTCGGCAGCCGCGGCGCCGCCTCCAGCAGCGCGATCGCGGCCTGATTGAGAGCGACGACACGCGCCCGGCCCGATTTCGATTTCGGCACCAGCAGCGTGCGGTTGCTCCAGTCGATGTAGTCCCACTTGGCGAAGGTGATCTCGTTTCGACGCGCGCCGGTGAGCAGCAACAGCAGGATTGCCCGCGCCGCGGTCTGGTTCTCGTCGGCCTGAATGGCGCGAACCAGATTCTCGACCTCATCCTCGGTGAGAAAACGGTTGCGTTGCACGTCCGGCCCGGCGCTGAGGCTGGCGGCCGGATTATCGGTGACGCCGGGCACCTTCCACTTGCGAGCCAGATTGTACATGTAGCGCAGGATGACGATCACCCGGTTCATCGTCCCGGTGGCATAGCCGCTTTCGCGCATGCGGTTGATCACCTCGGCGATTGCGTCGGTGGTGACCTCATCGAGCGCCAGTCCGCCGAGCCGCGGCAGGATGTGGACGCGCAGCACCGTTTCGTCGGTCTGCCAGCTATTCTTGTAGGTCTGCACGAATGGCAGATAGCGCTCGCGCGCGAACTGTGCGAGCCGCGGGATCGCGCGGCTTTCCTGCCGTTTCTTCTGCGGATCGGCTCCAAGCACCGCCTCGGCGAGAATCTGCCGCGCCTTCTTGCGTGCCTGTTCGAGCGTCAGCACGTCGGCCGAGCCGATCTTGAATTGCCGCCCCCGGCCCCGCGCATCGTTGTAGCGTTGATAATAGGTCCCGCCACCCGAGGCGCGAACCTCGAGCAGGAAACCGCGCTGCCCGACGTCGAAATAGTCGACCTTCTTGCGTTCCGGAGGACAGGACGCGCGGCGGACAAAACTGGCGGTGAGCGGGACAGTGGGCATGGCGGTCGAGCCGATTATGCGCCAGCCCGGAGGAGGACCTCCATAAACCTCCGAAAAATAAGGGTATCTTTTAAAATACTACGCATAACTATCCCATAAATTTTTGAGTTTATTCCCGTATTTATGATCTAAAAAACATGTATCAGGATGTCAAAATCATATTTTATGATCTTGAATACATATAGTTGTATAGTGCGATTTATTCCTTGATTCTCAGTCCCTTATAAAGACTCCGAATATTGTGAACATTATTGGAGACAATCGGACCGAACGGCTTCATGAGCCTGCAATGTCACGACCATGTCACGACGATGTCACAACGACGGCCCAATGGAGCGGATGCTCGATGAGCGCCGCCGCTGCCCGGCGGTCACGCCGAAGCTGTGTCCGCCGCAACGAATCCGGAATGATCATCCGCCGTAAGTATTCAGTAAGATATTCGGGAAAGTATTCGAGCATATACTCCGACAATCACTCGAAATGGGTCGGACGAATGTTGGCAGAACCGCGACCGTGCGACCGACTAACGCGAACTGTTCCCCCGGAGCGGCGCATGCTTGAGCTCCGCGGTGCAGGTGCTCCCAGCTTTTGGCCGGCCACCAGTTTTGTGGCGTAAGCGTAGGTAGGAAGATCAACCAAATCAGGCGCTCTTGCGCGAATCCGAAACCACAGACAGGTTCGTGGTTATTAAATGGGATCACGAAGGAATGGCTGACGCACCCGCTCCATGGAGCGCTTTTGGAAAAGATGGACTGACCAGCATCGTCGAGGGCAACAAAGCGCTCATCGGCATCGGATGCGGTCTCATCGATACACGCCTTTGCAACGTGTATTTCAATGTATTGGCGTCGCTAGGACTGGTCAGATTGAAGACGCTGGATGAGATCGTCGAGCGGCACCCGGACCAGACAATCCGGCAAACCGTCGTCAAGTCAGATTTGCGCCGTACAGCGGCGACTCTCTGTTGTTTGCTGATCGCGCCAGTCGTTTTTGAGGTCTGTCCCGCCTGGAGCCCGGACGAACTGGCCGCTTCATACGCAAAAACGTGGATGCCGGCCCACCTATAAAGGGCTAAACGATCGATTGGTGATGCCGCCGACGGGCCGGACTGATCCGGCGGTCCCTTCGCCACGAAGATGAACTACTACTGCGCGATACGCCCACGCGAACGGCAACCATCCGCCGGGCGATGGCAGCGGCCTCAGGGCGCGCAAAACCGGACGACGTCCCGCAAAAGTCCTGCGCACAGGAAAGACCAGAACGGTGGTCGGAGCGGCAGGATTCGAACCTGCGACCCTCTGCTCCCAAAGCAGATGCGCTACCGGGCTGCGCTACGCTCCGGATCCAACCGGATCCCCGTTCGCAAGGACGGACCCGCAGACCGGCATAAATCCCGCTCGGTCGTCCCGCCACATTGCCCGAGACGCTGTCCCGACAAGCCGGCCCAAAAGACCCGGCCGCAAGACTTCATCTCCTGCCGGCTGCGATACACGCTTCGCCCTTGCCCAGCAAGCAGCGGAAGCATCAAACCGCCGCCACGCAGCATCACACGCACGGGCGATCGCGGTTACCGCGGATGTTCCGCTAGAGGCGACACGACATCGAGCGCCGGCATTCAGCGCGGCTGGAACAGCGGATGGGCAACACGGTCGCCCGGCGCGATACCGAGCTTCCGGGCCGTTCCGGCGACCACCTCGAGCACCGCCCGAACCGGCCCGCCGGAGGAGACGATCCGCGTCGACAACGGCTCGGTGTTCTCCGCAATCCGCGCGATGCGGCCATCGGCCCGGATGAAGATCATGTCCAGCGAGACATAGGTGTTTTTCATCCACATCGAGACTTCCTGGTCCCGGCCAAAGTCGAACAGCATGCCGCGGCCTTCCGGCAGTTCCTTGCGGTACATCAGGCCTTTCGCCCGCTCAGCGTCGTTCGTCGCCATCTCGACGGAGAAGGCATGGACGCCGGAGCGCGTGGCGATCTCGACCGTCTGCAGGACGGCGGCCCCCGAGACCGCAGCCCCAGAGACCACAGCTCCAAAAACCAGCAGGAGGCCGAGCACGAGCGTTCGGAGGAAAGCGATGCGCATCCGAACGACATATCCCGCCGCAACGGATGCGGCAAGACAGCCAGATCACGAGGAAGAGAACGGCTCGCCGAAAGGCGACCGGGCAAGCCGGCGTCGCAAGCCGGGGGCGAACTTCGTTCACACGCAGCGATGACGGTCAGGCGCGTCCGTCCGTTCCAGCACCGTTCCGCCAGTCTCCGGGACATCTGGCAGGCGTTCTGGTGGCAGGCGTTCTGGAAAGCATATCGGGCACGCAATCCGGAATCGCTTTGCGGACCCTACCCGGGCTCACGCCCGGCGTTCAGGGTGATGCCTTTTATGCGAAGGCCCGCTTAATGCGAGGCCAGTCCGTGCGGTTCGCCGTCGGGACGAACCTCGGACGCCATCATGCCCTTCGGTCCGGGGCCGAAGCGCACCAGCACCATCTGGCCCGGTCGCAGTTCGGTCAGGCCGTAGCGGCGCAGCGTCTCCATGTGCACGAAGATGTCGGGCGTCCCCTCGCCACGCGTGACGAAGCCGAAACCGCGCAGCCGGTTGAACCACTTCACCTGCGCGCGTTCGAGGCCGCTGGTCGGCGTCACGGTGACATGCGTGCGCGGGGGTGGCATCTGCGCCGGATGCACCGCGGTGCTCTCGTCCATCGAGATCACCCGCAGGGCCTGCAATCCGCGCGGCCGCTGCAACACTTCGCAGACGATGCGTGCGCCCTCATAAGCGGTCTGGAAACCGTCGCGGCGCAGACAGGTTACATGCAGCAGAACATCCGGAAGGCCGTTGTCGGGAACGATGAAGCCGAAGCCCTTGGCGACATCGAACCATTTGATCGCGCCGGCAATCTCGATGATGCTTGCAGTGGTGTCGTCGCTGATCTGTCCGCCGGCTGTGGAGCGGAGATCGAAGCCTGTGCGTGGCATCTTTGATTCAATCCCGTTCGACGTCATGACGCCGCGACGTTGCCGTTTTTCTGGCGCCTCTTGCGGGCGCTTCCACGAATCTATGCATGAAAGATATCACCCACGCATAGGTGGCAAAGGACAAAATGGACTTGCACACAGCCGGGTCTTTGCGGAAGCCACGACGAATCGCTCGAAGCATCACGCGGCAATGAAGGACGCGAGCACGTCGCCGATATCGTGATGCACGACGAGATCGGCGAATTCGTCGAGATCGGTCGGTTCGCGATTGATGATGACGAGCGCGGCGCCATTGCATTTCGCCATCAACGGAAAGCCGGCCGCAGGCCAGACGACCAGCGACGATCCGATCGCCAGAAAGAGGTCGCAGGTGCGCGTGAGTTCTTCCGCCCGGCGCATCGGTCCGGCCGGCATCGCCTGTCCGAACGAAATCGTCGCCGTCTTGATGTAGCCGCCGCAGGCGATGCAGTCCGGCGTGCGCTGTTGCTGGTCGAAACTGCCCCTGACCCAGGCGATCTCGTAACGCTTCTCGCAGGTCAGACAGACGGCGTAGGTGGTGTTGCCGTGCAGTTCGACGATATCGGCGTCAGGAATGCCGGACGCCTGATGCAGGTTGTCGATGTTCTGGGTGATCAGGCCGCGCACCTTGCCGCGGCGATGGAGGCTCTCCAGCGCCCGATGCCCCCGCCCCGGCCTGGCCCCAGCGAAATGCTCCTGCAGCGCGAAACGCCGACGCCAGGATTCGTCGCGCATCTCCCGGCTCGCCATGAACGCATCGAACGGGATCGGACGATTGCGCGACCACAGGCCGCCCGGCGAGCGAAAGTCGGGAATCCCGCACTCGGTGGAGATCCCTGCACCGGTGAACGGCAACACCGTTGCCGCGCCATCGACCAGCCGGCGCAGTTCCTCCACGGCACTCTTCAGATCAGGCTCGGACATGATTAACTAACCAATCGGCGGATCGAGCCGGCCTCGCGGCACCGGTCAGAAGCCGCGACTGTCCAGTCACCGGAGATTTCATCATGCGATATCTGCACACGATGCTGCGCGTCCGCAATCTCGACGACGCACTCGATTTCTATTGCAACAAGCTCGGCCTGAAGGAAACGAACCGCCGCGTTGACGAAAAGAACCGCTACACGCTGGTGTTCCTCGCCGCGCCGGGCGATGCCGATCTGGTATCGCATGCGGCAAAGGACGCCGGCCGCGGCGCACCGCTCGTCGAACTGACCTACAACTGGGATACCGAGGACTATGGCGAGGCGCGCCATTTCGGCCACCTCGCCTACGAGGTCGACGACATCTACGCGACCTGCGAGCGGCTGATGCGTGCCGGCGTCACGATCAACCGGCCGCCGCGCGACGGGATGATGGCCTTCGTCCGCTCGCCCGACCGGCATTCGATCGAACTGCTGCAAAAGGGCAAGGCGCTGCCGCCGCGGGAACCCTGGGTGTCGATGGAGAACACCGGCAAGTGGTGACGGCCCAGTGGTGACAGTCCGGCGACTGGAGGACCGCGCAAAGCGCGGTCTTGGGAACGGCCGCCGGCCGCTGGTGCTCCCGGGCGCATTCTGCCACCCCGTCTTCCCTCGGATCGAGCGGCGGCGCTGCGCGGATTCGCCTGTCGCAGCCTTGTGATCGTGCCGCCATCGGCAGCCATCTCACCGCGACAGTCAGCCCGGTTTTTCAGAAAATTTGCCGGCGCAGGCTCCGGATCTGGCTTCCGCCGACAATTTTGCGCGCTTTTCCACCTCGAACCGGCCTGAACTGCGTTCCAGCGGCATGAAACCGGCACGAACCGACTTGCCGGTCGCGCCCAAGCCCACTATACCTCGCGCCGCTTCGCGCGCCCTTCGTCTATCGGTTAGGACGCCACCCTTTCACGGTGGAGAGAGCGGTTCGATTCCGCTAGGGCGCGCCATTCCTGCCATTCCATTGCTTGCAACCACCGTTTGCGCCTTCCGTATGATGGCGGTCGGCGACGGCTGCGTGTTAACCCTCTTGCTGCGGATCGACTGAAGGCCCGCGCCGCTGTTGCGGCCGAGCCGCCGGTCCGGTGTTCCTGCTTCCGAAATACATTCGGACCCGGAGCCGCAAGCCATGCCGAATAAATATATCCGCATAACCTTGCGTCGCGACGCATCGTTCATCGGCTCGGCCGTGCTGGTCGTGATGCTGATCGGCTTCGTCGCGCTCGCGATCGCGCCGGCGCTGATCGACCTTCTCTATTGAGCGCCGGCAGCGCCTATGCCTTGACGCGCGGCGCGGTGGGAGAGATCGCCGGTTCGGTCGGATAACGGTGGCGATTGCCGTTGAAATCCTCGACCGATATCGCCCCCTCCTCGCGCACGAGATAAGCCGGTCCGACCGGCGACTTGCCGAATCCGCCGGGAATATCGAGCACATAGTCGGGCTGGCAGAGGCCGGAAACGCGGCCACGCAACTGACGCATCAGGGCCTGCCCCGCGTCAAAGCCCGCCCGCAGATGACCGGTACCCGGCGCCAGATCGCCGTGGTGCAGGTAATACGGTTTGATGCGGGTCTCGACCAAAGCGCGCATCAGCGCGGTCAGCGTCCCGACATCGTCGTTGACGCCCCGCAGCAGCACCGTCTGGCTCAGCATCGGAATGCCGGCGTCGATCATTCGCGCGCATGCGGCACGGGCCGCCTCGGTGAGTTCGCGCGCGTGATTGGCATGCAACGCCACATACACCGCTTTGCCCTTCGCTTTCATCGCGCGCACCAGTTCGGCTGTGATCGCCGCCGGGTCGGCGACCGGCAGCCGCGTGTGGATGCGGATCACCTTGACATGGTCGATCCCCGCCAACTCCTGCATCACGGCTTTCAGCCGCCGCGGCGACAGCACCAGCGGATCGCCGCCGGTGAGGATCACCTCCCAGATGGCGGAATGGCCGCGGATATAATCGAGCGCCTCGGCCAGCGCCGTTCTGGACAGAGCATTCGGCTTGCCCGGCCCGACCATCTCGCGGCGGAAGCAGAAGCGGCAATAGACGGCACAGACATGCACGATCTTCAGCAGCACCCGGTCGGGATAGCGATGCACGATGCCCTCGACCGGCGAATGGGTATTGTCGCCGATCGGATCGCCATTCTCCTGCGGCGTTGTCTCGAGCTCCGCCGCATCGGGTACGAACTGGCGCGCGATCGGATCGTCAGGATCGGTGGGGTCGATCAGATCGGCCAGCGCTTGCGGCACCGCCACGGCATAGCGCCCGGCGACGCGAGAGAGAGCGTCTCGCTCCGCCTCGGACACCAGACCGGCGTCGATGAGGTCGTCGGGGGTCCGCAAGGTCCCAGATGCAGAAGTCGCGGATGCCGAAGTCGCTGCCATGGCGACGTCCTTTCATGAATGCGCCGGTGTTATTCACACTTCGGCGACCGGCGTCCACATCACCAGGTCGATGCGCGGCGCGCCGGTCGCCAGCATCACCAGCCGGTCGAAACCGAGCGCGATGCCGCTTGCCTGCGGCATGATGGCGAGCGCCGCGAGGAAATCCTCGTCGAGCGGATAGCGCTCGCCATAGATGCGCTGCTTCTCCGCCATGTCCGCCAGAAAACGGCGGCGCTGCTCCTGCGGGTCGGTCAACTCGCCGAAGGCGTTGGCCAGTTCGACGCCGCACGCATAGAGTTCGAAGCGCTCCGCCACGCCTGCCGCGCCGGGCTTCGGGCGCGCCAGCGCCGCCATCGGCAGCGGGTAGTCGCACAGCACCACCGGCGCACCGATGCCGAGCCGCGGTTCGATGCGCTCGACCAGCACCTTGCTGACGATATCGCCCCAGGTGTCGTCGTCGGCCACCGCGCAGCCGCCGGCGGCAGCAGCTTCAGCCAGCGCCGGCCGGTCACCTTGCATCCCGTCGAGCGTCGCCAGAAGGTCGATACCGGCGAAGCGTGTAAATGCCTCTGCCACCGTCACCCGCTGCAGCGGTGCCGCCGGATCGCACTGGCGGCCGCGATACGACCACAGGCCGCCGCCCGCTGCCTCCGCCGCCGCCCGGATCAGCGCTTCGCAATCCTGCATCAGCACCTCGTAGCTCTCCCCGGCCCGATACCATTCCAGCATGGTGAATTCCGGGTGGTGCAGTGCCCCGCGCTCGCGATTGCGCCAGACACGGGCGAATTCGAAAATCCGCGTCTCGCCGGCGGCCAGCAGCTTCTTGCACGCGAATTCCGGCGAGGTCCGCAGATAGAGCGGCAGCCGATCCAGGGCGGGGGTTAACAGTTCGGTGCGGAAGGCATGCAGATGGGTCTCGTTACCAGGCGACACCTGCACGGCGGCAGTCTCCACCTCGGTAAAATCCCGCGCCAGCAGCCATTGCCGCAATGCCTCGCGGATCCGCCCACGCGCCCGCAGCAGCGGCCGGCGGTCGGCGTGGGTCTGCGGGTTCCACCAAGGGGTCGCTATCGTCACCGGCAAACCCAAAAAACCGGCCGGAAGCACTGGCCTTCGGCCGCATTATCAGTATGTTGCGGCCCGACACCGCGGCCATAGACCGCCAGCCATTCAAGGATTGAGCCTGTGAAAGTCATTGCCAGTTCGCTCCGCAAGGGCAACATCGTCGATCTCGAGGGCAGGCTTTATGTCGTCCTCACCGCCGAAAACATCCATCCCGGCAAGGGCACGCCGGTCACCCAGATCGATATGCGCCGGATCAGCGACGGCGTGAAGACCTCGCAGCGCTACAAGACCACCGATCAGGTCGAGCGCGCCCATGTCGAGGAACGCACCTACCAGTTCCTCTACAAGGATGCCGACGGCTTCCATTTCATGAATCCGGACGACTACGAGCAGTTGACCGTGCAGTCCGACGTCATCGGCGACGCCGAGGCCTATCTGCAGGAAAGCATGATGGTGAAGCTCTCGGTGCACGATGGCAGCGCCGTATCCATCGAAATCCCACAGCGCGCGACCCTCGAAGTGGTGGAAACCGAGCCCGCGCTAAAGGGCCAGACCGCCTCCGGTTCGTTCAAGCCGGCGACGCTGTCAAACGGCGTGCGCACGATGGTGCCGCAGCATGTCGTCACCGGCACGCGCATCGTGGTGATGACCGCCGATGGCTCCTACGTCGAGCGCGCCAAGGACTGACCGCCGCAAACATGCGCGCGTCGGCAGCAACGCATGCTGCCGCCCGTGGCCGCTTCGTCTATGGCGCGGCGGTTGGTTCACACCGGCGCCTGGGCCATCATCGGATCGGAGGGATTGCTCCAGCCGGAGGACGCCACCGCTGATGGGCCCGTATCGCGCAAGCGCCGCAATCCTCGCGCTGATTCTGGCGATGGCCGGCGGTGCGCAGGCCGACGAAATGCAGCAGCCGGCCACCGTCGCCAATACCCCGGACTGGGAAGCGGCGGCGGCGAGCCTCCCCGGCCGCGGCGACGCCACAACCGCAGACCTGTTCGCGCGCCTGAACGCCCTCGCCGACCCGCGTTTTCCCGGCATCGCCGCCAGCACCGTGCCGGTCCTGCTGCCCTTCGATCCGGCCACACTGACCGATCCGGCCAAGACGGCAGCACAACCGGGCGGGTTCGCGCCGTCGAAGTTCTTCTCAGCCGGCCCGGCCGGTTATCACGCCTCATTTTTCATCAAGGCGAGCGAAGTGGATGGGCTGCCGCTGCGCTACGCCCGGCCGGTCGAGGTGGAGATGTCCGGCGCGGCCTTCGTCTACACGCTCGACGGGCCGAATATCGCGGAATCGGAAACTACGCCGCAGGGCTTCGAGGGATTTCCGGGCCTGCGCCGCGTGCTGCGCGAAGCGCATCTGCGCTATGCATTCGAGCGCTTCGGCGTGCCCTATGTCGTATCGATCCAGTGCTTCAACGGCCGCGTCACCGCGCGCCGCCTCTCCTGCAAGGATGCCGATCTCGTCGCCGCGCGCTTCCTGAAGACGCTCAACGTGGCCGGCGGCACGCCGCAGCCGCCACAATCGACGCAACCGCTCGACCTGACCCGGCCGCAGACGCTGTCGCGTTCCTTCACCTATCACCGGCCCGGCAGCCTGATCGCCAATTCCGGCTACAAGACCTTCGGCGGCCGCGCCGACTATCACGTCTATGCGCGCATCCGCTTCCCGATCGCGCTGGCGCCGGCTTACGCCAAATCGCAGTCGTTCAATCCATGGGGCGACTGCTACATGACCGGCCGCGTCGGGCGGACGAGCCGCAAGGGCGCGATCTATCGCTGTCGCCGCAACAACCTGCCGCTGGTGTTCGACGAATCCGCCGAGCAGAACTTCTCCTATCCGTGGCGTGACAATTTCTGCGAGGTGCGCGACACGCAGGTCGGGCAATGCCCGGGCGGCGTCGGCCATCAGGGACAGGATCTGCGTCCCTCCGATTGCGTGCTGAAGAACCCGCTGGCCGACCGCTGCGAACCCTATCAGCACGACGTCGTCGCCGCGCATGACGGCATCATCCATCGCAATCCGCCAAGCTATGTCGTGTACGAAACGGCATTCATCGTCGCCAACACTGCGAGCGAGAATGTCCGTTTCCGCTATATGCACATGGATCCGAAACACATGGACGCCGATGGCCTTGTCAGCGGGCGCCGCGTGCGCGCCGGCGAGGTGATCGGCAAGGTCGGGAATTTCTACAAGAAGGAAGGCGGAACCAGCTATCACCTGCATTTCGACACGCAGGTGTTCACCCGCGACGGCTGGGTGTGGGTCAATCCCTACATGACGCTGGTGGCAGCCTATGAGCGGCTGATCGGCGCGCGCGGCAAGGCGCTGGAAGACGAGCCCATAATGACGCCGCCGATGGCTGCGCCGGACGACATCATCGAGCAGCGCGCCTCGGCAAAGCCAAGATCCGCCACATCGAAAAAGGCCAAATCCCCGAAAGCCAAACGGCACAAGGCCAAGAGGCCATCAAAGAAACGCCATCGCCGGCACCGATAGAGCATAATCCCGAAAACGGCTGCCGAAGCAGGGGCCGGTTTTCGGAACAGCATCCACGGGCTTGCCCCGAGGGATCATGCTCAATGAATAGAGCAATGGTTCCCCCGCCGACGCGCGCATCCGTCGCGGTTGGGACAGCGCGCATTCGACGATAGACTGCTCCGATGAATCGGCGCGTTCCGTTCCGTTCGTCCGTCGTGCTGTCCCGCCGGCACTGGCTTGCCGGCGCGGCATCCGCGGCCGGCGTGCTGATGCTCGGCGGCAGCGCGGCGGCACAGTCCGCTGCCTTCCGCCAATGGGTCGAGCGGTTCCGGCCGCGCGCCATCCGCCGCGGCATCTCCGAAACAACCTATGACCGCGTGATGGGCACGCTGAAGCCCGACACCTCGGTCTATGAGCAATACCGTCGACAGCCCGAATTCACCGAGGCGATGTGGCAATACATCAATCGCCGCTGCTCCGGCTTTCGCATCAAGGCAGGCCAGGAGCGCGCGCGCGAATACGCCTCGCTGCTCGGGCGCATCGAGCGCGACTACGGCGTCGACCGCTTCATCATGCTCGGCCTGTGGGGCATGGAGTCCTCCTTCGGCGACGTCATCGACAATCCGAAATATATGCGCCCCGTCATCCCTGCCCTCGCCGCGCTTGCGTACGGCGAACCGCGCCGACGCAAATACTGGGAAGCGGAACTGCTCAATGCGCTGGTGATCGTCGATCGCGGCTGGGCAACGCCGCAGCAGATGATCGGCTCATGGGCCGGCGCCATGGGGCACACACAGTGGATGCCGGAGGTATGGCTCAATATCGGCGTCGACTACAACAAGGACGGCCGCGTCAATCCGTTTCAGGTCGGTGACGCCTTCGCCGGCACCGCGCATTATCTGGTCAGCCGCGGCCGCTATCGCCGCGGCGAAAGCTGGGGCTGCGAGGTGATGCTCGACGGCGCCAGCGCGCGCCTTGCCGACAACCGCACCTGGCGCAACTACCGGCAATGGCGCGACCTCGGCCTCGCGCGCGCCGACGGGGACGCCTTCGAGCGGCCTGACGAACGCGCCCGGCTATGGCTGCCGCAGGCCGGCGGCCCGGCTTTTCTCGTCGGTCAGAATTTTTTCGCGGTGCGTTCCTACAACCCCTCGTCCAGCTACACGCTGGCGCTGGTGCATCTGGGGGATCTCATTCGTGGCGATCCGCCGTTCCGTCAGCAGTTCCCCGGCGGCGAACGGGCACCGACGCTCGCCGAGATGCAGGAATTGCAGAAACGTCTCACCGCTCTCGGCTTCGATACGCAAGGAAGCGATGGCCGCGTCGGCACCGACACGATGAAAGCAATCAAGGCATTCCAGCAAAAGGTCGGCATGGAGCCGGCGGACGGCTATGCCGGACTGAAAGTGCTCGCCCGCCTGCGGCAGATGCGTTGAACCGATATGCCTCGCGCGCGATCGCGCCGGGCATCCGCATCGTCACGATCAACGCCGCCGGTCGTTGACGTTCTCCTTCTCGATCCAGTCGCGCAGGAAGGCCACGAAGAGCCGCACCCGTGGCGGCGGCGTCGCGGCGCGCGGATAGACGGCAAACAGTGGTCGGGGCGGCGGCCGATGGCGCGGCAGCACCTTGAGAAGCGTCGCGCGCGCCAGATCGTCGGCCACGACATAGCGTGGCACCAGCGCAATGCCGAGCCCGGCGAGCGCCGCCTTGCGCAGCGCCAGCGCGCTGTTCGAGAAGAACGCACCGCTGACCTTCACCGACACGCCGCGCCCTTCCCCCGGCGGCCGCCCCTTCACCGGCTCGAAACGCCAGATGCGGTCATGCGCCGTCACGTTTGTGTGGATGAGGCAGCGATGGCCGGCGAGTTCCTCGGGGCGGGACGGCCGCCCGGCTTCGTCGAGATAGTCCGGCGACGCGCAAACCACCCAGTCGAGCATCGCGATCTTCTCTTCCATCAGCGATGAATTGCGAAGCGACGAAATACGCAGCGCCAGATCGAGACCGCGCTCGACGAATTCATAGGGCCGCCGGAAGGCCACATCCTCAAGGCTGAGCGACACATGCAGGCGCGTCTGCACCCGGGCAAAAGCGATCGCCGCATCGGCGAGATGCAGCGAGCCGAACGATTTCGGCGCGACCACGCGCAGCGTGCCGCTGACCTCCTGCCGGGCGCGCATCGCCAGGCGTTCGCCGTCTTCGATGTCGCGGAAAATCCGCTCGCAGAAATCCAGATAGGCGCGGCCCTCATCGGTCAGACTGAGCGAGCGCGTCGAACGGTTGAGCAGCCGGATGCCGAGCCGGCGTTCAAGCTCGCTCACATGACGAGACACCAGCGCGCGCGACAGGCCAAGCTGATGGCCGGCAATGGTGAAGCTGCCCGAGCGCACCACCCGAACGAAACTTTCCATCGTCCGAAAGCGGTCCATGGCTCCGTCCGCCGATTGTCAAATCTGATACAACAATGACTTTCCGATTTATTGGCTTATCCGGACGAATGTCAAAGCCTATAGTTCTCGCAACGCGCGGGGAGAGATCCCGCTGCGATGGGCAACCGGGTGGCGAACAAGCCCGGATCGACAGGGACGAAAACGATCAGCGCGGGGCGTGACTGCAGGACATCATGACCGCGGCACCTCATGGAGGATGCGTGACTTCCGCCGACGAAACACGACGTGCAGCGCCGATCGAACGACCGACGCCGGCTGGTCTCAATGCTCCGCAATTCGGCAGCGATGTCGTTGCCGACGCGCTGCGGGCGCTCGATATTCCCTATATCGCGCTCAATCCGGGGGCGAGCTATCGTGGTCTCCACGACAGCCTGGTCAACTATCTCGGCAATGCGGCGCCGCAGATGCTGCTGTGCCTCCATGAGGAATCGGTCGTCGCCATCGCCCACGGCTACGCCAAGGTGACCGACCGCGCGATGGCGGCCTGCGTGCACTCCAATGTCGGGCTGATGCACGCGACCATGGCAGTGTTCAACGCCTGGTGCGATCGCATGCCGCTCGTCCTTCTCGGCGCCACGGGGCCGGTCGATGCCGCCAGGCGCCGCCCATGGATCGACTGGATCCATACCGCGCGCGATCAGGGCGCACTGCTGCGCGGCTACACCAAGTGGGATGACCAGCCGGCCTCTCCGGCCGCGGCTCGCGAGGCCCTGCTGCGTGGCTGCTGGATGGCCAATACCTCGCCCAGGGGACCGGTTTACGTCAATCTCGACGCCGGCATGCAGGAAGCGCCGCTCGCCGAACCGGTGCCGCCGCTCGATGCGCGCCGCTTCATGCCGCAAGCCGACGCCGGACCGGCGCCGGATGCGCTCGCGCGCGCCGCGCAACTGCTCGCCGATGCCAGACATCCAGTCATCCTCGCCGGCCGCTGTTCGCGCAGCGAAGCCGGCTGGGCGGCGCGCATCGCGCTCGCCGAACGGCTCGGTGCCCGCGTCATCACCGACCTGAAGATCTCCGCCTCCTTCCCCACGGATCACCCGCTGCATGCCGGCGCGCCGGGGATGATCGCGCCGGTACCGGAGGCTCTCGACGCGCTGCGGGCGGCGGACGTGATCCTCAGCCTCGACTGGGTCGATCTCGCCGGCACGCTCAAACACGCCGGCACGCCAGCGGGACCGCCGGCGGCGACCATCATTCAGGTGTCGATCGATCACCACCTGCACAACGGCTGGAGCATGGATCACCAGGGGCTCCCGCCGGTCGACCTGTTCCTCGCCTGCGATCCGGATCAGGCAGTGCCGGCGCTTCTCGCCGCCCTGCCGATAGCACCCACCCGCCCCCAGCCGGAGCACAGGCCCGATGCACCGGGCAAACCGGGCGACGGGCTGACCGTCGACCATCTGGCGGCTGCGCTGCGCGCCGCCGTGGGCGAGCGGCCGGCGAGCCTGACGCATGTATCGCTGTCGTGGAACGGCGCGAGTTGGCCGTTCCGTCACCCGCTCGACTATCTCGGCTCCGACGGCGGCGGCGGCGTCGGCGGCGGGCCAGGCATTTCCGTCGGCGCGGCGCTCGCCCTGAAAGGCAGCGGCCGCTTGCCGGTCGCTGTCTGCGGCGACGGCGATTTCCTGATGGGCGTCACGGCACTATGGACGGCGGTGCATTACCGCATCCCGCTGCTGATCGTCGTCGCCAATAACCGTTCGTTCTTCAACGACGAACTGCACCAGGAACGCGTCGCCCGCATGCGCAGCCGGCCGGTGGAGAACCGCTGGATCGGCCAGCGCATCGCCGACCCGGAGATCGATCTCGCAGCGATGGCGCGGGCACAAGGCGCGGAAGGTTTCGGTCCGGTCACCACGGCGCAGGACCTGACAGAAGTCTTTGCCAAGGCCATCGCGACAGTCGACAATGGGGGCGTCGCCGTCGTCGATGTGCGCGTCGAGCCCGGCTACGCGCCGGCAACGACGGCCGTCATGTCGAGGAAAGGCGATTGAGGTCGAAGAACAAGGCCGAAGAACAGGATCAAGAAAAAGACCAGAAAAACGACAATAAAAAGCGCTCCAGAGGAACATCTGAGGACTCATGCCCGTTTCGTCACCATCGCCGCGCGCGGCGCCGAATCCCAACACCGCGACGCCGACCATTCTCGACGTCGATAACCTGCACGTCGAATTCCAGACGCCGGACGGTCCAGTCATCGCGGTCGAGAATGTCTCGCTAACCGTCCGCAAGGGCGAATTCCTGTCGATCATCGGCCCGTCCGGCTGCGGCAAGTCGACGGTATTCAACGTCGTCGGCGGGTTGCTGACCGAGCATGACGGACGGGTGGCGATCGAGGGCGAGACCATCGTCGGCCCGCATCCTTCGATCGGGATGGTGTTCCAGGAGGAATCCACTTTCCCGTGGCGTAGCGTCATCGACAATGTCGCCTTCCCGCTCGAAATCGCCGGCATCCCGAAAGCGCAGCGCATGGAGCGAGCGCGCCACTTCATCGAGCTTGTCGGCCTTCACGGCTTCGAGCGGCGCTTCCCGGGCGAACTCTCCGGCGGCATGCGTCAGCGCGTCTCGCTTGCCCGCACGCTCGCCTCGGAGCCGAAGATCCTGCTGATGGACGAGCCCTTCGCGGCGCTCGACGAACAGACGCGACTGCTGCTCGGCGACAAGGTGTTGCAGATTCAGCAGGAGCTGCATCAGACGACGCTGCTGATCACGCACAACATCACCGAGGCGGTGCAGATGTCGGACCGCATCCTGGTGATGAGCTATCGGCCCGGCAGGACCAAGCGTATCGTCGAGATCGATCTGCCGCGTCCGCGCACCTCGGAGATCGTCGGCAGCGAGGCCTTTGGCCGCTATGTCGCGCAGATCTGGGCTGATCTGCGCGAAGAAGCCAGCCGCGGCATGCAGGACGACGAGACGAGCCGCGGCAGCCCCAGGGCATCGTCATGATCGCCCGCCACCGCAGCGACCTTCTGGCGACGGCGCTCGGCGTCGGATCGCTGGTGGTGTTCTTCGCCATCATGGAACTGCTGGTCCAGACCGACATTCTCAATCGCTATATCGTGCCGCCGCCATCGGAGATCTTGCTCAGCTTCGAGCGGGTGATCGTCGAGGAGAACATCGCCCGCCGCTTCCTGCTGACGGCGAGCGAGTGCCTGACCGCCGGCGTGATGCTCACCGTGTTCGGCATCCTCGGCGGCATGCTGATGCACCGGTTCCGCCTGCTGCAGCAAGCCTGCGAAACGTGGGTGGCGGCGCTCGCCTCCGCGCCTGTGGTGCTGATGTATCCGTTGTTCCTGGTGATCTTCGGGCGCAGCGCCTGGACGATCATCATGATCGGCTTCACCGCGGCACTGCCACCGGTGATCCTGAAGACGCTCGAGGGCTTGTCGGACACCAGAAAGGTGCTGATCAATGTCGGCAAGAGCTTCAACCTGACGCCGATGCAGACGTTCTGGAAGATCCTGTTTCCCGCAGCGCTGCCGACGATCTTCGTCGGCGTGCGGCTCGGGCTGATCTTCGCGCTCATCAATATCGTCGGCGTCGAGTTCCTGATCAATTACGGCGGTCTCGGACAGCTCATCAACGAGCTGGCGGAACGCTACGATCTGCCCGGCACCTATGCGGCGATCTGTTTCGTCATTCTGGTCAGCGTGCTGTTCTTCATGACGCTCGAAAGGATCGAACGATGGCTACGACCGGCTCATTGACCGCCGCGGCGCCGGTGCGCCGATGGACCGATCCGGTCACGCTGCTGCGGGTCGGAATCATCGTCACGGTGCTTGTCGCCTGGGAACTGCTGTCGCGCTCCGGCCTGCTGTACCGCGACGTGGTGCCGTCGCTTTCGGCGATCGCCGGGGCCATCGTCACGTTGCTGACGACCGGCGAATACTATTTCCATCTTGCGGTGACCGCCGGCGAAATCGCGCTGGCGCTGCTCATCGGCGGCTTCTTCGGTCTCGTCGTCGGCCTCGTCCTCGGCGGCAACCGCTTCCTTGGCATGGCCTACGAATCCTATCTGTACTATCTGGGACCGACGCCGAAGATCATCTTCTTCCCGATCCTGATCATGTGGTTCGGCGTCGGGCCGGCCTCGAAGGTGGCCATGGGCGCGCTCTCCTGCTTCTTCCCGATCGCGCTGTCGGTCGCCGCCGGCATGCGCGAGATCGACAAGGTGCTGATCCGCGTCGGCAAGAGCTTCCGCGCCACCACCTGGCAGATGACCACGAAGATCTACATCCCGGCGATGCGCCATCCGATCATCAACGGTGTTCGACTCGGGCTCGGCATCGGCCTCATCGGCACGCTGCTTGCCGAGACCAAGCTGTCCAACAAGGGCATCGGCTACCTGATCATTCAGGCTTACAGTCTGTTCGACATGCCGCGCATGTACGCGATGCTGATCGTGCTGTTCGTGCTGGCGATCGGTGCCAATGCGCTGGTCGGCCGCCTCGGCGGCCTCGACCAGATCAAGCGGCGATAAAACGTGATCCGGGCAGGATACGAATTGCGGAACGGATCGCGCGCATTCGAAGTGAGGACCTGACGCCATGACACTGACCGTTTCGCCCGCCGCTGCCGCCGGCCATGCACTTGCCCTGCCGAACAATCGCGGCGCCTATTACGGCGGTGCGTGGCACGAGCCGAAGAGCGGCCGCTACGTCGACACGATCAGCCCGGGCACCGGCCAATCGCTGGGACGCGTCGCCGATGCCGGCGCCGACGACATCGACGCCGCGGTCGCTGTGGCGCAGGCTGCCTTCCGGGAATGGCGCAACGTGCTGCCGCTCGAACGCGCCAAGATCCTGCGCGAGATCGCGCGGCTGCTGCGCGACAACGCCCGCGAACTGGCGATGATCGACGCCGCCGACTGCGGCAATCCGGTGACCGAGATGACCTCCGACGCGCTGGTCGCGGCGGCACAGATGGAGTTCTTCGCCGGCTTCGTCACCGAGACGAAAGGCGCCTCGATCCCGATGGGCCCGGACGCGGTGAACTTCTCGGTGCGCGAACCGCTTGGCGTCGTCGGGCGGATCATCCCGTTCAACCATCCGTTCATGTTCTGCGCCGGCAAATCGGCGGCTCCCCTCGCCGCCGGCAATGTCGTCATCGTCAAGCCGCCGGAACAGGCGCCGCTGTCGTCGCTGCGGCTGGCGGAATTGATCGGCGGCCTGCTGCCGCCGGGCGTGTTCAACGTCGTGCCGGGCGGACGCGAGGCCGGACAACGCCTTGCCAGCCATCCCGACGTCGCGATGATTGCGCTGATCGGCAGCGTGCCGACCGGCCGCGCAGTGATGAAGGCCGCCGCCGACACGGTGAAGCGCACCATGCTCGAACTTGGCGGCAAGAACGCGTTGATCGCCTTTCCCGATGCCGATCCGGACGAAGTCGCCGCCGGCGTCGTGGGCGGCATGAACTTCACCTGGTGCGGCCAGTCCTGTGGCTCGACCAGCCGTGCCTTCATCCACGAGGCGATCTACGATGCAGTGGTCGAGCGGGTGAAAGCGCGCATCGCGCATTTCAGGCCGGGCATCCCGACCGATCCGGCGACGACGATGGGTGCCATCATCTCGAAGGCGCAATACGACAAGGTGCTGAGCTATATCGAGGCCGGCAAATCGGATGGCGCGCGGATCGTCCACGGCGGCAAGCATCCCTCCGATCCGGCGCTCGCCAAAGGCTTCTATGTCGAACCCACCGTGTTCGCCGATGTCACCATGCAGATGCGTATCGCCCGCGAGGAGATTTTCGGGCCGGTGCTGTCGATCCTCAAATGGCGCGACCCGGATATCATGCTGCGCGAGGTCAATGCGGTCGAATACGGCCTCACTGCCTCGATCTGGACCAACAATCTCGATGCTGCGCATCGTACCGCAATGGCGGTCGAAGCCGGCTTCGTCTGGATCAACGAAGTGAGCAAGCACTTCCTCGGCGCACCGTTCGGCGGCTTCAAGCAGTCCGGCCTCGGCCGCGAGGAATGCTTCGAGGAGATGCTGGCCTTCACGCAGGAGAAGAACATCCACATCCGGCTGAAGCCGGCGAGGCGCTAGCTAGAGTTTGAAGCTCTCCAGGGTCGAGGGATGGAACAGGTCTTCCGGCGTCACCAGCCGCGACGACAGGCCCTGCGCATGGTGGTGCTTGAAGAAGCTCTCCAGCGTCTTGCGGTTCGGCCCGACGCCATAGGACCAGAAATCCTCGCCCATCGCCTGCCGCGCCTCGGCCAGCCGCTCCTCGACGAAGGGCAGCGTCACCTTGGTAGCGGAGGTGTCGCTCAGCAGCGCCAGCGCCTGCGCCTTCGACGCCTCGAACGCCTTGAGCACCGCGCCCGGCAGCCACGGATGCTGCTCGGCCAATGTGCGCCGCACGCCGACGATATGCATGATCGGGAAAATGCCGGTGCGCCTGAAGTAATCCGTCGCCGCTGCGACCGGATCGGGAAACAGCCAGCCGATATTCGGCGTCCCCGCCGGCACCGACGGCGGACGCGGCGCGATGAAACCGTCGATCTCGCCCTCCGCCAGTAGCCGCGAAATGCTCTTGCCCGCAGGCGCCGCTTCGAGCCGCACATCGGGCGGCAGCTTGACCGAAATCTTCTCCGGCCGGTCGGCATCCTCGATGCCGCCACGCACCCAGGTGACATCGGATGGTTTGACGCCGAAATCGTCTTGCAGCAGCGCGCGTGCCCAGACATTGGCGGTGAGCTGATATTCCGGCAGGCCGATCTTCCGGCCCTTCAGATCTTCGGGCTTCTTCACCCGATCGGTGCGCACATAGATCGAGGTGTGGCGGAAAGCGCGGGAGACGAAAGCGGGAACGCCGACATAGGGGAAGTCGCTCTGAGCAGTCTTCACCGTCGAGCTCGACAGCGACAATTCGCAGATGTCGAATTCCTGATTACGGAACGCGCGGAAGAAGATTTCCTCGGGCGACAGCGTCATGCACACCGGATCGACGCCGTCGATCTGCACCGCGCCGTCGATCAGCGCACGGGTGCGATCATAGGGTCCGACCGCGACGGACAGTCTGAGTTTCGACATCGTTCCTCCCGCTCTGTTTGTTGATCTTGTCTTAGGGGAAACGAAGGAACGATGCAAAAGAGCCGCGGGCAGATCGTGGATGCATAATCCGCATGAATGGCACGCAGCAGAGCGCAATCATTTATAGCGAAGGTTCCCCCTTCGTCATGCCCGGCAATGATCTGGTGAAAGTGACTTCGTCGGACAGCGTTAGCGGCACCAGCAGCACGGGCCGCTATTCGACCTTGCTGACCGTTTTGTCGTCCGGCGTCACATCGATGATCCGTGCCCGGCCAGTGATCTCGACATGCGCCTTGCAGCCGCTCATGCACGGCGTTGCCGCCCAGAACGACTTCTCGGCCGTCTCGCGGTCGTCCTCGAAGAAACCGGTGGCATTGGGCATCTTCACCTTCGCCAAGGTCTCCTTCGACAGGACGAATTTGTCGTCGACGAGATCGTTGAGGTTGAACACATAGGCAACGACGGCATAGAGCTCGTCATTGGTCAGCGACTGCGCATCGCCGAACGGCATGGCGCGGCGGACATAATCAAGCACCGTCGAGGCACTGCCGAAATACGAACCTACCGTCTTGACCGGATCGCTGCTGCCGAGCGAGCCGGCGCCGCCGGCAAGCTGCGGCCAGCGGCCGGCGCTTTCACCGAACTCCCCGTGGCAGGCGGCGCATTTGGCCATATAGACCTCCTCGCCGTCTTTCACCGAACCGTGGCCGGGCGGTGCGCCCTCGCCGTCCGGGCGGACGTCGATATCCCAGCCAGCGATTTCCTGGACGGTGGCGACGCGCCCGATATCGAGCCGCTTCGCGCCGGCAACCGCCTCGCTTGTCTTGACGGTTTGCGCCTTCACGCCAGACGAAGCGACGGCAGTCAAGACGATAGCCGCCACAGTGCATGCGAGATTACGAGACTTCGACATTCTCGACCTCGCCGTCCTGCCTGACCGAATAGGTCTGGATGCCGTTATTGTGATAGATCGAATTGAAGCCGCGTACCTTGCGCAGCGCTTGTTTCGTCGGCTGCACATAGCCGGTCTCGTCGATGGCGCGCGATTGCAACAGCATCGGCTCGCCAGTCCAGTCGACCTCGGCGTAGAAGCGCACGCAGGCTTTATCGAGCACCAGGCCGTCGATCTTCGCCTCGCGCCAGTTCTTGCCGCCGTCGAGCGAAACATCGACCCGCTTGACCTTGCCGCGGCCGGACCAGGCGAGACCGGAGATCACGGTGAAGCCCTTACCCTTGAGCGGCACCTGCGGCGACGGCGACGTGATGACCGACTTCGCATCCATTACGAAGGTGTGCCGGCGCGCCTTTCCGTCCGCCATGAGATCGGTATATTTCGACGTCTCCTCGCGGGTCTCCCACGGCTCGTCGCCGACTTTCAGCCGGCGCAGCCATTTCACCCACATGTTGCCCTCCCAGCCAGGCACGACGAGCCGCGCCGGATAGCCGTTCTCCGGCCGCAGCATCTCGCCGTTCATGCGGTAGGCGACAAGACAGTCGTCGAGGATTTTGCTGATCGGGATCGAGCGTGTCATCGCCGCCGCATCGCCGCCTTCGGCCAGCACCCATTTCGCGGCCGGCTTCAGCCTGGCCTCGTCGAGCAGGTATTTCAGCGGCACGCCGGTATATTCGACGCAATGCACCATGCCGTGCGTGTACTGACAGCCGTTGAGCTGCGCGCCGCGCCACTCCATGCCGGAATTGGCGGCGCATTCGAGGAAGTGGATACGGTTGACGCGCGGGAAACGCTTGAGGTCGTCGAGCGTGAAGACCAGCGGCCGCTCGACGAGGCCGTGGACCATCAGCCGGTAATCGCGCGGATCGATCTCGGCGACACCAGAATGATGACGCTCGAAGCACAGACCGTTCGGCGTGATGATGCCGTCGAGTTCGTGCAGTGGCGTGAAGCTCACCGACGACTCGCGGCTCGCCGTCAGCCATTCGACATCGCGACGCACGACATGTTTCTCGAATGTCGACGGCGTGCCGTAGGGCCGCGCAACGACACCCTCGCCCAGCGCTTTCGTCCAGTCGGCGACATTCGGCGGAAGGTTTTGCGCACCCTGGGCGAATGCCGGCGACGCTGCACCCGCTGCGACGAGGCCGGACGCAGTGGCAAGAAATCGTCGTCGCGACGGCCGCTCTGGAACAGACGTGTTATCCATGGCGCCTCCCGGAGCAAAAACTTCTCCGGAAACGTATCACATCGACGATTTTGAATGTAAGAGGAAACCGGGCTCACATACCCAGGATTTTGATGCGGTCGCTCTGCTCGACCCGCACCGTTCCAGCGCTGGCGATGTAGCGCTCGACCAGTTCCCAGATCGGCGGTCCCTCGGTTCCCTCATTGACGCTCGCCCAGCCGGCCACCGCATAATCGCGCTTCGGATCGATCGGTTGACCGCTCTTGAGATGAGTCATCGCCGAAATGCGCTGCCCCGCCGGCTTGCCGATATCGATCGTGTAGCCGAGCCCGCCGCAACGGACCATGTCGCCGCCCTGCTGATAATAAGGATCCGGATTGAACAGGTTGTCGGCGACATCTTCCAGCACCTCTTTGAGACGCTCGCCGCTCATCGTCATGCGATAGGCTGCCGGATAGGTGATCGCCGTCGCATTGTGGATGTCCTCGACGGTGATCGCCTGCCCCGGCAGCACGCTGGTGCCCCAGCGGAAGCCCGGCGACAATGCGATCTCCGCATCACGCTCCTTCAGCAGCGCCGAGCAGATCAGGTCGTCGAATGTGCCGGCGAAGTTGCCGCGCCGGTAAAGCAGCGTGTCGGTCTTTCCGACCTCGCGCTTCAGCTCGGCGGCAAACGGCGCGCGCACCTTCTCCACCGCCGCAGCCATTTCCGCGTCCGGCGCGATCGCGTCGGCGAACAGCGGGATCAGCTTGTAACGAAAACCTTTCACACCGCCGTCGCGGACGTCGAGATCGAGCCGTGACAGGAATTTGCCGTGACTGCCCGATGCGATCAGCAATGTATTGCCGACCTTCACCGGTTCGGGCAGCGCATCATGCGTGTGGCCGGTGAGGATGACGTCGATGCCGGGCACACGCGCGGCGAGCTTGCGGTCGACGTCGAAGCCGTTATGCGACAATAGCACAACAAGTTGCGCGCCCTGCTTGCGCACCTTCTCGACATTGGCGCGCACATCGTCCTCGCGAATGCCGAACGACCATGTCGGGATCATCCAGCGCGGATTGGCGACCGGCGTATACGGGAACGCCTGCCCCAGCACGGCGATCTTGACGCCGCCGCGCTCGAACAGCTTGAACGGCTCGAACACCGGCTCTTCCCACTCGGTGTCGCGGACGTTCTGGGCCAGGAACGCAAAGCCCTGACTCTCGATCAACTCTTTCACCCGCGCCTCGCCGTAGGTGAATTCCCAGTGACCGGTCATCGCATCCGGTTTGAGAAGCCGCATGCAGTCGGCCATGTCCTGACCCTTGCTGCGCAGCGCGCCGAGCGAACCCTGCCAGGTGTCGCCGCCGTCGAGCAGCAGCACGCGCTCGCCGCGCTCCGCCCGCACCGCCTTGACGGCCGTCGCCAGCCGGTCGATGCCGCCGATACGGCCATAGGATTTCGCCAGCGCCGCGAAGTCGTCCGACGACAGTGCATAAGCTCCTGCCGAACGCTCCGGGATGCCGTAGCGAGTGAGGAACTCCTTGCCGGTGACGTGCGGCGGCTGACCTCTGGCGTCGCCGACGCCGAGGTTGAGCGACGGCTCGCGGAAATACACCGGGAGCAATTGGCCATGCATGTCGGTGACATGCAGCAGCGTCACATTGCCGACCGCGTCGAATTTGAAGAGCTCTGCCTGGGTGAGACGCTGCTGCGCGAAACCGCGCACACCGGAGAACGGCAGGACGGCAGCGCTCGCTGCTGCGAGTTGAAGCAGATCGCGTCTGGACAGCATCGTCTGGCCCGGCTGTTGGTCTGGCCGCATGGCCGGAAAAAGCGACGGCGCCCGTTCAGGGGCGCCGCTCGCCGTCAGCTCACGGTGATCTCGGTCTGGCCGACGATCTTCGAGCCATCGTCATCGACCCAGGTCAGGACGACCGGCCCCGACTCCTGTGCCTTGAACTTGAACTGGATATAGGGGTTTGCCGCGATCGCCGGTTCGAAGTCGGCCGAGAAGACCTCCTTGCCGGCCACCGTGCAGGTGAACTTGTTCAGGATCTTGCGCGGGATCACCTTGCCTTCGGCGTTCTTGCGCTGCCCCGATTCCATAATGTGCGCGACCAGCGCCTTCACTTCGACGATGTCGCCCTTCTTCGCATCTTTCTTGTCGAGCTTGATGCGGGGTGGTGATGCCATGATGAACGTCCTTTTCTTTTCCGCTGATCAGCCGCCGCAGCCGCCGATCGTCACCTTGACCTGCTTGCTGGCGGTGAACAGCGACCCATCGTTCATCTTGGCTACGGCAATGACATTCTGGGTCGAGGCGAGACGAATGCGCGTATTGGCTTCCGCAACGCCGCTCGCCGGCGAGAAATGGAAGGTGACGACACCCGCACGCGGATTGCCGTCGGTCACCACCATGACTTCGCTGACGTAGGACTGATCGGTCATCGGGCTCTCGACCGACACCGTCATCGGCACAGTATTGCCGTTCTCGGCAATCTCCGGAAGATCGAGCTTGATCTTGCCTTCCGCCGGCTTCTTGCCACCGGTGAATTTCTGAATGAGCTCGTCGACATCGTTCTTGGCAAAGGCCGGCGACACGACACCGCTCAGCACCGCCACAGCGCCGACGCCCATCACGAGCGTCTGCCGGCGGTTCAGCATCAACTTCATCTCGATCTCCTGCGTAGTCTTCACGCGCGCAGCATCAAAATCTGCGTCGGACCATAACGGCTCTTTTCAATAGAAACAATGTATGTGATGTTCCTGAGCCGCGACAAGACCTTAGGTACTGTCTGCCCGTTCCCGGCGACCGCATTGAAAAAAAACGATCCGGAGGTTTCACCGTGATTTTTAGAACAGCCATACTCGCCGCCTGCCTCGCGGTAGCATTTCCTGCCTTGGCGGCGGCCCAGGACGCGGACACGGAAAAGGCAGTCGAGAAATATCGGCAGATGATGAAGGAAGACCCGTGGAGCAATCCCGGCCTTCTCGATGCCGATCGCGGCGAAGCCTTGTGGAAAACACCCCGCGGACCGAGCAAGGTCTCGCTCGAAACCTGCGATCTCGGCAAGGGGCCCGGCAAAGTGGACGGCGCGTTCGCCGAGCTGCCGCGCTACTTTCCCGATGCCGGCCGGGTGATGGATCTGGAGACCCGGCTGCTGTGGTGCCAGGAGAAGATCCAGGGCTTCCAGCATGCCGACCTCATCAAGAAGCCGCATCCCGGCGGCGGCCAGCCAGTCAAGGACACCGGCGCCATCGCCACCTGGGTAGCCAGCAAATCCGACGGCATGACATTCGCGGCAAAGCTCGACAATCCGCAGGAGCGTGAGATCGTGGCGCTCGGCGAAGCGCTGTTCAATCGCCGCTCCGGCCCGTTCGACTTCGCCTGCACAACCTGTCATGCCGAAGCCGGCAAGCGCATCCGCCTGCAGCCGCTGGCGCATCTCGCGGCGCCCGCCGGCGCCAAGGCGGTGATGGGCGAGTGGCCGGCTTACCGCGTCTCCTCGACCAATGTGATGACCATGCAGCACCGACTGGTCGACTGCTACTGGCAGATGCGTCTGCCGGCTCCCGAGATGGGCTCGGAGCTGACCGTCGCGCTGATCGCCTATCTCACCAAGAATGCCACGGGCGGCGAAATTTCCGCGCCCGGCCTGAAGCGCTGATATCGGGGGCTGTCATGAAGATCATTGCACTCACCGCCGCCGCCCTCCTTGCGCTGCCGACCGGCAGCGCGCTGGCGCAGCAAAAGATGCAAATGCAGATGCAGATGCAGATGCAAAAACAGCCCGCCGAAAAACCGGTGACGGTACCGGCGGCGAAGGTCGATGCCGTCATCAAGGCTGGCCTGCCCTCCTTCCCGGCGCCACCGGACGTCTGGCAGCCGCGGCTCACCCCCGACGAAACGATGAAGATCTGCGCAGCGACGCATAACGATCCGCCGAAGGCACAGTTCGCCGCCATCGAAAAGGCGGAACGGGCCAAGATCGAATATCCAGCCGACAATAATTTCATTGGCGACTGGAAGAAGGGCGAGGCACTCGCGCAATCCGGCTATGGTCTGCGCTTTACCGACTATCCGGCGCGGCGCGACAATGGCGGCAATTGTTATGCCTGCCATCAGCTGACCAAAGCCGAAGTCAGCTACGGCACCATCGGCCCAAGCCTGCTTGGTTACGGCAAGCTGCGCGACTTCAAGGACAGCGAAGTCAAGGTCGCCTACGAGAAGATCTATGACTCGCACGCAACCTTCCCCTGCTCGCTGATGCCGCGCTTCGGCGCCAACAAGGTGCTGAGCATCGAGCAGATCAAGGATCTGGTCGCACTGCTGATGAGCAAGGACAGCCCGGTCAACCAGTAATCGCGCGTACCGCTGGCAAACCTGATCCCGCTTCAGCGTTTCCTGAAGCGGACAGGTTTGTCGTCGCGCGCCGCTATTTGGCAAAATCTTCTCGCGAATTCCGGTTTCAACCCGCGGGATCGGGCGTAGGATCGGGGTGCCCCGAACGGAGGACCTCAGCACCATGCATACCAGCCGGCGACATCTCCTCGGCGCGCTTGCCTTTTCCGGCGCGGCCATCGGCGCGACGCGGCTTGCCGCGGCGCCGGCCAGCCTCGACCTGCAATCGCTGAAGAAGGATACCGATATCGCCTGCCTCTACCATTGCGATTTCGGCGACCCGCAGCGCTTCTCGCAGATGCTGACCAACATGAACAATCACTTGTCCGCATATGAATTCGATACGATGCGGATCAAGCTGGTGATGGTGGTTCACGGCCCCGGCCTGAAGTTCTTCCTCGCCGACCGCAGCGGCACGCCCTGGGAGAACGAAACCATCGACGACGACCTCTACAAGCGCGTCGTCGGCCTGTCGAAGTTCGGCGTCGAAACCTATCTGTGCAAGATCACCTATGAGCGCAACAAGATCGACATCGACAAGACGCGCAAGGACAGCTTCCTGAAGCTGGTGCCCTCCGGCGTCGCCACCGTGGCCGAACTGCAGAGCAGAGGCTACGCCTATCTCAAGAGCGGCTGAGGGCCAGAAGCCGGCGTTTCAGGCCGGCCACGCCCTGGGCGTGGCTGACTGCCAGTTACCCGCGACGGCAGCGTAACAGCATTGCGGAACGCCGCTGCCCTGCCGTCACGCGCCGGACTTGACGAAGTCGAGGAAACTTTTCGTCTCGTAAGCTTTCTCGCGCACATAGCGGAACATCGCGAGGAAGTCGTCCGGCCGGAGATAGCCGGGAATGCGCGCCACTTCGCGCTTCGTCGGCGCGCGCGCCTTCATCCCTTCAAGGCTGTCAGGAAAGAACTGGAAAGTCGGCGTGAAGCGAACACCGTATTTCGCCGCCAGCGCCTTCTCCGACAGTTCCTCGCCATCGAAATCCGTCACCTTGCGCGCGCCAATGATGTTGAGCTGGATGATATCGAAGTTGCTGCGTACGTAATCGGAAATCCGCGGCCGGGCGAAATTGACGAAATGCGTTTCCTTGCAATAGGGACAGCCGCGCAATTCCCACATGATGGCGAAACGCTTGCCTGCCTTGGCCGCCGTCTCCAGATCGTCCGGCAGCTCCAGAAGGCTCTCGACAAACCAGGATTGTTTGTAGAGTCCGTCGTCGGTGAGGACCGGCACATCGGCCTTGGTCTCAGCTGTGACCACGCGCCCCGACGCCACCCATGCAGCGCCGGCAATACCGCCGATCAGCACATTCCGACGATCGATCTGCATCCCGTTCCGTCCTGCCCTGCAGCTCTGCCTGCAGTCCCGTCTTCCCGTCCTGTGCGCTGCGGCGCATTACGCGGGCTTGCCCATCGCATATAGTCATAGCAGAAACGAAACGAAGCTCACAGATCGGTGACAGGTCATGCGGTTGATGTCGGTCAGATTTGCGCTGCTGGCGCTGGTTGCGCTTTGCGTTCCGGTGACGCCGGCCACGACGGCGGCATCGCTTGCCGACTTCAACGCCGCCGTGGAGGCCGCAGCCTCGCATAACCGCGGCGCGCTCGGCTATCTGCGCACCGGAAATACCGATCTCGCGACGCTCGAACTCGAACGCCTGCAGGCCGCCTGGGCAGCAGTGGTCGACCGGTTTGGCCACGACCGCCCGGACGCCTTCGATCCGACGCTTTATGCGGAGACCGTCACCAATATCGGTGCCAGCCTGGTGGCGGCTGACATGTTCCTGCGCAGCGGGCGGCCCGACGCCACGGCAACCGCGCTGGTCGGCATGCGCGATGCCTTGTCGAACCTGCGGCGCAGAAGCGGCGTCACCGTGCTTGCCGACTGCGTCCTCGACGCCAATGCGGCGATGCGCGCCCTCGGCGCGCTCGACCGGCCGCCTCTGGACTGGTCCAAACCGACGACCGCCTCGCAGCTATCCGGAACGGCGGAGGACTATCGGCGGCACCTGCAGCGCTGCGACGCGATGGCCCCGGCCGACGTCAAGGACAACCCGGAATTCCGTCGCCTGATCGACGGCGCGCTGGCGAGCCTGGCGCTGGTTCCAAAAGCAGTGGCCACCCGGGATGACGACCTGTTTCATCGGATCGTGATCGAACTGGACGCATTCGATCATCTCCTTGCCTTCCGTTTTGGCTGAACCCGGCCTAGATGCTGAACACCATGATGGCAAAGCCCCTGCCCAACTCCGCGGCCCAACAGCAATGAAACGTCTCGTCGCAGGGTTGTTCGGCATCGTGCTCGCGGCGCTGCTTGCAGGCTATGCGCATGCCGCCGAGCTCATCATGTTCGAACGTGCCGGCTGCCCGTGGTGTGAAGCCTTCGATCGGGAGATCGCACCCATCTATCCTAAAACCCCGACAGGGCAGTTCGCTCCCCTCCGTCGTCTGAATATCGACGCGGCGCTGCCACCCGACCTCTCCTTCGTCGCTGTCGAACGCCTGACGCCGCTGTTCGTCCTGGTCGATCAGGGGCGCGAGGTCGGCCGTATCAGAGGCTATCCCGGCGAAGACCATTTCTGGGGGTTGCTCGATGCGATGGTCGAGCGCCTGCAGACCGAGAGCGTGGCTGGCGCGCGTCGTAATCCGTCGTAAAATCCATTGCGCCGTCACTGGTAATCGGGTGTATTCAGCACGCCGCTAGGCGGCTGGCCACGCGTTTTATAGACGTTCTCGAATACAGATGGATCTGCAAGTTTCCGATACATCTTCGGCGATCGAAGAAGCCACGCGCATGGCCGAAAAAGCCAAGCGGGCTGCCGACTTTCTCAAGGCGCTGTCGCACGAGAGCCGGTTGATGATCCTGTGCATCCTCGCCGAAGGCGAGAAATCGGTCTCCGAGCTGGAACACATGCTCTGCCTGCGTCAGCCGACGGTGTCCCAGCAGCTCGCGCGGCTGCGCAACGACGGCCTTGTCGCCACGCGGCGCGACGGCAAGACCGTCTATTACCATCTGGCTAGCGACGAGGCGCGCATCATTATCGGCGCCGTCTACGATGTATTCTGCGGCAGCAAGGCCGTCCTGCCCGCCGACTGAGCGGTTCGGCCCGAACGGCTTCAAACTGACGGTTCAGACCGAGCGATTTTCAGCCTCGGCGATATCGATCACCCTGAGTTGCACCCGCTCCTCGCCCTGCCAGCGATCGACGGTCAATGCGCCGGCCACGTGGATGCGGTGCCCGCGATTGCCGATGAGTGCCTTGCCCAGTTTTTCCTGCGCCGCACGGAATGCGATACCGTTGATTGTCGCACCGTCGCCGGCGCGCAGACGCACCCGCACATGCTTCTCGCCGACGACGTCAGCGTAGATCAGCGTATGGGACGGCAGCACCAGAACCGGTTCCGGATTGCCGCTGCCGAACGGGCCAGCCTGCGCCATCGCCTTGACCGACTCGACGGTCGCCGCACCAGCCGACACCGCACCATCGATCAGCAGCGCATCGTTGCGCCGCGCCGTCTCGACAGCGGAGGCCAGCGCCTCTTCGAGGAAAGCCCGGAAGGTCGCTAGCCGGTCGCGCCGCAACGTCACGCCCGCCGCCATTGCATGCCCGCCGCCCTTCTCCAGAATTCCTTCGGCCACCGCGCGACGCACCGTCTGCCCAAGATCGGCACCCGGCACGGAACGGCCGGAGCCCGTGCCGACCCCGCTTCGGTCGAAGGCGATGGCAAAAGCGGGACGGCCGTATTTTTCCTTAAGCCGGCCGGCAACGATACCGACGACGCCGGGATGCCAGCCGTCACCCGCAGTCACCACCACCGCTCCCTTCTCTTCCAGACCGAGCGAGGCCATCGCCTCGGCGACCGCGTCTTCGAGCGTCGCCTGTTCGATGGTCTGGCGTTCGCGGTTGAGCCGGTCGAGTTCGGCAGCGATCGCGCCCGCCGCCGTCGCGTCGTTTTCAAGGAGCAGCGATACGCCTAGATCGGCGCGGCCGATCCTTCCGCCGGCATTGATCCGTGGCCCCAGCATGAAACCGAGATGCCACGGCTCCGGCGGGCCAACGAGCCGCGCCACATCCATCAGCGCGGTGAGACCGGGATGTTCGCGCCGGCGTAACGCGATCATTCCCTTGGCGACGAAGGCGCGGTTGAGACCGGTAAGCGGCACGACATCGGCCACTGTGCCGAGCGCCACCAGATGCAGCATCGACAGTAGGTCCGGTTCCGCACGGCTGCCGAAAAAACCACGCCGGCGCAGTTCGCGGGTCACCGCGACCAACACAACGAATACCAGGCCGACGGCCGCAAGCTGGCCGAGATGCGAAAGATCGTCGGCACGATTGGGGTTGATGATCGCAACCGCGGGCGGCAACGCCACGTCGGCCTGATGGTGATCGATCACCACGGTGTCGAGGCCAAGCCGCTGAGCCTCGGCCAAAGGCTCCATGCTGGTGGTGCCGCAATCGACCGTCACCAGCAGCCTCGCGCCACGCCCGGCGAGCTCGCGGATCGCGTCGACATTCGGGCCGTAGCCCTCGAAAATCCGATCCGGGATATAGACGATCGGCTGCAGTCCGCAGAGTCGCAGATATTGCGCCAGCACCGCGGCGCTCGAGGCGCCGTCGACGTCATAATCGCCGAAGATCGCCACGCTCTCGCCGCGCTCCACCGCATCAGCCAACCGCGCAGCAGCCGCGGGCATCGCAGTCAGCACATCGGGGTCCGGCATCAGCCGCCGGATCGACGGGTCGAGGAACGCCTCGACCTCATCCGGCTCGACGCCGCGGCCGGCAAGAATGCGCGAGAGCAGATCGGATAATCCATGACGTTGCGCGATCGCCAACGCGCGCGCCTGGCCACGCTCGTCCAGCCGGTCGCGCCAGATGCGTCCGGCCGCCGATTGCTCGACGCCGAGGAACACCCGTTCGGAGGGATTGTTTGCGGGCAGAGGCATCATCCCCTCACCCTATAGCGGACGCTGCGAGTCGTGTCGTCGAGCGACGCAGACCCGGCGTTGCTGCTTCAATCGAGATGGAACTTCTCGAGCTGGCGATGTTCGGCCTTGATCCAGCGCACCGTGCCGGTGATCGAGCGCATCACCACCGTTTCGGTCTCGATGATGTCCTTGCCGAATTTGACTCCGGTGAGCATCGGGCCGGTGGTGACTCCGGTAGCGGCGAACAGGCAGTCGCCCTTCACCATGTCATCGATCTCATACACCTTGCGCGGATCCTGGATGCCCATCTTCAGCGTGCGCTCACGCAACGCCTCGTTGTCGATCACCAGCCGACACTGCATCTGCCCGCCAATACAGCGCAGCGCCGCCGCCGCCAGCACGCCTTCCGGCGCACCGCCCGATCCGAGATAGATATCGATCCCCGTCTTCGGCTCCGCGCAGTGAATGACGCCGGCGACGTCGCCGTCGGAAATCAGGCTGACTGCGGCGCCGGTCTTGCGCACCGCCTCGATGATCTTGGCGTGGCGCGGCCGGTCGAGCAGGATCGCGGTGATCTCGGACGGCTTCACGCCCTTGGCCTTGGCGAGCGAAAGGATGTTCTCGTCGGCCGGCGCGTCGAGGTCGATCGTGCCCTTCGGGTAGCCAGGTCCGATGGCGATCTTGTCCATGTAGCAGTCGGGCGCATGCAGCAGCGTGCCGGCGTCCGCCATGGCAAGCGTCGCAATCGCGCCCGGCATGTTCTTGGCGCACAAGGTCGTGCCTTCCAGCGGATCGACGGCGATATCGACCCTCGGCCCCTTGTTGTTGCCGACCTTCTCGCCGATGAACAACATCGGCGCCTCGTCCATCTCGCCCTCGCCGATCACCACGGTGCCTTCGATCGGCAGCTTGTTGAGTTCACGCCGCATCGCGTCGACCGCCGCCTGGTCGGATGCCTTGTCCTTGCCGTGGCCGCGCAGGCGCGCTGCCGACACCGCCGCGCGCTCGGTCACCCGGACGATTTCCAGCGACAGAATGCGCTCCAGCGCCTGGCCCGCCTGAACGGTGATCGACGACGACATAATAGCTCTCCCCAACGCTTTCGCAGCCGGCTTGCAGCCAGCCCGGCCCTCAGTTCTTTTCTATGCGGATGACCTGCGGCTTGCCAGAGATCACCCTGTCCCGGCCCACAGCCGCGAGCGCCTTGCGCACAGCGTCTTCGCTGGTGGCATAGGTCATCAGGATCACCGGCACAGCCCCCTTGCCCGTTCCCGACGGCGGTTCGCCGTTGATGTGGCGCTGCACAATCGATTCCAGCGAAATCTTCTGCTCGGCGAGCCGCCGGGCGATGGTCGCTGCCGTCCCCGGCAGGTCGCGCGCCATCAGCCGGATGTAGTAGCCGCCCTCGTGCCGCTCCATCGGCGCCCTGGCGCTCGCGGCAAGCTGGGCAGCGGGACGGCCGAACGGCGCCACCCTGACGCCGCGCGCGATATCGGCGATATCGGCGACCACGGCCGAGGCCGTGGCCATGCCGCCGGCGCCGGGGCCGACCAGCGTGATCGGATCAATGCCATCAGCGTCGATGGTCAGGGCATTGGTGACGCCCATGACGGCGGCGATCGGCGAATCCTTGCGCACCATGGTCGGATGCACACGCTGCTCGATGCCCTTGCGCGTGCGCATGGCAACACCGAGCAGCTTGATGCGATAGCCGAGTTCGTCTGCAGCCGCGATGTCCTGTGGGCTGATCGAGGTGATGCCCTCGACATAGACGGCACCCTGGTTGACCTGCGTGCCGAAGGCGATGCTGGCGAGCAGCGACAGCTTCTGCGCGGTATCGTGCCCCTCGATATCGAAGCTCGGATCGGCCTCGGCGTAGCCGAGCCGCTGCGCATCACGCAGACATTCCTCGAATGTCAGCTTTTCCCGCTCGAGCCGCGTCAGCATGTAGTTACAGGTGCCGTTGAGGATCCCGTAGACACGATTGATACGGTTACCCGAGAGGCCCTCACGCAACGCCTTGATCACCGGCACGGCGGCGCAGACGGCCGCCTCGAAGTTCAATGACACGCCCTGCCGCTCGGCAGTGCACGCCAGCGCCAGACCGTGCTTGGCGAGCAGCGCCTTGTTGGCGGTGACAACCGATTTGCCGGCGGCCAGTGCCGCCTCGACCGCACTCTTCGCCGGCTCGCCGACGCCACCCATCACCTCGACAAGCACATCGATGTCGGGATCGACGGCGAGTTTCAGCGGGTCGGAGACCCAGCGGATTTTCCGCAGATCGATATTTCGCTTCTTCGCTCTCGAGCGTGCACAAACCGCGACGATCTCGACCGGACGCCCGCAGCGCGCGGTCAGCAAGGCCCGATCCCGGGAAATCATCGCGACGACGGCGGCGCCGACCGTTCCCAGGCCGGCGACACCGATCTTCAAAGGCGCAACCATAAGTCAGTTATCCGCAATTGACGGGAGAGATTGCGCCTAGCGGCGCGTGGCGAGCGGCACGACGTTGTGCAGCTTTTCCGGGCCGGTTTCAAGGAAACGCCGGATATTGCGGGCCGCTTGGCGGATGCGCTGTTCGTTCTCGACCAGCGCAATGCGTACATAGCCTTCGCCGTGCTCGCCGAACCCGATGCCTGGCGACACCGCGACTTCGGCATTCTCCACCAGCAGCGTCGCGAATTCGATGCTGCCGAGGCTGCGGAACGGCTCGGGGATCGGCGACCAGGCAAACATCGAGGCTGCCGGCGGCGGCACGTTCCAGCCGGCGCGGCTGAAGCTCTCGACCATCACGTCGCGGCGCCGGCGATAGGTCTCGCGCATCTCCTTGATGCAGTCGTCGGGACCATTGAGCGCGGCGGCGGCCGCGACCTGGATCGGCGTGAAGGCACCGTAATCGAGGTACGACTTGACGCGGGCGAGCGCGGCAATGATGCGCTCGTTGCCGACCGCGAAACCCATGCGCCAGCCGGGCATCGAGAAGGTCTTGGACAGCGAGGTAAACTCGACCGCTACATCCATCGCGCCCGGCACCTGCAGCACCGAGGGCGGCGGATTGCCGTCGAAATAGACCTCGGAATAGGCGAGGTCCGACAGGATGAGGATCTCGTGCTTCTTCGCGAAGGCAACGAGGTCGCGATAGAAATCCAGATCGGCGACATAGGCCGTCGGGTTCGCCGGATAGCAGACGACGACCGCGATCGGCTTGGGGATCGAATGGATGATCGCCCGCTCCAGCGACGAAAAGAAGCTGGGCACCGGCTCGGACGGCACCGAGCGGATGACGCCGCCGGCCATCAGGAAGCCGAACGCGTGGATGGGATAGCTGGGGTTGGGGACGAGCACGACATCGCCCGGCGCGGTGATCGCCTGCGCGACATTGGCGAAGCCTTCCTTCGAACCAAGCGTCGCGACGATTTGCGTTTCCGGGTTGAGCTTCACGCCGAAGCGGCGCTCGTAATAGGCTGCCTGTGCCCGCCGCAGACCGGGGATGCCGCGCGAGGCCGAATAGCGATCGGTGCGCGGCTTGCCGAGCGTCTCGCGCATCTTCTCGATGACATGCGGCGGCGTCGGCAGATCCGGATTGCCCATCCCGAGGTCGATGATATCGGCACCGGCGTTGCGCGCCTTGGCCTTGGCGCGATTGACCTGTTCGAACACATAGGGCGGCAGGCGGCGAATTCGATAAAATTCTTCCATCGGTTCATTCCTTCGCGGCGATCTTTGGCCAGTATCCGCCGCGGGCTTCAGGGCATAGTGCCAGAGCTGATGCTTTTATCACGGGTTTCTGCGCGCGCCAGCGGCCGATTGACCGGTTTTGGCGGACGGTTTGCCGGATGACCTGGTTGCCGGCTTGGTGGCCGGTTTGGCGGGCGACGCCTCACCCTCTTCCGCGTCGTTCTGCTGCACCTCGCGGCTTTGCCGGTCCCGGAGCGCCTTGAGCTCGTCCTCGAGATCGATTTGCTGATCGACGGTCAGTGGCTTATCCGCCCGCGGCGGCGGAATATCGTGGACCGCCGGAAAATGGCCGGCAGAGGTTGGCCGGGCGGGTGCCCCGTCCGGCAACCCGCCGAGCGATTTGGGCAGGCTTTCGCCGATTCCGGAGCCGGAGCAGCCCGTCAGCAGCACCGTGGCCGCGACCAGCGCGCCCCCTGCCAGCCAGACCGCCCCCGCCCTGCTGCGCCACATTGTCATCCGGTTTCCGTTTGTCGGTAAAACAACTGTAGACTCAATGCATTATAACATGCGCTTGGCGGGCGGCGAAGATATGGCGAAGCCCCAAAAAGCTATCCGCTGTCCGAACCGACGTGGAACGCTTGCGCGAAGGCACGGTTCTGGCCAATTCTGACCATGGGAGTGGCGCTCAAACAATGAACAAGGTTCCGTCCGGGTCTGACAATCCGAGCGAATTCGACGTCGAGGCGCTCGCGCACAATCTTGCCCGCATGGTCGAAGAAGGGGGCAAGGCGCTCGCCGCCTATCTGAAACCGCGCGAGAACGGCACCGCCCCCGCTTTCGCCGACGAACTGGCCGAGGTCGTCAAGACCTTCAATCATGTTGCCGATTACTGGCTGTCTGATCCAGGGCGCGCGCTGCAGTTGCAGAGCACGCTCGGCCGCGCCTATCTCGATCTGTGGGCCAATGCGGTCAAGCGCATGGCCGGCGAGCCGGCGCCGCCGGTGGCTGCGCCCGATCCGCGCGACAAGCGGTTCGCCGACCCGGAATGGTCATCGAACCAGTTCTTCGATTTCATCAAGCAGGCCTATCTGCTCTCCGCCGACTGGGCCAATACGCTGGTCGACCGCGCCGAGACGCTCGACCCGCACACGCGGCGCAAAGCCGAGTTCTACATCAAGCAGATCGCAAACGCGGTTTCGCCATCGAACTTCGTGCTTACCAACCCTGAACTGCTGCGAGAAACCATCTCCACCAACGCCGCCAATCTGGCGCAGGGAATGCACAACCTCGCGGAAGACATCAAGGCCGGCCATGGCGACCTGAAAATCCGTCAATCCGATCCGGCGCAATTCGCGGTCGGCCGGAACCTCGCTCTCACGCCCGGCAAGGTCATTTTCCAGAACGAACTGATGCAGCTCATCCAGTACGCGCCGACGACCGAGCGCGTTACGAAGATTCCGCTGCTGATCGTGCCGCCGTGGATCAACAAGTTTTACATTCTCGATCTGGCGCCGGAAAAATCGTTCATCAAATGGTGCGTCGACCAGGGGCTGACGGTATTCGTCATCTCCTGGGTGAACCCCGATGCCCGGCTCGCCAAGAAAGGCTTTGCCGACTATATGCGCGACGGTCCGATCGCCGCACTGGACATCGTGCGGACGGTCACCGGGCAACGCAAGGCGCACATGATCGGCTATTGCGTCGGCGGCACGCTGCTCGCGGTGACGCTGGCCTATCTCGCTGCGAAGAAGCAGAACCGTATCGCCTCGGCAACCTTCTTCGCCGCACAAGTCGACTTCCGCCATGCCGGCGACCTGATGGTGTTCGTCGATGACGATCAGATCGCACTTCTGGAAGAACAGATGCACGAGCGAGGCTATCTTGCCGGCGCGAAGATGGCGAACGCCTTCAATATGCTTCGCTCGAATGACCTGATTTGGCCTTATGTCATCAACAATTATCTGAAAGGCAAGACGCCGCTTCCCTTCGACCTGCTCTACTGGAATTCCGATGCGACGCGAATGCCGGCTGCCAACCATTCCTTCTATCTGCGCAACTGCTATCTCAACAATCTGCTCAGCGCCGGCCGGATGACGATCGACGGCGTTACGCTCGATCTGAAGAAGGTGAAGGCGCCGGTCTACAACCTTGCCACCCGAGAGGATCATATCGCGCCGGCCAAGTCGGTGGCGCTCGGCTCGAGCTTCTTCGGCGGGCCGGTGAAATTCGTCGTGGCCGGCTCCGGCCATATCGCCGGCGTCATCAATCCGCCGGCGAAGAACAAATATCAGTACTGGACAGGCCCGACGCCCGACGACGCCAATATCGATGGCTGGTACGCCAGGGCGACGGAACACTCCGGCTCGTGGTGGCCGGACTGGCTCGGTTGGATCAAGGGAATGGACGGGGCTACGGCTCCCGCACGCACGCCCGGAGGCGGCAAGTTGCCTCCGATCGAAGACGCGCCCGGCTCCTATGTCCGCGTCAGCGCCTAGTTTTCGCTTCTGACCAAATCGGAAGCCTCGATTGTTGTATTGACGTGCGTTTTCTTCACGCGAGCCGGCGCCGACTTCGCGCGAAGCGCTTCAGGCTGCAACAGAACCACCGGAGACCTCCATGACCAAGGAATTGTTCTGGCTCACCCTCACCGTTGTTCTAACCGGGTTGATGTGGGTGCCTTACATCATCGACCGCATCCGGGTGCGTGGCCTGATGAAGACCATGGGCAATCCGACGTCGAAGGACACGCCGCAACATGGCTGGGCGATGCGCCTTTACTTCGCGCACACCAATGCCGTCGAGAACCTGATGATCTTCGCGCCGCTGGTGCTGATCCTGGATTCGCTCGGTGTCGCCAATGCCAATACGGCAGCAGCCTGCGCCGTCTATTTCTGGGCACGGTTGCTGCATGTCGTCGTCTACACCGCCGGCATTCCAGTGCTGCGAACCATCGCCTTCGCCATCGGCTTCCTGGCCCAGGCCGTACTGGCGCTCGCCATCTTCGGCTGGATGTAAGGCAATCGGGACCGATCAGGACGCGAGTTTGATCGGTACCTTCAGGTAGCGCACGCCGTTCTCCTCCGCCGGCGGGAAATGCCCTGCCCGGATATTGACCTGGATCGATGGCAACAGCAGCAGCGGCGCTGCCAGCGTGGCGTCGCGGCGGGTGCGCATCGCGACGAAGTCGTCTTCACTGACGCCGTCGCGCAGATGGATGTTGCGTTGTCGCTGCTCCGCCACGGTGGTCTCCCACGCATAGCTATCGCGGCCGGGCGCCTTGTAGTCGTGGCACATGAACAGCCGGGTCTGCGGCGGAAGCGACAGGATCCGCTGGATCGAACGATAAAGCGCCCGCGCATCGCCGCCGGGGAAATCCGCCCGCGCCGTGCCATAGTCCGGCATGAACAGCGTATCGCCGACGAACACCGCATCGCCGATCCGGTAGGAGACGCAGGCCGGCGTATGGCCGGGCGTGTAGATCACGCTGCCCTGCAGATTGCCGATCGAGAACGTTTCGCCATCCGCGAACAGGTGGTCGAATTCACGCCCGTCGCCGTAGACGTCAGTGGCGTTGAACACCGGCCGGAAGATCCGCTGCACCTCGCGAATGTTCTCGCCGATACCGACGCGGGCACCGGTCTTCAACTTGATATAAGGTGCCGCCGACAGATGGTCGGCATGGGCATGCGTCTCCAGCACCAGCTTGATGACGACGCCCACGCGCCGGGCTTCGACCAGAATAGCGTCGGCGGACGCAAGGCTCGCCTTGCCGGTCCGGTGATCGAAATCCAGCACCGGGTCGATAACCGCTCCCTCCATCGTCTGCGGGTCCCAGACGAGATAGCTTACGGTATTCGTTGGCTCGTCGAAGAACGGCCGGATCGCGGGTTTGATCGCGTTGCTCGCTGACATGATGCCTGCCCTCGTTTTTCTTTTACGTCTTGGCTTGACTATAATATTAGTGAAACCTAATTTAGCAACATCTAATCAACACGAGATGACATGCGACAAAAACGCCAAATCGCCGAAGCCAGTCTGAAGGCACTCGAGCGCAACGCGGCGGATGCCGCGGCGATGCTCAAGCTGCTGGCGAACGAAAACCGCCTCCTGATCCTGTGTCATCTGGCCATGACGGATGAAGCGCCCGTCAACGAACTGGCCGACGCGGTCGGCCTCAGCCAGTCGGCACTGTCGCAGCATCTGGCGCGTATGCGCGAGGAAGCACTGCTCGCAACCCGCCGGGATGCACAGACCATCTATTACCGGATCGCCGACCCGAACGCGGCGCGCATCCTCGGCGTCCTCAAGAACATCTACTGCCCGTGAGCGGCGCCAGCTAGCAACAAACAACGCAAGGAGACTGCCATGCCGAGCCTGACATCGATTACCGCCGAACGTGCCGCCGAGCTCGTCCGCAACGGGGCAACACTGGTCGATATCCGCGGGACCGACGAATATGCACGCGAGCACATCGCCGGCGCACGCCACGCGCCAATGACAACGGTGGATACGAAGCTCGCGGACGAAACCGGCATCGTCGTCTTTCATTGCCGTTCGGGCGCACGCACTCAGGCGAATGCAACGCAACTGGCACGGGCTGCCGGCCATTGCGAAGCCTATCTGCTGGAAGGCGGCCTCGATGCCTGGAAAAAGGCCGGGCTTCCGATCATCCGGGACCACAAACAACCGATTGAACTGATGCGGCAGGTACAGATCGCCGCCGGCGTCATGGTTCTGCTTGGCGCCACACTCGGCACCTTCGTGGCGCCAGGCTTCTACGCCCTGTCGGCCGCTGTCGGTGCCGGGCTGATCTTTGCAGGCGCCACCGGATTCTGTGGCATGGCACGCCTGCTACGCCACATGCCATGGAACAGACAAGCGGCCGCGTCGTGACTTCGGTGCAAGCGCTGCTGTCCGTTGCATCCGGTAGCCTCGTCGGTCTGACGCTCGGACTGGTCGGCGGTGGCGGATCGATCCTTGCGGTGCCGCTGCTCGTCTATGTGGTTGGCGTGCGCAATCCGCACGTCGCGATCGGAACCAGCGCGCTCGCCGTCGCCGTCAGCGCGCTGGTCAATCTCGCGGGGCATGCGCGCGGAGGGCGTGTCAAATGGCGATGCGCAGCCGTCTTCGCGATAGCCGGCGTCGCCGGTGCGACAATCGGGGCGCAACTCGGAAAGATGGTCGACGGCGGGCGGCTGCTCGCCTTGTTCGGCCTGCTGATGATCGTGGTTGGCGGACTGATGCTGCGCCCGCGTCAGCAGGCCGGCAACGCGGATGTGAGGCTGACCCGCGGTTCGGCTCCGCACCTGTTGCCGCCCTTGATCGCCGCCGGTTTCTCCGTCGGCCTGCTGTCAGGTTTTTTTGGCATCGGCGGCGGCTTCCTGATCGTTCCCGGTCTCATGGGCGCAAGCGGTATGCCGATCATCAATGCTATCGCCTCGTCGCTTGTCGCGGTGGCGAGCTTCGGCGCCACGACGGCTGCGAGCTACGCCATATCCGACCTGATCGACTGGCCGCTCGCCGCCCTGTTCATCGCTGGCGGCGCGCTCGGCGGGCTTGCCGGCGTCAGGCTTGCGGGCCGGCTCGCAGCCCGCAAGCACACCCTGACGGTGTTGTTTGCATCGCTCGTCATCGGCGTCGGATGCGCCGTCGCGGCGAACGCATTCCTGCGCTGATAACCCGTCAGGGGAACAGAGCGACCTGCTCCAGGCCCGTCGTCTCGGGAAAACCGAGCATCAGATTCATGTTCTGCACCGCCTGGCCGGAGGCACCCTTCACCAGATTGTCGAGTGCGCTGATGACGATGGCGCGGCCTTCGATACGGTCTGCCGCGACGCCGATGAAGGTCATGTTCGAACCGCGGATGTGGCGCGTCTGCGGCGTCTCGCCGAACGGCAGCACGTGCACGAAGGCTTCTCTCTCGTACTGCCGGGCGAGGATCGCATGCAGATCCTGCGCACTGCGGCCACGCCGGCCACGCACATAGATCGTCGACAAGATGCCGCGATTCATCGGCACCAGATGCGGGGTGAAGGTGACGATCACGTCACGGCCCGCCGCCTTGGAGAACTCCTGATCGAGCTCGGCCATGTGCCGATGATGGCCGACACCGTAGGCATTGAAGCCCTCGGAAACTTCCGAGAACAGCATCGCCTCCTTGGCGGAGCGGCCCGCGCCGGTCATGCCGGACTTGGCATCGACAACGATTTCGTCGAGGTCGATCGCCTTGGCCTTGATCAGCGGCAACAACGGAAGCTGCGCACAGGTCGTATAGCAGCCGGGATTGGCGACGAGTTGCGCCTTCTTGACGTCGCGCCGATAGAACTCGACCAACCCATAGACCGCCTGCTTCTGCAGATCGAGGGCGGCATGCTCGTGGCCGTACCACTTCGCATAGGCGGCGGGATCGCTAAGCCGGAAGTCCGCCGACAGGTCGACGATCTTGGCATCCGGCTTAGCCGCGAAGATGCCGGTGATGACCTTCTGGGTCGTTGCATGCGGCAGCGCACAGAAAATCAGATCAAGCCCGGCATTCTTCCAGTCGACATCATCGATCGCAACCAGAGTTGGCAAGTCGAAAGGCGCGAACTGCGGAAACACCGAGCGCATCTCTTGCCCGGCACGACGGTCGGCGGTCAGCAACGCGATCTCGACACGCGGATGCCGTAGCAGCAGCCGCGTCAATTCTGATCCGGTATAGCCGGACGCCCCCAGAACACCGATTTTCGCTTTGCTCGCCATGAGAACCCTCTCAATTTCCTGTCAAGCCGAACCGATCAAACCTGAACGACAAGTCTAGACCGAAGCCGGAAACCGCGGAGGGACAAGAAACGGTGCCGCGGACCGGATCCGGCGGCACGGGACTTCTGCTACGCGCAAGCGCTCGCCCCGGCCGCATGGATGCGGCGGCGGCGGAACGGAACGGTTGCAGCGGTCTTCGTCATGCGGCGCGATATAGGCCGCGCGGCCAGACGGGTCAAGAAAATCCACGGCCGGCAAGGCATCCCGGCGCACGCGACAGGCAGGCGCATCGCCGGACATTGCCGCCCCGGATGCTCGCATTGAGGCGGATCAGGCGGCCACTTATAGTGTGGCGCCGCTTCCGGTCGATCGGCCGGGACAGCGGCAAGTGCAGCCGCCGGCGAAACGGCGGCGTTCCTCGGGAGGAGTAGAGTGATGCGTTTGGTCACCACGATCGGCGCGCTTTGCGCCGCTTCGATTGCAAGCAATGCCTATGCCCAGCAGCCGGCTGCTGCGCCGGCATCCGTACCGGACAAGATGCCGTTCGACATTCCCTATGGCCAGTCGATCAGCGGCGAACATGCGAAACCCGTCCTGGCGGCAGCGGAAGCCGAAGCCAGGAAACGCGGCTGGAAAATGAACATCGCCGTAGTCGACCCCAATGGCGAGCTCGTCTATTTCCTCCGCATGGACGACGCGCAGATCGCGTCGGTCAATATCTCGCAAGGCAAGGCACGGACTGCCGCTCGCTTTCGCCGGCCGACCCGCGCCTTCTTCAACGGCATGCAGAACACTGGCGGCTCATACCTGCCGAGCCTCGATCCGACGCTGGTCGCCTCGCCCGGCGGCCTGCCGCTGGTTCAAGGCGGCAAGATCATCGGCGCGATCGGCTGCAGCGGAGGCACCGGCGATCAGGACGAAATCGTCTGCAAGGCCGGCGCCGACACGGTGAAATAATCTGACCTTACTGAACCGACAAGCGGGCTCCGCAAGCGGAGCCCGCTCCATCCAAACGCGTGTGTATCGCGTCGCTCCGCCTACTGCTTCTCGATCTTCGCGGTCTTGATCGCATCCGCCCATTTCGCCGTTTCGCTGGCGACGAACTGGCGCAGATAATCGGGCGAACGGCGCTCTGGCGCAGTTACCACCGCGCCGGCCTTTGCCAGCCGATCCTTGACCCAGGGCGTGTCCAACGTTTCCGACAGCGCCTTGTTGAGCTTCTGCACGATCTCCGGCGGTGTACCTTTCGGAAAGAACACGCCGTGCCAGGCGGATGCCTCGAAACCGGCGAGCCCCTGCTCATGCGCGCTGGCCAGGCTTGGCAAGGCCGGCGAACGCTCCTTTGTCAGCACGGCGACAGCTTTCACGTCACCGTTCTGGATCTGCGGCAAGGTACTGGCCGGCAATCCGCACTGATAGTCGATACGGCTGGCGACGAGATCCTGCATCGCCGCGGGCGCGCTGCGATAAGGCACATGCGTGATTTCGATGCCGCTCTGCGCGTTCAGCAATGCGCAGGCCAGTTGCGCTGCTGACCCCGTACCCGAAGAGCCGTAGGTCATCTTGCTCTGGTTTTCCTTGGCATAGGCGACGAACGCCTTCAGGCCGTCCGCCGGCAAATCCTTGCGGGCGATCAGCACCGGCGGCACATCGACGACAAGTGCCACGGGCTCGAAGTCGGTCCGCGCATCGTAAAGCGGGTTCTTGTAGATCGACTGGTTCTGGGAATGCGTTCCGACCGTTCCCAGCACGAACTGGTAGCCGTCTGGTGCCGACTTGGCGACGCGGGCGCTGCCATTCATCCCGCCGGCACCGCCGGCATTTTCGACCACGACCTGCGCGCCGAGCAATTGCGAGAGCCGATCAGCAAGGATGCGTCCGATGACATCGGTACCGGCACCGGCGCCGAACGGAACCACCATGGTGACCGGCCGCGTCGGCCAATTTTGTGCCGTGGCTGTATTGATCGGCGCAAACCCCATCGCAGCCGCCATCGTCGCCAACGCAATTACAGTCAAAATCCGTTTCATCGTTTCCTCGTCATTACCGCGAATGTCTTTCGCTCGTTCGGCGCGAAGACAATCAAGATTCGCGACTGCCATCAAACCATCGGGCCGCATAGCTGCATCGCGGCGCGAGATGCGTCGCACCGTCGCGCCCCCGCCCGCGACGTCGGGAGGTCTTTACCCCCAGAGCCAGGTGACAATCTTGCTGCCGACATCACCAAGCGTCAGCAGCACCGCCGCCCAGACAAAAGCTGAAGTGAAATTGGCGAACTGAAACCGCCAGAACGGCATCTCAAAGATGCCGGCGATCAGCGGCACTGACGCTCGCAGCGGACCGGAGAACCGGCCAATAAAAATGCCGAGCGCCCCCCATTTGCGTACGAACACCTCGCCGCGCGGCAACAATTCCGGGTGGCGCGACAGCGGCCACACATGCGCGACCGACGGCCCGAGCTTGCGGCCGACCCAGAACGACAGCCAGTCGCCGAGCGCCGCCCCAATCGCGCCAGCAACCAGCACCGGCCACAAGCTGATGCCGCTCGACGAGATCAGCGCGCCGATGCCGACCAGCGCCGCCCAGGCGGGGACCAGCAACGATACAAAGGCCAGCGATTCAGCAAAGGCCAGCAGAAATACGATCGGCGCGGCCCAGACACGGTTTTCGGCAACAAACTGGATGAGGTGATGCGCATAAGCTTCGATGTCCATCTCGTCTCCGACCGTCCGCGCAACCTTATTCCGAGCGATGCCGCATGGCAGCGCTCCTGCCCTTCTAACCCTTCTAACAGGTTCGCTTGCCCCGGAATATCGGCCGCTGATAACGACACCCGCAGAACGCCGTTCTTACCCCGGCAGCGCGGCGTCGTCGTCCGGCGTCAGGTGATTGAACGTGACCAGCGCGACGATCACCAGCGGCACCGCGAGAAACGCGCCGACCGGTCCCCACATCCAGGTCCAGAAGATCAGCGCCAGAAACACCGTCAGCGGATTGAGCGTCAGCCGCCGCCCCATGATCGCCGGGGTGATGAAGTGACCTTCGAGCGTGGTGAACAGCAGAAACAGGCCCGGCGCGATCAGAGCGTGGGCGAGCGAGGGAAAGGTAACGATACCGATGGCCAGCAGCACCAGTTCCATGATCAGCGGGCCGATATAGGGGATGAAGTTCAGAATAGCCGCCAGCAGGCCGAGCGCCAGCGGACTGGGCAAGCCAGTTGCCCAGGCGACGATCGCAGCAGCCACGCCAACAATACAATTGATCACGGCGACGACGCTGAGATAGGTCGTCAGATTGTATTCGACATCGTTGAGGATCTTCAGAGTCCGCAAGCGCGCTTCGCGTTCGGAGAAAAAGAAGACCATGACCTGCCGCAACTGCGCGCGGCCGAGCAGAACGAAGAACAGCGCACCGAAAAAGATCAGGAACTGGCCGATCGCCGGCGTTGCAAAACCGAACGCAGTCTGCAGAAAGCCGGCAAGATCGACGCCGAGCCCGGCCTTCTCGCCTTCCGGCAGCACTGCATCGCGCAGATCTCTGAGCGCGGCCAGTGGCCGATCCAACAGATGCAATTTTTCTCTGATGGTCGCGCCAATGTCGGGTGCCCTGGCGATCCATTCGACTGCCGGCGCACTGAGGATGGCGAGAATTCCGTAAAAGACCGCAACGACCGACAGCCACAGCACAATGGCGGTCAATACGGGCGGCAAACCGATGCGCCGCGCCCAGGCGGACAGCGGCCCAAGCATGAAGCCGATGACGAAAGCCGCGACCGTCGGCATCAGCACCGGACGTGCCAGATACAGCGCGCCGATGGATGCAATCACAAACAGGCCGATGGTGGAGAATTGCGCCGCATCGCGCCAGAACGCATTGGTGTTCTCCGGCGGCTGGCGATCATGCAGTTCGAGTCCGTGCCCAAATCGCCCACCCGGCCCCTCCCCCGCGCGCAATGCGCTGACCCGGCCGTTCCGGCCACGGCTTGCACGATCGGTCTGGTCTGTATCGCGCTGCCTGCGGCCGGCGCTTCGCTCGTCACTGGTCTCGGCCACGGCCCTGTTCCCACGCCCGGTTGAGCACGGCGGCCAATCGCGGCGCCGGATCGCGACCGATAACGGCCAAACGACGATTCGGTTGCACCGCCGATAACGCGATTGCAGGCATGGCGCGGTTTTTTTACATACTTGCGTCAACCGATTCGCTTTCCATATTGCTTGCCGCATGTCCAAAACCTCAGCCAAAGTCTCGACGAAGCCGAAATCCACCGGGAAACGAGCAGTCCAATCCGACCTGTTCGGCGAGGTTGCGACCGCACGCCCGGCGAGTCCCGAGCCGCGGGACAAGACCGCCCCGGCTGCGTCTCGCAGCAAGTCGCGCAGCGCGGAGAGCGGCTATACGGCGAAGCACATCGAGGTGCTGGAGGGACTGGAACCGGTTCGCCGGCGCCCCGGCATGTATATCGGCGGCACTGACGAGAAGGCGATGCATCACCTGTTCGCCGAGGTGATCGACAATGCGATGGACGAAGCGCTAGCCGGCCACGCCTCATGGATCGATGTGACGATGGAGGCCGATGGGTTCCTCAGCGTCACTGATAACGGCCGCGGCATTCCCGTCGATCCGCATCCGAAATTCCGCAACACGTCGGCTCTCGAAGTCATCATGACGACGCTGCATGCGGGCGGAAAATTCGATTCCAAAGTCTACGAAACCTCGGGCGGCTTGCATGGCGTCGGCGTCTCCGTCGCCAATGCCTTGTCGGACCGCCTCGAAGTCGAAGTCGCCCGCGATCAGACCCTCTACCGCATGGTGTTCGAGCGCGGCATACCGAAGGGCAAGCTGGAGAAGATCGGCCGCGCACCGAACCGGCGCGGCACCAAGGTGCGCTTCCGCCCGGACCCCGAGATTTTCGGCGAAGACGCTGCGTTTCGGCCGGAACGCATTTTCCGCATGACGCGCTCGAAAGCCTATCTGTTCGGCGGCGTCGAAATCCGCTGGCAATGCGACCCCGCTCTACTAAAGAGCGGCGGCGATGTTCCTGAAAAGGAGACCTTCCACTTCCCAGCCGGCCTGAAAGACTATCTGGCCATCAACCTGAACGGCGCAACGCTGGTGCACCCGGATATCTTCCATGGCAAGTCCGGCCGCAACGGCGCGCACGGCGCGGTGGAATGGGCGGTGGCGTGGACGGCGGACCACGACGGATTTCTCAGCTCCTACACCAACACCATTCCGACGCCCGACGGCGGCACGCATGAATCCGGCCTGCGCAGCGCCCTGCTGCGCAGCCTCAAGGATCACGCGGCACGCGTCAATCAGGAGAAGCGCGCCAGCGGCATCACCAGCGAAGACGTGATGGTCGGCGCCGGCTGCATGCTCTCGGTGTTCATTCGTGAACCGGAATTCCAGGGACAGACCAAGGACCGGCTGGCGACTGCGGAAGCGCAGCGCATCGTCGAGAACGCCATCAAGGACCCGTTCGACCACTGGCTCGCCGGCAATCCGGCACAGGCGAACAAGCTCCTGGAATTCGTCGTCGAACGCGCAGAGGAGCGCATCCGCCGGCGCCAGGAAAAAGAAATCTCGCGCAAAACGGCCGTGCGCAAATTACGCCTGCCCGGCAAGCTCGCCGACTGCTCCAACTCGGCTGCGCAAGGCTCGGAGATTTTCATCGTCGAAGGCGACAGCGCCGGCGGCAGCGCCAAGCAGGCGCGTGATCGCCGTACCCAGGCGGTGCTGCCCCTGCGCGGCAAGATCCTCAACGTCGCCTCGGCCGGCAAGGACAAGCTCGCGCAGAACGCGCAGCTTGCCGATCTGGCGCAGGCGCTCGGTTGCGGCACCGGTTCGCACTACAGCGACGAAGCGCTGCGCTACGAGAAGGTCATCGTCATGACCGACGCCGACGTCGACGGCGCGCACATTGCCTCGCTGCTCATTACCTATTTCTACAACCAGATGCCGAAGCTGATCGACAACGGGCATCTGTACCTCGCCGTGCCGCCGCTCTACCGGCTCACCCACGGCGCCAAGACGGTCTATGCGCGCGACGACAAGCACAAGGACGAATTGCTGAAGTCGCAATTTCACGCCAACGCCAATGTCGAGGTCGGCCGTTTCAAGGGGCTTGGCGAGATGATGCCGGCGCAGCTCAAGGAAACGACCATGGACCGGTCGAAACGGACATTGCTACGGGTCCGCGTCGCCGAGGACGAGCGCAAGCCGACGGACAAATCGGTGTCGCGGCTGATGGGCAGCAAGGCGGAAGCGCGCTTCGAGTTCATCCAGGAGAACGCCGCCTTCGCCCGCGACGAGATGCTGGACGTCTGAACCTCTCTATCGACCCGAGAGCACGGCGGGACAACGCCCGCCGCAGCCGGGTGTGTGCCGTTCAGTCGATCGGCAGGCCGGCGTAGTTTTCCGCAAGCGTTGTCGCCGCAGCCAGAGACGTCGCGACATAATCGAGCTCGGCAAGTTGGCGCCGGCGATCGAATGCATTCTCGTGCGGGAAGTGGTGCAGCAGCGAGGTCATCCACCAGGAAAAACGCTGTGCCTTCCAGACGCGCGGCAGTACCTCGGCCGAATAGCCGTCAAGCCGTTCGCTGCTCCCGGTCTTGTAAAAATGCACGAAAGCGCGCGACAGTTTCAGCACATCGGCAAGCGCCAGATTCATGCCCTTCGCGCCGGTCGGCGGCACGATATGGGCGCTGTCGCCGGCAAGGAACAGGCGGCCATACTGCATTGGTTCGACGACAAAGCTGCGCATCGGCGTGACGCCTTTTTGCAGGATCTTGCCGCGCACCAGCGGACGGACGCCGCCGAGCCGCATTTCAAGTTCATCCCAGATCTGTTCGTCGGACCAGTGATCCACGTCCTCGTCCGGCGCGCATTGGAAATACATACGCGACACCATCGGCGAACGCTGCGTATAAAGCGCAAAGCCACGATCATGATAGGAATAGATCAGTTCCTCATCGACGATCGGCGACTCCGACAGGATCCCCAGCCATCCGAACGGATAGTCGCGATCGAACAGACGAATCTTGTCCTGCGGAATGCTCGGCCGGCAGATGCCGTGGAAACCGTCGCAACCGCCGATGAAATCGCAATCGATGTGCCGGACCTCGCCCTCATGGGTGAAGGTGATCCTCGGGGTCCCGCTCTCCAGCCCCTGAACGCTGACATCAGATACCTCGAACAGGATCGGAACGTCGTGTGCCAGCAGGTCGGCGATCAGGTCCTTCACCACCTCCTGCTGCCCGTAGATCGTCGTACCCTTGCCGACGAGCTTGGTGAACTTGATCTCATGCAGCGTGCCGCCGAACTGCAGCTTGATGCCCTGGTGGAACAATCCTTCCTTCAGCATCCGCTCGCCCAGCCCAACTTCGATAAGCAGGTCGCGCACCCATTGTTCGATCAGGCCGGCGCGAACGCGCGCCTCGCAATAGGCGCGGTTGCGGTCCTCAATGATGACACTGTCGATGCCGGCCCGGCGCAGCAGATGCGCCAGCATCAATCCGGCTGGCCCCGCCCCGATAATTCCAACCTGCGTGCGCATGACGTTCCCCCCTTTTTAATCTGTATAGGCCCGCAACAATGCCGCTGCAAAGAGCGTGTTGGCGCGGGCTATGTCATGCATTCGGCTAAGATACCGACACTGGCGGCCAGCCATAGCGCGGGACCTGCCGACAATAGGTCTCGTATGCAGCGCCGAATTTTTCTGTCAGGTAGCGTTCCTCCCGACGCACGACACCGAAATGGATCAACACAAACGCGCCCACCGTCAGGACCAGCATCCAGTCCGATGCCAGCAGGATGCCGATACCGGCGAGCAGCAGCAGCCCGCCCACATACATCGGATTGCGCAGTCGCCGGAATATCCCTTCCGTCACCAGAACGCGCGACGGCTGCCACGGCTCGGCCGGCGTCCCCGCCGTGCGAAAAGCACCGAGCGCAGCCATGCCGAGTGCCGTCCCCGCCAACAACAAAACGGCACCGATGGCGAAACGCAGTGCCGGCGGCAGCAGGATCGCCAGCAGATAGGCTGGCAGCAGCCAGTCAAGAACAAGCCCCAGAACAACGACCGCCAAGGCAATCAGCGGTGGCGGCGCGATCACTCCGGCGGTATCCGGGCGCATCTCCCTCCTCCGTACTTCCTCGTGCAGCCATGCCGGCCGATCATTTTGGCGATCGGGGCTGTCACTGACAGCCCATATTATCGTTCATTCCCGCAGGGTTAACAGCGGTCATGCTCAGCAGCTCGCACTATCCCAGGCGTTATCCAGGATCACATAACGTCCAATTAGACCCGGCAGAGGCCGGATTTATTGCATCGCAGAAGGATTGACTTTCGCTCCGTCCACCCTATGTTCCGCTCAACGGTCGGCGACGCACGCCACCCACGACCCCTCCGCGCATCATCCGCCTTCATCCGGCCCGGCGCGGACCTAGTGGTCTCCAGAGGTTTTATGTCATTTTCCCATCTCGGCCTGTCTGACAAAGTCATCGCGGCTATCGACGCGGCGGGGTACAAGAACCCCACTCCCATTCAGGATCAGGCGATCCCGCACGTTCTCGCACACCGCGACGTGCTTGGCATCGCCCAGACCGGAACCGGCAAGACAGCGGCCTTCGTGCTGCCGATGCTGACGATGCTCGAAAAAGGTCGCGCCCGTGCCCGCATGCCGCGCACCCTTATTCTCGAGCCGACGCGCGAACTGGCCGCACAGGTGCTGGAGCAGTTCGAGAAATACGGCAAGAATCACAAACTCAATGTTGCGCTGATTATCGGCGGTGTGTCGTTCGGCGATCAGGATGCCAAGCTGATGCGCGGGGTCGACGTGCTGATCGCCACGCCCGGCCGGCTGCTCGACCATTCCGAGCGCGGAAAGTTGTTGCTCTCCGGCGTCGAATTGCTGGTTATCGACGAAGCCGACCGCATGCTCGATATGGGTTTCATCCCCGACATCGAACGGATCGGCAAACTGGTTCCCTTTACGCGGCAAACGCTCTTTTTCACCGCGACCATGCCGGCGGAGATCCAGCGGATCGCCGATACGTTCCTGCACAATCCGGTGCGCGTGGAGGTGTCGCGCCCGGCAACAACCGCCTCGACCATCACCCAGTTGCTGGTCGCCGCAGGTCGGGAATCTTACGAGAAGCGACAAATTCTCCGCTCGCTGATCCGCTCTGCAGAGAACTTCAAGAACGCTATCGTCTTCTGCAACCGCAAGAGCGAGGTCTCTCAGCTCCACCGTTCGCTGGTACGGCATGGCTTCAGCGCGGTCGCGCTGCACGGCGACCTCAACCAGACGACGCGCATGGCTGCACTCGATCAGTTCCGTCACGGCGATGCCAGCCTGCTGATCGCCTCGGACGTCGCGGCGCGCGGTCTCGATATCCCGGACGTTACCCACGTGTTCAACTTCGACGTGCCGCACCATCCGGACGATTACGTACACCGGATCGGCCGCACCGGGCGCGCCGGCAAGACCGGAACCGCCATCACCATCGTCGCGCCGATGGATACCAAATCACTCGACGCCATCGAAAAGCTCACCGGCCAGAAGATCGCCTGGTCCGGCCCTCCGCCGCAGGCCAGCGATGAAACACCGTCGGACGAGCGGCCGGCGAATGGGCGGCGGCGCTCGCGACGCGGCGGCGCGGCGTCTAACGGGCGCAACGGCCATCGTCCGACCGATACCGCCGGCGCAAAGACATCAGCCTCTGCCCCCCCTGCGCACCAACAGGCGAACGACTCCCGGCAGGAGCCGGCCAAGGGGCGTCGCCCGCGTGCCGCCCAAACGCGCCACAGCCACCACCAGGACGACGAGCCCGATACGTCACACCTGCCGGCGTTCCTGCTGCGGCCCGTGCCGCTCAAGGTCTAGAGATTCATCAATCGTTTACGACGCGAGCGGACGTGCTGCATCGGACAGGTTGCTCGGTTTGCGAGCGGCAATAGCTTATAAAATTTCGCAATGGACAGGGCTTCGGACGCACCGATTTTAACGTCCTGTCAACACGACCGACCTACCGTTCCCGCATAAAAACTTGGTTTTATTCGCTTATTCGTGCATTTGCAGGTCGATCCAACCTGCAGGGGACCGATGGTGGGAGACATGAGCGAGGAGCATGAGCGGACCACCGCCTTTGCCGCCATCGCCATGGAACAGATCAAGGCGCTTCGCCAGGCCGCGACACCGCGGAACTACGAGATCTGGTACAATTACGCGACCGGCTATCACCCTTCACTGAACCAGCACATCAACGACATCCTCATCAGCCGCGGTACGCTGTCCACGGCGGACCTCGACCAAATCTACGAAACCTATTTCTCCTCATCTCGTCTGACCGACCAGATCGACGCGGTCGGCAATAAGGTTCGCGACGAGATCGAACAGGTCATGGCGATGGTCGACGCCGCCGTCGGCACAGCGTCGAGCTACACCGAGAGCCTTGCCGACGTGAGCGAAAGGCTCGACCATTCCAAAGACCGCGAAAGTCTCCGCACCATCGTCGAAAGCCTGGTGCAAAGCGCCAAGGAGATGGAAGCCTCAAATCTCAAACTGGAAGAACGGTTGATCGCGTCCAAGCGCGAAATCAACGAGCTGCAGAACAACCTCGAAACCGTCCGCACCGAAAGCCTCACGGATCCCCTCACCCAACTCGCCAACCGCAAGTTTTTCGACAGCGCGCTTGAACGCGCAATCGGCGATGCCCGCGCCAGAAATGAGCCGCTATCGCTGATTATGACCGACATCGATCATTTCAAGAAATTCAACGACAACTATGGGCATCTCACCGGCGACCAGGTGCTGCGCCTCGTTGCCCTGTCGCTCAAGCAGAACGTCAAGGGCCTCGACACCGCCGCCCGCTACGGCGGGGAGGAATTTGCAATCGTCCTGCCGAACACCGTCCTGCGGTCGGCACTGACCGTCGCCGACCACATCCGCCGCGCGGTGATGACCAAGGAGCTGATGAAACGTTCGACCGGCGAGCATCTCGGCCGTGTCACCCTCTCGCTCGGCATTGCCACGCTGCATAGCAACGACACCGCGCAGACGCTGATCGAGCGCGCCGACAACTGCCTCTATGCCGCGAAGCGGCACGGCCGCAACCGCGTTATCTGCGAGACCGACCCGGAAGTGCAGGCACGCGCCGCGCACGTCGCCTGACCATCTCCGGCCGGACGATTTCGCGACGAATGAATCGGATCAGGATGCCGGCAGTGCGTCCGGCTTGGCCGGCGTCAACTGCACCGACACGCCGCAGCCGCATGCCGACGTCTGGTTCGGATTGTTGAAGACGAACTGCGTCGAAAGCTTATCCACCTTGAAATCCATCTCGGTGCCAAGCAGGAACAGGATGGCTTTCGGATCGATCAGGATCTTGACACCCTTGTCGACAACGACCTCGTCATGCGGATTGACCGAGGCGGCATATTCCATCGTGTATTCCATGCCGGCGCAGCCGCCATTCTTGACGCCGATGCGCACCCCTTCCATAGGCTCGGTGGCACGCGCCATGACGTCCTTGATGCGCGCTGCGGCAGCATCCGTCAGTCGCATCACCTGAGGTTTGGGTCGTGCTGTCGCCATCGCGGTCTCTCCAGCATTCCTTTTCCGGCAAGCTGTTGCGAATCATAACAGCTTGAAAGAACATGATAAATCCCGGTAAAATCCTTCGTCTAATGTGGGCATCTCGCCGGCATTTTGCAATTCACCTTTTTGTTGCGATTTGCCGGTTTGTCCGTCGTACCGATCACCACATATTGAGCACGTCACGCGCGACATCGGACATGCGGCTCGGATCCCACGGCGGTTCCCACACCACCTTGACGTCCACACGGCCAATACCGGCAACGCTCGATACCGCATTTTCGACCATCACCGGCAGGTCCTGCGCCGCAGGGCAGTTCGGCGTCGTCAGCGTCATCTCGACCTTAACCGCACGGTCGTCCTCGATAGCGACCTTGTAGATCAAGCCGAGTTCGTAGATATCGGCCGGGATTTCCGGGTCGTAGACGGTCTTCAGCGCCGCCACGATCTCGTCGGTCAGGCGCGCGGCTTCCGCTTCAGGCAGAGCAGCGGACGCTTGCGGAAGTGCGGCATCCGCCGTCTCGGATTTGGTGTCCTCAGTCATCAGACATCCTCACGTGAAGAATTCCTGCGCCTTGCGCAGCGATGCGGCAAGCGCATCGACCTCAGCTTTCGTGTTGTAGAGCGCGAAAGAGGCGCGACAAGTAGCCGTCAGGCCATAACGCGCCAGCAACGGCATCGTGCAATGTGTTCCGGCCCGCACCGCAACGCCGGAGCGGTCGATGACCGTCGCGACATCGTGCGGATGCGCGCCCTTCATCTCGAACGACACGATAGCGCCCTTCTCGCGCGCCATGCCAACGATGCGCAGGGAATTAATCTCACCCAATCGCTCATGTGCGTAGCGCACGAGCGCGTCTTCGTGCGCTCGGATGCGGCCCTTGCCGATCGAGTTCATATAATCGATCGCCGAACCAAGCCCGATCGCCTGCACGATCGGCGGTGTGCCCGCCTCGAACCGGTGCGGAGGCTCGCCATAAGTGACGCGATCCTCGAACACTTCGTGAATCATCTCGCCGCCACCGTTGAACGGCGGCATGGCCGCGAGCAGATCATATTTGCCCCACAGCACGCCGACGCCGGTCGGCCCATAAACCTTGTGCCCGGTGAACACATAGAAATCGCAGCCGATGTCCTGCACGTCGACATCCAGATGCACTGCCGCCTGGCTGCCGTCGACCAACACCGGAATACCACGTGCATGCGCGATCTTCACGACCTCCTTCACCGGCACGATGGTGCCGAGCGCATTGGACATGTGGGTGATCGCCACCATCCGGGTGCGCGGAGTAAGCAGCTTCTCGAATTCGTCGATCAGGAAATTCCCGTCGTCGTCGACCGGTGCCCATTTGATGACGGCGCCTTGCCGCTCGCGCAGGAAATGCCACGGCACGATATTGGAGTGATGCTCCATGATCGACAGCACCACCTCGTCGCCTTCCTTCAGCCGCTCGCCGCCGAAGGTTGCGGCAACGAGATTCAGCGCCTCGGAGGCATTGCGCGTGAAGATGATCTCTTCCTTGCGCGGGGCATTGAGAAACGCCCGCACCGTCTCGCGGGCGGCTTCGTAAGCCTCCGTTGCCTCGTTGGCGAGATAGTGCAGGCCGCGATGCACATTGGCATATTCCGTAGTATAGGCCCTCTGGATACGGTCGAGAACGATCTGCGGCTTCTGCGCCGAGGCCGCATTGTCCAGATAGACAAGCGGCTTACCGTAGACCTTCATCGCCAAAGCGGGAAAATCCGCGCGGACGCGCTCGACGTCGTAAGAGCCATTGGCGACCGCCGGATGCATCGTCGTCATCCCCGCTCCGCAAGCCAGACGTCTGCGGTATCCATCAGGCTCTCGCGCAGGCCCGCATGCTCCACGGTTTCGATCGCCTCGCCGACGAAGGCCTTCACCATCAAGGCTTCCGCCTCCTTCGCCGGAATACCGCGCGCCTTGAGATAGAACAGCAGATTGTCGTCGAGCGCGCCCGCCGTGGCACCGTGGCCGCACTGTACGTCGTCTGCGAAAATCTCAAGCTCCGGCTTGGCATCGACCTCCGCCGTGTCCGACAGCAGCAAGGCATGCGCCGCCATCTTGGCATCGGTTTTCTGGGCCTCGGCCTCGACCGCGATGCGCCCCTGGAATACGCCGCGGCTTTCTCCGTCGAGCACCGACTTGAACAATTCCCGGCTCTGGCAGCCACGGCCACGATGTTCCGCCACCAGTGTCGTATCGGCGTGCTGGCGGCCCTTGAGCATGCTCACGCCGCCGATATTGGCAACGGTATCCTCCCCGTCGAAGCTCAAGAACAACTGGTTGCGCAGGACATTGCCGCCGGCGACGAAGGTAAAGTCGTTGAACCGCGCCTTCGCGCCGATCGACGCCATCAGGCTCGACACATGCAGTGCACCGATCGCACCGATCGCCAGCTTAACGTGATCGACATGTGCGCCGTCACCAACGATCATGTCGAGGCCGGTGCTGACCTGATCCTCGGCCGAACCGCCATGGCTCTCGACGATCATCGCCTTCGCGCCCGCGCCGATCACCACCAGGGAACGGGTAAAGATCGACACCGGTTGCGCGCCAGTATTGGCGAACAGCAGATGGATCGGCTTGCTCAGCGCCGTACCGGCGTCAACGCGGATCACCGCGCCATCGCTCATCAGCGCCGTGTTGAGCGCCACCGCGACATCATCGGTCTTGATCACCTGCCCGACATGCTTCGCCACCAATGTATCGCCACTGGCAAGCGCCTCGGCCATGGAGCCGATATGCAGTCCCGGCTCCTGATCCAGATCGGACAATTCCGGCGCGAACATGCCGTCAACGAAAACCAGCCGCCGGCAATCGAGATCGGCAATCGGTCGAGCGGCACCCAGCGCACAAGCCCTGGCTTTGGCATCCGGTGGGGCGGCAAGCGGTTTGGCGTCGCGCATCAACGCCCGCAGATCGGTATATTTCCATTCTTCGACGCGGCGATGCGGCAGTCCCTTGGTGTCGAATTGCTGGAACGCGCTCTCGCGCAACTCACGCAGGCCCGGCAAACGGGCCTTGGCCGCTGCGAAGGCCTCTGTCAGTACGGCTTCCGCCGCCGTCTTCATCTGTCGGACTTCGGCGTTCATCACGCTGCCTCGCCAGCATAGTCGGCGTAGCCCCTGGCCTCGAGTTCAAGCGCCAGACTCTTGTCGCCAGTTTTGACCACCCGTCCAGCAGACAGAACGTGGACCACGTCCGGCACGATGTAGTCGAGCAGCCGCTGATAGTGAGTAATGACGATCATACCGCGTTGCGGCGAACGCAGCCGGTTGACACCGTCGGCGACGATCTTGAGCGCGTCGATGTCGAGACCGGAATCGGTTTCGTCGAGCACCGCCAGCGTCGGCTGCAAGATTGCCATCTGCAGGATCTCGTTGCGCTTTTTCTCGCCACCGGAGAAGCCGACATTGACGCCGCGCCGCAGCATCTCCTGCTTGACCTCCAGGTGATCGGCCGCCTCGCGTACGCGCTTGAGGAATTCCGGTGTCGTCAGCTCGGGTTCGCCGCGCGCCTTGCGCTGCGCGTTGAGCGCAGTGCGCAGGAACGTCATCGTCGCGACGCCGGGGATTTCCATCGGATACTGGAAGGCAAGAAAGACGCCCTTGGCGGCGCGCTCGTCAGGCTCCAGTTCAAGGATATTCTCGCCGTTGAGCAAGATTTCGCCCTCGGTGACCTCGTAGCCGGGTCGGCCGGCCAGCACGTAAGCCAGCGTCGATTTGCCGGACCCGTTCGGTCCCATGATGGCGGCGACCTGCCCCGGCTCTACCGTCAGGCTCAGCCCATTGAGGATTTTCTTGCCCTCGACCTGCGCATGCAAATTCTTGATTTCAAGCAATGCCATCGTCTTGTCCTCTTCTTCGTCCCGGTTCGGTCGGAGCCTGCCGGACGAGTCTTGAATGTCCCGGCGTCCATCGCTGGCGCATGGCGCGCCATCGGCGCCACTTATCCCACGCTGCCTTCGAGCGAGATCGAAATCAGCTTCTGCGCCTCGACCGCGAATTCCATCGGCAGATGCTGCAGCACGTCTTTGACGAAGCCGTTGACGACGAGCGCAACCGCTTCCTCTTCCGACATGCCGCGCTGGCGGCAATAGAACAGCATCTGATCGGAGATCTTCGATGTCGTCGCCTCGTGCTCAAAGATCGCCGAGGCGTTCTTCGCCTCGATATAAGGAACGGTATGCGCGCCGCACTTGTTGCCGATCAGCAGCGAGTCACAGTTGGTGAAATTGCGCGCGCCGGTCGCCTTGCGATGCGCAGACACCAGCCCGCGATACGTATTCTGCGAATAGGCTGCGGCGATGCCTTTGGAGATGATGCGGCTCGTCGTGTTTCTGCCGAGATGGATCATCTTGGTACCGCTGTCGACCTGCTGGCGACCGTTGGAGATAGCAATCGAGTAGAATTCGCCACTCGAATCGTTGCCGCGCAGGATGCAGCTTGGATACTTCCAGGTGATCGCCGATCCCGTCTCCACCTGCGTCCAGGAAATCTTGGAGCGGTCGCCGCGGCAGTCGCCGCGCTTGGTGACAAAATTATAGATGCCACCCTTGCCGTCGGAATCGCCGGGATACCAGTTCTGCACCGTCGAATATTTGATTTCCGCGTCTTCCAGCGCGATCAGTTCGACCACTGCAGCATGGAGCTGGTTTTCGTCGCGCATTGGCGCGGTACAGCCTTCGAGGTAACTCACATAGGAGCCCTTGTCGGCGATGATCAACGTGCGCTCGAATTGTCCGGTATTCTTTTCATTCATCCGGAAATAGGTCGACAATTCCATCGGACAGCGCACGCCCGGCGGCACGTAAACGAACGATCCGTCGGAAAACACCGCCGAGTTGAGCGTGGCGAAAAAATTGTCGGTGATCGGCACCACGGTGCCGAGATATTTGCGCACCAGATCAGGATGCTCCTGCAGCGCCTTGGAAATCGGCATGAAGATCACGCCGGCTTTCTTCAGTTCCTCCTGGAAGGTTGTGGCGACGGAGACGGAATCGAATACCGCGTCCACCGCGACCGGCATGCGCGTACCGTCGCCGCGCTGGACGCCAGCGAGGATCTCCTGCTCTCGCAGCGGAATGCCAAGCTTGTTGTAGGTCTCGAGGATCTTCGGATCGACCTCGTCAAGCGAGTTCGGACCCACCTTCTGCTTCGGCGCGGCGTAATAATAATAATCCTGATAGTCGATCTTCGGATAGTTTACCCGCGCCCAGGTCGGCTCGCGCATGGTCAGCCAACGGCGATAAGCCTCAAGACGCCATTCCAGCATCCATTCCGGTTCGGACTTTTTTTCCGAAATGAAACGGACGATGTCCTCGGACAGCCCTTTGGGCGCCTTGTCGGACTCGATATCCGTCTCGAACCCGTACTTGTACTGGTCAACGTCGATGCTTCGGACCTGATCGACGGTCTCTTGAACTGCCGGCATTCTCGTCTCCGCTCGCGGTTTCAAGGACCGCGGGAATGGATCAGTCGGTTATGGTTGCTCGCGTATTCCTGCCGCGATCATCCTTCGGTTGTAAGGCGCTCAGGCCGCAAGGCCCGCTTGCCCTTTAAGTAATGACGATGTCACCTTATTCCAAGCTTCCAATAGTTTATCGATCTCTCCTTCAGTCGTAGACCAGCCAAGGCTGATGCGGATCGCAGCGCCGGCAAGCGACGGCTCGACCCCCATCGCGGCAAGAACATGCGACGGCGTCACCTTGCCCGAAGAGCAGGCCGAACCGGACGACACCGCGACCCCGGCGAGATCGAAAGCGATGATCGCCGTCTCCGCCTTCATACCCGCCACGGCGACGAGCGTCGTGTTCGGCAGCCGCTCCACCATCTCCGCGAAGACGATCGCGTCGGGCCGCACCGCCTTCAGCCCGGCCTCAAGCCGCCGGCGCAGAGCCCGCATATGCGCGGCTTCCGCCAGCAGGAGTTCCGCAACTGCCGCAGCTGCGGCGCCGAACCCCGCGATGCCTGCGACATTCTCGGTGCCGGCGCGACGTCCACGTTCCTGTCCGCCGCCAGTCGTCAGCGGTGCCAGATGAATATCGTCACGACGGCAGACCAGCGCGCCGACACCCTGCGGGCCGCCAATCTTATGCGCAGACAATGTCAGAAGATCAGCCCCTAACACGTTGATATCAACAGGGATCCGTCCCACGGCCTGAACCGCATCGACGTGCAGCAGTCCGCCGGCCTGATGGACAAGGCGAGCGGCCTCAGAAATTGGTTGAACAGCGCCGGTTTCATTGTTGGCCAGCATCACCGAGACGAGCGGCCGCTGTACGCCGGCGAGCAACCGCACCAGTGCCTCAAGATCGACAACGCCGGCAGCGGTCACGGGAATATCGGTCACCGTGCCGAACCGCCCGCCAGCGCGAACCGAAGGATGCTCGACAGTCGAAGCAAACAAGCGCTCACGCAGTTCCTTACGACCTCCGGTTTCGACCGTCGGCGTCAAGGCCAGCATATTCGCTTCGGTGCCGCCGGCCGTGAATGTGACATTCTTCGCCGACGCGCCTACCAGCGCCGCGACCTGTTCGCGTGCGGTTTCGACCCGATGCCGAGCTGCCCGCCCCTGCGCATGCACCGATGACGGATTGCCGGTCTGCGTCAGCGCGGCCACCATCGCGGCGTGCGCCTGCGGCCGCAGCGGTGCGGTGGCGTTCCAGTCGAAATAGCCTGCCTCGGCCATGCTCTCACGTCGCCTCGTCACTCGTCACAGGTCGCTTTGGATCGCCCACCGCGTCAAAACGGCGTGCTTATCGAAAACACTTGCTTTTCGACCATCGCCCTATGGTAAGTAACCATCACGCGGGCGCCGTACCGTATCCGATGCGCCGCGGCACCCAAATTTAGAATAGTTCTAAATGGTTACGCGGGTCCGGCGCTTCCGTCAAGCGCACTTTCGGACGACACGCGCCGAGGTGGATAAACACGATGCCTGAGGTCATCTTCAACGGTCCTGCCGGTCGTATTGAAGGTCGATACCATCCCGCCAAGCAGAAGAACGCCCCGATCGCGATCATCCTGCATCCGCACCCGCAGTTCGGCGGGACGATGAATCACCAGATCATCTACCAGCTTTACTATGCCTTCGTGCACCGGGGCTTTTCGGCACTACGCTTCAATTTTCGCGGCGTCGGTCGCAGCCAGGGATCCTTCGATCATGGAACCGGGGAACTGTCCGATTCCGCTGCCGCGCTCGATTGGGCGCAGTCCATTACGCCCGAGGCCAAAAGCTGCTGGATCGCCGGTTTTTCGTTCGGCGCCTGGATCGGCATGCAGTTGTTGATGCGTCGACCGGAAGTGGAAGGCTTTATTTCCATCTGTCCACCGGCCAATCTCTACGATTTCTCGTTCCTCGCGCCCTGCCCGTCGTCGGGCATGATCGTCCACGGCGACAAGGACGCGGTTGCCCCGGCCAAGGACATCAACACGCTGGTCGACAAGCTGAAAACGCAGAAGGGCATCGTCATCGAGCAGAAGGTGATTCCCGGCGCGAACCACTTCTTCGACGGCAAGATCGACGCACTGATGACGTCGGTGAACGGTTATCTCGACAAACGGCTGAACACCCAGCGCAAGCCGGCTGCCTGACATCGGCCCGAAGCCCCCATGGTGAGGAGCCTCGCGCCAGCGGAGCCTCTCGGACCAGAGGACGGGCGCGAAAATCCGCTATGGCCGTGCCACGATCCCGCCCGTCAGCGGCCGCGGTGCGCCGCTGGTTTTCGGGAAGGTGATCGGCAATTCCAGCAGTGTTCGCACCGCAAGAAAGGCGAAGGCCTGCGCCTCCAGCGCCTCGCGCGACCAGCCGACCTGATCGGCGGTCTCGACCGTCGCCGGCGCCAGACGCTCCGACAGCATCCGCATCAATGTCGGATTGAACGAGCCGCCGCCGGCAACAATCCATGAGCGCGGCACCGCCGGAAGATGCGGCACGACGCGGGCGACAGAGGCGGCAGTGAGCGCCGACAGGGTCGCCGCGCCATCGGCAACGGAAAAATCCGGCAAGCCGATCTGGCTAAAAGCGAAAGCGTTGCGGTCCAGCGACTTCGGATAGGGCGCGGCAAAGAACGGGTGATCGAGAACGCGGGCGACGAAGGTTTCGTTCACCTGTCCCCTGGCTGCCTGATCGCCGTCGCGATCAAGCGGCGCGCCGGTGCGCGCCCGCATGAAATCGTCGATCAGCGCATTGCCCGGCCCGGTATCACAAGCGACCGGATCGCCACCATCAACATAAGTGATATTGGCGACACCACCGACATTGAGCACCACGATCGGATGCGGGCGTGTCAATTCACGGGCGATCGCCTGATGATAGATCGGCACCAGCGGCGCGCCCTGCCCTCCGGCAGCGACATCGGCTTGCCGGAAGTCATAGGCGACCAGGATCCCAAGCGCCCGGGCGACTGCGGCACCATCGCCGATCTGTACTGTCAACCGCGCGGACGGCTTGTGCAGGACCGTCTGGCCATGAAACCCGACGATGGCAATGCTGGCCCGTTCGACACGATTCCCGGCAAAAAACGCTTCTACCGCCTCGATATGAGCGCGGGTAACGAACGCCTCGGCATCGCGGAGAACGCCCGGCCGTGCGTCCCGCTCGGTGAGCGCCGCGCCCGCCGCCAATGCCGCCCGCAGCAAGGCGCGCTCATCCTCGCTATAGGCCCGGTAGCCGGTCGGCCCGAAGCCGGTAACCCTTACCCCGTCGGTTTCGATCAGCGCCACGTCGACGCCGTCGAGCGAGGTACCGCTCATCAGCCCGATGGCGCGCAACGGTATCCGGCGCGTCGTGGTCATCAGTTCTGCTTCGATCCGGCGGAGCGTGGGAGGCGAGGGTTGGTTGAATCCGACGCCGGACCTGTTACACCACCGGCCAAACCGGCGATAGGGTCATGAACGCGTACACATCCGAGTTCCTCAACACATTGGCCGACCGCGGCTTCATCCATCAGGTTTCGGATGCGGCTGGTCTCGATGCCCTCGCGGCAAAGTCGGAAGTCGTCGCCTATATCGGCTACGACTGCACCGCGCCGTCGCTGCATGTCGGCCACCTACTCTCGATCATGATGCTGCACTGGCTGCAGCAGACCGGCAACAAGCCGGTGGTGCTGATGGGCGGCGGCACGACCCGTGTTGGCGACCCATCCGGCCGCGACGAGACTCGCAAGATCCTTACCGTTGAGCAGATCGATGCCAACAAGGCGACGATCCGCACCACCTTTGACAAATTCCTGCAATTCGGATCGGGCAAGTCCGATGCGGCGATGGCCGACAATGCCGAATGGCTGACGAAGCTCAACTATATCGAGATGCTGCGCGAAATCGGCCGCCACTTCTCGATCAACCGCATGCTGACGATGGATTCTGTGCGGATGCGGCTGGAACGCGAGCAGGAACTCTCCTTCATCGAATTCAACTACATGATCCTGCAGTCCTACGACTATGTCGAACTGTCGCGCCGCTATGGCTGCAATCTGCAAATGGGCGGGTCGGATCAGTGGGGCAACATCGTCAATGGCATCGACCTCGGCCGCCGCATGGGTACGCAGCAACTCTATGCCCTCACCTGCCCGCTGCTGACCACCGCTTCCGGCGCCAAGATGGGCAAGACCGCCGCCGGCGCGGTGTGGCTGAACGCCGACATGCTGTCGCCCTACGACTACTGGCAGTTCTGGCGCAACACCGAGGACGGCGACGTCGCGCGTTTCCTCAAGCTGTTCACGACACTTCCGCTTGCCGAGATCGACAAGCTCGCAGCTCTGCAGGGTTCGGAGATCAACGAGGCTAAGAAGGTCCTCGCCAGCGAAGCCACGGCACTGATGCACGGCCGCGCCGCCGCCGAGCAGGCGGAGGCCACCGCCCGCAAGACCTTCGAGGAAGGCGCTCTCGCCGAGAGCCTGCCGACGATCGAGATCGCGCGCGCCGATCTCGACAACGGGCTCGGCGTGCTCACGGCTTTCGCCGATAGGGCGGGCCTCGTCGCCTCGAACGGCGACGCTCGGCGTCAGATCAAGGCGGGCGGCCTGCGGGTGAACGACACACCAGTCAGCGACGAGAAGATGTTGCTGACCCCCGCCAGCCTGACGCCGGAAGGCGTCATCAAGCTGTCGCTCGGCCGCAAGAAGCATATTCTGCTCAAGCCGGTCTGATCCGGGGGCGATGTCGCGTCACGGCACGCTTGGTTCACAGGAGGCCAGCGTGCTGATCCATTTTGCTTCAGCCGTCCCGCTCCAAGGCGAACCAGCCTCCAGTGCGCCGGGAAACGCGCTACTGGCCCGGCTCCGCGAAGGTCGGCGGGTTGCTGTCGCGGAATTCGAAGAACTTGCGCAGCAATCCCGGCGCGATCACCGACAACGGATTGGTCTGGATACGGAAATTGCTCGGCTGCCCGGTGATTTCGTAGGTGACGCCGAGCAGCCCCTCGTTGCTGTTTGGGCCGCCGAGAAAAAAGCCAATCAATGGTATCTGACCGAACATATTGTTGAGGCCATAAAGCGGGATGAAAGTGCCGCGCATCGAGATTTCGTCGCGCCGGTAATCGATCGCGCCCTCGATGGTCGCTCCGATCACCGGCCCGCGGACGACGCCGTTCTTGACCTGCATCCGGCCCGGCGTCTTGGTGAATTCCGCTTGTGCCTGACTGAAGGCAACCTCGCCGCGTTGCCCGCTATCCGCTCCGGCGGCAACACGCTCCAGCGCCGGCTCGCCGCGGATCCGGAAATTGCTGACGCTGATGATCCCGTCCTGCGGGGCCGTATCGGTCCTCGGCGGCTCCATGCCGATCACCACCCGTCCACCATTCATGCGCGGATAGACGTCGGTGAAGCGGAATAACGCCCCGGCGTCGTTGGTCTCGAGATAGAGAGCCGGCCGTTTGGTGCTGACGCGCACGCGCATATCGCCGAGCAGCGGGGTGTCACGACCGATCTTCGCGCTCATGCTGAAGGTGCGAATCTGTCCGGTACGACGCCCGACTTTCAGGTCGAGGCTGCGGACCGCCTCGCCGTTGTGCCCCAGGACCGCTCCGACCTTGATATCGAGGTCGAAATCCATCGGTTTCTGCTTGGAGCCGCTGTCAAATGCCGAACCCGACATCGACGCCCGAACCAGCCCGCGTCCATCGAAGACATCGCCGCGGACCAGGATCTGCAGCACCTTGTCGTTATTGCGGCTGGCTTTCACCGATAATTTGTCGCCGTCAGCGAACGCCAGCACCGGGAAGCTCGCCGCGGCGACGTCGCCGCTATTGTCGATATCGAGCGAGCCGCGCACGGTGGTGCCCTGCCCGTCTATCACGATGTCCTCGAAATGCGTCCCGGCCTTGTCGCGCGAGAAGATGAATGTCGCGCGAGCCGGTTTGCCGGCGGGCTTGGTCCAGCCGGGGATCAGGTTGTCGATCTTCACGGCTGTCAGGTCCGCGTCCGCGCCGTAGCGAACCGGCTGGTTGGGATCGCGAATGCGTGCCGCCATGCGGACGGGAATCGTACCGATGATGGCATCGTCGAGATCGATGCCGAGACGTTTGCGCGCCGCTTCGTCGAGCGCCACAGCAAGACGCACCTCGGAATCCGGAGCACCCGGCGCACGGCGAAACTCGAATTGCGCTGGCAATCCGTCGACTTTAATGTCGCCACGCACCAGCAACATCTGCTGCGTGATCGAGACCTTCAACGCGGCAGACTCGACCTTCTGCCCGGCAATCAATTTATCGGACGAGAAATTGGTGATGTCAGCGCTCATCGAATAGGTGATCGCGTCTTTGCGGATAACCTCGGCGAGCGGCAGCGACAATTGTACCTGGGCGGCGATGGAGCCGCGGCTGTTCGCGGGATCGATCGGGACGCTCGCCGTATCGCGCAACGGCTCCTTCGTCAGCAACTCTGTTGCCGCGGGCAGCGGACCGTCGATACGAAAGCGTGCCTGCATCGTCGGTTCTTTCGGATGGAAATCCGGAATTTCAAACAGGCCGTTGGCAATGTTCAGGCGACGGCCCGGCGAAACATCCATCGTGCCGCGGCCGAGCGTCATCGTCGCGCGCGATCCCGACACGCGGATATTGACGTCGGCATCACGAACGGCCGGCAACGTATCGATCGGACGCACCGACACGCCGCTGGTGTCGAATTCGACCCGCAATCCCTCTTCCGGGATCGGCGGGCCGCTCGATGTCAATGTCGGCGCCAGCGTATTCATGGCGATCACCATGCGGTCGATGCTGCCGCCCGAGAGCCGGTGTAGCGCCCATCCGCGCACTTTCGGCGCGACGAAGACCGGCCACAGCCGCAACGCCGCATCCACCGACATCCTGGTGCCGGCCACACCGAGCGCGATGCGCGCTTCCGGACCCGAATAGTCAACGAACCCGGAGACCGCGAGACCGATATTGTGGCTCGCGCGCGTGTCGACACGGCCGAGGTCCCCCTGTTCGAGGTCGATGCGCTTCTTGTTGAAATCGAGCCGCGCGCGGACGACGGCACGGTTGAGCGACAGCACTTCGCTGCCAGGTAAACTGCCATGCGGATTGCCAGAAACGACCGCGCCGAGGATCACCGGGTCGATCATCTGCGTACGGTCGACATCAAGCCGCCAGACTCCGGCCTCGCCGGGCAGCGCCTGCAACTGCGCAACCATCGTGAACTGGTTGTCGCTGGCGAGGATGCGGAACGGCATGATGAAAGCGCGCCGCTGCGCATCCCACGAGAATGCGAGCTCGGCGCGGTCGATGTCGATGCGCGTGACCGGCTCGTCGAGATCCGCGATATAGCCAGCCTCGGCGAGGACATTGCCCTCGGCAAACTGAGGCGTTCCATCGGCGGCGATTTCGCCGCGCAGCCGAACCGACAACAGCAGGTCGGCCTCGAAGTGCCCCTCGCCGAGGCGCATCGCCAACAGCACGTCCTTGGAGGACACCTTGTGGGCATCAAGCGCTACCCGGCGATGCCCGTTAGCGGCCGGCGCGACATTGGCGCGGATCTGCCAGGGCCGCTCCGGCGTCTCGGAACCCAGGCGAAACTCGACGCCGCCCTGAACCGGCCGTTTCAGACTCAGATTGATCCGCGAGAAGGTCCAGCGCTTGCCGTTGCGCTGATCGTCGACGATCAGATTTCCGCCCTTCAATCCCAGTTGCTTCAGTTCGTATCCATCGAGGCCGCTCGCGCCGAGGCCATCTATCCAGGCGAGCAGCGCTGCAATCTCCTCATAGGCCTTGCTGCCCGGTACCGCCGGCCCGGCTGTCGCGGCAGGTGCTTCCTGCACCGCAGGCACGCCCCGATCCGTCCCTGCGGGCGCAACCGTCGCCGCCGGGGTGGTGGCGATCGGCCGCGTCTCGGCCCCGGCAAACACCGTAATGCGCCCATCCGTCTCGATCCGCACCTTCATCTCGGCGCCGACCAGATTGAGGCTGGTCGCACGGATGCGGCCACTCAGCAGCGCGGTGCCGGAGAGGCCGATTTCCGCCTTTGGCGCGCTCGCTACCACCGTCCCGTCCGGGTCGCGGACAACAATGTCGCGAATGCGCAAAGCCATATGGCCTGCTTCGTCGCGCTCGATCTGCGTGCCGCCGATCGTCACCTGATGGTCGGCACCGAAATTCCGCTCCACGGCAGCGACCAGCCATGGCGTCGCGACGTCCAGCACAATCGGACCGGTGGACAACCGCCACCACAGCCCGCCCGCCATCGCGGCGATCAGCAGGACGCAGGCCAGCGCGCCATAGGCCAGCCGGCGGACAATCGGATGACGAAAAGTGCCAAGTCCGCGACACAGGCGCAGCCACGCACGCCGCCGCCTCCGCCGCCCTGATCGACGCAGCCGGGCATGGGCGCCGGGCACGCCGCCAGGCTGCCCCTCGAGCTGCTCATCCAGCTGCCCGTCATGCCGCTCCATGTGATCACGCTTCGTGTTTCCGCCCGTCATCCCGTCCGGAACGCTCTCATCCTTTTAAATTCACAATGGAATATCGCCTTCGGTGGCCGATTCGCCTATCACCGTCTGACCGCATCGCGTGCCCCCCGCGCGACCGTTATGGTGGGTGATCCAGACCGCCTCACTGGAGCAATGCAGACCTAAAGCGACGAAAGGAAGGCATCATGACGTCTTCTGCCCTCACCTCCGCCGAAACGGAATTGAAGGAAGGCGCCCGCGCGCCGCGCTTCCGCCTGCCGCGAGATGGCGGCGGCCAAGTCTCGCTCGCGGACTACAAGGGCCGCGTCCTGGTCCTGTATTTCTATCCGAAGGCCAATACCTCCGGCTGCACGCTGGAAGCCAAGGACTTCTCCCGGCTGCGCCAGCGTTTCGCCAAGGCCGGCGCCGACATCCTCGGGGTTTCCGCCGACCCGGTGACGGCGCTCGACAAATTCCGTGACAAACAGGATTTGACCATCCCGCTTGCCAGCGACGAGACAAAAGAGATGCTCTCCGCCTATGGCGCCTGGGGCGAGAAATCTCTGTACGGGCGCAAATTCATGGGAGTCATCCGCAAGACCGTGCTGATCGGCACCGACGGCAGGATTGCGCGTATCTGGCCAAAGGTGAAAGTTGCCGGTCACGCCGACGAGGTGCTGGAGGCAGTCAAGGCGTTGTAGCCGTTCACAACATTCCTGAGGTTTAGCGATCCCGTTTCCGGAATTTTAACCACGACCGGTTGATATCGACGCGTATCTGGCGGCCTGTTTTCGACCGTCCGGGAGCGTCGATGTCCCACCTGCAGTCTCCTCACTATTACCCCGCCCAACCTGCCGCCCGCCCGTCGCGGGCGCCGCATTCGCGTCAGGCGCACCGGCAACGGCCGGGCCACGATTACACGCTGGCGCATCGCGGCCGTCAGGTGCGCATCGGCCCCGTGTTGTTCTGGATCGTCGTCGGAACGCTCGTCATCATGGCGGTCTGGACGGTCGGCACCGCTACCTATTTTGCATTCAAGGAAAACGTGCTGACCCGCCTGGTCAGCCGGCAGGCGGACATGCAATTCGCCTATGAGGACCGTATTGCCGAGCTGCGCAGCCAGGTCGACCGGATCACCAGCCGTCAACTGCTCGATCAGGAGCAGGTCGAACGCAAGGTCGAAGCGTTGCTTCGCCGGCAGTCGGTTCTGGAACAACGCAGCGCCGCGCTCGGCGGTGACGATCTGATCACCGGGTCGATTTCACGCAAAGGTCACAACGAACGCGACCTCAAGCCTTCCCCGGTTGGCAGCAGCGCACCCGCCAAATCCCGAGACCGCGGCGCCAGCCTGCGCGGCGGCATCGAAGGCGCATTGGCACGGGCCGAGCTGTCGATGAGCCGTGTCGAGAACCGGCAGCTCGGCGCGCTCTCCGCAATGGAAGACAAATACGACAAGCGCTCGCAGACGATGCGCGGCGTCCTCGCCGATCTCGGCGTCAGCCCCAACAAGCTGCCGCGTGCCAGCGCCGTCGGCGGTCCATTCGTTCCGGTCAAGCCGCCGCGCGCCAACGCCGACATCTTCGACCGGCAGGTCTATCGTGTCGCCGTCGCCCGCACCCAGATCGATCGCTATACTCGCGCGCTTACCACCGTTCCGGTCCGCAAGCCCATCACCGGCGAGCTCGACTTCAGTTCGACCTTCGGCGTGCGCTCCGACCCCTTCCTCGGGCGACCGGCCATGCATACCGGCCTCGACATGCGCGGCAGCACCGGCGACCCGGTCCACGCAACGGCCGCCGGTACCGTTGTCACCGCCGGATGGAACGGCGGCTATGGCAAGATGGTGGAGATCGACCACGGCAACCAGTTCTCGACCCGCTACGGCCACCTCTCCGCTATCAATGTCCGCGTCGGGCAGAAGGTGAGGATCGGCGACGTCGTGGGCCGCATCGGTTCGACCGGCCGCTCGACCGGACCGCATCTGCACTACGAAACCCGTGTCAACGACGAAGCGGTCAACCCGACCCGCTTCCTCAATGCCGGCAAGCGCCTCGGCGCGCTCTAGAAACGGTATCGCCTTGCACGGGCTGGCGAGCGCCGCCCGACAATGCTAGTCCGCGGCGTGCCTGAAACAGCCCGGAGCCTGTCACCACCGATGCGAACCGGCCCCCGACATCCGCGCCTGGGCGCCGCCGGATTCCGGCTGGCGCTGCCGCTGTTCGAGCGCTTCTACGCACGCAAGCAGATTCATCGTCAGGACAGCCCGCTCGCCCAAGCGACCTTCGCCCGCCTACGCGACAAACTCGCACGTGGAGAGACGCTTTATCTTGCCGGGCTCGGCACCGCCGGATCGCACAATTCCGGCGTCGCCCTGATCAGGGTGACACGCGACAACGGCCCGGAACTGATCTGCAACAACGAAGAAGAGCGTTTCTCGGGCGAAAAGCATACGACGCGTTTCCCGGCTCAGGCGCTCGCTGCGCTACGTGGTCAATTGCACCGCATGAGCCTGACGCCGGAGCGGATCGATGCATGGTTCGCCTCCTGGGATTACCCGGCGCTCGGCGCCACACTGGTGAAGACCGGCTTCGAGGAAGCGCCGGTAAGCTTCGGCATGCTGAGCACGACGGCGACGCCGGCCTTCAATATGCGTCACCTCGATCAGGGAACACGTTCGGCCCGACGTCTCGCCGAGGCGATGGGGCTTGATGCACCGGTACCGATCATCGGCCTGCCTCATCACGATAACCATGCCTGGTTCTCCTATGCGGCCTCGCCCTTCGCCCGCAGCGGCAAGCCGGTGATGATGGCAGTCCTCGACGGCCTCGGCGATATGGGCTCGATCTCGCTTTATCGATGCGAAGACGAGCGCATGGAACGGCTCGTCAGCAATGACAGCCTGTTCGACAGTCTCGGCATTTTCTACGCCGTCATCAGTTCGACGCAGGGTGGCTGGACCTGGCTTTCCAGTGAAGGTCGCTATATGGGCGCCACTGCCTATGGCAACAGCGACCGCGCCACCAACCCATATTATGCAAGGCTGAAGGCGATTTTCTCGCTGGAACCCGACGGGCGCGTGCTGCTCAACCGCACGCTCGCCAACTGGCCCCGCAGCCTGTTCAACAATCCCTATACGCCGGCGCTCAAAGACCTGCTCGGCGAGCCGATCGCGCTGAAGGATATGTGGAACCCGGACGCGGTGCTCAGCGTCGACGACATCAGCCACAGCGAGACGACGCAGGAACGTGTCGACAAGGCGGCTGCGACCCAACTGGTGTTCGAGGATGCGTTGTTCCACGTCGTCGAGCACTTCATTCGTCGCGCCGGCGGCGACCGGCTGATCCTGACCGGCGGCATCGGCCTCAATGCGCTGGGCAATATGCGGATGCTGGAGCGCTTCGACCGCGACTTCTATCGCCGCACCCTTGGAAAAGACACGCGCCTGCATCTGTGGGTACCGCCGACGCCGAACGACGCCGGCGTCACCATCGGCGCAGCCTATATGGGTGCCTATCTCACCGGCGCCGGCATCGGTCCGACCATCGATCATGCCTTCTATTGCGGCAGCGGACCGTCGATTGGCGATATCCGCGCGGTGCTCGCCGAAGCGCCCGATATCGCCTGCCTCGAACTCGGTGATGCATCGGATCCCGTCCGGCGCGACGCGCTCGCCGATCTGATGGCCTTCATCACCGCGCGGAACGCCATCTTCGCGGTGATGCAGGGGCCGGCCGAGACTGGCCCGCGAGCGCTCGGCCATCGCTCGATCCTCGCCAATCCGTGCAATCCAAAGACGCGCGAGAACCTCAACGCGCAGGTCAAGTTCCGCGAGGCGATCCGGCCGCTGGCACCGATGATGACGCTTGCCGCCGCACAGCAATGGTTCGACCTGTCGGACGGCGCCAGCGACGACGACTACAATGCCTATAATTACATGGTGCTGACCGCACGCGCGAAACCCGCCGCGCACGATGTCATCCCCTCCGTGATACATGCCGATGGCACCGGCCGCATCCAGATCGTGCGACAGCACACCGACCCGTTGATCCACGCCTATCTGACGGCGCTCGGCCACCGTATCGGCATCGAGATCGCGGTGAATACCTCGTTCAATGTCGGCGGCCCGATCGTGCAGACTGCGGCGCATGCGATCGCCACGTTGCGACGAGCGCGGGGCCTCGATGCAGTTCTGCTGTTTTCCGAGGAGGGACCGGCTTTCGCCGTATGGCAGAAGGACGGCACGCAAGCGGGGCGCTTCAGCCGCTGGTATGCGGAGTGGCAGGCAGAGACGCGCGGGATCTAGAGTCTTTCTGCCTTGATGAAATCATCATCGTCATGCGCGGACATAGCGCGTCAAAGACGGGCATAAACGCCCTATTGATCCGCGCATCCATCTTTTTGAAAATGATGGGTTGCCGGGTCAGAAGGCGCTTCAACACCGTCGTCGACGGCTATGCCCGGCAATGACGCTTCATCCTGCGCCGACTACTCCACGTCCTCGACCTTTTCCGGCCCGGTGCCGAACGCCTTCTGTGCCAGCGCTGCCTGCATGAATTCATCGAGATCGCCGTCGAGCACCCCGCCGGTATCGGAGGTTTGCACGCCGGTGCGCAGGTCCTTCACCATCTGATACGGCTGCAAGACATAGGATCGGATCTGGTGGCCCCAGCCGATATCGCTCTTGGCCGCAGCCTCGGCGGCGGCGGCTTCTTCTCGCTTCTTGAGCTCCATCTCATAAATCCGCGCCCGCAGCATTGCCCAGGCCTGCGCCCGGTTCTTGTGCTGCGACCGTTCGGCCTGACAGACGACGACAATGCCCGTGGGCTCGTGGGTGAGACGGATCGCCGAATCGGTCTTGTTGACGTGCTGGCCGCCCGCGCCGCTCGCCCGCATCGTGTCGGTGCGGACATCGTTCTCGTTGATCTCGACGACGATGCGGTCATCGACCACAGGATAGATGTCGACGCTCGCAAATGAAGTATGGCGACGCGCATTGGAGTCGAAAGGCGAAATGCGCACCAGCCGGTGTACGCCCGCCTCGCTCTTCAGCCAGCCATAGGCATTGCGGCCCTTGATCTGGATGGTTGCCGACTTGATGCCGGCCTCTTCGCCCTCGGTTTCTTCGAGATACTCGACCTTGTAGCCGTGCTGTTCAGCCCAGCGCGTATACATGCGCAGCAGGATCGACGCCCAGTCCTGGCTCTCCGTACCGCCGGCACCAGCGTGGACTTCGAGGAAAGTATCGTTGGCGTCCGCCTCGCCCGACAGCAGCGCTTCCAGTTCGCGACGCTTCACGTCGGCCAGAAGGTGAGCGAGCGCCTCCTCGGTTTCGGCGACAACCTTGTCGTCATCCTCGCTTTCGGCGAGTTCGATCATCGTCAGATGATCGTCGAGTTCGCTCTCGACCCGGCCGATGGCATTTAGCTGGTCGTCGAGCGCATCGCGTTCGCGCATCAGTTTCTGCGCACGCTGCGAATCGTTCCAGAGTTCGGGATCTTCCGCCTCTTTGTTCAGCTCGGCGAGGCGCTGTGTCGCGGCATCGACGTCAAAGATGCCTCCTCAGCAGTTCAACCGACTGCTTGATTTCTTCGACGAGTTTCTCGGTTTCCGCGCGCATCGTCCGTATCCGTCCGTTGCCTGTGTCCTGCCGTGCGGGATGTTATTCGCGGGTCGATGTAGCCGCTCCTCCGACGACGCGCAACGGGCGTTTTGCGCAACATTGCCACAGCCGCACAAAATGTCGGGTATGGCTGCCGGCGTCGCTTGCCGGACATTTCGGCCCGCGCCTATGATCCGCCGCAACAAAAAAACTGGATTGTTTATGACTGTCAGGTTCTCCGCCGCCATCTCTCTGGCGATCCTGCTTGGCGGCCTCTTCTGCTCCTCCGCCATAGCCCAAACTGAAACTGAAGCCGCCGTTTCGACGCTTGAAGAGGTCGGCTTCTTCGGAACCTGGGCTATCCGCTGCGGCGAACCCGCCAGCCTGGAGAATGTCGTCCGCTCCACCTATGTCACGGCCTCCGGCGAGCCAGGCTTCAGCGAGGATCTTGGCGCCGATCTGCCGCAGAACACCTATCATGTTCTCGCCGCACAGCGCGACGGCGACAACCAGATCGTCATGGAGATCGAGCTCAACACCCAGATCAAGCAGCTTCTGACCATGGTCGTCGACGGAAACCGCATCCGGACACTCACCAATGTGCTGCCGGACGGCCGGGAACTGGTCCGCAACGGCATCGTCACCGCCACTGACATGCGCACACCGTGGCTCAGCCGCTGCGAAACGGCCGACAGTCAACGATAAACGACGGTTCTGGAAGCACCAGGGTCAGGGCGACCGCGAGCCGGTATCCTCGCGGTCACGACGCACCGCCGCCTGAAAGGCGACAACAAAGCTCTCCAGTTCCACCACAGGCATGTCCGAGATTGCCGCATAGGCGCGCTCGCCATCGTCCCACATCAACACCGAATAGCCGTTCATCGTGTCGCGACGAACGGTCTTCGGATATTTTACCGACCCGGACACCAGTTCCGTCACACTGACGAAATGCTCTCGCCGCTGATAAACCAGCGTCGAAACTGCGGCTCCTTCGACGATATCGATCCGCGCACCAATCAGCGGAAATCCCTCTGCGGCCAGATCCGGCACTGACGCCGCCAACGGCGCCTTGCCCGCCAGCCACGGCTTGATGGTATGACGGTCCGATGACGCAACATCGATCGGATGACCGGAGATCTGAGCCCGCATATACCCGGCTACAAGCGCCCGGGTTACATTGTCGGTGCCGTTTGCAAACGGCCACAGCGCATAGGCCCCGGCACCTATCACGACAATGGCGGCAATGGATGCAGCAAGAGCAAGGGAGGCAATAAGCACACGCCAGCTTGGCAACGTTCGGCCTGCAGGCTGCCAACCGTTCGACCTGATTGTGCCACCAAGCTCCGCCATCACCCGTGTGCGCAGCCTATCCGGAGCCGGCTCGTGGGCTGCATGTGCATTGATCGCCGTTCGTAATGCTTTGAGCCGCGCGTATTCAGCCGCAAGCGCCGGATCCGAAGCAAGCCGCCGCTCGATGCCGATCGTGCCGGCGGCATCCAGTTCACCGTCGAGCACGGCGTTGAGCAACATGCGATCGTCGGCTTCCGGCATCGTCATTCCGGCCTCCCGAGCGCACCTGCGAGGATCGCGCGTGCCCGTGCCAGGCGGGACATCACGGTACCGACCGGCACACCGACCGTCTCCGCGATGTCGCGGTAGCTCAGTCCGTTGATTTCACGCATCACCAGAGTCTCCCTGAATGCGTGTGGCAGCGCCGCAATCGCAGCACGTAACCGGTCGCGATCGACGGCGGCGATCAGCGCCTCCTCTGGTGTCGGCGCCGCGGTACCAACAGTTTCAGCAGCGATATCAGCGTCATCCTCCGCGTTCACCAGCAGCATCTTCGGCCGGTTCTTTGCCAGCCAGGTGAAGGCGACATTCCGCACGATAGCCAGCATCCATGGCCGTGGTCGCTCCACCGACGCCGTTTCCAGCGCCCGCAACGCACGCACGCACGCATCCTGCACGACGTCTTCAGCGTCCGTCGCATTTCCGGTCAACCATTTGGCAAGCGCATATGCATCGTCGAGATGGGGCAGCACCACCTCGAGGAAGCGCCTCTGTGCCAGCTCGCTTGTCACCCGGCCTCAACACTGCAAGGCTTGAGAGTTTTAGGGAGCAACGACAATCCTACCCTTCATGTGCGGATGCAAACCACAGAAATAGTCGATCGTGCCCGCCGTCCCGGCAGTGAAGCTGAACCGGTCGTTCGTATCGAGCGCTTTCGAGCGGAAGTGCCCGGCCCCATCAACGACAGTGTGGGGAATGTCGTCGCGATTCTCGAATGTCACGGTGGTGCCCGGCTTCACCGTCAGCACTGCCGGGTTGAAGGAAAAGTTGTCGATCGTGATCGTGGCATCCTCCGCCGCGCCGGACGGGCCGGACAGGACGAGCGGCCCCATCGCTCCGATAACGATGACGACGACGCGCAGGAACTCCCGACGGCGCAGGCCGCCACACAGATGCATTGTCATATGCGACCCTTTCAGCCGGCGAGCGTCATATCGGTGATTGCCAGCCTCTCCTGCCCCTGGCGATAGACGACACTGGTGACGCCAAGCAGGCTTCTGAGTTCACCGGCCGGCACAACTTTCGGCCCCGGGGACGGCGCCGTGCCCGGCGCGGGCTGAGGAAACGCTGTCGAGCGCGCGGTGTGGAACGTCACATTCCCTTCCACCTTCTGCATCAATTGATGGATGTGTCCGTTGAGCACGGTGACCGACCCGAAACGCGCCATCAGCGCGAGCGCCTGTGCCGAATCCTGCGTGCCCCAGCCCCACTCGGGTGCCACCGTCCACAGCGGGATATGCGCGAACACCACGATCGGCGTCGACGCGCTGCGACCTTTGAGATCGTCGGCCAGCCACGCGAGTTGTTCGCTACCGAGATGGCCCATGCCGCCGGCTTTGAGATCGACGACGTTGACGAGGCCGATGAAATGCACGCCGGCCTGATCGAAGGAATACCAGCCGGCCCCCTTGCTTCCCTGTCCGTAGCGTTCGAGATAGGCCTTGCCGTTGCCCTCGTCGATGACATCGTGTTCGCCGGGCACATAATGCACATCAAGCCCTGCGCGGTGGATCGCCTGCTCCGCATCGTCGAACTCGCCCGGCTTCGATAGATGCGTGATATCGCCGGTATGGATCATGAAGGCCGGTTTCGCCGGCATCGCGACAACCTTGCCGATGGCCTCATCCAGCGTGGCGCGCGCATCGGGATTCGCCGTCTTGTCGAAACCGACATGACTGTCGGAAATCTGCAGAAAACTGAAACCTGCGTCGGCGGCGTGCGCCGCTCCCAGGAGCGTCGACACCGGGACTCCACCGGAGACCGTCCACAACATTCCGGTGCCGGCCCAGATCATGCATTCCAGCGCATGCCGGCGATCCATACCGTCGCGATGGCTGTCTGCCCGATGATCTCGGTTGACTCTGACTTGGCTAAACCCGTCTTGGCTAAACCCGTTTTGGTCCATGGTCGCCTCCGCTGCGGCATGTTCCCAGCCATGGAGGAGACTCGGCCTCGCGCGGTTTTATTCCCGCGAGCGACAAATCATGACAAAGGCAATGTCCGCAGGGTCGGCGCCATCGCGGACGGCGGTCAGTAAAGCCCGCCCGTCCCCGAACGGATTGCGCGATTAGCGTCTGGCGAGATGTAACCGCCGCCGCCTTCGGGCGGATAGCCGTCACCGTAACCGACTACCGAATAATTGTCCGGCGGCGCGGTGCCGGGTTTGAATGCTTCGAGGATTACCCGTTCGGTGCCCGGGCCAGCACGCATGCCGGTGCGCGCATCGACACGGATCAGCTTGATGCCGGCCGGCACCCGGAACGGCATCGACGGCTTGTCGGCGAGTGCGGTCTTCAGGAAGTCCTTGACGATCGGTGCTGCGAGATGGCCGCCGGTCATACCGCGACCGAGCGGGCGCGGCTTGTCGTAGCCCATATAGACGCCAACGGCCATGTCCGGGGTGAAACCGATGAACCACGCATCCTTTTCATCGTTGGTAGTTCCGGTCTTGCCGGCAACCGGTTTGCCGACTTCGCGCAGGATGGTCGCCGTGCCGCGCTGCACGACCCCCTCCATCATCGAGGTCATTTGGTAGGCGGTCATCGGATCGAGCACCTGCTCGCGACGGTCCACCAGCGTCGGCTCGGACTGGTTCGCCCATTTCGCGGCATCGCAGCCGCGACATTCGCGCTCGTCATGCCGATAGACGGTGTGGCCGTAGCGGTCCTGGATACGGTCGATCAGCGTCGGCTTTACCCGCCGCCCGCCGTTGTCGAACATCGAATAGGCGGCAACCATGCGCAGCAGCGTCGTCTCGCCGGCACCAAGTGCAAACGACAGATAAGGCGGCAGGTCGTCATAGACGCCGAAACGCTTCGCATATTCGGCAACCAGCGGCATGCCGACATCCTGCGCCAGCCGCACGGTCATGACGTTGCGGGATTTCTCGATGCCGAAGCGCAAGGTCGAGGGGCCGTAGAATTTGCCCTCGTAGTTCTGCGGCGCCCACACACCTTGCCCCGCACCCTGGTCGATCTCCAGCGGTGCATCGAGCACCTGCGTCGAGGGCGTGTAGCCGTTGTCGAGCGCCGCAGCATAGACCAGCGGCTTGAACGAGGAACCGGGCTGGCGCAATGCCTGCGTCGCGCGGTTGAACTGGCTCTGGTCGAAGGAAAAACCACCGACCATCGCGAGCACGCGCCCTGTCGTCGGATCCATGGCGACGATGGCACCCGACACGTCCGGTACTTGCCGCAAGCGGAAAGTCCCCTCCGGCTTCAGCGGCTCGACATAGACGATGTCGCCCGGATGCAGCACCTGCGAGACCTTGCCGATCGCCTTGCCGCGCTCCGGCCCTTCCCTCCACTTCGCCCATTTCACCGCATCGAGGGCGATCGTACCCTCAGTGCGCGCCTTGCTGATACCGCCGCCCGGCTCGCGCGACGGCTGCAGGCCGATGCGGGCGGACTGGTCGCCCGCCTCCAGCACCACCGCAAGTCGCCATGGCGCGATATCGCCGAGCGCGCGCACTTCGGCGAGTTTCACGCCCCAGTCGCCGGTCATCTCGATCTTGGCAACGGGGCCGCGATAGCCCTGCCGTTCGTCATATTTGACAAAGCCGTCGACCAGCACACGGCGCGCCAGCGCCTGCAGGGTCGGATCGAGCGTGGTGCGCACCGAGAGGCCGCCCTCATACAGCTTCTTCTCGCCGTAGCGCTCATTGATCTCGCGGCGGACCTCCTCGGCGAAATATTCCGCCGCGAAGATGTGCGCGCCGGTCGGCCGCACGGTCACGTTCAGCGGCGACTTCTTCGCCGCCTCTGCTTCGGCAGTGGTGATCTTGCCGTCCTCGCGCATACGGTCGATGACGTAGTTGCGCCGCTCGATGGCGCGCTCGCGCGCCCGGAACGGGTTGAGCAGACTCGGTGCCTTTGGCAGCGCCGCAAGATAAGCGGCTTCCGCGATCGTCAGTTCATGCACCGACTTGTCGAAATACAAAAGCGAGGCGGCGGCGATTCCGTAGGCGCTGTAACCGAGATATATTTCGTTGAGATACAGCTCGAGAATCTTGTCCTTGCTGTAGGTGCGTTCGATCTTCAGCGCGAGCAGCGCCTCCTTGATCTTGCGGGTGAACGACACCTCATTGGTCAGCAGGAAATTCTTGGCGACCTGCTGGGTAATCGTCGAGGCGCCCTGCGGGCGGCGGCTCGACCCCATGTTCTGGATGTAGACAACGCCGGCGCGCATGATGCCGCCAAAATCGAGCCCGCCGTGCTCATAGAAATTCTTGTCCTCGGCCGAGACGAAAGCGTTGATGACGAGTTTCGGCACCGCCTGGATCGGCAGGTAAAGACGACGCTCGCGTGCATATTCGGCGAGCAGCGAGCCATCCGCAGCATGGACGCGGGTCATCACCGGCGGCTCGTAATCCTGCAACTGGGAATAGTCCGGCAGGTCCTTTGAGAAATGCCACAGCAGCCCGGCAGTGGCGGCGACGCCGACCACGAACAGAATGGTTCCCGCGGCGAACAGGAAGCCCAGAAAGCGCAGCATCAATTTCATCGGTCGCGGTCCGGCCGGTTCTTCGGCGTATGGTTGCCCAGCGTCTCCCCCGGCCCATCGCCGCTCGGCGCGGGTCCGGGTTGGGGACGCAGGTTCCTTAGTGAATGGCTATGCAACCCGCATGCTCCGTCGGCATGGTTATGCCTGCGATTTTATGTTGAAACTGAGGCCAATGCGGCGCCAGAACCATCGAGCGTTCTCCTAATTCGATCCGCCGGCCCCGGCGATTCGGGTGGAGAAGAACGAATCAACAGCCTGGACGATAGAATCGGCGGTCCGCGCCCGCCACCGGTCGGACAGCAGTTGCCGAAGATCGTCCTTGGTCGAGACATAACCGAGTTCGAGCAGGACCGAGGGAACATCCGGCGCTCGCAGCACGCGGAAACCGGCTGACTTCAGCGGGTGCTTGTGCATCCGTGCCACCCGCTTCATTTCCTGGACCAGGCCGGCGGCGAATTTCTGGGAGAACGTTCTGGTCTCCCGCTGGGCGAGGTCGATCAGGATGTCGGCCACTTCGTCGGGCTCGGCGGCGAGATCGACGCCGGAGATCACGTCCGCACGGTTTTCGGATTCGGCCAGCCGCGCCGCCTCGGCGTCGGAGGCGGTATCTGAAACCGTATAGACCGATGCCCCCCGTGCCTCTCCCTCGCCCTTCGGCAAAGCATCGGCATGAATCGAGATGAACAGCGCCGCCTGACGCTGACGCGCGAATTTCACTCGCCCGGACAATGGAATAAAGGTGTCGTCACTGCGCGTCATTGCCACCCGGTAACGGCCGCTCTTTTCCATGCGGTCGCGCAACAGCAGGGCGAAATCGAGAACGATGGTCTTCTCGATGACGCTACCGGCCTTGGTGCCGGTATCGATGCCGCCGTGCCCGGGATCGATGACGATCAGCGGGCGCGGGTCGCTGGCACTGCGAATCGTCGCCTGCGGTGGATCGCTCCGGCGCAAGTCGTGGCGCTGCCGACTGGCAATCGAAAGGTCGCGCATGAAGCTATCATGGTCGGTGGCGGCCAGATCGATCACCATCCGAGCCGGCTGGGCACCGGCGGCATCGAGCATGAATGCCTTGTCGACCCGTACGGGCCCCTTGGCATCGATCACCAGGCGCGAACCGCCCTGCATCACCAGACCGTAACGAAACGCTTTGATCAGGCCCCGCCCGGCCTCCCCGGCTTTCGCCGGCAACCGGAACTGAATCTGGGGCAAATCGACCACCACCCGGTAGGGATTCGCCAGGGTGAAGACCGATAGATCGACTTTATTGGTGAGGTCGAGAATGATCCGTGTCTGTTTGTCGTCGCCGGCCAGCCGAACATCACTGGCAGTGGCGACATCGGCGGCCTGCGCCCGGCCGCCGTCCGCGAGATCGCATAGCCCCATACCGAGCAGCGCGCCCGCCAGCGCTATCGACACTATGATTGCGCGTTGGATCACGAATCCGCCCCCAATTGGGGTTGTTCTAGCTCATTTGACCGCTAACGGGTTAACGGAAGTTCACTCCACACGGCGTTCTGCCGTCCGGTGTGGCTTGACCGCTACGCGAAGGACCGGAGCCACCGGTGTCGGCGTTCCCTTGCTATTGCCCGGCCTTGGCCGTATGTAGAGGTCGCTGACGATGAAAATGTTCCGGTGGTACCGCGTTTGGGCTCCCCCGGCCTCGTCTTTGGACCGCGCCCCCCTCGAACGAGGCGGCGGGCCCCTCAGACCGCAGCCGACGCCCCTGTAAGGACACTGGAATTCGCGCGTGACTGAAACGGCCATTAATGCCGGGCTTTGCGCCGAGAATCGTGAGCGTCACCGTGGCACCGCCATTTTGCGCTGTGCTGCCGCGCTATCAGGTCGTTTTATGCTGCAAATGAGTTTGTCAGCGCCACGCTTCGCACAAATCGGGACCCGAATTCCGCACGCGTCATCGGGCGCGGTCAGGGATCCGTCACGTTTTGCGCCGACCGACGAGCGCGTCGCGCCTCCCCTCCACACAAATCGGACTGTCCGCCGTCGCCGCGATTACGCGAGCAGACGCCGGGCCTCCCCAGTGAGACGTTCCTATGCCCAACAAGATGTTGATCGATGCGACCCACCCGGAAGAAACCCGGGTGGTCGTCGTCCGCGGTAACCGGGTCGAAGAATTCGATTACGAGACCGCCAACCGCAAGCAGCTTCGCGGCAATATCTATCTCGCCAAAGTCACCCGCGTCGAACCGTCCCTGCAGGCGGCGTTCATAGAATATGGCGGCAACCGCCACGGCTTTCTGGCGTTTTCGGAAATCCATCCGGACTACTATCAGATCCCGACCGCCGACCGGCAGGCCCTGCTGGAAGACGAAGCCCGCGCCCATCGCGACGAGGAAGACGAGCAGGACCGGCGCTCCAGCCGCCGTCGCGGCCGTCACCGTAGCGCGCGCCGGCGCGACGAGGCGGTGCGCAGCGAACCGATTGCTGCGAACGGCGATACGGCCACCGAGTCTGCACCGACGGTAAGCACGGAAGCTGCAGGCGATACCGCCACCAGCGAGGCGATCGACAATGCCGCGATTTCGCATGGCATGGCGGCCAGCGATCCGTCTGCACATCCGGCGGAAGACGCATCAGTGCCGGGTGATTCGGAGGCCCCCGCTTCCAATGCGCTGACGGACGAACCAGTCGCGGTCGCCACATCGGCGGACACGCCGGAAGCCGTATCGATTGATCACCATCAGCCGGACGCTGCGACGGCCGACGCGGCTCCGGTCGAACTGCCGACCGTTGCCGACATCGGGACCCTGCCCGCGGAGACCACCGTCGACACCCCGTCGGAAAGTGAGTTTCCGGAAAACGCGCGTGAACGGCACGATGCCGTCGCCGAATCCGCCGCTGGTGACGACGAAAACGGCCGTCACGACGATGATCACGACGAGAACGGCGACGACGAAAGTGGGAACGGCAACGGTTACAACGGCAACGGTTACGACGACGACCACGACGATGACGACGAGCATCCCGTCGAAATCGTCGGCGGCGCCGATGCTCTGGAGGAAGCCGCTCCGCCGCGGCCGCGCCATCGCCGCCAGTACAAGATCCAGGAAGTCATCAAGCGCCGGCAGGTGATGCTGGTGCAGGTGGTGAAGGAAGAGCGCGGCACCAAGGGTGCGGCGCTCACCACCTATCTGTCGCTTGCCGGCCGTTATTCGGTGCTGATGCCGAACACCGCGCGCGGCGGCGGCATCAGCCGCAAGATCACCAGCGCCGAAGACCGGCGCCGGATGAAGGAGATGGTCGAGGAACTGCAGGTGCCGGAAGGCATGGGCATCATCCTGCGCACCGCCGGGCAGAATCGTACCAAGACCGAGATAAAGCGCGACTTCGAATATCTGTTGCGCGTCTGGGAGCAGGTCCGTGACCTGACGCTGAAATCGACCGCTCCGACGCTGGTCTACGAAGAAGGCTCGCTGACCAAGCGCTCGATCCGCGACCTCTACAACAAGGATATCGACGAGATCATTGTCGCCGGCGAACGCGGCTATCGCGACGCCAAGGACTTCATGCACATGCTCATGCCGAGCCATGCGAGGAACGTGAAGCACTACCGCGACAGTCAGCCGATCTTCACCCGCTACGGCATCGAGAGCCAACTCGACGCGATGTTCTCGCCGACGGTGCAGCTCAAATCCGGCGGCTATATCGTCATCAACCAGACGGAAGCGCTGGTCGCCATCGACGTGAACTCTGGCCGCGCCACGCGCGAGCACCATATCGAAGACACCGCGCTCAAGACCAATCTCGAAGCGGCCGACGAAGTCGCCCGTCAGCTCAGGCTGCGCGATCTCGCCGGACTGATCGTCATCGACTTCATCGACATGGATGAAGGCCGCAACAACCGCACCGTCGAGCGACGCCTGAAGGAAGCGCTGAAGCACGACCGCGCCCGCATCCAGGTCGGCCGAATCTCGCATTTCGGCCTGCTGGAAATGTCGCGCCAGCGTATCCGTACCTCGGTGCTGGAGAGTTCCACCGAGAAGTGCCCGTACTGCGGCGGCTCCGGCCATATCCGCTCGGTCTCTTCGGTTGCGCTGCAATTGCTGCGCGCGCTCGAGGAGCAGTTCCTGAAGGGCGCGACGCACAATCTGATCGTCCGTACGCGGCCGGACGTGGCGCTCTACGCTCTCAACCACAAGCGCGCGCATCTGCGGGCGCTGGAAGATCGCTTCGAGATCGCGATTGTCGTCAATGCCGACGCGGACTTCGCCGGCCAGATGTCATACGAGATCGTTCGCGGCGACCAGGTTCATACGCTCGAAGCCGCCAAGGCTATCGCCGCGCGCACCGAGCCGCTGCCGCCGACGATCGACGAGGAGGACGCGGCGCTCGACGCCGAGTTTGCCGACGCCGAGGCGGAAGAACTGGCGAAGGAGGAAGCCGCCGAACTGCACGCGGCCGAAACCGACGATGACGGCGAGGCGCGCGACGGCGATGCCGAGGATTCCGGCGACGGCGAACGCGGGCGCTCGCGCCGTCGCCGCCGCGGCCGACGGGGTCGCGGAGGACGCGATCGCAGTGCGGCCTCGTCCGAGGACGGCACCGACCAGCCAGCCGATTATGCCGAAGGCGCCGAACCGGATCAGGCCGCTGACGATGCAGAGGCGTCGGAAGCAGCGGCCGCCGAAGGCGACGACAATGCCGACGGCGAAAATGGCCAGCGTGATGGAAATGCACGCCGGCGACGGCGAGGACGCCGTGGCGGCCGCCGCAACCGCGAGCGTCGGGAACAGGGCGATGACGCAACGCCAGACCTGCTGACTTCGCCACAGACCGATAACGACAATGGCGATGTGCTCCCCCCGGCCCCGCCGGACTTCCATGCGGCACCGCTGCCTCCACCTACGGAGGAAGCTTTCTCGTCTGTGGCTGCAGCGGTAGCCGAGCCGGAGCAGCCGGCCGAAGAACCGCTGGCCGCAGAGCCTCCGGCCGAGCCGGCAGCAGCGCCCGAGCCGGCTCCCGCAGCAAGCACCGCACGGCGGCGTTCCACCGTCCGCGAACCGGCGCCGCGCGCGAGTGCTGTCTCGGAACCGTCCGCTCCAACGGCGGCACAGACAACGACGCCGACGGTGGTCAGCATCGTTCCACCTGAAGACGCTCCCGCGGCTTCCAGCAGCGAAGCACCGCCCGCATCACCGAAGCGCGGCTGGTGGGGCAAGCGCCTGCTCGGTCATTGAGGCACAACGGGCGCCGCGCAACGGCGCTCGAACCTTGCTCAACGGGCAGCCGGCCGGTCATGGCCGGCGGCCTGGTTGAACGGCATCAACCAGCCGGCGACAGACCGCCGGCTTGATTTTGATTCCAAAAATCGGGCTATAGCCAACCAGCCTCGCCGCCCACCGCGGCCAGATTAAATCGCAACGGGGTGCCGCCGATGAAATCCGCATGGGTCGAACAGGAAGCAAAGGACACGATCGCGCGCTATGTCGATGCTGGCGTCAATCCAGACCTCGCCGCGAGAGTCTATACGACCCGCCTGCTCGGCCGCGATCCGAAGCTCGTCCTGCATGGCGGCGGCAACACCTCGGTGAAGACGCACAGCAAGGACCTGCTTGGCGAAGATACCGAGGTGCTGTGCGTCAAGGGTTCCGGCTGGGACATGGGCACGATCGAGCCGCAGGGGCTGCCCGCCGTGCGGCTGCATGCATTGCGCAAGCTGCGGACCCGCGACAGCCTCTCCGACGAGGACATGGTGCGTGTTCAGCGCGCCAACCTGCTCGATCCGATGGCACCCAATCCATCGGTAGAGACGCTGCTGCATGCGTTCGTGCCGCACCGTTTCGTCGACCACACCCATTCGACCGCGGTGCTCAGCCTGATCGACCAGCCGAACGGTGAAGATCTGGCACGCGAAGTCTACGGCAAGCGCATGGGCATCGTGCCCTACATCATGCCGGGCTTCGCGCTCGCCAAGAAAGCCGTAGAGGTATTCGAGACGAATCCGGAATACGAAGGCCTGATCCTGCACAAGCACGGCATCTTCACCTTCGGCGCCGATGCGCGCGAAGCTTACGAAACAATGATCGAAATGGTGACGCTCGCCGAAGAACGGCTGCAGTCTCGCCGCAAATCGGTTTTCGTCTCGGCGCAACTGCCGCAGCAAATCGCCCCGCGCGCCGCCGTGACGCCGATCCTGCGCGGCGCGGTGGCACTGCCGGACAGCAAGACCGAAGGTGGCTGGCGCCGCCTTGTGACCGACTTCCGCAGCAGCGATGTCATCCTCAACTTCGTCAACGGCAAGGACGTCCACCGCTATAGCCAGGCGGGCGTCATCACACCGGATCACACGATCCGGACCAAGGACTGGCCGCTGGTGGTTACTGCCCCTGCCGACGGCAAGCTCGACGATTTCCGCCAGGCGGCGCATCAAGCGGCGCAAGCCTTCATCGCGAAATACCGCGACTATTTCGAACGGCACAATGCGCGCTTCAACGGCGCAAAAACGATGCTGGACCCCGCCCCGCGCGTGATCCTGGTGCCGGGGCTCGGCCTGTTTGGCCTTGGCCGTAGCAAGAAGGATGCCCGGATCGCCGCCGACCTTGCGGAAGCCGCCGTCGAGGGCATCACTGATGCTGAGGCGATCGGCACTTTCGAGTCGATCTCCGAGGCCGACATGTTCGATTGCGAATACTGGTCGCTGGAACAAGCCAAGCTCGGCTCCGCCAAGGAACCGTTGCTCGCCGGCCAGATCGCCGTCGTCACCGGCGCGGGCGGCGCCATCGGCGCGGCAACGGCGCGCGCCTTCGCCGCGGCCGGTGCCGAGGTCGCGCTGCTCGATCTCGATGAAGATGCCGCGAAGGACAAAGCGAAAGCAATCGGCGGCGCGGCACTTGCGGTACAATGCGACGTCACAAATCCGGAATCGGTGCAGAAGGCATTCGACGCCGTCGTCCACGCCTTTGGCGGCGTCGATATCGTCGTCTCCAATGCCGGCGCGGCATGGCAGGGACGCATCGGCGAAGTCGATGAGACGATATTGCGCGAGAGCTTCGAGCTGAATTTCTACGGCCATCAGCGCGTCGCGCAGGCGGCGACGAAGATCATGCTGGCGCAGGGCACCGGCGGCTGCCTGTTGTTCAACGTGTCGAAACAGGCAGTGAACCCCGGCCCCAATTTCGGTCCCTATGGCTTGCCGAAGGCCGCCACCCTCTTCCTCGTTCGCCAATATGCGCTCGACTACGGGGCCGACGGTATCCGCGCCAATGCGGTGAATGCCGACCGCATACGCTCCGGCCTGCTGACCGACGACTTCGTCGCCGAACGCGCCAGGGCACGCGGCGTCAGCGAGAAGGATTACATGAGCGGCAACCTGCTCGGCCGCGAGGTCACCGCCGACGATGTGGCGCAGGCATTCCTGGCGCAGGCGCTGGCGCTGAAGACCACCGCTGATGTTACCACCGTCGACGGCGGCAACATCGCCGCCGCACTGCGCTGAGGCGCTTCGCGAGACGCGCGGCGAATATCAGATCGCCGCACTGCTTCCCTCGATCGGACAACGAATGGTGACGAGGGCGCCGGAACCGCCGTCGCCGTGATGAAATGCCAGCGTGCCGGAAAGCTGCATCGTCAGCGCCTGGATGATGCGCATGCCCAACCCTTTCGAGCGCTGCGGATCGACGGATACCGGCAGCCCGCATCCATCGTCGGCGACGGTCAAGACATGCTGGCCTTCTCTCGCGTGAAATCCGATCACGATGCGACCGGCTACGCCGGCCGGAAATCCGTGTTTGATAGCATTGGTCACCAGTTCGTTCAGGATCAGGCCGAGCGCAGTGGCCCGCTGGGCGGACATTTCCGCGCTGTCTGCATCGACGACGAAATCGTGATGACACTCGTCCGCCGTCACTGAACGCTGAATGTCTCCGCAGAGTTCGTCGAGATACAGTTTGAAATCGATTCTCCCACCGCGATCGACCTGATAGAGCCGGCGGTGGATATAGGCGACAGCGCTGATGCGCCCGGCTGCGGCATCGAGATAGCGCCGGGCGACCTGTCCCGAACCCCGCGCCTGCAACAACAGCAGATTGGACACGACCTGCAGGCTGTTGCTGACCCGATGGTTGATCTCCTTGATCAGATCTTCCTTATGCGCCAGCGTCTCCCGCGCAACCCGGCGCAACTCGAGAGGACCGGCGATCAGCGCCGCGATGTCGTCGAGCGCTTCGAGTTGCTGCGGCGACGGCCGGCGCGGCCGCGTATCGAAGACGCACAGCGTGCCGATATGCGCCCCGTTACGAAGTCGCAGCGGCGCTCCGGCATAGAAGCGAACCCCTGGAGGGCCGATGACCAGCGGATGCCGCCGGGCAGCGACACACCGATGGACGTCGTAGAGCACGCGTATCCCATCATGGATAAAAATCTCGCAGAGATCAGGACGATGCGGTATCCACGACAGGTCAATACCGGGCTGGTCGGCGTACCAGACGCAGTCAGCATCAACAATGTTCGCTGCAGCAATCGGCACGCTGAACATGCGCGCCGCAAGCCTCGTCAAACGATCGATGCCGTCACGTACGAGATCGTCGAGCGATCCCGCAATGTCGGAGCGACGCGGCGCGTTGGATCGCGCCTGCCGCGACTCGGCCCTATCGCCGAGCCCCTCTCTGGTGCCCATGTCATCTCACAATCTCCGCGCTACCGAAGAGTGTGAGGGTTTGTATACGCGCAATGGTTGTTCCACTCAAAGACAGGCGCGTATTAATGTTACCAGTGCAGCGACGCTATGACGGCAGCCGCTCACGCCGCCTTGGGCATCGGACGCTCGTTCGGTAGCACATCGACGGACACCAGATGTCCGCGCCGCAGCACATCGATGGCGACGGCGCGCCCGATGCGGTCGCGATTGAGCAGCCGGATCAGATCATCCACGCCAGTCACCGGCTCGCCGTCGGCACGCACGATGATGTCATAGCTGATCAACCCCGCTGCCGAGGCCGGCCCACCCGGATCGAGCCCGGTGATCATCGCGCCCGTGGCATTCTCGATATTGGCGCGTCGCGCGTGACCGCGCGGAATTGCAGCAGTTTGCGCCGCAATCCCGATAAAGCCGCGCCGCACGCGCCCATGCACGATGAGTTCGCTGAGCACGAATTGCGCGGTGTTGCTGGCGACCGCAAAACAGATGCCCTGGGCACCACGGATGATCGCAGTGTTGATGCCGACTACTTCACCGCGCGCATTGACCAGGGGTCCGCCGGAATTGCCGGGATTGAGCGCCGCATCCGTCTGGATCACATCTTCGATCAGCCGCCCATTGGCACCGCGCAACGAACGACCCAGCGCCGAGACGACACCGGCGGTGACGGTCGATTCGAACCCCAGCGGGTTGCCGATCGCCACCACGAGTTGCCCGCGCCGCAACGCCTTGGAGTCGCCGAGCTGCGCCGCCGGCAGATCGCGTGCCGCTCCAGCCCGCAACAAGGCAAGGTCGGTGTCCGGGTCTTCACCCAACACGCACGCATCCATCACCCTGCCTTCGGCGTCGCTCAGCAGCAGTTCCTGCGCACCGGCAACGACATGGCTGTTGGTCAGAACCAGCCCGTCCGGCGAAATCACAGCGCCAGATCCGATACCGGCAAGGCCATTTGCCCTGCTGTGCCGGTCCTTGAGCACCTCGACGCGCACAACCGCCGGCCCGGCGCGATCGGCAGCGGCGATCACCGCGCTCGAATAAGCGTCTTGCAGATAAAGGTCTTGCAACACGCCGTCCGTCGCATCATCCGCGGTCGGGACGGCGTTTTCAAACCCGTCATTGGGCATTGAATCAAACATCGTCGTCTCTGAGTTGTCCCTGAGACCGCAGATATAGGGTGGCACGACGGAAAAAGAAGACGGCGCGACGGCGCTGCCGGACGGCTCAGCCGGTGGCTTCATCAGACGTGTTGAACCAGATCCACGCGGCGACCGCATCGATCAGGACCAGCGGCGCCACGAGCGCCCACCATCCGAAATGGTGGTATCCGAACGCGCCCGACGTGGTCCCGGCCAGGAAACCGACGACCACAGTGAGCGAGTTGCCGAGCTTCCGCCGTGCCTTCTGGAACTCCTCCCGGCCCCCCGCACGGCGGCGCCATGCCAGCACCGTGTGGGTGAGGTCGATGGCAACAACGGTGGTGTTGGTGGTCATCACATTGGTCGAGCCGAAATCCGGGATCAGCAGCCTCACCAGCGCACTCTGCAACCCCATGGCAGCAAGCCCGCACAGCGCGGCGGCGATGGCAGCAGGCGCATCCGGCCGCGCCGCGGGTAATCCCCACAGGCCGGCAATCAACAGCGCCAGCAGCAGCAGTTCTTCAAGCAACAGCGTGCGCACCAGCGCAGCGCGGCGGCGACCCGCCATGCTCTCGACGATCGCCGCGGCGACGATACCGCCGGCCAGGAAGACCGGGATCGCCAGCATCTTGACGAGAAAATCCGGCTCTGGCTGCGACCAGTGCGCGCCGATGCTTACGAAGCTGCCGGTCGCTTGCGCGACATAGATACCGAACAAGGCAAGGAAGATGACGCTGTCGACGACGCCGGCGATCAGGCTCATCCCGAACGGGATCATGCGCGGAATCCCGATACGACGTTCGCGCGTGCCGGTCATCGGTCCCTGTCCGCTCTATCCGCTCGTCAGCCAGTCGTGCAGGCGCGAGACTGCCTCTCGCATCTCGGAGGCCGAACCGGCGTAGCAGAAGCGGATGAAGTGGTGACCGTCGATGGGGTCGAAATCGACGCCCGGCGTCGCCGCCACATGCGCCTCCTGCAACATCCGCGAGGCGAAATCGAAACTGTCGTCGGAATAGCGCGAAATATCGGCATAGAGATAGAACGCGCCGTCGACCGGAAGGAATTTGTCGAGGCCCGCCTTCGGCAGGCCTTCCGTCAGGATACGACGGTTTTCCTCATAACCATGCTTCACCGCATCCATCTCGGCACGACCGTCGAACGCGGCCTCTGCCGCGACCTGCGACAAGGTCGGCACCGAGATGGCGAAATTCTGCTGCAGCCGCTCGACCGTGCGCACCAGCGGTTCGGGCAATACCATCCAGCCGATGCGCCAGCCGGTCATGCAGAAATATTTGGAGAACGAGTTGATGACGACAACCCTGTCGGAAAACTTGACTGCGGTCTCCGCCGGAAAGGCGTAATCGAGACCGTGGTAGATTTCATCCGAGATGACCCGGATGCCTTCCGCCTCCGCGACCGCGATGAGTTGTGCCAGCGCGTCGGCGCTCATCATCGTTCCGGTTGGATTGGCCGGCGATGCAACCAGCAGACCTTGCAGCGGTTTCTCGCGATGCGCAGCGAGCAGCATCTCGCCGGTCATCGCCCAGCGCGTCGCCGCGGAGGTCTGCAACAGCACCGGCTCGCAGCCGAGCGCCGTCAGGATATGCCGGTACGGCGGATAGCCGGGATTGGCGAGCGCGACACGCGCACCCGGCTCGAACAGCGACAGGAACGCCAGGATGAATGCCCCGGACGAGCCGGTGGTGACCACGACACGCGACGGGTCTAGCGCGATGCCGTAGCTCTCCTCGTAATAGGTCGCGATCCGCGCCCGCAGCGAGGGAAGCCCGAGCGCATCGGTATAGGCAATGCGGCCGTCGAGTGCGGCGCGCACCGCCTCGATCGCAATGCGCGGCGCAGAGGCAGCCGGCTGCCCGACTTCCATGTGGACGACCCGCCCGCCGGCGGCCTCGATGCGCGCCGCTGCGGCCATCACGTCCATGACCATGAACGGCGGCACGTCGCTGCGGGCAGACGGCATCAACAGGCGTTTGGCCGCATCAAGCATTCCGGTACTCCCTGCCCCGCTCCCGCCGTATTCTACAGGCTTGATTTTGCAGGAACATCCTACAAGAACTCGTGATTTCGCATGCGTTGACCATCAGGGAACGCGTCTCTAGGTTGCGCGCATTCGACAAACGGTGACCATGCCCGCTCTGCTGCCCAATCTTTCCGGACCTGTCAAAGCCGCCCGTGGCGCGCTGGCCATGCTGACGATATGCGCCGTCACGGCGACCGGCTTTCAGGCCCATGCGCAGGCTCCCCGAATTCCGACGATCCGCGACGCCGAGATCGAGCAACTGCTGCGCGACTATACCCAGCCGGTGCTGCGTGCCGCCGGCCTCGCCAAGCAGAATATCAGCGTCACCATTATCAATGATCGCAGCTTCAATGCCTTCGTGATGGACGGCCGGCGCATCTTCGTCAACGCTGGAACGTTGATGGATTCGAAGACGCCGAACGAGGTGATCGGCGTTCTGGCGCATGAAACCGGCCATATCGCCGGCGGTCACCTGTCGCGGTTGCGCGAACAGCTTGCTGCCGCGCAGACCGCCTCGATCATCTCCATGCTGCTCGGTATCGGCGCCATGGTCGCCGGCGCCCGCGCTGGTGCCGACAGTGGCCTCGGCAATGCCGGCATGGCGGCGATCCTCGCACCGCAGGAAGCCATCCGCCGCTCACTGCTCTCCTATCAGCGCAACCAGGAGGAGCAGGCCGACCGCGCCGCGGTCCGTTTCCTGACCGCGACCGGGCAATCGACCAAGGGGCTCTACGATTCATTCAAGCGGCTGAGCGACCAGTCGCTCTATTCGGCGAGCCGCGCCGATCCGTATCAGCAATCGCACCCGATGCCGGCAGAGCGCGTCGCCGCACTGCAAACACTGGCGCGCGCCAGCCCGACCTGGAGCAAGACGGATTCGGCCGAACTGCAATTGCGGCACGATCTGGTGCGCGCCAAGCTCTACGGCTTCATAGACCGGCGCGACAGCGTCGCTCGCCGTTACCCGTTCAGCGACTCCAGCCTGCCCGGCCGCTATGCGCGCGCCATCGCCACGTACCGGCACGGCGATCTGCGCACCGCCATCGCGCAGATCGATGCGCTGATCCAGGCGATGCCACGCAATGCCTATTTCCACGAATTGAAGGGGCAGGCGCTGCTCGAAGGCGGCCATCCGGCAGAAGCAATCGCGCCGTTGCGCCGCGCCGTGCAACTGGCACCGACGCCCGCCTTGATCCAGATTCTGCTGGCGCAGGCGCTGATCGCCACCCAGAACAAAGCACATGCAGACGAGGCGGCCTCGCTGCTGCGCGTCGCACTCAACCGCGAACCGGAAGTGCCGGAAGCCTATGCGCAACTGGCGATGGCCCTTGGCCGCAAGGGCGACTTGGCGCATGCCGACCTCGCTTCGGCGCAAGCCGCCTTCTATCGCGGCGATGCGCGCACGGCGCGGCAACTGGCGACGCGCGCCAAAAGCCGTCTGCCGGTCGGCTCGCCGGCCTGGGTACGCGCCGACGATCTCGCCAATATCAAACCGTCGCCCAACGAAAAGCCGCAGTGATGCGCGACGTCATTCAAGCAATAAGGACAACTTCGATGCCGACAGGCTTCCGCTTTCTCGCTGCCGCCGCTGCGACGCTGACCCTCGCTCTGACCGCACCGGTTTCCACCGCCGCAGCCGAGGACTTCTCGCCGGCGCAGCGCACGCAGATCGAAAACATCGTCCGCGATTATTTGCTGAAGAATCCGGAACTGCTGCAGCAGGTGATGCTCGAGCTCGAAAAGAAGCACAGCGTCGCCGAAGCCGCCAAGCAGAAGCAGACGATTACCGACCATGCGCAGGCGCTGTTCAATTCGCCGCGACACGTCACGCTGGGCAACCCGCAGGGCGACGTCACTTTCGTCGAGTTCTTCGACTACAATTGCGGTTACTGCAAACGCGCGATGGGCGACATGATGGAGTTGCTCAAGGATCCCAAGCTCAAGGTCGTCCTCAAGGAATTCCCGGTGCTTGGACCGGGGTCGGTCGAGGCGGCGCAGGTTGCCGTTGCGGTGCGCATGCAGGACAAGACCGGTAAGAAGTATCTCGATTTTCACCAGCGGCTGCTGACTGGCCGCGGCCAGGCCGACAAGGCCAAGGCGATGGCAGCGGCAAAGGCTGCCGGACTCGACATGGCCCGGCTGGAGAAGGATCTTGCCAGCGACGAAATCCGCGCCTCGCTGCAAGAGAGCTTCAGTCTGGCGGAATCGCTGGGCTTGAATGGCACGCCCAGCTACGTCGTCGGCAATGACGTCCTGATCGGCGCCGTTGGGCTTGCTGCACTGCGCGAAAAAGTCAATGTCGCGCGCTGTGGCAACGTCGCCTGCTGATGGACGCAACGCTCTCGGGACGGACTTCCCTGACAGACCACCCGTGGCATGCCACGGTTGCAGGAACCGAACGCGCCCGCTAGCGTTTCATGCGCCATGTGCCCGACTCCCTGTTCAGCCACGTACTCGGTTGGCATCGAGGAAGAATTCTTCGTTTTCGACGTGCAATCGCGGCGAGCGATAACGCGCGCAGATAAGCCATTCCTGGCTGCTATCAAAAAGCGGCTGGGCGACGCGGTGACCACCGAGATGCTGCAATCGCAGGTCGAGGTCGTCACGCCGGTCTGCGATCATTTCGACACCGCGCGCGATTATCTCGCGCATTATCGCACCGCACTCGCCGAAGAGGCGGAGAACCGCCGGCTCGGTATCGCCGCCATGGGGACGTTCCCCCTCGCCGTCTGGCCGGAGCAGATGGTGACGCCGGGCGACCGCTATAAATCGATCGTCGAGGACCTTGGCATCATCGGCCTGCGCAACATGCTGTGCGGCCTGCATGTGCATGTCGGGCTGCCGGATCCGGCTGTCCGCGTCGACCTCATGAAGCGGATCATGCCCTATCTGCCGCTGCTGCTGGCACTGTCGACGTCGTCGCCGTTCTGGCAGATGCATGTCAGCGGTCTGCATGGCTACCGGCTCGCCGCCTATGACGAACTGCCGCGCACCGGCCTGCCGGAGCTGTTTCACGAACAGGAAGACTACGACGAATATATCGCCGCATTGACGCGCTCCGGGATCATCCCCGATGCCAGCTATGTGTGGTGGGCCATCCGCCCGTCGCTGCGCTACCCGACGCTCGAACTGCGGATCGCCGATTCCTGCACGCGACTCGACGACACCCTGGCGATCGCCGCACTGTTCCGTTGCCTGGTGCGCGCACTCGACAACGACCGGGCGCTGAATGCGGGCTTCGACCGCGTCGGCCGCGCGATCACTGTCGAAAACAAGTGGCACGCGCAACGCTATGGCGTGCATGCGGTATTCATCGACCCGTTCCGCCGTTCGCCGATCACCGCGGTCGAGTGGCTCGCCGAGGTGATGGACTTCATCGAGGAAGACATCGTCGCGCTCGGATGCCGGCGCGAGATCAGCCGCGTCGCCGCGATCGTCGCCGAAGGATCAAGCGCCGACGAGCAGATCCGCATCTACCAGGCGGCACGCGCTGCCGGCCGCCAGCGGATCACCGCACTCAAGGACGTGGTCGACTGGGTCGCGGCCGAGACCCTCGCCGGCACCAAGCCGGGGCGTGTCGCCGCCTGACCGGCGGGCCGGGGCTGCGACATCCAATCAGAAACGCGCTTTATCCTGTTGTTCGGTCATGCGGTTTTGCGAAAACCGGATACCACTTTCAGGGATCATGCCCTATAACCGCCTGACACCGGTGCCGGCATGCCGCGCCGCAAGTCCACCTGAGCCCGAACAAAGCCCATCCCGGTCCAAAGCCCAGAACCCGCTGCCATGGCCAAGACGATCTATATCCTCAACGGCCCGAACCTGAATCTGCTCGGCACCCGCGAGCCGGACAAATACGGACACACGACGCTTGCCGACCTCGAAGCGACCTGCCGAGCCACTGCCGACGCGCATGATTGCGACATCGTCTTCCGGCAATCAAATCTGGAAGGCGATCTCGTCGGCTGGATCCAGGAGGCCAGAACGCAGGGCGCCGCCGGCATCGTTCTCAACGCCGCGGGCTATACGACCACGTCCGTGTCGATCCTCGATGCGCTGCTGGCGGTGAAGCTGCCGGTGGTCGAGGTCCACATCACCAATATTCACGCGCGCGAGGAATTCCGACACAATTCGCTGGTCTCCAGAGCGGCAACCGGTCTGATCGCAGGCTTCGGGGTCGCCAGCTATACCCTGGCGATCGAGGCCCTCGCCGGCATCATCCGCGCGCAGGCCGACCGGAAAGACGGCAAGAGAGACGGCGGCAAGAAAGACAAAGCTGCGAAGAAGAAGAAATAGCCTTTTGATCATCGCACGAGCGGCAAGAAGAGAGCTCTATGGCCACAGCCAAAAAACCATCCGGCAAAATCGCCAGCAAGATCACCGACAAGGTCACCAGGACGGCCGGCAGGAAAACACCCGCCACATCCGCGCCGGCCAAAGTTCCCGGCAAGGCCGCGGCCAAGGAAGCGAACAAGGCGCCAAATAAAATCGCCGGCAAGCGCAGTAATGCCGGCGGCGTCGATCGCGCGTTGATCCTCGAACTCGCCAGCCTGCTCGACGAAACCGGTCTCACCGAAATCGAAATCGACGGCAGCCGCATCCGCGTGGCGCGCGGCACGGTGGCGGCGGCCACCGTCGCGACGGCGGCGCCGCGCCCGGCAGCCGCTGCGCCGCAGGTACAGCAGGCCGATCTGTCCGCGCTCGATCATGCCAAACATCCGGGCGTCGTCATCTCGCCGATGGTCGGCACCGCATATGCCGCGCCCGAACCGGGCGCCAGGCCGTTCATCGACGTCGGCGCAAAGGTCAAAACCGGACAGACTCTGCTCATCGTCGAGGCGATGAAGACGATGAACCAGATCCCGGCGCCGCGCGACGGAACGGTGACACAGATCCTGTTCGAGGACGGACAGCCCGTCGAGTTCGGCGAACCATTGCTGATCATCGAATAGAGTGGGCGGACCAGGACAGCCAATGTTCGACAAGATCCTGATCGCCAATCGCGGCGAGATCGCCATGCGGGTCATCCGGGCCTGCAAGGAACTCGGCATTCCCACCGTCGCGGTCCATTCCACCGCCGACGCCGACGCCATGCATGTGCGCTTCGCCGACGAAAGCGTCTGCATCGGCCCGCCGGCAGCCAAGGACAGCTATCTCAACGTCCCCTCGGTCCTCGCCGCCTGCGAAATCACCGGCGCCGACGCTGTGCATCCCGGCTACGGTTTCCTGTCGGAGAATGCGCGCTTCGCCGAGATCCTGACCGAGCACGGCATCACCTTCATCGGTCCCAAGCCCGAACATGTGCGCATCATGGGCGACAAGATCGAGGCGAAGCGCACCGCAAGACGGCTCGGCATCCCGGTAGTGCCAGGCTCGGAGGGCGGCGTCGGCTCCGACGCGGAGGCGATAGCGGTCGCCAGAAAGATCGGCTTCCCGGTGCTGGTGAAAGCCACCGCCGGCGGCGGTGGGCGCGGCATGAAGGTGGCGCTGACCGAGAACGACCTGCCGACGGCACTCGCGACCGCTCGCACCGAGGCGAAAGCCGCCTTCGGCAACGATGCCGTCTATTTGGAAAAATACTTGCAGAAACCGCGCCACATCGAAATCCAGGTGCTGGGAGACGGACGCGGCCATGCCATCCATCTCGGCGAGCGCGATTGCTCGCTGCAACGCCGTCACCAGAAGGTATGGGAGGAAGCGCTCTCCCCGGCGCTCAACGATACGGAGCGCGCGCGGATCGGTGAAATCGTCGCCAAGGCGATGCGCGAGCTGAACTATCTCGGCGTCGGCACCGTCGAATTTCTGTACGAGGACGGCGAGTTCTATTTCATCGAGATGAACACACGCATCCAGGTCGAGCATCCGGTGACCGAGGCGATCACCGGCATCGACCTGATCTTCGAACAGATCCGTGTCGCTGCCGGCGCGCAGCTCACGCTGACGCAGGACGACGTCCAGTTTCACGGCCACGCCATCGAGTGCCGCATCAATGCCGAGAACCCGGTCTCGTTCCGGCCGTCTCCGGGCAAGATCCTGCACTACCACCCGCCGGGTGGATTGGGCGTGCGCGTCGATTCGGCAATCTATCAGGGCTATTCGATCCCACCCTACTACGACTCGCTCGCCGCCAAGCTGATCGTCCACGGCAAGACCCGCACCGAATGTCTGATGCGGCTGCGCCGCGCGCTCGACGAACTCGTCGTCGACGGCATCGAGACGACAGCGGCCCTGCACCGGGCGCTGGTGAGCGAAGCCGATATCATCGACGGCAACTATCACATCCACTGGCTGGAGCAGTTCCTGGCGCGCGGCGGCGCTGCGAATTCCTGACGGCTGTGCCAGCCACCTGCGCGCCTCAAGGCAAAGGAAAAGGCCGCATCGAAACGATGCGGCCTTTTTTCAATTCCAGCCGATGCGCGTCAACCGCATCAGCACGCTTTCGTTCGTCGGTTGGTGCTGACCAGTCGATCTCGATCAGTTGATCTTGGCTTTAGCGACCAGCGTCTCGAACGGCTTGTAGGTTTCTTTCGCCAGATCGGCGTAGAGCGAGCTCAGCTTGTTCGCCTGGGAAACGAACGCCTCATAGGCCGACTTGGCATAGTCCGTCTGGACTTCGATCGCCTTGTCGAACGACTTGACACCGAGCAGCTTCTCGAACGCAGCGGTGCTCTCCTCGAACGCCTTCTTGGAATAGTCGGCCACTTCCACGGCAATTTCCTGAGCCTTGGTCGAAACGGCGCCGAACGTCTTCACCGCGACATCGACGTTCTCTTTGCCAACCTGCTGCAGGTCTTCAAAAGACTTCACCATCGTCATCTCCTTGCGGACGCCGGAGGCGCCTGTTGTCAATGGAATTTACGACTTCAGATCCGGCTGACCGGCCGAATGGGATGGTTCCTAAATAGTGCAGCGCACCATAAAGTCAAGAATTATTTTGCAATGCAAAATATGTCAAAAATCCGCCCAAGAAATGAAAGGCTTAGTTAAGAATTTGGCAACCGGCTGGGGCTAACGTCGGCATCTGGCTGGCCGTGGCAGGCCGCGGTGCAGCGTTTCCGTGGGTGTGGCTGCCATTCTCAGTATTCCGGCAATGCGGTCCGGAATGACGTGCGATGGCCTCATTCTTCTGCGGGAATGCGACAAGGGATGGGTCAGGCGGCGGCAGCCGCCCAGATGTGACGGGGACTTATGCTACGCGCGAGAGTTGGTCGCGGGCTCCGCTTCGGTGCCCTGGCATTGGCGACGATCGTCATCGCTGGTGCCCTGACAAGCGATCCGGCGGAGGCGCGCAAGCGCCGCCACCATACAAAGGCTGCCAAGGCGGCAGCCAAGGTCTATGCACCGCCCTACTCGTCGCTGGTGGTCGATGCCAACACCGGCAAGGTGTTGCAGAACACCAATGGCGATGCGTTACGTCACCCGGCCTCGCTGACCAAGATCATGACGCTATACCTGCTGTTCGAGAAGCTCGAAGCAGGGCAGATCAGTCTCGCCTCGCCGCTGCGCGTGTCGGCGCATGCCGCTCGACAGGCGCCGTCCAAACTCAACCTGGCGCCCGGCGAAACGATCAATGTCGAGAATGCCATCAAGGCGATCGTTACCAAGTCGGCGAACGACGTTGCCGTCGTCATCGCCGAGAACCTTGCCGGCGACGAGCCGGGTTTCGCCCGGCGGATGACGCAAAAGGCGCGCGCGCTCGGCATGAAGAACACCACCTACCTGAACGCCTCCGGGCTGCCGAACCCCGATCAATGGACCACCGCGCGTGACCAGGTGATCCTGGGCCGCGCGATCCGTGACCGGTTTCCGCGCTACTATGGCTATTTCTCGACGCGCAGCTTCGTCTTCAAGGGCAATACGATCCGCAGCCATAACCGGCTGGTCGGGCGTGTCGAAGGCGTTGATGGCATCAAGACCGGCTACATCAGGGCATCGGGGTTCAACCTCGTCACCTCGCTCAAGCGCGACGATCGTTATGTCGTCGCCGCAATTTTTGGCGGCCGCACCGGCCGCGCCCGCGACGCGCAGATGGCGGCGCTGGTCGAAAAGTACACGATGCTGGCATCGACCAAGCGCACAGCGCCGGTGCTTGCCGAACAGTCGATCGAGGCGCCCCCGATGCCGCCGACTCCGCCGGCGCGTGTCGCGACCGCGGAACTGACGGCGAAAGAAACACCGGTGTCGCGAACCGTCGGCCAGCGCCCTGCCGCTATCGAGAGCGCCGCCGTGGCGCGCGTCGCCATCGATACGCCGGAAGTCGGCTCGAAAGAGCCCATCCGGCCGGTTGCGGTCAAGACGCTGACTGTACGCGGACCGACGATGCAAACGGCATCGCTGGCGCCAGCCGTTCCCTCCTCCACGCGCGTCGTCACGGCGCAGATCATCCCGCCCCCGGATCCGCGGCATCAGAAACCGATCGACCTGCGTAGCAACGATCACCTTGCGACCGCGCATGCCACGGCCGATGGTTCGTTACCGGCGCCGGACGCCAAACCAAATCCGAAGCCAGGCGTTCTCGGCGTGCTGCCGGTTCAGGTCGCCTCCGCCGAGCCGGCGGCACCGGCCGCGGAGCAGCCACACGCTGCCGCGCGACATGCAGGCTGGATCATTCAGGTCGGCGCGCTGGCGTCGGAAGAGCAGGCACGCGAACGGCTCGCAGAAGTCCGCGCCGTCGCACCGAAGCGGCTGGCAGGGGCCGAGGCCTATACCGAGACCGTCAAGAGCGGCCGGCAGACCTTGTACCGCGCCCGCTTCGCCAGCTTCAACGAAGCCACGGCCAAGGCTGCCTGCCGGACAATCAAGGCCAGCAAGATCGCTTGCATGCCGGCGAAGAACTGACGGCCGCCAAGAGCCGTATTCAACGTCGCATAGAGCCGCACTCAGAACGGCGACAAATGCAAGCGAAACAGGGATCGGTGGATCGGGAGCTGCTGATGATGTGTAAGGAGTTCATCAGCGATGTCGGCGAAAAAGCACTTCCTTCGCTTCATTGACGCGAGCAGCGAGATAGGTCGACCCCCCTTGGTCGGGGTGCAGCTTCTTCATGAGCGCACGGTGCGCCCGCGAGATATCGCGTTCGCTCGCCCCACGCGCCACGCCAAGGATCTGATAGGCCTCCTCCTCCGTCATTTTTCCGGAGAGGCTCGCAGCGCGCCCCGCTGCCGGGTCACCCTGCGCGTCTTCACGCCAGCGGGGATGCCGGCGGTCAAGATACGCTGCCAGTAGCGACCGGCTGTCGTCGTCGATATCGGCCAGCATGCCGGTCAGCGCGCCGACGGACAGGCCGTCGAGCGTTGCGCCCTGATGCGGCCCGGCCAGCACGCGGCCGCGCATCGCACCGCTGTCGTGATCCAGCTCCATCTCGAGAAAGGCTGTGCGCACGCGCGAAACCTGACCACGGCTCTTGCGCGTCCGGTCAAAGAGATTGGTCGATCCGAACGGCAGCCAGCCGAGCAGCCCAAGGCCAAAAGCACCGAGCGGGATTGCAAAGCCGATCTCGCCGCGCAGGAACAGGAATACCGCAAACAACAAGCACAGAATGCCGCCGCTCGCCTTGACCACGCGTGCCGCGATCTTCGGGTCCACCTTCGAGATCTTGCCGAGCGCCCAGAGCGCCGTGACGAGGACCAGTACGCCAATGATCAGGGTCGGCATTGTCCGTCATGCACCGCTATTTGAGCTGTTCGAGCAGATGCAGCGCACCGGCATTGCGACGCTGCGACAAAGCGGCGAGCGCAGCCCGCCCGCCGGCGGCGTAAGCTGCGACTGCGCGCAGCAATTCACCGAGTTGCCGCGCCGAGCCGGCATCGAAACGGCAATAAGCGCCGCGCGTCAACCGCGCGATCTCGCGATAGGCACGCTCGGCGACCGCATCCCGTCCCTCCTGAAACATGAAGGCCGGCACGCCGAGAAGGCCAAGTTCGCCGGCGATGGCACACAGGCTGTCCAGGTTCTCCTCCATCGCATCGCCGACATAGACCAGCGCCTGCACCTTCCGCCGCGCGGTCTCGTTGACGACGTGCCGCAGCACCCTGGCCAGTTGCGTATGGCCGCCTCGGCAATCAATGCCGCGCATCAGACGCGACAGGTGAGCGCCGTCCGCCACCCAGCCGGACGCCCGGCATTCGCCAAGGCCGCGAAAATAGACAAGTTGGATGGCAAGCCCACCGGCAGCGGTGGCTTCCTGAAACATGTCGCCTTGCAGAGCGCAGGCGGTGTCCCAGGTCGGCTGCCGGCTCATCGTCGCATCGAGCGCAAATACCAGCCGGCCGCCGCCGGCCACGACAGACGACGGCTTGCGCGCCTCGACCGCTTTCAGAAAAGCCGCGACCTCGGAAGTGGACGACGGCGCAGCCGGCTTGCCGCCGACAGAGGTCGGAACACGCTGATCGTCGCCCATCGCCCGGCGGGTCCCCGTTGTCACTGAATCACCTTTCGTAAATTGGCGATCCGGGCCCTGTCGTGCAATGGGGCTGCAGTCTTCTCCCGGCGCGCTGCGGCGATCTGCCGGCACGGTCGCCAAACGGTCGCCAAGTCACGTGAGACCGTTCGCCGACCGAAGCCTGCCGACCAGATTTCATCGGCGGTGAAAAAGGTCTACGGTCCGGCCGCTTTCGTGCCGATTCCACCGCCGTCCATTCCTGTCGGTCATCACGCTCTCGCCATGCCCCAGATCGTTCGCACCGTTCCCGCGCTGCGCCGCGCCCTCGACCCGTTCCGCCGCAAACAGCAGCCGATCGCCCTGGTTCCGACGATGGGTGCCCTGCATGCGGGACATCTGGAGCTGGTGCGCCAGGCGCGCCGGCGCGCCCGCCGGGTCGTGGTATCGATCTTCGTCAACCCGACGCAGTTTGCGCCGCACGAGGATTTCTCCACATATCCGCGCACCCTGCCCGCCGACGTCAAGGCGTTGGCGGCACTGGGCGTCGATCTGATCTGGGCGCCCTCCGCAGCGGTCATGTATCCGGAAGGTTTCGCGACGCGCGTCGCGCCGGAAGGCCCCGCGCTCGCCGGGCTCGAAGATAAATACCGTCCGCATTTCTTCGGCGGCGTGGCGACCGTCGTCACCAAGCTGTTCACCCAGTGCCGTCCCGACATCGCGATCTTCGGCCAGAAGGACTATCAACAACTGTGCGTCGTCACGCGGCTGGCAAGGGATCTCGATCTCGGCGTCAAGGTCGTCGGCATTCCGACGGTGCGCGAATCCGATGGCCTCGCGCTGTCGTCGCGCAACCTCTACCTCTCCGCCGACGAACGCCGCATCGCGCCGACGCTGAGCCGGGTGCTGCGCGACTGCGCGCGCGGCATCAAGGCGGGAAAACCAATCAGCGGATTGCTGGCGAGCGGCCGGAACACCATCACCAAGGCAGGTTTTGCGCTCGACTATCTGGAAGCCCGCAACGCACAGACGCTCGCCCCGGTGCGCTCGCGCACCGATGGGCCGATCCGTTTGCTTGTCGCGGCGAAAATCGGCAAGACGCGGCTGATCGACAATCGCGGCGTCTGAGCATCAGCGTCTGACTATAGCAGCCCGAGTTCGCTCAGCTCACGGCGCAATTTTTCCGGCATCGCGGCGGCACCCGGCGCCGCCTTGGCGAGATCGCGTGGCGCATCTTTCGGCTCGAGATAGCGCCAGCCCTGAAAAGCGCGATAGGGCCGCGGTTCGACCAGCACACATTTCGGATCGAGCACCAGCTTGCAGCGGCCGATCCCGTCCTTGTCGCGAAACGGCTGAATATCCAGAATGCGCGAGCGACACTGAATCTCGCCCTTAATCACCCAGTAGATCGAACCGCCGTCGAGTATCTCATCCGCGCGCTTGGGTACCATCCGCGTCGTATGAATCCGCTCCGGCTTCTGACCGCGCCGCTTCTTCTCTTTCAGTTTCTGCGCGATCCACTCCTCGAGATCGCGCACCGACTCCGTTCCGACCGAAAGCTTGATGAGATGCAGCGCCATTGCAGTTCCGTCGTCGTTTAACCAGCTTGATGAGCACCCTGCGGCGCAATCAGCATGATCTTCGCGCCCTCGGCAACCTGCGCGTTATCGGCGACCGCAATCTCCGACACAACGCCATCCAGCGGGGCAGTCAACGTGTGCTCCATCTTCATCGCCTCGATGATCGCGACCCGTTGCCCCCGCGTCACCGCGGCATCCTTCTCCACCAGGATGGCGAGCACCTTGCCGTGCATCGGCGCACGGATAAGCCCGCTCGCGCCATCCTGCGCGGCCTCTGCCGAACCGAAATCCTGCAATCCGGCACGCATCTGCCGTCCGCCGCGCAGGACGATGACCGCTGGTGCGGCAGCGATCGCGACGGCATCGTTCGCCGCGGCGACACCATCGACGGTAATCGTCGGGGCGCCGTTCTCATAGATGACATGCGCCGCCAGCGCCTCGCCATCGACGACAAGCGGGAGCGCCAGTTCGCGCGTGCCTGAGAGCTGGAAACCGTCCGTGGCATCCCACGGCGAGAGATGCGTTGCGTCGCATGATGGGCCGGCGCGCAACGCGTCAGTCCGCTGCTGCAACAGCACGCCCGCCGCGAAGGCGGCTGCCGCCTTGTCGACCGGCTGTGGCTCGGCGCCGAGCGCCGCCAGATGGCGATCAATGAAGCCGGTATCGAACACGCCGTCGCGAAATGCTTCGGCCCGCAGCAACCGGGAGAGAAACGCCAGATTGGTACGCGGCCCTGCGATTACGGTCCGCTCCAGCGCCGATGCCAGGCGTTCCAGCGCCTCCGCGCGTGTCGGCGCATGCACGATCACCTTGGCGATCATCGGATCATAGAATGGCGACACCGTGTCGCCCGCGGTAACGCCGCTATCGACGCGGATCGTCTCGTCTTTTGGGAAATCCAGCGCCAGCAGTTTTCCGGTCGAGGGAAGAAAGTGGCGCTCGGGATCTTCAGCATACACGCGGGCTTCGACCGCGTGGCCATTGAGCGCCACGCCATCCTGCGTCAACGGCAGGGCTTCGCCCGCGGCCACGCGCAATTGCCACTCGACCAGATCGAGACCGGTCACCGCCTCGGTGACGGGGTGCTCGACCTGCAGCCGCGTATTCATTTCCATGAACCAGAAGCCGTCGGGCCGCAGGCCGTCGGCACCATCGGCGATGAACTCCACCGTCCCAGCGCCGACATAGCCGACGGCGCGCGCCGCAGCGACCGCCGCCGCGCCCATCGTCGCGCGCAGTTCGGCGCTCATGCCGGGCGCCGGCGCCTCTTCGATGACTTTCTGATGGCGGCGCTGCAACGAGCAATCGCGTTCGTTGAGATGAACGACATTGCCGCGCGTATCGGCGAACACCTGCACTTCGACATGGCGCGGCGCGGTGACGTATTTCTCGATCAGCACGCGGTCGTTGCCGAATGCGGATGCCGCCTCGCGCCGCGCAGCGGCGAGCGCATCGTCGAAATCGGCGTGGAGATCGACCCGCCGCATGCCCTTGCCGCCGCCGCCGGCGACCGCCTTGATGAGGACCGGATAGCCGATCTCGTAAGCCTTCTGCCTGAGGAACCTTTCATCCTGCATGTCCCCCTGATAGCCCGGCACCACCGGCACGTCGGCCTGCTCCATCAGCGCCTTCGCCTGATCCTTGAGGCCCATCGCGCGTATCGCAGCCGGCGACGGGCCGACGAAGACGGCTCCCGCCTGCGCGCACGCTTCGGCAAAGGCTGCATTCTCGGAGAGAAAGCCGTAGCCGGGATGGATGCAGGCGGCGCCAGTGGCGCGGGCAGCCTCCAGGATGCTGTCGGCACACAGATAGCTCTGCGCCGCGGCCGCCGGACCGATGCGGCGGGCTTCGTCCGCGAGTTTCACATGCAGCGCATCGCGGTCCGCGTCGGAATAGACGGCAATGGTCCGCAGCCCCATGCGCCGGGCGGTACGGATGACGCGGCAAGCAATTTCGCCACGATTGGCAATCAGTACCGACTCGAACATCCGTCCCCCAGGGCGCCTGCCGTCCAACCCATCCATGTCAACGCGCTGCCGTCCCCGCCGCTGGATTTTGTGGACGGCGCGGCGGCACCGGCGGCGCCGGCGATTTACGGTCGTTTGACGTGGCCGCCTCCTGCTTCGCCGCCGGCTGTTTCGGCTCCGGATCCATGATGCTCACCGGCGGGATGGATGCCGCCGATGGAAAATCAAAATCGGTGGCATGCGCCGTGCCGGCAGCCGGTGCCGGGATGCTGCCGACCGGCGAACCCGACACATCCGGCGCGGAACCGGGCTCGGCGGCCTGCCATGTCGCACGATACCGCTCTATATATTGTCCAAAAATACCGGAACGCATATTCGACTTCAGCGCACCCGCATCGGCAAGCCACTCAAAGATCGCACAGCGCTCGGCCGAGCAGCCGTCTCGCGTCGTCAGGACATGCGCGGCGATTCCGAAGCGATCGATGCCGATGGCGCGGCGCAGCCCGGCGAGTTTCGGCTCGAACGCCGGATCCCGCCGCGCGAAAGCGGCGCCATCACGCAACAGATCAATGCGCGCCGCCGTGTAGGACACCGCAGCAGCCACCGTCGCCGGACGGGCGAACAATGTCTGCTCACAGGCGCTCTCGACGCCCTCGCCCGCAGTCCCGTCGAGGCAGGCGAGCGGCGATCCGGGCGCGAGCGCGAGCGCGGCCAGTTGCCCGGCACGCAAATCGATCGCACGACGTTCGGCCGCACGCTCATAGGTCACCACGCGATCGACCGCGACGAGTGCCAGTCCAAGACCCACGACAATTGCAGCGATGAGACCGTAAGACTTCCACATCCGATCAGACAATCACACCGTTCACTGCACCTTGCTCAGGGTGCGTTGCTGAAGCATCGCGCTACTGCGCCTTGGCGCCCGACCGCTGGACGACGCTGGCCCACTTCTCGATGTCCTGCCGCAGATAGGCATCGAACTCCGCAGGCGTCATCACCATCGGGCTGGCGCCCTGCTTCTGCCAGGCGTCCTTGACTGCCGGTTTGGCGACAATACGGCGAATTTCTGCATTGAGCTTGTCAACGATCGCCGCCGGCGTGCCTTTCGGCGCCATCATGCCAAGCCAGATCGTCGCCTCGTATCCGGGAACGCCGCCCTCCGCTACCGTCGGAATATCCGGCGTGAGCGTGCCCCGCGTCTTGCCGGTGGTCGCAAGTGCGCGGACCTGCCCGGCCATGACATTCGGCAGCATCGTCGGCACGGCATCGAACATCATCTGCACATGGCCGCCGATCACGCTGTTGCGCGCCTCGCCGGAAGCCTTGTGCGGAACGTGGACGATATTGGTGCCGCTCATGGCTTTGAAGAGTTCGCCTGCCATGTGATAGGGCGTCCCCGCCCCCGACGACGCATAGTTGAGCTTGCCCGAATCCTTCTTCGCCAGCGCGATGAATTCCGCCAGTGTCTTGGCCGGGACAGACGGATGCACGACCATGATCAGGTCGGAATAATTGATCGGCGCGACCGGGACGAAATCGCGCATCAGTTCGAATGGCTTGTTCGGGATCAGCGATTCATTGGTGGTGTGGGTATTCGACATCACCAGCAGCGTGTAACCGTCCGGCGGCGATTTTGCGACCGCGTCGGTGCCGATGATCGATCCGGCCCCCGGCCGGTCCTCGACGATAAAGGACTGCTTCAGGTCATCGCTCAGATGCTGCGCCAGCACGCGCGCGAACACATCGGCGGGGCCACCGGCCCCGAACGGAACGATGATCTTCACGGACCGCGTCGGATAATCCTGGGCCGCGGCCGGCCCGGTTTGCAGCATCAACGCCAGGATGAACCCGGCCACAGCGCAGCGGAATATGGCAACCATCTGAAAATCCTCCCGGAGTTGACGCGAAGGACACGGCTTTTAAGCGCGGTTCCGGAAACACAGGCTGTTTCCCGACCGTCCGTCTTTTCCAGCGCATTTATCGCCTGCCGCAGGGGCGAGGACAATTGGCCGAGGCAAAGGTTTCCAACGCCGCGTCAGCTTTCCGAGATCGCGGCAAAAATGAATAGAGCGCGCAGGCGACCTGCACGCTCCATCAATTCATCCGGGCTTGTCCTGCTATCCGGTCAGGGTCATTGCCCGCACGGGAGCAACGGGACACCGCCACACGCCGGGCTCAGGTGACGTCGAGCTGGCTTTCCTTGGCTACACGCTCGAACGCCTCGCCGTTGCTCTTGATGCGATATTGATGCTCATCGCCTTCAGACGGCAGGATCTTGACCACGGTGAAATTGCCCGGCGCCGGCGCCCGCCCGAATGTCGGAGCGTTATAATAGACGGTCTGACCGACCTGGAACTTATGCGTCTGGTTCTGGGAGATCATCTGTTCCGGCTGTGTCGTCGGGCTGACGACGATCCGCTGCTGCGTCGGGATTGCATGCGCCAGCTTCATCGCCCGCAGCGCCTCGGCGATTGACTGTACCGACCGGCTCGGCTTCTTGACCGAGGAAGCCCGGATGACGGGGGTTTTGGCGGCCGAGCTCTTCATCGGCGTAGTTTTGGCAGACACACTTTTGACCGCCGTCATTTTGGCCGGCGCCGGGGCTTTGACCGGGGTCCGCGCCGTCTTCGCGGCGACAGGCCGGCGGTTCGACTTGGCGGAAGCTGCCTTGACGGGGGGGTTCTTCGCGGAAACCTTAGCTGAAATCTTGGCGGGCGCCTTCGGCGCAACTCTGGATTCCGGCTTGGCAACCGATTTGGATGCCGGCTTTGCCGTCGACCTGGCCGCCGATCGAGAGGCCGACTTGGCCGATTTCACTGTCTGGGCCGACTTGCCCGGAGACTTTGCCATCGCTGATTTGGTGGATTTCAGGGTGGAACCGCGCGCGGCTTTCGCCGGGGAACGCACGTTTTTCACTGAACTCTTGTTCATATCGGCACTATAGCACTGAAAATCCCGCCGAGGGGAAAATTCTTAACAAAAAATTTAAATCAATTCATGCGCTTACGCGAATCAGATGAGCCATGCACCCGTCGCATCAGCCATTCTCGGAACCGCCACCCTGCGGCCTGCGTTGCTCCGCGCGCCATGGTCCAGCCATCCCTGGGATGGACGCTGGACTATTCCTCACGGCCAATGGAGTTCCCGATGCGCGGTTTTTTTTGCTTTCTGCTCGGCATCGCGCTGATCGTCGGCGGAACATATCTTTATGACGCTGCAAACCAGCAGCCCGGGATCGACGGTACCATCACCGAGCGTCCGCTGGTGAATTGGGATGTCGTTGCCCAGAAATGGGATCTGGTGAGCAATCGCGCACGGCGCGAATGGAACCGGTTTGCCGGCTGACGCAGACCTCTGCTCTCAGATCGCCGATCCTATCAGCAAGTATCCATGCAATTCCTCTCCGCGATGCTCATAGTCGGAACCGGGCCATATCTCAGATCGTTGTCTCCACGACACAGGGTTCACATCACATAGAACACGGAGACGATCATGGGTCTGGGACGCGGTGCGTTGTTGTGGCTGCTGGGAATCCCGCTGCCGATTATCATCCTGCTGGCACTGTTCTGGCGCTGATACGACGCGTACCGAGCGGCGACAGCGACGCGGCGGCCTCGGCATCACGCCGGGGCCGTCCTTTATCGGGGGCCGCTATCCAACACCGCTACATGCGGAAAACACCGAATGAGGTTTCCGCCACCGGCGCATTCAGCGTCGCCGACAATGCCAGCGCCAGCACCCGCCGGGTTTCCGTTGGCGCGATGATGCCATCGTCCCACAAGCGTGCCGTCGCGTAATACGGACTGCCCTCCTCTTCGTAGCGATCACGGATCGGCGTCTTGAACGCTTCTTCTTCCTCCGCGGACCAGTTCCCGCCGCCCGCTTCGATGTTGTCGCGTTTGACGGTCGCCAGCACGGAAGCCGCCTGCTCGCCGCCCATCACCGAAATGCGGGCGTTCGGCCACATGAACAGGAACCGTGGATCATAGGCACGGCCGCACATGCCGTAATTGCCGGCCCCATAGGAGCCGCCGACGATCACCGTCAGCTTCGGCACCTGCGCGCAGGCGACCGCGGTGACCAGCTTGGCGCCGTCCTTGGCGATGCCACCGGCCTCGTATTCGCGCCCGACCATGAAGCCGACGATGTTCTGAAGGAACAGCAGCGGAATGCGCCGCTGACAGCACAGTTCGATAAAATGCGCGCCCTTCAGCGCGCTCTCGGAAAACAGGATGCCATTGTTGCCGAGAATGCCGACCGGCATGCCATGCAGCCGCGCGAAACCGGTAACCAGCGTCGTGCCGTAAAGCTGCTTGAATTCGTCGAATTCAGAGCCGTCGACGAGACGCGCGATTACCTCGCGAACGTCATATTGCTTCTTCAGATCGACGGGGACGATCCCGTCAAGCTCCGTCACGTCGTATAGCGGCTCGCGCGGCACGGCGATCGGAATGTCCGGCGTCTTCCTGGTGTTCAGCGTCGCCACGATCCGTCGCGCAATCGACAGCGCGTGATGATCGTTCTGTGCATAGTGATCGACCACACCGGACTTGCGCGCATGCACGTCGGCGCCGCCCAGCTCCTCTGCCGAGACGACCTCGCCGGTCGCCGCCTTCACCAGCGGCGGCCCGCCGAGGAAGATGGTGCCCTGATTGCGCACGATCACGGTCTCGTCCGACATCGCCGGCACATAGGCGCCGCCGGCGGTGCACGAGCCCATTACCACTGCGATTTGCGGAATCCGCAGCGCCGAAAGCGTTGCCTGATTGTAGAAGATCCGGCCGAAATGCTCGCGGTCGGGAAACACCTCGGTCTGGTGCGGCAGGTTGGCGCCGCCGGAATCGACCAGATAGATGCACGGCAGGCGGTTCTCCCGGGCGACCTCCTGCGCTCGCAGGTGCTTCTTCACGGTCATCGGGTAATAGGTGCCGCCCTTGATCGTCGAATCGTTGCAAACGATGACGCATTCGCGGCCCTCGACCCGACCGATGCCGGTGATCAGCCCGGCGCCATGGATCGCATCGCCATACATGCCGCCGGCGGCGAGCGGCGACAGTTCAAGGAACGGCGAGCCGGGATCGAGGAGCGCCGTCACCCGCTCGCGGGGCAACAACTTGCCCCGCCGCACATGGCGCTCGCGGGCCTTGTCGGAGCCGCCGCGGGCGGCGACGGCGCGCCGTTGCTGCAACTCGGCTACCAGGTGCCGCATCCGTTCGGCATTGGAGGCAAAGTCCGATGCCCCCGTGTCGACCGTCGATGAAATCTGGACCACCGTCTGCGCCTCCCGTTCCGAGCGTTTCACTATGGCGTGCCATAGCCGCGAAGTGAACGAAGAAGCGACGGCGGTGTCGTCCTCCTTGCGTCGAGGATCGGCCACGCTTCAAGGCATTACGCCGCGTATCAGCGGCCAGTCGGGCTCGTTGCCGCGCATCACCCACGGTTCGGCGAGCGCCGCCGCACGCCATTCGGCCCAGGCAGGCGTCGCCATCACCGCGTCCATGTAGCCATGCGTGGCCTCCGACACGTCGATGCCGAAGTGATAAAAGCGCGCGACGACGGGCGCATACATCGCATCGGCTGCGCCGAAACCGCCGAACAGGAATGGTCCCTCCCCGCCGAACCGCCTTCGGCAGTCGGCCCAGATCGCCTCGATACGCCGTGCGTCCTCGAGAGCATCGGCCGGCAAGGTTCGCGCACGCGGCGGCAGCCAGAAATTCATCGGGCATGCCCGGCGCAACGGCACGAAGCCGGCATGCATTTCGGCAGCAACGACGCGCGCATGCGCCCGTGCGGCTGCATCGAGCGGCCATAGCCGGGCATCGGGAAACCGCTCTGCCAGATATTCGAGGATGGCGAGCGACTCCCAGACACGGATGTCGCCGTCGATCAGGACCGGCACCTTGCCGGCCGGCGAGTACTGCCGGACCCTCTCCGGGCTGCCCGGCTCATAGAGCGGGATCACCTGTTCGTCGAACGGGATGTCCGCGATCTTCATGGCGATCCATGGCCGCAACGACCAGGAGGAATAGTTCTTGTTGCCGATGATGAGTTTCATCGTGGCATTTCGCGAGCGCAGCCGATGCTTACTTCTTCGGCGGGTCGGCCGGTGTCTCGACCGGGCCGCCGGCTTTCTTCCAGGCGCCGAAGCCACCCTGGATATGCGCGACGGGCTTGAGCCCCATCTGCTGTGCGGCCTGCGCAGCAAGCGCCGAACGCCAGCCGCCGCCGCAGAAGAAGACGAATGTCTTGTCCTCGGCAAAAACCGGCTTGTGATAGGGGCTTTCCGGGTCGATCCAGAATTCCAGCATGCCACGGGTGCAATGGAACGCGCCCGGCACCTTACCCTCACGCTGCAATTCACGCGGATCGCGCAGATCGACCAGCACGACGTCGTCACGCCCGTGGAGCTTAATCGCCTCCTCCACCGTCAGGGTTTTGATCTCGCGCTCGGCCGCCTCCAGCAGCGCCTTATATCCGGTGGTGATGGTCTGCGGCATGGCGGTCTCTCCCTGGCAATCCCGTGTCGTGCGGGCGGACAGTGACAGAGCCGCCCTCGCCACTCAAGGCCGGCACCATAGCGGTGCCGATGCAACACCATTGCCCGGAACCCGCCACAGATGGCACGATGACGGTCCAGTGAGGCCCGGCCCTATGCTCGACTTCTCGCTCATCGATCTCGCCGCACTGCTGTATTTCATCGGCACATGGGTCACCTATTCGGTGATCATCGAGCACACCATACACGGGCGCTCCAGCCTGAACTCGCTGATGCACGCCTATCGCGACCAATGGATGCGGGAAATGCTCGGCCGCCAGATGCGCATGGTCGACGGCCAGGTGACCGCCTCGCTGCAGAACGGCGCCGCCTTCTTTGCATCGACCTCGTTGATCGCCGTCGGCGGCGCGCTGACGCTGGTGCGCTCGACCGAGGAAATCCTGACGCTGGTGGCAGTGCTGCCGTTTTCCACGCTGCCGACACGGGCGCAGTGGGAGGCGAAGATCCTCGGCCTCGCCATCATCTTCGTTTATGCATTTTTCAAGTTCGGCTGGTCCTACCGCCTTTACAATTATGTCGCGATCCTGATCGGCGCCGCACCGCCGATCGAGGAGAAGGACAGCGCGCCAGCGCTGCAACTTGCACATCGGGCGGCGCATATCTGTGCCGATGCCGGGCGCCACTTCAATCGCGGCCAGCGGGCGTTCTTCTTCGCGCTCGGCTATCTTGGCTGGTTTCTTGGGCCGGCGCCGCTGGCGCTGACCACCACGGCGATCGTCATCGTCATGTACCGCCGGCAGTTCTATTCGGAATCGCGGCTGGCTTTCACCGGCGACAGCGACAGGAAAGAAGCCGCCTGATCCCGGGCCAGTCGGTTCACGCTGGCGTTTCCGGTTTGGGATCTCGCTTAGCGCTGCTTCTTCCAGGCTTCGTAACGCTTCCTGTTGTCCTCGTTGGGCGGATAGAGCCCCGGCAGCGCCGCACCGTTCTCGACCTCCTGCACCAGCCAGCTTTCCAGAAGCTCGTGCTCGGCTCCTTCCGCGGCACAGAACGCCACCAGATCCTTGGGGATCACCACCACGCCGTCGTCGTCGGCAACAATGACGTCGCCGGGAAAGATCGCGCAGCCGCCGCAGGCGATCGGCTCGTTCCAGCCGACGAAAGTGAGCTGATTGACGGATGCCGGCGCCGCTACGCCGGCGCACCAGACCGGCATGCCGGTGGCAAGGACGCCGTGTTTGTCGCGCATCACGCCGTCGGTGACCAGTGCCGTGACACCGCGCTTGACCATGCGCATGCACAGGATGTCGCCGAAGATACCGGCGGAGGTGACCCCCATCGCGTCGGCGACGACGATGCAGCCTTCGGGCATCGCCTCGATGGCGCTGCGTGTCGAGATCGGGTTCGACCAGCTTGCCGGCGTCGCCAGATCCTCGCGCACCGGCACGAAACGCAGCGTAAAGGCCGGACCGACGAGGCGCTTGCCGGAGAAGCCAAGCGGCATGGCGCCGGCGAGCCAGCAGCGGCGGATGCCTTTTTTCAGCAGCATCGTGGTGATGGTGCCGGTGGTGATATTGGCAAGTGCCTTGAGCGCCGCGTCCATCGGCCTATTCTCCCCCTCTGCCGTCCCTTACGCCGCCGTCAGCCCCAGCCGCTCGTCGCGCCGGCGCAGATAGGCGAGGAACGGGATCGACAACAGCACCATCCAGGCCTTGCCGATGATCTGGCCGCCGAGAAAATCGAGCGAGCCGAAGGCCAGCCACAGGAACACCATGGAATCGATCACCAGCCCGACCATGCTCGACGCTACCACCGCCAGAACCAGGCGCTTGCGGGCGAGCGGCGTATAGACGGCCAGATCAGCCCCCTCGGAAAGCAGGAACGCAACGGCCGAGGCGATGACGAGCGATGGCGGCGCAACAGCCGCCGAGATGGCCGACCCGACGATGACCGCGGCAACGCCAAACTTGACGCCCAGCCGTCTCTGAACCAGGTCGCGCAGCACCAGCGCCGCACCGATCATCACCACGCCGGATGGTGCCATCAGCCCCGGCGCCACCGGCAGCAAACAGGCTCCGCCCGGAACGCAGACAGTTCCGACATGCCCGATCATCCAGTTTGCGGCCGGGATTGTCAGCACGAAGCCAACCAGAAACAGGGCGCCCTCGACGCTCCGGCGCGACGTCCAGCGATGTGTAAGCAAGCGACCGATGATCATGACGACGACTGCGGGTGGTCTTTCAACTGCTGCCGGAATTGACGGAAACCATTTGCCCGCAACTGGCACGCCGGGCAAGTGCCGCAACCATAGCCCCATTCGTGGCGATGGGTGCGGTCGCCGAGATAGCAGCTATGGGTTTCCTCGATCGTCAGGTCGAACAGCGCCTGCCCGCCGATCTCCAGCGCCAGCGCGAAGGTCGCCGCCTTGTCGATATGCATCAGCGGCGTATGGACCGATAGCGGCCTGTCCATGCCGAGCGTCAGCGCCGACTGCATCGCCCGGATGGTGGCGTCGCGGCAGTCCGGATAACCGGAATAGTCGGTCTCGCACATGCCGGCGACCAGATGCTCCGCCCCGCGCCGGTAAGCGACGGCACCGGCAAAGCACAGGAAGATCAGGTTGCGGCCCGGCACGAAGCTCGTCGGCAGCCCGTCCGCAGCCATCACGATCTCGGTCTGGCGGGTGAGCGCAGTCTCCGAGATGGCAGCGAGCGCATCGAGCCTGACCAGATGATCCTCGCCGAGCCGTTCCCGCCACTGCGGGCGCAGTCCGGCCAGATGCTCGCGTAAACGTGGCCGCACTGCCAGTTCCACCGCGTGGCGCTGGCCGTAATCGAAGCCGATGGTCTCAACGCGGGAAAAACGCTCAAGCGCCCACGCCAGGCAGACCGTCGAATCCTGCCCGCCCGAAAACAACACCAGCGCCGTGTCGTCGCTCAGTCCCATTTCGGCGAATATTGCCAGTCGACGATCCGGCGGTTGGTTTTGGTCAAGGCCGAGATCTCCGCCATCTCGCCATCGGTAAGCTGGAAATCGAAGACCGCGAGGTTCTCCGCCAGCCGCTCGATCCTGCGGGTACGCGGAATGACGACGATCTGTTGCTGCACAAGCCAGCGCAACGACACCTGCGCCGCGGTCTTCCCATGCGCCGCGCCGATGCGCGCCAGCACCGCATCGTCGGGAGCGTCACCGCGCGCGATCGGGCTGTAGGCGGTCACTGCCATGCCGTAGCTGCGTGTGGCACGGATCGCGCGGCTGACATCGAGAAACGGATGCGCCTCGAACTGATTGCAAACCAGCGGCTCAGTCGTCAGCGCGTGTGCTTCCGCCAGCAAAACGGCGTTGAAATTGGAGACCCCGATGTGGCGCGTGTAGCCTTCGCGCTTCATCTTGCACATGGCTCCGATCGTCTCGGCAAGCGGCACCGCCTTGTTCGGCCAGTGGATCAGCAGGATATCGATCACGTCGAGCCGCAACCGCGCCAGGCTCTCCTTGACCGAACGCTCCAGCGCCGGCGGCGCGAGGTTGCCGGGTTGCACCTTGGTGACGACCGTCACCTCGTTGCGCCGTTTCGAGGCACGCACGCCGTCGCCAACCTCGCGCTCGTTGCCGTACATCTGGGCAGTGTCGATGTGGCGATAGCCGAGCGCGATCGCCTGTTCGACGAGCCGCGCGCAGCTCTCGCCGGTGAGCTCGAACGTACCGAGCCCGACCAGCGGAATGCGCGCGCCATTGGCTTCGATAACAGGTGTCCCGGTTTGCATCAGGTGTCCCATTGCGGCCTGTATGGCGGATCGACCATGCGCAGATTTGCGGTGCTCAGTTGCCTGATCTCGGCCATCTCGGTCTCGTTCAGCATAAAGTCGAAGACATCGATATTCTGCTGCATATGCGCCGGGGTCGCCGAGCGCGGCAGAACGATAAGCTCAAGCTGCAGCAGATAGCGCAGCGACACCTGCGACGCGCTCTTGCCGTGCGCCTTGCCGATGCGCGCCAGCGTCTCGCTGCTGGGAATCTGCCCGCGCGCCAGCGGGCAATAGGCGGTGACTGCCATGTCATGCCTGCGGCAGGCGGCGATGACCTTGCTCTGGTCGAGGAACGGATGCACCTCGACCTGGTTGACCGCCAGCGGTTCGGTGGCAAGTCCGACCGCTTCATCCAGCAGCGCGACCGTGAAATTGGCGACGCCGATATGTTTCGCCAGGCCGTTGCGCTTCGCCTTGCACAGCTCGCCGATGGAAACCGCCTGCGGAATCTCGGGGTTCGGCCAGTGGATGAGCAGCAGGTCGAGATAATCGAGACCGAGTGCCTTCAGGCTGCTTTCGACCGAGCGCTCGAAATCGCCCGGCGCAAGATTGCTCTGCCGCACCTTGGTGGTGACGAACAGTTCGTCGCGCGCCACGCCGGCATGCCGCAGGCCTTCGCCGACATCCTGCTCGTTGCCGTAGAACGTCGCGGTATCGAAATGCCGATAACCGAGCTGCGCGGCGTGCTGCACGGCGCGCGCGCAGACATCGCCCTTCAGCGTAATCGTCCCAAAACCGACCGCGGGAATCTTTGCTCCCTGCGTCTCAACCCATTCCATTCTCGTCTCCAGAATTCTGACACCGGACCCGGGGATATCAGGAGTCCGGGACGAAGCACCATGCCCGTGCGCTCAGCGCAAGCCAACCGCGCAGTTTGCGCATGATGCCAGCAAACCCGCCAGCTATGGACGATAGATTGGAACGATTCAAGAAGACCATTCTTGCATCAACGCAAATTCGTGCTTTTGTGGCCGATCAGGGACAGCAGGATCGGACCATGCGCGCACACTCTTTCGCCTTCGCTCTCGCCCTCACGCTTGCGGCAGCGCTGACCACGATGCTGTTCATGCCCGGCACAGCGGCGGCCGCCGACGATATCACAATCACCATCAAGGATCACAAATTCACGCCGGCCGAGATCCGCATTCCCGCCAACAAGCGGATGAGCATCGTCGTCGTCAACGACGATCCAACGCCGGAAGAATTCGAGAGCCTGCCGATGAAGATCGAGAAGATCATTCCCGGCAACAGCAAGGCACTGGTTCGCTTCGGCCCGATTGCACCGGGACGGTATGAATTCATCGGCGAGTTCAACCAGGCGACCGCCAAAGGCGTGATGATCGCGGAATAGAACAAGAAGGTTCACCATGCTGGGCTCGCTCGTCATCGTCTTTCGCGAGGTTCTCGAAGCCGGTCTCATCGTCGGCATCGTCATGGCGGCAACGCGCGACGTCCCCGGCCGCGGCCGCTGGATCGGGCTCGGCGTCGGCGGCGGCGTGCTCGGCGCCATGGTCGTTGCGGCGTTCGCCGGCGCCATCTCGGATGCCTTCGAGGGCGCCGGCCAGGAACTGTTCAACGCCTGCGTGCTCGGCATCGCCGTCGTCATGCTGATGTGGCACAATGCCTGGATGGCCCGCCACGGCCGCGAGATCGCCATGCAGATGCGCCAGATCGGCTCGGCGATCACCGCCGGCGAACGGCCGCTCGCCGCGCTCGCCATCGTCGTCGGCCTCGCAGTGCTGCGCGAGGGTTCGGAAATCGTGCTGTTCCTCTACGGCATCATGGCGTCCGGCACCTCCGGCATGGCGCTGTTCACCGGCGGGCTGCTTGGCCTTGCGGCCGGCGCGGCACTGACCGCGCTGACCTATTTCGGCCTGCTGGCGATCCCCTCGCGCCACATCTTCACCGTCACCACCTGGATGATCACTCTGCTCGCCGCCGGCATGGCGGCGCAGGCGGTGCATTTCCTCGATGCCGGCGGTGTCATCACCGCACTCGACACCGTCGTGTGGAACACGTCGTGGCTGCTCTCCGAAGCCAGCCTGACCGGCAAGCTCCTGCACACGCTGATCGGCTACACTGAACAGCCGACCGCGATGCAGATCCTCGCCTATGCAGCGGTGCTGGTGGCGATGGCCATTCTGATGCGCATCGCCCGCAGCGCGCCAGCGCCGAGACAGAAAGCCGCCTGAACTCCGCGCGCGCCCTGCCGTTTCATTGAAAGCCGGAAAGCTCCCGCTTCCGGCCGGCGCGTTCTCTCAACGCGGACGGCTGCCCGCTTTGTCGGCAATGCTCTAGCCGAGCACGGCATCCGCGTCGGAACGTGAAATCATCGTCGGCCGCTCGGTCATGCCGGGCTGCGGCCAGTTCGAGAAGATTTCGGCGTAACTTGCCGACATGATCTCGACCACGTTTCCCCACGGATCCTCGCAATAGCAAAGCCGCCAGGGGCGTCCGGGAACGAAGTCGATCGGTTCGATGCGCTTGCGGCCGCCATGGGCGACAATGTTTGCGGCGCACGCATCAACATCGGGATGCGTCAGGGCAATATGGAATGGGCCTCTGTTCCAGTAGGGCATGTTTTCCGATGGCATCTCGACTTGCGGTTCGATGAACTGAAACAGTTCCAGCCCGACACCATTGCCGAGAAGCAGATGCGCCTGGTAGGCCTTGCGGAATTTACGACCGAAGATTCCCGGCGTTTCATGCGTGGCCCTCTCCGTCGCCGCCAGCAGACGAGGCCCCATGATATGAGCGGCTCCGAAGACGGCTCCATACCAGTCGATCGCCGCAAATATATCCGGGACAGTGAGACCAACGTGATTAAGGGCCAGTGCAGGTGTTTTGGGAGCCGTCATTCCAGAAATCTTTCTTCTCGTTGCCGCTTGGGCGGGCTCCACTGAGCGGCCCGATGGCGATGCTAGTTTGAGATTCAGCTTTTGCCATCTGTCTCGCTTCCAGCCAAACCACCTTGGGCAGTCGCTATTCCAGAAACGAGTACGAATGAACGGCGTCGAGCGGCATTCTCGTTATTTGAGAGCCAAAAATATGCACGAACATCAGAATTTGGAAACGCGCCTATTCTTCAGTGACAAATGAATGCGTGCGAATGTCGCAATAGAAAATATCGAACGCACGCCTGATGAACGTCAGCGTGTCTTCTCGAAGATTTCCCGCCCGATCAGCATCCGACGGACCTCGCTGGTGCCGGCGCCGATCTCGTACAGCTTGGCGTCGCGCAACAGGCGGCCGGTTGGAAAATCGTTGATATAGCCGTTGCCGCCGAGGCACTGGATGGCATCGAGCGCCATCCGCGTCGCGCCCTCGGCAGCAAACAGGATGGCACCGGCCGCATCCTCGCGCGTGGTCCTGCCCTCGTCGCAGGCGCGCGCCACCGCATAGACATAGGCGCGTGCGGCATTCATGCCGACATACATGTCGGCAAGCTTCGCCTGGATGAGCTGGAACTGCCCGATCGACTGGCCGAACTGTTTGCGGTCGTGAACATAGGGCACCACCACGTCCATGCACGCCTGCATGATACCAAGCGGCCCGGCTGCCAGCACCGCACGCTCGTAGTCGAGCCCGGACATCAGCACATTGACGCCGTTGCCGACGACGCCGAGCACGTTCTCTTCCGGCACTTCGCAATCGGTGAACACCAGTTCGCTGGTGTCCGAGCCGCGCATACCGAGCTTGTCGAGCTTCTGCGCCGGCGCAAAACCCTTGAAGTCCTTCTCGACAATGAAGGCAGTAATGCCGCGTGCGCCGGCGGTGCGGTCGGTCTTGGCATAGACCACCAGCGTATCGGCGATCGGCCCGTTGGTAATCCACATCTTGGTGCCGTTGAGGATAAAGCGGTCGCCCTTGCGGTCCGCCGTGGTGCGCATCGACACCACGTCCGAACCGGCGCCCGGCTCCGACATCGCCAGCGCGCCGACATGCTCGCCGGATATCAGTTTCGGCAGATAGGCCCGCCGCTGCGCATCGCTGCCGTTGCGACGGATCTGGTTGACGCAAAGATTGGAATGCGCGCCGTAAGACAGGCCGACCGCCGCGGAGGCGCGCGATATCTCCTCCATCGCCACGCAATGCGCGAGATAACCGAGGCCGGCGCCACCATATTCCTCCTCGACGGTGACGCCCAGCAGGCCGAGGTGGCCAAGCTCCGGCCACAGCTCGCGGGGGAAATGATTGGTGCGGTCGATTTCGGCCGCTTGCGGCGCGATACGGTCCTGTGCGAAACCGCCGGCCGTTTCCCGCAGCATGTCGATATCGGCGCCAAGGCCGAAGTCGAGCCCGCGCCAGGCGTTCGCGATCATCATGCGGAAAAGTCTATCGGCGATTGTCCGGCCTGTCAGCGCCTCAAGAAGTCGAATAGTCCCCGGTCCAGGAACCACCGTTCAAGAACTCCCCTCAGCTTCTCCTCCCTAACGAGCCCCCTCCACATGCCGTCGTCTCTGCCGTCGCCTCGCCTCCCCGCCGTCGCCGCCATCCTGTGCGCCATGCTGATCGTCGCGACCGCTAGCGCCGGGGCAGCCAACTGTCCCCGCCCGGACACGCTCGGCACGGCGCGGGTTCTGGCAGTAAGCGCTGCCGATACCCCGCAGGTCGGCCGCAAGCACTTCCCCGCTACGCTGCCGCTCGGTCCGAAAGAACTGGTCCTGACCTTCGACGACGGGCCGTGGCCGGGCACCACGCCACGAGTCCTCGCGGCGCTCGCCGCCGAATGTGTGCGCGCTACTTTCTTCATGCTTGGCCGCAACGCCGCGGCGGCGCCGCAACTGGCGCGCCGGGTGCTTTCGGAGGGGCATACGGTCGCGTACCACACCTATGCACACCCGCTGCTCGACCGGATGCCGACGGCAGCGGCAGAGGCGGAGATCGACAGGGGCTTTCGCGCCATCGATATCGCCGTCCACGGCCAATGGAATGGCCGGCCGGCAACCCCGTTCTTCCGCTTCCCCGGCTTCGCCTCGACACCGGCCCTGCTGGAACGGCTGCAGCAGCGCGGCGTGGTTGTGTTTGGAGCGGACTTCTGGGCCAGCGACTGGGTCGCCATGACCCCGGAGCAGGAGTTCGAGCTGGTCATGGCCCGCACCGAGCACGCCGGCCGCGGCATCGTTCTGTTCCATGACACCAAGGCGCAGACGGCGACAATGCTGCCGCGCTACCTGCGGGAACTGAAGCGCCGCGGCTATAAAATCGTCCACGTCGTCGCCGGCAACGGTAAACCGCAATCGCCGCCGCGGCACTGATATCGCCGATTCTCGAATTTGGTGAGTTGCCGCTCCTGCGAAGCCAGCGTCTGGAGGGCCAGATCAAATCGTCGGCGCTATCAGGCGGTACATGGCTCACAGCTACATGCCGCAGAGATATAGGGGCACACGCTCGATCAAACGTGGCGTATGTCAGATCGCAAAAGGAATTCAGAAGCTATGCGCGCAGCGACAGACCCTAGTCAGAGCGGCTGATCGTTCCCACAAGGAACTGCACCTGTAACTGGATTCCGTCGACAGTCTTTTGAATGGAAGTAAGCAGGTCTTTTGCAGACTCGGTCGGCTTTCCACTTTGCAAAAGCGCATCAACCAAATCTGTTTGCTCCCACAACCGCAGCAGCCCCTCGCTGAGCTGTAAGCGGGCTTCCTCCAACTCAGTGCGATACACCGGCATCTAATCGATATAACGGCGCAACTCGGATTTACTAGGGTCGGATTCTGGCCAAGCTCGCTTATTTGGCACGCTCACGCGTCGCGCTTACTTGCGTCTGCTTGATTTCCGTACATCCGCCGAGGTCCACAGACTGCTGCGACAATTTCCGGAATTCCCGATCAAAAGCGCAGATCGAGATTTATGAAGATCAGCACTGCCACAGATCAACAATCCGACACGCAATAGCGGCTTTATTTCATGTAAAAATCTCGGAACGAGTTTCAGACTTGATTCCAACACATTTTAATGTCAAACATGTTCTATCGATCTTGTTTATGAATGTTGCTTGCGCCTTCGCGCTTCGACGATCTTCTTTCTCAAAATCGAACGGTGGCGCCTCGGCATTCAGCCGGGCGACAATTTTTATTGCCGATTTGAAAGGAAATCGTCATGAACACGGGAACTGTAAAGTTCTTTAATGCCAACAAGGGATTCGGCTTCATTCAGCAGGACAATGGACAACCCGATGTGTTCGTTCACATTTCGGCTGTCGAACAGTCCGGAATGAGCTCCCTGGTTGAAGGCCAGAAACTTCAGTACGAAATCGTCCAGGATAACCGCAATGGGAAGAGCGCTGCGGCCAATCTGCGCGCTGTGTAAATTGCGCGGCGCATGAGTTTCACGTCGTCGATCTTTGACCACGGATGTACTGGCACTGATCATTTCGACGTCTGGGAAAAGGTCGGGCTTGCCCGACCTTTTTTTTGTGAAGGAAAAAATCTCATGGCTCGTAACCCTCGATCAGGCGGTATCTTCCAATCTCCAAAATCGAAGCTCGAGGTAAAGGCTGACGCAACCACAAGAGCGGTACGACAGATTATCGCTCAGGAAAGCGCCGAGAATGCCGCAAAGACCGAGAGACTGCGCGCAGCCAGACTGGCGCGGGATGCCGGCATCGAGAGCATTCCGACGAAGAGCAAGAATACCCGGAAAACGCGTTGACGATTACGTGGTTTAAACGGCACCCCGGTCCCGTCGACGAAACATGGCCGTCAATGCCGAACTATATTCAAGCAATCACCATGGCTGCGCGCTCACAGGATTGCTTCTTGATGATGCCCGCTGCGGCGATTGTCGCCGCCATTCGATCCTGCGGCAAACAGCGGAGACCTGCGCAAGCTTGAGGCTTTTTACGAATCCTCGCGGCGACCGGCCGAAACAAGCGCCAAGGTAACGCAAGACCGCGCGCGCTTGGTTGAGCGGCTCAAATATTATCGACAAAGCAATCAGCCTCGGTCTCTCGGAAAGCTGCCTGCAGCACTCCGTCGCCGCGCCCGTGCTCTTGCCATCGGGGCACACCGGCAGACCTAACGGGAACGACTGGCCAAGCTCTAGGTAGCGGCTGGGACGGAAACCAAACATCAACGCCCGCACCAGAGAACCCGGCGCGGGCGTCAGATGAAAAAATAGCTGATAAATCAGCTATTTATTTTCGAGTGGTGCGGCCGAGAAGACTCGAACTTCCACGGTGTTACCCGCTAGCACCTCAAGCTAGTGCGTCTACCAATTCCGCCACGGCCGCATGAAAAACGAGGCGCAACCCGTCCCGGCAGCGCCTGAACGGCCGCCATGTAACAAATCGGCCATGAGCCGACAAGGGTCTGCGAAGCGCCAAAAACACCCATAGACAGATGTTTTCGGAGCGACGTTGCGGCTCAGCGCCGGTCCGGCGCCCGCGTCAGCGTCTCGGAGACCTCGACGGCGATTCGGTTGCCGCTGACCACGACCGTGCCTTTGGCGATCGGCATGGTATTGGCAAGGATCTTCACCGCATCGTCCTCGGTGGCATCGAGTTCGATGATGGCGCCGCGGCCGAGCCGCAAAACCTGATGGATCGGCATCGACGTCGTGCCGAGTACCACGGTGATATCGAGCGAGACGTCGTTGAATGTCGACACGGCGGCGCTTCCCTGCTTCCTCTATACGGGAACGTCACCACGGTTATGGTTACGAGATGGTTAACGAACGAAACAGCCTCTCCATCGGCATGCCGGCCGCCGCTGGGCAACTTCCGATCGAATGGCGCATCAGCGACCGCCCGGTCGCCTACGAGGCGGCGCTGCGGACCATGGACGAGCGCGCCGCCGCGATCGCCGCCGGAGACGCGCCGGAACTGGTCTGGCTGCTGGAGCACCCGCCGCTCTATACCGCGGGCACCAGCGCCCGCGCCGAGGATGTGCTGAACGCGCGCTTTCCGGTTTATGACGCCGGACGCGGCGGCCAGTTGACCTATCACGGCCCCGGCCAGCGGGTCGCCTATGTGATGCTCAATCTGCGCCACCGCGGCCCGGATGTGCGGCGCTTCGTTGCCACGCTGGAGGAATGGCTGATCCGCACGCTCGACGCCTTCAACATCCGCGGCGAACGGCGCGAGGACCGGATCGGCGTCTGGGTGAAACGGCCGGATAAAGGGCAGGATATTCAAGGAAGAGCCTACGAGGACAAGATCGCCGCGCTCGGCATCCGCGTTCGGCAATGGGTGACGCTGCACGGCATCAGCCTCAACATCGACCCCGACCTGTCGCATTTCGGCGGCATCGTGCCCTGCGGCATTGCCGAGCAGCGCTACGGCGTCACCAGTTTCGCCGACCTCGGCCTCACCGCGACCATGGACGATGTCGATCTCGCGCTGCGCCAGCAGTTCGAGCCGCTGTTCGGAGCGACCGTCAGGGCAGCAGCGACGGAAGCATAAGCGCCAGACGGTCTCCCGCGTCAGACCGTCGGCAGACCGACGAAGCCGGCATCGCCGGCCATCGCCGCTTCCGCCGGGGTTGCCTCGCGTGCCTCGACCCGCTCGACCCGCGCGCTCGCCGGCCCCTCCTTGCAGGCTGCAACCATCGCCGCGACCGCCGCCGACGGGCCGGAGAACACCGCCTCAACGGTGCCGGCATAACGGTTGCGCACCCAGCCATCGAGCCCGCGCTGCAGCGCCTGCAGTTCCACCCAGGCGCGGAAACCGACGCCCTGCACCCGGCCGCTGATCATGACGTGGCGGACAGTTTGCATCTCGTTCATGCGATGAAGCGTCGCCAGGAATTTCGGAGCCAGGAATTTCGGAGCCAAGAATTACGGATAGTGCCAGTCTGGCGAAACCTGCCCGCCAATGCAAAGCCGCCGGCTCAGGAATGGGACGCGCGCCGGCACCCGCGACCATTGTTCTGGTCGAGCGGATCGGACGACCCCGGGGCGAAATCGCGGGTCGCGCGCGGATCGATCACCTCGTCCTCGCCGCGCCATGCGCGGCGGGCAGCCGTCGTCTCGGCCTCATCGATCATCGTTTCGACGTCTTCCGGAGTGAGGTCGTCCATCGGCTCGTCATGGATCGGATGGTCGGCCAGGCCGCCGTCCGGCGCGAGCCTGTCGGCGTCCTGCGGCAGCGAATCCGGCGTCTCCGGCTCGTCGCGGCGGCGCATATCGTCGGGAAGGATTTCCGGCCGATCCGGAACCGAGTCCGGCGTGATCTCCGGTTCCGGCCGATGCTGCTTCTTCTCCGGCTTCTCCGGCGGGGGCTTGGGCGCCATGGTCGGTCTCCGTGCCGCTGCAGGCGGCCTGCGGGGCCAACGCGGGCCGGATCGGGGCAGTTCCCCGTTCAGGCGAATTCGAGGATCACCGCATCGACAGCGAGACTGTCGCCAGGCTTCGCACGGATCGTCTTGACCACGCCGTCGAGCTCCGCGCGCAGCACGTTCTCCATCTTCATCGCCTCGACTACCGCCAGCGTCTCGCCCGCCTTGACCTCCTGTCCTTCCGCCACCGAGATCGAGACAACGAGGCCCGGCATCGGGCAACGGACTTCCTTGCCGCTGCCGGCCTTCGTCTTCACCGGCATCAGCCGCGCATAGGCCGCCTCGCGTTCGGTGTAGACATAGGCACGGGTTTCGATCCCGCGATAGGCGAGATCGAAGCCGTTGGCGACCGCGCGGACCTGCACCGACACCGCATGGCCATCGACAGTGCCGCTCCACACCGGTTCGCCCGGTGACCAGGCGGAGACAAGCCGCGACACGCGCCTGTCGAGATCGACGACGATCGCCTCGCCCTCGCGCGCGACATCGAGCCGATGTTCGACGTCGCCGAGCCAGACGACACGGCTGCGCTCGCGCGTTACCGTCCGTCCGTTCACCTGCCCGGAAATGCGCCGCTTGCGCTCGCCCAGCACATGATCGACGGCGGCCGCGACCGCCGCCAGCACCCGCGCCGTCTCGCCTTGCGGCAATTGCGGCTGGAAGCCGTCGGGAAACTCCTCGGCGATGAAGCCGGTCGACAGCGCTCCGGCGCGCCAGCGCGGATGCGCCATCAACGCCGCGAGAAACGGAATGTTGTGACGGATGCCATCGACGACGAAGGCATCGAGCGCGTCCGAATGCGCCTCGATTGCCGTCTGCCGCGTCGGCGCATGCGTCACCAGCTTGGCGATCATCGGGTCGTAGAACAGCGAGATTTCGCTGCCCTCATAGACGCCGGTATCGTTGCGCACGGTGACGCCGTCGCTCACGCGTTCCGCCGGCGGCCGATACTTCGTCAGCCGGCCGATCGACGGCAGGAAATTGCGGTACGGGTCCTCGGCATAGACGCGGCTCTCCACCGCCCAGCCGGTCAGCTTCACGTCGGACTGCCGGATTGACAGCGGCTCCCCCGCCGCAACACGGATCATCTGCTCGACGAGGTCGATGCCGGTGACCAGTTCGGTCACCGGATGCTCGACCTGCAGCCGCGTGTTCATTTCGAGGAAATAGAAGCTCTTGTCCTGCCCGGCGACAAACTCCACCGTGCCGGCGCTGTCGTATCCGACCGCCTTCGCCAGCGCGACCGCCTGCTCGCCCATCCTGCGCCGCGTCGCTTCATCGAGCAGCGGCGACGGCGCCTCCTCGATCACTTTCTGGTTGCGGCGCTGGATCGAGCATTCGCGCTCCCCGAGATAGATGACGTTGCCGTGCTTGTCGCCGAGCACCTGGATTTCGATATGGCGCGGATCGACGATGAACTTTTCGATGAACACCCGGTCGTCGCCGAACGAGGATTTCGCCTCCGAGCGGGCGCGCGCGAAGCCCTCGGCTACTTCAGCCTTCGAGTGCGCGATGCGCATGCCCTTGCCGCCGCCGCCCGCCGACGCCTTGATCATCACCGGGTAGCCGATCTCGTCAGCGATACGCACCGCCGCGACGTCGTCTTCGATGACGCCGAGATGACCGGGCACTGTCGAGACCTTCGCGGCCGCCGCCGCCTTCTTCGATTCGATCTTGTCGCCCATCGCGGCGATCGCCTGCGGATTAGGTCCGATGAAGACGATGCCCGCGTCCTGCAATGCTCTGGGGAACGCCTCGCGCTCCGACAGGAAGCCGTAGCCAGGATGCACCGCCTGCGCGCCCGTCGCCTTGCAGGCGGCGACGAGCCGGTCGATGACGAGATAGCTCTCCGCGGCCGGCGGCGGGCCGAGATGCACCGCCTCGTCGGCCATCCGGACATGCAGGGCATCGCGGTCGGCATCGGAGTAGACGGCCACCGTCTTGATGCCCATGCGCCGCGCCGTCTTGATGACCCGGCAAGCAATCTCGCCGCGATTGGCGATCAGGATTTTTGAAAACATCGGAGTGCTGTTGCGTCCCGGACTGCGGGGCTGGCACCCCTTTGTCTATTTGTGTCGCGAACGGCGGAATTGGGCAAGTCAGCCAATGGCCTATCTTCACCCAGGTAGAATATTTTTCGCCAAGGGCACCGCCACGCCAATACAATGTTCCCGTTTTCGACGCCTTTCCGGGTCAATCAGTGCTTTTTTAGCATGCCTATTCCACGCACGCCGGGTACCCTATATTGGGGGTCACATACTGGAGACAGCGCATTCCGCACTGCCGATTTCACAGGAGCCGCACATGGCACTCGCGATTGGCGATACCGCCCCCGATTTTGAAGCCGACACCACGCAAGGCAAGATCAAGTTCCATGACTGGATCGGCGATAGCTGGGCTGTCCTGTTCTCTCATCCAAAGGACTTCACGCCGGTCTGCACCACCGAACTCGGCTACATGGCCCGCATCAAGCCGGAATTCGACAAACGCGGCGTCAAGATCATCGGCATTTCCGTCGATCCGGTGGACCGTCACGCGAAGTGGGCCGAAGACATCAAGGAAACCCAGGGCTTCGCTCCCAACTACCCGATGATCGGAGATCCCGATCTGAAGGTATCGAAGGCTTACGGCATGCTGCCGGCGGCAGCATCCGGCGATCCCACGCAGCGCACGGCCAACGACAACCAGACGGTCCGCAATGTCTTCGTCATCGGTCCCGACAAGAAGATCAAACTGATCCTGGTTTATCCGATGTCGACCGGGCGCAACTTCGACGAAATCCTGCGGGTGATCGATTCGCTGCAGCTCACCGCCAAGCATCGGGTGTCGACCCCGGCGCAGTGGAAGCAGGGCGAGGATGTTTTCCTCAGCGGCGCGGTCAGCGAAGACGAAGCCAAGAAGCTCTATCCGCAAGGCTGGAAATCGCCGAAGCCGTATATGCGCATCGTTCCGCAGCCGCGCTGACCGTTGCGCAATCCCTCGGGTTTGCGCCACATCATCGCTTGATTGAACGATCCGTTCTTCTACAAGGGGCGTGGCGAGGCCGCGCCCCTTTTCCGTCGCGGCGGGAAGGAAGAACGATCCGCGATGCGCGACGACGCCCTGCAGCAACCACCCTATTCCCATCACCTCGGCATCAAAATCACTCATGTCTCGCCGGAACGGCTGACCGCCGAAATGCCGGTGACCGAAGCGCTCAGCAACCGCAACGGCGTCCTGCATGGCGGCGCGCTGATGTCGCTTGCCGACAATCTCGGCGGCACAGCCGCGACCGCCAATCTGGCCTCGGGGCAGGCAACGACCACGCTGGAGAGCAAGACCAACTTCTTCGCCGCCATTCCGCTCGGCGATATCGCCTACGCGGAATGCACGCCGCTGCATCGCGGCCGCACCACCATGGTCTGGCAGACGCGGGTGACGCGCGGCGACGGCAAGCTCGCCGCCATGGTGACGCAGACGCAGATGGTGCTGGCTCCCAAAGCGCCGAACGGCGGCAAATAAGCGTTATGCGGATTACACTTTCCGCGCGCCGGCGCGGCTGACGATGAACACGCCGGCGGCACACACCACCATGCCGGCCACCGACAACGCATCGAGTCGTTCGTCGAACAGCAGGAAGGCCATCAGCGCCGTCACCACCGGCACGAGATAGAACAGGCTGGCGAAGCCGGTCGCCGGCGCCCTCCGGATCAGCCAGTACATCAGGCCGACCGCGCCGATCGACAGCACCAGCACCAGCCAGGTGAGCGCAAAGACGAACTCACCGTTCCACTGAATTTCGCGCGTCTCGAAACAGAACGCGCCAATGCCGAAGAGAACGAACGCCGCCGCATATTGCACAAGATTGCCCGAGCGCCAGTCGATGCCGCCGCCGAACCGCTTCTGGTAAAGCGTGCCGAGCGTGATGCCGATCAGCGAAACGAAGGTGGCGATCCAGCCCAGCACCGATCCGGCGTCGAGGATGGTGCGATCATGCAGCACCATCAGCACGCCGACGAGACCGAGGGCGAGCCCGAACCATTGCAGCCGGCTGACGCTCTCGCCGAGCCAGCGATTGGCGATCGTCGAGGTCAGGATGGGCTGCAGCCCGGGGATCAGCGCCGAGATGCCGGCCGGAACACCCTGCGCGATGGCGACGAAAACGCCGCCAAGATAAAGTCCGTGCACCAGCGAGCCGGTGACCACGCTGTGCATGGCCTCGCGGCCGTTCGGCCAGCGTGCGCGGCTCACCGCCGCGATCACCACCAGCAGCACGACGACGATCGACATGCGCAACGCCAGAAAGGTCAGCGGCTCGGCATAAGGCAGGCCGTATTTGGCGCCGACGAATCCGGTGCTCCACAACACCACGAAAACGGCCGGCGCCGCTGCGACAATGAGCCTGTCCAAAGCCATAAAAATCTCCAGCCGCCTTCCTATAGCATTCCCGCGGATTCGTATCCGCGCTATGCGCAGGGCTGCGTGTTGGTTGCGCAACCCCGGCAAGGGCCGCATGATGGCGGCGTTTTTTCGTAGACAGGAGAGTATTGATGGACGTTCGTGCGGCAGTGGCAGTGGCGGCGGGCAAGCCGCTGGAGGTGACCACGGTCCAACTCGAAGGGCCGAAGGCCGGCGAAGTGCTGGTGGAGATCAAGGCCACGGGCATCTGCCATACCGACGAATTCACCCTCTCCGGCGCCGATCCGGAAGGGTTGTTTCCGGCCATTCTCGGGCATGAAGGCGCCGGCGTCGTCGTCGATGTCGGACCCGGCGTGACGTCGCTGAAGAAGGGCGATCACGTCATCCCGCTCTATACGCCGGAATGCCGGCAGTGCCCCTCCTGCCTGTCGCGCAAGACCAATCTGTGCACCGCCATTCGCTCGACGCAGGGTCAGGGCGTGATGCCGGACGGCACCTCGCGCTTCTCGCTCGATGGCAAGAAGCTGCATCACTATATGGGAACGTCGACCTTCGCCAATTACACGGTGCTGCCGGAGATTGCGCTCGCGAAGATCCGCGAGGACGCGCCGTTCGACAAGGTCTGCTATATCGGCTGCGGCGTCACCACCGGTATCGGCGCGGTGATCAACACCGCCAAGGTCGAGCCCGGCGCCAAGGCAATCGTATTCGGACTCGGCGGCATCGGTCTCAACGTCATCCAGGGCCTGCGTCTCGCCGGCGCCGACATGATCATCGGCGTCGATCTCAACAACGACAAGAAAGCGTGGGGCGAACGCTTCGGCATGACGCATTTCGTCAATCCGAAGGAAGTCGGCAAGGACCTCGTCCCCTATCTCGTCGACATGACCAAGACGAAGGAAGACCAGATCGGCGGCGCCGACTATACTTTCGACTGCACCGGCAACGTCACGGTGATGCGGCAGGCGCTGGAAGCCTGCCATCGTGGCTGGGGCGTCTCGGTGGTCATCGGTGTCGCGCCGGCGGGCGCGGAAATCTCGACGCGCCCGTTCCAGCTCGTCACCGGCCGCGTCTGGAAAGGCACCGCCTTCGGCGGCGCGCGCGGCCGCACCGACGTGCCGAAGATCGTCGACTGGTACATGGATGGCAAGATCCAGATCGACCCGATGATCACCCACACGATGCCGCTTGAAGACATCAACAAGGGCTTCGACCTGATGAACAGCGGACAGTCGATCCGCTCGGTAGTGATCTTCTAGGCCCGCCGAAGAGCCGCAGGGTTTCCCTTCGCAACCAAAAGCTCCCCGTGTCGCGCAGCCCATCGCGCGACGCGGCTGACTGGCGGGGCGCATGCCGGGCGTGTCTCGCACATCTGTCTGCGCCCTGTGTCCGGGTTCCCGCCATCGGCCTCCGCAGAAAGGAAAAAAGACGACATCGCAAAGGATTACCGGCAGGAACCGGGCCCTCCGCCCGGCCGTTATCGCAGGACGGAATCCAGCAAGGAGGCTACGATGTCGTACACGAACCCGTCGGATCCGGAGCGTCGTGCATCCATCGACCCGAACGATCCGTTGCCGCCCCGGGAATCGCCACCGCGCCAGCCGCCGGAACTCGGTGGAATGGTCTGGGGGTGGGTTGCCGGAATCGCGGTGCTGGCACTGATCCTCGCCTTCGTCTTCAGCGGCGGTTCCAGCAACCAGTCGGCCGACAGCAACGCGCCCGGCACCAGCGGACCGGGCATGGCGCGGACAACGACACCGCCGGCGTCGCCCGATACGGCGCAGCGCCCGGCACCGAACCCGCCGACCACAACCGGCTCGGGTGGATCGGGACAATAACCCACCACGATGCATTGGGGGTAGCTGCCCTGTCCCGCCCGGCGCGTTAACGGCCTTTCAATCCGGGTGTCTCTCTACTGTGTGAGCGACACCCGGAGGAGGCCGGCATGCTGACGCGTCTGATCTATCACTCGGAGAACCATCTTGCGTCCAACCGCAAGCTGATCGCGGGGCTGAACGGCATCATGGATCGGGCCAGCCGCAACAATCAGCGCGACGGCATCACCGGCGCGCTGCTGTTCGATACGCTGTGGTTCGTCCAGATTCTCGAAGGGGATCGCGAAAAGATCTCCGCCACGCTGCGCCGGATCATGCACGACGAGCGTCACGACGCAGTGACGATCATGGATTGCCGTCCGATTGCAGAGCGGCTGTTCGCAAAATCCTGGATGGGCCTCGCCATGCTGCATGGCGGCAACCAGCCGCTCTATGCCAAGCACGGGATGGTGGCTTTCAATCCGCAGATCATGACCGAGGCTCAGGTGATCGGTCTCGCCTGCGACCTCGCGCATGTCGGTTTCCAGCACAGGCTGGCGGATCTGCCGTCGCCAATCTGACCCTCGGTCATGTCGGGCCGGCAGCCGTGCTGCCAGCAGATGTACTACCAGCGCCGGTAGTACGGCCTGTGCCGCCAGCCGTTGCGATAGCCGTAATAAGGCCGCGGGCCATAATAGCCGTAACCGCCATAGTAGCGCGGCCCGGGCCGCCACCAGCAGCGGCGCTCCCAGCGGCCATGACGCCAGACGCGGCGGCAGACATAGGCCGCCTCGTGCGTCAATGAACTCTCCTGTGCCGCCGCCTTGAGGCCGGACGAAGGGCCGAGCGGCGCCGCGAAGGCGGGAGCGGACAGGACGGTCGCCACGGCAAGGCCGGCCGCTGCCAGCGATGTCAGGATGAATGTGCGCATCGCGATCTCCTCTGTTCCCCCTTTCGACAAGGGTGGCACAGTTCTGATTAACAACGGGCAAAGTCGAAATTCAGGCAGTGTTCATCCGGAATTCTCAATTCACCCGAAAGTCTCGCATGCGCATAAGCACAGCCGGCCGCGCTGCCAGTCCGGGCCGACAGCCTGCCGATACTGCCGCAACAATTGGCATGGCGACGAACCGCTTAACCCGAAGCCACGGCAGTACCGCGCAACCTCGCGTCAACGGCAAACGATCATTCGCCAGCCAGAAGAAAAAAGCGGGATGGCGGCTCGGAGACACGCCATCCCGCCTCGGAGGGCGCACGCCGATACGACCAGCGCGCGCCGGGTGCGGTTGTCTTGTCTAAACCGCAGCCTGTCCGCGCGTTGCGTCGACGCTCCATGGGCCCGGGCCGGCAGCGGCGAGATACAGGAAGATGAAGCAGAACAGCACCGCCACTTCGCCCTGGTTGGTCAGCGGGAAGAATCCGTTCGGCGCATGACCAATAAAATAGGCAAATGCCAATTCGCCGGACAGGATGAAGGCGACCCAACGGGAAAACAAGCCGATCAGCAACAGTACGCTGCCGACGATCTCGATTACGCCGGCGAACCAGTACAACGAGAACAGCGGCGGAGCGTTCATCGGCATCGGAAAACCGAAGAACTTCGACAGGCCGTGCTGCAACAGCAGCAACGCCGTCATGATTCGGAGAATGCTGAGTATCTGCGGTCGAAAGCGCGAGAGTTGATCCATCTCGTTTCCCTCCGGCTGAGACACGATCATCTAAACCGACAACTGCGCATTTTCGACATCACATTTTCTTTAGGGCCGATTTCTCCAGTTCAGAAACGGACCAATCAAGCGCTACGGTTCCAGGCGTTCGTCGAGAACGGCTACAAGCGCGCTGCGGAGCGCGCCATCAGAGCAAAGGCCGCCAATGTCAGCGGCGCAGCGGCCAGAGCCATTGTCCTCGCCGGCGAGCGGAACAGCCAGACATCGGCAGTCGACACCGCAACCGGCGTCGCCATCATAGCGAGCAACGCGACCACAGCCGGAATCAACCCGACCCGATAAAAAACATATGCCGCACCGGCAAAGGCCACCCAGCCGAGCAGACGTCCCAATGCGGCGAGCCAGCGCGGCCCACGCAGGTCATCGCCCCACTCCGTCAGCATCTCGTGATGCCAGCGTTGCATGTAAAAGGCCCCGACCTGCACCACCACCGCCCAGCCGACAAAGCCCGCCGTGCGGTCCAGCGACAGAAGATACAGCACATCCATCCCCCGAAGCCGCTGCGCCCTGCCCTATCCCGCAAGCGCAATCTTGCGGATCACTGACAGGCAGACCGCGCTGCCGGCCCACTGATCAATGCCGGCACCGCTTGATCCGCAGTGCAGGCGTGCAGCCACGTATAAGACTGCAGCCCCATTCCCACGCTAGCCAGAACCGTGATCGCGAGACCAACAATCAGAAGAGCTTTTTCAATAAGCGGCACCGGCCATTCCCAGCGGAGCGACAACCGAACAATCCTCGGCAGCGTACCCCGCCTGCCGGGAGCCGAACCTGCTCCAGCAAGGTTAGCAGAATTTAAAACGGCACAACCGTGCCTCTGGTTATCCACACTTTCGCGTGTAGAAAGCCACAACACAATCGTCACAGATCGGGCGGCATTGGGATGTCCGCGCAAGCCACGCATGCAAGCGATCAACGCAGCCGATCGACAAAGCCCCCATCGGAGCAAATGGTAGCGGTCACGACGAGGTGATCCGGATCGCGCAACGCGGGCGCTAATATCCAGACCGATATTCAGTGGGCCGTTCCCCGAGTCTCGTGCAATTCTTGTCTTCCTCTTGTCGATCATCGCGGCTCATTCGACCCACCATCCCAGGAACCGCCCCAAGGGAAGCGCCACCATGCAGACCAGCCGCCGCGCCGCCCTCACACTGCTCGCCTCGGCGTTCGGATCGGGCATCCTCGCAGCGCCGCTGTCGGCCCAGGTCAGCCGGATGACCGCTTATGCCTTCTCCTTCGACGGTCTTGACGGCCAGCCGATCCGCCTCGCCGACCATGCCGGACATCCGATCCTGGTGGTCAACACTGCATCGCAATGCGGATACACGCCGCAGTATGCCGGGTTGCAGACCTTGTGGACGCGCTACCGTGACCAGGGCCTGTTCATCGTCGCCGTCCCCTCGAACGATTTCGGCGGGCAGGAGCCCGGCGGCGTAGCCGAGATCGACCAGACCGCACACGGACAATACGGCATCGGCTTTCCGATCGCCGCCAAGGCCGTCGTCCGCGGTGCCGGCCAACATCCGTTCTACAGATGGGCTGCCAGCGAACGGCCGCTGGATGTGCCGCGATGGAATTTCCATAAGTACCTGATCGGCCGCGACGGCCATCTGGCAGCGAGCTTCCCGTCGGCAGTCGAACCCACCGATCCGAAATTGCTGACCGCGCTTGGCAAGGAATTGGAGTCGCAAGCGCTCTGATCAGCCGGATCATTGGCCGCGCAATGCTACGCGCGCGAGCCGCACCGGCACATCCATTCTGCAACCATTCATCGTTCCGTGCGTTAGAGCAGGCCGACGGCTCAGGTGCCGTCGGCCATCCATAAGGCCTGACCGACAATGGCTGGCGACGATAAAACGGGGCGATGAATGAACCGCAATATTCTTTATATTCTGATCGGCGGCCTTGCCGTACTCGCGGTCGGGCTCGGCTATGCGCTGCATCAGGAACAGCAGAAAAAATCCGGCCTCGACATCAGTGTCGGCAGCAAGGGGATTTCCGTCGAGACCAAATAGCACGGCGGCAGCAGTCGCGTGCACCGGCACGCAGCATCGGATCACGCCACCGGATATATCGGGCGCGGGCTGTTCAGCCCGCCGCGACGGCCTCTCTCTCGAAATAGATATGTTCGCCACCGCCCGGTGCGGCTGTCGTCGCGACCGGATCGATGGCGTCGAGCAACTGGAGGAACGCCGATCCGGGCAGCGGCGGGGCGAAGACGTAACCCTGCGCGGAACGGATGCCGATGTCGCGGAGATGCGCAACCTGCTCGAAATTCTCCACGCCTTCGGCGACGATATCCATCCGCATATTGCGCGCCAGATCGACGAGCGTCTCAACGATTGTCGCCGACTTCCGGTCGGTGCCGATCGCATCGACGAACATCTTGTCGATCTTGATGATATCGACTCCGAGTTTCAGCATATAGGACAAGCCGCTGTGGCCGGTGCCGACGTCGTCGATGGCGATGCGGATTCCCGCGCCCTGCAGCGCCGCGATCACCTGCCGGGTCTCGGTCAGATCGACGATCGGTTCGCGCTCGGTCAATTCCAGCACCACCTGCGACAGTGCAATGGGCGACGCGGAGAAGATACGGCGCACGTCGCGGGTGATGTTGCGGTCGGCGAATAACGCCGCGGTGAGATTGAAGGCGATCTTGAAACCGGGCCGCTGACCGATCGCCGGTCCGACATCAGCGCAGACACGCTGCATCAGGTGGCGCGTCAGGCGGCCGATCAGACCGCTCGTTTCCGCCAGCGGGATGAATGCGCCCGGCAGAACCAGCGTGCCGTCGGGCTTGCGCCAGCGCACCAGCACCTCCGCGCCCATCAACCGGCCGGTGCAGATATCGACGATCGGCTGGTAATAGGGAATGACCTGCCCTGCCTCGATCGCCTGTTGCAGCTCCAGCGCCGGATTGACCGGCTGCCGGCGCGGCAGCAGCGACGCCACGGCCAGGATCAGGATCGCGATCGCACTGGGAATGAAGATGCTGAGCGTGGCCAGGTCGCGGTGGGCGGAACTGTCCTGCGGGCGCGGCACCACCACCGTGGCGCCAAATCCATAGCGTTCCGACCGTGCCTGACCGACGAAGACCATATCGGGGTCGATCTCGTCGGACATGGCCGCGGATTCCGTGAGTACACGACCATAGGGCGTGTGGACGCGCGCCAGGATATGATGCGGGCCGGCCACGCTAGCGACGATCGGCATGAACAGGTCGCTCGAAATCAGCGCAGCAAGAGTGACGTCCTGTCCGTCGAGATCCCGGCGGATGCGAACGAAACGTTTGCCCTGCTCGCCGGTATGGACCAGCTCAAGTCTGACGCCGGGTGTATCGAGCAATTCCTCCGACAGCAGAACCCGCTGCGTGCCGTCGCGGTGTTCGACCACCGCGCACTGCGCGCGCCCGTCGGCATCGAGCAGTTCGATGTCCTTGATCGGCGTCGTCGCCAGCACCGCCTTGCGCATCTTCTCCACATTGGCCGGCGCGCAGGACGCAACCCCAGCCCGGGCCAGATCGTCGAGCGCCGCCACGGTGCGGCCAAGCCGCAACTCGGCGAGGTGGATGGAGCGTTTGGCCAGGTTCGTCGAATCTTCCTGAATTTGCCGCTCGACCAGATTGCCGAGCCAGGAATCGAAGGCGAGCAGCGGCCCTCCGGCAACCACGACGCCGATCGCGATCGCGATCAGCCGTTTCTGTTGCCAGATCCGATTCAACAGCTTCCGCTGCGTGAAGAAACGCACACGCCACCCTTTTCGCCCGGCGGCAGCGTGCCGTGGTTGCCGTTACGTCACTATTAATCCTAAACGACAACCGATCTCATGGTTAACGCGCAGTAAATACCGCACCAACCCGCCTCAGGAGCGACGGCCGGCAACAATATCGTCGATGAAACGCGGCAGCGCAAAAGCGGCGACGTGCACATCCGGGGTCCAGTACCGCGTTGGGAAACGTCCGGCCTTGCGGTAGCGCGCGGCGATCGTCGCAGCATCGTGGCGGCGCAGCGACTTGTCGCGGCTCGCCCAGCCCATCGCCATATGACCGCCGATATAGGTCGGGATCGCGGCGACATAGCAGGTCGCGTCCGGGAACAGACCGCGCAGGTGCGTCATCGAACTGCGCAACTCGCTCGCCTGGAAGAACGGCACGCCGCTCTGCGTCACCATCAGACCACCGGGCTTCAGCACCCTGCGACAGCCGGCATAGAAGCGGCGGCTGAACAGCACCCGGCCTGGCCCCTGCGGATCGGTGGAATCGATGATGATGACGTCGAAGCGCCGGTCGGTCTTCAGGACGAAGCGGACGCCGTCGTCGATGACGAGATCGAAGCGCTTGTCCTTCAGCACCGGGCCCGTGAACTCGGGAAAATGCTTGCGCGAGAATTCAACGACCGAGGCGTCGATCTCGACCTGGGTCAACCGCTTGACCGATTTGTGCTTCAGCACTTCCTCGGCGATGCCGCAGTCGCCGCCGCCGACGATCAGCACTTCGCGCGCATTGCCATGCGCGAACAGCGGAACGTGGCTCATCATCTCGTGATAGACGAATTCGTCGCGCGAGGTGACCTGCGTCGCCCCGTCGAGCATCAGAACCTTGCCGAAATATTTGTTGCGGAAGAGGATCAGGTCCTGGTGCTTGGTCCGCGTTTCATGCAGGACGCGGTCGACGCGATACGAGATGCGGAATCCCATCTTGTCGAACAGCGCTTCCGAAACCCAGCGTTTGTCAGCCATCGCTCTCCTCCGTGCGGACTGAAAAAGAAAATGGCCGGGCTTTCACCCGGCCACGGTATTTGGAATATCGGCTCTCCGATCAGGTCCCGCGGCCGCGCAGATGTTCGCTGACGGCGATCTGCTTCGGCCTGAACGCCTCGCGCAGGACCGGCACGCAGGCATCCGGAGAGGCTTTGCCGCACATGAAAACATCGAGCGCCGCATAGCCAACTTCCGGCCACGAATGGATCGAGATGTGGCTCTCCGCCAGCACCGCGACGCCGGAGACGCCACCATTCGGCTCGAAATGATGCAGATGGATGTGCAGCAGCGTTGCGCCTGCTTCATCCACGCAACGACGCAACGTCGCCTCGATATGGTCGATATCGTCGAGACGTTCCGCGTCGTAGAGATCGATGATGAGATGCGCGCCGGCGCACCGCACACCGTTCTTCACGATGAAATGGTCCGCCGCTTCATGCGAGATAGTCGGCCGCGCCTTCTCCAGCGCGGCAACCACAGGCTCGTTCTTGCGCAAAAGGGCCGTCTGAGACAATTCGCCGTCCTCCCCAACCTAGAGACCCGAGCAGCCCAACCGGGCTCACGGACAGAGAGCGCTGCGCCGAGGCGCAACAATTGGACCCCACATAAGGGCTAGATATCGCTGGATCAAGAAGAATCTGCAAAGATTTAGCCCATCGCGGTGAGCGACGGGCGATCAAAACAAATGCGCCGAATTCGGGCCGTTTTGCACGGGCGCAAGCGCGCGCCTCGCGCGGATGATCCACAAGCGGGCCGTAAATCCCGCCGCCGTCAGCTCTGCGGCAGATTGAGCCGGATGTGCAGCTCGCGAAGCTGCTTCGCCGTCACCTCCGACGGCGCCCCCATCAGCAGGTCTTCCGCGCGCTGGTTCATCGGGAAAACCACCACTTCGCGCAGGTTTTCCTCTCCGCATAACAGCATGACGATCCGGTCGATGCCCGGCGCGATGCCACCGTGCGGCGGCGCTCCGTACTGCAGCGCGCGCAGCATGCCGCCGAACTTCTTCTCCAGCACATCCTCGCCATAACCGGCGATGGCGAATGCCTTCTTCATCACATCCGGGCGATGATTGCGGATCGCGCCCGACGAGAGTTCCACGCCGTTGCAGACGATGTCGTACTGGAAGGCCGTGATGGAGAGGATCTTCTCCGCGTCGCCGGGATCGAGCGCCAGGAAATCCTCGACCGGGAAATTCGGCATCGAGAACGGGTTGTGGGAGAAGTCGATCTTCTTCTCCTCCTCGTTCCACTCGAACATCGGGAAGTCGACGATCCAGCAGAAATCGAACCGGTCCTTGGCGATAAGCCCCAATTCCTCGCCGACCTTGGTGCGTGCGGGCCCGGCGAACTTCACAAAAACGCTCGGCTTGCCGGCGACGAAGAAGCAGGCGTCGCCGACGCCAAGGCCAAGCTGCGCGGCGATCTGTTGCGTCCGCTCGGGGCCGATATTCTTGGCGAGCGGCCCGGCGCCGCCCTCCTCGCCTTCGCGCCAGAAAATATAGCCGAGGCCCGGCTGGCCTTCTCCCTGCGCCCAGGAATTCATCCGGTCGCAGAAAGCGCGATTGCCGCCTCCCTTCGCTGGGATCGCCCATACTTCCGCCTTCGGATCGTTCGCCAGGATATTGGCGAACACCTTGAAGCCAGAGCCGCGAAACGCTTCGCTGACATTCTGCATGACGATCGGGTTGCGCAGGTCCGGCTTGTCGGTGCCGTATTTGCGCATCGCTTCGGCATAGGGAATGAGCGGGAATTTCTGCGTCACCGGCTTGCCGCCGGAAAACTCCTCGAACACGCCGCGCATGACCGGCTCGACCGCGTCGAACACGTCTTGCTGGGTGACGAAGCTCATCTCCAGATCGAGTTGGTAGAATTCGCCGGGCGAGCGGTCGGCGCGCGCATCTTCGTCGCGGAAGCATGGCGCGATCTGAAAGTAACGGTCGAAACCGGCGATCATCAGGAGCTGCTTGAACTGCTGCGGCGCCTGCGGCAGGGCATAGAACTTGCCCGGATGAATACGCGACGGCACCAGATAGTCGCGCGCGCCCTCCGGCGACGAAGCGGTCAGGATCGGCGTCTGGAATTCAAAGAACCCGCTGTCCTTCATCCGCCGGCGGATCGAATCGATCACCGCGCCGCGCGTCATGATGTTGCGGTGCAGGCGTTCGCGGCGCAGATCGAGGAAGCGATATTTGAGGCGGATCTCCTCCGGATATTCCTGATCGCCGAACACCGGCAGCGGCAGTTCCGCTGCCGCGCCCAGCACCTCGATCTCTGTGGCGAAGACCTCGATCCTGCCGGTCGGCATCTCCGGGTTCTCGGTGCCTTCCGGCCGGATGCGGACCTTGCCGTCGACGCGCACTACCCATTCCGAGCGCAGCTTCTCGGCCAGGCTGAAAGCCGGGCTCTCGGGATCGACCACCACCTGGGTCATGCCGTAGTGGTCGCGCAGATCGATGAACAGCACGCCGCCATGGTCGCGGATGCGGTGACACCAGCCGGAGAGCCGCACCTCCTGGCCGATCTCGCTCTCGCGGAGCGCGCCGCATGTATGGCTGCGATATGGATGCATCTTGATTCCCGAGAAAACCAACGGATTCCGCCGTAAACGGCGGGAGAAGCACACGCACGGAAATGTTTGTCAAGCAGTCGCGGCTTTGCATTCGCCAGCGTTTCCCGCACACTGGCCGCCACGGCGTTCGCCGTGCCCGACGATGATCCGGAGAGCCCCACGACTACGCCACGGCCGAGAGACTCCATGAAAACATTGATCCTTGCTCTGTTGCTGAGCTTGCCCTGCGCCGACCTGCTGATGGCGGCGACGCTCGATCGGGTGCGCGAGACCGGCGTCCTACGCCTCGGCTTCCGCGACGATGCCAAGCCCTATTCCTACCGGAACGCCAACGGCCAGCCCGCCGGCTATATCGTCGATCTGTGCCGCGAGGTGACCGAGCAACTGGGCGCGGCGATGGGCGCGGCGGTGCGCCCTCAATATGTCCCGGTCCCCTCGGCGGCGCGTTTCGAGGCGCTTCGTCAAGGCAAGATCGACATCCTCTGCGACCCGGCCTCGGTGACGATGGAGCGCCGGACCACCGTCGACTTCTCGATCCCGACCTTCCTCGACGGCACCAGCGTGCTGTACCGGAGCGATCGCCCGATCCAGACCTTCGAGGAACTGGCGGGGCGTCGGGTCGGCGTGCTGAAAGGCACGACGACGGCCGACAACCTTTACAACGGCATGCGTCTGGTCAAGGTCGAGGCCAAGGTCACGCAGGTCACCGATCATCACCAGGGGCTTGACCTGCTGATGGCCGACAAGATCGACGCCTATTTCGGCGACCGCGCCATTCTCGCCTCGCTGCTCTACGAAGGCGGTCTGCCGGGCCTCGAACTCGGACGGCGCTATTTCAGCTACGAGACCTATGCGCTCGGCCTGCCCCATGGCGATGACGCGTTCCGTTTACAGGTCGATCGCGCGCTTGCGGAGCTCTATCGTTCCGGTAAGGTTCGTGCGCTGCTGGCGAAAACCTTCGGTACACCGCCGCATGATGCGATGCTCGATGCGCTGATCGCTATTCATTCCTTCCCCGAGCGTTGATCGATGCGATCCACACGCCAGCGACCGGACGCAAAACGGCCTCGTTCCGGGCAGAGCAAAAGCACAACGATGACGACCGGCGAAGCCGTCGTCGCCGCCACGACGATCAACGGTATCGATACGCTCTACGCGCTCCCGGGCGTGCACAACGACCATTTCTTCGACGCCGTGCAGCGCGCCGGCGACCGGCTGCGCACGGTGCATGCGCGACACGAGCAGGGCGCCGCCTATATGGCGCTCGGCGCGGCGCTCGCCACCGGTCGTCCGCAGGCCTATTCCGTGGTGCCGGGCCCCGGCCTGCTCAATTCCGGCGCGGCGCTGCTGACCGCCTACGGCATGGGCGCGCCGGTACTCGGGCTGATCGGCCAGATCCCGGCCGGCGCGATCGGCAAGGGACAGGGTCACCTGCATGAGATCACCGATCAGGCAGGCATCGTCGCGCGGCTCGTGGATTACTCCGCCCTGATCAGGTCGCCCGGCGAAGCGCCGCGGCTCGTCGCCAAAGCGCTGCGGACGATGCAAACGGGCCCGCGTCCCGGCCCGGCGGTCCTGCAATGCGCGATTGACGTCTGGGGCAAATCCGGCCCGGTCGGGCCGATCCTGCCGACGCCGATGCCGCGGCCGCAATCCGCGCCGGCGGACAAGATCCGCGCCGCGGCGCGGCTGCTCGGCAAGACCCGACGCATTCTCATCGTCGCCGGCGGCGGCGCCCAGGATGCCGCGGCGGAGGTCACCGCCCTGTCGGAGATGCTGCAGGCCCCGGTCCTCGCCTACCGGCGGGGAAAAGGGATTTTGGACGGGCGGAGCCCGTTCGCCGTCAACCTGCCCCTCGGTCATGAACTGTGGGCCGAGGCCGACGCGGTGCTCGCCATCGGCACCCGGCTGTTTATGCCACAGCTCGCCTGGGGTGTGGATAAATCGCTCGCCGTCGTCCAGATCGACACCGATGCGGCGGCGCCGGCGCGCATCCGCAAGCCGCGGGTGATGCTGGCCGGCGACGCCGCCACCGTCGCCCGGCAATTGCTCGCGGCGCTGCCGGCCGCCAATGCCGGGCGCGCCTCCCGCCGCGAGGAGATGCAGGAGCGGCAGGCGAAATGGGACAAGCGACTGCGCGAGGCGCTCGCGCCGCAACTCGCTTTCGTCGACGCGATCCGCGCGGAACTGCCCGAGGACGGCATCTATGTCGACGAGGTGACGCAGATCGGCTTCGCCGCCCGCCTCGCCATGCCGGTCTACAAGCCGCGCACCTTCCTGTCGCCGGGCTACCAGGACAATCTCGGCTGGGGCTTCGCCACCGCGCTCGGCGCCCAGGATGCGCGCCGCGACGTGCCGGTCGTGTCGATCAACGGCGACGGCGGCTTCATGTATACGGCGAACGAACTTGCCACCGCCGTGCGCCACAATATCCCGCTGGTCGCCGTGGTCTTCGCCGACGGCGCCTTCGGCAATGTCCGCCGCATCCAGGAGGAGCACTTCGGCAACCGGCTGATCGCCTGCGATCTCGCCAACCCCGACTTCGTGAAATTCGCCGAGAGCTTCGGCGTCGCCGGCCGGCGCGTCACCACCCCCGAGGCACTGCGCCGCGCCCTGAAGGAAAGTTTCGCCCGTCGCGAGCCGGCGCTGATCGAGGTTCCCGTCGGCGCCATGCCGAGCCCCTGGGCATTCATCCACATGCCGCGCGTGCGCGGCAGTTAACGGTTGCAGTGCGCCGCGTCGTTCGGCACTTTGCGCTCGCCCATGAACCTCGTCAGCACCACCGAAGACCTCGCGGAGATTTGCGCGCGCATGGCGCGCCATCCCTTCGTCACCGTCGACACCGAATTCCTGCGCGAAAGCACGTATTATCCGCTGCTCTGCGTGGCGCAGATCGCCAGCCCCGATGAGGTGGCGGTGATCGACGCACGGGCGCCCGGCATCGACCTTGCCCCGCTGTTCGCGCTGCTCGCGGACGCTCGCGTGCTGAAGGTCTTTCACGCGGCGCGCCAGGACATCGAGATCGTCTGGAACATGGCGCAGACGATTCCGCATCCGATCTTCGATTCGCAGGTCGCCGCCATGGTGCTCGGCTACGGCGATTCGATCTCTTACGACCAGCTCGTGCAGCGCATCACCGGCGACACGCTCGACAAGTCGCACCGGTTCACCGACTGGACGCGCCGGCCGCTCAGCGACGCGCAGCTTCAGTATGCGGCATCGGACGTCACGCATCTGCGCGACATCTACCGCAAGCTCTCCGCCGATCTCGACAGACAGGGCCGCGGCGCCTGGGTCGAGGAAGAAATGAGCATCCTCACCTCGGAAGATACCTACCGCATGGACCCGGTGCGCGCCTGGGAGCGGCTGCGCGCGCGGGTGCGCAAGCCCAAGGAACTGGCGGTGCTGATGGAAGTCGCCGCCTGGCGCGAGCGCGAGGCGCAGACCCGCGACGTGCCGCGCTCGCGCGTGCTCAAGGACGATGCCGTCAGCGATATTGCCGTGCAGGCACCGACATCGACGGAGCGGCTCGCGCATCTGCGCTCGCTGCCGAAGGGCTTCGAGAAATCGCGCTGGGGCGAGCAGATCGTCGAGGCGGTCAAGCGCGGCCTGGCGGTCGATCCGAAGGCCCTGCCCCGCATCGAGCGCCACAAGCCCACGCCGAACGGCGCCGCCACCGTCGAACTGCTGAAGGTGCTGCTGCGGATGACGTCGGAACGCCACGGCGTCGCCGCCAAGATCATCGCCACGGTCGACGACCTCGACCGTATCGCCGCCGACGACAAGGCCGACGTACCGGCCATGTACGGCTGGCGACGCGAACTGTTCGGCGAGAAGGCGCTGGCGCTCAAGCATGGCCAACTGGCGCTGGCGATCGAGAAAGGCCGCGTCGTGCCGGTCGAGCGCGCGGCATCCTGACAGGCTGACTCAAAAGGGCAGCCGCCTGTCGCGGATGGCGCGGGACCGCATGCGGTCTCTGCGGACGGCATCATCCTTCGAGATCCGCGCAACACCTCGGGACGATACGGAGCGGCCCGCCCTCGCGACAGGCAATGCGCTGCTTCTGCCGGCAGCCCGAAGGCAAGCACGAGAAAAGCGCGAAAATCTGAGAAACCAAGCAATCAAAGCTCGGCTACAGGCTTGACCACACCCGGTCAGGCTCCGGGACCGGCCGGCCCGACGCCCCCCCCTAAAGTACCTTATTAAAATATCTAGATAATCAATTCATTTATCGTCGTTTTCATGCGCTCAGATATCGCGCGCCGGCGACCTGTCGCTGACGAGTTGCGGCTTGAGATTGACGAGTCGCGCCAATTGCTTGAGGCGGCTCAGCACCCGCTCGCTGCCGAGCGCCGACATCCGCGGCCCTTCCAGTTTGAGCACCAGCTTGCCGCGCGACGCGACGAGCGGCGTCTTCGGCAACACGCCGCTCTGCGACGCAGAGAGCTGATAGGCAACCCGCATGGCGGCGGCGAGGACGCGGGCGCGCTGCATCAACCGCGGCGTCGTCAGATGCTGCATGCGCGGCGACAGTTCCGTGTCGTCCGGGCCGGCGTGGCGGTAATACACCGCCAGCGCCAGATAGACGCGTCCCGGATGGTCGATGGCCGCGAAGCCGCCATTGGCGATGATGTTGAGCGACTGCTCGCCGCGATAGTCCGGGTGGGCGCGCCAGCCGATATCGGCAAGCAGGCAGGCGGCATGCCGCAGGCGGCGCTCGTCGGCGGTCTCGTCGACGGCGATCGCATGCATCAGCCGGTCGGTCCAGTGGATGAGTTCCTCGCCGTGGCGCGGCGAGCGCGAGCGTAGCACGTTCAACTCGCGGGCCGCCTCGATCAGCGCGTCCTGCCGCCGCTTGGCCGGGATCAGCCGTGAATAGAGCAGCCCTTCGCGCACGCCGTGAACGGAGACGACCACCTTCGCCGCGCCGGTCTCGCGCAGCAGCCGCTCCAGCACCAGCGCCGCATAGGGCAGAAGCGAGCGGCGGCCCTTGCTCACGGCCGCGAACCGGCGCGTGGGCGACGGCGTCGGGCGATACAGGCTGCGACAGAAGGCAATCGCGTCTTTCGCGGCGATTTCGTAGCCGTGCATGACCAACAGCGGGTAGCGCGTCTGATGCATATGCAGGCGGGCCAGCGCGCGCCAGGTTCCGCCGACCGCGTAGAGGACACGCCCTTGCCCCTCGTGCAGCAAGGGCGAATCGGCAAGCCGCGCGGCGACGAATTTCTGCGCCTTCTTGACCGAGCGGCCGGAAATGTCCTGCAGCGCCAGGCCGCCCAGCGGCATGGTGTTGCCGAGCCGGATGCGTCCGCCCTCGACGTCGGCCAGTTCCAGCGAGCCGCCGCCGAGATCGGCGACGATGCCGTCGGGATCGTGAAACGCCGAGACCACGCCGAGCGCGGTATAGCGCGCCTCCTCCTTGCCGGAGAGGATGCGGATGCGGACGCGGCAGATGCGCTCGGCCTTGGCGATGAATTCCGGGCCGTTGCTGGCGTCGCGGCAGGCCGCGGTGGCGATGGCCAAAACCTTGCGGGCCTGCAGTGTGTCGCAGAGCGCGCGGAAACGCCGCAACGCATCGTGCGCCACAGCGATGGCGTCGTCGGTGATCAGGCCGGTCGACTGCACCTCGCGGCCGAGGCCGGCCATGACCTTCTCGTTGAAAATCGGGGTGAGATTGCGCGTCAGCCCCTCATAGACGACGAGGCGCACCGAGTTGGAGCCGATGTCGATCACCGCGATCGGCGCACCGAGGTCGAGGCGTCCCTTCGGATGGCGCCGCCGCCGGCGGCGCCTACGCGCCTTCGAGCCGGCGGATGAGACTGCGAGGCGAGGATTCTTTGAGTGACTTGCCACGTCCCGACAGACTCGGATTGGTCATGAAATATTTATGCGCATTGAACGGCTCTTCGCCCTCCGCCGCTTTTATGCGCGTCGAGGTGCCATCGGGCAAGAGCCGCCAGCTCTGTTCGTTATCCTTGAAATTGGCGACCATGATCTGGTTGAGGACCTGCTCGTGCACCGTCGGATTGAGGATCGGGCACAGGAGCTCGACGCGCCGGTCGAGATTGCGCGGCATCATGTCGGCGGACGAGATATAGACCGCCGATTTCGCGTGCGGCAGCAGATGGCCCGCACCGAAGCAGTAGATTCGGCTGTGTTCGAGAAAGCGGCCGACGATGGATTTCACCCGGATATTGTCCGACAGGCCGGGCACGCCCGGCCGCAGGCAGCAGATGCCGCGCACCACCAGATCGACCGACACGCCGGCGCGCGAAGCATCGTACAGCAGGTCGATCATGTCGGGATCGACCAGCGCATTCATCTTCATCCAGATCGCCGCTGGCTTGCCGCTTTTGGCGTTGGCGATCTCCTGCTCGATGTGGTCGCGGATGCGCCCGCGCAGCGTCAGCGGCGACACCGCCATGCGCTTCAGACTGTCCGGTTCCGCATAGCCGGTGATGAAATTGAAGATGCAGGCGACGTCATGCGCGATCGCCGGATCGGCGGTGAAGAACGACAGATCGGTGTAAATCCGCGCCGTCACCGGATGATAATTGCCGGAGCCGACATGGACGTAGTTGACCGGCGCCTTGCCTTCGCGGCGCACCACCAGCGACAGCTTGGCGTGGGTCTTCAGATCGAGGAAACCGAAGACGACCTGCACGCCGGCGCGTTCCAGATCGCGTGCCCAGCGGATATTGGCCTCCTCGTCAAAGCGCGCCTTGATCTCGATCAGCGCGGTGACACTTTTGCCGGCCTCCGCCGCCTCGATCAGCGCCTTGACGATCGGCGATTCCGCCGAGGTCCGGTAAAGCGTCTGCTTGATCGCCACGACGTTGGGATCGCGCGCCGCCTGCTGCAGGAACTGCACGACGACGTCGAAGCTCTCATAGGGGTGGTGGACGATCAGATCCTTCTGGCGGATGGCGGCAAAGCAGTCGCCGCCCTGCTCGCGGATGCGCTCGGGAAAGCGCGGCGCATAGGGCTCGAACTCCAGATCGGGCCGGTCGAAATTGGTGAGCTGCGACAGTTCGTTCAGCGCCAGCACGCCCTCGACCAGAAACACCTCGTCGTCGGCGACGCCGAGCGCGCGCTGCACGAAGCGGCGCAGTTCCACCGGCATGGTGGTCTCGACCTCCAGCCGGATCACCGATCCGCGCCTCCGCCGCTTGAGCGCCGTCTCGAACAGGCGGACTAGATCCTCCGCTTCTTCCTCGATCTCGACCTCGGAATCGCGGATCGCCCGGAACGCGCCCGCCCCCTTCACCACATAGCCGGGGAACAGGCGGGCGATGAACAAGGCCGTCGTCTGCTCGAGCGTGATCAGCCGCACGATGCCCGGCTCGCTGCTCGGCAGGCGGATGAAGCGGTCGATCTTCTGCGGCATGCGCAGCAGCGCATTCATCGCCCGGCCGTCATGGCTGCGCGCCAGCGACAGGCCGATGGTGAAGCCGAGATTGGGGATGAACGGGAACGGATGCGCCGGGTCGATGGCAAGCGGGGTGAGCAGCGGGAAGACCTGGGTGAGGAAGTGGTTTTCCAGCCAGGCCCGCTCCTGCCTGGTGACGCTGTTGCCGTCGACCAGCACGATGCCCTTCTCGGCCAGCAGCGGCCGCAACTGCATCCAGCAGGTCTGCTGGTCGCTGGCCAGCAGCGTCACCGCCTCGGCGATGCGCGAAAGCTGTTCGAGCGGCGTCAGGCCGTCGGGACTTTTGGTGGCGATGCCCTCGCGCACCTGTGCCTTCAGGCCGGCGACGCGGACCATGAAGAACTCGATCAGGTTGTTGGCGGAGATCGACAGGAAGCGCACGCGCTCGAGCAACGGATGGTTCTCGTTGCCGGCTTCTTCCAGGACCCGCCGGTTGAAATGCAGCCAGGACAACTCACGATTGATGAAGCGTCCCGGCGTGTCGGCGATGGCCGGCGGCACGGCGACGTCCGGAGCCGGCGGATGAAGTCGTTCGGAACTTGGTTCAATTTTATTTTTTTCTTCTAGAACAATATCTTGTTCGGAATTCATGATAAATTGCTGCTATAGTGGAGCATCAATCTAACGCAGCATCATGAAGGAGTTGTGACAGGCGCGCGCGGGCGTACTACTCCGGCGCCTGGCGAAACAACTCTGAGGCGAGCGCCCGGGTCAACGGCCGCTGCCGCCGCATCGCCTCCTCGTCCAGCCGGGCGAGCGCGACGCGCGCGCCGGCGAAGGAGCGCTCGATGCGCGGCATCAGGTAGCGGATCAGGTCGTCGCCGAGCGTCAGTTGCCGGTCGGCCGCAAGTTTGACCAGCAGCGCCTGGAGCAGCGCATCGTCCGGCGCGGTCAGCGTCACGCTCGGCACGGCGCGCAGCCGCGAGGCGAGATCGGGCACCGCGAGCCGCATCGTCGTCGGCGCGACGCGGGCGGTGATCAGCAGGAACGCGTGCTCCTCGCGCACCAGATTCATCAGATGGAACAGCGCGCGCTCGTCGAGCGTGCCGGCGTCGAGGTCCTCGACCAGCAGCGCGCCGGTGGCCAGCGCCCGCAGCGGGTCGACCTCGCCGAGCCGGCGGGCGGCGACGATCCGCGCCCCCGCCGCCTGCGCCCAGATGGCGCCGAGATGGCTCTTGCCCGCCCCCTCCGGCCCGACGATGACGACGCTGCGGTTCGGCCAGTCCGGCCACCGCTCGACCAGCGCGAGCGCCGCCGCGTTGCAGGCGCCGCTGAGGAAGTCCTCGCGCGAGAAGCTCTCGGCATGTTCGAGGGCCAGCGCGAGCTGTCGGGGAACGGCGGTCATCGCGGGTTCGGCGGCGGCGCTGCGCCGCCGGTGAACAGCGCGCTTGCCCGGTAGCGTTCCATCGCGAAGCGCACCAGCACGCCGACCGTCGCGGCCAGCGGCGCGCCAAGCAGCAGGCCGACGAAGCCGAACAGATAGCCGAAGGCGAGCAGCGCGAAGATCAGCCACACCGGATGCACGCCGATGCTCTCGCCCACCAGTTTCGGGGCGAGGATATTGCCCTCGATGAACTGCCCGGCGAGGAAGATGGCGATGACGACGATGATCGGCGTCCATTCCGGCCAGAACTGCGCGACGGCGACGCCGGTCGCCAGCACCAGCCCGGTCAGCGAGCCGACATAAGGGATGAAGGTGAGGATTCCGGAGACAAGCCCGATCAGCAGGCCGAAATTCAGCCCGGCGAGCGTCAGGCCGGCCGCGTAGAACAGGCCGAGCAGCAGGCACACCGCCGACTGGCCGCGCACGAAGCCGGCGACCGCGGCATCGACCTCCCGGGCCAGCCGCCGCACCGTGGCGCGCTGGCGCACCGGCACCCAGCCATCCATCGTCGCCGTCATCCGGTTCCAGTCGTAGACGAGGTAGAAGGCGACGACCGGCGCCACCACCATCAGCGAGAACAGCGAGATCAGTGAGCGGCCGCCCGACCACAGCGAGGCGAGGAAGGTGCTGATCCAGCCGGTGCCCTGTTTCACCAGATCGGCGACCGAGCCGCCGTCCTCGACACCCGACAGCCCGACGATGCGGCGGACCCACGGATGCGTGGGATCGTTGATCAGCGCCTGCAGCTTGCCGACATATTCCGGCACCTTCTGGATGAACGAGGTGAGCTGCTGCGCCAATGTCGGCACCACCGCCAGGATGACGACGACGAACATCAGCACCACCAGCGCCACGACCATCAGCGCCGCGACCAGCCGGTTGATGCGCAGGCGCTCCAGCCGATCGACCAGCGGCCGCATCAGATAGGCAATGCCGAAGCCGACCACGAACGGCAGCAGGATCGGGCTGAGCAGCCACAACAGGACGGCGAGCACGGCGCAGACGCCGATCCAGAACTTGAATTGGCCTTCGAGGCTCATTCCGCCCTCACCCGGCTGCCGGTCCCGACGCGGCGTGGTTCTGCGGACACTGCCGCGGGGCATGCAAGACCGCCGCCCGACACCCCGCGGATGGTCAGCGGCCGGCCGCCGCGGAGTTCATGTGACGCATCCATTCGGCGACATAGAAGGCGACCGAAAGCAAGGTCAAGACGGCGACCGCCGCCATCAGCGCTATCCTCAGCGGCTCGACCGTGAATCCGAACCCCAGCGAGGCCAGAACCAGGCAGGCGAACAGGATCTGTGCCGCGGTGTTGAACTTTGACACCCACAGCGGCTTCATCCGCACCGGGCTGCCGAGCAGCCACGACAGGATCACCCCGCCGATGATCATGATGTCGCGCGACACCACCAGGATCACCAGCCAGCGGGGAATTTCGCCGATGATGCCGAGCGTCACATAGATCGAGACGATCAGCGCCTTGTCGGCGAGCGGATCGAGATAGGCGCCCAGTTCGCTGGTCTGCCGCAGCCGCTTGGCGAGGAACCCGTCGACGGCATCGCTGACGCCTGCCGCCACGAACAGCAGGAAGGCCGCCAGCATCGCGCCGGAAACGATGGCCCACACGACGATGGGAACCAGCAGGATGCGCCCGAGGGTAATCAGGTTCGGAATCGTCAACGTATCGCCCCGGCGTCGCGGTTTTGTTCTGAGTATATCGGCGTTCCAGCCATTGCACGCAATGCGATTTCGCCGTAGGACCCCGACAAACGAGGGCGAACATGGCGGAACAGCGGCGCGGCCTCACCTACGCGCAAGCCGGCGTCGATATCGATGCCGGCAACCGGATGGTCGAGCTGATCAAGCCGCTGGTGCGCGCAACCGCGCGCCGCGGCGCCGATGCCGAGATCGGCGGTTTCGGCGGTCTGTTCGACCTCAAGCGCGCGGGCTTCACCGACCCCGTTCTGGTCGCCGCCACCGACGGCGTCGGCACCAAGGTCAAGATCGCCATCGAGACCGGCCTGCACACGACCATCGGCATCGACCTCGTCGCCATGTCGGTCAACGACCTCGTCGTGCAGGGTGCCGAACCGCTGTTCTTCCTCGACTATTTTGCTTGCGGAAAGCTCGATCCGGAGACCGGTGCCGCCGTCGTCGCCGGCATCAGCGAGGGCTGCAAGCAGGCTGGCTGTGCGCTGATCGGCGGCGAGACGGCGGAGATGCCGGGCGTCTATCACGGCGGCGACTACGACCTCGCCGGCTTTGCCGTCGGCGCGGCCGAACGCGGCGCCCTGCTGCCGACGAAGGATATCCGGCCGGGCGACGCAGTGATCGGCATCGCCTCCTCCGGCGTGCATTCCAACGGCTATTCGCTGGTCCGCAAAGTCGTCGAAGCGAGCGGCTTGTCCTGGAGCGCGCCCGCCCCGTTCGCGCCGGGCCGCAGCCTCGGCGAGGCCGTGCTGGAGCCGACCCGCATCTATGTCAGATCCTGCCTCGCGGCGATCCGCGAGACCGGCGCGGTGAAGGCGCTCGCCCACATCACCGGCGGCGGCTTTCCCGACAACCTTCCGCGCGTGCTGCCGGACGGTCTCGGCATCCGGCTCGACCTCGCTCAGGTGCCGGTGCTGCCGGTGTTCAAATGGCTGGCGCGCACCGGCGACATCGCCGAGGCGGAAATGCTGCGCACCTTCAATTGCGGCCTCGGCATGATCGCCGTCGTCGCCGCCGACAAGGCCGCAGCGGCGATCGCGGTCCTCGAACGCGAAGGCGAAAGCGCGCGCATCGTCGGCGAGGTGACCGAGGGCGGCCCGCGCGTCGCCTATGCCGGCACGCTCGATCTGGCCTGACGCGCGGCAACGATGGCCCGCAAGCGCACCGCCGTCCTGATCTCCGGTCGCGGCTCCAACATGCAGGCGCTGATCGCGGCGGCCAAGGACGAAACCTTTCCGGCCGAGATCGTGCTGGTGCTCTCCAACCGGCCGGAAGCGGCGGGGCTTGCCACCGCGCAGGCACACGGCATCGCCACCGAGATTGTCGACCACCGCGCCTTCGGCAAGAACGGTAAAGATTCGGATCGCGAAGCCTTCGAGCGCGCGGTGCAGGAAAAGCTCGAGCGGCACCGTATCGACCTCGTCTGCCTCGCCGGCTTCATGCGCCTCCTGACGCCGTGGCTGGTCGACCGCTGGGCGGGCCGGATGCTGAATATCCACCCGGCGCTGCTGCCGGCGTTCAAGGGTCTCGACACCCATGCGCGGGCACTGGCCGCCGGTGTCGCCACGCATGGCGCGACCGTGCATTTCGTCGTGCCGGACATGGATGCCGGCCCGATCGTGGTGCAGGGAGAGGTGCCGGTGCTGCCCGGCGATACGCCGGAGACGCTGGCGAAGCGCGTCATCGCCGTCGAGCACCAGATCTATCCGCTGGCGCTGCAGCGCGTCGCGAGCGGCGAAGCGACCGAGGCCACCCCGCCGCTGGTGCAGCGTTTCGGCCTGTCCGCCTGACGCCTCCCGTCTGACGCTCAAAGTGAGCGGAAGAATCCGGCAAGCGATCGGCGGAAAGCCCCGGTGCGGGCGGCGGCGTTACTCCGCCGCCACCTTCTCGACCGAGGTCTTCCCGGCATGGGCCGCAAGCCGCGAGCGCCGCCACAGGCCGCCGACGGCGACCACGAGCACCGCGCCGATGATGCCGCAGACGATCTCGATATTGTGTACCGTGCCGGCATCGAAGTTGCCGCTGAGCGAGGCATGCACGACCGGATCGGTCGCCATCACTTCACCCACGACCCAGCCGAGCAGCGCCGCGCCGGCCCAGATCAGGATCGGGAACCGGTCGAGCAGCGACATGATCAGCGCCGCGCCGGCAACGATCAGCGGAATGCTGATGGCAAGGCCGAGCACCAGCAGCGCCACGTTGTCGCCGGCGGCGGCGGCAATGGCGATGACGTTGTCGAGGCTCATCACGATATCGGCGATGGCCACCATCTTGACGGCCCGCCAGAGATGATCGGCAGCCTCGGTTTCGCCGTCGCCCTCATCCTCCGGCACCAGCAGCTTCACCGCGATATAGAACAGCGCGATGCCGCCGACGATCTTCAGATAAGGCAGCGTCATCAGCGACGCGATGACCACCGTGAACACAACGCGCAGCAACACGGCAACGCCGGCGCCGAGCACCATGCCCCACATGCGCTGACGCGCCGGCAGGCTGCGGCAGGCCATGGCGATGACCACGGCGTTGTCGCCGGAGAGCAGGATGTTGATCCAGATGATCTTGAGGAGCGCGACCCAGAACGTCGCCTGACCCATTTCACCCCAGCCATGGGACAATACCGCGCCCCACGTCGACGGATCCATTAACGACCCCACTCTCGCCTCCCGCTTTTATCTCTTCTGCCGGCCTTCGTTGCCGCCGGCTGCCGCCTGATGTGTTTCGCTTGTTCCGGTCCGGCCGGATCGGACACCGCCGGACGGGACTCGGCCGGAAGGACTCCGGCCGGTCTCAGGTTAGCCAAGACGCCTTGCCGTGGCCAGCGAGGCGCCCGGATTTTTAGCCAGTGATTTCGTTACCTGAAAAGAACTGGGCAATTTCCTTCGCAGCGGTGTCGGCGGCGTCCGATCCGTGCACCGAATTCTCGCCCACCGACTTGGCGTGCAGCTTGCGGATCGTGCCGTCGGCCGCCTTGGCCGGATCGGTGGCGCCCATGATCTCGCGGTATTTGGCGATCGCGTTCTCGCCTTCCAGCACCTGCACGACCACTGGACCCGAGGTCATGAACTCGACGAGTTCCCCGAAGAACGGCCGCTCCTTGTGCACTGCATAGAAGGTCTCGGCCTCGGCGCGGCCCATGCGGATGCGCTTCTGGGCGACGATCCGCAGTCCGGACTTTTCGATGATCGCGTTGATCGCACCGGTGAGATTACGCTCGGTCGCGTCCGGCTTGAGGATGGAGAAGGTGCGCTCGAGCGCCATGTGTTCGGTCCCTTTGACGATGTGAGGAGAAGTGTCGCCGGGCTTATAGCGGCGGCGACCGGGCGGCGGCAAGCCGGCTCGCGAGCGGGCGACAGAGCGTGGCAAAGGCCATGGCGAGGGTCGTGGCAAGGATCGCGGCGAGCGCCGCGCGAGGGTTGCGCGCCGGCCGCCGCTCGGCCAAAAGGCGCGGATGCTCACGATCGACGACCTGTCCATCCGCATTGCCGGCCGGTTGCTGCTCGACCAGGCGACGGCGCGTATCTTGCCCGGTTCGCGCGTCGGCCTCGTCGGCCGCAACGGCACCGGCAAGTCGACGCTGTTCAACGCCCTCACCGGCGAGCAGCCGACGGAAACCGGGCGCATCGAACTGCCGTCGCGCTGGCGCATCGGACGGCTGGCGCAGGAAGCACCGAACGGCCCGGAGAACCTCGTCGACGTCGTCCTCAAGGGCGACACCGAGCGCAGCGCGCTTCTCGCAGAAGCGGAGACGGCGACCGACCCGCAGCGCATCGCCGACATCCAGACCCGGCTCGCCGATATCGGCGCCTATGCCGCGCCGGCGCGGGCAGCCGCCATTCTCTCCGGCCTCGGCTTTTCCGCCGCCGATCAGGCGCGGCCGTGTCACGAATTCTCCGGCGGCTGGCGCATGCGCGTCGCGCTCGCCGCGGTGCTGTTTGCCGAACCGGACCTGCTGCTGCTCGACGAGCCGACCAACTATCTCGATCTCGAGGGCACGCTGTGGCTGCAGGATCATCTGGCGAAATATCCGAAGACGATGATCGTCGTCAGCCACGACCGCGACCTGCTCGACACGTCGGTGAATTTCATCCTGTCGCTGGAGCACAAGAAGCTGACGCTCTATCGCGGCGGCTACAGCGCCTTCGAGCGGGCGCGCGCCGAACAGCAGCTTCTCGACCAGAAGCTGGCGAAAAAGCAGGAAGAGCAGCGCCGCCACATGCAGGCCTTCGTCGACCGCTTCCGCGCCAAGGCGACGAAGGCGCGGCAGGCCCAGTCGCGGCTGAAGATGCTGGAGCGGCTCGAACCGATCACCGCGCTGGTGACGAGCGAGGTGCGGCCGATCAGGATTCCCGCGCCGGAGAAATTACTGTCGCCGCCGATCATCGCGATCGACCAGGTCAGCGTCGGCTACGAACCGGGCCGGCCGGTGCTGTCGCGGCTGTCGCTGCGCATCGACAACGACGACCGTATCGGCCTGATCGGCGCCAACGGCAACGGCAAGTCGACGCTGGTGAAGCTGATCGCCGAGCGGCTCGATCCGTTCGACGGTACCGTCACCCGGGCGCAGAAGCTCAAGGTTGCCTATTTCGCCCAGCATCAACTCGACGAACTCAACGAGACCCACAGCGCCTATGATCACGTCCGCGCGCTGATGCCGGACGCGCCGGAGGCGAAGGTGCGCACCCGCGTCGGCAGCATCGGCTTTTCCGGCGAGGCCGCCGACACCAAAGTCGGCAATCTGTCGGGCGGCGAGAAGGCGCGGCTGATGCTGGCGCTCGCCACCTTCGACGGACCGCACCTGCTCATTCTCGACGAACCGACCAACCATCTCGACATCGACAGCCGCGCCGCGCTGATCGAGGCGATCGCGGATTTTCCCGGCGCGACGGTGCTGGTGTCGCACGACCGGCATCTGCTCGACGCCTGCGCCGACCGGCTGTGGCTGGTGGCCGACGGCGGCGTGCACAGCTTCGACGGCGATCTCGACGACTATCGGCGGCAGGTCATCAGCGAGCGCAACGACGACGGGGCGAAGCAAAAATCCAGGCCGGGAAAAGCAACGCCCTCCGAACTGCGCAAATCGGCGGCGGAACGGCGCGCCGAAACCGCGCATCTGCGCCGCCGTGTCGCCCGCGCGCAAAGCGACATCGACACGGCGACCGGCAGGATCGCCGAACTCGACACGCTCTTGATGGACGGCAGCCTGTTCACCCGCGATCCGGCGCAGGCGGCGGCGCTGGCGAAGCAACGCGCGGCGGCAGCCGCGGCGCTGGCGAAGGCCGAGGAAGAATGGCTGGAGGCAAGCGCGGCCCACGAGGCCGCCGACGCCTGAACGGCCCCGGCGGGGCGCGGATGCCGCGCTTTCCGGAATTATGCTCTCGCTTCGCTTCGCGGATTTAGCTTCGCTTCGTGGATTTTTTGCGCGGCGCCGGTTTTGCCGGCTCGGCCAGCGCGTCGACCACCTTCAGCCGACCGGCGACGAAGCGGTAGACGCCCGGAGCGGGTCCCTGCGCATAGGTCAGCACCGCCGTGCGCTGACCGGCCGCGTCGGCCCCGATCTCGACCCGCGAGGGCGCACCGGAGCGCGAAACAACCTCACATTCGGTCATCGTCAGGGTGACGCCACCGGCAATCGCGGCTGCTTCGAGTCCGCCCTGTGCCGCGCCGGATTCACCGGCCGGCTGCGCGGTGGCCGCGGGCACCGCCTGCGCCGCGCACTGGCCGTTGGCATCGACGAGGTCCTCGGGCGTCACCGGCCGGCGCGCGATCGGGTCCGTGGTCGAGGTCCGCGTTCCCCAATCCTGCTTGGTAAAGCCGCTGAACGGCTTGTTGAACCACTGTTCGGCACCCTGCGAGGAGAACATGTCGGTATTCGAGCAGCCGGACAACACCACCGCCGCCGCCAGCGCCATGAATACACGCGCCGTTCCATATCCCGATTGCACGCTCAAAACGGTCCTCGTTCTCTCGTTGCCCGGCATTCTCGCTACCGGGTCTCATGTCCCTTCCCCAGCCGCGCCTGCGGCCAGCCGGAGCATTCGCAACAGTCAGGTGGTTTACGTCAGCAACAAGGCCGTCGCCACCCCAAATTGCCGCGCCCGACGCCCGCGGCTTCCATCCGGGTTCACCGGTCGTGCTTGCGCGGGTGATCCCACTCACCCGAGTGATCCCGCTTGCCCGCGCGATCCCGCCTCAACAGCCGGTCCCCACCCTCGGGCCAGACGCAAAAACCGGCGCCTCCCGCCGTTTCAATGAACGGCTCTCTAGGCGCGCTTGCTCCAGCGTCCGTTCTCGTCGGCCTGCCAGTAGGTCACATCAAGTCCTTTGGCCTTCGCCGCGCTCCAGTGCGCCCGCGCCTGCGTCACCGCCTCCTCGTCCTCGCCGTCGAACATCAGCACGATCCGCTCGTAGCGTTCGGCATCTTCCGGCAGCGGCGCGCCGTCGATCAGGAACCGCACTGCGGCGCCATTGGCGTTGCCCTCGTTGCTGGTCAGCAGCACCGGCTGCAACGCGGCATCGCCCTCGCGGGTTGTCGCATGGGCGAGGAAGCTGTCGTCGCGATAGGTCCACAGATGCGCGTCGAGCGCATCGATGCGCTCGTCCGAGGTGGCCTGCACGACGACGCGCCAGCCGCGCTCCAGCGACTTCTCCAGCAGCGTCGGCAACATGCGCTCGATCGGCTGGCGCTGCAGATGATAGAACAGCACCTCGGTCATCGCGCCGATCTCCCAATGCCGCGCGGTCTCACCCCTCGTAGTGCTCCTTCACCAGATGATCGAGCAGCCGCACGCCCCAGCCGGAGCCCCAGCTCCGATTGATGTCGGTCTGCCGCGAATCCATGCCGGTGCCGGCGATATCGAGATGCGCCCACGGAGTGCCGTCCTTGACGAAGCGTTGCAGGAACTGCGCCGCGGTGATCGCGCCCGCCCAGCGGCTGCCGCCGGTGTTCTTCACGTCGGCAAAGCGGGAATCGATCATCTTGTCGTAGTCCGGCCCGAGCGGCATGCGCCAGACCGCCTCGCTGACATCCTTTCCGCACTGTTCGAGACGCGTGGCAAGCTTGTCGTCATTGGAGAACAGCCCGGCATGATGCTGGCCGAGCGCGACGATGATGGCGCCGGTGAGCGTCGCCAGATTGACCATGAATTTCGGTTTGAAGCGCGTCGCCGCGTACCAGAGCACGTCGGCGAGCACGAGACGGCCTTCGGCGTCGGTGTTGATGATCTCGATCGTCTGTCCCGACATCGAGGTGACGATATCGCCGGGGCGCTGGGCGTTGCCGTCCGGCATGTTCTCAACGCAGCCGATCAGCCCCACGGCGTTGACCTTGGCCTTGCGCGCGGCAAGCGCATGCATCAGGCCGACAACGCAGGCGGCGCCCGCCATGTCGCCCTTCATGTCCTCCATGCCGCCGGCCGGCTTGATCGAGATGCCGCCGGTGTCGAAGCAGACGCCCTTGCCGATGAAGGCGACCGGCTTCTCGCCCTTCCTGCCGCCGTTCCACTGCATCACCACGAGGCGGCTGTCGCGCCGCGAACCCTGCCCGACGCCGAGCAGCGCGTTCATGCCGAGCTTGCGCATGGCACGCACGTCGAGAACCTCGACCTTGACGCCCTGCTTGCGCAGCGTCTGCGCGCGGCGCGCGAATTCGTCGGGATAAAGAATATTGGCCGGCTCGTTGACGAGGTCGCGCGCCAGCATCACGCCGTCGGCAATGCCGGCATTCGGCGCGAAGGCGCGCTGCGCGGCCGCAACGTCGCCGACGGCGATCGTCACCTTGGCCGCGGCCGGGCGCTTGTCCTCGTCCTTGCGCCTCGTCTTGTAGCGATCGAAACGATAGCTGCGCAGCCGCGCGCCCATCGCGACGTCGGCCGCCTGTCGCGGCGACATGGCGCCGCCCGCCAGTTCGGCGAAGATCGAAACATCGGCTTCGCTCGCCGGGATCTTCGACATGGCAATGCCGCCGAAGCGAACGAAATCGCCCTGCTTCAACGCCGACGCCTTACCGAGACCGACGACGACGAGACGCGCGACCTTCAGCCCCTGCGGGGCCGGAAGGCTCAGCGCCGTGGCGCTCTTGCCGGTAAAACCATCGGCCTTGGCGGCGCGGGCGACCAGATCGCCGGTCGGCGCCAGCACCTTGCGCGTCGCCGGACCGAATTTGAGGCTGTCGTCGCAAAAGACAACGAGCGCGCCCTTCGTCGGCGCGGCGTAAGCGGCAAAAGCAAGTTTGAGAGCATCGGCCATGGTCAATCCTTCGGCGTCTCGGTCTGGGGGCCAGACAAATAGCGGACACAGCGCGGCCGGAACCGAGGCCGCGCCCCGGTATGACGCGCCGCGTCCGCTTGCGGAAGCCAAAAACGCCCGCGCCGCCTAAAAATCAGATGCGGCGAACCATTTTCGCCCCGACGCCGGCACATCCCGATCCGTGCCACAGCGCTTTGAGCCGTCTTGGCACCATAATACCTCCATTTACTTTGCATTATGCATAATCAATAGCTTTGCCTTTAGCGGGTCATTTTCCGGGACGATCAGGTAAAGCAATCGACGAATTTGGCTTACCTTACCGGCCGGTGGAGAATCTGCCGCAGGCTCAGGGGATTAGCCTGATTGGTGACGGGGGATGCGTCCGTATATGGGGTCGCTTAGCCGCTACGTTTTCCGCTCCACCTTTGGGGCGTTTATGGTCGTGCTCGTCAGTCTGACGGCGGTCATCTGGGTGACCCAGGCGCTGCGCGATATCGACCTGCTGACCAATCAGGGTCAGACGGTGCTGGTGTTCATCGGCATCACCGGCATGATCGTGCCGCTCCTGGTGATGATCATCGCGCCGATCGCGCTGCTGATCGCGGTGGTGCACACGCTCAACCGGATGAGCACCGATTCCGAACTCATCGTCATCAGCGGCGCCGGCGTCTCGCCCTGGGTGCTGTTCCGCTCCTTCCTCAATGTCGCGGTGGTCGTCGCCGTGCTGGTGGCGATCCTGTCGGCCTATGTGGCGCCGCAGGGCCTGCGCAAGCTGCGCGACTGGCTCACCGCCGTGAGCGCCGACCTCGTTGCCAATGTGGTGCAGCCGGGGCGCTTCACGACGGTGGAAGGCGGCCTCACCATCCATATCCGCGAACGCAGCCCCGGCGGCCAGTTGCTCGGCGTCTTCGTCGACGATCAGCGCAACCCGCAGGAGCGCGTCACCGTGCTCGCCGAGACCGGCGAGATGCTGGAGAACGACACCGGCAAGTTCCTGCTGCTGCAGAACGGCAATGTGCAGCGGCTGGAAGCCAAGGAGACCGATCCGACGGTCGTCGTCTTCGACCGCTATGCCTTCGACCTGTCGCGCTTCACCGGCGCTGCCGGCGCGGTGAAATATTCGGTGCGCGAACGCTATATCTGGCAGCTCATGTTTCCCAGCCGCTCCGATGCGCTCTATGCCGAGCAGCCGGCGCAGTTTCGCGCCGAAATGCACGACCGGCTGACGGCGCCGCTCTATCCGATCGCCTTCGTCATCATCGCCTTCGTCTATCTCGGCCCGGCGCAGACCACCCGGCAGAGCCGCACCATGTCGCTGCTCGGTGCCATCGGCGCGGTGGCGACGCTGCGTCTCCTCGGCTTTGCCGCCACGGTCTTCGGCGTGCAGTTTCCGGCGACGCTGATCGTGCCCTATGTCGCGATCGCGGCGACGATCGGCTTCGGCCTGTTCGCGATCGCGCGCGGCATCGTCATCGAGCCGCCGGCCGTCGTCACCAATGCGATGGCGGCGATCAACGACCGCATCAGCCGCGCGATGGCCCCGACATGACGGCAGACCGCACATGATGATGGCGTATCGCGGCAAGCTGGCTCGCTATTTCGGCATGCGCTTTCTCGGCGCGGTGCTCGGCGTGTTCTTCGGGCTGTTCGTGATGGTGGCGCTCCTCGACTATATCGAGCTGATGCGGCGCGCCGCCGACGCACCGAACGCCTCGGCGCTGCTGGTCGCCAAGGCGTCGTTCTTCCGTGTGCCGCAGGTGACCGAACGCATCCTGTCGTTCTGCGTGCTGATCGGCGCAATGGCCTGCTACCTCAGCCTGTCGCGCCGGCTCGAACTGGTCGTGGCGCGCGCCGCCGGCATGTCGGCCTGGCAGTTCATCGCGCCGGCGGTGATCATCGCCTTCCTGTTCGGCGTGCTGGCGACGGCGATCTACAACCCGGTCTCCGCGACGCTGCAGGAACGCTCCAAGCGGCTGGAGGCGGAAATCTTCAATCAGGCGCCGACCGGCCAGCGCGCCGACGGCACCGTCTTCTGGGTGCGCCAGCGCACCGACGAGGGGCAGGCGATCGTCAGCGCCAAGACCAGCCGCAATCAGGGCAGCGAACTCGGCGCGGTGAGCATTTTCGTGTTCAACCCGGGCGGGCAATATGTCGAGCGGATCGAGGCGGCGCGCGCGGCGCTCGAGGCCGGGGTCTGGCGCCTCTCGGGGGTGCGTATTTTCGCGCCCGGTACGCCGCCAGTCGAGCATCGGGACTATCAATTGCGAACAAATCTGACGCCGGCGCAGGTTCGTGAAAGTTTCGCCACTCCGGAGACTGTGCCATTCTGGCAATTGCCGCAGTATATCAACCTGGCCGATTCGGCAGGACTTGTCGCGGCCGGCTATCGTCTGCAATACCAGAAGCTCTTGGCCCGCCCGTTCCTGCTGGCGGCTATGGTTTTTCTCGCGGCGGCCGTCAGTTTACGCTTTTTCCGCTTCGGCGGTGTTCAAAAGATGGTTTTAAGTGGCATTGCCGCAGGCTTTTTGCTTTATGTCTTCTCGAAAGTCACCGAGGACTTCAGTAAGGCTCAACTGATGCACCCGGCTGCCGCTGCATGGCTGCCGGTGTTGATGGGGGGTCTGACTGGGTTTGTAGCATTGTTGTATCAAGAGGACGGGTGATGGCTGCGCTGCTGCACGCTCGTCCTGTCGTGCGTCAGCCCTTTGACGGGTTTGGCTTGGGCGGGTTTGGCGTGACCCGGCGCAGCGGCGCCGGAACACAGACAATACGGATCGGTCTGGCGGCCATTGCCGCGGCGCTCGCCTATGGATTCGGCGCGACGCCGGCTGCCGCGCAGGTGCTGACCTTCCCGGCGGTGCCGCCGCCGGTGACCCAGCCTGCCCGGCCCGCCGGGTCGGACGACCAGATGCTGCTGCAGGCGCGCGAGATCGACTACGACTACGTCAACCATCGCGTGTCGGCCGTCGGCAATGTGCAGATGTATTTCGGCGGCTCCTCGCTGCAGGCCGATCGCGTCGTCTACGATCAGAACACCAAGCGCCTGCGCGCCGAGGGCAACGTCCAGCTCACCGAGCCCGACGGCAAGGTGACCTACGGCCAGATCATCGATCTGTCGGACGACTACCGCAACGGCTTCGTCGATTCGCTGCGGCTCGAAGCGCCCGACCAGACGCGTGTCGCGGCCGAGCGCGCCGAGCGCTCCGGCGGCAATTTCACCACCTTCCAGAACGGCGTCTACACGGCCTGCGAACCGTGCCGCGACAATCCGACGAAGCCGCCGCTGTGGCAGGTGAAGGCGGCCCGCATCATCCACGACCAGGGCGAACGGATGATGTATTTCGAGGACGCCAACCTCGAATTCTTCGGCAAGCCGATCGCCTATCTGCCCTATCTGTCGACGCCCGACCCGACGGTAAAGCGCAAGACCGGCGTGCTGCCGCCGATGATCACCTCGTCGACCAAATACGGCGTCGGTCTCGAAGTGCCGTATTTCTGGGCGCTGGCGCCGAACTACGACATCACGCTGGCGCCGAACATCACCACCAAGCAGGGTCCGCTGGTGCAAGGCGAATTCCGCCAGCGCTTCGAGAGCGGCGCGCTCGCGGTTCGCGCCGCCGGCATCTATCAGCTCGACCTCAGCCCGTTCGAGCGTTCCGATGGCACCACGACGCCCGGCTACCGCCGTTTCCGCGGCAGCGTCGAATCCTCGGGCCAGTTCGCCATCACCGACAAATGGGTGTGGGGCTGGGACGCGATCGCGCTGACCGACAAGACCTTCATCCAGGATTACCGGCCGAGCCTGTCGCGCTATCGCGGCACCACCAACATCCTGGAAAGCAATTTCACCGAGGGCATCTCGCAGGCCTATATCGCCGGCCGCGGCGAGCGCAGCTATTTCGACCTGCGTTCGATCTACTATTACGGCTTCTCGGAATTCGACAATCAGAGCCAGTTGCCGGTGATCCACCCGGTGCTGGACTACGCCTATACGTTCAAGAACCCGATCGTCGGCGGCGAACTCAGCTACAAGGTGAACTTCGTCAGCCTGACCCGCAACTCGCCGGACTTCGACGCGGTCAGCAGCACCGCCCTCACCAACGGCACCTGTCTCGCCGGCGCCGATCCGGCGCAGAAAATTCCGGCGAACTGCCTGCTGCGCGGAATCCCCGGCAGCTATACGCGACTCTCCGCCGAGGCGAACTGGAAGCGCGCCATCACCGACCAGTTCGGCCAGGTATGGACGCCGTTCATACGGCTGCGCGCCGATGCCGCGCAAACCTCGATCCGCAACGACGCCGACGTCGCCAACTACCTGCCGACCGGCAATAACGCGCTGTTCCGCGCCATGCCGACGATCGGCATGGAATATCGCTATCCGTTCATCAACGTGCAGTCATGGGGCACGCAGACCTTCGAGCCGATCGCGCAGGTCATCGCACGCCCGAACGAAACCGGCGCCGGCCGCTTCCCCAACGAGGATGCGCAAAGCCTGGTGTTCGACGACAGCAACCTGTTCCGCATCGACAAATATTCCGGCTGGGATCGCGTCGAGGGCGGCGGCCGCGCCAATGTCGGCGTCCAGTACACCGCGCAATTCAACGAGGCCGGCTTCCTCAGCGCGATGTTCGGCCAGTCCTATCACCTGTTCGGCGAGAACTCCTTCGCCTTCGGCGGCCCGACCAATACCGGCCTCGACAGCGGCCTCGACAAGCGGCGCTCCGATTATGTGAGCCGCGTGTCGTACCAGCCGAACAGCGTCTATATGTTCACCGCCCGCGCCCGCTTCGACGACAACAATTTCGCGGTCCGCCGCTTCGAGGCGGAAGCGCGCGCCAATCTCGGCCGCTGGAACACCACCCTGCTCTACGGCAGCTATGACGCGCAGCCGGAACTGGGCTTCTTCAACCGCCGTCAGGGCATCCTCGGCAGCGCGATGTACAAGATCGACGCCAACTGGATCCTTACCGGCGCTGCGCGCTACGACATCAACGCCAGCAAGCTGAGCCAGACGCAGATCGGCATCGGCTATGTCGACGATTGCTTTATCCTCGCGCTGAACTACATCACTGATTACACCTATAGCGGGAACGCGACCTCCGATCACCGGATCATGTTCCAGATCGGCCTGCGTACAATCGGCGGTACGGCGGTCAGCCAGTCCGTCGGCGGGCCGTAAACCGCAACCCATCACGATACGGACACCGCGCAACCGGCACAGGCATGATGACGACGTCCACCGGCAAGCCACGACAGGCACACACACACCGCAAGCAGCGATTGATCGGCTGGATCTTCGCCGGCGCCCTGTTTGCAGGACTGACGGTGGGCGCGCCGCACCCGGCCGCCGCGCAGGTGGTGGTGATGGTCAACGGCCTGCCGGTCACCGCGCTCGATATCCAGCAGCGGATGAAGCTCGAGGCGCTGTCGCAAAAGCACATATCGCGCGACCAGGCGCTCAAGCTGCTCATCGACGACAAGCTCAAGATCACCATCGCCCAACGCTACGGCGTCGAGATGTCGGATGCGGAGGTGAATTCCAATTTCGCCGACATCGCCAAGCGCATGCGGCAATCGCCCGACCAGTTCGAGCAGGCGCTGTCGCGCTCCGGCGTGTCCGCCGGCGCGCTGAAGAATCGCATCCGCGCCGACACCGTCTGGCAGCAGCTCATTCGCGGCAAATTCGGCGCGTCGCTGCAGGTCAGCGAAGGCGAACTCGCCAACGTGCTGAAGTCCGACGACAAGGACGAGGTTGGCTATATCTACACGCTGCGCCCCGTCATCGTCGTCGTGCCGCGCGGATCGAGCGGGACGGTCGTCGACGCCAAGCGGCGCGAAGCCGAGGCGATCCGCTCGCGATTCCAGAGCTGCGACGAGGGCCTCGCCATGGCGCGCCGGCTGCGCGACGTAGCGGTGCGCAATCCGGTGCGTCGCAACTCGGCCGAACTGCCCGGCCCGCTGCGCGAAATCCTCAGCAAGCTGGAGATCGGTCGCCTGACTACGCCGGAGATGACGGCGCAGGGCTTCGAGATGTTCGCACTGTGCGACAAGAAGACAACCAAGACCGAAACCGCCGAAAAGCGCCAGTTGAAGGAAAAGCTGTTCACGCAGCGCTTCGAGCGGGAGGCCAACAAGTTCCTCGAGGAAACCCGGCGCTCTGCCATCATCGAATACAGATGACCGCCGACGTGCGGCCAGACGACAGCAGGGCCCGATAAAGCGGAACCAGCGACAGCAGGGCTGAACGCAGCAAGGCTGATCGCGGCAAGGACATCGGCGATGACGACCGCACCGTTCCACCCCGCCCCGCTCGCCGTAACCTTCGGCGAGCCGGCAGGCATCGGTGCCGACATCACGCTTGCCGCGTGGCAGGCACGCGACGCGCTGTCCCTGCCGCCATTCTATATCCATGCCGACCCCGAGGCGCTGGCGCGGCGTGCCCGCGTGCTCAACCTCTCCGTCCCGCTTGCCGAAAGCCGGCCGGAAACCGCCGCCGATCTGTTCCCGCGCGCCTTGCCGGTCGTGCCGCTCGGTCTCAGCGCGACGGCCGAGCCGGGACAGCCGGACGACACCAGCGCCACCGCCGCGATCGCCTCGATCCGCGCCGCCGTTGCCGACGTGGCCGGCGGCCGCGCCAGCGCCGTCGTCACCAATCCCGTCGCCAAGAACGTGCTCTACCGCGCCGGATTCAAGCATCCAGGCCACACGGAATTCCTCGGCGAACTGGCGCGCGAGCAAACCGGGCTGCCGGCGCGGCCGGTGATGATGATCTGGTCGAAGGAACTGGCCGTGGTGCCGGTAACGATCCATCAGCCGCTGCGCGAGGTCGCCGATACGCTCAACACGCCGATGATCGTCGAGATCGGCCGCATCACCGCGCGCGATCTCATGCAGCGCTTCGGCATTGCCAGACCGCGGCTGGCGGTCGCCGGACTCAATCCGCATGCCGGCGAGGACGGCACCATCGGCGGCGACGACCGCGACGTGATCGCGCCCGCCGTGCGCCAGCTCGTCGCCGAAGGCATCGACGCACGCGGGCCGTTCCCGGCCGACACGATGTTCCATGCCAGCGCCCGCGCCGAGTACGACGCGGCGCTGTGCATGTATCACGACCAGGCGCTGATCCCGGCGAAGACCCTCGCCTTCGATTATGCCGTCAATGTCACGCTCGGCCTGCCTTTCGTGCGCACCTCACCCGATCACGGCACCGCCTTCGCCGTCGCCGGCTCGGGCCGCGCCAAGCCGATGAGCCTGATCGAGGCGCTGAAGCTCGCGGCGCGCCTGTCGGCGCCGCATCCCGCACCGACGCTGGCGCCGGCTTCATGAGCGCCATCGACGATCTCCCCGCGCTGCGGGAGGTGATCCGGCGGCACGAGCTTCGCGCCAGGAAATCGCTCGGACAGAACTTCCTGCTCGACCTGAACCTGACGGCGCGCATCGCCCGCGCCGCCGAACCGCTCCACGGCACGACGGTGCTGGAGATCGGCCCCGGCCCCGGCGGATTGACGCGCGCCTTGCTGGCGCTCGGCGCCAGCCGCGTCATCGCTGTCGAGCGCGACGACCGCGCGCTGGCGGCCCTGGCGGAAATCGCCGCGCATTATCCGGGGCGGCTCGACGTCGTTGGCGCCGACGCACTCGACTTCGATCCGCGCGCGATGCTCGGCGATGGCCCGGTGCGGATCGTCGCCAACCTGCCCTACAATATCGCGACGCCATTGCTGATCGGCTGGCTGACAGCCGAACCGTGGCCGCCGTGGTACGACCGCATGGTGCTGATGTTCCAGCGCGAGGTCGCCGAGCGCATCGTCGCCGCACCGGGCAGCAAATCCTACGGACGCCTCTCGGTGCTTGCCGGCTGGCGCTGCGAAAACCGCATCCTGTTCGACATCGCGCCGAGCGCCTTCGTGCCGCCGCCGAGCGTCGTTTCGTCGGTGGTGCAACTGGTGCCGCGCCCGGCGCCGCTCGATTGCCGCTCCGCCATGCTCGAACGTGTCACCGCCGCGGCCTTCGGCCAGCGCCGCAAGATGCTCCGGCAAAGCCTCAAGAGTCTCGGCCTCGATCCGCTGCCGCTGCTGGAGCAGGCAGGCATCGCCCCGACCGCGCGCGCCGAGGAAATCCCGGTCGCCGGTTTCGTCGCGCTGGCGCGCGGCCTCGAGCAGACGACGGCGAAGCGGTAACCGCGATCCTTCAGATATGCGCCTGCAGGTCGCGCACGAAGCCGGACAGTCCGGACTGCCGGTCGCGCTTGAGACGCTCGGCGGCAAGAATCGATTTCACCTCGGCAAAAGCCGGCTCGATCTCGCGATTGATCACGACATAGTCGTATTCCGCCCAATGACTCATCTCGTCGGCGGCCTTGCTCATCCGCTGCCGGATCACCGCATCGTCGTCCTGCGCGCGTGCCCGCAACCGCTTTTCGAGATCCGGGATCGACGGCGGCAAGACGAAGACCGAGACCAGGTCGCGGTCCGCCTTCTCGCGCAATTGCTGGGTGCCCTGCCAGTCGATGTCGAACAGCACATCCTTGCCGTCGGCCAGCGTCTGCTCCACCGGCGCGCGCGGCGTGCCGTAGCAGTTGCCGAACACCTCGGCCCATTCCAGCAATTCGCCACGCTCGACCATTGAATCGAAGCGCGGCCGGTCGATGAAATGATAGTCGCGGCCGTCGACCTCGCCGCGGCGCGGCGCGCGCGTCGTCACCGAGACCGACAATGCGATGCGGCCGTCCTCCTGCAGCAGGCGGCGCGACAGGGTGGTCTTGCCGGCGCCGGAGGGCGACGACAGCACCAGCATCAGGCCGCGGCGCGCGACGCCCGATGGATTGCCCGCATCCTTTATCATTCGAGGTTCTGCACCTGCTCGCGGAACTGTTCGACAACGCTTTTCAACTCGAGCCCGATATTGGTGAGTTCGATGTCGTTCGACTTCGAGCACAGGGTATTCGATTCGCGGTTGAGCTCCTGCGACAGGAAATCGAGCTTGCGACCGGCCGGCCCACCGGCGGCGATCAGCTTCTGCGCCTGCGCAACATGCGCGGCGAGCCGGTCGAGTTCCTCGCGGATATCCGCCTTCGAAGCCAGCAACAACGCCTCCTGATGCAGGCGGTCGGCATCGAACCGTTCCGACTGGTCGAGCAGCGTCGCGATCTGCTCGGTGAGCCGCGCCTTGATCGCCTCCGGCCTGCGCCCCGGCGCAGCGTCGGCCCGTTGCGTCAGCATCGCGATGTCGCCGAGCCGCTCTGACAGGATGCGGTGGAGCGCCGCGCCTTCCTCGCGCCGCATCGCGACCAGCGCCGCAAGCGCCTGCTCGAACCCCGCGCCGATCGCCGCTTCCGCGGCGCGCCGGTCCTCTTCGCGCTCGTCCTCTTCAGTGACTTCGATCACGCCCCGGAGCGCCAGGATGCCGTCGAGGCGCGGCGCCGCCGCGTCGACCCTGCCGTCGAGGCTTCTGATCGCGCCGAGGACGGCATCCAGCACCGGCTCGTTGATCTTCACGGCAGGCACCACGCCTTTGCGCTCGACGGTCAGATTGGCATAGACGGTGCCGCGTGCCAGCGTCTCGCTGGCGCGTTTGCGCGCCGGCGCTTCCACCGCATCCCAGCCCGGCGGCAGGCGCAGCCGCACGTCGAGGCCCTTGGCATTCACTGACTTGATTTCCCAGGCCCACGCATACGTGCCGGCAACGCCATGGCTGCGCGCAAAGCCTGTCATGCTCGACAGCGCCATCGTCTCGCTCATCTCCGCTGAAGGATGTCCGTTGAAAAGTCGGGCGACCTTAATGCAATTCCATGGAAAGTGCGAAGCGCTTTCCACCCGGCACGGCCCGATGCAATCGAGGTCCGGCCACGGGAAGCAGGCTTTTCCACTGCCGTGGCTTCAGGCTGCCGCGAGCGCGAAACTCAGCGAGAGGAGCCACGCAGTCCGGGTGCCGGCGGCGTTGCCGGCAGCGGTGCGGGCGTCGGCAGCGTCACCGGCGGCGGCGCGCCTTCCCGCTCGATGGCGCGCAGACGCGCGACATTCTTCTGGTGCTGCTCGTAATTGTCGGAGAAGGCGTGTCCGCCGGTGCCGTCGGCGACGAAATACAGTTCCTTGGTGCGCGCCGGATTGGCGGCCGCTTCGAGCGATGCACGGCCCGGATTGGCGATCGGTCCCGGCGGCAGGCCATCAATCGTATAGGTGTTGTATGGCGTCGCCTGCTCGATCTCGCTGCGCATGATCGGCCGGCCGAGCGTCCCCTTGCCGCCGGTGAGGCCGTAGATGATCGTCGGATCGGACTGCAGCCGCATCCGGTTCTTCAGCCGGTTGACGAACACCGCGGCAACGCGCGTGCGCTCGTCGGGGCGGCCGGTTTCTTTCTCGACGATCGAGGCGAGCACGACGAGCTGCTCCGGCGTCTTGATCGGCAGATCGGGACTGCGGCGCTCCCACACCTCCTGCAGCACGCGACGATGCGCCTGCTGCATGCGCTGGACGATCTGCTCGCGCGGCGTGCCGCGATCGATCTTGTAGGTTTCCGGCAGCAGCGTGCCCTCGCGCGGAATGTCCTTGATCGCGCCGGTCAACAGGTCGTTCTCCATCAGCCGGGCGACGATCTGCTCCGACGTCAGCCCTTCCGGCACGGAGACGGTGTGCTGCACCACCCGCCCTTCGGCGATCGTGTCGAGCACATCGCCGAGGCTCGCCTGTTTGGGGAATTCGTATTCGCCAAATTTCAGCCGCTCGCCGCGCAGCTTCAAGACCGTGGCGCCGGCGATGAACACCGCCGGCTGATCGATGACGCCCTCGCGCGTCAGCAGATCAGAGATATCCTTGGTGCCGAGACCGCGGGAGATGGTGACGGTCTTGGCTTCGGTCAGCGGGCCGGGCTGCGTCATGCGCTGCTTGCCGATGAACACCGCCGCGGCGGCGGCGATGGCGATGACTGCCAGAATACTGAAGATCGCATTGCCTGCGACAATCAGCGGATGCTTGGCCGAACGCGAACGGCGTGGTGGCGGAATGCGCTCCGGCTCGAGCGCCGCACGCGGGCTCTTCAGCAACGCCGGACGCCGGTCGTCGGTCGATGCAATCTTGCCCGGCGAGCCGGTGCCGTGGCCGTTCTGCCCCGGCGGCGTATTCGAATTCACCGATCTGCTCCGCTCATTCCGCAGACATGACTGTTCAGCAAGATTGAATCAGCAATGGATCTAGCAAGCCTCGACGGTGCCCGCCTGCACAGGCGCGGGCCACAAATCGACGGGATCGCAAGCGTAAGAGCGATTATGGCGAAAAATAGGGACGGCGCCAGCATCGCTCCCGGTTCAACCGTCGTAGCGGCGGAAAACCAGGGACGCATTCGTTCCGCCAAAGCCGAACGAGTTCGACAACGCCACGTTGATCTCGCGCTTGCGCGCCTGATGCGGCACGAGATCGATCGACGTTTCAACCGACGGGTTGTCGAGATTGATAGTCGGCGGCGCGATACCATCGCGGATCGCAAGGATCGAGAAGATCGCCTCGATCGCGCCGGCGGCGCCGAGCAGATGACCGACGCAGGATTTGGTCGAGGACATCGACACGCGCCCCGCCGCATTACCCACCAGCCGCTGCACCGCGCCAAGCTCGATCTCGTCGCCCATCGGCGTCGAGGTGCCGTGCGCGTTGATATAGTCGACCTCCGCCGCGGTGACTCCGGCACGCTTGAGTGCCGCGGTCATGCAGCGGAAGGCGCCGTCGCCGTCGGGCGCCGGCGCGGTGATGTGAAAGGCATCGCCGGAGAGGCCATAGCCGATCAGTTCGCCATAGATCTTGGCGCCGCGCGCCTTGGCATGGTCGAGCGCCTCAAGCACGACGACGCCCGCCCCCTCGCCCATGACGAAGCCGTCACGGTCCTTGTCGTAAGGCCGCGACGCGCGCGTCGGATCGTCGTTGTAGCCGGTGGAGAGCGCCCGCAGCGCCGAGAAACCGGCGAGCGAAATCCGGTTGACCGGGGACTCGGCGCCGCCGGCCACCATCACATCGGCATCGCCGAGCGCGATCAGCCGGCTGGCATCACCAAGCGCATGCGCGCCGGTCGAGCAGGCAGTCACCACCGAATGATTCGGTCCCTTGAGACCGTGTTCGATCGAGACATAGCCCGAAGCCAGGTTGATGATCCGTCCGGGAATGAAGAACGGCGAGACGCGGCGCGGGCCGCGCTCGTGCAGGACGATCGCGGTCTCGGCAATGCCTTGGATGCCGCCGATGCCCGATCCGATCAGCACGCCGGTGCGCGCCTGGTCCTCGGCGCTGGTCGGTTTCCAGCCGGAATCAGCCAGTGCCTGCGACGCGGCTGCCACCGCAAAGACGATGAATTCATCGACCTTGCGCTGCTCCTTCGCCTCCATCCACTGGTCGGCGTTGAAGGTGCCGTTGCTGCCGTCGCCGCGCGGGATCTCACAAGCGATTTTGCACGGCAGGTCGGCCGTCTCGAACCGCTCGACCCGGCATGCGCCGCTTTCACCCTTGATGAGCCGCTGCCACGTCGGTTCGACGCCGCAACCAAGCGGCGTAACCATGCCCATCCCGGTGACGACGACGCGCCGCAATTGCGTAGTCTCGCTCAAGCGTCAAGACTCCCGGCACCATACGGCATCGGACTCATCTCCTTGTCGAACTCGGGAGAGGACTGCCGCAGCGCGCTTCGCCCGTTGCGCGTTCAGCCTGCAATTCAGCTCTTGGCGTTCTTCTCAAGAAACTTCGTGGCGTCGCCCACGGTGAGGATGGTTTCCGCTGCGTCGTCGGGAATCTCGCAGCCGAACTCTTCCTCGAAAGCCATCACGAGCTCGACGGTGTCGAGGCTGTCGGCGCCGAGATCATCGATGAAGCTGGCCCCCTCGACCACTTTATCGGGCTCGACGCCCAGATGCTCCACGACAATCTTCTTTACCCGCTCGCTGATGTCACTCATCGTTCCGTCCTCGTCGTTTCGGATTGGGCTCGACGGTAAAGCGAGCCGGGGTCCGGTTAACATACTTCAAATTCATTGACCAGCAAGGGCGCTCAACCGTCCAAAGCTGGCCTCGAACTGCCTGAAAAGACAGGCAGAACATCTCAGATCATGGCCATTCCGCCATTGACGTGCAGCGTCTGTCCGGTGACGTAGGCGGCCTCGTCGGACGCCAGAAAAACCGCTGCGGCGGCGACGTCCTCGGCGCTGCCGAGCCGGCCGGCCGGCACGCGGCCGAGAATGGCTTCGCGCTGCTTTTCATTCAATTTGTCGGTCATCGGCGTGGCGATGAAGCCGGGCGCGATGCAGTTGGCGGTGACGTTGCGCTTGGCATATTCGGCAGCGACCGACTTCATCATGCCGATCATGCCGGCCTTTGCTGCGGTGTAGTTGCCCTGCCCCGGATTGCCGGTGACGCCGACGACCGAGGTGATGCCGATCAGCCGTCCGTATTTGCGGCGCATCATGGTTTTCACCGCGGCGCGCGCCAGACGGAACGTCGCCGTCAGATTGACCGCCAGCACCTGATCCCAGTCCTCGTCCTTCAACTGGACGAACAGATTGTCGCGGGTGATGCCGGCATTCGCCACCAGAATATCGAGCTTGCCCATGGCCGCTTCCGCGGCCGGTACCAGCGCCTCGACCGCCGCGGCGTCCGACAGATCGCAAGGCAGAACATGCACGCGCTCGCCGAACGTCGCCGCCAGTGCATCGAGCGCCTCGCGTCGTGTGCCGGAAACCGCCACGGTCGCGCCCTGCCCGTGCAAGGCGCGCGCGATGGCGCCGCCGATGCCGCCAGTGGCGCCGGTCACAAGCGCGGTCTTGCCGCTCAGATCGAACATCACGACCCCTTCCGTTCAGCCGCGCGATGCTTTGAACGCTGCGACGTCGTCGGGCGTCCCGACCGGCGTGCCGGTTGCCCCGTCGGCAATCCGCTTGACGAGGCCGCTCAAAACCTTGCCGGCGCCGATCTCGTAGAACGAGGTGACGCCTTGCGCGGCCATATAGGCGACGGACTCGCGCCAGCGAACCGTGCCGGTCACTTGCTCCACAAGTCTTTTGACAATCTCGGCCGGATCGCTGACCGGCTGCGCCAGCACATTGGCAACCACCGGCACCACCGGGGCCTTCACGGCGACCTTTGCCAGCTCCTCCGCCATCACGTCGGCGGCCGGCTGCATCAGCGCGCAATGGAAGGGTGCGGACACCTGCAACAGCATCGCACGCTTGGCGCCCTTGGCCTTGGCGATCTCGCAGGCGCGCTCGACCGCCGCCTTCGTGCCGGAGATGACGACCTGACCGCCGCCATTGTCGTTGGCCGCCTGACAGACCTCGCCCTGCGCCGCTTCCGCCGCAGCAGCGGCGGCCTGCTCGAATTCGAGGCCGATCAGCGCTGCCATCGCACCGACGCCGACCGGCACCGCCTTCTGCATCGCCTGTCCGCGGGCGCGCACCAGCCGCGCCGTGTCGGCGACGGTCAGTGCGCCGGCCGCAGCCAGCGCCGAATATTCGCCGAGCGAATGACCGGCGACGAATTTCACATCGCGTTTGAGATCGAGGCCGGCTTCCGCCTCCAGCACGCGCAACGCGGCGAGCGACACCGCCATCAGCGCCGGCTGGGTGTTCTCCGTCAGGGTCAGCACGTCGGCGGGACCGTCCCAGATGATCGCCGAAAGCTTCTCGCCGAGGGCCGCGTCGACTTCCTCGAAGACATGGCGGGCCGGCGCAAACTGATCGGCCAGAGCCTTGCCCATGCCGACCGCCTGGCTGCCCTGGCCGGGAAATACGAACGCAACCGCCATCGCTAACTTGCCGCCCCTGTATATCGTGAGCCCCGGGCATTCCGCCCGCAACCGGGCGCGAGAGACACTGGCTGCAACCGCCTGTCAAGCACCCGCGGCCGGTAACCTGGAAACAACCCTCTCAACCTAGGCTCTCCCGGAGCCGTTTCGATCGATTGTCTGGCCCGCCCTCCGCGAGCCCCTGAACGAGCACCGGATGATGGGCGCACCGATTGCCGAGGAGGAATTCGTCCGCGCGCGCAGCGACTTGGCCGCGCGTCGCGCGCTGATGGTCAGGTCGCTCGACCTGCTGCTCGGCAGAATCGCGCTCCTGCGGGCCTACAAACCGGCGATGGATTCGCCCGTGAGCCCGGCAACGACGGCGCAACAACTTCGCGACGGCATCGATCTGGCGGTCAGGCTTGCCGACCGGCTGCAGATGCTGACAAAAACGCTCGATGGCGCGGCGCAGCCGGCGCCCGCCAAGCGCGCCGAGAGTTCCGTCAGGAGCAGCGAGCCCGTTGCTGCGGATGCCTTGAATTCCTGCGGAAATCCGGGCATAAGCCGCTGCGTTTCGTCAGTTCCGGCCGGGAGCTGAACGGACGGCCCTGATCTTTTGAAAAATCTATTATTTTTCAAGCGGTTGCGGCAGAGCCCGCTGGCTCGGCGTCCCGTGTTCCCGCCTTCTGAGCGTTCGAGCCTTTCCCGAAAGGCTCGAAGGGCTTTGCGCCGGGGCGACGAACGGACCGTTGTCAGGAAAGGACACACATGCCGCTTTACGAACACGTCTTTCTGGCGCGCCAGGATTTGAGCGCGCAACAGGTCGAAGACCTGACCAAGCAGTATTCCGACGTCATCGAGCAGATGGGCGGAAAGGTCGCCAAGACCGAATACTGGGGCGTCAAGTCGCTCGCCTACCGCATGCAGAAGAACCGCAAGGCGCACATGACGCTGCTCAATATCGACGCGCCCTCCGCGGCGCTGGTCGAGGTCGAGCGTCAGCAGCGCCTGAGCGAAGACATTCTGCGCTACCTCACCATCCGCGTCGAAGAGCTCGAGGAAGGTCCCTCGGCGATGATGCGCAAGGCCGACCGCGACCGCGAGCGCGACGAGCGCTTCGGCGGCGATCGCTTTGGCGGCGGCGGCGGACGATTCGACCGCGGAGACCGCGGCCCGCGCCGTGACCGGGAAGAACGCGAGCCGCGCGGCGGCGACAACACTGCGTCGGAGGACTAAGCCATGGCAATGGGAGCTCAAGCCGCCGGTGGCCGCCGGCCGTTCTTTCGCCGCCGCAAGACCTGCCCGTTCTCGGGCGCCAATGCGCCGAAGATCGACTACAAGGACGTGAGGCTGTTGCAGCGCTACATTTCCGAGCGCGGCAAGATCGTGCCGAGCCGCATCACCGCGGTGTCGGCAAAGAAGCAGCGTGAACTGGCGCAGGCCATCAAGCGCGCGCGCTTCCTGGGCCTGCTGCCCTACGTCATCGGCTGATCGCCGGTTGACCGATAACGCGGCGTCCGGATGGTCCGGACGCCGATGGTTGGGGTGGACGTCGATCCACCTCTAACCGCTCAAAGAGCGGGACAGCTCGTGATGCTGCAGATCGTTGCCATCGGACTGGGAGCCGGCGCCGCCGCGGCGCTGTTGTTCGCATCCGTCCGCTCGGGCGCCATTCTCTCCATTCTGCTGTTCTATCTGGCGCCGCTGCCGATCCTGATCGCGGTGCTCGGCTGGAGCCATGTGGCCGGACTTGTCGCTGCAGCCGCGGCATCGCTGGCGCTGGCCGCGACCTTCGGCTGGCCGCTGTTCTTCGCATTTCTCGCCGGCGTCGGGCTGCCCGCCTGGTGGCTCGGCTATCTGGCGCTGCTGGCGCGTCCGGGAAATGACGGCAGCTATGAATGGTATCCCGTCGGCCGGCTGGTGGTGTGGTCGGCACTGCTGGGCGCGCTGGTGGTGATCGTCGCCATTCCGGTGTTCGGCACCGACGAGGCCAGCTTCAACGCCGCGCTGCGTGCCGGTTTCGAGCGGCTGATTCGCGCCGAATCCGGCGTGCCGGCACCGGGCGGCAGCGAGACGGCCGGCGGCGATGCCTCGCGCCTGGTCGATTTCCTGGTTCTCATCATTCCGCCGACCGCGGCGGTGCTGGCGACGATCACCAACCTCATCAATCTCTGGCTGGCGGCGCGCGCCGTCGCCTTCTCCGGCCGGCTGCGCCGGCCGTGGCCGGATATTGCGGCAATGCAGTTTCCGCTCGGCGCAGCCGCACTGCTGCCGGCGGCGCTGGTCGTCTCGCTGGTCGGCGGCCTCGTCGGCATCGCCGCGACCGTACTGGCCGCGAGCCTGATGACCGCGTTCGGCATTCTCGGCTTCGCCGTGCTGCACGCCGTCACCCGTGGCACGTCGAGCCGGCCGTTCGTTCTGTCCGGCCTCTATGCGGCGACGCTGCTGTTCGGCTGGCCGATCGTCTTCATGTCGCTGTTCGGGGTCGCCGAAACGCTGTTCGGCCTGCGCGCCCGCATCGCGCAAAGGCGCGGTCCGCCGGCACCCTTCTGATGCATCTATTCAACTTCAACGGTACCCAAAAAGGAGAAAACAGATGGAAGTGATTTTGTTGGAACGTGTCGGCAAGCTCGGCCAGATGGGCGACGTCGTGCGCGTCAAGGACGGCTATGCCCGCAATTTCCTGCTGCCGCGCAACAAGGCGCTGCGTGCCACCAAGGATAACCGCACCAAGTTCGACGCCATGAAGGTCGAGCTGCAGGCCAAGAACGAGGCGCAGAAGACCGACGCCAGCAAGCTTGCCGGCAATTTCGAGGGCAAGTCGCTGGTGGTGCTGCGGCAGGCGTCGGAAACCGGTCAGCTCTACGGTTCGGTGTCGCCGCGCGACATCGCCGAGATGCTGTCTGCCAACGGCACCCCGGTCAACCGTTCGCAGGTGGCGCTCCACGCTCCGATCAAGCTGATCGGGCAGTATGAGGTGCCGATCGCCCTCCACCCCGAGGTCGAGGTGATCGTGCTGGTCAATGTCGCCCGCAACGAAGAGGAAGCGGAGCGCCTGATGAAGGGCGAGAACGTCACCGTGCGCCGTCACGACGACGAGGATGACGAAGAAGCGCAGAAGGCGGCGGCCGCCGCAGCCGCCCAGGCACTGTTCGAGGACGAGGACACCGAAGCGGCCGATGCCGAATCCGAGGCGGCCGAGACCGAGAAGTAATCCGCGCCTTCAAGCGACAGGGACTGCCGCAACCGGCAGTCCCTGCCCGGCCGTCACTCCGACGGTCTGGTTTCCGATCCGGTATCAGCCTTGGTATCCGGCTTGCTGCCCGCCTTGCCATCCGGCCTGGCCTCTGTTTCCGCAGCCGACGGAGCCTCCGGTTTCGTTTCTGCGGCATCCGACTTCGCAGCCGGGATTTGCGGCAGCGCCGCCTCCGGCTTTTCTTCGGAAGATACGGCCTTGTTCTCCGTGCCGGTGTCCCCGCTTCCGGACGACTGCTCCTCCGGCGATTCCTTGTTCAGGGATGCATCCGCGGGCTTGCCGACGGCCGGCGCATCGACGGATTCGGCTTCGACAGGCTTGGCGTCGAAAGGCTTGGCGTCGAACGCCGCCGGCGCGACAACCGGTTCGACTGGGGCCGCTTCACGCGCGCCGCCGCTGTCGGTCGGCTTGGCCTCCTGCGGCTTCTGCCGCTTCCGTACGGCTCTGTCGCCGCCACGCTGATCGGGAGAGCCGGCCGTGGCCCGCGACTCCGCCTGTCCCGCTTCATCCGCGGCCGGCCTCTCGCGGGAACGGCGCGGCGTGGCAACACGCGGCTCCGGCGCATTGCTGGCGCGTCTGAGCAGATAGTCGGCCAGCAGCACCGCCGTCTCCCGACTTTCGGTGTAGTGCTCGCCCAGGAATGCCACCAGACGCGCCGGCGGTACCTTCGTCAATTCCTGCGGCCGTTCGTGGCAAGGTCCGCACTGCACCGCATAGATTTGCGACGGCGTCCTGCCTTCATTGATCGATATCTGCGCCTGCGCCGGCGCCATCATCACCAGCGCCATCGCAGCGCCTGCACAACAGGCTCTCGCAAAACAGGATCGTGCAAAACAGGATCGTGCAAGACCGGCCTCTACTAGACCGGCGCCCCACCGCAATCGTCCAAAACCCAGCATCTGAATTCTCTGCCCAATCGACCGCTCCCCAGCGTGGGCACATGACATAACGGATTCCGCGCCGCAGCGCAGGCGGCGCAAGCGAACAAGCCCCCGAAAATTGCATGCGTGAGGCAAACCGGCAGCATTGCTGGTTGCGGTTTTAGCTGGTTAGATAATGGAGCGCGAACGTCTGGCTGCGTTCGGCGGGGGGTAAAATCAGCCGGCTCGACCGGCACGGGCTGATGGATGACGGCCAATGGACCGGTTGCTGCAACGTCTGTTGAACTTCTATTTCCGCGTCGGCGACGTGCGCGTCACGACCGCAAGCGGCCACTCTTTCACCTGCGGCGACGGCACAGGCGAACCGCTTTCCGTGCGTTTCCGATCCCGGGCGGCGGAATGGGCCTGCGTGCTCGATCCCGAACTGAAATTCGGCGAAGCCTATATGGACGGCGACGTGGTGATCGAACAGGGTTCGGTCGCCGATGTTCTCGCCATCGCCATGCGGCAGAACAATCTCGTCATCCCGACCTGGGTGCGGCCGCTCTGGGCCCTGCGCATGCTGCTGCGCCCGGTGCAGCAGTTCAACCGCCGGCGCCGCTCGCGCAACAATGTCGCACACCACTACGATCTCGACGGCCGGCTCTACTCGCTGTTCCTCGACGCCGACCGCCAATATAGCTGCGCCTATTTCGAGCGGCCCGACCTGTCGCTCGACGATGCGCAACTGGCGAAGAAGCGGCATATCGCGGCGAAGCTGCGGCTGGCGCCGGGCCAGCGGGTGCTCGATATCGGCTGCGGCTGGGGCGGCATGGGCCTTTATCTCGCTGGCGTCGCCGACGTCTCGGTCATCGGCGTCACGCTGTCCGACGAACAGTACCGGATCGCCAATGAGCGCGCCGTCGAATCCGGCCTCGCCAACCGCGCCCAGTTCCGGCTGCAGGACTATCGCGACGTGCCTCCGAGCTTCGATCGTATCGTCTCGGTGGGCATGTTCGAGCATGTCGGCGCGCGCTTCTACGATCAATATTTCAGCAAATGCGCCGAGCTGCTCAAGGACGACGGCGCCATGCTGCTGCATTCGATCGGGCGTTCGGAAGGACCCGGCTACACCAATCCCTGGATCGCCAAATACATCTTCCCCGGCGGCTATATCCCGGCGCTGTCCGAGGCGATCCCGGCGATCGAGCGCGCCGGCCTGCTGGTCACCGATGTCGAGATCCTGCGGCTGCATTATGCCGAGACGCTGAAAGCATGGCGGCAGCGGTTCCTGGCCCATCGCGAGCAAATCGAACGCATCTACGACGAGCGCTTCGTGCGGATGTGGGAGTTCTACCTCGCCTCGTCGGAAATGGCGTTCCGCGAACAGGCGATGATGGTGATGCAGATCCAGATCACCAAGCGGCAGGATGTCGTGCCGATCACGCGCGATTACATCGCCCAGGAAGAGGCGCGGCTGCGACGGCTGGAAAGCGAGCGGCGGCCGCCGATCCGGCTCGCGGGAGAATAGCGCGTTCACCGCTGCGCCCGTTCGTCAAGACCGACGGGCCGCCGATACCGCTATCCAAAGCGTTTCCAGAAAAAAAATATTCTTTCGCTCCAACACCGCCGGTCGGTGTTAAAGCGACATACTGTTTTCCCAATCTCATTGTGTCGTAGCGCATGCCCCCATTCGATTCGGCAGTTCGCAAGCAGGTGGAACCGGCTTCCCCCACTTACCGCACCGCCCCGCACAACATCGAGGCGGAGCAACAGCTTTTGGGCGCGATCCTCGTCAACAACGAGGCATTCTATCGGGTTTCGGATTTTCTCGAGCCGCGGCATTTCTTCGAGCCGCTGCACCAGAAGACCTACGAGCTGATGAGCGGGCTGATCCGCGCCGGCAAGGTCGCGACGCCGGTAACGCTGAAGACGTTCCTCGACGGCAATGTCGATATCGGCGGCATCACCGTCAGCCAGTATCTGGCGCGGCTCGCCGCCGAGGCGACGACGATCATCAACGCGCAGGACTACGGCCGCACCATTTACGACCTGGCAGTGCGCCGGGCGCTGATCCTGCTCGGCGAGGAGATGGTCAACGGTGCCTACGATGCGGCCGTCGACGTCGAGCCGCGCCAGCAGATCGAGGAAGCCGAGCGCCAGCTCTACGAACTGGCTGAAACCGGCCGTTATGACGGCGGCTTCCAGCGCTTCGCACAGGCGCTGACCACCGCCGTCGACATGGCGGCCAAGGCCTATCAGCGCGACGGCAAGCTCTCCGGCCTCGCCACCGGCCTCGACGACCTCGACCGGATGATGGGCGGACTGCAGTCCTCCGACCTGATCGTCCTCGCCGGCCGTCCCGGCATGGGCAAGACCTCGCTCGCCACCAATATCGCCTACAACATCGCCAAGGCCTGGCGCGGCGACGTGCAGGCGGACGGCCACACCGTCACCGTCAATGGCGGAGCCGTCGGTTTCTTCTCGCTGGAAATGTCGGCGGAACAGCTCGCCACGCGTATCATCGCCGAACAGACCGGCATCCCGTCGAGCCAGATCCGGCGCGGCGGCATCAGCGAAGCGGATTTCGAGAAGCTCAAGGACCATTCGATCGAGTTGCAGGGGCTGCCGCTCTATGTCGACGAGACCGGCGGCCTGTCGATCGCCCAGCTCGCGGCGCGCGCCCGCCGCCTCAAGCGCCAGCGCGGCCTCGATCTGCTGGTGATCGACTATATCCAGCTTCTGCAGGGCTCGACGCGGCGCAGCAACGAGAACCGCGTGCAGGAAATCACCGAGATCACCACCAAGCTCAAGGCGCTCGCCAAGGAACTGGCGGTTCCGGTGATCGCGCTGTCGCAGCTCTCGCGTCAGGTGGAAAACCGCGACGACAAGCGTCCGCAACTCTCGGACCTGCGCGAATCCGGCTCGATCGAGCAGGACGCCGACGTGGTGCTGTTCGTCTACCGCGAGGAATATTACCACATGATGCGCAAGCCGCTGGAATCCGACCGCGAGAAGTTCGCGGCCTGGCTTGCCGAGAGCGACAAGGTGCACGGCAAGGCCGAGGTGATCATCGGCAAGCAGCGCCATGGTCCCACCGGCACGGTGGAATTGCAGTTCGACGCCTCGATCACCCGTTTCGGCAATCTTGCGCAGGGCCACCGTCTGCCGGAATCGCTCGAGTAACATCGACGGGATAGCGTCGCCGTCCGGATTCGCTCCCGGCTCATTGGACGAACAGCACCCTCCGGGTTAAGACGAGTCATGCCAGCGACCGCGCCCGCCCCTGCAGTGCAATCGGACAACCCGCAGCCGGATATCAGGATGGTATCCGGACCGCCGGAGGCCGAAGCCGGCGGCATCCTCACCATCGACCTCGACGCCATCGTCGCCAATTGGCGCGCGCTCGGACGCCGCGCAATGCCGGCGGAATGCGCGGCGGTGGTCAAGGCCGACGCCTATGGTTGCGGCCTCGCGCAGATCGGCACGGCCTTGGCGCAGGCCGGATGCCGGACGTTCTTCGTCGCCGATCTCGACGAGGCACGGCGCCTGCGCGCCATCGTCAACGACGCGACGATCTATGTTCTTGGCGGCCTGCCACCCGGCACCGGCCCTGCTTTTGCCGACCTCAATGTCCGCCCCTGTATCGGCAGCCTGATCGAACTGGCGGAATGGGACGCCTTCGTCGCACAGAGCGGCTGGCGCGGCAGCTTCGCGCTGCATGTCGACACCGGCATGAACAGGCTCGGCATCGCGCCGGACGAAGCGGCAGCCGCGGCGGCGCGCATCCGCTCGGAACGCCACGGCATCGCTCTGCTGATGAGCCACCTCGCCTGCGCCGACACGCCGGAACATCCGCTCAACGACAAGCAGATCAGGCTGTTCCGCGACATCCGCCTGCTCTATCGCGGCATCCCGGCCTCGCTGGCGAATTCTTCCGGCATCTTTCTCGGCGCGCCGGCGCATTGCGACCTGGTTCGGCCCGGCGCCGCTCTCTACGGCGTCAACCCGACGCCGGGCCAGGACAATCCGATGCAGCCGGTCGTCACCCTGCGCACCCGCATCCTGCTCGTGCGCAGCGTCGAGCGCGGTGAAACCGTCGGCTATGGCGCCGGCTGGACCGCCAAAAAAACCTGCCGCATCGCCGTGGTGCCGATCGGCTATGCCGACGGCGTTCTGCGCTCGAGCGGTGCGGATGACCGCACGCCCGGTGGGCAGGCGATCGTCGGCGCGCAGCGCTGCCGTTTCGCCGGACGCATATCGATGGACCTGATCGCCATCGACGTCACCGATATCCCCGAGACGCAGGCGCGCCGCGGCGATGTCGTGACGCTGATCGGCGACGGAATCGGCGTCGACGACGTCGCCGCCGCCGGTAAAACCATCGGCTACGAGGTGCTGACCCAACTCAGCCACCGCTATCATCGGATCTATCGCAGGACGGATCGCGCAACCTGACATTGCGGCACGCGCGTTCTCCACCTCGAAAACAATCCTATCGTCGTACCGTCATCTTGGGCTAACCTGCCTCGTCACAACAATACGAGGGGGGAAATATCCCAATGCGATTGTTCAAGAGCGTTCTTTACGGCGCGACCATGTTGCTCGCGGCGATGCTCGGCTCGGCGCAGGCTGCCGACCCGATCAAGATCGGTTTCAGCATGTCGCTGACCGGCGGTCTCGCCAGCGGCGGCAAGGCTGCCCTGCTCGCCTACGAAATCTGGCGCGAGGAGATCAATGCCAAGGGCGGGCTGCTCGGCCGCCAGATCCAGTTCGTCCACTATGACGACCAGTCCAACCCGGCCAACGTCCCGGCGATCTACACCAAGCTTCTCTCGGTCGATAAGGTCGATCTCGTCGTCTCCGGCTACGCGACCAACCAGATCGCGCCGGCAATGCCGATCGTAATGCAGAAGAACATGGTGTTCCTTGCCCTGTTCGGCACCGCGGTGAACGAGAAGTTCAACTACGACAAATATTTCCAGATGCTGCCGAACGGCACCGACTCGGCGGGCGCCAATGCGCGCGGTTATCTGGAAACCGCGATGACGATGAATCCGAAGCCGAAGACGCTCGCTCTCGTCGGCGCCGACGCGGAATATGCGCAGAACACGATCCGCGCCGCCCGCACCATCGCCAAGGAGCTCGGCTTCGAGATCGTCTACGACCGCAGCTATCCGCCGAGCACCGTTGACCTCGCGCCGATCGTCCGCTCGGTGCAGGCAGCCAAGCCCGACGTCGTCTACGTCGCGTCCTATCCGGCGGATTCCGTCGCGATGCTGCGCGCCGTCAACGAACTCAACCTCGACGTCAAAATGTTCGGCGGCGGCATGATCGGTCTCGCCTATGCGCCGATCAAGACGCAGCTCGGCCCGCTGCTCAACGGCGTCGTGACCTATGACGTCTACGCGCCGGAACCGACGATGAAGTTCCCCGGCGTCGAGGACTTCCTCAAGCGCTATCAGGATCGTGCGGCGCCGGCCGGCGTCGATGCGCTCGGCTACTTCCTGCCACCCTTCGCCTATGCCGAGATGCAGATCCTGCACGAGGCGGTGACCAAGACCGGCGGGCTCGATCAGAACAAGATCGGCGACTACATCCGCAAGACGACGTTCAAGACCATCGTCGGCGACATCAAGTTCGCGCCGAACGGCGAATGGGCGAAGTCGCGGGCGCTTTTCGTTCAATATCAGAACGTCGCGCCCAATGACGTGAACCAGTTCCGGCAGGCCGGCAAGCAGGTCATCCTGTATCCGTCGGAATTCAAGTCGGGACCGTTCGTCTACCCGTTCTCGAGCGTCAAGCGTCAATAAAAAAACGAGGACGGCACGCCGACAGCGTGCCGTCCTTTTTTCCGTCTCAGGCGTGCGTCAGACGATCGCGTAGACTTCGATCTCGACCAGGAATTCCGGCCGCGACAGACGGTTCACGCCGATCGTGGTGCTGGTAGGCAGCGCTTCCGCGAAATACTGCATGCGCACGTCCTGGTGCTTGAAGTACTCGTCCATGTCGGTGACATAGGTCGTGGTCTTCACCACGTCGGCGAGCGTCGCGCCCGCCGCTTCCAGCGCATCCTTGATATTCTCGCCAACCTGCACGATCTGCGCGCGCATATCGCCAACGCCGACGCTGTTGCCTTCGCGGTCGCGCGGCGTCTGGCCGGCAACGTAAATCTGCTTGTGGTCGGCGGCATGCACCACGATCACCTGCGAGTAGAGAACCTTCTGGCCATCCTTGCGCACGAACAGCTTTTCCGGCTGGATGTGCTCACGTTTCAAACTCATCGTCTGTCGCTCCACGACTTGATGGCCGCATTCGCGGCCGGCGATTGGCGGCCCGCGATTGAGCCGCGCCGCACTATCGCATCGTTGTCCGGCTTGTCCACCACGTCGCGATGCGTATATCGGTCGCGCCGGCATTGCGATTCACCGGCGTTCTCCTCCATTGTGGAATCATGGCCAAAGCCAGCGCGAACTTCGTCTGCCAGAATTGCGGCGCCGCCTATGGGCGCTGGCAGGGCAAGTGCGAATCCTGCGGCGAGTGGAATACGCTGGTCGAGGAAGGCGCCACGGCGCCGCTGGCCGGTGGCGCGCGGGCGCCGCGCAAGGGACGGACCTTCAACCTTGTCCCGCTGGCCGGCGAGACGCAGGACGCGCCGCGCCTGCCCTCCGGCATCGCCGAACTCGACCGCGTCACCGGCGGCGGATTCGTGCGCGGGTCGGTGCTGCTGATGGCGGGCGATCCCGGTATCGGCAAATCGACGCTGCTGATCCAGGCGGCTGCCGCGCTGGCGAAAGGCGGCCACCGCACCGTCTATATTTCCGGCGAGGAAGCGGTTGCCCAGGTGCGGCTGCGCGCCGAGCGGCTGGGACTGGCGAAGGCGCCGGTCGAGCTCGCCTCCGAGACCGCGGTGGAGGACATCATCGCCACCGTCTCGGAAGGCAAGACGCCGCGGCTGATCGTCATCGATTCGATCCAGACGATGTGGAGCAGCGCCGTCGACAGCGCGCCCGGCACGGTGACGCAGGTGCGCGGCTCGGCACAGACGCTGATCCGCTATGCCAAGCGCTCCGGCGCGGCGCTGATGCTGGTCGGCCATGTCACCAAGGACGGCCAGATCGCCGGCCCCCGCGTCGTCGAGCATATGGTCGATGCGGTGATGTCGTTCGAGGGAGAAGGTTCGCACCAGTTCCGTATCCTGCGGGCGGTGAAGAACCGCTTCGGTCCGACCGACGAAATCGGCGTGTTCGAGATGACCGGGCTCGGATTGCACGAGGTCTCCAATCCCTCGGAGCTGTTCCTGTCGGAACGCGACCTCGGCTCCCCCGGCACGGCGGTGTTTGCCGGCATCGAGGGGACACGCCCGGTGCTGGTGGAAATCCAAGCGCTGGTCGCACCCACCTCGCTCGGCACGCCGCGCCGGGCCGTGGTCGGCTGGGAGAACAGCCGGCTGGCCATGGTGCTGGCGGTGCTGGAGGCGCATTGCGGCATCAAGCTCGGCGGCCACGACGTCTACCTCAATGTCGCCGGCGGATTGCGGATCAACGAGCCGGCGGCCGACCTCGCCGCCGCCGCTGCCCTCGTTTCATCGCTGGCCGGCGCGCCGTTGCCGGCCGACGCTGTCTATTTCGGGGAAGTTTCGCTGTCGGGCGCGGTCCGCCCGGTGGCGCAGAGCGGCGCGCGCCTCAAGGAGGCCGCCAAGCTCGGCTTCAAGCGCGCCGTCGTGCCGGAAGCGGGGCGCGAGGGTGGCGACGCAGGTCTGCGCCTCTCGGAAACCGGCAACCTCACCACCCTGGTTGCGGACATCGCCGCCAGCAGCCCCAAGCCCGCCCGACGGGCGTGAAACCTGCAAGGCTGCCGGCCGCATTTTTTACCGCCCCGTTTTCCGTCCCGGGAGATGTCCCCCGGACGGGGTGACGCGCCGCATCCGCCCGGCTATACACAAGCATATCGCCGGTCGCGCCGGCATTGCCAAACCAGCGGCCCGCCAATAGAAGGCTGGCAAGTTCAAGGGCAAAATCAAAGGCTTGTCCGATGGCCGCTAGGAACTCCCGCAGTCACCCCGCAGCTTTGGATTCGCTCCCGCCGTCCGTCCCGGTTCCGCTGAGCTGAGTAGCCCATGCCGTTCACGCTTCTCGACGTCATCCTGCTGATCGTGATGCTGGTCTCCGGCCTGCTCGCGATGATCCGCGGCTTCATGCGCGAAGTCCTGTCGATCGCCGCCTGGGGCATCGCCGCGCTGGTCACGCTCTATTCGTTCACCCGGGTCACGCCGCTGGTCCAGCAATACATCCAGAACGATATCGCCGCCAAAGGCATCGCCGTCGTCGGCGTGTTCCTTGGCACGCTGCTGCTGGTGACCATCCTGACGGTGCGCATTTCCGACATGATTCTCGATAGCCGGGTCGGCGCGCTCGACCGCACGCTCGGTTTCCTGTTCGGCTTGGGGCGTGGGCTGGTGATCGTCGTCATCGCGTTCCTGTTCTTCGCCTGGCTGGTTCCCGACAACCGCCAGCCGGAATGGGTGCAGAACGCCAAATCGAAAGTCGTGTTGCAGGGAACCGGAAACTGGTTGATCTCGATGTTGCCGGACGACCCGGAGACCACCATCTTAAAGCGGCTGAAGAAGCCGACACCTGACGATCAGGACACCGCCACCCCTGCTGCACCTGGACAGAGGTCCGATGCAGGCCCACCGCCATCGACGGTGGGCGCCGGCGGCCGATAACGGCCAATAACGGCATTGCACGACGGAGCGAGGAGCAATGGCTGAGACCCCCGACGCGGCACTCGATCTCCAGGCAGATCGGTTGCGCGAGGAATGCGGCGTTTTCGGCATTTTCGGTCACCCGGATGCCGCCGCAATCACCGCGCTCGGCCTGCACGCACTTCAGCATCGTGGCCAGGAAGCCTGCGGCATCGTCACCTATGACGGCGGCCGCTTCCATTCGGAGCGCCGGCTCGGCCTGGTCGGCGATACCTTTTCCAAGCGCGATGTCATCGAGCGTCTGCCAGGCAATTCGGCCATCGGCCATGTCCGCTATTCCACCACCGGCGAGACGGTGATGCGCAACGTGCAGCCGCTGTTCGCCGAGCTGAATGCGGGCGGGTTCGCCATCGGCCACAACGGCAACCTCACCAACGGGCTGACGCTGCGGCGCGAACTGGTGCGCAACGGCGCGATGATGCAGTCGACCACCGACACCGAGGTGATCCTGCACCTCGTCGCGCGGTCCACCCGTAACCGTTTCGTCGACCGCTTCATCGACGGCCTGCAGCAGCTCGAAGGCGCCTATGCCTTCGTCGGGCTGACCAACAAGAAGCTGGTCGGCGCGCGCGATCCGCTCGGCATCCGCCCGCTGGTGCTCGGCTCGCTCGACGGCTGTCCGATCCTCGCCTCGGAGACCTGCGCGCTCGACATCATCGGCGCGACCTATGTGCGCGACGTCGAGAACGGCGAAGTCGTCGTCTTCGACGAAGACGGCGTGCAGAGCCTGAAGCCGTTTCCGGCCACGCCGGCGCGCCCCTGCGTCTTCGAATACATCTATTTCGCCCGCCCCGATTCCATCGTCGGCGGCCGCGCCGTCTACGACGTGCGCAAGACCATGGGCGCGGAGCTGGCGCGCGAGGCTCCGGCTATCGCCGACGTCATCGTTCCGGTGCCCGATTCCGGCGTGCCTGCCGCCATCGGCTTCGCCCACGAATCCGGCCTGCCCTACGAGCTCGGCATCATCCGCAACCATTACGTCGGGCGCACCTTCATCCAGCCGACGCAGGCGATCCGCGAATCCGGCGTCCGGATGAAGCATTCCGCCAACCGTACGGTGGTCAGCGGCAAGCGCATCGTGCTGGTCGACGACTCCATCGTCCGCGGCACCACCTCGCGCAAGATCGTGCAGATGATGCGCGACGCCGGCGCCACCGAGGTGCATTTCCGCATCGCCTCGCCGCCGATCAAGTTCCCCGACTATTACGGCATCGACACGCCGGAAAAGGAAAAGCTGCTGGCCGCGACCCACAGCGTCGAGGAAATCCGCGAATTCATCGGTGCGGACTCGCTGGCTTTCCTGTCCGTCGACGGTATCTACCGGGCGATGGGCGAGCCGGGACGCGATCCGCAGCAGCCGCAATTCACCGATCACTGCTTTACCGGCGACTATCCGACCGGCCTGACCGATCAGGCCGCCCGCAGCGACACGCCGCGGCAGCTTTCGCTGCTCGCCGAAGCCAGCTAGACCGGCCACGACATGACCAAACCGCTTGCAGGGCGCATCGCGCTCGTTACTGGCGCATCGCGCGGCATTGGCGCCGCAGCGGCACTGGCGCTCGCAGCCGAGGGCGCGCATGTCGTCGCCGTCGCCCGCACCGTCGGCGGCCTCGAAGAACTCGACGATGGCATCACCGCCGCCGGCGGCACGGCGACGCTGGTACCGCTCGACCTGAAGGATACCGACGGGATCCTGCGCCTGGCGCTGGCGCTCAACGAGCGCCATGGCCGACTCGATATCCTTCTCGGCAATGCCGGAATCCTCGGCACGCCCTCGCCGCTCGGCCATGTCGAGCCGAAGGTCTGGGACGACATGCTGGCGATCAATGTCAGCGCCAACTGGCACCTGATCCGCGCTCTCGACCCGCTGCTCCGGCGCTCGGATGCCGGGCGCGCGGTATTCGTTACTTCGGGGCTCGCGACGCGCGCGCTGCCCTATTTCGGTGCCTATGCGGTATCGAAGGCAGGGCTCGACATGCTGGTGCGCACTTACGCGGCGGAAGTCGCTTCGAGCCCGGTGCGCGTCAACCTGTTCAATCCCGGCCGCACGCGGACCAAGATGATGGCCGTCGCATTTCCGGGGCTCGATCCGCAGACCCTGCCGCCGGCCGAAGAAGTCGCCACCGCGCTGGTGCCGCTCTGCCGTCCCGACTGCACCGAGAGCGGCAGGCTCTATGACGTCCCGGCCGGGCGGTTTCTGGATTTCCAGCCGCCGGCGTAAATCTACCGGCGCTTCTTCTTCTCGAAGGGATTGGCCTTTTCGCGCAGCGTCAGCCGGATCGGCGTTCCCGGCAGCTCGAATGTATCCCGCAGGCTGTTGACCAGATAGCGCTTGTAGGCGTCCGGCACCGCATCGGCGCGCGAGCAGAACAGCACGAAGCTTGGCGGCCGCGCCTTCGGCTGCGTCATATAGTTGAGCTTGATGCGTCGGCCCGACACCGCCGGCGGCGGATGCGCACTGGTCGAGGCGATGAGCCAGCGGTTCAGGGCGCTGGTCGGCACCCGTTTGTTCCAGATTTCGAAGGCATCGAGGATCGCCTGCATCAGCCGGTCGATCCCTTCCCCGGTCAGGCCCGACACGGCGACGAAAGGCGCCCCCTTGAGTTGCGTCAGCTTGCGTTCGGCTTCCTGACGCAATTTGCTGATCGCGCCGGGCTTGTTGTCCGCCAGATCCCATTTTCCGGCGGCCAGCACCACGGCACGGCCTTCCCGCTCCGCCAGATCGGCGATCCGCTGGTCCTGCTCCTCGATGCCACGCTCGGTATCGAACAGGACGACGACGACCTCGGCGAACCGCACCGCATTGAGCCCGTCGGCGACCGAGAGCTTCTCCAGCTTGTCGTCGACGCGCGAGCGGCGGCGCATGCCGGCGGTGTCGTCGAAGCGGAAGGTCCGGCCGTTCCATTGGATATCGACCGTGATCGAGTCGCGGGTGATGCCGGCCTCCGGCCCGGTCAGCAGCCGGTCCTCGCCGAGCAGCCGGTTGATCAGCGTCGACTTGCCGGCATTTGGCCGACCGATCACCGCGACCCGGATCGGGTGACGCAGGCGCGCTGCCGCGAGCGCCGCTTCGTCGAGGTCGCCGGACTGCTCGTCACCCTCCTGGCCAAGGTCTTCGCGGGCGCGGCGACGCTCGTCGCGTTGCGCCTGGACATGTTCGGGCAACGCCTCCACCAGCGCTTCATGCAGATCGGCCATGCCCTCGGCATGCTCGGCGGAAATGGCGATCGGATCGCCGAGCCCCAGCCCGAAGGCTTCGAGACGGCCGGCCTCGCCGGCACGGCCCTCGCTCTTGTTGGCGACCACCACGACCGGCTTGCCGGAGCGGCGGACCTCGGCGGCAAAGGCGCGGTCTACCGGCGTCAAGCCGACCCGCGCATCGATGACGAAAAAGATCGCGTCGGCCTGCGCGATTGCTGTTTCGGTCTGCGCCCGCATCCGTCCGGCAAGGCTTTCGGCAGGTGCTTCCTCAAGACCGGCGGTGTCGATCACCGTGAAATCCAGATCGCCGAGCTGCCCGGCGCCCGGCCGACGGTCGCGCGTGACGCCCGGCCGGTCGTCGACCAAAGCCAGCCGCCGCCCGACCAGACGATTGAACAGGGTCGACTTGCCGACATTCGGCCGGCCGACGATCGCGACGGTGAAACTCATGCTAACCCTGAACCGGGGCTCGTCCCTGAAGGAAACAGAAGCGAAGCGCTGGCTTGTTGCGTTGACGCGTTTTCTTCACGCGAACCGGTATCCACTTCGCTCAAAAAACGCTGTCAGGCGGATACGCACCGGAGAAAATGCCGCTCAGGACAATATCCAACCGCGTCGAACCAGCCCGCCGATCATCCTTTTACCCGGGCCTGACCTTTCCGAAAACCGGTCATCCAATTTTCGGGATGATGCTCTAGCGCGTGAACGTGCCGGCTGGCGGCGGGTCCGGCCACGGCGTCGGCGCCCTCTGTTGCTGCTGCTGTGGCGCTGGCCACGGAGCCTGTTGGCTCTGCTGGCTCTGCTGCGGCGCCGGCGAGGTCTCCGGCCACGGCGCCACCTGCTGCTGTTTCGGCGGCGACGGCGGGGCTGCCTGCGCCGGCTGCGCTGGCGCCTGAGCCGGCGGACGGCGGACGACCCGCGGCTTGGGTTTCGGTTTCGGCTTTTCCTCGGCTACCGGCGGAAGATCGGCTTGCTGCGTTTCGAGAGCCTGCTGATGTCCCTTCATCAGGTCCGGCGGCACGCCCTGCGTCACGCCCGGCACCCCTTCCGGAAACAGCGCCCGCCGCTCACCCGGCAGCTTCTTCTTTTCGTTGACGCCGAAAACATCCAGCTTGTCCGGATCGAAATCGGCGCAGGACGATAGCGCCACGCCGAACGACAGCAGCGACGCGATCAAAATCACACGATCGATGCGAAACATGGACGGTCCCCGGCGCTGTACAGCCATCAGCTCTTGTTGCCTTCCGGCTTGCTTTCGGTCTTGCCATCCGACGGGCCGTTCGCTGCTTTGCCGTCGGCGGCAAGCAGGGCATTGAGCACCTCGATGCGCGTGCGCACGCCCTGCGGCGTCTCGGCATCGGCAGAAATCATGTCGACATAACGGCGCGCCGCGGCCGCATCGTTCGCCTTCCAGGCGGAGAAGGCCAACAGTTCGCGAGCCGAATGGCGGAACGGCCGCCCCGGCTCGGCAAGCGGGCCGAGCCGCTGCTGCAGTTCGCTGAAGGGCGCGCTGTCGACCAGCAGGAAGCCGGCCCGGATCCCGGCGAGATCCTGCAGCGTCTGGCTGATGCCCGACTTCGCCAGGCCGTCATATTCGCGCACTGCGGCGGGAACGTCATGCTGCGCCAATGCTGCCGCCTGCCGGAACCGCGCCAGTTCGCGATAGCCCGGCGTGCCCTCGACGGCAATTTTGGCAAAGGCTTCCTCAGCCTCGGCGGCCTTGCCTTCGTCGCTGAGCGCAATTGCCGCCTCGAACGCCGAACCGGACTCGGCCGCCTTGCGGTTCTGCCAGAACTCGTAGCCGCGCCAGCCGCCGATCGCCAGAACGATCAGCACCGCCACGATGATCACATAGAGGCCGTAGCGATCCCAAAGCTGCTTGAACTTCTCGCGCCGGACTTCCTCGTCGATCTCGCTGAAAATGTCGGCCAAGAAACCGCTCCTGAATCCGCCTATGAAATCCAGACTTGTGAAATCCGGACTTGTGAAATCCGACCTTGCAGACTGGCGCCGCGACGGCGCGGACCATCCGCAGCATAACGAAAGCGCGCCGCCCGCACCCTCTGGCAGAGCCACGTAGCCCAAGGTTATGGCGGCCGCAAGGCAAAAGCAGCCGAACCTTTAAAAATCAGCAGCTTAGCTGGAGGTTTTAAGGCTTTTTGGCGCGCATCGGATAGGTGTGTTCCGGCCCCGGGAAGGTCCGCTCCCTGACCTCGCGCGCATAGTCGGCCATCGCCTTTTCGATGCCCGGACCAAGGTCGCCGTAGCGCTTGACGAATTTCGGCACCCGCGGGGTCAGCCCCAGCATGTCTTCCATCACCAGCACCTGGCCGTCGCAGGCCGGGCTGGCACCGATACCGATCGTCGGAATTGCCACCTGTGCCGTCAGCTTGCGTGCCAGCGGCTCGGCCACCGCCTCGATCACCACCGAGAAGGCGCCCGCCTGCGCCACCGCCAGCGCATCGTCTTCGATCCGCGCCCAGTCCGCCTCCTCGCGCCCCTGGGCACGGAACGAGCCGAGCACATTGATCGCCTGCGGCGTCAGCCCGACATGCGCCATCACCGGCACGCCACGCTCCACCAGGAAGGCGATGGTGTCGGCCATCCGGCGGCCGCCTTCGAGCTTGATGGCGCCGCAGCCGGTCTCCTTCATCACCCGCGCGGCACTGGCGAAGGCCTGCTCCTTCGAGCCCTCATAGCTGCCGAACGGCATGTCGACGACAATCAGCGCCCGCTGCGAGCCGCGCATCACCGCGCGCCCCTGCAGGATCATCATGTCGAGCGTCACCGGAACGGTCGTCTCCAGTCCGTGCATCACCATGCCGAGCGAGTCGCCGACCAGCAGCGCATCGCAGTATTTGTCGGCGAGGCGTGCCGTATGCGCATGATAGGCAGTGAGCATGACGATCGGCTCGCCGCCCTTGCGCGCGGCGATATCGGGAGCCGTCAGCCGGCGGATGTCGTTCTGAACGGACATGGGTCAGCCTCCGAAGACCGGCACGCCGATGACGACCGGATGAAAGACGAAGCCCAGCGCCGCATAGGCGACGACGCCGAGGACGATGGCCAGCCCGTCATTGAACCAGCCGCCGTCATTGTCGTTCGCTTCCGCCGGCGGCCGCCGCTTGAGCATGATGCGGGCGATGACCGCCCAGGCGAGGAAGCCGCCGAACAGGATGATCGAACCGAGATCGCCGTTTGCCAGCAGATGCGCGAAGGCCCAGATCTTCACAGCCAGCACAGCCGGATAGCGCGTCCAGGTACGGATATGGCCGGGCAGGAAAGCGGCAAACAGCAGGATCACCGCTGGCAGCATCAGCGCCAGCGTGATGTGGCGCATGGCGAGCGGCGGATACCAGACATCCACCCATTCCTCGGCACGATAAAGGGCAAAGCCATAGACGATCAGCGCGAGAATGCCGATCGACACAATCGAGAACAGGATTCTGTAGGTCGTCTTGCCGAGCCGCGCGATCAGTGCCGGCCGCCAGACCTGCGACCGCGCGAACAGATGCGTGGCCAGAAACAGCACCATCCCGAGAACGAGACTTGCAAGACCCATGATCGGCTCCGGTTACGGACCTTGCCAGCCGGCCTAGACGATGCCCGCGCCCATCGTCAAGCCGACCTTTGCCAACCTTCGTCGCGGGTAGCTCGGCCGCCAACGATCCCCTAGACTCGGCTCAAATGACTCACGGCCCGGACTTTCTGGAAGAACCGCCACGCCGGCTTCCCGTCGAGGGGGAGTATGACGTCGTGGTGCTGGGCGGCGGTCCGGCCGGCATCGCCGCGGCTGTGGCTGCCGCAAGGCAGGGATGCAGCACGATCCTGATCGAACGCTACGGCTTCCTCGGCGGCATGGGGACAGCGGCGGGAGTTACGAATTTCTGCGGGCTGCACGCGAATATCCATGGCGACATCCGCCGCGTCGTGTTCGGTGCCGCCGACGATCTGCTGCAACGGATCGACGCCTATGGCGGGTTGAACGAGCCGCACCTCGTGCTCGGCAAGACCATGGCGCAGGCTTACGATACCGCCGCCTATAAATGCGCGGCCGACGATCTCCTGCTCGCGCGCGGCGTCGCCATCCGGTTTCATACGCTCGCCGCCAGCGTGGCGTTCGACAATGACGCAACGATCGGTGCGCTGATCATCGAGGGCCGCTCCGGCCGCCGCGGCATCCGCGGGCGCTTCTTCATCGACTGTTCCGGAGACGGCGACCTCGCCGCCTTCGCCGGAGCGCCATTCGAGAAAGGCGATGCGGACGGCAATCTGCTGTACCCGACGATGATGTTCCGTCTTGCCGGCGTCGATCCGGATGCCGCCGGCGAAGCCTGGAACACGATCCCAGGCCTGATGCGCGAGGCCGAAGCGCGCGGCGTCAGTTTTCCACGCAAGGGTGCGATCGTGCGGCCGCAAAAGCACGCGAGCGAGTGGCGCGTGAATGTCACCCAGGTCAAGGATGCCGCGGGCCGCGCCATCGACGGCACCGATGCGATGGCGCTCACGCGTGGCGAGATCGAGGGACGACGGCAGGCGATGGCGTTCTTTGAATTTCTTCGCCGCGAGGCGCCGGGCTTTGCCGACGCCTATGTCGTCGATATTCCGCCGCAGCTTGGCATCCGCGAGACGCGGCGCATCACCGGCCGCTATCAACTCACCGGCGAGGACGTGCTGACCTGCGCCAGTTTCGACGACACCATCGGCGTCAACGGCTGGCCGCTGGAGAAGCATGTCGCCGGCAGTGTCGAATGGGGCTGGCCGCCGATCCCGCAATCGCGCGGCTTCAATCACCTGCCCTACCGGATGATGGTGCCGCATGGCCCGCGCAACCTGCTGGTAGCAGGGCGCTGCGCCTCCATGACCCATGACGGACAATCGGCGGCGCGCGTCAGCGGCGCCTGCTTCGTCATGGGCGAAGCGGCCGGCACCGCTGCGCATCTGGCGCTGGCGCGTAACGCCGAGGCGGACGGTATCGACACGGCCGCGCTGCAGGCGCTGCTGCGCGACAACGGCGTTTATCTCGGGCTCGATGAGCCAACATGACATCCAAGTAAATGCCACCGCCAGGGAGCATTCCGCCATGACGACATGCAAGATGATGCAGATGACCGTACAAACGACGACACGCGCTTTCCTCACCGCCTTGCTGGCGCTGATCGTGACTGCCGCAGCCACGCAGACGGCCACCGCACAAACATGGCCAGACAAGAATGTGCGGATCGTCGTGCCATTCGGGCCCGGCTCGACACCCGACACCGTGGCGCGGGTGATCGCCGATCAACTCAAGGCGCGGCATCCGGGAGCAACGGTCATCGTCGAGAACAAGCCCGGCGCCAGCGGCAATCTCGGCACGGACGCGGTCGCCAAGGCTGAGCCGGACGGGCAGACCATCGGCGTCAGCATCGGCGGACCGCTCGCCATCAATACGCTGTTGTTCTCGAAGCTGTCCTACGATCCGCGCAAGGACATCGCACCGATCACGCAGCTCATCACTCAGGCGAGCGTGCTCACGGTGACGCCGTCGCTGAATGTCAAAACGGTGGCGGATCTGGTCGAACTGCTGCGGAAGAATCCCGGCAAATACAATTTCGCTTCGATCGGCAACGGCTCGCTATCGCATCTGGCGATGGAAGCCATCGCCATCAAGAGCGGCACCAGGCTGGTGCACGTTCCCTATACCAGCTCGCCGCAAGCGGTCACGGCGGTGATCCGCGGCGACGCGCAGCTCGCCTGCCTTCCTGCCATTTCGGTGGTGCCGCAAGTGGAAGCCGGGAAAGTGGCGATGCTGGCGGTATCGACGGCAAAGCGCTCGAGCTTCCTGCCGAACGTGCCGACATTGAAGGAATCCGGCATCGACGTCGAAGCCGACGCCTGGATGGGCCTCATCGCGCCGGGCGGTACGCCGAAGCCGCTCGTCGACGCCATCGCCAGGGAAGTCGTCGCCCTCATCAAACTGCCGCAGGTACGCGAAAAGCTGGCCACGCAATTCATGGAGCCGGTCGGCAGCACGCCGGAGGAGTTCCGCGCCCTGATCGACAACGAGATCGCGCGCTGGGCGCCGGTGATCAAGGCCGCGGACGTGAAGGTGAACTAGAGCATGATCCCGAAAAGCGGTGACCGGTTTTCGGAAAAGATCATGCTCAGAAGAAACCAGCCGATGGCCGGTGCTAGGCCGCGTCTTTCCGCAAGTCCTTGATATCGGCGAATGTGATCGCCGGCGCGCGCTCGCGCGTATAGTCGAGCGTGAACTGATTGCGCGCCATGAACACCAGATCGCCGTCGAGATCCTCCGCGAGGCTCGATCCGTTGGCGCCCTTGAAGGTCTCGAACGCCTTCTTGTCGTCGCTGGAAATCCAGCGCGCCAGCGAGAACTCAGACTGTTCGAAGCCGATATCGAGGCCATATTCGGCGTCAAGCCGCGTCTTCAACACATCGAGCTGCAGCGGTCCGACGACGCCGACCATCGCCGGCGCGCCGTCGACGGGGCGGAAAACCTGCACCACGCCTTCCTCGGCCATCTGCTGCAAGGCCTCGCGGAGCTTCTTGGCCTTCATCGGATCGGCGAGCCTTACGCGGCGCAGGATTTCCGGCGCGAAGTTCGGCACACCGACGAAGTTCAGATCCTCGCCCTCGGTGAGCGTGTCGCCGATACGCAGCGTGCCATGGTTGGGGATGCCGACCACGTCGCCGGCATAGGCTTCGTCGGCCAGCGCACGATCCTGCGCGAAGAAGAACTGCGGCGCCGACAGCGACAGCGGCTTGCCGGTGCGCACCAGCTTCGCCTTCATGCCGCGCACCAGCTTGCCCGAGCATAGCCGCGCGAAAGCGATGCGGTCGCGGTGGTTCGGATCCATGTTCGCCTGGATCTTGAACACGAAGGCCGACATCTTGTTCTCGGTCGCCTCGATCCGGCGCGTCGCGCTCTGCTGCGCGCGCGGCGGCGGCGCATAGGTCGACAATGTGTCGAGCAGGTCCTTGACGCCGAAATTCTTCAGCGCCGAACCGAACAGCACCGGCGTCAGATGGCCTTCGCGGAACGCCTCGAAGTCGACGTTACGGCAGAGGTCCCTGACCATCTCCAGTTCCTCGGCGATCGTCTCGGCGTCGAGCATGGAATTCTGCGCAGCGAGCATCGGCAGATCGAGCGGCTGCTCGGCATTGGTATGGCCGTCCGGATCGAGCAGACGCATCTGGCCCGAAGCCCGGTCGAAGGTGCCGGCAAAGTCCCTGCCCCGCCCGATCGGCCAGGTCATCGGCGCGGTGTCGAGCGCCAGCGTCTTCTCGATCTCGTCGAGCAGGTCGAACGGATCGCGGGTCTCGCGGTCCATCTTGTTGATGAAGGTAACGATCGGAATGTCGCGCAGCCGGCACACCTCGAACAGCTTGCGGGTGCGCGCCTCGATACCCTTGGCAGCGTCGATCACCATCACTGCACTGTCGACGGCGGTCAGCGTGCGATAGGTATCCTCCGAGAAGTCCTCGTGGCCCGGCGTGTCGAGCAGGTTGAAGACATGCCCGCCATATTCGAAGGTCATCACCGAGGTGACGACGGAGATGCCACGCTCGCGCTCGATCGACATCCAGTCGGAGCGCGTCGAGCGGCGATCCCGCTTCGCCTTGACCTGGCCGGCGAGATTGATCGCGCCCCCGAACAGCAGCAGTTTCTCGGTCAGCGTGGTCTTGCCGGCGTCGGGGTGGGAAATGATGGCAAAGGTTCGCCGCCGCTCGACCTCGGCGGCCAGCGGCGACCCGGAAGTGGAATCGCGGGAGGAAACTGCGACATTCATGCCGCGCATGTGGCAGGGATCGCCGCCCCGATCAAGAGGATCGCCAGGCGGAAATGGCCCTGCGCGCCCGTCTTGATCGGCCGGCCGGTTCCCGGATATGCGGGGTCAGCACCTTTCGTCGCCGTTCCGCCGCAGGTCCCGATATGAGCCTTGAGTCCGTCCGCGCCTTCCTCGCCGAAAATGCCCCCGACATCGCCGTCATCGAAACCGAAGCCAGCAGCGCGACCGTGCCGCTCGCGGCGCTGGCGCATGGCGTCGAGCCGGGCCAGATCGCCAAGACCCTGTCGCTGCGGGTCGGCGATCAGGTAATCATCGCGGTCACCCGCGGCGACGCCCGGCTCGACAACCGCAAGGCCAAGGCCGCCTTCGGCGGCAAACCGCGGATGCTCGGGCCCGACGAAGTCGCGGCGATCACCGGCCACCCGGTCGGCGGCGTCTGCCCGTTCGGGCTGGCATCGCCGCTGCCGGTCTATTGCGATATCTCGCTGAAGTCATTCGAGCAGGTGGTCCCCGCCGCCGGCTCGGCGAACAGCGCGCTTTTCATCACGCCGCAGCGGATGGCCGAGATCACCAACGCCACCTGGGTCGACATCTGTCAGGACGCCGCCTGAACGTCGTCCGTCACGCGAGCGCCCACGGCCGCGTGACGGCGATACACTTCGATTGCGTCGCCACGACATGGCAACGACCCGGTCGCCGCCGCGCTCTTGGCTTCGTAAAGCGCAACATCGGCACCCACAAACAGCTCCCACATTTCTTCGCCGGATCGACGCTCGGCGGCACCGAAGCTGACCGTTACCGCTTGCCCACCCGACAATGGCGGAAACGCCGTCCGGGCAATCGTCAGCCGCAATCGCTCCGCGAACTGCCGCACATCGTCCCATCAAGTCTCCGGCACCGATGCCGTTGCGCATGAGCACGCCGAGCTGCCGCAGCACCGCATAGCCGACGGCATGGCCGTAGCTGTCGTCGAGCGATTTGAAACAATCGATATCGCAGACGATCAGGCTGAGCGGTTCGCGGCGCCTGTCGGCGAGCCATGTACAGCCTTCTCCTCGAAACTGCGTCGCGCGAGCACACCCGTCAACGGATCGATATCGCGCCCGCGCCGCAGCGTCTCAGGCACGCACCTCCTGACGCTGGAAGACCACATAGGCGGCAACAAACAGCATGATGGTCGCTGCCACCAGCGCCACGATCTGCGGCCAGGCGATGAGCAGGCTCTGTCCAAGCGGCAGCGGCGCACCGAGAACCGCACCCTGCAACTGTTCGAGAAACACGGCGCCGAGGGCCCGCGTCGACGGCGACAGCACCGCCAGCATCGCCTCGCCGAACAGGTCGTTGGGCGACAGCCGTGCCAGCATCTGCTGCCATTCCAGCGTCTCCGGCGTCGGCAGGCCCAGCGCCGCATAGCGCGGGTCGGCCGGCGCCACGATGCTGGCGAGCGCCGGCGCCAGCATCGGCCAGATCAGCGTCAGCAGCAGCCAGATGCCAAGAGCGACCAGCGCCGCCGTCGCCGGCGAACGGAAGATCACCGACAGCAGCATCGCCAGCGCGAGCCAGACGCCGCCATAGATCACCGCGACGATCAGGAACACCAACGACCGCGCGATTTCCTCGCCACTCGGCGGCACGCCGAGGAACAGCAGCGCGAGACCGAGCACCAGCAGCCACATGCAGGTGAGCGACACCGCGAGCGTCAGCAGCCCGGCGAGGAATTTTCCCGCCATCAACGCATCGCGGTAGATCGGCTGCGCCAGCAGCCGCGACAGCGTCCGGCGATTATACTCGCCGTTGATCGCATCGAAGCCGAGCCCGATCGCCATCAGCGGAATCAGGAAGCCGAGGATCGAGACGAAAGATGGCAGCGGCGCGCGCGAGGCCGTGAACAACCGCAACAGCAGGAACGGATCTTCCGCCGTCGTATCCCGCAACTGGCCGATGGCGCCGTACAACGCCGCCACCGCAGTCAGCACCACCAGCCACTCCAGCACGCGCATGCGCGCACTCGACAGATTATCGGCAAGCTCCTTCAGCACGACGGTGCCGAGGCCTTGCCACGGGGATCCTTCACGCCGCATCGGACACGCCCTCCTTCGGCGCCGCCCCTTTCTGGAAATAACGCGTATAGATCGCTTCGAGGCTCGGCTCGTGGACGGACAGACGCAGCAGCGCCCCGTTCGCCGCCACCACGGCGCGGGCTGCCTCCGGCCGCACGTCGCGGTCGGCAGTGAGGCGATACTGGCCGGGCGCGACCGTTTCGACGGAGCTGACGCCCGGCATCGCCGCAAAGCGGCGGTCGAGTCCATGGCCTTCGGCTTCCACCTCGACGACAAAGCCGGCACCGAGAACGTTGCGCGCGAGGTCGCGAACCGCTCCCATCAGCACGATGCGGCCCGCCTGGAACAACGCGACGCGGTCGCAGACGCGCTGAACCTGATCGAGCTGATGCGACGATAGCAGCACGGTAACGCCCTCACCCCGCAACTGGCGGATGAGATCGAGAAATTCCACCGTCGACTGCGGATCGAGGCCGGAGGTCGGCTCGTCGAGAATGGCGATCTCCGCCTGCTTCATAATGATCTCGGCGAGGCCGAGCCGCTGGCGCATGCCACGCGAGAACGTGCCGACGCGCTTGCCGGTCACCTCCGCGAGGCGCACACGCGCCAGCGCACCAGCGATACGCTGCGGCCGCTCCGCCGCGCCGATCCCCATCAGCTTGGCGGTATAGGCAAGGTTCTCCCGCGCCGTCAGATTGTCGTAAAAGCCGATGGAGTCCGGCAGATAACCCACCCGTCGCTTGACGGTGAGCGGCGCACGCGCCGGATCGTGACCGAGCATGTTCACGCTTCCTGCCGAACGTTCGGTCAGGCCGAGCATCATCAGGATCGTCGTCGTCTTGCCCGACCCGTTGGGGCCGAGCACGCCGAATGTTTCACCCTTGTACACGCTCAGGTCGACCGCATCGACGACCGTCGCCATGCCATAGCGCTTGGTGAGCCGCTGCGCGCTGATCACGATATCGGTCATCGGCGGCCATACCGTGCGATGGCACCGACCATGATGATGAGCGCAATGCCGATGATGCCGGCACCGGTCATGCCCCACATCGTCGAAGTGCTGACGGTGACGCGATATTGCGCCGAGGCATTCTCGCCACGCGAGGCTGCGTCCAGCGAGACCATGTAATCACCCGCAAGCGACTTCACCGTCGGTGTGATCAACGCCTGCACCTCCTTGTCCTCCCCGGGTGCGATCCGGTCGATGGTCTTCGGCTCGAAGGCGATCTTCCACCCGCTGGGGCCGGAGCCGCTCAGCGTGATGTTATCGGCGGGCGCGCTACCGGTATTCGATATGACGACCGGGATCGTGCTTTGCGTACCGGCTTCGGCGCGGGCGCTGACAAGACCGTCGCGACCGGCGACCCGCAACCGCGGCTGCCCCACGACTTCGACCGATAGTCTGGTGTCGGCGGTTGCATCGTCGGCACTGACTTTCACCGTGACCGGATAGCGCCCCGCATCGACGGTCGATGGCGGGCGCACATGCAGCTTGATATCTTTGGACAGCCCCGCATCGATCGGGATCGACGACAATTCCTGACTGCCGTAAGCCTCGGTGAACGAAGTTTCGAAGTTCTTCGGCGCATCGGCAGCGAAGCTGGCGACCAGATTGCGGCCGCTATCGTTCTTGATAATGAGTTGATAATCGAAAGCCGACTTGGCGCTGCCGCGCAGATCCGGCAGCTTCGATTCCACTTTCAGCTTGGCCGGAAGCTGCTTGGCCAGCGTCACCGTGATCGGCAGCGTCAGGCTGCGGCCGGCGCCTTCGGCCTTCACCGTCAGCGTCTGCGTCCCCGTTCCGGCATTGGCCGGAATATCGAGACGAAGCTGGAGCGGCACGCTGCCGTCGCTCGGCGGCATAGCGGCGGCGACTGGCTGACCGCCACCGAGCAGCGTTGCCGTCCATCCTTGCGGCACGCCGCCGACCGAAAGCTGGAAACGATCGGGCGCAAGACCGTAGTTCTGCAGTTTGATGGCGATCGTGGAGGTCGTGCCCGGCCGCGCCGACAGCGCGGGATAGTCAGTGAGCAGATAGAGGCCCTTCACATCCTTGGACGTATCCGTCGCCGGATCGGCAAGTGCCGCAGTCAGCGGCACGGCGTAGGCAAGAGCAAGCAGGCTGGCAAAGGCAAAATGCGACATGCGCATGGCGGCGATCTCCATGCCGGAAAGGTTTGATGGTGATGTCGCCCGCCTCGCCCGGAAAACCGGATGAGCCCCGCCGGAATCCCGGCACATCAAATCTGGAGCATCTTGCGGCAAATTTGCGGCACAGCATTACAATGCATTAATGAAGCCGCGCGTGTGTCCTGGTCGAACACGCCGCCGTATGTCGTGGCCGCATCAGAAGAAACGATGCATTGTCGCAGCGCAAGCGCGTGAAAACGCGCCGGAAAAATCAGCGTTTCGCCGCGACCGCGTCCTGATAGATTTCCGGCTTGAAGCCGACGACAAGTTTGCCGCCGCCGAGATCGAGCACCGGTCGCTTGATCATCGAGGGCTGCGCCAGCATCAGCGCGATCGCCTGCTTCTCGTTGGCGACCGCCTTGTCCCTCTCCGACAGCTTGCGGAACGTGGTGCCGGCACGGTTGAGCAGCGTTTCCCAGCCAACCTTCTTGCTCCACCGCTCAAGCTGCGCGCGCTCGATACCCGCGGTCTTGTAATCGTGGAAAGCATAGTCGACGCTGTGCTTTTCCAGCCAGGTACGCGCTTTCTTTATCGTGTCGCAGTTCTTGATGCCGTACATGGTGATCGCCATGCCCATCTCCTTCTGGACGCTGCCGCAGGACTACGGCCGTTTCGGAATATTGAGGCCGCGCTGCACCGCAGGCCGCGCCAGCCCTCGCTCCAGCCAGGCCGGCACCTCGGTCAGGCTGTCGAATGCCACGAGTTCACGCGCTTCGTAAAAGCCGACGAGATTGCGGACCCAGCCGAGCATCGAAACATCGGCGATGGTGTAGTCCTCGCCCATGATCCACTGGCGCCCCCGCAGGCGCGTCTCCAGAACACCGAGCAGACGCTTCGATTCATCGACATAGCGCTGCAGCGGCCGCTTGTCCTCATAGTGCCGGCCGGCGAATTTGTTGAAGAATCCGACCTGCCCGAACATCGGGCCAATCGCTGCCATCTGGAAGAAGACCCACTGGATGGTTTCGAGGCGTTGCGCCGGATCAGCGGGAACGAGCTTGCCAGTCTTCTCGGCGAGATAGAGCAGGATCGCTCCCGACTCGAACAACGCAAGCGGTTTGCCACCCGGCCCGTCGGGGTCGATGATCGCCGGAATCTTGCCGTTCGGGTTGAGCGACAGGAATTCCGGCGTCCAGGTCTCGTTCTTGCCGATGTCGATGGTGTGCGGCTCGTAAGGCAGGCCGATCTCTTCAAGCATGATCGATACCTTGACGCCATTCGGCGTCGGCAGCGAATAGAGCTGCAACCGGTCCGGATGTACCGCCGGCCATCGTTTGGTGATCGGAAAAGCGGAAAGATCTGCCATATCGAAATCCAGTACTGCCAAGAGTCTTGATTGACGGGTGTTCTGTCGGTCGACAGGGATGGTGTTCTGTCGGTCGACAGGGATGATGTTACGCAGGTCGAGGATCGATGGCTGCGAGTCCCTGATCGAGATCGGCGACCAAATCCGCTTCCGCCTCCAGCCCGACGGAAAGCCGCAACAACCCTTCACCGATGCCGGCGACACGGCGCGCATCCTCGCTCATGCCGGCATGCGTCATCGTCGTCGGATGCGCGATCAGGCTTTCGACGCCACCAAGCGACTCGGCCAGCGTAAATACGCGCAACGCCTCGACCAGTTGGCGAACCGCCTCGACCCCGCCGGCCAGTTCAAAGCTCAGCATCGCGCCAAAGCCGGATTGCTGCGACGCCGCCAGATTGTGCCCCGGATCGGACGGCAGGCCCGGATAATGCACGACGCGCACCGCTGGATGGCGGTGCAGGAATTTCGCCACTGCCGCCGCATTCGCTTCCTGTTGATGGACGCGTGGAAACAGCGTGCGCACGCCGCGCAGGGTCAGATAGGCATCGAAGGGCGAACCGACGGTCCCCACGACATTCGACCAGGCCAGCAATGCATCCGCGTCGGCCTTGTCAGCGGCAATTACTGCCCCCCCGACGACGTCCGAATGACCGTTGAGATATTTCGTCGTCGAATGCAGGACGAAGTCAGCGCCGAGCGCGATCGGCCGCTGTAGTGCCGGCGACAGGAAGGTGTTGTCGACCGCCACCTTGGCGCCCGCCGCCCTAGCGCGACCGGCCACGCCGCGAATATCGGTGATCCGCATCAACGGATTGCTCGGCGTTTCGATCAGCACCAGCGCCGGCTTGCGCGCCAGCGCTGCCGCCAGAGCGGACTCATTATTTTCATCGACAAAGACGACGTCGAAATCGCCGCGCTCACGCCGCAAGGCCAGAAGCCGGTAGGTGCCGCCGTAACAATCATGTGGGGCGACGACCAACTCATCGCGCCTGATCTGCGACAGAACGAGATCGACCGCCGCCATGCCCGACGCGGTGACGACGGCGCCGGCACCGCCTTCCAGTTTCGCCAGCGTGTCGGCAAGCAGATCGCGCGTCGGGTTGGACGTGCGTGTATATTCATGCCCGCGCGACTTCTCGTACCCGGCGAAAGCGAAATTGCTCGACAGATAGATCGGCGGCGTTACGGAGCCGAACGCCCGATCGGTCGCTACGCCGTTCACCGCGGCAATGGTCTTCGGATCCCTCGCGTTCTTCATCACACTCCAACCCTGGCCGGGCCGCCAGCCCGGTCACGCATGTCGCGGCTGGCCCAGATGCGGAACATGCCACACGTCAGAGCGGCGCGCGGCTTTCGCGCCGTTACTGATCGGGTAAAGGCGAACCCCGGGCAAGCGTCAAGCCACCTTCTGCATCAGCAAAATAAGTCCGCCAAATATTGCGAAATTGGCGAAGAAGCCATTCTGCATGCCGGTGCGATAACCCGGATCGTCGACCTCCCAGAACCGCAGCAGCAACGCGGTTGCAAAGACCGTGAATGTCATGAGGCAGGCAACGCCGGCCGCCGGATGCCAGTTGGACAGGACCAGGGCGCAGCCGACGGCCTCGAGCGTCACGCCCGCCCAAAACGCCTGTCTGGGCAACGGGCAGCCGAATGTTCGCAGGCGCGCGATGTGATCGGCGATCTGATGCGGCCACAGATTCCGGATCAGCAGAACCACGAAAAAGCCGACGATCAGCCAGCGCGCGACACTGTCCCAAATCGACGCGTCGCCTGGATAAAGTCCCTGCATTGTCCCTCCCTTCCCCAACCGGCAAACTGGCCTGCCGGCGTCCGCCCGACAGTACCGGCCCAACCAGCCATTGGCGCGGCGGCGCCGCCCGCCCGGGCCGATGAAGGCGAAAACCGCTCCCTGCGCCATGCGCCGAAGGTCGCATTGATCGGCATTCGCCACAGGCGCGAATGTCGGCTTACGCGTGCCGCTCGACCTCTAACTGCCGAGTGCGCCGCGGCCCGCCCGGTCTGCTCACGAATCTGTCGCGCGCAGCATCCTGTCGCGACATTCGTATCTGCGACAGGCGCGCAAAAGAAAAGCATAGGCCTGCTCCGCAACGACGCGAGTCGCGGCGCGAACTGGCCTATGCCGAAACGCAAAGAACCCGCCGGGTTCAAGCCGGTGGGTTAGATTGCAGTGATAATACGACGAATAAACGAGGAGAGAAGGCTACTTAACCTTCAGGTTCTCTGCAGAGACCTTGCCACGATTTTCGACGAGTTCGTACTGGACGGTCTGTCCTTCGTTCAGGCTGCTGAGCCCAGCCCGCTCGACAGCCGAGATGTGCACGAACACGTCCTTGCCGCCTTCCTGGGGTTGGATGAAGCCATAGCCTTTGGTCGGATTAAACCACTTAACGGTGCCCTGAGGCATATTCTAGATCTCCGAGAGTTACCTAACCTATGCAGTTTGGCACAGTTAAGGTGCTCTGGATAGAGCCTTCGCGCTCTCCGAGCATACCGACAGCGGCTAGCGCGCCGACTTCCAGCCGATCAGGAGCCAGTGGGCTGGTGCCGGGTGAGGGACTTGAACCCCCGACCAACGGTTTACAAAACCGCTGCTCTACCGCTGAGCTAACCCGGCGTCGCGTGGCCTATATCACACGTTTTACAGGGCTTGCTATGCCGAGGCGACACGGATGCGTCGCCGCACGACGACTGAGGGACGGCCCTTTGAGTTATTCATGCTCCAGAATATGACGTCATCCGGCCGCGCTCCGCTCCAAGAGGGCCAAAAACGCTGCTGCGAACGAAAGCCGGCGAAACGAAAAACCGCGAACGAAACCCAAAGGAAAAACCCGGGGCGTGCCGCCAACGGGAAGAATTCAAGGGAAAGTGGACTTGCGGCGCGGCGCGCCTCTGGGGAGTCCGAGGCGGCGAGGTCTCTGCTAGGAGGGCAGCCGCAAGTCCGCCCCTCATATAGGCGCTTCAGCCGGCAGAACCAGAGCAGCGTCCCCCTTCCACCCTCCTTTTCGGCCCGGTTATCACGCAAAACCGGTCGTTTTCCGCTCGTCAGCGCTTGAGAAACTGCAGCTCCGGAAACGGCGCAAAACTCACATCCTTGCAGGCTTCCCGGACTTCCGCCCGACGCGCCGTGGCATTCTCATCCTGGGTATCGCGGCCCGGCGGCGAATCGACGAATCGATCGAGCCTGCCGGAAATGAAGACGACCAGCACCGTTTTCAGGCCTGCATACTCCCCGCTGGCTTTCTTCGCGTCATAGCGCAGGCAGGCAATATAGCGCTCGCCGGTGGGGAGCGTTTTCAACTCCGGCGTGGAAATCGCCGCACCGCGGATCCCCGTCGGATCGTTCAGATAATTGCGCAGAAACGCGATGACGTCGGCCTTGTAGTTAGCCGGAAAGATATTCTGCGCCTTGCGGATCGCGTCGAGTTCAGCGCGCGTCGGCTCTTCCGGGTAGGTCGAACATGCCGCCAGCAGCATTGCGGCAAGAAGAATCAAAGGGCGCATGACGCCTCCGGTGCTCGCGATCAGCGCACCATAACGGTATCATTCGCCATCGTCACATCATCGCCGGCGTCGACCGAAGTGTCGCGACGTGGTTTAGCCCGCCGATGACGACGCCACCCGGCAGAGTGTGTTTCCGCATCATTCCGGCAGCCGCGCACCGGCCTGCTGCACCGCCTTGGCCCAGCGCGCGATCTCGGACGTCATCAGCTTGCGCAGGTCGTCGGGCGTCCCGGAAACCGGGTCAATGCCCTGCTTGGTCAGGCTCACCTGCACCGCCGGAGTATTGATGATGCGGCGGATCGTGGTGTTGAGGGCGGTAACGACAGGTTTCGGCGTGCGCGCCGGAGCATAAACCGCGAACCAGGCGGACACTTCGAAGTCTGGCACGCCGGCCTGCTGCATCGTCGGCACGTCCGGCAAGGCGTCGATCCGCCGTGCGCTGGTGATCGCCAGCGCCCGCAACTTGCCGTCGTGGATATGCGGAAGCAGCGGCAAGTAATGATAGAACATGAACTGCACTTCATTGCGCATCAGGTCGGTGATCGCCTGCGCGCCGCCGCGATACGGCACATGCGTCGCAACGAGGCCGTAGCGAGCAGCAAACATCGCACCCGACAGATGGTTTGACGTCCCGTTTCCGGAGGATGCGTAGTTCACCTTGCCCGGCCGTGCGCGCACAAAATCGATCAACTCCTTGACCGACTTCACCGGCAGGTCGGGATTGACCACCAGAACATTCGGCGCGGTGCCGAACTGAATGATCGGCGCGAAATCGGCAATCGGATTGTAATTGATCTTGGGATAAACGGCCGGATTGATGGAGTGCGTGCCGATCGTCCCCATCAGCAGCGTGTAGCCATCGGGTGCGGAACGCGCCACCGCCTCCGTGCCGACATTGCCGCCGGCGCCGCCGCGATTATCGACAACAACGGTTTGCCCCGTCGCCTTCGCAAGTTCGCCGGCCAGGATGCGGCCGACCAGATCGGTGGTGCTGCCAGCGGGAAACGGCACGACCAGTGTGATCGGCTTCGACGGAAAGTGCTGCTGCGCCCACGCCGTCTCACCCACCGATGCCGCAGCCCCTGCAGCTACCGACAAAACAATCCATTCCCGTCTCGTCAGCAGGCCCATCAATCGTCCCCTTCGATCGCGCCGTCGTCCGGCGATGATCCTACCCGGATCAAGTCTAGCACGCCGTCACGGAGATGCGGACTCAGGACCGATCACTGCGGTCTCGGCCACGATCCAGGCATGATAGGCTGGATCGGCCGCCTCGACGGGCAGCGCCAGGATCGCCGGCGTTTCGTAAGGGTGCCGCTCGCGAACGGCGGCTTGCACGCGTTCCACAAGCGACGCGCGCGTCTTGAGGATCATCACCACTTCCTCGCCGCGCTCGACTGTGCCCTGCCACCAATAATGCGAGATCATGCCGGGCAGAATATTGACGCAGGCCGCCAGACGCCGCTCCACGATGGCGCGCCCTGCCCGCTCCGCCTCGACAAGCGACGGATAAGTTGTATAGACGAGCATTGCCCGTTCCATTATGCGATCCTTTGGTGCGAGCTTTCACGAACGGGCCCGGATGAGCCAGACTTTCAGAACAATCGCCTTCGTCGCCAGCCAGACGCCCGAGGCGCGCGCCGCCTGTCGCGAACTTGAAGAACGCTACGGCAGCGTCGACCCGGCACATGCCGACATCATCGTCGCACTCGGCGGCGACGGCCTGATGCTGCAGACCCTGCACAAGTTCATGACGTCGGGCAAGCCGATCTACGGCATGCACCGCGGCACGGTCGGTTTTCTGATGAACGATTTCACCGCCGACGACCTCACGGCGCGCCTTGCCGCCGCCCAGCTCACCGTGATCCACCCGCTGCTGATGCGCGCGCGCGATATCGAGGGTGTCACGCACGAGCGCTACGCCATCAACGAGGTGTCGCTGTATCGGCAAAGTGCGCAGGCGGCCAATCTGCGCGTATCGATCGACGGCGAACTGCGGCTGTCGGAGCTTGTCGCCGACGGCATATTGGTGGCAACGCCGGCCGGATCGACCGCATACAATCTTTCGGCGCAGGGTCCGATCATCCCGATCAACGCCTCACTGCTGGCGCTTACCCCGATCTGCCCTTTCCGCCCCCGCCGCTGGCGTGGCGCGCTGCTTCCCGACCGCGCCCGGGTAACCGTCGAAGTGATGGAGCCCGAGCGGCGCCCGGTCGCCGCCGTAGCCGATCATGATGATGTGCGAACGGTGACCACCGTCGATATCGTGATGGATCACCACGTTTCGATCAATCTCCTGTTCGACCCCGGGCATAGCCTCGACGACCGCATCCTGCGCGAGCAGTTCGGCTACTGAAGCCCGCCGATATCCTAAACCACTCGTTAACGCCGGGTGGATAGGCTTGTGGGTGAAGATGCCGGCACGTCCTCCGGCGTCCGGGGCGTTCATGATCCGTATCGACTTCAACAGGCTGCGATTTCTCGTCATCGACGACAACACGCATATGCGCCGCATCGTGCGGACGCTGCTGCACGGCTTCGGCGCACGCGAAGTCTATGAAGCCGAGGATGGCGCCTCCGGGCTCGAGGCCTTCACCCACTACGTTCCCGACATCATCATCACCGACTGGGTGATGCCGATTTTCAATGGCCTCGAGCTGACCCAGATGATCCGGCAGCCCGGCGCCAACGCCAACCCATATGTTGCGATCATCATGCTCACCGGCCATTCCGAGAAGAACCGCGTCACTGCGGCACGCGACGCCGGCGTCACCGAATTTCTCGCCAAGCCGATCTCGGCCAAGAGCCTGCACGAGCGCATTCTCAACGCGGTCGCCAACCCGCGCCCGTTCATCAAGACCCGGACCTATTTCGGGCCGGACCGACGCCGCAACAGCAACCATAATTACAATGGTCCCGACCGACGCAAGGGCGGCAAGGCCGACGTCATTCGGCCAGCGCCGCTGCTGGACAAGGTCCGGTCGATCGGATGACAAGCAGTAGCACCATGACCAAGGACGACACGCTGATCCAGACATTCGCTGATCACGAGGTCATCACGCCGGTCAATACGCTGCACAAGGCGATCAGCACCGAACCTGCGCCCGACGGCGATGATCCGGTTGCGCGCGCCGAAGAGGCACTGGGAAAACTGTCGAGCGAGTTCGGCGCCTGGATGAATGCCGAATGTGAGCGCCTTGCCGAGGCCCGGGCGGCGGTCAAGCGCCTGGGTTTTACCCGGCGGACCACGGATGCACTGTTCAACGCTGCCCATGACATCAAGGGAGAGGCAGACACCTTCGGTTTTCCCGCAATTACCGGCGCGGCCAGAAGCCTGTGCCGGCTGATCGAATATTCGCCCGAGACGACGCGAATTCCACTGGCGCTCGTTGACCAGCATGTCGACGCGATACGCGCCATCTATCGTGAATATGCCCGGTCGGATGCCATTGATCTGGCGGAAAAACTGACCAGACGCCTGCGCGACGTGACCGACGCATTCCTGCTGGACATCAACAAGGATCGGCCGGAGATCGTGGCGCTGGTGATGAGTCCGCCGCTCGCGCCCGACAATCGCTGACCGTCAGGACGAAGATTGCCGTGGCGTTATCGCCACAAGCGCAGCAGCCGCCAGATTAGGCCACCAGCCGATAATCCTCGGCCACGAACCGGTCTTCGGCGACGAGATCGTGACAGAACATCCGCGCTTCGTCGCGCGCGGCTTCGGTTGCAAAGCGCCGCAGTAATGCCGTCAGCGGCGTCAGCGCGCCGTCCGTATCCTCCGCGCATCCCTCCAGCACCCGCTCCACCATCCGGCGCTTGAGATGCGTCGCGCCGCCGACTTCGCCGAGCAGGATCCCCTCGCGCAGGGCGGCCACGGCCTCACGGAACGCCGGGTAAGCCGTCTGCGGCAATCCGGCCTTGCCATAGAGCGCCGCGAAACCGGACAGGTTGCGATCATGGATATAACCCGACACGCGCTCCACCGGCACATCCGACAGGTCCGCCAGCGCCTCCTCGAACAGCACAATGTGGCCTGACAGGAGGGCCCGCAGAATCAGGCTGGCATTGAGCTGACCGCTGACGCGCAAATGCGCGACCAGGTCGGCGAGTTCTTCACATGGTGTCTGGGCGGCCAGCGCGATCGTCGCCTTTTCGCAGGCTTCCCTTGTTGCGTAATCGGCGTGATCCTTGGCGAGCCAATGCCGCGCGACGACAAATCCGGCGAGCGTCTGCGACAGTTGCGCCAGCAGGGCTTGTCGCGTCGCTACCGGCAGATCATCCCGCTGAAGCAGCGTCTCGCGGATCGGAGCGAGATGACCAAAGCGGGCGACGATCCGGTCAATCGAAAATGCGGCAATCTCCGCACCGGCATTCTCGATGAGCACCAGGCAGGCCTGTGCGCAGCCGACCTCGGCGATGGCCGCCGCTACGGAGGGCGACAGCACCAGCCGGCCGGCAATCGCCATCTGGCAATCGGTGTGGCCGGTCGCGATCTGATCGACCAGTTCGGAATCGAGCAACAGCGGCGAATGTGCGAGGATTGGCTGCGCGACGTCGGGCTGATCCGACGCCAGCGCATGTACGACCACCCGCGGTGCCTTCTGGCTGACCGAAAATGCTTCCGCCAGCGCCCGCCGTACCAATGGCGAGGGATCGTCGAGCAGCATGATCATCGCGCCCTCGGCGGCCGCGAGATCGTCGGCAGACAGATCGGAGTATAGATAGGCCCGCGCCAGAGCCGACGTCGCATCGGCGCGATCGCCCGGAGTCGCCGTCTGCAGCCACTGCAAGAACTGACGTACAATCATGCTTACCGACCGACGCTACGAAGAACCGCGCACATCAACGAGGCGCGAACTGACCCTAGCTGCGGTCGCTTAATAAATCGTTCAGCATGAATTTTGATCGACTGTTAACGACGATATTCAGGTGCCGCCACGACGCAGACTGCCGCGCGCATCGCGGAAGAAATCCAGCGGGCTGAGCGTATCTCCCGCCGAGGCCCCGGCCGGCGGCTGGGAAACTCGTGCCGGCGCGGCCACGCCGACAGGGACGGCAGGCGCGGCAGCGTCGCTCCAGAGCGCCTCGACAACAGGCGCGATCGGCTGCCCTCCCGAACGGAACATCGCCTGAAACAGCGGCCGGTTATCCGGCACCGCCCGCTCGACTGTCCTGGCGGTTTCGGCACGGTTCGCCTGCGCATAGGCCTGCGCCACGCCGGCGGTATCCGGAACGACGCCGACGCTGCCGCGCAAACCGGCGCCACCGGTCGAGCGGCGAGCTACATCGAACCTGTTGGCCAGAACGGCATAGACGTCGGCGGTTCCGCGCGCCCTGCCGGCGCGATCGTAGAAGATCGAACGGTTGGCCTGCGCGGCGGCCGGAAACAGGCCGGCCGCCGGCGTGTCGGGCTGGCTGACGGCGGCATGGATCAGCCGCTCTGCGCCCTGTGGTCCCAGAAAATGCGCGATATAGAGTTCGCCGTCTGTCGGCCGCCGGCCGAGCACACCGGCAAGCTGAGCCGCGTTGTTGCGGGTATAGGCTCCGGCCAGTGCCGCGCTCGCCGAAGCATCGTTGCGCAGGGCCATAATCGCCTGCCGCATGCCGGCATCGGCAACCTCGTAGCGGCCGGTCACAGTGTTGAAGGAAACAGCGTCGGCATAAGCGCCCAAGCCGAGGCTGGCGCCGGAGGTTTTCATGGTGCCGAGCCAAGTCTGCTCGATGAACTGGAAAAGCCCACTCGCCGAGGAGGTCGGCGCCTGCGCTGCCGGATCGAGATTGGATTCGAGCCGCGCCGTCGCCAGCAAATAATCGAAGCTGGCCCCGGTCGCGTGCGCGGCCTGCCGGATCGCACCGGCGACCTGCGTTGCCGCACCTACACTGGTGACATCGGCCGTCATGTGAAACGGTGTGCCTCAATCGACGCCGGACAAACCAGCGTGCCCCGTGCATGCGTCCTGGCGAAGATGGGTAATTATGGTAAACGAAACCTTAACGGGCGACAGCGTCAGTAAAAGTCGCCGCGGCGGAGGGGCAGCGGAGGTGCAAATGGCGGAGACCGAACGGCGACACAAGCGCGGAGGGCTGTATTTCGAGGATTTCGAAATCGGCAAAGTCTACGAGCACCGCTACACGCGCACGGTGACGCAGATGGACAACATGCTGTTCTCCAACATGACGCTCAACCCGCAGCCGCTGCATATCGACCGCGAATTCTGCGAAAAGGAAACCGATTGGGGACAGCCGCTGATGAATTCGCTGTTCACGCTCGGCCTGATGATCGGCATGTCGGTGAGCGATCTCACCGTCGGCACCACCATCGCCAATCTCGGAATGAAGGACGTCCGCTTCCCCAACCCGCTGTTCGAGAACGACACGGTCCGGGCGACCACCGAGATTCTCACCAAGCGTGAATCGAAATCCCGGCCCGGGGCCGGCATCGTCGAATTCCGCCACTGTGCCTATAAGCAGGACGGCAAGCTGGTCGCCGAATGCCATCGCCAGGCGTTCATACTGATGCATCCGAAGGGCTGACCGATGCGCTCGCTACTCTTTATTCCCGCCGACAGCCCGAACAAACTCGCCAAGGGCCTCGCCAGCGGCGCCGATGCGCTGCTGCTCGATCTGGAGGACTCGATCGCCGTCGACCGCAAGGATGCGGCCCGACAAGGAGCACTGGAATTCCTGCAGGCGCATCGCGGCCTCACCGATCGGCCGAAGCTCATCGTGCGGATCAATGGCTTCGACACCGGCTTCACCGATGCGGACCTCGACGTCGTCGTCGCCGGAGCACCGGATGCGGTGATGTTTCCGAAAGCCGAGGGCGGCAGCGCCGTCACCCATCTCGACGCCAAGCTGACAGCCCGCGAGGCAATGCACGGCCTTAACGCCGGCAGCATCAAGATCATCGCCATTGCCACCGAGACGGCCAAGGCGCTGTTCCTGGCCGGGACCTATGCAGACGCCAGTCCCCGGCTCATCGGGCTGACCTGGGGAGCGGAAGACCTGTCCGCAGAACTCGGCGCCGACACCAACCGGGATGCCAACGGACGGTTTCTTGATCCCTACCGGCTGGCGCGCAGCCTCTGCCTCGCCGGCGCCGCCGCCGCGCAGGTGCAGCCGATCGACACCGTCTATGTCGATTTCCGGAACGAAGCGGGCTTGCGACGCGAATGTGAGGATGCCCGCCGCGACGGCTTCATCGGCAAGATGGCAATCCATCCGGCCCAGGTCGCCGTCATCAACCAGGCCTTCACGCCATCCGCCGAAGCGATCGCCCATGCAAAAACGGTGATCGACGCCTTTGCACAGACACCCGGAGCCGGGGTGGTCGGCATCGGCGGCAAGATGTACGACCGCCCGCACCTCGTTCGCGCCAAGGCGCTCCTGACACGCGCCGGGGTATGAGCGTTTATAAGACGACTGCCCTATGATGCGCGCCGTTCGCGACGCTTGGCGTTACGCTCGAAGAACAGCGCCTGGCTGAGCACCGCCGATACGGTAGAGGGCTGGAACGGCTTGGCGATCAGGAAGGCCGGCTCCGGCCGCTCGCCAGTCAGGAAGCGCTCCGGATAGGCGGTGATGAAGATCACCGGCACCTCGAAGCTGCGCAGCAACTCGTTGACCGCATCGAGTCCCGAACTGCCGTCCGCCAACTGGATGTCGGCAAGGATCAAGCCCGGACGCTTCGCTTTCGCCAGCGTCACCGCCTCGGTATGGGTGCGGGCGACGCCGATGACATTGTGACCGAGATTCTCCACCAGGCTTTCGAGATCGAGCGCGATGAACGTCTCGTCCTCGATGATCAGCACGTCGGTCGCGATCTCCGCCGCCAGTTCCTTGCCGGACTCGTCGACCAGGCTGCGCACAGTCGGCGCGTCGACATCCAGAACTTTCGCCGCATCGTCTTCGGACATGCCTTCGAGCGCTACCAGCAGGAACGCCTGCCGCGGCTTCGGCGTGATCTGCGACAGCCGGTTCTCGACCGGATTGCCGTCGGACGCTGGCTGCACGATGTCGTTGGCGGACACCGAATTCCATATACGGGTGAACACTTTATAGAGCGCGACCCGGGTCGAGGCGTCGTGTTCCAGAACCTTCGGATCGCTGATCAGAGCCTCCAGCGTCGCAGCGACATAAGCGTCACCGGACTGCTGATTTCCCGCCAGCGCCCGCGCGTAGCGACGCAGGTAAGGCAGGTGTTGAGCTACCGCTTGAGATGTGGACAAGGAATCCCTCCCCGCTTGCTGGCCGCTCCCCGCCTGTGGCGGGGAAGCCTTGGAAATCTGAGCCTTTTCGTCAAGCCCGCCGGTCAACGCCTTCATCTTAAAAAAGTTCCATACCGCTGGAACCAACAGGCTTTTCAAGTGTTTTGGTGGGGAGGTATCCGGGGCGGAGACCGGCTTAGAGCATAGCGGGGGGATGGCGAGAGACGATGACAGATCGAAAACCACCAGAGGCCGGGCAAACGATGCAAGCCGCTGCAGGGCAAAAGAAGCCAAGTCCGAAACTCACGCGCGATATACAGGCCAAGCTCGGCCAGCAGTTGCGCGCCGTCTACGACGACGTCGTGAACCAGGGCGTACCCGACCGGTTCGCAGCGCTGCTCGATCAACTGGACAAATCGGACGACAAGGGAAAGCAATGATGGATCCCTCCGTTCGTCAAGCCATTCTGAATACGATTCCGAGCCTGCGGGCGTTTGCCATCTCGCTGTGTGGCAATGTCGACCGCGCCGACGATCTGGTTCAGGAAACCATGCTGCGGGCGCTGGCCAATATCAATTCATTCCAGCCCGGCACGAATATGTCGGCGTGGCTGTTCACCATCCTGCGCAACCATTTCCGCTCGGAGTACCGCAAGCGCCGCCGCGAGGTCGAAGACGCCGACGGCAGCTATGCCGACAGCCTCAAATCGCACCCCGAACAACAGGGGCATGTCGAGTTCGCGGAATTCCGCGAGGCGCTCGCCAAATTGCCAAGCGATCAGCGCGAAGCGCTGATCCTGGTTGGGGCCTCCGGCTTCTCCTACGAGGAGGCGGCGAATATCTGCGGCTGCGCGGTCGGCACCATCAAGTCGCGCGTCAACCGCGCGCGGACGCGACTTGCCGAACTGATGGCGATCGACAGCACCGAGGAATTCGGCCCCGATCACGCCACGCAGGCGGTGCTGGCCAGCCGGGATCGCTGATTGGCCGCAGACGCAGGACATCCGCCGGAGAGGTGGTCCGGCGACCATGATCACGCCGCAATCGCCGTCCGCCGCAATTGCCGTCTGTGAGCCCGAATTGGGGCGTCAGACGATGGCGGCGATCGGCTTCTCCAGGATGGCTTTGAACGCGGCGAGTAGCCTGGCACCCAGCGCACCATCGACCGCGCGGTGATCGCAGGACACCGTGACGGTCATCTGCGTGGTGAAGCGCACCGAACCGTCCGCCGCCTCAACCGGCACGCGGCGCGAGGCGCCGACCGCGAGAATCGTCGCGTGCGGCGGATTGATGATCGCGGAAAATTCACGCACGCCATACATGCCGAGATTGGAGATGGCGCTCGATCCGCCCTGATAGTCGGCGGGCGCCAGCTTGCGGTCGCGTGCCCGCGCCGCGAGTTCCTTCATCTCGGCGGAGATGGCGCTCACCGTCTTGCTGTCGGCATTGCGGATCACTGGCGTGATCAACCCGCCATCCAGCGCCACGGCCACACCGATATCGGCCCGCGCGAAACGCAGCACGCGGTCTTCAGCCCAGACGACATTGGCTTCCGGCACGCGCATCAGCGCTCCGGCCCATGCCTTGATGATGAAATCGTTGAGCGACAGCTTGCGTGCCGCATCCTCATTGCCAGCGTTCGCCTCTTCGCGCATCGCGACAAGACGCGCAACGTCGATATCGGCGGTGAGATAGAAATGCGGCACCGTCTGCTTCGATTCGACGAGCCGCCGCGCAATGGTGGTGCGCATGCCGTCGAGCGGAATTTCCTCGTAGGCGACACCCTCGTACAGCGCCTTCACCTGCGCCGCAGACGCACCTGTCGCCAGCGCCGTGCCACGCGCTGCCGTCGGAACGGCAGTCTCCACGTCCTTCGCAACGATACGGCCATGTGGGCCGGAGCCGCTCAGGCGCGACAGGTCGATGCCACGCTCGCTCGCCAGGCGGCGCGCCAGCGGCGTCACCGACACGCCACCGACGACAGCCGGACCATAATTGCGGTCCGGCGTCATCACCACATGATACGGATCGCGCTCGGCGAACGGAATGACCCGGCGTGTCACCGCGGTTTCCGCGCTACGCGACGGCGTGACGGGAGCAGCCGACCGCTTCGGCGCAACAGCGGCCGGTGCAGGAGCAGCCGTGACTGGCGCAGGCGCCGCAGCCGGGGTAGCTCCCTTCGGCGCGGCGGTTTCGCCCTCGCCGGTGATGACCGCAACGACGGCGCCGACCTTGGCCACCTCGCCGACCTGAAAGCGAATGTCGGAAAGTGTGCCGCCGAACGTTGCCGGCACTTCCATCGAGGTCTTGTCGGTCTCGATCTCGAACAGATTATCGCCGGGCTTCACCGCATCGCCCGCCGCCTTGAACCACTTGGTGATCTTGCCCTCGGCGACCGTCTCGCCGAGTTGCGGCATCAATACATCCATTGCATTCCCCGCGATAATCTTATCTCGCACCGCCACCTTGACGAGGCCACACCGTCACCCTGAAGCAGCAACGGCCTGCCCTTTTCAGCAGGCAGCATGGCCGCAAACTGCGCCCATACTGCACGCCGATATTCCTTACCAGCTCACCGAGACGTATTGCGTCTCGAGAAACTCCTTCATGCCCTCGCGCGCGCCCTCGCGCCCGAGGCCGGACTGCTTGGTGCCACCGAACGGCGCCGCCGGATCAGATACCAGCCCGCGATTGAGGCCGATCATGCCGAAATCAAGCTGCTCCGAGACGCGCAGACCACGGCTCATATCTCTGGTGTAGAGATAGGCTACCAGGCCGTATTCCGTGTCGTTGGCGCGGTGCACGACCTCGTCGTCGGTCTTGAAGGTCTGCATGGAAACCACCGGGCCGAAAATTTCCTCGCGCAGCATCTGCGCGCTGTCCGGGACATTGGTCAGCACGGTAGCCGGATAGAAGTATCCGGGACCATCAATGCGCTGGCCACCCGTCAGCAGCTTGGCACCCTTGGCCAGGGCATCATCGACAAGCTCGATCACCTTCTCGCGGCCCTCGGCATTCGCCAGCGGCCCGTAGGCGACATCCTCGTCGAGCCCGTTGCCCATCTTCAGGGCCTTCATCTTGGCGGCGAGCTTCTCGGCAAACGCGTCGTGCACCTTCTCGTGCACATAGAAGCGGTTCGCAGCCGTGCAGGCCTCGCCCATATTGCGCATCTTGGCGAGCATCGCGCCTTCCACGGCAGCGTCGACATCGGCATCCTCGAGCACGATGAATGGCGCGTTGCCGCCAAGCTCCATCGCCGGCTTGATGATGTTGTCGGCTGCTTCATGCAGCAGCTTGCGGCCGACTTCCGTCGAACCGGTAAAGGACACGACGCGCACGCGCGGATCGTGCAGCATCGCCGACACCACCTTGCCGGAGGACCGCGACGGCACGACGTTGATCACGCCGGCGGGGACGCCCGCCTCTTCCATGATCGGCATCAGCGCCAGCATGGTCAGCGGCGTATCGGAGGCGGGCTTGAGCACCACCGGGCAACCGGCGGCGAGCGCCGGACCGATCTTGCGGGTAGCCATTGCCGCCGGATAGTTCCACGGCGTCACCAGCACCGCGATGCCCGCCGGCTTGTGCTGAACCAGAATGCGCGCGCCGGATGCCGGGGCAGTCGAAACCTCGCCGACATTGCGCACGGCCTCTTCCGCGTACCAGCGGAAGAACTCGGCCGCATACATGATCTCGCTGCGCGAATCCGAAAGCGCCTTGCCGTTTTCCAGCGTGATCAGCTTGGCGAGCCGCTCCGCGTCGCGGACGGTCAACTCATATGCCTTGCGCAGGATCTCGGCGCGTTCGCGCGGCTTCTTCGCCGCCCAGGCCGGGAATGCCGCCTGCGCCGCGTCGATGGCAGCGATCGCGTCATCGACCGTGCCGCTCGCCACCGATGCAATCGTCTTCTCGGTTGCCGGGTCGATTACGTCAAAGCGTGCCCCATCCGAGGCTTTCTTCCATTGGCCGCCGATATAGAGGTCGGTCGGCACATTGGCGAGCAGATTGTCGTACATCACGCAGTCCTCATAACTGGGCCTTCCGGCACTGCATCTCTTCAACATTCCGGTCGCGACGATCAGGCCGGTATCCCGATAGCATCAGCGGCTCTTCGCCGCCGCGCGGCCTGCAATCCAGCGTCAGGATGCTCCCCGGCCCCGGCAATCCGCCGAGGTCGGGAAACCATACCATCAAGCGCCGAGCGAACGGCGAATTGTATCGACAGTGCGCTCCACCGTCGGCAGCACCAGGTCTTCCAGATTATCGGCAGCCGGGAGCGGAATATGCGGCGTGGTGATGCGGACCGGCGGACCGTCGAGATCGTAGAACGCCTCATCGGCAACGATCGAAACGATCTCGGCGCCCCAGCCGCACAGCCGCGGATTTTCCTCGACGGTGAACAGCCGGTGCGTTTTTGCCACCGAGTTCAGAATCGTCTGGGTGTCGAGCGGCACCAGCGAACGCACGTCGATGACCTCGGCGTCGATGCCGTGATCGATAGCGAGCCGTTCGGCCGCTTCGAGCGCACGCGGCACCATCAGCGCCAGCGCGACGATCGTCGCATCCTTGCCGGGCCGTACAATCTTGGCAGTACCGAGCGTGTCAACGATCTCGCCGTCCGGCACCTCGCCCTTGGTCGCGTAAAGCGATTTGTGTTCGAAGAAAATGACCGGGTCGGGATCACGTACCGCTGCAGCGAGCAGACCAACCACGTCACGAGGATTGGACGGCGCCACCACCTTGAGACCCGGGATCATCATGCACCAGTTCTCGACGCTCTGAGAGTGCTGCGCACCGAACCGCGATCCCGCACCGTTGCCACTGCGCACCACGAGCGGGCACTTGCTCTGCCCATTCGACATGTAGCGGCTCTTCGGAAACTCGTTGGCGATGTAGTCGAAACACACCGCGATGAAGTCCGAAAACATGATCTCGGCAATCGGCTTCAGTCCGGTCATCGCCGCACCCATTGCCGCGCCAAGAATGGCCTGCTCGGAGATCGGCGTGTCACGTACCCGCAGCGGGCCGAACTTCTCGTACAGTCCGACCGTCGCCTTGAACACACCGCCGGCTTTCGCCACGTCCTCGCCGAGGAAGACGACGTCGGGATCGCGCTCCATCTCCTGCGTGATCCCGCGGGCGACCGCGTCTCTATAGGTCAGTTCCGCCACGCCCAGCCTCCATCGGCATACACATCGGTGAAAATGATGTCCGTCGGCGGCAGCGGCGCCGCCTTGCAGACTTCAGTCGCGTCGTCGACTTCCTTGAGCACCGCCGCATCGATCTCGGCGATCTGCGCATCGGTGATGCCGAAGCTTTTCAGACGTTCACGATAGACCTTGATCGGATCGTGCTCTTTCCACTTCTCCAGCTCGCCCTCGGGGCGATACTTGGCCGGGTCGGCGCGCGAATGGCCGCTGTGACGATAGGTGAGGCACTCGATCAGCGAGGGCCCTTGCCCGGCCCGCGCCTTGGCATAGGCCTTCTGCGCTTCGCGGTAGACAGCGTCGGCGTCGTTGCCGTCGATGACGATGCGTTCGAGCCCGTAGGAGGCCGCGCGATCCGCCGCCGGGTGTTTCACCGCGGTGACGTCGGCGATCGGCGTATATTCCATGTAGTGGTTGTTCTCGCACACGAACACCACCGGCAGCTTCCACACCGCGGCGAAGTTCAGCGCTTCATGGAACGCTCCGATATTGGTGGTGCCGTCGCCGAAGAAGCACACCGTCACGTCAGTGTCGCCGCGATACTGCGCGCGCCACGCAGCGCCGCAAGCGATCGGCAGATGCGCACCAATAATGGCGTAGCATCCCATCACTCCGTGTTCTTCGGAGGTCAGATGCATCGAACCGCCCTTGCCGCGCATCAGGCCGTTGTCGCGCTGCATAAGCTCGCCCAGAACCTTCTCCACCGGCACGCCACGCGCCAGCGTATGCGCATGACCACGATAGGTGCAGAACGACAGGTCACCCTTGCGCATCGCCTCGGCGAAGCCGGCGGCAATCGCCTCCTGCCCGAGCGAAAGATGACTCGTACCCTTCACCAGGTTCTGCAGGAACAGATCGTAGGCCCGCTGCTCGGCCTCGCGCAGCCGGATCTGCGAACGATAGAGGGCGAGGCGCTTGGCCTCGCCGATATCATCGTTGACCGGTGTCGGAACGGGCTTGGTTTGTGCCGACGGCTTCATATGACGACCTCCAAAAATCCGGCGTTCAGCTTTCCAGGCCGGTCGGAACGTTCTTGTTCTCGCTCTTCAGCGTCATGCCGGAGAGCTCCGCCATCGTTTCCAACAACTGCGCGAAATCGTTGGCGAGAATTTCCTTTCCGTTCGGCTTGGTCTGCGCACGACCCATGTGCCCCTGCAGGACGTCGCGCGTCGCCGAGGTAACCGGCATCGGCACTTCCCACTCACGGCCCAGATCGAGACCCAGATCGAGATCCTTGCGCAGCAGTTCCGACGTGAAGGTCGTGTTCCAGTCGAGGTTGACCAGCGCCGGGCTCTTATACGCGGTGAACATCGAGCCCATGACGCTGTTGTTCATGAACGACAGGAAAGCGTGGCGCGGCACGCCCATCTTGTTGGCGAGCAGCGTGATCTCGATCAGGTTCTGGTTGACGACGCCGAGCATGACGTTGTGCGCGATCTTGCAGATGCGCGCCAGGTCGCCTTCGCCGACATAGGAGACGCCCTTCGGCGCAAACACCTGAATCACCGGCATCACCGACTTCGCCGCAGCCTCGGGACCCGACACCACCGCCGAAAGCTTGCCGGCCTTGATGACGTGACCGTTGCCGGACACCGGCGAAGCCACGAACTCGATGCCGCGCTCCTTCAGGCGGGCACCGATCTTCTGCGAATCCTCGACAGCAATGGTCGAGCAGTCGACGAAGATCTTCGGGAGCGCGCCCTTGGCGTTGGTGACAATGCCGTTCTTGCCGAAATAGATCTCTTCGAGATCCGGACCGGTCGAGACAATGGTGAACAGCACATCGACACCGGCGAGGTCGACCGGATTGTCGACGACCTTCCCACCGAACGCGGACAGCGGCTCGGCCTTCGACTTCGTCCGGTTCCAGATGGAGACGTCGTATCCGGCCTTCAGCAGCCGTTCCGCCATCTGATAACCCATGCGGCCGACGCCGATCCAGCCAAGCTTCTGCTTCGTGTCAGTCATATTTTACCCTCTTCCAACGTTGTGCGACGGACGATCGTCTGCGTTGTTCGACTGTGTTGTTAATACCTGTTCGCGATCGGCAGTTCTTCGGCCGGGAACAGGGAGATGACGCGGCACCCGGTATCGGTGACGACGACTTCTTCCTCGATGCGCGCCGCGGAATAACCATCGGTCGCCGGGCAGTAGGTTTCGATCGCGAACACCATACCTTCCTTGATCTCGGTCGGATGATCCATCGACACCACCCGCGAGATGATCGGCCGCTCGTGCAGCGCCAGCCCGAGGCCGTGCGCGAACTGCAGGCCGAAGGCGCTCATTTCGTCCGGGAAGCCGAACTCTTCCGCCTTCGGGAAGGCAGCGCAGATATGCGCGGTCGAAGCGCCGGGCTTGATGCGCGTCATCGCCTCGTCGAGCCAGCCGCGCGCCTTCTTGTAGGCGTCGTGCTGCGCCGGCGTGGCGCGACCGACGTTGAAGGTGCGATAATAGCAGGTCCGATAGCCCATGAACGACTGCAGGATGTCGAAGAATGCCTGGTCGCCGGGGCGGATCATCCGGTCGGTGAAGTTGTGCGGATGCGGATTGCAGCGTTCGCCGGAGATCGCGTTGATCGCCTCGACGTCGTCGGAGCCGTGCGTATAGAGGAACTTGTTGACCTCGGCGACGATGTCGTTCTCGCGCACGCCGGGACGCAGCTCGCGGTTGATCAGATCATAGGCACCGTCGACCATCGCGGCGGCGCGGTTGAGCAGCGCGATCTCGTCGATGTTCTTGATCTCGCGCGCCTCCAGCATGGTCTGCTGACCGTCGACGATATTGAGACCGAGCTTCTGCAACTGGAACATCATCGGAGGCTCGATGATATCGACGCCGATCGGCATCTTCTCGACGCCGGCTTCCTTGAGTAGGCCGTAGATTTCCTTGGCGTGGCGCTCCATCAGACCGAAATCCGGATGCACCGTGCCGCGCAGGCCGACAAGCCCCGCTTTCATGTTCTCGGGCTTGAGCCACGGGCAGTAGAGCTTGTGATGCACCGCCGCCGAACCGAAGTCCCACAGGATCGGCTCACCACCGCGCGTCAACAGCGCCCAGCGCGAAAGCTTGTCGCGCTCCCACTCACCGATCTTGGTGGAGGTGATGTAGCGAATATTGTTGACGTCAAACGTGATCAAGGCGCCGAGCTCGGAATTCTCAAGCGCCTGACGCACCCGACCGATACGGTACTTGTGGAGGCGCTGGTAGTTCACCCGCTCCTCGAAATCGACCCCCATCGTGCCGAGCGCCGGCAGATGCCGACCCCAGTTGAACCGCGGGTTGATGTCATCCGGGTCAATCTGCCTCAGGTGCTTGTCCATCTGCCCTTACTCCTCACGATCTGTCTCGGCTGCCGTCCGATCCCGACGATTGCGGCGGTTCGCAGCCTTCTGTGTTCTATTCTGTCCCGCATCTCGGCCTTGCCCAACCAGGGCCCGGATTCCGATTCCCGATGTGCGGTGTCGCCACTCGGTCAGCAGCAAGTGCGCGCCGAAAGGCAATGGCAAACGTTTGCCGAACTGCGCGCAAAAGTCAATCACCTTCGCCCCGTGCCCACCGAGAACTTGTCGCATTCTCGTCCGAACCAGCTCCGCCCCACCTCAACCCTTGATTGAAGCAGCGGATACTCAGCGACAACGACAACCCAACAATAGCGGCACCACCGGAACGCCGCGACGACAATCAGCCCGGATGGGCGTCAGTCGCCTGCAGGCCATCGATACGGAAGCACTGATGCCCGGGAGAACGTCCAGCACCCCGCATTCACGACGGGATCGTACCGATAGCGCATACTGGCGCCCTGCCCGTTTGGGCAAGGCGCCAGCCAACATCAGACAGATCAGGCGACGGATTTCGCCGGTGCCGGCTTCGACTTTGCCCAGTAGCTGGGATCGGACTTCGATTCCGTCAGTTCATCCATCGTCTTGAACCCCGGGGCCATTGACGCATCTGTACCGGCAAGGATCTGATGATGCTCGATATTCAAGGTCCGCAGCCAGCGCTGCTGTCCCATGGTGATCGAGACGAAATAGCCGATCTCGACGATCTCCGGTTCGGTGAAATTGGCGTGCAGCCGCTCCCACAGCTTGTCGTCGGACGGCAGGTCCCAGGTGATGCATTCGGCGTAGGCCAGCGCTGCTTTCTGCTTCTCGTTGTAGCGCGACGATTTCTCGAAATTGATCAGGTCCTCGTAATCGGCCTCGATGAGACCTGCCTTCGCCGACTTCATGGACCGCTGGTTGCCGCAGAACTCACACAACACTGAGCGCGACACGTAGATACGGCACAGCTCCTTGATGTTGTGATCGACGACGCCCTGATGGAAGACATCGCGCCAGGTATTGGCGAACGACCAGAACGTCGCCGGCACATGGGCGCGGATTGCCTGGCTCTCGGGACGAGGCGTGCCTTCACGACGGCAGCGATCAAGCTCCTTGAGCATCGCTTCGTCCGTGATGGTCGAGGGATCAACGTAACTAATACGGGGGGCCATTGGGCGATCTCCTTTTGCAAACGTTTGTAGAAATAAAATGTCCTTATTTTAAAGCCATGTCAACTCGACAAAACCGATCTCGGCACTTATTTTTACAATCGTTTGCAGCCAATCGACCTGTCGACCCGGCGAGGCAGGCTTCCAAATATCGGAAACGGCTGTGGTTTTTCTCTCCGTAGTGCGGGCGCGCCATGGTCTTGCGGGGGCGTGCATCCTAGAAAGGCCACCGAGAAGGGCGGCCCCGATGGCTTCGCAGACATGACGACTTCACGAAAATCCCCGGTAACGATGAAGGACGTGGCGACCGCAGCCGGCGTGCACTTCTCGACCGTCTCGCGCGCCCTCAATCCCGCCACCCGCGATCTGGTCAAGCCTCAGATCGCTACCCGGATTCTGGAGACCGCCAAGCAGCTCGGTTATCGGACCAACTCCCTGGCATCGAGTCTGCGCACCAAACGCTCGCGGGTCGTCGGCGTCGTCGTCCCCGATATCGCCAGCCTGCTGTTTCCGCCCATTCTGGAAGGGATAGAGCACACCCTCCTGAAAGAGGGTTACATGACGATCGTGGCCAATTCCGCCAATGATCCGGAACGGCATCGCCGCATCCTCGCCGGCATGGTCGAACGTCAGGTCGACGGACTCATTATCGCTTCCGCCACGCTGCACGATCCGATTCTCGACGAATGGCTGGAAAATCCCGCGCCCATCGTTCTGATGAATCGAACCGATGAATCCGGCCGCGCACCCGCGGTGGTGAACGACGATCTGCGCGGCATCGGCCTTGCCGCCCGTCATCTTGTCGAGCTCGGCCACAAGCGTGTTGCGCATATCGCCGGTCCGGACTTTCTATCGACCGGCGCGGTGCGTGTGCGCGGCTTCCAGCTCGCCTGCGTCGAACTCGGCATACCGGACAGGCGCGACGCCATCGTCCGGGCAGCAGCCTTTACGCGCGAGGCTGGCCGCTCCGCCTGTATCGAGTTGCTGGCGCAACAGCCGGACGTCACTGCCATCGTTGCCGCGAATGATCTGATCGCACTCGGCTGCTACGATGTGCTCATGCAAAACGGCATCCGCTGCCCGGACGATATTTCGATCACCGGCTACAACGATGCGCCGTTCGTCGATCTCGTGCAGCCCCCGCTGACCACGGTGCGGATCAACCAGCGGGAAATGGGCCTGGAAGCCGCGCGTATTCTGCTCGCGAGAATGGCAGGACATCACGCCATCGCCGATACCTTGCTGCACCCGGAATTCATTCAGCGGCAATCGACCTGCCCACCGCAACAGGCCGGCTGATCCAGCCTGTAATCTACCATTCCCGGCAAGCCAGTCGGCGCCGCACATGTGGCGCCCTGTCACCCCAAGTGCCGTTTGACTTGCAGTCCCGTGCGTGCAAACGATTGCCCCCACCGTGTGCATTGGTTTTTTTGGCACATAGCGACATAAGACATGGAACGCTCAGAGTGAGGACTATGAAAAAATATCTGCAAATTGCCGCCTGCGCCATTGCAGCAGGACTGTTTGCCCAGCCGGCGACAGCACAAACCTCCTATCCGAACCGGATCGTCAAAATCATTGTTCCCTTCTCCGCGGGCAGCCTGACCGATCTTCTGGCCCGCACGCTCAGCGACAAGCTCGGCACGATGTGGAAGCAGACGGTCATCGTCGAGAACCATCCGGGCATCGCCGGCACCGCCCTCGCCGCGAAGTCTCCGCCGGACGGCTACACACTGATGATCACCTCCAACGGCCATACGGTAATCAAGCTGGTCAATCCGAACGTACCCTTCGACCCGGTGGGCGACTTCGCCGGCGTCACCAAGCTCGCATCCATGCCGATGATCCTGCTCGTTCCGCCGAGCGCCAAACATGACTCGCTGCAGAGCCTGATCCGCCATGCGCAGGAAACACCCGGCAAGCTGAGCTTCGCCTCCGCCGGCCTCGCCAGCACCGCCTATATTGCCGGTGCCCTTCTCAACAAGACCAAGAACATCAATGTCGTTCACGTGCCGTACAAGGGCACGCCGGACGCACAGACCAGCATCATGCGCGGCGACACCGACTTCTTCTTCTCGCCGGCCTCGCTGAGCGATGACCTCATCAAGACCAACAAGGTCAAGGCTGTTGCCGTCACCGGCACCGAACGCGTGGCCAGCCTGCCGGACGTGCCGACCTTCAAGGAAGCCGGCGTACCCGAATTCGAGTACGACGCCTGGTTCGGCCTGATGGCCCCGACCGGCACGCCGAAGGACATCCTGGAAAAGATCAGCAAGGACGTTGCGACTGCCATGTCGCAGCCGGATGTCAAGGAACGTCTCGCCAAGCAGGGCACGACCGTTTCGACATCGACCCCGGATCAGTTCACCGCGACGCTGCGCAACGACACTGCGACCTTCAGCGAAGCACTGAAAAAGTAAGATCAGCAGGCCAAACGACGCCGGTGCGGACAGGCAGACCTGCCTTTCGCCCGGCGTCTTTTTTTGCCGGCCTCGCGGGCTATCCCTCGCTCAGCCCGGCAGCAGCGCCTGGGCTTCACTCCAGATATGCTGCACCAGATCGGCAGCCGGCTCGTCACGCGCCAGCGCGCCCGCCTGCCCCGCCCATATCTGCATCCGCTGAATGTCGCCCGCATTCTGGGCAGCCAGCCGCATCGCCGCCGTCAGGCCGCGCTGTACCGGATAAGGCGCCGGCGGTGGCGCGCCACGCACGCTTGCAGCCCTGACATATTCGGTCGCGACAGCACGACCGAGCCGCCCGCTGAACGTCCGGGTGGCCATCGTATCTTCCGGCTCCAGTTCGACGAGCGCTGCGGCATAGGCCGGACTCATCCTTGCTTCCGGACAACGCAGGAACGCAGTGCCGATCTGCACCGCACTGGCGCCGAGGGTGAGCGCTGCGGCGATTCCACGACCATCGCCAATGCCTCCGGTGGCGATCAGCGGCAGGTCGATCTTGTCAGCGATGCGCGGTAACAGCGCGAACAGGGTTCCGGTGTGCCGTTCCGCTGACGAATTGTCGAAGGCGCCACGGTGTCCGCCGGCCTCGACTCCCTGCACGATCAGCGCATCAGCACCGGCATCTCTTGCCTCGATCGCTTCGGCCAATGTCGTGACCGTCGCAAACCAGGCGATGCCACGCTGCTTGAGCTGCCGCAGAAAATCCTCCGGGAACACGCCCATAATGGACGAGACCACCGGCGGCCCGACGTCGAGCAGCGCCTCACATTGCCGATCGAAATCGAGCGGCCGCGCATCGCCCGCTTCCGGTGAGACCGGCGGCCCCCAACATCCGAGGAATTCCCGCATCTCCGCTTCGGCAATCGGGTCGCGAACCGGGGGCGGATCGGGGATCCACAGATTGAGCTGGAAGGCGCCGTTGCTCTGACTACGGAACTCCGAGGCCCATGCCCTGATCCCGTCTGGCTCCGTCGTCAGCGCACCCATACCTCCCATGCCCCCGGCATTGGCAACGGCTATGGCCAGCGATGTTGGGCAGGCCCCTGCCATCGGTGCCTGCAACACCGGCACGCGCAGGGCATATCGATCGCAGAAAGCCAGGGCACGCCGACGTGCGGTCGTCCTGTCTGCATGCGAACCGGGAAACCCGTGCGGTTGCAATGCATGCGTCATGACGGCACCTCGACTTTCGGGCCGATCCTAGACCTGCAACGCCCGCCGCTACACTCCGACTTTTGGCCATCTCGACGCGAGGCATCCGTGCCGAGGCTTGTGCCTGATCGCGCCGCATAGCTGGAACTCTTCGATGGCCTTTTCAGCGACACTTCCCTGGAAGCTGGCCTGTTCCGGACCGAGGTCCGCGCGCGATCCTTGCGCGAGATTTTGTAGCGCCCCGACTACCCCTCAACCGCGTCCACCCAATAAGACCGGACTTAACGCCCCTGGTAAGTCGGTTTGCGCTTCTCCAGGAACGCCGCCATGCCTTCCTTCTGATCCGCTGTCGAAAACAGGAATTGGAAGGATCGACGCTCGTATTCGAGCCCGGCCTCAAGCGGTGCATTGTCGGCGAGCGCCACCGATTCCTTGATAAATTTCAGCGCCAACGGCGGCAAGGCAGCGATCTCGCCGGCCAGAGTCAGCGCCGTCGTCTCGACATCGGCGTCCGCCACGACCTCGCTCACCAGCCCCATCTCCAGTGCAGTCTGGGCGCTGAACAGCCGCCCGGTCATCAGATAGAGGTTTGCCCGAAACTTGCCGACCGCCCGCGTCAGGCGCTGGGTGCCGCCGGCGCCTGGCATGATACCGACCTTGACCTCGGGCTGGCCGAACCGCGCCGATTCACCGGCGATGATGATGTCGCAATGCATAGCCAGTTCGCAGCCGCCGCCGAGAGCAAAGCCCTTGACCGCAGCAATCAGCGGCTTCGGAAAAGCAGCAATCTGCTTCCATGACTGACCGGTGTTCCAGTCGTGCACCGTGACGCTGTCGGCCTTGGCCATCTCGGAAAGGTCAGCGCCGGCCGCAAATGCCTTGTCGGTGCCGGCAAGGACCACGACGCGGACAGTGTCATCCTCGCCCAGCGCTACAAGCTGGTCGGCCAGCCGACGGCGCATCCCGACGTCGAGCGCATTCAACGTTTTCGGACGGCTGTAGCGGATCAGCGCAACCCCGGGCGCGGGGCGTTCGACGCTCAGATCGGATGTCGTCATCGATACTCTCGAATTCCGGTCAGACTGGTCTGCTGCCAAGCATTGAAGGGGATGCTGCCGCAACCATCGCCATCCGGCAATGACGAACCGCCGGATACGGCGCCCCGACGAGCGTCAAGCCGCATCGTTCTATGACGAGAGCAGGCAGTTACAACGCACATGACCGATGTCTCCTGCGTTCGATACTCGATCATTTCGCCTTCGATGCCCTGCCCTCGCGCGCTCAGCGCCGGAGGCGACGGTCGCATTCGCAGCATGGCCAATACTCCGCAAGTCCCAATGGTCGCCGCCACGGTAAGATTAACATCCGCATTGCTTTTATTTGTTAAAAAACCCGCGATAACATAACATCAGATACGGCTATCCTGATACTCCCGGCGGCGACAATCACGGGCGCAAACGACTTCGAGTATCGAGCCATGCACGCTGACGCCTGACGGCCGTCAACTAGCGCGGCGAACAGTGGAACGAGGATCGACGATGAGTATCGAGGTCCGGCGCCTGGCGATCCCCGATATTGTCGTCCTCACGCCGAAACGCCATGTAGACGAACGCGGCTTCTTCGCCGAGACCTACAGCAAGCGGACGCTGGCGGACGCCGGTTTCGATCTGGAATTCGTACAGGACAATCTTTCGCATTCGCGCCGCGCCGGCACACTGCGCGGACTGCATTATCAGGCGCCGCCGTTTGCGCAGACAAAGCTCGTACAAGTTATCCGCGGCCGGGTACTGGACGTCGCGGTCGACATCCGGCAAGCATCAACGAGCTTTGGTGAACACGTCACGGCAGAACTGTCTGCAGAGAGCGGTGAACAAATCCTCGTTCCGGTCGGCTTCGCCCATGGCTTCTGCACACTGGAGCCGGATACCGTGGTTACCTACAAAGTCACCAACTACTATTCCGCAGCCCATGACCTCGGCATCTATTGGAACGACCCGACACTCAAGATCAACTGGCCGTTCAAAGCCGAGGATGTCGAGATTTCGCTTAAAGATTCCAAACAGCCGCTGATGAAGAACATCGAGCTCTTGTTCTAGAGCAGGAATACGCATGGTGCGTGCGATGGCTAAGAGTTCGAAGACAATATCGATCGCCAGAACATCGGCAATCAGCAATCACACGACAAATCTTCGAGACTTCAGCTCGACGCCTGCCAACAATCGAGCACGCCGGCCTCGCGCCGATGTCGGGGACCGCCCGTGATCCTTGTCTTCGGTAGCAATGGACAGTTAGGTCAGGAATTGTCCCGCGAGGCAGGCGCGAGCAACGTATCACTGCGAGGTTTAAGCAAAGAAGCCGTCGATATTGCCGATGAAACGGCTATCGACCGGGCCGTTGAAGCGCTATCGCCATCGCTGATCGTCAATGCCGCCGCCTACACCAAAGTCGATGCGGCAGAGGAGAACTGGGCAAGCGCCTACCGCGCGAATGCCGATGGCGCCGCCGCCATCGCCAGGATCTGCGCCGCACGTAACGTTCCGCTCATCCATATTTCGACCGACTATGTGTTCGACGGCGCCAAGCCCGACGCCTATAGGGAGACCGACCCGATCGCGCCGGTCAGCACGTATGGCCGCAGCAAGGCCGCCGGCGAGGCAGCCATCCGGAAACTGCTATCGCGGCATGTGATCTTGCGCACGGCGTGGGTCTATGGGGAGTTCGGCACAAATTTTCTCAAAACCATCCTGCGCTTGGCGATGGAGCGCGACGAGTTGCGGGTAGTCGCCGATCAGTACGGTTGCCCGACCTCGACCCGCTCACTCGCGCGCACGATCCTGAGAATCGCACCGCGCCTGACCGACGATACCGCTGTCTGGGGCACCTATCATTTTGTCGGCGACGGCAACACGACCTGGCACGGCTTTGCGCAGCATATCGTGACGACACAGGCCGCCATCACGCACCGAAATCCCAAAGTCGTTCCCATCGAAACGCGCGATTTTCCAACCAAAGCAACCCGGCCGGTGAATTCCGTTCTCGATACCAGCCTCTTCAGCTCGCTCTTCGGTATCGCACCACTTCCATGGAAACAGGAAAGCGAAGCGGTCATCGCCGCTCTGCTGCGCAGGTGACACCACCATGACGCTCAATAAGGGTATCATTCTAGCCGGCGGCAGCGGCACCCGACTGCATCCGCTGACACTTGCAACTTCGAAACAATTGCTGCCGATCTACGACAAACCGATGATCTACTATCCGCTCTCGGTGCTGCTGCTGGCCGGCATTCGCGATATTCTGGTGATCTCGACGCCGCGTGACACACCGGTCTTTGCCGAGCTTCTCGGCGACGGCTCGAAATGGGGGGTTTCGATTTCCTATGCGGTCCAGCCCGCTCCACGCGGGTTGGCGGAAGCCTTCATCATCGGCGAGCAATTCATCCAAGGCTCCCCCTGTGCCCTGGTACTGGGCGACAATATTTTCTACGGCCATTCGATGAGCAACACGCTCAAGGAGGCCGCGCAGTTCGGCCACGGCGCGACCGTATTCGGATATCGTGTCCGGGATCCGCAACGGTACGGTGTTGTCGAGTTCGATCCGTCGGGACGAGTTCTGTCCATCGAAGAAAAGCCGGCGCATCCCAAATCCGACTGGGCCGTCACCGGCCTCTATTTCTACGACAATACCGTTGTCGATATCGCCAAATCCCTGAAACCATCGGCGCGCGGCGAGCTCGAAATTACCGATGTCAACCGGCACTATCTCCAGCAGGACAGATTGCAGGTCCACAAGCTCGGGCGGGGTTTTGCGTGGCTCGATACCGGCACGCATGAATCCCTTCTCGAAGCCTCGGAGTTCATCCGCGCCATCGAGAACCGGCAGGGTCTGAAAATCGCCTGTCCGGAAGAAATCGCCTTCACAAACGGATGGATCACAAGTGAGCAAGTCGCTGCCATCGGGAACACGATGCGATCGACCGATTATGGCCGCTACCTGCTTCAACTGATCGAGCCCTGATTCTGATTGTCTGACGCTATCGGGAACACGCCCCCGACAGGCTGTAACATCAGGTTTCTCGTGCATTCGCGGTCTCGGCGGCGGGTTTCCGCTCCCTCTCGCCGGTTTGCGTCCCTCTCTCCTTCTGGCATAGTCTCGACATTTCCGATCTTGCTCTCTGCCCCGCGTAGTGCGCGGGATGCCAGTGGGTCTGCCGCGGCGCGGTGCTGAAGGAGTACCCACCATGAACGCGCCCATCACAAAATTGACCAGTCTGGCGCATGGCGGCGGCTGCGGCTGCAAGCTGGCGCCATCCGTCCTGCAGGAACTGCTCGCCGATCAGCCGGCGGCCGCCCCCTATCGCCAGCTGCTTGTCGGCACCGAAACCGGTGATGATGCCGCAGTCTGGCAAATCGATGCGAACACCTGCATCGTTGCCACGACCGATTTTTTTCTTCCCGTGGTCGATGACCCGTTCGATTTTGGCTGCATCGCCGCCACCAACGCGATCTCCGATGTTTACGCGATGGGCGCCAGGCCGATCATGGCCCTCGCCATCCTCGGCATGCCGCTCGACAAGATCCCGGTCGAGGTGGTCCGCGAAATCCTCAAGGGCGGCGCCTCGGTCTGCAGCGCCGCCGGCATCCCTGTCGCCGGCGGACATTCGATCGATTCCCCGGAGCCGATCTATGGCCTTGCCGTCATCGGCGTCTGCAAACCGGAACAAGTGCGGCGCAACGCCAGTATCAGGAACGGCGATGCGCTGATCCTGACCAAGGCGCTCGGCGTCGGCATCTATTCGGCGGCGCTGAAGAAGGGCGAGCTCGACGGCGCTGGCTATGCCGAGATGATCACCTCGACGACACTGCTCAATCGGATCGGAGCGGATCTGGCAGACAATAGTGCCGTCCATGCGGTGACCGATGTCACCGGATTCGGACTTCTCGGCCACGGCCTCGAAATGGCCAGGGGCGCCGGCCTATCGATCATCGTGAACGCCGCCGAAGTGCCGTTGTTCACCCATGCAAGCCGATTGGCACAGGCCGGTTTCATCACCGGCGCCTCGAAACGCAACTGGGCAAGCTATGGCAGTTCGGTAAGGCTTCCTGCGGGAATGCCTGACTGGCAGCGTGATCTGCTGACTGATCCGCAGACTTCCGGTGGCTTGCTGATTGCCTGTGCGCCAGACAAGGCAGAGGAAACGCTCGCGACCGTCATTACCGCCGGCTATCCCTCGGCGCGGATCGTCGGCCATGCGGAAGCCGGGCCGGCGGAAATCCGCATCGTGTAAGGCTGCGTCAGAGGACAACCGTTAGCGATACGGCCAACGTTCAGAAAACGCTGCCTTAAAAAATACCGCGGCCGGCGAAAGCGGCACTCTCCATCCAGGCTTCGTAGGCCGGTGCAATCTCCGCGCCGGTCACGAGGCCCTCGCGCCAATCTGATTGGGCCGGACACACCAGCAGCATCCAGCCCTCGCCGTAGCAATCCTCATTGGCGAGAGTCGCGCGCTGTACCAGCGCCTCGTTGATAGCCACCACCGTTCCGTCGAAGGCGGAACGCACCGACCCCACCCATTTTGCGCTTTCCAGCGTCGCCAGCGAACGGTCTTTCTCAAATTCGTGACCGACACGCTTCGGCGTGAACACCAGAACCTCGCGTGCCAGCAGCAAGCCGACTTCGGATATCCCGAAACGCAAGAGCCCACCATCGACAGGCGTGTACCATGTGTGGTGCGGGACATCGTACAGCAAGTGATCCGGAAATACGCAGCCGCGCACCGTCGCCATCGGTTCTTCTCACTTCAGCTCAATAAGTCAGCACGCGGTAATCGCCGTCCATGATGCCCTGAATCATCATCGCAGCTCCCATCAAGCCGGCGCATTCAGGAATGAGGTCATCCTCGGTGATCTCGAACAGATCGAGATTGGCAGGACATGCCCAGAAACGAGCCCCTTGCTCGTGGGCCTCCCGAATCCAGTCGTAGACCGTCCGCGGGTGGCCGGCCTTTACGTGCAGCTCGGCCGCGACGCCCTTGATCATCAGCTTCCCCGCCGTCGCCGTGCAAACAACGTCTACCTCGTAATCCATCGCCGCAGCCACCGCCGCATGATAGAATGGCGCGCCGAGTTCCTCACTATTGCGGGGATCGGTATTGACCAGGACGATCAGCAGTCGACGCGTCACGGCGAGGTCTCCTGTGCCGCTGCAGCGATCGCGGTGGCAATATCGAGCCGGCTGACGCCATGGACAGAAATCTGCCGATCGTCAAGAAATACAAGCGCATGCGACGCGGCACGTGCCAACGGCAAGCCACGCAGCGCGGCCTCGAGATCGGGAAGCGCCCGCTCCGGCGTAAGTGAAAATGCGCCGGTCAGCCATATCTGATCGATGCGGCGCTCGACGCCCGGATGAACGCGGACATGCGCAGCAACGCCACTCGCAAGCGGCCGCGCGCTGCGCCGCGACGCTCCGCGTTGCGGGTCGACACCATCGATAAAGGCATCGTCGCCAATCTCCTGCGCCAGCATCGTCAGTGCGAGCGCCTGTTCAGCGGCCTGCACCTCCGCCGTGGACAGCCGACGCCCTAGCCGTTCCGCGATTGCAACGGCCAAAGCACCGGTCACCTGTTCGTGCGTCACCGTCTGAGCCAGCACGTCCGACACCGTCGTCAAGCGCTCGTCCACCGACGCAGGCAAGGCCAGTGCCGCTACCATCTCGACGAGGTCGACGGCAATCAGCACAGCGCCCTGATAGACCAGCGTCGTCCCATCGACATAACCGCAAGCACCGCCGATCTTGCGGCCGTCAATTTCAACGTCATTAGGTGCACGATAACGCGCATCAAGAGCAAGCGACCCCAGCCCCTGAGCCACAGCTTCGCCCAGCCGGCGTGCTACGGTCTCGAGATCACCGCCGACACTTCGCAGATCAGCCGTAACCTCCCAGGCGAGAACGCCTGGGCTCATATAGACGGCGCCGCCGCCGGTAATCCGGCGGGCAACCGCGATATCGCGTGCGCGACACAGCGGCAGATCGACGACGGACTGCAAGGCTTCGTGGCGACCGACCAGCACCGAGCGCGGATAACGATGAAATCGGAGGGTATCGGGTATGCGGCCTGCGCGACGCATCTCCATCATCGCCGCGGTCATCGCGACATTCCAGCAAGCGGGATTGAGGCCAGTGTCGACCACCCGCAAGGCTGCGGTCATTGTGCCTGCGCCTCCTCGATCTTCATCCGCCGCCCCCATTTGTCGAAGAAATGACCTTCGTTGATCACCATGCGATCTTCAATGATGCGCTTTTCGAGCGAACGCAACGCCTCGCGGGCGGTAATATCTTCGATCGGACCACCGTCGGTGTCGGCAATCGACATCATGAGGACGCTGTTCCACGACACACCCGATCCGTGCAACAATTTCGAGAGTTCAAGCCAGTTCAGTTCGTCGCCGATCACATGCATGAAGGTCGATCGTAGCGGGATGACTTCGAGATTGCCGGTCGCGATCAGAACGACCAGGGCCGTGAATCCGCCGGTGCGGCGATATTCGTTGACGACCCACTCGTCAAACAGAAGCTCTTCCCCCGCATAAGGTTCAAACTTCGACAAGCGGCAACTCCACCACTTCCCGCTCCATCACGGTGAGGAACGGGCTGTTCCGTGAATTCGAGAACCACTGCTCGAAATCAGCAAGCGCACGCGTCAACCCGGCGGTGTCGCCCGCATCGCCTTCCGTGCGCGACAATTGCCACGCTGCGAGCACCACCGGATTGAACTGCTCGATCGCCTGGCGCTGCGCTTCCGTCGCGCCAGACCACTCCACCTCGCGCATGAAGGCGATGGTTCCCGTCTTCATCGCCTCCTCTTCTTCTTCAATGCCGGTAACCGCATCGATGACCGTCCGCATCAGGTTGAGGCGACGAAACGCGAAGGCGCGCGCTTGTTCAAGCTCGCGAAACCGCGCGGCCGCTTCGCGACGATAGGTCTCCTCATCGGCGCTGACCTTATGGGCGGTACGTTCGAGGTCATCGAGATAAGCAGTTAAAATCTGCGCGGTCATCGAGCGCTCCCGTGCTGTCCTCGTCCGAATTTTGGCGGAAGAGAATGGGAGTCGAACCCACCAAGGACCGGCTCGCGGCCCTTCCCGGATTTGAAGTCCGGACGCCCCACCGGGGACGATGCTCTTCCTAACTGCGCCGGCGCGTCGTTCTCCGCCGCCGGAGTCTCGACCGACCGAGAAAATAGCCCAAGCCGGTGCTTGTTGATACGGCGTAAATCACCGCGCCGCATTGTAACGCCGTGTCGATCAAAAAACTCGAGTATCTGGATTGCGACCTTGCGCCCATTGAGAAGCTGATCGCGGAACTGCGCCACCGTGAATTCGCCGCCCGGACCGGCAGCCGCCAGCTTCGTGGCAATCTCGACCATTTCCGCAACCGTCGCCCGCAGGAAGAAATGATCGTGTGCCACCTCGTCGACACGGCCGATGCGACTAAGCAGCTTGAACAGGCGCCGCAGATCCGGCTCGGATCCATGCGTCATGCCTGCGATATCGCGGACCCGCGGTGGCCGGAACCGTTCGGTGCCGCTGATCAGCGGTTGAACCTTCCGCCATGTCGCCTCGTCCTGCGGAGTGAGACGAACCTCATGGCTCGCCAGACGGATCCAGGCGCCGTCGAGCGAAATCTCCTTGGTACGCGCCAATCCCTGCAACATCGCGGTAAAGGCAGGCGCCGGCAGGCGCGGCTCCAGTTGCAGTCTCAGCCGCTCCATCCCTATTCCAGCGAGATCGGGATTCTCGGCGTGGAATGCCTGTAACGCCGCCAGCATGCCGCGCTTGAGGCGCAGCCAGTTTGCCGGCGAAAGGCCTAACTCCGCCTTCGGCGTAGTCAGGCGGAAGACATTTGTCTTCGTGACCACGGCCTCCTGCTCTTCGGCAGAAAGCGCGCGGTCACGGCTGAACGCCGTGAAATCCACATAACCCGGCGGGCGTTCCAGCAGCGCGTTGAGTGCCGCGACAGGATCGGTAATCGCCTGCGCTTCGAGCTGGGCCAGCCGCTCCGGCGTCCGCCGCTTGCGAGCCGGCGCCCGCAGGTCGAGAAAAACGCCGCCGCCGATCGTCCGCTGCGCGGTGGTATCGCGCAGCACGAAGCGGTCCCCTACCGCCGCAGCGATCGGCTTTTCCAGGACTAGCTGGATCAGTCCATCGGCACCCGGCCCAATCGGCGCATCGCCGAGCAGCACGATCCGCGCTCCGACCTCTGCTGCGGCATGGTGCAGACGCACGGGCATCCATTGGCTCAGCGCTCGGGTTTCCGAGGCAAGAACGCGCATCGTCGCGTCGATACGCTCCGCCGGTGCATGCAGCAGCGGATCGACAACCACATCACCACGGGAGATCGCATCCTTGGCAATTGCTTCACCGGCCAGATTGAGCGCGCAACGATCGCCCGTCTGGCCGACGTCAGCCGCCCGGTTCTGGGCATGAATGGTGCGCACGCGCGCCGACAGCCCGGCGGGGCTGATCGTCACCTGATCGCCGACGGCGACAGTGCCGGAAAGGACGGTACCGGTGATGACCGTGCCGGCCCCCGGCAGACTAAACGAGCGATCCACCGCCAGCCTGAATCGGCCCCGACGCGCGCGCTGGAAAAAGCCATGCGCCTCGACGAACAGCCGCTCGCGCAATTCATCGATACCCTGTCGGGTCTGGCTCGATACGGCGATCATATCGATGTCACTGAGCGCGGTTCCGGCAAGCGTATTGGCGATCTCGGTTCGCACCTCCGCCAACCTGGCCGCGTCGACCATATCCGCCTTACTGATCGCGACGATGCCGCGTCTGATCCCCAGAAGATCGACAATCGCGAGATGTTCGGAGGTCTGCGGCATCACGCCGTCGTCAGCGGCGATGACGAGCAACACAAAGTCGATCCCGCTCGCGCCTGCCAGCATATTGTGCACGAACCGCTCATGCCCCGGCACGTCGACAAAGCCGAGCACGCTGCCATCCGGCGTCGGCAGATAGGCAAAACCGAGATCGATGGAGATGCCCCGCGACTTCTCCTCTTTCAAACGGTCTGTATCGACACCGGTAAGCGCCCGCACCAGAGAGGTCTTGCCGTGATCGATATGTCCGGCCGTCCCGACGATCACGACACCGGCTCCGCCAGCGGCATCATTGCCAGTTTTTCCGCACGCTCCGCCTCGGTCGCCGACAGCGCAGCACGCGCCGGCTGGATGAACGGGTCGGCCAACTGGCTGCCGTTGATCTGCGCGCGCAGCAGCCACATTAACGCCGCCACCGCGTCACGCGGCACCCCGGCGCCGAGATGGTAGGCAGCACCCAGCATTGCCTGCGCATCGCCGTCACTGCGTGCCGCTGCTTTATCCCACCAATGCGCTGCTGCGACCGCATCGCGTTCAACGCCCAGCGCGTTGTGATAGATCATCCCGAGGCGGGTCATCGCCGGCGCCACGCCCTGTTCGGCGGCCGCTTCAGCCCAGCGTTTGGCATCCGCCAGATCGCCCGGGATCATCTCCCCTTCGAGCAGCATCCAGGACAGCATGTCCTGTGCCGGCCCGTCGCCCGCCTCGGCCGCGGCGCGGTAGAGTTCGGCAGCGCGGACCGGATCCGGGTCGACCCCCTCACCCTTGAAGTACAAAGCCGCGAGGTTTCGCCCGCCAACCGGATCGCCGGCATCGGCAGCGAGCGTGAGCCACTTCACCGCCAGTTCCGGATCCCGCTCCACGCCGATGCCTTCGGCAAAACAGGCTCCGATATTATTCTGCGCCCGCGGCACACCCTGATGCGCCAGCGGCCCCCAGATCGACAATGCGGTATCGTAATCGTTGTTCTGAGCCGCCTCATACGCCGCAGCCATCTGCTCGGCAGCCGGCTTTTCCGACCGCGGCGCATTGTCCAGCATGCGGCGGAGCCAGTCCATCACAAGCCCTCTCCGCGTTCGAACTGTGTCAGATTGGCAGCAAAGCGCTCTTCGTTATCAAGGCAGCGAAGATCGAGAATGACTGCCTGGTCCTCGATCCGGCCGATGACCGGAATGGCAAGACGGCGCAGGCCGGCAGCGAGCATCTGCAATGCCTCGCCCCGCCCCTTCACAGATCGGATCGCCAGGCCGGCGCTCGGAATGGTTTCGAGCGGCAGCGCGCCGGAGCCGATCTGGCTGGAGCAGGAGACCACGCCCACCGCATAGCTCTCCCCCAATGCGGCGGCGAAGAGTGGCTGCAGGCGGTTTGCCATGGCCTCGATGTCGGCCTTGCTTCTTGCGATGTGACGGATCGTCGGCAGCCGATCCACAAGGCGGTCCGGATCGCGATAAAGCCTTAAAGTGGCTTCCAGCGCTGCGAGCCGGATCTTGTCCATCCGCAGAGCGCGCTTCATCGGATTTTTGTTGATCTTTGCGATCAGGTCGCGACGGCCGACGATGAAGCCGGCTTGCGGGCCGCCGAGCAACTTGTCGCCGGAGAACGTCACCAGATCCGCGCCCTCGACAACAGCTTCGGCAACCGTCGGCTCGTGCGTGAGGCCATAGCGGGCGAGATCGACGAGTGTGCCGGAACCCAGATCGTTGACCAGCGGCACGCCGGCGACACGCGCCATTGCCGAGAGCGACTTTGCCGGAACGGCGCTGGTAAAACCTTCGATCCGATAGTTGGAGGTATGCACTTTGAGGACCACGCCGGTGCCGGGCCCGATCGCGTCCGCATAATCTCTTTCATGGGTACGATTGGTGGTGCCGACTTCGACGAGGCGGGCACCGGCCCGCGCCATAATCTCCGGCATGCGGAACGCGCCGCCGATCTCGATCAATTCGCCTCGCGACACGATAGCATCGCGTCCATCGGCCAGCGTATTGAGCACCAGCAACACCGCCGCGGCATTGTTGTTGACGACGGTTGCATCCTCCGCACTGGTCAACTCACACAGCAGATCGCGGAGCAGCGTATCGCGCTCGCCGCGCTTCCCATCATCCAGATTGAACTCTAGCGCCAGCGCCTCGCGCATGGCGTCGGTAGCGGCGACGATCGCCGCGTCGGCCAGAACGGCGCGGCCGAGATTGGTATGCAGCACCGTACCGGTGAGGTTGAAGACCGGGCGGGCATTGAGCCGCGAATCCGCGTCGAGACGCGTAACCGCGAGGCTTGCAATATCATCCACCCGATGAGTGAGCGCCGTTCCCGCGATAACAGCTTGGCGGACGACGTCGATCTGTCGTCTCACCGCGGCGACCGTGGCCGGCCGGCCGTAGTGCTCGACGGAGTCCATCGCGGCGGGCGTCTTGAGCACCTCGTCGACTGACGGAATTGTCCTCAGATCAGCACCCGGAGCACGCATCACGGCCTCGTCAGTAGCCGATCAGAAACGGATTGACCCCGCCTCGCCGGAATTCCAGTTCCCGCACGAGCAGATCAAGACCGAGACTGGCAACGTCATCTGCCACGGGATCAAGCGCACGGTTCTTCTGCTGATTGAACACCTTCGTATAACCGTGGCAATCGTCGCAGGTTTCCGCCTTGATGCTGCCGTCGCCCTCGGCCACTTCCTGGAACAGGATCTGCCGGGTCGAGCCACAGATACAGCATTTGGAACGGACATAGTTCCACCACGTATTGCATAGCGAGCAGGAACAATAGCGGGCACCTTGGATGCCAGGCCAGTTGACCAGCACTGACGATGTCGGCGGACCGCCGCATGACGGACAGACGCCGTCACCCACGTCCTCCAGTGCAGCGGCATCGAGCCGGGCCGCGAGTCGGGCAAAATGCACCTGCAGCGCCGCTGCTATATAGACATGTTCGGCCAGTGCCTCGACCGGGATCGCATCGGCGAGCACGTTCTGCAACATGACCGCGCGACCGGCCTCGTCGGCGGCGGCAACCCGCGCAAGCGCCACCTGCGCCTGGGGTGGCATATTCATGCGGCCCGCAGCTTCGAGCAAACGCTTCAAGGTCTCCTTGAACGCGGCATCCGGCACGAACCCGCCGCGATCAAGCGGTGGCATCTTGTGCTCCTTGGCACGCGCGATCTGTTGCGGATCGATCGGTTCAGGGTCCGGTAAATCTTCCTGAATGGCAGCCTGGGCATCCGACAGATCCGCCAGCAGGCGCAAATACGGCTCAAGCTGATGCCCTTCCGCCAGCGCACGGAAACGAGCTGCCCGGATCGCGAAAAGCCGCGCCGGATTCGGAAGCTTGGCGAACGGTGGGATCGGAATATTGCCGATCACTGAGGGATCGGGCTCGGTCATGTCGACAGGCGACATCATCTCACCTCACGAACCGCACGGGCCACGTGCCGTCTTGTATGAAACGGCGCCGGCAACAAGACAGTTGTCGGCGCCGCGTTGATCGATGCTCAGCTCTTCGCAGAACCGTTCGCGGTCTTGTGACCGACGACCAATTCCTTGAGCCATTTGCGATGGTGGCGCCACGCCCAGCCGCCGGTAACCTGACCCTTGGTCATGGCGTTGATCGTGCCGCGCACCCAGATCGCCGCATAAACATGAACGATCCACACGCAGATGATAGCGACGGCCGCAACCGCATGGATCAGGATCGCCACTCGTTTCTGCGGAATGGTGGTGTATTCGAAGAAGTACTGGTCCCAGACCACCACGCCGCTTGCGATCAGCGTAATGATCAGGATCGACATCGACCAGAATACCACCTTCTGGCCGGCATTGTATTTGCCGACTTCCGGGAGGCGATCCTCGTTGGCCGCAAGCACGTCGCGCAAGCGGGCCATCCAGGTTCCATCCTCGCTCTTCCAGAGGTTGGCCTTCCAGAATCGCAGGAACAGCCCTGCGAAACTGAAGAACAGCACCACGCCGATCCACGGATGGATGAAGCGCGTGAACTGACCGCCACCGAACAGCCCCGACAGGAAGTACAGGCTGGGGGTGAACAGGGCCAATCCGGAAAGCGCCAGCAGGATCAGGCAGATAGCCGTGATCCAGTGGTTGATGCGGGCACCGGTTGTATACCGGTCCACCGTCACCTCCTGGCCGACACGGACTTTGTCGCCCGATTCGACGTCGTACATCGTCATGCCTAGCCTCCCTTCGCCAGCTTCTCGGCGTTCCGCTCATCGTCCGCCGAAACCCGGTTGGGGCCGGCGATCATATGATGGAGGAAGCCGATCGCTGCGAAAGCGCCCATCGCAGCCAAGCCGGCGTACTTGGTCGCCCCCTTCCACAATTCGACGATCGGGCTGATCGACGGATTGTTCGGCAGATTGGCGTAGATCTCCGGCTTGTCGTTGTGCTGCAGGACGTACATGACGTGCGTGCCGCTCACACCCGGCGGATCGTAAAGCCCGGCGTTCTTGAAACCGCGGGATTTCAGATCCGTGATGCGCTTCTCGGCCCACTTCTTCATCTCGTCCTTGGTGCCGAACACGATCGCCTGGGTCGGGCATGCCTTCTGGCACGCCGGCCCCTGACCGACCGCAACGCGATCGACACACAAAGTGCACTTGTAGGCCTTGTTATCGACCTTCGAGATGCGCGGGATGTTGAACGGGCAGCCCTTCACGCAGTAACCGCAACCGATGCAGTTCTCGTGAACGAAATCGACGATTCCGTTCGAGTACTGAACGATGGCGCCCGGTGCCGGACACGCCTTGAGGCAACCCGGGTCCTCGCAATGCATGCAGCCGTCCTTGCGGATCAGCCATTCAAGATTGCCGGATTCCGGGTTGGAATACTCAGTGTAACGCATCAGCGTCCAGGTATTCGGCGTCAGATCGTGCGGGTTGTCGTAAACTCCGACGTTGATGCCGACTTCCTCGGTGAGGTTGTTCCACTCAAGGCACGCCACCTGGCATGCCTTGCAGCCGATGCATTTCGACACGTCGATCAGCTTGGCCACCTCGGTCTGCCGCTGCGCGGCAGGCGTGATGCTGGAGGCCGATCGGCGGATCAGGTCCTTGTCACCGAATTTCGGTGCAGCGGGCTGAGTGGTGGGGTTTGCAATTGGCGTAAACATGCTGATGCCCTCCCCTTATGCCACCGGACCCGAGACGGGTTCGATATTGACAAGGAACGATTTGAACTCCGGCGTCTGAGAATTCGCGTCACCCACAGGCGGTGTGAGCGAATTGACCGGCGAGGCCTTCTTGGTTTCGCCGATGAAGCCGAAGTTGAGCGGCAGACCGACCTGGTGGACGATCTTGCCGTCGATCTTGAGCGGTATCATCCGCTTGGTGACGACGGCCTTGCCCTTGACCTGGCCGCGGTTGGACCAGACGCGGACGAGCTGTCCGTGCTTGATCCCCTTCTCCTTGGCCAGTTCTTCGGAGATCTCCACGAAGAACTCGGGCTGCATGACCGCGTTCGCGTGGACGCTCTTGGTCCAGTAGTGGAAGTGCTCGACCAGACGATAGGTGGTCGCGACGATCGGGAATTCCTTGGCGGTACCAAAGATTTCCATATCGCCGGCAAACACCCGCGCCGCCGGGTTGCCACGGACCTTCGGGAACACCGGGTTTGCAGCCAACGGTGACTCGAAGGATTCGTAATGCGCCGGGAACGGACCGTCTGCCATCAGGCCACGAACCCAAAGACGCGAGACGCCTTCCTGGTTCATGATGAACGGACCGACCGAACGCTCTGGCGGGATGGTCGGCACATAGTCCGGGACGTCGGGGCCGTTCCACCGGCTGCCATCCCAGTACATGTACTTCTTCTTTTCGCTCCACGGCTTGCCCTGCGGATCCGCCGAGGCGCGGTTGTACTGGATGCGGCGGTTGGCGGGCCACGAGAAGCCCCAGTTACCGTAGACACCCAGGCCGGACGGATCGGACGTATCGCGACGCTGCGCGAGGTTTCCGGTCGGTCCGTAGACGCCCGTATAGATCCACATTGAGCCGTCGGTCGAGCCGTCGTCCCGCATCTCGCCGAAACTGGCAAGCTGCTGGCCTGCGGCGCGAATGACCTTGCCGTCGGCATCCTTCAGATCCACCAGCGCGCGGCCATTGAGCTCCTTCAGGAGTTCGTCAGCCGACGGATGCTGCGGGTCCTTGTAGCTCCAGTCGATGGCCATCAAGGCCTCGGCACCCTTGCCGCCATCCTTCTCATAGAGCTTGCGGATGCGGTTGAAGAGGTCCGACAGAATCTCGATGTCCTTGCGGGACTCGAAATACGCATCGGCCGCCTTCCACTTCCACTGGATGCAGCGACTGGAGTTGGTGAAGCTACCCTCTTCTTCGGCGAAGGACGTGACCGGGAGCATGAACACCTCGGTCTGGATCTTGGCGGTATCAACATTGTTGTACTCGCCATGATTTTCCCAGAACCGGACGGTGTCCGTCTCGATCGGGTCCATGCTGACCAGGAACTTCAGCTTCGACAACGCCGCCACCGTCTTGCCGGAATAGGCGATCGACATCAGCGGATTGAAGCCCTGGCACAGAAGCCCGGTGGTCTTGCCCTGATGCATCACGTCGAACATGCGCAATGCGTCATAAACAACATCGAGTTTCGGCAGCCAGTCGTAGCCGAAGCTGTTTTCCTTCGTCGCCTTGGCCCCGAAATAGGTCTTCAGGAAGCTGACGAAGAACTTGTTGTAGTTCTGCCAGTAGCTGGTCTGGTTCGGCTGCAGCGGCTTGAAGGCGCGCTTGCTCAGATGCGCCTCAAGCGTCGGCTCGGCTTCCGTCGGCAGAGCCAGGTAGCCCGGGATCGCCGCCGCCAGCGTACCGACGTCGGTGATGCCCTGCACATTGGAGTGACCGCGCAATGCGTTCACGCCGCCGCCGGGGATACCGATATTGCCGCACAGGAGCTGGATCATCGCCGCGGTGCGGATGTTCTGTGCACCGTGCGAATGCTGCGTCCAGCCGAGCGCATACATGATGGTCATGGCGCGCTCGCCGTTCGCCGTCGAAGCGACCCATTCGGCCACCTTCAGGAACTTGTCCTTCGGGGTGCCGCTGACGCGCTCGACCAGTTCCGGCGTATACCGCTTGAAGTGCTCCTTCATCATCTGGAACACGCAGCGCGGATGTTCGAGCGACATGTCGCGAACGGCAAAGCCGTCGGCGCCGAACTCGTAGTCCCAGGTGCTGCGGTCGTAGCTACGCTTCGATTCATCGTAGCCGGAGAAGATACCGTCGTTGAACTCGTATCCTTCCTTGATGATGTAGGACGCGTTCGTGTAGTTCCGCACATACTCCTTATGGATCTTGTCGTTGGTGAGCAGATAGTTCACCACGCCCGACAGGAACGCGATATCGGAGCCGGCGCGGATGGGCGCATAGTGGTCTGCCAAGGCAGCCGAGCGGTTGAACCGCGGATCGACAACCATCAGCTTGGCGCCACGCTCGGCCTTCGCCTCGGTGACCCACTTGAATCCGCAGGGATGCGCTTCCGCTGCGTTACCGCCCATAATCCAGACGAGATCAGTGTTCCTGATGTCCGTCCAGGAATTCGTCATTGCACCGCGACCAAATGTGGGGCCAAGACTGGCCACCGTCGGTCCGTGTCATATTCTGGCTTGGTTTTCGATCTGCAACATACCAAGGCCGCGAGAGACCTTGTATGTCAGCCATCCGGTTTCGTTGGTCACCGAGCTGCCGGAAAGAAACGCCATCGTCGGCCAGCGGTTGACGGTGACGCCGTCGCGGTTCTTCTCGACGAAGTTCTTGTCGCGATCTTCCTTCATCAGCTTCGCGATACGATCCATCGCGAAATCCCAGGAGACGCGCTCGAACTTGCCGGAGCCCGGCTTGCGGTACATCGGGTACTTAACCCGCGTCTTCGCCTTGATGTAGCCGAGGGCCCCGGCTCCCTTTGGACACAGCGTGCCGCGGTTCACCGGGTTGTCGACGTCACCCTCGATATGGGTGACTTCCATCTTGCCTTTTTCGACCTTGCTCTCGGCCGAGTAAATCATCATGCCGCAGCAGACCGCACAATACGGGCACGAACTGCGGGTTTCTTTGGTCTGCGCAAGTTTGAATGGCCGGATTGACAATGCGTGCGCGGCTTCGATTTCACCAAATCCGAATGCGCCGATCGTCGTCCCTGCCAAACCCGCGCCGGCGCCGATCATAAATGAGCGCCGCGAGAGCTCCATGTTCATCTGACGATGTCCTTCGAAATAGGCCCCCAACGGGGGACGCCCGAACCTTAGAGTTCGTCCAATCTGAAGGCTAAGGAGCGAGCTATACTTGTGTCAAGAAAAGTAGAGAGAGCAAAACAGCGCACTCCCCCCTAATTTCGTATGATGTGCAGCGCACATTTCGCGCTGCATCGCACTTATAGGATGACACTATTCATATAGCCCAACCCTATATAGAGAATATTAAATCGGCAGACGTCAGAATTCTTCCAACAATACTTTATTTTTGATCCTGTAGACTTGAATCGTGAGGCTATTCGCTCCGCGAATACGTTACAGTCAGCGGAAGCCTCAGGCAGGATCGGATGACAAACCTTCGCCAACATTACCGGACCGTAATCTGGATCAACCCTCGCAAAATAGAATACTTCTGACGAACGTTTATCGATGCGGAAGGGGCCGACTTCGGGACTTCGCCTGACTTCACATAAGACTTTAGTCTTACTACCTTTTAGCTAAGTCGCTCCGCTAACATCCGGAGTGGTCGGCATCTTCAAAAATACTCCGGATACGCCGGTGCGCCGCAGCAGTTCGGTATTCTGCTATGGCATCCCCCTGCGGCATCAATCGAATCGCACCGAGGGCGGCGCAAGAGCTACGGTTGACGGGAAGAGCCCGGCGTATCGGCCGACTGTCGAGACGTCTCTCCTCGTTCGACCGCTCCTTCGGGCCCATTGAAGCCGATCGGTTTGCCCGACAAGATCGTTGTCTCACGCGGTCAACCCAAGATCCGCCGGACACCTAGCCGAACATGCAGTTGACGGACACGCCGCCCAACCACGAAACGATCCTCGATCTACGCGGCATCCGCTGCCCGCATGTCGTGCTGCGTGCCAAGCGGGCGCTGCGCGATGTCCCCGTCGGCGGAACGCTGGTGCTCGAGTGCACTGATCCACTGGCCAGTATCGACGTGCCGCATTTCGTCAATCAGACCGGTCATCTCCTGACAGGACAGGACAGCCGCGAGGCACTGCTGATATTCCGCATCAGGAAGCAGCGGTGAAACTGAACGAGGCCGGCGCGTCATGACGGATATCTATCTCGATCACAATGCGACGACACCGGTCGCCCCTGCCGTGCTCGACGCGATGCTGCCGTTCCTGCGCGCGGAGTTTGGCAATCCCTCCTCCGGTTATGCGCTCGGCCGCCGCGCAAAAGAGGCCGTCGAGACGGCGCGCGCCCAGGTCGCGGCGCTGATCGGCGCCAGACCGGAGACCGTCATCTTCACCAGCGGCGGCACCGAAGCGAGCAATCTTGCGATCCGCGGCTCCGTCCTGCGGCGCGGCGGCCGACAGAGCATCGTCACCAGCACCGTCGAGCATCCGGCGACGGAAGAGCCGTGCAAGCGGCTCGCTCGGGAGGGCCATGCGCTCCGCCGCATCCGCGTCGAACCGGACGGACGTCTTGCCATTGCCGAAGCAGTCGAAGCGATCAGCACCGGAGCAAACCTGGTGACGCTGATCCACGCGCAGAACGAGATCGGCGTTCTCCAGCCGGTCACCGAGATTGCAAGACAGGCGCATCGCCATGGCGCCATCGTCCACGTCGACGCCGCGCAATCCATCGGCAAGATCCCGATCGATGTCGAGGCGATGGATATCGATCTGCTGTCGATCGCCGGCCACAAGCTGTACGCACCGAAAGGCATCGGTGCGCTCTATGTGCGCAACGGTATCGAGCTCGAACCGGTTCTGGTCGGCGCCGGTCAGGAATCGGGTCGCCGTCCGGGCACGGAGAACGTGCCCTATATCGTCGGGCTCGGCGAAGCCTGCCGCTTGGCGGCAAGCCGTCTGCCGCAGGCCGAGACGAGAATCCGGCCACTCACCGACGATCTGCTCGCACGCCTGCAGAGGGCCGTGCCGGGGGTGGCGCGTGTCGGTCATCCGACCGAACGTCTGCCCAATACGCTGAATGTGCTGTTCCCCGATGTCTCCGGGCGCGAGGTGCTGGCCGCCTGCCCCGCCGTTTCCGCATCCACCGGCTCCGCCTGCCATGCCGACCGCGAGGAAGCCTCCCCGGTTCTGCGCGCGCTCGGCATTCCGGAACACGAGGCGCTCGGCGCCGTGCGCCTGTCGCTGGGCTTCGACACCACCGCTGCCGACATCGCCGAGGCCGCGTCGGCTCTAAGCGACGCATGGCAGAATGTTCGGCAGATCGTTCGGCGGCGCGGCGCATACACCGGCGCATCATGACATGTCATGATGATATGCCGCAGGCGTCATTCGGCTTTCGTCTAGAACGATGTCCTTGACCATCTGATACACCGCTCGTAGTCTTTCCATCACGCGACTTTGCTCAAGCGTCATACCGCGTGTCGGGATTGATCCGTCTTGTCGAGACGGGACGCCAATCGAGCAGCCGCATTCCTTCACAGTGCAGATCAACGGCTGCGTTGCGCTCTTGCGCATCGCGTCGCTGCCTAGCCAAGCGCGCCGCATGCCCACCGGTCAGAGGCATTTGCGGAGGAGAGAAGTCGTGTCTGCGGCCAAAAGCGACGACGTGACATCACCTTTGGCCATGCCTTTTGCAGCGCCTGTCGATGCCGTCGAGGAGTGGGATGCCGGCGCGCTCGGCTGCGGCGAACTGGTACTCGAGCTGCGCAAGAAACTGCGCCGGGTTCCCGGCCATGTGCTGAAGGTCATTGCACTCGATCCCGCCGCGCCGATCGATCTCCCGGCCTGGTGCCGGCTAACGCACAACGAACTTATCGATCACGATCCGGGAGCGCACGCCTTCTGGATCAGGTCGAGACAGAACTGGAGCTGAACCGGCACCCGATATCGAGCGTCATCAAACACCGATTTTCAAAACCGAACCGTCAATCCGAGGGAAACAGAAATGTCTGGAAAGTTCGTCATCAGCCTCACTTGCGCGAAGAACGATACCGACAAGGCTACCGTCGCCTTTGTCGTCGCAAATGCTGCAGTCGCATCCGACAAGAAAACCGTGGTGTTCCTGTCTACCGAAGGGACCCATCTGTCGCAGAAGGGTTATGCCGACAGTGTCCATGAAGACGGCTTTGCGCCCCTCAAGGACCTGATGACGAATTTCGCCGAGGCCGGCGGAGAAATCTATGTCTGCTCGCCCTGCTTCAAGAAACGAAAGCTCGACGAAAACAATCTCGTGCCGGGTGCGGTGATTGTGGGCGGCGCCAAGCTCGTCGAGTTCATGGGCGAAGCGGTGCCGAGCATCAGCTACTGAGCGCCGCACAACATCGAAGACCGGAGCGATACGATGAATCCGAAACGCACAGTAGCCCTGGCATTCGTAGCGGGGATGCTTGGCTATGTTGTACTGAGCTATCTCGCCTTCAAAGTGCCGACATCGGCCGCAGAAGCCGAACTGTGTGGTTTCATCGATCAGGATTTCAGCGCTTCCGGTCAATTTCTCCACGCTCCCCTCGACGCCTGGTGGATCAGCTTCACGCGCCTGCAGGAATACTGGACGTCCATATCGGTCGGGCTTGCGGTCGCGTTCATCGCCTTCGCGCTGAGTGTCGGCCGCCGCGCCGGCGGCACGACGGCCGCGGGAGGCGCAATCGGTGGCGGTGCGCTGGCGCTCTCCGCCCTGTGCGTGAGCTGCCTTGCACCAGTGCTGTCGGTGGTCGGGCTCGGCATCGCCGGAACGCTGCTTGCAGGCGTCCCGAAATGGCTGATCACCGTCAATATCCTGCTGCTGACCGGCTGGGGAATGCTGTTTCTCTCGCGTCGGGCCAATGCCTGCGCGCTGCCGTCACAGCCGCGACCGTCAGCAGTCACCGCCAGCTAGGGAGGGACCTATGAGACATCATCTGTTCGCGGGAGCCGCTGCTGCGATCCTGATCGCCGCAATGTCCCCGGCAAGTGCGACCGACTACGCCACGGTTCTCCACCCGGCAAAGCCGGGAATGCCGCTCGCGCATCCGATCGCGACCAACGACATCGCACCGCCGCCGCTGTCGCTTATTGCCGATCGGCCGGTGCGGCCGGCTTACGTGCCGGGCCTGCCCGGCCTGCCGCAGAACCGCGTGGTGACAGACGACTTCGGCCGCAAGCCGCCAAAGTTCGACGGCGTGTTCATCCGCAAGAGTCGTGTCGAGAATGGCGAAGTGGTCATTCCCGCCGGTGGTCTCGTCTATCACGAGGACACCTGGGGCGGCGAAGTCGCGCTGCGTGGCGAGCAGATGCCGGTCCTTGGCCGGCTCTCGACCTATGTCGATTACGACATGACCACAGTGGTGAAGGAAAACATCACCATTCCGGCAGGCCAGAGCGTCGTCGTCGGCGGGCAGGTCTATCATTATTATGCGACGGTCGTTCACAACAAAACCGCCAACCATACGCTGCACGTCAAGACCATCGCCGGTACGGACTGGGAATGGGCGTTCGGCGCGCCGGTCTTGTCGCCGACGCAAACCGGGTGGTGGAGCGGCATGCAGTTCGCGCAGCTCTACAATCAGGGCAAGGCACGCGAGGTCACGCCGCAGAAGATGGTGTTCGACTGGCTGTCCGGCGTGCGTATGGACCGGATCGTGCTGGCGGATGAAAAGGTCTTTGCCGGCCTCGCCGGCCCGGGTGACACATGGCAAGCCGGAAACCGGACAATCCGGCTGGCGGCGATCGACACGAATTCCGGAACCGCCAGCATCGAGGTGATCGAGGACGGCAAGCCCATACTGACCAAAACGCTCGGCCCGGTCCGCAACGAACTGCTGATCGAGGACAATGACGCTCGCAAGGCGCTGGTCTTCGAGCATGGCGATATCATCGGCTTCCTGTCGCCATGGCCCGAGCCATTCAAGGATGGCAAGGCCAATCTTAAAATCTATGCCAAGGCATTCAGCCTGCGCTACGGCGACACCTATGCCGGCGACGCCCGTTTCGCCGTCTATCCCGTGGGCTGCCCAACCGGCCACAATTTCGGATTCATGCTCACCAACAAGGACGAGATCAGAATCAAGCCCGGCGAGACGGTAAAAGGACCCGAAGGCTATTTCTCGATCGCCGTCGACCGCCTGGATGGCGACAAGGTGCTGGCTTGGCATGTCGAAGATCGACAGGGAAACCGTTCGGCTAATCTCGGTGGCCCGACGATCACCAATGTCGATCTCGTCCTTGGCCAGGGCCGCGTCGCCGGTCAGGCTATCCTGAAAGACGTCGGCCGGCAGATGCTGGAGCGCACCTATACAAATATGCAGACGTCGGGCGCGCCCGCATCGGCAGCTTCGCCAATGGCACAGTCCGCGGCTCCGCAAACGGTACACGCCTCGTCTTCCAGCCTCTCCCTTTCACCAGGCTTGCTGGCTGCACTCGGCGTCTTCGGCCTCGGCGTCGGGGCGGTCGGCTACGAGTTCGGCCGGCGGCGGACGCGGTCCTGAAATCAAACGGGGGAAACGATGATGATCAAGCGCCGCACATTGCTGTTGAGTGCCGGAGCCGCCGGCCTTGCGCTGGCGACACCGGCTATTGCCCAGACAAAAAAACTGCGTTTCGGAGTCGGGCCGCTGCTGCCGAACCCGGACGATACAAAACGTGCTTACACGCCTGTCTTCACTTATCTGGCCAAACAACTGGGCGTCGACTTCGAACTTTTCGCGACCACGGACTGGGCCGGCATGGCGGTCGGAATGGGCTCCGGACAGCTCGATATCGCCTGGATGGGACCGTGGGGTTATGTGATCGCCAACAACACGACGAACTGTCAGGCTGTGGCGACGGTAAAATATGACGGCAAGCCGATCTACTACGCCATCATCATCGCCAGACCCGATCTGCAGGTATCGAAGTTTCCGGACGATACCAAGGGGCGTTCGATCTCTTTCGCCGATGTCGGGTCAACCTCCGGCTGGTTGGTGCCGAGCTATTACGCCAAGGAAATCTGGAAGATCGACCCCAAGACTTTCTGGAAGTACAGCGAAGGCGCGACCCATGGGGCAAACGAGATTGCGGTGTCGTCCGGCCACGTGGATATGGCCACCGACTTCGACCGCAATCGTAATGCGATGATCGCAAGTGGACGCGTCAAACCGGAATCCAACAAGATCGTCTGGACATCCGACCCGCTGCCGAACGACGCCATCGCGATAGCGCCCAATGCGCCGAAGGAACTGGGGGAGCAGGTTCAGAAAATCCTCGCCGCGATCTCCGAAGAACAGGCCAAGACGCTGCTGCCGCCTCGCTATACCGGTTTCGTCGCAGCCACTCACGCGGATTACACTCCGATCGAAAAGGCAGGTCTTGCTGTCGGCAAGATCAAAGCGAAATCATGAATTATCCTGACGCTGGATATCTACCGGTGTGGGCCCCGAACGATGGCCGCTGAACGGCGGCCTCGTTCTCCACCGGATCTTTCGCAGGCGTCGCCGTCATGACAGCGGCTGAGCAGGCACTGAGAGAGCTGGATGCGACACGACGGAGCTTCTCCGTCATGCGGATACGGTTCTGGATCGTCACCATCGCCGTGATCGCGCTCTATGCGGTTTCGTGGAACCTGACGGCCATTGATCCGGCGCGGCTGGTTTCCGGCCTGCCGCGCCTATGGGGCTGGATTTATAATGCCTGGCCCCCAAAGACGGATGAGATTCCGCTCTTCCTCTATCGCACGGTAGAAACCGTCGCGATGGCGCTCATCGGCACGACGCTGGCGTGTCTGCTGGCGCTGCCGATGGCCGTCCTCGCCAGCCGCAACATCACCCCGTTCCCGGTTCTCTATTACCCCGCGCGCTGGTTTCTCAATGCGCTGCGTGGAATAGACTCCTTCGTCTTTGCGCTGCTGTTCGTCGCGGCGGTCGGTCTGGGTCCGTTTGCCGGCGTTCTGGGCATTGCCCTGCATACCTGGGGCAGCGCGGCCAAACTGTTCGCGGACCATATCGAGAATGCCAATATGGGCCCATTCGAGGCCGTCGGCACGACCGGCGCCGGCCACATCACGCGCATTACCTACGCCCTGCTTCCGGACGTGTTGCCGGTATTGCTGTCGACTGCTCTGTTCTGGTGGGAATTCAACGTACGCGCGTCGACGGTGCTCGGCGTTGTCGGAGCCGGCGGCATCGGACAAGAGCTGAAGAACAGCATGGATCTCCTCGACTTCTCACGACTATTCACCATTATCGGCATCATTCTGATCGTCGTAACGCTGCTCGACCAGTTGTCGAGCTGGCTTCGCAGGAAACTGGTGTGAACGTCGTCGTGGAAACTTCGCCGCCAAACGCGGTGGCTGTTGCAGACAGGCCGCCGGCCAGATCGGCCGCACGGCTGACCGTGAACCGCATCAGCAAATCTTTCGGCGATATGATCGCCGTGAACGATGTCAGTTGCAGCGTCAGCGGCAGGGAGTTTGTTGCCGTTCTCGGGCCAAGCGGCTCCGGCAAAACGACGCTGTTCCGTTGTATTGCCGGGCTGATCACGCCGGACAGCGGCTCGATCCATATCGACGGCGACGACATCGCGGGCCTGCAGGGGCGCCGACGTCGCCGCATCGCGGTCGTGTTCCAGCAGTTCAATCTCGTCAACCGCCTCAGCGCGCTCGACAATGTCCTCGCCGGCCGGCTCGGCTATCTCTCCGCATGGCGCGGCACGTTCCGCCAGTTCAGCCGCAGCGACCGGCTGCTTGCGATGGAATGCCTCGATCGGGTCGGGTTGCTGAGCAAGGCGGCGCAACGCGCCGATACGCTGTCCGGCGGGCAGCAGCAGCGTGTCGCCATCGCGCGGGCACTTTGCCAGCAGCCTGATTTGATCATCGCCGACGAACCGGTCGCGAGCCTCGATCCGACGACAGGCGGAGAGGTTCTCGATCTCCTGCGCGACATAGCCCGTTCCGACGGCGTCGGCGTGGCCTGCAGCCTCCATCAGGTCCATTTCGCCCGCAATTACGCAGACCGTATTGTCGGCCTGGCGCGTGGGCGTGTCGTGATCGATTGCCAGGCAGATGCGTTCGACGAACACGCCTACCAGTCTCTCTATGAAACGCGGCCGGCGCGAATGGCCGCACGCGGAACGATCTCATGAAACCGATATCGCAGCATCATGAAACCCCTGACGTCAGCTTCGACGGCGGCGATCTCGACTGCGGCAACGGTCTGCTGCTGCTGATCCGCAAACACATCGATCCGCTGCCGCGCGGCAGCCTGCTGGAAATCCGTTCCACGGAGATTTCGGTCGACGAGGATCTGCCGGCTTGGTGCCGTCTCACCGGCAACGATCTCATAAGCTGGACCAAGGACGGCAAGCAGCGCAGCTTCCTCGTCTGCAAGGGCAAGGCCGAGGAGCGCGGCGAAGCCGGCGTGGCAACTCCATCCGTCACAGCACGGCCTGCGCCGCAAGTCGAACAGGCGGTATCGGAACCCGCGTCACGCCGCGCTGCGCCGATCCCGGCGCCACCGGTTCCGGCGCTCGCGGTGATGGGCATGGGAAGCTGGCCGCGGCCGCGCTGGATGACCGAGGCGCTGCACGAGCACGTTCAGGGTCGCCTCGACGATCCGGCATTTCAGGAAACGGCGAACGACGCGGTGCGCCTCGTCGTCGGCGCACAGGAACGCGCCGGCGTCGACGTGATGACAGACGGAGAACAACGGCGCGACAGCTATGCGAGCTTCGTTGCCACGCGGCTCGACGGCTGCCAGCTCGTACCGCTGATCGACCTGCTGCCACTGGTTGATCACCCGGAGGAATTCGAGGCGGAACTGCGTGCGCTGGATGTCCCCGCCGGCGACGTCCGGCATCCCGGTGTGTTCGGACGCATAAAGCGGAGCCGGCCGATTGCCGGGCACGAACTGGATTTCCTCCGTAGCGTCACCGACAAGCCGATCAAGATCGCCCTCCCCGGTCCCTACCTGCTGACGCGCACCATGTGGATGGAGTGCATTTCCGAGCAGGTCTATGCCTCGCGCGAGGAGATCGCGACGGATATCGTCCGCGTGCTGCGCGAGGAAGTCGTCGATCTGCTCGACGGCGGTGCGGCGCTGATCCAGCTCGACGAACCGGTCCTCTCCGAGGTCGTCTTCAGCGGCGCCAAGAACAAGCGCAGCTTCATGTGCGGCGCCCTGTCGGAATCGCTCGGGCCGACACACGAACTCGGCTTCGCCCGCGACCTGATGAACGCGGTGGTCGACGGCCTGCCGCGGGAGCGGATCGTCGTCCATGTCTGCCGCGGCAACTGGACACCCGACGAAAGCGTCGCGCTGAGCGGCAGCTATGCGCCGCTCGTCGAGACGTTCGCCGCCATGCATGTCGGCGGCTACCTTCTGGAGATGTGCACGCCGCGCGCCGGCGAGATGGATATTCTCAAGGCACTGCCGGGCGACGCCCGCATCGGTGTCGGCGTTGTCAACCAGAAGCACACGGAAACCGAAGCGCTCGACGACGTCATGACGAAGATCCGCGATGCGGTGAATATGTTCGGGCGCGACCGCGTACTGCTGCATCCGGACTGCGGCTTTGCAACCTTTGCCGATAATCCAATCTGCTCGGGGACGCATGCGGAGGCAAAGCTGGCCGTGATCGCCCGCGCGGCGCAGGCGCTACGCGGCTGATCCCTCGGGCGAATTATTACACTGCGCTTAGTCCCAACTGAGCGCACCGCCGTTCTGGTATTCGATCACCCGCGTCTCAAAGAAGTTCTTTTCCTTCTTCAGGTCCATTGCTTCCGACATCCACGGGAACGGATTGTCGGTCTCCGCGAACACGGGTGCAAGGCCAAGCTGCGCGCAGCGCCGATTGGCGATGAAGTGCATATATTGCTCGCAGAGCACCGCATTGAGGCCAAGGAAACCACGCGGCATCGTATCGCGGCCATAAGCCGCTTCGAGTTGAGCCGCTTCCGCGATCATGCCGCGGATTTCATCCTGAAACGCCCTGGTCCACAGATGCGGATTCTCGATCCTGATCTGGTTGATGACGTCGATGCCGAAATTGAGATGAATGCTCTCGTCGCGAAGGATGTACTGATACTGCTCTGCGATACCGACCATCTTGTTGCGCCGGCCGAGCGACAGGATCTGCGCGAAACCCGTGTAGAACCACATTCCCTCGAAGACGACATAGAACGCGACGAGATCGCGCATGAACGCCTGGTCGCGCTCCGGGGTTCCGGTCTTGAAATCCGGATCGTCCAGATTCTGGGTGTGCTTGAGCGCCCAGGCCGCCTTGTCGGTGATCGACGGCACTTCCCGATACATATTGAACAGCTCGCCCTCGTCGAGGCCGAGGCTTTCGACGATGTACTGGAACGTATGCGTATGCACCGCCTCCTCGAACGCCTGGCGCAGCAGATACTGCCGGCACTCAGGGTTGGTCAGATGGCGATAGATAGCCAGAACGATATTGTTGGCGACGAGGCTCTCCGACGCGGCGAAGAATCCAAGGTTGCGCTTGATGGCGCGGCGTTCGTCCTCGGACAAACCTTCCTTGGACTTCCACAGCGCGATGTCGGCCTGCATCGAGATTTCGGTCGGCATCCAGTGGTTGTTGCAGCCGGCGAGGTACTTTTCCCACGCCCAGCGATATTTCAGCGGCAGGAGTTGATTCACATCGGCACGGCAATTGATCATCGCTTTGTCGTCGACGGAGACGCGCGCGCCGGCGCGATCGATCGCACCAAGACCGGTCGCGTCGGCAGGTGTCGCAGGCAGCACGATGGCATGCGGCGCGTTCGCAGACTTCGTGACGGACGGCGTAGATACCTGCTGCGGAATCGAGCGCTCCTGCACGGAGGAAGCGGCATCGGACCAGTCGAGTGACATTGATATTCTCCCGGAATGATTTGGCGTGCGCGAGCGGTACTGGCCTCGGAGCCGTCCCCCGCTCGCCTGTCGCAACGGAAACGTCGTAGATGCCCGCAAACCGCGCGGGCTCAACGACAAATCACTGACATGCCTCGCAGGTCGGATCGTCGATGGAACAGGCCATCGGAGACGCAGGCGCCATCGATATCGCGCCAACCGACACGGCGTTGAGCTTGCCGTCGGTGCCTTTCAGCGTCGATTTTTCGACATGCGTCGCCGAGCGCGAGCGCAGATAATACGTGGTCTTGAGGCCACGTTTCCACGCCAGCCGGTACAGCGCGTCAAGCGCCTTGCCCGACGGGTTGGCGATATAGAGATTGAGCGACTGCGCCTGGTCGATCCACTTCTGACGGCGCGCCGCCGCCTCGATCAACCAGGCCGTGTCGATCTCGAACGCCGTCGCATAGAGCGCTTTCAGGTCGGCGGGAACGCGATCGATCCGGCCGAGACTGCCGTCGAAGTACTTCAGGTCGGATATCATTACCTCGTCCCACAACCCCCGCTCCTTGAGATCGCGGACGAGATGCGCATTCACCACCGTGAAATCCCCCGACATGTTCGATTTGACGAACAGGTTCTGATAGGCTGGCTCGATCGACTGGCTGACGCCGCAGATGTTCGAGATTGTCGCGGTCGGAGCAATCGCCATCGTATTGGAGTTGCGCATTCCGGTGTTCATGACGCGCCGGCGCAACGTATCCCAATCCAGACGGCTGCCGCGGTCGACGTCGATCGGTGCGCCACGCGCCTCATCGACCAGCCCGATGGAATCGATCGGCAGTACGCCCTTCGACCAGAGCGACCCTTCATATGACGGATAACGCCCGCGCTCCGCGGCGAGATCGGCGGAAGCCGAAATTGCCCAATAGGAAACCGCCTCCATGCTCTCGTCGGCGAAAGCGACAGCATCGTCCGAGGCATAGGGCAGACGCAGAATATTGAGCGCGTCCTGGAAGCCCATGACGCCGAGCCCAACCGGCCGATGCCGCAGGTTTGAGTTGCGCGCCTCCGGGATGGTGTAGAAATTGATGTCGATCACATTGTCGAGCATCCGCATCGCGGTCTTTACCGTGCACGCCAGCTTCTCGTGGTCGAGCTGTCCATCGCGCAGATGGTTTACAAGATTGACCGATCCGAGATTGCACACCGCAACCTCGCTCGCCGATGTGTTCAGCGTGATCTCGGTGCACAGATTGGAGGAGTGCACGACGCCGATATGGCGTTGCGGCGAGCGCAGATTGCACACGTCCTTGAAAGTAATCCACGGATGCCCGGTCTCGAACAGCATGGTCAGCATGCGACGCCAGAGGTCGACCGCGCGAATCTGCTTGAAGACGCGCATCTCGCCGCGCGCGGCCCGGATTTCATAGGTCTCGTATGCCGCTTTGAATGCTGCGCCATAGAGATCATGCAGATCCGGCGTCTCGTCCGGAGAAAATAAAGTCCACGCTCCGTCCGCCTCGACTCGTTCCATGAACAGGTCCGGCACCCAGTTGGCGGTATTCATGTCGTGCGTGCGGCGACGATCATCGCCGGTGTTCTTGCGCAGATCGAGAAATTCCTCGATATCGACGTGCCACGTCTCCAGATAAGCGCAGACTGCACCCTTGCGCTTGCCGCCTTGATTGACGGCGATGGCGGTATCGTTGGCAACCTTGAGGAACGGCACCACCCCCTGGCTTTCGCCATTGGTGCCCTTGATATGCGCGCCAAGACCGCGCACCTGCGTCCAGTCGTTGCCGAGGCCGCCGGAATATTTGGCAAGCAATGCGTTGTCCTTCACAGCCTTGAAGATGCCATCGAGATCGTCGGCGACCGTCGTCAGGAAGCAGGACGAAAGCTGCGGCCGCGTCGTCCCGGCATTGAACAGCGTTGGCGTCGAAGCCATGAACGAAAACGACGAGAGCAGATCGTAGAATTCGATGGCCCTTGCCTCGCGGTCGATCTCGCGCAAGGCAAGCCCCATCGCCACGCGCATGAAGAACGCCTGCGGCAGTTCGAAGCGGGTACCATGCACATGCAGGAAGTAGCGATCATAAAGCGTCTGCAAGCCGAGATAGTCGAACTGCAGATCGCGCTCCGGTTTCAGCGCGGCGGCAAGACGCGCAATATCGAAGCGACCGAGTTCCGGATCGAGCAGTTCGGCCGCTATTCCCGTCTTGATATAAAGATTGAGATAGTCGGCGTAGCGTTCGGTCATGTCGGCCTGCGTCGCGCTTTCCGGCCGTTCCGAGACAAATGTCAGCGCCTCGCGACGCAATTTGTCGAGCAACAACCGAGCGCTCGCTTTTGCGTAGTTCGGATCTGTCTCGATCAGCGTGCGCGCCGCGAGGATCGGCGCCTGTGCAAGTTCGTCAAGTGAGATACCATCATAAAGATTGCGCTGCGTTTCGGCGGCAATCGCCTGTGCCGAGACGCCGTCGAGACCATCGCAGGCTTCGCCGATCACCGCTTCGAGGCGCGCAATATCGAGCGGCGCCTGCGACCCGTCCGGCAACGACATCCGCAGAATGCGCTGCGGAGATTGCTGCGCCGGAGCAGCCTCGGCTTCCTTGCGTGCCCGCTCCCTCGCCCGTTCCTCTCTGTAAAGTACATAGGCGCGCGCCACTTTGTGATGTTCGCCGCGCATCAGCGCCAGCTCCACCTGGTCCTGCACATCCTCGATGTGGAAGGTGCGGCCAACCTCGACACGCCGCGTGAGATTGGCAACGATCTGCTGCGTCAGCTCGGCGACCGCATCGTGAACGCGGCGAGAGGCGGCGGCATTGCTGCCTTCCACGGCGAGGAACGCCTTGGTCAGCGCCACTGCGATCTTGCCGGCGTCGAACGGCGTCACCGCGCCGTTACGGCGGATGATCTGATAGGCGGGCTCCGATACTGGCGCCGGCACCGCCGGGCGGGCGGGAGGTGAACTCTGAGGCCGGTTGGTTTCCAGCGCGAGGGACATCGGCTCACTCCATATGTTGGGGCTGGAGCCGAGGAGTCGCGCGCACGCCCGGCCATCGCCGGAAGCCGCCAGCGATCCATCGGGGCACCCCGCCCGAGGACGTTCATGCGGTCACGGCAGGTCTCCTGGCTCGCGGGTCGTGGCGTCGGTCCGGCCTTCCCGAAGCTTTTCAGCCCCAGTGACGCAGAATGGACTTCAGCTACCGCTTACAGTTGCGGGGGCAGCGCCGGCCTTGCCCTGACGGCTCACCGGCTTCCCTCTTGGCCCTCGATCTTGCGATTCAAGGGACCGTGACGACTACATTTAGTATCCTGTTCGCCCCGAGTGTCAATTGCAGGCGAAGAAAAATCCGGTGGCTGTCAACCGCCGACACCGAGCAGTCCGACTCCATCGGGTAACTGACAGATCGTCAGCGCGCCCGTTCGCGATAGAAGATGAACAGGCCGCTGCCGATGACGATCACTGCGCCCGCCGACATTGCCGCCGAGGGCACCTCTCCCCAGACAACGAAGGCGAGCACCAGCGCCCAGACGATCATCGAATATTTGAACGGTGCGAGCACCACCGCCGGTGCCAGGCGGAAGGCCTGCACCAGAAAATAATGGCCGGCGAGTTGCGACGCGCCGACGAAGACGAACAGCGCCCAGTCCTGCAGCGTCGGCACCAGCCAGCCACCGAACGGCGCAAAGACCAGTCCGGCAAGCGTCGTCACCACCGCGGTCACGAACAGGATCGACTGGGTCGATTCGCGGGCGGTCAGCTGCCGGGTGGTGATATCGCGCAGCGCCGACGACAGCGCGCAGCCAAGAGGAACCAGCGCCGCCCAGCCCCAACTGTCGGTTCCCGGATCGATGATAAGCACCACCCCGGCAAAGCCGGCAAAGACGGCGAGCCAGAGTTGCCACCCGGCCCGCTCACCGAGCAGCGGCCCCGCCAGCACTGTCATGATAATTGGCGAGGCGAAGCTGATGGCGGTAACGACCGGCAGCGGCAGCAGCTTCAGGCCGACGGTGAACAGCGCCACCGTCATCACAAACAGGCCGGCGCGATAAATCTGAAAACGCAGATCGTACGGCAGCAGCGCCGCCACCTGCCGCTGTCCGCCAACGATAGCGACGATCATCAGCGCCGACAGGACACCGCGTAAAAATATAATCTCGGTAACCGGGTAGCCACCGGTCAGCCATTTGGTGGCTGCGTCATTAAGGGTGATAAGCAGGCAGCCGGCGAGCATGCTGAAGATGCCGACAACCGGACGATCGCCATCGCGCGAGGCCGCGGCGCCGTCCGCCGGCGGACCCCCTCTCGCGGCCGAGAGGCTCCTGTCGTCATCCGAGCGCATATCCATGCCGACTTTACCTGCCGACTGACCCATCAAGCAGCGGGATTGAAACGCGCGACAAGCTCGTGCCGGCTGCCGGGATAACTCAGGATCACATGCGTGACGGCCTGTCCGGCGTTCAACGTCCGGCGCTCGACGACGAGGCAGGCGTCGCCAACGCCAATGTCGAGCGCCGCAGCCATGACTGCGGAGGCGTTCACCGCGCGGATATGATGCTCCGCCTCACTCCACGGCACCTTGTTCAATAGCCAGTGCCCCGGCGAGATGTCGTGAAACGCTTCGTCGCGTGCCGAGGGAACGGATGCGAGATTGATCAGACGCTCCTCAAAAGCAAAGGGCCGTCGGTCGGCGAAATGCACGCAGTCGAGCGCCAGCACCGGAGTTCCGGCAGCAACCGAGAGACGGATCGCGTCTCGCCGGCTCGCCTTGCGCTCCACCCGCCGATCGATGTGCAGACTGTAGCGTTTGTTTTCGCGCCGGACGTCCTCTTCCACCGGCCGGATCTGCAGAACGTTGGCCTCGTTGTCAGGCGCGGCAACAAAACTGCCGGAGCGGCGGCGCCGCACGATCAGACCGGCGGCAGCCAGCGCACTCAACGCCTTGTTCACCGTCATGCGCGAGCAGCCGTAGCGCTTGAGCAGTTCCTGTTCGGACGGCACCCGGTGGCCGGGCGGCCACTCGCCCGATACGATGGCTGTCTCCAGTTCTCGGCGAATCTCGCCGTAGCGCGGCAACGCCTCGGGGGTATCGTCCTTTTCCGTGCGCCGTGACTCAGACATCGAGCAATCTCTTGATCGTCGCCTGATAGCGCGCACGAAGCCGATGGCGGTGCCGATGCTGCCCATCCTCGACGACCTTCTCGCCCGAGGTAAACACAGTCCGGACGGCAGAGCGCCCGGCCGAGAACACCCAGGCATCCAACCGGTGAGCGGAGTTCGGCGAGGCAAAATCGGGATGGTCCGCGTCGAGCACGACGATGTCGGCGCGGCGTCCCACTGCCAGTTCGCCGATCGGACGTGCCAGCGCCTGGGCACCGCCCTTGAGCGCTTCGGCAAACAGGCGGGAGCCCGTCGATTCGCCTTCCGCAGTCGTCATGACGTTACGAGCGCGATGCGCGAGCCGCTGGCTGTATTCGAGCTGACGCAATTCGCCGGGCGCGTCTATCTCGATATTGGAATCGCTGCCAACGCCGAACCGCCCGCCTGCGGCAAGGAACGCCGGCCCATTGAACGTGCCGTCACCAAGCGAAGCTTCGGTTAATGGACACAGCCCGGCAACGGCGCGCGTACGCGCAACACCTTCAGTCTCATACGCGGTCATATGCGTTGCGTGTACGAGGCACCAGCGCTCGTCCACCGGTGCATGATCGAGCAGCCACTCTACCGGCCGCCGTCCCGACCAGGCGACGCAATCATCCACCTCCTTCGTCTGCTCGGCGATGTGGATATGGATCGGACCGCCCGGCGTCGCTTCGGTGACAGTGCGCAATGTCTGCGGCGTCACCGCGCGCAGCGAATGCGGCGCGATGCCGACCACTCCCGCCGGCAGCGGCGCAACCGCGGCACGGGCGCGCTCGACCAGCCGCATGAAACGCTCCGGATCGTTGATGAATCGACGCTGCCCCGCAGTCGGCGGCTGCTCGCCGAAACCCGCATAGCCGTAAAGTGCCGGCAGTAGTGTCAAGCCGATGCCCGTTTCCTCCGCTGCCGCCGCGATGCGGAACGACATCTCCCCAAGTTCGGCATAGGGCTCGCCGTCAGCGCCGTGATGCAGATAGTGGAACTCGCCGACGGTCGTGAAGCCGCGCTCCAGCATCTCGATATAAGCGAAGGCGGCAATTGCCTCGACATCCTCCGGCGTCAGGCGGCCGAGGAAGCTGTACATCACCTCGCGCCAGGTCCAGAAACTGTCGCCCGCCGGACCCCGGCGCTCCGCCAGCCCAGCCATGCCGCGCTGGAAGGTATGACAGTGCAGGTTCGGCAGCCCCGGCAGCGCCAGGCCGGCAATCATCTCGGCGCCGGTGCGCGGCGCAGCCACTTCGACGACGGCAATGACGCCCTCCGCAACTGTCAGGCGGACATCCTCGCGCCAGCCTTCCGGCAGCAGCGCATGATCGAAAAAGAACGAACGGGACACCGGACCCTCCTATCAGCCTGCTACCGTATCATCCCCAGCAGGAACAATCGGGCCATTTTTGTATAGACAATCTCCCCTATCCCGGCAATATTGTATATACAATTAAGCAGCCCATGACGGCCGGAGTTGCGGATGCGGTTCGACACGATATGGCTCGACGCGCGGCTGGCGACGCTTGACGCGGCGCGCCCCGGCCTTGGCGTCATCGAAAACGCGGCCATTGCCGCCAAGAACGGCCGGATCGCTTTCGTCGGCCCGGCAGCCGACCTCCCCACGGGGTGGGATGCAAAGGAGCGCATCGCGCTCGACGGCCGCTGGATCACACCGGGCCTGATCGACTGCCACACGCATCTGGTGTTCGGCGGCGACCGCGCGCACGAATTCGAGCAGCGGCTTGCCGGTGTCTCCTATGAGGAGATCGCACGCGCCGGCGGTGGCATCGTCTCGACGGTGAAAGCGACACGCTCCGCAAGCGAGGACCAACTGGTAGCGACTGCGCTGCCGCGGCTCGACCATCTGATGGCGGAAGGCGTCACTACCATCGAGATCAAATCCGGCTACGGTCTCGACCGCGAGACGGAAGTGCGGATGCTGCACGCCGCACGCCGTCTCGGTCGCGAGCGCGCGGTCGACGTGACGACAACGTTCCTCGGCGCGCATGCCCTGCCGCCCGAGCAGATGAACAAGGACGCCCATATCGACGCGGTCTGCGCGATGATCCCCGAGATCGTCGGCGCCCGACTGGCAGATGCGGTTGATGCCTTCTGCGAAGGCATCGCCTTCTCGCCGGAGCAGATCGCCCGCGTCTTCGACGCCGCGAAAGCTGAAGGGCTTCCGGTTAAGCTGCACGCCGACCAGCTCTCGAACCTGCATGGCGCAGCGCTTGCCGCCCGCTACGACGCGCTGTCGGCCGATCATCTCGAATATACCGACGACGCCGGCGCTGCGGCGATGGCCAAGGCTGGCACCGTCGCCGTGTTGCTGCCGGGCGCATTCTACGTACTGCGCGAAAAGCAGTTGCCGCCGATCGAAGCCTTCCGCCGCCATGGCACGAAGATGGCGATCGCCACCGACTGTAATCCCGGCACCTCGCCGATCACCTCCTTGCTGCTTACCATGAATATGGGCGCCACACTGTTCCGCCTGACCATCGACGAACTGATCGCCGGCGTGACACGCGAAGCGGCGCGCGCGCTCGGCAGACTGTCCGATGTCGGCACGCTCGAGCACGGTAAAAACTGCGATCTGGCGATCTGGAATATCGAACGCCCGGCAGAACTCGTCTACCGTATCGGCTTCAATCCGCTCGAACAGCGCGTGTGGAGAGGCGAATGCAGGACTCGCTAAAGCAAGATTTGTCGAAGGAAAATTTGTTGAAGCCCGACTGGTTGACCGTCAGACGTGGACAGGCGCCGCTTATCGTCTCGTTCCCCCACACCGGAACCACGCTGCCGGCCGAATACGAAGCGCGGCTCGTCTCGCCGTGGCTGACGCGCAAGGATGCCGACTGGTGGATCGACAAGCTCTACGACTTCGCCGAACAGCTCGACGCGACAATCGTTCACACCGCAATCTCGCGCACCGTGATCGACGTCAACCGCGATCCGTCGGGCATATCGCTCTATCCCGGCCAGGCGACCACGGAACTGTGCCCCACGACCACGTTCGACGGCGAGCCGCTTTACAAGGACGGCCAGCAACCGACAGCCGACGAGATTGCCGAGCGGCGCCGGCGCTTTTTTGACCCCTACCATGCAGCACTGGCAGAAGAGATCAGCCGCCTGCACGGCGCGCATGGACGCATCGTGCTCTATGACTGCCACTCGATCCGCTCGCTGATCCCGCGCCTGTTCGAGGGCGAACTGCCGGTGTTCAACATCGGCACCAATTCCGGTGCAAGCTGCTCACCCCAACTCGCAACGGCAGTGGAACGGATCTGCGCCAGCTCGCAATTCAGTCATATCGTCAATGGCCGTTTTAAGGGCGGCTTCATCACGCGCAACCACGGCAAGCCGGAGAACGGCGTGCATGCGGTGCAGATGGAGTTGTCCTGCCGGGGCTACATGCGCGAGACGCCCGGTCCCGTATCCGAAGGCGCGTGGCCGACGCCCTACGATGCCGCCTATGCCGCGCCGATGCGCGCCGTGCTCACCGATATCCTGAAAACCTGCCTGCAGTTCGGCGGCCAACCCGCCTGATTCCGATCGTCTGAACCTGGAGACCGTTTGATGACCCGTATCGACAACACCCGTTCCATCCGCGCGCCGCATGGCAACACACTCACGGCCAAGAGTTGGCTCACCGAGGCGCCGCTGCGCATGTTGATGAACAATCTCGACGCCGAGGTGGCCGAGAAGCCGAACGAACTCGTCGTCTATGGCGGCATCGGCCGCGCGGCGCGCAACTGGGAGAGCTTTGACCGGATCGTCGCGTCGCTGCGTAACCTCGAAGCCGACGAAACGCTGATCGTGCAGTCCGGCAAGCCCGTCGGCGTATTCCGCACGCATGTCGACGTCCCGCGCGTGCTGATCGCCAACTCAAACCTGGTGCCGCACTGGGGCACCTGGGATCATTTCCATGAGCTCGATCGCAAGGGCCTGATGATGTATGGCCAGATGACGGCCGGCTCGTGGATCTATATCGGCTCGCAGGGCATCGTTCAGGGCACCTACGAAACCTTCGTCGAAGTCGGCCGACGACACTATGGCGGCAGCCTTGCCGGCAAGTGGATACTCACCGCCGGTCTCGGCGGCATGGGCGGCGCGCAGCCGCTCGCCGCCACGATGGCGGGCGCCTCCTGCCTCGCGGTCGAATGCCAGCCAAGCCGCATCGAGATGCGGCTGAAGACCGGCTATCTCGACGTGCAGGCGAAGGACCTCGACGAGGCGCTGGCGATCATCGAAAAGGCCTGTAAGGAGAACAAGCCGGTCTCGGTCGGCGTGCTCGGCAACGCTGCCGACATTTTCCCCGAACTGGTGCGTCGTGGCGTCAAGCCGGACGTCGTCACCGACCAGACCTCGGCGCACGATCCGGTCAATGGCTATCTGCCGAAGGGCTGGACGCTCGAACAGTGGGAAGCCAAACGCGAGAGCGACCCGCAGGCCGTGGCAAAGGCAGCGCGCCGGTCGATGGTCGAACATGTGCAGGCGATGCTCGACTTCCACAAGATGGGCATCCCGACGCTCGACTACGGCAACAACATCCGTCAGATGGCGAAGGAAGAAGGCCTGACCAACGCCTTCGACTTCCCGGGCTTCGTGCCCGCCTATATCAGGCCGCTGTTCTGCCGCGGCATCGGTCCGTTCCGCTGGGCCGCCCTCTCCGGCAACCCGGAAGACATCTACAAGACCGATCAGAAGGTGAAGGAGCTGCTGCCCGACAACAAGCATCTGCATAACTGGCTCGACATGGCACGCAAGCGCATCAAGTTCCAGGGCCTGCCGGCTCGCATCTGCTGGGTCGGCCTCGGCGACCGCCACCGGATCGGCCTCGCCTTCAACGAGATGGTAGCGAAGGGCGAACTGAGCGCACCGGTGGTGATCGGCCGCGATCATCTCGACTCCGGCAGCGTCGCCAGCCCGAACCGCGAAACCGAAGCCATGAAGGACGGCTCCGATGCGGTGTCCGACTGGCCACTGCTCAACGCGCTGATCAACTGCGCGAGCGGCGCCACGTGGGTGTCGCTGCACCACGGCGGCGGCGTCGGCATCGGCTATTCGCAGCATGCCGGCATGGTGATCGTCGCCGACGGCACGCCGGAGGCGGCCAAGCGCCTCGAGCGCGTGCTGTGGAACGACCCCGCCACCGGCGTGATGCGTCATGCCGATGCCGGCTATGACGAGGCGATCGCCTGCGCCCGGGAGCATCACCTGAAACTGCCGAGCCTCGGCTGACCGTTGGGTTGAATCATGCGCATCGTTCGCGCCGCCGACTATCGCCGCATGCCATGGAAGAACGGCGGCGGTGCGACGACCGAGGTGGCGATCGCTCCGGCGAACGCCACGCTCGACGATTTCGACTGGCGCATCAGCATGGCGCATGTGGCGACGCCGGGGCCGTTCTCGCGGTTTCCCGGCATCGACCGCACCCTCGCCGTTCTTCACGGCCATGGCATCCGACTGACCGTGGCCGACACACCAGCGGTGACGCTCACTCCGACATCGCCGCCGCATGTTTTCCCCGGCGATGCCGACGCAGCGGCAACGCTGGTCGACGGCCCGATCGACGATCTCAATGTGATGAGCCGACGCGATCGCTACCGCCACCGCATGACCCGTCATCGCGTCACTGAAGCAATCGCGGTACCGCTCGACGCGGAGGCGATCATCACCATGCCGCGTGGCGGCGGCATCGAATGCATTATCAATGGAGCCGTAACACAGATCGGCGACGGCGAGAGCGGAGCCATCGGGCGTGCGGAGTACGAACGCATGAACGCGCGCGAAATGACGATCCGGCCCGTCAGGGACGCCGAGTCAACGACCGGAATCGATCTCTATCTGATCGGGTTCTGGCGCCGCTAAGAACGCAGATGCCAAAAGCGTTGCGTTCTGACGGGAGCGCTCCGACAAGAAAATGCTGTTCCTTTAACAGCAACGCGCCTAGAGGATCTTGCCCGGGTTCAGCAGGTCGCGCGGATCGAGCGCCTGTTTCACACTGCGCATGACATCGAGTTCCGCTGCCGATCGCATACGCCTGAGAGCATCCCGTTTCAGCAGGCCGATGCCGTGCTCGGCGCTAACCGTCCCCCCAAGGGCAAGCGCCACATCCTCGATCGCGCGCGCAAGCGCTGGCCACTGCGCACGAAATGCCTCATCCGACATATCCGGCGGCGGCAGCACGTTGAAATGAATATTACCGTCTCCGACATGCCCGAACGGCACTGGGACGCAGCCCGATACGACGGCCTCAACGGCGCGGCGCGCCTGCGCATCGAACGTGGCGATGGCGGCTATCGGCACTGCCGTATCGCTTTTCAAACCGGCTGCGGTCTCGATCATCGCGTTCGGAATACCCTCGCGCAGCCCCCACAGCGACAGCCGCTGCGTCTCATTGGCGGCGATGGTGCCGTCGACGATCAATTCCTCTTCCATCGCCCCCGCGATCAGCGCTTCGCCCGCGCCATCCAGGTCGAAATGATGGCTGGCGCTGTCGGCTTCCAGCAGAACGACCCAAGGCGTGATCGTGTCGAACGGCTCGCGACACTTGCCGACATGAGCAAAATACAATTCGAGGCTGGCGCGCGACATAACCTCGAAGGCGCTGACGGCTTCGCCCAGCGCGGTCTGTGTCCGGCCGAACATCGCCAGTACGGCATCGAGCGACGGCAGTCCGATACACGCAGTTATCCGCTTCTGGGGCGCTGGCCGAAGTCGCAACGTCGCGGCGGTGATCACCCCCAACGTTCCCTCCGCGCCGAGGAAAATATGCTTCAGATCGTAGCCTGCGTTGTTTTTGCGCAACGGCGACAATTGCGAGACGACGCGACCGTCGGCTAGCACTACCTCGAGTCCGAGCACCTGCTCCCGCGCCATACCGTAGCGCAGCACATTGTTGCCGCCTGCATTGGTCGCGAGATTGCCGCCGATCTGGCTCGACAAGCCGCCGTGATCGAGCCCCAGCAATCGCCCTTCCGCCGCCGCGGCCGCCCGCGCATCATGCAGCGAGCAGCCAGCTTCGACGATCATCACATTGCCGAGCGGGTCGACAGAGCGTACGGCACGCATACGCTCCAACGACAGGATGACGTTGATGCGGTCCACAGCCGGAGTCGCGCCGCCGGCAAGGCCGGTGCCACCGCCGCGCGGAATCACCGCGATATCCTCCGTCGCCGAACACGCGGCAAGGACAGTGGCAACTTCAGCAACGGTGCGTGGCCGCACGACGCAGGCCACCTTGCCACCAGCTAATTTCGTCAGATCGCCTTCGTAGCCGGCGCAATCTTCGCGCGTCTCCAGAACGCCACCCGGCCCAACGATGCCGCGCAGCGTTTCGGCGATACCGGTCATAGGGTCTTCAACAGCCGCGGGATCGCAGCAACAACAGCATCCGTATCTTCGCTTGATCCGATGGTGATGCGGATCGCGCCCGGTGTTCCCGGCCAAGGAAACGGCAGTACGAAAATATTCTCCGCCTGCAGCGCGGCTGCGAGTGCATGCGCCGGTTTCGGCGTCTTGACCGTGAGAAAGTTTGCCGCGCTCGGCAGGGCCTGAAAGCCGATCTCTTCCAGCGCTCCTGCGAGGCGCTTGCGCTCGCCTGCCGTGTGATCGAGCAGCGCGGCCATATGTCCCGTCGCATCTAGCGCAGCGCGCGCACCGGCCAGCGCAATCGCATTGACGCTGAAATTAACGCGGATCTTGCGGTAGGCATCGGCGAGGTCGCGCGAATGCGCGAGGCCATAACCGATACGAACGCCGGCGAGACCGAACGCCTTGGAAAAGCTGCGCGTCGCGATCCACGGTCCCTTGCGCCCTTCGAGGATCGGCAGCGCATCGGGTCCGCCGGCATGCCGGCCGAACTCATAATAGGCTTCGTCGAAATGCAGCAGCACGTTGTCCGGCAGCTCGCGAACCAGCAATTCGATATCGGCTTGTTCCAGCATACCGCCGGTCGGATTATGCGGCGTCGCCACGAAGACCAATCGCGTCCGCGGCGTTACCGCCTTGAGCATCGCCGGGATATCCACCACCCCGTCGTCTCGCACTGGAACGCCGACATAGATGCCACCGCGCATGGCGATGGTCTTGGCATAGGTCGGGAATCCGGGGTCGGGAGCAATCGCTTCATAACCCGGATCAAGCGCGATATCGGCGCTGGCGTAGAGCAATTCGTTGGTGCCGGCGCCGATGACGATGCGCTCCGCCGGCACACCGATGCGTGTGGATAGCGCGTCGACCAGTTCGCTCCCGTCGTGATCGGGATAGCGATTGAGCTGGGCCGCGGCCTGCTGCATCGCCGCGACCACCGAAGGCGCCGGGGCGAACGGGGATTCGTTGAGATGCAGGCTGCGCACCGGACGCAACGGACCAAGATCCGGCGGTTTAACCTGCGGCGGAACAACCTTCAGCCGCTGAATGCGTGGCGAAATGATATCGTCAGCGGTGGGACCAGTCATTGGGATTGTCCGAATTGCCGGGCGACAGACCGAGGATATCGCCGTCAGTGGTGACACCGAGGCCGAGCACCGTGCGGTTGGCGTAATTGAAATAAGCTACAACCTGGTTGGCCTCGAGGATGCGGCCGTCGTCGACGCCGGCCTTGCGCATGGCTTCGACATGACCGCGCAAGGCATCGCTTGCCTGCGGCGCGCGCGTCAGCGCTTCGGCGTAGCGCAACGCGGCGACTTCCTGCTCGTTGAATACATCGGCAAGGGCGCCCGTCTCGATCGCCGTGCGCAACGCGTTGGCACGCTCGATACCGACCAGCCGGATCAAGCCCGAGAAGTGATGATCGACACAGTAATCGCAACCATTGAGCTGGCTGACATAGACACCGAGCGTTTCCAGAAACCATTTCGGTGTCGTATTCGATGCGTGATGCAGAACGTATTTATAGATAGCCATATGCCCCTCCATCGTGTGCGGACGGAGGCTGTGAGCCAGCATGATGTTGTCGACATTGTCGTCGGGGCTCTTGATCCGGTCGTATAACGGCTTCAGGCGTCCGTCGGCTTCACCGTAAGGAATATGAGCAATCCACATCAATGTGTGTCTCTTTTTTTGACTAGTAGGTTCACGCGACGCCGGCATCGAGCAGCGGCGCATCGACGATGTCGGCCAGAACTCCCGCCAGCATCATGTCCTTGGCTGCTGCGATATCGGTGGCGAAATAGCGATCGCGATCGAGATGCGCCACCTGCTGTCGCAGTCGCGCCACCGCTTCAGCCAGCGGAGGCGAAGCGGTCAGCGGCTTGCGGAAATCGACGCCCTGCGCCGCTGCCAGCCATTCCAGCGCGATGATGGTGGCGGCATTGTCGGCCATCTGGCCGAGCCGATAGGCACCATGACAGGCCATCGAGACATGGTCTTCCTGGTTCGCCGACGTCGGGATGGAATCCACCGATGCCGGATGCGCCAGCATCTTGTTCTCGCTCGTCAGCGCCGCTGCGGTTACCTGCGCGATCATGAAGCCGGAATTGAGCCCGGAATTTTCGATCAGGAAGGCCGGCAGACCGGACAGCGACGAGTCGACCAGCATCGCCTGGCGGCGCTCCGACATCGACCCGATCTCACAGACCACCATCGCGATGATGTCAGCGGCGAAAGCCACCGGCTCGGCGTGGAAATTACCGCCGGAGAGCACATCGCGATCCTCCGGGAACACCAGCGGGTTGTCGGACACCGCATTGGCTTCCGTCGCCAGCGTCGCCGCCGCGTGCCGGAGATTATCGAGACAGGCCCCCATCACCTGCGGCTGGCAGCGCAAACAATAAGGGTCCTGCACCTTCAGCAATGCACGATCGGTTTCACGGATCGGGCTGTTTGCGAGCAGTGCGCGGAAAACCGCCGCGACATCCTGCTGTCCCTGATGCCGGCGCACCGCCTGGATGCGTGCATCGAACGGTGCATCATTGCCGCGGCAGGCCTCAACTGACAGCGCGCCGGTGACCAGTGCCGCACGCAATACGTCCTCGACCAGAAACAATCCATGAAGGGCCAGCGCCGTCGACACCTGCGTGCCGTTGATAAGTGCGACTCCCTCTTTCGGGCCAAAAGCCATCGGCTCAAGCCCGGCGAGCGCGAGCCCCTCTTTCGCCGGCATGACCCGCCCCTGGTGCCGGACCGTCCCCTCGCCCATCAGCGCCGCCGCCATATGCGAGAGCGGCGCGAGATCGCCCGACGCGCCAACCGAACCTTTAGCGGGGATGCACGGATATACGCCGGCATTGGCGAGCGTCAGCAACGCTTCGACCAGCTCCCAACGTACGCCGGAATAACCCTGCGCCAGCGCCGCGGCTTTCATCAACAGGATCAGGCGCACCAGATCATCGCTCAGCAATTCGCCAGTGCCGGCGCTATGCGACAGGATCAGGTTTCGCTGAAGCTGAACCAGATCGGCGGAATCGATCCGCACGCTGGCGAGCTTCCCGAATCCGGTATTCACCGCATAGATCGGCCGGCCGGTCGCGATCAGAGCTTTGACCGCTTCATGGCCGGCAACGACCGTTGCGCGGGCATCGGCGCCGAACCGGACCTTCGGGCCCTCGCGGAGGATCCGACGCCAGCCACCGAGCGGCACTGCACCCGGGATCATCTCGAGCGCTTCATTCATGGATTGGTTTGACACGGATCGTCCTTCCATCAGCCAGCCAGTCGCGATCGTCAGCCCAGCAGCAATGCATCGTCGGAAAGCTCTTCGCCCTGATCGCGTTTGAACAGGTCGAGCAATTCCGGAACCGTCAGCGCAGCGCGACGTTCGCCGGATACATCGAATATGATGTTGCCGCGATGGAACATCACGGTGCGGTCACCGTAGTGCAGCGCCTGCGCCATCGAGTGTGTCACCATGACGGAAGTCAATTTGAGCTCGGCAACGATCTTGCGTGTCAGCTCCATGACAAATTCCGCCGTCTTCGGATCGAGCGCCGCCGTATGTTCGTCGAGCAGCAGCACACTGGTTTCGCCGGTCGTTGCCATCAGCAGACTGACCGCCTGACGCTGTCCGCCCGAGAGCAGCCCGACCTTGTCGTCGAGTCGGTTCTCCAGATTGAGACCAAGCAGCTTGACGCGCTCGGCGGTCCGTTCACGGATCGACCGATCGATGGCGAACGACAGCCCGCGCGGATGCGTGCGGTTATGTGCCAGCGCAAAATTTTCCAGGATCGTGAGATCCTCGCAGGTGCCCATCTTCGGGTCCTGGAAGACGCGCGAGATGAGCTTGGCGCGCCGGTAAACCGGCCAGGCCGTCACATCCGATCCGGCCACGGTGACCGAGCCTGCTTCCGGCTTTACCAGCCCGGCGATGGCGTTGAGGAATGTTGACTTGCCGGCGCCATTCGAGCCGATCACGGTCAGAAACTGCCCGTCCGGAACCGTCAGCGACACATTGCGCAGCGCAATCGCCTGCAGTGGCGTGCCCTTGTTGAAAGTAACGCCGATGTTGGTGGCTTCGATCATCGCGATTTCCGTCTCAACAATTTACCCAGGCCGGAGCGCGAAGACTGGCTCACCAGCGTCAGCACCACGAGGATCGCGGTGACAAGTTGGACGTCCGACGCCTTCAAACCGAGAAAGTCGGCATTGAGCGAAAACGCCACGGCGAAGCGATAAAGCAGCGCGCCGAACAGACAGGCGAATGTTGCCTGCATGATCGTCCGCGTCGGCAGCAGCGACATGCCGACGATCACCGACGCCAGACCGATGATGATGACGCCTATCCCCATATAGGCATCGGCCGCTCCGAAAATCTGCGCGAACAGGGCACCGGCAAGAGCCGTCAGGGCATTGGCGAGGCCGATGCCGAACAGCTTCATCCAGCCAACATTGATGCCGTTTGCTTCCGCCATCGCCGGATTGGCGCCGGCGGCGCGCATGCCGAGCCCGATGCCGGTACGCAGGAACAGATCGAGCGCGAGTTTGATGAGGAGCACCAGCACCAGTAATAGGATTGGGCTGAGCATGTAAGACGGCACGCCCCATCCCTGCAGGCCCGAGAATACCGTCTCCGCGCCCAGCAGCGGCTTGTTCGGCCCATCCATGATGCGCAGGTTGACCGAATAGAGCGCGATCGCGACGAGGATGCCCGCGAGAATGTGGAGAATATTGAAGCGTACATTGAGATAAGCGGTCACCCACCCGGCGCAGAAACCCGCCCCGGCGGCAGCAAGGGTCGCCAACCACGGATTCCAGCCGAACACCAGGATGACCGTCGCGGCGACCGCGCCGCCAAGCGGGAAACTGCCTTCGACCGTCAGATCAGGAAAATCGAGAATCTTGAAGGTCAGAAATGCACCAAGCGCAACCAGCCCGAATACTAGGCCGACCTCGACCGTCCCAAGCAGCTCATAGAGAGACATGACGGAGTAATACCTTACGGGTTTCTCGGAGAAGCAGATTGTCGTGCAAGCACGCCAATGCCGGCACCCTTCGGGTGCCGGCATTGGTTGCAATTACTCAACGATCTTGGTTGCACGCGCGAGCACATCCGCCGGAATCGTTGCACCCATCGCGGCGGCCGATTTCTTGTTCACGGCGATGAGCAGCTTCGACATCTTCTGATAGGCGATGATCGGCTCGATATCGCCGGGCTTACGGCCGTTCAGAATCTCGGCAACCATGTGGCCGGTCAGTTTCCCAACCTGGATATAATCGACGCCGACCGACCCGGCTGCGCCACGCTCGACGCCGCGGGTTTCACCGGTGAACACCGGGATCTTAGTTTCCTGACCGATCTTGACCACCGTTTCGAGCGCAGCAGTGACGGTAGTGTCGTTCGGGACATAGATGGCGTCGACATTGCCGACGAGCTTGCGTGCCGCCGGGATCACTTCGTTGGTGGTGGGCGACGGCGCTTCGACAACCTCGATACCAAGCACCTTGCCAGCAGTGCGAACCCAATCGAGCGCGGCAAGCGCGCTGTCCAGACCAGGATTATAGATGAAGCCGATCTTCTTCACGTTCGGCACCATTTCCTGAATCAACTTGAGTTGTTCGAGGATCGGCGGCTGATCCGACACGCCGGTGATGTTGGTGCCCGTCGGCTTGAATTCCTTGATCAGCTTGGCTTTCACCGGATCGGCGACCGTCGCGAAGACGATCGGCACATCCTTGGTCGCGGTCGCCATTGCCTGCGCGGTCGGCGTGGTGATCGGAACGATCACGTCGGCACCATCGCCAACGAACTTCCGGGCGATCTGTTGCTGTGTCGGCATGTTGCCGTTGGCGGTCTGATACTCGATCGTCAGATTCTTGCCGGCGACAAAACCCTTTTCGGCGAGTCCCTGAATCACGCCTTCCTTGGTTTCGACCAGTTGCGGTACCTCGACGATGGTCGAGATCGCCACTTTCTTCATGCCGGCGGCATGTGCCGCGCTCGCGGCGAGCGTTGCCGCGACGATCGTCAACAGCGCCTGCCTTCCACGACAAGTCCACTTCATTCGGCGTCTCCCGCTTTGCCTTATTTCCTGACCGGTACTCACAAGCTGAGGTTTTTTCGGCTCTTGCCATATTGTGAGCATATGGTCCACAATAGGAGCAATGAACAAGCCCGCTGTCAACGCTCTTTCAGATGAGTATTCCGCCCCGGCCAGTCAGGCCGGCGTCGGACTCTTGAAAAAAGCCTTTCAAATCCTCGACCTGTTCACCGAACAGCACCCGAGCTGGATTCAAGCGGAACTGGTGCGCGAGACCGGCCTGTCGCGCTCGACGCTCGGCCGGTTGGTGCGTTTTTTATGCGCGCGCGGCTATCTTCTGGAGCAGCGAGGGCGCTATACGCTCGGCTTCGCCGCCATCGATCTCGGACGGCGGGCGCAACTCCAGTTCAATCTCGTCGATCTCTGCTACGACCTGCTCGAAGAGATCGCGCAGAATACCGCCGAAACCGTGATCCTGACGGGCTACGACGAGGCTCACGCGCATGTCGTGTGCCTGGCGCAGATTCCGAGCCGGCAAGGCGGCCTCCGCGTCTTCGAACATATCGGTACCGCCTATCCGCTGCATTCCGGCGCCACCGCCAAGGCGGTGCTGGCCTATCTGCCGGAGCAGCACAGGAACGCCGTGCTCGAGGGCGACCTGACGCCGGTCAATCCGGCGCTGACGCTCAGCGCCGAAGGGCTGCGCAAGGACATCGAAAAAATTCACGAGCAAGGTTTCGTCGTCACCTATGAGGAAACCTATCCCGGCGTGACCGGCATCGCCGTGCCGGTGCTGACACCGCGCGGCCAGCCTCTCGGCTCGATCGCCATCGCAGCCCCTGTCCAGCGGATGAACGACGACGTCATTAGCGAGGGTGCGGCGGTGCTGATGGATATCGGACGGCGCGTTGCGGCGCGTATCGCCGGCAGCACCTGAAACACGGGCGCACGGTGGCAACGGATACAGGTGATTTTGCAATGCGGACACGCGCGTGGCTTTCCCCTTCTGCAGGCATCGGCGAACTGACGCTGACGGAAATCGAGATTGCAGCACCGGCCGCCAACCAGGCACTGGTGCGCGTCGACACGGCGGCGCTTAATTTTTCCGATCTGCTGATGATCGACGATCGCTACCAGGTTCGCCCGCCGCGCCCCTTCGTTCCAGGCCAGGAAATCGCCGGCGTCGTTATTGCCGCGGGCGCCGAGAGCGGACTGGACGTCGGCGAGCGGATCACCAGCAAGGTGGATTGGGGCGGATTTGCCGAGCACGTCCTGGTACGCGGCGACATGGCCATCCGAATTCCGCCGAGCCTGTCGAGTGCCAGCGCCGCCGCCCTACCCGTCGTCTACACAACATCGATGGTAGCGCTCACCGAAGCCACCACAATCAACGCTGGCGAGAGCGTTCTCGTGCTTGCGGCTGCCGGCGGCGTCGGGCTTGCAGCGGTTGAGATCGCCCGTCATCTCGGAGCCCGCGTCATTGCCGCAGCCGGCGGCGATGATAAATGCGCGCTGGCGCGTGCGCATGGCGCACACGAGGCAGTCGACTACCGCCAGCCAGACTGGATCGAGACGGTAAAGTCTCTGACCGGAAAAACCGGCGTCGACGTCATCGTCGATCCGGTCGGCGGCGCAGTCAGCAAGGACGCCCTGCGCGTGCTGGGATGGGAAGGACGCTTCCTGATCGTCGGTTTTGCATCCGGCGAAATTCCGCAAATCCCCGCCAACCGGTTGCTGCTGAAGCGCGCCGCGGCGATCGGGGTTTACTGGAACCACGATCGTGACAAGGCGATGCTTGCGCGGGTTTCCGAAAAACTCACGGCAATGGCGCGCGACGGCGCGATCCGCCCGCATATCGGCGGCAGCTTTGCCTTCGAGAATCTGCCGCAAGCGCTCGTCGCACTGGGAGAGCGCCGGACCGCCGGCAAGGCCGTGTTGACCCTGACAAGCAAGGATCGGCAGCAATGACGCAGCTTCCACGTCATCTCTTCGCGGGCCTCCGGGTGCTGGATCTCACCCGTGTGATGTCAGGACCCTTCTGCACCGCGATGCTTGCCGATCTCGGCGCCGAGATCATCAAGGTCGAAATGCCCGGCTTCGGAGAGGAAGGCCGTTTTTTCGCACCGCATGTGAACGGCGAAAGCACCTACTTCGCCCTGCTCAACCGCGGCAAACGCAGCATCACCGTCAATATGAAATCGCCGGAAGGCATCGCGCTGATCCGCGATCTGGCGAAGCGTGCCGACGTGCTGGTCGAGAACTTCCGCCCCGGCGTGATGGAACGTCTCGGTCTCGATTATGCGACGCTGCAGGCTGACAATCCGCGCCTGATCTATGCGTCGATCTCCGGCTTCGGCCAACAAGGTCCGTTTGCCGACTGGCCAGCCTTCGACCTCGTCATTCAGGCGATGAGCGGATTGATGAGTGTCACCGGCGAGCGCGACGGACGCGCTACGGCCGTCGGCGAGAGCATCGCCGATATTGCCACCGGCATGTTCGCTGCATGGGGCATCGCCGCCGCACTCTATGACCGCGAGCGCACCGGCTTCGGGCGTCGGCTGGAAGTCGCGATGCTCGATTCCATTTTCTCGATGCTGCTCACCAACCTGTCGCGCCGGCTGTTCACCGATCGGCCGGTCGGCCGCGTCGGCAACCGTCATCCGGAGACCTATCCGGTCGACAGCTTCGCGACGCGCGACGGCGAGATCGTGCTCGTCGGTTTCTCGGAGGCGATCGTCAAACGCATCTACGAAGCGATGGGCAAGCCGGAACTGGCTGCAGACCCGCGCTTCAAGACCAATCACGACCGCAATGTTCATGAATCGGAGTTGCGTCAGGTCATCGGCGACTGGGCTGCCTCTCTGACCCAGCAGGAAGCACTGGCGAAGCTGCAGGCCTGCGATGTACCGGCCGCTCCGATCTGGTCGCTCGACGACCTGCTGGCGAGCGGCCACGTCGAAGCGCGGCAACTGCTGCAGCCCGGCGTCAACGGAAAACTCGGGGATATCCAGGTCGTGCCGCAGCCGGTTCGCTTTTCCGACGCTGCATTGGTGGCACCGATGAGAGCCCCAACCCTCGGCGAAGATACCGACGACGTGCTGCGCGACGAACTCGGCCTCGACGACGCCGCGATCGCGAAACTGCGCGCGGCCAAAGCCATCTGAAGGACGACCCATGCTCAGCTCGAACGAACGGATTATCCGCGCACCGCGCGGCAACACCCTCAATGCTAAATCCTGGAGCACCGAGGCGCCGCTCCGTCTGCTGATGAACAATCTCGATCCGGACGTTGCCGAGCGGCCGGCGGATCTCGTGGTTTACGGCGGCATCGGCCGCGCCGCGCGCAACTGGGCAGCATTCGACCGCATCGTCGAGACGCTCAAACGGCTCGACGACAATCAAACCCTGCTCGTGCAATCGGGAAAACCGGTCGGTGTCTTCCCGACGCATCCCGGCGCGCCGCGCGTCATCATCGCCAACGGCAACCTGGTGCCGAAATGGTCCACCTGGGACCACTTCAACGAACTCGATCGCAAGGGTCTGATGATGTACGGTCAGATGACGGCCGGCTCGTGGATCTATATCGGCTCGCAGGGCATCGTTCAGGGCACGTACGAAACCTTCTCCGAGATCGGCCGCCGGCATTTCGGCGGCAGTCTCGCCGGGCGCTGGATCCTCACCGCCGGGCTTGGCGGCATGGGCGGCGCGCAGCCGCTCGGCGCGACCATGGCTGGCGCCTCGATCCTTGTGGTCGAATGCCAGCCGAGCCGCATCGAATTCCGCCAACGTACGGGCTATCTGCAGCACTCCGCGAACAACCTTGACGATGCGCTGGCGCGGATCGCCGAGGCGACGAAACACGGCAAAGCGATTTCGATCGGTCTCGTCGGCAATGCTGCCGATATTTACGATGAGATCCTGCGACGCGGCCTGGTGCCGGATGTGGTCACCGACCAGACCTCCGCACACGATCCGGTGCACGGCTACTTGCCTTCGGGCTGGACACTCGAGCAATGGGGCGAGCGGCAGGAGCGCGACCCCGCCGGCACAGCGGACGCCGCCAAACAATCGATGGCAAAGGAAGTGAATGCGATCCTCGCATTCAAGGCCAAAGGCTCCGTCGCTCTCGACTACGGCAACAATATCCGCGCGATGGCGAAAGAAAAAGGCGTTGCGGACGCCTTCACCTATCCCGGTTTCGTCGAAGCCTATGTGCGCCCGCTGTTCTGCCTTGGCAAAGGCCCATTCCGCTGGGTGGCACTGTCCGGCGACCCGGAAGACATCTACCGTACCGACGCGAAAGTTCGCGAACTGGTTCCGGACGATGCCTTCCTCGGCAACTGGCTCGATCAGGCGCGTGCTCACATCAAGTTCCAGGGCCTGCCGTCGCGCATCTGCTGGCTCGGCCTGGGCGACCGGCATCGTGTCGGACTTGCCTTCAACGAGATGGTCGCGCGTGGCGAATTGAAAGCGCCAGTCGTCATCGGCCGCGACCACATGGACTCAGGCTCGGTCGCCTCGCCGATGCGGGAAACGGAAGCGATGCTGGACGGATCGGACGCAGTGTCCGACTGGCCGATCCTCAATGCGCTTCTGAATTCCGCCTGCGGTGCCACCTGGGTTTCGTTCCACCACGGCGGCGGCGTCGGCATGGGTTATTCGCAGCACTCCGGCATCGCGCTGATTGCTGACGGATCGCCGGAGGCGGCGGAGAAAATCGGCCGCGTGCTATGGAACGACCCCGCGACCGGCGTCATGCGGCACGCCGACGCCGGTTACGAGGCGGCTATCGACTGCGCCCGCCGTAACGGCCTCGACCTTCTCGACATCACGCAGACAGCCGGCTGACCGGCCGGCTGTAGCGACGGACAGCATTCCGCTGTCCGCAAGGAGCAAGGATGGCGATCGTCAATGTGGAAGACGCCCGCAGGCTGGCCCGGCGACGCCTTCCCCGTATCTTCTTCGATTACATCGACGGCGGCGCCTTCGCGGAGAAAACGCGGCAGGCGAACGAAGCAGACTTCGGCGACATATTGCTCAAGCAAAGCGTTCTGACAGGCGCACATACCCCGGACCTGGCAACGCATTTTCTCGGCCGGAAATTTTCGCTTCCTTTCATGCTCGGCCCGGTGGGCTTCCTCGGCCTCTATGCCAGCAACGGTGAACAGAAAGCAGCGCGCGCCGCACATGCGGCAGGCACCGCGCTCTGCCTGTCGACCTTCTCGATCGCTTCGCTCGCCGATCTGCGACGGGCAACCGCCGGACCTCTGCACTTTCAACTCTATGTGCTCAAGGACCGGCTGCTGGCGGATGAGATGATGGCGGCAGCGGCCGCTGCGGGCGCCGACGTGTTGTTCGTAACCGTCGACTGCACCGTCACTGCGGTTCGCGAACGCGATCTGCGCAACGGCTTCCGCTCCCTCACCCATCTGACTCCATCGCTGATGCTGAAGCTGGCGACCAAACCCCGCTGGCTTCTGGATATCGGACTGCGCGGTGGCCGCTCGGTCCGCGCCATCGACCACCGGCCTGATTTCGGACGAGGCATCCTGGCGCAGGCCGCGAACTTGTCGAAAGGCATCGATCCGTCGCTGACCTGGAACGATCTCGCCTGGATCCGGTCGCGGTGGAAAGGGACTCTCGTCATCAAGGGTGTGATGAGCCCCGAGGATGCGGCACGGGCGAAGGACGCAGGTGCGGACGGTATCGTCGTTTCGAACCACGGCGGACGGCAGCTCGACGGCGTATCAAGCACCATCCAGGCGTTGCCTGCCGTGCGGCATGCCGTGGGCGCGGATTTCTGCGTCATGTTCGACGGCGGCATCCGCCGCGGCACGGACATCGTCAAGGCGATCGCTCTCGGCGCGGATGGCGTCATGCTCGGCCGAGCCTACACCTTCGCTCTGGCAGCCGCCGGAGAGCGCGGCGTCGCCGACATCATTACGGTTCTCCGCGACGAAATCGACAAGACGCTGGCACTGATGGGTATCGCCTCGATTGCCGAGCTCAAGGAGCGGGGGGGTGATATCGTCCATCACCGTTTCGGTCGGCCCGGCCGATACTGACCTGATGCAGCAGACGCTCGATGCTCACTCTTTCATGTTTCATGTTCGCGGCGACCCAGCGCTGATCGAGGTCCCGCAGTCATCGAGTTGGAGAAGAAAGCGAATCATCCGGCTGAGCAGCTAGCCGGTCACCCAGCTCTACAGAGAAAATTGGAAAGCCGAAGGGATCAGGTGGCTGGGAGACTAGGATTCGAACCTAGATTAACGGAGTCAGAGTCCGCTGTCCTACCATTGGACGATCTCCCACCGAAATGTCTTTGATATCAAAGACTTGGCTGGAACGCTTTGCGTATTTGCTGCACTCATTCACAACGACGCGAAGCGCGGCCACGATATAGAGGGTCGGCGCCCTTTGGTCCAGTCTTTCCGCGTAAGCTGGCTGTACAGGAATGACAATGCCGGTTGCGCAAGCGGCAGCGGCATTGCGGATTTTCGTGTCCGTGCAGAAGGCGCGAGCATCCAATCAAGGCTCGGCGAACACGCGGGGCCAGGCATCAGGCCCGGCCCCGGCCCGAGCATCTGCTCATTTGACGGCGCGCATTCTCACAGAGACACCGTCCAAAGCCACGCGAACTAGCGGGCCGGGCGAAGCTGCAGCCCGGTCACACCGGCTGCGACATTCAACCCCGTCTGGCCCTGCACCGACACCGGCTGCAGTGCAACGGTTCGATTGGAGCCACCGACCAGAACGTTGGCGCCAAGGCCGGCCCCGACGGTCGCCTCGGCGCTGCCGCCGATATAGTCGCCCGCCAATGCGCCGAACTGGCGATTGCTCGGCGCGAAAACCGACCAGATCATTTCGCCGCCTGCCGTCGCACCGATATCAATGCCGAACTTGGTGATCGAACCGGTATAGACCTCGCGCGGGGCATCCGCATTCGCCGGGGTAAACACACAGGCAACCGATTTCTTCGATGTGATGATCATCCCGATCCCGCCAGAGATGTCGCAGGTCAGACTCCCGACCCTCGTCCTGTCCGGCGCCTGTGCAAGAACCGGTCCCGATATCATCACCACGACACCGAAGCCCAGAGCCGCCAAGGCGGCAGAGTTGATCTTCATCCGACAATCTCCCTGATGATCACGTCTCCTCCTTTCAACGTCGCGGCCACAGCGGTGTTCCCCGCCTCATCGGAGAGGGCGGAAGATCCCGTCGGCAATCGAGGATGCAGGGACAGACGGCGGATCAGTCTGCCCACAAGCGATCGACAAGCAGCAGATGAAACCACATGGAACCATCAGCGCACCCACCCGTTGCATAGCCAAACTGAAGGGGCGCACCATGACACTCGGCACCATCCTTATCGTCATTCTGATTCTGGCATTGATCGGCGCTATTCCGACCTGGGGCTACAGCGGCGGTTGGGGATATGGTCCGTCGGGGCTGATCGGAACGATCCTGATTATTGTGCTCATCCTTGTTTTGCTCGGCCGAATCTAAATCGGCCTCTCCTGGCTCAGGCTTGGCCAGCTTCGAGCCCGAGCGCCGTCTCGTCGATCATGTCTTCGGCTGACGGCATCGCAAGTTCGGACGTCAAAGGAAGAGTCAGCACCGCCCCCGTTTCTCGTTCACCCCTGCTCGCTTCAAACCGGAAGTGGCGGTGCAGCGCGATACATGCCGCCGTCGTATCGACACCGGCCCCCACACGTCGCGCAATTTCCATGACCGTCAGTTTGGCTCCCCGGTTAGCGGCAACGGTCGCGACAATGGCGGAAAACAGCGCGTTGGAACGATGAGTCATATCGGCATCGATGGCCATGGAAACCTCGCCGTCACGTCCTGATCTTTTGAATCCGTCAAGAGGCAAGCAACCGCGGGGCAAGCAACCGCAGATCGTCGCTTCACGACAGGCAATGCGTTGCAAAATTTCCGCGGGCATCAGATGCCAAGCTGCTGAAAGCGGCATCGCAACCCACGAGAACCCGGGTCGGCACATTGATGGTCTCCTTGTTGAGAGAGCCATCCTGCAACTGAGAGCCAGGCAGACGATCGCTCTTGCCGGCGCGGTTGACCTGCTGGACGGCTTGCGGAGCGACAGCGTCCCGGTCGATCAGCGTCGCCCCGGCCGGATTCGCGTATTCGAGTGCCAGAACAATCGCAAAACAGGCGGCGAGAGAAGAGGCGAAATTCAACATCACACGTCTCCCACACACGCAATTGAGCCTGCTCGAGAACGTGCAATTCGTTGCCTTGGTTCCTGCGACCAAACGCGGGAAGCAGGACCAGTCTCAAGAGCCGCAACGATGTTCGATGGGAAGAAGCAAGGACATCTCGCGTCGAAGGACACGGATAAACGGCATTCAGACCTAAAAAATTGGCCGCTTCCGCGTACTGCAACGACACACGCAGCGTGAGCAAGCGGCTTGCGTCGGGCAGATCACATTTATGTCAGCGACATCGGCTTCCGGCTTCCGCTTTGGGCCGATGCCGTTGAAAATCATTAACAATGACGCGCCTGTGATTGCGACATTGTTCGCACCAACCGGACCCCCGGGGAACTTTCACCCCAATCAGACGTTGAATGGGTGACCGGCCGCTTCCCCCTCCCCCTCGTGCTCGGCCGGCCTGTTCGGCGTAGCCGGCCCTCAAAAGCCGGCTACGCCATTTCCTTTTGTCTCCTTTTATTCAGCGATCCTTATGCGCAGACAAGCGCCGCGTCGGCACCGGTTCCGGCTGCCGCCGCGCTCGAGAGGGAACTTTGCCGCACACCCAGCGTTGAGAGGGCGTCGCAGACGGCACGCAATACGTCACGCGGGATGCCGCGAGCAGTATCCAGTGAGATCATCGAGAGGTTCATATGACCGCGCGTTCAAAACTGTCCGCTTCCACCGCCGAAGAAATCGAGGCCATTGAAACGCTGATGGCGGATCTCGAGAAGCGGCTTCGCCGTTTGAACGCAACCGCCAAGAAAGAAGTGTCGGAGGGAGCCAGCGAAATCCAGGATTTCGTCAGTGAAGCGCTGGCCGGCATCACCGCCCGCATCCGCGACGGCGCCAGCAACGCTTCGGAGAAAGTCGTCGACGAAGCCAGCCGTATCGGCTCCGACGCAGTCAAGCGCCTGAGCGCCGAGGTTGATCAGCGGCCGATGCTGATGCTCGCCATCGCCGCAGGGGTCGGCTTTCTGCTTGGCTTATCGCGGCGGTAGGGCGAAAGGACACGGGGGGAATATCATGGGCACAATCGTCGAGACCGTCGTCTCGCATCTCGTCGGCCGCATGGTCCGGCGGATTGCAGGATACACGGCGATCATGGCCGCCGGCCTGATCGCGCTCTATCATCTCAGTATTGCCGGGACCATGGCGCTGGAAGCCAGCTATGGCGCACTGACGGCACGGCTTTTAATCGGCGTTGCCTATGCGGCGATCGCTGTGCTGGTTCTGCTGACGCTGTGGATGACCCGCCGCAAACCTGCGCCGGAAAGCCAGAAGATCGCTGCCTTGCTGTCGTCGCCCCAGAACATGCAGATCGCAGCGCTACTCGAAGCAGCGATGATCGGCTTCATCGCCGGCAAGAAGACGCCGACCTCCGCACGCTGATCGACACGATCGTCGATCAACCTCAATATCACTATCGAGGCTCTGTTGCCGGCGGCTTGCCGTAAACCGCCTTCGGGTCGAACACCTTATCCGCATCGACAAAATCCAGGACCGGCCGCCCCGACGGATCGAGCGTTACGGTACGATAGAAGCAGGAGCGGCGGCCGGTGTGACAGACCCCTGCCCCGACCTGTTCAACCGCGATCAGTACCGCATCCTGATCGCAATCCGTGCGCATCTCGACGACACGAAGGACGTGGCCGGATTCCTCGCCCTTCTTCCACAGACGCTGGCGCGAGCGACTGAAGAAATGCGCCTCGCCGCTATCCAGCGTACGCCGCAGCGCCTCGTCATTCATATGCGCAAGCATCAGCACCGCATGCGAAGCCGCATCGACCACGACGGCGGTGATCAATCCGTCGCGGTCGAACTTCGGTGCAAAATCACGCCCTTCTTCGATCTCGGAGGGCGCGCCGCGCTTTGCAAAAGCGAATGAAGGATCGGCTGTCGTCAAGACAAACCTCGCAAGCCGCTACGGCAGGCGATCTTTTAGATCTGGCCGCCGCGCACCATCGTCATGAAGCGAACCTGCTCCTGCGGGTTGTCCAGGAACAATCCCGAGAACTGCGTTGTCACCGTCAGCGAACCCGGCTTGGTGACGCCACGGATCGACATGCACATATGCTCGGCTTCGAGCATGACGGCAACGCCGCGCGGCTGCAGCACATGCTCCAGCGCAGTGGCGATCTGAGAGGTCATGTGCTCCTGCGTCTGCAGGCGATGCGCGAACACATCGACGAGGCGCGCGAGCTTGGAGAGGCCGACCACGCGGTCCACCGGCTTATAGGCGATATGCGCCCGGCCGAAGAACGGCATGATGTGATGCTCGCAGTGGGAGTTGAAGGTGATGTCCTTCACCAGCACGAAATCGTTGTAACTGCCGATCTCGCCGAACGTCTTGTCGAGCACGTCCAGCGCGCTCTCACGATAGCCCTGGAACATTTCGTCATAGGCGTCGACGACGCGTTTCGGTGTATCGAGCAGGCCCTCACGCGCGGGATCGTCGCCGGCATAGGCGAGCAGCGTGCGCACCGCAGCTTCTGCCGTCTCGCGCGAGGGACGCGGCTGCGCCGGCTCCGGCGGTGGCGCCAACTCCGGCGGCAGGCTGGCCTTGGGCCACGGTTTGACATTGGTCTTGCTGCTAGCGTCCATGACGGTCTCTCCGTTCGACCGGGGCCTCCCCGCCACCATGGCGGATGCTCCGGGAGTGTCACCGGGGTGGCTACGTCATGCCCGACGCCGCAATCCCCTAGGCATGGCTGAAACACGCCATGCCCGGAACGCGAACCCCTTCACGTTCCGCAGGGTCAGGCCCTATATAGTGTTTCAGACCTCGCCGGATCAAGTTGTCCACCTGTTTCCAGCAAGGCGACGGCGGGGGTTCCAAAGACCATGCTCAACGACGTCTATAACAACCGAATTCTCGATCTGGCCGGCAATATCCCGCGGATCGGCCGACTTGCAGAACCTGACGCGACTGCGACGGCACACTCCAAACTGTGCGGCTCCACCGTCACCATCGACCTGAAGATGGACGGCCCGGTGGTTTCGGATTTCGCGCATGTCGTCAAAGCCTGCGCGCTGGGCCAGGCCTCGTCGTCGCTGATGGCCAGCCATATTGTCGGCGCGAGCGCCTCCGAGCTGCGCGCATTGCGCGAAACAGTCCGCAAGATGTTGAAGGAGAACGGTGCCCCGCCGTCCGGAAAATGGGCTGATTTCGCGGTTCTGGAGCCGGTGCGCGACTACAAGGCGCGGCATGCGTCGACCCTGCTGACCTTTGACGCCGTGGTTTCGGCAATCGACCAGATCGAGAAGGCGCGCAGCGAGAAGATCAACCAGCAAGCCGACGGAAACGCCGGATAGCCGCTTCAATTCCGCGTGAGATCTCCTGCCTGCACGAGCGTACCGGGCTTTAGCGGCGGTCTGGCGGGCGACGACTTGGCCTGCTGCCGCGCAGCCATTGCCTCACAACTCGCGGTTAGCTGCGGCAAGCTACGGGCAAAGCCGGTGTTGCCGATCCGAATCGAGGTTTTCTCGATACCGGCACCGGTGGTCGACACGGTGAGCGATCGGCCGGACAGATCGGCAAATGCCTGCATCGCCTCGTCCGGCACCGTGCCGCTGGCAAACAGGTCGGTTTCATGATCGCCGTCTGACGGCGCCGCCGCCGAAACGGTCAGCGGAATTGAAAACCGGCCGATGGTGATCTTCACCTGTGGCGAAGCTGTTTCCGAGCGCGGCAACGCATGCGCCGCCCGCCGCCATTCCGAATAGCTGACCAGGTAGCGGCCCGAACCTGGACCGCAGGCAAACGTCACATCGAAAGTACCGATCTCGTCGCCCTCCAGCGTCAGCGGATGCCGGCGCGTCAAGGCCGCGCCGCCAACGTCATCGAGAAGACGCCAAATCCGCAATCCGTCGGCCGCCGGGGCGCCCGCCGGTATTGCTTGCACGGACGTCGTCTGCTTGGAGCTCGCCGCGTGCGCGACAAGCGGCTGCGCAGGTCCGTCGAATGGACGGTCCGTCGTCACGACCCGAAGGCGCCGCAGTTCATCGCGTGACAACCGATGCATCGGCTCCCACGGCGGAATGCGCAGGGCAAGATCGAGGACCTCGGGGCTTGCACCCATATCCGCCAGATATTGCGCAATCCGGCCGATATCGCGCTGAACCAGAACGAGGTCTTCCGCCGAATAGGTTGCAGCCGTCGGATCATCGCGACGATCGCCGATCCAGATCTGATGGACCAGTACGCCTGCCTCTTCCGGCACATGGCGACGCACGCCGGCCAGCAGAACGAAAGCACACATCGATTCACAATCGGCATGCGGATCGAGCCGTCCATGCCCAGCCGAGCGGCCGACGGTCGTGGTCATATCGAGGGCTCGCACAGCACGGCCGAAAGCCAGCGCACCCAGCACCGAGCCGCCGTCGGAATCAAGCGCGAGCGTCGCTCCCCGGATATCCTTTCCTTCGGCAAAAGCGAGAAAATCGCGTGGCGTGTCGGCGGTGATGACGCCGGTCGCGGCAACCCAGCGCCGGCAGGCTTTTGCGCATGCATCGACGGCCGCGTCCTGTCGCAGGTCGCCGTCCGGCCGCAAGCTATCCTGCCGCAACTCGAAGCGCATCGGCAGCGTCCGGTCAGACAGCGGCGCCGGAACCGATGCCGCGGCAGGCAGCCCCCAGACAGCGGCCGCCAACAGCGCGGCGACCGCATTCAATACGCGAACCATCTTCTGTCCCCCTGCGCACCGCCTGCCCCTGTCACGACGGTTGACCCGCCTGTCCGTATGGGCGGCGCGCTCGTTTCGCTGTCAAAATACTAATCGCGATCCGAGCCGGTCTAGTGCAAAAAAGCCTCTGCCGATGCCCTTTTCGTGATGGACGAGTTCCAGATGACGTGGTCTGTCGACACCCGATTGCCGGCTCTCGAACCCTCGCCGCACCGGCTATGATCCGATCAGGCCAGACTGCGGAACCCGAATGAAACACCCCGGCGCCAGACTGTCGTCGATCCCTCGCCAGGCAGCGCGGGGGCTGGTGCGCTTGTATCAATATACGTTGTCACCGGTGATCGGGCCGCGCTGTCGCCACATTCCCAGTTGCTCGGAATATGGCGACGAAGCCATCTCCCGCTTTGGCCTGTGGGCCGGAGGCTGGATGACGCTGGCGCGAATCCTGCGCTGCCACCCCTTCGGCACCCACGGGCTCGATTTCGTGCCCGAGCACATGCCGGGTGGCGCCTGCTGGTATCTGCCCTGGCGTTATGGCCGCTGGCGCGGCACCAATCCGCAACCGCCCCGCGCGTCCGAGTTGCACCGCTGAAGCGCCTGCGCTAATCCCTGCGCATCAACAAAAACGCTTACCTGCGTTCGTAGGCAGCGAGTGAGCAACAGGAGTGAGAGAATGGTCACGCTGACCTTCCCCGACGGCGCACGCCGTGAATTCCCGCAAGGCATCACCGGTCTCGACATCGCGAAGGGTATCTCGCCCTCGCTTGCCAAGCGCACCGTCGCCATGGCTCTCGACGGCACGCTGGCCGACTTGTCCGACCCGATCGAGCGCGACGCGAAGATCGAGTTCGTCAATCGCGAGGACCCCCGCGCGCTGGAGCTCATCCGCCACGACGCCGCCCACGTACTAGCCGAAGCGGTGCAGACATTGTGGCCGGGCACGCAGGTGACCATCGGCCCGGTGATCGAAAACGGCTTCTATTACGACTTCTTCCGCAACGAGCCGTTCACGCCGGAAGACTTCGACGCTATCGAGAAGAAGATGCGCGAGATCATCGCGCGCGACCAGCCTTTTACCAAGGAGGTCTGGGATCGCGAGAAGACCAAGCAGGTCTTCCGCGACAAGGGCGAGGCCTTCAAGGTCGAACTGGTCGACGCGATTCCCGGCAATGAACCGATCAAGATCTACAAACAGGGTGATTGGTTCGACCTCTGCCGTGGTCCGCATATGACTTCGACCGGCAAGATCGGCAATGCGTTCAAGCTGATGAAAGTCGCCGGCGCCTATTGGCGCGGCGACGCGCGCAATCCGATGCTGACCCGCATCTACGGCACCGCCTTCGCCAAGCAGGAAGAGCTCGATGCCTATCTGAAACAGATCGAGGAGGCGGAAAGGCGCGACCACCGCCGCCTCGGCCGCGAGATGGACCTCTTTCACTTTCAGGAAGAGGCACCCGGCTGCGTATTCTGGCATCCGAAGGGCTGGACGCTGTTCCAGCAGCTTGAAGGCTATATCCGTCGCCGGCAGAACGAGAGCGGTTATCTCGAGGTCAACGCGCCGCAGCTCATGGATTCGTCGCTCTGGGTGGCATCCGGCCACATGGCGACCTTCCGCGAGAACATGTTCCTGACGCAAACGCGCGAGGACGACGAGCGTACCTTCGTCATCAAGCCGATGAATTGCCCGGGCCATATCCAGATTTTCAAGAATGGCCTGAAGTCCTATCGCGACCTGCCGTTCAAGGTCTGTGAGTTCGGCAAGGTGCACCGCTTCGAGCCGTCGGGCGCGCTGCACGGACTGATGCGCGTGCGTGCCTTCACCCAGGACGACGCCCATATCTTCATCACTCCCGAGCAGATCGCCGAGGAGACGCTGAAGATCAACGATCACATCCTCAGCATCTATCAGGACTTCGGCTTCGACGATGTTCGCATCAAGTTCTCCGACCGGCCGGAGAAGCGTATCGGCGACGACGCGGTATGGGACAAGGCCGAACAGGCGCTGCAACAGGCGCTCGATGCATCGGGCCGGCCGTGGACGCTGAACAAGGGCGAAGGCGCCTTTTATGGCCCGAAGCTCGAATATGTCCTGCGCGACGCGATCGGTCGCGACTGGCAGTGCGGCACCGTGCAGGTCGACCTCAACATGCCCGGCCGCCTCGGCGCGTTCTATATCGACGAGCATTCCAACAAGGTGACGCCGGTGATGCTGCACCGCGCGATGTTCGGCTCGCTGGAGCGCTTCACCGGCATCCTGATCGAGCACTATGCCGGCCATTTCCCACTGTGGCTGGCACCGACGCAGGCGATCGTCGCGACGATCACCTCCGATGCCGATGCCTATGCGGATGAGGTGGCGGCTGCCGCGCGGCGCGCCGGCCTGCGCGTCTCCGCCGATCTGCGCAACGAGAAGATCAACTACAAGGTGCGCGAGCACTCGCTAGCGAAGACGCCGGTGCTGCTCGTTGTCGGCAAGAAGGAGGCGGCCGAGCGCCTTGTCTCGATCCGCCGCCTCGGCAAGGAAGGCCAGCAGGTGATGGCGCTCGATGACGCCCTGAAGATGCTGGCTGAAGAGGCGGTGCCGCCGGATACAAGACGTGCAGGCAGCTAGAGCGTTTTCGAGCGAGCAGACGCCGGTTCGCGCGAAGAAGACGTGTCAAATCGAAAGGACAAGCCTTTCGGCGTTTCGATGAAACGGTGAAAAGCTTTAGGATCAATCGGCGGGCGGCCGCAGAGAACCGGCGGCGCCCGCAGTTCAGCGCGCCAGCACTTCGACGTCACCATCGACACCGGCGACGACCTTGAACTCGCGCTCGTAGACGCGCCCCTCGTTGCGGGCAATGGCACGATACTCACCTTCTGCCAGCACTACGCGGGGAAACGCGCCTATCGACTCCTTGATGACGTCGCCACCCGGCGTCAGCACCGACCATGCCGTGCTCGGCAGCGCCTCACCACCGCGGCCGCTGACCAGTTTGAGTGTGATGACAGCGGCACGATGATTGACGGTGACGTCGGTCAGCCGGTTCGCCTGCACGCGAATATCCGAGCGCACGGTGGAATTGCCGTCGCCATAATTCGATACGATAAAATAGGTGCCCTCCGGCACGACGACGACATCGCCGGTCAATACGCGCTCGGCCACCGGACGGCGATCGCCGACATCGAACTGGCTGCCGGGAAAGATATCGAAGGAAATCTGTCCGGCGGGAATTGGCACATCGCCGACCTTTCCAAGCAAGCGGACCCCGCCGGCGGAAAGGTCGAACTGCTCGCGTACGGTTTCGCCCGCCAGTCGTACGGTCTTGACGGCATTGGCAAGCCCGAAGCTGACATGCACGACATAGCTGCCGAGCGGCAGCACCACCGTCGGTGCAGCCGCTTTCTCTTCCTTGATGAGCCGATAGTTGCCGTTCTCGTCCGGCTTGCCGGAGAAAATCCGCCAGATCAGCCCCGAGGTGATGGCCGGCGCGTCGGGGCCGTAGCGTGCGCTCAACACCAGTGCGTTTTGTCCAACGGGGACCATCGGGGCAAGATGCGGCATCGAGGGGGGCCCGCCATGCGGTGGGCCGGACGGCGGAAAGAGCGTCGCCCCCGGCGACAGCAGGCTGCTGCCGGGCGAGCCGAAGCCCCCGCCTGGTGGCTGTGCTGGCAGCGGCGACGAGGTCGCAGGGCTCTGCAGCTTCTGCGCGACGCCGGGCACCACAGACAGACCTAAGCCAAGCAGCAAAGCGACCACAAATGCCAGCGGCTGCATGCTCCTCCCGGCGGTCCCGATACTCTGCAATCCTGCCATGACAGGATGTCTTGTCCGTCTGAATCGCGGCAAATTCAAGCCTGTCATGCGCGCACGGGCGCATCCCCCAAATGCCCCGGTTTGTCTCGCAGAAGCGGTTATGCTAGCGAATTTTCTCATGTTTTTCAGGTATTGCCATGTCTCAACCGCAGTTTAGCTCCCCGCTCCAGCCGGACACCCTGCAGCTATTGCAGACCCGTCGCTCGGTCAGGCCGATCGACCTGCACGAACCTGGCCCAATCGCGGCCGAGATCGACACACTGCTGACGGTCGCCTCGCGTGTCCCCGACCACGGCAAGCTGGCGCCGTGGCGTTTCATCCTGTTCGAGGGCGAAGCGCGACAGCGCGCCGGCGAAATCATCGCTGCCGTGTTTGTCGCCAATCGCCCGGATGCCACCGACGACCAGATCACGTTCGAGCGCCAGCGGCTGTCCCGCGCGCCGCTGGTGATCGCGGTGGTCAGCCGTGCGGCGCCGCACGTCAAGATCCCGGAATGGGAGCAGTTGATGTCCGCTGGCGCTGCAGCGATGAATCTGGTGACGGCGGCCAATGCCCTCGGCTACGCATCGAGCTGGTTAACGGAGTGGTACGCCTATGATCGCGCGGTCGTCGACAAGTTCGGCCTGGCGCCGCACGAGCGTATCGTCGGCTTCGTGCATATCGGCACGCCCGCAAGAACTGTCGAGGATCGCACGCGCCCCGCACTTGCAGACGTGGTGACGCGATTTGGCGGCTGATTTGCTGACATTGCAGCCGACTCGGCCGCTGCGGGCCGAGTCCGGCGTGATCATGGATTGGTCTCGTGTTTGAAGGATTGTTCGGAACCAAATCGAACGGCGATCGCGCCGCTGACGCTACGGTACCGACCACCGTCGAAACCACGCCCGGCCGCGAGCCTGAACTGGTGCGCCCCAGTATCGGCCTGGCACTCGGCGGCGGCGCTGCTCGCGGTTTCGCACATATCGGCGTCATGCGCGTCCTGCTCGCCAACAATATCATTCCCGACGTTATCGTCGGCACTTCGATCGGCGCGGTCGTCGGTGGCTGCCACGCTGCTGGCCGACTGGACGAGTTCGAGGCATGGGCGCGCGGCCTCACCTTTCGCGGCATCCTCGGCTATCTCGACATGTCGTTCGGCGGCAGCGGGCTGATTTCCGGCAAGCATCTCGTACGGCGGCTCGACGACGCCCTCGGCAAGACACGCATCGACGATCTTCCGATCCGGTTCGCGGCGATCGCGACCGAAATCACCACCGGACATGAAATCTGGTTGACGCGCGGTCTGCTGGTCGATGCGCTGCGCGCATCCTATGCGCTCCCCGGCATCTTCCCACCGGTACGGATCGGCGGCCGCTGGCTGGTCGACGGGGCACTCGTCAATCCCGTCCCGGTTTCCGCAGCGCGCTCCCTCGGAGCGCGGCTGGTGATCGCGGTCAATCTGAACTCCGAGCTTGCGGCACGCGGCGCCACCATCGCCAGCCACGGCTCCGACGATTTCGACGAGAAGGCGCACGATTTCGTCGAGAACAGCGGCGGATTGTCCGGCATGTTCGGTGCGCGCCGGGCGCTGCGGCGACAGTTTTTCGGCGGCAGCCCGGGCATTCCGACGGTGATGATCGACGCGTTCAACGTCATGCAGGACCGCATCACCCGCGCGCGTCTCGCCGGCGAGCCACCGGACGTATCAATCGCACCGCGCGTCTGGCATGTCGGCTGGTTCGATTTTCAACGCGCCGACGAGGCGATCCGGATCGGCGTCGAGGCGGCGGAGAAGGCCCTGCCCGACATTCAGGATGCGATCGCCGCCCTCTCCCACCCGGCCGACCTCTCCGCACCGTAGCGAACCGTAGCGGAGAGAGGATCGGCCGCAGCCGCCGCGTATGCGGCGATCAGGCGGTGCGGATATAATCGCGCAGCGCCTCGGACTCCGTCTCAATCTCTTCGACACGGTGTTTGACGACGTCGCCGATCGATACGATGCCGATCAGTCGGTTGCTTTTGACGACCGGCAGATGGCGGAAGCGCCCGGCGGTCATCCGGCTCATGACGCGAGCGTTGGTCTCGTCCTCCGTGCAGGTCATCACTTCACGAGTCATCACCTGAGAGACCGTCTCATCGAGCGCCTTGGCGCCACGGCGCGCCACAGCCCGCACGATATCCCGCTCCGACAGAATGCCGACGATGTGGCGCTCGGTCCCGAGGATGACGACGGCGCCCACGCGATTATCTGTCATCACTTTCGCGGCTTCCAACAACGTCATCTGCGGCTCGACCAGAACCACGTCGTGACCTTTGGCAGCGAGAATAGTCTTTACGATCATTGTCGCCTCCCTCTTCCGAACCACGACAACAGCCGTGAGTCCGGCTTAGACGAACGATCTAGCCGGACTCCAGTTCCGTCAAGAGCAAGCGGCGCCGGCGCGGCGCAATGACGCTCCGAGCCCGACGCCTCAGGCTGAATGTCTCTGGTTTTCCGAAGGATCTTTTTGTGCGCGGCAAAAATAAGGGCCGCAATTAATCCAGCGTTGCATCGGCGGAATGTTTGCGCCGCGGCACGGGGTCGAAGACAAAGAACAACAGCAGGCCGGTGACGAAGCCACCGATATGCGCCTGCCAGGCAACCTGCCCCTCATCGCCGGCGAGCGGCACACTGCCGAGGCCGAACAGCAGATTGGTCCCGAACCAGGCTGCGAGAAAGCCGAGCGCACGCGGATCGCCGAACACGCCGGCGAGCGACAGCGCCGGTACACGGTAGACCTCGTCGCCGCCACCACGCCAGAAGCTGATCGGCCCACCTTGCTGGAAGACGAACCGGACCGCTGCGGCCATCGCACCGGAGACCGCTGCCGAAGCGCCGATCATCGGCACAGGCGCTCCCTGATGGGTGAGCAGATGCAGCAATGCGCCGCCCGCGGCCGTCACCGCCAGAAGCATCAGAAAACGCGTTGCACCGAAACGGCGCGCCACCGCGCTGCCGAAAGGCAGCAGCCAAAGAATATTAAAACCAAGATGCGTCGCATTGGCGTGCAAAAAGGCGTAGGTCACGAAGGTCCAGATGTCGGCTGCAGCGCCCCCCGGCAGCGCCGCTGCGGCCAGCGAGGACGGATCGTATCGGGCCGGGATGAACGCGAAGCGCAACAGCACTTCGAGGTCCTGCTCCTCGGTCAGCACGTAGACACGCACGACATGGACCAGCACAAGCGCCGCAATAACAGCGAGCAGGCTTGCTGGAATATTGAAGATCGGCTCGCGCCGGGGAGAGTTCTCGAAGGTCATGCACAGCCACTTACGCAGCCCTTCGTGGCTTCGGCAAGTCACTCTTCTGGCAATTCGCCAAATTGATGGAGAGCGCGGGCTCGCCCCCCAAAAAAGCAGCCCGTCACAAGGTCCGGGTACGGTGAAGGATTTCGAGGCATCGGGGCATACGAAAAAGGAAAAGGAGGGCTCACGCCCTCCTTCACTCCCCAAAGGCAAGGTCACGCCCGCCTCTCCCCGCTCAGAACCCATCGAGCCTCGGCTGCCGATGAAATCAGCCGGTGCCCAAACGTGTGGTGGAACGACCGTAAAGGACACTCGCCGGTGCGCCAAGCACGTCTCCGGGTTATCACTAACGGGCATCCGGCGCCGGAACAGCGCCGGCATCGGACGCAATCCGTCACCGCCGACCGGCCGCCTTCCATCGCGCGAAAGGCAGGCGCACGGCACGGACATTGATCTTCACGCCTTGCGCATCCGGCAACGGCTTTTGTCCGACGCAAGCGAAATCCGCGCCGGCACGCTTTCTGCTGAGGAGTCCTGGTCGCGGTCACGAGGGCACCAAAAACAGCAAGTCGTGTCCCGATTGGAGACAATCGGAGAAACGACCGCCCCGCGACGGCACAGGAGGCGGCACATGAGACACGCGTCGTCGCAGGCGCTTTACGACTACTGGAATGGCTGTCGCGGAATGCGCGCGGCACCTGAGCGGGCCGAAATCGACCCCGCAGCCATTCGGCACATCCTCGCCGATACGGTGGTCGTGCAGATCGACCTGATCGAACAAAGCCAGTTCCGTCTGGCAGGCACACGGGTCTGCGCACTTTTTGGCCGCGAAATCAGAGGCGAGCCGTTCCTGCCGTTCTGGCACGCCGAGAGCGTGGCCGGATTGCGCCGCGCACTTGCCGCTGTCACGGACGGGGCCGGCGGCATTGTCGGCAGCGCCGTCGGCGCGTCGCAGGCCGGCGACCGGGTCGATCTCGAAGTACTGCTGCTGCCGCTGCTTGGTGCCGGCCAAGCCCGCACGGCGGTAATCGGCGTCCTGGCGCCGCTGTCACCGACCTATTGGCTCGGCACACACCCGCTCACGACGCTGCGTTTCGGACGCGCGCGTCTGGTCGGCGCAAATGCCGCCAGTCGACCACAGCGCCCCGCGCCGCCCAGCGTCACTGCAGACAGTGGTCGCCGCATCGGCGGCTTCGTCGTCTATGACGGCGGGCGGCAAGGCCCGGCAGCCGAGACCTTCCTTCCGCCAGCGGGATAAACCGGACTAACGAGGTATTAACGATAAACCATCTAGGCTGCCCCGATCGTAAGGGCGCGCGGCAACCTTTCGCGTCATCGATTTTCGCGGCATCGACCTTTCGCAAGCGGCGTTGGGCACTGACGTTGGAATAGGTATGGCGTTTGCACACGCAAGACTGAGAATGCCTCCGCTCGCGCAGGAGCGTCGGCGCTTTCAGCGCGTAAAGGTCAATCTGCTTGGCCGCTACATGCTCGCCGACCGGCGTGAATATCCCTGCCAGGTGATCAATATGTCCCCCGGTGGCCTGGCGATGGCGGCACCCGTCCTCGGTGCGCCTGGCGAACGGGTGATCGCTTATGTCGACCATATCGGGCGGCTGGAAGGCCGTATCGTCCGGATGATCGACAACGGCTTCGCGATGACCATATCGGCGACGCCACGCAAGCGCGACAAGCTTGCCGCGCAACTGACCTGGCTCGCCAATTCCCAGATCCTCAACCTGCCGGAAGACCGCCGCCATGGCCGCATCATTCCGCGCCGGCAGGCCGGCCGGCTGACATTGCCGGACGGCACGGTTGTGCCCTGCCGGGTGATCGACATCTCGGAATCCGGATGTGCAATCGGGATTGCGCCGGAGCTGCGGCCCACCGTCGGCGCGCCGGTCACTATCGGCCTCGTGCCCGGGCGCGTGGTACGCTACATCGAAGACGGGCTGGCCATCGAGTTCAACCGCCTTCAGCGTCTCGACTTCCTCGAAGATAGCGTCACCGCCGAGTAAACTGGCTGAGGCCCGGTATTGTCCGGCTCATGCCTTGAGCGACTGCCGCCCGACCGTTTCCATCCACATGCAGAGGGTTAATGCGCCGCATGCGCATACGCGTTCGCGTGCGGCCCATCGTTGTTCATATTGTTAAAGATCAAAATCGATTAAAATTTTAGTATTCTCAATTTTATGAAATATCTCTGATAATACTTCTAGTATTAATCCTGTATTCTCGCTTGTTTCTACTTAAATGTACTGATCTGATTTAGCCGCGCCGCAAAATCTGCCTGCAATGATTGCCCCGGGTGAGACGAAAGGGGACGATCATGAACAGGCGTGGGAAGCCTTATTGGTATCGGCAGTCTTTGCGCAGCGCCGTCAGCGCTGCCATTGCATCAGCGGCCATCGCCGGAGCAACCATGGTGTCGATGCCCGGCATCGCAACGGCCGCGTCCGACAATCCGATGTTCGTGTCGGTTGGCCAGACGACGCGTGCGCCGATCGGCTGGGTTGAGTTCTGCATCGAATACAAGAACGAATGCACCGCAAAGCCGGGCGCACCGCGGGACGTGGTGCTGTCGGCCAAGGCGTGGACTGATCTTGTCCGGGTCAACAACTGGGTCAACGATACCGTCAAGCCGGTGACCGATATCGAACACTGGGGCGTGGTCGAGCGCTGGAGTTTCCCCGACGACGGCAAGGGCGACTGCGAGGACTATGTGCTGATGAAGCGGCGCATGCTGATCGAGGCCGGCTGGCCGCGCGAAGCGCTGCTCGTCACCGTCGTACGCGAAGCCAATGGCGACGGCCATGCAGTCCTGACGGTGAAAACCGACAAGGGCGAGTATGTCCTCGATAACCAGGACACCGAAGTGAAGCTGTGGTCGCAGACCCCCTACCGCTTCGTCAAACGGCAGTCGCAACACGACCAGAATATCTGGGTATCGCTCAGCGATCCGCAGCAGCGCACGCCAGCGACTGCTTCGGCGCGCTGAACCACAGAAAGGAGCTACGCGGCCCCGGTCACGTCCCACCCCTCCCCGTCCCCAGACCGGGTTCGCGGCCGCCGACCTTCCCCCAAAGGTCGGCGGCACCCTGACAAGCCCCGGCAAGCCGCAAGGCTTGCCGGGGTTTTCAGTTTTCAGCGTTCGGGAGAAGGCAGCCTACCGCTTTCGTTCGGTCTCGCGCTCGCGCGATTTACGCGGCTTGCGGTCCGGCATGCGCTCGGGGCCCGTATAGAACAGATTACGTTCGCAACCGCCGCCGACGCCGCTGACCGTATCGAGACATTGCTGCAGGGTCAGGAAGCCGCAGTTGCGCCCACCGTCACGGCCATACTGCGCACACCACGGATAGGGATCGGCGACAGCCGGCGCAGCCAACAGCAGCCACAGCGTCGCCGCGGAAACGACAGTCACGCCGGTACCGGCCCAAGCCGCGGGCCGATGCGAGAATTCGCTCATGCGTCGTTTCATGCGTCCCCTCCGTCACGTCGCAGCGTCCGTCAGAACAAACGCGTCAGCGGTGCGAATGTTCGCGCCGTCAGCCGATGCGCTTGAGATCTTTCGCGTATTCGCGTGAGCGGGTGACGTAATGCGACGCCCCGCCACGGATCATATCGACAGCCTTTTGATCGAGGCTGCGGATCACCCGCGCCGGCGCGCCGACAATCAGTGAATTGTCGGGAAAGCTCTTGCCTTCGGTCACCACGGCACCGGCCCCAACCAGCGAATTGTTTCCAATGCGAGCGCCATTGAGCACCGTCGCACTCATGCCGATCAGTGAATTGTCACCGATCGTGCAGCCGTGCAGCATCACGTTGTGCCCGATCACGCAGTTTCTGCCGATGACCAGCGGAAAGCCCATATCGGTGTGCAGGGTAGCATTGTCCTGCACCTGCGAACCCTCGCCGACGTCGATCCACTCGTTGTCGCCGCGCAGCACGGCACCGAACCAGACGCTCGCGTCGATGCGCAAACGCACCCGGCCGATCAGCACGGCCGTCTCCGCCACCCAGTAACGTTCAGCGGCCGGAAATTCCGGCGCTTGGCCCTTCAGTTCATAAATCGGCATCGCAACATCCTGCTTCGTCCGCGCCTTCATGCCCCAATGCGGCGCGCAGGGAAAGCGGCCAGAGCGTTGTTTCCGTCAGACAAGAGATCCTGGCCCGCGGCGGCAACATCCGGCGCTCACGCCGCGAGCAGGCCCACGACGTGCAAAGCCATCACCACGACGGTTCCCGACATCAGACTCCACAGGCCGGCAAAGACCGTCGCAAGAAATGTCAGCCGGAAGCTGCGATCTTCGATGGGCCGCGCGTCGAGCGTGTTGCGCATGATGATGAACGGAGCGGCGAAGCAAATTACCGACAGCGCGACAAAGGCTGTGCGCGAGGGGCCCTGATGCAGCAATCCGAAGGACACCGGTTGTCGCATCACGAGTTGATACCCGGCAGCCAGGCAGCCGGCGACAGCGAAGCCAAGCGCGAGCGCCATGAAAGACTGGACGCATTCCGCCGACATCGCCTCGTCTCCCCTCACTCACGACATGACTGTTGGTTGCAGACTGCCGCTGCGGCCGCCAGAACATGCTTAAGCGATAGTTAACGGACGCGCGGATATAATCGGCCCCACGGGCGACGAACTGATTTTCCGCTATCCGTTTGCAAAGGAACGGCTTTCGGTAGCGCCTTGGCTGTCGGGCACCCGCCCGAGCAGGCGACCAGGCCGCCGACGGACTGCAACGCGCTGAACCAGACGATACGCATGACCCAGATCGCTTATGCCGGGGCCAACCGGCGCCGCCGCAAACGACAGAGCCCGTTGCTCCTGCCGCTTCTCGTTCTGGCAGCCGTTGCTCATGGCGCCGCATTTTTCGTCGGCTATGTTCTATGGCCACGCTGGCCGGGCTTGCCGGTGGCGCTCGATGCACCGACCCTGCCGATCATCGTCGCCGGCGCGCATTTCAACGTCGAACCCGCCGCCGTCCGACGCCCGGTGCAGCGCCAGCCCGGCGTACATGAACGGGTGGACCTGTCCTATTTGTGGCCGTCCCTGCGGCCGCCTGACCCGGCATTGAAACCGACACCCGACAACCCGATCAATCCGAACGAGCGGCTGTTCGTCACTATCGCCAGCGGCGAAACGACCTTCCCCATGCAGGAACGCGTTCAGACGATCTATCCGCGCTATCTCAGCGGCGACGCAACGCAGCTCGACAACGGACTCATCGTGCGCCCGTTCAGGGAGGACACGCCATATGAGGGCGAGGACCTGATCGCCAGTGACGATATGCGCTTTCTGGCCCGATGCTCCAGGAAGGATATCGGCAATGCCGGCGCCTGTCTCTATGAGCGCCGCGTCGGCGAAGCCGACGTGACCGTCCGTTTTCCGCGCGACTGGCTGACCAATGCGCCGACGCTGCGCGCCGGACTCGAGCGCCTGTTCGACAAGATCGTATCCGAACCGCGATAGCCGAGGTGGCTATTCCAGATCGGTCTCGAGGATCGCCATCTGGAAATTATACGAGCGTTCGTCATCCTCGTCGTCCACGAACAGGACGCCGATGAACTCGTCGCCGATATAGACTTCCGCGGAGTCCTCTTTCTTCGGCCGCGGCACCACGCGCATGCGCGCATTGCCGAACAATTTTTTCAGATAAGCGTCGAGCTTCCTGACTTCCTGAACGTCCACGCGCAACTCCCTAAAGCCCGATCATCGCCGACCGGCGTCGATCATGATTCAACGCCGTGTAGCATCTGATCCATTGTCCGGGAAGGCTCGCTGCAGCCGGCTTCACCGACGATTTTCGCCGGAACGCCGGCAACCGTGACATTGTGCGGCACCGGCTTGATGACGACGGAGCCGGCTGCAATCCGCGCGCAATGCCCGACCTCGATATTGCCGAGAATGCTGGCGCCGGCGCCGATCATGACGCCGTGACGGATTTTCGGGTGGCGATCTTCCTGTTCCTTGCCGGTACCGCCAAGCGTGACGCCGTGCAGCATCGACACATCGTCATCGACCACCGCTGTCTCGCCCACGACGAGCCCGGTCGCGTGGTCGAGAAAAATACCGCGGCCGATCCGGGCGTTGGGATGGATATCGCACTGGAACACCGCCGACGAGCGGCTCTGCAGATAATAGGCGAAATCGCGCCGCCCCTTGCTCCACATCCAATGCGCCAGCCGGTGCGCCTGGATGGCGTGGAAACCCTTGTAATACAACACCGGCTCGATCATCCGATGCGTCGCCGGATCGCGGTCGAAGGTGGCGATGATGTCTGCGCGGAACGCGACGCCGATCGAACTGTCGTCGGCGATAGCGTCGCCATACGCCTGTCGGATGAGTTCGCCGGAAACGTCCGGATGGGCAAGCCGCTCCGACAGACGATGCGCCACCGCCCGCTCCAGCGTGTCATGATGCAGGATGGTGGAATAGATGAAACTCGCCAGTGCCGGCTCGCGGCTGACGATCTCTTCCGCCTCATTGCGCAGGCGCGTCCACACCGGATCGATTTTGGCGATCGGATCGGTCTGTCTCGGTTGTGCCATCGTCATCCTCCGGTGGCGTCCGCATCATCATACGACGCGCCGGGTATAATTACGTCGTCCCCGGTGCTCGGCTCTAGATAGATATTTATCACAAAAAGGGAGGGGTCAGGAGCAAGGAATTTCCCGGGCGACATAGGGACGTTAGCGATCGAGAAAAGCCAGGATGGCCTTCGAGAACGCATCATTACGGTCGCCGGCGACCATATGGCGGGCGCCCGTGACGTCGGCAAATTCCGCATGCGGCACCAGTTCCTGAAACTCACGCACATGTTCCGGCCGCACCAGTTCCGACGAAGCGCCGCGCACCAGCAGCACCGGCCTCGACAGCGACCGCGCTGCCGCAATCATTTGCGCTTCGGTGTCGGCGCGATTTGTCGTGCCGGGCTGGCGCTCGCCGAGAAATCGCGGATCCCAGTGCCAGCGCCAGCGGCCATCTGCTGATTGTCGCAGATTTTTCTTCAGGCCATCGAGCGAGCGCGGTCGCGGCCGGTGCGGCAGATAGCGGGCAACGGCATCGGCAGCGTCCTCGATGGTGGCGAAGCCGTCCTTTGCATGAGCACTCATGAAGCCGTGAATCTTTTCCAGACCGCGGCTGTCGACGCGCGGCGTGATATCGACCAGCACCAGCGCAGCAAACACCGGTAGCCGGCCGGCGCGCGCCGCCTCGCCTTCCGCAAGCAGCGCCGCGATGCCGCCCAGCGACGCACCGATAACGACCGGCTGCTCGCCATAACGCTGCGCCAGGTGATCTGCGACGATGGTGGCATCGGCGGCAAAATGGCGAAAATTGTAGAGGCCATCAACCCAGTCGGAATCGCCATGGCCGCGCTGGTCGACCGCAACGGCGATGCGGCCGGTCCTAGCGATCTGTCCTGCGGTACCGTGCCACGCATGGCGCGTCTGGCCGCCGCCGTGCAGCAACAGCACCGGCGCGCCGGTTGCGCCATACTGATCGCCGACCAGGCGATTGCCGTCGGCGCCGATGAACGTCATGGACAATGGCTCCAGCGGGCGGTTCATGCCTGCTTCGCCAGAAAATCGAGCACGCCCTGCTTGTAGACCTTGTCGCCGACGGCGAGCATGTGGTCGCGCCCGGGAATATCGAGCGCCTCGCCGTTCGGAAAGGCTGCGGCAAGTTCATGCGCCGAGCCGGCGACCTGATCTTTGGTGCCGATCGCCACCAGCACCGGCAAGGTGATCGAGGCGATCTGCTCGCGCGGCAGTGTCTGCCGCGAGCCGCGGATGCAGGCGGCCAGCGCCTTGAGATCGGATTTTGTGGTTTCGGCGAACCGGCGAAACATCTGGCCGTTCGGATCGTGCACATCGGCGAGCGACGGCGCTTCGAGCGCGTCGGCGATGCTCGTCGGCAGGCCGACCTTGTCGATCAGATGGCTGCCGAGACCGCCGAGAATGGCGCAGCGCAAACGTGACGGATGCGCCAGCGCCAGAAAAGCGGTGATCCGCGCGCCCATCGAATAACCCATCACGTCGGCGCGCGCGATGTCGAGATGATCCATCAGCGCCCGCACGTCGTCGGCCATCAAGCCTGTATGATAGTCCGCCGGATCGTAGAGCTTGCTGGATTGTCCATGGCCGCGATCATCGAGCGCGATGACCCGACGGCCGGCGATTACCAGCGTCGATATCCAGCCGGGATGCACCCAGTTCGCTTCCTTGTTCGACGCGAAGCCGTGAACGAGGATGATCGGATCACCTTCTCCCTGATCGAGGTAAGCAATCTCGACCGCGCCGTTGCGGAAGCTCTTCGATGTGGAACCGGTCATGGAGATTGGTATCGCGAATGCTGAAAATGGAGTGTTTGCTGGATGGGATTATGTCGATGGCGGGTTCTAGCGGTCCGCGCCCGGCATGGCTACCCACCCGTCGGCATGCCTGCAAGGCGCTGCCGTTCCCGCTGCAGGCGACGGATCTTGCGCCGGCGAAGCATCCGCACGGTCAACCGCTCCGTCGCGCTCTTCATCGACGCTGTAAAACCCAGCAGCGTCAGCAGCCCCCCAATGATCCACAGCCCGAGATCGAACAGGGTGGCCGACAGCGCGATGGCGCCACGCCCCACTGTTTTCAGGATGGCCCGCGTCTTGCCGCCGCTCTTCTCGGCGAGCCTGGCCACCCGGGCAAGTTCCCGCGGCGATTCGGCGATCTTCAGCGCGTCGAGCGCGGCGCGGGTACCCGCTTTTGCCTGAATCTCACCAACATTGCGTGCCGCACGCATCAGCCCACCCGCCCGTTCGAGTTTCACGGCCTCGCGCGCGGCGCGGACGGCGACCGCTGGCTCCGCCAGTGACGCTCCGGAGATGGCGTTCTTCAGCCGTCCCCAATCGACGACCCCGCGCAGCGAGCGCCCGAGCCACTGCGTTAGGTCTGCGCTCAGCCGGCCGGTTTTGCGCGCCGCTTTCGCAATCGACAGGCCGACACGTGCCGGCGTTCCCGCACCGAGCGTCGCATAGGTACCGGCGGTGATCGCCAGCCCGACTGAGGCCAGTCCGAGCACGATCTGGTCGACCGGCTCGCCATTGACGTAACGAACGCCCTCGCGCACCGCATCGCGAACATCTCCGAATACGAACAGGTCGCCCAGCGCCATACCGGCAAGACCGGCCATATCGTCGGATTCGCCGGAGAACAGGCCACGCGCAAAACTGTCTGCGGCGTGCGATACGCTGGCGGCGTCCGCCACGGCCGCCGCGACCCTTCCGGTCAATTCCGGATTGAGCGGAACCTGACGCGCCTGCGCCAGTTCGACGAAACTGTTGGCAAGATCGGCATCGCCCGCGGCAAGTGCCGCCTCGATCTCACGGCTGGCGCGCTCGGTGTCGAATGATCGGGCGAGCGCCCGGTCGGCAAGCGCGACCGGATCGTCCTCGATCGCCAGCAGCGCATCCGCCTCAAGTCCGCGCGGCGCGACATAAAGGGCAGCGATGCCGAGCATCAGTCCGCACAGCAATGCCCAGACGATGCGCGGCGGCCGGGCAGTAATCCCCGACATCTGCGGCATGGCCGGTCTGTTACGGTCCCGCATTCAGGCAATCCTCGGCTCGGGCTTTATCCTGATCTTTGCCCGATATAGGGACGGTTCCGCTCTCCCGCATCACGATCCGATACCGACCGGACTATCCGTCCCCCCCGTCGGTGGACCCGCCGACGGCGACCTTTGAAAATCCGGTGCGGGCCGTTATGTTGCCGCGCAACACAAGAACGGCCGCGCCCGACGCACTCCGTTCGAGATATTCCAGGTTCGAGGCAATCCGAGGCAATCCATGGCTGACCGGATCATTCCGCATTTCCAGAACGACGCCGGCATCTCGGCGATCGAGATCGGCGCGCATGAATTCATGTGCGTCGGCGCGACGCCGCCATACGATCATCCACACGTCTTCCTCGACATGGGCGACGAAGCGGAAATCATCTGCCCGTATTGCTCGACCCTCTACCGCCACGATCCGGCGCTCGATTCGCATGCGGCGCGGCCGGCCGAATGCGCGCTGCCATTGCAGCCAACCGCGATCTGAGCGCATCTTGGCGCCGGCGCTCCAGGTTGCCATCGCCGGGGCCGGCATCGGCGGCCTGACAGCGGCATTGTCGCTGGCCAGGATCGGGCTGCCGGTCGAAATCTTCGAGCAGGCCCATCAGCTCGAGGAAGCCGGCGCCGGCATCCAGCTCTCGCCCAACGCCAGCCGCATCCTGATCGACCTCGGCCTTGGCGAACGGCTGCTGACGACGGCGGTCGCGCCCGAGGCGATCTGCGTCATGAACGCCGGCAATGCGCGCGAGATCGTTCGCATCCCGCTCGGGGCACATGCACAAGCTCGTTACGGCGCGCCGTTCCTGGTGATCCACCGCGCCGATCTGCAAGCCGTTCTGGCCGATTCCGTACGCGCGCATGAGAACATCACGCTGTCGCTCGGCACACGCATCGAGGATTACACGGTCGCCGCCGCCGGCGTCACACTTCAGACACGCAAATATGGCGACCCCGGTTCCCACCGCAGCCAGATGCTGATCGGCGCCGACGGACTGTGGTCGGCCGTGCGCGCGCAGATGCGACGAGAGCCCCCGCCCGTCTTCCGCCACCGCACCGCCTGGCGCGCCCTGTTGCCGGCCGCCGATCTGCCGCCGCAATGGCGCGAGCCGGTGGTGTATTTGTGGCTCGGACGCGCTTCCCATCTGGTCCATTATCCGGTGAAAGGCGGCGCACTCATCAACATCGTCGCCATTGCCGAGGACGAATGGCAGGGGTCGGCATGGACCGCCCCCGGCGACCGCACGGAAGTGCTGCGCCGTTTCGGCCGCTGGGATTGGGCGGCGCCGGCGCGGGATCTGCTGGCCACCCCCGATCAATGGTCGAAATGGGCGCTGCACGACCGCAAGACGGCGCATCGCGGCCGCGGCCCGGTGGCGCTGCTCGGCGATGCATCTCACCCGATGCTGCCGTTCCTCGCGCAAGGCGCCGGCATGGCCATCGAGGACGCCGCGGTGCTTGCGGCATGCCTGTCGCAGCAGCCGGAAAAGCCGGCTCGGGCGTTGCGTCTTTACGAAAAGCAGCGCCGCAGCCGCACGCAGCGGGCGCAGAAGACGGCCCGCCGGCAAGGCCGGATTTACGGCCAGTCGGGGCCGGAAGCCGTCATCCGCAACCTGGCGCTGCGCATCATGGGCGGCGAGAGGCTGCTTTCCCGCTACGACTGGGTGTATCAATGGCAAGCGCCGCCGGCGACTCTGCTTCCTCCGCCGCCGGAGCCCGTAGCGGAGTGACCCGGGATGTTTCCCACGACCGTCGCCGGCAGCTTGCCGAAACCCTCCTGGCTCGCAGAACCTGACAAGCTCTGGCCACGCTGGCGTCTCGCCGGCGAAGACCTCACCGCCGGCAAGCTCGACGCCACGCTGCTGGCCGTGAAGCTGCAGGAAGACAGCGGCATCGACATCGTCACCGACGGCGAGCAGGCGCGCCAGCACTTCGTGCATGGCTTTCTCGAAATGGTCGACGGCATCGATTTCGACAACAAGGTCGAAATGGGCATCCGCAACGACCGCTACAAAGCCATGGTGCCAACGGTGCGCGGCCCGCTGACGCTGAAAGGCCGCGTACACGCGCAGGAAGCGCAGCATGCTCGCGCCCACACGGCACGCAAACTGAAATTCACCCTGCCCGGCCCGATGACCATCGCCGACACGATCGCGGATTCCTATTATGGCGACAGAGTAAAGATGGCGATGGCCTTCGCCGACCTGCTGAACCAGGAAGCCAGGGCACTCGAGCGCGACGGCGTCGATGTCATCCAGCTCGACGAGCCCGCTTTCAATGTGTTTATGGATGAGGTGAAGACCTGGGGCATCGAGGCGCTCAATCGCGCCATCGACGGACTGTCCTGCACCACAGCCGTGCATATCTGCTATGGCTACGGCATCAAGGCGAATATCGATTGGAAGAATTCTCTCAACGGCGAATGGCGGCAATACGAGGCGATCTTTCCGGCGCTCGCCGCGAGCCGCATCGATCAGGTCTCGGTGGAGTGCCGCAATGCGCGCGTGCCGCTGCAGCTTCTGTCTCTGCTCGATGGAAAGGACGTTCTCGTCGGCGTCATCGATGTCGCCACCGATACGATCGAGACGCCGGAGGACATCACCGCGCTGATCGCCGAGGTGATGCAGCACGTACCAAAGGAACGCATCGTCTGCTGCACCAATTGCGGCATGGCGCCAATGCGCCGCGATATCGCCGCCGCCAAGCTCGCGGCACTCGGCAAAGGTGCAGCCCTGGCCAGACAGCGCTTCGCGTAGCGCCGGTTTCGCACTCCGTCCCGCCGACGCGCTCCAAGATCAGCGGTTGGCGCGCCCCAGAACGTCCATCAACTCGGCGATCTTGCGTCGCTGATCGGCTTTGTCGCCGGACTTGATGGCGTGTTCGACGCAATGCGCGACGTGATCGCGCAAGACTTCTTCCTCCACCCGGCGCAGCGCCGCGCGGACAGCCGCAATCTGCGTCACCACATCGATGCAGTAACGGTCGTCCTCGACCATGCGGGCCAGCCCCCGCACCTGCCCTTCGATCCGGTTCAGACGTTTCAGACAGGCACTCTTGGCATCCGTGTTCATGCGGTCTATATACCCCCATAGGGTATATCGTTCAAGTGGGCACCATGCACGCGCATACACACGATCACCATCACGACAACAACAGCAGCCAGCACGCCGCTCACGCGTCGACTGAAGGCAAGGCTATCGATCCCGTCTGCGGCATGACGGTCGATCCGCATACGACGCAGCACCGGCACACGCATGGCGGCCATCCGTATTATTTCTGCTCGGCCGGTTGCCGGGCCAAATTTGCCGCCGCCCCACAGAAATATCTCGACGGCAAGGCGGTGCCGGACGATGTCCCGGAGGGCACGGTCTATACCTGCCCGATGCATCCTGAGATCCGGCAGATAGGACCCGGCTCCTGCCCAATCTGCGGTATGGCGCTGGAACCGGATATCGTCGGCGCCGATACCGGCCCCAACCCTGAACTCATCGACTTCACGCGCCGCTTCTGGGTCGCGCTTGCTTTCACCCTGCCGATCTTCGTGCTCGATATGGGCGCGCATTTCGGCTTGCAGCTTCTCGAGCCGACACTCTCTCACTGGGTGCAGTTCGCACTCGCCACGCCGGTGGTGCTCTGGGCCGGCTGGCCGTTCTTCGTGCGCGGCGTGCAATCTTTGGTCACGCGCAATCTGAACATGTTCACGCTGATCGCGATGGGCACCGGTGTCGCGTATCTCTACAGCGTCGTCGCCACCGTCGCACCGGGCCTGTTTCCACATGCCGGCCACGGGGTGGTTGCCGTCTATTTCGAGTCGGCAGCGGTCATCACAACGCTGGTGCTGATCGGGCAAGTTCTCGAACTGCGCGCACGCGAGGCGACGTCCGGCGCATTGAAGGCGCTCCTCGATCTCGCGCCGAAGACAGCGCGACGCGTAACCGACAGCGGCGACGAGGAAGACGTGCCGCTCGACGCCGTGGCGCCAGGGGACCGGCTACGGGTACGGCCGGGCGAGAAAGTGCCGGTTGACGGCGAACTGATCGACGGTCGCTCGTCGCTCGATGAATCGATGATCACCGGCGAATCGATGCCCGTGAGCAAGGATGTCGGCGCCAGGATCATAGCCGGCACGTTGAACGCCAGCGGCAGCTTCGTGATGCGCGCCGACAAGGTCGGCAAAGAAACGCTGCTGTCGCAGATTGTGCAGATGGTGGCGCAGGCGCAACGCAGCCGCGCACCGATCCAGCGTCTGGCCGACAAGGTATCCGGCTGGTTCGTGCCGCTGGTCATTGCCGTTGCTGTGCTGGCTTTTGTCGCCTGGTACCTGTTCGGACCGGAGCCGCAGCTCTCCTATGCGCTGCTCGCCGCCGTCAGCGTGCTGATCATCGCCTGCCCCTGCGCCCTCGGCCTGGCGACGCCGATGTCGATCATGGTCGGTGTTGGTCGCGGCGCTCGCGACGGCATCCTCATCCGCAACGCCGAAGCATTGGAGCGAATGGAAGCGGTCGACACGATCCTCATCGACAAGACCGGCACGCTCACCGAAGGCAAGCCGAAGGTGGTCGCAGTGGTGGCATCCAAGGGTTTCAGCGAAGACGAGGTTCTGCGCTACGCAGCGGCCGTCGAGCGCGGCAGCGAGCATCCGCTCGGCGCGGCCATCGTGACGGCGGCGCAGGAGAGGCTGATCGGCCTGCCGCCGGTGCGCGGTTTCACCACCCTGTCGGGCAAGGGCGCGGCCGGCATGGTCGAGCGCCGGAGGGTCGCCATCGGCAATGCCGGCTATCTGACAGAGCTTGGCATCTCCACCGAGGCACTGGCCGCGGCGGCGGAGGACCTGCGCCGCGATGGCGCCACCGCGGTCTTCCTCGCCGTTGACGGCACGCTCGCCGGCACGATCGCGGTTGCCGATCCGATCAAGGCGACGACGCCCGCAGCGATCAAGGCGCTATCACATCTGCATCTCGTGATGGTCACCGGCGACAACAGAACCACCGCCGAGGCGGTGGCGCGCAAGCTCGGTATCGCGCATGTCGAAGCCGACGTCCTGCCGGAGCACAAGAGCGAAATCGTCGCGCGCTACCGCGCCAAGGGCGCCATCGTCGCGATGGCCGGCGACGGCATCAACGATGCGCCGGCGCTGGCTTCCGCCGACGTCGGCATCGCCATGGGCACCGGCACCGACGTCGCCATCGAGAGCGCCGGCATTACGCTGCTCAAAGGCGATCTGCAGGGTATCGCTCGCGCTCGCAACCTGTCGCGCGGCGTCATGAGCAATATCCGGCAGAACCTGTTCCTCGCCTTCGTCTACAATGCGCTCGGCGTGCCTGTGGCAGCCGGCGTGCTTTATCCGGTGCTCGGCCTGACGCTGTCGCCGATGATCGCAGCGGCGGCAATGGCGCTCTCGTCGGTGAGCGTCATTGCCAACGCGCTGCGGCTGCGAACCGTGCGCCTGTCAGATCCACACGCCTAGGATCCGCAGCAGCGAGATCACGCCAATGATGATCACGATGATCCGGATAATTTGCTTGATGCGGCCTTCGACCGGCAGCATGCCGACAAGATAAAGGATCAAAATAACAACAAGAAACGTCACCAGAGCGCTGATGAGCATGAAGCGCCCGAGGTTGGATCGACGCCCGTCGCGTCGGACCCGGAACAACGGCAGGGCCTCTGGAAAGTTCCATCGCCGGTGGGATCGCCGGACCGACAGCGCATCGCCCGAAGCGCTGTCGTCCGCGTGCTCTCGTCAGCGCGGACGGCGGTCCCGGTGGAGCGGCCGATCCTGGTTTTGCATGTCGCGCGTTGCCGGCGGCGTCGCCGGTGCCGGAGGGCAATTGAGCTCGGCAGCGCGCCGGTCAAGATTCTGCAGATCCCCCTGCATCGCAAGATATTCGCTACGATAGGTCATCCTGCCGACGATCGCGCCCCCCGGACTGGTGGCCGCCTTGGCAGTCAGTCTCTCCAGATCCTGCATCCGTTTCACCAGCGCGGGCCGGGCCTGCGCCAGTTGCGGGCATCGGTAGAGCATGTATTTCGAGGGATCCGCATGCATGGACGGCAGATCGATCTGCGCCGAAGCCGGCGCCACCGACAGCATTCCCGCAAAAGCGGCCAGGCAAATCCCGCGCCCCAGCCTCATATCCGACATCCCGATCCACATGTGACACGCCGTCATCAGCGATTCGTACCGTCCGCGAACAAGCCGGCCGCGTCAACAGAGCCTTGCATCGGCGGATGGCGCCTCGACTGTGGATACATGGCTGGTTGTGCTAGCCTTGCAACCGTCGCGGCGCATTTCTGACGGAGATCAATCATGACGATCGATAGTCCAAATCCGCAATTGCGTGAAGCCGTTCTCGAATCGGTCAGCAAACACTGGGGCCTGTTTCTTGCAGAAGGGATCATCCTGATGCTGCTCGGCATCGCTGCAATCGTCGTGCCGCCCCTTGCGACGCTGGCCTTCACCATCTTCCTCGGCTGGCTTTTCCTGATCAGCGGTGTCGCCGGATTGATCACGACATTCTGGATGCGCAAGGATCCCGGCTTCTGGTGGTCGCTGTTGTCGGCGCTGCTCGGCATCGCAGCCGGCATCGTGCTGCTGGTCGCGCCGGCGAGCGGCATCCTGTCGCTGACACTTATCCTGATCGCCTTCTTCATCATCGAAGGCGTCGTGTCGATCATGTATGCCTTCGACCATCGCAACGATCTGCCCGGCGGATGGGTTTGGATGCTGATCAGCGGCATCATCGACTTGGTCCTCGCCGCCATGATCTTCGCCGGTCTCCCCGACACGGCGGCATGGGCGATCGGGCTGCTGGTGGGCATCAATATGCTGTTCGGCGGCGTCGCGCTGATCGCGATGGCATTCCAGGCGAGGCGTCTCACCGCGCACTGACGGGGGGTGCGACAAGGGACTGCAGCTCCGGCTTCGCCGCGCCGGGGCTGCGCCTCTCCAGCGTGGCGCATGCCGCGTCTGAAAACGCTATAGCCTCGCGCGGGGAAGCTGCTAGAACCTTGCGCGGCGCGGACGTGGCGGAACTGGTAGACGCAACGGACTTAAAATCCGTAGAGGGGCAACCCTCGTGCCGGTTCGATTCCGGCCGCCCGCACCAGCATCACGCGAACAGGCATCCTAGGCGACCAGCATCGCAGGTAAATGCGATGCAGCTCAGTCGCCACCGCCGTGGATCGGCGGCTGGAACGCCAACCCCGTGTCCCATGGAAAATAGATCCAGGTATCCTGCGACACTTCGGTGATGAAGCTGTCGACCAGCGGCCGTCCCATCGGCTTGGCGTAGACGGTGGCAAAGTGCGCTTTCGGCAGGATGTCGCGTACGATCCGCGCCGTGTTGCCGGTGTCAACAAGATCATCGACGATCAATACCCCCTCGCCGCTGCCGGCGCCGATATTGATGATGTTGTCGGCGACGCCCTTGAGCACCTGCAGCGCACCCTGGTTCTGATAATTGTGATAGCTGGCGATGCAGACCGTTTCGATGAGGCGCACATTGAGTTCGCGCGCGATGATCGCGGCCGGCACCAGTCCGCCGCGCGTGACGCAGACAATCGCCTTGAACGGGCCGGCCGCAGCCAGCCGCCAGGCAAGCGCCCGCGCGTCGCGGTGAAACTGGTCCCATGACACCGGAAAGATCTTGTCTGGCGACGGCATCGACATCGAAACGGCTCTTTGGGATTTCACCGGGACGCCAGTCCCGGAGGTTATGGTTGGGAATGTCAAGCTGGCGGCGGTCACGCACGGCGCGTCATTTCTGGCCGTTCCGCGTCTTCACCCGTACCAGCATCGCCTCTACCGCCGCCCTGACCGTTTCCAGGGTATGCAGATCGCGGGAACGGATGACGATATTGGTGTTGGGGCCGCGCTCCTCATCGAAGAACGGATAACTGCCGATCGTCGCACCGGGGAACGCCGCCGCCACCTCGCCGAGTTCGGTGCCGACATCGCCTTCCTTGGCATCCGCACGGATCGATTCCGAAAGCATCTTCGTGCCGGTCCGCAATTTCGGCGCCACGACATCGAGCATCGCCTGCATGATCGCGGGCACGCCGGCCATGACGATGACATTGTCGATCCAGAATCCGGGCGCGCCCGACACCGGATTCGCGACCAGCTCCGCGCCTTGCGGAATCCGCGTCATGCGCAGGCGCGCGGCATTCATTTCCGTTCCGGTCGCGGCGAAGCGCTCCTGCAGCATTGCCAAGGCGCGCGGATCGACATCGATCGGCACCCCGAAAGCGACGGCCACACTGTCGGCGGTGATATCGTCGTGGGTCGGCCCGATGCCGCCGGTGGTGAAGACATAGTCGTAACGCCGCCGCAGCGCGTTCACCGCGGCAACGATTTCCGCCTCGATATCCGGCACCACCCGCACTTCACGCGGATCGACCCCGATCGCGGTCAGATATTCCGCGATATAGCCGATATTCTTGTCCTTGGTGCGCCCCGAGAGAATCTCGTCGCCGATGACCAGGATGGCGGCGGTTACAGGACTTGCGGCTTGTTCGTCTGCGATCTCGGTCATGTGTTTTCAGCGGTGGCCTTGCGTCTGCTGTACTCCGTGACCGGCCAGCAACACAAGCGCGGGACGGGAACAAGCAGGCCGGCAGGTGGTTCTTGGTAGCGAACTCACGTTATCGGGAATATCAGGGGGCCGGAAGCCCGAACGGATAGCGTTCGATCATATGACGGCGGCGACAGCAAATTATCGCCGGCGTGAAGAATTTCACAGGTCTGTTCACAGAACATGTTCACAGCTCTTCCCGCATGCGCGATGCTACCGACTAAAGCCGGGTGCATGCTTTTCCGGCCCGCATTCCGGATACTGCCGGTGATGGCATGACCTATTGCTGCGGAATACTCGTGCACGACGCCTTGGTGATGATCGCCGATACGCGCACCAATGCCGGGCTCGACAATATCTCGACGTTTCGCAAGCTGCACATCTATACCGAGCCGGGGCACTTCGTGATGGCTCTCGCCTCGTCCGGCAATCTTTCGCTGAGCCAATCCGTCCGCAGCACCCTGCTCGAGGGGTTCGATAACCCGGAGACCGGCTTGCGGGAAACGCTCACCAACGCGCCAACGATGTTTCAGGCGGCGCAACGGATCGGGCGCGCCATCCGGCATGTCTACAGGATGGAGAGCACCGCGCTGAAAGCGTCGAACATCGAGTTCGACGTCTCGTTTCTGTTCGGCGGCCAGATCAGGGGAGAACCGCTGCAGCTTTTCATGATCTACCCCGCCGGCAACTTCATCGCCTGCACGGCCGACACACCCTATCTGCAGATCGGCGAGCACAAATATGGCAAGCCGGTTCTCGATCGAGCCGTCGCCTACGACACCGAGCCTTATGACGCGCTCAAGATCGGCTTGATTTCGATGGATTCGACGATGCGTTCCAATCTCGGTGTCGGCCTGCCGATCGACGTCCTGGTGGCACGCCGCGACGGCTACGAGCCCGAACTGAGCTATCGGATCGAGCCGAACGAACCCTATTTCCAGGACCTGCGCGAGCGCTGGTCGGCGGCGTTGCGCGCCGCCCACATCGCAATTCCCCGCCCGCCCTATCGCAACAATGTCTAGCTAGCGGTCGGGCATTAGCCGGCTATTAACTCTACCGTCCGAATTGGCGTCCAAATGCGGCCTTTCCTGACGAGAAGCGCCGCTTGCATCTCGATTGCAAGCCATTTTCAAACATTTTGCGCCTAACCTGCTCTCCCCAAGGTCGGGCAATCAAGGGACATCGTGCCGACGTGAGCCGCGCGTTCTCCACGGCGCAGCGCCAATACAGCAGCTGGGATCGAGCGCGGTTGAGCGTCGTCGTGCCCATTGGGGTGATTGTTGCTGTCGCGATCCTCTGCATCATTGTCGCGGTGCTGTCCTCGGCACAGCGGGCCGACGAAATCTCGCTTGAAAGCGAACGCCAGATGTTCGCGCGTGCCATCCGCAACCACGGTGCCCGCGTGTTGCGCGAGGTCGAAAGCGTCGCGTCCTCGGACGACGCCATTGCCAATTTGCGGGAGCATTTCAATCCGGCCTGGGCACAAAAGCGGCTGGGCACCTGGCTCGATACCTATTTCGATCACGATGCCGTTTTCCTGATCGATTCCTTCGGCGGCGTCGCCTATGGCCACAGCCGCTGGCGGCGACCGGACGACACATGGTACGCGCTGGCAAAAGCCGACCTGCTGCCGGTCCTGCGCACCCTTCACAACGCCGCGTCGTACAACGAACGCCATCGCGCCGTGCGCGTTGAGAACTTCATGGGCCGGCCGGCCATCATCGCCGCCGTCGTCGTCGGTCAGGGCCCGGTACAGGCAACCGATGAGACCGGCAGCGCCGAAGGCACTCCGGTGGTGATGTCGGTGCGGGTTATTGACCAGGACGTCCTGAGTGAGATCGCCTCGCATCTGCGCATCAAGAACCTCAGGCGGATCAGCGGCGCCGAGGCGCCTGCGGATGACTTCGTGTTCAGCCTCCACGACGGCGACGGCGCGACGCTAGCCCACTTCGCCTGGACGCCAAGCCAGCCTGGAGCGGAAATCGTCAATAACGTTCTGCCGTTCCTGGCGACGGCGCTTGCCGGGTTTACGCTGCTCGGGGCTTTCGTGCTGCGCTACATGCGGCGCACCGCGGCCGCCATCATTGCCGGCGAATCCCGCCTGCACCATCTGGCGATGCACGATCCGCTGTCCGGCCTGCCCAATCGCACCTATTTCGGCGAGCGCCTCGAATCCATCATCACCGACGTGAAATACGGCAGCCCGCCGGCGGTCCTGCTGTATATCGACCTCGATCACTTCAAGGAGGTCAACGATACGCTCGGTCACCATGTCGGCGACGATCTGATCCGCAATGTCACCCTGCGACTCTCGAATGTGTTGCGTAGCAGCGACGCGCGCGCCAACGACCTCGTCGCCCGGCTCGGCGGCGACGAGTTCGCCGTGCTCGCGACCATCGGCTCCGATCCCGACACGATGACTGCGCTCGCCAACCGGATTCTTACCGCGCTCTGCGCCCCCTATTCGATCAGCAACCAGACGATCGTGATCGGTGCGTCGATCGGCATCGCCGTCATCGACAACAAGAATGCCGTTGCTGCCGACGTCATGCGCTATGCCGATATGGCGCTCTATCGCGCCAAGAACGAGGGGCGCAATCGGGCCTGTATTTACGACGCGGTGATGGATGCCGATCTGTCATCACGGAAATTGCTGGAAATCGATCTGCGCGAGGCGATCGTCAGCGATCGGTTCCGCCTCTTGTACCAGCCGCAGGTCAACAGCAGCGGCGAAACGATGGTCGGCGTCGAAGCGCTGTGCCGCTGGACTCATCCGACACGCGGTCCCATCCCACCGAGCGAATTCATCCCTGTCGCCGAACACAGCGGACTGATCGTCGACCTCGGCCAATGGGTGCTGCGCCGGGCCTGCCTCGAGGCACAGGCATGGCCGGGCCTTTCGCTTGCAGTCAACGTATCGCCGCTGCAATTCCGCCGCGCCGATTTCGTGTCGGTGGTACAGCGGATCCTGGCCGAGACCAATTTCGATCCGACACGGCTCGAACTCGAGCTGACCGAGAGCACCCTGCTCGGCAATTTCGATGCCGCCGAAACGGCGATGCGCCGCCTGAAGAACATGGGCGTCCGGCTCGCGCTGGACGATTTCGGGACCGGATATTCCAGTCTGCAATATCTGCGCAAATTCCCGTTCGACAAGCTCAAGATCGACCGCAGCTTCGTCGAGAGCATCGAAAAGGCGCCGGACGCGGCGGCGATCGTACACGCAATCGTCGGCGTCGGGCGCGGTCTTGGCATGCGGGTAACGGCGGAGGGCGTGGAAACCGCCGACCAGCATCTCTTCCTGCGCGCCGCCGGCGTTCACATCATGCAAGGCTTCCGCTTTGGATGCGCCGTGACCACGGAAGAAATATCCGACCGTCTCGCGCGACCGGCCTCCTACCGCCTCACGCCGTCCGAAACGGCGCTGGCAAGCTGACCCATTCGCTCGCCGCCATCACGGGCTACCCTGGCAACAGCCGGCAGCATCGCTTGCATCGCGGCACGATGTGCGTTTCCCTTGCGACATAGCGTGTCACAAGATACGGCCGCAAAAGGGGGCTACATGTCCGGAAAATTCGCAGTCGTCACCGGCGCCGGCACGGGTGTCGGCAAGGCTGTCGCCATCGCACTTGCCGGAGCGGGCTATGGCGTGGCGCTTGCCGGCCGGCGTCAGGAGATGCTGGAAGAGACGGCAGCCGCCATCGGCAAGGCCGGCGCGAAGGCACTCGTGGTGCCGACCGACGTCTCCGACCGCGCCTCCGTGCTGGCGCTGTTCGCCGCCGTCAAAGCGACATTCGGCCGCCTCGATCTGCTGTTCAACAATGCCGGTATCGGGGCGCCCGCGGTGCCGCTCGAGGATCTGCCGTTCGACACCTGGCAGCAGGTGGTTGCTGTCAATCTCACGGGCATGTTCCTGTGCACACAGGAAGCCATCAAGATCATGAAGGCGCAGTCGCCGCGGGGCGGGCGCATCGTCAATAACGGGTCGATCTCGGCACATGCCCCTCGGCCATGTTCAGTTGCCTATACGGCGACCAAGCATGCGGTGACCGGACTGACGAAATCCACCTCGCTGGATTGCCGCGCTTACGACATCTGCTGCAGCCAGATCGACATCGGCAATGCCGCCACACCGCTGACCGAGCGCATGGCGACCGGCGACGGGGTGCTGCAGCCTGACGGCCGCAAGATGATCGAACCCCGGATGAACGCCGACGATGTCGGCCGCGCCGTGGTCTACATCGCCGGCCTGCCGCTCGATACCAATGTGCTGTTCATGACCGTGATGGCCAACACCATGCCGTTCGTCGGCCGCGGCTAGCGGCCCGCCCGCACCTGCTGACGGCCCGCAGGCTCAATGCAGGGTGAAGACGCCGCCGACGGCACGCAATTCCGCCGGCGCGATCAGCCGGGAATGCGCGACACGCACCGAATACAGCGGTCCGTCCAGCTTGGCCTGCCAGAACGCCAGAAACTTGGTGAGCTGCGGGAAATCCGGAAACAGATCGTAATCCTGCCAGACATAGGTCTGCAGCAGCGACCGATGTTCCGGAATCCGGTAGAGGATTTCTGCCGTGGTAAGGCCATAGCCTTGAATTTGCTTGGCAAAATCAGACGACACCATTCCGACCTCCGTTCAGAGTCCGTAGCGATTGTCGACGCGCCGACCTCCCCATTGCAAGCGCGATTGGTAAATAAATCATTTAAAATCAATATGTTAGCAGCAATCTCCAAAGCTGCTAACATGCCTGCTATTGCCGCGGTTTCCGGGACGATCGTCAAAACGCCGGCACAAGCCATTGCCGGACACGCTGGCCGGGAGATGCGGCCTACGAGGCGTGACTGAAGGGCGCATCCCCGGAGGCACTCTCCAGGGACACGCATCGCCAGGCCCCCAAGGAGCACTTCCATGGGAAGCCTCCAGGGGCGCTCCGGGGCGCCCCCAAACGCTGCGGGCCCCTCCCGATTAACCGGGTTTCGGAAATTGTTGGCACTCTCCACAGGTGAGTGCTAAAAAATCTCCCGAATGCCCTTGCGGGCTTCGACCATACCTCCCATGTGGCTCTTGTCGGGCCTGCACGGGTTGGCCTGAACGAAAATCTTATATCTGTCAGTCTCTTAGGAGGACACCATGAAGTTCCGCCCGCTTCACGACCGCGTCGTCGTCAAGCGCATCGATGCCGAGGAAAAAACCGCTGGTGGCATCATCATTCCCGACACCGCCAAGGAAAAGCCCTCGCAGGGCGAAGTGATCGCTGTCGGCCCCGGCGGCCGCGACGAGGCCGGCAAGCTCACCCCCATCGACGTGAAGGTCGGTGACCGGGTCCTGTTCGGCAAGTGGTCGGGCACCGAGGTCAAGATCGATGGCGAAGATCTCCTGATCATGAAGGAGTCCGACATCATGGGCGTGCTGGAAGGCAGCGCCGCGAAGAAGAAGGCGGCCTAAGGCCCCCGCATCATCCATCAGAGGAATTAGATTATGGCAGCGAAAGACGTAAAATTCTCCGTTGACGCGCGCGATCGCATGATGCGCGGCGTCGACACCCTCGCCAATGCGGTGAAGGTCACGCTTGGCCCGAAGGGCCGCAACGTCGTCATCGACAAGAGCTTCGGCGCCCCGCGCATCACCAAGGACGGCGTCACCGTCGCCAAGGAGATCGAGCTCGAGGACAAGTTCGAGAACATGGGCGCGCAGATGGTGCGCGAAGTCGCTTCGAAGTCGTCCGACTTCGCCGGCGACGGCACCACCACCGCCACCGTCCTGGCCCAGGCGATCGTCCGTGAGGGCATCAAGTCGGTTGCCGCCGGCATGAACCCGATGGACCTGAAGCGCGGCATCGACACCGCCGTCGAAGCGATCGTCGAGCACCTCAAGGCCAACTCGAAGAAGGTCACGTCGAACGAGGAAGTTGCCCAGGTCGGCACCATCTCGGCCAACGGCGACCGCGAGATCGGCGACTACCTCGCCAAGGCGATGCAGAAGGTCGGCAACGAAGGCGTCATCACCGTTGAAGAAGCCAAGTCGCTCGAAACCGAACTCGACGTCGTCGAGGGCATGCAGTTCGACCGCGGCTACATCTCGCCGTACTTCGTCACCAACGCCGACAAGATGCGGACCGAGTTCGACGACGCCTACATCCTCATCTACGAAAAGAAGCTGTCGGGTCTGCAGGAGCTCCTGCCGCTGCTCGAAGCCGTGGTGCAGACGAGCAAGCCGCTCGTCATCATCGCCGAGGACGTGGAAGGCGAAGCGCTGGCGACCCTCGTCGTCAACAAGCTGCGCGGCGGCCTGAAGGTCGCGGCCGTCAAGGCACCGGGCTTCGGCGATCGCCGCAAGGCCATGCTGCAGGACATCGCGATCCTGACCGGCGGCCAGGCGATCTCGGAAGACCTCGGCATCAAGCTCGAGAACGTCACCATCAACATGCTTGGCCGCGCCAAGAAGCTGATGATCGACAAGGAGAACACCACGATCGTCAACGGCGCCGGCAAGAAGGCCGACATCGAGGCGCGCGTGGCGCAGATCAAGGCGCAGATCGAGGAGACCACCTCGGACTACGACCGTGAGAAGCTGCAGGAGCGTCTGGCGAAGCTCGCGGGCGGCGTCGCGGTGATCCGCGTCGGCGGCGCGACCGAGATCGAGGTGAAGGAGCGCAAGGATCGCGTCGACGACGCGATGCACGCAACCCGCGCCGCGGTCGAGGAAGGCATCGTTCCGGGCGGCGGCGTTGCGCTGCTGCGCGCGTCCGAGGCCCTCAAGAAGCTCCGCACGCAGAACGACGATCAGAAGACCGGTGTCGAGATCGTGCGTCGCGCGATCCAGGCTCCGTGCCGTCAGATCGCCACCAACGCTGGCGAGGACGGTTCGGTGATCGTCGGCAAGATCCTCGAGAAGGATCAGCACTCCTACGGCTTCGACGCTCAGAGCGGCGAATATGTCGACATGCTCAAGAAGGGCATCCTCGACCCGACCAAGGTGGTGCGTTCGGCGATCCAGAATGCGGCTTCGGTCGCGGCGCTGCTGATCACCACGGAAGCGATGGTCGCGGAGCTGCCGAAGAAGAACGCGCCTGCCGCGCCGGCGATGCCGGGCGGCGGCATGGGCGGCATGGACTTCTGATCCATCTGCACTGGAAGACACGGAAGGGGCCGCGAAAGCGGCCCCTTTCTTTTTGTCCGGGCGATCTAGTTGCCCCGGCGATCAAGCAATCCTCAAGCCGCGCGGCGGAGCAGCCCCCACAGATCGACGGTCGTCTTGAGCGCAATCAGCAAGATGAAAAACGCAACCTTGCCGCCAAAGCCCACGACCAGGACCGCTCCGAAAATGATGGTGACATGCATCACCACGATACGCAGATAAGGAGCGACCATGATCGGCCCGAACTCCGCGTCCGGTGTTATCACCTTCATCCCTTGCCAGCGCCGGCGCAGATATGGAGTTACGACATAGACGACGAACGCTACGCCATGACTCAAAAACAGGGCGACGACGGCGAGCCACAAGCCCTGCCGCGCGACTTCATCATGCAGGAACGAGGGTATTTCCGAAAACCGGGTTCCGGGCCTGGGGCCAAAAAGCTGAATAAGAAACACCATGTGGCCGGCCATGAAGCCCCCGAAGTGCACGATGAAAAACGGCACCAGCAATAACGCCATCCAGCCGGCGATGAGGGCGATATTCAGGATAGCGAACAAGCCGATGACGCCTGTCTCCATCCAGTAGACGACGATCAGGCCGAACAGGTCCCAGCCAAGAAACAGAACCCCGTAAAGCGGGAACAGATTGGCGACGAGCAGGGCAACGACGGAGGGCATCCGTAGGAGTGCCCGAAACCGGGCGGCGCTCCGCTGCCTGTTCGCCGTCATGATGTCGTCGCCGCGCCCATCCTCACCACGGCGGTGAATGGCCGATTCGACGAGGCACGCCAATGCCACGGCCGGGGGGTTGACGTCCCCTCCAGCACGCAGCGACCCGAGAACGGCAGGGCAAAAACAAACGACCACGGACAAGAAGGCGCGCTTACATCCGGCGTCACCTTATCATCATCGTGGTCGCGTCGGCGAAAGAGCAGTACGCTGCAATCGCCACTTGGTGATTGTATAGAACCGCTATGTGTCAGGATCATGACAGGTAAAACAGGACGGATCTATTGCGGGATCGGCGGCTGGACCTTCGAGCCATGGCGCGGCGTATTTTATCCGAAGGGACTGCCCCATGCGCAGGAGTTGCGCTACGCCGGCGAACGCCTGACTTCCATCGAGGTCAACGGCACATTCTATAGCACGCAAAAGCCGGCCACCTTCGCCAAGTGGCGAAGCGAAGTGCCTGACGGCTTCGTCTTCTCGCTCAAGGGACCGCGCTATGCGGTCAACCGGCGGGTATTGAGCGAAGCCGGCGATTCCATCTCGCGGTTCATCAATTCGGGCATCGCCGAACTTGGCACCAAGCTCGGCCCCCTGCTCTGGCAATTCGCGCCGACCAAGGCATTCGACGAAGCCGACTTCGGCGGCTTCCTTGAACTGCTGCCGGCGACGATTGACGGTGTGCCGCTGCGTCACGTCGTCGAAGTGCGGCACGAGAGTTTCTGCACGCCGGCTTTTCTGGCGCTGCTGCGGCGCTTCAGGATACCGGTGGTGTTCTCCGAACACGCGACCTATCCGGCGATTGCTGATCTGACCGGCGATTTCGTCTATGCGCGCCTGCAGAAAGGCAAGGATGCAGTCGCGACCGGCTATCCGCCGAAGGCGCTCGACGCCTGGGCGGAGCGCGCACAACTCTGGGCGAAGGGCGGCGAGCCGAAGGACCTGTCGCGCGTCGCGCCTGAGACGAAAGCTGCCGGCAAGCCGCGGGACGTCTTCCTGTATTTTATTCATGAAGGAAAGGTGCGCGCCCCCGCGGCGGCGATGGCGGTCATCGAACGGTTGAAATGAGCAAGACGCGAAAGACGACCGGGGCACGGGTAAAGACAGCCAGGCCCCGGACGAAGACAGCCGTTCAGGCCGCCGCGCGCAAGGCATCGACGCCTCGCTCCGCCAAGGCGATACGGTCAAAATCGGGCAAGGCCATCCCGATATTCACCATCGGCTATGAGAAGGCGCTGCCGGGTGCGGTGATCGGCGAACTCAAGCGCGCCAAGGTGGAGTTGCTGGTCGACGTGCGGGCAGTCGCGGCCTCGCGCCGCCCCGGCTTTTCCAAGCGGCAGCTTGCCGCCGAACTCGACGAGGCGGGTATCGCCTATCTGCACCTGCAGCCGCTCGGCACGCCGGCAGACGGCCGCACCGCGGCGCGCGCCGGCAAAACAGAGACGCTGTTCCGCATCTATGAGGAGCATCTCGCCGGCAAGCCGGCGCAGACGGCGCTTGACGACCTTCTCGATCTGCTGCGATCCGGAACATCCGTCGCGCTGCTGTGCTACTGCCGCAATCCGCACACCTGCCACCGCAGCCGCATCATCGCGGAAGTGCAGGCGCGCCTGCCGGTCGCGGTCGAACACCTGATCCCGCCATTGTTCTGACGGCATCAGCGACGTCACTTCATGGTCAGGTCGCTGGTCATGTAGCGCACGTTGTCGCCGTAGCTGCGCAGAACGGCCGCGACTGCCGGATCGCCATCCACCACAAAGCCATATCGTCGCCAGAACCCGCTCGAATTGTTGACCGCGACGAGTTCTGCCGTGGTGAAATCGTTCTGCCGCGCTTGCGCCAGCAATGCACGCACCACCACCGAGGCGATGCCGGTGCCGCGCCAGTTCGGCAGGATCGTCAGATCGTGGATGTAATAGCGCCGGCTTGCAGCCGGGATCGCACCGAGCAGCGTATTGAGCTTCGGCGGCAGCCCGTACCAGGGATGACTGAGGATATAGCCGTGATGCACGCCGTCGTCGGTGACGAGAACGCGGCAGCCCTGCGGATAGAGCGACAGGCGCTCCGCAAACACCGGATCGTCCTCCGGATAGGCCGGATGGACGATGCGCGATATCTCCGCCACCGCCGGCAGATCGGCCTGCCGCATCGGCCGCCACGCGGCCCCCTTCCGTTCGTCCGCCGCCGTCATTCCGCCGGCTGAACTTTCGTGTGTCGCGCCTCGATCGACAGGACCAGCGAGGCAAAACCGATCACCGCCAGCAGCAGGATGCTGGTGACGCCGGCAATGGTCCACAACACCAGATCGAAGCCGCCACGGGCATGCAGGAAGGCGATGATCTGAACCGCAACGCCGGCCGAAATGAAGGTCAGGAAATAGCGCACCGCATAGACGCGGCCGCGCCAGGCATCCGCCGTATAGCGGGCGATGACGATGTCCCCGGTGGTCACCTGGCCGTAGATGCCGGCCATGCAGAAGGCGAGCCCCAGCACCAGCAGCAATCCGCTGGCATAGGCGGCCCAGATCACGCCGACCACCTGCATCGCCACGACGATCACGAACAGCACGGCTGGCAGGAATTTCTCGACCAGCCGGCCGACGATGATCTGACCGAGGGCGCCGCAGAGAAACACCAGCGTCGCGATGCCGCCGACCTCGACCAGCGAAGCGCCGCCGCCGAGCCGCTCGTCGACGATTTTCGGCAAGGCGATGAGGATGGTGTTGAAGGTCAGCCCGCCGCAGATCGAGATCACGATATAAAGCGCAAACATGACAACCGCGTTGTTGCCGGTGACCGGCACCTGCGCCTGCGCCTTGCGCTTCTGGCCGCGCTCGCGCTCGTCGGGCACCAGATACCAGTAGACGATGCCGGTGACGATACAGATGACGCCGGGAATGGCGAAGGCGACGCCCCAGCCGAACCACGACGCCAGTGCGCCGCTGATGCCGGCGGCGAGCGCCACGCCGAGATTGCCGCAGACGCCGTTGAAAGCGAGCGTGCGGCCGCGCGCCTGCGATATCTCGATCAGCATCGCCATGCCGACCGGATGATAGATCGCCGCGAACACGCCGAGCAGGAACATGGCGCTCGCCAGCACGACCAGGTTCGGCGCCGCCGCCGCGATGCAGAGCGACACGCCGCAACCAATAAAGAAAACGACCATGATATCGCGGCGGCTGTAGCGGTCGGCGAGCCAGCCGAAGGGCAGCGAGAAAACGCCGAAAGCAACGAACATCGCCGTCGACAGCGCGATCAGGTCCGAATAGGAGCGGTCATAGACCGCCTGCAGGCCGATCACGACCGTCGGATAGATCAACAGCACATAGTGGTCGATCGCATGGGCCCAGTTGAGAAACCCGATATTCAGACGCTTCACGCCCTGCGCGGGCGGGACCACGGTTTGCATCGAAATCTGGCTCATCGGCGCCTCGAACACGAAATTCGCGGATTCGCTGATACTATACCCTTGCCTTTTGACGATGTTCGGTCGATTTTCATCGTGTTTGGGCCAAACGATGCCGAGAGAAACGCGCAAGCCGATCTATCGCCAGGTGCTCGACGATGCCCCGCGGCCGGTAGCGGCGCGCGGCATTGCCCAGCCCGACGGCTACGTCATCCCGCTCCACGTCCACAAGCGCGGCCAGCTTCTGCATGCGATCACCGGCATCATGCGGGTCGAGACGCCGGAAACCGCGTGGATCCTGCCGCCCGCCCGCGCCATCTGGCTGCCCCCCGGCCAGCCGCATCAGGTCACGATGCGCGGCTGGGTGGAGATGCGAACGCTCTATATCGACCCCGACGCCTGCGCCACGCTGCCGGCCAAGCCGGTGATGGTGGAAATCTCCGGCCTGCTGCGCGAGCTCATCCTCGCCGCCCTCGATGAGCCTGCCGATTACCGGGAGGACGAACGCGGCGGCATTGTCGCAAAACTGATCCTGACCGAGCTCGGACGCCTGCGCGAGCGCCGGATGGACGTGCCGATGCCGCACGACGAGCGCGCGCTGCGGGTCGCCCGCGCCTTGCTGAAGGACGCCTCGCTCGACCTCGATCTCGACGCCTGGGCCGAACAGGCCGGCGCCAGCCGGCGCACGCTGGCGCGGCTGTTTCGCAGCGAAACCGGCCTGAGCTTTGCGGAGTGGCGGGCGCGGCTGCGCGCCGTCGACGGCATGGCGCGGCTGGCCAGCGGATTGTCGGTGGCGGAGGTCGCGGCGGCGGTCGGCTATGCCAGCCCAAGCGCCTTTTCCGCGATGATAAAGCGCAATCTCGGCCGGCCGCCACGGGCATTGGCACACGGCGGCAGCCCTGCCGCGATATTTTAAGGCACGACTTTTTGGGGATGACAGGCATTTCCGCTGCGGCCTAATCTTCCAGCCGATCCGGCGCGATACCGGATGCGTACGGCGTGGGGGCGTTGGTCGTGCGTATTGCCCGATTTTGCGTGGCGACGATGATCGTCACGGCAACAGGCATTCTGAGCGTGCCCGCCGGTCCGGCTGCTGCCGAAGTCGACCGTGCGTTTCCCCGTTTCTTGCTGTTTTCCGGAACAGATCTGTGGCGCAGCGGCAATTTCTCGTATGGCGGCATCTACTGGTCGCCGCGCGGTCTCGACCGCGACGGTTTTCTGGTCAAGGCCAGCCTCTCCGGCGGCGTCTATCACTACCGCTCCGGTGCGCTGGGCAATGTCCGCGTCTTCGGCCGGGCGCTCGGCGTCCAGATCCTCCCCGGCTGGCGCTTCAGCCACGGATCATTCGAAACCAAGATCCTTGCCGGGTTCGACCTGCAGCATCATCAATTATTTCCCGACGATCCGTCTGCCGGATTGCGCGGCCGCCGCACCGGCCTGCAAACCGCGGTGGAAATCTGGTATCAGCCTGACGACACCTCGATGCTGGCGGCGGATGCAGCGGTGTCGACGATCGAAGCAATCCGCCATGCCCGCCTCGCCTATGGCTGGAGACTCTTCGACCGCTTCTACGCAGGCCCGGAAATCGCCGGCTTTGCGGCCGGGAGTTACCGACAGTTCCGCGTCGGCCTGCATGTCACCGCACTGCGCACGGGCATATGGGAATGGTCCGGCGGCATCGGCTTCGCGAGCGACAACGACGGAGTCAACGGCGCCTATGGCCGGTTCGGCGTCCTCAGGCGAGAATAAACCACACGCCACGCGGCATTTTCATCATTGCTCAGTCAAGCGTGCGACGGAACCGCGACACCGCGATCGCCATCGCCAGCAGCGTCAGCCCCAGCAACGCCAGAGAATCAAATTGCAGATCGGCGAACACCGCGCCCTTCAGCATGATCGCGCGAACGATCCGGATGTAATGGGTCAGCGGGAAAAACTCCGAAACCCACTGCGCCCAGACCGGCATGCCGGCATAGGGAAACATGAAGCCCGACAGCAGGATGTTCGGCAGGAAGAACATCATCACCATCTGCACGGCCTGCAACTGGTTCTGCGCCACCGTCGAGAACGAATAGCCGACCGCCAGATTGGCGGCGATGAACAGAGTCGTCAGCAGGAACAGCACTGTCATGCTGCCGATGATCGGGACGCCAAAAAGCAGCACCCCGGCGCCGAGGATCATCACCGCCTGTAACATGCCGATCAGCACATAGGGCGCGATCTTGCCAAGCATGATCTCGACCGGCGTAATCGGCATCGCCAGCAGGCTTTCCATCGTCCCGCGCTCGATCTCGCGGGTCACCGATTGCGCGGTGAACACCAGCATCGTCATCGTCAGGATGACGCCGAGCAGCCCGGGAACGATGTTGAGCTGCGTCGAAGCCGCCGGATTGTAGCGGGCATGGACGCGGATCTCGAAAGGCGGCTCGCCCGCATCGGGAATCAGCCGGTCATTACGCAGCGCCGTGCCGACGATCGTGGCAAGCGAACTCATCGCCGATCCGGCGGCAACCGGATCGGTCGCGTCGGCTGCCACGAGCAGCGCCGGTTTATCGCCACGCCGCACCGCGCGTTCGAAGTTGGCCGGGATTTCCACCGCGAACAGCACCTTGCCAGACGCCAGCAGATGATCCATTTCCGCCGCCGTGCGCGGCAGTTCGGTGATCCGGAAATAGCGTGTGTTCTGTAACGCCGCGAGCACCGAACGGCCGAGATCGGTCTGCTCCTGCAACAGGACCGCGGTCGGCAGATCGCGCGGCGTCGTATTGATCGCATAGCCGAACAAGGCAAGCTGCATCAGCGGCATGGTCACCATCGTCGCCATGGTGATGCGGTCACGCAGAAGCTGGATGCGCTCCTTGCGCATCATTGCGCCGATCCGCCGCCATGCGCCTCGCAGACCGCCCGATCTCATTGGAAATTGTCCTTCGAACGCGACATCAATTCGATGAACACGTCTTCGAGCGACGGCTCCGACGGCGTCCAGGTCAATCCCCGCCCCTTGCCGTAGCGGGCGACGACGCGTTCGAGATCCTGCGGATCGCGGCTCGAAACGTGCAGGCTGTTGCCGAACGGCGCCGCCATCAGCGCCGGGTCTTTCGCCAGCTCATCCGCCAGACCATTCAGGTCGTCGCCGGTGACCGTGTAGGTGCTCAGCGCCGACTGCGCGATCACCTCGTCCACGGTTCCCGACGTCAGCAGTTCGCCATAGGCGATATAGGCGATCTCGTGGCAGCGCTCGGCCTCGTCCATATAATGCGTCGACACCAGCACGGTGAGCCCTCCGGCCGCGAGCGCATGGATCTCGTTCCAGAATTCGCGACGCGCCTTGGGGTCGACGCCGGCCGTCGGCTCGTCGAGCAGCAGCAATTGCGGCCCCGGCAGAGTGCAGGCGCCAAGCGCCAAACGCTGCTTCCAGCCGCCGGACAGCGAGCCGGCGATCTGCTCCTCGCGTCCCTCCAATCCAATCCGGACGATCATGTCGCGCGCCGCCTGCCGTGGATGGGCCAGCCCGTAGAGCTGCGCGACGAATTCCAGATTCTCGCGCACCGAGAGATCCTGATAGAGGCTGAAACGTTGCGTCATATAGCCGACATGCAGCTTGATCTGATCGCTCTGCGTGAGGATGTCGTAGCCGAGACAGGTGCCGTGACCGGAGTCCGGCGTCAGCAGACCGCACAGCATGCGGATCGTCGTCGTCTTTCCCGATCCGTTCGGGCCGAGGAAGCCGTAGATCATGCCGCGCTTCACCTGCATCGACAGATTGCGCACGACGGTGCGACCGTCGAAGGATTTGGTCAGCCCCGCGACATCGATGGCGATGTCGGTCGCGGCAGTCATTGTCCTGCTCCCGTTGCGGGCGCCGGCAAGGTCACGCTGACCGGCTGACCGACGCGGAATTTCTCCGGCGCGTCGGGTCGCGCCTCGATCATGAAGACGAGCTTCGCCCGCTCTTCCAGACTGTAGATCACCGGCGGCGTGTATTCGGCGCTGCGCGCAATGAATGAGACCTTCGCGGTGAGACCACTGTCGCAGCCGTCGCATTGCACGGCGACGCTGTCGCCATGCCGGATGCGCGGCAAATCCTGCTCCGACACGAAGAAGCGGATCTTGAGATTGCGCGGGGGCAGAAGCGCAACCACCGGCCGGCCGGCGGGAACAGTTTCGCCGGGCCGGAAATAAACCTGCTGAATGGTCCCGACATCGGGGCTGAGCGCCCGCCGCCGGGTCAAGCGCGTGCGCGCCGAATTCACCCGCGCCTGCGCGGTGCGCAATCCCGCCTCCGCGTCTTCCATCGCCTTCTGCGTGCCCGTTGCCGTCGCCAGCAGGGTTTTGGCGCGATCATAAGTCTGCTGCGCATTGGTGAGACCTGCCTCGGCCTGTGCCAGATCGGCCTGCTGCAGGTCGGGATCGACCGTGAACAGCAATTGCCCCTGCTCTACCTTGTCGCCCTGCATCACCGGAAGTTGCTCCAGCCGCCCGGCCTCATCCGGGCTGACGAAGATCAGTTCCGCCTCCACCCAGCCCTGAACCCTACCGGCATTGTTGTCGTTGCAACCAGCCAGCAGCAGCAACGATGCCGCAACGAGGGCCGGCAGAAGGCGGTGCCGCGCGAAACTCATCGCACTCCTCCCGAAGACGCCTTCGGCCGCAGAATCAGATCGACATGCGCCTGCATCAAGGAACGCACATCGAGCGGCGCGAACCGCGCGAACAGGCCATTCCAGACGATCGCCATCACGCCCGGCGCGGCAAGCAGTTGCGGAAACCGGACGACGGCATCGCTGTCGATCTCGCCCCTTTGATGCGCGCTTCGCAACAATATGCGCAGCGTCTCCATGACGCGCGAGAGCACCTCGCGATAATAGAATTCGGCGAGCTTCGGAAACCGCGCGCCTTCCGCCATCATCAAACGGATCACGTCGCAGCGCGGCGTCGCCATCACTTCGTCGACGAACAGATCGACCAGCCTGCGGGCCAGCACATCCAGCGGCATCTCTACGTTGCGCAGATGCTCGATGGTGTCGACGAGAGGAAACAGGCGCGTGCGGACCAGGTCCTGGAACAGACTCTCCTTGTCGCGGAAATACAGATAGATCGTGCCCTTGGCGATGCCGGCCCGTTTCGCCACGTCATCGAGGCGGGCGGCGGAAAACCCGCGTTCGGAAAATTCAGCAAGCGCCGCCGCGAGGATCGCTTCGCGCCGCTCGGTCTGCCGTTCGCTGCGCGCCGCGGCAGGCAGCCGGCGCGACGACGATGCCGGCTGCGGCGATTCAGATGGCGCTGGTTGCGGCGATCCGGACGAGACCGGGCGCGTCTGGCGCGCGGCTCCGGCCGCCGACTGCTGTGGCCTGACGGACGCGCGCACGGCTCCGCCGGTTTCAGCGGCGCGTGTGGTTCCGCTCGTTCCGGTGCCTCCACCGGTTCCGGCGGTTCCAGTGGTTCCAGTGGTTCCAGTGGTTCCAGTGGTTCCGGCAGTCGTTTTACCGCTAGATCGGCTCCGTTTTGTCATTCGTCCGCACCATGATGCTCAAGAGCATGACTGACTGGTCAGTCATTCTATCATAATGCCGCGACCTCGACAAACGTTCCACCGCGACGAACCCACCGAAGATGGGGCGGTTGCCGCGCCCGGCGCATCTAAACTGCGGCGCCCGGCGCCTCCAGCCAGCAGTTTGTGCTTCATATCCGCCGGGAAACGAACACCGTGGGGCACCCGGCGTTCTTGCCAACAGCCTGCGCTTCGCGCCTCATAGGATGACCGCACGACTTTAGCCTGGTGCACCCAATCAGCAGTTCGCGTCCGCGCCGCCGGGAAACGAACGACGCGGCGGCGCCCAGCCCCTCCAACCGACAGCCCACGCTTCGTATCTGTCGGGAGACGAACACCACGACACCCGGCGTTCCCGCCGAGCCCGCGTTTCGCCTTCAGGAGGGACGGCTGCAGGGTCCGGCGGCTCGCGCTGTGGGTCCGCTCTGCGTCACCGGATACGCGCGACCTGCGTATCCGCGGGGCCGTTCTCAATGCCTTGAGATAACGAAGCTATCCCCTTGCGTCGCACATGAAGGTGCGGATCACGCAATCGGTGCCGCCGTCCTTGTAGCAGGCCCGCAAGGCGCCGTTCTGGGCGCCGGCAAGCCGGGCACTGCGTCCCCAGCCATTCGCCTTGCAAGGGTCGACGATGTCCACGGCCAGCGCCGCGCAGGCTTTGGTCAGGTCGACGACGACGCGGCAGTCGGACGACCGGCACTGCGACAGGGCCTGGGCGCGCGCCTGGCCGATGTTCACATAATCGAAGGCCTGCCCGAACGCGCCGCATCGACCGACGGCAAGCGCGCCTGCCGCCTTCGAGGTGGAGACAGTCGCCACCATCAACACGACAGTCGACAGCATCAACGCACCGGCGACGATCGCGCGCGCACAGATGGAAGCCGCCCCGGTCATCCCTGCCCTCTCCCCGGTCCCCCTGGAACCGGGACGAGTTGGGGCTGAGTCGGGATTTCAATCAAGCAAGGAAGATTCCGCGGTCCTGTTGACGGAACGCCAGAATCGATTCCGCCGACAAGCGACGGACGCCATCGCTAGGCTCCTTCCGCCCGCTCCCTGACACGCTGCAGCGCATCCGGCGTGTCGACATCGGTCAGCGCCGCGTCGCCGGTCACCGCAACCTCGACGACCGCGTCGGTATTCTCGCCGATCAGGTGACGGGCGCCAATATCGCCGGACACCTTCATCAGATCGGGGAAAAAGCGGCGCGCCCACAGCACCGGATTGCCGCGTTTGCCCTCGATCGACGGCGCCACGACGAGCGCCCCGCGCTCGGGATCGAACGCATCGATCAGTTTGTTGATCAGCGGCGCGTCGACCTGCGGCATATCGCCGAGGCAGACGATGGCGCCGGCGGCGGTATCGGGCACCGCCGCAATTCCCGCACGCAGCGACGTGCCGAGCCCGTCCTCGAAGCCAGGATTGTGCACCAGTTTCACCGGCAGCCCGGCAACGGCACGCTCCACCTCCTCGCGCTGATGGCCGGTTACGACGATGACCGGGTTGGCGCGCGACGCCAGCGCCTGCTCGGCTGCGATCCTCACCAGCGGCCTGCCGCCGATTTCGGCAATCAGCTTGTTGGCGCCCATGCGCGTCGATTTGCCGGCAGCGAGCACCACGGCGGCGATCTGCCGGCCGGCCTCCTTCGGCTCCTTGCGCGGCTGCGGCCGCGTGACGATCTCCATCAGCAGGCCCCCGACCCCCATGCCGGCGATGTCCTGGCGCTTCACCGGCAGACCGGCCAGCAACCGCATCAGCACCCAGTCGAAGCCGTTTTCCTTGGGCGAGCGCGCGCAGCCCGGCGCGCCCAGCACCGGCAGGCCGCGCCGGTGACCGATCAGCAGCAGGTTGCCGGGATCGACCGGCATGCCGAAATGCTCGATGGTGCCGCCGACCGCCTCCAGCGCCGCCGGAATGACGTCGCGGCGATCGGCGATCGCCGAAGCGCCGAACACGATGACGAATTCAGCGCCATCGATAAGCACTTCATTGATCGCTCTGGCCAGCGCGGCTGTCTCGTGCGGCACGCGCCGCTCGGAAACAACCCGGGCATTGGCCGGCGCGATGCGCTCGGACAGGATCTTCAGCGTCTTGTCGATCACTTTCGGCGACAACCCCGGCAGCAATGTCGACACCACGCCGACCTTGCGCACCACATAGGGCGCCACGCGGATCAGCGGATGGGCGCCGCGCGCCGCCGCCACCGCCGTGTCGCGGCTTGCCTCCCGCACCGCGAACGGGATGATCTTCACCGTCGCGATCATTTCGCCTTCGACGACCGGCTTGAAGGCCGGCAGCGTCGCGAAGGTCACCGCTTCGTCGGCCTGGTTGAGATCGTCGATCGCTTCCTTGTTGACGACCAGCACGCCGGCGGTTTGAGCAAACAGATTGCTGCGCCCGGTAAACGCGCGATCCACAAGCACGCCGTCGCCGGCCGCAGCGGTGGCGATCTGCGCCGCCGCCACGTCCTCGGAGACGTCCCCTTCCTCGAGGCGGACGACGACAATTTCCTTGATGCCAGCCGCTTCCAGGGCGGCGACTTCGCGCTCGCCGATCAGCGTGCCCTTCTTCAGCACCAGATCGTTCTGACGGATCGAATGGACGGCCGTGCCGCCCAGAGCCTCGCGAGGTGAAAGCGGACCAAACTTCATATCGCCTCCGTCTGCCGCAAGCTCTGCGTGATCTGGCCGATAATGGCGACCGCGATCTCCGGCGGCGATACTGCGCCGATATCCATACCGATCGGCGCCTGAATGCGTGCAATGGCGTTGTCGTCGATGCCGGCTTCCTTCAACCGGGCCACCCGCTTGGCATGTGTTTTCCGCGATCCGAGCGCGCCGATATAGAAGCACTCGCGCGACAGCGCATGCAGCAGCGCCGGATCGTCGATCTTCGGATCATGGGTCAGCGCCACGAACGCGGTATAGCGATCCACGCCAAGCGGCGGCAGCGCCACATCCGGCCACTCCGCGATCAGTTTCACGTCCGGGAACCGCTCGGGCGACGCAAACGCCGTGCGCGGATCGACCACCGTCACATCGTAACCGAGCATCTGCCCCATCGGCGCCAGGGCCTGGCTGATATGGACCGCACCGGTAATGACCAGTTTCGGCGACGGCACATGCACGGTGAGAAAAACCTTACCGTGCGGCGTTTCTTCCATGCCGCTCTTGCCGAGACGCAGGCGCTTCTGCAGCAGATCCTTCAACGGATCGGCGACGACATCGACGCCCTTGACGACACGCTGTGCACCGCTGTCGATATCGGTGACGACGATCACCGCGCGGCGTGCCGCGCGCTCCTCGTTGACCGTCGCCAATGCCTCGAGTTTCACTAGTCCACCTTCTCCACATAGACCCGGATCTTGCCGCCGCACGACAGTCCGACCTGCCAGGCGGTTTCATCGGCGACGCCGAACTCCAGCATACGCGGCTTACCGCTGTCGATCACGTCCATCGCCTCGGTGACGACGGCACCTTCGACGCATCCGCCCGAGACCGAGCCGAGGAAATTGCCATCCTCGTCGATCACCAGATTGGAGCCGGTCGGCCGCGGCGCGGAGCCCCACGTCTCCATGACGGTCGCCAGCGCCACACCACGACCAGCGCGCCGCCACTCTTCCGCTGCTCTCAGGATGTCCTCGTCGCGAGCCAGCATATCCATAGCCTGTCTCCATCCACTGCGACGGCCGGTGCACGGCCATCAGTGAAACCGATCCTATGCTGCTTTCTTCATATGAAAGGTTCGGCCGCTTGGCCCGCGGCCCGATAGCGCGCGGATCAGCTCGCGCATCGACTCTAAGTTATGGATCGGACGCATTTCGTCAACATGCCGCAGGATCGTCCGCACGCCCCGCGCCCGCGCTTCGAAACCTTCGTAGCGCAGCAGCGGATTGAGCCAGATCAACCTTCGGCAGGAGCGGTGCAGCCGGTCTATCTCGAATTCCAGCGTATCGTCTCCGTCGCGTTCGAGCCCGTCGGTGATGAGCAGAACGACGGCGCCCTGCGACAACACCCGGCGCGCCCACAATTTATTGAAAGCGTTCAGCGACGTGGCGATGCGGGTGCCGCCCGACCAATCGGAGACATGCGCGGAGCACGCCGCCAGCGCTTCGTCCGGATCCTTCTCGCGCAAGGCGCGGGTGACATTGGTGAGCCGCGTGCCGAACAGAAACGTGTGAACACGCTTGCGCGCATCGGTCACGGCATGCAGAAAATGCAGGAACAGCCGGGTATACTGGCTCATCGAACCTGAAATATCCAACAGCGCGACAATCGGCGGCGCTTTGGTCTTCGGACCGAGATATTTGAGGTCGATGATCGCGCCGCCGGCCTTCATGCTGGCACGCACGGTGCGGCGCAGATCGATCAGATGCCCGCGCCGGCTGGCGGTGAGCCGCCGCGTCCTCACCTCGTCGAGCGGCAGCCGCATGCGGGCAATCGCTTCGCGCGCCGCTTCGATTTCCGCCGCCGTCATCTGCGCGAAATCCTTTTTCGCCGAGACCTCGCGGTCGGAGACGGTCAGACGCGCGTCGACCTCAAGCTCCGTTTCCTTCTCCTCTTCGCGCGTCTTTGCCATCAGCGCATCCTGCACGCGCTGCATGCCCGGCGGCGGCGCCTCCGGTTGCAGCAGTTTCTGCTCGGGCAGCATCGCCGCGATCAGCTTGTCGAGATAAGCGCGCTTGCGGAAGAAAAGCCGGAATGCCTGATCGAACAGGATCGACTGTTCGTGCCGTTTCACGAATACCGCATGCAGCGTCCAGTAGAAGTCCTCGCGCGTGCCGATCCGTGCCGTGTTCACCGCCTCGAGTGCGTCGAGCACCGAGCCGGGGCCGACCGGAATGCCGGCACTGCGCAATGCGCGGGCGAAATAGACGATGTTCTCGGCAAGACGCGATTCCCCCGCATTGCCGGAATGCGGCGCGGATTGCGAAGCAGAAACCTCTCCGGCCATGGCCCTATTTCCGAAACCGACAGTTGCCGTGCGTCACGATCGTCGTGCCGCACGCACTTCGGCGCGAGGCGGAAATCCTCATTCCGCCGCGCGCAAATCCGCCTCGACGCCGTCGAGCAGCGCCTTCACCCGACTTTGATCGACGCGGGCGATATCGTCCTGATACTTCAGCAGCACGCCGAGCGTGTCGGACACCGTCGCCGGATCGAGCGCCACGATGTCGAGTTCGGTCAGCGCTCCCGCCCAATCGAGCGTCTCGGCAACGCCGGGAGACTTGAACAGATCTTCCCGGCGCAACGCCTGCACGAAGGCGACGATCTGCTGCGACAGTTTTTTGCCGATGCCCGGCAGTTTCGCGCGCAGGATTTTCAGTTCGCGTTCGGCCGTCGGATAGCCAACCCAGTGATAGAGGCAGCGCCGCTTCAGCGCATCGTGAATCTCGCGCGTGCGGTTCGAGGTGATGACGACGATCGGCGGATGCGCCGCCTTGATGGTGCCCAGTTCAGGAATGGTGACCTGATAATCGGCCAGCACTTCGAGCAGAAAAGCCTCGAACGCCTCGTCGGTCCGGTCGAGTTCGTCGATCAGCAGCACCGGCGCGCCGGCGGGGTCCGGTTCCAGCGCCTGCAGCAGCGGCCGCTTGATCAGGAACCGGTCGGAGAAAACATCCTGCTCCAGCCGCTCGCGGTCGACGACGCCGTCCGCTTCGCCGAGGCGGATGGCAATCATCTGCGCGGCGTAATTCCACTCATAGACCGCAGCCGCAACGTCGAGCCCTTCGTAGCATTGCAGGCGGATCAGCCGGCGGCCGAGCGTCTGCGCCAGCACCTTGGCGATCTCGGTTTTGCCGACGCCGGCCTCGCCTTCCAGAAACAGCGGCTTGCCCATGCGCAGCGCCAGAAACAGCACGGTGGCGAGCGACCGGTCGGCGATATAGTCGCCGCCCGACAGCAATGCGACCGCGGCATCGATGGAATCGGGAATGGGCGTACTGGGCATGTGATAGTGTATCCTATAGCTGGCGGATCAGCGAGCGAGGCCCGCCTGCGGACCGGTATCAGCTCGGCTTCCATATCGGATCAACCCCTTCGATTTTCACGGGTCTGCCATGCCCCCGCAAGACGACACCCCGCCCTCGGATCGCCGCCCGCACGGCGCCGGAAACCCGTCGGCAACCGCGCCGGGGGCCGCCGATGGTCCGGCTGCATCCTCGCCCGACCATTCCACGATCAATGACACCATCGATGCGGGCGTGCGGGTCGGCCACGTCCATCTGAAAGTCGCGGACCTCGAACGCTCGCTGCGGTTCTACCGGGACATTCTCGGTTTCACCGTCACCCGCCGCCGCGACGGCGCCGCGTTCATGTCGGCCGGCGGCTATCATCACCATATCGCGATCAACACCTGGCAAAGCGCCGGCGGACAGCCGCCGCCACCCGGCACCACCGGGCTCTATCATACGGCGATCCTCTATCCGACCCGGCGGCTGCTGGCCGATGCGCTGCGGCGGCTGATCGCCGCGCGCATCCCGCTCGATGGCGCCGCCGATCACGGCGTCAGCGAAGCACTCTATCTCCGCGATCCGGATGAAAACGGCGTCGAACTCTATTGCGACCGGCCGCGCGCGCAGTGGCAATACGCGGCCAACGGCCACATCGTCATGTCGTCGAAGCCGCTCGACTTGCGCGACCTGCTTGCCGAACTCGACAAGCCTGCGACGTGACGTCGCCGGCCGGACACGCCGCTAACCGATCATCAACTCTGCCCTCACAAACGCATCAGGAAGTGGCGGGATGCGGTGCGGATTCAGTTGATCCTATACACATTGCCGGTAAGCCCTCACCGCACTCCATGGGGAGTTGGGAAGGGGCATTTTACATGACACGTTTGTTTTTTCTGACGACGACGGCCGTCGCTGTTTGCGCCGCCAGTATTGCTTCGGCAGCCGATCTGTCGCGCAAGGCGCCGGTGCGGCCGGCCGCAGTTGCAGCCGCTGCGGTGCCGTTCACCTGGACGGGCGTCTATCTCGGCGGCCACATCGGCTACGGCTGGGCCAATTCGCGCTGGTCCGACCTGAGCAGCGGCGAAAGCATCAGCGTCAAGAACAATGGCGTGCTCGGCGGCGGGCAGATCGGCTTCAACTACCAGATGGGCACCTGGGTGGTGGGTCTCGAAGCGGACTACAGCGCCTCGGGCATCAAGGGCGCATCGGCGATCGTTATCGACCCGACCGATAACGACCGTTCGACCATCAATCCGCATCTGCGCTGGACGTCGCTGGTCACCGCCCGCCTCGGCTACGCCTTCGATCGCTACCTGCCCTATATCAAGGGCGGCGTGGCGTTCGGCGACATCCGCTACAGCTTCAACAACCTCACCACCGGCATGGCGGGCGGCACGACGATCCGCCGCACCGGCTGGACGATCGGCACCGGTCTCGAAGTCGCGCTCGACGGCAACTGGTCGGTGCGTGCCGAATACGACTACATCCAGTTCGGCAACAAGAACAAGGCGCTTCCCGACGAGGACGGCGCCATCCAGCCGGTCAGCACCCGCCATTCCTCGCACCAGATCCGCCTCGGTGTGAACTATCGCTTCGGCGGCTGACGCCATCGGAAAAACCGGCTCAAGACCAATTCTTGAATACGAAAAGGCCCCGCTCTGCGGGGCCTTTTTTATTTGGACACGTCTTTATTTGGGCACGTCGCGATGCGCGGCCCCGGTCGCTATTCCGCCTCGTCGCCCTTGCCGTTTGCCTTGTCGAGCGCGCGGCGCGCCAGCACACCGACGAGATGCGCCCTGTATTCGGCGCCGGCATGGATATCGCTGCTCATCTCGTCCGGCGAGACCGTCAGGCCCTCCAGCGATTTCGAGGCGAAACGCTTCTTCAGCGCCTCCTCAAAGGCGGTGACCCGGAACACGCCGTTGGCACCGGCACCCGTCACCGCGACGCGGATATCGGACGAACGCTTCGACACGAACACGCCGACCAGCGCAAATCCGGAGGCCGGATGCTTGAACTTCTCGTAGGCCGCCTTGCGGGCGATCGGAAACTGCACCTTGACGATGATCTCGTTCTCTTCGAGCGCGGTCGAAAACATGCCGGTGAAGAAATCGTCGGCCGAAATCCGGCGCTTGTTTGTGACGATCGTCGCACCGAGGCCGAGGCAGGCGGCCGGATAGTCGGCGTTCGGGTCGTTATTGGCGATCGAGCCGCCGATCGTGCCGCGGTTGCGCACCTGCGGGTCGCCGATCGATCCCGGCACGCCGGCGAGCGCCGGCATATGCTCTTTTACCACCGGCGAATTGGCGACGTCGGCATGGCGCGTCAGCGCGCCGATGACGATGGAGCGGCCCTTGAGCTCGACGCCGGAAATCCCTTCCACCTTGTTCAGGTCGACGATCACCGACGGCGCGGCGAGCCGCTGCTTCATCACCGGCACCAGCGAGTGACCACCGGCGAGCAGCTTCGCCTCCGGGTTCTTGGCCAGCAAATTCGCAGCCTGCCGAACTGTCGTCGGACGATGATAGGTGAACGCATACATCTTGCAGTCTCCTTATTCCGTGTTTTGCTTCACCGCGAGGGCGCTGGCCGCACCGCCCGCCGGATGAAGCATGCCCTGTCCAGCGGGACGCGCATCACGTGCGTCTCGCCACAACAAGGCCGATTGTCATGCTGCGGCCGGACGCGTCCGGCTCGCCCGTTGCAATGCTGTCCACACCACATGCGGCGTCGCCGGCATGGCGATATCCTCGGTGCCGATGGCGTCGGTGATCGCATTGATGACCGCCGGCGGCGCGGCGATGGCGCCGGCTTCGCCGCATCCTCGCATCCCCAGCGGATTCGACGGGCATTTGGTTTCCGTGGTGTCGACGCGGAACGACGGCAGGTTGTGTGCACGCGGCATCGCATAGTCCATGAATGAGCCGCTGATCAACTGTCCGTCCCTGTCATAGACCGCACCCTCCAGCAGGGCCTGGCCGATCCCCTGCGCGATCCCGCCATGCACCTGGCCCTCGACGATCATCGGATTGATCACCGTGCCGAAATCATCGACCGCCGTCCACGCCACGACCTCGGTCGTGCCCGTATCGGGGTCGACCTCCACCTCGCAGATATGGCAGCCGGCGGGGAAGGTGAAGTTGGTCGGATCATAGAAGGCGCCTTCCTTCAGTCCGGGCTCAAGCTCGGCGCCGGTGAATTTATGCGCGATATAAGCATTCAGCGCGACCTCGCCCCAGGCGGCGGACTTGTCAGTACCGGCGACCGTAAACTTGCCGTCCTTGAATTCGATGTCGCCTTCCGCCGCCTCCATCATGAAAGCGGCGACTTTCTTTGCCTTGGCTTCGACCTTCTCCAGCGCCTTGACGATCGCCGACATGCCGACCGCGCCGGAGCGCGATCCATAGGTGCCCATGCCGAACTGCACTTTGTCGGTGTCACCATGCACGACACTGACCGTCTCGATCGGAATGCCGAGGCGCTCCGACACCAGTTGCGCGAAGGTGGTCTCGTGTCCTTGCCCGTGGCTGTGCGAGCCGGTCAGCACCTCGACCGACCCGGTCGGATTGACGCGCACTTCGGCGCTCTCCCACAGACCGACGCCGGCGCCGAGCGAGCCGACCGCCTGCGACGGAGCGATGCCGCAGGCCTCGATGTAGTTGGAATAACCGAGGCCGCGCAGCTTGCCGTGGCGCGCGCTCTCGCGCTTGCGTCTGGCAAAGCCCCTGACGTCCGCGATCTCCATCGCCTTCTTCTGCGTGGCGAGGTAGTCGCCGGAATCGTAGTTCATGATCACCGGCGTCTGGTGCGGAAACGCCTTCACGAAATTGCGCCGGCGCAGTTCCGCCGGATCAAGCCCGAGCTGCCGCGCACTGACTTCCATCAACCGCTCGACCACGAAGGTCGCTTCCGGACGCCCGGCGCCGCGATAGGCATCGACCGGCACCGTATTGGTGTAGACCGCCGCCACCTCGCAATAGATCTGCGGAATGGCGTACTGTCCCGACAGCAGCGTCGCGTAGAGATAGGTCGGCACCGACGACGAGAAGGTCGACATATAGGCGCCGAGATTGGCCGTGGTCTTCACCCGCAGCCCGAGAACCTTGCCGTCACCGTCGAAAGCCATTTCGGCGTGGGTGATGTGGTCGCGCCCCTGTGCATCGGTAACGAAGCCTTCCGATCGCTCCGCCGTCCACTTCACGGGCCGTCCGGTGCGCCGCGCCGCCCACAGGCAGACCACCTCCTCCGGATAGATGAAGATCTTCGAGCCGAATCCGCCGCCGACATCGGGCGCAATCACCCGCAACTTGTTCTCCGGCGCGATACCGACGAAAGCGGAGATCACCAGCCGCGCCACATGCGGGTTCTGCGAGGTGTTCCACAATGTCAGGCTTTCGGTGCCGGCATCGTATTCGGCAAGCGCGGCGCGCGGCTCGATCGGATTGGCGACCAGCCGATTGTTGACCAGATCGATCCTGGTGACATGGCGCGCCGCCGCGAAGGCCGCTTCCGTCGCCTTCGGATCTCCGAGATGCCAGTCGTAGATCAGATTGTCGGGAACATCCGGATGGATTTGCGGCGCGCCCTTGTCGCGCGCATGGCGCGGATCGGTGAGCGCCGGCAGCACCTCGTAATCGACCGCGATCGCCTCGGCGGCATCGCGGCCTTGCGCCTGCGTTTCCGCGATGACCACCGCCACGGCATCGCCGACATGATTGACCTTGCCCGCCGCGATCGCCGGATGCGGCGCCATCTTCATCGGCGAGCCATCCTTGGAATGGATCATCCAGCCGCAAATGAGATTGCCGATCTTGTCGCCGGCAAGCTGCGCGCCCGTCAGCACCGCGATCACCCCCGGCATCTTCTCCGCCGCCGAGGTGTCGATACTCCTGATACTGGCATGCGCATGTGGCGAGCGCAGGAACACGGCGCGCGTCTCGCCGGCCCGGTGAAAATCGTCGGTGTAGCGACCCTGCCCGGTGACAAAGCGAAGGTCTTCCTTGCGGCGCACCGGAGCGCCGATGCCGGTTCCAGTCATTGCCCTTCTCCCACCCTACGGTGATCGCGCGCGACCTGGACTTACGGTCCGGCCGCGTTGTTGTGCGTCAGGTCCTAACTCCGAACTGCAGCGTCCCTGATACCTCCAGATGTCTGCCGATCCCTGCGATCCGCTTTAACGACGGCGCGAACGGCCCTAGGCTTTAGCCATCGCCTTCGCGCCGGCGGCAACCGCCTTGACGATGTTGTGATAGCCGGTGCAGCGGCAGAGATTGCCGTCGAGCTCCTCGCGAATCGTCTGCTCGTCGAGGTCGTTGCCCTTGCGGCGCACGATATCGAGCGACGCCATGATCATCCCCGGCGTGCAATAGCCGCACTGCAGTCCGTGATTTTCGCGGAAGGCTTCCTGCATCGGGTGCAGCGGCTCGCCCGGCGCCGACAGGCCCTCGATGGTGGTGATCTCGGCACCATCGAGCTGCCAGGCGAACAGGGTGCAAGACTTCATCGCCACGCCATTCACATGCACCACGCAGGCGCCGCACTGCGACGTGTCGCAGCCGACATGCGTTCCGGTCAGCCGCAGCGTCTCGCGAAGATACTGAACCAGCAGGGTCCGCGGCTCGATCTTCCCCGAAACCGGCTTGCCGTTAACGGTCATGGATACTGCAGCAGCCATGGGACACCCCACTCACACGGCGCGGTCGCTCATATCGCGCTGTTTTCGACAACTATGGCAGGCGCGAGCGCCATTTCCTGCCGTTTCGAATGGTTTAACCGGTTCTCTGTTTGGAACACAGCTAAACTTGAACCCTTCGGCGCTTGCTGGTCAAGAGCCGGCGCGGCAAGATGCCGCGTTCACGACGACCTGCGGCCGCTTCCTCGCAGCCTAATTTTTGCGCCGTTTCTGGTGTGCTGTCGGGAACTCTTTGCCCGATGCGGTATTTTCCTGATGACCGCGAGAAAGGTTTTGCAATGCTTCGATCCAGACTTCTGTCCACAGCGATTGTCGGCGCCCTTGTAGCCGTGACGACTGCGGCCACCATCGTGCCGGCAGACGCGCAGTGGCGCGGCCGCCACTATCATCACTATCGTGGCGGCTGGGGCGGCGGCGGCGCCGTGCTCGGCGGGCTGGCTGCCGGCGCCATCATCGGCGGCGCGATCGCCTCAAGCCGCCCCTATTACGGGCCCGGCTATTATTACGGCCCCGGATACTATGAGCCGCCCCCGGTCTATGCCGCACCGCCCGGCGATGAAGTCGCCTACTGCATGAGCCGGTTCAAATCCTACGATCCGCGCTCGGGTACGTATCTGGGCTATGATGGATACCGGCATCCCTGCCCATGACCGCTCAATAGCCAGACCGACAGCACGAAGCCGCCCGAACGCGGCGGCTTCGTCGTTTCAGGATCATGCCAAGATCATGCAATGGCGGTGCCGCGCCCCAGGCGCTGACCGTCTCAGGCGCTGACTGCCTTGGCGAAATTGGCGAAGAATTCGTCGGCGATCTTCTTGGCCGCACCGTTGACGAGGCGCTGGCCGAGCTGCGCCAGCTTGCCGCCGATCTGGGCGTCGACGTCGTATTTCAACAGCGTGCCGCCGTCCTTTTCTTCGAGCTTCACCGTTGCGCCACCCTTGGCGAAGCCGGCAACGCCGCCGTTGCCCTCGCCGGCAATGCGATAGCCGTTCGGGGGATCGAGATCGGTCAGATCGACCTTGCCTTTGAAACGCGCCTTGACCGGACCGATCTTGATCGCGGCCGTTGCCTCGAACGAGGTATCCGAAGTCTTGGTCAGTTCCTCGCAGCCGGGAATGCAGGCCTTGAGTGTCTCGGCATCGTTCAGCTTCTGCCAGACGACGTCGCGCGACGCCGCAAGCTGATACTCACCGTTCATCGTCATCGCCATAGGCCTACTCCCTCAGAGTCTCAGTGACATAGCCGTCGACCGGGCGAACGACTAACCCGTCGCGGATCGGCACGCAATCGGGTGGGAAGTCCTGCCGAAGCTGGCCTCCCATGTCGATCACGCGATCCAGGAAGATATCGAGATGGCGCATCGCGCCGGTCGGCAGATCGTGCAGGACCATCAGCGTCCACGGCTGCAAGCGGCACTGGCCCAGCGCACGCTCCATCCAGCCGTCCGGATCCTTCCAGTCTTCCGGTATCGCATTCCATAATACGCAGGTCATTTTCTCGGCGACGAGCCAGTCGATATCGCGGCGCCTGAACAGATGCGGGCCGATCGCGCCGCCGCCGCCCTGCGGGCGGAAATAGCGGTGCGGATGCGCAAGGCTGCCGATCTCCGCCTGCGTGCGGCCGATCTCGCGCGCGGCCAGATCCGGCCCCATGCGCCCGCCGAGCGCCCCGGAATGGGTGAATGTATGATTGCCGATCCAGTGGCCTTCCGCATGCGCGCGCTCGGCCAGGCTGCGCGCGCCGGGCGCCGTCAGCCTTTCGCCCACCACGAAGAACGTCGAACGGATCGATCGTCGCTTGAGGATATCAAGCACGCCGGGCGTCGTTTCGACTGTCGGGCCGTTATCGAAGGTCAAAGTCAGATCGAACATTCCGCCTGCTCAAAGCCGATTTTATGCCGCCGCGCAAGCGGACGATTCGGGTGACGCAAGCAGCCGAGCGCAAGCGGGAGCGGCCAGCAGGAAAGACAAGCAGCGCCGGCAGCAGCGGCCCCGGCACCCGACAAGGGGAATGGGGATTGGCGGCAGGCGCAACGGTCGGTTACACATCTCATCCATGCCCGGTTCGCTTGCCGCCTCAGATCTTCTTGCCCCGCTGACATCGAGCGCCGCGATGCGCGCGGTCCTCGCCGATGAGGCGCGGCTGCAGCGGATGCTCGACGTCGAGGCGGCGCTGGCGCGCGCCGAAGCGGATGCCGGCGTCATCCCGTCGTCCGCCGCCCCGGCGATCGCCGCCGCCTGCCAGGCCGGGCATTTCGACCGCACTGCCCTTGCCGAGGCATCGGTCGGCGCCGGCAATCTGGCGATCCCGCTGGTGAAGATGCTCACCGAAGCGGTGAAGAAAGCCGACCCGGCGGCGGCCGGCTATGTGCATTGGGGCGCGACCAGCCAGGACATCATCGACACCGCGCTGGTGCTCGATTTGCGCGCCGGGATCGGCGCGCTGCGCACCGACCTCGATGCTGCCATTGCCGGTTTCGCCACGCTGGCGCAGACGCACCGGCGCACCGACACCGTCGCCCGAACCTGGCTGCAGCACGCTTTGCCGATGCCCTTCGGCCTGAAGCTCGCCGGCTATGCCGCGGCGCTGGCGCGCTCGCGCGACCGCATCGACGACGCGGCGCGGGATGCGCTGATCCTGCAGTTCGGCGGCGCCGCCGGCACGCTCGCGGCGCTTGGCGACAAGGGGCTGGCGGTCGCCGAAAAGCTGGCGGCGGAGCTCGACCTGCCGCTGCCGGATGCGCCGTGGCACAGCCATCGAGACCGCCTCGGCGAAATCGCAGCGGCGCTCGGCATCCTCACGGCGACCTGCGGCAAGATCGCCCGCGACGTCGCGCTGCTGATGCAAACCGAGGTCGCCGAAGCCTTCGAGCCGGCGGGCGCCGGACGTGGCGGCTCCTCGACCATGCCGCACAAGCGCAATCCGGTTGCCGCCGCATCGGCGCTGGCCTGTGCGGCGATGGCACCGAATATCGTCGCAACGATCATCGCCGGCGGCGTGCAGGAGCACGAACGCGCGCTGGGCGGCTGGCAGGCGGAATGGTCGGCCTTTCCGGCGCTGCTGATGGTCGCCTCCGGCGCGCTTGCCGCCGTTGCCGACATCGCCGGCGGCCTGACCGTCGATCCGGAGCGCATGCGCGCCGATCTAGACATCACCCATGGGCTGATCATGTCGGAAGCGATCAGCTTCGCGCTGGCGCAGACGCTCGGCAAACAGCAGGCGCACAAGCTGATGGAAGACGCCGGCAAGACGGCGGTCGCGCAGCACCGACACCTGCGCGACGTGCTGCTCGCCGATGCAGCCATCACCGCGATCCTGCCGCCCGACGAGATCAACCGGCTGTTCGAGCCGTCGAACTACCAGGGCGCCGCCCAGGCTTTCATCGATCGTCTGCTCGCGTCGACCAGACGCGATCGCTGACAACGACAACGGAGAGACAGAAAATGCCGATCATCCACGCCGCCGATGGCACCCCTTTGAATGTCGAGGTCGAGGGCCGCAGCGACGGACCGACATTGATGCTGTCGAACTCGCTCGGCACCGACCTCCATATGTGGGATCCGCAGGTCGCCGAATTCGCCCGGCATTACCGCCTTGTGCGCTACGACCGGCGCGGCCATGGCAAATCCGGCGTGCCGGCGGGCGACTATACGATGGAGCAACTCGGCCGCGACGTGTTGTCGATCCTCGATGCGCTGAAGATCGAGAAGACCAACTGGTGCGGGCTGTCGATGGGCGGCATGGTCGGGCAGTGGCTCGGCGCCTATGCGCCGGATCGCGTCGGGAAACTCATCCTGTCGAATACCAGCGCCTATTATGCCGACAAGCAGCCGTGGAACGACCGCATGGCCTTCGCCCGCGCCAAGGGGCTCGCCGCGCTGGTCGGCCCGAATATGGAGCGCTGGTTCACCAAGGAGTTTCGCGAGCGCGCGCCGCAGGAGGTCGAGCGGATGACGAAGGCTTTCGTCGCCACGCCGATCGAGGGTTATCTCGGTTGCTGCGCGGCGGTGCGCGATATGGATTTCCGCGACTCCAATCCCCGCATCGCCGTACCGACACTGGTGATCGTCGGCGCGCAGGACCCGGCGACAACGCCGGCGGTCGGCGAAGCGCTGCACAAGCAGATCAAGGGATCGCAGATCGCCTCGATCGACGGCGCGCATATCGCCAATCTGGAGCAGCCAGACATCTATACCCGCACCGTGCTCGACTTCCTGCAGAGCTGACCGTCAGGAGATCCCGGAATGGACGACAGGGAACGCTACGACAAAGGCATGGCGCAGCGCCGCAAGGTCCTCGGCAATGCCTGGGTCGACCGCGCCAGTGCCAACAAGACGACACTGACGGCGGAGTTTCAGGATTTCATCACCCGCTATGCCTGGGGCGAGGTGTGGACGCGCGACCATTTCGACGAGCGTACCCGCCGCATCCTCGTCATCGGCACGATGCTGGCGCTCGACAAGTGGGATGAGTTCCGCATGCATGTGCGCGCCGCGATGACCGAAGGCGGCTTCAGCGAGGCCGATATCCGCGAGATCATCCAGCAGCAGGCGATCTATTGCGGAGTACCCGCCGCCAATCATGCCTTCAAGGAAGCCGCAACGGTGCTGGCCGAGATCGCCGCCGCCAAGGGTTGAACAGAACTCAGTCCTGAACGGAGCCGGGCCTTGAACGGAAGCTGGGTCTGAACGAAGCCGAGATGTAAACGGGTAACGCCGGGCTGTGCTCTCAAACGGCCGGCGTGACCCGTGCGGATGCCGGTTCATCGAGCGCGCTGCGATGCATCGGCACTGTTGCGACACTGTTCTGCACCACCGGCATATGCAATGTCGGCGGCTCCAGCACACCGAGCGCTGCGGCGAGACTCGCCAGCACCAGATTGACCACGCAGGTGCGGATCAGGGTCGGGTCGTGCTGCCAGACCGCCGGCGCCACCGTCACCATGCTGAGAGCGACCACCAGCAGCAGCGCCAGCTCAAAGGTTGCTGGATTGGAACGAACGTGTCCGCCGTTGCGGATGCAATCGACGAGGTGCGCGATGCATAGACCGGCGACCGCCAGTTTGACGATGCCGAATAGCGCCGCAAGATTATGCAGATTCTGTCCGTCGACCCCGCCCCAGCGGGCAATCCAGTACACAGGTCGCGAGCGCCAGAAATCGTCGAGACCATAAACCGGCGAGCCGAGAATCCGCAGACCCTCGAAGCCCCAGAACAGTGCGAAGTAACACGCGACCGACAGGGTGGTCGCCGCGATCACAACCGGATGACGCATCGGGCCCTCCACGCTCTTGCGTAGTCGGCCCGCCTGCGCGTTTCAAAAGATACCGATGCTTTACCTTACCGGTTAATCACGATTGCTTCATTCCGGCTGCTGCATTGCGCAATGTCATCACGCGTACGCCTGCTGTGCCCGCTTGCCGCACCTGCCTTGCTCTTTTCGCATCGCCTGGCCGATCGCACGCGTCGCGCAGACGAATCAAAAAAGGCCGGTCTTTGAAAGACCGGCCCCTTGTCAGCTGCCGTACCGTCAGCGGCTGCCACTCTGCTGCTGGCCCGGCTTCTGGCCCGGCTGCTGCTGCTGCTGACCCGGATTCTGCTGCTGCCCGCCCTGCTGGCCACCCTGATGGCCCTGCTGGCCTTGCTGCCCCTGCTGACCGGGTTTCTGATTCGGATTCTGGTTCATTGATCACTCCATTGTGGGAACGCACGACATCAAGACGCGCCCGGGTCAATCCGCGACAATGCCTTGGCGTTCCATCGGAACTTGCTGCGGTACGACGATGCGGCGTTGCTGCGATGCGGTCGCCCTGTTAAGAGTTCCCGACCGATTACGCGCGCGAGGGGGCAGCGTGGATTATTTTCTCCAGCAACTCGTCAACGGTGTCGCGCTCGGTTCGATCTATGGGCTGATCGCGATCGGCTATACGATGGTCTACGGGATCATCGGCATGATCAATTTCGCTCACGGCGACGTCTTCATGATCGGCGCCTTCACCGCCCTGATCGCCTTCGTCGTGCTCGTCTCCATCGGCGTGACTGCAATTCCCGTGGCGCTGTTTCTGGTGCTGCTGATCGCCATGGCGCTCACCGCGCTCTATGGCTGGGTCGTCGAACGCATCGCCTACCGGCCGCTGCGGCATTCGTTTCGGCTCGCGCCGCTGATCTCGGCGATCGGCATGTCGATCGTGCTGCAGAATTTCGTGCAGGTGGCGCAGGGCGCGCGCGTCAAACCGCTGCCGCCGCTGTTCGAGGGCGGCTTTACGCTGTTCGACGACGGGAATTTCCCGGTCCAGCTCACCTATGTCCAGATCCTGATCGTGCTGACGACCGTGGCGCTGATGGGCGGCTTTACCTATGTCATCACCCGGACGCGGCTCGGCCGCGACATGCGCGCCTGCGAGCAGGACGGCCGCATGGCCTCGCTGCTCGGCGTCAATGTCGACCGCACGATCTCGCTCACCTTCGTCATCGGCGCGGCCCTCGCGGCGGTCGCGGGCATCATGTATCTGCTTTATTATGGCGTCGTCGATTTCTACATGGGCTTCGTCGCCGGCGTGAAGGCATTCACCGCCGCCGTGCTCGGCGGCATCGGTTCGTTACCAGGCGCGATGATCGGCGGGCTGCTGATCGGCCTGATCGAAACCTTCTGGTCGGCCTATTTTTCGATCGAGTACAAGGACGTCGCCGCATTCTCGATCCTCGTCGTCGTTCTCATCTTCCTGCCGACCGGCATTCTCGGCCGCCCGGAAGTCGAGAAGGTCTGAACGTGACAGTCGAAGCCGCGCGGTTCGCCCGTTTCGATATTCCTGGCGCGCTGAAGAATGCGCTCGTTTCGGCAGCGCTTGCCTTCGGCCTGTTCGGCCTGCTGATCGGCATACGCACCGATACGGGGCCGACAGGCGCGCTCATCTATTGGACGCGCTTCGACGACCTCGCGATGATCGTCGGCGCCGTTTTCGCCGGCAGCTTCCTGCGCTCGCTGCTGTTCGGCGATCATCCCTTCAGCTTCACCGAGATTGCAGCGCGGAGCGGTCTTGCAACGCTCACCGACCCGGCGCGGCGTTTTCTGCGGCTTGAGCAATATCAGCTCGGTCATATCCTCGCCTTCGCGATGCTCGGCTTCGCGCTGGCTTTGCCGATCCTGTTCTTCAACAACCGCTACGCACTCGATCTCGGCATCCTGGTCCTCACCTATGTGATGCTCGGCTGGGGATTGAATATCGTCGTCGGCCTCGCCGGCCTGCTCGACCTCGGCTATGTCGCCTTCTATGCCGTCGGCGCCTATTCCTATGCGCTGCTGGCACAGAACTTCGACCTGTCGTTCTGGATCTGCCTGCCGCTGGCCGGCATCCTCGCGGCATTCTGGGGCGTCATCCTCGGCTTCCCGGTGTTGCGACTGCGCGGCGATTATCTCGCCATCGTCACGCTGGCGTTCGGCGAGATCATTCGCATCGTGCTGTTGAACTGGCAGGATGTGACCGGCGGCCCGAACGGCATTTCCTCGATACCGCGGCCGTCGTTTTTCGGGATTCCTTTTACCAACAACGACGACGGATTTGCCGCCGTCTTCGGGCTTGAATTCAGCACGACACACCGCATCGTCTTCCTTTTCTACCTGATCCTGGCGCTCGCCCTGCTCACCAACTGGGTAACGATCCGTCTGCGGCGGCTGCCGATCGGCCGTGCCTGGGAAGCGTTGCGCGAGGACGAGATCGCCTGCCGCTCGCTCGGCATCAACACCACCAACACCAAGCTCACCGCCTTCGCCATCGGCGCAATGTTCGGCGGCTTCGCCGGCGCCTTCTTCGCCACGCGGCAGGGCTTCATCAGCCCGGAATCGTTCAGCTTCGTCGAATCGGCGCTGATCCTCGCCATCGTCGTGCTCGGCGGCATGGGATCGCAGCTCGGCGTCGCCATCGCCGCGGTGGTGACGATCGGCGGGTTCGAGTTGTTCCGCGAATTCGCCGCCTACCGCATGCTGGTGTTCGGCGCAGCGATGGTGCTGATCATGGTATGGCGTCCGCGCGGCCTCATCGGCACGCGCACACCGTCGATCGCGCTCGGCGCCCGCAAGGCGATCCCATCGTCGCTGGTCAGAGAGGGGCGCGGATGAGCGCGGTGCTGACCGTCGAACATCTGAGCATGCGTTTCGGTGGCCTCGTCGCCGTCAACGACCTGACATTTGCGGCGCAGCGCGGCGAGATCACCGCGCTGATCGGCCCGAACGGCGCCGGCAAGACCACCGTGTTCAACTGCGTGACCGGCTTCTACAAGCCGACCACCGGCCGTATCCGGATGGCACGCGAGGACGGCAGCGAGCACCTTCTCGAACGCCTGCCGGATTTCCGCATCGCCCGCGAGGCACGCGTCGCCCGCACCTTCCAGAACATCCGGCTGTTTCCGGGCATGAGCCTGCTCGAAAACCTGATGGTGGCGCAGCACAATCCGCTGATGCGCGCCTCCGGCTTCACCGCCCTCGGCCTGTTCGGCTGGCCCGGCTTCAGCGCCGCGGAAGGCCAGGCGGTGGAACGCGCCGCCTACTGGCTCGACCGCATCGGCCTGACCGAGCGGGCGGACGATCCGGCCGGCGAACTGCCCTACGGCGCGCAGCGGCGGCTCGAGATCGCCCGCGCCATGTGCACCGGCCCGGAACTACTCTGCCTCGACGAACCCGCTGCCGGCCTCAATGCCCGGGAAAGCGCCGAGCTCGACGAACTGCTGCTCTATATCCGCACACAGCACCGGACATCGATCCTGCTGATCGAGCACGATATGTCGGTAGTGATGAAGATCTGCGACCACATCGTCGTGCTCGACTATGGCATCAAGATCGCGGAAGGCACGCCCGAGCACATCCGCAACGACCCGCGCGTCATCGCCGCCTATCTCGGCGTCGAGGAAGACGAAGTGGAAGCGGCGGAAGCGGAGGTCGATCGATGAGTGCGCCGCTTCTGGAAATTCGCAAGCTGGAAGCAGCCTATGGCCGGGTGACGGCACTCAAGGGCATCGACCTTGAAGTGCATGCCGGCGAGATCGTCACCCTGATCGGCGCGAACGGCGCCGGCAAATCGACGTTGATGATGACCGTCTTCGGCTATCCGCGCGCCAGAGCTGGTTCGATCATCTTCGAGGGCCGCGACATCACCGGCCTGCCGGCGCATGAGATCGCCAAGCTGAAGATCGCGCAGTCGCCGGAAGGCCGGCGCATCTTCTCGCGCATGACAGTGCTGGAAAACCTGCAGATGGGCGCCACCACCGGCGATCCGCGGCATTTCGAGGACGATGTCGCCCGCATCTTCACCCTGTTCCCTCGCCTGAAGGAGCGGCTGCACCAGCGCGGCGGCACGCTGTCGGGCGGCGAGCAGCAGATGCTGGCGATCGGCCGCGCGCTGATGAGCCGCCCCCGCCTGCTGCTGCTCGATGAACCCTCGCTCGGCCTCGCGCCGCTGCTGGTACAGCAGATTTTCAAGGCGATCCGCACGCTCAACGAGGCCGACGGGCTGACGGTGTTCCTCGTCGAGCAGAACGCCTTCCACGCGCTCAAGCTGGCGCATCGTGGCTATGTGATGGTCAACGGCGTCATCACTCTGTCGGGCAGTGGACGCGAATTGCTGCGACGGCCGGAGGTGAGGACCGCCTATCTCGAAGGCGGGCATTGAGGCAGGCCATGGGCGAATTCTACGACAGCGAGACCTGGCTGCAGATCCTGTTCATCACCGGCATCATCGGTGGCGGCGCCGCAGTGCTCGCCGGGCGCGCCATCGCGCAGACATGGCGACCCTACTGGCAGGTTGTCCTCTACATGCTGATGCTCGGTGCGGCTGTCCGCTTCGTGCATTTCGCCCTGTTCGAGGCGACGCTGCTGTCGCCCCTCTCCTACCTCGCCGACACCGCGTTCCTGCTGTTGTGCGCGTCCGCCGCGTGGCGCATCACGCTCGCCGGCAAGATGGTGCGGCAATATGGCTGGCTCTACGAGCGCGCCGGGCTGTTCCGCTGGCGCAGCCGCACCAACGCCCCGGAGGGCAAGCCACCGCTCACCGCCAGGTCGTGACTTCACCGCGAATTCTGAGACAATAGGAACGATTTGACAGGTCTTGCGGAATCCGCGTTTGGATCATCCGCACAACCCGGACAGAAAACACTCCAGACAGGGAATGCAAGGGAGCACCAGATGAAGACCATTCGATGGGCCGCGCTGGCGGTCGGAGCAAGTCTCGCCTTCGGCGGCGCCGCCATGGCGCAGGATATTGCGGTCGGAGTCGTCGGTCCGATGACAGGCCAATACGCGACATTCGGCCAGCAGTTGAAGAACGGCGCCGAACTGGCCGTTGCCGACATCAACGCTGCCGGCGGCATCAACGGCAAGAAGATCAGGCTCGAGGTCGGCGATGATGCCTGCGATCCAAAGCAGGCGCGCGCCGTCGCCGAAAAAATGGTCGGGATGAAAGTTGCTCTCGTCGCCGGACATTACTGTTCGTCGTCGTCGATCCCCGCTTCCGAGGTCTACAACGAAGGCGGCGTTCTTCAGATCACGCCTGCCTCCACCAACCCGACGCTGACCGAGCGCAAGATGTGGAACGTGTTCCGCGTCTGCGGCCGCGACGACCAGCAGGGCTCGGTTGCCGGCGCCTATATCGCCCAGCACTTCAAGGGCAAGAACATCGCTATCCTTCAGGACAAGTCGACCTACGGCAAGGGCCTGGCCGACGAGATGAAGAAGGCGCTGAACAAGGCCGGCGTGAAGGAGAAACTCTACGAAGCCTATACGCAGGGCGACAAGGACTTCAACGCGCTGGTCTCCAAGATGAAGGCGAACGCCATCGATGTCGTCTATGTCGGCGGCTACCACACCGAGGCCGGTCTCATTCTGCGGCAGATGCGTTCGCAGGGCCTCAACGCACAGATGATCGCGGGTGACGCCATCGCCACCAACGAGTTCTGGTCGATCACCGGCGACGCCGGCAAGGGCATGATGTTCACCTTCGGCGCCGACCCGCGCACGCGCCCGACCGCAGCAGCAGTCGTCAAGCGCTTCAAGGACAAGGGCATCGATCCGGAAGGCTACACACTCTACACTTACGCGGCGCTGCAGATCTGGGCGGAAGCCGCCAAGAAGGCCGGCACCAACGACCCCAAGAAGGTCGCCGCGGCCATCCATGCAGGCAAGTGGGACACCGTGCTCGGCACCATCGGCTATGACGCCAAGGGCGACATCACCGCTATCGACTACGTGTTCTACGCCTGGAAGGCGGACGGCACCTATTCGCAGATGGCATCGGCCAACTGACACGCTCCACAGAAACCACGAGCCCGCCCTTCGGGGCGGGCTTTCGTTATCGGCGCCCGCGCCGGACCATAAAATCGACGCTTTGTTTGCGACACAACCGCCGCATGAAACACCTTGCCCCCCTCCTGATCTTCTTCTCGATGCTGGCGATGACACCACCGGCGGCCGCACGCGAGCCGTTTCCGGCGATGCTGCATGGCCAGAAGCTGCTCGACTACTGCAGTGCACGCGAGCAGCATCGGCGCTTCTCCTGTGGCTATTACGTCATGGGCGCGATCGACATGCTGTTCAACGGCGAACTGCTGCGCGGCGCCAAGGACGGCCCCTTCGCGGTATGCCCGCCGGCTGGCAAGACGCCGGAGGAACTCGTCAGTGTGGTTCGGCGCTATCTTGAAAACCACAAGGACGAGCGCGCAAAGCCGGCTTACGAACTCGTCTATTCGGCGATGCGCGACGCCTATCCGTGCCCGTGACATTCTGTCATGCCTGCTGTCATCGCCGGACGTTGCCCAGCGGCGTGACCCCGCAATCCGTCATCTTTGAAATAACGTCAGGCGCATGCGCGGGTCAGACCTGCCCGCGATACGCGTGAGATCAGAACGAGATGACAGGCCGCTGCCGCTCTACCCGATCCGGCCCAGCGCCGGAAACGCTTCCAGGAGCCAGTAGCTCATCATCGTGATCGTGCCGGTGAGAAAGGCGATGCCGGTGAGGATCAGCAGGATTCCCATCATCTGCTCGACCCGGTGCAGATGGCGCTTGAAGCGCGTAAGGAACGCCGCGAACGGCTCGACTGCGAACGCCGCAATGACGAAGGGGATGCCGAGCCCCAGCGAATAGACGGCCAGCAGGCTGGCGCCGCGCGTCACGGTCGATTCCGATGCTGCCACGGCCAGGATCGCCGCCAGGATCGGCCCGATGCATGGCGTCCAGCCGAAGGCGAAGGCCAGCCCCATCACATAGGCGCCCCACAGGCTGACCGGTTTCGACACCGTCACGCGCTTGTCCTGCATCAGGAAGGCGAAACGGAAGATGCCGAGGAAATGCAGCCCCATGAGGATGATGACCACGCCGGCGACCATGGCCAGCGTGCCGGAATAGGCGCGGATCAATCCGCCGATTGCCGTGGCACTGGCGCCGAGCGCGACGAAAACGGTGGTGAAGCCGAGCACAAAGCACACCGCCGCGATCACCGTGTCGCCGCGCGCCCGTACCACAGCCTCGCCTCCAGCCATCCGCTCCAGCGACGCGCCGGCGAGATAGACGAGATAAGGCGGAACCAGCGGCAAAACGCAGGGCGACAGAAAACTGACGACGCCGGCGAGCAGCGCGGCGAGGAAGGAGATATCGGCCATAGAGGCCTAGTGACATGCACCTTCGGCCGAGGCAAGCCACCTGACCGATCTCGCCAATATGTGATCGGCGGTTGATCCGAGGCGCCGCTCCGATCTGATTTTCAAGGGGAAAATGCCTCTCGTGCCGCAGACTCAGGTGTCTGAATCGGAAAGGCTCGGGAGACGATCCACCTTTCAACCGCGAGAGCGCCGTGACCCGCCGCAACCTCATCACCGATGTCGCCGGCCTCCGCGTCGGCAATGCCAGCGACGATGCGCTGTGCTCCGGCGTCACCGCTATCGTTTTCGACTCACCGGCTGTCGCCAGCGCGGACATCCGCGGCGGCGGACCCGGCACCCGCGATACGACGCTGCTGGAGCCCGAGCGCACCGTCGACGGGGTCGATGCCATCGTATTGTCCGGCGGCTCGGCCTTCGGCCTCGATTCACCTTCCGGCGTACAGGCCTGGCTGCGCGAGCAGGGACGCGGCTTTCGGGTCGGCGACGCGACGGTTCCGATCGTGCCCTCCGCCGTGCTGTTCGACCTGCTGTCCGGCGGCAACAAGAACTGGGGCCGCTATTCGCCCTATCGCGAACTGGGATACGAGGCGGCGCGCCATGCCGCGACCGAGTTCGCGCTCGGCAGCGTCGGCGCCGGCACCGGCGCCACCACCGTGTCGCTCAAGGGCGGTCTCGGCTCGGCCTCGGCCGTGACGAGCGACGGCATCACCGTCGGTGCCATCGTCGCCGTCAACGCCGTCGGCAGCGTCAATGTCGGCGACGGGCCGCATTTCTGGGCGGCTCCCTTTGAAGTCGGAGCGGAATTCGGCGGCCTCGGCCTGCCGTCATCGATTCCGGAAGACGCCTATCGCATGCGCGCGAAGGGGCAACCGGCCGGCGGCACGCTGCAGAATACCACCATTGCGCTCGTCGCCACCGACGCCGTGCTCAACAAGATGCAGGCGCGACGGCTCGCGGTGATGGCACAAAGCGGCATGTCGCGCGCCATCTATCCGGTGCACACGCCGCTCGACGGCGACACGGTGTTCGCCGCGGCGACTGGTCGCAAGCCACTCGCCGATCCCATCTACGGCTTCACCGAACTCGGCATGCTTGCTGCCAACGTACTGGCACGCGCGATCGCGCGCGGCGTCTACGAGGCGACCGCGCTGGATCTGCCGGGCGCGCTGCCGAGCTGGCGCGCGTGTTTCGCGCAGAGCTGAGTTGCACGAACGGGCTTGCGTGAACAAAAGCGGCGGCGTGGTGTTGATCAACAAGGGTGCCAGTGATCACATCGTTCTGCCGGGGTTGCCATGCTCCCAACCTTGCCCTCAACCAAACCCTCAACTGCCATCGCCAATATCGCTTACGATGGTACCGATCATCGCCTGATCGTGACCTTCGTCACCGGCCGCATCTACGAATATTTCGACGTTCCGGCCGGCATCGCCGCGAGCTTCCGGCGTGCCGCCTCGCGCGGCGGCTTCTTCAACCGCCATATCCGCGATCATTATGATTTCCACGAAATAACCGGCAGGCGCTTCAGCGTGGCGTGAGGAAGCGCTCGGCGCGGTAGGGCGTTGGATCGCAGAACGGCGTCGCGCCGCTCATCATCTCGCCGATCAGGCGCCCCGTCACCGGTCCGAGCGTCAGCCCCCAATGTGCATGGCCGACCGCCAGCCACAGGCCGTCGTGCCCGGGGGCGCGTCCGATCACCGGCCGCGAATCCGGCAGGCATGGCCGCGCGCCCAGCCAGGTCCGCGCATCGGCACGCGACCCCAGCGGAAACAATTGCTGCGCCGCCGGCATCAGGCGGTCGAACTGCACCGGCGTCGGCGGCGCGTCACGCGCCGCGAACTCGGCCCCCGTCGTGAGCCGGATGCCCTGCTCCATGGGCGTGATCAGGTAGCCGCGATCGATATCGAGCACCGGCCGCGCCAGCGACGCGTTGCCCTGCGGGTGGAAATGCCGGTGATAGCCGCGCTTGTAGCCGAACGGCAGGACGATGCCGAGCGGCCGCAGCAGATCGTCCGCCCATGGTCCGAGCGCCACGACGACCTGGTCGGCATCGAGCGCACCGGCATCGGTGACGACGCGCCAATGACCACCGCTGCGCGACAGGGTGCGGGCATCGCCAGACAGGAGCACGCCGCCCTGCGCCGCGAAGCGCGCGGCATAGGCCCGGGTCACGGCGAGCGGATTGCTGATGCTCGCGGCATCGCGCCAGAAGATCGCCTTGTGGAAAACCGGCCGCAGCGACGGCTCCATCGCAAGCACGCCCTCCGGATCGAGCACCTCGGCCGGCACTCCCAGGCGCGCCGCGAGATCGATTTCTGCGGCCTGCGCCGCAAAGGATTTCGGATCGCGATAGAGCTTGAGCCAGCCGGTCTTGCGCAGATAGCGCGTAGCACCGGCCTCCAGCATCAGTTCTTCGTGCCCGGCGACCGCCTGCGAGAACAACGGCCGCATCGCGTGTGCGGTCTCCGTCATTTTCGCAACCGACGAATGAGCGCGAAAGCGCCACAGCCACGGCAGCACCTGCGGCAGAAATCGCAGATGATAATTGGCTTCCGGCGCGCGCTTGAGCGCAATGCGCAGCAGCGAGCCGATATCCGAAGGAAAACCGGGCGGAAAGATCGTGTGGCCCTCGATCACGCCGGCATTGCCGTAGGAGGTTTCGGCCCCGGGCTCGCCACGATCGATCAGCGCCACCGACAGACCGCGCCGGACAAGCTGCAGGGCGATCGAGGTACCGACGATACCGGCCCCCAGAACGATGACATCGGTGCGCGCCATGATCTGGGATCCTTCGATGCGACACAGCGTGGTGGTTCACCCTCAGGTAGTGCTTCCGGATGCATGGCGCGAGAGTGATTTCGCCGCACGAAGCGTTTGCGCAGCCGGGTCACGGTCCACGCATGCCTCCGGGAGCGACGCGGGAACGCCCCGACGACGCGGCCCATCGTGGCATCGCCCGGCGCGAGCGTTGCCCCACCGCGCGCGGCATGTTACCCGGGCGGCGTCCGGAGGCCCGCCACAATGTCCTCGTCCTCACCTGCCTCGCCGCGCCCGCTGGTCATCGCCCCGTCGATCCTGGCCGCCGATTTCGCACGCCTCGGCGACGAAATCCGCGCGGTGGAAGCCGCCGGCGCAGACTGGATCCACGTCGATGTGATGGACGGGCATTTCGTTCCCAACATCACCATCGGCCCCGACGTGGTGAAGGCGCTGCGTCCGATCAGCAACAAGACCTTCGACGTGCACCTGATGATCGCACCCTGCGATCCCTATCTCGAAGCCTTTGCCAAGGCCGGTGCCGACATCATCACCGTGCATGTGGAGAGCAGCCCGCATGTCCACCGCTCGCTGCAGGCCATCCGCGCGCTCGGCAAGAAGGCCGGCGTCACGCTCAATCCCGGCACTCCGGTCAGCACCATCGAGAATGTCATCGACCTCGTCGATCTGATCCTCGTGATGTCGGTCAATCCGGGTTTCGGCGGCCAGGCGTTCATTCCGTCTGCGATCCAGAAGGTCCGCGATCTGCGTGCGATGGCCGGCGGCCGGCCGATCGACATCGAGGTCGATGGCGGCATCACGCCGGAAACCGCGCCGCAGGTGGTCGCCGCCGGCGCCAATGTGCTGGTCGCCGGTTCCGCCGTGTTCAAGGGCGGGCGCTATAAAGAGAATATCGCCGCCATCCGTCACGCCGCGGCGGCGGCGCGCGGAGAAGCGGCGTAATGTTGAATCCTGCCGTAATGCGTCATGGCTGGGCGAGGCCCAGCCATCCACGTCTTGCTGTCAGTCGATCTGTGAAGACGTGGATGCCCGGCAAAAGGCCGGACATGACGTTGATAGAATGGTGCCAAGCATGATCCCTCGCTATTCCCGCCCCGAGATGACGGCGATCTGGTCGCCGGAAACGCGCTTCCGCATCTGGTTCGAGATCGAGGCGCATGCCGCCGACGCAATGGCGGAGTTGGGCATCATCCCTAAAGACGCCGCCAGGACCATCTGGGAAAAAGGCAACGCCGCGACATTCGACACCGCACGCATCGACGCCATCGAAGCCGAGGTGAAGCACGATGTCATCGCTTTCCTCACCCATCTTGCCGAACATGTCGGCCCCGACGCGCGCTTCGTGCATCAGGGCATGACCTCCTCCGATGTGCTCGACACCTGCCTCAACGTACAGCTCGTGCGCGCCGCCGATATCCTGCTCGCCGATCTCGACAAGGTGCTCGCCGCGCTGAAGCGCCGCGCCTACGAATACAAGCTGACGCCGACGGTGGGCCGCTCGCATGGCATCCACGCCGAGCCGGTCACCTTCGGACTGAAGATGGCCTATGCCTATGCGGAATTCTCGCGTGCGCGCGAACGCCTCGTCGCGGCGCGCAAGGACGTCGGCACTTGCGCTATTTCGGGTGCCGTCGGCACCTTCGCGCAGATCGATCCCCGCGTCGAAGAGCATGTCGCCAAGGCGCTTGGCCTGACGCCGGAGCCGATCTCGACGCAGGTGATCCCGCGCGACCGGCACGCGATGTTCTTCGCCACGCTCGGCGTCATCGCCTCGTCGATGGAACGCCTCGCCATCGAAATCCGCCACCTGCAGCGCACCGAGGTGCTGGAAGCCGAGGAATATTTCTCGCCCGGCCAGAAGGGCTCATCGGCGATGCCGCACAAGCGCAATCCGGTGCTCACCGAGAATCTCACCGGTCTCGCGCGCATGGTGCGCGCCTATGCGCTGCCGGCGATGGAGAACGTCGCGCTGTGGCATGAGCGCGATATCTCGCATTCCTCTGTCGAGCGGATGATCGGCCCCGACGCGACGGTAACACTCGATTTCGCGCTCAACCGTCTTGCCGGCGTCATCGACAAGCTCGTCGTCTATCCCGAGAACATGCAGAAGAATCTCGACCGGCTCGGCGGCCTCGTCCATTCGCAACGCATCCTGATCGCGCTGACGCAGAAGGGCGTGGCGCGCGAGGACGCCTATCGTCTGGTGCAGCGCAATGCGATGCGGGTGTGGAAGGGCGAAGGCGACTTCCTCGCCTTCCTGAAAGCCGATCCGGAGGTCAGCGCCAGGCTGAGCGACGCCGAACTCGAAGCCAATTTCAACCTCGACTACCACACCAAACACGTCGATACGATCTTCCGGCGCGTCTTCGGCGGCTGACAAGAGCGACGATGCGCGACGCCACCGCCGACTACGACTTCCTCGTCCTGCCCGGCCTCGGCAATTCCGGCGTCGAGCACTGGCAGTCGTACTGGTGCATGGCGCTGCGCAATGCGGCGCGTGTTATTCAAGACGACTGGGATCGGCCGAACCCGGCAGCATGGATGCAGCGGCTCGATGCGGCGATCGCCGGCGGCACGCGCCCGGCGATCCTGATCTGTCACAGCCTGTCGGTGTCGCTCGCCGCGCATTGGGCGGCGCGCAACACACCGGGCCGGATCAAGGCCGCGTTCCTGTGCGCCCCTTCCGATGTGGACCGCCCGGAGAACACCCCGGACAGCGTGCGCCCCTTCGCGCCGATGCCGCTCAAGCCGTTTCCGGTGCCGGCGCTGGTCGTCGCCTCGACCGACGATCCTTACGTCGACACCGGGCGCGCACGGTTCTTCGCGCAAGCATGGGGCGCCGATTATTGCGAGCTATCGGAGCTTGGCCATATCAACACCACGACCCGGCTCGGTCTGTGGCCGCAGGGTTTGCTGCTGCTCGGCCAGTTGCTCGCCCGCGTCGACGCATAAATGCATAGGGCCGCGGCGTCGCCACGGCCCTTCCCTTTCCTGATATCCGCTCTCAGCGATGACCGCGATGGCCTCCGCCACGCCAGCCGCCATGTCCGCCGCGCCAGGCGCGATGTCCGCCGTGCCACCCCCGATGATTGTTCCAACCCCGATAGCGATGCCAGCCGCGATTGCCGCCCCAGCCGTAATCCCAGGTGCCGACGCCGAAGCTAAATAGCGGCGGCGCAACGACAACCGGCGGCGGTGCGACCGCATAAGCCGGCCCGCCGGCGAGATAGCTGGCGCTGGCATAGCCTTCCGCAGCACCCCACGCGACACGGCACCAGCTTCCCGAGCAGCCAAGTACATCGACGTCCGCACCCGCCGGCATGACGCTGATGACGCGATAGGCCGTGCCCGGACCGCTGCGCAGATTGAGATCGGATTGAACGATTGCGGCGTTGGCGGCGCCGCCCCCCGCCAGAAGCAGGCCACCGGCCAGCAAGGCAGATTTGAACGTCATCGTCGATATCCCTCGAAAATGATTGCCGCCCTTCGTCATAATCAACGAATGGGAGAAGCATTTCCGACTGCGACGGCTTGTCACGGTCGCGTGAGCGGGCTTATCTCGACATTCGAGATAGCCGAATCCCCCGATGTCGATCTCCGTTCCCAGCATCCTTGTTTTTGACTCCGGCCTCGGCGGATTGACCGTCTTTCGGGAGATCGTGGCCGCACGGCCCGATGCGCATTATGTCTATCTCGCCGACGATGCGCGGTTTCCCTACGGGCGCATTCCGGAGCATGAACTGATCCCGCGCGTGCGCGACGTAATCGGCGCGGCGATTGACGAACATGCGCCGTCGCTGGTGGTCGTCGCCTGCAACACCGCCTCGACGCTGGCGCTGAGCGATCTGCGCGCGACATTCCACGTTCCGTTCGTCGGCACGGTGCCGGCGATCAAGCCCGCCTGCGCCGGCTCGCGCAGCAAGCTCGTCTCTGTCCTCGGCACCGAAGCGACCGTGGCGCGCGAATATACGCGACGGCTGATCCAGGACTTCGCGCAGGATTGCACGGTCAATCTGGTCGGCTCGTCGCGGCTCGCCGGCTTCGCGGAGGCCGAACTCAACGGTGCTCCGGCGTCAGACGCCGAAATCGCAGCAGAGATCGCCCCCTGTTTCGTGCAGACCAACGGTCAGCGGACCGACACGATCGCGCTTGCCTGCACCCATTATCCGCTGCTGACGTCGCGGCTGGCGGCACTCGCACCCTGGCCGGTCGACTGGATCGACCCGGCGCCGGCCATCGCCCGTCGCGTCGTCGATCTGATCGGCCCGCCTGCCGGTCCACCGAACGGGCCGGCGCGGATGCTGTTCACCTCAGGCCGTCCGCCAGGCACCCACCTGACGGACGCGCTGACGACCTTCGGTCTTCACGTCAGGAACGACACCACGTGAGGCTGAACCTCGAGCGTGCCGCGGTAAATCATGTCGAGCGCGACATAGAGGATGATGACGAGACCGACATAGGCGATCCAGCGCTGCTTGTTGAGGATACGCGCGATGAAGTTCGCCGCGACGCCCATCAGCACGATCGATAAAGCAAGACCGAATACCAGTGCCGTCGGGTGCTCGCGCGCTGCGCCGGCGACGGCGAGAACGTTGTCGAGCGACATCGACACGTCGGCGATGATGATCTGCAGCGCGGCCTGGCCGAGCGTCTTGCGCGGCGCGCGGGCGCCGATCACGCCATCGCCGTCGAGATCCTTGCCTTCCAGATGCTCCTGCGCGTGGTGGTCGTCATGATTGCCGCTGCGCAATTCGCGCCACATCTTCCAGCACACCCACAGCAGCAGGATGCCGCCTGCGAGCAACAGGCCGACGATCGAAAGCAACTGGACGGTGACGCTGGCGAAGACAATACGCAGCACCGTCGCTGCAAGAATGCCGAGCATGATCGCCTTGTTGCGCTGGTCGGCCGGCAAGCCGGCAGCCGCCAGGCCGATGACGATGGCGTTATCGCCAGCGAGCACCAGGTCGATCATGATGACCTGCCCAAGTGCGGCAAGGCCGGCGGGTGTCGTCAATGTCGTGACGATGTCTGCGAGGATGGTTTCCATTTAGGGGCTTGTCCTTGTGTCGTTCAGCCAGAAATATTCGACGACATGCTCGATCTCGCCGAGGATCGCCGCCGCGCAGCCCAGAAAGGTCAGTGCCGCCGCAACATCCCACGGCGTCACGCCCTCGCCGCCGGAGCGCGGACAGCCGATCCACCACGCGTAAAACGCGACGAGCGCCGCTACGATCAGCAGCAGCAGACTCGCCGCCGGCAAAACCAACGGTGACGGGATCGGGAATGATGGCGGAAAATCCAGCATCGGGCCCTACGGGTCGCTATCAGTCCGACATCGCAGCCACGTGGCTGCCAGAGGGGCCCGGTCTGATACCGATAAAATAGAAATCCCGGTGCCCGGCTGCAAGAAAAACCGGACGCAACACCGCGGAATCATTGCCGCACCATTAACCGCCTGAGAAATCAGGCTGTTTGCGGTTCCGAAGCCACGGTTCCCGGTGCGCGGAAATTGACAGTGGCGGCCCGACGCCCTAAAAGGCGGCCACTTTGCGGGGTCCGCCAGGATCCCGCGAAGCGTTTCGCACCCGTGGTGACGGCCGGCGCTTCGGCCAGAACCTGTCGGTCCCGACAACGGTCGGGACAGAGGAGGGCGCGGTTCCTCGACTGTCACAACCTAACCATGAGGACGCGATGTCAAAGCGCCATAGCGCCAAGTACAAAATCGACCGCCGGATGGGCGAAAACATCTGGGGTCGCCCGAAGAGCCCGGTCAACAAGCGTGAATACGGTCCCGGTCAGCACGGCCAGCGCCGCAAGGGCAAGCTCTCCGACTTCGGTGTGCAGCTCAAGGCCAAGCAGAAGCTGCGCGGCTATTACGGCAACATCTCCGAGAAGCAGTTCTACGGCATCTATGTCGAGGCGCGCCGGTTGCGCGGCGACACCGGCGAGAACATCGTCGGCCTGCTGGAGTGCCGGCTCGACGCCGTCGTCTATCGCGCCAAGCTGGTGCCGACCGTCTTCGCTGCGCGCCAGTTCATCAACCACGGCCACATCAAGGTGAACGGCCGCCGCGTCGATATCCCGAGCTATCGCCTGAAGGTCGGCGATGTCGTGGAGATCAAGGAAAAGTCGCGCGAGTTGGCGATTGTGCTGGAAGCCATCGCCTCCGCCGAACGCGACGTTCCCGACTATCTCGAGGTCGACCACTCGAAGATGACCGCCAAGGTCTTGCGGGTGCCGGTGCTCAGCGACGTGCCCTACCCGGTGCAGATGGCGCCGAACCTGGTGGTCGAATACTATTCGCGCTGATCTCGATCAGATCATCGCTGCGAAGACAGAACCCCGCTCGACAGAGCGGGGTTTTTCGTTGGTGCTGCAAGGTTGCCGAACGGCATTCCTCCGCCCTACCCTGTCGCCGAGCCCATGCATGCTGGAGGTCACGATGCCGCTCGACCGCCGTTCCGTTCTGACGCTCGCCGGCGGTCTCGCCGCCTCCGCCGTCGCAAGCGGCTGGCCGCGCCCGGCAGCGGCCGCGCCGTTCACGCTCGCCCATGGCGCTTTCGAGATCATCGTGGTCAGCGACGGCCATCTGGTGCTGCCGACCGCGTTCCTCGCTCCCGATGCGCCGGCCGCCGAGCGTGCGGCCGTTCTCGCCGCGGCGCATCAGAGCGGTGTGCAATATGAATCGCCGACCAATGTGACGCTGCTCCGCACGCCGAACGATCTGATCCTCGTCGATATGGGCTCCGGCGACCGCTTCATGCCAACAGCCGGAAAGCTCTTCGACAATCTCACTGCGGCCGGCATCGATCCGGCGAAGATCACCAAGGTCGTGTTCACGCACGGCCATCCGGACCATCTGTGGGGCCTGGTGGACGAACTCGACGATCCGCGACTGCCGAACGCCGCCTATTACGTCGCCGCCGCCGAATGGGATTTCTGGCATGGCGCCGACGCGACACGGGGCCTGCCGGAAGAGCGCGCCGGCTTCGTCACCGGTGCGCGCCGCAATTTCGCAGTGGTCAAGGACAAGGTGAAAATGCTGGCGCCGGGCGAGGAGGTCGTCAGCGGATTGCGCATCCTGTCGACGCCGGGACACACGCAGGGACACGTGTCGCTCGAACTCTCAGGCGGCGACGGCCTGATCGTCGGCGGCGATGCGCTCACCCATCAGCACATCGCATTCGAATATCCGCAATGGAAAAATCCCGCCGACCATCAGCCGGAGCGTGCGATCGAGACACGACGCAAGCTGCTCGACCGGCTGGCAGCCGACCGGAGCATACTGGTCGGCTTCCACCTGCCCTATCCGGGCGTCGGGCGTGTCGAACGCAAAGGCGCCAGCTACCGGTTCATCGCCGGAGCGTGAGGCGACGAAAACCCATCCCACGCAAGGCCGGTCCCAAGGACCGGCCGCAGCAACGGGTCGACGATCAAGAAAGCTGAATCCGTATCGCGGTCAGGCGACCGTGGTGCCGGCGATGCCTTTGTCTTTCAGCAATTCCTGCAATTCGCCGGCCTGGAACATTTCGCGGACGATATCGCAACCACCGACGAACTCGCCCTTGACGTAGAGCTGCGGGATCGTCGGCCAGTTGGAATACTGCTTGATGCCGTCGCGCAGCTCGGTCGATTCCAGGACGTTGAGCCCCTTATAGGCGACGCCGAGATGGTCGAGGATCTGCACGACCTGACCGGAGAAGCCGCATTGCGGGAACTGCGGGGTGCCCTTCATGAACAGCACGACGTCGTTGCTCTTCACTTCGTTGTCGATGAACTGCTGGATCGCCATGAGAATCCGTCCTTGAGACTTCGTCTTCGGGAATTCACCCTCGGAGATACGCCTTGGAAACCTACCCTGGAAGCTCGCCCAGGGAGCCGCTTCGGGAACTCGCCTCGGGAATTCGCCTTTTCGCTGCTCTCCCCTGAGAGCGGCACGCTTTCACTATCTAGACCATGCCGCCCCCCTTCCCAAGGGGGCCGGCGGCAGGAAAACCGCAATAACGCTCGGAAATTAGGCCAAGGCCGCAAGACGCCGCGCCGGCCGGTTCCCGGTTTTCGCAGCGCGGACCGCGATTCATGCCGCCCCACGAGGAGATCAGCCCTCCGGCGTTCCGGTCTGCAGCGCCAGCGCGTGCAGTTTATCGCCCATCTGGCCCTGCAGCGCCCGGTAAACGATCTGGTGCTGCTGGACCCGCGATTTGCCCTTGAACGAGGCCGAAATCACCGTGGCCGCGTAGTGATCGCCGTCGCCGGCGAGATCGCGAATGGTGACCTGGGCGTCCGGCAAGCTCGCCTTGATGAGTTGCTCGATCTCCCGCGCATCCATCGCCATCGCCGTCTCCAAATCCCCGCGGGCACCGCCCAGACGCGGCCCGGAATCATCCGATATTACGCTACAAATAGGCATGCGGCGCGCAAACCGCCATGGCCGCACCGTGCCTGCGCACAGGCTGATGCCGCGTGTCTTTGCCGCGTCCGGCAATCGCGTCCGGCAATAACGGCCGGCAACCGGCAGCACGCGAGAGGTTCAGCCTGTCATTTCCGCGCGGACTATGCCGCAGACGGGTTTCTGCCGCTCATATAGTCCGGCAGCCAGGTCTCGAAACGGCGCTGCAACTGCGCCACCGGCAGCGGCCGCTCGCCCGCCAGCGACAGAGCCTCGCCGCCGGTGACGCCAATGCGCTGCGCCAGCACGCCGGCTTCGCGCGCACGCGCCAGCACCGGCTCCACCGCATCGGCAGCGACGGTGACGACATAGCGGGCCTGATCCTCGCCGAACCAGAAGGCATGTGCCGGCGTGTCGTCGGGACAGGCCGACAGCGTCGCACCGATATCCGATGCCATCGCCATTTCAGCGAGCGCGATCAGGAGCCCGCCATCCGACAGGTCATGCGCGGCCGTCGCGGTACCGTCGAGGATCAGCGCACGGACGAAATCGCCGTTCTCGCGCTCCTCGACAAGATCGACCGGCGGCGGCGCGCCCTCTTCGCGGCCGCAGATCTCGCGCAGATACAGCGACTGGCCGAGCCAGCCCTGCGTCTCGCCGATCAGCAGGATCGCCTCGCCGGCGCGTTTGAACGCCAGCGTCGCCGAGGTCTGGAAGTCGTCGAGCACGCCGACACCGCCGATCGAGGGCGTCGGCAGAATGCCCTGCCCGCTGGTCTCGTTGTAGAGCGAGACATTGCCGGACACGACGGGGAAATCCAGCGCCTTGCAAGCCTCGCCGATGCCGCGCACGCAGCCGACGAACTGCCCCATCACTTCCGGCCGCTCCGGATTGCCGAAATTCAGATTATCTGTGATCGCCAGCGGCCGGCCGCCGACGGCGGTGATGTTGCGCCAGCATTCCGCCACTGCCTGCTTGCCGCCCTCGAACGGATCCGCCTCGCAATAGCGCGGCGTCACGTCGACCGAGAGCGCCAGCGCCTTCGGCCCGTCGTTGACGCGCACCACCGCCGCGTCGCCGCCGGGACGCTGCACGGTGTTGCCGCCGATGACGTGATCATATTGCTCCCACACCCAGCGCTTCGAGCACAGGTCGGGCGCGGCGATCAGCGTCTGCAGCGCCTCGGCGACGGGAACCGGCGCGGTGACGCTGTCCGGATCGATTCGCTTCGGCTTTTCCACGAATACGAAGGGCCGCTTGTACTCCGGCGCCTCGTCGCCCAGCTCCTTGATCGGCAGATCCGCCATCACCTCGCCGCCGTGCTTGACGATGAAACGCTTGGTCGGCGTCGTATGGCCGACGATGGCGAAGTCGAGCCCCCATTTGCGGAAAATGTCCTCCGCCTCTTTTTCCTTCTCCGGCTTGAGCACCATGAGCATGCGCTCCTGGCTTTCGGAGAGCATCATCTCGTAGGCGCTCATGCCGATCTCGCGCGTCGGCACCTTGTCGAGTTCGAGCGTGACGCCGAGATCGCCCTTGGCGCCCATCTCGACCGCCGAACAGGTCAGCCCGGCCGCGCCCATGTCCTGAATGGCGATGACGCAGCCCTTCTCCATGATTTCGAGACAGGCTTCGAGCAGCAGTTTCTCGGAGAACGGATCGCCGACCTGCACCGTCGGCCGCTTCTCCTCCGAATTGTCGTCGAACTCGGCCGACGCCATCGACGCACCGTGGATACCGTCGCGACCGGTCTTGGAGCCCAGATAGACGATCGGCATGTCGACGCCGGAGGCCGCCGCATAGAAAATCTTGTCGGTCTCGGCGAGGCCGACGGCCATCGCATTGACGAGATTGTTGCCGTTATAGCGCGCGTGGAAACGTGTCTGGCCGCCGACCGTCGGCACGCCGAACGAGTTGCCGTAGCCGCCGACGCCGGCGACGACGCCGGAGACGAGGTGCCGCGTCTTCGGATGCGACGGATCGCCGAACGACAGCGCATTGAGGCAGGCGATCGGCCGCGCACCCATGGTGAAGACGTCGCGCAGGATGCCGCCGACGCCGGTGGCTGCACCTTGATACGGCTCGATATAGCTCGGGTGGTTGTGGCTCTCCATCTTGAAGACGCAGGCGAGCCCGTCGCCAATGTCGATGACGCCGGCATTTTCGCCCGGTCCCTGGATCACCCATGGCGCCTTGGTCGGCAGCGTGCGCAGATGCACCTTCGAGGACTTGTAGGAACAGTGCTCGTTCCACATCGCCGAGAAGATGCCGAGCTCGGTGAGCGTCGGCTCGCGTCCGATCAGTTCGAGGATGCGCGCGTATTCGTCCGGCTTGAGACCGTGTTCGGCGATCAGTTCGGGGGTGATCTTGGTCACGGTGATCCTGGTCACGTCGTCAGGCCGCCTTGGCAAAATGGTCAGTCAGTCCGGCAAACAGTCCACGCCCGTCCGTGCACCCCATCGATGCTTCGACGTGGTTCTCCGGATGCGGCATCATGCCGAGCACATTGCCCTTGTCGTTGAGGATACCAGCGATGCCGTTCATCGCGCCGTTGTGGTTCCAGTTCGGGTCGGGAATGCCCTCCGGCGAGGAATAGCGGAACAGCACCCGCCCTTCGCCTTCGAGCCGGGCAATGGTCTCGCCATCGGCGATGTAATTGCCCTCGCCATGCGCCACCGGCACGCGGATCACCTGTCCGGCATTGTAGCCGCGCGTGAACGGCGTATCGGAACGCTCGACACGCAGGAACACGTCGCGGCAGATGAAGCGCAGTTGCGAATTGCGCATCAGCGCGCCGGGCAGCAGGCCCGTCTCGCACAGAATCTGGAAGCCGTTGCAGACGCCGAGCACCAGTCCGCCGCCGGCTGCGAATTCGCGTACCGCCTCCATCACCGGCGAGCGTGCCGCGATGGCGCCGCAGCGCAGATAGTCGCCATAGGAGAAACCGCCGGGCACGACGACAAGATCGGTGCCGCGCGGCAGTTCGCGCTCGCTGTGCCAGACCATCGCCGGTTCGTGCCCGGAGACGAGCTTGAGCGTGCGCGCCATGTCGCGTTCGCGATTGATGCCGGGAAAAACGAGGACAGCGGATTTCATCGCGTCAGGATCCCAGAACCTCGACGCGATAGTTTTCGATCACCGTGTTCGCCAGCAGACGGTCGGCCGCTTCCTTGAGCAGCGCCTCGGCTTTCGCCTTGTCGGCGCCGCCGAGTTCGATATCGAAGACCTTGCCCTGACGTACGCTGGCGACGCCATCGATGCCGAGCGAACGCAGCGCGCCCTCGATGGCCTTGCCTTGCGGGTCGAGGACGCCGGATTTCAGGGTGACGGTGACGCGCGCTTTCATGGCTTTCCCGGCTGGCTTTCCCGACTGCGAGGCCGATGGCGATGCCCCAAAAACAATACGGACGGGGGCTGTCTATGGCCCTCGCCCTATCACCGTTCCCGGCGCCCCTCAACGGCCGCCAGCGCCTGTCCTCAGCCTTTCGGACCTTTCCCCGCCGGACGGGCCCGCCCGGCAGCTCCGTATCCGGCGGCTGCGGCCCGCTAGCCCTTGACCAGCACCGGCCCGGTGCCGCGCGGCGGCTCGCCCTCGTTCATGATGCCAAGCCGCTTGGCGACTTCCGTATAGGCTTCGACCAGCCCGCCGAGATCGCGACGGAAGCGGTCCTTGTCGAGTTTCTCGCTCGACTTGATATCCCACAGACGGCAACTGTCGGGCGAAATCTCATCGGCCACGACGATGCGCATCATGTCGTTTTCCCACAGACGGCCGCATTCCATCTTGAAATCGACCAGCCGGATACCGACGCCGAGGAACAGGCCGGCAAGGAAGTCATTGACGCGGATGGCGAGCGCCATGATGTCGTCGATTTCCTGCGGCGAGGCCCAACCGAACGCGGTGATATGCTCCTCCGACACCATCGGGTCGTTGAGGTCGTCCTTCTTGTAATAGAATTCGATGATCGAGCGCGGCAGTTGCGTGCCCTCCTCGATGCCGAGACGAGTCGACAGCGAGCCGGCGGCGACATTGCGCACCACAACTTCGAGCGGAATGATCTCGACCTCGCGGATCAACTGCTCGCGCATGTTGAGCCGGCGGATGAAGTGAGTCGGCACGCCGATCTCGTTCAGATGCGAGAAGATATATTCCGAGATGCGGTTATTGAGGACGCCTTTTCCCTCGATAACCTCGTGTTTCTTGGCATTGAAGGCTGTGGCGTCGTCCTTGAAGTGCTGGATCAGAGTTCCCGGTTCCGGCCCTTCATAAAGGACCTTCGCCTTGCCCTCGTAAATGCGGCGGCGGCGGCTCATCGGAATATACCGTGGTTTGAGAAAGTCCATTAAGGTGCCGAGGCTCCATTTCAAGCTACTAGATCCACGGCGGGACCGAATGCAATCCGACCAAAGCAAGAACTTTGGCCGGAGGCAATCGGCAAACTAGCCCATCGCATATTTGAGCACAATCGACGCGGCCGGCCTTTGTCCACGGCGTTTGCCGCCGTTTTCTCGCCGCTGCTTGACCACTGTGCCGCACTATGCAAGCCGCCGGGCAGCATATATGTGTGCGCCACCCGATCCACAATCCCGAGGCCAGACCATGAGCACGTTGGACCAGCGTGGAAAAGACTTCGAGAAGAAGTTCGCGCACGACGAAGAACTGCGTTTCAAGGCAACCGCACGCCGCAACAAGCTGCTCGGTCTTTGGGCGGCGGAAAAACTCGGGAAATCCGGCGCCGATGCCGACGCCTACGCCAAGGAAGTCGTGGCCGCCGATTTCGAGGAAGCCGGTGACGGCGACGTGTTCCGCAAGGTCAACAACGACCTCGCCGGCAAGGCCAGCGAGGACGAGATTCGCGCGGCGATGGTCGAACTGATGGCGACCGCCATCGACCAGGTTCAGAAGGGCGTCTGAACCATTACTTGCGGACGGCGCGCCTGCGCGCCGTCCGCAGCGACAGCACGATCAGGCACAGGCCAAGCGCGTGGCGGACATGCCGATGCGCCTGCAGCCAAATCTCTCCATTTGCTCCCTTGCGTCACGTCGCTTGCAGCGAGGCTTGCAGCGAGCCTGCCGGGCTCTCTATTCTGCCGTTCCCATCGGTTCGACGCCGCATTTCCGTCGAGCCCTCCATCCGGCTGACCTCGAGGCTTCCATGACTGCGTCTCACGGCTTTTCCCTCGCCGCCCGGCTGCGCGCCGGCGAAACGGTATTCTCCGGCTGGTGTGGGCTCGCCTCGCCGCTGGTTGCCGAGATCGTCGCCCGCGAAGGCTTCTCCGCCGTCACCATCGACCAGCAGCACGGCTTGTGGGACGCCTCCACGACCGTCGCCGCCGTTGCCGGCATCCGCCATGGCGGCGGCGCGCCGATCGTGCGCGTACCGCTCAACGATTTCGGCGGCGTCTCGCGCGCACTCGACTGGGGCGCCGAAGGCATCATCATGCCGATGATCAATACGGCGGAGGACGCCCGCCGCTTCGTCGCCGCGGCGAAATTCCCGCCGATGGGCGAGCGGAGCTGGGGTCCGCATCGCGCCACCATGCTCGGCGGCATGGCCGACCAGAAAGCCTATCTGCGCGAGGCGAACGATCTGACCGTGACACTGGCGATGATCGAGACGCGCGAGGCGCTCGACAACATGGACGCCATCGCCGCGGTGCCGGGTATCGACATGCTGTTCGTCGGGCCGTCCGACCTGTCGATCGCGCTCTCCCGGGGCAACACCGTCGATCCGCATGCGAGCGAGGTCGAGGCCGCGCTCGACGGCATCGTTGCCGCCGCCAACAAGGCCGGCAAGTTCGCGGGTATTTACTGCGTCAATGGCGAGCGTGCGCTGGCCTGCGCCAAACGCGGTTTCCGCTTCCACGCCGTCGGCAGCGATCTCGGCTTCCTGCGCGCCGGCATCGCGCCGCAGGTGAAGACGCTGAACGGCTGAACGCTATTTTGGCGTGATGACGAAGGTGAAGCGACCGCTGGCAGCGAAGCCTTCCAGCGGCTGATTGAACTGCCGATTGATGCTGACATTCACCGACTGAAGGCGGCACTCGCTCGCGAGCGTCGCCTTCATCAGTTCGCACTCCCGTGCCGCGCGTTCGTAAAGCGACCGGCGTGCGTTTTCCTGCGCCTGCCGCGATCCCTCGCTGTCGTCCGACGGCCCGGGAATGAAGAAATTCACGGCGATCTGCACACGCACGTCTTTGCCGGGCACGTCCGGCATCGGCCGAGGCACCACGGGCGACTGCGCCGAAACGGCGGCAATCTGAGCCAGCAGACCCACAACGACAATCGGGAGCAAGCGCATCGGGCATCTCCTTATCAACCGGAATCGATAAAGAACGACGATTGCAGGAACATGGCAGCGACGCGTCAAAAGCGCCAGCGGCCATTTACGATCTGGCAACGATATCGAACGCCGTCACACTTGCGGTTCGCCCGGGACCGCCTCGGCAATCCGATCGAGCGCCGCAGCGATATCGACGGAGACATCGCTCGCGCTCACCGTCACCACGCGATAATTGCGTTCCTCAAGCCATGTCCGGCGCGCCGCGCGCTTGCCGGCACTAACCGCATCTTCGCTCTCCGGCACGACATCGACGACGAGACGCAGCGGGAACGAGACGAAATCGCAGACCTGCTGGCCGACCGGCGTCTGCCGCTTGAAGCCCTTGCCGGCGAAGCGCTTGTCGTTGACCAGCGCGTGCCAGAGCGCGCGTTCGATATCCGTCGGATTGCGCCGCAACAGCCGCGCCAGCCCGCGCACCGGCCCGCCGTCGCCGGGCTTCCCTTCCGCGATCAGGGCGCGCAACTGCAATGCCTGCTCGCTGTCGAGCACGCCGCCGCGCGCCGGGCCCTTGCGGCCGGTGACTATCGCATTGACGACACCGTGCAGCGTGCGGATGTCCTGCTGCGTCGCGTTCATCCGGTTGAAGATGTTGCGCAGATTGATCGCCATCGTCTCGCGCTTTTCCGCCGGCCGGAAAAACTCGACGCGCTCCAGTTCCTGCTCCAGCATGTCGAAGAACGACTGCAACTGCTGCTTCGGCGCCAGCGGCGACCTGTCGGGCGCGGCGAAAGGCAGCCGTCCCTCGCGCGCCAGCTTGAACCATTCGTAGGTGACGATCACCACCGCCTGCGCCAGATTGAGCGAGGCGAAAGCCGGATTGACCGGCAGCGTCACCGTGGCGTCGGCGAGCGCCACCTCGTCGTTCTCCAGCCCGTTGCGCTCGCGGCCGAACATGATGGCGACGGTCTCGCCGCCGCCGACATGCGGCGCGATCAGACGCGCCGCCGCATCGGCGCCCACCACCGGCTTCGCCTGATCGTGGGTGCGCGCAGTCGTCGCCAGCACGAAATGGCAGTCCGCAACCGCGTCCGCCGCCGTCTCGAACACCTGCGCCGATTCGAGAATATGGTCGGCGCCGGCGGCCATCATATGCGCCTTGTGGTTCGGCCAGCCCTGCACCGGCTTGACCAGCCGCAACCGCGACAGGCCGAAATTCGCCATCGCGCGCGCCGCCGCGCCGATGTTCTCGCCCATCTGCGGGCCGACGAGCACGATCACCGGCCCGGCGACGTCCACCCATTCCCTCGTATTGTCGGTCCCCGCGCCGGGCATGATCGGATATTCGCTTGCTTGAATTCTTGGGGTTTGAGCGCTTGATGCTTGAACGCTTGGTGCTTGAACGCTTGCCGCCTGGCCTCTTGCCGGCCGAACCGCGGATCAGGGTGTCGATGATCGACGCGACGCGGTCAAGTGCGGCTGTTGCAAAGCGGATTGTCCGCAATCGCCCGGCCGTGCCGCGCATCGCGCAGAACGCCGGTTCCTCAGGTCTTTCCGACGCTCCCCGCAGGCCGCAGAGCCCATCCGGCGCGGCCATATCACGGCGAAACAAGCCATGCTCCAAGCCATGCCCCGAGCCATGTCCCGAGCCATGCCCAATGTCACAGTGCACAGGACGTGAGCCGCCTTCCCCCACGGGATTCCGGATGCTATAGCGCGCGGGCTTCGGCCTCGCGCCGAATTCCCGTCGGCCGGATTCCCGGCTGGCGGTCTCCGCCGAGAACAATTCATCCGAGGGCCGGGAGAAGCCATTCCACCGCGCCCACCGATGGTCAGTTTCCGGCCGGACCCAACAAGCACGGCGACCAGAGGTGCAAGCATGCCAAATCTCGAAATCATGTGGACGAAGGTCGATGAAGCCCCGGCGCTCGCGACCTATTCCCTGCTGCCGATCGTCGAAGCCTTCGTGGGCGCGGCAGGCGTATCCGTGACGCTGAAGGACATCTCGCTGGCCGGTCGCATCATCGCCACGTTCCCCGAGAAGTTGACCCCGGCGCAACGGATCAACGACGAACTCACCGAGCTTGGCGAACTGACGTTGAAGCCCGAAGCTAACATCATGAAGCTGCCCAACATCTCCGCCTCGATCCCGCAGCTCAAGGCCGCGATCAAGGAATTGCAGGGCAAGGGCTACGACGTTCCGGATTATCCGGACAATCCGGCCACGGATGCCGAGAAGGAGATCAAGGCGCGCTATGCAAGGGTGTTCGGCAGCGTCGTCAACCCGGTCCTGCGCGAAGGCAATTCCGACCGCCGCGCCGCCGGCGCCGTCAAGCAGTACGCCCGCAACAATCCGCACCGGATGGGCGCGTGGAGCGCCGACTCCAAGTCGCATGTCGCGGCCATGCCAAGCGGCGATTACTATGGCTCGGAAGTCTCGACCGTCGTTCCGTCGGCGACCAATGCCCGCATCGAGCTGGTCGCCACCGACGGCGCCGTCACGGTGCTGAAGGCGAAGACGCCGCTGCAGGCCGACGAGATCATCGACGCGGCGGTGATGAGCCGCAAGGCGCTGCGCGCCTTCTTCGCCGAACAGATCGAAGATGCGAAGAAGAAGGGCGTGCTGTTCTCGCTGCACGTCAAGGCGACCATGATGAAGATCGCCGATCCCATCATTTTCGGCCATGCCGTGTCGGTGTTTTTCGCCGACGTGATCGAGAAGCATGCCGCGACGCTCAAGAAGCTCGGCGTTAACGTGAACAATGGCTTCGGCGACCTGCTGGCGAAAATCGAGACGCTGCCTGAGCCTGAGAAAAAGGCGATCAAGGACGATATCGCGGCCGAATATGCGAAGCGGCCGGGCCTCGCCATGGTGAACTCCGACAAGGGCATCACCAACCTGCACGTACCGAGCGACGTGATCGTCGATGCCTCGATGCCGGCGATGATCCGCGATTCCGGCCGCATGTGGGGCGCCGACGGCAAGCTGCACGATACCAAGGCAGTGATCCCGGACCGTTCCTACGCGACGCTGTACCAGACGGTGATCGAGGACTGTAAAGCCCACGGCGCGTTCGATCCCAAGACCATGGGTTCGGTTCCGAATGTCGGGCTGATGGCGCAGAAGGCCGAGGAATACGGCTCGCACGACAAGACCTTCGAGGTGCCGGCGGCCGGAACGGTCCGCGTCGTCGCCGAGGACGGCAAGGTGCTGCTGGAACGCCCGGTCGAAGCCGGCGACATCTTCCGCATGTGCGAACTCCGCGACGCGCCGGTTCAGGACTGGGTCAAGCTCGCGGTGCGCCGCGCACGTCTCACCGGCACGCCGGCCGTGTTCTGGCTCGACGCCAAGCGCGGACACGATGCCCAGGTCATCGCCAAGGTCGAGAAGTACCTGAAGGACCAGGACACGTCGGGGCTCGACATCCGCATCCTGTCGCCGGTCGAAGCGATGAAGTTCTCGCTCGAACGCATCCGCAAGGGACAGGACACGATCTCCGTCACCGGCAACGTGCTGCGCGACTATCTGACCGACCTGTTCCCGATCATGGAGCTCGGCACCTCCGCCAAGATGCTGTCGATCGTTCCGCTGATGGCCGGCGGCGGCCTGTTCGAAACGGGCGCCGGCGGCTCGGCTCCCAAGCATGTGCAGCAGTTCCAGGAAGAGGGCTATCTGCGCTGGGATTCGCTCGGCGAGTTTCTTGCGCTGGGCGCGTCGCTCGAACATCTCGCGCAGACCTACAAGAACGCCAAGGCGCAGGTTCTCGCCGAGACGCTCGACACGGCCATCGCCAAGGTCCTCGAGTTCAATCGCTCCCCGGCGCGCAAGGTCGGCGAACTCGACAATCGCGGCAGCCACTTCTATCTGGCCCTCTACTGGGCACAGGCGCTGGCGGCGCAGACCAAGGATGCGGAGTTGCAAGCCCGCTTCAAGCCGCTGGCCGAGGCGCTCGCCGGCAACGAGACGAAGATCAACGGCGAACTGATCGCCGCGCAGGGCAAGCCGGTCGACCTCGGCGGCTACTACCTGCCCGATGCAGCCAAGGCATCGGCGGCAATGCGGCCGAGCGCCACGCTGAACGCTGCGCTTGCCACGCTCTGACGTAAAGTCCGGCGGCTCAGGCTTCTCCGGCCTGCGCCGCCGCTCTGCTTTCACGACAGGACAGTCGATGCTATAGAGCCGCCACGGCTGTGCGGCGGCGTCTTCAACGAGCGCACGCCGGATTTTCCGTCGGTTCGACGACCGTTGCCGATGCCCGCTCGCGAAAAGGTGGCTCCGCAAATGGCGAAGATCAAGGTGAGGAATCCCGTCGTCGAAATGGACGGCGACGAGATGACCCGGATCATCTGGCAGTCCATCAAGGACAAGCTGATCCATCCCTATCTCGACATCGCGTTGCTTTACTACGACCTCAGCATCCAGAAGCGCGACGAGACCAACGACCAGATCACCATCGACGCGGCGAACAGGACCCGAGACGTCGGCGTCGCGGTGAAGTGCGCCACGATCACGCCCGACGAAGCGCGCGTTGCCGAATTCGGGCTGAAGGAGATGTGGCCCTCGCCGAACGGCACCATCCGCAACATCCTCGGCGGCACCATCTTCCGCGAACCGATCATCTGCAGGAACGTGCCGCGCCTCGTGCCGGGCTGGACGCAGCCGATCGTCATCGGCCGCCACGCCTTCGGCGACCAGTATCGCGCCACCGATTTCAAATTCCCTGGCAAGGGCACGCTGACCATCAGGTTCACCGGCGACGACGGCAAGGTGATCGAGAAGGACGTGTTCACGGCGCCGGGCAGCGGCGTCGCCATGGCGATGTACAACCTCGACGACTCGATCCGCGATTTCGCCCGCGCGTCGATGAACTATGCGCTCAACCGCGGCTATCCGCTCTATCTCTCGACCAAGAACACCATCCTCAAGCAGTATGACGGCCGCTTCAAGGAACTGTTTGAAGAGATCTTCGAGCAGGAGTTCAGGGCGAGCTTCGCCGGGAAGAAGATCACTTACGAACACCGCCTGATCGATGACATGGTCGCGTCGGCGCTGAAATGGTCGGGCGGCTATGTCTGGGCCTGCAAGAACTACGACGGCGACGTGCAGTCCGACACAGTGGCGCAAGGCTTCGGCTCGCTCGGCCTGATGACCTCGGTGCTGATGACGCCCGACGGCAAGGTGGTGGAAGCGGAAGCCGCGCACGGCACGGTCACGCGCCACTATCGCCAGCACCAGAAGGGCGAGGAGACCTCGACCAACTCGATCGCCTCGATCTTCGCCTGGACGCGCGGTCTTGCGCATCGCGCCAGGCTCGACGGCAACGAGGCGCTGGCGACATTCGCCGCGACGCTGGAGAAGGTCTGCATCGACACCGTCGAAGCCGGCTTCATGACCAAGGATCTCGCGCTGCTGGTCGGCCCCGACCAGAACTGGCTGTCGACCACCGGCTTCCTCGACAAGGTCGACGAGAACCTCAAGAAGGCGATGGCGGCGTAAATTCCTCTCGCCTCTCGCGAACCGCGCGGCATTGCCCTCTCCCGCGCGAGGATGCATGCGTCGCTCTCGCACAAGCATCGTTCCCGTCGCTTGCAGGCATGCGAATTGTTCTTTCCCGCGCGCAGGCATGTCCACGATTCCCGCGTGCAGGCATGCGTGATCGCCCCTGTTGTTTGACGGCGCGGGGGCGCCGGACGTTCTTTCTTTCCCCTCGGCAACAGCGAGGGGCGACGGAGTGCTTCGGGCGCAACGTCGTGGTTGTCCGCCGCCGCCTCGCGACGGCAACGGAAGCGCATCTTCCGGCGAGGGAAGACGCGCGCGCCCTGCGGCGCTCCGTGCTGCGGCTCTTGGACTGACCTGACTGCTGTGCCGGGGTCGTAGTGCCCGTGGCCTCGGCAGGGGTGGTCCGGGTCCGGCGGGCTGCGAGCCGCCGTCGCGGAAAGCCGCGTCGACAGGGCCGCATCTCCGGCCCCGACCCCGTGCGCCGCGCCGGCCGCCTGCCGATGCGCCGTCCGGGCTGCTCCGCCATCAAGACGCCTCTAGATGGCGCCCCCCGACCAGCAGGACACCGATAGGACTATAATCATTTAGGAATAAAGTCAAGGCGACGGAAGCCGGACGACGCGACCGGCCCGGCCGGTGGCCGCATCGCACAGGGCCGGACTGGAATTACCCGGCCCGACGTGGGCCATCGCTTCGAGACGTCGGCCCGGCCTTCTCGGAATGAGGCGGCACGGCCGGCTGTCAGAGCGACGCGGAGCGGATATCCGTACCCCTCCTGCCCTCGCCTCATCCGGCCGTTGCCCACGCCCGCGCGTCTGCTATGTAGGCGCCACGATGACCGACAAAACCAACACAACCGACACCCCCTCCGGCAAGCCGAAGAAGCCGCAGAAACTGAAGGCCCGGCGGCCGCGCGGCCTCGAGGACCGCGACGCCACCGCCATCGCCGCGACGCGCCGCATGGTCGAGGCGATCAGCGCGCAGTTCGAGCTCTACGGCTTCGAACCGGTGGAAACTCCGGCGATCGAATACACCGACGCGCTCGGCAAGTTCCTGCCCGACCAGGACCGCCCGAACGAAGGCGTGTTCTCCTTCCAGGACGACGACGAGCAGTGGCTGTCGCTGCGCTACGACCTCACGGCACCGCTCGCCCGCTATGTCGCGGAGAACTACGACGCGCTGGCCAAGCCCTATCGCTCCTATCGCCACGGCTGGGTGTTCCGCAACGAGAAGCCCGGCCCCGGCCGCTTCCGCCAGTTCATGCAGTTCGACGCCGACACGGTCGGCTCGTCGTCGCCGGCGGCGGATGCGGAAATGTGCATGCTCGCCGCCGACACGATGGAGAAACTCGGCATTCCGCGCGGCTCGTATGTGGTGAAGGTCAACAACCGCAAGGTGCTCGACGGCGTGCTGGAATCGATCGGGCTCGGCGGCGACGACAATGCCGGACGGAGGCTCATTGTGTTGCGCGCCATCGACAAGCTCGACCGGCTCGGGCCGGACGGCGTCAAGCAGTTGCTCGGCGAAGGCCGCAAGGACGAGAGCGGCGACTTCACCAAGGGCGCAGGACTCGATGCCGCCGCGTGCGACCGTGTGCTCGCCTTCTCCAACGCCAAGGGCACGGACACCGTGCACACGCTTGCCAATCTGTCGCGCGTCATCGGTGAATCCGCGACCGGCGCGCAAGGCATCGAAGAACTCAACGCCATCGGCGAGCTGATCGACAGCAGCGGCTACAATGACGGCCGCATCGTCATCGACCCCGCCGTCGTGCGCGGCCTCGAATATTACACCGGCCCGGTCTACGAAGTGGAATTGCTGATCGAGGCGAAGGACGAGAAGGGCCGGCCGGTGCGCTTCGGCTCGGTCGGCGGCGGCGGCCGTTACGACGGCCTCGTCTCGCGCTTCCGCGGCGAGCCGGTGCCGGCGACCGGCTTCTCCATCGGCGTATCGCGGCTGATGGCGGCGCTGACGCTGATCGGCGAGCGCTGCGGCGAAGCGGTGACCGGCCCCGTCGTCGTCACCATCTTCGACCGCGACCGCCTTGCCGATTACCAGCAGATGGTGGCGACGCTGCGCAACGCCGGCATCCGCGCCGAGCTCTATCTCGGCAACCCGAAGAACTTCGGCAACCAGATGAAATATGCCGACAAGCGCAACGCGCCCTGCGTCGTCATCCAGGGCTCGGACGAAAAGGCCAAGGGCGAGGTCACCGTCAAGGATCTGGCGCTCGGCGCGCAGCTGGCGACGCTGGAGAAGGACCGCGAGGATTACCTGCAGATGCAGGCGCAGGCGCAGGTCACCGTGCCGGAGCGCGATCTGGTGCAGGCGGTGGAAGCGGTGCTGGCGCGGCGCGCGGCGAACCGCTAGAGGCCGTCAGGCTCCGATGCAAGGATACGTGCCGGGATCAAATCCGGGCATGACATTAGCTGGCCTCGTGCCGGCATGGCATCGGCTTGCGTCACCACGAACGAGAAGCCGCGTGCGTTCTCAGAGCACCACGATGTCTGAATCCGCCGGCCACTCGTCCGGCGGCGTATCGAGCACGATCGGCCGGCCGGTCACCTGCTCGACCGCGTCGAAGCTGTCGATCACCGACAGAAAACTGACGATCTTGCCGTCGTGAAATTCGATGAATTGCGCCAGACGATAGCGCACGACGCGCCCGTCGCTCTTGGTCGCCGCGAAATGGCCGAGCACCGCGGCGGCATTGCCGTCGACCAGCATGCGCTCGGAGCGAAATTCACGCTCGCGGAACAAGGCCGGCACGCTGCGCCTGATCGAGCTTATCACCTCGGCCTTGCCCCGCCGCGTGCCGCAAAAGCTCAGCACATCGACCGGGCCGCTGACCGTCCATTGAACGTCGTCATGCAGGAACGAGGCGACGACGGCAAACTGCTGCGTCGCGTAGGCGTCGTAGAACCGCTCGACCTCGGAACGCGAGATTGTCTCCAGCATAACGTGCCTCCCGCCTTTTCCATTCCAGTAAAACGGCCGTGTGTTGACAGTTTCTTACCGGCGGGACCCCCGCGACACGTGCGCCCAACCTGCGGCATTCGAGCGGATTTATTAACGAAACCCGCGATTTACGCCGCTTCGTCGCGACAAAATATCGGCCGGCATCGAATCCTTAGCTTTGCCATGCTAAACGCCGCCCCACGGCGACAAGGCCGGCAACGGGATGCAAGCGACGATGGCAGCCGCGATACAGGAACCGGCACAAGGATATGGCGGGAACGCCGGCAACGGCGGCAACGGCCGCGCCGAAACGCTGGTCGGCGCGCAGGGGCTGATCGCCGCCTATGAGCGCGCCGGCTACCGCCGCAGCGCGCCGGCGATCCTGCAGCCGGCAGAGCCGTTCCTCGATCTGTCGGGCGAGGACATCCGCCGGCGCATGTTCCTCACCACCGCGCCGGACGGCAGCGACTGGTGCCTGCGTCCCGATCTGACGATTCCGGTATCGCGCGACTATCTCGCCTCGCCCGACGCCGGCACGCCGCAGGGCTTCTGCTGCATCGGCCCGGTGTTCCGTCATCGCGGCGACGCGCCATGGGAATTCCTGCAAGCCGGCATCGAATCCTTCGGCCGCACCGACCGCGACGCCGCCGATGCTGAGATGCTGGCGCTCGGCCTCGAAGCGACGGCGCATTACGGCCTCGACCGGCCGACGGTGATGATGGGCGACGTGGCGCTGTTCACCGCGCTGATCGCCGCGCTCGATCTCGCGCCGGCGTGGCGGCGCCGGCTGGTCAAGGACTTCACCCGCAAGACCAATCTCGCCGCCGATCTCGACCGGCTGGTGCTGGGCGGCAATCTCGAACAGCCCGAATATCAGGGCGTGCTCGCGGCGCTGTCGGGCGCCAACCCGAAGGGCGCGCATGCGCTGGTCACCGACCTGCTGTCAATCGCCGGCATCAATGCCGTCGGCGGCCGCTCGGTGGCGGAGGTGGCGGAGCGCTTCCTCGAACAGGCGGCGCTCGGCGGCGGCAGCACCCTGCCCGCCGAACAGCGCGGCCTGATCGAGCGCTTCCTTGCCATCGGCGGCGATCCCGATGCCGCCGCGGCGGCGCTGCGCGCGCTGGCCGGCGACGCCGGGCTCGACATGACGGCGGCGATCGATCTGTTCGAGAGCCGCACCGGCTTCCTCGCGGCGCGCAGCATCGACGTGGCGGACATCCGCTTCTCCACCGCCTTCAGCCGCGGCTTCAGCTATTACAGCGGGCTCGTCTTCGAGCTCACCGATCCGGCGGCGCCGGAGAGCGGATCGCTGGTCGCCGGCGGCCGTTACGACGACCTGCTCACCCGACTGGGCGCCGCGACGCCGATCCCGGCGGTCGGTTTCGCCATGTGGGTCGAGCGTCTCGCCGCCTACGCCAACGGCAGCAGAGAACCAGCATGAATGCGTCCAGCCCGCTGATCATCGCCGTCCCGGCCAAGGGCCGCCTGCAGGAGAACACCGAGGCGTTCTTCGCCCGGGCCGGCCTGCCGCTCGTCAAGCCGCGCGGCGCCCGCGATTATCGCGGCGCGGTCGACGGCCTCGACGGCGTCGAGATCGCCTATCTCTCGGCCTCCGAGATCACCCAGCAGATCGCGCAGGGCGCGGTGCATCTCGGCATCACCGGCGAAGACCTGGTGCGCGAACTGATCGCCGACGCCGACGCGCGCGTGGTGCTGATCGAGGCGCTCGGCTTCGGCTACGCCAATGTCGTCGTCGCGGTGCCGCAGGCCTGGATCGACGTGCGCAACATGGCCGACCTCGACGACGTCGCCACCGCGTTCCGCCAGCACCACAACCGCAAGCCGCGCGTTGCGACGAAATACGTCAACCTGACGCGCGGCTTCTTCGCCCGTCACGGCATCGTCGACTACCGCATCGTCGAGAGCGCCGGCGCCACCGAGGGCGCGCCCGCCGCCGGCACCGCCGAGTTGATCGTCGACATCACCACCACCGGCACGACGCTCGCCGCCAATGCGCTGAAGATCGTCGACGACGGCCTCATCCTGCGCTCGCAGGCCAATCTCGTCGCCGCGCGCACCGCCGCATGGAGCCCGCAGCAGCGCGAGACGGCGCGCGTCATCCTCGACCGCATCGCCGCGCAGGCGCGCGCCCGCGCCTATCGCGAGGTGCGCTCGCGCTTTGCCGCCTGCGACGGCGCGCTGGTGGAAACCGCGCGGCAACGCTTCAAGGTCGAGACACCGTTCGGCGGCCCGACCTCGTCGGGCATGCTGACGCTGCATTGCCCGCCGGCGCAGGTCTATGCGCTGACCGCGTTCCTGCGCGAGCACGGCGCCGAGGCGGTGTCGGTCGCCGAGCTCGGCTACGTGTTCTCGCGCGACAATCCGCTTTACGCCAAACTCGTTGCCGGTCTGACGTAACGATCGGCGTACCCCTGAAACGCCGGATGCAGATGCCCGGGTCGAGCCCGGGCATGAGAGGGGATTTGCCGCGTCCTACTTCGCCGAGATATTGGCGGCCTTGATGATCGGCCACCACTTGTCGATCTCGGCCTTGTGGAATTTGCCGAGCGCTTCCGGCGTCTGCTGCTCGCGCGGCGGAATCTCCAGGCCCAACTGCTCCATGCGCTTGCGCACCGCCGGATCGGCAAGCGTCTCGACCACCGCCGCGTTGAGCTTCGCGATCGCAGCCTTCGGCGTGCCTTTCGGCACCCACATGCCCGACCACAGCGTCATGTGAAAGCCCTTCAGCCCGGCCTCGTCCGCGGTGGGGATGTCGGAAGCCGAAGCGACGCGCTTGACGTCGGTCACCGCATAGGCGCGGATATTGCCGGTGCGGATCTGGTTGATGGAATTCGACGTCTGGTCGATGATCATGTCGATCTGCCCGGCGACGAGATCGTTCAGCGCCGGCCCGGTGCCGCGATACGGCACATATTGCAGCTTCGCCCCGGTGAGGTTCTGGAAATAGACGCCGGCGATATGCGAGCCGGAGCCCGCGCCGGCAGTACCCGCCGTCACCTTGCCGTCGTTCGCCTTCACCCAGGCGACGAAATCCTTGAGGTTCGTCGCCGGCACCGCCTTCTTGCTGACCACGACCATCGGGTTGCTCGGCAACATCACCACCGGCTCGAGGTCTTTCAGCAAATCATAGTTCAGCGGATAGATCGCGCCGTTGCAGACATGCGTGCCGAGATGGCCGAAGCTGATCGTGTAACCGTCCGGGGCCGCCGCGACCGCACGGCCGACACCGATCGAACCGCCGGCGCCGGTGACGTTCTCAACAACGATCTGCTGGCCGAGCGGCGCCTTCATCCGCTCGGCGAGAATGCGTGCCATCGCATCGGACGGACCGCCCGCCGCGAACGGCACGATGATGGTGATGGTGCGTGAGGGATAGGTGTCGGCCGCTGCGCCAACAGCACCCGCGACGATCGTCGCGAGGGTCGTCAAAATCGCAGCGAGAACGGCCCGGAAACAGGTCATTGGTCTCTCCTACGGCTCTGGCAGGAGAGATCATCACCTCAGAATTTGGAGAAGTCGATAGGCTTGTGGCGGTCGAGCATGCGCGTCACCGGCGGCAGCGGATATTTGAGACCGCTGGCGCAGTTGAACAGCACGACGCGGTCCTTCGCCGACACGCGCCCGTCGGCCAGGCTCTCCTTATAGGCGGCATAGGTGGCCGCGCCTTCCGGGCACAGCAGCAGCCCCTCGGTTCGTGCAACCTCGGTGAGCGCCGATGAAATCTTCTCGTCCGACACCGCGATGGCGAAGCCGCCGCTCTCGCGCACCGCGCGCAGGATCAGGAAATCGCCGATCGCCTGCGGCACGCGGATGCCCGATGCGATGGTGTGGGCGTTCTCGAAACGCGGCGCGTGTTCCTCCCCGGCCTCGAACGCGCGCACCATCGGCGCGCAGCCTTCCGCCTGCACCGCCACCATGCGCGGTTTCTTGTTGCCGAGGAAACCGATCGCCTCCAGTTCGGCGAAAGCCTTCCACATGCCGATCAGGCCGGTGCCGCCGCCGGTCGGATAGAAGATGACGTCGGGCACGTCCCAGCCGAGCTGTTCGGCGAGTTCGAGGCCCATCGTCTTCTTGCCCTCGATCCGGTAGGGCTCCTTCAGCGTCGAGACATCGAACCAGCCGGCCTTCGCCTTGCCCTCGCCGACGATTTTTCCACAATCATCAATAAGTCCGTTGACGCGATAGACGGTGGCGCCCTGCAATTCGATCTCGCTGACATTCACCTCCGGCGTGTCTTCCGGGCAGAAGATCGTCGTCTTGATGCCCGCGCGCGTCGCATAGGCGGCCAGCGCCGCGCCGGCATTGCCGTTGGTCGGCATCGCCATGTGCTTGATGCCGAGCGCCTTGCCCATCGACACCGCCATGACGAGGCCGCGCGCCTTGAATGAAGCGGTCGGCAACCGGCCTTCGTCCTTGACGATGATCTCGCCGCCGCCGAGTTTCCGCGACAGGCGCGGCAGGCGGATCAGCGGCGTCATGATCTCGCCGAGGCTGACGATGTCGGCGACTTTCCGTACCGGCAGCATTTCGCGATAGCGCCAGATATCGGCGGGACGCGCCGCCAGCGCGTCCTTGCTCAGCGCCCGCTTCACGCCGTCGAGATCGTAGCGCACCAGCAGCGGCTTGCCGGCCGACGACAGGTTATGCACCCGGTCGGCTTCGACGCGCTCGCCGGTATAGGCGCATTCCAGATGCGTGACGAAAGTCGCCCGCTCGGTCGTCAGATTGTCGTCGTCACGCATGAGAAGCCCCCGCTGCGCCGGCGCGCTAAGGATGCCGGTCCGGCTGGCGCGGCCGGAACACGACGAAATGCGACATCGAGAAATTGACCACGAAACCGGCGCCGATCGCCACCAGCTTGGCGAGCATGATCGGCAGGAAGCGGCTGGCGATCAGCAGTGCCGTGGTGTCGGCAATCAGCCCGAGCACGCCCGACGCGGCGAAAGTGAGATAGGCGCGCCAGGTCAGCCGGCGACCGGATTCGGCGGCGAAGGTATAGAACGAGTTCATCACATAGGAGCCGGTGACGGCGACGATCCAGGCGACGACGTTGGCGAAGATCGCCGCCGCGTCCTCGGCGGTGACGAAGTCCGTGGCTGCCGCCACCTCGCGCAGCATCTCGCCCAGCCCGGTGCGCGGCTCGATGGCCCGCAGCATCAGCCAGAACACCAGATAGTTGACCGCGACATTGACGACGCCGACCAGCCCGAAGCGGATCGCCTTCATCAGCAAGGTGCGATCGACGCCGCGCGGCAGCAGACGGTCGAGCAATCCGATCATCGCGGAAAACCATCCTGATACTGCCGGCCCTGCAGCCGCGGCCCGCTCTGCGGTGGTTGGAACATCGTCGGAATCGTCCCCCCGGATTGACGTCGGCCCTGCGGTAGCACGTCCGGCAGCCGGTACCCAACCCCTGCCGGCCCGGCGTCGCAGACACCTTTTTTCCCGTACAGCCGGCCTGCGCGGGGTCGCGACAGGCCATGGCAGGTACGCTATAGGGTGCGCTATCAATTGCGCGGCAAAACGGGTGGCGGCGGAATGACGGCGGACATCTCGACAACGGCGGCGGAAGCGGGACTTTCCATCGTCGTGCCGGTCTATAACGAGGCCCGCAACCTGCCCGCGTTGCACGAGCGGATCTGCGCGGTCGCGGCGCGGCTGCGCGACAGCCGCGGCCTGCGCACCGAGGTCGTCTATGTCGACGACGGCTCGAAGGACGACAGCCGCGCCATCGCGCTCGCTCTTCCGGCGGACGGACTCGACGTGCAGGTGGTGTCGCTGTCGCGGAATTTCGGCAAGGAGGCGGCCCTGCTCGCCGGCCTCGACCATGCGCGCCTCGGCGCCGTGCTGTTCATGGACGGCGACGGGCAGCATCCACCGACGCTGGTCGAAACGCTGGTGGCGCGCTGGCTCGACGACGGATACGACGTCGTCTACACCGCCAAGGCGCACCGGCAGAACGAGCCGGTGCTGCTGCGCGCCGGCGTCCGCACCTTCTATGCGCTGATCAACTGGGGCTCGCGCCAGAAAATTCCGGAAGACGCCGGCGACTTCCGCCTGCTGTCGCCGCGCGCCGCCGCGGCGCTGCGACAATTGCCGGAGCGCAACCGCTTCTTCAAGGGACTGGCGAGCTGGATCGGCTTCCGTCAGCTCCGCGTCGACTACGAGCCGGCGCCGCGTGCCCACGGCAAGACAAGCTGGAACATCTGGTCGTTGCTGGCCTTCTCGATCGAGGGGCTGACCTCGTTCTCGGTGGCACCGCTGCGCGTCGCCAGTCTGCTCGGCGTCGCCATCGCCGCCTTCGCGCTGTTCTTCGGCATCTGGATCCTGATGGAGACACTGATCAGCGGCAAGGACGTGCCCGGCTATCCGTCGCTCGCCGTCGGCATGATGGTGCTGGGCGGCGTGCAATTGATGATGATCGGCGTGCTCGGCGAATATATCGGCAAGCTGCTGTCGGAGATCAAAGCGCGGCCGGTCTATTTCGTCGCCGAGCATCAGGCGAAAACCGCCACGCCGCCTGCCGCCGCCCGCGACGAGACGGCGGTGCCGTGAGCGAGCGGCGCCTTCGCCAACGACGCATCACCTTGTGTGCCGACGACTACGGCATCTCGCGTAGCGTCGATCAGGCGATCCGCGACCTGCTGGCACGGCGGCGCATCAACGCGACATCGGTGATGGTGCTGGCGCCGGCTTTCGACGCCGCCGAAGCCAGGGCGCTGCAAGCCCTGCGCGACAACGGCGATGCCGCCGTCGGCCTGCATGTGACGCTGACCGCGCCATTCGCGCCAATGAGCCCCGGGTTCGGGCCGCTGCGCGACGCCGCCTTTCCGCGTCTGCAAACGCTGCTCGGGCTTGCCACCGCGCGGCGCCTCGACCCGGCGAGCCTGTCGCGCGAGATCGCCGCGCAGTTGCAGGCCTTCGCCGACGCCTTCGGCACGCCGCCCGATTTCGTCGACGGGCATCAGCACGTGCAGTTGTTTCCGCAGATACGCGACGCCTTCCTCGATGCGGTGGCGCGCCACGCGCCGCAGGCCTGGGTGCGCCAGTGCGGCCGGCCGGCGCAGCAGGCCGGACGGTGGCGCGACCGCAAGGGGCTGCTGCTCGATATCCTCAGCGTCGGCTTCCGGCGGCGCGCGACGCGACGCGGCCTGCGCAGCAATGCCGCCTTCGCCGGCACCTACGATTTCCGCGACGACGCCGACGTGGCGGCACTGTTCCCGCGCTTCTTCGACGGATTGCCGGATGGCGGGCTGGTGATGTGCCATCCGGGCCTTGTCGACGCGGAACTGCGGCGGCTCGATCCGCTGACGACGCTGCGCGAGCGCGAATATGCCTATTTCGGCGGCGAGCCCTTCGCCCGGCTGCTGCAGGACCAGGGCATCGTCCTGCACGCGTGAGCGGTTCCGCCGCCGAAAGAATTTGCCGGGAGAATTTTTTGTCGCAGGCATTTGCCGGCGCAACCTTGCTTCCCACATCAGGCGCTGGGGCATGATCCCGAAAAGTGGGCACCGGTTTTCGGAAAAGCTCATGCTCAAGCAACGCCGACGGTCAGGGAGACCATCATGACGCCGCAGGAACGCCAGCTTGTCGCCGATCTGTTTGCTCGTCTCGCCACGCTCGAATCCGGGCCGCGCGACGCCGACGCCGTGCGCGCGATCAACGACGGATTGCAGCAGGCGCCGAACGCCATCTATGCGCTGGTGCAGACCGTGCTGGTGCAGGAGGAGGCGCTCAAGCGCGCCGATGCCCGCATTCGCGCGCTGGAAGCCGGCGACGAACCGCAACCACAAGGCGGTTTTCTCGACACGATGCGCAGCGCCCTTGCCGGCGGCGGCCGGCGCGATCCCGACGCGCCGCGTGCCTCGGTGCCGGATGCCGGCGGCAATGCGCGCTGGGGTCAGCAGGCGGCGCCCGGCATGCAGCCTGCTCCGGCGGCTTCCGCCGCGCCTGGAGAACGCAGCGGCGGCTCGTTCCTCGGCACCGCCGCAGCGACAGCCGCCGGCGTGATCGGCGGCAGCCTGCTGATGAACTCGATCGGCTCGCTGTTCGGCAATCGCGGCGGCGGCCAGGCGTTCGCCGGCGAAGATGCCCGCTCCGCCTCGTCCGGAGACAGCCCGTGGGGCAATGCGGCGGGCAGCGACCTGTCGCGCGAAGCCGGCCTCAACGATATCGGCGGCGACCGCCGCGCCTCGCTGTTCGACACCGATCAATCCAGCGACGACAGCTTCGACGACTTTGACGGCGGCTTCGACGACGATTTCGGCGGCGACGCCGCCTGACCCCGCCCCTTCGCGACCGACAAAAAAGCCCGGCGCGAGCCTGCTCACGCCGGGCGTTTCCTGAGACGCGGAGCTGCTACATCACCACGACCTTGGTGCCGACCTTCACCCGCTGGTAAAGATCGACCACGTCCTCGTTGCGCATGCGGATGCAGCCGGAGGAAACGTTGCGGCCGATGGTCCACGGCTCGTTCGAGCCATGGATGCGGTAGAGCGTCGAGCCGAGATACATGGCGCGCGCGCCGAGCGGATTCTCCGGGCCGCCGGCCATGAATTTCGGCAGGTAGGGCTGGCGCTCCAGCATCTCCTTGGGCGGCCGCCAGTCCGGCCATTCCTTCTTCGCCGTCACCGCATGCGTGCCGGCCCAGGTGAAGCCGGGGCGGCCGACGCCGACGCCGTAGCGTTTCGCCTTGCCATCGCCTTCGACCAGATACAGGAACTTGTTCGGCGTATCGATGACGATGGTGCCCGCCGGCTCCTTGGTCTTGTAATCGACCTCCTGCGGCAGATAACGCGGATCGATGCCCCGCCGCGTCACCTCCTGCGGGCTGATCGCCGCCTGCATCTGACGCGCGCCGCGGCGCGGCTGGAACTCCTGCGGGTCGGCCTGCGGCTCGTCGAACTGCGGCTCCATCGGATAGCCGGCCTGCGGATACCGCGTTTCAGGATAAGCGGACTGCCGATAGGCCGGATAATCGTCCTGCGGTTCGGCTGTCCGGCGGGCGACGCCGCGCGGATCATGTTGCGGCTCCCGCTGATGCACGACACGCGCGGTCGAGCGGTCGCCGAACAGGAACTCGATGAAGCCGCCGCCGAGATCGGGCTCGGCGCGCGCGTGCTGCTGAACCACCATGTACTGACGCGACGCCGAATATTGAGAATAGGACTGAGCCGCCGCCGGCGCCGGCGGCAGCAGGCAGAAGGCCGCCGCGAGCGGAACGGCAACACACGCGGAAAGCCGGGCAACAGGGTAAATCATCGGGATCATCTCACGCAAAACACAAGAGACTGTCGCCGACGACTACAGGCGAAAAGCAACACCGGTTGGTAAACCGCATCGGCATTTGCGCGGTCAGGCTGCGGTAAAGGTTCGCTTAGCGTTTATTTTGCGTAAAGCCGGCCCGCATGGTAAATGCCGCGTTGCCGCCGTCGCCGGCATTTGCAACGGCGCGTTAAGCCTGCGGCGCTAGTGTCAGCCGCGCCAACGGCCGACGATATGGCCGGTCGTGCGGGGATGCGCAGTGTCGCCAAAACCATTTCGGATCGAGCGGCTACTGCGGCCCGAAGCGCCGGCCGCCGCGACGCCGATCTCCTCGCCTCATGAGCCGCTCGAAAGCCTGGCGCGCGACGGGCTGCGTCTCGCACGCGCGCGCGATGCATTGACGGCGATCGTGACGGATTCGGAGCGCGCGGTGCAAACGATCCTCGACAGCGTCGAGCGGATCGAGGCCGCCGCCAGAACGCTCGCTGCCAGTACGCTCGATGCCGGTATGCTCGATGCCGATACGCACGACGACCAGCACCCGGCGCGGAATATCCTCGATCAGGTGACGCACGTCTACGAAGCCTGCAACATCCACGATCTGGTCGGCCAGCATGCCGCGAACATCCACGCGGCGTTGCGCGAGATCGAAAACCGGATGGCGCACGCCGCTTTCATGCCCGACAACGGCGATGCCACGCCTGCACCCCGGCCGCCGCAGCATCCGCGAGGCGATCTGCTCAACGGCCCGCGCCTGGCCGGCGATCATGGTCACGTCTCGCAGCAGGATATCGACGAGCTGTTCGGCTGAAGCGCTACGGCCGCCGCACCAGCAGGAAGCACACCAGCGCGACGAGCGCGCAGGCGGCGGTCAGCGCAAGCGCCGCCGGATCGGACACGCGCTCGATGACGAAGGCCATCACCAGCGGCGCGGCCGCCTGCATCAGCAGGAACGGCGCCGCCAGCCGGCCGATGACCCGGCCGTAGCCCGCAGCACCGAACAAAGCGAGCGGCACGGCGCCGCGCGCGATCGTGACAAGCCCGTTGGCGCCGCCGAACATCAGCGCGAATAGCGCGGCGACCGGCGTCGAGAATCCGAGCACCGCCAGCAGGATGAAGCCGCAGATCAGCGCGGTGAGCGCGCCGCGCACGATCGGCAGCGGATGCACGTCGCGGGCGAAGATGAATTCGATCAGCCGTGCCGCCACCTGCGCCGGACCGAACAGCGCACCGATCGCCACCACCATCGCAGGCTCGATGCCGGCGCGCCCGAAGATCGCCAGCAGATGCGCCGACAGGCCGGAAGGCACGAAGGCATAGATGCCGAACGCCGCGGCGACCAGCAGGAACGGCAGGCCCTTCGCCGGCAGCACCGCTGCCGGCGCCTTGCCGTCGACCGGCGCCGGCGGCAACGCACCGGCGCGGCTGCGCGGCAGCGCGAAGGCATGCAGCGGCGCGGCGACGAGCACGAACAGCGCCGCATAGACCAGATAGGTGCCACGCCAGCCAAGCGACTGCATCAGCACGAAAGTCGTCGGCCAGCTCACCGTCGAGGCCAGCCCGCCGGCCAGCGTCACCGCGGTGATCGGATTGCGCGCCTCGATGCCGAAGATGCGCCCGAGCGTCGCGAAGGTCGCGTCATAGAGATTGGCGCCCATCGCCAGCCCGAGGACGATCCACGCCAACACATAGAGCGCCGGGCTGTCGGCCAGGGTGATGAAGACAAGGCCGAGCGCGCCGATCAGCGAACCGATGCCCATGATCACATGGCCGCCATAGCGGTCGATGGACCGGCCGACGAACGGCGCCGACAGGCCCGCCGCCAGCAGGCCGATGGAAAAGCCGGCCATGCCGAAAGCGATCGACCAGCCGCGTTCGATCGCGATCACCGGCACGATCAGCACCGGCGTATAGAAGATCGCGCCCCAGGCAAGAATTTGCGTGACGCCGAGGACCGGCACCGCGCGCCAACGGCCGGTGAGAAAATCGCGCAAAGGCGGCATCAGGGCCTTCAGGCTGACTCGATATGTCGCCCGTCTTATAACGTTTCGGACGAGGTGGACACCGGGTCGCGTCGGGAAAGCGCGTCAGAAAGAAAACGCGCCAGAGAAGGGAAACCGCGCTGCCGATGCCATCGGCAGCGCTCGCACCGCGGCCGCCGCCGAAGTGCCGATGCGGCGGCTCAGCTTGCCTTCGGCTTCGGCGCGGGCTTCGGCTTGCTCCGCGTCGCCGCCGGCTTGGTCCCCTCGGCGCCGCAGCGGACATAGATGCTGGTGCCGTAGCGGCCCTGCACTTCCGGATCGATCCAGCGGGTGATCATCACGCGGCCGTCGAAGGAGACGATCTCGCGATCCTGCATGCCGCCGGGCTCGCCGACCGGCCCGATATAGGTCTTGCCGCCGGGCCCGCCCTTGAGCCGCAGCTCTTCCGGCGTCGCCTGGTCGGCCAGATGCATCATCACCCCGCCCGTCGGCCCCATCGTGATCACATAGGGCTGGCGGCACTGGCTGCGGGCCGCGTTCTCGGTGCGCGCCTGATCCTCCGGCTTGTGGAAGGCGGCAAGCCCGTAGCGCCCGACCAGTTCGGCCGGCGAATAGGCCGGCGGCAGAACCGGCACCGGCGCCACCACCGGCGTCTCGACCTGGGTATCCCGGCTGCTGGCGCACCCGGCCAGCAGCAATGCCGACAACAGGGCCAGCGACACGGACGGCGATACGGAACGGCGATGGATCATGAAAACTCCCCGACCTGCCACGCGCAGAATGCGCCACGGCCGACCCTCTTGCGACAACAGCAACCGGCTGCGGCGCCCAGCATAATCGAGGCTGCCGCACCCTCCTGTCGACCTTTCTATCACAAAGTCCTAAGCGCCTCAAAGAGCTGTGTTTTTTTACTCGCAGGGCGTGGCGCGGACAGCACAGTGCAAAGTTCAGTTGGTCGCCGGCTGAAACCGCAAGGACAATCCCGCACCGGTCAGCAGCACCGCCTCGTTCTGCTGCCGCCACCCGGTCGCCTGAATCAACGCATCCAGCAACGCGGCGTCGGCGCGCTCGCGCGCCTCGTTGCACTGTCCGGGGCCCTGCATCGCCGGCGGCGGCTGCTGTGCAAGGTCCTGCGGCTGTATGTCGGCGGTGACGGTCAGCGTCCCCTCGCCCAACGCCACCTGCCCGGCGACGCTGCGGCACCACAGATCGATCGTCGCGCGGCCGTCGCGCGCCACGGTGATGCTCGGCAGCCGCTTGCTCGGTCGCATCGGCGCGGCGTCGAGCAGCAATTCGCGGTCGAACGGAAATGCGACAGCCGTCTGCGCGCCGGCGCTTCGCTGACCGGCGGCCGACCAGCCGACCGTCGCCGCCAGCAACCCGCACGCCATTGCCCGTCCCGTCGACCATCGCATCATCGTCACCGGCTCCCGCTTGCTTGAACGGGCGACATGGCCGCTGACGATGGCAGCGTCAAGACCGCCCCCATCATTGTCCTTATGGCAGCAGCGCCACCAACAGCCAGCGTCACCGCGGCGCGTTGTGATGCGCCGCGAGGATGCTAGCCTCCGGATGCCACCATCAGGAGACGACCGTGGACCAACGCATCATCGATCTCTATGACCGCTTCACCCACGGCGGCATCAGCCGCCGGGATTTCCTCGACCGCCTCTGCACGCTCGCCGGCTCGACGGCCGCCGCGACGGCACTGCTGCCGCTGCTGCAGAACAATTATGCGCAGGCGGCGATCGTCGCAGCAGACGATGCGCGGCTTGCCACTGCGCGTGTCGCCTATGCATCGCCCAAGGGGCAGATCAACGGTTATCTAGCGCGTCCGAAAGCCGGCGCCGGCACGACGAAGCGCCCCGCCGTGCTGGTCGTGCACGAGAACCGCGGTCTCAACCCGCATCTTGAAGATGTGGCGCGGCGGCTCGCGGCGGACGGCTTCCTCGCTTACGCGGTGGACCTGCTGTCGCTGGTCGGCGGCACGCCGCCGGACGAAGACGCGGCGCGCGAGTTGCACGGCAAGCTCAATCAGGACGACGCCGTGACGGCGCTGGTCGCCGGCGTGCAATTCCTGAAGACCCACCCGGAATCGACCGGCAAGGTCGGCGCCGTCGGTTTCTGTTTCGGCGGACTGATGATCAACCGGCTGGCCGCCGCGAGCCCCGACCTTGACGCCGGCGTCGCCTATTACGGTCGTCAGATCCCGGCGGCGCAGGTGCCGGCAATCCGCGCCGCGCTGCTGCTGCATTACGCCGATCACGACGACGGCGTGAATGCCGGCATCGCCGCCTACGAGGCGGCGCTGCGCGACAACAACAAGAGCGTCGCGATCTATCGCTATCCCGGCACGCAGCACGCCTTCAACAACGATACCGGTGCAGCGCGCTACAACAAGGCCGCCGCCGATCTCGCCTGGCAGCGCACGCTGGCGTTCTTCCGCGACAAACTCGGTACACCGCCTTCGGCGACGTGAGGGTCGTGCGTCGCCTGGTGTGCGACGCTGGCTTTCGTTCGCGATGGCGTGAGCGTCGCCCTGCCCGGACCTGATCCGGGCATCCAGCTTTTTGACAAGAAGTGGCTTGCTGAAAAGAGATGGCTTGTTGAAAAGAAATGGCTTGCCGGGTCAGGCCGTCCGCGACGGGCTCGCCCGGCAACAACAGCCTGGACGGCCCGAACCGACCCGGGGATTGCGCGCGAACCGGTGCCCTCGAAAACGCTTTAGCCGAGCCGCGCGATCAGCGCCGCCGATGTGCGCAACAGCCGCTCATCGCGGCCATCGGCGCCGATCAACTGCACGCCAATCGGCAGGCCGCCCTCGCCCTGCAGCAACGGCAGGCTGATCGCCGGCAACCCGGTCAGCGTCCAGAAGGTGCAGAACAACGGATCGCCGGTCGTCGACGCATCCGGCGCAACGCCCTTGGCCGGCAGGGTCATGATCGCGTCGGAGTACTGCTCGAAGATTTCGGTCAGCGAGGCGGTGTAGCGCCGCGCATCGCGCACCGCGGCGAGATAATGCGCAGCAGTCACCGCGCGGCCTTCCGCGACGAGATCGCGGAACTGCTGGCTGACGTCCCCGCCGCCATCGACGAAATGGCCGAGATTGAACGCCATGTCCGCCGCCATGATGGCACGATGCGCGTCCCAGGCCGTAACGACGTCATCGGCAAGTTCGATCTCGCGCGCGCCGACCTCGCGGGCAAGCTCCTCAAGCGCCGTCCGCGCCTCCGCATCCGCCCGCTCCCACATCGGCGTACGCATCAGCGTGAAGCTCGGCTCGATCGGCGGCGGCTCGGCGAGCGTCCGCCGGAAGGCCGGCGCCGCGTAGAGCCGCGAATCCGGATCGCTCGGGTCGTGGCCAGCGATCACATCCATCAGCAAGGCGAGATCGTCGAGCGAGCGCGCGAAACCGCCGACATGGTCGAGCGTGCGCGACAGCGTCAGCACGCCGGCGCGCGATACCAGCCCGTGCGACGGCTTCAGACCGAAGACGCCGCAGAAGGTCGCCGGCCGGATCACCGAGCCGTTGGTCTGCGAACCGATGGCAAGCGGCACCATGCCCGCCGCCACCGCTGCCGCCGAGCCGGAGGACGAACCGCCCGGCGTGCGCGTCAGATCATGCGGATTGCGCGTCTTGCCGGGATGGTAATAAGCGAATTCGGTGGTGACCGTCTTGCCGATGATCACCGCGCCGGCATCGCGCAGCCGCGCCACCACCGTCGCATCGCGGCTCGGGCGACGGCCGGCGGTCACCGGCGACCCGTATTCGGTCGGATAGTCGGCGGTGTCGAGCAGGTCCTTGATGGCGACCGGAATGCCGTGCAGCGGCCCCAGATTGCGCCCGCTCATCCGGTGCCGGTCGCGCGCGCGCGCCTGTTCGAGCGCGTCGGCCTCGTCGAGATGCACGAAGGCGCCGACCTGCCCGTCGATGGCGGCGATGCGCGCCAGACAGGCGCCGACATAGGCCTCGGCCGACAACTCGCCACGGGCGATGGCGGCAGCGGCCTCGGTCGCGGTGAGCATGGTCGGATCAGATTGCGACACGGCGGTATCCTCGTCAAAACGGACGCGCGCGGAACGACGCCTTGCGGCTTCGTCCCGCGTCACGGCTTCGACTGATCAGTTACCATAGAGATAGTCGGGCAGCCACAGCGTCATGCCCGGCCAGATATACATGAAGATCATGCAGACGATGACGATGAGCATATAGGGCATCATGCCGGCGAAGATCTGGTTGAGCGTGACGTGCTTGGGCGCAACGCCCTTGAGATAGAAGGCCGACATCGCCACCGGCGGCGACAGGAACGCCGCCTGCAGGTTCACGAACACCAGGACGCCCCACAGGATCGGGTCGATGTTGAAATGCTTCAGCATCGGCAGGAAGATCGGCACGAAGATGATGATGATCTCGGTCCATTCCAGCGGCCAGCCCAGCAGGAAGATGATCGCCTGCGACATGATCATGAACTGCACAGGCGACAGATTGAAGCCGAGCACCCACTGTTCGAGCAGCGCCTGGCCGCCGAGAATGGCGAACACCGCCGAGAACAGCGCCGAGCCGACGAACAGCCAGCACACCATCGCCGTGGTCTTGGCGGTGAGGTAGACGGCCTCCTTGGTGCGCTGCCAGTTGAGCGTCCGCGCATGGAAGGCAAGCAGGAAGGCGCCGGCCGAACCGACCGCAGCCGACTCGGTCGCCGTGGTGATGCCGACCAGGATCACCACCAGCACCACGACGGTGAGAATGCCGAGCGGCATCACCGAGGAGACCAGCAGCCGCAGGATCTCGAACTTCTCCGCCTCCATCCGCCAGTAGTAGCGGATCATCAGCAGCCCCATCACCGCGGCCGCGATCCAGAAATACAGATAGAAATCATCCGGCGGGCCGGTCCATTCCGCCGGCCCGGCGGTGCGCAGCTCGGCGCTGCCCATCTGCTGCAATTCCTCCGCTCCGGCGCGACGCTCGCTCGGCGTCGAGCCGAAACCAAGCTGCTGCGGCGGTTCGTCGGACGGCGCGGCGGACGGCGCGCCAAGGCCGAGCGGCTGCGGCGCCTCCTCGGCAGCGGGAGCGGACGGCTGCGCCGGCGTCTGCTGCAAACCCGTTATGCCGGCACGCGGCGGTTCGATATCGGGCTGCTGGTGGATGACGACATACCACCAGGTCAACGCCAGCATCCCGACCGTGAAGGTGAGCGGCACCAGCGCATAGACGAAATTCCACGCCAGCGCGCCGTAGGTGATCGGCTTGCCGTTCTCGGACAGCTTCAGGGCCTTGCCCGGCGCGGCGAGCGCCATGGCCAGCGCCGGCAGCAGCTTGCGCGAATAGCTTTCCTGCAGATCGACGATCCACGGCCGCACCGGCACCACCTGGGCGGACGGGGGCAGTTGCGGCGCGATGCGCGGATTAATCAGCGCCCAGCCGATGATGTAGACGAGATAGAGGAACGACAGGAAGAAGCTCGGGAACATCGCCGCGGCATAGAGTTTGACCACCGACTGGCCCGCGACCGCCGCATAGACGATGATCATCACCGACGGCGGGATGAGGATGCCGAGCGTGCCGCCGGCGGTGATGACGCCGGCCGCAAGCCGCGTGTCATAGCCCGCCTTCAGCATCGGGTTGAAGGCAATGACGCCCATCAGCACCACCACCGCGCCGACGAGGCCGGAGGCGATGCCCCAGAAGGTGCAGACGATCAGCGAGGCCACCGCCAGCGACGCCGGCAGGCGACGGAAGGCGAGCTGGATCGAATAGAACATCTTGTCGACCAGCGCGCCGCGCTCCATCACATAGCCCATCAGGACGAAGAGCGGGATGGAGATCAGCACGTCGTTGGTCATCGCGCCGTAAGTGCGCTGGACCATCAGGTCGAAAACGCGGTTGTCGGTCCACGCTTCGTGCGGATTGTAGAAGGCGACGAAGCCGAAAACGATGCCGAGGCCCATCAGCGTGAACGCCGTGGCGAAGCCCATCATGATGACGACCACGATGAGCGCGAGCATCAACAGCCCGAGTGCGGGTTCGCTGATGATCATAGCAACGTATCTCCGCCCATGCCGCGCTGCCGCGCTTCTTCGTCGATTTTCTGCGCCTTCTCGATCGCGACGCGGCGCGACTCCTCGTCGACGAACTCGCTGTTCGCAAGCTGCTCGCCGATGACGTCGGTCTCGGCCACGTCCTCGAGCCGTTCCGGCCAGACGCCGTCGCGCAGGCACATGACGCAGCGGACGATCTCGGCGATGCCTTGCAGCATCACCAGCGCGCCGGCGATCGGGATCACGGTTTTGAAATGATAGACCGGCGGCCCGTCGGCGGTGACGTTGGAGTGCTCGGCAATGCGCCAGGAATCGGCGGCATAGTCCGAGCCCGCATAGATCAGCGCGGCGATGCCCGGAATGAAGAAGACGAAATACAGGATCAGGTCGAGCGTCGCCTGGGTGCGCGGGCGCATCGAACTATAGAGGAAGTCGCCCCGCACATGCGCGTTCTGCGCCAGCGTATAGGCACCGCCGAGCATGAATGACGTGCCGTAGAGCATGTTGGTGGCATCGAATATCCACGCCGTCGGCATGTTGAGGATGTAGCGCTTGAAGACTTCGGCGCAGACGACCAGCATCAGCGCCAGAATAAGCCAGGCGGATGCCTTGCCGGCCCAGGTGCTGATCTCATCGACGACCCGCAGAAACTTCTGGCCGCGGACAACCGGCCGCTCCCCGTTCACGCTCATCGTTGATCACTCATCGCTGGTCGCCCATCGTTGATCGTTAGCCCTGCCTCGCCGGATCGAACATCGTCAGGTCACGCGCGGCCGGCTGCACATGCCGTCTCACGCCGCCTCATGCCGTCTCGCGGCTCGATGGCGTGACGGTTACATGCGACGGCCTCCGCCGACACAATAGGGCTTCGCCGCGCAACCGCCTCCTCGCCGGAACGGCGGATGCGGCACGGCACGAGGACGGTCTTGCATCGATCAGGAATTCCCGGGCTCACATGGCGGCTGACGATCGGAGGCGCGTACGCCATCCGGAGACTGAAGCCCCGGATGGCGCCCTCCGACAGCGGAGGCGCTAGAGCTTTGCAGCCGCGCCATTCGGCCCGAAGTAATGGGCATAAGCCATGCGGCGGTTGACGACCGTATCCTGCTCCCACTGCACAGCGCGCTTTGCGAACGCGATCTGTGACTGCAGGATTTCCTTGAACAGCGGGTTTTCCGCGGCCTTCTTCTTCACCACGTCGTCATAGATCGTGAGTTGCTGCTGCAGGATCGAATCCGGCGTCTTGTAGAACTTCACGTTATGCTTGGTCTGCAGCTCGATATAGTCCTTCGAGTAGCGGTCGATCGCCTTCACCGACATATCGTGGCTCGCCGCTTCGGCAGCGTTGTCGATGATCGCCTTCATCTTTTCCGGCAAGGCGTTGAACTTGTCCTTGTTGAACATGATCTCGAACTGCTCGGCGTTCTGGTGATAGCTCTGCAGCATGCAGACCTTGGAAACGTCGGCAAAGCCGAGTGCCAGATCGGACGAGGCGTTGTTGAATTCCGCCGCATCGAGCAGGCCGCGGTCCATCGCCGCGACGATTTCGCCGCCCGGCAGCGCGTTCACCGCGGCCCCGAGACCGGAGAACACGTCAATGGAGATGCCGACGGTACGGAACTTGAGGCCCTTGAGATCGTCGGCCTTGGTGACCGGCTTCTTGAACCAGCCGAGCGGCTGCGTCGGCATCGGCCCGTAGGGGAACGACACGACGTTGGCGCCGATCGAAGCATAGAGCTTTTCCAGAAGCTGCTTGCCGCCGCCGTATTTGTGCCAGGCGAGCAGCATGTTGGCGTCCATGCCGAAGCCGGGGCCAGAACCCCACAGCGCCAGCGCAGTCTGCTTGCCGTAGTGATAGACCAGCACGCCGTGGCCGCCGTCGAGCGTGCCCTTACTGACCGCTTCGAGCAGGCCGAACGCCGGCACCACAGCGCCGGCCGGCAGCACCTCGATCTTCAGATCGCCGCCGGTCATGTCGTTGACCTTCTTGGCGTAGTCGATCGCATATTCGTGGAAGATATCCTTCGACGGCCAGGTGCTCTGCCAGCGCATGCTGATCGGCCCCTGCGCCGAAACGATATTCGGCGCAGCCACCGTTGCTACGGTCGCAACCGCCGCGCCGCCCAGAAACTTGCGGCGAGTCGCACTTGTCCTGTCTGAATTCCTCATCGTCGCCCTCCCGATTGGCGCTGCGATTCTGCGCCGCATTATTGTGAAGCATTAGTTTTGTTGTTGGCGGGATTGTCGTCACTTCTCGGCACGAGTCAATCATCTATCGATCATCTGCCGCGCAACCGGACTACAGACGGTGGGATCAGTGGGCGACGACCGGCCCTGCCCGATGTCACGCAAACATGATGGGCCGCCGGCAGCCGGCGGCGGCAACCGCCGACTGGACGGCGATGCGGGAAAAGCCGGAGAAACACGACGTTTATCGACCGCGACGGCAACGGATCGACACAAAACGCCCGCCTGAGCGACAGAAAGCCAGCCGTCGGCGCACGCGGCAGAGCCCGACGACACCCGCCGCCGGCCGACATGACAAAGATTTTAGATCAGCTTCAATTTCCGCTTCAGTAAAAAGCCGACTACACCGGCCCCTATCGGCAAAGCGATTCCCTGCCCTGTCATATGGCCCGCCGGTTGGGAGACGATCGTGAAGGGACTTCTCGCTACGCTCGCCACCATCTGGCGCATCGGATCGCCCTATTTCTGGTCGGAGGATCGCTGGCCCGGCCGCATCCTGCTGCTGACGCTGATCGCCATCGAACTCGGCGTCGTCGGCCTCACGGTGCTGGTCAATCAGTGGAACAATACGTTCTACAATGCCCTGCAGGATCGCAACTGGGACGTCTTCATCAGCCAGCTCGGCTATTTCTGCGTGCTGGCAGCAAGCTACATCGTGCTGAGAGTCTACCAGCTCTACCTCAATCAATGGCTGCAGATGCGCTGGCGGCAATGGATGACGCAGCGCTACCTGACGCGCTGGCTTGCAAACGCCAATCATTACCGCATGCAGCTTGTCGGCGACGCAGCCGACAACCCGGACCAGCGCATCGCCGACGACCTGCGGCTATTCGCCGAGAGCGCGTTGCGCATCGGGCTTGCGTTTCTGAATTCCGTCGTCACCATCGCCTCCTTCGTCATCATCCTGTGGGGCCTGTCGGCGGCGGCGCCGCTGCATGCCTTCGGCATCACCTGGAGCGTCCCCGGCTATCTGGTCTGGGCGGCGCTGCTCTACTCGGTGCTCGGTACGCTGTTCGCGCATCTGATCGGACGCCCGCTGATCCGGCTGCTGTTCCAGCAGCAGCGCTACGAGGCGGACTTCCGCTTCAACCTGGTCCGGACGCGGGAGAACGGCGAACAGATCGCGCTGATGCGCGGCGAGGCGGCGGAAACGACACGGCTGCTCGACCGCTTCGGCCGGGTCGTGCGCAACTGGCTGGCGATCATGTCACGGCAGAAGCAGTTGACCTTCTTCACCGCCGGCTTCGATCAGGCGGCGGTGGTGTTTCCCTATGTCATGATCGGGCCGGCCTATTTCGCCGGCAAGGTGCAGCTTGGCGCGGTGATGCAGACCGCCTCCGCCTTCGGCAGCGTGCAACAGGCGATGTCGTTCTTCGTCACCGCCTATGCCGAGATCGCCGACTGGCGCTCGGTGATCGAACGGCTTGCCGGCTTCGAGCGGACGACGGCTGCTTCCGCAGCCGCCGCTGACGCTGCGCCGCGGCCGCAGGCCGGCGACGGCCCGCAGATCCGCATCGAGGATCTCAGGCTGCAACTGCCGAACGGCGCGCCGCTGCTCAGCGCCGATGAACTGACCATCGCGCCCGGCGAGCATGTGCTGGTCAGCGGCCCCTCGGGCGCGGGAAAATCGACGCTGTTCCGCGCCATTGCCGGCATCTGGCCGTTCGGCAGCGGCCGCATCGTCATTCCCGCCGGCGCGCGGGTGATGCTGCTGCCGCAGCGTCCGTATTTCCCGATCGCACCGCTGGCCGCCGCCGTGGCCTATCCGGCGCAGCCGGACACGATCGACAGCGCCCGCGTCGCCGAGGCCATCACCGCCGTCGGCCTGCCGGCGCTGGCGCAGCGTATCACCGAGGAGGATCACTGGAATCTCCGGCTGTCGCTCGGCGAGCAACAGCGGCTCGCCATCGCGCGCGCTCTGCTGCAACGGCCGGACGTGCTGTTCCTTGACGAAGCGACCGCCTCGCTCGACGAAGCGGCAGAGGTGGCGCTCTATGCCCTGCTGGCCGAACGCCTGCCGGACGCCACCATCGTCTCCATCGGCCATCGCCGGACGCTGGTGCCGCTGCACAAGCGCCGCCTGGTATTCACGCGTTCGGATACGCAGTTCGCCATCCGCGAGGCGTCGCTCGAACAGCAGCCGTGAAGTCGGCGGCGCGCCATAGTTCCGTGATCCGACCACTTCACCGGAAACGCGCCTGATCGATGCCGGAACGCTCTACCACCAGCGCTGCGGCCATGGCGCGCCGGTGACGAAGCGGTGCCACAGGCCGGCGAACAGCGCGAGCGCCAGCGCCCCGACCGCCACCGGCAACAGCAGATAGGTCAGCGGCATATTGTTGACGACGATGATCAGCGGGTCGATGCCGGCCGGCGGATGAAAAGTGCGGGTGGCGTGCATCGCGACCATCGACAGGCCGACCGCCAATGCCGCCGCCCAGGCATGCGGACCGAGCAGCTTCAGGACGACGAGGCCGACCACCGCCGACACCAGATGCCCGCCGATCAGCGAGCGCGGCTGCGCCTGCGCCGCCTCGGGCGAGCCGAACACCGCCAGGATCGACGTCCCGAACGGGATCATCAGCAACGGGAAATGCGTATAGGCGGAGGCCGCCTGCATGGCGCCGACCGCCAGTGCGCCACCGGTGGCGGCAGCAACGACGATCAGCCAGACTCGCAGATTGGGCATCGGTTCGACAGACAGGAAAGCAAAAACGGCAAAGCGGCAGCGATTGCGCTGCCGCCTTGCCAGACATGCGGATGTCTGTCGCGACTTTACTTCAAACTGTCAAGCGTCAGGTCGGCCGACAGCTTGGCGATGAACGCCGCCCCGCACCAGCGCGAGCCGAGCCCGCCGGTATTGATCGGCGTGACATTGGCAATTCCGCTTGCGCCCGGATCGCCGGTGAAGGCATTGCAGTCGCCCTTGCTGAGATCGGTATCCGAATAGCGCAGGTCGAGCGTGAACACCTTGTAGGTGATGCCGATGCCGACGTTCCAGGTCGTGTAGTCTTTCAGATCGACACCGTTCGGGAACAACGCGTTGCCGTAGAATGCGTCCGTGGTGCCGAGCCACTGATGGCCGAGTTCGCCGGAGATGTAGAAGCCGACACCGTTCGCGAGCGTCGGAAACGTATATTTCGCGGTGCCGGAAAGATATTCGCCCGACGCGCCGGTGTTGAGGAAATTCGGCGAGTAATAGAAGTTCAGGCCGAGGCTGAGCGGTTCAATCGGCGCGTAGCTGGCCTTGGCGTAAACTTCCCAGAAATCGTTGACGCTCTTGATGACGTTGGTGTTCGGCAGCGCCGGCAGACAGGCAAGATCGGTACCGCCGAAACAGGTTCCGCCCGGATAGTAGTAATACCAGTAACCGAAATCGAACTGCACCGGCCCGAACGTCGGCCGGATGCCGCCGTAGAAATCGATCTCCGCCGCGGCGCGATTGGCGAAGCTGATGCTCTCGCCGGCGATGCCGGCATAGAGCTGCACGTTCTTGGTGATGTTGAATCGCGGCTCGAAATAGGCCGCAACCGAAGGCTTGTGGTTCGATTGCGTGATGCCGCGGAAGATGTAGTCGTTCATCACCGCGGCACCGAAGGCGATGTCCCACGGCGACGGTGCCGCGACCACCGGCGGTGGCGCTTTCACCACCATGTCGGCGGCAAAGGCCGAAGAGCCGGCCGAAGAACCAGCCAGAAGACCGAACGCCGGCATGCCCAGCGCTGCCAGCGCAACGGCGGATAAGACAGTTGGTTTCATCAATGAGCCCCTGTTGTCGTTCGCACGCGCCAGCCCGGCACTGGCAGGCCGCCGCACGCGCCGCCAATGGCGATGGGCACGAACGCGGCGGAACGCGATCAGCCTGCGGTCCGCCACGGCAAGCGGCAAGACGATAAGAACGGCAAGTGCTGCCTCTTTAGGCAACGGAACCCCGGTGGCGCATCCGGCACGGCGTCTTGCGTCGGATCGCGCGCCGGTGTGCTGAAAGCGCCACAGCGTCGGCATACGCAATGCCCTGCCTGCGACAGCCGGCAGCCCACGCTAACGGTCAGTCGATCAGCCGGTAGGCGGGAATGGTCAGGAACGGTGCGAAGTCGTCCGCGAGCGTCAGGTCTCGGAACAGCTCGATGGCCTCGGGGAAGCGGCCGCCGTCATAGGCCGCCGCGCCGATCTCGCTCCGCACCACCGCCATTTCCTCGTCGAGCGCCGCGAGAAAGACCTCGCGCGTCGCGCGCTTGCCGCTATCGAGCACGACACCGGCCTTGATCCACTGCCAGAGCTGGGCGCGGGAGATTTCCGCCGTCGCTGCGTCCTCCATCAGGTGGTAGATCGGCACTGCGCCGCGCCCGCCCAGCCATGCCTCGATGTATTGCACGCCGACGCGGATATTGAGACGGAAGCCGGCCTCGGTGCGCGTGCCCTCGTGCACCTGCAGAAGATCGTCGCGGCCGACACTGGCCGGCGGAACACGGTCGCGCTGGTTCGGCTGCGGCATCAGGCGGTCGAACACTTCGGTCGCCACCGGCACCAGATCGGGATGCGCCACCCAGGTCCCGTCATAACCTTCCTCGACCTCGCGCTCCTTGTCGGCCTTCACCTTGGCGAAGGCGGCGGCATTGGCGGCCGGGTCGTTCTTGATCGGAATCTGCGCCGCCATGCCGCCCATCGCGAAGGCGCCGCGTTTGTGGCAGGTCTCGACCAGAAGCCGCGCATAGGCGCCGAGAAATGCCTTACCCATCACCACCTGTCCGCGATCGGGCAGCACGAAACGCGGATCCGCGCTTCTGGCGAAGGTTTTGATGAACGAAAAGATGTAATCCCAGCGCCCGGCATTCATGCCGGCAATGTGCTGGCGCAACTCGTAGAGGATTTCCTCCATCTCGAACGCGGCCGGCAGGGTCTCGACCAGCACCGTCACCTTGATGGTGCCGCGCGGCATGCCGAGCCGCTCCTGCGCGAACAGGAACACCTCGTTCCAGAGCCGCGCCTCGCGGTGGCTTTCGAGCTTGGGCAGATAGAAATACGGACCGCTCCCGGCGGCGAGCGCCGCGGTGGCGTTGTGAAAGAGATAAAGTCCGAAGTCGAACAGCGCGCCGGCGACGGGCTTGCCGTCGACGGTGAGATGCCGCTCGTCGAGATGCCAGCCGCGCGGCCGCACAATCAGCACCGCCGGCCAGGCGCCGATGTCATAATGCTTGCCGCTCGCCGGATCGGTGAAGGCGATCGTACCGGCCCAGCGGTCCTTCAGATTGAGCTGGCCCTCGATGAGATTGGCCCAGGTCGGCGCATTGGCGTCCTCGAAGTCGGCCATATAGTGCGTCGCGCCGGAATTGAGCGCATTGACCACCATCTTGCGGTCGGTCGGCCCGGTAATCTCGACGCGACGGTCCAGCAGGTCCTGCGGCACCGGCGCCACCTGCCATGCGCGGTCCTCGCGGATGGCGTGCGTCTCGGTCAGGAAGTCCGGCAGTTCGCCGGCGTCGAACCGGCGTTGCCGTGCAGCACGCGCCGCCAGCAGTTCACGCCGCGTCTTGTCGAAGGTCCGGTGCAGGCTGGCGACGAAGGCCAGCGCCTCCGGCGTCAGGATTTCCGCGTAGCGCTCTGCCATCGGAGCGGTGCCCTGCGATCCATGCACGTGCACCCCCTTGAGCGTAGGCGTGGCGCCGAGCCGGGCTGGCATGCGCGACGGCTTGCGCCGCGAGGCGCGGGTGCGCGCCGTCTGCCGTTGCGGACGTGGCGGCCTCGGCGGCGCGACCGGGGACGGCGCACCGGCGATGCGCTTTGCGGGCGCGACCGCCGTCATCGTCCTGCCGGCAGCCGCCGGCCTGACCTTCTTCACCGCAGGCCTGGTCGCCGTGATCGGTCTGGCTCTTCTGACCACGGTCGCAGCCGTAGCGCCCGCCGCGCGCACGGTCTTGCGGGTGGTTCTGCTCGCAGCCTTGCTTACAGCCTTGCGTGAGGCGCCTGCAGTCTTGCGTGCAGCACTGCGGATCGTATTACGCGCAGTCTTTTTCACGGCTTTGCCGGCCGGCCGCCGCGCTGTCCCTATCGCTGTCCGTCCCGCCCGCCGCTGCGGCGCGACAGGTTTCGATGCCGCTGCGACAGTTCCGGTTCTGGCCTTGGTCTTGAGCCCGGTTTTGCTTTTGGGTCCGGTTTTGTTGCCGGTTTTTGTTTTGCTCTTTGTGCCGGTACTTTTGACCTTGGCTTTGGCTGTCCGTGCGGCGGGGCCACGCTTCACCGCAGCCCTGACGGCCGTCCGCCTGCCACGTTTTGCCGGAGCCGCTGCGCGCTTCGCTTTTTTCATCGCGGGCCTGCTGACGGACGGTACGTCATATAAAAGAGAAGACGCACGGAGCATCGCCGAAATCGCGCGCGCCCGCAATCAGCCGAACGTCGCGACAGCAACAAATCGACCGGCGCGGCAAGCAGCGTCAGCCCACCGGCGCGGCAACCGGCTGCGCCGCCGGCGCTTGCGGGGTCGCGGCACGGCTGGCCAGCGCCTGCGGTTTCGGGCCGCCCGTCGCCCAGTCCAGCAATTCGGCGGTATGCACCACCGGCGTGCCGGTACCGGAGGCGATCTGCATGATGCAGCCGATATTCCCGGCAGCGATCACATCGGGCGCTGTCCGCGCGATATTGGCCACCTTGCGGTCACGCAATTGCCGGGCAAGGTCCGGCTGCATGATGTTGTAGGTGCCGGCCGACCCGCAGCACAGATGCCCCTCCGGCACGTCCTTCACCGTGAAGCCGAACTTTGCCAGCAGCGCCTTCGGCTCGCGGGTGATTTTCTGCCCATGCTGCAGCGAGCAGGCGGCATGATAGGCGACGGTGAGACGCGGCGGATTCTGCGGCGACGGCATGTCGATGTGATAGAGATATTCGCTGATGTCGCGCGCCAGCGCCGACACCCTGGCCGCTTTTCCGGCATAGGCGGGATCGTTGCGGAACATAAAGCCATAATCCTTGATGGTGGTGCCGCAGCCCGACACCGTCACCAGAATCGCATCGAGCCCCTCGCCTTCGATCTCCCGTGTCCACACGTCGATATCGTTGCGGGCGAGCGCCAGCGCCTGCTCTTCCCTGCCCATGTGATGCACCAGCGAGCCGCAGCAGCCTTCACCGGCAGGGATCACCACCTCGGTGCCGAAACGATTGAGCAGCCGGATCGCCGCGTCCTGAATGTTCGGCGACAGGATCGGTCCGACGCAACCGCCGAGCAGCGCCACACGCTGGCGGCGCTTGCCCGAGGCCGGGAACACGCGCGGCATCCCCTGCTTGGGCGGAGGCGGCAGCCTCGCCGGGGCGAGCGACAGCAGCGCGGCGATACGCTTGAGACCGAGGCCGCGCAGCAGGCCGGCGAACGGCCGTGCGATCAGGCCGCCGGTGAGCGCCACGCGAAAGCGCGCCGGATCGGTCATCACATACGCAAGCAGCGCTCGCAGCCCGCGGTCGAAAAGCGGACGTCTGTAAGTCCGCTCGATATGGTCGCGCGCGTGATCGACGAGATGCATGTAATGCACGCCGGACGGGCATGTCGTCATGCAGGCAAGGCACGACAGGCAGCGGTCGATATGCTTGACCACCTCCCTGTTGGCCGGGCGGTCGTTCTCCAGCATGTCCTTGATCAGGTAGATGCGCCCGCGCGGCGAATCCAGTTCGTCGCCGAGCAGCACATAGGTCGGACAGGTGGCGGTGCAGAAGCCGCAATGCACGCAGGCGCGCAGGATTCGGTCGGCTTCCTGGATATTCGGATCGGCGAGTTGGGCCAGGGAGAAGTTGGTCTGCATCGGTCAATCCCCTATTGCCCCTGTCGCCATCGTTAGGTTTGTCGCCCCGAACCCTGTCGCGATTGCGGCAGACGTCGTGGAACCAGCGCGATCGCAACCGGGCGCCGGCGCGCGCCCGCGTGGCGATCTGCGGCCTTGACCATGGCCGGCGAGTTCAGCAAGTCGATGGCACCCGTCAACGAACCGAGCACCGCCCGCCAGATGCAGTCCACCCTCCAGGAGATCATCGCGCCCGGACTGGCGCTGCTGAAGGACCAGCAGGCCTGGGCGGTGCCGCTTGTCTTCGTGCTCGCCTTCGCCCGATCGCTCGCCGCCGTGGCGCTCGCGGTTCCCGGCAATGCGGTGCTGATCGGTGCCGGCGCGCTGGTCGGCACGGGACATCTCGACCTGCTGAATATCCTTGCCGCCATCGTCGCCGGTGCGGGTCTCGGCAACTGGGCGTCCTATTGGGTCGGCTATACGTTCAAGGATCGCATCCGCGATTTCCGCTACTTCGCCAAACGCCCGCATCTGCTGCCGCGCGGCGAAGCATTCTTCCACCGCTACGGCGCGCTGAGCATCGTGCTGAGCCGCTTCGTCGGACCGCTGCGCGCCACGGTGCCGACGCTGGCCGGCGTGCTCGGCATGTCCTCGCCGACCTTTCAGATCGCCAACTGGCTGTCGGCGCTGCTGTGGGCCGGGCTGATGCTGCTCACCGGCTACATGGTCGTGCAACAGGCCGCGTGAAACGCCGCATGAAATAATCGCTGCGGACGGGCGTGCGTGGCAGACGACAGACGGCATCTCACACTCCCGCCCACATACGGCCTGGATTGAGCACGCCGTTCGGATCGAAGCCGTCCTTCACCCGCTTCGACAGCGCGGCGAGCGCCGGCTCCTGCGGCGGAAACACGTCCTCCACCGTACGCACCGCCGCCGGTGCCCGGATCAGCGTCGCATGGCCGCCGACCTTCGCAACCGCGGCGCGGATCGCAGCGGCGTCCGGCTGGTCGTCCACCGGCATCGCCACCCAGACGAGACCGCCGGCCCAGTCGTAGAACATCTGTGCCGCCGGCGAGATGCAGGCCGCGATCTCGTGGCCACGCATCGGCTCCGTCGAGATGCGCCACAGCGGGCGCTTGCGCGCCTCCTCCTGCGCGAATGGCGCGGCGTCGCGGATGCCGCGCCACAGCGCCCGCGACGGCGTCTCGTCGAGAACCGCAACCGGCCCGAACGGCCTGAGCAGCGCCGTCAGCGACGCCTTGCGATGCGCCACCGATGTCGCGAAGCCTTCGAGCCTCAGGCAGGTCGATGCCTGCGGCTCCGGCAGGCCATCGAAGCGCGCCGCGATATGGTCGGGCAGATGCGCCGCCCCGGAGACGTCGAAAGACGAGCCCATTGCCACGGCCATCGCCCGCCCCGCCGCCGCGTCATCGAGGCCGGCGACGATCAGCGTCGCTTCCGTTTCGGCGCGCGGCAAAACCTTCACCGTCACCTCGGTCAGTGCCGCCAGCGTGCCCCACGACCCGGCCAGCAGTTTGCACAGATCATAGCCGGTGACGTTCTTCACCACGCGGCCGCCAGTCCTGATGCTCTCGCCGCGTCCGGTAACGGCGCAGGCGCCGAGGAAATGATCGCGCGCCGCGCCCTGCCGGATGCGCCGCGGCCCCGACAGATTTGCCGCCAGCATGCCGCCGATGGTGCCGGCGCCGGCCGCGCCGCCGAACAGCGGCGCATAATCCATCGGCTCGAAGGCCAGTTCCTGCCCGCTCTGCGTCAGCAGATCGTTGATCTGCGCCAGAGGCGTGCCGGCATGCGCGGTGAGCACGAGTTCTTCCGGCTCGTAGAGCGTCACGCCGGAAAGCCCGGAGAGATCGAGCGTCATATCGGTCTGGCTCGGCCGGCCGATGCCGCGCTTCGTCCCCATGCCGACGGGTTCGAGCGCCGTCGCGTTCGACGCGGCAAAGCGCACGGCCTCTTCGACGTCTTTGGCGTCGCGGGGTTTGATCGTCTCGGCCATTGTCTAGAACCGCGGAATATCGGGGAACGGCAGCTTGCCGCCGGAAATGTGCATGCGGCCGAGTTCCGCGCAACGGCGCAATTGCGGAAACACCTTGCCGGGATTGAGCAGGCCCTTGTCGTCGAAGGCGCATTTGAGGCGCTGCTGCGCATCGAGGTCGATCTCGGAGAACATCACCGGCATCAGATCGCGCTTCTCGACGCCGACGCCATGCTCGCCGGTGAGCACGCCACCGACCTCGACGCACAGTTTGAGGATGTCGGCGCCGAACTGTTCGGTCTTGTCGAGTTCGCCCGGCACGTTTGCGTCATAAAGAATGAGCGGATGCAAATTACCGTCGCCGGCATGGAAGACATTGGCGACGCGCAGGCCGTAATGCTCGGACAATTCGCGCATGCGCCTGAGCACCAGCGGCAGCTTGCCGCGCGGAATGGTGCCATCGACGCAGTAATAGTCGGGGGAGATGCGCCCAACCGCCGGGAACGCCGCCTTGCGCCCGGCCCAGAACAGAAGCCGTTCGTCCTCCGATTGCGAGACCTTGCACGATGTCGAACGGCAGGACCTGGCAATCGCCTCGACGCGCCCGATCAGGTCGTCAACCTCCGCCTGCGGACCGTCGAGTTCGACGATCAGCAGCGCCTCGACGTCGAGCGGATAGCCGGCATGGACGAACTCCTCGACTGCGTGGATCGCCGGCCTGTCCATCATCTCCATGCCGCCGGGAATAATGCCGGCGGCGATGATCTTGCCGACACATTCGCCGGCATCCTCGGAAGTGGAAAACCCGACCAGCACCGCGCGCGCGGTCTCCGGTTTCTTCAGGATGCGGACGGTGATCTCGGTGACGACGCCGAGCAGGCCCTCCGAGCCGGTGACGATGCCGAGCAGATCGTAGCCGCCGGCATCCAGATGCTTGCCGCCGAGACGCAGCACCTCGCCGGTCATCAGCACCATCTCGCAGCCGAGCACGTTATTGGTGGTCATGCCGTATTTCAGGCAGTGCACGCCGCCGGAATTCTCCGCGATGTTGCCGCCGATGGTGCAGGCGATCTGCGAGGAAGGATCCGGCGCGTAGTAGAAGCCTTCATGCTCTACTGCCCTGGTCACGGCGAGGTTGGTGACGCCCGGCTCCACGACAGCAGCGCGGTTGTCGAAATCGATCTCGCGCACGCGGTTGAACTTCGCCATGCCGAGCAGCACGCCGTCGGCGAGCGGCAGCGCCCCGCCGGAGAGCGAGGTCCCTGCCCCGCGCGGCACCACCTTGATGCCTTCCGCATGGCAATAGCGCAGCACCTCTGACACCTGTTTCGTCGTATCCGGCAGAACGACGACCATCGGCAACTGCCTGTAGGCCGGCAGGCCGTCGGATTCGAACGGCCGCATCTCCGTCTCGCCGGCGATCACCCCCTCGCCGGGGACGATCTGCCGCAGCGCCGCGACAATTTTCGCACGGCGGTCGAGGACGGCTTGATCCGCCGCAGGCATACGGATGGACATATTCGCTCCACGTTATATTAGAGATTGTACAACCGCCGGACGGAACCGAAAATGCCTCGATGGGCGGCACGTACATTTCAGGAGCAAGCACGATGAAGGCCTTCGCACTCGCAATTGTGGTTCTCGCCGGCTCGACGGGTCTGGCCGCCGCCCAGGACGTGGCCGCCGGGGAAACCTCGTTCAAGAAGTGCCAAGCGTGCCACGCCGTGGCCGAAAACGCCAAGAACAAGGTCGGCCCCGAGCTCAATGGCCTCGACGGCCGCCATTCGGGCAGCGTCGAAGGCTACAAGTATTCCGACGCCAACAAGAATTCCGGCATCACCTGGAACGAGACGACGTTCCTCGAATACATCAAGGACCCGAAGGCGAAAATCCCGGGCACCAAGATGGTGTTCGCCGGCATCAAGAACGAGAAAGAGGCGAAGAGCCTCTGGATGTTCCTCGCCCAGTTCAAGGCGGACGGGACGAAGAAATAAGGGGACGGGCCACGCAGGACGCGCATCCGCCTTTCGCCGAACGCCACGAGCAGTTGCGCGATGGCACGCGCGTCCTGATTCGCGCGTTGCGTCCACAGGACGCCGCGCTCTACCCTGATTTCATCGCCCATGTGACCGCCGACGACATGCGGTTACGGCTATTCGGCCCGGTGCGCGAGATCGGCCCGGAGATGATCGAACGGCTGACGCATTTCGATCCGGCGCATGCCTTCGCGCTCATCGCCATCGACGAAGCGAGCGGCCATATGCTTGGCGTCGTGCGGCTGCACAACGACCCGGACGATCGCGCCGGCGAGTTCGCCGTCCAGGTCCGCTCGCATCTCAAGGGTCAGGGCCTCGGCTGGATGCTGATGCAACAGATGATCGCGGCGGCGCGCCAACGCGGCGTGCGCCGCATTCACGGCCAGGTGCTGCGCGAGAACGTCACCATGCTGCAGATGTGTCGCGAACTCGGCTTCCATGTCAGCGACGACCCCGACGACACCTCGGTCGAGCAGGTGACGCTTCCCTTGTAGAAACAGAAAGACAACACCCCGGCATCGCCGCAGTGCTCTCTATTGCGGCGGCATCGCCGCGTGCGCCACAAGTCCCCGCGCATGCGCGTCAACGACGCCGAGCGAGCGCAGCGCCAGCAAAGCCAGCGTCTGCACCGCCTCGCGCGCCTGCGCCGGATCGCTGCCCGTCTCGGGTGCCAGCGGCCCGAGCAGGCCTTCGAGCAGCGCGCCGGTGATGGCCGGCGCCGCGAGCGTCGCATCCTGCTCCGGCAGGTGCCCGCCACCGATCGCCGCGCGGATGCGCGTTTCGATCTCCGTGCACAGCGCCTTGCGATAGGCGAGCCGGGCGGCATCGACATCCGCATCCACCGGCTCGGCGATCACGGCCCAGGCCAGCCGCCGGGCGGACAGCGCGCGCGTCGCGAAGGTGACGATGACCGCCGCCAGCGCCGATAAAGGCCCCGGCGCCGCATCGGCGGCATTGCGCACCGCCGCCAGTTCGTCCGCCGATACCGAGGCGACGAATTGCGCGATCAGGTCCGCCTTGGCCGGGAAATAGCGATAGACGGTGCCGGCAGCGATGCCGGCGCGCCGCGCCACCGGCACGATCTGCACCGCGGCCATGCCCCCCTCCGCCGCGGCGGCGCGCGCTGCATCGAGAATGGCATCCTCGCGCTCGGCGAGCTTGCGCAGGACATTGGCGGTTTGTCGGTAGGCCATGAAATGACTGAATGACGATTCACGAGAAAGGGCAAGCGCGTGTCCCATCAGCAGGGCGGTCGACGCGGCAGACATCCACGTCTTTCTTCGCGACAGGTCGGGGGCGCTAGCCGGGATGACCGGTCAGGAGGATAGCGGCGAGAAAATACTTCCCGTCAATTATCCCGTTCGACAATATTTTATTTTTCCGAGCGCATTCCTTGCGAACATCCACTCAACGATCTCCCCGTCACGCAGAGCACAGACCACCAGGCGAATTATGGCGAACGCGCGAAAAGTCGTGCGCCGCAGGTTTTTATTCGTGACGTCCGCGTGGATATCGCGTCGCGCATTCGTGAGCGTGGCGTGTTCCGTTGTGATCCTGCGTGATCGTTTTTCATGCGAACACGCATCATCGATGCGGGGCATTCCTCCCGCACGAAGAAGAAAAGAGACTGCATATGACTAATCTCACGAAGGTGCTTATCGCCTCTGCCCTGTCGCTCACTTTCGCCGTACCGGCGCTCGCCGCCGAAGAGACGACGCTTGCGGAGCACAATGTGTATCTCAATCAGAACAACCTATCGCCGCAGCCGGCTGGCGCCGAATCATTCGCAGCCGTGCCTGCCGCGACGAGTTCTCATCGACGTGCGCACCGCACGCATTCGTCGCCAGCGGTCGAAATCGCGAATCCGGCTCCGGACCTCGGCATTTCCTCGCAAAGCTGATACCGCGGAAACGCCATACAGATTCCTCGGCAAGACAAACGCGACAAGACAAACGCGACAAGACAAAGGAGGCCGCCATGATTGACGGTCTCCTTTCGGTTTACGCCGCGAAGGGCACTCAGGGCTTGCCTGCCAGCGCCTTTTCGCGGATCGCGGTCAGCGTCGCCGCAGGCGAAATGCCGTCGGCGTCGATCTTGAGATGGATGATCGACGGCAGTCCCGAACGTTCCGCCGCGGCAAAGGCGGCGGCGAAGTCTGCGGTCTTCTCCACGGTGATGCCGAAGCCGCCGAACGCCTTCGCATAGGCGGCGAAGTCCGGATTGCGCAGCGCCGTAGCGACGACCCGGCCGGGATATTCGCGCTCCTGATGCATGCGGATGGTGCCGTACATGCCATTGTCGGCGATCACGACAACGATCGGCAGCCCGTACTGGACGGCGGTCATCAACTCCTGTCCGTTCATCAGAAAGTCGCCGTCGCCGGCGACGCAGACCACCGGCCGGTCGCGATACAGCGCCTTCATCCCCACCGCCGCCGGTACGCCATAGCCCATCGAGCCGGCGGTCGGCGCGATCTGCGTGGCGAAGCGGCGGAACCGGTAGAAGCGATGGATCCAGCCAGCGAAATTGCCGGCGCCATTGGTGATGATCGCCTCCGGCGGCAGATGCTCACGCAGCCAGACGATGATCTCACCGAGATTGACCTGCCCCGGCAGCGGCGTCGCCGTCTCGCTGAAGGCGAGATAGTCGGCATGCGCCTCGTCCGCCATCCCCTGCCACGGCAGCGCCGCCGGCGGCTGCAACCGTTCCAGCATGGCGCAGAACGCCGTCGGCGCGGCATTGATCGCCAGATGCGGGCGATAGACACGGCCGAGTTCTTCCGCCCCCGGATGCACATGCACGAATGTCATCTGCACGTTGGGGATGTCGAACAGCGTATAGCTCTGCGAGGCCATCTCGCTCATCCGGTCGCCGATCAGCAGCACCAGGTCCGCCGCCCTGATGCGCGCCAGCAGCTTCGGGTTCGGAGCGATGCCGAGATCGCCCGCATAGCAGGGATGCAGCGCATCCACGATCGAGCTGCGACGGAAAGCCGTGCACACCGGCAGCGCGAAGCGTTCGGCAAAGCGCATCAACTGGTCGCAGGCGACCTGCGACCAGCGGCTGCCGCCGGCGATCACCATCGGCTTCCTGGCCGCGGCAAGCAGTTCGCCGAGCCTGTCCATCTCGCCCGCTCCCGGCGAGGTATCCACCGGTATGAAGGGCAGCGCATCGGCGACCGCCGCCCGCTCCACCAGCATGTCCTCCGGCAGCGCAATGACCACCGGGCCCGGCCGTCCGCTGGTCGCGGTGTAGAAAGCGCGGGACACGATCTCCGGAATGCGCGCCGGATCGTCGATCTCCGTCGCCCATTTCGCCATCGTGCCGAACACCGCGCGATAGTCGAGTTCCTGGAAGGCGTCGCGCTCGCGCATGTCGCGGCCGATCTGGCCGACGAAAACGATCATCGGCGTGTCGTCCTGACGGGCGATATGGATGCCGGCGGAGGCATTGGTGGCGCCCGGCCCGCGGGTGACGAAACAGATGCCCGGACGGCCGGTCGCCTTGCCATGCGCCTCGGCCATGCAGGCGGCGCCGCCTTCCTGCCGGCAAACGATCAGGTCGACCGGCCGGTCATGGAATGCATCGAGCACCGCCAGATAGCTCTCGCCGGGCACGCAGAAGGCGTGCGTCACGCCATGGGCGATAAGCTGGTCGACGAGAATCTCGCCGCCGGTGCGCATATTGTCCTTGCCTCGCATCCACTGACCTCGATCAAAAATCCGTGTCGTCGTTCTGCGGGCGGACTCTTTCGGGCAACGCGGCCAGGGTCAAGGGCCTGCCGCGGAGTTATGCGCGCACCGCCGTACCGCTGTCTGCCATAGCCTCTGGCCGGGCGTGCCAAACCCGTGCATAGGTCGACGGTCAGCGTTCGGATTGATTCATCGCAATGGATGCGGCCGGTTCAAAAGCGAATACGGCGCGCCGCATGGCGGTGGCGGTCATCGGCTATTGCGCCTTCATCAACCTGTATTCGCCGCAGGCGCTGTTGCCGCTGCTGCAGCAGGAGTTCAACGCCACAGCCGCCGACATCTCCTATCTGATTACCCTCAGCGTGCTTGCCGTGGCGCTGACCGCGCCGTTCACCGGAACCGTCGCCGACGTGCTCGGACGCCGGCGGGTGATCCTGACGGCGATGGCGGTGGTCGGGCTGCCGGCAATCGCCGGGGCGCTGTCCGGCTCGCTCACCGAGCTGATGATCTGGCGCTTCGTGCAGGGGTTGATCCTGCCGCCGATCTTCGCGGTGACCATCGCTTATATCGGCGAGGAGTTCACGCCGCGCGAGGCGACGGCGGCGATCGGGATCTATACCGCCGGCGCAAGCCTCGGCGGCTTCAGCGGCCGCTTCTTCAGCGGCCTGATCGCCGACGCCGCCGACTGGCGGACGGCATTCATCTGCCTTGCAGTCATCAATCTCGTCGGTGCAGGCGTCACCTTCCTTCTTCTGCCGCGCGAGCAGAACTTCGTACGCTCGCCGGGATTGTTGACTTCGGCGCGGCAGATGCTGGCGCATCTGCGCAACCCGAAGCTGGTCGCGACCTACGCGGTCGGCTTCGGCGTGCTGTTCAATTTCATCGGGATCTTCACCTTCATCAATTTTCACCTGGCGGCGCCACCCTATCTGCTGACGCCGAGCCTGCTCGGCACGATCTTCTTCACCTATCTGCTCGGCTCGGTGACGGCGCCGTCGGTCGGCCGGCTGGTGGCGCGTTTCGGCCGCCGCCATCTGATGATCGGCCTGATCGCCATCTGGATCGCCGGCAGCGCGCTGACGCTCGCCACGCCCTTGCCCGTGATCCTCGTCGGACTGATGCTCTGCGCCGCCTGCGGCCTGATGTGCCAGGCGGTCTCGACGGGCTATGTGACGCTGACTGCGCAGGCCGGCCGCTCGTCGGCGGTCGGCCTCTATGCGATGAGCTTCTATATCGGCGGCGCCTTCGGGGGGGCGTTATGCAGCGTCGCCTTCCGCTACGGTGACTATCCGGCCTGCGTGGCGCTCATCATTGCCGTGCTCGCGGTGATGGCAGCGATCGTCGCGCTGTTCTGGAGTGCCGACATACCGCCATCCGCGGCCCTGCCGGTAAAGCATCTCTGATCCACGCCGACCGGCCGCGACAAGCCGGCGGCAAAGGAACTACACTCGGCGAACAAGCCCACCCGCTCGACAGGCCATCGCGGGGGGACAAGTAATCATGGGAGGATAACAATGACGGCCAGTTTCCGGTTCTCGTCGCTGTGCAATTGCGGGCAGCTCCATCTTTCATCCAGCAATCTCTCATCCGGGATCAGCCGCCGCCAGTGGCTCAAGGGCGGCGCGGCGCTCGCGCTCGGTGCCGGCCTGACGACGGGCGGCTTCTCCGTCGAAAGCTTCGCCCAGGGCATGAGCAACCCGAATGCGGCACCCGCGGCACCTGCGGTAAAGCCGCACCGTATCGACGTGCATCACCATATCTCGCCGCCGACCTGGCTCGACGCGGTGAAGAGCATGAAGCAGGACAATCCGCCGCTCGCCAACTGGACGATCCAGAAGACGCTCGACGACATGGACAAGGGCGGCGTCGCGGTGGCGATCACCTCGCCGACCACGCCGCAGACCTTCGGCCTGAACGCCACCGATGCCGCGCGCATCGCCAGGGAAAGCAACGAATACGCCAAGAAGCTTGAAACCGATTACAAGGGCCGCTTCGGTACCTGGGCCATGCTGCCGCTGCCGCATATCGACGAGTCGCTCAAGGAAATCGCCTATGCCTTCGACACGCTGAAGGTCGACGGCGTCGGCATCATGACGAGCTATGGCGACAAATGGCTGGGCTATGCCGAGTTCGAGCCGGTGTGGCAGGAACTCAACCGCCGCAAGGCCACGGTCTATACGCATCCGACCGCGGCGAACTGCTGTGTCAATCTCGTGCGCGGTATCGAACCCGCGCTGATCGAGTTCGGCACCGATACGACGCGCTCCATCTTCTCGGTGATCTTCTCCGGCGTCGCGCAGAAATATCCCGACATCAACTGGATCTGGTCGCATGGCGGCGGCGCGCTGACCGCGTTCTACGAGCGCTTCACCGTACAGGCGCTGGCGATACCGCCCTACAAGGGCAAGTTCACCCGCGAGCAGATCGACCAGTTCATCGACGGCTTCTACTACGACACCGCGGCGATCCCGAACGACGTGACTCTCGCCGCCGTCAAGAAGATGGTGCCGACCTCGCAAATCGTGTTCGGCAGCGATTTCCCGTATCGCCGCGCAACCGATTACCTCGACGCGCTGAAGAAGAATTTCACCGCCGACGAACTCAAGGCCGTCGACCGCGACAACGCGCTGCGGCTGGCACCGCGGCTGAAGGCGGCCTGACGTCCCGTCGCTTCCCGCCCTCCCCCTTTCAGGGGGAGGGAACGGAGCCGGCGCTCACAGCGCCACGCGGCCGCAGGCGTCTCGCGACATGCGCGGTCTGCAGTCCTGCCAAATCAGATTTTGCCGAAGCCGCCGCCCGCCGCCACGAAACCGCCTGCGACGCGCAGCGATTCGATCGCTCCATGCTGCTCGATTGGAGCCACACCCGCGCCATTGGTCTTCACCCCGCCGCTGATGTCGATCTCGCGCGCCGAGCCACCCGGTTTGATGCTCAGGGCGATGGCGGACAGCGTCACCACAACGCCCTTGACCAGCGACGGGCCTGTGCCGCCATACGTCTCGATGCCACGATGGACGATCAGCCGCCCGATCGGCCGGCTGATCTGGATGCCGACGGCGCCGTCGCCATGGGTGATGACGCGGTCGAATTCGGCGAGATTCACCGTTCCGGTATAGACATTGAAGCCGCGCGCACCCTGACCGAAGGTTTCGATCGGCGCTTCGACTTTCAATTCGTGCACGGTGCCGAAATTGACGAAGCCGATGCCGCTCGGGCCATAAGATGTAATCTTCGCTTCCGCGGTCCAGCGATCGACCACGCCCCAGTTGTCGAGCACCATATCGTTGACCCCGTAGGTCACCACCGGACCGCGGTTGCGCACCACATCGACATGCGCGCCATACACCGTGAAGACGCCACCGGTGATCTGATCCGGCGTCCCCGGCGCAATCCCGCCATCGCTGTAGACTGCTTCCGTTTCCAGACGCCGCACATTCAGCCGTCCGCCCTGATCGCCTGCGCCACTGACGAAAATGCCGCTGCCGCGCACCGGAGCGCCATCGCGGCCGGCCGAGAGGCCGACGAGATCCGCGCTGAGAACGACATTCGCATCCGGCTGCATGTTCCAGAGCGTAAAGGCGCCGTTGAGAACATAGACGCCGTAGCCTTGCGGACGTTCCGTCTCGGCGCGCGCATCGGCGGCAACGATGTCGAGGCCGTTGACGTCGACATGGCCGCCACGCACCTTGTTGCGCGCCACGATCCGGACGCAGCCGATGGTCGTGACGCTGCGTAGCTCAATCCGCCCCAAACTCTCGACCGATGTGTCGTTGAAGATCGCGCACTGGTCCGCAGATGCCTGCAGCCGGATATTGTGAATCCGATTATCCGACGACAGACATAGGCCGCCGCTGCCGGCGACAAAGACGAGTGTCGCGTGCTCGTCGGCGCCGCGCAGGGACTGTCCGGGAGAAAGGCTGATCGACGGAACATCGGAGAGATGGCCGCCGACGACAATGCGCTGGATACTACTGTCACTGGTTGCTGCAACAAGTGCATCGACGGTGGTGACGGATTTTTCGGAAATGGTCATGCAAACCCCTTCACTGGGTCGTCGTTTGTCTCCCCCCCTTTGTCGATCGATGCAGGATATCGGAGCCGAGGGTCACAGGGTACAAATTTCATCCGCACTGACATGCCAGACCGGCCGGTAGCCGTTGGCGAGCACCTGCACGATCGCCGGCGGCGTCAGCGTATCGACGGTGATGCCGCGCGGCCGCGGTCCCGCATCCGCATAGCCCGATGGCGACCAGCGCAGCAGACGCCCAGCCTTCAGCATCAGCACCGTGTAGCTGTCCAGTGTGATCGCCGCTCCGTCAGGCAGCGCCTCGATCGCCAGGCGATGCAGACGCTTGCGCCGCCCCTCGAGGCGCTCGCCGTGCAGGATGCGATCCATCGCATCGGCGCGCATGCGCTGTCCTGCCATATGTCGCCCGGCAACCTCCGCCCCTTTGCCGAACGCTTGCGCGAAAGCTGCGGCATCGGCATGGCGGCACTCGAAGCAGGGGCGATGCCCGGCGGCGAATGCCGTCGGTTCGTCGAGGAAGAACAGCTCGGTATAGCCCTCGCCCCACACCGCGCGATGGCGGTTGTTGAACGCGAGCACGCAGCAGATCCATTGGCGGGAGGCCCAGCGCCGCTGCGACAACCGGCGTCCGGCGTCATGAATGCGCCCGCCGCGATTGCCCATGAACGTGCCGCGGGCCGGGTCGGCGAGCAGATTTCCGAACGGGTCGACGCGGTTCGGCAGCGGCATCGCGGTCCCCTGCGGGTTGTGCTGCGCTCAGGCCTCCGCTTGCGTGCGAACCTTTGTCGGCGGTTCTGACTTTCGCCCGGTTATCGTCCACGACGGCGGCCGGCCGGCAAGCGCCGGACCGTAGCAGATCAGAAAACCGGCGAATGCCGCCGCCCAGATCAGCCCCGCGGCAAGCAGCAGGCCAGAGCCGCCACCGAACGCTGCCGCAATGCGCACCAGCGCCGCGATCAGCACCAACGCATAGATCGCCTGCGTGCCGGCGGAGGCAACGAGCGGCTGCTTGAGATGGCCGAGGCTGGCGCGCGTCATCACAGCGAGTGTCATCACGCCGACCGCACCTGCCGTCCAGGCATGAATGCCGGCGCTTTCCGGAAGGGCCGGCAGCCATGCGGCGGCGCCGAGCAGCAGAAAGCCGAGCGGCACGAAGGCATAGGCAATGTGCAGGATCAACAGCAGCCGGTCGCTCACCGCCCGGTCGCCGGCCCAGCGGGCAAGCCGCACCGCCTGCATGACACCGGCAACGATCAGCAGCGCACCGCTTGCCCGCTCACCCGGCGCGATTACCCAGCCGAGCAAGGCAAGCGCGCTGACCATAATGGTCACGGCATCGTAGCGCGAGAAAGCGACCGGCAGCCGCCCCGGATTGTTGCGATTGAGCCAATTGTTGGTGAAGCTCGGTACGATGCGGCCGCCGATCAAGGCGATCAGCAGGATCACCGCACCGACAGAGATGCGGATGCCGTAATCGGCGAAACCGCCGATCAGCACTTCGGCGTGAAACACGACATTGCCGACGATCAACACGCCGAGCGCCAGCAGTACCCGCAGATTGCGCCAGTTCTTGCCAGCGACGATCTCGCGCGCCGCGACCGCCGCTAGGACCAGCAGAAACAGCACATCGACCGCCGCGGCTATCGCACCGAAATCGGCGGAGACCAGCAGCACGATACGACCGGCGAGCCACAACGCCGCCAGCGCGGCAAGCGACGCTCCGTTGACCGGCAGCCGGCCGGTCCAGTTCGGAATGGCGGTCAGCAGAAACCCGGCGATCGCCGCCGCCACATAGCCGAACAGCATTTCGTGGATGTGCCATTCGCGCGGCGACAGATGGCTGTGCAATTCGAGGTCGCCGAAGAACTGCGGCAGCCACAGCAGCATCGCCAGCGCCGCCCACGCCGCAGCGGCCAGGAAGAATGGACGGAAGCCGAAGGAGAACAGCGCCGGTCCTCGATAGTTGCGGCGACGGCGAAGCGCCGGATTGTCGTCTTTCGGCAAGGCCGAGGATGCGGCGGACGATGAGGCTGGCGACGGGCTCGCGGGTCGCGGCGTGGCGGTCTCGGCGGACATGAATATGGCACCTCCGGCGCCATCGTAGCCTCTTCGGCCGTCCGGGAGAAATGCCCTGGCCTCAACCCTGCGTTCGAGCGCCCGCCGGCTTCGACACCATGCACCGCCCCGGATGTCGCAGGCTCACAGCGACAGCGCGCGCGCCAGTACCACCGCACCGATACCGCAGGTAACGGCGATAAAATCGTTGCGGCTGGCCGCCATCACGGCCAGCGCGACCACCACCGCCAGCATCGCGGAGATGCCGTCGCGCAGCACCAGCGGCAGCACCGTGGCGGCAATGACGGCGCCGGGCAGCGCGTCAAGCATGGCGCGCAGCCGCGGCGTTACCGGAACCCATTGCATCAACAGGAAGCCGCCGGCGCGGATGGCGAAAGTCACCGCCGTCATCGCGGCGATGGTGATCCACACGCCATGGGATTGAAGGCTGATGGCGCTCATACGGCGGTCCGTTCGCGTCCTTCGAGCAGTCCTCCGACCACCGCGCCGGTGACGGCTCCGATGATGATGAACCACCAGCCCGGCAGCAACCGTTCCGACGCCAGCGCGACAAGGCCGGCGACGCCCCAGCCGATGGCACGGCGCGGGCCGTTCCACAGCGGCACCAGCATGACGACGAAGAACACCGGCATGACCAGATCGAGACCATAAGTGCGCGGATTGCCGACACGCGCGCCAAGGACATAGCCGGCAACCGTCGTCGCCAGCCAGACAAGAACAATCAACAATGTCGCCGACGCGCAGACGGCGACGTCGCGACCGCCGTCGGCACGATAACGCATAGACACCAGCCAACTCGTATCGGTGAGATAGTAAAGCAGCGGTACCGACTGCCAGGCCGGCAACGGCGCCAGCCATACATGCATCGAGGCGCTGGCCAGGAACATCCGCGAATTGACGATAGCGGTGATCAGCGTCAGCGTCGCCACCGTGCCCCATGTGAAGGTCTGCGGCCAGATTTCGAACGCGACCATTTGCGATACGCCGGCGAACACGAAGACGTTCATCAGCAGGTTTTCGACGAACGACAGGCCGGCGCGCGCACCGGCCGCGCCGACCGCCAGACCGAACAGGACCATGCTGGCGAGGATCGGCAGACTCAGCCGCAGGCCGATCCACCAGCCGGCCGCCGACCAATAGTGCTCGATATCTTGTCGGTGGGATTTCAGCATCGGTGCGGGCGCGTCAGTGGCGGGAACGAAGGATCATCAAACACAACGGCCGGGCATAAGCCCGGCCGTCACACATTGTCTGGTCAATCTATCAAGCCTGCGGTTGCGGCTCCAGCGGTCCGGTTTCCGGTCCGCGGCGGCCGCGGCCTGCCGAGGGCACGGCGGAGACCCGCGGTCCGGACGGTTCGACCACCGTCTCACGGTTCGGCCGGATGCCGTTGAGCAGGTCCTTGATCTCGTCGCCGCTCAGCGTCTCGAATTCAAGCAGCGCCTTGGCCAGGGTTTCGAGATCGGCGCGCTTCTCGGTGAGAATCTTGCGTGCCTCGGCAAGGCCGGCTTCGACATAGCGCCGCACCTCGGCATCGATCTTGCGACTGGTCTCTTCCGAGATGTTGGTCTGGCGCGCCACCTGATAGCCGAGGAACACCTCGTCCTGATTTTCGCCGTAGGCGACCGGCCCGAGATCGTCGGAGAAGCCCCAGCGCGTCACCATCATGCGGGCAAGCTTGGTGCCCTGCTCGATGTCGGATGCCGCGCCGGAGGTCACCTTGTCCTTGCCGAACACCATTTCTTCCGCCACGCGCCCGCCCATGATGATCGCCAGCCGCGACGTCATCTGCTCGAACGACATCGACAGCTTGTCGCGCTCAGGGAGCTGCATGACCATGCCGAGAGCGCGGCCGCGCGGAATGATCGTCGCCTTGTGCACCGGATCGGTGGCGACGACGTTGAGCGCGACGAGCGCGTGGCCGCCTTCATGATAGGCGGTGAGGAGCTTCTCCTCCTCCGTCATCACCAGCGACTTGCGTTCGGCGCCCATCATCACCTTGTCCTTGGCGTCCTCGAACTCGGCCTGCGTCACCATGCGCTTGTTGCGCCGCGCCGCCATCAGCGCCGCCTCGTTGACGAGATTCATCAGATCGGCACCGGAGAAGCCCGGCGTACCGCGAGCGACCGTCTTCAGGTTGACGTCGGGCGCCAGCGGCACCTTGCGCACATGCACCTTGAGAATCTGCTCGCGGCCGACGACGTCCGGGTTCGGCACGACGACCTGCCGGTCGAAGCGGCCGGGCCGCAGCAGCGCCGGGTCGAGCACGTCGGGGCGGTTGGTGGCGGCGATCAGGATGATGCCTTCGTTGGCCTCGAAGCCGTCCATCTCGACCAGCAACTGGTTGAGAGTCTGCTCGCGCTCATCGTTGCCGCCGCCAAGGCCGGCGCCGCGATGGCGGCCGACCGCGTCGATCTCGTCGATGAAGATGATGCACGGCGCATTCTTCTTCGCCTGCTCGAACATGTCGCGCACGCGGCTGGCGCCGACGCCGACAAACATCTCGACGAAGTCGGAACCGGAAATGGTGAAGAACGGCACATTGGCTTCGCCAGCGACGGCGCGCGCGATCAGCGTCTTACCGGTACCGGGCGGACCGACCAGCAGCACGCCACGCGGAATGCGGCCGCCGAGGCGCTGGAATTTCGAGGGATCGCGCAGGAATTCGACGATCTCCTGCAGATCGGACTTGGCCTCGTCGACACCGGCGACATCCTCGAAGGTGACGCGCCCGTGCGCCTCCGAGAGCATCTTGGCGCGCGACTTGCCGAAGCCCATCGCCTTGCCGGCGCCGCCCTGCATCTGTCGCGAAAGGAATATCCAGACACCGATCAGCGCGATGAACGGCAGCCACGAGACCAGCAGCGACACGAACCACGGAACGTTATCCTGCTGCGGCCGCGCAGTGATCGACACGCCCTTGCCATAGAGGCGCTGGACCAGCGTCGGATCGTTCGGCGCATAGGTGGAGAACTGGCGACCGTCGGTGAAATTGCCGTGGATGTCCGGGCCCTGAATGGTGACGTCGCGCACCCGGCCCTGATCGACCTCGTTCAGGAGCTGCGAGAAGGAGATATCCTGAGACGAGGTCCGTTGCCCCGGATTCTGGAACAGGGTGAACAAGGCGAGCAGCAAGAGGACAATGATCACCCAGAGGGCGAAATTGCGCAGATTCGCGTTCATCCTGTGTCCTTAATGGCCGCGTCCGGCGTCATCGTCGCCGGTCCGGCTAAAATTTCAGCTTCACGTCCCGGTTCAATGTAGGGATCGCACTTCGGGCTGCCAAGTGACCATCCCGGGCGGCAGCCCTGTTTCCCGGCAATTTAGCCCGATTCCGGCCGCGCCGCTTTGCCACGTCGGCGTTTGGTTAAGGCCGGTTTGCGGCCGGATTGCGCACCGCCGCGCCGTGGGGGAGCGGTTTCCACCACGATTGCATCGCCGCGGCCAGTGACCAGCGCCCCGGCGAGCGTGCGCCGCAGGGGGCCTTTCCGGCCGGCCAGCGCCGCCAGCAGCGCCTCCAGCTTGCCCAGTTCCACCGGTCCCTCGTTACCGACGAAGGCGGCGGCGCGGCCGAGGAGCCGCAAGGCGATCTCGGCCGGTAGTTGGTCGAACGCCGCAGCATCGAAGACGATCCCGGCAGTCCAGGGCCGGCGCGAGACTGCGATCTGCGCCGCGTCGACCGCCACCTCGATGGCCTGGTCGGCCCGCCGCAGCCGCCCGGCCAGCGTCGCCAGTCGCGGCGCATCGAGCCCCTCCTGCCCCAGCGTCGCCAGCAGCGTGCGGATCCTCGGCCGGGTATAGCGCGGGTCGGTGTTGCTCGGGTCCTCGGCAAAGGCGAGCTTCGCCGCGCGGCAGGTAGCGACAAGCCGCGCCTTGGGAATGGCAAGCAGCGGCCGCGCGAGAACCAGCGGCTCCTCGCCCGGCTGCTGCGATCCGGAAAAAACCGGCATAGAAAAAACCGGCATGGAAGAAAACAGCGGCACCGCCGCTGCCATGCCGCCAAGGCCGGTCATACCGCTGCCACGCGCCATACGGATCAGCACCGTCTCCGCCTGATCGTCGCGGCTGTGCGCGGTGAGGACATGGCTTGCGCCGATGCCGCGCGCCGCCTTCGCCAGCAGCGCATAGCGGGCCAGTCGTGCTGCCTGCGGCAGGCCGGTCGCCGGCTTGCGGCCGTTCCAGCGCAACGTCTTGTGCGGCACGCCGAGCCGACGCGCCAACGCCGCAACGTCGCGTGCTTCGCGGGCCGCTTCGGGGCGCAGGCGATGATCGACCGTGAGTGCCACAAGCGCCGGCTTGCGCTTCGATTTCAATGCGCGATGCCAGCGCGCCGCGAGCCACAGCAGCGCCGTCGAATCCGGCCCGCCGGAGACCGCGACCGCAAGCGCCGGTGCCGCATCCAGCCCCGCGAACAGGGCTGCCGCCTCGCTCGCGGAAATCGGAACGGCCGACACGGCTTCGGCTTTCTGCCCGGCTTTCGCCATCGCGTTTTGCCGCACCATTGCAGTGGACAGGACTCGTGTGAGTCTCGAATGGGGAGTCTAGAGCTTTTCGTCCCCCGATGGAATCAACGACGGCGCTGTATGGATACAGCCAGACGACGTAAATGGCCGCCTCAGCACTTCGCCCGTTTCTGTGCCTGCTCGACGCCACGTTTCACGCTTGCAGAAGCGCGCGGATATTTGCGGTTGACCTCGTTGAGCGAGGCACAGGCCATTTCCTTCTGGCCGATGGCCGCGAGCGACTGACCGAGACGCAGCAACGCATCCGGCGCCTTCCCCGACTTGTCGTGGTTGCGCACGACGACAAGGAAACTATCGGCGGCATCCTGATAGCGCTGACGCTGATAGAGCGTTTCGCCGAGCCAGTACTGCGCATCGGCCGTCAGCCGGTCGTCCGGATATTTCTTCAGGAAATTGCGGAAGGTATTTTCGGCGAGCCCATAATCCTTACGCAGGACGTAGCCGTAAGCGAGATCGTACTCATCCTTCGGCGTGTTGGATGGCGGCGCGGTTGTCGTCCCGACCGCGGCCGGCGCCGGCGCGGTGTTGAACGGCAGATTGCCCGACGGAGGCGATCCGGCCGCCGCCTCGCGCGACAACGTCGACAGATCGAGCGGTGCACCCGCGTCGCGCCCACCCGGCGCGCCGACCGGATAGCTCGGCTCCTCGCGCGCGATCATCGGAACCCCGCCGACGGTGCCGCCGGCAGCGCCACCAAGCGGCCGCGGCGCACCGGGCGCATTCGGCTGCTGCGCCGGATCATAGACATCGGAACGCCGCCCCGGCACCGGCGCCGCGGAGGGTGCAGCCGGGGCCGGCGACGCGGCGCGCCCGCCCTGCTCTTCCTGGAGGCGGCGAAGCTGCTGTTCGAGTTGCTGGTTGCGATACTGCAACTGCTCGATCGCGCCGGTCATTTGCCGCATCTGATTCTGCAACTGCTCGAGCCGCACCACCACGTCGGAAGGATCATAACCCTGCGCACGCAGCGGCAGCACCGCCAGCACGAGAGCCGCCAGCACGGCCGGCGCCAAAACATAGGATCGTCGGATCATCATCTCGCCTTACAGAACATACCGTCCCGGGCTGCCGGCCCCTCGCCGCACCACTCCCGCCCTCTCGGCGCCCACCATAAAGTGTGCTGCGTCGAAATTGTGGCCCAGCACACCGAAGGAGCGCCGAACAGGCGCCATGCACAGAAGCAAAACAGGGCCCGAACGCAAACGGCCAGGCATTGACGCCTGGCCGCCGGCTCCCCCCGAAAACATGAGCGGTCAGGAACTGGCGTTGAGCACCGTTACCGCACGGCGGTTCTGCGACCAGCAGGAGATGTCGTTGCAGACCGCTACCGGGCGTTCCTTGCCGTAAGAGATCGTGCGCATGCGGTTGGCCGCAATGCCACGGGAAATCAGATATTCGCGCACCGATTGTGCGCGCCGCGCACCGAGCGCGATGTTGTATTCACGAGTACCGCGTTCGTCGGCGTGACCTTCGATAGTGAAGCTGTACTGGCCGTAGCGGTTGAGCCACTGTGCCTGATTGTCGAGCGTGGCGCGCGCCTGCGACGACAGATCGGTCTGGTCGGTGTCGAAAAAGACGCGATCGCCGACATTGACGACGAAATCCTGCTGGCTGCCGGGGGTCGCAGCCGCGCCCGCGCCGCCATTGGCCAGCGTGTCCTCGGTGTTCTTCGCGCAGGCCGAAATCGCCAGCGCTGCAACCAGCACGGCTGCGAAACGCGCGCCGCGAAGAATCCTGCTGCCATTGATCATTCCGGCTTCTCCGTTCTCACTGCTCAGTCCTCAAAAATCTCGGGGTATCGTCCGGTCTATGCCTCGTTCGTTAAGCGAACGTTCCATCAACCTTGATGGAGGCTTTCACGACTTCATTAAATCCATCCCAACCGCCGAAACCGTTTGTTGTGGTTAAAGGCTGGTGAATATCGCGCGTCAACACGGAACTTCGTCCGCGTCCCCTCACATTTTGTTTGCTTGTTTCTTCGTGCGTGTGCGGCTTGCGCCCGCTTATGCCAGAAGCGGCGACCAGGCAGGATCGGATGCAAAGCTCGGCGTCGGAACCTTCTGCTCGTTGCGACCGGTGACGTCGATGGTGAACAGCGACGGTCCGGCGCCAAGATCCCGGAAGAACATGACGACGCGGCCATTCGGCGCGAAGGTCGGCCCTTCGTTGTGGTAGCCTTCCGTCAGCACGCGCTCGCCGGAACCATCCGGCTTCATGATGCCGATACCGAACTTGCCGCCGGCCTGCCGCGTGAAGGCGATGAAGTCGCCGCGCGGCGACCAGACCGGCGTCGAATACGAGCCGTCGCCGAACGAGATCCGTTGCGCCGGCCCGCCGCCGGCCGCCATCACATAAATCTGCTGGCGGCCACCGCGATCGCTCTCGAAACAGATCTGCTGGCCGTCCGGAGAATAAGACGGCGAGGTGTCGATCGCCGCCGTGTCGGTGAGCCGCGTCGTGCGGCGCGAGCGCAGATCCATGGTGAACAGGTTGGAGTTGCCGCCCTGCTGCAAGCTCATGATGACGCGCTGGCCATCGGGCGAGAACCGCGGCGCGAAGGTCATGCCGGGAAAGTTGCCGACCACTTCGCTCTGCCCGGTCTCGATATTGAGCAGCAGCACGCGCGGATCGCCGCGCCCGTAGGACATATAAGTGATCTCCTGCGTCGACGGATTGAACCGCGGCGTCAGCACCAGATCGTCGCCGCGCGTCAGATAGCGCAGATTGGCGCTGTCCTGATCCATGATCGCCAGCCGCTTGACGCGACGGTCCTTCGGCCCGGTCTCGTCGACGAAGACGATGCGGCTGTCGAAGTAGCCCTTCTCGCCGGTCAGCCGCTCGTAGATGGCATCCGAGATGATGTGCGCGACGCGCCGCCAATTCTCCGGCGTGGTGAAATATTGCTGGCCGGCGAGTTGCTGACCGGCGAATACGTCCCACAAGCGAAACTCCGCCTTCAGGCGGCCATCGCCCTGGCGTGTCAACCGGCCGGTCACCAGCGCCTGCGCATTGATGGCGCGCCAGTCGGGAAACCGCGGCACTGCGTCGCTGTTGGTGATCTTCTCGATGAAGGCCGCCGGATCGATCGGCGCGAACAACCCGCAGCGCTTCAGGTTGGCGCTGATGATGCCGGAGACATTGCGCGCCATCTCCGCCTCGCCCGCCGCGCCGGCACCGAAATCGGTAATCGCCACCGGCATCGGCTGCACGTTGCCCTGCGTGACATCGAGGCGCAGCACGGCGGCGGCGCGGCGAATGCCGCCGAACGAGGCAAGTCCCAGTCCAGCGCCGAAACCCGCGCCGGCAAGCAGCACGCGCCGGCGATCAAAAGACGACAGATTGTTCACTGTTTTCATATCCGTTATCAAAACCATCAGCCGCGGAACATATCGCGCGGATCAAACGTCACTTCGATGTCCTTCCAGAGTTCGTAAGTCTCCGGCCGCAACATCGTATAGGGGGCGCCACGGAACACCGCGCGCACGGCGCTGTCGCGCGCCGTCTCGAACAGGATGCCGCGACCGCTGGTCAGCACCATCGGCGGCGCGCCGACGGTGCCGTCGCGCTTGAGCTGGATGCGCACGCGGATGATGTAGTCTTCCGGGTTCTTGATGCCGACCGGCGGATTCCACAGCGACATCAGCCGTGCGCGCAGCGCGTCAATCTCGCTCTGCGATAATGTCTTGGCACTGCCCTGCGCGGTGCCGAGCGACGGCGCATTCGACACTTCCTGGCCGGCCGAAGCGTGACGCTGCGGCGCGCGCTTGTCGAGCAGTGCGGCGATCTTGTTGGCGTCGAACTTCGGCTGTTCCTTGACTTCTTTCTTCTTCGGCTCCGGCTTTTTCTCTTCTTTCTTCAGCGCCTCGGCGATCGGGTCGGGCTTCTTCTCCTCGACCTTTTTCTCCGGCTTCTTTTCCTCTTTCACCGGCGGCTCCGGCTTCGGCTCGGCCGTCGGCTTGATTTCGGGTTTCTTCTCGACAACCTTCTCTACCGGCTCGGGCGCGGGCTTCGGCTCTTCCGCCTTCTTCTCGACCAGCGGCTTCGGCGTTTCCTTCGGCGGCGCTTTCTCGACGCCCTTGGTGATCTGCGAGAATTGCTCGGCGGAGATCACATCGACCGGAATGGACTGCGGCGCGGCGTCGAGCGGCTTGCCGGAAAACGTCAACACGCACCAGCCGAGGAACGCGGCATGCGCCCCCGCCGATACGATCGATGACGTACGAAAATTCATCTCCCCCGCCCGCCCTGCTCGACTTCGGTCACCAGCGCGACCTTGGTGAACCCGGCTCCCGACAACTGACCCATCACCCGCATGACCGTGCCGTAATCGACCTTGCGGTCGCCGCGCACGAAGATGCGCGCCTCGTTGCCGCCGCGCGCCTCGGCCACGGCCTTCAGCTTCGCCACCAGATCGTCGAACGGAATTTCGGCATTTTGCAGGAACACCTTGCCCGTGTCGTCGACGGAGACGGTGAGCGGCTCCTTGTCCTGATCGAGCGAGGTTGCCTTGGTCTGGGGCAGATCGACGGCGACGCCGACGGTGAGCAGCGGCGCCGACACCATGAAAATAATGAGCAGGACCAGCATCACGTCGACCATCGGCGTAACGTTGATCTCCGCCATCACCGGCCGGCGGCGACGGCGGCGCTTGCCGCCGCCGATGGCGGGAGTTGCGGTGCTGGCAGCCATATCTGGTTTTCGTCCCTATCCGCGTTCGTCGATCTGCCGCGACAGGATTGCCGAGAATTCATCGGCGAAGCCTTCGAGGCGCTGCGTCTGCTTGTTCACGTCTGCCGCGAACTTGTTATAGAAAATTGTCGCCGGGATGGCGGCGACAAGGCCGATGGCAGTGGCGAACAGCGCCTCCGCGATGCCCGGCGCGACCACCGCCAGCGAGGTGTTCTTCGACGCGGCGATCGACTGGAAGCTCGTCATGATGCCCCAGACCGTGCCGAACAGGCCGATGAAGGGGCCAGCCGAACCGACCGTCGCCAGCACCAGCAGCCGGCGCTCCAGCCGTTCGACCTCGCGCGCGATCGTCACTTCCATCACCTTCTCGATACGCATCTGCAGACCGGCGAACGACTTCGCCTGCCCCTCGAAGCTGCGCTTCCACTCGCGCATCGCAGCAACGAACAGTGCCTCCATCGAATGCGTCGTACGCGCCGACAGCGTGCGGTAAAGCTCTTCCAGCGATTGGCCTGACCAGAACGCCTGTTCGAAGCGATCCATGGCGCGGCGGTTGCGGGCATAAAGAAATGTCTTGTCGATCGCGATCGCCCACACCCAGACGGAGCAGATCAGCAGACCGAGCATCACGCCCTTGACGATCCAGTGCGCCTGCCAGAACAGCGTGAACAGCGACAGATCAGCGGAAGCCGCCGGCAGAACCGACCCGGCTACGTCGGCAGGATTCATGGAAGCGTCCTTCGCAAGCGTGTCGTTTCAGGGTTCCTCGGGGCACGTCGGCGGAGGATCAAATCGACGGACGCCGGGCGACCCTGACGCGGACCGCCGGAAACGCCCCGGATACGGGAATGATGCCGTCCACCACCGGCGATCGACGAAATCCCCGCCAAACATGACCAAACTAGGGCCTAACCAGCACCCGCCATGGTTAAGGTCCAGTTAATTCGTCGCGGTCGTCGAGGGCGGCCGACTGTCGCCGCCGGCTACTAAGCTCTTCAAAAATAGATTTTTTTGAATTTTTAACAGCGCCGGCCCGTGCCAGCCGGGTGTAACTCCGTCCCGTCCCGGGGAGTTCGTCCGGTTGAACCGCCGGGAGCGTCATCCGAAGGGCAACCTGAAAACGACAAGGCCCCGCGGGATCCCGCAGGGCCTCGTCGTCAAGTCGGATCCAAATCAGTTGTTTTCGGCGCCCGGATGAATGCGCTTGGTCCGGTGCAGCGTGTTGCGATCGGTGTGATGCATCTCGCTGCCGGTCGCCGCCAGTTTCAGGATCAGATCGGATGTGTAACTCAGCGTCCCGTCATCATTGAACGTGAAGGTGCTTGCGAAAGCCGTAGCGGTAGCGCGCTCGAGAAGATGTCTGTTTTGCGACAGTCCGTAAGATTTCGAGCCTGGCTCGGCCTTGAACGTCAGCGCCTTATCGCGAGGTCCGGCATCGCCCCCCGCCAGGATCGCCAGCCCGCGCGGCACGGCGAAGCAGCGGATGACCTGACCGTTGGCCTTATCCCACAGCAGATAGCCGACCTCGTCGTGGAAGGGATCCATGGCTTCCTCGCCATGGCGCCACGCCGTCATCTGGTAGTTCAACCCTTCCATGGTCTGCTGGCCGTTCTCGACAATCGGTATCGGCCGAAACCACGCTTTCTCGAAATAGCCAGTCTCGATCGTTTCGTCGTCCTTGTTGCGATAGGAGAGATCGACGCCGAAGTCGCCTTCCCACTCTCCGACCAAAGGAGTCAGCGGCCCCAATTTCTGCGGACCCAGTATTTGTGTCATGGCCGTCTATTCTCCCAGCGCTCGACGTGACGTACTCACGACTTTTTATCGCCGGGCCGGAGACGCTCATACTACCCGTTCGTCCTATGACCGATCTGACCTCCAGCCTTGAATGAGTGGCGATCAACGATCAGACTGCCCGATCGCTTCCATCGGACGATCTTACGCAAGCGCAACGTCGTGCACGCAAGACTCGGACGTCGAGTGCCTCACCAAACATCGCAACACATCGGATGCACGCGCACCCGACGCGGCTCGATCATCGCGGCTGAGACGCGCATGAATCAGGATTAGCCGCCCGTCTTCGCTGCTTGACGATTGACGATTGCCAAATGCGTCGATCACCTCGCAAACAAAAAAGGCCGCCTCAGGGGGCGGCCTTTCGGTGTCGGACGATCTTCCGACTCAGTTCTGCGGTGCCGGATTATCCGGTGAGTGATCCGGTGTCGGTCGACCACGGCGCTCGGCCATGAACTGATCGAACTCGGTCTTGTCCTTGGCGAAGCGCAGCCGCTCCAGGAACGTCCGGAATTCGCGCTGCTCCTCTTCAAGGCGCCGGATCGTATCGGCCTTGTACTCGTCGAAGGCGCTGTTGCCGCTCGACGGGCCGGTCCAAGCGCCCCAGCCGCCGCCCGCCATCCGCTCACGCATGCGGTCCATCTTCCACTGCATGCGCTCCATCTTGTTCTGCCAACGGCCAGCGCCGTAAGACCCGCAACCCATGCGACCACTCCCGATCAGAAAGGCGAGTGTCAGCAGGCCGATCGGCCACCACACAATGAAGCCGAGAATCATAACGGCGATCCAGGCAGGTTTCCCGTAGTGATCGAGTGTGGCGGTGATCGGCATGGCAGACCTCGCGTGTGAATGTAAATAACATTTACATAGCTGGTGAACGACCGTCAAGGGCGCAAGAGGCTGCGTCCAATGGCTGTGTCACAAAGGCGCCCAACAAGCGCAACGGGCGCAGTCACAACGGTAAAAAGTGGTGGGCTACAATTCCGGGTGCAATATGCGGAACCCTGGTTTCGACGGAGAACATCGCCGCCTCGCCGCCCGAACCGCGCCGGAAGGCAATGAAATCAAACGGAAGCATGGCTCCGGGCTCATGGTTCCGGCGGCGCAAAGAGAACCGCTATGGCGCAGCGATCCCGAGCCCTTTCAGATAGACGAGGATGCCCGCTTCCAGGAGTTCGTCCGGCGGCATCGGCAACGTCCGGCGCGCCGCATCGCCGCGCCCGAACAGCGAGGCGATACCATGCGTCAGGCTCCAGACGTGTAGCGCCACCATCAGCGCCGGGGGCCGCTGCATGTCTGGCGCCAGCAGGACGAGCCGTTCCGCAGCGCCGCGCAACACCGCGAAGGCGCGGTCGCCCGCCTCCTTCAATGCCGGATCAGCGTCGACCGGAACCCCGGCTTCGAACATCGCAGCGTAATAGGCCGGCTCGCGCCGCGCGAACTCGAGATACGCCTTACCCAGCCGGTCGAAGGCGGTGAACAGATCTGGCTTACCGTCGTTCCAGGCGCGCGCCAGCGCCGCCGCGAACTGCTCGAAACCGCGCCGGGCGACATCGGCGATCAATTCCTCGCGATCGCGGAAATGCCGATACGGTGCTGCCGGGCTGACGCCGGCCCATCGCGCCGCATCGGCAAAGGTGAAACCTGCCGGCCCCTTGTCGCGGATCAGTTCAAGCGCCGCGCGGATCAGCGTCTCGCGCAGATTGCCGTGGTGATAGCCGCGGCCTTCGGCTGAATGACCAGCCGACGCCCCGCCGCCTCTCCCGCCGCCGCTCGTCCCTTGCGGCCTGCCCGTCTTCGACCAACGCATGTGAAGGGTCTTTACATGAGCTGCCCGGCTGCGTCGATGGCTGTCAGGGGTCGATGACTGGACTCGGCTGGCTCCGGACCTGCGCCGCCCGGGTCAGCGGCGATGGGGCGCGAGCGCCAGCGGCAGATCGCCGAACAGCGTCGGTTCGCCCGGTTCTGCGCCCTCGATGGTCAGCAGACGCAGCTTGGTCGCAGCGCCCCCGGGCGCGGAAAATCCACCAGCCCGGTAGCCGCCCTCTTTGCTGCCAGCGGCAAGCACGCGATGGCACGGCATGACGATCGGCGTTGGATTCTCGCCCATCGCCTGGCCAACGGCGCGCGCCAGCGACTTGTCGCCAAGCTGCTCGGCCACTTCGCCATAGGTCATCGTCTTGCCCGGCGGAATCTGCCGCACGATCGCATAGACGCGGCGGTTGAACGCCGGAACGCCGCGCTCATCGACGACGATGTCGCGCAGATCGCGCCGCTCGCCGGACAGCAGCGCGACGATACCGGCGATGGCTTTTGCGACGTCAGCCGTCGGCGGCGCCTCGATGGCGCCGGGCACCGACCGTTTGAGGCTTTCTCGCATCGCCGCCACATCGGCCTCCGGCAAGCGCACAGCGGCAATGCCGGCCTCGCTCCAGGCAATGCCGCAGCGGCCGATCGCGGTGTCGAAAATGGCGAAGTAACTTCCGCTCATCACCTGAACTTAAGCGCTACGGCGCGATACGCCACCCGTTTTCAGCAAGCCCGTGCTAGCGCGCAATCGTATCGTGGTCCGCCTTCATGGCGATGCGCAGCGGCCTGGGGATCGGCCGCGCCCGGCCGCCGGAGATGAACGCCACCTGCACCTGCGCATCGAGCAGCAGTTCCTCGCCGCGCATCACGCGCTGCGCCATCATCACCGACGCGCCTTTCACCTCGGCGCATTCGGTGACGATCTCCAGCACGTCGTCCATCTTCGCCGGCTTGCGGAAATTCATGTTCATCTGCCGCACGACGAAGGCGAATCCCGGCGCCTCTGCCTGCGCCTGTTCGAACAAGCCCCTTTGGTCAGCACCAATAAGCCGCAGATAATTGGTGCGGCCGCGCTCCATGAAGCGCAGATAATTCGCGTGATAGACGATGCCGGTGAAATCGGTGTCCTCGTAATAGACGCGCACCTGCATATGGTGCCGCCCGTCGCGGATCTTGCCATCGAGTGCGGCATCAGAACGTGCCGTCATCAGTCCCCTCCGCGGCGGCAAGCGGCAGCACGTAATCGCGCGTCAGCGGCGCCAGATCGAGATCCGGCAGCATCTGCGGATCGACCCAGCGCAGTTCGTCGATTTCGGCGCTCGGCACGATCGCTCCGGCGACTTCAACCGCATAGACAACCGCCCGCACCTGCAGACCCGGCTCGTTGGCGGCGGGCGCCTCGAACTCGCCGAGATGCTGCGCCGTTTCCGGCAGCACGCGACAGCCGAGTTCCTCGTCAAGCTCGCGCATCAGCGCGGCAATGTCGCCCTCGTCGGCCTCGCGCTTGCCACCTGGCTGCATGAATGCGACCGTGCCACGCTTGCGCACCAACAGCACGCGGCCGGCATCATCGCGGACCAGCGCGGCGACCACCTCGATCACCTGAGCCGTCATTCGTCGTCTCCGGGGAACAAGCCGAATTGAGCCACATCGCGCGCCGGCTCGGCAAGACCGAGATGCCTGAACGCATGCAAGGTGAGCAGGCGGCCGCGGGGCGTCCGCTGGACGAAACCTTTCTGGATCAGAAACGGCTCGATGATATCCTCGATGGCGTCGCGCGGTTCCGACAGCGCCGCCGCCATGGTGTCGACGCCGACCGGCCCACCACCGTAATTTAGCGCGATGGTCGAGAGATAGCGCCGGTCCATCGCGTCGAGCCCGGCGCCGTCGACTTCAAGCGCACCGAGCGCCATATCGGCAATGCGGCGGTCGATCGCCGGAGCATTCTCGGCATGCGCGAAGTCGCGTACCCGTCGCAACAGCCGGCCGGCGATGCGCGGTGTGCCGCGCGCGCGCCGGGCGATCTCGTTGGCGCCGTCATCGGTGATACCGATGCCGAGCACGCGCGCCCCGCGTCGTACGATCAGTTCCAGTTCCGCTTCGGTGTAGAAATTCAGCCGCAACGGAATACCGAAACGATCTCGTAGCGGCGTGGTGAGCAGGCCAGCGCGGGTCGTCGCTCCGACCAGCGTGAACTTCGCCAGGTCGATCTTTACCGAACGCGCCGCCGGCCCCTCGCCGATGATCAGATCGAGCTGGAAATCCTCCATCGCCGGATACAGCACTTCTTCGACCGACGGATTGAGACGATGGATCTCATCGATGAACAGCACGTCGCGCTCTTCCAGATTGGTCAGGAGCGCCGCGAGATCGCCAGCCTTGGCGATCACCGGACCGGACGTGGCGCGGAAATTGACCCCGAGTTCGCGCGAGACGATCTGCGCCAGCGTCGTCTTGCCGAGTCCCGGCGGGCCGACGAACAGCACGTGATCGAGCGCATCGCCGCGGGCACGCGCCGCGTCGATGAACACCTTCATATTGGCGCGGGCTTTCTCCTGACCGATGAAGTCGGCAAGCTTCTGCGGCCGCAGCGAGGCGTCGAGATCTTCCTCGCGCTTTTCCGCCGAGATCAAACGCCCGGCTTGCTTGTTGTCTGCGCCGGTCATAAGAGCTTCACCTCCCGCGCAAGACGCCAGCACGCCGCCGACGCGACGAGCATCGGCAGCAACAGGAACTTTACCGATGTCGGCGACGTCGGCAGCAGCGCCGCCACCATCGGGCCGACAGACGAACCGCTCAAGACGAGCCCGGCTCCGTATACCAGCACTGCCGCCGCAAGCGGCGTCGCGATCGTCGTGCGGCCACCACAGATCCGCGACAAAGTAACGACCAGCCCGATGAGCAGCGCCAGCGCCGCGCCGAAGCCATAAGCCAGTCGCGCCGTCTCCAGCACCATCACCGGCAGATCGAAAACAATCGCCGGTCGAAACGGCATGATGACGGCACCAAAAGCAAGCGAGGCGAGCACACCGCCGATCAGCGGTCCAAGCATGACGAAGATCAGTGCCACCGGCACGAGCCGTGCGAACCACGGCCATTCATCGCACCGAACACGCGGCCCCGCATTCACCGATGGCATCGGACGACTCACTTCGAGAGTTCCTTCAAGCCGAGGCGGATCAGTTGCGCGGTCGCAGCCTTGTCGCCGGCCTCGCGCAGCGCCGCAGCGATAGCTGTCGCCGCCTGCGGCTGGCCATAGCCGAGATTGACCAGCGCCGACACCGCGTCGCGCACCGGCGCCGGCGCGCGTGCCTCGTCGAGCGAACCGGCCAGATGCGCAGCCGCAGGGTCGACCACGGCGAAGGCCGGTGCCTTGTCTTTCAGTTCCGTGACGATGCGCTCGGCAACGCGCGCTCCGACGCCCGGCGTGCGCGCCACCGCCGCCTTGTCGCGCATGGCAATGGCATTTGCCAGTTCCGAGGGATTGAGCGTGCCGAGCACGGACAGCGCGCTCTTCGCGCCGACGCCCTGCACGGTCTGCAACAAGCGGAACCATTCGCGCTCAACATCCGACGCAAAGCCGAACAGCTTCAGTTGATCCTCGCGGACATAAGTCTCGATCGATAATGTCGCTGCCTCGCCCGGCTGCGGCAGCGCCTGCAGCGTGCGCGGCGAGCAATGCACGACATAGCCGACGCCATGCACATCGACGATGACGTGATCGTCGCCATAGCTGTCGATGACGCCTTTGAGCTTGCCGATCATTGCGCAGCCACCCGCATGGCAAGGCTCTGGCGGTGATGCGCGTGGCAGATGGCGATGGCGAGCGCATCGGCTGCATCGTGCGATTGCGGATCAGCCTTCGGCAGCAACACGCCGATCATCACCCGGATCTGCGTCTTGTCGGCATGGCCGGCACCGACGATCGTCTTCTTCACCAGGTTCGGCGCATATTCCGACACGTCGAGCCCGAGGCGCGAGGGCACCAGCATGGCGACGCCGCGCGCCTGGCCAAGTTTCAGCGTCGCGGCGCCATTGACGTTGACGAAGGTCGCCTCCACCGCCGCCTCATGCGGCGAAAATTGGCCGATCACCTGCGTCAGGCCGTCATGGATCGTCACCAGCCGCGCACCAAGGGTTGCACGCTCGCTGGTTTCAACGGAGCCGCAGGCAACGAAGACCAGCCGGTTGCCGGCGGCCTCGATCAGGCCCCAGCCGGTACGGCGCAGCCCGGGGTCGATGCCGAGAATACGAATCGGGGAACGCATAATGACGGAGCCTAAAGACGACGACGCCCTGCGCCTAGGCAAGCCGCGCCCGCGGGTGGGGATTAAACCGCGTGGGCGGGTCGCCGGGGCGCGATGCACCTGATAAGGGAGGCGTCGCTGACCGTCTTCCTCCCCTCTGACTTTCCCGGATTCCAGTGCTGCAGTTCCCCGACGGTGCGGTTTTCGCCGCCACTTTCGCCGACAACCGGTTTTACCTGGCGCTCGCCATCGGGCTGCTGACCGGACTGGTGCGCGGCTTTTCCGGCTTCGGCTCGGCGATGATCTATGTGCCGCTGATGAGCGCCGTCTACGGCCCGCGCGTCGCCGCCGTCACCTTCGTCATCCAGGACGCCATCACCGGGCTGTCGTTCCTCGCCGGCACATGGCGCAAGACGCAGTGGCGCGATGTGCTGATCATGGCGGCCTGCGCGGTCGTCGCCATCCAGTTCGGGGCACTGATCCTGCAATATGCCGACCCAGTGCCGCTGCGCTGGTCGCTGTGCGTCCTGGTAGCCGTCGTCCTGATCGTCCTCGGATCGGGCTGGCGTTATCACGGCCGGCCGAAACTGGCGATCACCATCGGCGTCGGCCTGCTCGCCGGCGTGATGGGCGGCGCGGTACAGATTTCCGGCCCGCCGGTGATCGTCTACTGGCTCGGCAGCGGGCTGCCTGCCGATATTCTGCGCGCCAATTTCTTTGCCTATTTCTCGATCTTTTCGGTGGCCGCGCTGACCACCTATGCCATGCACGGACTGGCGACGGCGCAGGTCTGGGCACTCGCCCTGTTCATCACCCCGACCTGCATCACCGGCATGTGGCTCGGCAGTAAAGCCTTCGGTCTGGCGAAGGAGACAACCTATCGCCGCACTGCCTACGTCATCGTCGCCTTTTCGGCGATCGCCGGCCTGCCGCTATGGGATCACCTGCGCTGAGCGCAGGCACTTTTCTTGTGTTCGCTCATGATCTTTCCCGAACTCCACCCTCGGGTCGGGCCCGAGGGCAGGCTTTTTCGGGATCATGCGCTACGCTTCGCTCATCTTCTGCAGCAGCGCGTCTGACACCTCGAAATTGGCATAGACGGTCTGCACGTCGTCGAGTTCTTCGAGCGCACCGATCAGCGACAGCAATTGTTCGCCCTTCTCGTCGTCCACCGCGACGGTGTTCTGCGGCTTCCAGACGAGCTTCGACTGCCGCGGCTCACCGAATTTGCTTTCCAGCGCCTTGCTGACGTCGTGCAGCGTCTGGGCGGTCGTGTAGACGGCGTGGCCGCCCTCATCGGACGACACATCCTCAGCGCCTGCCTCGATCGCCGCTTCCAGCATCGCGTCGGCATCGGCAACCTTAGCCTCGAACTCAACGGCGCCGACGTGATCGAACATGAACGACACGGCCCCGGTCTCGGCGAGGTTGCCGCCGTTCTTGCTGAAAGTGGAGCGCACCTCGGAGGCGGTGCGGTTGCGGTTGTCGGTGAGCACCTCGACAATGATGGCAATGCCGCCCGGCCCGTAACCCTCGTAGCGGATCTCGTCGTAGCTCTCCGCGTCGCTGCCGGAAGCCTTCTTGATCGCGCGCTCGATATTGTCCTTCGGCATGTTCTCCGCGCGGGCGGCGAGGATGGCGGCGCGCAGCCGCGCATTCATCGTCGGGTCAGGCAGGCCGATCTTGGCCGACACGGTGATCTCGCGCGCCAGCTTGCTGAACAGTTGCGAGCGCGCCTTATCCTGGCGGCCCTTGCGGTGCATGATGTTCTTGAATTGCGAATGTCCGGCCATACGACCTCGTCAGCGTCCCCAAAAAAAATTCGATCGGCGGCGGGGGTTATAAAGGAGCGCCCGCCAGCGAGGAAAGGGGTCAGCCCCAAAAACCGGGCTGCACCTGCTCCAGAATACCGCCGAGCCGCACCGGGCCAACCCGTGTTGCAAGCCCTGTCCTGTCGTCGGTTTCAACGGCCAGCCCGCACAGGGTCGCCGGCCCCGACGCAGCCTCGAACTTGCCGGTCGGCAGCTTGCGCAGGAAACGCTCCATCGGCTGCTCCTTGGCCATGCCGATCGAGGAGTCGAAATCGCCGGTCATGCCGACATCCGACTGGTAGGCCGTGCCCGCCGGCAGGACCCGATAATCGGCCGTCGGGACATGGGTATGGGTGCCGATCACCAGACTGGCACGGCCGTCGGCATAATAACCCATGCATTGCTTCTCGCTCGTCGCCTCGGCGTGAATGTCGACGATGATCGCGTCGGCGCCCTCGCCCAGCGGACAGGCCCCGATCTCCCGCTCGACGGCGGCGAAGGGGTCGTCGAGCGGGTCCATGAAGATGCGGCCCATCACGTTCATCACCAGCGCCCGCTTGCCGCTTCGCGTCTCGATCAACGCGGCGCCGCGACCGGGTGTTCCATTGGGGAAATTCACCGGCCGGATCAGCCGAGGCGCGCGTTCGATGAACACCATCGCCTCGCGCTGGTCCCAGGCGTGATTGCCCAGCGTGATGGCGTCGGCACCGGCGTCGATCAGCTCGTGATAGATCGTCTCGGTGATGCCGAATCCGCCGGCCGCATTCTCGCCATTGACGACGACGAGATCGAGCTTCCAGTTCTGGATCAGGCCGGGCAGCCGCTCGCTGACGACGGCGCGGCCGCTGCGCCCCACGACATCGCCGATGAACAGAATACGCATGCTTAAATTTTCCGCCGCAGATCGATCACCTCGCGCTCGGTTAGCACGAGATCGAGCGCCTCGTCGTGCTCGGCTGCCGGAACGCGGTCGATTTCCTGTTGAGCAAAGGCGATGCCGATGGCGGTCACCGGCTTGAGACCCCGCAGCCGGTGGATGGTCATGTCAAAATAACCGGCGCCATAACCGATGCGGTGGCCGCGGCGGTCGAAACAGGCGAGCGGCACAATCAGCACATCGGGATCGACCTGCGGTGCCTGCGGCGTCGGCTCGCGGATACCCCATTGTCCGCTGGCGAGTTCGTCACCCTGGTTCCAGGCGCGCATCGTCAGCGGATTGCCGCGCCCGGCGATCACCGGGAGTGCCAGTTGCGCGCCCTGCGCTGCAAGCTTGCGCATCAGCGGCAGCGGACTGATCTCGCTGCGCATCGGAAAGAAGCCGGAGACGATCACGCCGGCGCCGACCGCGAGTGGAAACGCACGCCCCGCAATCGTCGCAGCGGCGGCCTGACGATCCGCGGCAGGCATCGCATCGCGCCTGGCAAGCGTAGCGGTGCGGAGGACGTTTTTTTGATCTGCCGCGTTTGCGAGGTCCGTCAAAGCCACAAACCCGTCATCCTGAGCTGCGAGCGCCAGCAAGCCTCGAAGGATGAATGGCCGAGGTGGCGAGATGGACGATACCATTGACGCCAACGACCGTCGGGGACAAGGCAATCGAAGTGCGGGGCCGCAAAAGCCGCCAGAGACATGATCCCGGGAACCTACAAAGTAGGTGGGCGCCATGTGTCCGAACCCACGGGTCCGGCAGGGACAGCTCCCTTAGGGATCGTAAGGCCCCGGGGAATAAAGCTCTGTCGCACCCCGCAGCTCCGCCACTGCAATGTAGTACGTCATCGGGCTTTGCACCACTGCGGGACCTCGCCGGCAACAGGGGAATCAGCCAAACGGCGCGCTTTCCTCGCCGAGTGACTTGTTCAGCTTGCGGGTAATGCCTTCGATCCGCTCCGACGCGGAGTTGAATGCATTGATGACCGCCGCCTGCGCCTGTTTGGCGCGCTCGGCGGAAACCAGCCGGGCATCCTGCAAGGCGGTGCGTTCCTCCTCCAACCGGCGGATGCGCAATTGCGCCTCGCGCAATTCGTCGGCGATCTGGATGGCCGCCATCACTGTCAGCCGGGTATCGCCGATCTCGCCGAAGCTGCTGCGCATGCCCTCGATGCGCTGGTCGATTTCCAGCGCCAGATCCGCGAGGTTGTCCTCCTGACCGTCGTCGCAGGCGATACGGAACTGGCGGCCGTTGATGGTAACACTGACCTGAGCCATGGGCGTTCGTCGTTCCCCGGTTATCTCCACCCGCACCGATCCGCCGTACCGGATTTACCGGTCGTTGCTCTCGATCACCGTGCGGATCGTCTGCATCGCCACGTCGATCCGCGCGACGACGTCGCGATGCGTGTCTTGCAGCTCCCGGATGCGCGCCGATTCGCCGTCGAGCGTTTCCGCCAGTCGCGCCCGGTCGTTGCCGAGGGCATGGAGTTGCTCGGCCAGGTCACGCTCGCGCGCGTCGCCCTCGCGCCGGCGTTCCACCGCCGCGTCCAGCGCATCGAGCGCCAAGGCCAGCCGCTTCACCGCGGCATCGAGCGAACCATCTTCGGACATCCGGTCCAAATTCCTGAGATCACGCCTCCTGAAATGCCGCCGGTTGCCGCACGGCCACACAGGAGCACAGGATTTTCAAGCATTTAGGCCAAAAAGCTTAGGTGCCATGACATGCCCGCGTCAACCGCCCCGGCGAATTTGCCCCGTGCTATTTGCAGCCTGTGCATAGTTGGCGGGCCGGCGCCGGGCATGAAATGGATAAGGCGTGTGTATGGCATCGCCGCCGCCGGGCGGTTTCGTTGGACTTAGCCCCCCTGCGTGCTATCCCACCGCCATTCACAGCCCAGAGCGATAGAACATGAGTGGATCAGCTTCGCCCGCCGCAGTGGCCGCAACCGGCCGCGATGCCGGGCCCGTCGCGCGCGCGCAACATGACAAAATGGCCAATGCGGTGCGGGCGCTGGCCATGGATGCCGTCGAACAGGCGAAGTCCGGCCATCCCGGCCTGCCGATGGGCGCCGCCGACATCGCCACGGTGCTGTTCTCGCAGTTCCTGAAATTCGATCCCACCGATCCGCAGTGGCCCGACCGCGACCGCTTCGTGCTGTCGGCCGGCCACGGCTCGATGCTGATCTACGCGCTGCTCTATCTTACCGGCTATTCATCGGTGTCGCTCGACGACATCCGCAACTTCCGCAAGCTGGGCTTCCGGGCGCCCGGCCACCCCGAGAATTTCGTCACCGCCGGCGTCGAGACCACCACCGGCCCGCTCGGCCAGGGCATCGCCAACGCCGTCGGCTTCGCCATCGCCGAGCGGCACCTGGCTGCCGCGTTCGGTAACGATCTCGTCGATCACAAGACCTACGTGCTCGCCTCCGACGGCGACCTGATGGAAGGCATCTCGCAGGAAGCGATCGCGCTTGCCGGCCATCTCAAACTCAACCGGCTGATCGTGCTGTTCGACGACAACGGCATTTCCATCGACGGCAAGATCTCGCTGTCCGACAGCACCGACCAGGTAAAGCGGTTCGAGGCCTCCGGCTGGCGCGCCGAGCGCATCGACGGTCATGACCCGCAGGCCATCGCCGCGGCGCTTGCCCGCGCCCAGACTTCCGACCGGCCGAGCCTGATCGCCTGCCGGACGCAGATCGGCTTCGGCGCACCAACCAAGGTCAACAGCGAGAAGGCGCACGGCTCGCCGCTCGGCGCCGATGAAATCGCCGGCACCCGCAAGAACCTCAACTGGACCTCGCCGCCGTTCGAAATCCCTGCCGATATCCTGCAGAACTGGCGGGCTGCCGGCCAGCGCAGCAAGGCCGCGCATGGCGAATGGGACAAGCGGCTCGCCGCGCGCGATGAGCCGACGCGTAGCGAATTCACCCGGCGGATGCGCGGCGATCTGCCGGCGCAGGCGCTCGCCGGCGCGGTGAAGACACTCAAGGAAACGCTCGCCGCGACGCCGAAGGACATCGCGACGCGCGCCTCCTCGGAGTTCGCACTTGAAGGGCTGGTTCCCGCGGTGCCGGAGATGGTCGGCGGCTCGGCCGACCTGACCGGCTCCAACAACACTCGCACCAAGTCGATGCAGGCAATCAGCGCCGCGGATTTCTCCGGCCGTTTCATCAATTACGGCATCCGCGAGCACGGCATGGCTGCGGCGATGAACGGCATGACGCTGCATGGCGGCATCATCCCCTACTCCGGCACCTTCCTGGTGTTCTCCGATTATTGCCGCCCGTCGATCCGGCTGGCGGCGCTGATGGGCGAGCGGGTCATCCATGTGATGACCCACGATTCCATCGGCCTCGGCGAGGACGGCCCGACGCATCAGCCGGTCGAGCATCTGGCAGCGCTGCGGGCGATCCCGAACCTCCTCGTCTTCCGCCCGGCCGATGCCATGGAAACCGTCGAATGCTGGGAACTGGCGCTGCAGAACCGCGACCGGCCGAGTGTCCTCGCTTTGACGCGCCAGAATCTGCCGCAGTTCCGCAAGACCGCAGACCGGGAAAACCGCTGCGCTGCCGGCGCCTACGAGATTTCCGCTGCCGGCGGGAAGGCGGATGTGTCGATCTTCGCCACCGGTTCGGAAGTGTCCCTGGCGCTCGAGGCCAAGGCCCTGCTGGACGCGCAGGGCATTTCGTCGCGCGTCGTCTCGGTGCCCTGCTTCGAACTGCTGGCGGAACTGCCGGAAGCGGAGCGCCGGGCGCTGATCGGCGATGCCAGGGTCAAGGTCGGCGTCGAGGCCGCCATCCGGCAAGGTTGGGACGCCATCATCGGCGCCGATGGGGTATTCGTTGGCATGACTGGATTTGGCGCCAGCGGGCCCTATAAGGAACTGTATAAGCACTTCGGCATCACCGCGCAGGCGGTCGCCGAAGCGGCAGTAGCGAAATTGAGACATTGAAACGAGTTGTCGTCGTCGGGTCCGCCCCGGCGAGCCATCGCGCGAAACGGATGGCCGCCCGGCATCGAGGCCGGGCATGACAGGAGCGCCCGGGCCGATCCCGGGTCAACCGTGAAGGAGCCGGGAAGAAAATGACTGTTCGTGTCGCCATCAATGGGTTCGGCCGGATCGGCCGCAACGTCCTGCGTGCCATCGCCGAAACCGGCCGCAAGGATATCGAGGTGGTCGGCATCAACGACCTCGGACCGGTCGAGACCAACGCGCATCTGCTGCGTTTCGACAGCGTCCATGGCCGCTTCCCGGGCGAAGTCACCGTCAAGGGCGATACGATCAGCCTCGGCAACGGCGCCATCAAGGTGACGGCCGAGCGCGACCCGACCAAGCTGCCGTGGAAGGATCTGGGCGTCGACATCGCGATGGAATGCACCGGCATCTTCGCGTCGAAGGACAAGGCCTCGGCGCATCTGACCGCCGGCGCCAAGCGCGTGCTGGTTTCGGCGCCTGCCGACGGCGCCGATCTGACCGTCGTCTACGGCGTCAACCACGACAAGCTGACCAAGGATCACCTGGTCGTATCGAATGCCTCCTGCACCACCAACTGCCTGGCGCCGGTCGCCAAGGTGCTCAACGACGCGATCGGCATCGACAAGGGCTTCATGACCACGATCCACGCTTACACCGGGGATCAGCCGACGCTCGATACGCTGCACAAGGATCTCTACCGCGGACGCGCTGCGGCGATGTCGATGATTCCGACCTCGACCGGCGCTGCCAAGGCCGTCGGCCTCGTCCTGCCGGAACTCAACGGCAAGCTCGACGGCGTATCGATCCGCGTGCCGACGCCAAACGTGTCGGTGGTCGATTTCAAATTCGTCGCCAAGCGCAAGACCGACAAGGACGAAGTCAACGAGGCGATCAAGCGCGCCGCCGAGCAGCAGCTCAAGGGTATCCTCGGCTTCACCACCGCACCAAATGTGTCGATCGACTTCAACCACGATCCGCGTTCGTCGATCTTCCACATGGACCAGACCAAGGTAATGGATGGCACGCTGGTGCGCGTCATGACCTGGTACGACAACGAATGGGGCTTCTCCAACCGGATGTCGGACACCGCCGTGGTGATGGGCAAGCTGATCTGAACACGTTCCGCCATCCTGAGGGGACCGCCGCTGGCGGCCCCCTAGGGGTGACGAGCAAGGCGTTACAGTCATGAGCTTTCGCAACCTCGACAGCGTCGATCTTGCCGGCAAGCGCGTGCTGCTGCGCGTCGACCTCAACGTGCCGATGGCCGACGGCAAGGTCACGGATGCAACGCGCATCGAGCGCGCCGCTGACACCATCAAGGAAATCGCCGGCAAGGGCGGCAAGGTGATCCTGCTGTCGCATTTCGGCCGCCCGAAAGGACGCGACCCGAAGGAATCGCTGAAGCCGGTGGCTGCCGCCGTCTCCCACGTCGTCGGCAGGCCGGTGACCTTCGCCGACGACTGCATCGGTGCCAGTGCCGAGCAGGCGGTCGCGGCGATGAAGCCCGGCGACATCCTCTGCCTGGAAAACACCCGTTTTCACACCGGCGAAGAGAAAAACGACCCCGCTTTCGTCGCCGCGCTCGCGAGGCTCGGCGATATCTACGTCAACGACGCCTTCTCGGCGGCGCACCGCGCCCACGCCTCGACCGAGGGCCTCGGCCGTGTGTTGCCGGCCTATGCCGGGCGCGCCATGCAGGCCGAACTCGAAGCGCTCGCCGCTGCGCTGGAGACGCCGAAGAAACCGGTGGTCGCCGTGATCGGCGGCGCCAAGGTGTCGACCAAGCTTGCCTTGCTGGAAAACCTGATCGCCAAGGTCGATGCGCTGGTGATCGGCGGCGGGATGGCCAACACCTTCCTGCATGCGCAAGGCGTCGGCATCGGCAAATCGCTGGCAGAGAAAGACCTCGCCGATACCGCGCGCCGGATCCTCAACAAGGCCGAGGCGGAAAACTGCGCCATCATCCTGCCGGTCGACGCCGTCGTCGCCTATCGCTTCGAGAACGATGCTCCGTCGCAGGCCTACGGCCTCGATGCCATCCCGGCGGACGGAATGATCCTCGACGTGGGCCCGCAATCGGTCGAGCGGATCAAGGCGGCGCTCGACGATGCCGCGACCGTGGTGTGGAACGGGCCGCTCGGTGCCTTCGAGCTGCATCCATTCGACAAGGCAACGGTCACGGCAGCGAAATATGCCGCCGAGCGCACCCGCGCCGGCAAGCTGGTCTCGGTGGCCGGCGGCGGCGATACGGTCGCAGCGCTCAATCATGCCCACGTTTCGCACGATTTCACCTATATCTCGACCGCCGGCGGCGCCTTCCTGGAATGGATGGAGGGCAAGAGCCTGCCGGGCGTGGAGATATTGCGCGCCTGAAACCGGCCGCGCATCCGCGCCAGAAGCGCACCGCGCACCGGATGAAAACTGGAGCGTCCGCCGTCGCGGACGACGACACGCTACGAGAGGGAGCGACGAATGAATCTCGCTGAGTTGAACAAGATTGCCGAAGCGATGGTCGCGCCAGGCAAGGGAATCCTTGCCGCCGACGAATCCACCGGCACCATCAAGAAGCGCTTCGATGCCATCGGCGTCGAGTCGACGGAGGATAACCGCCGCGACTATCGCGAAATGATGTTCCGCACCGCCGAGGCGATGAAGAGCCACATCTCCGGCGTCATCCTCTATGACGAGACGATCTGGCAGAAGGCGAAGGACGGCACACCGCTGGTCAAGGTCATCGAAGCCTCGGGCGCCATTCCCGGTATCAAGGTCGACGAAGGCACCAAGCCGCTGCCGAACTGCCCGGGTGAACTGATCACTGTCGGCCTCGACAAGCTCGCTGACCGGCTGACGAAATATTACGAGCAGGGCGCACGCTTCGCGAAATGGCGCGCCGTGATCGATATCGGCAACGGTATCCCCTCCTACACTGCGATCCGCACCAATGCGCATGCGCTCGCCCGCTATGCCGCGCTGTGCCAGGCCGCGCAGATCGTGCCGATCGTCGAGCCGGAAGTGCTGATGGACGGCGACCACGACATCGAGCGCTGCTACGGCGTCACCGAATGGGTGCTGAAGGAAACCTTCCAGGAACTGTATTATCAGCGCGTGGCCCTCGAAGGCATCGTGCTGAAGCCGAACATGGCGGTTCCGGGCAAGAAGAGCCCGCGCAAGGCGTCCGTCGAGGAGGTCGCCGAAAGCACCGTGCGGATGCTGAAGAACTGCGTCCCGGGCGCAGTGCCGGGCATCGCCTTCCTCTCCGGCGGCCAATCAGATGAAGACGCCACCGCGCATCTCGACGCGATGAACAAGATCGGCAACCTGCCGTGGAAGCTCACTTTCTCCTACGGCCGCGCCCTGCAGGCCGCGCCGCAGAAGACCTGGGCCGGCAAGAGCGAGAACGTCGCCGCCGCGCAGCGCGCCTTCGCGCATCGCGCCAGAATGAACGGCCTCGCGGCGCTCGGCCAGTGGCAATCCGATCTGGAGAAGAAGGCCGTCTGACGCGCCTTCCGCTTCGGCGCCCGTCAGCAGCGTAGCCCATCAATGCAAACCGGCGGACATCATGTCCGCCGGTTTTTTGTTGAACGCACCCGGCAAAACGCGCCTTGTTGAATGCGGTCAGGCGACCCGTACCAGACTCATCATTCCGCCGGCCTGATGTTCGAGAATGTGGCAGTGGAACATCCAGTCGCCGGGATTGTCGGCGACGAAAGCGATCTCCGCCCGCTCGCGCGGATTGAGCAGCACTGTGTCCTGCCATTCGCGATGCGCGGTCGGCGTGCCGTTGCGGCTAATGACGCGGAACGAATGGCCGTGCAGATGCATCGGATGATGCCAGGCTGTATCGTTGATCAGCGTCAGAACATAGGAGCGGTTGCGTGCGAAGGTGAACAGCGGTTCGTGCACATGCTCGCTCTCGACGCGGCCGTTAATCGCCCAGGCCATGCCGTGCTGCATCAACGTACGCATGTCGACCTGCCGGCCGTTCATCGTCGCCGACATCATCATGCCCATCATGCCGCCACCGAGCGTGACCTCGTGGCGTTCGGCATTTCGCATATCCGGCTCCGGCAGTGGATTGGGCGGCAGGATGACAGCCGCCTTTTCCGGCGCAGCGGGTAGCGGCGCCTCTTCGCCGTAAGCGAGATCGAGCAGCCGGTATTCCATCCGGCGGTAGAAGATATCCGACACCCGATAGCGCGCGCCCGGCTTGCCGGTCAGGTCGATCAGCACGTCAGCGCGCATGGCAGGGCCGAGAACAACGCGCCCGTCCGGCGGCGCATGCGGCGCAACCGGCTGGCCGTCGAGGGCAATCACCGTCACGTCGTGGCCTTCGAACGTCAGCCCGAAGATCCGCGCATTGGCGGCATTGATGAGCCGCAGGCGGATTCGCTCGCCGGCGCGCACCGGGAAGGTGTCGCGCACCCGGCCATTGACCGTCACCGTATTGCCGAGCCGGCCGTTATGCGCGACATCGTGCATATTGCCGAAGTCATTGCTGATCGTTGCATCTTTCAGCAGCCGCCAGTCGCTGAGCACCCAGGTGATGTCGCGATCCACGGTAATCGGCCGGGCTTCTTCGACAATGAGCGGGCCGTACAGCCCGCGCCCGACCTGCGCCGAACTGCGCTGGTGCGGGTGGTACCAGAACGTCCCGGCATCTGGACAATCGAACTCGTAGGTGAAGGTCTCGCCCGGCGCGATCGGCTTCTGCGTCAGGTCGGGAACGCCGTCCATATCGTTCGGCAGACGAATGCCGTGCCAATGCACGGTGGTGTCCTCCGGCAACCTGTTCTCGACGACGACGCGCAGGCGCTCGCCCTGACGCAGCCGGATTTCAGGGCCCGGCACGTCGCCATAGAACCACACCGGCGTATCGGCATAAGGCGTGCCGACGATCGGCGAACGCCCCGGCGCTGCGACCAGTTTGAACGTCCTGGAGGAGATCCCGGGCGATGTCTGGGATGTCATCGGCTGGCGATCCTGCGCAACCGCAAGCCGCGGCAGGCTCATCGCGCCGGCAAGGCCGATGCCGGCAAAGCTGGCGCCACCCGTGAGGAAATCGCGGCGACGCAAACGGAACTTCATTGTCTTGTTCGATCTTGTGTTCATGGCACGATAGGTCTTTGGAAAAAGATGCGAAGCCGCAGGATTCACGGCTGGCGCGGATCAGGCCTGCGCAGACGCGCACAAGCCCGGGGACTGCAACATTCGGATGGGACATGCGCCCGTGGGCAACGCCTCACCCCGGAGCACCTGACCGGGGCGGATGCGGATCCGGCGAATTGCCGCCGCCCGCAAGCGGCAGCAACGGCACAGGATCATGCCGACCCTCACGCGCCGCTTGCGCCAGCATGACTGACACCGGAAGAATCGCGAGGCTGGCGCAAAATGCCGAGCAGGCCGGCGCGCCGGTCATGCCGTCGCAGCCATCGGGCACGACGACGCCAAGCGCCGCTGCCGGGGCGGACGCCACAGACAACATGTTGCGTGCGTTCGCTGGCCACGCGCTCGCCAGAGCCAGCGCAGCAACGAGCGCGAGCGACACCACCTTCATCCAATGCAGGCGCGCCAGAACGATCATGAAGACGAAAATAGCATGCACAGCCATGCACGTCTTCACGTTGCCGTGTAGGCGGATCGCAGTCATGCTACGCGCTATCTCATCCAAGCTGCATTCACCAAGCCACAGTCACTCAAGAGCGACGCTCACTCAAGCAGACAGGGTTTTTCTCGTGATCGATCTTTATACATGGACCACACCGAATGGCCGCAAGGCATCCATCATGCTGGAGGAAATCGGCCTGCCCTACACGACGCACGCCGTCGATATCGGCAAGGACGAACAGTTCAAGCCTGATTTTCTGAAGATCGCGCCGAACAATCGTATCCCGGCGATCGTCGACCGCGACACCGGCATCTCGCTGATGGAATCGGGCGCAATCCTGATCTATCTCGCCGACAAGACCGGCAAGCTCCTGCCGAAATCCGGCGAGGCGCGCTACCGCGTCATCGAATGGCTGATGTGGCAGATGGGCGGTCCCGGCCCGATGCTCGGCCAGGTGCATCACTTCGTCAAATACAATCCCGGCAAGGCGCCGTATGCGGAAGAGCGCTACAGCAAGGAAGCAGCGCGGCTCTACGGCGTGCTGAACCGGCGTCTGGAAAATCGTGCATTCGTCACCGACGATTATTCGATTGCCGACATCGCCATCTGGCCGTGGATCTCGCGCTTCGAGTGGCAGCAGATCGATCTCAGCGCCTACCCGAACGTCAAGCGCTGGTATGAAACCATCGCCGCACGGCCGGCAGTGCAAAAAGGCTACAAGGTACCGAAGGACGTCGGCGAGATTCCGATGCCATAACCAACGATACCAGAAAAAACAGCAGATGCCGGCGCAGTAACGCGCCGGCATTTTCCATTGTAGCGTGCTGTTTTCGATCGATCACGCGTGGCATCGGGAACTGCGGCGCTTGTGCGGCTCTCGTCGCCGCAGTTCCCGCCCCGCCGCCAAAATCCGTCCCCAAATCGCACACCTTTGTCCGCCAGAACCCGCACGGAACGGGGGCTTTTCCTCATCATCAACAAAACGACGCGCACCGCTCGTGCGCTGCGACGAGGTTTCTACGAATGCGGCGTTTGCTGGTTTCCGTTTGCGTCTGCGCGACGACCCTCAGCAGCTCGGCATTCGTGATGCAGAAGCCCTTCCCGGACATACGGCCCGGAAGACTCTCTGAACGCACCGTGCCACCCGAGAGAGCGACCACGCCGCCCCCGAGCACCATAACTGCCACCGACGACATCGACGGAGCCGGCCTCGCGGAAATGCTCGACGTTCCGTTGATCGACATCCCGATAGCGGACGTGCAGCAATTGATCCTCGGCTCGCATGAGGCATCGGAGGATGAGGCGGAGATGTTTATCGGTCCGCCGGTCCCGCCGCCGAAACCGGTGATCCACCGCTCGCACGCGGAAGTCTGCGAAACGCTGGCGACCGCCGCCGAGGACAACGATCTGCCGGCGCCGTTCTTCATCCGCCTGCTGTTGCAGGAAAGCGGCTTCCGGCCGGGCGTCGTCAGCCCGGTCGGCGCACAGGGCGTCGCCCAGTTCATGCCCGCAACGGCAGCGCAGATGGGCCTCGACAACCCCTTCGATCCACTGCAAGCGATCCCCGCCTCGGCGCGGCTGCTGCGCATGCTGTTCGAGCGGTTCGGCAATCTCGGCCTTGCGGCCGCTGCCTATAACGCCGGGCCGAAGCGCATTCAGGACTGGCTGGCACGCAAAGGCAAGTTGCCTAGCGAGACGCGCGGCTATGTCAAAACCATCACCGGCCGCGATGCCGAGAACTGGAAGGACAAGGCATCGGCCGGCATCGCCGGCATCAAGCTGCCGCGAATCTCGCCCTGCCAGCGCGAAGCCGGCCTGCATGCCTGGGACGGACCCGATGCCGTCCCGCTGCCGCCACCTTCGCCGCACTCGCAACCGGCCGTCGTCGCCTCGGCACCCGCCCTCCCGAAAGGACCGGAGCACACCGCCCGCCCAACGCGGAAGCCAACCATCCAGTTGACCGCCCGCCAGGCCGGGAAGAAGGGCAAGATAGCGGCCGCCAAAATGACAACGGCGAGCAGGACGGCGGTCAGCAGACCGACAAGCAAATCGAAAAGCCGTCAGACCGAACGTCGTGGACGCCATGCGAAGCCGGGGCCACCGCTGCAACTGGCGGAAACGCACAGATAAGGTTAGGCGCCCTGCCCTTATTTCGGCGGAATGCGCTACCATGGAACGATCATGGCATCCGCATCGAAATCCGCGTCGAAACCCGCTCCGCCGCGGCCCGCCCCCCGTCTCATGCTGGTCACGCCGCTTGTCAGCGGCACCGGTGATCTCGCCCGATCGCTGGACGAAGCGCTGGCCGCCGCCGATATCGCCGCCGTCATCCTGCGCCTTGCCGACGACGGCGATCGCGTGCTGATCAACCGCGCTAAGGAACTCGCCGGGCCGGTCCAGCGCCGTGACGCCGCGCTGCTGCTCGCCGGCCACCCGGACCTGGTGGCGCGCGCCGGAGCCGATGGCGCCCATCTGTCCGGCACGGACATATTCCTTGCCGCCGCGCCATCGCTGAAGCCAGACCGCATCGCCGGCGTCGGCGGACTGCCAAGCCGCCACGATGCCATGGTCGCTGCCGAGGCGGGCGCCGATTATCTGCTGTTCGGCGAGCCCGATGCCGATGGCCAGCGCCCGTCGTTCGATGCAGTGATCGAACGGATCGAATGGTGGGCGGAGGTGTTCGAGGCGCCCTGCGTCGGCTATGCCGGCACGATGGACGAGATCGCGCCGCTGGTCGCAGCCGGCGCGGATTTCGTGGCGCTCGATCCTGCGCTATGGGTTGCCGCGCCGGGTACGGCGCTGGCAGCCGCGACCCGGCTGCTGGCGTTGCCGGAACCGGTCGCGCCGTGACGCGCAGATTGCGACCAGGGTCGGGACACAACCGCCGCATGAGAAAACCGCTACATGATCGTGCCGTCCAGCCACGCTTGTTGCTGAGCTTCTGCGTTGCCACCGCGGCGACCGTCATGACGACCATGACACTGTTGCCCGGCACCGCAGCCGCGCAGAAGGCGGCCAACGAGACCGCCGCCAAGGCCACCACCAAAAGCGGCAGCGAATCCTCCGTCGACGAAACCTATGCCGCCTATCAACGCGGCTACTTTCTCAGCGCTTTCAATCGGGCCACCGAGCAAGCCAAGGGCGGCGACGTCAAGGCGATGACGCTGCTCGGCGAGCTCTACGCCAAAGGCCAGGGCGTCAGCCGGGACGACCAGAAGGCGGCGGAATGGTACAAGCTCGCCGCCGACCGCGGCGACGCGAACGCGATGTACGCGCTCGGCACCTTCCGGCTCGACGGCCGGGCCGGCGCGCGCGACCGCGACGCGGCGATGAAGCTGTTTGCGCAGGCCGCCAAGCTCGGCAACGCCAGCGCCGCCTACAATATGGGTCTGGCCAATCTCGAACCCCAGGGCGACCCGAAAGCCGCCGCCGACTATCTCAAGATCGGCGCCCAGGCCGGCCTTCCCGACGCGCAATACGCGCTGTCGCTCATGTACAAGGAAGGGCGCGGCGTCGATAAGAACGTGAAGGAAGCGATGCGGCTGCTGCAGAGCGCGGCGATCGCCGATCATCCCGACGCAATGGTGGAATTCGCCATCGCCCAGTTCAACGGTGCCGACACGCCCCGTAACGAGACCGCCGCCATCACCATGTTGCGGCGCGCCGCGGCGATGGGCAGCCCGATCGCGCAGAACCGGCTGGCACATGTCTATCGCATGGGTCGCGGCATCAAGACCGATCCGGTGCAGGCGATCCGCTGGCATCTGGCGGCCCGCGCCGGCGGGCTCGGCGACCCGGCCCTCGACGATTTCGCCGCGCGGCAGACGCCGGAGGTACGCGCCGAGGCGGAAAAGGCCGCCGCGCCGTGGATCGAATATTACAAGAATGCTCCGCGCAGCGGCGACCGCCGCTGATCACGCCGCGTCGCTCTTGACGCGGCAAGCGGCGGCGGGCAGACCCTCGCCGTCATGGTTCATTCCGCGCTCATCAATGTCATGGTGCAGGCCGCCCGCAAGGCGAGCCGCGCACTGAAACGCGACTTCGGCGAGGTCGAAAAGCTGCAGGTCTCGCTCAAGGGCCCGGCGAATTTCGTCAGCGCCGCCGACCGCAAGGCCGAGGAGACGATTTACGCCGAACTGGCGAAAGCGCGCCCCGGCTATGGCTTCCTCGGTGAGGAAGGCGGCGAGCGCGAAGGCGCCGACAAGACCCATACATGGGTGGTCGATCCGCTCGACGGCACCACCAACTTCCTGCACGGCATCCCGCATTTCGCGATCTCGATCGCGCTGGTGCGCGAGGGGATCGCGGTCGCCGGCGTCGTCTACAATCCAATCAGCGACGACTTGTTCATCGCCGAACGCGGCAAGGGTGCGTTCCTCAACGACCAGCGCATCCGCGTCGCGGCGCGCAAACGCCTGCACGACAGCGTCGTCGCCTGCGGACTGCCGCATTACGGACGCGGCGATCTCGAGCTCGGCGCGCGAGAGACCAGCGCTATGCAAACCGAGGTCGCCGGGCTGCGGCGTTTCGGCGCCGCTTCGCTCGATCTCGCCTGGATCGCGGCCGGACGCATCGACGGCTACTGGGAACGCAACCTGAAGCCATGGGACATCGCCGCCGGGCTGGTGCTGGTGCGCGAGGCCGGAGGCTTCGTCACCGACATGGTCGGCAAGGACGCAGTCCACCTAACGAGCGACATCGTCGCCGCCAACGACACGCTGTTGCGGCAGATGGTGAAGGTATTGAAGGGCGCACGCTAGCGTCGGAGACGAAACCAGCAACGAGTTAGCAGGTCGGCGCGTTGTCGTTCCGCTAGCCGAGACCAGTTGCAAAGCGTAACGGCAGACTGAGGGCGTCTTGACGGCCCAGATTCAAGCCACTAGGTGAACGGCCCCACAATCTGAGACTTAAGTCCCTTTCTCACGCCGCACGTCGAACAAGCGCTCGAATGCGCCCATCTCCATCCAGCAGCAATAGCGTCGTTTGATTGTCTGGATAGGAGCCAAACCGCTTCTCGAGCGGATCGCTCCAGCGGACCATCCATAACAGCGCATCGAAAACATCGTCCATCACTGCGCAGACCACGCTTCCACTTGCGGCCCCCTGGAGCGATCGGCTTCACCTTTTCCCATTGATTGTCACGCGAAACGTGGCCATCCACCGCCAGGCCCTCAAAAAGCCAGCGCTGAATCTGATTTACGAGCAGATGGAGGGGCTCATTAACTTGTCATAGCAGCTTAGACGCGAGTGAAGCCTGACACGAGGTCGATCGCCACATCGCTGCCAGTGCTTGACCTAACGGTCGGTTGTGACACTCTGCGATTGCCGACGAGGTGACCGAATTGCGCCATTCTCGAATGCTAAGCTGGACAGCCTTGGTCGTCCCTTTCGTTGGACTCGTCTGTGTTTTCCATTTTCTGGATCCGTTCCGCACCCTGTTTTTCGGCGGTTCAAGGCTAGAGCTTCTGACCTACAATATCGGCCGTTTGGCGCTCACAGGCTATTACTCAATCATTCTTTTCGGTCTTGGCCGTTTGGCCCTTTCTGTGTTCAAAAAACTAAATCCAGCCTCTTCGGGCCTGAACGTCTGCGAAGAGTTTTTGCTGACCTCACTGGTCGGGGCATCGCTGCTCAGAATCGGGATGTTGCTGCTGGGCCTGCTTGGCGGCTATTCGGTCTGGGCTGCGCTCGCGATTGCAATAATCGCGTTACTTGCCGCCCATGATCGACTTATCGAACTGGTCGCCGTTCTCCTCGACACGTACGCCACGGCCCGCCAAACCGTCATAGAACGCACCGCACAAGCGGCGGCGATGGTCATTCTCGGGCTCGCTGTTGCCGCGACAGTCCTGTTTAAAGTCCTGTTTCCTCACGGCACAGGTGACTACTTCACCCATTATTTTCCCTACTACATGGAGGTGACAGAAAAGGGCAGCGTTCTCCCTAATATGATTTGGTACCACTTCTTTGTTTCAAAGGGCGCAGGAGATATTTTCTTTGCGATCTTGCTCGGCGACGCCTTAAGCCCTCTCGGCGTTTCGTTCATTATGTATCTGCTAGGCCTAGCCATTGCCTGGTCATTCATTCGACGGATCACCGGCGACGCCCTCGTCGCACTCCTTGGCATCACAGTATTGGCCTCGGGATTCATCTGGACATTTGAAACCGGCATTGGATTCACACATTGGGCAGAATTCCCGAAACATCATGTTATTGCCGCAGTGTGCCTGTTCGGGTCGGTCTGGATGACATGGCAGCTTATTGAAAGCCCGGCCACGGACAAGGCGGCCTGGTTCTGGCTCAACGCTATCGCAATTATCAGCCTGATCGTCCTGCGCGCCCAGTTTGCAGTGCTGTATATACTCTTCCTTGCCATCGCCGGAGCCTGGCTGGCATGGTGGAGCCGGCGCGTTGAATGGCGACTGACGGCGCTGGCAATGGTTGCAGCGTCGAGCGCAGGTCTGATCTTGCTCCTTAATTACGCCATCACGGGCGTAGCTGAGGTCACGCCATTTCGATTGTTTTGGCGGATGGCAGATCAGGGACGGTTTGCGGAGTGGGTGAGTCCTTTCCTGATGATGACGCTTGAACTGGGCTCATCGCCGACACTTGGTGAACTGCAACCACCAGACCTGACGATTTTCCCGCTCGGCAACCTTCTTCTGGCAGTGTTTCGAATCGATCGCCTGCTACCGTATCTTTTCGGCCTCCCTGCCGTTGCCGCGATCGGGCTGTGGGTCTGGTCGACGGCCCGGGCGGGCCATCTCGCACCCCCAAAGAAACCAGGCGCCGGAGTGATGCCGTTGGTGGCAATGCTGGCATCCGCCGCGCTTGCAGCACTGTCGGTAAACCAGATCGGCTCGTTGTACCGGAGTTACATGTTCTGCATTTTTCCGGTCGTTGCACTAGGAGCGACGCCTTTCGCTTATGTACGTAGCGCAGTCCGGAGTTTAGGTAAGGCCCAGAGGGCAACAATGGCATTCGCCATTGTTGCCGTGTCATTTCTGTCCGTGGCTTTCTGGTCGGCTGCGGCTCCGCGGGCCGAGTGGCAACATCGCTTTCGATTCGCAATCGGCAGCTCCACGATCGCTGACGCCTACGCGATGCAAAATGCAATGTGGGAGCCCGGAATAGCGATACGTGAAATGCTCGGTCCGCGAGTGAGGATCTGGTCCTCGCAGATTACTGGTCAATTCTGCATGGCACCCGATTGCAATCTCGAGACGTTTTTCTCATATTCCCTGGGGCGGGATTGGGCCACCATCCTGTTTGAGCCCGCCCATATTGCGCGGGCGGCACTGGAGCGACAGGGCCTGAACTATTTTGCGATCGACACAAACGCTGCTTTCTTCGACTTGCTTCCCTATTCGCCTTTATTCTCGGCCAAGAATATTCGAAGCAACTTCGAAGTCGCCTGGGAATCAAACGGCGTATATCTGCTGACGTGGCCGTCGGCATCCACGACCCGATTGAATGCCGCCTTCGACGCATCCTATGCATACAGCAAGGAACTTGCTTTGAAGTCGGCGGATTTTCCGGAAATCTACGACCAGTTGGCTACAGTCTACCACCAGTGGAACAAAACGAAGCTTTGGCCTGTCCACCCGGACCCGACAAGACCCTCACCACGTGGTTGGCAATGAAGTCTATCACAAGCAAGGTGGTGGTGCGGACCTTTTTAGACTACTTGCCAGCGCTGCCCGGACACATCCATCCTTCCAGGCACTGAGCCTACAGCGGCAGAACAAACCCTGACAGCCTCCCCGCACGTGCGGGGACACCGCCCAGCCGTTATCGCTGCGTAATTTGAACGCATTCCAGGGTCCAGCGCCGGGAAACGGTATCGTTTTTCCAAACGCGCGGCCTGTGCCATATTGCGAGTCGGACAAATCCGACACTGCCCGGACCGATGGCCAGAGATTACGATCCGCTGAAACTCTCATCGCCCCGCATCTATCTATTCCGGATGCTGGTTTTTGTCGTGCTCTGTGGCCTTATCGGCTTCGTGCTCTACAAGCAGGTGCTCAACGCCTTCATGGCCAATCCCGGCCTCAACGGGCTGATCCTCGGCGTGCTTGCCATAGGCATCATCCTGTCGTTCCGTCAGGTGGTCCGCCTCTACCCGGAAATATCCTGGGTCAACAATTTCCGCCTTGCCGATCCCGGCATCGCGGTCGAGCGTGGCCCGACGCTGCTGGCGCCGATGGCCGCCATTCTCGGCGGGCGCATGGGCCCGATGGCGGTGTCGACACAACTGATGCGCAGCATCCTCGATTCGATCGCCACACGGCTCGACGAGGCGCGCGACATCTCCCGTTACATGACCGGTCTGCTGGTGTTCCTCGGCCTGCTTGGCACCTTCTGGGGCCTGATCGAGACGGTGAGTTCGGTCGGCAATGTCATCCAGACGCTAAAGCCCGGCGGCGATGCCGGCTCGTTATTCGATTCGCTGCGCGACGGCCTCGCCGCGCCGCTGTCCGGCATGGGCATTTCGTTCTCGTCCTCGCTGTTCGGCCTCGCCGGCTCGCTAATCCTCGGCTTCCTCGACCTGCAATCAAGCCAGGCGCAGAACCGCTTCTACACCGAACTTGAAGACTGGCTGTCGACCGCGGTCTACGATCAGACCCCGGAAAGCGCCAGCCTGCCCGCCGACATGCGCGGCGCCATCGACCGGCTGAAAGAGGCGATCCACGAAAGCGGCTCCGGCAAGGTGGCGACCAGCGCCATGGCAAATCTGGCGGAGGCGATCCAGGGCCTGGTGCACCATATGCGCGGCGAGCAGCAGCTCATCCGTGACTGGGTCGAGTCGCAGGCCGACCAGAACCGCGAAATCCGCCGCCTGCTGGAAGTGCTGGCACGCGAAGGCGTCGACAAACGGTGACTGCGGATATTTGAGACCGGTTCTTGAGGGGGCATCCGAGATCGTCGACCGGCGCCGCGACACCACCCGATAGAGAGTGAGCAGGTAGATACGATGTCCCTCGCACGCATGCGCCGCGGCGACAACACGATGAACTACTGGCCGGGTTTCGTCGACGCCCTGTCGACGCTGATCCTCGGCATCATCTTTCTGCTCACTGTCTTCGTTGTCGTGCAATTCTTCCTGCAGCAGGAGGTCGCCGGCAAGGACACCGCCCTGCAACGGCTCAACGCACAGATCGCACAACTCACCGACCTGCTGGCACTGGAAAAATCCGGCAGCGCCAATCTGGAGGACCAACTGGCCCAGCTCCGGGCAAGCCTTGCCGCGTCGCAAGGCGAACGCGATGCGCTCGCAGGTCAGTTGAAAGGTGCCGGTGCCGGCGCCGATGCTGCACAAAGCCGGATCGGCGCGCTCACCGCCGATCTCGACAAGGAAAAGAACCTTTCGGCCCGCGCAATGGCGCAGGTCGAGGCGCTCAATCTGCAGATCGCGGCGCTGCGGCGCCAGCTTGCCGCGCTCGAGGAAGCCCTCGAAGCCAGTGAGACGAAAGACAAGGAAGCGCAGGGCCGTATCGCCGATCTCGGTCAGCGCCTGAACGTCGCGCTGGCGCAGCGCGTGCAGGAACTGTCGCGCTACCGCTCCGATTTCTTCGGTCGACTGCGCGCCATCCTCGGCAACCGGCCGGACGTGCGCATCGTCGGCGACCGCTTCGTCTTCGAGTCGGAAGTGTTCTTCGACACCGGCAAGGCCGATCTGCTGCCGGAAGGCGGCGCCCAGCTCGACAAGATCGCCGCCGCACTGCTGGAACTGGAAAAGCAGATTCCGCCGGAGATCGCCTGGGTGCTGCGCGTCGACGGCCACACCGACGTGCGGCCGATCTCCAGTCCGCAATTCAAGTCCAACTATGAGCTATCGGCCGCGCGCGCCATCGCCGTCGTGCGTTATCTGGTGAGCAAGGGCGTGTCGCCGCAGCGCCTCGTCGCCGCCGCCTTCGGCGAATTCCAGCCGATCGACACGGAGCGCACCGAGGAAGCCTTTCGCCGCAACCGCCGCATCGAGCTGAAGCTGACCGAGCGGTGAGCACATCGGAGCCGATCCTGCGTCCCTATGCGCCGGCCGACGAGGATGCGGCAATCGCACTGTGGCACCGGACTTGGCAGGAGACGTTCCCGCAGATCGACTTTGCGGCACGCGTCGCCTGGTGGCGCGAGCGCTGGCGACAAGAACTGATTCCGGTTGCCGAGATTATCGTCGCAGAGCGCAGCGGCAGGCTTGTCGGCTTCGTCACCGTCGATCCAGAAACGCTCTATCTCGATCAGATCGTCGTCGCGCCCGAAGAATGGGGTTGCGGCATCGCCGCGCAACTGCTCGACGCGGCGAAGCGGCATTCACCCCGCGGCCTCGACCTGCTGGTCAACAAGGACAATGCCCGGGCCATCCGCTTCTACGAAAAATACGGTTTTCGCTATGCCGGAGAGGACGTAAACCCGGTCTCCGGACGGCCGGTCAACCGCATGGCCTGGCGTCCCGCATGATGGATCATGCGACCATGATCGACGCTGACAACGGCACCGGAAACCGACACACTGCGCCGGCAGCAATCAGCCGCAGCAACGCGGCCATTCATAAAAACAGCCGATAGTGGGGAGACGCATATGAGAACCATCATGCTGGCCGCGGCTTGCCTCGCCGCCGCCTGGACAAGCCCGGCGACGGCGCAGGACTGGCCGCAAAAGCCGATTCATCTGATCATCGGCTTCGGCGCCGGCGGCGGCACCGATATCGTCGGCCGCATCATCCAGCAGCCGATGCAGGACCGGCTGGGCCAGCCGGTCATCATCGAGAACCGGCCGGGCGCCGGCGGCACCATCGGCGCCGATGCGGTGGCCCGCGCCGACAAGGACGGCTACACGCTTGGTCTTCTCGTCAACGGTCACGTCATCTCAGGCGTGCTGGCCAAGGCGCCACGCTATGACACGGCAACGGCATTTGACGCCGTTGGTCTGGTGGCAACGGCGAGCCTGATGATCGCAGCACGTCCGGATTTTCCTGCCGCCAACGTGAAAGACGTGATCACGCTCGCCAAGGCGGAGCCCGGCAAACTCAGCTTCGGCAGCCCCGGGTTCGGCGGCACGCAGCACTTCACCGGCGAATTGTTCAAGCAGATGGCGCAGCTCGACATGCTGCACGTGCCGTTCCGCACGTCCCCGGAACTGGCCACCGCCGTGATGGGCAAGCAGGTCGACATCCTGTTCGATACCGTCCCGGCCGTACTCGGCATGGTGCGTTCGGGCCAGCTCAAGCCGCTTGCGGTCACCGGCGATGCACGTTTCCCCGCCGTGCCCGACGTGCCGACGGTGAAGGAGTCCGGGGCCCTCCCCGGTTATGTGGTCAGTACCTGGTATGGCCTCGTCGCCCCGCGCGGCACCCCGCCTGCCGTGCTGGCTAAACTCAACACCGCGCTACGCGATACGCTCGCCGACAAGGATGTCCGCGACAAACTCGCCAAGGCCGGCGCGGTCGCCGAACATTCGTCGCCGGAAGTCTTCAGCAAGCATATCGTCGACGAGGTCGCACGCTGGGAGAAGGTCCGCGAGGGCGCCAGGATTCCCAAGCAATAATGACCAAGCAATGATCGCCAGACGATAATCGCAAAGTCACAGGTCCTGCGCCAACCAGTATTCCGGGCCGCCGTGTCCGGAATACCGAAGATCCGCCGAGCGCCGGTTACGCTGCCTCGAATTGCAGCTTCGCAAGCTTCGCATAGAGGCCGCCGGCTGCGGACAGACTCGCATGCGTGCCCTGCTCGACGATGCGGCCCTGATCGAGCACCAGAATACGGTCACAGGAGAGCACGGTCGCCAGCCGGTGCGCGATGACGATGGTAGTGCGCGCCTGCATCAGATGCGACAGCGCCTCCTGCACCAGCCGCTCGCTGCCGGCGTCGAGCGACGAGGTCGCCTCATCGAGCAGCAAGAGCGGCGCATCGCGCAGGATGGCGCGAGCGATGGCGATGCGCTGGCGCTGGCCGCCCGACAATGTCAGTCCGCGCTCGCCGATCTGCGTGTCGAACCCCTGCGGCAGGTGTTCGACGAATTCCAGCGCCAGCGCCTGCTCAGCGGCGCGCAGCACATCGGCGTCGCTGGCATCGAGCCGGCCGAAGCGGATATTGTCGCGCACCGATGCCGCAAATACGACGCTGTCCTGCGGTACCAGCGCGATGCGGCTGCGCAAGGACGCCGGATCTGCATCAGGCAGCCGCACCCCGTCGAACGACACGCTGCCGGACAGCGGATCATAGAAGCGCAGGATGAGGTGGAAGATCGTGCTCTTGCCGGCGCCCGAGGGGCCGACGATCGCCACCTTCTCGCCAGGCTTCACCGCGAACGATACCTGATCGAGCGCCAGCGTCTGCGCCCGCGTCGGATAGGCGAAGGAGACGCGATCGAACATGATCTCGCCGCGCGCCGGCTGCGGCAGCGCCACGGGCTGCGCCGGCGGCTGGATCGACGGCTCGACCGCAAGCAGTTCAGCAAGCCGCTCCGCCGAGCCGGCGGCCTGCGAAATCTCCCCCCACACTTCGCTCAACTGCCCAAGCCCGCTGGCGGCAAAGACCGCGAACAGCACGAACTGCCCCAGCCGGCCCGGCGACATCTCGCCGGCAATCACATCCTGCGCACCGACCCACAGGATCATCACCACGCTGCCGGTCGCCAGGAAGATGATAATCGCGGTGAGAATGGCGCGGGCGCCGATCGAACGAATGGCGGCGCGATAGGCGCGCTCCACGGCCGCGCCGAAGCGCGTCGCCGCCATCGTCTCGTTGGTGAAGGCATGCAGGATGCGTGTCGCGCCGATCAGTTCGGCAGCATAGGCCGAAGCATCGGCGAGCGTATCCTGCGCATCGCGCGAGCGCCGGCGCACCATGCGGCCGAAGGCGACGAGCGGAAAGACGATGATCGGGATTGCCAGCAGCACGAACAGCGACAGGCGCGGGCTGGTCACCACCATCATCACTGCTGCGCCGACGAACAGAACGATGTTGCGCAAGGCGATCGACACCGAAGCGCCGACAGCCGCCTTCATTTGCGTGGTGTCGGCGGTGAGTCGCGACACCAGCTCGCCCGTCTTCGCCTGATCGAAAAATGCCGCCGACAGCCGCGTCAGATGCGCAAAGACCTGATCGCGCAGATCGGCAACGACCCGTTCGCCAAGCGTGGTGACGAGGTAGTAACGCGCAGCACTGCTTGCCGCGAGGATCGCGGCCACCGCCATCATCACGCTGAAATACTGGTTGATCAGCACCATGCGGTCGGCGGAGAAGCCGAAATCAATCATCCGCCGGACCGCGATCGGCACCACCAGCGTCGCGCCAGACGCGACGAGCAGCGCAATCAGCGCTGCCCCCACCCGGAACCGGTAGCGCGCCACATAAGGCAGCAACAGAGCTAGTGGCCGCAGCTTCGGCCTGGACTTCGGCTTGCGGCGTGCGTCGTCCCCCGCCAATACCACCGCCACGTCCTCGTTTATTCCGGCCTCGCTCATCGCTGCGCCAAACCCTCTCCGGACCGTTCTGGGAATGCCCCGTAAGGCCCGAGAAAACAATGCCTTTTTGGTTCAATGGAGGCAATGCGGCAGGCTTGCCGAGCGGCCCCGGGTCCTGTATAGAGCCGCACAACTCCGCAACACCAGAAAAAGCGCAGCCCTATTCAGGATCCGGGGCCCGCGCGGGACGCACGTCATGAAGGCCGACATCCATCCCGAATACCACACCATCACCGTCAAGATGACGGATGGCAGCGAATTCATCACCCGCTCCACCTGGGGCAAGGAAGGCGACGTGTTCGCGCTCGATATCGACCCGAAGTCGCATCCAGCCTGGACCGGCGGTCAGCAGCAGCTCATGGACCGCGGCGGCCGGCTGTCGCGCTTCCAGAAGAAGTTCTCGGGCTTCCTCAAGGACGACGCAGCGAAGAAATAACCGGCCGCCCTCCGGCAGATGCAAAAGCCCCGCTCGCGCGGGGCTTTTTTGTTTCCGAGGATCGAGGCGGCAAGATACGGAAAAACGGCTGGCCATTCGGGCGTGGCCGCTCCTGCTGTCCTAGCGGACCCCCTGCTCGAACGCCGCCTTGAGCAAACCGAGTTGCTGGCTGACCGGGCTGACGGCTGCAGCGCGCGGCGGCGCGGCGGCATTGTGGATGGTGGCGTCGAAGCGCCGAACCCGGAGCTGCAATGCGCTGGCACGCTCGATCAGCAAGCGCAGCGTCGGCGGCAGCAGATCGAAGCCACGCATCTCACTGATATCGATCGGCGCGAGCTTGACCTTGCTCTTTTCCTTGCTCGCCTGCGCCAGCGACATTTCGCCCTCGCGCACCGCGCGGTGCAGCAACAGCCAGGACGCCAGTTGCATCAGCCGCGTGGTGAGCCGCATGCTCTCGGTCGCATAGGCAAGCGCCGCGGCGCGGTCGAGCACCTTGGCCTCGCGGCGACCCGGCCCGTCAAGATAGGCGGCCGTCTCCTCGACGAGCGTCATGCCGTCGCGGAACATCTCCGAGAATGCCGGAGATTGCGCGAGGTGCTCGCTGAAGGAGACAGGCTCCGCGCTGTTCGCGGATTTCTCAAACATACCGGTTACGCCCTACAGAGCCGGAGAAGCAAAACTGCCCGTATCGTCGTCCGGATGAAGGATGGCGGCGCCAGACGTCCCTGTCCAGCGGCGGTTTCCAATATAGTTGTCGTCAGCGATGCCATCAGCCCGCCGCTGTCCCGAAATGGGACAGATCACCCGAAAAAAGAGCCGCCGGACGGCGGCTCGAGTTGATTTAACAGGGAGGCGTCAAACAGAGTGGACAGGAGCCACTCGTCCACAAGGTTGATGGACAACAGGATTAATGGCGGAGAAAGCTTAACTTGGAGTTAAGTCAAATTGTCCGGAGCGCAGAAAGACTTTCTTATTTTTTGAAGAACAGGTCGGCCGCCGACTTCGACGACTGCTTGCGGTTGATGTCGGCTTCCAGCCGCGCGATCTCCTCCCGCAGCAGCGCGATCCGCTCCGCCAGCTCGTCGGCGGACAGCAACGACAGATCCTGCCCGATCTCGTGCGCGATCCGACGCTTTGGCCGATCATCCTCGTCGTTGTTCCGCATCCTGCCAGACCTCAAATATCCCGTTGTTCCTGCTACCAATTTAGCGCCGGCCCGGCGGGTTGTCACATCGCCGCGGGCCGACTAAGACTGGCTGCCTTTCCGCCGCACCGGCCGCGCCGCCCGATCACGATCAATCCAGGGATTTGCCATGACCGCATTGCCAACCCGCATGACTGCCATCGCCATTACCACACCCGGCGGACCGGACGTGCTGGCGGCGCAGGAGATCGCGGTGCCGGCGCCTGGCGCTGGCGAAATCCTCGTCAAGGTCGCCGCCGCCGGCGTCAACCGCCCGGACGTGGCGCAGCGCAAGGGGAATTATCCGCCGCCGAAGGGCGCACCGGAAACGCCCGGCCTCGAAATCGCCGGTGAGGTCGTGGCACTCGGTGCCGGCGTCACCCGCTGGAAAACCGGCGACAAGGTCATGGCGCTCGTCGTCGGCGGTGGCTATGCGCAATATTGCCTGGCGCATGAGAGCCACGCTTTGCCGATACCCGCCTCGCTGTCGATGGTGGAAGCGGCGGCAATCCCCGAAACCTTCTTCACCGTCTGGCACAATGTCTTTGAGCGCGGCGCCCTGAAATCGGGCGAAACGCTGCTGGTCCACGGCGGCACCTCGGGCATCGGCACCACCGCCATCCAGCTCGGCAAGCAGTTCGGTGCCCAGGTCATCGTCACCGCCGGTTCGGCCGAGAAATGCGAGGCGGCGCGCAAGCTCGGCGCCGATGTCGCCATCAATTACAAGACCGAGGATTTCGTCGCCGTCACCAAGGAAAAGACCGGAGACAAGGGCGCCGAACTGATCCTCGACATGGTCGGCGGCGACTACATCGAGCGCAATTATCAAGCCGCCGCTGTGGAAGGTCGCATCGTCCAGATCGCCTTCCAGGGCCCCTCGAAGGCAACCGTCGATTTCCGCCGCATCATGCTCAAGCGCCTGCATCACACCGGCTCGACCCTGCGCTCACGCTCGGTCGCCGACAAGGGCGCGATCGCGACGGCAATCGCAGACAAGGTGCTGCCGTTGATCGCCGCCGGCACCGTCAAGCCGGTGATCGATTCGACCTTCTCGCTGGCGGAGGCTGCTGCGGCCCACGCCCGCATGGAAACCAGCGCCCACATCGGTAAGATCGTGCTGACGTTGTAGAGCAACCTGTCCGTGCGCGGCGCGGCCCTGGTCTCGCAAGCCGGTCGCCGTCGGGGTTTTTCGACGGCAAGCCGTGAAAACGGCGCAATGTCCGTTCCTTTACCGCGACGGGGCATGGAGATGGTTCGGCGGTGGCGGATGAAACTACGCTGTCGCAAGGACTTGTGACACACTGAGATTCGCGGCACGGGGGGCGACGCGCCGGCCCGGGACATTCGAGTTCGATCATCCGGGGATGAGACGAGCGCGCCGCGAACGGCGCAGGGGCGGTCAGAGACGATCCGACGGGCCGGAGGGCAAGGTTTTGAGAGCGTTGCGCGCCGTACTGCCGGCGTTGATCCTGATGACCATCCTGCTCGGTGCCGGCACCTTCGGCATCGGGACGGCACATGCCGTCGATGCCGTGAATGTCCGCGTCGATGCCGGAGCCATCGACCTGATCGACGCGGTCGAGCGGCGCAAGACCGACACCGACCGCATCCAGGTTTCCACAGCGCCCGCACCGGACGGCATCGCCCGCCGCATCGAAGTCCGCGCCCGCGAAGGTTCGACCAACTGGGCGGTGTTTGCGCTCGCCAATAACGGCGACGAGCAGATCGACCGACTGATCGTCGTGCCGCATTACCGCATGGTCGCATCCGGCCTTTTCTGGCCCGACCTCGGCCTGTCGCGCGTCGTCTCGATCACCCCGTCCTCCGGCGACCGACCGGACCGCCAGGACGCCAACAATTCCGACATCTTCCGCGTGACGCTCGATCCCGGCACGGTCATCACCTTCGTCGCCGAATTGCGCACCGACCGGCTGCCGCAGATCTATCTGTGGGAACCGGACGCCTACAAGGACAAGATCAACAGCTTTACCCTTTATTACGGCATCGTCATCGGCATTGCCGGCCTGCTCGCCTTGTTCCTGACCATCCTGTTCGTGGTGAAGGGCAGCGTCATGTTCCCTGCCGCCGCGGCGCTCGGCTGGGCGGTGCTCATCTATATCGGCAACGATTTCGGATTCTGGGGCAAGGTATTCGACCTGTCCGCCGACGCCGAGCGCATCTGGCGCGCTTCCGGCGAGGCGATCCTCGCTGCCACGCTGCTGGTGTTCCTGTTCGCCTATCTCAATCTCAACCGCTGGCATGTGCGTTATATGCACATCACGCTTGGCTGGCTGGCGCTGCTGGCGGCGCTCGTCGCCGTCGCGCTGTTCGATCCGCAGATCGCCTCCGGTATCGCCCGCATATCGCTGGCGACGATCGCGGTGTTCGGCTTCGGTCTCGTCGTCTATCTGGCCACGCATGGTTTCGACCGCGCGGTGCTGCTGATCCCGACCTGGCTGCTGCTGGTGATGTGGACCATCGCCGCGGCGCTGACCGTCACCGGCTTCGTTACCAACGACATCATCGGCCCGGCGCTGCTCGGCGGCCTCGTGCTGATCGTGATGCTGATCGGCTTCACGGTGATGCAGCACGCTTTCGCCGGCGGCATCACCCACGGCATCGTTTCCGACGTCGAGCGCCGCGCGCTGGCACTCACCGGCGCCGGCTCGATGGTGTGGGACTGGGACGTATCGGCCGACAAGGTGTTCACCAGCCCGGAGACCGAGCAATTGCTCGGCCTCAAGCGCGGCACGCTCGAAGGCCCCGCGGTGCTGTGGCTCGACGTCCTGCATCCGCTGGACCGCGACCGTTTCCGCACCGCCATCGACAGCCTGCTGGAACAGCGGCGCGGCCGGCTGACGCAGGACCTGCGCATGCGCAGCAACGAAGGCACCTACTTCTGGTTCCGGCTGCGGGCGCGCCCGGTCGTCGGCTCCGACGGCGAAGTCGTACGCCTCGTCGGCACGCTCACCGATGTCACCGAATTCAAGAGCGCCGAGGAGCGGCTGCTGTTCGACGCCGTGCACGACAACCTCACCGGCCTGCCGAACCGCGAACTGTTCCTCGACCGGCTGGAAGCAGTGCTGAATTTCTCGCGCACCGACTCATCGATCCGCCCGACGGTGATGGTGATCGATATCGACCGCTTCAAGCAGGTCAACGATTCCGTCGGCCTGGCCGTCGGCGATTCCGTGTTGTTGACGATGGCGCGCCGGCTCGGCCGCCTGCTCAAACCGCAGGACACATTGGCGCGACTGTCGGGCGACCAGTACGCACTGATCCTCGTCTCCGATCACGAGGCGCCGCGCGTCATGGCTTTTGCCGAGACGCTGCGCCGGGCGGTGCGCGCACCGATCACCTTCAACGATCGCGAAATCTTCCTGACCGCCTCGATCGGCCTGGCGATCAACAGCGATCAACCGCAGCGCGGCGAAGAGTTACTCAAGGACGCCGAACTGGCGATGTATCACGCCAAGCGCATCGGCGGCGATCGCATCGAACTGTTCAAGCCGGCGATGCGTTCGCGCAAGACCGACCGGCTGACGCTGGAAACGGAACTACGGCGCGCCATCGAGCGCGAGGAGATCAGCGTTTTCTACCAGCCGATCATCCGGCTCGAAGATCGCGCCATCGCCGGCTTCGAGGCCCTGGCGCGCTGGGACCACCCCAAGCTCGGCCGCATGTCGCCGGCGGAATTCATCTCCGTCGCCGAGGAAATCGGCCTGATCGTCGATCTCGGCCTGCTCATGTTGGAGCGCACGGCGCGGCAGCTCGCCGCCTGGCAGCGTCTGCCCCGAGAGAGCGCGCCGATATTTGCCAGCGTCAACGTCTCCTCCCGGCAATTGCTGCGGCAGGATCTGCTGCACGATCTGCGCGCAGTGCTGGCACGCACGCCGCTGGTGCGCGGCACTCTTAAGCTTGAGCTCACCGAATCGCTGGTGATGGAAAATCCGGAACACGCCGCCCAGCTTCTCACGCGTATCCGCGAACTCGGCGCCGGCCTGGCGCTCGATGATTTCGGCACCGGCCATTCCTCGCTCGCCTATCTGCAGCGATTCCCCTTCGACACCATCAAGATCGATCAGTCCTTCGTGCGCACGACGCAGCGCGGCACACGGCCGGTAATCCTGCGTTCGATCATCTCGCTGGCGCACGATCTCGGCATGGATGTGGTGGCGGAGGGCGCGGAAACCGACTCCGATGCCGTCGAACTCTACCAGCTCGGCTGCGAGTATGCGCAAGGCTTTGCGTTCGGAGAGGCGATGACCGCGGATCAGGCGACCCGCATGCTCACCGGCGACGACCGAATGGCGATGGCGCGCTGAGATGAAAACGTCTCAGGCGTGACCGGCCTCGCTCGACAACATGCCGGGCGTGATGCCGATCTTCTGCAGCGCGCGCTGGTATTTGTTCTCGGCGTCGTCGCCGAAGATCAGTTCGGAATCAGCGGGGCAGTGTAGCCAGCCATTGCCCTGGATTTCATTCTCGAGCTGCCCGGGCGCCCAGCCGGCATAGCCCAACGCCAGGATCGCGCTTTTCGGGCCGGTGCCCTGTGCGATCGCCTTGAGGATGTCGAGCGTGGCCGTCAGACAGACGCCGTCATCGATCGGCAGGGTCGAATTCTCGATAAAGAAATCCGACGAATGCAGGACGAATCCGCGCCCGGTCTCGACCGGTCCGCCCTTGAGCACTCTCACAAGTTCGCCACGATGCGGCAGCTCGATGCGCTTGTCGTCTGGGATGACGTCGAGCTGCACCAGAAGATCGGTGAAGCTGATGTCGGAAGCCGGATGGTTGACGACGATGCCCATCGCGCCCTCGGTCGAATGCGCGCACATATAGATGAGGCTGCGGCTGAACCGCTCGTCGGTCATTGCCGGCATCGCGATCAGCATCTGGCCATCCAGATAACCGTCGCTGGAGAGGCGGGTTTTGCTTTTCTGAAGGTGCGTCATGACGGTCGTCTCGCTGAGGTCGGCCGATAGCAGTCGCTGCGCGGCAGCCACCGACCGACGGTCCCGCCCCCGGATTCGCCCTTGCCAATGAATGTCGGGCGGGAAAGTTCATTACGCAAGGGCGATTCCGCGTCAACCAGCCACGAATTACGGCGATCAAGTGCCCTTCACGACGAATTCAATAGCCCCGGCAGCGGTCAGGGCCTAGACGTCTCCCATGATCCGCCTGCTGTCCGCGCCGCTTTCGCCGCTTCTGCTCGTCGCAACCTGCCTCGCCGCGGTGATGACGGCGGTCCTTACCGACAGCAGGACTGCCGCCGCCGAAGCGGCCTCACCCTGGAGCGACAGCATGCGCTCGCGCGTGCGGTTGCTGGCCGGTTTGCCGGACGGCAAGACCAAGACATTGCGCGCCGGCGTCGAGATCGATCTGCAGGATGGCTGGAAAACCTATTGGCGCTATCCCGGCGATTCCGGCGTGCCGCCACATTTCGATTTCTCGCGTTCCGATAATGTCGCCACCGTCGAGGTGCTGTGGCCGGCGCCGTACCGCTTCGTCGACGGCGGCGGCACCTCAATCGGCTACCAGCGCAACGTCGTCTTCCCGATCCGGGTGATGCCGCGAGACTCCGGCAAGCCGGTGACGCTGCGGCTCTCGCTCGATTATGCCGTCTGCGAGAAGCTGTGCGTGCCCGAGCAGGCCAAGGTCGAATGGCCGGTGAACGGCGACAGCACGCAGGATGCCCGCCTGCAAGCGGCGGAAGCACAGGTCCCGACGAAAGCCGCGGTCGGCGAACCTGGCCCGGTCTCCGTGCGTGCCGTCCGGGAGCTGTCCGGTGCCCATGGCATGCGCGTCGTCGTCGAGGTCGCGGCGCCGGCGGTGGACCGCGCCGACGTTTTCGCCGAGGGACCGACATCGAACTGGGCGCTCCCCCTGCCGACGCCGGAGCCGGACAAGGCGGACGGCATCCGTCGTTTTGCCTTCGATATCGACGGTGTGCCTTCCGGCGCCAGCAGCAAAGGCGCGGCGCTGACGCTTACCGTCGTCGCCGGCGATCGCGCCATCGAAGTCCCAACCCGCCTCGCACGCTGATTTCCGCTGCCGGATCGCAAGCGCGAGCGGCACTTTCACCGATCACGACGCCTCGACTAATTCGCCACGGACGCTATTTTAGCAGCCGCTGAACACCAGCGAGTGAGAGGACAGAACTATGACGATTAAAGTCGGCGACAAGCTGCCCAGTGCCACGTTCCGGGTGATGACCGCAGACGGCCCGAAACCGAAAACCACCGACGAGATTTTCAAGGGCAAGAAGGTCGCTCTGTTTGCGGTACCGGGCGCGTATACGCCGACCTGCAACAACCTGCATATGCCGAGCTTCGTCAACAACGCCGCCGCTATCAAGGCGAAGGGCGTCGACACGATTGCGGTCACCGCCGTCAACGACGTGTTCGTTCTCGATGCCTGGAAGAAGGCCACCAATGCCGACGGTAAGATCGACTTCCTGGCCGACGGAAATGGTGAATTCGCCAAGGCCGTCGGCATGGACTTCGATGGCGCGGGCGCCGGTCTCGGTGTGCGTTCGAAGCGCTATTCGATGCTGGTCGAAGATGGCGTCGTCAAGTCGCTCAATCTCGAAGACGCGCCCGGTCAGTGCACCATTTCCGGCGGCGACACGCTGCTGAAGCAACTCTGAGACGTTTGCCGGCAACACGACGTTGCCGTTCGAGGAAGGCCGCTGCCGCCCGGTGCTTTACCCGCGCGGCGCGGCCTTGAGCGCTGCGATCGCGGCGCGGGCCAGTTCGTCGGCCCGCTCATTGAGATCGTGGCCGGCATGGCCCTTCACCCAGTGCCATTTGACCTCGTGGCGCGCCAGGGCCGTTTCCAGCCGCTGCCACAGATCGACATTCTTCACCGGTTTCTTGTCGGCGGTGCGCCAGCCGTTCTTCTTCCAGCCATGGATCCAGGACGTGATGCCGTTCCGCAGATACTGGCTGTCGGTGTAGAGATCGACAGCGCACGGTTTCTTCAGCGTCTCGAGCGCCGCGATCGCCCCCATCAGTTCCATGCGGTTGTTGGTCGTGTGCGGCTCGCCGCCGTTCAGCTCTTTCTTGTGATCGCCGAATTCGAGGATCGCACCCCAGCCGCCCGGCCCCGGATTGCCGGAGCAAGCGCCATCGGTATGAATGGTCACGCGGCCGGCTGTCTTTGTCTGCGTCGTCATCGGCGTTTCATGCGAAGCCGTAATCGGCAACATCCGTCACCGTGCGGTGGAAGCGCAGCTTGCGAAAATACTCAATCGGATCCTTCGGCCTGACCAGCGCGCCAGGCGGCACCGCCAGCCAGTCGACGAGCCGCGTCAGCAGGAAGCGCAGCGCAGCGCCGCGCGCCAGCATCGGCAGCGCCGCGCATTCGGCATCCGACAGCGCCCGCTCCGCCTGATAACCCTTGAACAGCGCCCGGCCCTTGGTGACGTTGTAGGAATGATCCGGCTCGAAGCACCAGGCGTTCAGGCAGATCGCCAAGTCGTAAGCCAGCATGTCGTTGCAGGCGAAATAGAAATCGATCAGGCCCGATAATTCGGCGCCGAGAAAGAAAACATTGTCGGGAAACAGGTCGGCGTGGATGACGCCGCGCGGCAGTTCCCTTGGCCATGACCGCTCCAGCGCCGCGATCTCCTCGGCGATATTGCAATCCAGCCCAGCATGGACACGCTCCGCGCCAGCCTTCGCCTGCTCGTACAGGCCGCGCCAGCTCTTCACCGACAGCGCATTCTCCCGCCGCAGCGGGAAGTCCGCGCCCGCCAGATGCAGCCGGGCCAACGCACCACCGACCGCCGCGCAATGCGCTGCGCTCGGCTTGCGCACCCACATGCCCTCGAGGAAGGTGACGATCACCGCGGGCCGCCCGGCGAGCCTGCCAAGAACCTCGCCGCTGCGGCTCTTCACCGGCTGCGGACAGATGATGCCGCGCGTTGCAAGGTGTTCCATCAACCCGAGAAAGAACGGCAGATCCGCCGTCGCCACCCGCTTCTCGTACAGCGTCAGGATGAACTGTCCGGCGCTGGTCTGAACCAGGAAGTTGGAGTTCTCAACGCCTTCGGCAATGCCCTTGTAGGACAGCAAGGTACCGAGATCGTAGTCGGCGAGAAAGCGGTCGAGTTCATCGACCGCGACATCGGTGTAGACCGCCATGCCTACTCCGCCGCTTCCGGATTGCTTTGCTCGCGTAGCACCCGCGGCAGCGGAAAGAACACATCCTCATCCGCCGCCGACACAGTCTCGACCCGCACCGTGTAACGCTCGGCGAAGGCATCGATGATCTCTTCGACCAGAACCTCCGGTGCCGATGCGCCGGCGGTGATGCCGAGCCGCGCGATGCCGGTAAAACGCGTCCAGTCGATATCGGCGGCGCGCTGCACCAACGCGGCATAAGCGCAGCCGGAGCGCTCCGCCACCTCTTGCAGGCGCCGCGAATTCGACGAATTCGGCGCACCGACGACAATCATCGCCTCGACCATCGGCGCGACCTTTTTCACCGCCTCCTGACGATTGGTAGTGGCGTAGCAGATATCCTTCTTGTGCGGGCTGACGATTGCCGGGAAACGCTGCTTGAGCAGTTCGATGATCTCGGCGGTATCGTCAAGCGACAGGGTCGTCTGCGTCACGTAAGCGAGGCGCTCGGGGTCCTTCGGCACGAAGGCCGCAGCATCCGCGAGCGTCTCGACCAGCGACACCGTGCCGGGCGGCAATTGCCCCATCGTACCGATGACCTCCGGATGCCCCTGATGGCCGATCAGGACGATCTCGCGCCCGCGCCGGTGATGGATTTCCGCTTCCCGGTGCACCTTGGTGACCAGCGGACAGGTGGCGTCGAGCGCGAAGAAATTCCGCTGTTCCGCCTCTTCCGGCACCGCCTTGGCGACGCCATGCGCCGAAAAAATCACCGGCGCGGTTGTGTCGGGGATTTCGTCAAGTTCCTCGACGAAAATCGCCCCCTTGGCCCGCAGGCTGTCGACCACATAGCGATTGTGAACGATCTCGTGGCGGACATAGACCGGCGGCCCGTAGAGCGCCAGCGCCCGCTCCACCGAATCGATGGCGCGCACCACCCCCGCGCAAAAGCCGCGCGGCGAGCACAGCAGCACCAGCAGTTCCGGTTTTTCTCCGCTTTCGGCCATCTAAAATCCAATAACCACCGGCTTTGGCGCCAGCGTGACGACCAACCCGTCCCGAGCCACGCAGTTACTTCTCAAGTAACACTTATCGTCGCGACATGGGCCCGCCCCGGTTCCCCTGTCAAGCCGGGTTCCTGCCGACACGGGCCGCCCGGCCGGAGTTCCGCGCCCTCGCCGATCCGGTTGCGCGGCTTCCGGGGCGCCTCTATATTCCCCCGACTTTCCGATCATCGCCGATGGTCTGGTGCTTCGTCCGCAAGGGCGGGCGGAGCGCGAACCGCTTTTGCCGATTCACAAAATCTACCGGAGGACGAGCCATGTCCACTGCCCCGCTGATGCCGAAAGCGACCGCCGTCTGGCTGGTCGAGAACACGGCGCTGTCGTTCGACCAGATCGCGCAGTTCTGCCATCTGCATCCGCTCGAGGTCCGCGCTATCGCCGACGGCGACGCTGCGCAGGGCATCAAGGGCTCCGATCCGGTGGCGACCGGCCAGCTCACCCGCGAGCAGATCGAGGAAGCCGAAAAGAACCCCGATATCGCGCTCAGGCTGAAGGAGCCGTCGGTGCCGCTGACCAGCGCCGCCAAGACCGGCCGCGGCCGCAAGGGCCCCCGCTACACGCCGGTGTCGCGCCGTCAGGACCGGCCGAACGCCATCCTCTGGCTGGTGCGCAATCACCCGGAACTGAAGGACGCGGCGATCATGCGGCTCGTCGGCACCACCAAGGCGACGATCACCGCCATCCGCAACCGCACTCATTGGAACGCTGCGGCGCTCGCGCCGATGGATCCGGTGACGCTCGGCCTCACATCGCAGACCGAGCTCGACCTCGAGGTCAACCGCGCCAACAAGGAAAAGCCGCCGATGGCGGCGGCCGGCGCGACGCTGCTGTCGGCTTCCGAGACCACCGCGCGCCACGACGCCCCGCCCGCCGAAACCGAAGACAAGCCCGCCAGCGATATCGACGTCAACGCCGTGTTCGCCAAGCTCAAGCAGATCGGCGGCGACAAGAAGAGCGACGACGAATAAGAGCTCGCTCGCTGCCCGTTTCACGGATGGCCGGACGCCAACAGCGCTCCGGCCATCGCCGTTTTGACGGGCGGCCTCGAGTCTCTCATCGTTTCATCGAAATGCTGAAAGACTCTGGGTTTTTGATCTGACGCATTTTTCACGCGAACCGGTGTCCGCTTCGCTCGAAAACGCTCTAGCGGCTGCGGCCATCGACCGCCTGCGGCGTCAGGGCGCCGATATCGACATCGTCAAGGCAGCGCACATTGACCGCGATCATCGGCGTGCCATCCGGCGCACGGCCCTGCGCATAGGACAGAATCCCGCATGTCTTGCAGAACAGATGGTCGATCGCATGCTTGTTGAAATGATAGACCGTCTGCGCCCCGTCGCCCTGCAGCAGCGTGAACTTGTCCGCCGTGGTGAAGGTCAGGATCGATCCACGTTTCTGGCAGATCGAGCAGTTGCAGGTGATCGTCCGGCTCAGATCGACCTCGGCCTCATAACGCACCGCGCCGCAATGGCAGCCGCCCAGATGTTTTTCCACCGGTCTCTCTCCTGATTGCACCAATATAATTATGCGCCACGGTCGAACCGGATTCCACCGCGGTTCCTCCTGATCTAGACTGACGTATTCCCGACCGGTTCGACCGACGATCCTGCTCATTTCGAGAGCGCCGCATGCTCACAGGCTCATCCACCAATTACCTGCGTCCGCGCGGACACGGACACGCCACCGTCACTACCGTCGAACTGTTCTTCGATCTCGTCTTCGTTTTCGCGGTGACACAACTCTCGCACACGCTGCTCGAACATTTCACCCCGCTTAGAATGTTGCAGGTGACACTGTTGTTCGCCGCCGTCTGGTGGGCATGGATCAACACGTCCTGGGTGACCAACTGGCTCGATCCGCGGTTCAGCGCAGTGCGGTTGCTGCTGTTCGCGCTGATGCTCGCCGGTCTGTTCCTGTCGATGTCGATCCCGAAAGCCTTCACCACGCATGGACTGGCCTTCGCACTCGGCTTCGCCGCCACGCAGCTTATCCGCGACGGCTTCATGCTGTGGGCGCTGCGTCACCACCACCGCGGCAATTTCCGCAACTTCCAGCGTATCTTTACCTGGCACGCTACGGCGCTCGTCTTCTGGATTGCCGGCGGATTCGCCGACCCGCAAACACGTCTGCTTGTCTGGCTCGTTGCGCTCACCATCGACACGCTCGGCCCGTCGCTGTTCTTTCGGGTTCCCGGCCTCGGCCGCTCGACGCTTACCGACTGGGACGTCGAAGGCGGGCATCTGGCCGAACGCTGCGGCCTGTTCGTCATCATCGCGCTCGGCGAGAGCGTCCTGATCACCGGCGCGACCTTCGCAAATCTCAACTGGGATGCGCTCACCACCGTTGCCTTCGCGCAAGCCTTCGCCGGCAGCATCGCGATGTGGTGGATCTATTTCAACATCGGCGCCGAACGCGCGGCGGAGAAGATCGCGCATGCCGAGGACCCTGGCCGCATGGGACGGCTCGCCTATACTTACCTACATCTGCCGATCGTCGCCGGCATCATCGTCTGCGCGGTTGCAGATGAGCTGGTGCTGGCGCATCCATCAGGCCACAGCGAGACAAAGCTGCTGATCGCAGGCATCGGCGGGCCGGCGATCTATCTGATCGGCAACGCGCTGTTCAAACACACGATCCACAGCCATCTGCCGCTGTCGCATCTCGTCGGTCTGGGGCTGCTGGCGATCCTTGCCGCCGTCTCGGGCTGGCTGACGCCGCTCGCAGTCTGCACGGGGGCCACCGCCAGCCTGATCGTCGTCGCCATCTGGGAAACCCGTTCGCTGACGCCGCGGCGGACCACCATGACCAACGCATGAACCAACGCCACAGCCAAACGCCACAGCCAAACGTCATGCAAAGGCGAATGGCCGGCAGCGGCACGGCCGTTATGCCTTGCGCAGAAACTCGGTGCGCAGCACCAGCCCCTTGATCTTGTCGGTGCGCCCTTCGATCTCGTCTTCGCGGCCGGTGAGCCGGATATTCTTGATGACGGTACCGCGCTTGATCACCGCCGACGAGCCTTTCAGCTTCAAGTCCTTGATGACGGTCACTGTATCGCCATCGCTCAACAGGTTTCCGTTGCTGTCCTTGACCTCGATATCCATCGCCTCTTCCATCCGTGATGCGGGTCTGTGACCCGAATCTGTGATTCCATCTCTGCAATTCAGTCGTCGCATAGCACGCGCCGCAAACATCGTGCACCGCAACGACACACTACCGCATTCTCGCGACGCATCGCGCCCGAGTGATGCTCCCCTTCGCGGCAGGGGCCAGCCTGCCTCGCGCCACAGCGCGAAGCGATGGAGCGCGGGGAGGCGCCAAAGGATGCCCGCTCAGCATCCCTTTCAGGCAGGACCGCCGCTCACGGCCCGCCTGCCCGCCCCTGCGCTTGAGAGGCGGACGCGCCTGCAAAAGCAACAGGCGCTGCGCCTCCCCGCGCTCCACCCGAAACTTCGCAGTCCAACTCCTTCGTCGTGCCGCCGATCACGCGGCACAACGAAAGCAACGTCGCAATGAGCGACAGGAAAATAGCATTAATATGACTATTTTCCTATTATTGACAACACACCTGCGCAGCGAGCCCGGCAAGATGCCGGGCTCCATCGGATGAACGCGAACCGCTTACTTCTGATCGACCGCGGCAGATGCGGGCTTGCTGTCGTCCTGCTTCTCCACCGGGGTCTGCGGATTGCCCGCCGGGTTCGGCGTGGTGCTGCCTTGTGTCGGATTCGCAGTCTGATTCTGGTTGGTCATATGAAAACTCCGTCTTAGAGAATACGCTGAAGATAAAATTACCTCATCAGCCAATACTAAGGTAGTAATTACACTTATATATTCAATAGAATTACCGAAATATATTATTATTCCGAATAATAGGATATCGTCGATACAGGTAAAAGACGACTTCTTATTTCAATATATCTACACCAGCTGCGAGGATCAGCGGCTATGATCTACGAAGATACAGGCCGACCTCGCGTCGGCATGGACGTCTGGCCGCGCTCAGCCGGCCGATGGAGCCAAAGTGGGAATCGCCGGATCGGAAATCAGATGCGGCGAAAGACGCGACGCCGCCACGGCGTTTCCATGGAATAGCGGGAGATCTAGCGGCTGGCTTCCCGGCGCGCCGTGAGGCCCGGCGGCTCTTTCGCCCAGGGATAGCCCTTGCGACCAAGTTCATAGCCGACCTGGTAGAGCTTCTGCATATATTGCTGGTCGAACGGCTCCGGCGCCTTGTCGGTAAAGCTCGCCGGAATGGTCGCGAGATTGAAGTCGATGTTGTCGCGCCGCGTCATCAGATAGATGCGGTAGATATCGCCGATGCTCTGGTTCTTGGTCAGCGTCAGGATCGAGCGCTGCGCCACCGGCAGCACCTTTTCGTCGATCGCGTCCCATTCCGGCGTCACCTTGCCATTGCGGATCACATAAAGGCGCCGCGTCACCGCACGGCCGAGCAGCCGGTCCATGTCCCTGAACGCGAAGGCCGCGGGCGCAAGGAACACCTGCTGGGTGACGCCGCCATCGACATGGATCTCGTCATAGCTGCGACCGTCAGCCTCAACCTGGATGCGCACCGGCGGAAACACGCCGGGAATGGACGCCGAAGCCAGCAGGACCCTGCGGAACAGCGCCGGCGCCCGCGGGTCGCGGCTCTTGGCGATCAACCCCATGTCCCACAGCACCGGCCGTTGCGCGTCGAGATTGGTCGTGCCGATCAGCAGGATGCGACCCTTGTCGCGTTCGCGCGCGATGTCGCGCAGAAATTCATCGTCGATATAGAATTCCAGGAGACTCGCCAGCGGCGCGCTGTCGGCCAGCGCCGGACCGCCGAGCAGTCCCTCGACGATGTTCATCTTCAGGATATCGCGCTGCTTGATGTGCGTGAACACCTGCGACAGTTCCGCGTCGCGGGCGCGACCAAGGAAGGCGAAAGGCGCGATCAGCGCGCCGGCGCTAACACCGGTGACGAGGTCGAAATCCGGGCGCGTGCCGCGCTCGCTCCAGCCGACCAGCAGTCCGGCGCCGAAAGCACCGTCCTCGCCGCCGCCGGAAATCGCCAGATAATTGGCGGCCGGCTTGGATCGTCGTCCGTTGGCGGCAAGATCCTGCCGCATCTGCGTCACGGCGGTGCGCACGATCGCATTGGCTTTCTCGCCGGCGACATCGCCCCACAGCCGCACGGGACCGGAGAGGCCGAGCGAGGCGGAATCGGCAAGCTGTTCGGGTAGCGCGTCGCGCGGAGCAAGCGACGCGCAGCCGGCAAGCGCCAGCGCCACGCACAACCCCGCTGCGACGGACGCGAGGCGGCGTCGAACAGGCAATGCAGAACGCAGGGCCGGCGGAACGCAGAACTGTATCGCCATCAACGACCAACAAACGCGATCTTGCAAGACATGCCCGAAACCGGCGGATCGCCCGCGCGTCGCGAAACGAGCAGCGCCAGACAGCAGTCCGGCCGCCGTCGACTATACCGAGAATAGCCTGACGACTCCAACCGACCCGGGCGGCGCTTTTTCAGGACGACATCCGGATGGCGCGGCCCGGCCCCGGCCTGTCTGCCGGCGGCTGTCCGCCCCGCCGTCTCCTGCCTGTTGTCCGGTCACCCGCTGCTAACGGGGGATACGCATCGCCGCCGACGGAGCCGGCATCAGGCAGCCGTCTGATCGTCGGTCTTTGCGTCGGGGGCATTGGCCTTCACCGAGGCAATGCCCTTCTCCCGCGCGGCTTCCGACGAATAGGATTCGCTCGTGCCGATCACCTGACCGTTCGCGGCTTTCAGATTGAACATCGCCTGACCGTTCTTCGCGGCCTTGCGCTCGTAACGGTCGTCATCCGGCACATTCGTCTTGACCGATGCGATACCGTTCTCCGCAGACGGCTTCGCATTATACATTTCGCTCATCAATAACGTCTCGCCGTTGCCGGCCTGCAAACGGAAGTAGAACTTTCCGTTCGAAGATTTCTTCAAAACGAATTTCCCAGCCATCTGCGCCTCTCCTTGCAGGAACATCGCAGAGGAAAATATGGCGGAACAGCCTGTGATTGTAAAATCTGCGTCGCAGCAACCGCTACCCGGCCGCCGCGATGCCCTTGTCCTTCAGCGCGTCGGCGATCTCGTCCAACACTTTCGGATCTTCGATCGTCGCCGGCATCGTCCAGGCATCACCGTCGGCGATCTTCTTGATGGTGCCGCGCAGGATCTTGCCGGAGCGCGTCTTCGGCAGGCGCCCGACGGTGATCGCCAGCTTGAACGCCGCGACCGGCCCGATCTTCTCGCGCACCAAGGCCACGACGTCCTTTTCGACCTCGGCCGGCGATTTGGTGACGCCGGCTTTCAGCACCAGCAGGCCGCACGGCACCTCGCCTTTCAGCGCATCCTTGATGCCGAGCACGGCACATTCGGCGACATCGGGATGCGAAGCGAGCACCTCCTCCATGCCACCGGTCGACAGCCGATGGCCGGCGACATTGATGATGTCGTCAGTGCGGCCCATCACCCACACATAGCCGTCCCCGTCGATATAGCCGGCATCGGATGTCTTGTAGTAGCCGGGGAACTCGGTGAGATAGGCGTCCTTGAAACGCTCGTCGTTCTGCCACAACGTCGGCAAGCAGCCCGGCGGCATCGGCAGCTTGATAACGATCGAGCCCATCGTGCCGGCCGGCACTTTCCGGTTCGCCTCGTCGACGACATCGACGACATAGCCCGGCATCGCGACACCCGGCGAGCCGTGCTTCACCGGCAGCATGCCAAGGCCGATCGGATCGCCGGCGATGCACCAGCCGGTTTCCGTCTGCCACCAGTGGTCGATCACCGGGCGATGCAGCTGCTGCTCCGCCCAGGCAACCGTCGGCGGATCGCCACGCTCGCCCGCGAGAAACAGCGCGCGGAATTTCGACAGGTCGTATTTTGGAATGAAGGTGCCGTCCGGGTCTTCCTTCTTGATGGCGCGGAACGCCGTCGGCGCGGTGAAAAAGGCAACCGCGCCATGCTCGGATATGACGCGCCAGAAGGCGCCGGCATCCGGCGTGCCGACCGGCTTGCCCTCATACATGATCGAGGTGGCGCCGTGCAGCAGCGGGCCGTAAACGATGTAGCTGTGGCCGACAACCCAGCCGATGTCGGAGCCGCACCACCACACCTCGCCCGGCTTGACGCCATAAAGGTTGAACATCGACCATTTCACCGCGACCATGTGGCCGCCATTGTCGCGCACCACACCCTTCGGCACGCCGGTCGTCCCCGACGTGTAGAGGATATAGAGCGGGTCGGTGGCGAGCACCGGCACGCACTCCGTGGTCTTGTTCGCGGCTCTCGCGGCACTGCGCAACGCCGCCCAGTCGTAATCGCGGCCGTCGATCAGTTCGCAGGTCTCCTGCCGGCGCTGCAGGATGATGCTGGCGAGGGGCTTTGCCTTGGCGAGCCTGATCGCTTCATCCAGCAGCGGCTTGTATCTGACGATACGGCCGGGCTCGATGCCGCAGCTCGCGGACAGGATCACCTTCGGCTGGCTGTCGTCGATGCGGGTGGCGAGCTCCTTCGCCGCGAAGCCGCCGAACACCACCGAATGCACGGCACCGAGGCGCGCGCAGGCCAGCATGCCGATCACCGCCTCCGGCACCAGCGGCATATAAATGACGACGCGGTCGCCCTTGCCGACGCCGAAGTCGCGCAGCACCGCAGCGAGCGTCTTCACCTCGTCGAGCAGTTCGGCATAACTGAAGCGGCTGACCGTACCGGTGAGCGGAGAATCGTGGATCAGCGCCGTCTGGTCGGCACGGCCATTGGCGACGTGACGGTCGAGCGCGTTGTAACACGTGTTGCAAACGGCACCGACAAACCAGCGCCCGTAGATGCCTTCGGACGGATCGAAGACCTGCTTCGCCGGCTCGAACCAGTCGATCTCGCGCGCCGCTTCGGCCCAGAAGCCCTCCGGGTCGCGCAGCGATCGCGCATAGGTTTCCGGGTAGCGGCTGGTCTGACTGTCCATGACGAATCCTCGGCCTGTCCTCGGTGTCTTTTTTTGCGGGCCGCCTTCAGGCCGTGCCCGGCGCAGGATGCCCGGTTCGCCGGCAGCCCTGTCGATCTTTCTGCGGAGCAGGATTGTGTCGCGGTGTGTCGCTTTTTGCAAAGCCCGCAGCTATAGGTCCGGCCCCTTCTTTCGGATGATGCTCCGCACCATGACCGTCGCCTCGATCATTACCGAGCCGCTGTTTTACGTCGTCGCCATTCCGGCGGTGATTTTCCTCGGTCTTGCCAAGGGCGGCATTACCGGCGTCGGCACCGCGGCAACGCCGCTGCTAGCACTGTACCTCCCGGCGCTGGAGGCGGCGGCGTTGTTGCTGCCGATCCTCATCACCCAGGACCTGATCTCGATCTATGTCTATCGCCGCCATTGGGATGCCTGGAACCTGAAAGTGATGCTGCCGGGCGCGGCAATCGGCATGGGGCTCGGCTGGCTGTTCGCTGCCTATGTCTCCGACGACGCCATCCGCGTGTTGATCGGCGTCGTCGCGTTGTCTTTCGTGCTCAATGCCTGGCTGCGGACGGCGCCGACGGAGCCGCAACGACGCACTGCAGGCAGCGGGATGTTCTGGGGTGCCGTTTGCGGCTTCGCCTCCTTCGCCAGCCAGGGTGGCGGGCCGCCCTTTCAGGTGCACATGCTGCCGCAACAACTGCCGAAGCTGGTCTTCGTTGGCACCACGACGCTGTTTTTCGCCGCGGTCAACGCCATGAAGATCGTTCCTTACGCGATGCTCGGGCAGTTTTCGGCGAAAAACATCGCCACCTCGGTCGCCCTGCTGCCGATTGCCGTTCTGGCGAATGCTCTCGGCATCTGGCTGGTGCGCGTCATGCCGACAAAGCTGTTCTACGATATCGCCTATGTGCTGCTGTTCATTCTCGGCGCGGTGCTGTTATGGCAGGGCGCGAGCCATCTCATCGTCGCGCATCTGTAGGATCGCCGGCCGCGACCTGCGACGGCATCAGCGATGACAACTCCCATCGCGGCAGCTAGTTTCTTGCCATCTTGGGAGACGACCATGGCGACCACGCCTTACGACACCGGCCTTGACCGCAACCCGGCGAATTTCCAGCCGCTGACGCCGCTCGGCTTCCTCGAACGCGCGGCGAGCATCCACCCGGCACACACCGCCATCGTGCATGGGAGAATCCGCCGCAGCTACGCGGAGTTCTACGCCCGCGCCCGCCGCCTCGCTTCGGCGCTCGCCCGCCACGGCATCAGCCGCGGCGACACCGTATCGGTGATGCTGCCGAACACGCCGGCGATGCTGGAAGCGCATTATGGCGTACCGATGTGCGGCGCCGTGCTCAATTCGCTGAACACACGGCTCGATGCCGCGATCCTTGCCTTCACGCTCGATCACGCCGACGCCAAGGTTCTGATCATCGACCGCGAGTTCTCCGGGGTGATGAAAGAGGCGATGGCGCGCGCGAAGGTCAAGCCGCTGGTCATCGACTATGACGACCCTGAACATGCCGGCCAGAACGGCGAGCGCATCGGCAGCATCGAATACGAGGATTTCATTGCCGGCGGCGATCCCGATTATGTCTGGGCGATGCCGCACGACGAATGGGACGCGATCACGCTCAATTATACGAGCGGAACCACCGGCGACCCGAAGGGCGTCGTCTATCATCACCGCGGCGCGCATCTCCTGGCCATGGGCAATGTCATCACCTGCGGCATGGGCGCACATCCGGTCTATCTGTGGACGCTGCCGATGTTTCACTGCAACGGCTGGTGCTTCCCGTGGACGCTGTCGATCGTCGCCGGCACGCATGTCTGCCTGCGCCAGGTACGCGCCAAGGCGATGTACGACGCCATCGCCAGCGAGAAGGTGACGCATCTGTGCGGCGCGCCGATTGTCATGGCGACGCTGCTCGGCGCGGCCGATGATGAGAAACAGCCTCTGCCGCATGTGGTGAACTTCGCCACCGCCGCGGCACCGCCGCCGGAAGCAGTGCTGGCGGCGATGAAGACCGCCGGCTTCAACGTCACCCATGTCTATGGCCTGACCGAATGCTACGGCCCGGCCGTCGTCAACGAATGGCACAGCGGCTGGGATGCGCTCTCCGGCCCCGAACAGGCGGCGCTCAAATCGCGGCAAGGCGTGCGCTATCCGGTGCTCGAAGCGCTCGACGTTCTCGATCCGGACACCATGCAACCGGTGCCGCGCGACGGTGAAACCCTCGGCGAAGTGATGATGCGCGGCAATGTGATGATGAAGGGTTATCTCAAGAACAAGGCATCGACCGACAAGGCTTTCGCCGGCGGCTGGTTCCACACCGGCGATCTCGGCGTGATGCATGCCGACGGCTATATCCAGCTCAAGGACCGATCCAAGGACATCATCATCTCCGGCGGCGAGAACATCTCCTCGATCGAGGTAGAGGACGCACTCTACAAGCACCCCGCCGTCGCTGCCGCTGCGGTGGTGGCGAAGCCGGACGACAAATGGGGCGAGACGCCCTGCGCCTTCGTCGAGCTCAGGCCGGGCGCGCAGACAAGCGCCGACGAGCTCGTACAATGGTGCCGGCAGAATCTCGCTACATATAAATGTCCGCGCTATGTCGTCTTCGCCGATATCCCGAAAACCTCGACCGGCAAGATCCAGAAATTCCGGCTGCGCGAGATGGCCAAGGAAATAACCAAGGATGTGTCGGCATGAGCGACGTTACGGCGCTGCGCGAACGGATCGACGCGCTGGAGATGCAGGTGGCGCATCAGGAACGCGCGCTGGAGGATCTCAACGGCGTGGTCGCCGCGCAGTGGGCGCAGATCGACAGCCTGACCCGTGAGATGACACGGCTGGCCGAAACGGTGCGCCAGACGGCCAGTCAGGCCGCTGCCCCGCCCGGCAATGAGCCACCGCCGCATTATTGACGCCGGCTGGCGGCCGGGCGAGCGCCGGCGCATCCCTATTTGCCGTTGCTTTTATTCGTGTCGCTCCGGGCCGGCGGCGCGGCCTTGCGCAGCGTTTCGATTTCCACCTGCAACTTCGCCACCGCCGCGCGCAGAGCCGCGACCTCCGCCTGCGCCGCAGCGATGTCACGTGCGGCAGCCGCGAGCTTGCCCTGCGTCTCGCGCGTCGTGCGATTGAGCGTCTGCTGTAGGAACTCGATATTGGCCTGTAGGCAACCGGTACGGCGCTCCATCTGTTTTTCGGCCGTGCAGACTTCCAGACCACGAATGTCCTGCGCACCGGCAGCCGGCAGCCAGACCAGCATCGCGCCGATGATCGCGGTCAGATGTCCACTCTTCACAGCGATCCTGTCTTTATCGTGCACGATCATCCCTCGGCCGCCTCGGCGTTCTGACGCTGCCGCAGCGCCGCGGACAAAATCTGGTGCAGCCTGTCGAGCTGATACGGCTTCGGGATGATGGTGAAGCCGTCCGGGGCCGCCTCCTGCGCCGCAGCGCTGTAGCCCGTGGTCAATACCACCGGGAGATTCGGCCGGATGACACGCAGTTCGCGCGCCAGATCGACGCCGTTGAGCTGGCCCGGCATGACGATGTCGGAAAATACCAGGTCGATCTCGGCATTGGCTTTCAGAATATCGAGCGCGGTGTCGGCATTGGCCACGGCGATGACGCGATAACCGAGCTCCTCGAGATTGACCTTGGTGACCTCGGCGATATCCTTGTTGTCCTCGACGAACAGGATGGTGCCGCTGCCGCGGTTCGGCACCGACATGTCGTCGCCCTCGCCGGCGCCCGGCTGTTCCTCTGTGCGCGGCAGATACAGGGTGAATGTCGTGCCACTGCCGAGCGTCGAGGTCACCGTTGCGCTGCCGCCGGCCTGATGCGCGAAGCCATAGACCTGGCTCAGACCGAGCCCGGTGCCCTTGCCGACCTCCTTGGTGGTGAAGAACGGCTCGAAGATCTTCGGCAGCACGTCTGGCGCGATGCCGAGGCCGGTGTCCTGTACCGCCACGGCGACAAAATCGCCCTCCAGGTGATCGGTCGCGGCATTGTCGGCCAGCGTCACGTTGCGCGCCGACATGGTCAGCTTGCCACCATCCGGCATGGCGTCGCGGGCATTGACCGCCAGATTGAGCAAAGCGAGTTCGAGCTCGCCCGGATCGACTTTCACCGGCCAGAGATTCTGCCCCACGTCAATGCGGATCTCGATATCCCCACGCAGCGAGCTCTGCAGCATTTCGGGAAATTTCGGCAGCATCTCATCAAGCCGCAGCACCACCGGCGTCACCGTCTGCTGGCGCGAGAAGGCAAGCAACTGCCGCGTCAGCCGCTCGCCGCGGCGCGCCGCCGTTTCAATGGCGGAGACATAGCGTTCCGGCTTCTGGCCGCTGACGAAGCGGCGCAGCCGGTCGGCATTGCCGGTAATGACCATCAGCAGATTGTTGAAATCATGCGCGATGCCGCCGGTGATCTGGCCGATCGCCTCCAGTCGCTGCGCGCGACGCAACCGCTCTTCCGCCGCCTGCCGCTGATCGACCTCGTCCTGCAGCTGGGCCATCACAAAGCGCTCGTTACGCGCATGCCGCATCGCCAGCCACGACACGTAGAGCAGGATCAGCGACGCGGCAGCCAGCATCGCGCCATACATGATCAGATGCCGATGCCAGCGCTCCAGCATCACTTCGCGGTCAAGACCATAAGTGACATAGACCGGATAGGGCGCAACCCGCCGGTAGGCATAGTAGCGCTCACGCTGATCAAGACCCGAATGAGTGACGAAGACGCCGCGATCGCCGGTAGCGATCGCCCGCATGAACGGCGTATCGGGACCGAGCGCATAGTTGATATCGAAATGCGGCTCGCGCGCCAGATAGCGGCCGTCGCCGCGGATCAGAGCAGCGACGTGACGCGGCTCCGGCGACGCCCCACGAAAGAAATTCTCGAAATAGACCGGTTTGAGCGAGACATGCACGGTGCCAACGAAGGCGCCATCCGGCGACGGCCGCCGGCGGCTGACCGCAAACGACACGATACTGGTCGCGCGGCCGACGAAGGCCGGACTGATATAACTGTCGACATTCTTGTCGCGATGCACTTCGAAGAAGTCACGGCCGGCAATGGTCTCACCGGGATTCCAGCTACTGCTGCCGGCGAGCACATTACCGCTCTCGTCGGCAATCCAGATCGACGCGACCTGATCGAAACGGTCCTTCAGACGCGCCAGGAAAGCGCTGGTCTGCGGATTTCCGATCTGTTCGTTGCCGGCATTGCCGATCCGATCGTCGACACGATCGAGCAGCAGGTCGACGCTGTCGAGCACCTTGCGCGCATGTTCGTGCATGATCGCCGTGGTACGCACGATCGACTCGCGTCCTTCACGCATCACGTCGACGCGATTGTAATAAGCAGCGATCGCAAAAATAGCGGCGGGGACGACCACCGCCGTGAACATCAGCAGATAATAGAGCCGGACATTCGACCGTCGGGCGAGGCGATTCATCTGGTTAGCTTTACCCCGAGTGCATCGGCCTTGGAAGCACGCCGCGCCGCGTGCCGCAGCCACGCGGCCACACTGTCACAGGTCGCAGTCATCTGGCGCAGCCGCATATACATGCAAAAAGCCATCGCCTCGCGGCTGCGAGCCAATGGCTTTTTTCGATTCGGACAAAGGGAAGAGAGACGCGCGCCGTGTCAGTGCTGAAGCCGCACGATCTCCTCTTTCACCTGCAGTTTTTTCCGCTTGAGTTCGGCGATCTCCAGATCGTCCGTGCCTGGGTGGGATTGCGCTTCGCGAATTTCGGCGTCCAGTGCTTTGTGCTTCTTCTCGAGTTCAGCAAGGTGTGATTGCATCGACATTCAGCCATGTCTCCTCAATCTGTGATCGTCAGACGTTTGCAAGTGTACAGCAATTCGGCGGACTGTCGAATAGCGGTGCCATGCCACATGTCGCAACTTGCACCATGCGCCAGAAAACGTAATAATTCTCAAACGCTTGCGCGGCGCATGGAACCGGGCAGCGGGTCGCTTTCCCGTGGCTCTCTCAGAAGCGGTGGCCGGTCTTGGTCGCAACGAACGACAATGAACGTGAGGATTTGCAGGTACTGCTCGACCGCCTGCAGCAGGAACACCGCGATCTCGATGCCGCGATCACCGCGCTGCAGGAATCGCCGGGCGCTGATCTCCTGCAAGTGCAGCGTTTGAAAAAGCGCAAGCTGGCGTTGAAAGACCGCATCGGTTACATCGAAGACCAGTTGACGCCCGACATCATCGCCTGAGCGGTCCACCGATGCGACCGCCATCTCGCCAGCCAGCACATCCTGGCGATACGATGACCGTCAACGACGGTAACGACGATCGAGCTCTCCGCCTGTTTTTAATCACTTGCTCCCCGCCGCGTCCCCGACCACGGCGGCTTCACCATTTGCCACTGTCGCCGCTCACAATGTGGCCATGCACAGGCATGCGGGTGCGCGCCTGCCCTGCCCTTGCCCCGCCGCCGCCGGAATCTATAATCCGGCGCTTTCCAGTTGGGCGCATTTCCCGTCCGGCGATAGCCTGCATGCCGGGGGGCAAATGGCGAAAAAACCTGTCGCGATCATCATGGGCAGCCAGTCGGACTGGGGCGCGATGCAACACGCCGCCCAGACGCTGGACACGCTATCGATCGGCTACGATGCGCTTATCGTCTCGGCTCACCGCACGCCCGACCGCCTTTACCGTTTCGCCAAATCGGCTCGCCGCAAGGGTTACAAGGTCATCATTGCCGGCGCTGGCGGCGCCGCGCATCTGCCGGGCATGGCGGCGTCGATGACCTCGCTGCCGGTGTTCGGAGTGCCGATGCACACCACGGCACTGGAGGGCAAGGACAGCCTGCTGTCGATCCTGCAGATGCCGGCCGGAGTCCCGGTCGGCACGCTGGCGATCGGCAAGCCGGGGGCGATCAACGCCGCGCTGCTCGCCGCAGCGGTGCTGTCGCTCGGCGATGCGCGCGTGGCCAAGCGCCTCGATGCCTTCCGCGCCGGCCAGACGGCCGCTGTCGGCCGCAAGCCGAAAAACGATGCCTGAGCGGATCAAGACGTGCTACGGGCGGCGGATCATCCCCACCCGCGAGGACATTCCGTGCTGAAACCGCTGGCGACCATCGGCATTCTGGGCGGCGGGCAGCTCGGCCGCATGCTGGCCATGGCCGCTGCCCGGCTCGGCCTGCGTTGCCACATCTATTCGCCGGAGGCCAACTCCTGCGCCTTCGACGTCGCCCATGCAACGACCGTCGCCCGCTACGACGACGCGGCGGCGCTGGCGCGCTTTGCCGCAAGCGTCGATGTCGTCACCTACGAATTCGAGAACGTGCCGGCGCGCACGGCCGCGATCCTCGCCACCCAGCACAAGGTGTTCCCGGACCCGGCGGTGCTGGCAAAGACCCAGGACCGGCTGATCGAGAAACAGTTCGTCACCTCGCTCGGCATCGCCACCGCGCCGTTTGCCCCGGTCGGCACCGCCGAAGAAGCCGAAGCCGCCGTCCGGCAGATCGGCCGCCCGGCGGTCCTGAAGACGCGGCGCCTCGGCTATGACGGCAAAGGGCAGGTCAAGATCGGCCCGGACGACGACATCGCCGCCGCCTGGACGAAACTTGGCAAAGCCGAATGCATCCTGGAGGGCTTCGTGCCATTCGAGCGCGAAGTGTCGGTGATCGCCGCCCGCGCCCAGGACGGAACCGTGTCGTGCTTCGACGTCACCGAGAACGAGCACCGCAACCACATTCTCTACCGCTCGAGCGTGCCGGCCAACATATCGCCGGCACTCGCGACCGCCGCGATCGACATCGCCGGCCGGATCGCCAGCGCCTTCGACTATGTCGGGGTGCTGGCCGTGGAGATGTTCGTCCGGCCGAAGAACAACGGTGCGGAGGTTCTGCTGGTCAACGAAATCGCCCCGCGGGTCCACAATTCCGGCCACTGGACCATCGATGGAGCGAGCGTCTCGCAGTTCGAGCAGCATATCCGTGCGGTCGCCGGTTGGCCGCTGGGTGTCCCGGTCCGGCACGGCCGGGTGGAGATGACCAACCTGATCGGCGCCGAGGCGGCCGACCTTGGGGATTGGCTGACCGAGCCCGGCGCCTGCCTGCATCTCTACGGCAAGGCAAATCCGCGCCCGGGTCGCAAAATGGGCCATATCACGCGGATTTTTCACGACTAAAGACCGGCTGGCATGGACTCATGCGTTCCAATCTGCTACAGCCGCGCGACTTGGGTACCGTCGTCAGCGCGGTCCCGAACCCATTTCAGTTACCCGAAACCTAACGACCCGGACAACGAACCGTCGTTCAACGACCCCGAGCAAGGAGCACAGGTGCAAGTTCTCGTTCGCGACAACAACGTCGATCAGGCCCTCAAGGCGCTCAAGAAGAAAATGCAGCGCGAGGGTATCTTCCGCGAGATGAAGCTGCGCGGTCATTTTGAAAAGCCCTCCGAGAAGAAGGCACGGGAAAAGGCGGAAGCGATTCGCCGCGCCCGCAAGCTCGCGCGCAAGAAACTGCAGCGCGAAGGTCTGCTGCCGATGAAGCCGAAGCCGGCCTTTGGCCGCGGCGGACGCCCGGGCGCCGGCGGTGGACGACCGGCGGCTGGCGGCACGGCCACTGTCGGCGGCGCGCGCTAATATTTCCCGACGATCTTTCCGGGCAAGACGACGGGCTGCCGGGTTTACACGCCAGCGCCGTGATGCCCTTCGGTTCAGGGCTCCGAGTCGCCTTGTGCGACCTGGATTCGCCCTGATCGGGATTGGCACGAAACACTACGGATAAACAAAAAACGCGAGCCTGCCGGCTCGCGTTTTTCGTTCGGGCTTCTCGATCTGGCCGGCATGCCGGCCCACGGCTCAGACGTTCAGGTTCATCCACACCGATTTCGGTTCGGTGAAGTTCTCGATCGCGGCGTCGCCATGCTCGCGGCCATAGCCGGAATCGCGGGCGCCGCCCCACGGCAGCCGCACATCCGTATAGCCGTAAGTGTTGATCCAGACGGTGCCGGCCTTCACGCCGGCGGCGAAGCGGTGCACCCGGCCGATATCCCTGCTCCAGACGCCCGCAGCAAGGCTGAAGCGGGTACCATTGGCCTTGCGCAACGCGTCCTCCTCGTCGGTGAAGCGGATGACGCTCACCACCGGCCCGAAGATTTCTTCCTGCGAGATACGCATGTCGTGCTCGACGCCGGCGAACACCGCCGGGCTGACGAAATAGCCGCGGTCGCCGACGCGTTCGCCGCCCGTCACCAACTGCGCGCCTTCCTTGACGCCGATATCGACATAACCGAGGACGCTGTCCATCTGCGCCTTCGAGATGATCGGCCCCATCATCGTCGCCCGGTCGCTCGGCGCACCGATGCGGATCGCCTTGGCGCGTGCGGTCAGCCGCTCCACCATCTCGTCATAGATCTCGGCCTGTGCCAGCACACGCGAACCGGCCGAACACACCTGCCCCGTATTGAAGAAGATGCCGGAAGCCGCAGCCTTCGCCGCCGCATCGAGGTCGGCGTCGGCAAAGATCACGTTTGCCGACTTGCCGCCGAGCTCCAGCGTCACGCGCTTGAGATTACCGGCGGCGCCGGCCAGAATCTGGCGGCCGACGCTCGGCGAACCGGTGAATGTCACCTTGTCGACATCGGGATGATCGACCATGGCCTGCCCCGCCAACTTGCCGGAGCCGGTCACGATATTGAGCACGCCCGGCGGCAATCCTGCCTCGAGCGCCAGTTCGCCGATGCGCAGCGCCGACAGCGGCGTGATCTCCGCCGGCTTGAGCACGATGGTGCAGCCGCAGGCGAGCGCCGGAGCGATCTTCCACATGCCGATCATCAGGGGGAAATTCCACGGCACGATGACGCCGACGACGCCCACTGGCTCCCGCACCGTATAGGTCAGCGCATCGGGACGCGCCGGGATGACCTGGCCGTTGATCTTGTCGGCGAAGCCCGCGTAGTAGCGCAACGTATCGAGCGCCGCCGGCAGATCCTGCCGCATCACCGCGGCAAGCGGCTTGCCGGCATCCCGGCTCTCCAGCGCCGCGATCTCATCGCCGTAATGCTCCATCAGGTCGGCCAGCCGGTTAAGGATGCGCCCACGCTCGGCGGCACGCATGCGTCCCCAAGGTCCTTCGAGCGCCTTGCGCGCCACGGCAACGGCACGGTCGACATCCTTGGCGTCGCCTGACGCCACCGAAGCGATCACCTCTTCGGTCGCCGGGTCGAGAACGTCGAAGCTGCGCCCCGACAACGGCGCGACGTGGCGGCCGTCGATCAGCAGGCTACGGTGGTCAAGGGGTGCGTTCATATAGGGCTCCCTCAATTATGCAATTGAATGCATATTTTGGATATTGGCGTGGCCACTATAAAATCCTAATTATTTCAGTAGTAAATATGATCCGGCAGACGCACCAATCCGGCCAACGTATGAAATAAAAGACATAGGTGGAAATGTCTCTCCAGATCGATATCGAGACGGTCTTCCGTTTCCGCAAGAATGGCCTGCCGCAGTCGACCGCGGTCATGCTCGATTTCCTGCGCGACATCCGCGACACCGGTAAGCTGACGGAGGCGTCGCGACGCAGCGGCCTGTCCTATCGCCATGGCTGGAACCTGGTGAACCAGTGGTCGGACTTTTTCGGCGTGCCGCTGGTGCAGCGGCACAAGGGCAAAGGCACGACGCTCACACCGTTCGGCGAGAGGCTCGTCTGGGCCGGCCAGCGCATGGCGGCGCGGCTCGGCCCGCAACTCGAGAACCTGTCCCAGGAACTGACCAGCGAACTCAATCCGTTCCTGATCGACAATCCGACGATCATCCGCGTTCACGCCAGCCACGGCTTTGCTGTGCCGAAACTGCGGGACATCCTCAGCCGCACGCCGGGCATGAATGTCGACCTGCGCTATGTCGGCAACCAGAACTCGCTGGTGTCGCTGGCGCATGACGGCTGCGACCTTGCCGGTCTGCATCTGCCGCGCGGTCCGCTGCGCGCCGCCAGCGCCCAGGCCGGCAAGGTCTGGATCAATTCACGCGACCATTGCGTGATCGGCTTCGTCGCCCGGCAGATGGGCCTGATGGTCAAGCGCGGCAACCCGCATCGCATCTCCGGCATCGAAGACCTGACCAAGCCGGAGGTTCGCTTCGTCAACCGCGATCCCGATTCCGGCACACGCGAGTTGTTCGACCGCATCCTGCAGCAGCACGGCATGCGGCCGTCAGCCATCTCCGGCTACGAACAGATTGAGTTCACTCACGCTGCGGTCGCCGCCTATGTGGCCAGCGGCATGGCCGACGTGACTTTCGGTGTGGAAGCCGCAGCACGCCAGTTCGGCCTCGATTTCATCCGCGTGCTGACCGAGGACTATTATTTCGTCTGCCGACGCTCGCTTCTGGAAACCGCGCCGATGAAACGCATCCTCGACGTAATGCGCGGCGCCGAGTTCCAGCAGGTGCTGGCCGACCTGCCCGGCTATACGGCCGTCGACACCGGCATGATCCGCACTGTTGATGACGCTTTCGCCGGCAAACCGGGAATGAAAGAGCAATTGCCGGACGGTCCGGCCGAATGACGCTGTTGCGATCGAACCTCGCCGCTCAGAACGATGCACAGACGGGACTGAAAACGCGCCCGACCGAGGATTGCCGAAAGCGCGCGACATAGGCTGCGATCAGCGCATCGACGCGCGCATAGACGTCGGGTGCATCGTGGACGACGATCACCACCACCTTGGTGCGTTCACGCAACGAGCGACTGGCAGCACGCGGGCGCCATCGGCCTTCTCCGTCCAGTACCGTCAAGCCGTCCGGAAAGCGCGGCACGATTTCGCGGTTCAGGAAGTCGACCCATTGCCTCTCGGTGACGATCGCGTGACTGCCGACGCGGCGACCAAAATAGAGCTCGGCGCGCAACATCGGCTGTTCCGAAGCGCGGCACGAAGCTGTGGCGGCAGCCGACGGATTCTCGGCACCAAGCGCCGTTACAGCGATGACACCGACGGCGAGGCCCAATCGCCAAAGCCGACGGCAAAGCGTACTCACACGGCTGGAGAAACGCCGGCCGTTCAGCATTCCCGGTCGCTCAGCATCTGTCCTTGCACGCATCCGAGCGGTTCTTGCTATCGGCCACGCCCACTCTCCCCCGTACGATCGGATCGGTGAATCCAAGCCGGAAGACGACTCGTGGCGCACGGGGCGAGCGGCATCGAATGTCCTCGCAAAATCACCGGCTGTCCATAAGCACAAAAAAAGCCGGGACGATCGCATCGATCGCCCCGGCTTGCCTCAGCAGAATATTGCAGAACAGCGGCGTGACCGAATACGGCGCGCCCTGCCCTTGCGCCGTCACATCGCCTTGACGATGCTCTCCGTCATCTTCTTGGCGTCGCCGAGCAGCATCATCGTGTTGTCGCGATAGAACAACGGGTTGTCGATGCCGGCGTAACCCGAGGCGAGCGAGCGCTTGATGAACATCACCGTACCGGCCTTCCAGACCTGCAGCACCGGCATGCCGTAGATCGGCGAGGACGGATCTTCTTCCGCCGCGGGGTTGGTGACGTCGTTGGCGCCGATAACGAAGGCGATGTCGGCCTGCGCAAACTCGGAGTTGATGTCTTCGAGTTCGAACACCTCGTCGTAGGGCACGTTGGCTTCCGCCAGCAGCACGTTCATGTGGCCGGGCATGCGGCCGGCGACCGGATGGATGGCGTATTTCACTTCGACGCCTTCCTTCTTCAGCGTATCCGCCATTTCCCGCAGAGCGTGCTGTGCCTGCGCCACCGCCATGCCGTAGCCCGGCACGATGATGACCTTCTGCGCATTCTTCATGATGTAGGCGGCGTCGTCCGCCGAGCCGAGCTTGACCGGACGCTGTTCCGCCTGGCCGCCACTGGCCGCCGCGGTCTCGCCGCCGAAACCACCAAGGATTACGGAAATGAACGAGCGGTTCATCGCGTGACACATGATGTAGGACAGGATCGCACCGGAGGAGCCGACCAGAGCGCCGGTGATAATCAGCGCCGAATTGCCGAGCGTGAAGCCGATGCCTGCCGCCGCCCAACCCGAATAGGAGTTGAGCATCGAGATCACCACCGGCATGTCGGCGCCGCCGATCGGGATGATGATCAGCACGCCGAGCAGCAGCGCGAGACCGGTGATCACCCAGAAATCGATCTGCGTCTGCGAGACGGTGAAGCCATAGATGAAGAACAGCAACGCCAGACCGAGCACGATATTGATGACGTGGCGGCCGGGCAGCATGATCGGCGCGCCGCTCATGCGTGCCGACAGCTTCAGGAACGCAATCACCGAACCGGTGAAGGTCAATGCGCCGATGGCGACGCCGAGCGCCATCTCGATCAGGCTGGCGTGATGGATATGGCCTGGCATGCCGATGCCGAAAGCTTCCGGCGCATAGAAGGCGCCAGCCGCTACCAGCACCGCCGCCATGCCGACCAGCGAGTGGAAGGCGGCGACCAGTTCGGGCATGGCCGTCATCGGCACCTTGCGCGCGATCAGCGCACCGACGACGCCGCCGATGGCGATGCCGCCGACGACAAGGCCCCAGCCCACCGCATCCGCGGGCGGATGCGAGCCGAGCGTCGTCAGCACAGCGATGGCCATACCGGCCATGCCGAGGAAATTGCCGCGGCGGCTGGTTTCCGGGCTCGACAGTCCACGCAGCGCCAGAATGAACAGGACGCCTGCGACGAGATAGAGAAGTGCGACGATATCCGCGCTCATGGCCGATTACTTCTTTTTCTTCTGATACATCGCCAGCATGCGCTGGGTGACGAGGAAGCCGCCGAAAATATTGACGGAGGCAAAGATCAACGCGACGAAGCCAAGCGCGCGCGCCAGAAACGGGCCCTGATCGTCAACAGCAAGCGGAACGCCGACGGCGAGCAGCGCACCGACGACGATCACCGAGGAAATCGCGTTGGTCACCGACATCAGCGGCGTATGCAGGGCCGGCGTCACAGACCAGACGACGTAATAGCCCACGAAAATCGCCATCACGAAAATCGAGAAGCGAAAGACAAAGGGATCGACAGCAGTGGCGAGCTGATCCATCGGACGCTCCTTAGGCAGCCGGCTTCGGCTGGAAATTCGGGTGGATGATGGCGCCATCGCGGGTCAGCGCGGTGCCCTTGACGAGTTCGTCATCCCAGTTGATCGCCAGTTTCTTTTCGTTCTTGTCGATCAGCGATTCCAGGAAGGTGTAGAGGTTCTTGGCGTAAAGCGCGGAGGCCGATGCAGCGAGCCGTCCCGGCACGTTGGCATGGCCGACAATCTTGACGTCGTTGACGACAACAACTTCACCGAGGCGCGCGCCGTCGACATTGCCGCCGCGCTCGACCGCGAGGTCGACCAGCACCGAGCCGGGGCGCATCGAGGCCACCATCTCCTTGCTGACCAGCTTGGGTGCCGGGCGACCGGGGATGAGCGCCGTGGTGATGACGATGTCCTGCTTCTTGATGTGCTCGGCAACCAGCGCTGCCTGCTTCGCCTGGTAGTCCTTCGACATTTCCTTGGCGTAGCCGCCGGCGGTTTCCGCCTGCTTGAACTCCTCGTCCTCGACGGCGACGAACTTGGCACCAAGCGATTGCACCTGCTCCTTCACCGCCGGGCGCACGTCGGTGGCCGTGACCACGGCGCCAAGACGCCGCGCGGTGGCGATCGCCTGAAGACCGGCAACGCCGACACCCATGACGAAGATTTTTGCCGCCGGAACGGTGCCGGCCGCGGTCATCATCATCGGCAGCGCGCGGCCGTATTCGGAAGCGCCGTCGATGACCGCGCGGTAACCGGCAAGGTTGGCCTGGCTCGACAGCACGTCCATCGACTGCGCGCGGGTGATGCGCGGCATCAGTTCCATCGCGAAAGCGACGAGGCCGGCATCCGCCAGCGCCTTGAGCGCCGCATCATTCCCGTAAGGGTCCATGATGCCAACGACGATCGCGCCCTTCTTGTAGGTCTTGATCTCCACATCGGTCGGACGGCGCACCTTCAGCACCACATCCGCGTCCTTCGCCGCATCATCGACGAGCGTCGCGCCCGCGGCTTCGAACTCGGCATCAGTAATGCCAGAACCAGTACCGGCGCCGCGCGTAACCGCGACCTCCGCACCCAGAGTTTTGAAACGTTTCACGGTTTCCGGCGTCGCCGAGACGCGCGGCTCTCCCGCGTCGGCTTCACGCACGACGGCTATACGCATCGAATGTCCCCCTGCCCAGCGTAGTCAGGCGTTAATGTGGTGCCGCCATGGTGGAGGCAAAGACGAAAATCAGGAAGCAGAGCGCGAAGGAAATAACGCTCGGCTTGTTCGAGCCGGTGGCGATGGCTGGAATCGCCCCAACAACAGCGATCAGGAACACGGCCAGCGCCAAGAGCCAGTGTCCCATCACCCCGCCGACCGCCAGACCAAGCAGCACGCAGATGGTGTGCAGGGTGCCGACCGTGGCGATATGCGTGAAGCTCTGATAGGTGGCTTCGTGCGCCGGCACATCATTGCCGGTGGCGGTTGCGTATTGAACGGTGCCGTGTTCGGCCATCTTCGAGCTCCGAAATCTTCAGGCGTCAGGCGGCGCTTGCCGCGCCAAGTCAAAAGCGGGTCAGCCGTAGCGCAATTGTTTCGTCAGGGCAACGCCGGACCGCCGGGAGGGCGGATTTGCACCGCATGTCAAAAACACGCCATTTGTCGCGGCAGGCGCCGTCCTTTCGCAGCGCCGCAAGAACACCCGCCAGGGTTTTCCCATGAAATCTCGCGATATTTTGCGGGCTATCATCACCTCGGTGCTGTGGGGCCTGTCCTTCATCGCCACGCGTTATGGCGTCGACGAGTTCACGCCGGCACAACTGACGGTGCTGCGCTTCGCCGTCGCAGCCCTCCCGGCTCTGATCCTGCCGCGGCCGCGGGTGCCCTGGCACTTGCTGGTGGCTGCCGGCGGATTCTGGTTTTTGTTGCAGTTCCTGCTGTTCTTCTGGTCGTTCCACGAAGGCATGCCGCCCGGCGTCGCCTCGGTGGCGCAGCAAACAAGCGCACCGTTCACGGTGCTGCTGGCGGCGCTACTCCTGCGCGAGGTGCCGACCCGCCGACAACTGGGCGGCATGGCGGTCTGCTTTGCCGGGCTGGCGCTGATCGGTCTGTCCGCCGGTGCCGACCTGCCGTTGCCGGCCCTGCTGCTGACGCTCGCCGCAGCGCTGAGCTGGTCGTGCGGCAATATCGTCATCAAACGAATGCCGCTGGCGCCGGTCATGGCACTGACCGCCTGGATGGCGCTGGTGGCGCCGCTACCAGCCTTGCTGCTGTCATATCTGCTCGGCGATCCGTCGCTGGTGGACGCGCTCACCAATGCGTCGTGGCGCGCCCTGCTCTCGGTCGTCTACCTCGGAACGTTATCCACCGGGATCGCCTATGCAGCGTGGGGCTATCTGATGGCGCGCTATCCGGCGGCAGTCGTCGCGCCGTTTGCTCTGCTGGTGCCCTGCACCGGCATCCTCGCCTCGGTGATCGTATTCGGCGAGACCTTCCCGCCGCTGCGCTATAGTGGCATCGCGCTGGTGATGCTCGGCATCGCCATTATCGTCGTGCGCGGGCGCGCGACGCCGGCGCGGCAGGCACCGCCATAGGCCCTTCCCGCACCTGACCCGCCTGCACAAGACCGGCCTGCACAAGACCGGCCTGCACCAGCGCCTCCTGCTGGCGCGCGGCGACGCGCACAAGATCGAAGTTCTCGATCATCGCGTTGAACAGATTGTGGAAGTTCAACTCCGCCGCCAGGTGCAGAAATACCGCGCCGAGCCCGATGGCAGCGCGATCCATGAAGACGAATTCGCGCGGCACCGTCACCGGGCCTTGCTGCTTGAGCGCCTGATGCACACGAAACGCTTCGCGTCGCCCGTATTCCGACGGTTTGACGCCGTCGGCGATGGTACGCACGCGGTCGTCAAGCAGCGGCCCGTAGATGAAGCGCGCCCAGATATTGAGGACGTCAATCAGGTCGCGCGACAGGCCGCGGAAGCCCCAGGTCTCATAGGCATGCACGACGAGATCATGATCATCGCGCTGCAGACCGTGATAAAGATCGACAACACCACCGACGAATTTCGTCGGGAAGATACGGATGCAGCCATAGTCGAGCAGATTGATGCCGGCCGGCGCGCCGTCCACATCGAAGACAGAGTAATTGCCAAGGTGCGGGTCGCCGTGGATCACGCCGAACTGACTGAACGGCAGCCACCACGCCATGAACATCGCTTCGGCCAGCCGGTTGCGTATGGCCAGTGCGTCGCCCTTGTGCGACAACAGCTTGCGACCTTCCAGCCAGTCGAGAGTCAGGAGCCGCCCCGTTGACAAATCCGGCCAGGGGCGCGGCACGCGCACGCGTGGCTCATCCTTCAGGATATGGCGGTACAGTACGACATGCTTCGCCTCACGGCGATAATCGAGCTCCTCGCGCAGCCGTTCGCCGATCTCCTCGCCGATCTGACTGGTATCGAGCGCGCCGTCGAAGCGCCGGCGCAGGCCGAGCAAAAACGACAATTGCGTCAAGTCGGCTTCCACCGCGGACTGCATGTCCGGGTATTGCAGCTTGCAGGCCAGCGCCTCGCCGGAATGGGCAACAGCGCGATGGACCTGGCCGAGCGAGGCCGCTGCCGCAGGCTGATGCTCGAAGCTCTCGAACCGGCTCTGCCAGTCGGGGCCAAGCTCGGCCATCATCCGGCGTTTGACGAAGGACCAGCCCATCGGCGGCGCCTGGCTCTGCAGCTTCATCAGCTCGTCGGCATAGGCGGCCGGCACCGCATCGGGAATGGTGGCGAGCAGTTGCGCCACCTTCATGATCGGTCCCTTCAGGCCGCCGAGCGCCGCTGCCAGATCGAGTGCGTCGCGCCCATGGTCGAGCTTGCGGCCGAGCGCCCGGTTGGTGGCGACACGCGCAGCGACGCCGCCGACATTGACGCCGACGCGCGCATAGCGCTTGGCGCGGGCGGTAAGGCGATTTTTCTCGGGGTCGCGCGGCGGAGACGGCATGCAGCAGACTTATGACCTGCCCGCGCGATCCGCCAGATCGACGGCGTCGCAGGCGGCGCGGATATCGGCAGCGCAGGCGAGGCTGCCGCCGGCAGCGGCGATCAGCCGTGCGGCCTCCGTAACCAGCGCCGGATTGCTGGCACGCAGACCGAGCGGACAGTCTTCCAGACCGACCCGCACATGCCCTCCCCGCGCCACAGCCGCCGGAACCAATCCGCGCAGATCGACGCCAAGTCCGGCGATCATCCACGGCGCGCCGGGCGCTGCCTCGCACAGCAGCGCCAGATGCGCTTCGAGATAGGTCTCGCGAGGCGGGAAACCGAAGGTGAACCGATCGGACAACATGAAGCGATAGACCGGCGTCGGCAGACGGGGATGCGCTGCCGCCAGTGCTGCGCCGAGCCGGGTGAAGCCCGGCTCATAGATCGCATAACTTGGCCGAACGCGATGCGCCGCGCAGACGCGCAGTCCCTCAAGCGTATGGTCGTCGGGATTTTGATAGACGAAGCCCGGCTGGCGCTTTGCAGCCGCATCAAAACCAGTGATGTTCACCGAACCGGGATCGACCACCGCCCATTCGATTAGCCCCCGTCGCGCCAGTTCGGCGATATGCGCATAACGCTGCGCGGCGGTCGGTGCAGTCGCTCCGGCAAAGCTCGAACCGGCAAGCGGGATGGTCGGATAGACGATGGCGTCGCAACACGCCCGAATGCCCTCAATGATCCGCGCATAGATCTGCCAATCGTCATTCTGCCGTCCCGTCGTTTCGTCATAGGCATGCAGATGGATGATCGCCGCACCGGCTTGTGCACAGGCGATGCCGTCGGCGACGATCTGGCGCACGGTGACGGGAATGTCCGGCTGGCGATCGCGACCCCAAGGTCCGTTCAACGCCGCTTCAAGCCAGACTGTCCGCATCCGCGTTTCCAAACCGCTATTTTTGGTCGATCGTTTCCAGCTCTCCGATCATCCGCTCGATGACGCTCAGGCCGCCCTGCCAGAACGATGGCTCGCGTGCATCGAGCCCGAACGGCTTCAGCAGCTCCGAGTGATGCTTGGTGCCGCCGGCCGCCAGCATGTCGAGATAGCGCTCGGCGAATCCCTCATTGGCGCGCTCGTAAACGGCGTAGAGCGAGTTCACCAGGCAGTCGCCGAAGGCATAGGCATAGACGTAGAACGGCGAATGGATGAAGTGCGGAATATAGGTCCAGAACGTCTCGTAGCCGGGCTTGAGTTCGATCGCCGGACCAAGGCTCTCGTGCTGCACCTCCATCCAGAAGGCACAGATCTGTTCGGCGGTCAGTTCGCCGTTGCGGCGCTCGGTATGAACCTTGCGCTCGAACGTATAGAACGCAATCTGCCGAACCACCGTATTGATCATGTCCTCGACCTTGGCGGCGAGCATTGCCTTGCGGCGTTTCTTGTCCGCGGTCCCGGCGAGGATGCGCTTGAAAGTCAGCATTTCGCCGAACACGCTCGCCGTCTCCGCCAGAGTTAGTGGCGTTGGCGCCATCAGCGGGCCGTTCGGCGCGGCCAGCACCTGATGCACCCCGTGGCCGAGTTCGTGCGCCAGCGTCATCACGTCGCGCGTCTTGCCTTGATAGTTGAGCAGCACATAGGGATGCGCCGACGGCACTGTCGGATGCGCAAAAGCGCCCGGCTGTTTGCCGGGTCGCACCGGCGCGTCGATCCAGCGCTTGTCAAAGAAATCGCCGGCAATGTCCGCCATCCGCGGCGAGAATGCCGCATAGGCCGACAGCACCGTATCTCGCGCCTCGCCCCACCCGATCGGATTGTCGCTGACCTGCGGTAGAGGCGCGTTGCGGTCCCAATACGGCAGGCGCTTCTTGCCGAACCATTTCGCCTTCAGCGCATAATAACGGTGCGACAGGCGCGGATAGGCATCGCGCACCGCGGCAACCAGCGCATCGACCACCTCGCGCTCGACGCGGTTCGACAGATGACGCGCATCGGCAACGTCCTGGAAACCCCGCCACCGATCGGAGATTTCCTTGTCCTTGGCGAGCGTATTGGTGATCTGCGTGAACGGCCGCAGATTGGCCTTGAAAGTCTTGACCAATGCCTCGGCAGCCTGCTTGCGCCGGGCACCGTTCTTATCCTGCAACAGGCTGAGAGTCGGCTCGATCGTCAGTTCTTTTCCGCCGACCTTGAAGCGCAGCGACGCCACGGTCTCGTCATAGAGCCGGTTCCAGGCAGCATAGCCGGTTACCGACTTCTCGTGGAACAAGAGCTCGACGCGATCTTCGAGCTGATACGGCTTTTCCTTACGCACGTCATCGAGCCATGGCTTATAGTGACCGAGCGGCCCTTCGGTCGCGGCGGCGAGCACGGCATCGTCGATTCGGTTGAGTTCGAGATCGAAAAACAGCAGATGCGAATAAGCGGCGGTGATCCGCTCGTTCATGTCGCCGTAGAATTTCGCATAGACCGGATTGGCATTGTCCGATGCATACAGCAGGCCGGCATAGGAGCCGATGCGGCCCATCAGGTCGCCGAGCGCCTCGTAGCGCTTCACCGCCTCGACGAGTCCAGGCGCCTGCGCAACAGCCGCCAGATCGGCCAGCCGCCCCTTATAGGCCTTCTCGAAATCGGCACTCTCCGCCTCGGCGCGGGCGAGATCACGTTTGAGTTCGTGACTGTCGATGCCGCTATAGAGATCGTCGAGATTCCACTCCGGCAGCGCGCCGAGCTTCGGGCCGTGCTTCGCAGGCTTCCGAGCGGGTTTGCGAACAGCCTTAGGAACCGGCTTGCTGGCCGATTTGGCAACGCGGCGGGCGGACGAACGGGCCATCTGTCTTATTCCATGATCGCAGGAGGAGAACGAACTTCGATAAACCTGACAGGACGCAGCATCGAGACGGGCAGCGGACAGCGACGTACAGATCGGAACATCCGCGCCAGACATAAGCGCTCTGCCGCAACCTGCAACAGTCGCCTATGCGACCTGATCGTAAGGGTGATCCGGACAGAAGGAAACCTCGACGGTGACGTGACTGAGCCGACCGAGACTAGCGAGACGATGTTTGTAAATGTCCGGCGGGCGAGGCCGATCCGTGACAATGGCGATCACGGCAGCGAAGTGCCCCGGTCCCACCTGCCATAAATGCAGATCGGAGAGCCTGTCGCCATCGATTTCGAGCAGATGGCGGATATCCTTTTCCAGTGCAGAATCGGGAACGACATCGAGCAGGACCGCGCCGGCATCGCGCAGCAGGCCATAGGCCCAACCGGCGATCACCGTCGCGCCGACCAGGCCGACCGCCGGGTCGGCCCAATTCCAGCCGAAGACCCATGCGGCCAAGAGCGCGAGGATCGCCAGCACCGACGTCAACGCATCCGCCAGCACGTGAATGTAAGCAGCCCGCAAGTTATGATCGTCGTGTGGACGATGCGAGCGGACATGTGCACCTTCGCCATGATCGGCATCGCGATGCCGGCGAACATCATCATGCGCATGACGATGGGTGTGAGCGTGCGCATGATCGTCGCGCAGCAGCCACGCGCTCGCCAGATTGACCAGCAATCCGACCGCTGCGATCGCGGCCGCTTCGCCATAGGCGATCGGCACCGGCTGCGCGATCCGCAGAATGCTTTCATACGCAACCATGATCGCAACCATAGCCAGCACAATCGCGCTGGCGAATGCCGCCAATTCTCCGAATTTACCGGTACCGAAGGAAAATCGCCGGTCGGCGCGGTGTCGCCGCGCATACAAATAGGCCAGCGCCGAGATGCCCAGCGCGACGGCATGCGTCGCCATGTGCCATCCGTCCGCGACGAGGGCCAGCGAGCCATAGATCATGCCGCCGGCGATTTCGCCGACCATCATCGCCGCGGTAATCGCGACGACGATCCAGATCCGCCATTCGTTACGGTGGTGCGCCGGGCTCAGAAAGATGTGTTCGTGTGTCCAGCGATCAAGATGGTCCGCATGCATCGGCTGCTCCGTCATCAGCACTGTCACCCTCGAAGGTTAACTTAACAGATCGTTAAGGCGATCGGGCGACAGTGATCCAAATCGGTACAACCGGCGTCGAACGCCCCTCTCCGAGGACCCCATGCCGCAGCGTATTCTCGTTGTCGACGACGATCCCGTGCAGCGTCGGCTGCTGGAAACCATGGTGCAGCGCTTCGGCTATGTCACGCTGACCGCCGACGGCGGCGACGCGGCGCTGGCGTTGCTGACGGGAACAGCCGCCGGCGGCATCGACTGCATGGTGCTCGATCTGATGATGCCAGATCTCGACGGCCTCGGCGTCATGGCGCGCATGCGCAGCGCCGGCATCGCCGTGCCGGTGATCGTGCAGACCGCGCATGGCGGCATCGACAATGTCGTCTCGGCAATGCGCGCCGGCGCGCAGGATTTCATCGTCAAGCCGGCGAGCGCGGAGCGGCTGCAAGTAAGCCTGCGCAACACGTTGCAGGCGCATGCGCTGAAAGGCGAACTGGCGCGCGCTAAGCGCAGCCGTGACGGCACGCTGACGTTTGCCGACGTCGTATCACGCGCGCCGACGATGCGCGCAGTGCTGCGTGCCGCCGAGAAGGCCGCGGCGTCGACGATCCCCGCGCTGATCGAGGGCGAATCCGGCACCGGCAAGGAACTGATCGCGCGTGCCATCCACGGTTCGGGCGAGCGGCGCGCCAGACCATTCGTTGCGGTGAACTGCGGCGCGATCCCCGAGACACTGGTGGAATCGACGTTGTTCGGCCACGAGAAAGGCGCTTTCACCGGCGCCACCGACAAGCATCTTGGAAAATTCGTCGAAGCCTCCGGCGGCACGCTGTTCCTCGACGAGATCGGCGAACTGCCGCTCAATGCACAGGTCAAGCTGCTGCGTGCCCTGCAGGAGGGCGAAGTGGAGCCTGTGGGTGCGCGCCAGCCAGTGCGGGTCGATGTGCGCATCGTCTCGGCGACCAACCGCGACCTGCTCGCCGACGTCAAAGCCGGCCGCTTCCGCGAAGACCTCTATTATCGCCTGAACGTTTTTCCGGTGCAGGTGCCGCCGCTGCGGCAGCGCCGCGAGGATATTGCCGATCTGGCACGACATTTCCTGGCACGTTTCGCCGCCGAGGAAGGCAAGCCGGCGCGCGAACTGACCGGCGATGCGCTGGCGCTGCTCCAGGCCTTCTCATGGCCGGGCAATGTGCGCCAGCTCGAAAACACCATCTTCCGCGCCGTGGTGCTGGCGGAAGGCGATACGATCGGCGTCGACGACCTGCCGCAGATCCTCGCCCAGCTTGCACAGGACAATCGCCGCGATACCAGCGACACTGCAAACGACATATCGCGCAAGAGCGTGTCGATCGTTCCCGATCTTGCCGAGCCGCAACCTTGGTCTGACGCCGACGACGGCCGCAAGGAGCGCAGCGCGCCGCAGGACGGCAGCGCGCTGGCCCTCATCGACGCACACGGTCAGGTGCGTCCGCTCGACGAGATCGAACGCGACGTGATCCGCTTCGCCATCGCCCATTATCGTGGGCAGATGTCGGAGGTGGCGCGGCGCCTGCGTATCGGGCGCTCGACGCTTTATCGCAAGCTCGACGGGCTCGGTCTGGACGAGGCGCCAACCAGCCTGCCAGCGGAATAGACGCACGGCGGGGCGCAATTTTTCAGCCAGAGTTCCCGTCCCCTCCCCGATCTGCAGCATTTTTGCCATGATCGTCAGCAACTTGTGTTGGGTCGGGCTGGGGGCGCTAACACCTCATTAACGTAACCCGACGAGACTGCGCCGATGTTGTTTCCGTGGCACATGCCGTTCCCGGCATCGGGCCGCGGGATGGTGTGGGATGGCCATTTCTCGCGGGAGTACCGGTGTCGGTCCGTAGCGCGCGTAGCCTGCTGTTGTCGGCCTCGACGGCGACGCTGATCCGTGTCGTCGGCTGCGGAGCTCGCCTCCGCGCCGGGGCGGGCCGCAACCGTGCATGGCTACTTCGCCACGCTTTGCTTGGCCTCGGCACGGCAACCCTGCTGACCGCATGGGGAACGCAGGGATTGCAGACGGCGGTCGCCAATGGCGATACCCGCACCCTCTCCCTGCATCATCTGCACACCGGCGAGGACATTACCATCACCTTCAAGCGCGAGGGCCGCTACGACACGAGCGCGCTGAAGAAGCTCAACTGGTTCCTGCGCGACTGGCGCAACGACAAGACGATCGAGATGGACCCGCATCTCTTCGATCTGGTGTGGGAAGCCTATCGCGCCGTCGAGGGCCAGCAACCGATCCAGATCGTCAGTGCCTATCGCTCGCCGGAAACCAATTCGATGCTACGCCGGCGCAGTTCCGGCGTCGCCAAGGCAAGCCAGCATACGCATGGCCACGCCATGGATTTCTTCATCCCCGGCGTACAACTCGAACAGTTGCGCAATGTCGGTCTGCGGCTGCAGCGCGGCGGTGTCGGCTTCTATCCGACGTCGGGCTCACCATTCGTGCATCTCGACACCGGCAGCGTCCGCCACTGGCCACGGCTGTCACACGAGCAACTGGTGAAGATTTTCCCGGACGGCCGCACGGTGCATGTCGGCACCGACGGGCGGCCGCTGAAGAACTACGCGCTGGCGCTCGCCGATATCGAGCGGCGCGGCGGTCAGGCCTCGCACATCTCGCTGGCGGCGGCGGGCATGAACAGCGAAACAACCGAGATGGACAATGACGGTCGCGTTACGGCACGCGGCGGCAATCTGCTGGCACGGCTGTTCGGCGGCAACAAAGACAATACCGATGCAGCACCGACGGCGCGTGCGCCGAATATCGCCCGGCCGGCACCGATGCCGGCCGCGATAGCGACGACACGCATCGCCGCGGCCGAGTCGCCGGTACCGCTGCCGCAGGCTCGGCCGGTGATCCCGGCATCCGCCCCACCGGCACCAGACGCGACCCTCGTTCCACCGATGCCGCGGCCGGCGCCGGCCCGCCTGGTCAGGCCCGAAACGCATGACCCGACTCTCGTCGCCCGTCACCCACTCGCCGGCGGCGCGTTCCAGACCGCTGCCGCCGACCCGGCAGTGACCGCCAGCATTGCCGCCGATCAGCACACCATATCCGCAATGGCCTACGCGCCGGCGGATTCGCCGGCCACGACGCCACCGGCGCGCGCCGCAGCCTCGCGCGCATCGGCGATGGGCGATCGCTTCGCCGAGCGTCAGCCGGAGCGCACCGCCGCCAGGGCGCTCGCGGCGCTGCCGGCCGATCTGCGCGCCGCGATCGCGGCGCAGCGTTTCCAGGAACCGTGGCTGCGCGCCGTTATGCTGGCACCGAGCGTCGCCGGCGCGCTGACCGCGCTGCCGATCGGGCCAATCGACCGGCGCCAATTGGCGACGGCCATGCAGAAGCCGAACATGACGCTCACCACCACGTTCTCCGCCGATCCGCATGCCGGCATGCACGCCGACCGCTTCACCGGCCACGCCGTGGTGTTCCTGGCAACGGCGAACTTCGGCAGCCGCCGCACGGCTTTCCTGACGCCGCGCTGAAACGGCATCGCGTCGAAATTTCGGTCGCGACACGATAAACGCCGGCGCCGGCGCGCAAACGAATAATCCCCGGGGCTAAGCCCGGGGATGACGATCAAAATCATAACGCGAAGCCGCCTCGGCGGATGGTCCGGCTCTCTGCCGGCTTCAGGCAACCATGCCGAGCGCGTGCAGATAGGTTTCCAGAACCGCCTGCTCTTCCTGCCGCTCATTGGCATCCTGCTTGCGCAGGGCGATCACCTTACGTAGCGCTTTGACGTCGTAGCCGTTGCCCTTGGCTTCGGCATAAACATCCTTGATGTCGTCCTGCGTCGCCTTCTTCTCTTCCTCGAGGCGCTCAATCCGCTCGACAAAGGATTTGAGCTGTTCCCTGGCGAAACGGGTATGAGCGTGCTCCGTTCCACCCTCTTCTTCTTTGACCGCCGCGCTCGACACCATCGCCACTCTCCTTCGCCGTCCACAGGCGGATGTGCCGCCTTTCCGCCGCAGGTTTCGGAATCTGCAGGCCGATCGTCAACGTCGGCCCGGCGAGGGTCCCCGTCATCCACAAGCTGCCGCGACGAAGGATTTTATTTCATTTGACCGCCTTAAAGCGGACAACCCATCAATGCCGGTGCGGTGCCGCCTTCTCGAAGGCCGCCTGCTGACCGGGCGTCGCTTCCTTCTGGTATTTCCGCTTCCACTCGTCGAAAGGCTCGCCGTAGACGATCTCACGCGATTCGTCCTTGCTCATCGGCAACCCGCGCGCGTCCGCGGCTTCTTTCATCCAGTTGGACAGGCAGTTCCGGCAGAATCCCGCAAGATTCATCAGGTCGATATTCTGCACATCGGTGCGTTTGCGCAGATGCTCCACCAACCGGCGATAAACGGCAGCTTCCAATTCGGTGCGGGTTTTATCGTCCATATCCACCTCTCGCTGCGGCCATACCGCCGCTTTCGCTCTGCACGATCATAGCTGACGCAACCGGAAACGTCTGCGGCCGCAGAGACATCGCTCCGTCACGCAACGCCAGCTATCTCCCGTCTGATGTTGGGCCGAAAACGCGGTTTAACAACCATGTCATCCGCAGTTGCGACGATTGGCCATGTTTCCCGGGCTGCGCATTCTCGTGCGGCGAAAATGATGCCATGTTGCACCGTGAATGGCCCCGCCGAACTTAGGAACAAGATGCTGTCCCAGCCCGACCCGAAATCCTCCGCAATGCGCCGTTTTCTCAGCGATCTGTTCCAGACTGCGGTTGCCGCCGCGCATCCGGCGCAATGTCTGCCTCGATATCTGCCGGAGCCGCCGGCCGGTCGGCTGATCGTGCTCGCCGGCGGCAAGGCAGCCGGTGCCATGGCCGAAACCGTGGAGCGCATCTATTTGTATTTGCAGGGGCTCGCACCGGATCGGCTCGACGGTCTGGCCGTCACCCGCCACGGCTATGGCCGTCCGACGCAACGCATTCCGGTTATCGAGGCCGGGCATCCCGTGCCTGACGATGCCAGCCTCGCCGCTGCCGCGCGCACGCTCGATCTCGCCGGTCACGCGGGGCCAGATGACCTTGTGCTGGCTCTGATCTCCGGCGGCGCATCTGCCAACTGGGTGGCGCCGGTACCGGGGCTGACATTCGCCGAGAAACAGGCTGTGACGCGCGCGCTGCTGCGCTCTGGAGCGACGATCAGCGAGATGAATACCGTGCGCAAACACCTCTCGCGCATCAAGGGCGGACGGCTGGCGCGCGTCGCATCGCCGACACCGGTGGTGACACTGGCGATATCCGACGTACCGGGTGACGATCCGGCGATCATCGGCTCCGGCCCTACCGTTCCGGACCCCTCAACGCTGTCCGAGGCGCGCGCCATCGTCACCCGTTACAAGCTCGATCTGCCGGCGACCGTCATCCGTGCGTTGAACGATCCCGATAATGAAACACCGAAACCCGGAGACGCCGTCTTCAATAATACTCGCTTCACCCTGATCGCGCGGCCGGCCGACGCCTTCCGCGCCGCCGAAGCGGCGGCCCGAGCCGCCGGCTACGACTGCGTGTTTCTCGGCGATCAGGTGGAGGGCGAGGCACGCGAGATCGCCGCCGCGCATGCCAAGCTCGCCCGCGATCTGCAGGCACAGGGCAAGCGCACGGTGATCCTGTCCGGCGGCGAATTAACGGTCACCATCCGCGGCAGCGGACGCGGCGGCCCGAACCAGGAATATGCACTGGCGCTGGTGGCGGCACTCGACGGTACCGAAGGCATCGCGGCGCTGTCCGGTGACACCGACGGCACCGACGGCGGCGGCGGCAGCGCCGACGATCCGGCCGGCGCATTCGCCGACGGGACGAGCGCGGGGCGCGCCCGCAGCCTTGGCCTCGATCCTGCCGCGTTTCTGACCGATAATGATTCAACCGGATTTTTCAGTAGGTTAGGCGACCTGCTGCAGACCGGGCCAACCTTCACCAATGTCAATGACTTCCGGGCGATCGTCGTTGACAGGCCCTGACCGTTCACGCGAAATCCGGTCCAGCCTTAACCAGAAGCGATCCGTGTCAATTCCCGCGCCCTGTTCCACATCTTCCGGTCTGCGGCTCCCCGGAGCCCTCGCGCAGCTTGCCGGCTGCGCGCCCACGCGCTGTTCGGCCTGCCTGATGCTCGTGGCGTTTTTGATCGCCGTCACGACACCGACACCGGCGGCGGCTGACTTCACCATCTGCAACTATTCCGGCAGCCGCGTCGGCGTTGCGCTCGGCTACAAGGACAGCGAGGGCTGGGTGACGGAAGGCTGGTGGAATCTCTCGGACCGCACCTGCGAGGCTCTGCTGCGCGGCGGGCTGGTCGCACGATACTACTATGTCTACGCCGTCGATTACGATCGCGGCGGCGAATGGACCGGTCAGGCGTTCATGTGCTCGCGCGACAAGGAATTCACCATCCGCGGCATCGACAATTGTCTGGCGCGCGGCTACGACCGGACAGGTTTCTATGAAGTCGATACTGGCGAGCAACGATCCTGGACGATGCAGTTGACGAATTCCGGCAAGGTTTCCGACACTCCGCCTCCCGTCGCTCCGCCGCCGACACCACCGTTGTCGAAATCTGAAAAATCGCCTGTCGGAACCCCGAAACGATGAGACGCCTCCGCCGCGCCAAGATCGTCGCCACGCTCGGCCCTTCTTCCTCCACGCCGGAGATGATCGCCAAGCTGTTTGAAGCCGGTGCCGATGTCTTTCGCATCAATATGAGCCACACCAGCCACGTGCGGATGCGCGAGCTGGTCGCCGCAATTCGCGGCGTCGAAAGCGATTTCGAGCGGCCGATCGGCATCCTCGTCGATTTGCAGGGACCCAAGCTGCGGCTCGGTGCCTTCGCCGCCGGCTCGGTCATGCTCAAGGCGGGTGCGCGCTTCGTGCTCGACCAGGATCCGGCACCGGGCGACGAGACACGCGTCTATCTCCCGCATCCGGAAATCTTCACCGCGGTCGAACCGCAGCACGCCCTGCTGCTCGACGACGGCAAAGTGAAATTGACCGTCGAATCGGCAACGCCGGAACAGATCGTCACGCGCGTCACCGTCGCCGGCAAAATGTCGGACCGCAAGGGAGTCAGCCTGCCCGACTCCACCATCGGTTTTTCGGCACTGGCGGAGAAGGATCGCTCAGACCTCGAAGCGGCGCTCGATGCCGGTATCGATTGGGTGGCGCTGTCGTTTATCCAGCGGCCTGAAGACATCGCCGAAGCGCGCAAGATCACACGCGGTCGGGCGCTGATCATGGCAAAGATCGAGAAGCCGCAGGCGGTTCATCGCCTCGCCGACATTCTCGATGCCGCCGATGCCCTGATGGTGGCGCGCGGCGATCTCGGCGTCGAAATGCCGATCGAGAAGGTGCCCGGCGTGCAGAAGCAGATGACGCGCGCCGCGCGGCTTGCCGGCAAGCCGGTGATCGTCGCCACGCAGATGCTGGAATCGATGATCTCCTCGCCGGTGCCGACACGCGCCGAGGTGTCCGACGTCGCCACCGCAATTTTCGAAGGCGCCGATGCGGTGATGCTGTCGGCCGAATCGGCTGCCGGCCAGTACCCCGTGGAAGCGGTGGCGCGGATGAACCGCATCGCCGAGGAAGTGGAAAACGACCCGACCTATCGCTCCGTCGTCAGCGCACAGCGAACCCCGCCGGAGCCAACCGGCGCCGACGCCATCGCCGACGCGGCACGACAGATCGCGGAAACGCTCGATCTGTCGGCGATCGTCTGCTGGACCGGTTCGGGCTCGACCGGACTGCGCGTCGCGCGTGAGCGGCCGAAACCGCCGATCGTCGCCCTGTCGCCGAGCGTATCGACCATGCGGCGGCTGGCCCTGGCCTGGGGCGTGCACGGTGTAATCACCGAAGACGCCAAAGATATGGACGACATGGTGGACCGTGCCTGCCGCATCGCCTTCCGCGAAGGCTTCGCCAAATCCGGACAGCGCGTCATCGTTGTCGCCGGCCTGCCGCTCGGCACGCCGGGCGCAACCAATATGCTGCGAATCGCCTTCGTCGGCAGCGACGAATCCGACGTCTGATATTCAGATATCGCGGCCTTCGACCGCCTCGCTGAGCTTTTTGATCTGGTCGGCGAGATTTTCCAGCCGTGGATAGATTTCGGCTGCGCGGCGATAGGCGGCGAGCGCCCGCTTGTCGTCACCGATCTCGTGCAGGATCAGGCCGAGACCGGACAGCGCACCGAAATGCCGCGGCTCGCGACGCAACACCTGAGCAAGGTCGGCGAGCGCAGCACCGTAGTCTTTGCGGAGGAAATTCAAAGTGGCGCGCCGATTCCAAGCTTCGACATAGTCCGGACGAATCGTCACTATCGAATCCAGCAGCTTCAGCGCCAGATCGGTATCCTTACCTTCGACAGCGGTGCGCACCCGTGCCATCAGCAGATTGGCGGTATCGCTCGGCGACACCATCAGCATCGCCCAGATACGCTGTTCCACCGCCTTCGCGGTGGCATCATCGGGCGCCACCTTGAGCGCCTCAAAGAGAAAATCGAGATTATGCGTCGGGTCGGTGCCGCGCGGCGACTTCGGCAGGTCCCGCGGCGGCTGGACCCATTTACCCTTGTCGTTGGGAGCCGGGACCTGCTGAGCAATGGCCGCCACCGGGCCGGCAGCCACCAGCACCGCCGTGGCCAGCACGGCGAACAGCATGGATGGTATCAATCGGGGCGACCTTGCTCGCATCCGGGGCAGGATAGAGCCTCCCCCTGGCAAGACAATGGCGCGAAGCGGCGATTATCGGATCAAAGTGGCGTGACAGGCAGCAAAGCCGCCGGGTCTTCAACCCTGGCGTGCTTTGAAGCGCTTCTGGGTCTTATTGATGATATAGACCCGCCCCTTGCGGCGCACGATGCGGTTGTCGCGGTGGCGCGCGCGCAGCGATCTCAAGGAGTTACGGACTTTCATAACGGCTCTCGGGTTCGATGTTGCCGGGGTTCATAAGGACCCCGGGCCGCGCTGTCAACGACCGCGCCGGTTCCCGCCCCGTTCTCACCAGATTCGGCGACGTCCCCACGACTCTGCCAGCGCTTGACCAGCCGCGGCAGAAACAGGACGACTGCCGCCACCCCGAGAAACATCAGGGCGTAGCGGATCGGCTCGTCGCCGGCCTCGCCGCTGACCAGATTGCGGCCGGCATGGCCGAGCCACGTATAGACGACGGTGCTCGGAGCCATACAAACCACCGTCGTCACCGCATATTGCCAGAACGAGATGCGGGTCAGCCCCAGCAGGTAGTTGAACACGGTATAAGGAAAAACCGGTACCAGCCGGACCATGGCGACGAACCGCCAGCCCTCGGCCTCGACGCTGCGTTTGATCTCACGCACTCGCGGGCCACTGCGCTCCTCGACCCAGTCGCCGGCGACATAACGCGCAGCAAAAAACGCCAGAAACGCCCCGATGCTGCCGCCGATCAGATTGACAATGCTGCCGACCACCGGCCCAAACAGCGCGCCGCCCAACGTATCGAACAGGCTGCCCGGCACCATGGCCACCGTGCCGACGGCGTAGAGGACGACATAGCCAATCGGTGCCCACAGGCCGAGGCTGCCGACCCAGGCTTCTATGGTTTCAAGCTCCAGCGCATCGCTGTACCACCACGCCAGCGCCATCGCCGCGACAATCGCAGCACCGCAAAAGCCGGCAATCCACGGCCGCGCATCGAAACGTTTTGAGGGAATCATCAACGACAACGGAGGATCATCTCTGCGCCGCCCCAGCGCGACCTGCTTCTAGCGTGTGATACCGCGCGGCGCCAGACAGCCGGCACTCACGCAGGGAATATCGGCCATTCGCTCCGGATATCGACAGTGGTCCGGACGAACGGCTAGTTTTGCCATCGGCAATCGATCCTGCATGCATTTGCCCGAACTGCGCCAAAGCGTATGGTCGCCCGGCCTTCCTCCCGCCACTTAAAAAACATCCCACAACCACATATCCTCATGACTTCCGGTTCGTCCCACTCTCGCCTTCTGACCGCCCTGGCGTTGCTGTGGCTCGCCGGCACCGGCCTCCGGTTGACCATCCTCGCGGTGCCTCCGGCGATCCCCAGCATCCACGACGACCTGCATCTGAGCGCCACCGAGGTCGGCATCCTGACCGGCCTGCCGTCGATGCTGCTGGCGCTCGCGGCCGTTCCAGGCTCGCTGCTGATCGCCAGGCTGGGCGCCGTCCCAGCGCTGGTCACCGGACTGTTGCTGTGCGCGGCCGGTGGTGCACTGCGCGGGATCGTTCCCGATATCGGCGTGCTTTACGGCATGACCGTGATCATGGGCGCGGGCGTCGCCATCATGCAGGTTGCAATGCCGCCGGTGGTGCGGCTGTGGGCGCCAAACCGGATCGGCTTCGCTACCGCGCTCTATACCAACGGCCTGCTGATCGGCGAGATTTTGCCGGTGGCGCTGATGATCCCGGTCGTCCTGCCATTCGCCGGAAGCTGGCAGCGGGCGTTCGTCTTCTGGAGCATTCCGGTTGCCGTCATCGCGCTGCTGATTGTCCTGCTGGCGCCGCGCAGCGCGGCAGCCGACACCTCCACGCCGACGCGGCGACGCTGGTGGCCGGACTGGAACGACGGACTGATCTGGAAGCTCGGCATCATGCTCGGCAGCGTGAACGCAATGTATTTCGGCACCAACGCCTTCATTCCTGATTACCTCAATCAGAAGGGGCAGGGAGAATGGATCAGCGCGACGTTGACCGCGTTGAATGTCGCGCAACTGCCGGCGTCATTCCTGCTTCTGGCGGTCGCTGAACGTCTGAAAGGCAAGGCTTGGCCCTACGCACTTTGTGGAACCGCCGCCATCCTGGCGCTGATCGGCGTGATCGTCGGCAATGGCATCGTGCTGGTGCTGTCGGCGGCGCTCATCGGCTTTGTCAGCGCGATCATCCTGGTGCTGGCGCTGGCCTTACCACCGTTGCTGGCGCCGCCAGACGACGTGCACCGCGTCACCGCAGCGATGTTCACCATCAGCTATTCCTGTGCCGTCATCACGCCGGTGATCAGCGGCGCCATTTGGGACCTGACCGGTATCCCCCAAAGCGTATTCGTTCCGTTTATCATCATGACCGCGGCGCTGGTCCTGCTGGCGCCGTCGATCCGTCACACTGTACGACGCGGCTGAGCTTTCCAGCCTCCGACGGAACCAGAAACGAGGCTCTTGTTTCTTGCTTTGGCACGTTTTTCTTCACACGGGCCGGTGCTCACTTCGCCTGAAAACGCTATAGATCGCATCGATCACGGCAGAAAGACAATCGCATGCGGGATATCCCGATCGGAGCCAAGGGCGTTTACCGGCTGCGGGTCACGCCGGCGCATCTGGCCAACCAGTTCAAGGACGCCATCCTGCCGCCGGTCTTCGCCACGCCGATGATGGTGACGGCGATGGAGAATGCCGCGCTCAATGCCATCCGTGGCTATCTCGACGTCGGAGAAAGCGCGGTCGGCACCGCCGTCGATATCCGGCATCTGGCGGCAACGCCGGTCGGTCACGAGATCACCGCCGAGGCGCAGGTGACGCATGTCGATGGCCGTCGCGTCGTCTTCGACGTTTCGGCGCATGACGAAATCGAGCCGATCGGGAAAGGCACGCACGAGCGGATGGTGGTCGATGTCGCGCGCCTCGACAAGAAACTGCAGGCGAAGGCGCGCCCATAGCGTCCGTTCGCCGGGTATCGTCGAGTCCGGCGCTGCGAGGATTATACGCGGCTCACGCGCTCCAGCATCCGCTCGACATGAGCGACCGGCGTATCCGGCAGAATGCCGTGCCCGAGGTTGAAGACGAACGGCTGATCTGAAAATGCGGTCATCACCGCGTCCACAGCTCGATCGAGTGCATCGCCACCGGCACGCAGGATCTGCGGATCGAGATTGCCCTGCACCGGCACGATCGGCTGGATCTCCCGGCGGGCGAAATCGCGGTCGATCTCGGTTTCCAGGCTGACGGCATCGACGCCGGTTTCGCGCGCATAGCGCGGGATACTGCGCCCGGCGCCACGCGGAAATCCGATGATGCGCGCGGCCGGATGCCGCTCACGCACGCTGGCTACCAGCCGTTTCGTCGGCTGCACGCACCAGCGCTCGAAATCCTCCGGGGAGAGGCTGCCCGCCCAGCTATCGAAAATCTGCAAACATTCCGCGCCAGCTTCGAGTTGCCCGCATAGATAGTCGACAGACGCATCGACCAGCTTGTCGATCAGACGCGCGAACGCGGCAGGATTATCGGCGAAAGCGGTTTTCGCCGGTCCCTGATCCGGCGTGCCGCGTCCGGCGATCATATAGGTCGCCACAGTCCACGGTGCGCCGCAAAAGCCGATCAGTGTCACATGATCGGGCAACTGTGCTTTCACCCGCCGCACCGTCTCGTAGACCGGCGCGAGAACCGCGGGATCATAATCGCCGCGCACGCCGTCGATCGCGGCCGCGCTGGTCAGCGGATCGAGGCGCGGCCCCTCACCTTCGACGAACCGCACACTACGACCGAGCGCATGCGGGATTACCAGAATGTCGGAGAAAAGGATCGCCGCATCGAAGCCGAAACGCCGGATCGGCTGCAGCGTCACTTCGGCAGCAAGGTCCGGATTGAAGCATAGATCGAGAAATCCGCCGGCTTTGGCGCGCACTGCGCGGTATTCGGCGAGATAGCGTCCCGCCTGTCGCATCATCCAAACGGGCGGGGGCTGCCGGCGTATACCGGAAAGAACGTCGAGAAGAGGCTTGCTCACGAGAACTCTGACCGTTGAAAAGAACACGAGGCCGCACCGTTAGCACGGCACGGCCCCGCGGGTCACCTGTGGCTCAGAACGAGATTTTCGCCGCTTTGATGATCGGCGCCCATTTCTCGATCTCCGCACGAATGAAGGTATTGGCATCCGAGGGAGTGCCGCCGGCAGCCTCGACGCCGAGACTATCGAAGAACGCCTTCGCCTTATCCGACTTGATATAGTCGTTGATCGCGGCGTTGAGCTTGTTGACGATCGCCGGCGGCGTGCCCGCAGGCGCCATCAGCGCATACCAGACGCTCGCCTGGAAGCCGGGCAAGCCCGACTCCGAGGCTATCGGCACATTGGGTAGTTTTGACCAGCGCTTGCTGCCGGCGATCGCCAGCGCCTTGATCTTGCCTTCCGTCACCATCGGCACATAAGCCGCCATCGAATCCATGCCGATATCGATATGCCCCCCAATCAGGTCGGTGATGATCGGCGGACTGCCGCGATACTGCACATGCGCGAACTTGACGTCGGCTGTCGCCTGCAACAATTCGCCGGTGATGTGGCCGAGCGTGCCGTTACCGGGAAATCCGGCGGTCAGCTTGCCGGGGTTGGCCTTGGCAAAGCCCACCATCTCCTTGAGCGTATTGAATGCCGCGTCCTTCTTCGCGGTAATGATGATGGGTGCCTTGCCGACAACGATCACTGGCGTGAAGTCACGCTGCGGATCGAACGGCATATCCTTGTACATCAGCTTGTTGGTAGCCGCCGGCCCGGTGGTGGCAAACAACAGCGTGTAACCATCCGGCTGCGCCTTGGCGACCAGCGCGCCGCCAATATTGCCGCCCGCGCCCCCGCGATTTTCGATGATGATCGGCTGCCCAATGGCCGGGCTCAGATGCTCGATGAGACTGCGTGCCACCACGTCGGAGGTGGTGCCGGCGGTGAAGGGCACGACCAGAGTTACCGGTTTGGTCGGCCAGTCCGCCGCCGATGCGGCAGCTGGCATCAGCGACAACGTGGCAGCCGCAATCAGAAACGAACGAATGAACATAAAGCAATTCTCCTTACTGGTTCGCGGATCCAATCACGCTGCATATTCCGGGCGCTTCGGCGTAAACACATCGAGATTGAGCACCGGCTCGTCGCCGAGCACTTCCCCCCAATGGGTGACACCGCCAGGAATGACGACGAGGCCGCCGGGACCGAGATCATGAACCGTATCGCCGATATGGAAGCGCATGCGGCCTTCGACGATGTAGGCGATCTGCTCGTGCGGATGGCTGTGCGGCTTCGGCTCATGGCCGGGCATCAGCCGGTGCAGCGCAACGGTCGCGGCGCTGCCGGAAAACGCCTTCTGCTCGACGCCCTTGCGGATTTCCTTCCACGGGATCTCGCTCCAGTCGATCTTGTGAATATCCATCTGACGGCCTCCTTACGTGGGTATTTGGCGCATAACGATCGGACTATTTGGCCGAACCGAGCAATCCGGTGGGCCTGACAAACAGGAACAGCAGCAGGATCGACAACGCGGCGACGTTCTTGAACGCCGAGCCGAGAAATACGATGGCAAGCGCCTGCGCGACACCGAGCAATATGCCGCCGGTAAAGGCGCCGAGCGGCCTGCCGAACCCGCCGACAATAGCAGCGATAAAGCCGGAGATCGCGAAGGGAACGCCGACATTGAACGCCGTATATTGTGTCGGCGTGATCAGGATGCCCGCGATGGCGCCGAGGGCTGCACTCAGCGCGAATGCAAGCGCCAACATCCGCGCCACCGGAATACCCTGCAGCGCCGCCGCGTCGCGGTTGATCGAGCAGGCGCGCATGGCCTTGCCGGTCTTGGTCGAGGCAAAGAACAAGGCAAGCAATGCAATGATCAGCGCGCAACATCCGACAATCCAGAGGAACTGGAAGTTGACCGCGAGCCCGAGGACGCGGATCGGCGGCAGGTCGGTGAAGACAGGCAGCGTTCGCGGTTGGTCGCCAGCGGCAATCAGCGTCAACCGTTCGATGACGATCTGCGCAGCAAGCGTCGCCAGGATCATCACAAACATAGTTGAACCGCGATCCCATAGCGGCCGCACGACCAGGCGTTCCAGAACGACGCCCAGTGCTGCGACAATCGCGGTGGCCATGATCGCCGCCGGCAGCAACGGCATGCCGTAACGCGCCATTACCGTATAGGTCACCATGCCACCGAGCATGACGAACGCGCCCTGCGCGAAATTGACGATACCGCTGGCGTTGTAGATGACACAGAAGCCGATGCCGATCAGGCCGTAGATGCAGCCGACACCGATACCGCTGAGGATCGACTGGGCGACGAGATCAAGCATGCACCGTCTCCCCCTCGGCCGCTTCGGCCTGCGTGCCGAGATAGGCGGCGATCACGTCCGGATTGCGTTTGACCTCGTCTGGCGTGCCGCGCGCGATCAGCCGGCCAAAATCGAGCACGGCAATATGGTCGGTAACGCTCATCACCAGACTCATATCGTGCTCGATCAGCAGGATGGCGGTTCCAGACGCTGCGATATCGCGCAGCAACGCCGCCAGCGCTTGCGTTTCCTGCCGGTTCAGCCCAGCCGCCGGCTCGTCGAGCAGCAACAGTTTCGGCCTCGCTGCAAGGGCACGGGTGATTTCCAGCAACCGTTTCTGACCGTAGGGCAGCACGGCAGCGGAGGTTTCCGCCTGCTCGACAAGCCCGGTCCGGCGCAGCAGGTCGCGAGCTTGCGCGTCCACCTCCCGCTCCTCCCGCCGCGCCCGCCCACCCGGCGCCAGCGCGGTTAGCAAGCCGCCACGGGTGTGCAGATGGAAGCCGACCTTGACGTTCTCCAGCACCGTCAGGTCGTCGAACAGCTGCACGAGTTGAAAGGTACGAACCAGACCGAGCCTGGCAATCATCTCCGGGGGCTTGCCGGTGATATCCTGCCCGTCGAATGTCACGTGCCCCGCACTCGGCGTCAGAAAGCCGGAGATCACATTGAACAGCGTCGTCTTGCCGGCACCGTTCGGACCGATGATCGCCGAAATACCCTGCGCCGGAATACCGAGCGAGACATCGTCAGTGGCAACGAGGCCGTCGAAACGGCGGGTTACATGCTCGAGACGGAGAATGCTCATGTGCCCTCCGTCGCCGCGCCGGCTTTGCGCCGTCGCCTCGCCCACAGGTCAGGCAGCGAACTCAGACCGCGCGGCGCATAGATCAGGATCAGGATCAGCGCCGCGCCATAGGCCAGATCCTGATATTCCTTGAAGCCGCGGAACGTCTCCGGCAACAGTGCAACGATCAGCGCACCAAGCGCCGGCCCGGCAATGGTGCCGATACCGCCGACATAGAGCATGGTGAAAGCCAGTACCACCATGTGCAGGCCAAACACTTCCGGGCTGACGAAACCGACCGCGTGCACGAACAGCGAGCCGGCAACCGCCGCATAAACGGCGGAGATCAGAAACGCGGCAAGCTTGGCGCGAGCCACGTCGATACCGAGAGCCCGCGCCGCATCCTCGCTGCCCGCGACGGCGACGAACGAACGCCCCAGCCGCGAACGGCGAATGCCGCGCGCCGCCAGCAGCGACAATCCCGCAACAATCAGCAGGAACAGCAGGATGCCGCGATCCGAAACGATCTCCCATTGACCGATGCCGAGCGGTGCAATGCCGGAAATGCCCATATAGCCTTGAGTCACAGACTGCCATTGCACGGCCACCTCGTAGGCGATGAGCCCGATGGCGAGCGTCGCCATCGCGAGATAATGACCGCGCAATCGCAGCACCGGATAACCGACGATAAGCGCGCACATGAGTGCGCCGCCGATGCCGAGCACTGCCGCCGGCAGCGGCTCCCAGCCATAGGTCGCGGTCAGTACCGCCGAAGTATAGCCGCTGATCGCTGCAAAGGCGTTGTGGCCGAACGACACCTGGCCGGTGAAGCCCATGAACAGATTGAGCCCGGCGACGAACACCACATAAATGCAGGCGAACTGCAGCACCGCCATCAGGTAGCCGCCGTTGATGAATACGTGCGCGACCAGCAGCGCCGCTCCCCCCCACAGGAGCGGCACGAACGGGTTTCGGCGGGCCTTAGCCCAGATAGAAGCGAGCCAGGTCATCGTGCGAGGTCACCTCGCGCGGATCAATTTCCGCGGCAATGGTTCCAATGGAGAGAAGATATGCGCGGCGCGCGAGCTTGAGTACCAACGGCGCTTTCTGCTCAACCAGAATGATCGGAAGCCCGGCGCGATTGAGATCGCCGAGCGTCTGCAGAATTTCGTCGATGACGCGCGGCGCAAGGCCAAGCGACGGCTCGTCGAGCAACAGCAGTTTCGGATCCGACATCAACGCCCGGCCGACCGCGAGCATCTGCTGCTCGCCGCCGGACAACGAGCCCGCGGTCTGCGACAGACGCTCTTTCAGGCGCGGGAACAGCGCCAGCACGCGCTCGTGCCGGCGTGCGAATTCCTTCCTGTCGTTGAGCAGATAGGCGCCGAGTTCGAGATTTTCGGCGACCGTCATTGGCGCGAAGATACCGCGCCCCTCCGGCACCAGGACGAGCCCCAGCGCCGCGGCCTTCGCCGGATCGCGGCGCGGCACGTCCGCACCACGGAAACGCACCCGCCCCTGCGTCGGCACCAGCCCCATCAACGCCCGCATCAGGGTTGATTTGCCGGCGCCGTTGGGGCCGAGCACCGCCACCAGCTCTCCCTCGTCGACATGAAAATCGACGGGCCGAAGAGCCTCGACGTGCCCGTAGCGCGCCGAGAGCCCTTCAACTTCGAGAATTCGGGGATTCTGCTGCGCGGTGCTCACTTCACCACTTTGACTTCGCCGTTGACGATCGTGGCGAGCAGCAGCGGATTCTCGGTGATCCCCTGGTGGTTGCTGGCGGAGAAGTGATAGACGCCGGTCGTGCCCTGGAAACCATCCATGGTTTCCAGCGTATCGCGGAGCTTCGCGCCATCGGCCGACTTGGCCTTCTCGACCGCCGCGGCGACCAGCATCATCGCGTCCCAACCGCGGCCGGCCCAATTCGGATCGCGATCCTTGTACTTGGCGCGCCATGGCTCCAGGAACTTGCCGATCTCTTTCTTCAGCGGACTGTCGGTCAAGGCGTCATAGACCTGCGCCGGCGAGGCAACAAAGAAGAACTTATCGCCGAGGACTTCAGCCACCGGGCGGAACACGGCGATATCCTCAAGACTCGTCAGCATAATCATGTCGAGGCCAAGCTGCTTGATGTTCTTGGCGGCGGTCAAGGTCGTGCCACCGAGCCCGATCTTGATGATCGCGCGCGCGCCGGCCGCATACATCTTCTGGATCTGCACGCTGAGATCCGCGTCGTCGGTCTTGTATTGCTCGACGCCGACGATCTCGAGGCCGTAGTCCTTCGCCTCCTTTTCGGCCGCCGTCTTTTGGGCGTTGGCATAAGGCGAAGGATCGTGCAGCACGCCGATCTTCTTGATCGGGGTTTTCTTCTGAATGTATTCGAGCCGTGTCTCGACCTCGAAGCGCGGCGGCGGGATGGTGGTGAACGCCCATTTCACATGATCGGGCTGCTGCGGCAGGATCGAGCACAACACCATCGGTGTCTGGGCGCGGACGACAAGCGGCGCCGCAGCGAAATTACCGGCAGAGACGCAGCCGCTGACGAACACATTGACCTTGTCCGAGGAAATCATCTTCCGATAGACGGTCACCGCTTCCTGCGGTTCCGACTTGTTATCCTCGACGATGAGTTCGACCTTCTGGCCGTTGATACCGCCCTTGGCATTCAGCACGGCGATCGCGATCTCGACGCCATCGCGCCAGGCGCGATCGACGGTGGCGGCGTAACCGGTCAGTCCGGCAGCCATCCCCACCTTGTAGGCACCCTGAGCCATTGCCGGCGTCAGCGAGAACAATGCTGCACCGAGCGCCGCGACGCCCGTCGCGACATAGCGATTGATCGACATGTATCCTCCCTTTCTACTTAACCGCGCCGCCACATGACGAACGCGACCCCAAGTTTCGTTTTGTCAAACCTCAGCAACACAAACTTCAGCAAACCGGCAAACCACACCAATTTGAGCCACAGGAGCCGGCCGGGCCGCCGCATCGTCCTCCTAATCGAAAATGAACTCCCGCATATTGGGGACGCCAAGCCCCTCATAACCGGTCGAGTTGAGCTTCAGCGACATCGCTTTGGTGCAGGCACGCAGTAACTGAAGTTGTTCCGGATCAACCGGCTCATGCACATACTGCGTGGTTCCGACCACGGCGATCGCGCCGACCAGTTCGTTGTCGAAGTTGAGGATCGGCGCGGCGACCGCCGAAATGCCGAGCAGCGTTTCGTCCATCGACACCTCGTAAAGCTGCTCGCGGATGCGCGCGAGGCGCTCGCGTAGCACCGCTGGATCGACGATGGTGCGCGGTGTCAGCATCTGCAGCTTGCGCGCCAGTACCCGCTGCTGCATCGCCGCCGGCGTAAATGCCAGCGTCACCCGTCCCTGCGCCGAAGCGTGCGCCGGCAAGCGGTAACCGAGCCGCACCGAAATCGTCACCAGATTGGGGCTATCGACGACGGCATTAACGATCGCATCGCCGCTTGCCGGCATGCTGAGTACAACCGTCTGATGTGTCAGATCACGCAGCCGCGTCATATAGGGTTCGGCCAGGCGGCGCAGATCAAACTGATCGTTTGCCGCCTGGCCGATATGAACAAGCTTGGGGCCAAGCCGGTAGCATTCGGTCTGCGCGTCCTGATCGACGAAGCCAAGAAACTTCAGCGTCGAAAGATGGCGATGCATCTTCGCCTTCGACTCGCCAAGCTGGTTGGCAAGCGCGGTCAACCGCATCGGCTGGCCGGCAGCTGCAAGCGCCTCGATGATCTCGCCCGCCATGACGACGGACTGAATCATGCCCGATCCAGGCGCCCGATCCTCGTCCTCGGTAACGGTCATGTCGAGATCAGCGGCGGCCATAATGATGACTTTCAGTGCTGGTCATACTGCTTTCAACCCGACGTCCACGGATCGAACCCATTGATCGGCGGCAGCACTTTCGGATCTGCCTTCGTGTAATCCGGGAAATCGGTATTCGGCGCCAGTTCGCGGTAAGCGCCGCGGCTGAAAACCAGCGGCTCGCCGGTCGCCAGCCGTTCGAAGTGTCGCACGCGGCCAATCAGGATCACATGATCGCCACCGTCGTAATGTGCGTGGCGGTCGCACTCGAAGCTGGCCAGCGCCCCGTCGATGATCGGGCATCCGTTGCTGGCAATACTGTAAGGCGTGCCCTCCCATTTCTCTCCCGAGGACACCGCAAAGCGATTGGAGATCGCACCCTGGTCGCTGGCCAGCACGCTGACGGCAAAGGCCGGGGCACCCAGAAACACCTGCAGACTGTAAGCCTTGCGCGCGATGCTGAACAGCACGAGCGGCGGATCGAGCGACACCGAACCAAAGGAATTGGCCGTGATACCGACCAGCTCCCCGGCTGGGCTGCGGCTGGTGATGATGGTGACGCCAGTCGGGAATGAGGCCAGCGCATCGCGAAAGCTCCGACGATCAAAATCGACTGGCTCTTGAATCAGTTGTTCCTGCAGCCGGGTCACGGCAACGCCTCCGGCGTCACAAAGCGTTCCCAGTAGCCGGGGCGACTCTCCTGCTGCGCATAGGTGCCGATGCGGTCGGCAGCAAGACCGATCAGATCCGCCGCAGCAATCTGCTTGCGGTCGAGATAGGCCGAGAATGTCTCGACCATTTGCGTCACCACGCCAAATCCTCCTGTCAACACCGCCGACGTGACCTGCACGGCACTGGCGCCAGCTAGCAGGAAACGCGCAAGGTCGAGACCGGTTCGCGCGCCGTTGGTGCCGATCAGCGGGAAGCCGGCACCGACGCTCCGACGCGATTGTGCCAGCCAGCGGCAGGTCAAGGGAAGCGCCCAGGGGCCGCCAAATGCCGCATTGGTGCCCAGCATCGGCGCCAGTGTCTCAGTATCCGGGAGGAAGGCGATAAACCGGCCCATGACGGTGACCGCATCGGCACCGCCCTCTTTGGCGGCAAGCGCCAGCGCGGCGACGTCCTCACTCTGGCCAGTGAGCTTCACCCACAGCGGCATCCGCACCGCCGCGCGGACACGGGCGACGATATTACGCACCCGCCGGTTGTCCCGCTCGAGAACGATCGCACCAGGCGCAGCCTCATTGCCGTGCGGCGCGCCGATGTTGAGTTCGAGGATACGCAATCCCGCCTGTTCAATGGCGCGCGCCATCTCCACGCAGCGATCAAGGTCGGCGAGGATCAGGCTGGCTACCACATAGGCATCTTGCGCCTTCGCCTCGCGATCAAGGCCGGCAACCATCGGCAACCATTCTTCGAAGGTCTGCTGCGAGAGGCCGGATCGGCACAACAGGCTGGCATCGGCGGGCGGGGAAAAATCCCACGGCAGCCGCTGCCATGCGCTGTCGAGCAGCGCATAATCCGTGCGGTCAAGCTGGCGGCGCGCCGCCTCGCTTTCATTGACCGATTTCGACACCACCGCGGCAGCGCCGGCCGCCAGCGCCCGGCGGATACCCTGCGCATACATCAGATGCTCGCCCGATCCGCAGATCAGCGGCGACTTCAGATCGATCGTCCCAATGGAAACGGCAGTGCTTACCGCCATCGCACCCCCCCGTCATCCATGTTCAAAATGCGTATCCAATTGCCGCGCCAGACGCTCACATCAGTTCACTCGGCGGCCGACAGGATCGGCCTGAACGCCAGCGGCTTTTCCGGGTCGTCGCGGCGCTCCTCGAGTCCGTCGAGCAATTCGCCGATACGATCGATATAAGGAGCCTTGTCGTAGATTTCATACAGCGTGCCTGCCAGTCGTACCGGATCGCCGGAATAATAGCGCTCGTAAAGCTGCTGACGACCGGAGAACGACGACACCGCCGCATCGAAAGCCAACCGGAACAGTTTGATGCGATAGCGGGAGTCGGCATTCGCCGCCTGGAAATAGGTTTCGACATCCTTGCCGACTGGCCCGGACAGCTCCGCATAGGATGGCACGGCAACGAGACCACCGGCACCGAGGGTCTGGATGATCTCGCACATGCGGATGAACATCTTTGGGAACATCATGCGCACCGTCCACAGCGGCATCGCCGCCGGCGTGGTGAAGCCCTGCGCATTCGGTGCCGCGTCAACCTCGCTGGCGCGCAGGCAGGCACGCACGAATTCGGTATACTGGATCAGCTCCGCCAGCATGCCCTGCACATGCAGATGCGCGTCTATCTTGGTTGAGCGCGCCATGGCGAAAGCCACCGCCATCATAAACTCGGCTTTCGCCAGGTTCTTGGTGCTGAACTGATGCATGATCTGTGGCATCGCGCCGGTGCGGTTGTACAGGCCATTGCACATCTCCGCGTCGCGATAGATGAACACTTTCTCCCACGGGATCAGCACATTGTCGAAGATGACCATCGCGTCGGTCTCATCGAGCCGCGACGACAACGGATAGTCCATCGGCGAGCCGGGATTGCCATGGATGACCGAGGGCCGACAGATGAAGCGCAGCCCCGGCGCATTCACCGGTACCGCGAAGCCGAATGCATAGGGCCGCGCCTCCTCGCTGTTGGCGAGATAGGTCGACGGCATCACCAGAAGATCGTGCGAATAGGCACACAGCGTCGACACCATACGCGCGCCGTGAATGACAATGCCGGCATCGGTCTCCTTCACCACCTTTGCGGCGAGATCCTTGTCCTGCTTCTCCACCGGCTTGGAGCGGTCGACCTGCGGATTGATCAGCGTGTGGGTCATCGCCACGTCGTTCTCGCGGCAGTACAGGTAATAGTTCCAGATATTGTCCGCGTATTTTTTGTCCTTCTGCCCGAACGCCTCCTTCGCGCAGGCAAAGCCGGAGAGCGTAATATTCATGAAGTCGGGGCTGCGGCCGAACATGCCGCAAGTGGCGTCCATCCACGTCTTCACCATGTCGCGGCGGCGCTCGAGATCGCTCATGCTTTTCGGCTGGATGAACGAGAGCCCCACTCTCTCGCCGCTCGTCGGCGACTGATAGGTCATGCGCTCGATCAGCTTCGGATCGTGCTGCATGTCGTAGAGCTCCGCCATCGTATAGGCGGCACCGGCAAAGCGACGGTCGCGGGTCACATCGGTGACCAGTTCACCGTCGATCCACATCTGGCGGCCGTCACGCAGTGACTCAATGTAGTTTTGACCGGTACGAATTCCCATTGGCGTAATCCCCCCGCGAATTCTGCCGCTCAGGCGTCAGCCTGCTCGAACACGACCAAACCGTAGCCGGTCAGCAATGGCGCATAGTAATGCCGATGCACGCGCCGCACCTTGTCGCCAAGCGCCGAGCGCATCGCCAGCCACATGATCATCTCGACGGATTCGGCGCCGCCGCGTTCCATGTAGTCGTGGTGACGCAACGCGACCAGAGACTGCGGATCGATTTCCAGCCGATCGAGAAACTCGTTATCCCACTCCGGATTCATGAAGCCGAAGCGGTCGCCGTGAAGCTGATGCGACATGCCGCCGGTGGCGACGACCAGTACGCGCAGATCCTTCGGATAGCTCTCGACGGCGCGCCGGATCGCCTGACCGAGATGGAAAAATCGCTTCGGCGTCGGCAGCGGATGCTGAATGACATTGGCGGCGAGCGGCACCAGCGGCGCCGGCCAGCGATTGTCAGTAAGTAGTGGCAGGATCGACAGCACGCCGTGATCGACCGGCATCTCCTGGCAGATGGTCGGATCGAACTCATCCTCGACCAGGCTCTGCGCCATATGCCAGGAGAAATCCGCGTCACCCGGCAGGTCCGGCAGGTCGCGCTTGCCCCAGCCCTCGTCCGCTTGCGGGTGTTTGTCGGCGACACCCAACGCAAATGTCGGATAGGCGTCGAAAAAGAAGCGGTTCATATGGTCATTGTAGACGGTAACGATCAGATCGGGCTTGAGCGCGTCGAGCCAAACCTTTGCCGGTTCGAAGCCGTCATAAAGCGGCGCCCAGAGCGGGTCTTTCTGCAACCCGCGATCGAACGAATGTGCAATGGACGGCGCGTGCGAGCAGCCTACCCCGCCGACGATCCTCGCCATATTCCAGCCTCCCCGCCTTCAATGATTGCGCGTGACCGCCATGCCCTGCGGGCCGGGGCGCGTTTTCATGAACTCTTCCAGGCTCTGCCCACGCATCTGCGCGCCCATTTTAAGAAGGTTCTCGCCGACTGCGCCGCCCACCTTGATGAGCACATAGATATTGCCGCCAGCCTCTACGAGCCCTTTCCAGTCACGCTTCAGCACAAGATCGATCTCTCGATCGGTCATGCCGAAGCGTTGCATATAGGCGCGTTCGTCAGCCTTGAATGCATCGCGGTTAGCTGGCTCGGTCAACGACATCGAGAACTTGTTGATCCGATAGCCCTGCCGCGATCGCGCACCGGTGAAAACCGAGGTGCCAGGGATCGGCGTATCGCGATAGGCCGCACCTGCCATGACCTTCTCCATCCCGTCGTTTTCCGCCCGCCATCAAGTCTCTTTTAATGAGACAAGTTTCTTCTTTACGGAACATGCTATCAGATATTTTTTCAACACGTCAACGCTGTGCAGGAAATTGACAGCAAAAATACCACTTTCTATAGTCCTTCCCGAAACATTGTTTCGCATAGATAAACTCAAGACTGAGAAACGCAGAGGTCAGGCATGTCGCGCTTCGCGCTCGCCGTCGATATTGGCGGTACCTTTACGGATGTTGTGCTGCGCAGCGCTTCGGGGCGAACCTGGGTCGACAAGACGCTCACCACGCCGGACAGTCTCGAAATCGGCTTCTTCCGGGCAGTGGACGCGATCCTCGCCAAAGCGGCGATCGCGCCGACCGACGTCACCGATGTCGTCGTACATGCGACCACCGTGGTCACCAACGCGGTGATCGAACGCAAGGGACCGCTGACCGCCCTGCTCGTCACCGAGGGTTTTCGCGACGTCCTCAACATCCGCGACGAGCATCGCTACGAGATGTTCGATCCGCAGATCGAGTTTCCGGAACAACTCGTCTCGCCGGAAATGACATTCGGGCTGCCGGAGCGGGTGCTGGCAACCGGCGAGATCCTGACTCCGCTCGACATCAAGGCGGCAGAAACCCTGGTCGATAAGTTGAAATCGAAGGGCGTCGCATCGGTCGCGATCTCGTTCCTCAACGCCTATCTCAATCCGGCAAACGAGCGCGCGATGCGCGAGGTGATCACGCAGCGCGCGCCGGAACTGTACGTCTCGATCTCTTCCGACGTAGCCCCACAGATCCGCGAATATCCACGCACCTCCACGGTGGTCATGAACGCCTATACGGCGCCGATCACCGGCCCTTATCTCGACGCTTTACTGACCGGCCTGAAACAGCGCGGTTTCGTCAATCAGCCTCTGATCATGCTGAGCAATGGCGGCGTCATCGGCATCGATATCGCCAAGAAGCTGCCGGTGAGGATGGTCGAATCCGGCCCTGCAGCCGGGGCGCTCGCCGCCGCCTACTATGCCGAGGTTCTCGGCCTCGATCGGCTGCTGTCGTTCGACATGGGCGGCACCACCGCGAAAGCTTGCATCATCGAGGACCGGCACCCGCTGGTGACCGGCGATTTCGAAGTCGACCGCATCTATCGCTTCAAAGCCGGCAGTGGCCTGCCGATCCTCATTCCCTCCGTCGACATGATCGAGATCGGCGCAGGCGGTGGCAGCATCGCCTCGGTCAGCAACCTCGGCCTGTTAAAGGTCGGGCCCCAGAGCGCCGGCTCGACGCCCGGTCCGGTCGCCTATGGCCGCGGTGGCGCCAACCCAACCGTCACCGATGCCGATCTGGTGCTCGGCTATCTCGACGCCGAGAACTTCCTTGGCGGTGATATGCAACTCGACCTCAAGGGCGCCGAGACGCAGATGGCCGATTTGGGCAAGAAACTCGGCACCTCGACGCGCGACGTTGCCGCCGGTATCTATCGCGTCGTCGGCGAGTCGATGACCGCCGCGGCCCGCGCACATGCGGTCGATCGCGGTATCGACTATCGCGGTGTACCGCTGTTTGCCTTTGGTGGCGCAGGCCCCGTGCATGCCTGCTACGTCGCGGACCTGCTGGACAGCCCGATGGTGATCTATCCGCCGCTCGCCAGCGTGCTGTCTGCCTTCGGGACGCTGGTGACGCCGCCGCGCCTCGACCTCAGCCAGGGCGCGCTCTCCCGCCTGTCGGCGGTCGACTGGCACGCCGTCGACCACATCATCGACAAGCTGGTGGACGATGCCCGCCAGGGGCTCGCCAGCGCCGGATGCAAACCGGACGAGATCGAGTTCAAGTTCGGCGCCGACATGCGCTATTTCGGCCAGCAAAACGAAGTAACGGCGTGGTTCGACGCCGATCCGCGCCGACAGCACGACCCCGCCGCCGTGCGGAACGTGTTCGAGACGGAATACGAGAAGCTCTACAGCCTGCGACTACCCGAAGTGGATATCGAGATCGTGAGCTGGAGGCTGGTCGCCACCGGCCCCCTCGCCACACGCGACAGCAAGATCGACCTCAAGCCGCAGCCAGCAAAGGCGCGCAACACGCGCAGCGCCCGCTTCAACGGCGATGATGTCGACACACCGGTCTATGCGCGCAGCGACCTGGCGCTCGGCCAGGTGATTGAGGGGCCGGCGATCATCGAAGAGCGCGAGACGACGATTATCATCCTGCCCAACTGGCAGGCCAAGGTCGACAAAACCGGATGCCTGATGGCTTCCAAAACCACGGTTTCGCAGGAGTAACCGGCATGGACGGCATCGAACTCGAAATCGTCTGGAGCAACATCATCAGCATCGTCAGTGAGCAGGCGAAGGCGCTGCAGCGCATTGCCTTCTCGCCGATTGTGCGCGAGGCCGGCGATCTCGCCAACGCATTGTTCGACCGACGCGGCCGCATGGTGGCGCAGGCGGTCACCGGCACGCCGGGCCACATCAATTCGCTCGCTGCTGCCGGCAAGCATTTTGTCGATGCATTCCCGACCCAGACACTGCGGGAAGGCGATGTGCTGATCACCAACGACCCATGGCTGTCGGCGGGGCACTTTTTTGACATCACCGTGATGCTGCCGGCCTTCCACAAGGGCAAACTGATCGGGTTCTTCGGCTCGACCATTCACCACACCGATATCGGCGGCTATGGCGTCGGCGCCGGCGCCCGCGACGTGCATGAAGAGGGTCTCTGGATCCCGATGCTCAAGCTCTACGAGGCAGGCGAGCCAAACAAGACTCTGCATGACATGATCCGGCGTAACGTGCGCACGCCGGACCACGTCTTCGGCGATCTTGCGGCGCAGGTGTCGAGCGCCAAGCTTGCCTGCAAGCGTCTCTCGGCGCTGCTCGACCGCCAGAACCACGACGACATTGACGAGATATCAGAAGAGATCATCTCGCGCTCGGAGAAGGCGACGCGGGAATCGATCCGCAAGCTGAAAGCTGGCACTTTCCACGGCGAAAGTTCATTCGACGTACCTGGTGGCGATGTAATCACGCTGAAGACCGCGGTCACCATCGATCCAAAACTGGGCGAGATCACCATCGACTTCGCCGGCAGTTCGGGGCCGAGTCCCTACGGCATCAACGTGGTGATGAACTACACTCATGCCTATTCGACCTTCGCGATCCGCTCCTGTCTCGACCCCGAATTGCCGAACAATTTCGGTAGCCTCGCGCCGATCAAAGTGATCGCGCCGGAAGGCTGCATCGTGAACTGCAAGTATCCGGTTCCGGTCAATGCCCGCCACGTGGTCGGGATGTATGTACCGATGCCAATCCTCAAGGCGCTCTATCATGTGATGCCGGAGCGGGTGCTGGCGGAGGGTTCCGGCGCAGTATGGACGATCCAAATCCAGGGCCGCGACGATCGTGGCGATCCCTTCACGTCGTCGATGTTCAACTATTCCGGTGGCATGGGCGCTCGTCAGAATAAACCCGGCCCTTCGGCAACCTGTTACCCGACCGGCGTCGCCGCCGTACCAATCGAGGTGCTAGAAGCCTCGATGCCGATCCTGTTCAGCAAGAAAGAATTGCGGCGCGGCTCCGGCGGCATCGGCGCCTCGCGTGGCGGCGACGGCCAGACCATTCAATGGACGATGCGCACCAGCAGCGACTGGTTGCTCAACGCGGTGGCGAGCCGCACCAACCTTGCCCCAGAAGGGCTCGGCGGCGGTGCCTCGGGCGCAGCCGGACGTTTCCTTGTCAACGGCAAGCCGGTGAGCGAAGCTCGCAAGATGGTGATGAAGCCCGCCGACGAAGTCACGCTGGAGACACCAGGCGGCGGGGGTTACGGCGCACCATAAAGTCGGATTGCCCCATCTCGTGCTTGTGGATCTTACTGCTAGGAGTTTTCATCAGAAAATAAACCGGGAGGAACGACAATGCGGAGTGCATCTCTCGTCGCGGGCCTGACCAGCCTGTTGATCGGAGCGACGTTTGCAAGCTTTGCGCAAGCGCAGGTATCAGACAACAAGGTGAAGATCGGCGTGCTGACCGACATGTCCGGCCCGGCGTCAACGCCGACAGGACAAGGTTCGGTCACCGCCGCGCAGATGGCGGTCGACGACTTCGGCGGCCAGGTCAACGGCAAGCCGATCGAACTGATCTTCGCCGATCACCAGTTGAAGCCTGACGTCGGTGCCGGCATTGCCCGTCGGTGGTACGACGTCGAACAGGTCGACCTGATCCTCGACGTGCCAGTGTCGTCGGTCGGCCTCGCGGTGCAGAACATCGCGAAAGAAAAAAAGAAGCTGATGATCACTCACGCAACAGGATCGACCGATTTCCACGGCAAGTTCTGCACGCCCTACGCGCTGCAATGGGTATTCGATACGCGCGCGCTTGCTGTTGGAACAGCCAAAGAAATCACCAAACGCGGCGGCGATAGCTGGTTCTTTATCACGGATAATTACGCCTTTGGCCATTCGCTGGAAAAAGACGCCACCGAGGTGATCCAGGCCAATGGCGGCAAGGTGCTGGGCTCGGTGAAGCCTCCCTTCGCCGCACCGGAACTGTCATCATTCATGCTGCAGGCGCAAGCCTCGAAGGCGAAGGTCATCGGCATCGCCGGTGGTCCGCCAAACAATACCAACGAAATCAAGCTCGCTTCCGAATTCAACATCATCAAAGGCGGGCAGCAACTTGCAGGCCTGCTCGTGCTGATCACCGACATCCACGCACTCGGCCTGAAAACCGCGCAAGGCTTGGTGCTGACCACCTCGTTCTACTGGGATATGGACGATCAGACTCGCGCCTGGTCGAAGCGTTACTTCGAAAAGATGAAGCGCATGCCGACCATGTGGCAGGCCGGTGTCTATTCGTCAGTCATCCATTACCTCAATGCGGTGAAGGAATCCGGCACCGACGATCCGCTGAAGGTCACGGCCAAGATGCGGGAAAAGCCGATCAACGATTTCTTCTCGCGCAATGGCAAGCTGCGGCCCGATGGTCTGATGGTCCACGACCTTGTCCTGGTGCAGGTTAAATCACCGGAAGAATCGAAGGCCCCATGGGATTACTACAAGATCCTGACAACCATCAAAGGTGACGACGCCTTTGGGCCGCCCGACCCGACCTGCAACTTGAAATAGCTTACGGCTCATCACCGGCAGGCCGCCCTCGCGGGCGGCCTGTGCTTGATCCTCGCTGTTTCCTCTCTGACGGATCACTGCACAGATCACAGCCAACCGCGCCTGCTAAGAACTTGTTAAGGCGAACTGCTGATTCTGCCAGACGAGGCAGCGATGGAACCTTTGCGCTACCGCGCCGTTCTCGCGGCGGCCCTCGCGCCGCTTGCGTTGATGTTCGGATGTCAGACCAACACCGGGACCGCGCCTGATCAGCCGGACGCCGGCATACGGCAGCTTTTGCCAGAAACGGTGGCGGCGCACCCAACTGCTAGAACCGTATCCGCCCCAGGCCGCCAGGCTCTGGCAACAACCCGGCTTGCATCGACCACGTCAGCCCGACACGCTGAGGCCAAGGCGAAAGCGCGCACCGAACTGGAAAATGTCGTCACCAATGCCAAGCCGCTGCCCGACCTGCGGGCACGCTTTCATCGTCCAACCGCTATCGAATACCCGCCAGATAATCCTTTCAGCGAAGCAAAGGCGAGTTTGGGGAAAATGCTGTTTTTCGATACGGCGCTCTCCAGATCGCGGACCTATTCCTGCGCCACCTGCCACCAGCCGTCGCGATCCTGGGCCGACGGACTCCCCCTCGCCATCGGCGAGACTGGGCAACCGCTGACGCTACGCACCCCGACCCTGCTGGATATCTGGACGGTCCCGGTACTTGGCTGGGATGGCAAATTCCCCGATCTGGAATCGGTAGCGTTCACGCCCATCCTCAGCCCCGGCAACATGAACATGCCCTCTGACACCGAGGTCGTGAATCGGATCGCGGCCCTGCCTCGATACGTGCCAGCGTTCGAAGCCGCCTTCGGCACGCCGGAGGTTACACGCCGCAAGATCGAACTGGCGCTTGCGACATTCGAGCGGACAATCATTGCTGGGGAGGCGCCGTTCGATCGCTGGGTCATGGGCTCCGAGAATGCGATCGACGCGCCGGCTAAGCGGGGCTTCGCCCTTTTCAACGGCAAGGCAAATTGTGCATCCTGCCACAGCGGGCCGTCCTTCACCGACGGCTCATTCCACGATATCGGCACGGCCAACGGCGACGACGTCGGCCGCGGTCGCGATTTCCCACAATCGGAGAAGTTGCGCTACGCGTTCAAGACGCCAACTTTGCGCGACGTCGCACGCCGGGCACCTTATATGCACGACGGCTCGATCAAAACACTGCGCGAGGTGATTGCGCTCTACGACAAAGGTGGGATCAAGCGGCCAAGCCGATCGGATGAAATCCGGCCTCTGCATCTGAGCAGCGAGGAAAAAAGCGATCTGCTGGCGTTCCTGCAAACGTTGACAGCCACTCCGGTACCAACCGAACACCGCGCCGAACAGCGCTGACGCAGTCAAACGAAGTGTGCGACTATTTTGGTAGAACGGATACTGATCGGTGCTTCAGGCACATCATCTCCGTCCGCTGCCTAATAGTTGCGTGCGGCCCGCACTGAATGCAAACCTGCCTTCGTGATCGGAGAACCGAGCGAAGCAATCGCACAGTCGCGATCAGGAGCCTAACTGCACACCTAGCAAAGACGCGGCAACGAAGCTCCGAGTAAGCCCAGTCCGGCAATCAGCGCAAAGCCGCTCGCCGTCTCCCACTGGACCGTATAATTCCGCGCCTGCAGCGATATCTGCGCCATCGCCGTCGCTGCCAACGTCCCTACAATCCCGAACGCGCCGAGCATGGAAGCCTCCCGTTGCCGGCAGACTATGGTAGCCGTACTGAAAACCGGTTCAGGGAAAGCATCAAATTGTATCGAATCCCCACGATCCCTGGCTCGATTTCCGATCACGCGCGGCAACAAATACGCGCCATTCCGATAGGAATTCGCTGTTTCGGCCGCGTTAACTACGATCTCACTTGATTAACGATTTTAACGTAAATTGAGTTAAATTGAACAAATCGTAAATAACCTGCGCGTGTTTTCGATGATCACTCCCCGGCACACCGGGGCCCTCCGCCGCTTGCGGGCGACCGGAGAGCCCTTAGTCTTTGCTGTGCTGATCACCAGCCTCAGTGCGGACGCCGCCAACGCTCATGTCAAATGGTTCTGCGCCTTCGACGTCGCAGGGCAACCGCGCGGCCTCGAAAACGTCCTGTGCCTGGACTTTGAACTACTGACAGCGGCGGCGATCTTCTTCCTGCTGACGGGTTGTTTTCTCGAAGGTACGCCGCTCGGCATCGCCTTGCTGAAAGGTCTCGACCGGGCAACCACGGGATTACGCACCAATACCGATCTGATCATCCGTGGCATCTGCGGCTTCTTCTTCGTCGCCCTCTGGACATTTGGCGGCATCATCCTGACGCCGGAATTGAAGACCAGCTCAGCACTAATCCCATGGCTGCAACTGGCGATTGCCACGGGGCTGCTATGGCGTAAAACCCTGCCGCTCTCCGGCGCCGGCATCATCGTATTGTTCGCAATTGGCGTCTGGAATTATGGCGCTTTCCATCTAGCGGATTATCCGATCTTTCTCACGGTTGCAGTCTATCTGATCCTTGTCGGGCTGGGACGTAACCTCTTCGGCGTGCGGCCGGTGGACATCATCCGCCACGGCGCGGCGGTGACGCTGATGTGGGCCTCAATCGAGAAATGGGCCTATCCGGAATGGAGCTTTCCACTCTTCATCAGTCACCCCAGCCTATCGTTAGGCTTCGACGCGGAGTTCTATATGCGAGCGGCCGGGGTTATCGAATTTACCCTTGCATTTGCGCTGCTCTGGACACCGCTCGTCCGTCGCTGCGCGGCAATCATCCTTACCGGCATGTTCATCAGCGCCTGTTTTGAGTTCGGCAAGATCGACGTCATCGGCCATTCCGCGATCATCGCCGTACTACTTGCGATTATCGCCGATGACCATGTTCTCATCAGGGAACGTCGGGCGCCGCTGCTGTTGCCACCTGCTTTCGCTGCCGCGCTCGCAGGATTTCTATTCGTCTATTATGCCGGGCACGCATTCCTCTATAACACGACGATCCTTTGAGCTGCCGGACGGCGGATCGCTTGTCTGTTATGAATGCGACTTACTGAACCTTAACGACGAGTTTCATCTTTGGATGGATCGCGCAGCGGATCGTGAAGGTCCCTGTTTCCGGAAAGGCGACCTCGAACCGGGATCCCGGCTTCTGATCACCGGAATCGAAACTGAAAGCGGTGGATTTCAGATAGGCATGATGCAGAAGATCAGCATCGTCATTGACGATCGCGATCATTTCACCCCGTTTGATCGTCATTTCTCCGGGCTGGAACTCCCGTCCCTTCTGGGAAACCGTCTGAACGACGCCGGCAAGCACCGTTCCTGCCACTCCGCCGACGAGAAGCGCGACGAAAGCCAATCCACCCAGCGAATAGCGGGCGCGCAGCTGTCGTCTCTCGACAAATCTCACCAATGTACAAGACCCGATTAGCACAAGGCCTGATTGACCCTGATCCTCAGCTCTCCGGATGATAAAGTGTCGTCGGCGATAAGTTAATCCTCCGTTAAGCGTCCTGATACTTTATCCATGAAAAATACTGTAATTTAAGCGGTTGGCCTCACGATGCCGGCACCCGAAATCTCAGTTCAGGGCGCGGGACCGAAATGTATGCCGGCACGGGTGCTGCAAACAATCAGGACGTGGCTGCAACGGCGAAACGGCACGATCCGTAGCCAGATCTTCCTCGCTTTTCTGGCAATCGGCGCAATTACGGCTACTCTCGGTGGATATGCGACTTTCGGCATTCGCGGCGCCGGCACGCTCGTCACCAAGACCTTCGACGAAACGCTGATGTCGATCAACTATGCGCGGGCCGCGGCCGCCGACTTCGCAGCCGTGCAAGCCACTTTTCTGCGCCGCGAAGCCAGCGCCGATCCGGTGATACGGGAGCGTCTCGACAGTCAGATCGAAAGTCTGATGGACACGCTCAACGACGACCTCACCGTCGCCGCCGATCGATCTCAGTCGACGCGCGCAGCGCACGCGGCGGAGAACGTGAAGCAAGCGGCGGCCGAATGGAGCAAACTGCGGCGTCGCCTGCATGACGCAAGCAGCAATGCCGCCACCTGGAGCGAAATCGACGGGCTTGCGGAAACGGTCAATCAGCAAATTGACCTGCTGATCAACTATACGGCAGGGGACGGATTTCTATATCGACAGGATGCCCTTCGAACCGTCGAGAAGGATATTCGCCTCAATCTCATCGGCACGGCACTCGCCCTGCTGTTCGCCGCGCTGGTCTCGTGGCTGCTGACAAAGCGGATCATTGGCCCGGTCGCCGTTGCCTCGTCGGTCGCCAAGCGCATTGCCGACGGAGACCTCGACGTGACCATAAGGCCTGGCGGTAATGACGAACTCGGCACGCTGCTCACAGCTATGGGTACGATGCGCGACAATATCCGGGCAATGATGGAGCGGGAGATCTCCGAGCGTCGATCGGCGCAAGCGCAACTTGCGGATTCTCTGGAAAGCTCGCGTGAAGGCATCGTCGTCCTCAGCGCCGAGGGTCGAGTAACACTCGCGAACTCTCAGGCGATCGAGTTCCTCCATGATTCTCCGGGCCTGCTATCGGAAACGCACACTGCCCAACCCGACGATGGTAACAGCTTGGATACGGGCAAAGACGACAACGGCATAACCGGCGAAGCGCAGCTTTCCGACGGGCGCTGGCTGCGCGTCAGCCGCAGCAAGACTCACGACAGCGGCATGATCGTCGTATTCAGCGATATCAGTGCACTGAAGGAACAGAAGGCGAAGCTGCGCGACACTAATCTGCGGCTCGACGCCGCTCTCGACAACATGTCGCAAGGCCTGTGTTTTTTCGACAGGAACGACAAGCTACAGGTGGTCAACCGGCGCTTCTGCGAGATCTTCAACTTGTCGCCGGAAGCGGTTCGACCGGGTATTTCGTTCATCGACATCCTGACGCTCAGCATCGCGGCCGGGAACCACGACGGAAAGACGCTCGACGACGTCGTCATGGACCGCGATGCACATATTCAGGAGCATGGACCACGCCCATTCCTTCAGGAATTGAGCAGCGGAAAAGTGATTTCGATCAGCCAGACCATCACCAGCGATGGCGGCTGGGTCGCAACTTACGAAGACGTCACGGAGCAGCGCCGGGCGGAATCCCGTATCGCCTTTATGGCTCGTCATGACGCACTGACAAATCTGCCGAATCGCGCATTGTTCCGAGAACGCATCGAACAGGCGGTCAGCCACGCTAACCGCGGAAACGGATTTTCCGTACTCAGCGTTGACCTCGATCAGTTCAAGCCGGTCAACGACACGCTCGGCCATCCTGTCGGCGACAAGCTGCTGGAAACGGTAGCGCAGCGCCTCTTGTCCTGTGTGCGAGAGGTGGACACGGTGGCGCGGCTCGGCGGTGACGAATTCGCCATTGTCCAGTGCAATGTCCATTCGCCGGACGATGCCGGCCAGTTGGCGCGGCGGGTCGTCGACACCATCAGCAAGCCTTTTGAGATCGACGGAAACCGCATCACCATCGGCTGCAGCGTCGGCATCTCCGTTGCGCCGGGCGACGGCACATCGAGCGAGAAGCTCTTGAAGAACGCCGACGTGGCACTCTACCGCGCCAAAACCGATGGCCGCGGCACCTGGCGTTTCTTCGAGCCGGAGATGGACGCCCGGTTGCAGGCGCGCCGGGCGCTGGAGCTCGACCTGCGTGAGGGCCTGTCGCAGGATCAGTTCGAGGTGTTCTATCAACCTCTCTATGATCTCGACAAGGATCGCTTCAGTGGCTGCGAGGCACTGGTTCGTTGGCGGCACCCGATGCGCGGTCTCGTATCACCTGAACAGTTCGTGTCGATTGCCGAAGAAATCGGTCTTATCACATCGCTAGGTGAACGCGTTCTGCGGCGCGCCTGCGACGATGCCAGCCGATGGCCGTCAGGCATGAAAGTCGCCGTTAATGTGTCGCCGGTGCAGTTCCGCAGTCCCAATCTCGTGCAGGTGGTGCGCAGTGCCCTTACCGCCTCGGGCCTGCCGGCACAACGCCTGGAGCTCGAGATCACCGAGTCAGTCCTGCTCGCTAACAGCGCCACCACTATCGCAACCCTGCACGAGTTACGCGCGCTCGGCGTGCGCATCGCGCTCGATGACTTTGGCACCGGGTATTCGTCGTTGAGCTATCTGCGCAAGTTTCCCTTCGACAAGATCAAGATCGATCGCAGCTTTGTCCGCGACCTGTCCGCCGTTGACAGCTCCAAACTGATCGTGCGCGCGATCATCAATCTCAGCAAGAACCTCGGTATCATGACCACGGCGGAAGGCGTCGAAAACCAGGAGCAGCTTGAGCAGTTGCGGGCGGAAGGGTGCGATGAGGTGCAAGGCTTTCTGTTCGGTCGTGCCGTACCGCTCGTCAAGCTGCCGCCGGCATTCAACAGCATGCGCAAGAAGAAAACGCGCCCAGTGCTACGCGCCGTCTGACGCTGGCTCAATAGACACGCGCCATGCCAATGCCGTCATCCGGGCTGATGCTCGCGCTCGCGCTCGCGCAGCTTGAAACGCTGGATCTTTCCGGTCGCGGTTTTCGGCAGGCTGTCGACGAATTCGATCCAGCGCGGGTATTTCCAAGCTCCAACCGTTGTCTTCACATGCTGCTTGAGCGCGCCGTCAAGATCCTCGGCAGATGCGCCGGCTTTCAGCACGACGAACGCCTTCGGCTTCAGCAGACCATCGGCATCACTCGCCGGAATGACTGCCGCTTCGAGAACGGCCGGATGGCTGACCAGCGCACTCTCGACTTCAAACGGCGAGACCCAGATGCCCGATACCTTGAACATGTCATCAGCGCGCCCGCAATAGATGTAGCGTCCGTCGGCATCGCGGAAATACTTGTCGCCGGTACGCGTCCACGCGCCCAGGAAAGTGCCGCGGGTCTTGTCGCGCTGGTTCCAGTAGCCGTCGGCGGCCGAGGGACCATCGACCAGCATCTCGCCGATCTCGCCGTCTGGCACATCGGCTGCCTGTTCGTTGACCAGTCGCACCCGATAGCCGGGCACAGGCCGGCCGGACGAGCCGTAGCGCAGATCGTCCGACGCATTCGACAGGAAAATGTGCAGCATCTCGGTCGAACCGACACCGTCCAGAATGTCTACGTCGAATCGTGTTCGCCAAGCGAGGCCAACATGCTCCGGCAACGCCTCGCCCGCCGATGTACAGATGCGCAGCTGCGCCGATCCGCGCTCGCCGGAAAGCGCCGGATCACCAAGCATCGCCGCAAAGAGCGTTGGCACGCCATAAAAGATACTCGGCTGATACTGCCGCATCAGCGCAAACATGGTCGCCGGCGTCGGCCGTTCCGGGTTCAGCACGATCGTTGCACCGACCGACATCGGGAAGGTCAGCGCATTGCCGAGGCCGTAGGCAAAGAACAGCTTCGCCGCAGACAGGCAGACATCGTCCTCGCGGATACCCAGGACCTGCCGCGCATAGGTGTCGGCAGTCGCCATCAGACTGCTGTGAACGTGCCGTACACCCTTCGGTGCACCGGTCGACCCTGACGAATAGAGCCAGAATGCCGTCTCGTCTGCCAGCGTTGCGGCTGTCTCGAATGTGTCCGCTTCCGCCGCCAGCGCCCACGTAAAGTCGCGACGATCGTCAGGGGGACCGCCAACGACCACAATCTCACGCAGATCGGGCAAGCCTGGCAGGATTGGCTCGACGGCCGGCAGTAGCGCGTACGACACAAACAGCACACGGGCGCGTGAATCCGCCAACATGTAAGCATATTGATCGGTCGTCAGCATCGTGTTGAGCGGCACCGGCAGCACGCCGGCACGCACGGCACCGAGAAAGACGATCGGAAAGTCTACCGTGTCGAGCATGATCATCGCGATCCGTTCCTCGCGACGCACGCCAAAACGTTGCAAGAGGTTGGCGAAACGACAGGTGGCGGACTGGAGATCCGCATATGTTAGCGTCCGCGTCGGATCGATATAAGCGACCTTGCTGCCCCGTCCTGCCGTAACGTTGCGGTCGAGAAGGGCACTGACCGCATTGTCTGCGGCTCCGCTCACAACGCTCCCCCGCTGCCGGCGCGGCAACCGTGGCCATATGTATTCATGGCGACTTCCCCCCTTAGTTTTGTTGTATTATATCCCACTATAGAGCGGCAGAACGGGCATCGATGTCAACGGAATGTTGCATTATCATGCATGACGACAGACCCAAGACTTCGCCATCCCGCGCCGGAGCGGTGTCCGAGGCCGATATCCACGAAGACCGTTTCCTTGCTGAACTCGGGCAGCGGGTGCGCGACACGCGCGCCTTGCGCGGCATGTCCCGCAAGGTGCTGTCGCGGGTCTCGGGACTGTCCGAGCGCTATATCGCGCAGCTCGAAAGCGGCCAGGGCAATGTGTCGATCATCCTGCTGCGCCGCATCGCGCAGGCGATGGGCACGCGGATCGACAACCTGCTGCCCGACAATGACGCCTCCTCCGATTGGCTGGTGCTGCGCGACCTGTTGCAGGATGCAACACCCGAGCAGATTGCGCAGGTGAAGGCCACCCTCTCCGGCGGTCTCGCCACGGCCGCATCGACGCAACGCGTGGCGCTGATCGGTCTGCGCGGCGCCGGCAAGTCGACCCTCGGTCGCATCGCCGCTCAGCGCATCGGCTGGCCGTTCATCGAACTCGATCAGGAGATCGAACGCGCCGCCGGCGTATCGATCACCGAAGTGTTCGCGCTTTACGGACAGGAAGGCTACCGGCGCCTCGAACAGAGCGAATTGCGCCGGCTGATCGGCGAGCCGGGGCCGATGCTGATCGCCACTGGCGGCGGCATCGTCGCCGAGCCCCTCACCTTCGACCTCGTCCTGTCGTCCTGTTTCGCGATCTGGCTAAAGGCAAGCCCGGAGGAGCACATGCAACGCGTACGCGACCAAGGCGACCTGCGGCCAATGCGCGACGACCGCTCTGCCATGCAGGAGCTGCGCGCCATCCTGCTGAGCCGCGAGCCGCTCTACGCGCGCGCTCGCGCCGTCGTCGATACCAGCGGCCTCGACGCAGAAACCGCCGCGGCACGCCTGGTCGATGTCATCGCGCGGAACGCCACGGCGGCATAGTCACGGGCGCGGCGCGCGAGTGGCTTGCGCGATCTTCTGCAATTGAAGAGCACGTGCCTTCGCTTCAGCGAGGGCGCTCAACCTTGGCGGCGCGTTTTTCCAGAAATGCGTGCAGGCGTTCCTTGGCATCGTCGGCGCTCTGGACGACGCCCGTTACCAGCGATTCCAGGAACAGTCCCTCGTCCGGACCCATCTCAGCAATCCGCGGCAAGGCCTGGATGATCGCAAAATTGCTGAGCGGCGCATTCGCGCCGGCCCGCTCCGCCAGTTCGATGCCCTTGGCCAGTCCCTGCCCGGCTTCGACGAGATATTGCGAGAAACCGAACTGGTATCCTTCCTGCGCGTTCAGCGTCCGCCCCGTCATCATCAAGTCAGTGACGCGTGCCACGCCGATGAGCCGCGTCAGACGCATCGATCCGCCACCACCGAGAAAAATGCCGCGCTGCCCCTCCGGCAATCCGTAGAAGGCCGTCGCCTCCGCCACCCGCAGATGCGCGGCACTTGCCAGTTCGAGTCCGGCCCCGATCACCGCGCCGTGCAGCACACAAACTACCGGCACCCGGGCATATTGGATGTCATGGAACGCATCATGCCATTCGCGCGAGTGAAAGGCGCCGCCGGCAGCATCCTTTTCCGTCAATTCGCTAAGGTCGAGCCCGGCGGAGAAATTGTCGCCGTCACCGGCGATCACCACCGCCTTCACTTCGTCGGCCAGCGCGTTGAAGAACAGCTTGATGCCCCGGAGCATGTCGGAGTTGATGGCGTTGCGCTTGTCAGCGCGGGCCAGCCACAACAACGCGAGATCGCCGTGACGCTCTGCCCGCAGCGCTATCGGCAATTCGACCCTGAATCTGCTCCAGTCTTCGCCCACGCACCGCTCCTCCGGTTCACTGGCCGGCCATCTCTCCATACTATAAAGTATGGACAAGGCTCGTCATGCTTGTCAAATTGGTCACCGGGCGCGGAGCGAAGGTCGTGGCGGTACCGGCGAAGGCAAAACGCAACACGCGGCAGCATAGCGCAAGCTCGGCACAGCCGAGGCGCTGCGCCGACATCCAGCCAGCAACTTCCTCCGAAGCCGCCCGCCTGACGCGCCAAGACTGGATTAACGGAGCGATCCGTAAACTGGCGCAGGACAGCGTCGCGGCATTGCGCATCGACGAACTGGCCAGTGATCTCGGCGTCACCAAGGGCAGCTTCTACTGGCACTTCCATAGCCGCGAGGACCTGCTCGACGCAGTGCTTGAATCGTGGCGCTCATTGATGGTCACGCGCATCAAGGACCTGATCGGACCCGCGAATGCAGCGCCACTGGAGCGTTTGCGCAACCTGCTGCGCATCGCGCTGGCACCACAGCCGGACGTTCCGGGCGGGCCATTCGAGTTGACCCTCCGCGACTGGGCTCGTCGCGACGTGCGCGTGGCCAGGCTGGTGCGAGAGGTCGATGCAGAGCGTATCTCGTTCCTCGAAGAACTCTATCGCACGGCTGGCCTCAACGCGGCCGAGGCGCAGGTCTATGCTATCGCGCAAATGTCGTTCATCATCGGCAGCCATACAACTACGGCGGACAGCACCGACGGCACCCACGCACAACGGCGTCGGATCGCCGAAACGCTGTTCATTCCGAACTCTCTCGCAGGCGAACGAAAACGCCCATGAAGATATCTATCCTTGGCGCCGGCCCGGCTGGCCTCTACCTATCGATCTTACTCAAGCGCTTAGGTCTTTCTGACGCGCTGACTGTCTTTGAACAGAATGCTTCCGATTCGACATTCGGCTTTGGCGTCGTTTTTTCCGAAAGCGCACTGGAATTCCTGAAGGACGATGATCCCGACATCCATGCTGCGATCACCCCAGAACTGCAACGTTGGAACGACATCAAGATCACGCATCGCGGCGAGACACTGCGGATCGACGGCATCGGCTTTACCGCGATCGGCCGGCTGCGACTCCTGCAGATCCTGCAGAGGGAAGCGCTGCGTCTCGGCGTTGATATCCGTTACCGCACCACGATAGACCGTCTTGACGCACTCGACGATTCCGATCTCGTCGTCGGCGCAGACGGTATCAATTCGCTGGTTCGCCGCGCCGCCGGATCCGCCTTCGGTACGACGATCCGTTATCTGAGCAACCGTTTCGCCTGGTTCGGCACCACCAAGCCATTCGACGCTCTAACGCAGACTTTCGTCACCCACCCGCTCGGGGTCTTCAACGCCCACCATTACCGCTATTCGGATACGATGAGCACTTTCATCGTCGAAACCGACGCGGCGACATTCGCCAACAACGATCTGACAACGCTCGGCGAAACCGAGTTGAAGATGCTGATGCAGGAGATATTCGCAGATACGCTGGCGGGACACGCCCTAGTGTCCAACCGCTCGATCTGGCGGCAGTTTCCGATCATCCATAATAGTCACTGGTCGCACGGCAACACCGTTATCCTCGGCGACGCACTTCACACTGCGCATTTCTCGATCGGCTCGGGCACGCGGCTCGCCTTCGAGGACGCGATCGCACTCGCCAAGGCGCTTGCAGCGTCACCTCACAATATCCCGCAGGCGCTCGCCGATTACGAAGCGGCGCGCAAGCCGATCCTCGACATTCTCGTCGGCGCGGCAAATGCCAGCGCCGCTTGGTACGAGACCTTCGCGGAGAAAATGCCGCTTTCACCCTACGACTTCGCGATGTCGTATCTGACGCGCACGGGGCGCGTCTCTGTGGAGCGGCTGCAAACACAGTCGCCCCTGTTCATGGCTGCCTACGACCGGCAACAGCGCGCAGCAACATTCTGATCGAAGAGGCAACACTGGGGATCAGTGCCTTATCCGCACCAAAACGCGCAGTCGGGATTGCCGCCGACGCGCCGACCAATGATCCAACTGCGTCGGGTCAGACCGGACGTTCGTCGTTCAAACGAGCACGCCCCCGGATCGGTCCGAGGGCATGCTTTCCGGGAAACAAAATTCCGTTTTCCGGACCGCGCCCGGCTCAGCCGTCCGAACCGGTGCGCAGCAGCACCGGCTGCTGTCCTTCGGGCGGTTTCGACACCGGCTCGAAGTCGGCTATGCCACCGTGCGCGGCTGACCACTTCGACGGCTCGTTGAGGAAGCTGCGCACCTCCTTGAGCATGCCCTTGTCGAAATGGCCGCTCTCCTCCGCAACCTCAAGCACATCCCACCAGGTTGCCAGGTGATGCAGCTTGACGTTCAGATCGCGCAGATGCCCCTGACTCTCGGGAAAGATATCGTAATAGAAGAGCACGAAACAGTGATCGACCTGCGCGCCAGCTTTGCGCAGCGCGTTGCAGAAATTGACCTTGCTGCGGCCGTCCGTGGCAAGATCCTCGACCAGCAGAGTGCGCGTGCCTTCCAGCAGGTCACCCTCGATCTGCGCATTGCGTCCGAAGCCCTTCGCCTTCTTGCGGATATACTGCATCGGCAGCATCAGCTTGTCGGCGATCCAGGCGGCGAAGGGGATGCCCGCGGTCTCGCCGCCAGCAATGTTGTCAATCGACTCGTAGCCGATCTCCGACAGAATGACCGACGAGGAAAAGTCCATCAGGCCCGAGCGCAGGCGCGGGTAGGAGATGATCTTGCGGCAGTCGACATAAACGGGGCTGGCCCATCCAGAGGTGAAGAAAAAAGGCGAATCCGCATTAAAGTGGATCGCCTTGATCTCCAGCATCATTTTGGCGGTTTGCCGTGCGATGGCTTTTTTATCGGCCGGCGACGATGAAAAGTTGCCCATGAGCTCTCCTTAAATTACCGGCGGAGTAACTCTGCGCGCCAGATCGCTGCCAGGCAGATCTGCCCGCAGAGAAACATCGGATTGTCCAGCGATCGCATCCTTATGACGTCAGGCTATTGACCAGTCAACCTGATCGCCACCGAACAGCGGGTGAATGTCCCCCATTTTTTCGACCGGAACCCCCTCGCAGACAAAGGTCGGCTGCTTGCGAAGGGTGACCCGCTCCTCGTTGGGGGGAAGCCCGTAAAAAGCCGGCCCATTGAGGCTGGCAAAAGCCTCGAACCGGGCAAGCGCCCCCTCCTCCTCAAAGACCTTCACATAGGCCGAAAGCGCCGCCGGGGCGCCGAATACCCCGGCGCAGCCGCAAGCCGCCTCCTTCAGGTTCCGCAGATGGGGGGCGGAATCGGTTCCCAGGAAGAAGCCAGGCTCCCCGCTGGTCGCCGCCTGCCGCAACGCCAGGCGGTGTTCTTCACGCTTGAGCACCGGCAAGCAGTAGAGGTGCGGACGCAATCCGCCGTTGAACAGCGCGTTACGGTTGTAGAGCAGGTGCTGGGGCGTGATCGTGGCTCCCATGCGCGGTCGGTGCGCGCGGACGACGGCAACGCCGTGGCTGGTGGTAACATGCTCCATGACGATCTTCAGCGCCGGGACGCGCTCGACCAGCGGCAGCAGGACGATGTCAATAAAGGCCTTTTCGCGGTCGAAGACGTCGATCTCCGGCCGCGGCAATTCACCATGGACCAGCAGCGGCATGCCGCTCTCCGCCATCGCCTCCAGCACCGGCATGATCTTGTCGATATCCGACACACCAGCCGCCGAATTGGTAGTCGCGTGTGCCGGATAGAGCTTGGCGGCGGTGAAGATGCCGTCGCGGTGGCCAGCGACCAGGTCGGCAGGGTCGGTGCCGTCGGTAAGATAGCAGGTCATCAGCGGCGTGAAGCGATGACGCGGATCGACCGCCGCCAGCACCCGTTCGCGGTATTCTGCCGCCTGTTTTGCCGTGGTAACCGGCGGCACCAGGTTCGGCATAACGATGGCGCGGCCAAAGCGCTCGGCAGTGAAATTCACCACGGAGCGCAGCACCTCACCGTCTCGGAAATGGACATGCCAGTCGTCTGGCTTGCGGATCGTCAGTTCGGTCATCGTTCAGGCAATAATACGCTCAAGCAGGCATATGGATGATGCACCGGTCACGGCGCGGCGGAAGCAACCGCATACATCAATTCCACCCCGCGCATGAAGTCGTCAACCGTCATCGCCTCGTCGGGATTGTGCGAGCCATTGCGGTTACGCACGAAGATCATGCCGGAAGGAATACCTGCATTGGCAAATACCGCGGCGTCGTGACCGGCACCGCTCGGCAGCAGTTCGATGGCATAGCCAAGCTGCTCGGCCTGCTTGCGCAGACGGGCGATCACGGCCTCATCCATACGCGCGGGCTCGGTGTAGACTCGTTCGTCGAACTCAAACTTGACGTGCCGTGTATCGGCGACGGCACGACACTCGGAGCGGAACAATTCGTAAAAGCCTTCAAGCGTCTCGAAGCTCTGACTTCGCACCTCAAAGCTGAAATAGACCTCGCCTGGAATGCGGCTGATTGCCTGCCGTTCCGGATCCGTATTGCAGATACCGCTGGTGACGACGAGATCGAGGCCACGTTCCAGCAACCGGTTCCAGTGCTCGTCGAGCCGCATCAAGAGATCTGCGACCGCAAATACGGCGTCGCGACGCAACCAGCGCGGCACCGTACCCGAATGACCGGCCTCCCCCCGACAGATCACCCGGCGATGCCGCAGATTACCGCGGATGCCAGTGACGATCGCCACCGGCAGTTCGCGGGCCACCATCACCGGGCCCTGTTCGATATGCAGTTCGAGATAGGAGGATGCGAAATTTGCCGGCATCAGCGTCGAACGCGCCTCGATGCCAGCAATGTCGGCGCCGGTCCCTTCCAGGGCGGCGCGTAGCGTGCGGCCGTTGCCCTGCCGCTTCGCATCGAGATCGCTCGGGTTGAGTAACCCGAACAGGGCCCGCGAGCCGATATTGGCTCGTCCGTAATAAGCGCTCTCCTCGCCGCGCAGTACCAGCAGCCGTACCGGCTGCGCAGCCCGGTGCCGCTCACCAAGCAGGCGTATGAGGCAAAGCAGCCCCGCCACCACGCCAGCGCCACCATCGAAGTTGCCCCCCTGCGGCACCGAATCCGCATGCGAGCCCAGAATCAGGGCCGGTTGGCTCAGATCGTCGCCCGGTAACGACACGATCAGATTGGCGGCGCCGTCCTGGCTGCAGATGAGGCCATATTGTTCCGCAGTTTCGCGAAACAGGTTCAGCGCCGCTTCTTCACCTTCAGCATAGCATTCACGGGTAACACCGCGTCCGTCGCTGCTGCGCGCGCGCAATTCGTCGAGCAAATGCTCCGCCAGCGCCCGCCAGCGCGCGGCATCCATCGTCTCGCGAATATCGACCGGCGCATTCATGGCAGCGCTTCCAGCTTGTCGACATGCATGTCGCCATCTTCGACCGCGCCGGTCAGATCGCTGACGCGCGCGATTCCCTTGCGCTCGCAGAACGCCGACAGCCCATCGATGATGTCGAGCATCGCATTCGGCTTGATGAAGGTCGCAGTGCCGACCTGCACCGCCGTGGCGCCGGCGAGCAGATATTCAACAGCGTCTTCCGTAGTGGCGATACCGCCGCAGCCGATCACCGGAATATCGACAGCCTTCACGCACTGATAGGTCATACGCAACGTGATCGGCTTGATCGCCGGGCCGGAATAGCCGCCCATGATACTGCCGAGCCGTGGCCGAAAGGTCTCGGTATCAATCGACATCGCGAGAATGGTGTTGGCAACGACCAGCGCATCGGCTCCATTATCCTGCGCGGCGCGGGCCACGGCAGCAACGTCGCCAGTGTTCGGCGTCAGTTTCACCCACAGCGGCAGCCGGGTGGCGCGCCGCAATTCTGCGACAACGGCTGCCGTCGAGCGCGATCGCATCGCGAAGGCCTTGCCGTCCTCCTCGATATTCGGACAGGAGATATTCGCCTCGATAGCGGCGATGCCCGGCACGTCAAACTTCCGCACGATGTCGCCGAACAGTTCCGCCGTCGGCGCCGACACGCTGACCACCAGCGGCGTGGTAAAGCGCTCGTATTCGGGCATGATGTGATTGATAAAATTCGGTACGCCCTTGCTGGGGATACCGATTGAATTCAGCATGCCCTGCCCGACCTCGGCGACACGTGGCGTCGGATTGCCGCCGCGCAATTCCGCGGTGACCGTCTTGGTGACGACAGCGCCGAGATGGTCGAAGGAAAACACCCGCGCCAGCCCTTCGGAGAAGGTGCCTGACGCCGGCATCACCGGGTTCTTCAGCGTCAGCTCGCCGATCTTGACGCGCAGGTCTACCATGACAGCGCCTCCGACAGCGCGAATACCGGCCCCTCCGAACAGACCCGCCGCTGCTCAATGCCGTCAGCAGAAGCGAAATTGCGCACGCAACAGAAACACATACCGAGACCGCATGCCATCTGCTGCTCCATCGCCACCTGCCCGGGCAGGCCAAACGTCGCGGCGACACGCTTCATCATCAGCATCAGCCGATTGGAACCACAGGTGAAGAAAGCGTCGGCACGGCCATCACGGACCAGATCCAGAAGAATGGACTCGACATGAGCAGGATCGCTGGTCCCATCCTCGTCGGTAACGATCTCGACGCGCGCACCCGATGCCGCAAAGCGCTCCACCGACATCACCAACGCCCGAGACCGTGCGCTGATGATCGCGGCAACGCCGATACCCTGCTCCGCAGCCAACTCCGCCAGCGGCGCCAGTGTTGCAAGGCCGACGCCCCGGCCAAGTACGACGATGTCTTTCCACTGCGGATCGAGCGTGAAACCATTGCCCAGCGGCCCGAGCAGCGCGACGGAGTCGCCGGGCAGCAGGGTGGCCAGCCCGCGCGTTCCGGCGCCTGTCACCTTGTAGAGAAACTCGACCTGCCGTCTGGCCGGCAGCGCACGATAAAGACTCATCGGTCGGCGTAGATAGGGCATGTCCTGCGACGTCGCCGGGCAGGCAATATTAAAGAACTGGCCGGCCTTCGCGTTCAGTGCCAACCCATCCGCCCGCAATACGAGATGAACGTAATCGTCGTTCACCGCCTCGTTCGACAGCACCTCGGCCTGCGTATCGGCGACATCGAATATCGGCAGCCGCTCGTCAGCAGGCGCGATCGTGGCCGCGACGATGTCTGGAAAGCAGATGGCGGTCGACATTGCAGGATCCTCGAAGGTTCTCGGGCCGGCGGAGCGCCGAAAAACCAACAGAGTATCTCATTTTTGAGACACCCGCAACCCTGCACTATAATCGGGTTCTATTGGCGGATTGGCTGTTTAGCCGCGGATATTTCTATTTTTTTAGCGACGCTTTCGCATATACTGGTCGTTTCTTCATTCATCGAGACGATATGGAACAGGGGGGAACCCAGGTGGAAGAATTGGCGCAATGGTTGAAGTCCCAGCACAAGGGCCTGCGGACCTACAAAACATTCCAGCAACGGGTTCTCGACCTTGGGACGCAGGATCGCGACCATTATGCGCTCTACTACCTGCTGGGGACGCTGGTGGGCCGGTTCGTCGACGCTTATGACGAATCGCCGCTGACCCTCGACGTCACTGATGAGGCGCATAAGCGCCTGGTCGCACTCTCGGACAAGGCCGCCCATTTCGATGAGTTATCAAGTGACGACCGTCTGGCGTTTCTGAACGAGATCGCGACGTCGGAACTGAATTAGGGCCCAGACTCCATTAGGGCCCAGAATCCGGCCCTAGCAGCAAAAAATTGACAAAATGAAACAGAGAGGAGCCAGGCTGAAGTCCACGGCTCCTCTTTTTATATTTGGCCGAACCGTCGAAACCTCAGGTCGGCGACGCACTCTTGCGCTCCGGAATCGGTGCTGTCTCGCCGATGCCGGCTGTGCCCGGAACGACGGCCGAGAGCAGAATACTGGACGGAAATACCGGTCGATCGTCGGCTACCGACCATCCGGCACTCCGAATGCGATCTGCACCTTCGCTGACGTACCACTACTGAAGTTCTGGGGCGCCAAAGCGGCTGACGTCACGATGCTTCTCACCTGAGTGAACTCGCAGAGTAGTATCATAATTGAGACAGCAAGCTGAGGCCCGGGATTGGCGGGGTAACACGTCAACTATAGAGGACTTTCCAATCCGTGATACACAAACCCGGTTCCGACAATCCGCTCGCAGGGCGGGATTCGGCACCAAATTTGAGACGAAACGGACAGAGTCGGTCGCCTGATGTCGGCACAGTGGGAAGAAATCGGAAACCGGCTGCGGGCCTATCGGCTGGGCAAGAATTTCACCGCCAGCGACATGGCCGAGCGGATCGGCGTATCGCGCGCAGCGCTTTACCGATTAGAAAAAGGCGAACTGGTCAAGATCGAAACACTCGAGAAACTCGCCGATCTGCTTGAGGTGTCGCTGCCGTCCCTGATGGGCGTCGGCATGGAATACTACAGCAACGCCGTCGCATTTTTTGAACGGATGCGGCAGCTCGAGGAAAACGTTGTGCAGGTCCTCGGCAACTTCACGCCGATCTCGTTCCTAATGCTCTCGGACGAATATATCGGCCATCTGCGTACGATGCTGCTTGAATCCAACGACGCAACCGGCCCCGACCAGGCGCAATTCGCAGACTATGTCGAACGGGTGCTCGGCGTTCTGCAAGAACGCCGCAACAGCGCCAGGAAACGACGCCCGCCGATAGTGAGCATCGTCAATACCCAGACAATCGAGCGTTTCCTGCGCTCAGGGATGATCGGTCGTTACGACCTCGATGCCAGAACGATGCGCCGGCGCCGAATGCTGGCGCGGCGGGAAATCGAGCGGCTGATCGCAATCTTCAGGAAGCAGCCAATCGGCATCCAGATCGGCGTCGTTGAGAACTTCGCTGCCGAGCAGACTTTTCAGGTTTTCGAACGAAGCGACACGACATTCGTGACGATGAGCCCCTATCGATTGGGCGATCATCCGAATATCTCGGCCGGCATCGCCATGGCAACGTCGGCTCCGGAGGCGGTGCGGATGTTCAAGGATATCATCGTCGACCAATGGGACCGCGCGCACAAAGGCGAAAACGGCGCACGCATGCTGGAAACGGTGTTGGCGCGCACGCCGCTATAGCTCGACGCCCTGCCCTTTCTCTTTCTGTCCAGCTCTTATCTCAGCAACCGGCCGATGGTGGCGACCGTCTCCTCGACCGTCGCGACGACATGTACCAGGCCGCTACCGATCTTGCGGAAATAGGCCTCTCCCTCGGGCTGGCAATTGAGCAACACAACCGGGCGCTTCGCCTTCAGCGCCAGCGCGATCTCCGACGCCGTCCCCGCACCGCCGAAGCCACAAGCGATCACCACATCGCTCGACAGCGCGTTGATGTAGTTGCGCGCACTGCCCATGCCAGTAACGATACCGACATCGACCGCATCCGACATCGATTTGCGGTCGCTGCCGGGAATCACGCCAATAGTCAGCCCGCCTGCGCGCTTGGCGCCGCGGTTGACGGCGTCCATGATGCCGTTGTTGCGCCCGCCGCTCAGCAGAACCCACCCCGCGCGCGCGATCGCTTCACCGAGCGCGCCTGCCGTCTCGACATCCTCGGGGCGCGCGTTGTCGCCCGCTCCCATCACCCCGATAATCGCCCGACATACCATATCTCATCTCCGCAATCGCTGCAGCCCAAGAAGCTGCAGCCCAAGAAAAAGACGAAGCCGGGCGGTCGAACATTTGATCCGCCCAGACAGGAGCGGACGGCACCTCCAGTCAGCCCCCGGCTTTAACCAACAACCGGCATCGTCGCACGCACATGCGCGGCAACCTCGTCGCGCCGCGCGATCCAAACACCGTCGCAGGCCTTCGCCTTGCCGGCGATCGTCTCGTAAGCGTGCGCACCCGCGGAGTGGCCATAGCAATGGCAATGTGCGGTCACATCCACCACCAAAGGCTCGTTGCCGGCGAGCGCGGCGGCAAGCGTATCCTCGAACAGTTCGACGAACTGGCGCGGCGAGCGACCGTAGCGCATCGCATGCGGCAGGTCATTGACCTCCATGGTCAACGGGATGGCAACCAGCGAGCCATTCGCGAAGTCCTGCATATAAGGTCGGTCGTCGTCAAAGACGTCGCCATGCCAGTCGTAGCCGGCGGCGAGCAGATGACGTGCGCTATCAACATGCGGCGTGCCACGTGGGCTGATCCAGCCGCGGATCGGCACCCCGGCGACCGCCGCCAGCGCCTGCGTTGTCTTCTCGATATCGAGCAGCACCTCATCCGAGGTAAGCTTGGCCGGGATCACATCTTGCGCATAGGCATGGGCGACGATTTCGTGGCCTTCCTCGACAATACGTCGCACCAGCTGCGGAGCACTCTCCGCGAACGCGCCGCTGGTCATCACACTTGAGCGGATGCCGGCGCGCGCCAGCACACGCAGCAGCCTGTCGGCCCCGCGGACCGAGCCGTAGCGTCCCCACGACAGGGCGTTGGTATCGAACGTGCCCGCAGGCAACGGATTGCCCATTGGGCCAAGCGGCGGCGCCTTGCCATCCGACCAGCGTTCGAAAGCGATATTGAAGATCACAGCGACCTTCCGACCTCCCGGCCATCGGAAACCGTCGTCGAGCCTGCGAATGCGCGCGCCCGTCGATATCGTATCGAAGTCCGACATTCATTCTCCCCGCGTGAGACAATTCGCGCGGGACTATAGAGGGCGGGAACGACGACACAAGCCTTGGACAAGGGAAACTACCGATCCGAAGGGGCGCATCGCGTCTGACGGCGGCGTGTTGCCGAACTTTGCCCTAGGCGGAAGCCGCACGCTCCGGCGCACAGGTGAACGCCTGAATAGAAAAATATCCGTCGTCATCAGTCCAGGATCGCAAGGGCGACCAGCCGGCGCCACGCGCCAGCGCGCCGAAAGACTGGATGCTGTATTTGTAACTGTTCTCGGTATGGATACTTTCGCCCATGTCGAAGCTGAAGGTCTCGCCGGCCACACGCACCTTCTGGCGCTTGCGGCTCGCCAGATGCATCTCGACGCGGCTACGCGCGCGATTAAAGAACGCATGATGCTCGAACGACTCGAGATCGAAATTTGCATTCAGCTCACGGTTCATTCGTTTGAGCAGATTGAGATTGAAACGGGCAGTAACCCCGCCGGCATCGTTGTAGGCAGCATTGAGAATCGCTGGATCCTTGACCAGGTCGACTCCGATCAGCATCAGCGAGTCGCGACCGAGAATCGAGGCGGCGTTGCGCAGGAAATGCGCCGCCTGATATGGCTCGAAATTACCAATTGTCGAGCCCGGGAAAAAACCAACACGCTGCTGAGCCGCCACCGCCTCAGGCGGTAAAGTAAACGGCACGGTAAAATCGGCGGCCACCGGAAGGACTGTGAGCGCCGGATAGTCATGACGGATAGCCGCCGTCTCCTGTTCCAGCATCTCCGGCGAGATATCGACGGGCACGTAAGCCGACAAGGCCGGTTCGGCGGCAAGCAGCAGCCGGACCTTCTTGCTCGAACCGCTGCCGAACTCGATAAGTGCGGCACCGTCCGGAACCAGCACCGCGATATCGCCTGCGTGCGAGCGCAGCGCCTGCATCTCGCAACGGGTCGGATAGTATTCCGGCGTTTCGGTAATCTGCTCGAACAGCCGCGAGCCTTCCGTATCGTAGAAATATTTCGGCTGTAGTCGTTTCGGCGTCGCCGACAGGCCAGCAATGGCGTCCGCGGAGAATTCCGACAGCGGTGCGGCGGAAAGGTCCTTCTTTCTGGCGACGGCAACCATATGTCCCCCTGCCCGATCAGACATATTCGGCAAGCCGCAAGCCACTGAATTGCCAGCGCGCCGCCGGATTGAAGAAATTGCGGTAGCTGACACGCTCATGTCCGGCTGGCGTCGCCAGCGACGATCCGCGCAACACCATCTGGTTGATCATGAACTTGCCATTGTACTCGCCGAGCGCACCGTCAGCAGCACGATAGCCCGGATATGGCAGGTAGGCGCTACGCGTCCACTGCCAGACAACGCCGAATGCATCAGCCAGAAGGCCGTGGCGGGCTGCCACCTCCCATTCGCATTCAGTGGGCAGATGCTTACCCGACCAGCGGGCAAATGCTTCGGCTTCGTAATAGCTGACGTGGCAGACCGCAGCACCCGGGTCGACGCGTCTCGCACCAGCCAGCGTCATTGTGAACCAGTCGCCATCCTCCCGGAACCAGTAACCGGGCGCTTGCCAGCCCTCTGCCTCGGCCTTGGCCCAACCGTCCGACAGCCACAGCGCCGCATTGCGGTAGCCGTCTGCGGCCATGAAAGCGAGCCAGTCGGCGTTACGAACGAGATCACGCGCCAGCCGCACCGGTTGGATCAGCACTTCGTGGCGCGGATGCTCGTTGTCGAAAGAATAGCCCCGGCCGTCATGACCGACCGCCTGGATTCCGTTCGGCAAATCGGCAAAGGCAGGCGGCTCCGCACTCGCGCACGGTGCCGTCCACACCGGATCATAGGCCGGGTGCGTCGGATTCTGCGCGAAGGCATGCAGAATATCGGTCCACAGCAATTCCTGATGCTGCTGCTCATGATGCAGACCGACCTCCAGAACACGTGCGATATCGGGCCAGATATCTGTAGGAAGCGTATCCACCATCACTTCCACTGCCCGGTCGACATGTGCACGATAGGCCGCGACTTCGGCGGCATTTGGCCGTGTGATCAGGCCGCGTTGCGGCCGCGCATGGCGGGGACCGGCGGCAACGTAATAGGAATTGAACAGGAACGCGAAGCGCTCGTCGAACACCTGATAGCCCGGCAGATACGGGCGTAACAGAAACTGTTCGAAGAACCAGGTGGTATGGGCGCGATGCCATTTGGTCGGGCTGGCATCCGGCATCGATTGCACGATCTGGTCTTCAGGCGACAGACAGGCGGCACGGCGCTCGGTTTCCGCTCGTACTGCGCGGAATGCGGCCAGCAGGGATTGCCGGTCTTTCACGACATTATTGTCGACGCGATCCAACATTGCAGGGCACGGTCTTCCTGTGGACATCACTCCCCAACGGGCATCCGTTTCCCATCGAGGGACTATTTCCGGCCAAGCCCTGCGGGCCAGCCGCCTCGTGCCGAGAGTAATGACGAGGCCGGGCCGATTGTTCCACCCTGAGCCGCGAGTGCAATGATTTATTTCAGGAATTTTTCCTTGACAGCCGATCAATTCTTCAAGCGGTAACCGGTACGGAACATCCACCAGATGACCGCCATGCAGGCCAGCAGAAATACAGCCGTCATCGCTACGCTGACGCCGACAGGAACATCGGCAAGTCCGTAGAAGCTCCAGCGGAAACCGCTGACTAAATAGACGACGGGATTGAACAGCGTCACCGTCTGCCAGGCTGGCGGGAGGACGCTGATCGAATAGAAGCTACCGCCAAGGAAGGTAAGCGGCGTGATGATCAGCAACGGGATGATCTGCAGCTTCTCGAAGCCGTCGGCCCAGATCCCTATGATGAAGCCAAGCAGGCTGAAGGTGACCGCTGTCAGCACCAGAAAAGCCAGCATCCAGACCGGATGACGAATTTCCAGCGGCACGAATAGCGCCGATGTCGCCAGTATGATGATGCCGAGAACGATGGATTTCGTCGCTGCCGCGCCGACATAGCCGAGCACAATCTCGAAGAACGAGACCGGCGCCGATAGGAGCTCATAGATCGTACCGACGAAGCGCGGAAAATAGATACCGAACGAGGCGTTCATCACACTCTGCGTCAGCAGCGTCAGCATGATCAGGCCCGGAACGATGAACGCGCCATAGCTGACCCCCTCCATCTCGGTGATGCGCGACCCGATCGCTGCGCCGAACACCACGAAATAAAGCGACGTTGAAATAACCGGCGACACGATGCTCTGCAGCAAAGTGCGCGCGGTGCGCGCCATCTCAAACTTGTAGATCGCTGCGACGGCCCGAAAATTCATTGCCGATGCACCAGGTCGACAAAAATATCTTCAAGCGAGCTCTGTGTCGTCTGGAGATCCTTGAACGTAATCCCGGCGGCAGACAGCTCATCGAGGAGCGTGGTGATCCCGGTACGCTCTGCCTGAGAATCATAGTGATAGATAAGGCATTGCTGATCTTCCGTCAGCCGCAGATTGCGTGCCGCCAGCGTCGGCGGAACGGCACCGAGCGGCTTGTTCAGATGCAGCGTCAACTGCTTTTTACCCAGCTTGCGCATCAGCTCTGTCTTGTCTTCGACGAGGATGATCTCGCCCCGGGAGATGACGCCGACGCGGTCGGCCATCTCTTCTGCTTCCTCGATGTAGTGCGTAGTGAGGATGATGGTGACGCCGGCGTCGCGCAGCGAACGCACCACCTGCCACATATCCTTGCGCAATTCGACGTCCACTCCGGCAGTCGGTTCGTCGAGGAACAGAATGCGCGGTTCGTGCGAGAGCGCCTTGGCGATCAGCACCCGGCGTTTCATGCCGCCGGACAACGTCATGATCTTGCTGTCTTTCTTTTCCCACAAGGACAGGTCGCGCAGCACCTTCTCGATGTGGGCGTCATTACGCGGCTTGCCGAACAGACCACGGCTGAAGCTCACCGTCGCCCAGACGGTCTCGAAGGCATCGGTGGTCAGTTCCTGCGGCACCAGCCCGATTAACGAGCGGGTGATCCGATAGTCGCGCTGGATATCATAGCCGTTGACGCTGACGCTGCCTTCCGTGGGATTGACGATGCCGCAAACGATGCCGATCAGCGTCGTTTTGCCGGCGCCATTCGGACCGAGAAGCGCGAAAATCTCGCCAGGCCGGATATGGAGATCGATTCCCTTAAGCGCCTGGAAGCCGGAGGCGTAGGTCTTCGACAGGCCGGTTATGGCGATGGCGGGTACTGCGGGATGATCGTTCATGCGGCACGAACAAGCGGAAAGGACACCGAACTTAAGATCGCCATTGGAAATGGAAAGACCGGGAGCCTGACTTTTTGACAGGCTGGCTGATTTTTGGTGCGCTCGGGGCGTCCTGCAGCCCCTCTGATCAGCTTCGTCCGGTTAGCGACGCCTGGTTTCGCGGGGCTCTTCGCGCGCCATATGCCTACGGCCTCAGCCGAGGGCATCCGGACCGGCGCGCCGCCTGATGTCGTGGCCCGCCTGCGCACCGATCTCCGCCGCATCCTGCCGACGGCCGGCGGCAGCCGTTTCATAGGCTGCCGTTCCGTCCGGCCGAGCGAGAATACCCCGAAACCGGATGGTGTCACCCGTGAGAGCAGCATGCGCCGCAATCGGCGTCTTGCAGGTACCGTCGAGCACATCGAGAAATGCCCGTTCCGCCGCCAACGCCACCGACGTATCGGCATGGTCGATGGCGGCCACCATCGCCGCGACGCGCGTATCGTCAGACCGAATCTCTATGGCAATCGCTCCCTGCCCGGCCGCCGGCAGAAATTCATCCTCACTCATGATGCGCGTCGCATGTTGGGTCAGGCCGAGGCGCTTGAGTCCAGCGAGCGCCAGGACCGTCGCATCGGCGTGACCTTCGGCAAGCTTGCGCAGCCGTGTCTCGACATTGCCGCGCATGGGCACGACCGTCAGATCCGGACGGGCGCGCAGGATCAGCGCCTGCCGCCGTGGCGAAGTGGTGCCGATCCGCGCTCCGGGCGGCAATGACGCGAGACTGTCGGCCTTGTCGCTGATGAAGACATCGCGCACGTCTTCACGTTCGAGGCAGGCAGCGAAACATAATCCCGGTGGCAGTTGCGTGGGAACATCCTTTGCCGAATGCACGGCAAGGTCGATCGCCCCCGCCAGCAGCGCCTCCTCTATTTCCTTGGTGAATAGCGCCTTGCCGCCGATCTCCGCTAGCGGCCGGTCCTGAATGGCATCGCCGGTCGTGCGGATCACCTGGATGGCGATCCGCTCAAGCGCAATATCATGCATGGCGGCAAGCCGGTCACGCACCGCGTTCGCCTGGAACAGCGCCAGTGCGCTGCCGCGTGTGCCGATGATCAAAACTGGCGGTTGCACGTTTTCCCGTTAGTCTTTTGACGAGGCGCTACGATCAGCCGCCCCGGCACTTCCCCGACGACATATCCGAAAACCGCCCCAATTGTGAAGCCGTAGGGTGGATACGTCGATCCACCGAGCACAGCCGGACGCCGTAGGCAAAGCAGTTCTGCAGCGGCCCGGCCAGCCGGTATTCACCAGCCGGCGTCATCGCTCCAGCGATTTGAGGAAATCGATGAAACCACCGATCTGATCCGGCTCCAGCTTGAATTCAGGCATCGACGGATGGCCGGTGACGATGCCCTCTCCAAGCGCTTCCTCGAGGCTTTCCACCGGATAGCGCAAATGCAGGTCGCGAAACGGCGGCGCGGCCTGCAGTGGACTCGGGCTTACTTTATCAATGGCATGGCAGCGAGCGCAGTTGGCGCGAGCGATGGCAAAGCCACGCTGCTCGCTCGGCGACATCTGCGCGGAAGCGGCCGACGACAGCCCGAGCAGAATCGCCACCGCTCCCATGATTTTCATCGCATCATGCCCTTATGTCACGGACGAACGGCATGATGCCATATCCCGGTGCGGCAATACAGCCGCGCGTCACTCAAACCATCCGCCGGGCACGCGTGGCAACCATCGCCTGCAGGGTCGGCGCGTTTGGACAATAGCTCAGCCATGCGTCGGAACGATCGTGCGCCTCGAGATCGTGACGGCATCGCTGATGGTCCTTGCACAGCGAGCAAGAGCGCTGCAGATCGCGGGTCGTCTCCGGATCCGCCAGAGCCAGATCAACCTCTCCGAGGTCGAGCTCGGCCATGCGGGTCTCAAGCAGGCGTGCCGCCTCCGGCCCCTTCGTCGCCAGGGTACGCAACTCCCACCCCGACATACCCAGATCGTGCGCCATGCGGTCAACCTCCGCTTCGTCACGGAGCTCGTAAGCCACCGCACGCCGCCGCAAATACTCGCCAACCCAGTGTTTCACAGCCGACAGAGACGCATTCTGCATGACAACCTCCTTGTCGTTGCCATCACAGGCTAATCCTCCGGCTGCGGCGAACATTGTTGCAGAGCAATCACCGGTACATTTGTCGTGCGGCCCGAAGCCAGCCTTCCCAGAGGCTTCAGGAGCCGTGACGCGAGCTACCTCTTTGAAATATATTTGCTTTTTCTACCACCGCCGGTGGCGCATTTCCTGAACTTTAGCGCGCCAGTTCCTGCTTCAACGCCGGATACTTCTCTGTCAGCAGCGAACCGAAATAGTAGGTCTTGCTGAACGCTGAATGTGCACTGATGGCCTCCAGCCACCGCGAGATGGCCGGCTTGCCCTGCCACATCTCATCGAGCCGGATATCGTTCATGCGAACGATCACCGGCATAATGGCAATATCGGCCAGGGTCAGCGTACCGCCCATCATCCAGGGGCCGCCGCTCTGTATGATCGCAGCGTCCATGCGACTGATGCCGCGTCGCAATCGATCCAGGGAGGCGTCCATCTCCTCCTTGGGAAAGCCGGTTCGACCCATCTTCAGCAGGAATTCCTTGCGTAGCGGTTTTGACTCGGCGAGCGCCACGAACTCCTCTTCCGTCATCGAGCGGAAATGCCGGAGGAAAGCGATATTGTACGAGGGCACCCGGATCGCCGGCGTCGGTACTTCGTCGATAAAGCGCATCAACGCCCGCATCTGGGCCCGCTCCACCGCATCCTCCGGTACGAAGCGCTCGGGCTCCGGCAGAATCTCGTCCAGATATTCGACGATTACCGCAGAATCGTTGATCGGACGGCCGCGATGGACCAGCGTCGGCACCACGCCATTCGGGTTGATCTTGAGATAGTCCGGCTTGAGCTGGTCGCCGGCGAACAAATCGAGCTTATGCTCCTCGAAGTCCACGCCCTTGGCGTTGAGAACAAAGCGAACACGCTGGCTGCAGGTCGATTGCGGCGCATTATAGAGAACGAAATCGGTCATGTCGGACGTAGCCTCCTCGCAATGTGGATCAAGTCAGGAGCCTGCACTGTTCACAGACGCTGGCACACCGCACCTCGTCCGGCAATCGTTTGCAGAACGAGCGCGGCGATTATTCACATCGATGACAGGGCACGGACCGATTCTCACAACAGAAAACTAAGAATAATATTTTTCAATCTGTCTCTCAAAATTAGTGCGCTGGCATATGCATGCAGGCACTCTACAGCGCTCAATCTGCTGGGGCCGCCTTTCGACGATCTATCACCTGCGATCCCGATATTTCTCTGCGGCAAGCCATACATCGAAAACCGGTTTGATCTCGGCGCCCGTCACAAGACGTGACCGCCAATCGTCGCGGGCGGGACACACAATGAGCAACCACGCCTCCCCGAACGCATCGTCATTCAGCATTTCCGGTTTCCGGATCAGTGCTTCATTGTGGGCTACAACGACTCCATCGAACGCGGCACGCGCCGCACCCACCCATTTACCGCATTCGATCGTGGCGAACGACTTGTTTGTCTCGAAGTCTTTGCCGATGCGCTTCGGCGTATACACCAGCACCTCGCCTGCCAACGATATCGCCAGCGGCGTAAAACCAGCACGCACCGTCCCATCGGGAAGCGGTTCGTACCAGATCTGGTTGTCCACGTCATACAGCAGACGCTCAGGGAAATCGAACTCTTGGATCCGGGTCACGGTCTGTCCACTGAACATGCTTCCGAGCCGTTACAATGTTTGCACACGGCACGGTGTGCGTCAGCCTCTTTTCGGGTTCGTCGCTCGCGTCCCCGCGAGACAGACAATGGAGCCTTGCAAGCCGTCATCGCAAATCCGCTTTCTCGATGCAGAGACGACGCCCCCGTTTGTCGAAGCATTGTCCCTCGTTCAGCACCAGACGATCCTCGTCAATGCGCTCTTCGAGTTCGTGCAGCCTCAGCCGTGCGGTGGGATTGTCGAGCGGCCCCTGATCGGACCGGACCATCGGGAAGATTGACACGCCGTCCCAGTCACGACCAGCGCCGGCGAGCAGAACTGTGACATCGGCCCAGCCGACCTCATCGCCAAGGACGTTGAAATGTGTCGAGCATAGCGGCGTCACCGCGCCGCCGGAAATCGAAACCAGTACGGCACACGCCGTAAACGAACCGGTTCGAGAAAATTCCTCGACGATCCAGCCGTCGAAAGACTGATTTTCTTCAAAAGTCGACAACGGGCGTCTCCGGTATGTAGTTTTCAAACAGGACCCAGAACTGGCCAGGGCGGTTCTGCAAATACCAGGATTCGAATTCATCCAGAGCACGCAGCACGTCTGTATCAGGAGAGCTTTTCTCGGGCGGCGAGAATGTCGCGAACATCGCTTGCACGACCGGCGTAAAATGCGAAAAAACCTCGGCACGTGCGGTGCTGTCGGTTTCCCATCCTAGCTTGCTTCGCAAAACTGCGTTGGCGGCGACGACCGCCATCGCCTCGTTGTCTGCCCCCGTCACGGCCTCGGCGACGGAGCGCATCAGATTCAATCGCCGAAATGCAAACTTGCGCTCTTGTTCGAGCGATTTTGTCCGCTGCGCGATGGAATGCCGGAACTCATTTTCTGCGGCAGCGGCACTGTCGGCGGCTGCCTTCAGGTTATCCAGGAATGACGGTATCGGATTCATCGTCTGCTCCCTGACAATAACTTGAACTTGCAAATCTGCCGTTCCTGCGGCGCGTTCGGAAAGCCGTATCATGCAGGCGCCTCCGACCATTGCTCTCTCTCAGTATCCAAGCAGAAACGGATTGACGGCACCACGCCGGTAATCGCCGTCGCGAACCAGCAGATCAAGAGCCAGCGTGGCAACATCGTCGGCAACCGGCTCCAGGGCCGGATTGTGATGCTGCTGCATGATCTTCAGGTAGGCATGGCAATTGTCACAGATCTCGGCCTTGACGCTGCCGTCGCTACCGTCAACTTCCTGATAGGCGACGCCTTTGGTCGAGCCGCAGATCGTGCATTTGATGCGTACAACGTGCCAATAGGTTGCGCACAGCGAGCAGACGCAGAAACGCGAACCGAATGCTCCCTCCCAGCCGACGACGACCGACGAAACCGGCGCGCCGCCGCAGCACGGGCATATTCCATCACCGACCGGAACGAGTGATTTTGTTTCCAGTCGCGCGGCGAGCCGGACAAAATGCACCTGCAACGCTGCCGCGACATAAGCATGTTCGGCAATCGCTTCGACGGGGATCGTGTCTGCGAGTACGTCTCGGATCATCAAACAGGACGCAAGTGCATTTGCCGTCCGTATACGCGACAGCGCCACGCGCGCGTCCCTCGGCATGTCGATTGCTGCCGCCAGATCGAGCATCCGCCGCAGCGTGATTTCGAAAGTTGCGTCCATTGCGAATCGGCTGCGATCGATCGGCGGCATGCCGAAATCGTGCGCACGCCTCAACACGACTGCTTCCGGCATATCCGGTTCCGGGAGCTCCTCCTGGACGCGATGCTGGCATTCGCATAGGTCGGCGAGAAACCGCAGATAGGGCGCCAGTTCGTGCGCTTCCGCCAGTGCGCGCAGACGGCCCGCGCGAACAGCAAAAATCGTCAGCGGATCGGGCAGCCGGGCGAAGGGGGGCGCTGCGACCCTTCCGATCGGAACTGCGTCGTAGCGCGGTGTACTAGGCTTGTTCATCGTCATCCTACCCGCGCATGCCCCCGTATGAGAGAAGCACAACAGCAGCATCTGCGTGCCACGGCCATGCCGTTCAACGATCCGGCTGCTTTCCCCCGACGAGTTCGCGCAGCCATTTGCGATGGTGGCGCCACGCCCAGCCGCCAGTGACCTGCCCGCTCGTCATGGCGCCGAGCGTTCCCCGCACCCAGATCGCCGCATAGACATGGACAATCCAGACACAGATGATGGTCACCGCTGCGAGTGCATGCACCAGTACTGCAATCCGCCTTTGCTCGATGGTGAAGTAGCCTGAAAAATACCGATCCCAGATCAGTATTCCGCTGCATATCAGAACGATGATCAGCAACGACATCGACCAGAACACGACCTTCTGACCAGCATTGTACTTTCCGACCTCCGGCAGCTTTTCCTCATGCCCGGTCAACACGTCGCGCAGCCGGGCAAGCCACGTGCCATCCTCACGCTTCCACAAATTTGCCTTCCAGAAACGAAGAAACAAGGCAGCAAAACTGAAAAACAAGACCACGCCGATCCATGGATGAATCGTACGCGTCCACTGGCCGCCGCCGAACAGAGCCGTCAGAAAAAACAGACTTGGGTGGAACAAGGGAAGTCCGGACAGTGCCAGCAAGACCAGCGATATCGCCGTGATCCAGTGATTGATACGGGCACCCGAAGTATACCGATCGACCGTGACGGGCCGGCCGGCATGGATATTGTCGCCGCGCTCGATGTCGTAGGCCGTCATCGCTCGCCCCGGGTCAGATTTTCGGCATCCCGTTCATCCTGACTTGACACCTCGTTCGGCCCGACAACGAGATAATGGAGAACACCGACAGCGGCGAACGCACCCATCGCCGCAAGACCGACATATTTGGCCATTCCCTTCCAGACCTCGACGATCGGACTGATGCGCGGGTTGCGCGGAAGATTGGCATAGAGCTCCGGCCGGTCATTGTGATGCAGAACATACATGACGTGCGTGCCGCCAACGCCGGACGGATCGTACAGCCCCGCATTGTCGAAGCCGCGCGACTTGAGGTCCTTGATGCGCCACTCGGCATGTTTCTTCATCTCATCCTTGGTGCCGAACACGATGGCCTGGGTCGGACACGCCTTGGCGCATGCAGGACCTTGGCCAACAGCAATGCGGTCCGAACAGAGCGTGCATTTGTAGGCGGTATTGTCGACCTTGGAGATGCGCGGGATATTGAACGGGCAGCCCTTGATGCAGTAGCCGCAGCCGATGCAGTTCTCGTGCACGAAATCGACGATACCGTTCGAATATTGCACGATGGCGCCCGGCGCCGGACAGGCTTCCAGGCATCCGGGATCGGTACAATGCATGCAGCCGTCCTTGCGGATCAGCCATTCCAGATTCTGCGTCTCGGGGTTCATCCATTCGGTAAACTTCATCACCGTCAGGCTCGACGGCGTCAGATCGGGCGGATTGTCGTAGACGCCGACATTGACGCCGACCTCCTCGCGGAGATCATTCCATTCGAGACAGGCTGACTGACAGGCCTTGCAGCCGATGCATTTCGACACGTCGATGAGTTTGGCCACCGGCGTGAGCTGTCGTGCGGGCGGCGGCACCGTCGATGCCGAGCGACGCACCAGATCCTGCTGGCCCAACGTCGCCATTGCGTCGGCCGCTGGATTGTGAGCGGGGATGTGCATAACCATGTTCAGCCTCCCCTTTAGGCCGTCGGCCCCGGAATGGCTTCGATGTCCACCAGAAACGCCTTGTATTCCGGCGTCTCGATGTTGGCGTCGCCGACATAGGGCGTCAGGCTGTTCGGCCCGAAACCTTTCCTCGTTGCGCCGATAAATCCCCAATGCAGCGGAATGCCCACGATGTGCACTTTCTTGCCGTCGCAGGTCAGCGGCTGAATCCGTTTCGTCACCACGGCCTTGGCCTTGATCGAGCCCCGCTTGGAGAACACGCGTACCCAGCCGCCGGGCTTGATGCCCTTCTCTTTCGCCAGTTCCTCGCCGATTTCGACGAAGAATTCAGGCTGCAGCGATGCATTGATCTCCGCGTGTTTGGTCCAGAAATGAAAATGCTCGGTCAGTCGATATGAGGTCGCCGCATAGGGAAACTCCTTGGCATCGCCGAACTGCTCCATGTCGCCTCTAAACACGCGGGCAACCGGATTGCCGCGGATCTGCGGCGCAACCACATTGGCGATCGGCGACTCGAACGGTTCGTAATGCGCCGGGAACGGACCGTCCCGCATCAGGCCCCGGGTGAAGAGCCGTGCAGTCCCCTCCGGGTTCATGATGAACGGGCCGACCTGATCCGGCTTCGCGTTCGGTGCAATGTCCGGAACATCGTAACCGACCCACGCGGTACCGTTCCACTCGATCAGCTTTCGCGACGGATCCCAGGGCTTGCCGTTGATGTCCGCCGAGGCCCGGTTGTACAGAATCCGGCGGTTTGCCGGCCATGAGAACGCCCAGTTCGGGAAAGCGCCGGTATCGTCCGGATCGCGGTTATCGCGGCGCGCCATGATGTTGCCCGCCTCAGTGAAGCAGCCGGTATAGATCCAGCATCCCGCGGCGGTCTTGCCGTCATCGCGCAGCAGCCCGAAGGTGGCGAGCTGCTTGCCCTTCTGCAGAACGACCTTCGCGGGGTCGTTTGGATCGGTGACGTCTTCGACGACATAGCCGTTGAGTTCCTTCGCCAACTCCTCCGGCGTCGGCTCGTTCGCATCCTGGTACGGCCAGGTCAGATCGAGGATCGGTCGCGGATTCTTGCCGCCCTCCTTCTGATACAGCGCCTTCAATCGCAGATAGAGCTGCGCCATAATCCAGATATCAGAGCGCGCCTCCCCGGGCGGCGTTCCGCCGGCCCAGTGCCATTGCAGCCAGCGACCCGAGTTGACCAGCGAGCCGGCATCCTCGGCAAAGCAGGTGGCCGGAAGCTGAAAGACCTCCGTCTGGATATTGGCGGAAGCGACGTCGTTGAACTCGCCGTGATTTTCCCAGAATCGGGAGGTCTCGGTTTCGAGCGGATCCATCGTCACCAGGAATTTCAGCTTGGATAGCGCTGCCGTCAGCTTCTTTCTGTTCGGGAATGCCAACAGCGGATTGAAGCCCTGGCAGAAATAGCCGGTCATCTTGCCTTCGTGCATCAGCTCAAACGCCCGCAGCACGTCGTAGGACGGCAAGTCAAGCTTCGGCAGATAATCATATGCGAAGTTGTTGTCGGGATTGGCTGCATCGCCCCACATCGCCTTCTGGAAACTGACAAAAAATTTCTTGTAGTTTTGCCAGTAACTCATCTGGTTGGGGCGCAAGGGCTTGAACCCACGCGTCGACATATAAGCGTCGAATGTCGTCTCTTTCTCCGTCGGAATTGTCAGATATCCAGGGATCAGATTCGACATTAGGCCAATGTCGGTCAGCCCCTGAATGTTGGAATGACCGCGCAGGGCGTTCATCCCGCCGCCGCGCACGCCGATATTGCCCAGGATAAGTTGCAGCATCGCCATGCTGCGGATGTTCTGCGAACCCTTCGAATGCTGGGTCCACCCGAGCGCATACATCGACGTCATGGTCTTGGTCGGCGACGAACATTCACCGATCATCTGCGCCACTTTCAGGAACTTGTCCTTCGGCGTACCGCAGATTCGCTCCACCATTTCCGGCGTATAGATGGAGACATGTTGCTTGAGCAGATTCCACACGCAACGCGGATGTTGCAGCGTATCGTCGGCGACGACATAACCGTCCGGGCCGAGTTCGTAATCCCAACTGGAGCGATCATAGTCGCGGCGCGTATCATCATATCCGGTGAACAGCCCATCATTGTAGGCAAAGCCCTCCTTCACGACATAGGGCGCGTTGGTAAACATCTTCGTATAGTCCCACTGCACCTTACCGTTCTGGATGCAGTAGTTGATGACGCCCAGCAAGAAGGCGATGTCCGTTCCCTGTCGGATCGGCGCATACACATCCGCAACCGATGCAGAACGGGTGAAGCGCGGGTCGACGACAATCAGCCGTGCGCCCCGATTGGCCTTCGCCTCCGTGACCCATTTGAATCCGCAAGGATGCGCCTCGGCGGCATTACCGCCCATGATGACGACGAGGTCGGTGTTCTGGATGTCGGTCCAGGAATTTGTCATCGCGCCGCGACCAAACGTTGGGCCCAAACTGGACACCGTGGGTCCGTGTCAGACCCTCGCCTGGTTGTCGAACACGACCATGCCGGCACTGCGAACGACCTTATAGGTTGCCCATGCGGTCTCGTTGGTTGTCGCCGACGCCGCCAGAAACCCGGTCGTCGTCCAGCGGTTGACCGTCACACCATCGTCGTTCTTCTCAATCAGATTGCGATCACGGTCGTCCTTCATCAGCCGCGCGATGCGATCGAGCGCTTCGTTCCACGACAGGCGCTCGAATTTGTCGGAGCCCGGCCGGCGGACCATCGGATATCTGAGCCGCGTTTCCGAATGGACGTAATCGAGCAGCGCCGCACCCTTTGGACAAAGCGTGCCGCGATTGGTCGGGTGATCCACGTCACCTTCGATGTGGATGATGTCGGCCTTCTCGCCCTTGGCGAGGTTGCCCTTGGAATACATGATGATGCCGCACGCGACTGAGCAATAGGTGCAGGTGTTTCTGGTTTCGGTCGTGTTGCTGAGCTTCCAGGGACGGATCGCGGCTGCGTAAGCGGTCTCCACAGCTCCGAAGCCAAACGCACCCAGCGATGTACCGACAATTCCGGCGCCGGTGCCCGCCATGAACTGGCGCCGCGAGAGATCGATATTCATTTGCAAATCTCCTTGAGACGTCCTCCCCCCAAGATGATCTGGCTATCGAACTGAGTTCCTGAACTCCGTTTTCCGCGCTTTTCTTTTGGTTTCTATCTTGTCTCGTTTCTCGCCGCTCTCTCGCAATCTTCGCTACAGCTTTTTTGGCTGCGCCTTTTCAGGATGTTTTCAGGATCAAAATGCAGTCAAATAATGTCAAATTGACGAACGCATTGAAGCAGCCGCGGTGTCGAGCCGCCCGACAATTTTCATCTCCCTGTTGCAGACGGAAATCCCTGTTGCCACAGCAGGTTCATTGAGCAGGAACGTTTTCGCGTTCAGTTTCGTTCCCCGTCTTTGCCCCAGCGGGAGGTAGCGATGAAGTCGCGTAACTCTCTTTTGCTCATAACGGCGTTCGTTCTGGCGTCGGCCACCGCGGCACTCGACCAAAGCAACCACACCCCGCCTGCGACGGCTCCAGAGCGACCCGCGGCGGTTCCACATACGAGCGGCTCCGGGACCGAGCCGTCGGGCCTCGGTTCAACCGGCTGGGTCGGGGGTAACCGCGGCACAACCCGACAAGAAACCACAGGTCAGCGAGCGGTGGATCCGGAAAGAGCCAGCCAGCAACCGGAAATGGCGACAGGCCGGGATCTGAACGGTTCCCCGACGCGCTTCCCCGCAAACAGGACGCCCGAGTAGAACATGGCGGCATTCGACGGCCGCCGAACACAAGTCACCGTAGAACCCTCTCACCATGAGTTGAGAGAGCTTTCGACTTTGAAACTACGGATATTTTCGGCCCACCTGAGTGCGCTTAGACGGTGCCGTATCCACTGCCAATATCGACCTATGCCCTGACCGGCAGACCGCTGCCACGCCGTCGGCGTTAGCAGAGGGTGCTTCATCGCAACGACGGCACCCTCATGATATCTTTTTGGCACTCTCGTACCCATGATACTTTGCCCGAAGTAATCAGGTAGGGCGCCTCGGATTCTCACCCTCACGGACGGAAACGACATCTTTACTCGATGGCAGGCGAATAATCCGATCCCGTCAATCAACGACGATGATCAAGTGCGCCGGGATGTTTTAATGCGGATATCAGCAGTGCTCGGAATCGGCGAGAGGGAAACTGTCAATGAACCTCTCCGACACCTAAAAGATACCGAGGAACAGGCGCTCAGATCACAGAGGCACAATTGCACGGCATTGATTTCACATCCTGGCAAAGCCTGCTGATAACGCTGATCGGGCTGGCGCTGTTCACGCTCATCAGCATTGGCATCCGTCTACTGATGATGGTGACAATCCAGCAACGCCGCGAACGCATGAACCGCCAGATCAACGAGCGACTCCGCACACTGATCGCAGCCTACAAGACGCTTGGTGGCTCCTTCACCGGCAACCTGACCGTCGATCCAACGCACCGGCGCGATCTGCATCGGCGGAATCACGAGACGGAAGAAAACAAAGAGCCGGACGTCGACGACGAGGGTCGGGGAGACGAGCGCAACGCGGGCTCGGAGCGCCGACGCCGGATCCGCGACGCGGTCGAGGCTGCCCTGTCGGATATCATTCTGCTCGGAACGGAGGAGCACGTCCGCCTCGCCGAATGCGCCGTGCGCGAACTGATTGCCGGACATCCGCTCCGCACGGATGACCTCGTCGTGTCGCTCCGCAACTTCATTCGCAAAGCGCTCGACATCGGCCCGATTCCGTTCGACATCGCTATCCCCGCCCAAGGTCCTGCCCGGCCGTCTGGTTCGGGAGGACGCGGCAAAGGCGATGGCGGCCGTGAGGCTTCGGAACGAGGCGTCCGTGGCGGAGGAATGGGCGGGGCGGGAACGGGTAGCGGGACAGGCGACGGCCTCGCGGCCACCATCGACGATCAGAGCTCGTCCAATCATCGTCTGTAGCCATCGGCCTGTCCGGTTGCAGGAACGGGCGGTGAGGAAGAGGCCGCGCGCGCAGCCGACATTATCGGAAATACGAAAAACAGCGCGAGCACCCGCACAGCCGGCCGCTGTCCACTTTCAGTGCTTGCCCGGATATGAAGGTCGCAGCTAGGTTGCGTTCTTATGAAGAAGATCGGATTCCTGTCATTCGGGCATTGGACGCCCTCGTCGCAATCGCAAACGCGGTCGGCGGCCGACGCGCTCCTGCAATCCATCGAGCTGGCCGTCGCGGCCGAAGCGCTCGGTGCGGACGGGGCCTATTTTCGCGTTCACCACTTCGCCCGCCAGCTTGCGTCGCCGTTCCCGCTTCTGGCGGCCATCGGTGCGAAGACACACCGTATCGAGATCGGCACAGCGGTCATCGACATGCGCTATGAGAATCCGCTCTACATGATCGAGGACGCAGGCGCGGCCGACCTGATTGCAGGCGGCCGCTTGCAATTGGGAATCAGCCGTGGCTCGCCCGAGCAGGTGATCGACGGCTGGCGCCATTTCGGCTACCGCCCGGCGGAAGGGCAGAGCGACGCCGACATGGGCCGGCGTCATGCCGAGGTGTTTCTCGACCTGCTGCGTGGCGAGGGCTTCGCGCAGCCCAGCCCGCGGCCGATGTTTTCCAATCCGCCAGGCCTGCTGCGCATCGAGCCCCACTCGGAAAGCCTGCGCGACCGGATCTGGTGGGGAGCCGGCTCCAATGCCACGGCTGCCTGGGCGGCAAAGCTCGGCATGAACCTGCAAAGCTCGACGCTGAAAGACGACGAGACCGGAGAGCCGTTCCATGTCCAGCAGGCTGCCCAGATCCGCGCCTTTCGCGCCGCCTGGAAAGAAGCCGGCCACGCGCGCGAGCCGCGTGTTTCCGTCAGCCGCAGTATATTCGCGCTGCTGAACGATCTCGACCGCGCCTATTTCGGACGCGGCGGGGAACAAGAAGACCAGGTCGGCTTCATCGACGAGAAGACCCGGGCGATTTTCGGACGGAGCTATGCGGCCGAGCCGGATGTTCTGGTCGAGCAACTCAAGGCCGATGAAGCAATCGCGGAAGCCGATACGCTACTGCTGACGGTGCCGAACCAGTTGGGCGTCGCCTACAACACGCATGTCATCGAAGCGATCCTGACCCATGTCGCCCCGGCGCTCGGCTGGCGCTGATATCTGTCTTCAACGATCCACACCAGAAGTCTGGCACCAACGGCGCCAGCCGCCATGTGCCGAAGCAAGACCCCGCAAATCAGGAGCGGATATCCATTTCCCTGCCATCACTTCCCGTGATCGCGAAGCGCATCGACGACAATTTTGAATGCCGGCGAATTCTGCCGACTGCTGGGATAATAAAGATAGTAGCCGGCAAACTTCGGTGACCAGTCATCAAGGACAAGCTGTAATCGCCCGGCGACAATATCTGCCGCGACGATGTCTTCAGGCACATAGGCAATCCCGTAGCCGGCAATGGCGGCATCGACCATGGGCAGTGTCGAGTTGAATGCCAACTGACCGTCCACGCGCATACGCACGTCTCGCCCGTTTTTCTGGAATTCCCAAGCATAGAAGCCGCCGCCTGACGTCAGGCGCAGGCTGATGCAATTGTGCCTGACCAGATCCTGCGGCGTTTCGGGAATCCCGTGCTGGTGGAAGTAGTCGGGCGAGCCGATGGCGACGAGCCGCCAATCCGGCCCAATCCGCACCGCCACCATGTCCCTTTCCACGATTTCGCCGAGCCGTACGCCGGCATCGAAGCCGCCTTCGACGATGTTGCGCAAACCATTATCGCTGCTGAACTCGACCTTGATATCGGGATAGTCCAGCAGCACCGGCCGCAGCTTCGGCCAGATCAGCGTCTCCAGCGCATGGTCCGAGACCGTGATGCGCACGATGCCTGACGGACTGTCGCGATAAGCGGTCAGCGTAGCGATATCGGTTTCGATCTCGGCAATGCGCGGCGCGAGGGACTGGCGCAGCCGTTCGCCGGCTTCCGTCGTCGAGACGCTGCGCGTCGTCCGCGCCAGGAGCCGCAGCCCCATCTGGGTTTCCAGCCGCTTGATCGTGTGGCTGAGGGTCGACTGCGTGATCCCGATCTTGGCGGCAGCTTTCGTGAAGCTTCGCTCCTCCGCCACGACCAGGAACCATAAGAGATCATTGAAATTTTCGCGCACGATCTCACTCCGCCGCAGACCTTTTTGAATGCTGATTTATCGCCTTAATCGATAAGTTCAAACGAATTAACCTATCTAATCATAGCAATCACTAGACGCTACGTTGCACCGCAATAGAACCTCCTAATCGAAGCCGCACGGCTGATTCGCGTGCGGGATGGATAGATGGATACGACCTACGACGATGGACTGGTGAAGCCGCAGGCAGCTTGGGGCGCTATGTTCTCGATGGCGCTGCGTGTTGTCGCCCTCATTGCTTCCGAGTTCATGCCGGTCAACCTGGTGACGCCGATTGCAAACGGTCTCGGCATCACGAAAGGCCGGACGACCATTGTCGCGATCCTGCGGTTCGGCTGGGGCTTCTTCGGCACGGTTGCACAGGTCGGCTCGGGCACACGGCTTAGTCGCGCGCTGCGCGACGATACCGAATCCTGCGGCGGGTTGCAGGTCGTCATCATCCAGTTCGCCATCACGCTGGGCGTGGCCCTTGGCGGCCTGCTGTTCGACGCTCTCGGATGGCGGAGCCCGTCCGTGCTCGGAAGAATCCTGCTGCTTGGTTCAGCGCTTGCTGCAGCCGCAGCCGTCATCGATCACGGAAAGGCCGCGCAATGATGCCAGGTTTCATCAGCCGCCGGACGGCACTGCAGGCGGCTCTCCTGATCGCTGCGGCCACGCCGACTGCCATTGCGACGCGCGGATACGCACAAGGAGCAGCGCCCATGAAAATTCGCATCTCGTTCAACAGCCAGACGATGACTGCGACGTTGGAGGGCAACCCGTCTGCGCGCGATTTCGCGTCACTATTGCCGCTCAATAATCTGTCGATCGACAATTACGCGAACAACGAAAAGATCAGCGTCCTGCCGCGCAAGCTGACCGAAGAAGGCAGCGGCCCGTTCGCGAACGAACAACCGGGAGACCTTTGCTACTACGCGCCCTGGGGCAATCTCGCCTTCTTCTACGCCGGTTACTCCTGGTCGCGAGGGCTGATCCGGCTAGGCCACATGGACGGCGGCTTCGAGCCATTGCTGGTGCGCGGGAAATTCACACTGCGCATCGAACGTATCTTCTGATCCAATTTCACGAAAGGAGCATTCCATGCTCGGAACAATTCTTTACGCTCCCCACGACATCCGCTGCGAGGAAGTCGAGGAACCAAAAATCCTCCACCCTACGGACGCCATCATCAAGCTCTCGGCGTCCTGCATCTGCGGGTCCGATCTGTGGCCCTATCGCGGTCTCCAGTCGGTCGACGAACCGATGCATATGGGCCACGAATATTGTGGCGTGGTCATCGAGGTCGGCAGCGCGGTGAAGACGGTGAAGCCCGGCCAATTCGTCGTCGGCTCATTCTGCATCTCCGACAACACCTGCCCGCATTGTCGTTTCGGCTTCCAGTCATCCTGCGAGCAGCGCGAGTTCATGAGCCATGCGCAAGCGCCTTACGCGCGGGTGCCGCTCGCCGACGGCACGTTGGTCGCGACGGAGACTATGCCGGCAGACGAGTTGATCCCGAGCCTGCTCGCGGCGTCCGACGTGCTAGGCACCGGCTGGTACGCAGCCGACGCGGCGCGCGTTCAGCCGGGTTCGACGGCGGTGGTCGTCGGAGATGGCGCTGTCGGCCTGATGGGTGTTCTCGCCGCAAAGCAGATGGGCGCGGCACGGGTCATCGCCATGAGCCGCCACAAGACGCGGCAGAATCTCGCTCTCGAATTCGGCGCAACCGACATCGTGTCCGAACGCGGCGACGCCGGCGTCGCCCGTGTCAGGGAACTGACGGAGAATGTCGGTGCGGATTCGGTCCTCGAATGCGTCGGCACGCAGGAATCGATGATGCAGGCGATGAACTGTGCCCGGCCCGGCGGCCATATCGGTTTCGTCGGCGTGCCGCACGGCGTCCAACTCGACGGCCAGGGCCTGTTCTTCGCACAGAAAAGCCTGCTCGGCGGTCCAGCGCCAGTGCGCCGATTCCTGCCGCACCTGATGAACCTTGTGCTGGAGCGGCGGATTAATCCCGGCAAGGTTTTCGATCTCACCCTGCCGCTTGCCGATGTCGCCCAAGGCTATCGCGCCATGGACGAACGGCGCGCCATCAAGACCTTGCTACTCGTTTAGGACCAGTCACCGAGATCAATCCGAAAGAACACCCACATGAAAACAATTCTTACAGCAGCCGCCATCGGTGCAGCGAGCATCATGTCGGCGCAGGCGGAAGGAATCGAAATCCGCACCAACGGCAACACGCCGGCAATCATCGGCGCAACGGACAATTTTTCCGGTCACGCCGTCATCAGCACTCTCTACCCGCCGACCGACATCACGCGCGCGAGCATGGGTCTCGTGAACTTCGCGCCGGGAGCCCGCACAGTCTGGCACACGCATCCGGCCGGCCAGTTGCTCATCATTACCGCCGGTCAAGGCTGGGTGCAGGAAGAAGGCAAGGACAAGCGCGTCATCAACCCCGGCGACGTCGTCTGGATTCCCGGAGGCGTAAAACATTGGCATGGCGCGACCTCCACCAGTCCGATGGCTCATATTGCCCTGAGCTACATGAAGGGCGGCAAGAACGTCGACTGGCTGGAGGCCGTCTCCGATGTGCAATACCGCTGACCGGAAGGCCGCTTGGAGAGGTTTTGCCATGAAGACTTTAACCATTCTGGCGCTCACGCTTTCCATGGGCGCCCTCGACGCCAAAGCGCAGACTGGCTCACAAACGGGAAGCCTGTCTCGCGAGGACGTGCGGGCCGTTTCGCCGGCGCTTGAGCGTTACGCTACGGACAAGTTGGCCAATGACCTCTGGAAACGGCCGGGCCTCTCTCCGCGTGACCGCAGCATCATCACTGTCGCCGCGGTCGTTACACGCAACCAGGACATACTGCTTTCCGAGCAGTTGAGCCTTGCGCTCGACAACGGCGTGCGGCCCGCCGAGATTTCGGAGATTATCACGCATCTCGCGTTCTATGCCGGCTGGGGCAACGCCATGGCCGCGACGGCGATCGCCAAGGAGGTGTTTGAGGCGCGAGGAATCGGCCCAGACCAACTCCCAAAGGCCGAGGTCGATCTGCTGCCGTTGGATGAGAAGGCCGAAGCAGATCGCGCCTCGCGAGTCGAACAAGGCACGGGACCGGCATCACCGGGATTGGTGCGCGATACGGCTGAAGTGTTATTCCGAGATCTGTGGTTGCGACCTGATCTTGCGCCGCGCGACCGCAGTCTGGTGACAGTCAGCGCACTTATCGCCGCCGGCCAGGTCGAGCAGATTTCCTATCACCTCAACCGGGCGATGGATAATGGGCTGACGCGCGTCGAAGCCTCAGAGGTCATCGGCCATCTCGCCTATTACGCCGGGTGGCCTAACGCCTTCTCCACCGCTCCTGTCGCGCGATCCGTCTTCGAAAAGCGTTGACCACTTCCGCTCGCGCTGTGCGGCTTGGGCGGCTGATTGCGAAGACTTGAGCGCCGTCTTCGTCGTGAGTGCCCGTGCCGCGCTCCGTGCAACGGCTATAAGCCTGCGTTCGATCTTCGGCCGGCGTGCCGGTTAAACCACCATCTGAAAGACCACCGGAATCAGCTCAGCTTTCGCTGCCTGCAGCACATTCGGTACGATAGTCCGCGGCGATTCAGATTATTGAGCGCTACTCGTTGCAGGCACTGGTGGATTGCCGAAACCACAACACCCGGCTACGGGAGTGCTGAAAAATGCAATACACGGCAAGCAGCGTTCTATCGACAACTGCCCCAAGACCGATTCCTCTTATGCCGCTGCGGCTGTCGGCTTCAAACGCAGCGTGTTCAAACGCAACCAATATTCATCCTGCCGCCTTTCAGAATCGTCTCCTTCATTGGCGATGTCTGGGCGATGCTCGCCTGTGCCGCCCCGCGCAGGTTATGGCATCGTTGTTCCCGATCTTCTTCCGGGAGGGTCAGAAAAGCGGGGGTTGCCCCCAAACCCAATCAATACGCCGGAGAGCCGAGCGATCGTATCTGTGTATGGCGATAATTCGACTGTCGAGGTTTACCACCCACCGACATCAAGAAGGCCTCCCGACCTGGGAGAGTGCACAGTTTCAGAAATTGCTCGTCGGAATGAAGCTGGATGGCTGCTAAAGCGCGTACGAAGCTATTTTCGGTCTTGGCGACATAGAAAGAGGCTTGGTGATTTTCCACACAAGCCTCAGAAATCATTGATAAATGTCTTGGTAGCGGGGAGAGGATTTGAACCTCCGACCTCCGGATTATGATTCCGCTGCTCTAACCAACTGAGCTACCCCGCCACACGACCGGTCCTTCACGGGAACCGTCGAACATCCATCACGTCGCTCGCGCCGGAGCAACCACGACGGACGGGCGGATATAGGGAGCCCGGCCAAAATCTGTCAAGCCACGTTGGCACTTCCCGGCACTCTTTCCGCAAACGGCAATACCGGACCCAATGGACGGTGGCGCCAGAACGCCACGACAGCGCCAAAACGCAGGCGAATCAAGCCAGGTATGGTTGGCAGGGTCCGGTCCCGCTCAACCGCTGACGGCGTTCTCAACCGCTTGCGGCTCCGCAGCCTCTGCCGGGCTTTTGGCGAAGCGGATCAGGGAGAAGTGCCCGAGCGGTGTCACCGGCCGGTTTTCGACGACGTGGACGTCGCCACGCCGGGCGGCCCAGCCGGCGAGGCGCCCGAACCGGAACTCCGGCCGCCAGCCTAGCCGGCGGGCCACCGGTGCAAAACACTGCTCAAACACCGCGCGGGGGCCGGTCTCAGCGCCGATGTGGTTGACCAGCACGATCTCGCCGCCGGGTTTGAGCACCCGCACGAACTCATCGAGCGTACCCTCGGGATCAGGCACCGCAGTGATGACATACTGCGCCACGATCACGTCGAAGCTCGCATCAGCGAGTGCCAGACGTGCCGCATCCATCACCGCCAGCGCCTCGACATTCGTCAGGTGCTGCGCGACCACCCGCTCCTGCGCCTTGCGCAGCATCGGTGCGGAAATATCGATACCGACGAGACGGTGCTCGCGCGAATAGTCCGGCAGCGACAGCCCGGTACCGACACCGACTTCGAGAATACGCCCGCCGATCCGCTCGGCAGCCGCGATGGAGGCCCGGCGGCCACGATCAAAGACCTTGCCGAATACCAGATCGTAGACTGGCGCCCAGCGGGCATAGGCCTTTTCGATTGTGCTGCGGCTGAGATCGGAGGAATCGGTCACATCGTCAACCGTGCGCTGCCGCCGACTGCGAAGGCATGGCCCGGTCATCGCGCGCTGATACCGGCAGTGCCGCATGCGCACTCTTGATATAGCCGCCCCCAAGAACCCGCGCCTGTCCATCCGGCGCGTCATAAAATACGCAGGCCTGCCCCGGCGAAACGCCGTCCTCGCCATCAGCCAGTTCGACCTCGATCATACCGTCGACCTGCCGCAGCCATGCCGGCCGTGGCACCCTTGTCGAACGCACCCTGACATAGATGCCACCGCGCCGGTCATCGGCGAGCCAGTGCTCCAGCGTAGCCTCGCCGATCCAGTTCACGTCGCGCGCCACGATGCGATGGGTACGCAACGCCTCGCGCGGGCCGACGACGACGCGGCGCTGTTCGGCATCGAGCCGCACGACATAAAGCGCTGCCGCCGCCGCGATACCGATACCTTTGCGCTGGCCGATGGTGAAATGGATGATGCCATTGTGGCGGCCGAGCACCTTGCCGTCGAGATCGACGATGTCGCCGGGCTCCGCCGCGCCGGGCTTCAAACGCTCGATGACATCCGTATAGCGCCCGGACGGAACGAAGCAGATGTCCTGGCTATCGTGCTTCTCGGCGACGGCAAGTCCGAAACGACGCGCCAGCTCACGGGTCTCGCTTTTGTTACGCTCGCCAAGCGGAAAGCGAAGGAAGTCGAGTTGCTCGCGTGTCGTCGCAAACAGAAAATAACTCTGGTCGCGCTCTTCGTCCCTGGCGCGGAACAGGCCGCGGGAACCGTCCGGAAGCCGGCGAGATGCAACATAATGGCCGGTTGCCATCACCTGCGCGCCCAGTTCACGCGCCGTGCCGAGCAGATCGTGAAATTTGACCGACTGGTTGCAGGCGACACACGGCACCGGCGTCTCGCCGGCGACATAGCTGTCGGCGAAGGCGTCGATCACCGCTTCCTTGAAGCGGCGTTCGTAGTCGAGGACGTAGTGGGGAATGCCGATGCGCTCGGCGACCGCCCGCGCGTCGTGAATGTCCTGTCCGGCGCAGCAAGCGCCCTTGCGGTGCGTTGCCGCGCCATGGTCGTAAAGTTGCAGCGTGACGCCAACGACATCGTAGCCCTCGGCCTTCAGGAGCGCAGCCGTCACCGAGCTGTCGACACCGCCGGACATGGCAACGACGACCCGCGTGTCCTGCGGCCGGGCGGGAAGGTCGAGGGAGTTGAGCATACTCCTATCTATAGGGCGTAGGCTGCCAATGCCAAGGGCAACGACCAGTTCACGTGAGCGGCAATGCTCTCCCCGGCTTTCGCCACATGGCGGCAAGATTTGCCGGCAGGGGACCGATCCTGCCGACCCGCCCCTGTCGTCATCCAAAACAAGATATTGATATATAATGATTATTTTCTATCGTTATTGTGGTCCGATCCTTGCTGATCAGGGTACGGAAATATCTGCGCTGCAAAGAGGTTCCCGTGCCCGCCGTTGCGTCATCGAAAATCGCCGCTTCCCACACCCCCGCGGCAGCAAAAGCGCACCTCGCGCCGTCGCGGGAAGACCGCGGCAATCTGTTTTCCGAACTGCTCGATAGCGCGGAGCCGAGGCGAGCGCCGTCGCGACCATCATCCGACTCCCAGCGCGATGCCCGGCCGGACGAACCTCCCCCGCCGCGAGACCAGCCGAAGACCAGATCCACGGAGAAGCCTGCAGACCGGTCGACGGACCGGCCGGCCCGCAAAACCGCAGAGCGCGACCTGCGATCGGAAAGCCGAGAGAACAGCCGCGCCGCGAAAGCCGGCGATCCGCAAACCGGCGCGGACGAGACGACGACATCCGAGGACATGAAGCCGGAGGCATTGGCTGCTGCCGCAACCGACGCGCTTGCCGATGCAGCGCCGGCTCCGGACAAACTCGACGGTCCAGACGATGCGGTCACCGATTCCGCCGCCATCGCGATAACACCATTTTACGAGAGTGCCGTGCCCGCCGCCGCAATCGCGGTGCCGACAGAGCCGTCCGGCGAGAGTGCGGCGGAAGCCGCCTTGCCAGCGCCGCAGGACGGCAACGAAACGATCCTTGCTCTGGCCGGCCGGCCGACTCCGGCAAAAGGACCTGCCGCAGAGACACCCGACCAGTCCGCAGCGGCGCCGGAAACCGATGCGGACGCGCAGCAAATGGACGCTGTCGATACGGCGGACCCGGCAATGCCCGGCGGCAAGCCCGCGGCACAAGCAACCACCGACCGTTTCGTACCGGCGCAACATAAAACCGCCGATCCGTCATCGGCGGCCCATGACGCCATGACGGCGAAGCTCCCGGACGGATCGCTGCCCCAGAACACGCCGCAGGGCGGTCCGCACACCGTGCTGCATACCGGGCTCAATGCCACCAGTGCCGCCCATCAGGCGACGGCAGCCAGCGCCGCGCAAGCGCCCACCACCCCGACACCCGCTTCGGTGCCGATTACCGGCCTTGCGGTCGAGATCGCAGCACGCGCCTCGGCCGGCAAGAATCGCTTCGAGATCCGGCTCGACCCGCCCGAACTCGGTAAGATCGACGTACGACTCGACATCGACAAGCACGGCCACGTCACCTCGCGCCTGATCGTGGAAAAGGCGGAAACCCTCGACCTCCTGCGCCGCGATGCGCCACAGCTCGAACGCGCGCTGCAGGACGCAGGGTTGAAAACCTCGGGCGACGGCCTGCAGTTTTCGCTGCAGCAGCAGACGCCGCAACAGCGCGATGATAGCGATGCACCAGCCCGCACCGCCGAGATCACCGTCACCGACGAGGTGACAGACACCAGTCTCGTTCAGCGTGGCTATGCGCGCCTTGCCGCGGCACGCGGCGGCGTCGACATCCGCATCTAGGAGTTTTCAGCATGGCGATCACCGCCACCCCAGTCAGCAATACGCCGGCGGTCACGACCACCGGCACCAGCAATTCCTCCAGCATTGATCAGGCGTCGATTGCCAACAATTTCCAGACCTTCCTGACATTGCTGACGACACAGTTGAAGAACCAGAACCCGCTCGATCCGCTCGACACCAACCAGTTCACTCAGCAGCTCGTCCAGTTCGCGCAGGTCGAACAGCAGATGAAACAGAACGACCACCTCGCGACACTCATCTCGCTGGAGCAAAACGCCCAGGCGACCACCGCGCTCGCCTATGTCGGACAGACGGTGATCGTCGATGGCGCAACGACCGGATTGATCAACAAGGAAGCGATGTGGAGCCTCACCTCCAGCAAGCCCGCTTCGGCGACAGTGACAATCAAGGATCAGAACGGCCAGACTGCCTATACCGGGACATTCTCGCTGAATGCCGGTACGCAGCAATTCGTCTGGGACGGCATCAGCAACAGCGGCGAACAATGGCCGGAAGGCAATTACACGCTCAGCGTCACTGCGAAAGATGCCAATGGACAAGCGGTATCGATTTCGACGGAAGTAATGGGTGTCGTCGATTCGGCTGACCTGACACAATCGCCGGCAACGCTGTCGATCGGCGGCCAGGACTACGCGATCAACAAGATCAAGCGCATCGTACGTAGCTTCTGAGGCGCGCTACACAAACCAATGCCAGTTTCGGGCGCGGTTTCGCAGCGCAACACGTCAACAAAAGGTTAGCAAAACCCGCGGCAATCTTTTCCTGATTGCACGTGCCGCTTAGCCAAATTTTAAGCCGGGGACGGTAGCTTCTCGCTCGTCGTTAGTCAGTCGAGTGCGAGAGTAACAATGACCGAACCCCACCGCCCGAGGGTGAAATACGTCATCGGGCCCGACGGCAGCCCGCTTACCATTGCCGATCTTCCGGCCCCCGGCACCAAGCGCTGGGTCATTCGCCGGAAGGCGGAAGTCGTCGCAGCGGTGCGAGGTGGTCTTCTCTCGCTGGAAGAAGCCTGCGGCCGATATACACTGACCGTCGAGGAGTTTCTCTCCTGGCAGTATTCGATCGACCAGCACGGTCTTGCCGGCTTGCGTACCACGCGGATCCAGCAATACCGTTCCTGACACGAACAAAACACAGTTTCGTCAAACGCCGGGGCCGCGCTCCGGCGTTTCGCTTTTTGAGCCTGTGCTTTCAGCTAGCTCGATCCTGACAAAACGCCGGAACGCCCGCTGCCAGGCTCGCGTTGTCGCCACGGGCGCCCGCGAGGCAGGGCGTCTCCTTTGTCTTGCAACCAAGGATCGCAAGCGGAGCCTGCAAGCAAAACTTGCAGCCAACACCTTGCGAACAGCGACTTGCAGACAAGAACGACCCACGTACCTCAGCATGCAGAGGAGTTTTCTCATGGCTTTTAAACAGACCCGGACGGTCCTGCTGGCGGCGGCGATTGCAGTGGGGGGCGCATCCTATGCCCTGGCACAGTCCGCTCCCGCGCCGGCCAATCAGAGCGGCGGCGTCAATGCGACGCCCGGCACCAATACGGACCCCGGCATGGCCGGCGAAAGCGGGAATACCAAGGGCACCCCGGCCCTTAAGAGCCGGAAGAACGGCCACCGGATGACGACCGGATCGGGGACCTCGCATTCGGGGATGAAACCCGCAAAACGCGAACCGGCCAGGAATTCGATGGAAAAAACCACCTCGCCGCCGGGTTCCGGCAATGCGGGCAGCAGTCCGGCACGCTGATGCCGACGGCACTGCGAATCTGAGCGAGAGGCGCGCATGCGGAATGCGTGTGTGCCGGCGGGCGGAGGACGGTTCTTCTGCCCGCCTCAATTCGTGACCTGACCGGGCGTTAACCAGTCGCTAACCATAGGGTGGGCAAAATTTGCCGGTGGGGGGCGCGTCCTGCGCCCGATTCTCGCGGGGCCCATCCTGGTGCAAGGCTTCTTCGACTTTCTCAAATCGCTGGGCGCAACGCGTATGGCGGCCATGGCCGGCGTCACCGCCATGATGATCGGCTTTTTCGCCTTCATCATCATGCGCGTGACGGCGCCGCAGATGGTGCCGCTATTCACCGAATTGTCGGTGGAGGATTCCTCAGCGATCATCAAGGACCTCGAGCGCCAGGCAATCCCCTACGAGATCAAGAGCGACGGCGCGATCATCCTCGTACCGAAAGACAGGACCGCGCGCCTGCGCATGAAGCTCGCCGAGGCCGGACTACCGAAGGGCGGCGGCGTCGGCTACGAGATATTCGACAAATCGGACGCGCTCGGCGCCACCAGTTTCATTCAGAACATCAACCACCTGCGTGCACTGGAAGGCGAACTGGCCCGGACCATCCGCGGCCTCGACCGGGTTCAGTCGGCGCGCGTCCATCTGGTGCTGCCCGAGCGGCCGCTGTTCGCTCGTGAGCGCGCCGAGCCCTCGGCGTCGATCGTGGTCAACAGCCGTGGCCGACTCGAGACCGCGCAGGTGCGGGCGATCCGCCATCTCGTCGCTACCGCGGTCAACGGCCTGAAGCCCGAGCGGGTGTCGATCGTCGACGAGACCGGTCAGCTGCTCGCCGACGGCTCGCTGCAGGATCCCGCCGTCGGCGTTGGCGCCGACGAGCGCAAAATCAACTACGAGCGACGCCTGCGCGAACAGGTCGAACAGATCGTCTCCTCCGTGGTCGGCTCCGGCCGGGCGCGTGTCCAGCTCAATGCCGATTTCAATTTCAACCGGATCACGCAAACCTCCGACCGCTTCGACCCGGAAGGCCGGGTGGTGCGCTCCAGCCAGACCCGCGAAGAACAATCGCAAACCAACCAGCCGGGCGACGCACAGGTTTCCGTCGGCAACGAATTGCCAGGCGGTCAGCGCACTGACGAGGGCAACCAGCAGCGTGGCGACCAGAACAAGAAGACCGAGGAGATCGTCAATTACGAGATCTCCCGCACCACCAAAACCGAAGTGACGGAGGCCGGGCGCATCAACCGGATCTCCGTCGCAGTGCTGGTCGACGGCACCTACGGCAAGAACGATAAGGGCGAGACCGTCTATCAGCCGCGCAGCAAGGAAGACCTTGACCGGATCGCGGCGCTCGTACGCTCCGCCGTTGGCTTCGACGAGAAGCGCGGCGACCATGTCGAAGTCGTCAATCTCCGCTTTGCCGAACAGCCGCCAGCGCTGGCCGCCAGCGAGTCAGGCGGGCTGATGTCGCTGCTGCAGCTCAGCAAGGACGACATCATGCGCACGATCGAGCTTGCCGTGATGTCCATCCTCGGCCTGCTGGCTCTGCTGATGGTCGTGCGTCCGATGATGCGCCGTGCTTTCGGTACCGATCCCGCGACGAAGGCCTTGCCGGCCGGCAATATCGCCAGCACGCCGGCGCTGCCACCCGCCGCCGACGGCAGCGGTACGACGATCAACGGCGCCGGCGGTCCCAATGTTGCGATCGTCGGCTCCGACGAGGCCGTGGCCATTTCCAACCGGACGTCGGCGATGATCGACGTCGCCCAGGTCCAGGGACAGGTTCACGCCCAGTCGGTGCAGAAGGTCGGTGAGATCGCCAACAAGAACCCGCAGGAAGCGATCGCCATCATCCGTAGCTGGCTGCACGAGGATGCCGCCTGATGTCTCCCGCCCAGATCGCCAGCAATCAGGCTACCGGCGCCGCTCCGCAGAACATCGCGCCACAAACCATCGCTCCGCTTGCGGCCACGACGGCATCGGGACGCCGGCGGCGGCTGACCGGCCCGGAACGCGCGGCAGTGCTGATGCTCGCTCTCGGCGAACAATACGGAGGACAGATCTTCAGCCTGCTCGACGACGACGAACTGCGTCAGATCTCGGTCGTGATGTCGACGCTGGGCACGGTCGAGGCCAGCGACGTCGAGCAATTGCTGCTCGAGTTCGTGTCGCGCATGTCTGCATCCGGCGCCTTGATCGGCGACTACGATGCGACGGAACGTTTGTTGCGACAATACCTGCCGGCCGACCGCGTCAGCGGCATCATGGAAGAAATCCGCGGACCTGCCGGCCGCAACATGTGGGAGAAGCTCGCCAACGTCCAGGAAGAGGTGCTGGCGAACTATCTGAAGAACGAATATCCGCAGACCATCGCCGTCGTCCTGTCGAAGCTGCGACCGGAACATGCAGCGCGGGTGCTGTCGATCCTGCCCGAGGATCTGTCGCTCGACGTCGTCGGCCGCATGCTGAAGATGGAAGCGGTGCAGAAGGAGGTGATCGAGCGCGTCGAGCAGACGCTGCGCACCGAATTCATCTCCAATTTGTCGCAGACCCGCCGCCGCGATGCGCACGAGGTGATGGCGGAGATCTTCAATAATCTCGACCGGCAGACCGAAACACGCTTTCTCACGGCGCTGGAGGAAGAAAACCGAGAATCGGCCGAACGCATCAAGGCGCTGATGTTCACCTTCGACGATCTGGTCAAGCTCGACAACGGCTCAGCCCAGACACTGTTACGCCATATCGACAAGGACAAGCTCGGCATCGCACTGAAAGGCGCCAATGAGGCTGTGCGGCAGTTCTTCCTGTCGAACATGTCGCAGCGCGCCGCCAAGATGTTGACCGACGACATGCAGTCGCTTGGGCCGGTGCGTCTGCGCGACGTCGACGAGGCGCAGAGTCTGCTGGTCAATCTCGCCAAGGACCTGGCCGCCAAGGGGCAGATCATGATCGCCAAGGGCAATGGCGACGACGAACTGGTCTATTGACATGAGCGCGCGCGCAAAATTCCTGTTCGACCTCGACTTCGCCGCAACAGCGGATCAGCGCTCGTCGATCTCGCTGACCGATCATGAAGCGAAATGCGCGAGCCGAGAGGCGCAGGCCTATCAGCGTGGCATGGACGCGGCGCAGGCGCAGATCGACGCCAATGCGCAACAGATGATCGCAAACGCACTGACACGGATCGGCACCGGCCTCGGAGAACTCGCACAGACCCTACCGACCGTTGAAGCCCGGCTGGAAGCCGAAGCGGTTGAGATCGCCACCGCCATTGGGGGCAAGCTGGCGCCGGAATTGATCGCCCGGGAGCCCCTCGCCGAGATCACCGCCCTCGTCAACGAATGCTTCCAGCACCTCGCGTCGAAACCGCATGTTGTCGTGCGCGTCAACGACGCCGTCTATGAGAGCGCTAGACAGCAAGTCGAGGACATCGCGCGCGCCCGCAATTTTGAAGGCCGTCTGGTGGTGCTCGCTGAGCCGGATATCGGCCTCGGCGACTGCCGCATCGAATGGGCAGACGGCGGCGTCATCCGTGACCACGCGCAGATCGAGACGGCGATCGGTGAGGCCGTTGCCCGCTACCTCGCGACATACGGCACCCGGCAATCGACCAACGAAGGCAGATCATCATGACCGACAATGACAATCCGGTGCCGCTCCCCGACCTGGAAAAGACCGCCGGTGCGCCATCTGCCGATGCAGCCGCCGCGGCACCGTCCAGCGATGATGGCGAGAGCATCAATCGTGGCGCCGCCGATCTCGAAGCGGTGTTCGACGTGCCGGTGCAGGTATCGGCGGTTCTCGGCCGCGCTCGCATGGATGTCGGCGCACTCCTGAAACTCGGTCCGGGAACCGTTCTCGAACTCGACCGCAAGGTCGGAGAAGCAATCGACATCTATGTCAACAACCGACTGGTAGCGCGCGGCGAAGTCGTTCTGGTGGAAGACAAGCTCGGCGTCACCATGACGGAAATCATCAAGAACGAACGGAACTGAGGTATCGTCATGCGGTTGCTGATTGTCGGAACGCTGAAGGGCCAGCTCTCCACCGCCACCAAGATCGCGATGGACCGCGGCGCCACTGTTACGCATGCACAGACTATCGAGCAGGCGCTCGCAGTGCTGCGTTCCGGCCGCGGCGCCGACCTGCTGATGGTCGACGTCGCGCTCGCCATCGGCGACCTCGTCAAGAAGCTCGAAAGCGAGCGTATCCATGTCCCGATCGTCGCCTGCGGCATCGCCAACGACGCGCGTGCCGCAGTTGCCGCCATTCACGCCGGCGCGAAGGAATACATCCCGCTGCCGCCCGATCCCGAATTGATCGCTGCAGTGCTCGCCGCCGTTACCAACGACCATCGCGAACTGGTCTGGCGCGACGATTCCATGGCGCAGGTGATGAAACTCGCCCAGCAGATCGCAACATCAGACGCTTCTGTGCTGATCACCGGAGAAAGCGGCACCGGCAAGGAGGTGCTGGCGCGCTATGTACATTCGCGCTCGCACCGCGCCAAAAAACCGTTCATCTCCGTCAATTGCGCCGCCATTCCGGAGAACCTGCTCGAATCCGAATTATTCGGTCACGAGAAAGGCGCCTTCACCGGCGCCCTCGCCCGACGCATCGGCAAATTCGAGGAGGCAAACAGCGGCACGCTCCTGCTCGACGAAATCTCCGAGATGGATGTGCGCCTGCAATCCAAGCTGCTGCGCGCCATCCAGGAGCGGGTCATCGACCGCGTCGGTGGCAGCCGCCCCGTTCCGGTCGACATCCGCATCATTGCCACGTCGAACCGCGACCTCGCCGAGGCGGTGCGAGCGGGCTCCTTCCGCGAAGACCTGCTGTTTCGACTCAATGTCGTCAACCTGAAGCTGCCGCCACTGCGCGAACGGCCGACCGACATCATCGAGCTGGCACAGCATTTCATCAAGAAATATGCCGACGCCAACGGCCTGCCGCCACGACCGCTGTCGCAAGCGGCGCGGCAGGCACTGACGGTGAACCGCTGGCCGGGCAATGTCCGCGAACTGGAGAATACGCTGCACCGTGCGGTATTGCTTGCCACCGGCGAGGAGATCGGCGTCGACGGCATCCTGACGCCGGACGGCCAGCGTCTCGATCAGGCGCGCCCGACACATGTGAGCACGGCATTGCCGGCGGTCACGCATGCAACACAGGCAGCCGAACAGGTCACGCGCAACCTCGTCGGCCGCACGGTCGCCGAGGTGGAACGCGACCTGATCCTGGAGACGCTGAAGCATTGCCTCGGAAACCGTACGCATGCCTCCAATATTCTCGGCATCTCGATCCGCACCCTGCGCAACAAGCTCAACGAATATGCGGCAGACGGCACCCCGATCCCGCCGCCGAACGGTAGCGAGCCTCGGGCTGCGGCCTAGGCTCTCGTAAGTTCCTGCGTCGGACGACCGTGCTGTGCGTGCGTGAGTGAGTGCGGACGCCGGCTGACCGCCGTCTCCGCCCCGACTGAAACGCAACGAGCGGAGTCTCCAATGGGTATTGCCGAGAAAATCACCGGCTGCAGCCGAACACCCCGCTTCGCGGTCATTACCGGCGACACGCCACACCTGTCGGCCCGCCGACAGGCTATCGAGGCGCGCTGCCCCACGACCGGCCTGATCATGCTGTTCACAGACGTGATGAGTGTCGGCAATCTGCGCAACCCCGATGCGACCTTCGCCTGCGTCGGCTGCGGGGAGTTGCATCGTGCAGCCGCGGGTGCTTGCCGGATCTGCAACTGATCGTGCGGGGCACTGCACCGCGTTAACCGTCTGCTAACCATATACCGGGCAAAATTTGCCGGGGACTGAGGAACCGCCATCGGCGATTCTGGCTCTCGGCATGGCGTCCGCCATCGCTGCATTTGATGACGTGGTTATTGTGTGTCCGGACCCCGCGGATTGGGGGCTTCTGAGGCAAGCCAGATTCCATGAGCGACGTGACGGCGGGTGAGAGCGGCGGCGGCTTCCGGCTGCCCGGCTTCGAGGGCATCAGCGCGATTCTGAAACGCGGCGACATCGGCCTGGCGGTCGGCGTCATGGCGATTCTCGTCGTGCTGATCATGCCGCTGCCACCACTGGTGCTCGACCTGCTGTTCGCCGTGTCGATCATCCTCTCGGTTCTCATTCTGATGACGGCGCTGTTCATCCATACGCCGCTCGAATTTTCGTCGTTCCCGACCGTGCTGCTGATCGCGACGATGCTGCGGCTGTCGCTGAATCTCGCCTCGACGCGCCTGATCCTGTCCCACGGTCATGAAGGCACCGCCGCCGCCGGCCACGTCATCGAGGCATTCGGCAATTTCGTGATGAGCGGCAATTTCGTCATTGGAATCATCGTCTTCGCGATCCTGGTGATCGTCAATTTCGTGGTCATCACCAAGGGTTCCGGCCGCATCGCCGAAGTCGCCGCCCGCTTCCACCTGGATTCCATGCCCGGCAAGCAGATGGCGATCGACGCCGACCTGTCGGCCGGGCTGATCGACGAAACGGAAGCCCGCAAGCGGCGCAAGGACCTCGAGGACGAAGGCGGCTTCTTCGGCGCCATGGATGGCGCCTCGAAATTCGTCCGCGGCGACGCCATCGCCGGCCTGCTGGTGGTGTTCATCAACATCATCGGCGGCATGATCATCGGCATCGCCCAGCAGGGTCTGAGCTTCTCCGACGCGGTGCATTCCTACACGCTGCTCACCGTCGGCGACGGCCTCGTCACCCAGGTACCGGCGCTGATCGTCTCCACCGCCGCCGGCCTGCTGGTATCGAAGGCCGGCGTCAGCGGCGCCGCCGACAAGGCGCTGATCCGGCAACTCTCCGGCTATCCGCAGGCGCTCGGCATGGCCAGCGGCGTCATGATCCTGATCGCCCTGCTGCCGGGCATCCCGATGCTGCCGTTCCTGTTCCTCGGCGGCGGTGCCGGCGCGCTCGCCTACATGATCAGCAAGCGGACGAAGGACGCGCCGGAAGACGCCGCGCATCAGCCGCAGGCCGGCGCAGGCGCCGGTGCCGAACCGGCCGAAGAACCGATCTCGGCGGCGCTGAAGATCGACGACCTGAAGATCGAGATCGGCTATGCGCTGCTGCCGCTGATCAATTCGCCGGACGGCAGCGACCGCCTGACCGAACAGATCAAGGCGCTGCGCCGTTCGCTCGCCATCGAGATGGGCTTCGTGATGCCGGCGGTACGCATCCTCGACAATGTCCAGCTCGATCCCAACACCTATTCGATCAAGATCAAGGAAGTCGAAGCCGGCAACGGCCAGATCTGGCCGGGACAATACATGGTCATGGACCCCGCCGGCGGTCAGGTGCTGCTGCCCGGCACCCATACCAACGAGCCGACCTTCGGCCTGCCGGCCACCTGGGTGGAAGCCGGCCACAAGGAGGAAGCCTCGATCCAGGGCTATACGGTAGTCGACGCCGCCACCGTGCTGTCGACGCATCTCACCGAACTGCTGAAAGCCAACATGGCGGAGCTCCTCTCCTATGGCGAAGTGCAGAAGCTGGTAAAGGAATTGCCGAAGGAGCAGAGCGAACTGATCAAGGATATCGTCCCGGGCCTTATCACCATGTCCGGCGTGCAGCGCGTGCTGCAGACGCTCCTCGCCGAACGCGTTTCGATCCGCGATCTCTCGACCATCCTCGAGGGCATCGCCGATGCGCTGGCGGCGACGCGCAACCCGGTGTCGATCGCCGAACATGTGCGCGCGCGCCTGTCGCGACAGATCTGCGCGCAGTATACGACGCCGACCGGCTATCTGCCGCTGATCGCGCTGTCGGCGAAGTGGGAGCAGCATTTCGCCGAGGCCATCGTCGGCCAGGGCGACGAGCGCAGCCTCGCGATGCAGCCGTCGCGACTGTCGGAATTCATCACGCTGGTGCGCGAACGTTTCGAGGAAGCCGCCCGCGCCGGCGAAGCGCCGGTTCTGGTGTCGTCGTCCGGCATCCGGCCGTTCGTGCGCAGCATTATCGAGCGCTTCCGCGCCCAGACACCGGTCATCGGCCAGGCGGAAATCCACCCCCGCGCCCGACTGAAGACGGTGGCGAGTCTCTAGGGCGTGAACTCACTAACGCGCAGTCAAAGCTGAATCGATGCAAGCTGGATGAAGGCGGGGTAAATTAGCTGCGAGTTTGTCGCAGCATGTTGCGGCTAGCCGACGCAGCTTAATCTTGCTGAATAACCGCTCGGCCAAATTCCGAGCACGGCAGAGATGCGACAGAAGCAGACGGGATCGCTGCGATTGCATCTTGGCAGGATGTTGGCCCGAACGCTCCTCTGAGCCCCTCTCAGCGGCGAGGGCTCCGATCCAGTCAGCGTCATAACGACGGTCGGCCGCAGCATCGCCCCTGGCTTCAAGCAAAACAGGAGTGCCCCCCGCAAGCCGGTTGGCATGACCTCAACCGCTGTCAGGGCGAGCCGGATCGGTCAGCCGTTGGTATCGACCAGCGCGTGAATCGTGCAGGTCAGACCGTGGCGCGATCGGCCCATGAACTGTCGTCTGTTCCACGGGCGGCCGATGCGTGTTCAAAATCCCCCGCCACTAAGCGGCCAAAAGCGGATGTCTTGGTCTAAAATCGAACATTACCGCAAGCCCGAGCAGACATTTGATCGCCCGACGTATCGGCGTATAATTTTTGGCGTCCTTTGGCCGGTGGAGGGCGCGGTAAAAGTTGCATCCTAAGTTCTGGAGCAGCACATGAAGATCAGATACACGGCTTTGGCATCGGTACAGCTATTGACGCTACCTGGGGTAGCTCTTGCTCAAAACACAGTTCCCGTCACCGTCGGCACCTTCACTCGAGCCGAGACGGATCGGTACATTTCGGCAAACGTCAAGGAAGCCGGTGGTCTCGGCAAGCTCCATCACGCCCGCGAACCGGCCTCGATCGACAACCAGACAGTCATTCGCATGAACCGCGACACGCTGTACTCGTTCGGCGTGTTCGATCTGGCAGCAGGCCCCGCGACGATCACGCTGCCCGATGCCAGCAAACGGTTCATGTCGATGATGATCGCCAGCGAAGACCACTACGTGCCGTTCGTATTCTACGATGCCAAACCACATACGCTCACCCAGAAGAACGTCGGCACGCGCTATGTGACAGTGGCGATCCGCACGCTGGTCGATTCCAACGATCCGAAAGACGTTGCCGAGGTTCATAGACTTCAGGATGCGATCAGGGTGAGCCAACCCGGCGGCCCCGGCAAACTCGAGTTGCCGAACTGGAATCCTGCAAGTCTCGATGAAATCCGTAACGCGCTCCTCGTGCTCGCGAAACACAATCCGACTTTCGGGCACGCCTTCGGAACCCGGACTCAGGTTGATCCGATACAGCACCTGATCGGCACAGCCGCGGGCTGGGGCGGCAATCCTGACAAGGACGCCAGCTACGCGAACTTCGCGCCGATCAAGAACGATGGAAAGACCATCTACAGGCTGACCGTACCCAAGAACGTACCGGTGCGTTCGTTCTGGTCGGTCAGTGTTTATAATGCCAAAGGCTTCTTCGAGAAGAATCCGTACGATGCATATTCGGTGAACAACATCACCGGCCAGAAGAGTGCCGACGGTTCGGTCATGATCCAGTTTGGCGGATGCGACGGCAAAATCCCGAACTGCCTGCCTATCATGGATGGATGGAACATGGCGGCGCGGATGTACCGACCTAAGCCCGAAATCCTGACCGGAAAATGGAAATTCCCCGAGCCGCAGCAAGTCAATTAGGGGACAGGACGATCGACCAAGGTGACGTTGCGATCAACTCTCATAGCGGTAGCTACGCTCGGTCTTTGCAGTCTGTCCGACATTGCGAGTACAAGGCCGATAAACTGATCGAAATAGCCATTGTCACGGCCTGAAGCCGATATCAAACAATGTCCGATCCCATATCGCTATCGAGAGCAAACGGGCATTTGGAATTTATGAGTGCGCGGCCCAGAGCCCCTCATCGTTTCATCGCAACGGCGAAGCTTTCATCCGAGGCGTTTTTCTTTACGCGAACCGACGTCCCTTCGCTCGAACGCGCTCCAGCCAGACGATCCATTCAGCGAGACCGCGGTCGCGGCTTCGGCAAGGGCGCCCGCTCTTTTCGCCCGCGACGCGGCGGGCCGCCGGCAAGTGCCGCAAATTGCTTTTCCAGCCATCGGCACCAATCCGCCCGCTCCTTGGTATTCGCCAGCGCCAGCCGCACATTGGCGTAGGTTCCGAACAGCCGCTCCGAAACTTTTGGTGTCCCGGTGGTGCCGTTGATGGCCTGTATCTTCGACCAGTGTTCCTTGATACGGAGCAGATCGTCCTCCGCCTGCTCGGCCTGCGCGCGGAACAGCGCGCACATCGCGGCGGGATCGGCAAGCCACGCCGCATGCGTCTTGATATTCAAGTCCTGCCGCTGCGGCGAACGCTTCGGCGGTTCAACCGCCCAGCGACGCAGCCGGTCCAACCCGGCCTCCGTCACCTGATAGATTTTCTTGTCCGGGCGATTGGTGACCTGGACCGTCGAAAAGGTGACGTAGCCGGCTTTCGCGAGCTTCGCGAGTTCGGGATAGATCTGGCTGTGACCTGCGGACCAGAGCGTCAGGCTCTGCGGCGGCGACGAGAAGCTCGACAGCTCGTAGCCGCTGCGCTCGCGCCGCGCCAGCAGGCTCAGCAGCGCATAGCCCAGGGATGACATCTTGATCGGGCTTTTCCTGCCGGTCGGGCTTTTCCTGATCGCGCTTTCTGTGGCCGTGCCTTTCCTGACCTTGCCTTTCCCGGCGCCGCCGGCGCCAGACATAACCAGGGCCTGCGTTCCCAAGCCCTGCGTTACGGAGCCCCGCGCTACAGAGTCCCGCGACCCGCCGCTTCGCTTGCCGGTTCGGATTATTGTTCTACTGCTGCGTTCCGCCATAGATCGCCGACTCCACCAAACCGCGTCTGTCTAACACATCCGTGCCACAAGCACATTTACAGCCGCCGCTGCCGACGCCGGCAGCGGCTGCCAGACAAGCTCATTCTGTCGCAATATGTCAGTATTGACATGTCATAACTTCCATACCTAGGCTTGACGCCCGGTCCACGCTGGAACCAGGAGTCACGTGATGCCAAGACGACTCGCTGTTGCTCTGCTCGCGGCTGTTCTGTGGCCTGTGGGCGCATCCGCCCAAAGCGGCAACTATCCCAACCGGCCGATCGAAATGATCATTGCCTTCCCGGCGGGCGCCGTCACGGACGCGCTCGGCCGGACGCTCGCCGAAGGCATGTCCGCGCAGCTGGGTCAGCCGATCGTCGTACACAACCGGCCGGGCGCGTCCGGCGCAATCGGCACCCTGGCCGCAGCACGCAGCAAGCCCGACGGCTACACATTGATGTTCGCGCCGGCCGTGGTGCTCAGCGTCGTTCCGGTGATGCAGAAAAACGCGGGATACGATGCGAAGTCGTTCGACACTCTGTGCCAAACCTACAAGAACGACATGGCCATCGTCGTCCGCAAGGAGTCTCCGTTCAAGTCGGTCGCCGATCTGGTCAAGGCGGCGAAGGAAAAGCCGGGACAACTGACCTACGGCCATCTCGGCATCGGCGGCATTCCCTATATGGCGATGGTCGAGTTCGCGACCGTTTCCGGATTGAAGTTCAATCCCATTGCCTACAAGGGCGACGCCGAAGTCCTGCCGCAGGTGCTCGGCGGCCAGGTAAATTTTGGATCGGTCACGATGAGCTCGGCGACGAGAAGCGACCTGAACGTGCTTGCGATCTTCGCCGAAGCCCGCAACCCCGCCAAACCCGACGTGCCGACGATGAAGGAACTCGGCTACGATGTCGCACCGTTCAGCATCGGCGGTCTGTTCGCTCCCGCCGGCCTGCCGGCTGATCTGAAGAAACGCCTGTCCGACGCGTGTCGCACGGCGGCTGCCGGCGACGGCTACAAGACGATGGCCAAGCGGATGTACCAGCCGGTTGAATACTACACCGACGGCGACACCTTCGACCGCAACATCCAGAAAGACGTCGCGCAGAAGGCCAAGATCCTGAACAGTCTGGGTACGCCATAACGGCGGGCCCGGTTTTTGCGTTCCCTTATCCAGAACAGCCGCAGGAGCCTCTCATGCTGAGCATCGAGCCGATCCATCCGGATCCCGAGCAAGCCCATATGCTTCCCTATACGCCGTCGATCCGCGTACAGGGCGGCGCCGATATCCTGTTCGTGTCGGGCTCGACCGCCATCCCGCTCTATCACAAGCACCCGCATGTGCACGAAGAGCATCAGTTACCGGATGATATCCGCGCACAGACGCGGCGCGCGATGGACGATATCAAGCTGTCGCTCGACAAATGCGGGCTGACCTGGCGCAACGTCGTCAAGGTCACCAAGTTCCTGACCGACATGCGCGAAGCCGACGCGATGCATGAAGTCCTGCGCGAATATTTCGGCGACTGGAAACCGACAAGCACGATGGTTTGCGTGAACAATCTGAGCTCGCCGGGCGCCCGCATCGAAATCGACATCATTGCAGTTGCGCCGCGTTCCGCCTAACAGACATCGCAGAACCTTCACGCTCCTCGAACCGGAGATTTTCCGACATGCCCCTGCTGTTCAACGAAGATAGCGTCGCGCCGATCGAATTGTCCCCGGGAGTCACGGTCAAAAGACTGCTGACGCCGGAACGCACCGGCAACGACATGATCGCGCTCGATCTCATTGCAGCGAAAGCAGGCTCCGCCGCGCCGCTCACCACCGGCGCAAGCGGCATTCAGGCCATCCAGTTTCTGTCCGGCGCGGGCGAACTGCGATCCGGCGACCAGCGCTTCACGATGACCAAGGACCACATCGCCTTCCTGCCGCCGGACTGCGAAGCGACGATCCACTGCAATGCGGACACCTCGATCCTCTCGGTCGGCGTGCCGTCGGCCAAGCAGTACGATCCGAAATGGAATCCGGGCGAGTTGACGCTCCGCTGCACCGACTGGACGGCGGAGCCGCTGCTCGACTCGAAGTTCGATACGCGCAAGCGCATCTATCTCGTCACGCCCAAGCTCAACGTCTCCGAGGCGATCAAGGGCGAGATGATCATCTATCCGCCGCTCGCTTCCGCGCCCGAACATCATCACGAAGGCGCCGAGCATTTCCAATACGTCGTGAGCGGCGGCGCGACGGTCTATCTCAGCGGCGAGCCGAAGACGATGCGCGCCGGCGACGTGCTCTACAATTATGCGTTCGAGCGCCACGCCTTCCTCAACGACGGCAACGAGGACTTCGTCTTCGTCGAATACTTCGTACCGGGCATCTACCAGACCGTCTGGGCCGACAAGGACAAGGCCTGCACCTGGACGCCGACCGGCAAGAACATCCGTGGCGGCCAATCCTCCCGCGAGATCGCCGCTCACAGTTCGCTGGAACATCCAACCGACGTCTGACGGCAGCCGGTCAGAACGCCTGCCATGCGGGATCGACGCGCCGGCCGGATACCACCCGGCCGGCGCTGTCGTTTGAGCCGCCGACAAAGCAAAAGACGCCCCGTTTTTGTCATTCGATGCGGGCGGCGGATTTCGATCTGCACCGCGCATGGCTCTGATATTTCTGTAGATTTTCTTCGACGATCACGTCGCTTCAAGGAACCGTGAAGGGGTCTTGGGAACTTCGGCTGTGCTCCCACGTTCTGTTCATGACGTTGCCGAACCGGCTGACCGGTTCGCGCGTCGAACGGTTCAGCGAGGAGAGACGCCATGAATTCGTCGCTCTACACAGCCGACCGCGCCACTCACCTGAAGATTGTCGTGGTGGCGCTTGTCGCCGCGACCATTGTCGCCGGCGTCGGCATCATGACGCGCGATCTGGATCTGGGAACCGACGTACTGGTGTCGCAACAGGCCCGTGGCCCCGCCCTCAAGGTAGGCGCGCCGGTCACCTATTCGTCGAGCGGCACAAGCGTGGTCCGCTGATCGGACCGTCTTCTTTCTGCTTCCGAATCCTCCATCCTGGCGCCCGCTTGCGGGCGCATTTTTTTATGACGGAGCACCGATAAACCCAAACCGCCGCCCTGATGACAGGACGGCGGTGCGATCAGCAGCGGAAATCGGACGGCAACAAGGTTACAAACGGAATGCGCTCAGGCGCGGGCCGCACTGTGGAAGCGCATCGCCCCGATCGCATCGAGTTCGTTCTGCTCGCGCGCATTGGTCTCGGCGAGTTCGCGCGCCTGGTCGCGCTGGTCGAGCATCTCGACCTTCTTGAGCTCTTCGAACGCTTCGCCGAGCGACGCCTTGGCGTCCTCGAGCTGGACACGCAATTCGTCGGTGGAGCGCTTGAGGTTCTCCCGTCGCGACATCGCCGCCTTGGCATAGGTCGGATAGGCGAAATGCGCCGGGTCGTGGATATTGGCGCGTTCCTGCTCGCTGGCGATCTCGCGCTCCAGTTCATGCGCCATCCGATCGAAATCGGCGATCATCGCCTCGATCTGCGCAACCTTGCGGCGCCGGTCATCGACCGCGAACTTCTTCAGCCGGATCAATGTCTCGCGTGACTTCATCGACTCATACTCCCCCGAAGCCCGGGTCTCGGCAGTTCTGGCAGTCTCGGCAAGCCCTGGCCTTTCAAGCCTGGCCTCCTAAGCCCTGGCCCTTACAGACCTTGGCGGCCTGGCCGCTTCGGCCGCTGGCTAGCAGCCTCGGCATCGTCTGCCCTCGCCGGGTCCCGTGAAAACCGTCACGTTATGGTCTAGAGCAATACCGTTAGTTTTCGGTTTCCAGCCGGGACTCCGCGCCCGCCGGGTTCCCGGTCATGATCCGGGCCAGTTCCGCATAGGATTCTGCCAGCGTACTGGCTTCGTCCTTGCCCTGATTCAGGAAGGCTTCCAATGGCTTATGGAAGCCGATCGCCTCGTCAACCTCGGCGCTGGAGCCCGGCCGATAGGCGCCGAGCCGGATCAGTTCCTCCATGTCGGCATAGGTGGCCATCACCTGCTTGGCCCGCATCAGGACCGGCAGATAAGCCGGGTCGGCGGCCCGCGGCATGGTGCGAGAGACCGATTTGAGGACATTGACGGCCGGATAGCGGCCGCGTTCGGCGATGGCGCGCTCCATGACGATGTGGCCGTCGAGTATGCCGCGCACCGCGTCCGCGACCGGCTCGTTGTGATCGTCGCCATCGACCAGCACGCTGAAAATGCCGGTGATAGTGCCGCCGCCGTCAATTCCCGGCCCGGCCCGCTCCAGAAGCCGCGGCAGTTCGGTGAACACCGTCGGCGTGTAGCCTTTGGCGGTTGGCGGCTCGCCGGTCGACAGACCGATCTCGCGCTGCGCCATCGCGAAGCGGGTAACCGAATCCATCATCGCCAGCACGTCCCTGCCGGTGTCGCGGAAATATTCGGCGATCGAGAGGGTGAGATAGGCAGCCTGGCGACGCATCAGCGCCGGCTCGTCCGAGGTCGCCACCACCACCACCGAGCGCGCCAGCCCCGCCTCGCCGAGATCGTCCTGGAGAAATTCCTGCACCTCGCGGCCGCGTTCGCCGACCAGCCCGATCACCGACACGTCGGCGGCAACATTGCGCGCCAGCATCGACATCAGCACCGACTTGCCGACGCCGGACCCGGCGAAGATGCCCATGCGCTGGCCGCGACATACGGTTAGAAACGTATTGAGCGACCGCACGCCGAGATCGAGCGGCGAACCGACCCGCGCGCGCTGGTGCGCCGACGGCGGCGCATTGCGGAACGGATAGGCTGCCGGCCCGGACGGCAGCGGCCCCTTTCCATCGACTGGTTCGCCCATCGCGTTGACGACGCGACCAAGCCAGCCGTCCGACGGACGCACCGCGCTGATCGACGAGACGATGGCACGGCAGCCGCGCCGCACGCCGTCGAGCGCCGCGAACGGCATCAGCAGAGCATTTGCTCCAGTGAAGCCGACGACTTCGCAGGGGATATCGCGCCCCTGCCCGGTGTCGATGGTGATGCGCGCACCCACCGACATGGCATGGATCGGCCCCGCCACCTCAACCATCAGGCCACGGACGCCGACCACGCGACCATAGGTTTCAGTACCGTCGAGGCTGGCGATCTGTTCGGCAAGCGCCTTCATGAACCGCCCCTGTCAACGGCCAGCCGGATAAAGCTGTGCATGGCGCATTCATACTTACTTACCGTTACCCGTCCCACCCCGTCGTTAACCGGGTGTTTACCCGCGTCGTTAACAATTGGCTCATCGTCAAAAGACGAACGGCTTGCGCTCGCCGGGCCGATGAGAATGGGGCGAGTCATTTGAATCGGTTGAAGCCGGTTCTTAATGTGAATCATGAACTGCGGCGCTACCGGAAAACCTCTTTCAAGCAACATCTTACGGCGATTCGCATTGGCCTCGCCAGTAAATGCTTGCGCGAAGGAATCATGGTTTGTTAACCATGCGCGGGTAGCGTCCGAATCAGTTTGTCCCAATGCGTTTTTAGAGGCCGCCGCTGCGGCGTGCCGACCTTAAGCCCAGAACGGCGAGGAAGGGGACTGGCATGCGCGTATTACTGATCGAGGACGACAGCGCTACCGCTCAATCCATTGAGCTGATGCTGAAATCCGAGAGCTTCAACGTCTACACGACCGACCTCGGAGAGGAAGGCGTCGACCTGGGCAAGCTCTATGACTACGACATCATCCTGCTCGACCTGAACCTCCCCGATATGTCCGGGTACGAGGTGCTGCGGGCGCTGCGCGTCTCCAAGGTGAAGACGCCTATCCTTATCCTGTCGGGTCTCGCCGGCATCGAGGACAAGGTGCGCGGTCTCGGCTTCGGCGCCGACGACTACATGACCAAGCCCTTCCACAAGGACGAGCTGATTGCCCGCATCCACGCGATCGTCCGCCGCTCCAAGGGCCACGCCCAGTCGGTGATCAATACCGGCGACCTGGTGGTCAATCTCGACACCAAGACCGTCGAGGTGAACGGCGCCCGCGTGCACCTCACCGGCAAGGAATACCAGATGCTGGAGCTGCTTTCGCTCCGCAAGGGCACGACGCTGACCAAGGAGATGTTCCTCAATCATCTCTACGGCGGCATGGACGAGCCCGAGCTCAAGATCATCGACGTGTTCATCTGCAAGCTGCGCAAGAAACTGGCCAACGCGTCGAGCGGCAAGAACTACATCGAAACCGTGTGGGGCCGCGGCTACGTGCTGCGCGAACCGTCCGAGGACGAGGTTCGTATTCCGGCCTGACGCGGACGACTTCGGAAGCGGGCCCAGCCCCGCTTCCCTGGTTTCGGCCTGGCGTGTCTCCCCTCCCGACTTGAACAACCCCGCCTCGTGCGGGGTTTTTTGCGGGTTGCTATCGGCGGGGGGCAGGCTTCCCGGATTGCGCGTCGCTTCGCACGCTGCCCCACGGGTCGGTTTTCACGGCAGCGCCTCCCGAACGCCGCAAGGTGGCGCGGTATTGCCGGTCGATCTCGGCATCCTGCCGCTTCTCCTCGTCGGTACGACGGGTGAGCGCCCTGTCGTCCTGATTGTTCTGCATCGAAACCTGCGCCGACGCCGGCACCCACCACGCGCCAGCGGCGGTTGCGGCAAGCGCACCGGTCAACAAAGCCACCAGCCGTTTCATCGAAGATCACCCGCTTTCACAATGCTGCGGAAGTCTTGCTGATTGAGACGGTGTTTTTCAAGGCCGAACACGGCCGGCAAGGCTCCGTCCAGAGCGTTTGCCGGTTCCGATTCACAGATTGTCGGACACGGCGCCGAAAGACGCCCCTCCCCGATCAAGCGCGACGGATGGCGCGCTGGAAATTTCCGGCACCGATGCCACGGACCTGTGGCGTCGGCGCATAGAGGCCGCGCCTCTCCGGCATCGGCTTGAACAGGTCGGTCAGGCCGATCACGGTTTCCGCGGCGCCAAGCAGCAGATAGCCATCGCTGGCGACGACCCGCGACAGCCGCTCGAAAGTCGCCGTCTTGGTCGGCGTATCGAAATAGATCAGCACGTTGCGACAGAACACCACATCGAAACGTCCAAGCGGCGTGAAATCGTGCAGCAGATTGATCGGTCGAAACCGCACCATGTCGCGCAGATCGGCGTTCACCTGCCAGCGTTCGCCGACCTGGGTGAAATATTTCAGCAGCATGTGGATCGGCAGACCGCGCTGCGCTTCGAACTGGCTGTAGATTCCGTCTTTCGCGCGTTCGAGGATCTCTCCCGACAGATCGGTCGCCAGCAGGTCGATATTCCAACCGGCGAGCTTCTCGCCCATCTCGCGCAGGCAGATCGCCAGCGAATAGGGCTCCTGGCCGGATGATGCGGCCGCGCACCAGATACGGATGCGGCGGCTGGCAGCGCGCGCTTCCAGAAGCGCCGGCATGATCGTGTCGCGGAAATGGTCGAACGGCATCTTGTCGCGGAAGAAGAAGGTTTCGTTGGTGGTCATCGCCTCGACGACGCGGGTGGTCAGCAGCACGCCGCCGGGCGCTTTCAGCTTCGCCACCAATTCGCCCAGCCCGTTCAACCCGGCCTTGCGCGCCACCGGCAGCAGCCGGCTTTCGACGAGATAGTGTTTGTCGGCCGACAGCGTCAGCCCGGAGCGCTCCTTCAGCAGGCAACGCAGATATTCGTAATCGGACGGGTTCACCGGCGCTCCCCCGCGAACAGCCGGGCAATGGTTGCCGGCATCGCCGCCAGCGGCAGGACCGCCGAACAGGCACCCGCCGCCACCGCCTGCCCCGGCATGCCCCAGATTACGCTGCTGGCTTCGTCCTGCGCGATGACGCTGCCACCCGCGGCGGCAATCGCCTCGGCGCCGTGTCTGCCGTCCGATCCCATGCCGGTCAGCACCAGGCCAAGCGTCGCGGCGCCCCATCTGACGCCGCCGCTCGAGAACATCGGGTCGACCGAGGGGCGGCAGAAATTGATCTGCGGGCCGTCGTCGAGCGAGATGACGGCGCCGCTGCCCGAGGCAGCGATCCGCATATGCTTGCCGCCGGGGGCGATATAGACGGTGCCGGGCGAGACCGGATCGCCATCGGCCGCCTCGCGCACCGGCCGGGCGCTGGCGCGCTGCAGATGTTCGGCCAGGATAGTGGTGAAGGTGGGCGGCATGTGCTGGGTGATGAGGATCGGTGCCCGGTCGAGCACATCGCCGAGTTGCGGGATCAGCGTGGTCAGCGCCTGCGGTCCGCCGGTCGAGGCGCCGATCATCAGCACCCGCGGCACCACCGGTGAGAACGGCCGCAAGCGGTAGGCCAGCGGCCCGACCGGCGATTCCGACGGCACGATGCTCGGTGCTTCCACCTTGAAGCGCGGCGCCGCGTCATGCAGGCGGGCGCCGGAGGAACGGGAGGCACGGGCGCCCAGATGGCGGATTTTCTCGATCAGTTCACGCCGGAACGACAGCGACCCGGCGACATCGCGCGTCGATTCCGGTTTCGGAATGTAGTCGGCCGCACCGAGCGAGAGGGCTCGCAGGCTGATCTCGGCATTACGCCGGGTCAGCGTCGACGCCATGATGACGACCAGTCCGGGCTTCTTCTTCAACAGCAGCGGCAGCGCGGTGATGCCATCCATCTCCGGCATATCGACGTCGAGGATCACGACGTCGGGGTCGATACGGCCGAGCTGACTGACAGCCTCGCGGCCCGTGCGCAGCGCCGCAACCATTTCCAGATCGGATTCCGCCCCGATCCAGCGGGCAAACAGCCCGCGCACGACCACGGCATCGTCGACGATCATCACGCGCAGCGCCCGCCGCTGCAGACCAAGAGAGCGGGGTTTCGCGATTACCACTGTCATCAAGCACCAGGCGGCAGTTGCGGGAGCGGCTGCACGGGCAACGTCGAAGGCGGCCTAGAGCAGGCCGACCTCCTGGAATTTCGCCTCGACGATCTCCTTGTCGAAAGGCTTCATGATGTATTCGTTGGCGCCGGCGTGCAGAGCCCGCGCGATATGCGCGACGTCGTTCTCGGTGGTGCAGAACACCACTTTCGGCGCGTCGCCGCCCGGCATGCGCCGCAAGGCGCGCAGAAATTCGTAACCGTCCATGCGCGGCATGTTCCAGTCGAGCAGGACCACGTCCGGAAATCCGACCCGGCACGCCGCCAGCGCCTGCTCGCCGTCTTCCGCCTCGACGATACTGAAATCCAGCCCTTCCAGAATACGCCGCGCCACTTTGCGAATGACGCTGGAATCGTCCACCACCAAACAGGTCTTCATATCAGCAGTCCTTTTTGCCCTGCGGGATCGCCGCACACTCCTGTTGATCGACGCTACGCGGCCACCGCCGAGCGCTCGATGTCGAGAACCTTGTCAAGATCGAGAACCAGCAACAACGCGTCGCTCAGACGGTAGACGCCGGCACTGATCGCGGCGAGGCGCGGCGCCAGATTGACCGGATTCGCCTCCAAGGCGCTGTCGTCGAGCTTGAGCACTTCGCCGACGGAATCGACCAGTAGCCCGTAGGATTCGCCGTTCGCCTCGACCCCGATCGCCATCGGCCGCTGCGGCGCCGTCGCGCCCTCGAGCGCAAGCCGCAATCGCATGTCGAACATCGTAACGATGCGGCCACGCAGATTGAGCACGCCGGCAATCTCCGGCGGTGCCAGCGGCACCCGCGTCAGACGTTCCGGCACGAAGACGTCCTGCACGCGCAGAATCGGCAGGCCGAAGCATTGCCCGCTCACCGTCGCGGTGACGTATTCGCTCATCGGTCGATGATCGGATGAAGCCATGGCCTATGCAGCCCCCACGTCCGCCGACTGCTCCTTGAGCGCGGCGATCAGGCCGGCCCGATCGAACTTGGCGACGTAATCGTGCAGACCGACGCTGCGACCGCGCTCGATGCATGTCTCCGACACCTGCGATGACAGGGCGATGACGGGCAGACTGGCGGTCGCCGGCTCGCGACGCAGCGCCTCGGTCAGTGCGAAGCCGTCCATTCCCGGCATGTCGATATCAGTGACAACGATATCGACTGCCGCCCCACGGCGCAGATGGGCCAGAGCCTCCTGCCCGCCACCAGCCACCGCGACATCGTAACCGGCCGCCTGCAACACCGGCATCAGCATGTTGCGGAAGAATGGGGAATCGTCGACCAGCAGCAGCGACCGCCGACGCGCCGGCGCGGTTTCCTTCACGGAGCGGAACCAGTCCGCGAAGGCCATCGGAAGGAAGTGGGCGACATCGACGATATCGGTCGCCTGTCCCTTGACGATCGCCGAGCCCAGAACGCCCGGCATCTCGCCGCCAACCTGGATATCGAGGCGTTCTTCGACGATATCGACGATCTCGTCGACGACGAGGGCCATCGACCGTTCGCCGTCGGAGAACACCAGCAGGGGCTGCACGCCCTCGCTGCGGATACGGACATTGTCGCCGGCGCGGATCAGCGGCATCAACTGCCCGCGATACTGGACCATGTGCCGGCCGCCGGAGAGTTCGATCATCTGCGCGTCGATCTCTTCGAGCCGCGTGATCAGGGACAGCGGCACCGCCTTCGGATGCGGCGAACCGGCGCGGAAGACGAGCAGCGAGGTCCGCCTCTCGTCCGTGCCCGCGTGCTCGCTGCCGTTGCCGGCGAGCGGCATGCGCGTCTTCGCCGCAGCGCCTAGCACGTCGGCAATCCCGTTCGGGTCGATGATGAGGATGACCGAGCCATCGCCGAGGATCGTATTGCCGTAGAATACGCCGATGTGGCGCAGCCGGCTCGACATCGGCTTCACCACGATCTCTTCGGTATGAAAAACATTGTCGACGGCGACGCCGAACACGGCGTTGCCGACCTGAATCACGACGATGAACTCGCCGGCGCCGGCATCCGCTTCCTCGGACAGCGCCAGCAGCCTGCGCAGGTCGACAAGCGGCAGCAACTCGTCGCGCAGCCGCAGCACCGGCGTGTCCTTGATATATTCGACGCGATTGTCGGAGCCCGCGCGTGCTCGCACCAGTTCGACCACCGCCGATTGCGGGATCGCAAAGCGATCGTCCGCGACCTCGACGATGAGCGTCGAGACGATGGCCAGCGTCAGCGGAATCTTGATGGTGAATGCCAGCCCCTCGCCGGCGACGGACTTGACGTCGATCGTGCCGCCGATCTGGTCGATATTGCTGCGTACGACATCCATGCCGACGCCGCGTCCGGAAACGCTAGTCACCTTGTCGGCGGTCGAAAAACCCGGTTCGAAGATCAGCGTCTGGATCTGCTGCTCCGACATCCGCGCCAGCACGTCCTCGGCAACGATGCCGGTCGACACCGCCTTCGCCCCGATGCGTCCGGTATCGAGCCCGCGGCCGTCATCCGCCACCTCGATGACGATCTGGCCGCCCTCATGATAGGCGGACAGCCTGATATGTCCCTTCGCCGGCTTCCCCGCGGCGATCCGCTCGGCGCGCGTCTCCAGACCGTGGTCGACGGAATTACGCACCATATGCGTCAGCGGGTCCTTGATGAGATCGAGCACCTGCCGGTCGAGCTCCGTCTGCTCGCCCTGCATGTCGATCTCGACCTCCTTGTCGAGTTCGTTGGCAAGATCGCGGACGATCCGCGGCAGCTTCTGCCAGGCATTGGCGATCGGCTGCATGCGCGTCTTCATCACGCCTTCCTGCAGCTCGGCCGTGACGTTCGACAGGCGCTGCAGAGGCGTCTTGAAGGCGCTGTTCTCCTCATGCTGGCGCGCGATATCGAGCAACTGGTTGCGGGTCAGCACCAGCTCCGACACCATCGTCATCAGATGTTCGAGCGTATCGACCGTGACGCGGATGGTCGGCTGCGCGGTGCGCCGGACATGATCGGCTTCGTCGGTCGCGGCGGCGGGTGCGTCCGCTGTCTCGCTGTCAGCCGGTTCAGGCTGCGACGCCACAGTCTGCCGTGCGCTGAAGGACGCGGGCTGCTCGCCGCGCACCATGCATTCGAGATCGGCGATCAGATCGGCGTCGTCACCCTGCGGTTCCCGTTGGTGGCGCTCGAGGCCGTCGAGGATGTCCTTTACCCGGTCGATGGTCGCCAGCACCAGCGACACTGCTTCCGTCGTCGCCGGCGTCCCGTCACGGAATTTGCCCATCAGCGTTTCGGCTGCATGGGCAAGCGCTTCGAGACGCGGCAATCCGAGAAAGCCGCAAGTGCCCTTGATCGTGTGGACGAGACGGAAAATATTGTCGAGAATCTTGGCGTTGTTCGGCTCCTGCTCGAAACGCACGAGCTGAACATCGACCACGTCGAGACTCTCGTGCGTCTCGGTCAGGAATTCCCGCAACAAATCGTCCATAGAAACGCCTTGACCGCCGGGCGCAAACAGCCCGCCCCTCGCGCACCGCAAGCAAGGCTAGTGTATCGACGAACGGTTTAAGTTTGGTTGCGCCCGGCGGCGGCGCATTAATCAGGCATTAAGCATGCGAGCCGCCGGACGAGCCAATGGCGGACACCGCATACAAAGGCGGGACACAGAGGCCGGCACGGCCAGCGCCTTCACGCGCGTCTAGACGGCGCTGACCAGCACGCCTTCCGCATCCGCCGTCATCGTCAGCGTCAGGCCGCATTCCCGGGCCAGGAGTCCGGCATAGAACGGCTGGATGCGGTGCGCATCGACTGTCCCGCTCTCCATCTCGGCCGTCAGCAAAGGCGGAATGGCCTGCGGCACGCGGGCATTCAGTCCGTTGACGCGGACGGTAAAACCCATTGTCTCGTCGCTGCCGGAAGGATCGACCGTCATCTGGCCGCCGCGCGGGATCGCCTGGGCGGCGATGATCAGCATGTTGAGCAGCAGCTTGACGCGGTTCTTGGGCAGCAGGGCGCGCGGCACGTTCCATGCGATCCGGGTCTTGTCGTCTTCCAGAAAGCCTCGGGAGATCGTTTCCGCGTCGCCGGTGTCGATCTGCGCGCCGACGGAGCCGGCAGCGCCGAAGGCGATGCGGCAGAACTGCAGCTTGGCCGAAGCGGTGCGCGCGCTCTTCTTGATCAGGTCGAGCGCGAACTGCTTGGTCTCCTCGTCTTTTTCTTCCTCCAGCACCTCAATCCCGTTGACGATCGCCCCGACCGGGCTGATGAGGTCGTGACAGACCCGCGAGCACAGCAGCGCGGCGAGATCGAGAGGCGCGAGGGTGTCGGACATGGACCGGTCTCCCCGGAAATTGTGGCCGAAGGGGCGAATCAACAGCGGTGCTGCCTGGCAGGGTGATACACTGCGACCGGCCACCCGCCAACAATCGGCGGACGATCGCTTCCGCCATCAAACGCCCGACCATTCACGTCACAACAGCGCCGCCCGCCGTATCATATGACCCGCATGTCTCCCATTGCAGCCGCAACGCTGCTCGACGAGCTGACCGCCATTGCCGTGCGGGCCATGGAAGCCATCCGGGCGGTGCCGGCCTTCAACGTGCCGCACAAGCTCAAGCTCGACCATTCGCCAGTGACGGCCGCCGACGAGGCCTCGGAGGCCGTGATCCTCGACGGATTGCGGCGGACGCTGCCGGAGTTTCCGGCAGTTTCGGAAGAAGCGTTCAACCGCGCCCCGCCGGCGACAATTGCCGACACCTTCGTGCTGGTCGATCCGCTCGACGGGACGCGCGAATTTCTCGCCGGCCTCGACGAATACGCCGTCAATATCGCTATCGTGTCCGGCGGCGAGCCAGTGGCGGGGGTCATCGCCGCACCGGCGTGCGGCCTGATCTGGCGCGGCGCCAACGGGCGCGCCGAACGGCTACAGCATTTCGGCCGTGGCGCAATCGGCGGGCACACACCGATCCGCACGCGCGCCTGGCCCGCGGCCGATGCCATCGCCACCGTCAGCCGCTCGCATCTCGACGAGACCACCGACGCCTGCCTGGCGCGGATGACGGTGACGCGCCAGCCCTGCGGTTCGGCCATCAAATTCTGCCGGCTGGCGGAAGGAACGGCCGACATCTATCCGCGCTGCGGGCCGACCTCAGAATGGGACATCGCCGCGGGGCACGCCATCCTGGTTGCCGCCGGCGGCATGATGACGGCCCCGGATGGCCAGCCGCTGCGCTACGGGGCGCTCGCGCAGGGCTTCCGGGTGCCGGGATTCATCGCCTGGGGCGACCCGCAGCGAGCTTCGGCGCACAACTGACCTGCCCCGAACCGATCATCCTCAACGGGCGAGCTGCTCGCGCACCTGCGGCCAGCGCTCTTCGGCCACGCGGACATAGCGCGCGGGATCGGCAGCGAAGTCGGCGCGGGCTTTGGTATCGTAGAAAAAGTAAAGCCGCTGATCGACCACCAGCCACACCTGCGGATGGCCGGGCACGGATGCGCCACGCGCCACCGCCACCGGATCGTAGCCGCCGTAGTGCGGCATATAGACGTCGGGGTCCCTGATGAAGGCAGCCCGGTTGCCGGCATTATGAAAGCGCCAGACGGTGCCGGCATAGCCGCATTCCAGCGACGGCAGCCCGGCGACGGCGCGCGCTTCGGTGAAATAGGCCACCGGATCGTAGCCGCTGATGGCGAGCCCGGATAATGGTTCGGTGACGATCCGGTCATTGGTCGCCCCGGCTGCGGGGTTCGGCGGTCCGCCGGCGGCAAGTACGACCAGAAGGCACACAGCCGCTCCAACCGCCGACCACACCGGCTTCCGCCGCCGCCACGCTGCCATCATAGTTTCCCGCAAGTCTCGTATCGATTCGCGCGGGGACCGTATCGCCGCGCAAATGAGCAAGCGGTTAAGGCAGAACTGACGAATCGCAGGACTGCGCAGAGGACAGGTCTGAGCAATGGAGCATATGATGCGCGGCTTTTTCCGCCTGATGACGCTAGCGCTTCTTCTCGTGGCGTTCAGCGGCGGCCTTGCCGCCGCGCAGAACCCGCCGCCTCCGCGACCAGGCGCCCACAGCGGCGGCCAGGGCACATTCTCTCCCGACGAACTGATCCGCACCGGCCACCGCTTCTTCGGCGGCGTGACGCGCGGCCTGGCGGAGCTCATCGAGAAAGCGGCAAGCCAGTGGGGCCAGCCGAACGGCTATATCCTCGGGCAGGAAGCCAGCGGCGCCTTCATCGTCGGGCTGCGCTACGGCGACGGCACCCTCTACACCAAGAATGCCGGCGACCGGCAGGTGTTCTGGGAAGGCCCGTCGATCGGTTTCGATGCCGGCGGCGATGGCGCCCGCACCATGATGCTCGTCTACAACCTGCCGGCCACCGACGCAGTCTTCCAGCGGTTCGCCGGCATCGACGGCTCGGCCTATTTCGTCGGTGGTCTCGGCATGACCGCGCTGACCGCCAACAATATCGTGGTGGTCCCGATCCGCACCGGCGTCGGCCTGCGGCTGGGGGCCAATATCGGCTACCTGAAGTTCACGCCGAACAAGACCTGGAACCCGTTCTGACGGGCTGCGCGCACCACGCCAGAAGCTGAGGCCCGCTGCACCACGCTGGTGTTGCATCCGCCGATCGGGCATGGTTTTTCCGTGCTCCCCTTTCCGGTGCACAGCGGAGACGCCTCCCCATGATTGAGCCGATCATGTATTTCGGCATCGGGTTCCTGGCGGCGGCACTGCTCGGGCTGATCATCGTGCCGCTGGTCCATGCCCGCGCTGTGCGGTTGACCGTGCGGCGCATGGAAGCCGCGACCCCGGTGTCGCTCGCCGAAATCCAGGCCGACAAGGACCAGTTGCGCGCCGACTTCGCCCGCTCGATCCGCAGGCTCGAACTCGACATCGAGCGGCTGACGACCCGCTCGGCAAGCCAGCTCGCGGAGCTCGGAACAAAGACCGACGCGATCCACCGCCTCAAGATCGATATCGGCGACAAGGCGGCAACGATCTTCGCGCTCGAGACGCGCGACAAGACGCTGCGTGACCAGTTACGCAGCACCGAAGACGAATTTACCGCCGCGACCGCGCGCCTGCGCGAGAACGACCGCGCGCTCGGCGACAAGCAGGAGGAACTGGCGAAGCTATCGGCCGCGCTCGATCAACGGTCGTCGCTTTCCGATGCGCAGCGCATCGAACTCGTGGCGCTGAACACGCAGATGGACGCATTGAAAGAGCGCCTCGCCGAAACCGATCGCGGGCGACAGGCGGCGGAGAACCGCATCCAGGCGATGCGGCGCGACTTGCAGTCCACCGTCGACGACCTGACCGCGGAGCGCGATGCCGCCCTGCAGCTTCGCAGCCGCATCGGCGAACTGGAGGCCGGCCTCGCGACCCGGGTCGCGGAGACGGAGCGTCTCGGCGAGCAGGCCCGTGCTCTCGAAGCCAGAGCGCTCGACCTGTCGCGTCGCCTGGCCGCCGGCGAGGCGGAGCGCGCGCATCTCCAGAACGAAATCGCTGCCGCCCGCAAGGCGGAGCTCGAACTGCGCAGCGCCGTCGCCGAAGTCGATGGCCGCACCCGCTCCCAGGCCGACATCCTCAAAAGCGAGAAAGCCCAGCTTCAGGCGCAGCTCGATCGCGTCACCGAGGAGCGCAACCGTCTGCGCACCGAATCGGCCGACAGCGCGGACAACACCATGCTGCGCGAGCGCATCACCGATGTCGCGGCGCAGGTTGCCTCTCTCGCCTCGGCTCTGGAAGGCCCGAACTCACCGATCAAAGCGATTCTCGCCGCCGACGCGGCCCACCGGAACGGCAGCGCGCATGCAGGCGCCGCAGCAGCCACGGAGACCACCACCGGCCCGCTCGCCGCGCGCATCCGCGCTCTCCAGAAGGCAGCCGCGCAACCGCGCAGCGCGCGGAGCCGAAAAGCCTGAGCGGCAGCGCTCGCTGGGCCCCGCTGCGCCGTGCGGATGGGTGGATCGACGTAAGATTATGAAATGGCAGGAGAAAAATGGTGGGCGCTATAGGGATTGAACCTATGACCTCTCCCGTGTGAAGGGAACGCTCTCCCGCTGAGCTAAGCGCCCGCCCGTTGTGCGGCGGCGCGATATAGTGACGCCCGGTCGCGGGTGTCAAGTCGACGCCAATGCGCGGACTCCGATCGCGCCACGGCACGCAGCAGAACTGCTGGCGGCGCGGCTGCTGCATCTTGCCGGCACCGGCAAGGCCTATAATCCAATATCACGTCGTCGATATCACACTGCCGATAAACACGTTGTCGATAACCTTGGCGTGACAATACCGCCATTGCTGCTGGCGGCGTTTTATGGTCAGTCGAGAATACCGCAGTTCACAAGGGAATTGACCGATGCGATTTCGGCTGCTGACCGGTCTGGCGTTTCTGGCCGCGTGTCTGGCCCTGTCCGGCGAAGTGCTGGCGCAAGGCTACGACTACAGCATGTACGATAACGACCCCGAGGAAATCCGCTCCGGCGGCGCACCACGCGGCCGCATGCGCGGCTACTCCCCGGTACCGCGCACCACCGTCAGCTTCAGCGACAAGTACAAAGCCGGCGATATCGTCATCAATACCGGCGAGCGTCGGCTCTATTACGTGCTCGGCGACGGACAGGCGCTGCGCTACGGCATCGGCGTCGGCCGCATCGGCTTCACCTGGAGCGGCGTGAAGAAGGTCACCGCCAAGAAGGAATGGCCGGGCTGGACGCCGCCGCCGCAGATGCTCAAGCGCCAGCCGCACCTACCGCGTCACATGAAGGGTGGCGAAGACAACCCGCTCGGCGCGCGCGCAATGTATCTTGGCTCGACGCTCTACCGCATTCATGGGTCGAACGAGCCGGAAACCATCGGTCAGGCCGTCTCCTCCGGATGCTTCCGGTTGACCAATGAAGACGTGAAGGACCTTTACGAGCGCGTCCAGGTCGGCGCGACCGTCCACGTCCTGCGCTGACCTTACGCGATCCTGATGACTGTCCGCCGGAAGCGCGTCAGTGCCGACGCACCGGCGGCGGCTCGCGCGTCATGTTCTTGGCGGCAAGCTCGTCGAGATAATCCCGCCAGTAGTCGGCATAGTTGCGGCCAAGCTCGCACAGATAGTCCCAGCTATAGATGCCGGTGGAGTGCAGATCGTCGAACATCAGCCGCACGGCATAATTTCCGACCGGCAGCACCTCGACGACCATCACATTGCGCTTGCCGCCGACGGTCTTGCGCTCCTCGGCCGAATGGCCCTGCACTTCGGCGCTCGGGCTTTTCACCCGCAGATATTCAGCAGGAAGATCGAATGTCTCGCCGCTGTCGAACGCGACAGTGAGCGTCTTGCGGTCCTTGTGCAGGCGCAATTCGGTGGGAACGGGTTGCAGATCGGTGGACATGATATCGCTTGTCCTGTCGTTTGATCGTCGACTCTAGACCGGTTGCCGGCGCATCGCAAAAGACTACAATCAAAGCCCGCAGCGACCGAAGCCATCAGCCGGCGCGAACGGAGCCGGCGCGGACATCCGCACGGCCCGGCACGAGCGTTTTCTCCCAGGCCAGCGCGTGGCGGACGATCGCCTCCAGATCGTCGAAACGCGGGCGCCAGCCGGTCAGGCTCCGCAGCCGGTCCGCGCAGGCGACGATGCGGCCGGGGTCGCCCGCACGCCGCGCCGCAAAGGTGACCGGGAAGTCGACCCCGGACACCCGCTTCACGACATCGACGACGTCGAGCACCGAAAACCCGTGGCCGTAACCACAATTGGCGATGGTCGAACGACCGCCGGCGCGCAGATAGTTCAGCATCTCGACATGCGCGCCCGCCAAATCGACGACATGGATATAGTCGCGAATACATGTCCCGTCGGCTGTCGGATAATCGGTGCCGAACACCTGCATCCCGTCGCGGCGGCCGATCGCCGTCTGGACCGCGACCTTGATGAGATGCGTGGCATTGGCTGTCGACTGGCCGGTACGCTGCGCCGGATCGGCGCCGGCGACGTTGAAATAGCGCAGCGCCGCGAAACTCAGCGACGGATGAGCCACCACCGCATCCTGCAGCATCCACTCGGTCATCAGCTTCGAGCGGCCATAAGGCGACAGTGGCCGCAGCGGCGCCTCTTCGCGCACCGGCACCGCGTCGGGATCGCCATAGACCGCGGCCGTCGACGAGAAGATGAAATGACTGACTCCGCCTTCGATCGCCGCATCGATCAAGTTCAAGGAGTTGACGGTGTTGTTGCGATAATAGCCGACGGGATCGGCAACCGAGTCCGGCACGACGATCGAGCCGGCGAAGTGGATGATCGCCTGCACGCCGTGATCGGCGATGATCCGCCGCACCAGCGCGCGGTCACCGACATCCCCCTGAACGAAAGACGCGCTCGGCGGGATCGCGGCACGAAATCCGGTCGAGAGATTATCCAGCACCACGATGGTCTCGCCCCTGTCGACGAGTTCGTGGGCCGTGTGGCTGCCGATATAGCCGGCTCCGCCGGTCACCAGAATGCTCATTCTTCCTTCCACCATCACCATGCGGCGGGTGCGGCGACCCCTGTCAGACGGTCGGGACCGCGCGCTCACCCGTAGGAGGTACGATGGATATATCGTGAGTTGCCGGCGTGTCGACGAGAAAACTGTCGATGGTGGCGAGCGCACCATCCAGCGTCGCGCCACTTTCGTCCGCCAATGCCGCCTCGCGCAGACGCCGGACCCAATCGGCCGCATCGGCGCGGCCGTCAAGGCGGCGTGCCGTCGCCAACGCCTTGTCGAATTTCGACAGGCCGCGCGCATGCGTATCCGAATACCCTTTCACCAGACGACGCAGGGTGAGCACCTCCACCGCCAGCCGGTAGTCGCGCGCTGCGACATCACGCGCGACATCAAGCCACGCATCGCGATGCGCGACCTCGCGCCGATGCCGCAGCGAACCGCGCCGGAAACGGCGCAGGCCACCGATGAGATAAAGCGCGAGAAACCAGCGGATGGTCCCCGTGCGCACGCGCCGACCCTTGTTGACGAAACGATCGAGCATCGCAAACAATCGCGGCCGCGCTTCGATGAAGCCGCCGATGCCGGCAGGCAGCGTGCCGGCGACTTCCTCCATCCGCGGATGCATGAACTCGGTCAGATGGATGATCTGATCGGGCGCCGCCCGCACTTCGGCGCGCACGCGGTCGAAGCGGCTGGCGCGAGTCTTCAGATCGGCAACGCGGATGACATCGTCATAGGCCATCGCCGTGGCGATATATTTCGCCGCAGCCTGCAACAGCGTCGCCCCGTCCGGCTTCTCAAAAGACAGGAAACCCGCGACGAGGTCGAGATAGTCGCGTCCGTAGGCCACATCCTGGAAGTCGACCACCCGCCGCAAGCCGGCCGCCAGCATCGCATGCACTCCGGTTGGGAAGATTGCGCGGGCGCGCTCCACCAGCGCATCGAAGGCAACATCGCCGATCGGCGTCAGCTCCTGCTCCGCAGGAGCCGATGGCAGCGGCTGCAGCACAGGTGTCGCCACCGCCTCACAACCGGCAGCGAAGGCGCGCAGGCTTGCTGCCACACCGATGCCCGATGCGCGGATCGTCGCCTCGTAAGCCTCGCGCGGAAACGGCAGCACCGCCGATCCGGCCAGCGCGCCGAACAGCACCGCCGAGATCGCGCTGCCTGTCTGCTCTGCCAGCGCTGCCATGTCGAAAGCCACGAAGCGCTTCGCCATCGTCTGCGCCGCTTCATATACCTTCGTCGGGTCGGCAATGCCGTCGCCCGGCGCCGCCTTTTCCTGAACCGCATAGGCGCGATGCGTGGAAGCGATCAGTGTCGTGCGCTCGGGCGCGACGAGGCCGCGCTGCATCGCCCGCCCGGCTTCCATCAGCTCGGCACCGATGACGATATCGACATCGCCCGGCGACGGCATCAGCGACAGCACCGGATAAGCGCCATCCGGCGGCACCGCGATCATCTCGACATAATAGATCGTGGCTCCGGTGCGCTGCGCCACGCCTGGAACCGATGTCGACTGCGCGATCCATCCCTGGCTTTCGGCGAGTGCCACGATCCAGTCGACGAGCACGCCGCCGCCCTGCCCGCCCATGGCGAGCACCGCGACCGAGATCGGCCGCTGCGCGCGTGTCTCCATCAATGGCGCATTCATGTCGACGATATCCTCAGGCCAAGGCCGGATGCCGACGAACACGCCGTCGCTGCAGATAGCCGATGACCGCACCACGCAGCCTCGCCATGAAGCGGTCGGTCGCGGACGGATTGAAGACGATGTCGGCGCGATAGAACGACGGGCACAGCACCGCCGCATCCGCGACCTCGCCGCAATTGCCGCAACCGACGCAGCTGTCGTCGATCGCCGCCACCGGATCGTCCTTCAGCGGATCGTCGGTCTTCTTCACCGACAGCGACGGACAACCGGACAGACGGATGCAGGCATGATCGCCAGTGCACACATCCTCATCGACGCCGAAGCGCTCGCGCACCACGCGTTCACCGTCCTTGACCGCCTTCCGGAACAACGGCTTCACCCGCCGCTGCCGATTCAGCATGCATTCGGACGAGGCGACGATGACCTTCGGCCCTTTCTCGGATGTGGTCAGCGCCTCCTTCAATGTATCGCGCATCTTGCCGACGTCGTAGGTGCGGTCGATCTGGCGCACCCAGTTGACGCCGATCCCCTTCACCGCCTCGGTGATTGGATGCTTCGTGGAGCGTGAGGCATTGTCGGCACGCGACGACAGGATGTCCTGCCCACCCGTCGCCGACGAGTAATAATTGTCGACCACCAGCACCACGCCGTCGTGCTGGTTGAACACGGCATTGCCGATGCCGCTGGTCAGCCCGTTGTGCCAGAAGCCGCCGTCACCGATGATCGAGATCGGACGCTTGCCGGCCTTGACGTTGAACGCCGACGCCGACGCCGGGCCGAGGCCATAGCCCATCGTCGTCGCGCCGATATTGAACGGCGGCAGGATCGAGAACAGATGGCAGCCGATATCGGCGGCGACGTGATGCGGCCCCAGTTCTTTCTCGACAAGCTTCATCGCCGCGAAGATCGGCCGCTCCGGACAGCCGGTGCAGAAGCCGGCCGCACGCGCCGGCACCACTGTCGACAATGCCTTGACGACGTCGCTGTCGGCGACCGATGGCTGGTTCGCCGCACGCAGATGATCCGGCAGAATATCCGGCGCCACCGCCGTCAGGAAACCGCGCACGCCGGCGAGCATTGCCGCCGCGGTGTATTCGCCGGCCATCGGCAGCACGTCCTTGCCGTACACCTGCGTCGCCAGACCGGCCTTGCGGAGGATCCGGTGCAACGCCTGCTCGATATAATCGGGTTGCCCTTCCTCGACCATCAGCACCGCCGACTTGCCATCGCAGAAGGCAGCGATCTCATCGTCGATCAGCGGATAGGTCACGTTCATCACATAGAGCGGAACGCGCGTGCGACCCCAGACATCGGCCAGACCGAGATCGCGCAACGCCCGCACAACGCCATTATACATACCGCCCTGCAGCACGATGCCGATATCGTCGACGTCGCCCGGCATGGTTTCGTTGAGCTTGCGCTGCTTGATGAATTCGACGGCCGCCGGCCAGCGCCGCTCGATCTTCTCGCGCTCGTGCGCGAAGGAGGCCGGCGGCAGCACGATCCGGCTGGTGTCGCGTCGTGGATTCTCCAGCGCCTGCGCCAGCGTGAACGGCGGACGCTTGTTGTCCTTGGCGATGAAGCGTCCGTGCATATGGCAGGAGCGAATGCGCACTTCCAGCATCACCGGCGTGTTCGAGGCTTCCGACAGTTCGAAGCCGTCCTCCACCGCCTTGACGATGCATTCGAGGTTCGGGCGCGGATCGAGCAGCCAGATCTGCGACTTCATCGCAAAGGCATGCGAACGCTCCTGCATGATCGAGGAGCCTTCGCCGTAATCCTCGCCGACGATGATCAGCGCGCCGCCGGTGACGCCGCCGGAGGCGAGGTTGGCCAGCGCATCGGAGGCGACGTTGGTGCCAACGGTCGACTTCCAGGTCACCGCGCCGCGGATCGGATAATTGACCGAGGCCGCCAGCGTCGCGCCGGCCGCCGCCTCCGACGCCGAGGTTTCAAAGTGAACGCCGAGATCGGCGAGGATGGCCTGCGCGTCCGACAGCACATCCATCAGATGCGAGATCGGCGCACCCTGATAGCCGCCGACATAACCGACACCCGCCTGCAGCAGCGCCTTGGTGATCGCCAGGATGCCCTCGCCGCGAAACTCTTCTCCGGCACCCAGGGTCAGGTCGCGCACTTCTCGCGCAAAGGAACGCTCCGCCATCGCGGCCTCCGGACCGGCGGGGTCATGCGGCGTCGGACTACGACGACGCCCCGTCGTTCGGAATTATTTTAGACATAAAACAATGTCGCACAACAGCCGCGACCCGCATCGCAGGCACGTCCGACAGGGACGACGCGGCTTCTCAGGGCGCCGCGGTCAACGGCAGGACATTCGTATATTTGACCTGCTGAAGCGCGAAGCTCGATTCAATGGATGCGATGCCTTCGATCCGGGTGAGCTTCTGCTTCACGAAGCGTTCGTAGGCATCAAGATCGGGAACGACGACACGCAGCCAGTAATCGCGCGAGCCCGTCATCAGATAGCATTCGAGGATTTCCGGCCAGCGTTGGATGGCCTTCTCGAAGCGGTCGAGCGATTCCTGCTTCTGCTGTTCCAGCTTTATCGACACGAAGACGCTCACCGGCAATCCGACGGCGCGCTGGTCCAGCACGGCGACATAACGCGAGATCACGCCGGCTTTCTCCAACTGGCGCACCCGGCGCAGGCAGGGCGACGGTGACAGTCCGACCTTGGCAGCGAGGTCGACGACGCTGATGCGACCGTCGGCCTGCAGCGCGGCGAGGACTTTTCGGTCCAGACCGTCGAGTTTTATTTTTGACATTTTCAACCTGATTTTTCAGTATAATTGGCAAAATACGCCCATCACTATCGCCTGAATGGTTCAATTCGGCAAATTCAACCGCATACGCGGGGGCATATTCGTGGCGTCAACACAGGACGACGGCCATGATTCACCGAAAGGATCGGAGTCATCGGAAGCATGCAGGCCGCCCGGGGGCTCCCGGCAGCCCGAAGATTGCGTCGCCCTCTCCGGCCGATCTGCAGATCCTGCACGAGTTGGAGCGCAAGGTGCTGTGGCTCGCGAGCTGGATGATCCACAATGCCAATCACCTGCGCGACAACAGCGACGGACTGAAAGTCGGCGGCCACCAGGCCTCTTCGGCTTCGATGGCGACGATCCTTACCGCGCTCTATTTCCATGTGCTGCGGCCGCAGGATCGCGTCGCGGTCAAGCCGCATGCGTCGCCGATCTATCATGCGATCCAGTACCTGCTCGGCCGCCAGACGCGCGAGAGGATGGAACACTTTCGCGGTTACAAGGGTGCGCAGAGCTACCCCTCGCGCACCAAGGATTCCGACGACGTGGACTTCTCCACCGGCTCGGTGGGACTTGGCGTCGCCCAGACACTGTTCTCCTCGCTGGTGCAGGACTACGTGCGCGCCCATGGCTGGGGCACGCAACGCGCTGAGGGCCGCATGGTCGCGCTGGTCGGCGATGCGGAACTCGACGAAGGCAACATCTTCGAGGCGCTGCTCGAAGGCTGGAAGCAGGGCCTGCGCAATTGCTGGTGGATCATCGACTACAACCGCCAGAGTCTTGACGCCGTGGTGCGCGAGGGCCTGTGGGAGCGCTACGAGCAGCTCTTTCAGAACTTCGGCTGGAACGTCGTGATCGTCAAATACGGCGCGCTGCAAGAGGCCGCGTTCCGCGAGCCAGGCGGCGACGCCTTGCAGCGCTGGATAGACCTCTGTCCCAATCAACTTTATTCGGCGCTGGTCTTCCAGGGCGGCGCGGCCTGGCGCAAGCGCCTGCTCGACGATATCGGCGACCAGGGCGCCGTTACCAAACTGATCGAGTCCCGCTCCGACGACGAACTTGCCCGCCTGATGAACAATCTCGGCGGCCACGATCTGCCGGCGTTGCTGAATGCCTTCGCTACGGCCGACAGCGATCGTCCCACCTGTTTCATCTGCTACACGGTGAAGGGTTTCGGCCTGCCGTTCGCCGGCCACAAGGACAACCATGCCGGCTTGATGACGCTGGCACAGATGGAGAATTTTCGTACAGCGATGCGTATCCGTCCCGGCCGGGAGTGGGAGCGCTTCGAAGGTTTGCAGACCGATCCTGCGGATATCCAGACATTCCTCAATGCCGTGCCGTTCGCACAAGGCGGCGCGCGCCGCCTGACCGCGCCGCGGATCGCGGTGCCGGATGACCTGAAAGTGACGATCGCCGCGGAGATGTCGACGCAAACCGGCTTCGGCGCACTGCTCAACGAACTGGCGCGCGAGAAAACGATATTGGCCGAACGCATCGTCACCACCTCACCCGACGTGACCGTCTCGACCAATCTCGGTCCCTGGGTCAACCGTCGCGGTCTGTTCGCCCGAGAACAGGCGACCGACACGTTCAGAAGCGAGCGCATTCCCTCCACCTTCAATTGGGAATTCTCGCCGAAGGGACAGCATATCGAACTCGGCATTGCCGAGATGAACCTGTTCATTGCGCTGTCGGCGCTGGGACTGTCCCACGCGATCAACGGCGAGCGGCTGCTGCCGATCGGCACGCTCTACGATCCGTTCATCGCGCGCGGGCTCGATGCGCTGAACTATGCCTGCTATCAGGACGCCCGCTTCATCGTCGTCGCCACCCCTTCGGGCATCACGCTGGCGCCGGAAGGTGGCGCGCATCAGTCGATCGCGCAGCCGCTGATCGGCATGGCACAGGACGGGCTCGCGGCATTCGAACCGGCTTTCGTCGATGAGCTTGCCGAAATCCTGCGCTTCTCGCTCGACTACATCCAGAAGGATGGCGGTGCAGCGGCGTCGGAGCGCAACTGGCTGCGTGACGAAACCGGCGGCTCGGTCTATCTGCGACTGTCGACACGACCGATCGCGCAGATACGTCGCGAGATGACTGCCGATCTGCGTCGCAACATCGTCGATGGCGCCTACTGGCTGCGCGAGCCGGGTCCCAATTGCGAAGTCGTCGTCGCCTATACCGGCGCGGTGGCGCCCGAGGCCATCGAAGCCGTGGGATTGATGGGCGAAGACCGGCGCGATGTCGGCCTGCTGGCGGTGACTTCGGCCGACCGCCTGAATGCTGGCTGGACGGCGGCACAGCGGGCACGTGAGCGTGGTCTTGTCCATGCGCGCTCGCACATCGAACGTCTGTTGATGAACATTCCCGGCCATTGCGGGCTGGTGACGGTCCTCGATGGACATCCGGCGACGCTGGCCTGGCTCGGATCCGTCTGTGGTCACCGCGTCCGGACGCTCGGCGTCGAGCATTTCGGCCAGACGGGCTCGATCGAAGACCTCTATCGGCATTACGGCATCGACGCCAATGCGATCGTGGCGGCGGCGGAGCATATCGCGCCCGGCGCTCCCATCCGCCATCTCCGGCCGTTGCGATCCGCCGTCTCCTGATCGGATTCACCCGGCATCGGCTTTGACGGCGGTCTTGCCGACGCGCGGTCACATCCCGTCATCCGGAACGGCAGGCATCTCTCTGCCGGGATCGCCAATCGCGGCTGCTGCGGCTACAAGCAGTTTCACAGTTTCCGCGAAGATGAAGGGACAAGATGCTTCGATACAGTCGCTTCGCCGCGCTCGCGCTCTGCAGCCTGATCGCATTGGTCGCCACTCCCTTCGCTTTTCGCTATCCATGGCTGTGGATACCGGCAGGGATCGCAATCCTGCTGACGCTTATCGGCATCCGCGACGTCATCCAGTCGAAGCATGCGATCCTCCGCAACTATCCGGTGATCGGCCATATCCGCTGGTTCGTCGAACTGATCCGGCCCGAGTTGCGTCAGTATCTGTTCGAGGCCGACGAGGAAGCCGCTCCGTTCTCGCGCGCGCAACGCTCGCTGGTCTATCGCCGCGCCAAGGATATCGCCGGCGAACATCCGTTCGGCACGCTGCTCGACGTCTATCAGGACGGCTATGAATTCATCAGCCACTCCACCCGCCCCGCACCTGTTTCCGATCCGGCGGGATTCCGCATCACCATCGGCAACGGTCAGTGCCGGAAACCCTATTCGGCTTCCGTGTTCAACATCTCGGCGATGAGCTTCGGGTCGCTCTCCGCCAATGCGATACGCGCCCTCAACAGGGGCGCGCGCCTCGGTGGGTTCAGCCACGATACCGGCGAAGGCAGCATCAGCCGCTATCACCGCGAAGGCGGCGGCGACATCGTGTGGGAAGTCGCCAGCGGCTATTTCGGTTGCCGCGACGAGCACGGCCGCTTCGATCCCGACCGCTTCGCGCAGCAGGCGACTGACGACCAGGTCAAGATGATCGAGATCAAGCTGAGCCAGGGCGCCAAGCCCGGCCACGGCGGCATTTTGCCTGCGGCAAAAGTGACGCCGGAGATTGCCGAGACGCGCGGCATCCCGGTCGGCCGCGACTGTATATCGCCGTCGAGCCACAGCGCCTTTTCCACACCGCGGGAGATGATGGGTTTCATCGACCAGTTGCGCACGCTTTCGGGCGGCAAGCCGGTCGGCTTCAAACTCTGTCTCGGCCATCCGTGGGAATTCATGGGCATCGTCAAGGCGATGCTCGAAACGGGCACGGTGCCGGACTTCATCGTCGTCGATGGCGCGGAAGGCGGCACCGGCGCAGCGCCGGTCGAATTCAGCAACCACATCGGTGTGCCGATGCGCGAAGGCCTGCTGTTCGTCCATAACGTGCTGGTCGGCACCGGTTTGCGCGACAAGGTGAAGATCGGCGCCGCCGGCCGCATCATCAGCGCCTTCGACATCGCCAGCGTACTGGCTATCGGCGCGGACTGGACGAACGCAGCGCGCGGCTTCATGTTCGCGCTGGGTTGCATCCAGTCGCTGTCATGCAACACCAATCGCTGCCCGACAGGCGTCGCTACGCAGGACGAAGTGCGCCAGCGGGCGCTCGTGGTGCCGGACAAGGCGCAACGCGTCTACCGTTTCCATGCCAATACGCTGCAGGCACTGGCCGAGATGCTGGCGGCGGCGGGTCTTGCACATCCCTCCGAACTCGGCCCGCATCATCTCGTCCGCCGGCTCAGCACCACCGAGGTGCGCCTGTTCTCGGATCTGCACGCATTCCTGGAACCGAACGAACTGATTTCCGGCCGCAGCGAGCACGACTTCTATCGACACCAATGGGAGATCGCCCGCGCCGACAGTTTCGATCCGCGCTGAGGATCGGGCGCGGCGCTGCAGCCTGTCCTATTTGACGGCGATATAGTTCGTCGGAATGGCAGTCGTATATTTCATTTCCTCCATGGCGATGGAGGAACTGATATCCGAGAACTCCAGGCGGCTGATCATGCGTTGATAGACGACATCGTAGGTTTCGATATCGGGGACGACGATGCGAAGCTGGTAATCGGCCTCGCCCGTCAGCCGCCAAGCTTCGACGATCTCGGGAATGTCGGCAATCAGCTTGCGGAACGCCTGCAACCATTCGACGGCGTGACGCGGCGCCTTCACCGTGGCAAATACCGTCATCGGCACATTGGCTTTGCGCCGGTTAAGCAAGGCGACGCGGCGCGTGATGACGCCCTCTTCTTCCAGCTTGCGGATTCGCCGCCAGCAGGGCGCCGTGCTCATTCCGATCCGCTCGGCGATGGCCGCCACCGGGATCGAGGCATCGGCCTGGAGAATGTCGAGAATCTTGCGATCGGCAGCGTCCATGATCCCATCCGGGAATGGATTTTATAAGGACTTTCAAAAAATTAATATACAGTAGCCCAAGAATAACAAAATACGAAAAATTATACCCCGCAAACGTATTATAGACCGATATTTTATCGAATATATTGCGCGCCGGCCTCGCTAGATTGTGGTGAAACCACCGTTATCGAGGACGCGAAACCGATGCGAACAATTGGTCTGTTGGGCGGCATGAGCTGGGAGAGCACGGCAGTTTACTACCGGCGTATCAACGAGGAGGTGCGGGCGCGCCTTGGCGGACTGCATTCCGCCGAAGTGTTGATGCGTTCGGTGAATTTCGACGGCATCGTCGCCCTGCAACGGGCCGATGAATGGGAACAGGCCGCCTCCGTTTTGTCGGGGCTCGCCCGCGATCTTGAGCGCGCCGGTGCGGCGTGTATCGTGATCTGTACCAATACCATGCATAAACTGGCGGAGGCCGTGCAGGGCGCGGTTTCGGTTCCGTTATTGCATATCGCCGATGTGACCGGCGCAGCGGTCAAGCAGGCCGGCTGCCACCGGCCGTTGCTGTTGGCCACCCGCTATACGATGGAACAGGATTTCTATATCGGCCGCTTGCGGGAACATTTCGGCCTCGATCCGCTGGTGCCGGACGCAGACGACCGAACACTGGTCCACCAGACGATTTTCGATGAATTGTGCCAGGGTGTCGTGCAAGACGGTTCACGCCAGCGGTTCAAGGAAGTCATCGCCCGCGGTCGCGCCCGGGGCGCCGATTCTGTTATCCTGGGCTGCACGGAGATTGGTCTTCTGATCGGCGAAAGGGATATTGACTTGCCGGTTTTCGACTCGACTCTCATTCACGCGGATACCGCCGTCAGTTTTTCTCTGGCGAACGACGATAGCCCGCGCTTGAATGCGGCATAGCGGGAGGAGCCTGTCGATGCACCCCGCAGGGCGAGCCCCATCATGACCGTCAGACGCGTACCGTCACTCGCACATTGGGGCGCATTCAATGCGCTCGTCGAGGACGGCCGCGTCGTCGGGTGTGAGCCCTTTGCCCAGGACCCGGCCCCCTCGCCGATGCTGAATGCGATTCCGGAAATGGTGTATTCGCCGCTGCGCATCGCCAGGCCGGCGGTGCGCGAAGGCTGGCGCGAGGGCAAGCCGCGCACCGGACACGACCGTTTCCGCGAAGTGTCCTGGGATGAAGCGCTCGATCTCGTCGCCGGCGAACTGACGCGGGTTCGTCGCGATCACGGCGACACTGCGATCTTCGGCGGCTCCTATGGATGGTCGTCGGCAGGACGTCTGCATCATGCCCGCACGTTGGTGCGCCGCTTCCTGTTTCTCGGCGGCGGCTGCGTCGACCAGGCCGGCAATTATAGCTGGGGCGCGGCGCAGTTCCTGCTGCCGCATGTCATCGGCACCTATCAGCCGGTCGCCGGACGCGTCACCGACTGGCCGTCGATCGTCAAGAACACCAAGCTCATCGTCGCATTTGGCGGACTGGCACTGAAGAACGGACAGATCAGTTCCGGCGGCATGGGCGCTCATGTGCTGGAACAATGGCTGCGGCGCGCGAAGGACGCTGGCACCCGCTTCATCGTCATCAGTCCGCTCAAGCATGACGCGCCCGAATTCCTCGATGCCGACTGGATTCCGATCCGGCCCAATACCGATACGGCGCTGATGCTCGCCATGGCGCATACGCTGGTTATCGAGGGCCGGTACGATGACGCCTTCCTGTCGCGCTATTGCGTCGGCTTCGACCGCTTGCGCGCCTATCTGCTCGGCGCGGACGACGGAATCGCCAAGGACGCCGACTGGGCGGCGCGCATCACCGGTGTCGCCGCCAATACGATCCGCACACTGGCGCGCGACGCCGCCGCGACGACAAGCCTGATCACCGTCGCCTGGTCGCTGCAACGGGCCCATCATGGCGAACAACCGTACTGGATGGCGATAGCGCTTGCCGCGATGCTGGGCGGCATCGGCGAGCCAGGCAGCGGTTTTGCGTTCGGCCACGGCTCGATGAACGGCGTGGGCGTGCCGCGCGCCGACGTGCCGGGGCCGGAAGTCTCCATGCCGAAAAATCCGACGGGAAAAGCCATTCCCGTGGCACGGATCGCCGACATGCTGCTGCATCCCGGCGAGCCGTACGAGTTCAACGGCAGGCGCGATATCTATCCCGACATCCGGCTGATCTACTGGGCCGGCGGCAATCCGTTTCACCACCATCAGGACATCAACCGGCTACGTCGCGGCTGGCAGAAGCCCGACACGGTCATCGTGCACGAAAGCTGGTGGACACCGACTGCGCGTCACGCCGATATCGTGTTGCCGGCGACGACGACGCTGGAACGCAACGATGTCGGCGGCTCCTCGCGAGACCCTTTCGTACTCGCCATGAAGCAGGCGATCGAGCCGATCGGCGACGCGCGCTCCGATTTCGATATCTTCCACGCGCTGGCGAAACGACTCGGCTATGCCGATGCCTTCACCGAAGGCCGCGACGAAACGGCCTGGTGCCGCGCCATCTATCAGCGCATCGTCGACGGCGCAGCGCGCAAGAACATCGCCCTGCCCGACTTCGAGACCTTCTGGGATGCCGGTTTCATCGAATTGCCGCCTCCCGAGAAGGATTTCGTGCTGTTCGAAGATTTCCGTCGCGATCCCACGCTCTATCCGCTGCAGACGCCGTCCGGGAAAATCGAGATCGCATCGGAAACCGTCGCCGGCTTCGGCTATGAAGACTGCCCTCCGCATCCCGCCTGGCTGCCGCCGGCGGAATGGCTCGGCGACGCCGCGACACGCGACTGGCCCCTGCATCTGGTCACCCATCAGCCAGTCAACCGGCTGCACAGCCAGCTCGACCCGGCAGGTGCGTCGCGCCGTGAAAAGATCAAGGATCGCGAAGCCATCCGGGTCCATCCCGATGACGCCGCGCAACGGGGCATCAACGACGGCGATATCGTTCGCGTGTTCAATGCTCGCGGTGCCTGCCTTGCGGCTGCAATTCTCGATCCGCACGTGCTTCCGCATGTCGCGGTGATGGCGACGGGCGCCTGGTTCGATCCATCGACCGGCGCCGACGCCCCGGAACGTCACGGCAATCCGAACGTCCTCACGCGCGATATCGGCACCTCGCGCCTTGCTCAGGGCCCGAGCGCGCTCAGCGCGCTGGTGGATATCGAGCGATGGAACGCGGCATTGCCGCAAGTCGAGGCGTTCACGCCACCCGCTATCGTCCATGCCGAGCCCGAACCGGCGTGATATCGAAAGACTGACAAAATCGAATTGAGTTCTGGAGAGACGAAATGTCGAAAAAACTGATGACCGGCTCGTTTGTGGCGCTCATTACTCCGTTCAATACCGATGGGACGGTGGATTTCGCCGCGTTCCGGTCGTTGCTCAAATTCCACGAGGACAATGGCACTTCGGCGGTGCTCATCATGGGCTCCACCGGCGAAACGTCCATGCTGTCACAGGACGAGAAGAAGAAGATCATCGTCGAATGCGCCAAGATGAAGTCGGACAAGATGCCGATCTTCTTCGGCTGCACCAGCAACAATACCGACGCGACGATCGAGAACGTGAAATTCGCCAAGGACAATGGCGCCGATGGCGCGATCCTTGCCGCCCCGGCTTATATCTGCGCCCCGGAATCCGATATCGAGCGCTTCTTCCTCGACGTGGCTGACGCGACCGATCTGCCGCTCGGGATTTACAACAACCCGCCGCGCGTGAAGAGCGACCTGCACTGGGATAACCTGATCCGCATCTTCAAGCATCCGAACTATGTGGTGCACAAGGAATCGACCGCTCGCGTCGGCCAGGTCGCGCAGGTGCTGGCCGCGAAAACCGGCGTCGCGGTGATGTGCTGCGACAGCCCCAATCTCGGCCTGGTGGTTCCGACCATGAGCCTCGGCGGACACGGCACGGCGAACATGACCGGCAATATCGCGCCGGGCGAGCTTGCGACCATTTCGACACCATGGAAGAGCTATGCCGAGGCCGAGGGCTTCAGGAACGCCTATCTCAACCTGCTGCCGCTGCTGCATTACACCTATTCGGCGATCAATCCCGTCGCGGTAAAATCGCTGATGAAGGCCCTCGGCATGCCGGCCGGCAATCTCCGCCGGCCGTTGACCGGGCTCGAGGGCGAGGCGCTGGCCAAGGGCGTACGGATCGTTCAGGAACTCGGGCTCGACAAGAAGTACGGCTACAACATCAAGCCGTTGTCGGCTGCCGCCTGAGCCGTCACCGTGGATCTCGGCATCAGCGGCCGCAAGGCACTTCTGAGCGGCGCGAGCCGGGGACTGGGCAAAGCCTGTGCCTTCGCGCTGGCGCGCGAGGGCGTCGCGGTCACGATCATGGCCCGCACCCGCAAGGTTCTCGAACAGACCTGCGACGAAATCCGCCGCGCGACCGGCGTGACGGTCACTCCAGTCGTCGGTGATATCACCAAGGCCGAGGGGCGACAGGCGGCGCTCGCCGCCTGCCCCGAGCCGGACATCCTGCTCAACAACGCCGACGGCCCCGTGCCGGGCGATTTCCGCGACTGGTCGCGCCAGGACTGGATCGACGCACTCGACGCGATGATGCTCGGGCCGATCGAGATGATCCGGCTGACCGTCGACGGCATGATGGGCCGCCGGTTCGGCCGCATCATCAACATCGTGTCGCGCAGCGTGAAGATCCCGCAGCTCGAACTCGGCCTTTCCAACGGCGCGCGTTCCGGGCTTGTCGGGTTTGTCGGCGGGCTCGCCCGACAGACCGTCGAACATAATGTAACGGTCAACAATCTTCTGCCCGGCATCTTCGACAGCGATGCACAGCGACGCCATATCGAGGGCATGCTGGAGGACGGCGGCAAGACCTTCGACGAGATCTGGCGGGCGCGCGCCGCCGGAAATCCCGCCCGGCGCTACGGCCGGCCGGACGAACTCGGCGCCTATTGCGCGTTTCTCTGTTCTGATCACGCCGGATTCATCACCGGGCAGAATCTATTGATCGACGGGGGAAGCTATCCCGGAACGTTCTGATCGACATCAGGAAAGGATCGCACGATGAAAAGAACGCTACTGGCGGCGGCGCTTGCCGCAGCCGTTTCAGGAATGTCCATGCCGGCGTCGGCCGACACCTATCCGAGCAGAACCGTCAGCCTTGTCGTGCCTTATCCGGCTGGCGGATCGGTGGACGGCGTCGCGCGCATTCTGGCGCAGAAACTCGGCGATGCATTCAACGCGAACTTCATCGTCGAGAACCGCGCAGGTGGCGCCGGGGGCACCGTCGGCGCCAATGCCGTCGCCAAGGCCAACCCGGACGGCTATACGCTGCTGCTCACCGCATCGATCCACGTTACCACGCCGTTCCTGTTCAAGAGCATCCCCTACGACGTGGTGAAGGACTTCACGCCGATCTCGCTGGTCGCCGCCGGTCCGCTGGTGGTGTCGACGGCGACAAACGTGCCGGCTAACAACCTCAAGGAATTCTTCGACCTGGTGCGCAAGAGCCCGGACAAATATACCTTCGCGACATCCGGCTTCGGCTCGGCCGGACATCTGGCCGTGGAGTTGCTGAAGCGGCGCGCCGGCGTCAATACGCTGGTCATCTCCTACAAGGGCGCCGGCCCGATGCTCAACGACATCATGGCCGGGCAGATCCAGCTCATTGCCGATCCGATGCTCTCGTCGCTGCCGCTGGCTCAAAGCAAGAAGATCAAGGCGCTCGCCATCACCAGCCTGAAGCGCGTCGAATCTGCGCCTGAGATTCCCACGGTCGAGGAGTCAGGCATGGAGAAGCTCGAATTCGAATCCTGGTACGGCCTGTGGGGCCCGAAGAACATGCCGGCGGACCTTATCGCCAGGATCCACGACAAGACCGCCGAGGTGCTGAAGGACCCCGAGGTGCAGAAGCGTCTGAGCACTCTCGGTTTTGCCGCCAAGAGCTCGACGCCGGAGGAATTCGCCAAGTTCATCGACAAGGAAATGGCGACCTATTCCCAGATCATCAAGGACGCGAATATCAAGACGGAGTGAGGACTTGAAAGTCCTGGTGCTGGGCGCGGGCGTCGTCGGGACGACCTGCGCCCATTATCTTTCGCGGCATGGTCACGAGGTGACGGTCGTCGACCGCCAGCCGGGGCCAGCGCTTGAAACCAGTTTCGGCAACGCCGGCGGCGTATGCCCGGGATTTGCCGGCCCCTGGGCCGCACCAGGCATGCCCGTCAAGGTGCTGCGATGGCTGTTTGCGCGCCATGCGCCGCTGATGCTGCGCCCGCGTCTCGACCTAGCACAATGGCGCTGGCTGGCTTCCTTTGTCGGTCAATGCACCGCCGAACGCTTCGCCCGCAACAAGGCCCGGATGCAGCGCATCGCTCACTATAGCAAGGCTTGCCTTGTCGCGCTGCGCGCCGAGGCCGGCATCGCCTACGATCATGGAACGGCCGGCGTTCTGCAGATATTCCGCACCGAGGAAGAACTGGAGGGTGGACGTCGCGCCGCCGCGATCCTCGCGCGCTTCGACGTCGCGCACCGCATCGTCAGCACGGACGATATCCGCGCCATCGAGCCCGCACTCGGTGAAAGCGGCATGACACTGTCCGGCGGGCTGCATCTCCCCGACGATGAAACCGGCGACTGTCATCTTTTCACCACGCGGCTGTCAGAGCGCTTGCAGGCCGATGGCGTCATATTCCGGTTCAATACGAAGATCGCGAGGATCGTCAGGGACGGCGACCGGATCGCCGGCGTCGAGACCGATCACGGGGTGCTCACTGCCGACTGCTATGTCGTCGCGCTGGCCAGCGATGCCCCGGCCTTGCTCCGGCCCCTAGGAATCGACCTGCCGATCTATCCGGTGAAAGGCTACGCCATCACGCTCGACGATGTAGACCACGCGCATGCACCGCGCTCCTCGGTCATGGACGAGCACAGCAAGGTGATGATCACCCGCCTCGGGCGCCGTCTACGAGCCGCCGGCGTGGCGGAAATCGCCGGCTACAACCCTGCAGTCGATCCGGGCAAGGCTGCCGGCGTCCTGGCGGCGGCGCGCGATCTGTTTCCGTCCGCCGGCGACTATTCGCAGGTGAGATACTGGGCGGGACTTCGCCCGATGACACCCGATGGCCCGCCCTATCTCGGCACGACGCCGTTTCCCAATCTCTTCCTCAATCTCGGCCAGGGTTCGAACGGCTGGACGCAAGCCTGCGGATGCGGAAAGATCGTCGCCGATCTCGTCAGCGCGCGCGTCCCCGACATCGATCTCGACGGCTTGACGCTGGCATCGCGCACACCAACCTCGTCAGGCTGATGACCCCGAGCGATGCCGGCCAGCAGCACGCATGTCTTCGTACATGTCTGCTCCCCGACCGGATTCGTCGACGTCGTTGCGGCCGAGCGTCTCTATTGCTCGATCGCGATATCGTTCTCGTTCACGATCGTTTTCCAGCGATCGATCTCGCTGTTGAAAAAAGCCTGGCCTGCTGCGGCCGAGAGCATATTCGGAGGAAATATCTCCACTCCGCCCTGCGTGAACGCCTTGACGACCCGAGGATCGGCAAGTGCCTTCCGAAGAGACGTGTTGAGCTTTTCGATAATCGGGGCCGGCGTTCCCGCGGGCGCAAAAAGCGCATGCCAGAACGGCACGATGACGTTCGGATACCCGAGTTCCTTGAGCGTCGGAACATCGGGAAGAAGCGGCGAGCGTTCCTCGCCACCATAAGCGTAGACATGAACCTTCCCCGCCTTGATCGCAGGGACAGCCGACACTGCTCCCGCCCACAGCAGGTCGACATGTCCGCCGAGAATATCGTTCATCGCCGGACCGAGGCCGCGATAGGATACGAAATCGAGTTTCACCCCCGTCGACTGAGCGATCAGCACCCCAGCCATATGCCCCAATGCCCCCACGCCGGGGTGGGCAAAGCTGGTCGGCTGTTTCTTCATATAGGCGAGGAGTTCGTTCCAGTTCGCAGCGGCAAGGGATTTCTTTCCGATAAGGAACGAATTGCTGGTATTGACCAGACCGACAACCGCGAGGTCCTTCTTGATATCAAAAGTTATCTTCCGGTGCAGCGACGCGCTGATCGCAATCCCGGTCTGATGGATCAGCAAGGTATAGCCGTCGGGCGCCGCCTGAGCGACACGCGCCGCGCCAATGATCCCGCCGCCGCCGGGGACGTTTTCCACGATGACATGCTGCCCGAGCGTCTCCGACATTCGCTCGGCAATCGTCCGCGCGGCAATGTCCGCCGGTCCGCCGGCAGCCGAAGCCGTTATCAGCGTTATCACCCGCGTCGGATAATTTGCCGTTGTGTCCGCGCTCTTCCCGTCCGATACGTTGATGGAAAAGGCAATCGCAATCGCTGCCGCGATTTTTATCGTGTAGTTCATAGCGCTCCTCCCTTACCGACGATTATCAGGTGTGGCTTGGCGGTAGCCGCGGCTGCTTGACCGAAAGAATTCAACCGGCGGCCAAGCAACGGCAACAATCAGGCGGTCGCGACGGGATTGCGTCCAACGAAGAATTCCCGATCATGCGATTCCGTCGCTTTGATCCCTGATTGAATCAGCGCATTGCGCAGCGTCTTCATCGTCGCGTCGTTGAGCCGCATCGTCGGCCGACGCATCGGGCCGCCGTTATATCCATTCAGCCAACCCTCGTATTTCCACATCATACGATGCAGGAAATTGGTCTGCGCCATATATGCGCTCGTCGCGGCGTTAGCGCGACGCGCCGGATTGATCTGCCAGTAAAGGCGAGTGGCTTCGTCGAAATCGCCTTTCTGGAGCAGGTCGAAGATCCTCGGGATCATCGGACCGAAATACTCGGTGTTGCTGGTCGCCGAGAACTGAACCGGTGCAAGCTGGGCAATTGGAATCATGTCCCGCTCAAGCGGGTTGCTGATCACAACCTCCTTCCCGAACAGGCGGTAGCATTCCATCCAGTGCATAATGACCGGCATGCCGCCTTCGGCCTTGATGGCCGCCACGTTGGGGCATTCATCGATGAGGCGGCGCAGCAGCCTTGCATCGATGTCCGATTCATGAACGCGATCGAACCCCCAGAGCGGGACAGGGAACAGCATCACCGCGAGCGACGTCGCGTCACAGAAATCCTTGGTATATCTGAAAATATCCTCCGGCGATTCCGCGTACATATTCGCCGGATAGGACAGGAGAACCAGTTCGCCGCCGTGTCGCTCGGCGAGTTTCACCGCTTCGATGTTTTCGGCCAGATCGTTGAAACTGGCATGATGCACCAGGAGTTGCCGTCCCCTGGATTCGTCGTTCGCCCATTCAAAGAACTTCCCGTATTCCTCGACGGTAATATTCACTTCCGAAACAAGAAGCGTGCCGCTGAAGCCATATTCGATGTTCAATCTGACGTCGTGACGAATGCCCTTTTCGTTCAACCCCTTGAGATCGGCTGTGAACGACGGCGGGATCGTGTTCGCCACGCCCTTGAGATTCTCAAGCGCCCATTCACGCGCTTCCTTCTTGGTGTAGCTGGCCATGGTATGTCTCCTATAAAACGGGAAATCGAGTGCAGCAGATCGTTTTGTCGCGCTTCATGTCTGCTTCAATAGAAAATCAAGCGCGCTTGGTTTGGCGAGGCCGGCAGCAACCGCTCGATCGACGACAAGCTCGGCAACCACGACATCCTGAAGAGCCGCACCGACCGACTTGAACATCGGCCTGCGCGCCGCAGCGACGCGACGATCCGCCTTTCCGGACATCAGATCGTTCAAGGAGATGATCCTGTCTTCGAAATCGATTCCGGCAGCTTTTGCGGCAAGCATGTCGCCGGTTTCGTCGATCACCTCCTCGCAGATATCGCACACGATGAGATCGCTTCCGGCGACGACGTCTTCATCAATCTCGCGCTGTTCCGGCAGCGTTGAGCCGATCGATACGACCAGCATTCCATCGTGCAGCCATCGGCCGCGCAGGATAGGGGTCTCGTCATGCGAACGGGCCGCCGCGACGACGATACCGGCGCCGGCGACGGCCTCCTCCGCTTGACCGACGGGAATTGCGGGAATTCCGAATTCGTTCGTGAATGCCGCGGCAAATGCCTCCCGATTTTTTGGTGTCGGACTGAAGACGCGAAGCGCCGAAAGCGGCCGCACGCTGGCCATCGCTCGCGCATGCATCTGCGCTTCCAGACCGCTGCCAAGCACGGCAAGCGTTACCTCGCCGGGCGGCGCCAGCCGATCGGCAGCAACTGCGGATGTCGCGGCCGTCCGATAGGCCGTGATGAGAGTCGCATCGACGAGCGCGGCAAGCGCGCCGGTCTCCTGCTCGAATAACGCGATCAGATAGCTCACGCTCTTCTTGCGGCCGAAGCCGAAGACCTTGGCGCCCATATATTTGGCATTGGGCGGCGAAGCCGCGAGCGCCCGCAACCAATTGCCGTCGCCCCGCGTCACGACCCTGGGCGGCGAGACGAGAGCGCCGTGCGGAACCGAGTAAGCCGCCCTCAGCGCGGCGATCACTTCAGGAAAGGCGAGAACGCGCCTGGTTGCTTCGGCGGAGACGTACAGGGGAGAACAGGTCACTTTCTGGTGCGACACAGGGACGGACCTTTCGTTTTCGAGCGTCGGTCCTAGTTGCCACAGCAACCATATGAGTCAATCCAATCGTCATTTTGGGTGCACCCATTATTGTTTTGGATGATTGACTAACCACTTCCATCCCTTAATTTGACGCCAACGGCATCAAATTGGGTGAAATCGGTTATCTGATGAAAAGAGCACGTTCGACCGATCAGGACCTCCTTCGTTTACGTCAATATCTTCAGCAAGCCTCGCTCTCTCACCAGGAGCGTCTGCCGCCCGAGAGAGAACTCGCCGCGACGTTGGGCGTGACACGAAACCGCCTGCGGACCGGATTGAAAAAGCTCGCGGCGGAAGGATTGATCTGGCGCCACGTCGGGAAAGGCACGTTTTTCGGACCACGGCTGCAACCGGCCAGCGGCTCGTATTCCGCCAATCAGCTCCACGATCTTACGAATCCGCGAGAGGTCATGACGGCCCGGCTTGCGATCGAGCCGCCGCTGGCGCAACTGGCCGCCGTTCACGCGACCGGGCGGGACCTGCTCGACATCAGCAGATGCCTCGATCAGATGATGATCATGGAGAACTGGGACGAATGGGAGCGGCTCGATCTTCGCCTACACCGGCTGATCGCAGAGGCCGCGAACAATGCCTTGATGCTGGTGATGTTCGATACGGTTCAGATCAACCGAAACCGAAAGATGTGGGGACGGCTTCGCCAACTGATCGGCGCAAGATCAGGCATCGAGCGGGCGATGAAGGAACATCGGGAAATCGTTGCAGCGCTCCACAACCGCGATTCGGAAATGGCAGGAGCAGCGATGCGATCGCATCTTCTGGCCATCGAGCGGCGAATGTTCGGAGAAAGCTGACAAACAGAATGCAGCGGACGACATGCTTTCAGGATGCCCGGCGCACAATCAGCCAAGCAGGAGCCGGTTCGCGTCCGGCGCCTGATGCGGCTTCATAAAACCCAACCCAGGCGTCAATGCCCTGCCTCGGACCACGGCATCACGATCCGCTCGGCGACCACGACGGCCGCGAACAGCAGAATGCCGAGCACACTAAGCCAGATCAACGCCGCCCATGCGAGCGGGCTGTCGAGCTGGGAATTCGCCGTCAGCAGCAGATTACCGAGACCGTTCAACGAGCCGACAAATTCCCCGATCACCGCGCCGATTACCGCCAGCGTCACCGCCACCTTCGCCCCGGCGAAAATGAAGGGCAAAGCCGCAGGGAACTGCACCTTCAGAAACACCTGTAATGGCGAGGCCCGAAGCGAGCGGGCAAGCTCCAGAAGCCCCGCCGGGGTCGCACGCATTCCTGCGGCGGTGTCGACCACAATCGGGAAGAACGCGACCAGGAATGCAATCACCAGCTTCGATTGCAGGCCGAGGCCGAACCAGACAAGGATGATCGGCGCAACGGCAACCTTCGGGACCGACTGGGTTGCGATCAGGATCGGATAAAGCGTCAGATTGAGGACCCGGGAATTCGCGACACAGACCGCAACCGGAATGCCGATCACGACAGCGAGCCCGAACCCGAGAACGCTTTCGACAAAGGTCGGCCAGCTCTCGCGCAGCAGCACATGCCAGTTCTCGATCGAGGACCGCGCGATGTCGATCGGCCCCGGAAGGACAATGCGGCTTACCCCAAAGACAACGACATAGATCTGCCACAGCACCAGAATGAGGGATATTCCGAGCAACGGATAGAACGCTCGTCTCCAATCGCGCATCGTCATCGTGTTATGCCAAGCGCGCGGCCTGCCCTGTGTTCAAGCTGCGTGAATTCGCCAGAATATCGGATTTCCGCCGAGCGCGGATATGGCAGGTCGACCTCGATATAGTCGGCGATCACCGCCGGTCGCTTGCTGAAGACGACGACAACATCGGAGATATAGACCGCCTCGCTGATGCTATGGGTGACGAACATGACCGTCGCCCCCGTCTTCGCCCGGATATCGAGAAGCAGGTCCTGCATCTCCATGCGCGTCAATTCATCGAGCGCGCCGAATGGCTCATCCATCAGCAGCAGCGTCGGCTGGTGGACCAGGGCGCGGCATAGGGCGACGCGCTGCTGCATGCCACCGGAGAGTTGTGCCGGATAGGACTGCTCAAATCCCGAAAGCCCGACCAGACCCAGCAGTTCCGTCGCACGGGCTATGGCGGCAGCATCCCGGCGACCGAGAATTTCCATCGGGAACAGGACGTTGTTGATGACTGTTCGCCAGGGCATCAGATTGGCTTGCTGAAACACAACCCCGAAGTCGGGGTGCGGTTGGGACACGTCGACGCCGGCGATCTTCACCGTTCCGCTCGTTGCCGGGATCAGTCCGGCAACAATCTTCAGAAATGTCGTCTTGCCGCATCCGCTGGGGCCAAGAAGCGCGACGAGGTTTCCGCGCTTCAAGTCGAAAGTGATATTCTCGATCGCGACAAGCGGTGCGTTGCTCGCCCGCAGGAACGATTGATGAACGCGCTCAAAACGTCCGAACGGATCAGGAGCAGGCGGTGCCTGCTCCTGTGTCCCGATATGTCTCGAAACCTGAATGATCCTGGTCCTTATGGCATAACGGGTGGATTGGGCAGAAAGCCCGCTGCGTAGATGTCGGCTGCCTTAGGCGCCGCTCCGCTGATGCCAACATATTTGGACACGAAATCGATATTGGCCTGAAGCTTGGCCGGATCGAACCAGCCGAGGCCATGCTTTTTCGTGTCGGGCGTTATTGCGAGATCCTTGACAACCCCAAGCTCCGCAACGATCACGTCGGGTTTGAGGGTGGGAACAAACTTGACCTGATCGGCAGCGGCTTTCTCCGGATTGTCCAATGCAAACTTCCAGCCCTTCAGCGCCGCACGGACGAAGCGCTTCAGAACATCCGGATTCTTCGCAATATAGTCGTCGGTCGCGGCGATGCCGTTGGCATAGAGTTCGAGGCCATGGTCGGCCAGCAGAAACGTCCGCAGTTCGGCGTTCACATCTTTCGCACCAGCTTCAAGCCCAGGCTTGGCCATTACGAAGAACTCGATGGCGGGAACCTGACCGGACAACAGCGTTGTCGCACGAGCGGGCGGCGCAACGTTGCTGATCGTCAGCTTGCTCGGATCAAGCCCTTTCTGCGCCATGAAGCCCTGAATAACCTTCGGGGTAAAGCTCCCCGCGCCGCTTCCCAGCGTCAGCCCTTCAAGCTGCTTGGCCTGCGTGACATTCGCACCCGTGCTGAGACTGAAGATCGCGTATGGCGCCTTCTGATAGTTGACCGCAGCTATTTTCAGTTTTGAACCATTGGCACGAGCGATCACGACGCTCGGCACATCGACGAAACCGATATTAGCCGTGCCGGACTCGACCGCCTGGATCACTTGGGCGGTTCCCTGCGACGGTATGATCGATACGTCGAGCCCTTCGTCCTTGAAATAGCCCTCCCCGAGCGCGGCGTACCACGGCGCGTGACGTCCCAGTGGAATGAAATCGAGCGAGAAGACGACCTTGGTGAGCGGCGGTGTTTGCGCGGCAGCGGGAGCAGAAAGTCCGGCAGCAATCAATGCGGCAAGGCATAGCGCGCCAGACAAGCGAGCCGGTCTACACATGTCAGATCCTCCCTGTTGCGGATCGACGTCCGCATGTCCTGCATCGTGCCATCAGAAAAAACGGGACGTCAATACTTTTTCGAAAATCCTGTTGCCTATCGATTTCATATTGATTATTCCATGAACCTGCCAGCTAACGGCAAGCATTTCCCGGAGGCATGATTGCCGGCTTCATCCGCTCCCCCCGTTTCGGCGCAAACGCTGAACGCAACTGTCCTGACGCAGATCCGGTCCGACATCATCGCCTGCCGGCTGGTCCCCAACGAAAGGCTTCGCGTGGAGACGCTCCGCGAGCGCTATGGAATGGGAACAAGCCCCATCCGTGAAGCACTGATGCGCCTCAACGCCGAAGGCCTCGTCGAACTGGAGCAGAACAAGGGGTTTCGTGTTTCGGAAGTGTCTCGGGAAAATCTTGTCGACCTGATGAGCACGCGCATCGAGATCGAAGCCATTGCGCTGCGCTGGTCGATTGAAAGAGGCGGCGTCGACTGGGAAGCCAATCTGCTCAGCGTCTTCCATCGCCTGTCACGCCAGACGAAACTGGATCCCGAAGATCCGGCCGCCATCAGCGAAGAATGGAGCCGGGCACATGCCGATTTCCATGGCACGCTGGTCTCCGCCTGCGGCACACCAACGCTTCTGACGATACGGCACCGGTTGTTCGAGCAAGGGGAGCGCTATGTCGCCCTGTCGATCATGTCGAGCGGGCCGCCGCGCGACGACGTCGGCGAGCATCGGCAACTGATGCGCGCTGCGCTCAACCGGGATACCGACAAGGCGATCGCCCTCAACCGCGCGCATATCGAGCGGACATGCAACAAGGTCGCGGCGTCGCTCGCGGAGGCGAAGCTGGTCGCACAAACGCGTGCCGAAAAACGGGTTGCTCGATGAGCGACGAGCGCATTCTCGCCGCAAGCCGACTGCGCGATTTCGTTGCAGACCTGTTTGTCGCGGCGGGCGTATCGCCTCGGGCAGCGCTCAAGGTCGCCCAGGGCCTGGTGGATGCGGATATCGAAGGGCTGCATTCACACGGGGTCATGCTGGTCGACATGTATATCGACCGGCTGCGCCATGGCTCGGTTTCAAACCGGGAAACAGCTTCGACCGTCTCGAGCCGCGGCGGGGCCGTCGTCCTCGACGCCGGCCATGCGCTTGGTCATCTGACCGGCGAGCAGGCGATGGCGATCGCCGTCGGCAAGGCTCGCGAATTTGCTTCGGGTATCGTTTCGGTACGCCACGGCTTCCATTTCGGCACCGCCGGGAAATATGCCCTGCAAGCTGCAAATGCGGACTGCATCGGCATCGCGATGTGCAACACCCGCCCGCTGATGCCGGCACCGGGCGGCGCCGAGCGTGTCGTCGGGAACAATCCGATCGCCATCGCGGTGCCGACAAACAGCGAAATTCCGCTCCTGCTGGACATGGCAACGAGCGAAGCCGCCATGGGCAAGATTCGCATGGCGGATAAATCGAAGACGCCGATCCCGGCGAGCTGGGCCGTCACCGCATCCGGCGAGCCGACGACCGACGCCGCAGCGGCGATCTCCGGGATGTTGTTGCCTTCGGGCGGCCCAAAAGGATTCGGCCTCTCGTTCATGATCGATCTGATGAGCGGCCTGCTTTCGCAGGGTGCGATCGGTTCCGAGGTCCGGCCGCTCTACGGTGACATGACGCAACCCTACGATTGCTCTCACCTCTTCATCGCCATCGATGTCGCGCATTTCTGTGACGTTCAGGAATTCCGGGCCCGAGCTGCGGCAGCGGCAGCGGGAATTCGCAACGGCGCGCGCGCGCCCGGAACGGATCAGCTCTACAGCCCGGGGGAGCCTGAATGGCGACGCAGGCAGCAGGCGAACGGACAGGTCAGCATCAATCCGGCCGTGATCGCGATGCTGACCCGTTTTGCGGACGAGTATGGCATTTCATCAGCGTGCCTCGCAGGCAATACGGAGGAAAAACACCATGGCTAAAACGGAGATCTCGAGCCCGAAGCTGCGTCAGCCGAACGGCGTTTTTTCTCATGCGACCGCCATCGAGGCGAGCGGCCGGTTCGTGTTCATCTCCGGCATGACGGCCCGGCGTCCGGACGGAAGCATCGCCGGCATCGGCGATGTATCCGAACAGACGAGGCAGGTGTGCGAGAACGTCAAGGCAGCCGTGGAGGCCGCAGGCGGCACACTCGACGATATCTGTCGCGTCGATGTCTATGTTCGGAACATGGAGCACTTCGAGGCGATTCACAAAGTTCGCGCTCAGTACTTCAAACCTCCGCTACCCGCCTCCACCCTGGTCGAGGTGAGCAAAATGAGCTCGCCCGATTATCTGATCGAAATCAGCGCCATCGCAGTCCTGCCATCCAGATAGGATCAAAGATCATGGCCGAAGCTGCATCCGACAAGACTGGCCTGACGCTGGCGAAAGAGCGCGGCATCATGCTTGGCGAGGTAGGCGACAAGATTCTTTTTGAGAACGAGTATATTCGCATGTGGGAGGTGCGGCTCGAACCGGGCCAGACCATCGACTTCCACATCCACTACCATCCCTATCTTGTCGTCTCTCTCGGAGGCGGCGAGAACGAGGTCGAAACGATCTTCGGGCAGAAGATCCCGACATACGAGCCGAGCGGCTCGTTCGTCTTCATGAATGAGATGCGGGCTGTGCATCGCCTGACCAACAAATCGAATGTCACCTATCTGTCCCGCCTGATCGAACTCAAATCGGTCACCTGGACGGTCTGATCGACGCCAGCACCGCGCGGAGGTCCAATGTCAAACGTTCACCCCGCCGACAAAGATGGCCCCGCTCGCATCGAGGCAAACAAAACAACAGGCGGCTGGGACGTCCACGTCCACATCATTCCGCCGGCCATCCACGAGGCCGGTACACGCGGACTTTACGGAATGCGCGCGGATGCAACGACGCTCCGCATCTGCAGTCATGGCGTCCCGCTGCAACCACTTTCCGATGTTGGGCGCCTGATCGACCGGATCAGCTCCGACCATCTCGACGGCGCCATCGTGTCGGTCCCGCCACCGCTGTTCCGGCCCGATCTCCGCTCCGACGAGCAGGCTTCCTATACGCGTCTCGTCAATGAGAGCCTGCTTTCGGCATGCCAGGCGCATCATCCGACACTTCGTCCATTCGCCTATCTTCCCATCGAAAACCCGGAGCTTGCCGCCGACGCCGCCTTAGAACTTGGCGACGAATGGGCCGGCGTCGTGGCCGGAACCGAACTCGGTGGCCTCGCCTACGCATCCGAACGCTACGAAGCGCTCTGGCAAGCGCTTGCCGACGCAAAGCTGCCGCTGTTCATCCATCCCGGTTCGTCGCCGGACGAGCGGCTCGACGCGTTCTATCTGAGCAACCTGCTCGGCAACCCCGTCGAGACAACGATCGCCGCCGCCAATCTCATATTTTCGGGGGCCATGCATCGCTTCCCCGGCCTGCAGGTGATCCTCGCTCATGGCGGCGGATGTCTCGCCGCATTGAGCGGGCGGTGGCAAAGGGGAATGCTCACAAACCGTCCGGGTATCGCAGAACTTGATCTTGCGCCGGCGGACGCCGTCCGGCGTTTCCACGTCGACAGCCTCGTGCACTCTCCGGCATTCCTGCGCACAATCATCGACGTGGTCGGTGACGACCGCATTCTGCTGGGCAGCGACTGGCCGTTCCCGATGGGCGCGCCCTCAGCAGCACACGACATCAGCGAACTAAGCCCTGCTCTGCAGAAAAAAATCAGGAAGACGAACGCCGAACAGCTCTTCGGTTCGCGGCTGCGCGGGCCGCCATCCGTGCACGACCATTGAATGACACCGCATTCAATCCGACAACGACACGACGAGGACACGATGACAGAATTGCCAGACGGGGCTCCGGGCCTTGACGAACTTCTGATCCAGTCGGACGCCATGCCATGGCGCGAGAAATCACTGAAAGGCATCCACGAGAAGATGCTGTGGCGCAACGAGGAGAGCGGTGCGTCCATCGCGCTGATCAAGTTCGACAAGGGCGCAGGCATCCCGCAACCGCATTACCACGCCTCGAACCAGTTCATGTTCTGCCTGAAAGGCCGGTATGAATACACCTCGACCAATGTGGTTCTGACGCCGGGCTGCTTCTACTGCAACCCGAAAGGGAATGTGCACGGGCCAGCCGTCGCCCACGAGGAAACTATCGTCGTCGAGATCTACGACGGCCCGCACTACCCGGAAAAGCCATCCTGGTACACCGACGAACGCGATGCACGATAGCCGAGGCAATCTTTTTTGATACGGGTGTGGGGGCCGACGCTCGCGCGGCGCTGCCCTGTCGTATTCCGGCTCGCTGCCGCTCCGAAACAAACTTCGGATGGTATGGTGGGCCTGCCCGGACTTGAACCGGGAACCAGAGTGTTATGAGCACTCGGCTCTAACCATTGAGCTACAGGCCCGCGGCTTTCTAGCAACGTCGCAGCCGTGCCGGAAGTTGTTTTTGCATGATTGCCCATGCGCTACCGGCCATCTTCGGCACCGGCGCGTGGGCTGGACCGTACGGCAAGGAAAGCCGGGACCGTCTACTCGCCAAGGGCTGGCGCGTTCTGGACCCCGTGCCGGCATATTTCTGCAGTAACCAGCCTGGAAGCGACGCACCGTGCCTGCTTCGGATGCGGGCGGCGCCCCGCTCTCAGGCACCCGCCGCCCATAGCCGACCCGTGCGACCGTCCTACATGCGCAGCAGGCGGCGCGTATTACCGCTGAAGATCTTGGCCTTGTCGTCGCCGGACAGCGGCGCATCGTCGAGCCAGCGCACCGCCTCGGCGTTGTCGGCATAGGGCCAGTCGACTGCGAACAGAACGCGATCCGCGCCCATCTCCATCACCGTGCACAGGAGCGCCGGGTCGGAAAAGAAGCCGCTCGTCGTCACCCAGAAATTCGAGCAGAACACGTCGCGGAAACTCAGCGACTTCTGCCCTGGTCGCGCCAGCGCCTGGTCGATGCGCCACATCAGGAACGGCAACGTCTCGCCGAGATGGCCAAGGATGATCTTCAGCTTCGGATGCTTCTCGAATATCCCCGAGAGAACCAGCCGGATGGCCTGCGTCCCGGTTTCGACCGTGAAGCCCCAGGCCGGGCGCACCACGGTGGGGAAGTCCTTGGCGTAGTCCTGATAATATGCCTCGGTCACCGCCGGATGCGGCAGTGACGGGTGCAGGTAGATCGGCACGTCGAGCGCTTCGGCACGCGCGAAGATCGGCCAGAATTTCGGCTTGTCGAGGAACTCGCCATTGGCAAGCCCGTGCAGCATCGCGCCCTTGAAGCCCATGCCGACGGCGCGTTCGAGCTCGTCGGCGGCGGCCTCGGGCTGCGCGGTCGGCAGTGCGGCGAAGGCGGCGAAGCGGTCCGGGTGGCGGGCAACCACTTCGGCCAGGCGATCGTTCACCCGCGCGACCAGCGGGACGGCAACATCCGCCGGCAGCTTCTGCCCGCCCGGCGCATTATGCGAGAGGATCGCGATATCGACGCCGGCGGCGTCCATCGCCTTGATCCGGGTTTCGCCGAGATCGCCGAGCTTTGCCTCCAGCGGGCCGCCGCGGCCGGCTTCGCCGCCGGATGCATGCGCCGCCAGTTCGGCATCCAGATAATGCTCTTCGATTGCAATGACTGAATAATTTCGCTTGCGCATCGTAATCCGGCAATTTCATGAAAAAGGAGGAACGGGGTGCAACGCTCCCTGTAGCAACGGCGGCAGAGCATGTCACGCCCTTCACCCGCGCAAGCCATCAGAGGCGCTTGCGACAAGCAGACGCGGCGTTACCGAAGCGGGAATTGCAGAGCGGATGCGCGTTGCGCCGCCGGACGACGACACGGGGCGCGAAATAAACGGCACAACCCGCCGCCCGGCGATCGAGCCGTTCAAGCCGATCGAAAAAGATACGGCCCGCACCACCGGGCCGGTTGCGCGGGCCGCTGCAATATGTCGGCGCGAGGCGCCGATCAGTACATCGCGAAACGATCCGGCGGCGGATACAGGCCGGCCGGCTTGGCTTCCGTCGGGGTTTCGGCGACCGCGGCAGCCGCCGGAGCGACATCCGCAGCTTGAGCTTGCGCCTGTGCCGCCATCGCTGCGGCCGGCGGCGTCGCCAGCGCATAGGCGTTCAGGCCGCGGCGCTTGGCGTCGTAATAATAGCCGCGCGCATAAAGGCGCACCGCCTGGTCGTGATTTCCGTTGGCGACCTTGTAGGCGCCGGCGAGATAGCGCACCGCATAGGTCATGTTGGTGTCGGCATCGAGCAGACCCTGCGCCGTGCCGCGGTAGCCGAGCGCTCGCGCCGTGCCGAGACGGATTTGCATGATGCCGAAATTGCCCTTCGACACCGCGCGCGGATTGTAACGGCTCTCGCGCATGATCACGCGATGCACCAGCGCCACGGGCACGTGGTTGGCGGCGGCATGCTTGACGACGAGAGGCCGATAGGCTCCGCCGACAGCCGGGCCCGGCGCATTGCCATTGGCATCGACGGCAACGCGCTGCTTGTGCGACCGCGCCGAGAGATCGACCGTCGCTGCTTCGGCACCCGGCGCCAATTGCGCGCCGGCAACGACTCTGCCCACGAGGTTGTCCTGCGCCGAAACCGGAATGGCAAAAGCTGGCAGAACCAGCGTGGCAAGGGCAACGGCGGGCGTCAGTCGCATGAGGTCGAGATCCGAGTTGTTGGGGGTATCGCCACAAAAACAGAGCAAATGCGGCAGCGATGTGGCAAATGTGCCCGCCGCGCCGGCGCGCAACGTGGCAGGCCGCTTGCCGCAGCGGCAGTGCGGACGCTCCGCAGCCCGAAAAATGGCGGGGTTTCAGGCCCTTATCCCGCATTGCACGGTTCCGTGCCCGGCGCCGGCTATATGCCTGTTAACGCGAAAAATATGCGTCGCGGAGCAATAAATTTACAAATCCGGGCCGATCATCGGCGCCGAGAGCGCTGCGCGCAGCGCCGCGACGAACAACAGTCGAGCCGTTTCCGAGCCGTTCCTTTCCGAGCAGTTCCGATGAGCAACGAGCCGATCAGCAATCTGCCGACGAACACGACGCCGAACAGCCACACCCGGCCGGGCGGCAACGCGGAAGCCGGCGGCGCCCAACCAGCGCCCCGCATCCGCACCTTTCTCAAGGGCGTTGTCTATTACGACAACCGGCGTGTCTCGATCGATTGCACGGTTCGCGACATCTCCGATACCGGTGCGCGCGTGGTCTTCGCCGCGCCGGTGACGGTGCCCGACCATGTCGAACTGTTCATTCCGCAGAAGCAGCGCAGCTTTGCGGCGCGGGTCGAGCGGCGCGAGCCGGTGGAGATCGGCGTCTCGTTCCGCGATCAGCGCAGCGGCGTCCAGCGCCGCGAGAGCGACGCAGAGATCGCCGAGCGCGTCGCGGCACTGGAGCACGAAGTGGCGGCGCTGCGGCGCATCGTCAAGAAACTGCGCGACAAGGTGTTGCCCGCCGACACCAGCGACGGCATCTGAGCGCGCACGGCCACGCCTGTCCTGCCTTGCCCGCGCATGGCCTTCGCCGCAAACCGCTTCCTGCTTTTCCCGATCGTGCTCTATTTCGGAATCGGCCGCGGTCGCCCCGCGTCGTCGATGGCGACGAACGTGAAATTCGCATCCGTCACCTTGTCGCGATGATGGCTGCGAAAGCGCATCGCCCAGGCTTCGATGTGAATCTTCATTGAGGTGCGGCCGATGCTGCGCACCTCGGTATAGACCTCGAGCACGTCGCCGACGCGCATCGGCTGGATGAAAGTCATCGCGTCGATCGACACGGTGACGACACGGCCGCCGGCGCGCTCGACACCGGCGATGCCGCCCGCCTGGTCCATGCGCGACATCACCCAGCCGCCGAAGATATCGCCGTTGGCATTGGTGTCCGCCGGCATGGCAATCACCCGCACCGTCAGCGCGCCCTGCGGCGCCAGCGTCTCCGTCTGCCGATCCTGCGCCGCCTGCCGCGTCATCGCCGCTCTCCTACCTTGCGCGGAGTTTGCATCCGCCACCGCGCACCGGCGCAGTCTGCCTGCGTCGATGCCGTCGAGGCAAATGCACGCTGTCCGCCGATCGCCGACGCCATTGCCATCCCTGCCGGCCCTCGCTGTCGCCGCCATCAGTCTTGCCCGGAGACTTGCCGGAAGACTTGCCCGGAGACTTGCCCGAGTTCGGCAGCCCGCCGCTGCAACATGCGGTAGATCTGCGCCTTGGCCCGCGCGTGCTGAAACGGCGTCAACGGCGGACGCGGGTTGTCGCGCACGCAGCGGATGCCGGCGCCGCGATCCGGCCCGGCGCAGCGCTTCACGCGCTTGCAGATCGGCTCGCGACAGCGCCGCCAGCCTTTCCGCACATCGATCAAACGGCGCAGCAACGCAAGGCGGAAAGCCTCGATGTCCTGCGGCATCGGCACTTCGTCGGGCTTCGTCGCGGACTGAAGCGCCGCCGCCCGTTGCGAGGGCGCACGCGATGCACGGCGCGATGAAGATGATGAAGAGGAAGAAGAGGAAGAAGACGACGAAGACGGCAAACGCGACATGGGTGAATTCTCCTGTGCGAAGCGCTGTGGAAAAATGAATTGGGATGATGCCAGGCAATAGCAGCCCGTCTCCGCCGCAACCCAAAGCCCGAGCCGAAGCCTGAGCCGAGGGCCGGCGGAGCGTACCGCTCCGGTGTGCCTCCACCCGGCGCCCGTGCCGGGGGAGGCGGAGCGCCGCAAGGCGCTTGTCTCGTGGTCCCGCCGCAGCACCGGCGCCCGCTTCGCGCCGCCTCCTGCGGTGGGCCGCACTCCGGAGAGTGCGTCGCCTTGCGGCGCTCCACCCGCGGCGATTTCGGGCGACGGGACCGTGCTTCCGGGACCGGACAGGGACTGGTGTTTCCCCTTGTCCCGCAGGCTTTCGCCCGCGTTCGTCCGGTCCACGTCCAGCCCCGAAGGGCGGCCCCTCGTAGTAGGGGCGGACGGTGACCCGGCGCCTCCCGGGGCCGTGCGTGCGAGGCACGACCGCGGGCGCCGCCGTCCCCGCTCCGCCAACCAGACGCCTCCGGAGGCGCCCCGGGTTGAGCGGGGATGAATAGGAATATAAGTCTAATGCCCTGTCATGTCAAGCGAGCGGCATGCCGAGGCCGCCATCATCGGCACCGCACGCACAACACCGTCGCGCTTTGCGCATCGCGCGCCATGCGCCGGCTTTTCGCCATGATGGATGGTCCGGGTCGAAGCCGGCCATGGAAGAGCCGCCAATGCCGGCATCACGCTGCCGGCGACCGGCGCGCAACAGTCATGCGGCCTGGCCCGCCGTGTTGACTCTGCCTCCCCCTTCCCCCACAAGCCGGCATGGCAAAAAAACCCGGCAGCAACGCCAAAGGCGAATTCGTCTTCTTTAATGTCGTCTACGAGGACGGCTCGCAGCGCTCGAACCGGCGCGTCCCGGCGGAGATCGCCGGCACCGGCAACAAGAACCCTGAGGGCGACGAAGCGGCGCGCGGCTTCCTGATCGAGCAGGATCGCGAGATCGCCGAGAAGTCCGGCCGCCCACCGCTGGCGATCAAATCCGTTGCCCGCGCCGGCGCCAAGAAGAAGTAAGCCCCTTTCCCTCCATCATCCGCTGCTCATCCGTTCCGCCAATATCGTGCGTTCGCGGCGATGCGCGGCGATGGCTCGCGTGACCGGCTTGCGTGTCGCGCGGCTTTCGCGTTTTCTCCGTCCTGAATCAACGCCACGCTGAAAGGACACGCCGATGGCCAAGGGATACTGGGTTTCGTTCTACCGCTCGATCAAGGACCCCGAAGCGATGACCGCTTACGGCAAGCTTGCCGGCCCGGCGATCGAGGCGGCGGGCGGCAAATTCCTGGCGCGCGGCATGGCGGCGCACACTTATGAAGCCGGGCTGAAGCAGCGCGCCGTGGTGATCGAATTTCCGAGCGTCGAGGCCGCCGTTGCCTGCCACGACAGCGAGGCCTATCAGGCCGCGCTGAAAGCGTTCAACAACGCCGCCGAGCGCGACTTCCGCATCATCGAAGGCACGGCCTGAAGATATGGCCGACGATATGGCCTAAGACATTCCCGGGGCGGCGCCGACGTGGCGCCGCCAACGGGCAGCAACGAAACCCGCCGACGTGGCAAGCCACGCCGCAAGCGCGATCCACACCATGACGCTGGAGAGCGTCGCGAACGGCGCGACACCGGTGGCGTGCGACAGCCGCAGACTCGCCAGCGCATACATGCCGAGCGGAAACACCAGGCTCCAGAACAGCGGCGTATAGGCGAGCGGCAGGCGATGGATGCCGTGCGTCCAGATGCCGAAGGCGATCAGCAGCGGAATCCACCACGTCGCCCACGCCCACATCACCAGCGTCACGCCGTCGACGAACGGCCGCATCGCCGCGAGAAACGGCAGCAGCGGATCGTCGGTGACGATCAGCAGCGCGCCGGCATTGGTGCTGATCGCCGCCGCGCCCATCACCACCCAGAGCAGCGGCGTGAGGTCGTGCGGACGCACCTCGGAAAAGAAGATGCGCTGCGCGAACAGCACGATGAAGATCGCATAGAGCACGACGCCGACGCCCCACAGCATGTGGGAGAACAGCACCACCAGCGGCGCCAGCGCGGCAAAAGACGGCGCGACGACAACGCCGTGAATCGCCACCGCCTCGGTGGCGACGATGGCGATCAGCCAGCCGCCGAAGATGATGTCGGCGCGGCCGGCGGTATTGAAGACGATCAGCGTCGCGAAGCCGAGATAGGTCAGTGTTAGCCACAGCGCCAGCGCGCCGAGCCACATCACCAGCGCCACCGTCGCGAAACCGCGCAGCGCCAGCCCGACGCCGAGCACGTCGGTCGCCGCCACGATGGTGAAAAAGGCGAAGACCAGCTTCGGCTCGGTGAGGTCGCGCCACACCGCACGGGGAAAGCAAACGAGCCGCAGCAGCGTCATCGCCATCAGCACCGCATAGGCGGCGATATTGATCGCCGTCAGCGTATCGGAGATGCCCTGCTGCCCCTCGAAATGCATTGCATTGGCGATGATGCCGGTCGCCATCACCAGCGCGAAATAGCCCGGATAAAGCGCCGCGACACCGCTGCGCCACCGGGGCCGCGAGATCGGCGCGGAGGGGGCTTGCGAGCCTGGCATGACGATATCCCGAAAGCAGCGGTTGATGCGTGGCGGCTCACCGATCTAGCGGCCGAGGCGCAAATGTCAAACGGTCGCAGCAGCGGGCGCGCGCCTGGCGCTTATTCTCGCCGCTGTCATTGTTTGGCTATATAGGGCGGCGAGGTTGCATCGCGATGGTCAAGAATCTGCGCCCGATCGCATCGCTGCTGCTCGCAGCGGCGCTGCTGCTCGCCGGAAACGGGGCGCAGTTCACGCTGCTGCCGCTGCGCGGCCAGGCGGAAGGCTTCTCCACGCTGGCGCTCGGCGTGATGGGCTCGGCCTATTATGTCGGCTTCGTCGCCGGCTGCCTGCTCGGCCCTTACGTCATCCTGCGCGTCGGGCATATCCGCGCCTTCACCGCGCTGGTCGCCATCGCCGCCGCGACGACGCTTGCCTATGCGCTCACACCGGAGCCGGTGTCGTGGAGCGTTTTGCGCCTCGTCACCGGCTTCGCGCTCGCCGGCTTCTATCTGGTGCTGGAAAGCTGGCTCAACGACGGCGCCGCCAACGATACGCGCGGGCTGGTGATGTCGGCCTATGTGACCATCAACTATCTCGCCATCGTCGGCGGGCAGATGCTGATCACGCTCTATCCGGTGGAGCGCGACGGCGCCTTCATGGCGGCGGCGATGCTGGCGGCGCTGGCAATCGTGCCGGTGGCGCTCACCCGCTCGGCACAGCCGGCGCCGATCACCCTGTTCCGCTTCCAGCCGCGCGCGCTGTATGCGGCGGCGCCGGCGGCGCTGGTCGCGAGCTTCGCCATCGGGCTCGCCAACGGCGCGTTCTGGACGCTGGGCCCGATCTCCGCCGCCGGCAGCGGCCTCGATCACAACGAAGTAGCGGTGTTCATGAGCGTCGCGGTGCTCGCCGGCGCGCTGGTGCAATGGCCGGTCGGCCGCCTCTCCGACCGTATCGACCGGCGCATCGTGCTCATCGCGCTGCTCGCCGGCGCTGCGGCGACCGGCCTCGCGCTATGGCTCTATGCCGCCACCGGCACGCTGATGCTGGCGTTCGGTTTCCTGTTCGGGGCGCTTGCCCTGCCCGGCTATTCGCTCGCCGCCGCGCACGCCTATGACAAGACGCCCGCCGACACCATGGTGGCGATGGCGGCGACGGTGCTGCTCGCCAACGGCCTGGGCTCGGCGATCGGCCCGCTCGCCGCCACCGCGGTGATGACGCCGGCGGGGCCGCGCCGGCTGTTCCTGTTCACCGCGGCGGTGCAGGCGCTGCTCGCAGCCTATCTGTTCTATCGCACGCGCGTGCAGGCGCCGCCGACGGTGGTCGACAAGACGAGCTTCGATCTCGCAACCACCGCGCAGGTCGGCGGCGTCGTCACCGCCGAGACACTCGACCCGAGCGACCCCTCGGTCGCGGTGCCGGAGGGGTTTGTGGTGGCGGAGGAAGAGCAGACATAGCGGCGCGGCGGCGGCACGCGAAGGCGGCGACACAGAGGCGGACCCTATCCTTCGTGGCACGCCTTCGGCGTCCTCGGGATGTAGACGGCAAGCGCGTGGAAGGTCACCTCTCATCGCGGATCGCGAGTCTCAGTAAAGCTCGAAGGATGAGGTTACTGCAGCTCAAAAACCGTCTGCCGCCTTCGGTCAACCCGCCAGTTGCGCACGCAGCCCGGCATAATCGATATTCGCCCAGCGCTCCGCGATCCGGCCGTCGCGCACGCGCCAGAAGGTCATGCCGCGAAATTCCACGCGCCTTCCGGTAGCGGCAACGCCCTGCCAAGGACCGATATGCACACCGCGCCACACCATGCGGGCAGCGACCAGATCGCCTTCCGCAATGATGTCTTCCGCTTGCGCATGCAGGCCGCTGAAGATCGCATGCAGGTCGCGCGAGTGCGCGATCACCTCGTCAGCGCTCATCGCCGCGCCGACGGCGTGGTCGAAGAAGTCGGGCGCAATCTGCGCATGGATTGCCGCCGGATCATGCCCGTTGGTCACCGCATCGTAATGCGCCAGCACCAGCGCCTTGTTGGCTTGCAGATCCGCTGTCGATATCGTGCGCTCCTGTCCGCCTGCCGCCAATGCGCCAATGCGCCAATGCGCCAATGGTTGACAGCAAAAACGGCGGGCTTGTGGCCCGCCGTTGCGATCCTGTTTCGATGCCTCTCCGCGCGAGGCACGATAATCTCTCAATTGTCGAGGAAGCTCCGCAGCTTCCTTGACCTCGACGGGTGCTTCAGCTTGCGTAGCGCCTTCGCCTCGATCTGACGAATACGCTCGCGGGTCACCGAGAACTGCTGGCCGACTTCCTCCAGCGTGTGGTCGGTGTTCATGCCGATGCCGAAGCGCATGCGCAGCACGCGCTCCTCGCGCGGGGTGAGCGAGGCGAGCACCCGCGTCGTCGTCTCGCGCAGGTTCGACTGGATCGCCGCGTCGATCGGCAGCACGGCGTTCTTGTCCTCGATGAAATCGCCGAGATGCGAGTCTTCCTCGTCTCCTATTGGCGTCTCCAAGGACAATGGCTCCTTGGCGATCTTGAGAACCTTGCGCACCTTCTCCAGCGGCATGCCGAGCTTCTCGGCGAGCTCTTCCGGGGTCGGCTCGCGGCCGATCTCGTTGAGCATCTGCCGCGACGTGCGCACGATCTTGTTGATCGTCTCGATCATGTGCACGGGAATACGGATGGTCCTTGCCTGATCCGCAATGCTGCGGGTGATCGCCTGCCGGATCCACCAGGTGGCGTAGGTCGAGAACTTGTAGCCGCGGCGATATTCGAACTTATCGACCGCCTTCATCAGGCCGATATTGCCCTCCTGGATCAGGTCGAGGAACTGCAGGCCGCGATTGGTGTACTTCTTGGCGATGGAGATGACGAGCCGCAGATTGGCCTCCACCATCTCCTTCTTGGCGACGCGCGCCTCGCGCTCGCCCTTCTGCACGCCGGTGACGATCTTGCGGTATTCGGTGATCTCGACGCCGGTCTCGCCGGCAAGCTGATGGATCTGCGAGCGCAGATCCTTGATCTTGTCCTTCTCCTTGGCGACGAAATTCTTCCAGCCTTTGCCGGCGAGCTTCGAGACGCGGTTGAGCCAGCGCGGATCGAGTTCGGAGCCGACATATTGCTTGAGGAAGTCCTCGCGCGCGACGCCGTAGCTCTCGGCGAGCCGCATCAGCCGGCCTTCGCTCGACACCAGCTTCTTGTTGATGTCGTAAAGTTGCTCGACCAGCGTGTCGATGCGCGCCTGGTTGAGGCGCAGCGACTTCACCTCGGCGATGATCTCGTCCTTCAGCTTCTTGTATTTGCGCTCCTGCGCCGGCGACAGCGAGAGGTTCTTCAGCTTGTTCTCGATGTCCTGGTCCTGCAGGCGGCGCAGCCGCTTGTAGCTGTCGGCGATGTTGTCGAACGCCTCCATCACCTTCGGCTTGAGTTCCGCCTCGATGGCGGCGAGCGACATGGAATTCTCCATATCGTCATCGTCGAAATCGCCTTCGCTCTCCCCTTCGCCCTCCGGCTTCTCGCCATCGGCCTTGAAGGGCGTCGGCTTCGGCGGCGCGGCGGGCGGCGCCTGGGTCTGCACCACCGACAGATGCGGAGCGCCGGCAACCGGCGCCGCGTTCGCCGCGGCGGCCATGCCGCTCTTCGCCTCGGGGCCGGCATAGGTCGCCTCGAGGTCGATGATGTCGCGCAGGAACACCTTGCCCTCGTTGAGTTCCTCGCGCCAGATGATGATCGCCTGGAAGGTCAGCGGGCTTTCGCACAGGCCGGCGATCATCGCCTCGCGGCCGGCCTCGATGCGCTTGGCGATGGCGATCTCGCCCTCGCGCGACAGCAATTCGACCGAGCCCATCTCGCGCAGATACATGCGCACGGGGTCGTCGGTGCGCTCGGAGGGCTCCTTGCGCTCGGTGGTGGCGAGCGACTTCGGCTTCGATTCGACCAGATCGGTGCCGGTCTCCTCGTCGTCCTCGTCCTCGTCCTTCTCCTCGTTCTCGTCCGCCTCCTCGTTCTCGATGACGTTGATGCCCATCTCGTTGAGCATCGCCAGCGTGTCCTCGATCTGCTCGGAGTTGACCTCCTCGGAGGGCATCACGGCGTTGAGCTGTTCGTAGGTGACGTAGCCGCGCTTCTTCGCGCTCTTGATGAATTTCTTGACCGCAGCGTCGTTGAGATCGAGCAGCGGCAACGGAGATTCCGTCGTCTCCGCGGCGTCCTTGTCGGCCGTGTCCTTTTCCTGTTCCTTGACTTTCGCCTTGCTCGCCATTCGTACTCTCTCTTCCCTGACGCTGCTGCCTGACGCCTTTGCGGACACGGTCCCGAACCCGATCCCGGATCTGGCGCTCCGGACATGGCCTGGCCGGCGGCTGGTGCCGGACGACGGAAAGGGCAGCGCAAAGGTGAAGAACCCCGGCCTGCCCCGCGAATCGAACGTTACTGTCGTGGGCCGCGCTTAAGGCCCGATTAACCCTGCCTCACCCTCGGCTCGCGCGGACGCTGCGTCCGCCAGCCGTTCTGTTTGTTGTCACCCGCCGCGGCCCGGCGAGCCGGACGGCGGACAAGCCCCTCACTGCCTTTTCCACCCCTATTATTTATTCCGCCACCCTTATTCCGGCTGCCGCCGAGTCTCAAGTTGAATCCCGGTTCGGAACATGCTGCGCTCCGTGCCGACCGGCTCCCGGCGCCCCCAAGCAGGCGCCTTGCAAGGCGTTGCACGGAACTCTGCGCCGTTTGCTCCCGGTTTCAGGCAGCAAGGCCCGCGACGGGCCGACGACACAGAACGACGGTTCACGGCCTAAAAGGCCCGCGACGAGCGCCCGGACGATGCCCCGAAGCCTTCGATCAGCGCCTCGGTGCCGTCCATGGTGGCCATCCGGGATTTGACGTCCTGCAGCCAGGCGTAGCTGGCGTCGCTGCCGTCCTGTCCCAAGGCCGCCTCGGCGTCTTTCAGCTCCTTAGTTAGGGAATGCCATTGCCGATGCAAGCCGACGAGCTGTTGCCAGGTGATCAGCACATCGGCGGGGGCGGCCTCGGGCCCTGCGCCCCAGACCGAGGTGGTGGTGATCGCCCGGTCGAGCCGGTCCAGCAAATCGGCGAAGCCGCGCCGCAGCAACGCGGCGCGCAGCGCCTCCGGCTCGGGTTCCGCCGCCGGCGTGCCGCTCGCCACGTCCTGGGCGAAACTGTCGATGATCGCGCCTTTCAGCCGCTCGGCATCGGCGTGGCGAAACGCCAGCGACGACAGTTCCTCGAGATGGTCGTGCAGCAGCCAAGGATGGTTGAGCACCGACTGCACGATCAGCGCCTCGCGGCGCGGGATCGCCGTGCGATGGCCGCGCATCACCGGCGAAGCGGCGAGTTGCTGGCTGATGACGGTATAGGGCGATATCTCGCGCCCGGCATCGCGCCCCGCCAATCGCCGGCCGCCGCCTTGCTGCGCAGCGCGCCGCCAAGCATCCTGACGCCACGCATCTGCCGCCGCGAACCGTCCGGCGGAACGGCCGGCATAGGCCGACTGCGGACCAACGTGAAGGAAGGCGCGCAGCCGCTCGTCGAAATCCTGTTTGTAATATTTGCGAACCGCTTCGTCGCCAATGGCGCGGGTCACCGCGCCGATGCGCGCCTCGAGCGCGGCGCGGCGCTCCGGCGTATCGAAGGCGCCCTGCTCGGTCTCGCGCGACCACAGCATGTCGGCGAGCGGCCTGGCCTGCGCCACAACGTCGGCCAGCGCGTCGCGGCCGCCGGAGCGCAGCAGATCGTCCGGGTCCTGCCCCTGCGGCAACAGCGCAAAGCGCAGGCTCTTGCCGGGCGCAAGCTTCGGCAAAGCGAGGTCGACCGCGCGATAGGCGGCGCGTTTTCCGGCGCCGTCGCCGTCGAAGCAGAGCACCGGTTCGTCGTTCATCTTCCAGATCAGCCCGAGCTGATCCTCGGTCAGCGCGGTGCCGAGCGGCGCCACCGCGCCGGGAAAGCCGGCGATCACCATGGCAATGACGTCGACATAACCTTCGACGACGACGATCGGCGCGCCGTCATGCGCCGCCAGCCGTGCCGCCGCGCCGTTGTAGAGATGGTGTCCCTTGTGAAAGAGCGTCGTCTCCGGCGAGTTGAGATATTTCGCCTTGGCTTCCTTATCGAGCGCCCGGCCGCCGAAGGCGATGATGCGCCCGCGCAGATCGGTGATCGGGAACATCACCCGGTCGCGAAAACGGTCGTAAGGCACGGGAATGTCGTCGCCGTGAATCAGGAGACCGGTCTCGATCATGTCCTCCACCGGCACGCCCTGCCTGCCGAGATGCTCCTTCAGCGCGAAGCGCTCGCCGGTGGCGTAGCCGAGACGGAATTGCAGTTGCGTCGCCGCCGATAGTTCGCGGTCGGCGAGATAGCCGCGCGCCCGCGCGCCGTCGCGGCCGGTCAGCGTCGCCTGGAAATACTGCGCGGCGAGTTCCATCACCTCGTAGAGGGACTTTCGCTTCTTCTCGCGCTCGGCGTCCTCGCGCGACACGCTCGGCAGTGGCAATCCGGCCATCTGCGCCAGCCGCTCCACCGCCTCCGGGAAGGTGACGCCGTCGGTGAGCATCAGAAAATCGAAGATCGAGCCGTTGCGGCCGGAGGAGAAGTCGAACCACGCCTGCTTCTGGTCGTTGACGAAGAACGACGCGGTTTTTTCCTTGTTGAACGGCGACAGGCCTTTGAACTCGCGGCCCGCCCGCGTCAGCTTCACGCGCCGGCCCACCACCTCCGACACCGGCAGGCGGGCTTTCAGCTCTTCAAGGAACTCGGGCGAGAAGCGCATGGTCACTGCACATCATATAGCAGACAGGGATGGTGCGGGCGGCCGTTGTGCCGTTTCGGCGGCGTGAACGATAGGCCGGCCCCGCCAGGCCGATCCCACGGCGGGCGGCAAGGCATCGGAACCATCCGCGTTTGCCGCACTTTCCCCGTTATGCACAGGGGATGAATTGCCCGCGGGCGCACGCCGTGCACTGCCGGATCAAACCCGGCGATGACAATCGCAGATACCGGGCATGACCGGCCGCAGACAGGCACAACGCCTTTTTTTGATTTGGTATCCCGTCAAGTCGAACAGCGACCCGCCTAGTGCCCGAGGTAATCCGGCTTCACCAGCGGCACGCCCTTGTGGCGCAGGATATCGTAGGCGGTGGTGACGTGGAAAAAGAAGTTCGGCAGCGCGAAGGTCAGGAGATAGACCCCGGCGTCGAATTCGATGTTGCGGCTGCGCGTCTTGAGCACCACGGTCTTGCCTTCGCTGGCATTGATGGTGTCGGCGCTGAAGCCGGTGATGAAGGCAAGCGTCTTGTCGATGCGCGCCTTGAGATCGGGAAACGTCTCCTCGACATCGGGATAGCCCGGGATCTCGACACCGGCGAGTCGCGCGGCGCAGCCTTTGGCATTGTCGCTCGCCAGATGGATCTGCGACTTCAGCGGCCGCATATTGGGCGCCAGCCGCGCCTCGATCAGCTCGGCGGGATCGATGCCGTTGTCGCGCGCATAGGCGGCGCCCTTGTCGAGGATATTCGCAAGATGACCGAAGGCGCGCACGAATACCGGAATGGACACGTCATACAGAGTGAAAGGCATGGGACAGACTCGCCGCTGCAATCGATGGGGATGCGATGGATGTAGGCGCAACGCCGCGCAAAGCCAACCCGCAGAGAAGCTAGCCTCATAAAACCGGATCGCGCCGCCCCGGCTCACGCCGCGCCATACCTTACTGTCGCGCCATGCCTTGCTGTAACGTCAGTCGCCCTGATAGCGCTGTTCGGTCCACGGATCGCCGCGGTCGTGATAGCCGTTCAGCTCCCAGTATCCGGGCTTGTCGCCGGTCATGAATTCGATGCGCTTCACCCACTTGGCGCTCTTCCAGAAATACAGATGCGGAATGACCAGCCGCAGCGGGCCGCCGTGCTCGCGCGTCAACGGCCGACCCTGCCATGAATGAGCGAGAATCGAATCCTCGGCGGCAAAATCCTCGAACGGCACATTGGTCGCGTAGCCGTCATAGCTGTGGAGCATCACAAAGGTCGCAGCCGGCAGCGGCATCACCGTATCGAGCAGCGTGTGGGTGGATATGCCCTCCCACATATTGTCGTAGCGCGACCAGGTGGTGACGCAGTGAATGTCGTTGACGCGCTGCGTCTGCGGCAAGGCGGCAAACGCCGCCCAGTTCCAGTGCGTCGGATTTTCCACCGCGCCATCGACATCGAGGCTCCAGGCCTCGTGTGGGACCAATGGCTGCTCGCCGAGATCGAGCACCGGCCAGTCGGTCACCACATGCTGGCCGGGCGGCAGCCGGTCGGTGTCCGGGCGCGCGACACGGCCGGTGAGAAATTTGCCTTCGCGTGCCCAGCGCTGCTTGGTGCGCGTGAGCTTGGTCGGCGACCTGATGTCAGGATCGTTGTTCATGCCGGCGCTCCGACCAAAACCGGCGCGTTGTGGAAACGCCGCACGGCCACCCATCCTGCAAACACGAAAAACAGCAGCAGCGCCGCTTGCACGATGACGAATGCCGGCTCGTTCGATTGCGTCGGCGCCAGCGCGTTCAGCGCCGGGATTTTCTGGAACGACTGGATGACGCCGACGGCCGTGTTGAGATAAAGCGCAACGAGCGCTGTCACGACATAGATCCAGCGCCACGCGCCCGAAAGCTTGCGGCCGTAGATCGCAAAGACGCAGATCGCCAGCACGATCAGCGAGATCACGCCGATCGCGCGCGGCGGATCGAAGCCGAACGGCGGGATCGGAAAGCCGGTGACGCTGGTGAGGATCGTCGTCGCCAGGAAGAACGCGGTGACGCCGGGCATCGGCAGGCCGTTGCACAAGCCATAGAGCACGACAAAGCCGGCGAGGATCGCGATCAGGCTCAGATAGACATGGATGGTGGTGAATACCGCAAACGACAGGCCCAAAATCATGATACCGCCCTCCAGGCGCGCACCGATGTTCAAGCGGGCTCCAATGCTACGCCGCTGCGGCGGGTGTTTCCACTGCGCGATTGCAGGAAAGGCCGCGGCCGGCATCACGCCGGCTGCGTCTCCAGTTCGCGCAACAGCGAGCGCAGATCGAGCGGTTCGGTGACCATCGCCAGTTCGCCGTTCGCCGTGTGCGGCCACGCCGCCTCCGGACGGTCCCAATACAGTTCGACGCCATTGCCGTCGGGATCGCGCAGATAAAGTGCCTCACTGACGCCATGATCGCTGGCGCCATCGAGTTGCACCCCGGCATCGATCAGCCGCTTGAGCGCCGCCGCGAGCGCACGCCGCGTCGGGTAGAGGATGGCGAGATGGAACAGCCCGGTGGTGCCCCGCGCCGGCGGGTGACCGCCCTTGCTCTCCCAGGTGTTGAGGCCGATGTGGTGGTGATAGCCGCCGGCCGACACGAAGGCTGCCTCGCGACCGTAGCGCTGCATCAACTGGAACCCGAGCACGCCGTTATAGAAGGCGAGCGCACGGTCGAGGTCGGCGACCTTGAGATGCACGTGGCCGATCCGTGTGCCGGGCTCGATCGGATCGGGGTTCTGCGGCTCATTGCGCAGCGGAACAATCGATGAAGCGGACATGATGACAACTCCTGAATTCAAGATGAGGATCGGTCAGCGGGTCGAACGGCGCAGCGCATGCGCGCCGTCGCCAAGCAGGGCCAGCACCACCAGCGTCACCGCCCAGAACGCCGGATACTCCCACCCGCCATTGGCATTGGTGAAGAAGAAACCGGCCGGGCCGTGCACCAGCACGATCGCGCCGAGCAGCACCGGAACAAGGGCGATCGCCACCCACCGGGTGAAGACGCCAAGGATCAAGGCGACACCGCCGGCGATTTCCGCGGCGATGGTCAGATAGGCAAGCGACGGCGGCAACCCAAGGCTGCCGAAGAACGCGGCGGCGCCGGCCGGCGTAAAGACGAAAACCTTCAACGCGGCATGGGCGAGAAACAGCGCGCCCAATGCGACGCGCAACACCAGGGCTGCGTAAGGAGCAGTACGGCTATCGGTCATTTCGATTCCTCCGAGAACGGGGTGGAAGCAACTGCAGCTGAAATGGCCTCTGGCGTGGCAATTGATAATCCATCATTTCAGGATAATATCTCACACCATTGGTGTGAGATTGGATCACAATGCCATGCTCGACCGCGTCACCGGCATGCAAGTGTTCGTCAGAGTCGCGGCGCTCGGCAGTTTTTCCGCCGCCGGCCGGGCGCTCGGCCTGTCGCAGACCATGGTGACCAAGCACATAGCGGCGATCGAGGAACGGCTCGGCGTCACCCTGCTCCGGCGCAGCACCCGGCGGCTGAGCCTGACGGAAGCCGGCCGCCGCTATCTGCAATCGAGCGAGCGCATCCTCGCCGAAATCGAGGAAGCCGATGCCGCGGCCGCCGCCGACCGGGTGGAACCGCGCGGCACGCTGCGCCTCAATGTGCCGCTGGCGTTTGGCGTGCGCGAGATTGCACCGCTATTGCCGCGCTTCGCCGCCCGACATCCGCAACTCACCATCGATCTCGGCCTCACCGACCGGGTCGTCGATTTGCTGGAGGACGACTGGGATATCGCCATCCGCATCGGCCGGATGAGCGATTCCACGCTGGTCGCACGGCGGCTGGCTCCGCTGCGCATGGTGGTCTGCGCTGCCCCGGCCTATCTCGATGCCCGCGGCACACCGGACACCACCGACGACCTGCGGCAGCATAACTGCCTCGGCTATACGCTGAGCACGGTGACCGGGGCGGATCGCTGGCTGTTCGGCAAGGACGGCAAGACTGCCGTGCCGGTTGCCGGCAATCTGCGCGCCAGCAACGGCGACGCGCTGCGGCTGGCCGCGCTTGCCGGCCAGGGACTGATCTATCAGCCAACCTTCCTCGTCGCGGAGGATGTGCGCGCCGGGCGCCTGCGGATCGTCACGCTCGACCAGACGTCCTTTGCCTTTGACGGCGTGTTCGCCGTCTATCCGGCGACACGGCATCCATCGGCAAAGGTCCGCGCCTGCATCGATTTCCTCGTCGAGGCGTTCCGCGGCGAGCCGCCATGGGAACGCGGCCTGCCGCCGGGCTGATTGCCGTACGAGGCCGGTTGGGACTACAAGCCCTGCAAAACCCTCCTCAGAATCCCACCCGGAGTTGCATCATGGACCTGCGCTACATCACCGCCGGACCAAATCCGCCGAAGGACATCCACGCCGTGATCGAGATTCCGCTCGGCGGCGTGCCGGTCAAATACGAAATCGACAAGGTGTCGGGAGCGCTCTATGTCGACCGTTTCCTGCACACCGCGATGTTCTATCCCGGCAATTACGGCTTCATCCCGCAGACGCTGTCCACCGACGGCGATCCGATGGACGTCATGGTTGTCAGCCAGGTGCCGGTGGTGCCCGGCGCGATCATCCGCTGCCGGCCGGTCGGCGCGCTGATCATGCAGGACGAAGCCGGCGGCGACGAGAAGATCCTCGCGGTGCCGGTCGACAAGCTCAATCCGTTCTATACCGACATCCGCGACTATCGCGACCTGCCGCCGATCATGTGCGAGCAGATCGCGCACTTCTTCCAGCACTACAAGGATCTGGAAAAGGGCAAATGGTCGAAGGTCGCCGAATGGCGCGACCCCGCCGATGCTCAGGCGCTGGTGATGGAAGGGATCGAGCGCGCGAAAGAAAAGGCGTAACGCGCCAGCCGGCGAAACGGGCTCGTTGAGAACCTCATCGTTCGAGATGCCCGCGTCGCAGGCTCTTCACCATATATGGCTGCCGCTATCGCGCATCGTGAAAGATGATGCCGATCGTGTGCCGACGGCCCGAGCGCACACGGCTGACTCCGTGGCGCAGATTGACGCGATAGCTGCCGCGCGTACCGCTCACCGGCCGGTGGTGAACCGCAAACACCACCGCGTCGCCCTGCCGCAACGGCACGACCTCGGCACGCGACTGCATGCGCGGGCGCTGCTCGGTAATGACGAATTCGCCGCCGGTGAAATCCTCGCCCGGTTGCGACAGTAGCACCGTCACCTGCAACGGGAACACCAGTTCGCCGTACAAGTCCTGATGCAGGCAATTGTAGTCGCCGGGCTCGTATTGCAGCAGCAACGGCGTCGGCTTCGTCTGCCCGGCGGCGTGACAGCGTTCGAGAAACGCCGCGTGCTGAGGCGGATAGCGCATCGGCAAGCCCATCCGCTCGCACCATGCATTGGCAACCGGCGCAAGACGCGGATAAAGCGCCGTGCGCAGGCCGGCGATCGCATCCGGCAAGGGATAGGAGAAGTACTTGTACTCCCCCTTGCCGAAGCCGTGACGCGCCATCACCACCCGGCTGCGGAAGCCGCTGTCCTGCGGATAAAGCCCGGAGAGCGCCATGCACTCCTGCGGCGTCAGCAACTGCTCCAGCACCGCCGAGCCGCGCTCATTCAGATCAGCCGCGACGCGTTCCCAGTCACAGCCGGCGACCCGCGCCACGGAATCGGCTTTGAGATGTTTCGCCGGTGCGTTCATGCCGCCGCCTCGCGCGCAAGCAACGCACGCTTGCGCGCGACGCCCCAGCGATAGCCGGAGAGCGCGCCGTCGCTGCGCACCACGCGATGGCACGGAACAGCCACCGCGATGGCATTGGCGGCGCAGGCCCGCGCCACTGCACGCGCGCCGCCAGGCATACCGATACGGCGCGCCAGATCGGCATAGCTGACCGTCCGACCGGGCGGGATCCGGCGCAACTGCCGCCAGACACGCTGCTGGAAAGCGGTACCGCCAAAATCGAGCGCCATCGTCCACTCGGCATCGGGCGTATCGAGACAGGCGAACACCGGCCGCATTGCCTGCGCGAAGGCGGCGTCGCCAGAGATCGGTTCGGCATCGGGAAAGCGGTGCGCCAGATCGCGGCGCAACCGATCGGCATCATCGCCGAGCAGGATACAGCAAATGCCCTTGTCCCTGGCCGCCACCAGCGCGGTACCTAGGCTGCAACGGCGGATGGCAAAGCGGATCGGCGTGCGGTCCGCAACGCGATGAGACGGTCGTGTCATGACGGCCTCCTGACCATGTTGTGTTTCGACGAGAAACTGTTTCGTCATGGCCGCAAGATGGCGCCGCATGCGGCCCGCCGACACCCGATTTCTGTCTCGCCCGCCGCGACTGGCCGCTACAGCGGCAGCGCGATACGGCAGGTCAATCCCTCCGCCGTAAAGCTGCGTTCGACCTTGCAGTCGTCGATGCCGCGTTCGAGCAGCAGCGAGCCGAAACCCTTGTGCGTCGGCGCCGTCACCGGCGGCCCGCCGCTCTCGCGCCAGATGACGGAGAGCAAGTCGCGGCCTTCGCCATTGGCGGCAACGCTCCAGTCGAGTTCGACAATGCCGGACATCCCCGACAGCGCGCCGAACTTCACCGCATTGGTCGCGAGTTCATGGATCACCAGTGCGAAGGCGACGACATCGCGCGGCGGCAATGCAGTGCGCGGACCGCTGAGTCTGAGCCGCGTGTCTGCCGCTCCCTGCGTCAGCAATTCCTGCCGCACCAAGCTTTCGAGATCGGCGCCGTCCCATTCGCTGGTCAGCAGCGACCGATTGGCCGCCGCCATCGCGGCGATGCGCGCGTTCACGGCGGTGACGAACAAGGCCGGATCACCGGTCGTCCGCGCTGTCTGATTAATGATCGCCTGCACCACGGCGAGCATGTTGTTGATGCGGTGTGCCAACTCGCGCACCGACATCGTCGGCTGCGCATTGGCGCGGCGGCTGTCGGAAGATTTGACGGGAGAACCACTCATCGCGTCGTCCTCCCCCTGATATCGCCTCTGACGTCGTCCCTGCTGCCTGCCGATCGTGTCGTAAAGACGGCCGCGCCGCAATCGGGGTTGTCACTGTCGCGTTCGCGCGCGCAGCGGCGGGGCCGATCAACCGGAGAGCGCCGCCTTCACCAGTCCGCTCGCCTTACCGAAATCCATCTGCCCGGCATATTTGGCTTTCAGCGCGCCAATGACCTTGCCCATGTCCTTCATGCCGGCAGCGCCGATATCCTTGATCGCCGTCTCGATGGCCGCCTGCATCTCCGCGTCCGACATCTGCCTGGGCAGATAGGCGGCGATCACCGCAATCTCCTCGCCCTCCTGCGCGGCCAGTTCGGGACGGCCGCCCTTCTCGTACATCTCTTTCGATTCCTGGCGCTGCTTGATCATCTTCTGCAGCACGGCGAGCACGTCGGCATCGGTCAGCGGCGGCTTGCCGGTGCCGCGCGCCTCGATATCGGCATTTTTCAGCGCTGCATTGACCAGCCGCAGCGTCGAGACGGTACGCTCGTTCTTCGCCTTCATCGCGTCTTTCAGGGCGTTGTTGATGTCGTCACGCAGCACGGCTCACCTCGTTGCAGGGCATGTCTCATTCGACCGCGTAGCACAGGCCGCGTCTCATGACGCGGCGGCGCGCGGCCCCCAAAGGATGATCGACGCGCCGAACAGGCAGACTGCGGCGCCGATCAGGTCCCAGCGGTCTGGCCTTACGCCCTCGACGAGCCAAAGCCAAGCCAGCGACGCGACGATATAGATGCCGCCATAGGTGGCGAAAGCGCGGCCGGCCGCCGGCGCCTCGACCAATGTCAGCAGAAAGGCGAAGACCAGCAGCGAGGCGACGCCCGGGATCAGCCACAGGCCGGATTTGCCGAGTCGCAGCCAGGCCCAGAAGGCGAAACAGCCGCCGATCTCGGCGATGGCCGCGCCGATGAAGGCTGCCAGAGAGGTCATCCGTCCACCCGCTTCAACATCGTTCTGTTGGGGGTGATACGAATGCCCCCTTGCCTCCGGCCGCATTATACGCAAGTAAGAGCCCATGTCCCCGAAGTCCTCCGACACCACGCCGCAAACGCCGGCCCCTTCCGGCTGGGACGAGCCCAAAACCACCGCCGTGCTGGTCATGGCGGACGGAACCGTCCTTGAAGGTCAGGGCCTGGGCGCCGTCGGCCATGCGGTCGGCGAAGTCTGTTTCAACACCGCGATGAGCGGCTACCAGGAAATTCTCACCGACCCCTCCTATGCCGGCGAGATCATCACCTTCACATTTCCGCATATCGGCAATGTCGGCACCAACGAAGACGACATCGAGACGCTGAACCTCGCTGCCAATACCGGCGCGCGCGGCGTCATCCTGCAGACGACGATCACCGAGCCGTCCAACTACCGTTCAACGCTCGATCTCGACACCTGGCTCAAGCGCCGCAACATCGTCGGCATGTCCGGTGTCGATACGCGAGCGCTGACGGCGCTGATTCGGGAAAACGGCATGCCGAACGCGGTCATCGCCCACGATCCGAACGGCGTCTTCGACCTCGATGCGCTGAAGAAGGAAGCGCGCGAATGGCCGGGCCTTGTCGGCATGGATCTGGTGCCGATGGTGACGAGCGGCCAGCGCTTCACCTGGGACGAGATCCCGTGGGAATGGGGCAAGGGCTACGGCCGGCAAACCGATCCTGAATTCCATGTCGTTGCCGTCGATTACGGCATCAAGCGCAACATTCTTCGCCTGCTCGCCGGCAGCGGCTGCAAGGTGACGGTGGTACCGGCCACGACCTCGGCCGAGGACATCCTGGCGCTCGACCCCGACGGCATCTTTCTGTCGAACGGCCCCGGCGATCCGGCGGCCACCGGCGAATATGCGGTGCCGGCGATCCGCAAGCTCATCGATTCCGGCAAGCCGACCTTCGGCATCTGCCTCGGACACCAGATGCTCGGCATCGCGCTCGGCGGCAAGACGATGAAGATGCATCAGGGCCACCACGGCGCCAATCATCCGGTCAAGGATCTGGCGACCGGCGAGGTCGAGATCACCTCGATGAATCACGGCTTTGCGGTGGACAAGGAGACACTGCCGAAGAACGTCGTGCAGACACATGTCTCGCTGTTCGACGGCTCGAACTGCGGCCTGGCCTTGCAGGACAAGCCGGTGTTCTCGGTACAGTATCACCCGGAAGCCTCGCCCGGCCCGCGCGACAGTCATTATCTGTTCGACCGCTTCGTCGAGATGATGCGTCAGGCAAAAGCGAGCGGAAAATCTCCGGCAAGCGGCAAGTCTTCGGCGAGTGGCAAGCCTTCGGCGAGCAGCAAGTCTTCCGCGAACTCCGTCGCATAGCCTCGCAGCGAGGTCGCCGAATGTTCGACCGCGCGCTCCAACTCACTGCCGATGCATTCCGCATGTCGCCTGCCGTTTGGGAGCGGCATGCCAGTCCGTGGAGCGTGTGGACGCGCTTTGCGACCTTTCCATTCATGCTCACGGCACTCTGGAGCGTCCACTGGATCGGGTGGTGGGCATCGCTGCCGATCGGCGCGCTGATCGGCTGGCTGGCGCTCAATCCGCGGCTGTTCCCGCCGCCGGATCACACGACAAGCTGGGCCGCGCGCGGCGTGATGGGCGAGCGAGTCTATCTCGCACGCCACGATATCCCGGTTCCCGCCCACCATGTTCGCGCCGCCCGCGTGCTCGGCGGCATGGCGACGGCGGGCGCCGTGGCAATGTTCGGCGGCCTTGCGTTGCACGAACCAAGCACGTTCATCGGCGGCGCGATGATGACAATCCTGAGCAAAGCGTGGTTTGTCGACCGCATGGCGTGGCTGTTCGACGACATGAGCCGGCGTGAGCCGCGCTATGCGGCATGGTTACGATGACATGACTCCGGTGAGTTGGCGGCAATGACGTCCGACTGGGTGAAATTCTACGATTTCCGCCACTCGATCATCTATGTGAACGAGCGGCATCGCGACGTGCATTACGCACGGATCGCGCACGACATCGCGCCCTATATCCCCTCGCCGCAGGCGCGGGTGCTCGATTACGGCTCGGGCGAGGCCCTGCACGCCGACGAGCTTGCGGCGCGCTGCGCCGCGCTGACGCTGGCGGAGGCTGCCCCGAACGTGCGCGCCATCCTCAGTCAGCGTTTTGCCGGCAACGACCATATCGCCGTGCTGACGCCGGACGAGGTAGCGGCGCTGCCGGCTGAGACCTTCGACCTCATCGTCATGCATTCGGTCGCCCAATATCTCACCGTCGCGGAGCTAGATGGCCTGCTGGCGAGCTTCCGCCGGCTACTGAAGCCCGATGGCCGCTTCGTCCTTGGCGACGTCGTGCCGCCGCGCTTTGCCTCGGTGTCGGCAGCGCTGGCGCTGCTGCGCTTCGCGGCAGCCAATGGCTTCTTCGGCGCGGCCGTGCTTGGCCTGCTGCGCATCGTGGTTTCCGACTACTTAACGCTGAGCCGCAAGGCCGGTCTCTCGCACTATACGCAAGAACAGATCAGCGAACGGCTGCGGGGGGCCGGTTTCTCTCCGCGGCGCGCCGACGCCAATATCGGCCATAATCAGGCGCGGATGAGTTTCGTCTGCCGTCCCGCGTAGCGGTACGTATTTTGGACGGTACGCTTTTTCTCGGAAAATCCGCCCCGGTGGGCTGGGGACAACCTGTCGGTAATAAGTATCCGGATACGGTTTGCGCGGCCCGGTGGCGGAGTGTTTACGCAAAGGCCGTGCATGGTTCTTCACCCTGGTTCAATTCCAGGCCGGGCCTCCAGTTTCAGACCGATGCCGGGACGGGTGCGCCGCATCCGCCCCGGGGTGGCAAAATGGATAATGCCAAACCGGCCGGCGACTTGACAGTTGCGGTGATTTGCTGCTCCGCAACCCTTCCCCGCCCTTCGAATCTGGTCTAAGACGCCTGCGCGCGCGGGGGCCACCCCAGCGCTCGGCCGGGGTCGCGCAACAGGCGCGATTTTTTTGTGTCCGGTTTTATCCTGCCGCGGCGCCCAGGCGCCGGCGGCGGCCCAAGGGCCTTGCATCTCAAGGCTCTGAGTTCGGACACAGAAACGGTCACTGATCCCGGAACCCGGAACGGCATTCCGCCGTCCCGGACCGACAGAACAACAAGGTGCAGGCACCGGCATGCCGAAACGGACAGACCTCTCCACGATCCTGATTATCGGCGCCGGCCCTATCGTCATCGGCCAGGCCTGCGAATTCGACTACTCGGGCACCCAGGCCTGCAAGGCGCTCAGGGAAGAGGGCTACCGCGTCGTTCTGGTCAATTCCAATCCGGCGACGATCATGACCGATCCCGACCTCGCCGACGCCACTTATATCGAACCGATCACCCCGGAAATCGTCGCCAAGATCATCGAGAAGGAGCGCCACGTCGTTCCCGGCGGCTTCGCGCTGCTGCCGACCATGGGCGGGCAGACCGCGCTCAACTGCGCGCTGTCGCTCAAGAAGATGGGCGTGCTGGACCAGTTCGACGTCACCATGATCGGCGCCACCGCCGAGGCGATCGACAAGGCGGAAGACCGCGAACTGTTCCGCGAGGCGATGATCAAGATCGGCCTGGAAACGCCGCGCTCGCACCACGTCAAATCGCTCGCCGACGCGCTGAAGGCGCTCGACGATATCGGCCTGCCGGCAATCATCCGACCGTCCTTCACGCTCGGCGGCACCGGCGGCGGCATCGCCTACAACCGGCAGGAATTCATCGACATCGTCGAGGGCGGCATCGACGCTTCGCCGACCAGTGAAGTACTGATCGAGGAAAGCGTCCTCGGCTGGAAAGAATTCGAGATGGAGGTCGTTCGCGACAAGAACGACAACTGCATCATCGTCTGCTCGATCGAGAACGTCGACCCGATGGGCGTGCATACCGGCGATTCGATCACCATCGCGCCGGCGCTCACCTTGACCGACAAGGAATATCAGGTGATGCGGCACGCCTCGCTGGCGGTGCTGCGCGAGATCGGCGTCGAGACCGGCGGCTCCAACGTGCAGTTCGCGGTCAATCCGCAGGACGGACGGATGATCGTCATCGAGATGAATCCGCGAGTCTCACGGTCCTCTGCCCTCGCATCGAAGGCGACCGGCTTCCCGATCGCCAAGGTCGCCGCCAAGCTCGCCGTCGGCTATACCCTCGACGAGATCGCCAACGACATTACCGGCGGCGCAACGCCGGCCTCGTTCGAGCCGACGATCGACTATGTCGTCACCAAGATCCCGCGCTTCGCCTTCGAGAAATTCCCCGGCGCCTCGAATGTGCTGACCACCTCGATGAAGTCGGTCGGCGAAGCGATGGCGATCGGCCGGACCTTCCAGGAAAGCCTGCAGAAGGCGTTGCGCTCGCTGGAAACCGGCCTCACCGGTCTCGACGAGATCGCCATCGACGGCTTCGACGAAACCAAGGACGTCGACGATCACGAGAACCGCAACGCCATCCGTGCCGCGCTCGGCATCCCGACGCCGGACCGGCTGCTGAAACTGGCGCAAGCCATGCGGCTCGGCGCCTCCGACGAACTGATCTTCAATGCCTGTCGCATCGACCCGTGGTTCCTGTCGCAGATCCGCGGCCTGATCGACACCGAGACCAGGGTGCGCGAACGCGGCCTGCCGAAGACGCCGGGCGCGTTCCGTGCGCTGAAGACGCAGGGCTTCTCCGACGCGCGCCTCGCCTCGCTCGCCGGCACCACCGCCGAGGCGGTGACGCGGGCGCGCCGCGCGCTCGATGTTCGGCCGGTATTCAAGCGCATCGATACCTGCGCCGCAGAATTCGCTTCGCCAACCGCCTACATGTATTCCACCTATGAGCGTCCGTTCGCCGGCACGGCGGTCGCAGACGAGGCTCGCCCCTCCGACCGCAAGAAGGTGGTCATCCTCGGCGGCGGGCCGAACCGCATCGGCCAGGGCATCGAATTCGATTACTGCTGCTGCCACGCCTGCTTCGCGCTGAAGGATGCGGGCTACGAGACCATCATGGTCAACTGCAATCCGGAAACGGTGTCGACCGACTACGACACCTCGGATCGCCTGTATTTCGAACCGCTGACGCCCGAAGACGTGATCGAGATCATCGACACCGAGCGCAGCCGCGGCACGCTGCACGGCGTCATCGTGCAGTTCGGCGGCCAGACGCCGCTGAAACTCGCCACCCATCTGGAGAAGGCGAACATCCCGATCCTCGGCACCTCGCCCGATGCGATCGACCTTGCCGAGGACCGCGACCGCTTCAAATCGCTGCTCGACCAGCTTGGCCTGCGCCAGCCGCAAAACGGCATCGCCGCCTCGGTCGCCGAAGCGCGCGAAATGGTCGAACGGATGGGTTATCCGGTCGTGGTGCGCCCCTCCTATGTGCTTGGCGGCCGCGGCATGGCGATCGTGCGCGATGCGACGCAGCTCGACCGCTACCTGGCGCGGCTCACCAGCGACCTCAACCGGCCCTCCGAACTTGCGGTGTCGAAGAAGAGCCCGCTGCTCCTCGACCGCTATCTCACCGACGCCATCGAGGTGGACGTCGACTGCATCGCCGACGGCAAGGACACCTTTATCGCCGGCATCATGGAGCACATCGAGGAAGCCGGCATTCACTCCGGCGACAGCGCCTGTGCGCTGCCGCCCTTCTCGCTCGACCGCAACACCATCCAGGAACTGGGACGCCAGACCCGCGAACTGGCCCTGGCGCTGAAGGTCGGCGGCCTGATGAACGTGCAATACGCGATCAAGGACGGCGACATCTATGTGCTCGAAGTCAATCCGCGCGCTTCGCGCACGGTGCCTTTCGTCGCCAAGGTGATCGGCCTGCCGGTCGCCAAGATCGCCGCCCGCATCATGGCCGGTGAAAGCCTGGCAAGTTTCGGCCTGCAGCCGCCGAGCTTCGCCCACAAGGCGGTGAAGGAGGCGGTGTTCCCGTTCAACCGCTTCCCCGGCGTCGACACGCTGCTGGGTCCGGAGATGAAATCGACCGGCGAGGTGATGGGGCTCGACCGCGAGCACCATGTCGCGTTCGTCAAGAGCCAGTTGGGCGGCGGCTCGCGACTGCCGAAAGACGGAACGGTGTTCGTCTCGGTGCGCGACGCCGACAAGGCGCGGATCCTCGATTCGGTGAAGCTTCTGTCCGGACTTGGTTTCCGGATTATCGCCACCTCCGGAACCCAGCGGTTCCTGGCGGAACACGGCGTCGAGACGATCCGCGTCAACAAGGCCGCGGAAGGCCGCCCGTCGATCGTCGACGCGATCAAAAACGGCGAGGTTCAGCTCGTTTTCAACACCACCGAGGGGGCAACGGCGCTCTCCGACAGCCGGTCCCTGCGCCAGGCCGCCCTCTTGCATAAAGTCCCATACTACACCACTCTTTCGGGAGCCGTTGCGGCAGCGCAGGGCATCAAGGCCTATCTCGGGGGCGACCTCGAGGTGCATGCGTTGCAAAGCTATTTTGACGGCCGGGCCTGACAGCCCGCGCGACGGCCATCGTTCGGCAAAGTTCCAGTCGCCCTTACGGCATCGCCAGAGCCGTCCGGCTCACGACTGGATTTTTTGCTGATATACTGCCCGCTCCAGACTCCGGTCAGCGTCGCGCTGCCGGAGTCGAATTGCGAGAGGGCGTCGGTACCAATCCGCCGGCCGGAGCCGCGCGGAAATGACGTAAACGTCGGAGGCACGAGGCGACGATGGAGAAGATTCCGATGACGGCTGCTGGTTACAGCCTGCTCGAGGCCGAGCTGCGGCAATGCCAGCAGATCGACCGGCCGCGGATCATTCAGCAGATCAGCGAAGCGCGCTCGCATGGCGACCTGTCCGAAAACGCGGAATATCACGCCGCCAAGGAAGCGCAGTCGCATAACGAAGGCCGCATCGCCGAGCTTGAGGACAAGCTGGCGCGCGCCGACGTAATCGACGTATCGAAGCTGTCCGGCGACACCGTGAAGTTCGGTGCGACCGTGACGCTGATCGACGAGGACACCGAGGAAAAACGGGTGTGGCAGATCGTCGGCGAGCCGGAAGCCGACGCCAAATCGGGCAAGATCTCGATCACCTCGCCGTTGGCGCGTGCGCTCATCGGCAAGAGCAAAGGCGCGACCGTGGAAGTCGTCGCCCCCGGCGGCGCCAAGGCCTACGAGATCAAGAAGATCGACTGGCGCTGAGCGCCGCTATCCGTCATCGACGTCGCGACGGCCGGGCTCGCCCCGGCCGTCTCTTTATGACGCCTGCATGCGATAGCCGCATCGTCAGTGCGGGGTGGCAGCCGATATGCGGCGCAGATAGACGGCAATCGCCAGCCCCATGACCGCGGCCACAGCCGCAATCAGGAAGACGCTGCCATAACCCGTCCGGTCGGCGATCAGCCCGGCCACCGGACCCGTCAGGCCGTACGCCACGTCCTGGAATGCGGCATAGCCCCCGAGCGCCGTCCCGCGCAGGTGCGGCGGGACGAGATAGACGACCTCCCGTCCCATTGCCGGAAACACCATCGAGCAGCCGAGCCCCGTCAGGAACGCGCCGGCGAGCGCGAAATACGGATCGGGCGCAGCCCAGATCAGCAATTGGCCAACGGCCTCGACCGCGAGCGAGCCGATCGCCACCGGCAGGCCGCCGATGCGATCCGGCAGGCGGCCAAGCAGAAAGCGGACAAGCACAAAGCCGGCGCCGAAGGCGGTCAGGCCGAGCCCGGCATAACTCCAGTGCCGGTCGAGAAAATAGAGCACGAAGAAGGCACCGATCGACGCAAAACCGATCCCCTGAAGACAGACGACGATTCCGTGCCACCAGATGCGGCCGATCACGCTGCGCAGCGACGGGCGCGCGACGTCCGGATGGGCGGCAACGCCGGCCATCCGCCAGACCATCAACAGCCCGATGCAAGGCAGGAGCCCGCTGATCGCCATCGCTCCGGTGAAGCCGACGCGATCGAGCAGCAACACGCCGACCGGTCCGCCGATGGCGAGCGCGCCATACATGGCGGCGCCGATCAGTGCCAGGACCCGCGACGCGCCGGGCGGGCCGACGAGACCGACGCCCCAGGCGATGACGCCGACGCCGGCAAGACTCTCGCCGAGGCCGAGCAACAACCGGCCGATGAGCAGCACCACAAAGGCGGTCATTGGAGCATGCGTGAGCAGCCCCGCAACGGCCGACAGAAAGGCTCCCGCCGCATAGAAACCGAGGCCGCGCGCCACGGCGAGCCTGGCCCCGCGCTTGTCCGAGAGCGTGCCGGCGTATCCGCGCGTCACCACGGTGGCGAAGAAGGCGATGCCGACACCGAGTCCCGCCCACACATTGCTGAAGCCAAGTTCGCCAGTCACATAAACCGGTACGATCGGCAGCGGGATGGCCACGCAGAGATAAGAGATGAACAGAACCGCCGCCAGCAGCAGAAACCGGCTCCGCGCCGGATCGCGTGTCGATGAGATCGCCAAGGTATGCTCCGGGCTGTTCCTCGATCGACGGATGGCGCAAAAAAACGCACTCCGACCGATGAGGGTCGTTGAGTGCGTTGGCTGACGTAAAACGCTTACGGTCGATAAGACGGCCCCTCTTACGAGCCGTCACAGAACGTGTCAACTCCGTCGCCGCATGGCCTGCTCAGCAACAATCGGTACAGCGGCAACGTCATCGAGGCGCGACGGAATCCTCGTTGACGCTTATCCCTTGATGAAGAACACCACCGTGAGTGCCGCGCCGACGATCACCACCACCGCGCGGATCACCGCATCGGGAAAGCGGCGGGCGACGGCGACGCCGTAATAGCCGCCGATGATCGAGAAGACGGCGGTGAGCAACGCCTGCGGCCAGTGCACCAGCCCGTTGGCGATCAGCAGCACCACGGCGACCATCTGCGCCAGCACGCATGCGATGTTCTTGATCGCATTGGCGCGATGGAAGTCGCCGGTATACAGCAATGCCAGCGCCGCCAGCCACATGATCCCCTGCCCGGCGCCGAAGAAGCCGCCATAGATGGCGACCAGTGCGCCGAACAGATAACCGGCAACGGTGATCGTACCGCCGCCGCCGCTGCCCATCACCAGCCGTTCGGCGAGCGGCCGGATGTGGTTGCTGAACGCGAAGGTGACGGTGGCGAAACCGATCAGCCACGGCACCAGCGGACGGAAGCCGTGATCGCCGATCGCTACCAGCAGCCAGCCGCCGACAAGGCCGCCAGCGATGCCGAGCAGCGCATAAGGCAGAATCTCGCGCAGGCGGTCACGCGTCTCACGCCAATAAGCGGCCGCGGTGGCGAGGCTGCCCGGAATGAGGCCGATCGCCGAACTCGCATTGGCGTCGAGCGTCGGCATGCCGAACGCCACCATCACCGGAAAGACGAAAAACGTGCCGCCGCCGGCGACCGCGTTGGCGACGCCGGCGGCAAGGCCGGTGATCGCGAGCAAAACGATTTCAGTGAGAGGCACGGGCAGTCCAACCGATGGAGGGGATCAGGGAGGCGAAGGAAGCAATGGCGGCGCGCGACAGCAAGGGCCGCCGTCAGGCCGGCGACTCGAAGGGCACCATTGCGGCGTCCTTGCTGTTGCGCAGCGCCAGCGCCGTCTTGACGTTGCGCACATGCGGCTCCGCCGTCAACCGCGTGACGAAATCCTGGAAGGTCTTCAGGTCCGGCGCCACGCATTTGAGCACGAAGTCGATCTCGCCCGACATCATCCAGCAGCCGCGCACCAGCGGCTCCTTGCGGACGAAGGCTTCAAAAGATTTCAAGTCGGTGTCGGCCTGGCTGGCCAGATGCACCATGGCGAATACCGTGACCTCGTAGCCGAGCATCTTCTGGTCGAGCAGCGCGCGATAGCCCTTGATGTAGCCAGCCTCCTCCAGCGCGCGGACCCGGCGCAAGCATGGCGGAGCGGAAATGCCGACGCGCCGCGCCAGTTCGACATTGGTGATGCGGCCATTGTCCTGCAGTTCGCGCAGGATGTTGCGGTCGATGGCATCGAGGCTCTCTGGCACGGCATGTCCTCATTCTGGCGCCGGTAACGCAAATAACAGGCCGCTGCAGGCTTCGGCGGTGCACCCGCCCCTCCTCGGCTCGCCCGGCCCCATGACGCGCGCCGACACGATTCGGATGGGCGGCAACGCGATAACCTGGATAGCGCGACAGAATCTTTCGCGAAACAATATTGCGCAACCCATAGCGCGCTATCCCGGAAAAGCACAGCCATAAGGCTGGTACCGCACAACCGGGGTTGCGCTGCTTGCATAGCTCGCTGGAACCCCTATGTTGTCCCGGCAAACTGCCGCGAGCGACCAGTCCGATGCCCGCAGGGGGCACGGTGGCGGGCGGCTGGGCAAGCCAGGGCAAGTGCAAGATGACAACTCAAGCCGCAAACGCGCAGACGGCGAAACCGCAGCATGTCAAAGTCGCCATCATCGGGTCGGGACCGGCCGGATACACCGCAGCGATCTATGCGGCACGCGCAATGCTTGAGCCGGTGCTGATTCAAGGCATGCAGCCGGGCGGTCAGCTCACAATCACCACTGACGTCGAAAACTATCCGGGCTTTGCCGATGTCATCCAGGGCCCGTGGCTGATGGAGCAGATGCAGAAGCAGGCCGAACATGTCGGCGCACGCATGCTCTATGACCACGTCAACAAGGTCGAGCTCGACCAGCGGCCATTCAAGCTGCATCTGGATTCCGGCGATCTCTATCTCGCCGACGCACTGATTGTCGCCACCGGCGCGCAGGCACGCTGGCTGGATCTTCCCTCCGAGCAGAAGTTCAAGGGCTACGGTGTCTCCGCTTGCGCCACCTGCGACGGCTTCTTCTACAAGAACAAGGAAGTGATCGTTATCGGCGGCGGCAACACCGCGGTCGAGGAAGCGCTGTTTCTCACCAACTTCGCCAGCAAGGTGACGGTGGTGCACCGGCGCGACCATTTCCGCGCCGAGAAGATCCTGCAGGATCGGCTGTTCAAGAATCCGAAGATCGAGGTGGTGTGGGACACGGCGCTCGACGACGTGATCGGCGACGAGGAGCCGTTGAAGGTACGCAAGGCCCGGCTGAAGAACATCAAGACCGGAGCCATCACCGAGCGCCCGATCGACGGCATCTTCATCGCCATCGGCCATTCGCCGGCGACCGAACTGTTCGTCGGCAAGCTGAAGATGAAGCCGTCCGGCTATATCGCTACCGCCCCGCATTCGACTGCGACCTCGGTGCCGGGCGTGTTCGCCGCCGGCGACGTCACCGACGACATCTACCGGCAGGCCGTGACGGCTGCCGGCCAGGGCTGCATGGCGGCACTGGAAGCGGAGCGTTTCATCGCCGCACACGAACAAGCCCTCGACGCAGCCGAGTAGCACGCGATGCAGAGCAGCCACAGCTCGATGGATTGGGATAAGCTGAAGGTCTTCCACGCCGCGGCGGAGGCCGGCAGCTTTACCCATGCCGGCGAACGCCTCGGCCTGTCGCAATCTGCCGTATCGCGGCAGGTCAGCACGTTGGAAAATGAACTGGCGGTCTCGCTCTTTCATCGCCATGCGCGCGGCCTCATCCTCACCGAGCAGGGCGAACTGCTGTTCCGCACCGCGCACGAAGTGTTCATGAAGCTCGAAGCGGTGCGCACCAAGCTCACCGACAGTCGCGAGCGGCCGAACGGCGAGTTGAAAGTAACGACGACGCCGGGCATCGGCATTCACTGGCTGACGCCACGGCTCGGCGAATTCATCGACCTCTATCCGGACGTCCAGGTCAATCTCATCACGACCGACGAAGAACTCGACCTGGCAATGCGCGAGGCTGACGTCGCCATCCGTCTGCGCCAGCCGACACAGCCGGATCTGATCCAGCGCAAGCTGTTCTCGGTGAACTCACACGTCTATGCGTCGCCGGACTATCTCAAGCGCTTTGGCACGCCGCGCACCGTCGATGAACTCGAAGGCCATCGCATCCTGATGCTCGGCGGCGCCGCGCCGTCCTATCTGCAAAACCGCCGCTGGCTGATCGAGGTCGGACGCGAAGGCAAGCCGCCCCGCGCGCCGCACCTGATCATCAACAACGTGCTCGGCCTGTTGCGTGCTTGCCAGAAGGGTCTGGGCGTCGCAGTGCTGCCTGACTACCTGGTCGAGGACAGCCACGGCCTCGTGCAGCTCTTCGCCAAGGCCGAGACCTTGGCGATGGAAGCTTATTTCGTCTATCCGGAAGAATTGAAATCGGTGGCGCGCATCCAGGTGTTTCGCGATTTCCTGGTCGCCAACGCGCAGCGCTGGGCTTTCTGATCGCAGACACAAGGACCATACCCCGCATGGCTGACATGCGGGGTACTGCGTTGTGAACCACGGTAAACGCCGACATACTTCAATTACTGCATCGGTTGCCGCATCCTCCCAAGATCGTACCGGTGCAGCATGTTCCCCTCTGGAAGCGATTGCCGGCCCCCCAAACCGGCAATTGACCGGGCCCCGTAAGGGGCCCGGCCTTTGTTGACAGCATTCGATGCCACCAGCACTGGACGTCAGCCGGCATCTGCTGCCGGCTGTTTTTTTATCCCCTTGCTTGTCCTGATGCTTTCATCTCCGGCGGCCTGGCCGGTGCCTGCCCCGCGATCTGCGGCGCCCTCGCACCAGCAAACGCGGGACCTCCGCACCATGGGAAAAGCGCCGCAGCAGCGGCGTTTTCGACCTATTGACCTTGCCCGGCGCTGCGCTTCATACCTGTTCCAAAGCCATCAGCAGGACACCGGGAGAGAACAATGCCCTACGTCACCGAAGCCAATCTGACCGACATCGCGCTCGACCGCTGGACCAACATACCGGACGAGCGTCTGCGCAAAGTCATGACCGCCGCAGTGAAGCACGTTCACGCTTTCGTGCGCGAAGTCGAGCCAACCAAGGAGGAATGGTTCGTCGCCATCGACTGGCTCACCCGAATCGGCCAGAAAAGCGATGATAAGCGTCAGGAGATGATCCTCATGTCCGACGTGCTCGGTGTCAGCATGCTGGTCGACGCAATCAACAATCGTCTGCCGACCGGCGCCACCCCCTCCACAGTCGAAGGCCCGTTCCACATCGCCGATGCGCCGGAAATCGAGAACGGTCAGGTGGTCACGGAAGGCGCGCCCGGCATTCCCTGCATCGTCACCGGCAAGATCACCGACCTCGACGGCACGCCGATCGTCGGCGCGGCGATCGACATGTGGCAGACCGACGGCGACGGCCTCTACGAGGCGCAGCGCGAACTCGATCATCCCTATATGCGCGGCATCTATCGTTCGCAGCCGGACGGCTCGTTTATCGTCCGCACTGTCGCGCCGATCGGCTATTCGATCCCGATGGACGGCCCAATCGGCCAGCTGATGCAAAAAACCACCATCAGCCATTTCCGCCCGGCGCACATCCACTTTGCCGTCAACGCACCAGGTTACCACGGCCTTGTCACACATCTGTTCCAGGCCGGAGACGAATTCATCGAAACCGACGTTGTCTATGGCGTGAAGAAGGAACTTATCGTCGAGTTCCAGAAGAAGCCGGCGGGCAAGGCGATCAATGGCGAGGAAATCAAGACGCCATATTACGAAGTTAACTATGACTTCGTACTGCAGAAGCTGGAGGCGGCAAAAGCTGCGGCCTAAGGCAACCGTCGGTTAAGATGCAGCGTTAATGATGTCCGCACTTGATCGCGAGCCAACCACACAGGTGACCCGGATGCGAAGTTCCCTTCCACGTCTTCTGGCTGGCAGCGCCCTTGCTGCCGTTCTCGTTGTCAGCGCCAGTCAGGCCGGCCACGCCCAGGAGACTTCGCAAGGAACGCAGAACGTCCCGGCCGCGGCCGGGACCAGCCCATCCGGCAAGCCGGCAATGGTGGACGGCTTCCCGGTGCCGGATACGACGCTGCCGCCACCGCCGACGATCGACGACGTCAAGGCGCTCGAGCGGCCGTCGCCGCCGGCCACCGCACAGGCGGAACCGGTTGCACCCGCTGCGGCTACGCCCGTAGCAGCAGATACCGCCGCAACACCCGCCGCATCGACGCCGACAACCACTTCGACAACGGAGCCTGCGGCCGACACTGCAAAGACCACTGCAAGCGAAGCGGCGCCGAAGCCGGCTGCGACCGACACCGCCACGGCACCGGCCGCAGCAAGCCCCGATAAGCCAGCAACTGCCGCCGCGCCGGCTGCTATCGACTCTGTGGATACTGCGGTCGCCGGCAGGCTGCGTGACCTGTCGTCCGGCAAGTATGACCGCATCCTCGGCAGCAAGAAGGAACGCGCCGCCGTAGAGGCCTTCTACAGCGCCCGCGATTTCGCGCCGCTATGGACGACCAACGGCAGCGCCAATGCCGCGGCGAAAGCCGCCATCGGCTATCTGCATGGCGTCGCCGCGGACGCACTCGATCCATCGGACTACCCAACGCCGGATTTCACCGCCGCCGGGGATGCCGACGCGCTCGCCGAAGCGGAGATGCGGCTGACCGATTCGGTGCTCAAATTCGCCTATCATGCGTCAGTCGGCCGGGTGCACTTCACCCGCGTCGCCGCCGACATCCAGTACGACCTCAAGGCGCCGGACCCGGAGGCGGTACTCAGGCAACTCGCCAGCGCCGGCGATGTCGCCGCCGCACTCGACGGCTTCAACCCGCAGGCGCCCGCCTACCAGAAGCTGAAAGCCAAGCTGGCGGAGCTGCGCGCCGGCGACAACCAGCAGGCCGAAGGGCCGGCGCCTATCGCGCATGGCCCGGCGCTGAAGCTGGCCGGGAAAACCCCGATGAGCGATCCGCGCGTGCCCGCCTTGCGCCAGCGGCTCGGCGCCGACGGCGACCGAAGCAACCAGGCTTACGACGAGGACGTCGCCGATGCGGTTCGCCGCTTCCAGAGAGCGCACGGCCTGCATGCCGACGGTGTCGCCGGCCGCAACACGATCGACGCGATCAACGGCCCGCGCGCCAAGCGCAACCCGACAGACGCGATCATCGCGACCATGGAGCGCTGGCGCTGGATGCCGCGGCCGCTCGGCAATCCCTATGTCATGGTCAACGTGCCTGACTACACGCTGCACATCGTCAAGGACGGCAAGACCTACTGGAAGACCAAGATCGTCGCCGGCAAGCCGAGCAACGCGACGCCGCTGATCAGCGCGGAGATGAAATTCATCACCGTCAATCCGACCTGGAACGTGCCGCCGTCAATCATCCAGAACGAATATCTGCCGGCACTGCGCGAGGATCCGCAGGCGCTCGAACGCATCGGCCTGAAGGTCGAGCAGGCCGCCGACGGCACCGTACGCATCTATCAGCCGCCGGGCGACCGCAACGCACTGGGCCGCATCCGCTTCAACTTCCCCAACAAGTTCCTGGTGTATCAGCACGACACGCCGGACAAGAACCTCTTCGCCCATGCCAAGCGCGCCTACAGCCACGGCTGCATGCGCGTGCAGGATCCGCTGCTTTATGGCGAAAAGCTGCTGTCTCTGGCGATGCCACAGGAGAATTACACTGCGACGCGGCTGCAGAAGATGTTCGGCGGCAGCGAGATCAATATCAACTTTCCCAAGACGATCCCGGTGCATCTGACCTACCAGACCGCCTTCGTCGACGATGACGGCAGCCTGCAGATTCGCGAAGACGTTTACGGTCGCGATGCGCGGGTGCTCGCCGCGCTGCGCGGCCCGGATCGCAGGGTGGCGGACGTCGCCGTGGCGCGCGCCCCCGACACCTCGGCGCGGCCGGTGCGCGTCGCCCCCGGCAGCCTCGGCGGACCGGCAGACCGCGATTACGGCGGACCGCCGAATTTCTTCGACTGGCTGTTCGGCGGCGGTCAGCAGCACAATTATCGCGGCCAGCGTCGCATGGACAACAACGGCCGCCTTTCCTACCGCTGAGACGGCCCGCCCTCCCCACACACGCAAAGAGCCGCAGCGATGCGGCTCTTTTTATTTTGCCTTGTCTGCGCGCCACCTGCGGAGTCGTTCTCCGATCGAGGCCGCAACGCGGCGGCTCCCTGCCCTGGCACTCGGAAAATTCCCCAAATCAGGACAGAGCAAATCAGGACAGAGGTGACGCCAACGCCGGCTCGTGGAAGCGCGCATGGGATGCCGCCTGTCTGTCGCGACACTCGTGGCGACGCCGCACGACAACGGCCGCATCGACAGCCAGCTAGATACAATTTCGCGTTGAAATCGAATGGTACAGGCAGGTGGACTTGAACCACCGACCTCCGGTTCCACAGACCGGCGCTCTAACCAACTGAGCTATGCCTGCACGCGTCGCGGCGCGGGGGCCGGCGAGCGGGCGGACCATATGCGCCGCAGCCGCTCTGGGCAAGAGCGTCTATGCGTGTCGCTGCATGCCGATCCGCATTGGAAAGTCCCGGGCAGAGAATCCCGCACGCATGGCCGTCGCCGGAGGAAATCCCAAGCGCCCGACGCGCAAATTAACGGCCCGGACGAGCCAACGGCAGCGATAGCAAAAAAGCCCGGACGCAGATCGTCCGGGCTTTGCTGCCTGCCTCCGCTGCTGCGCAGGCATGGGGCTATTCAATCAGCGGCCTGCTCGTCAGGCAGCCTTGTGCAGCGCCGACGAGACGCCGGTGCGGATCGGCTCGGCGGTGTCGGAAGCGATCTTCTGGGCGAGCGCCGACAATTCCTTGAACTGCTCGGTCGCGGCCTCGAACTGCTCGCGCGCATGCGTGCTCGACAACTCGACGACGTCGGATACCGACTTGGCGGTCAGCAGCTTGCCCATGAAGTCGAAGGCGTTGTTGGTATTGACGCGGGCGATCTCGACGACCTTCAGGCCGTAGTCCGCCGCGCCCTTGCTGGCATTGGCGTAGGTGGCTTCCAGCACATTGGTGGTGTCTTCGGCCGCGGCCTTCGCCTTGGCATAGCCTTCTTTCGCCTGTGCGATGCCCCTTTCCGCCATATCGCGGAAGGCGGCGGGCATTTCGACGTTCGGGACGCCGAAGCCAGCAGCATTGGATTTGTTCGTGTGGGTCTCGGAAATAACGTCGGTCATGATCGGCTCCTGTTGGTTTCGGCCCCTCATCCGGTTCGTCCGTCTCAATTCTCGCAGGAGGCGCCGGGCCTGAAGTCTCCTGCTTTCAATCCCTTCCCGGCATTCGCCGCAGTTCGCGGCTGAAACCGGGTTCTCGTCTCATGTAGCATCGAAATATGTGCGATGCAATATTTTTTGTGCATCGCACAATAATAATTCAGATATCGCCTTTCTGTTCCCGGGGACCGCCTCACTGGCTCACTGGCCTGCTCCGCAGTTCGGCCGTGCCGGCGCACCAGCAGAGCCCGAGGGGCACGCCCATCGGGAGAGAAGGCGGCCTGCCGCTGCGGTCCATTACCCGGCATGCGAGAGCTAGTGGTCCGTTTTGCCCGGACCGTTGCCCGCCGTTGCGCCGATGCCCGCCCTGGTCGCAGCGGTGGCCATCTCCTGCGCCTGATCACCAAGCACCTGCATCTGCGCCTTCACGTAATCGGCGTGCAGTTGCATGGCTTCCTGCGCATCCTTGGCCCGTACCAGCTTCTGGGCGAAATCGAACGACGAGGCGATATTCGTCTCGGCGTAGCGCATCGACAGTTGCGCCACGTCCTTGACGCCGGCCCGCGCCGTCTCGGCCGAGCTTTCCGCCGTGTTCACCGCCTTTTGAGCAGCGTCGATGAAGGTGTCGAAGGCCTTCTTTGCCTGCTCGACACTCTCTTCGGCGAACGCGCGCATATCGCTTGGGATTTCCAGTCGGGGCAGCTCGAATTTCGGCAGTTCGAACCGTGGCATCTCGAATTTCGGGGTATCCGTCTTGATATTCTCGGTCATGACCAGCGATCTCCGTCACTGAAAAACGTCTTCCGCCCCTCGCCGTATCGGGGACCGCCGTCTTTCCGACGTGCCTTCCGAATCCGGCCCGCCGCAATCGGCGACGATTAAGGTTTATTGCGCCTTGTCGGGTCCGGAAGATGGCAAACGTGGACGCCGCAGGCACCGGACCGTATGAGTAGAACCGTGGTGATGTCGCACGCCGCCGCAGCGTATCCCGTGTGAATGAAAGTCGAATGACAGCGATCGGGTTCCCATTGGACTGTCTGCTCGATCCGCGGCTGTCCCCGCATGCGGCAAGTCCGCGCCCGACCTGGCTGTGGAGTACCGATGGCCGCCGCCTGCTCTGGGCCAATCCGGTCGGCGCGGCAATCTTCGGCGCACCAACACCGGCAGCGACTGCGGCACTGAATTTCGACGCTACGCATACGGCGACGGTCCAGATTGCGCGGCTGGCCGCCAGCCTGATCGACAACGGAGCGCCACGACTCGAGCGGCTGCGCGGTTTCGACGCACGTCCCGGGGGTATGCTGACCTGCGCCTGTTCGCGCATCGCGCTCGCCGGCTTCGGCAAGGCGGTGCTGGTGGTGGCAAGCGAGCGCGCCGGCCCCGACCTGCCGCTCGACGAGCGCACCCGCCGACTCTTCGCCGACATAGCGCAGCCGGTCATGGCTTATGCCGCCGACGGCTCGGCGCTTGCTGCAACAGCGACGCTGACCGCACGGTTGGCGGAACTCGATCAAGCCGACGGTGCCGACGCCCTAGTCCAACCTGCACTGGTGAGCGATGCGCTGACGAGCGGCAGCGCGACCGGTGACAGCCGCATCGGCCCGCTGACGCTGACGCGGATCGGCGAAGGCGCCTCTACCCTCGTACTGGCGATGCCGCAGATGGCGCGGCCGGCCGCAACACCGACGGACACGCTATCGACCACCGAGCCGCGGCAGCCGTTGCGCTTCGTCTGGTCGATCGACGATGGCGAACGCTTCGCCTTCGAGTCGGATGAATTCGCCTCGCTGATCGGGCCGGCGACGACGCAGGCGTTGCATCATCCGTGGTCACAGATCGCTGCGCAATTTCACCTCGATCCGCATGGCGAGATCGCCGGCGCAATCGCAGCGCGACAGACCTTCAGCCGCCATGTCGTGCCGTGGCCGGTCGACGGCAGCGACGAAACCCTGCCGGTCGAACTCTCCGGCCTGCCGATGTTCGATCGCGAGCGCAATTTCCGTGGCTATCGCGGCTTCGGCATCTGCCGCGACGTGGTGCGGCTCGCGGCGCTGGCGACAGCGCGGGCGCTCCTCGCGCCCGCTGCCGCCGATCGGCCGCCGGATGCCACACCCCCGGAGGCGGACGAACAGCCGAGCCCGGTCGCGAGCGGGCCCCCGACATTGAGCCCGGGCGAAGCGCTCGCTTTCGACGAGCTGGCGCGGCGTCTGGGCGACGGTCTCAAGCAACCGCCGTCGTCGGGCGATCCGATCCTCCCGCCCGCCGAGGACATCGCGCTGCCGGCCGAAGCGGCGGCGCTGCAGCGCGCGCAAGACCGGATCCGTGAACTGGAAACCATCCTCGACACGGCCACCGACGGAGTCATCCTGCTCGATCGCAACAGTCGTATCCTCAGCGCCAATCACAGCGCGCAGGCGCTGTTCGGCTACGACGCCGCGGACTTCGAGGGGTTGCTGTTCGGCGATCTGTTCGCGCCGGAAAGCCGCGGCGCCGCGCTCGCCTATCTCGACCGGTTGACCGGCTCCGGCAGTCAGGCCGGAAAGGACGGTCTGGCGGCGCTGATCAACGAAGGCCGCGACGTCATCGGCCGGGTACGGCGCGGCGGTCTGTTGCCGCTGTTCATGACGCTGGGTGCCATTTCCGCCGAAGGGGAGGACAGCGACGGCAAGCTCTGCGCCGTGTTCCGCGACCTCACAGCCTGGAAAAAGACCGAGGAAGAATTGATGACCGCCAGGCAGCAGGCGGAAAAGACCTCGACGGCCAAATCCGAATTCCTCGCCAAGGTCAGCCACGAGATCCGCTCACCGCTGAACGCCATCATCGGTTTCTCGGACATGATGATCGACGAACGCTTCGGCCCCGTCGGCAATGAGCGCTATCGCGACTACCTGAAGGACATCCGTGCGGCCGGCACGCATCTGATCGCGCTGCTCGACGACCTGCTCGACCTGTCGAAGATTGAATCCGGGCAGTTCGACCTGACCTTCGCCGCGCTCTCGCTCAACGATCTGGCGCAGCAGAGCGTCGCCGCGATGCAGCCGCAGGCGAACCACGCCCGCATCATCATCCGCACCGCGCTCGCCGAAGCACTGCCCCCCATCGTCGCCGACGCTCGCTCGATGCGGCAGATCATCCTCAATCTGCTGTCGAACTCGGTGGCGCTGACCGGTGCCGGCGGCCAGATCATCGTTTCAACCACCCTTACCGACGCCGGCGAAGTGGCGCTGCGGGTACGCGACACCGGCGTCGGACTGAGCGAGCAGGACCTCGCCACCACGCTCGACCCGTTCCACGACATGACGACCCGGCCGCGCTGGGGGGACACCGGCACGGGGCTTGGCCTGCCGATCACCCGGGCGCTGGCGCAGGCCAACCGCGCCGTCTTCCGCATTTCCAGTGCCGTCGACAGCGGCACGCTGGTCGAGATCGCATTCCCGGCGAGCCGCCAGTTGGCGCAATAGCCAAGGCGCCGTCGGCCGCACGGCCTTTACGCCGCCGAAGCAACCGGCCATCCTCGTCATTTCCGATCGTACGCCGATGGGCGGAACGGAGTGCGGGAGTTCGCATGACGCGGTTCGTGATGCGTAAGACGGTACAAGGCCTTGCTTCGTTGCTTCCGACCGCACGACGCCTGACCGTCCTGCTGATGCTGCAGGCGCTGGTCGCCTTGGCGATGACCAGCTCGGCAATGACCGCCCCGGCGCAGTCGGCGGAGAAGGTCGATCTGCTGCTGGTTTTGGCTGCGGATGTCTCACGCAGCGTCGATCAGCAGAAATTCGAACTGCAACGCCAGGGCTACGCCGCCGCCGTTACCGACCCGAGGGTGCTCGACACGATCCGCTCCGGGCCGCTGCAACGCATCGCTATCTGCTTCGTCGAATGGTCGGGCGCCGCCGCACAGAAGCTGGTCATCGACTGGACGATCATCGATGGTCCACAGGCAGCGAAGGCTTTCGCCGACAAGCTCGCCGAGCAGCCGCGCTCCTTTGCCGACCGCACCGCCATCGGCTCCGGCATCGATTTCGCGGTGGCACAGTTTGCACGCGCGCCGTTTGCAAGCCAGCGCAGGACCATCGACGTGTCCGGCGACGGCACCAATAATTCCGGTCGCGACGTCAAGAGCGCCCGCGACGACGCGACGGCGCAGGACATCACCATCAACGGTCTCGTTATCCTGAGCGAGCGACCACTGCCGTGGAATCCCGACCACACCAATCCGCCCGGCGGCCTCGCGCAGTACTATCGCGACAACGTCATCGGCGGCCGCGGCGCCTTCGTGATGACCGCCAAGAGCTTCGAATCCTTCGGCCAGGCGATCATCGCAAAGCTTGTCGCAGAGATCGCCATGTACGCCGCTACCGACGAAAGGCACTGAGGCGCTATGCCGCAACAGCGGCGACGTCCCGCTTCCCAACGGGGGACACCAGCGATCCATTTGGCAGCATTCAGCAAACCCTGATGTTTTGATCGATTCCAAACTGATTCTCTCGGTAGAATCATTCTAACCTATTGGATAGGATGAATAATTTCGCCCCGGCGTGGTACGTCTCGCTGAATGATCGCGAGGACATCCATGATCTCATCCCCATTCCGCACGACCTTGCTCGCGGCCTTGGCCGCCGTCACCGCGTCTGCCGCTTATGCGCAGCCCGCCGCCAATCCCGGCGAGGTGAACCTTTATTCCTATCGCGAGAACAAGCTGATCCGGCCGCTGCTCAATGCCTTCACCAAGGACACCGGCATCAAGGTGAATGTGATCTCGGCCAGTTCCGGCCTCGAACAGCGGATCAAGACGGAAGGCGCCAACAGCCCCGCCGACGTGCTGCTGACGGTCGATATCGGCCGGCTCCAGGATGCGGTGAATGCCGGCATCTCGCAGCCGATCGTCTCGCCGGCGCTCGACAAGGCGGTGCCGCCGCAATATCGCGACGCCAACGGTCACTGGTCCGGCATCTCGATGCGCGCCCGCGTCTTCTATGTGTCGAAGGAGCGGGTCAAGGACACCGCGCTGACCTATGACGAGCTCGCCGACCCCAAGTGGAAGGGCAAGATCTGCGTCCGCTCCGGCCAGCATATCTACAACAACGCGCTGATCGCCGCCTATATCGCGCATTACGGCGAGGCCAAAGCCGAGGAATGGCTGAAGGGCGTCAAGGCCAATCTGGCGCAGAAGCCGTCTGGCGGTGATCGCGAGCAGGCGCGCGACGTCGCTGCCGGCAAATGCGACATCGGCATCGGCAACACCTATTACTGGGCGCTGATGAACGATCGCGATCCGTCAAAGAAGGCCTGGGCCGATGCGACGCGCGTCGTGCTGCCGACCTTCAAGGACAATGGCGCGACGCACGTAAACCTCTCCGGCGTCGTGCTGATCAAGACCGCGCCGAACAAGGCGAACGCCATGAAGCTCATCGAGTGGCTCGCCGGCGACACCGCGCAACACATGTATGCCGACGTCAACTACGAGTATCCGGTGCGTGCCGATATCGCCGTCAATCCGACGATCAAGGGCTATGGCGCGCTCAAGCCTGATCCGATGCCGATGTCGAAGATCGCCGACAACAAGAAGGCCGCTGCCAATCTGGTCGACAAGGTCGGCTTCGACAATTGAGCCTCGATCTGACGTCACTGCGGAGCGGCCCCCTCAACGGGGCCGTTCGGTTTTCAGTCCTCGCCGGCGTGAGCCCGGCGATGGCAGTGGTGTCGCTGCTGGCGACGGCGCTGGTGGCGGCGCCGCTGGTCAGTCTCGTCGTGCTGGCACTCCACGGCGACGCCGAGATCTGGCCGCATCTGGCAGCCCATGTACTGCCGAACGCATTGCTGCAGACCGCCGGACTGGTCGGTGGGGCGGCGCTGGTCGCCGGCGTCCTCGGCACCACGACAGCGTGGATCGTCACGACGTTCGAGTTTCGCGGCCGATCGGCGCTGTTGTGGCTGCTGCCGCTGCCGCTCGCCATCCCGACCTATATCGCCGCCTATATCTATGTGGAGATTTTCGAGGTCGGCGGTCCGCTGCAATCGGCGCTGCAGACCCTCGCCGGCTGGCACTCGCCGCAGGACTACTGGTTTCCGTCGATCCGTTCGCTCGGCGGCGCGATCTTCGTGTTCGGCGTGGTACTCTACCCCTACGTCTATCTTGCCGTTCGCGCGATGCTGCAGACACAGCCAGCCGCGCTCACCGAGGCGGCGCGCTCGCTCGGCGCCAGCCAGACGCGGCTGCTGCGGCAGATCACATTGCCGCTGGCACGGCCGGCGCTTGCCGTCGGCGTTGCGCTGGTGTCGCTGGAAAGCCTCAACGATATTGGCGCCAGTGAATATCTCGGTGTGCAGACGCTGACCCTCTCGGTGTTCACCACCTGGCTCAACCGTTCGAGCCTTCCCGGCGCGTCACAGATCGCATTGGTGATGTTGATGGGGGTGACCGCGCTGATCGCGCTCGAACGCTATGGCCGCCGCCGTCAGGCCTATGCGCGCAATGGCAGCGACAGCGTCGCCGAACGCATCCTGCTCCGCGGCCGGCACGCCGGCCTGGCCGCCTTCGTCTGCCTGGTGCCGGCGGCGCTCGGTTTTCTCTTGCCGGCCGCCTATCTGCTGCGCGAGACGCTGCTGCGCGGTCTGCTTATCGGCTTCGAGCCGGAGCTGATCGGCCACGCGGTAACCACGGTGACGCTTGCCGCCGCTGCCACCGGCTTCGTACTGATCCTCGCCGGCGCCGCCACCCTGCTGCTGCGGCAGCGGCCGCACCCGCTGCTGCGCGCCGGGCTGGCCATATCGGCACTCGGTTACGCGGTACCGGGAACGGTGCTGGCGCTTGGCCTGCTGTCGCCGCTGGTGCTGGTCGACGAGGGCCTGGGCGCCGTCGCCCGCTGGGTCACCGGCCGGCCGGCCGGGCTGATCGTGATCGGCTCCGGTGCGGCGCTGGTCATCGCCTATGCCGCCCGCTTCATGGCAATCGGCAGCGGCTTCCTGCAGGCCGGGCTCGCCCGTGTACCGGGCGAGTTCGACGACGCGGCACGGCTGTTCGGGGCGCGGCCGATGACGCTGACACGCAGCATCCACCTGCCGCTGATCCGGCCTGCGCTGTGGGGCGCGGCGCTGCTGGTGTTCGTCGACTGCCTCAAGGAATTGCCGGCAACGCTGATGCTGCGCCCGCTGAACGTCGAAACGCTGTCGACCTATGTCTACCAGTTTGCCACCCGCGGCAGCTTCGAGGACGGCGCGCTGGCGGCGCTGCTGATCGTCGCCGCCGGGCTGGTGCCGGTGGTGTGCATCGTCCGGCAGGCGGACCTGGCGGTGGGCGGACGGCGGAGCCGGAAATCCGGTTCCGACGCAGCGAAAAGCTGCGCATAACGCGGCCACGAAAGCGTCACAGAGGCGCGCCACTGGTTTCCGCATGACGGGCCAACGGATATAGTCCGCGGCCTCCCCTTTACCGGACGACCGCATGGCCTTGACCGGCTTCAAACGCCTTGGAATAGCCTTCGCCGCGCTGATCCTGGCGCTCGTTGGGCTGTTCGCGGCGGTGCCGCTGATGATCTCGCCGGACACCGTTCGCGAGGCGGTCAAGGGCGAGGTCCGGGCCCTGACCGGGCTCGACCCGCTGCTGCGCGGCGATGCGCATGTTTCGCTGTTTCCCCAGGGCGTCATCAGCTTCGCCGACGTGCGCCTGACCGACGGGCCGAACGCCGATGCGGCGCTGACCGCCGAGCAGTTGATCGCCCGCCTGCGGGTGCTGCCGCTCCTGATCGGCAGGGTCGAGATCGCCGACGTCACGCTGGTGGCACCGGTGATCCGCATCGACATCTTCGCCGACGGCCGCAGCAACTGGTCGCCGCTGATCGGCAAGCTGGCCGAAGGCGCGGCACCACCGCGCACCGCCGCCGTCTCGGAAATCCGTATCGAGCGCGGCACCCTCATCTTCTCCGACAAGGCGCGCGGCAACAGCGAGACCCTGACCGATGTCGACGTGTCGCTGGCCTGGCCGGCGATCTCCAAGAGCTTCGGCGCCACCGGCCGCGTGACATGGCGCGCGGAACCGCTCGACGTCAGTCTCACCATCGGCGATTTCGCCGCTGCGCTTAGCGGCGCGCGCAGCGGCGTGAAAACCCGCATAGCCGGAAAGCCGCTGAAGCTCGCCTTCGACGGCGCCTTCAGCACCCAGCCGTCGCCGAAGATCGAGGGCACGCTGGCTGCCGATGCGCCGTCGCTGCGACAGGTGGCGATCTGGAGCGGGCAGAAGCCCCCGCCGGGCGGCGGTTTCGGCCGCTTCTCGCTGAAGGCGCAGGCCAGCATCCTCGGCGGCACTGTCGCCTTCACCGCAGTGAATGTCGAACTCGACGGCAACAGCGCGGAAGGCGTGCTGACGCTGAACACCGACAACCGCCAGATACTTCAGGGGACGCTTGCTGCCGACAAGCTCGACCTGACGCCCTATCTGTCGACCGTCAAGGTGCTCGCCGGCAATCAGCGTGAGTGGGACGCAGGACCGATCGACGTCAGCAGCCTTGGCGGGCTCGACGTCGATATCCGCCTCTCCGCCGCCAAGGTACTGCTGTCCTCGGCAACGCTTGGACGCACCGCGATCGCCGCCAATCTGCGCGGTGGCCATCTGATGGTGACGGTCGGCGAGTCGCAGGGTTTCGGCGGCACCATCAAGGGTTCGTTGGCGCTGGCGACGACGAGGACCGGCGCCGACGTCAAGGCGCAGATGCATTTTACCGGCGTCGATCTGGAAAGCTGCCTGACCGAACTGATCGGCCTGCGACGCCTCGCCGGCACCGGCGATATCACGCTGGCGCTCGCCGGCTCCGGTGGCAGTGTGCTGGCGATTACCCGGACGCTCAATGGAACGGCGACGCTGAGTGGCCACAAGGGCGCACTGATCGGGCTGAATGTCGAACAGCTCTTGCGGCGACTGGAGCGGCGTCCGCTCTCCGGCGGCGGCAATTTCCGCTCCGGCCAGACGCCCTATGAGCAGATCGGCCTGCAGTTGAAGGTGGCCGAAGGCACGATCAGTGTCGAGCACGTCAAGATCGACGGCTCGGCGGTGAAGCTTGCCCTTGCCGGAACCGCTTCGATACCGATGCGCGAACTCGACCTTACCGGCACCGCCGCACTGATCAACGCCGCAGGCATATCGGCGTTCGAACTGCCCTTCGTCGTTCAGGGATCGTGGAACGACCCGTTGCTGCTGCCGGATCCGCAAAGCCTGATCCGTCGCTCCGGCGCTGCCGCGCCGCTACTCAACCGCAGCGGCGGCGATGCCATCCGCTCGGCGATCGAACGCATCACCGGCAATGCGCCGGCTACCCCGCAGCCGGTCACGACGCCCGCTCCCGTCGCCCAATAACTCGGCGGCGGCCTGAGATCGCGCTTCTTGTTTGCGCATGATCCTGTCCGGAACCCGGTATCCGCCTTTCGGAATCATGCGTTACATCTGGGCGCCGAGTGTCGCCCGTTCGCGCCGCGCGGCGTTGCGCTTGCCGATCAGTGAGGCGGTGACGATGCCGATGGCAACCGTCGCGATCATCAGCGTGCAGATGGCATTGATCTCCGGTTTCACCCCGAGGCGCACCTCGGAATAGATGCGGATCGGCAGCGTCGTCGCGCCCGGCCCGGTGGTGAAGCTGGCGATCACCAGGTCGTCGACCGACAGCGTGAAAGCAAGCATCCAGCCGGCGACGATCGCGGGCGCGATCAGCGGCAGCGTCACCAGCCAGAAAGTGCCGAACGGCGTCGCGCCGAGATCCATCGCCGCCTCTTCCAGACTGCGGTCGAAAGTGGCGAGCCGCGACTGCACCACCACGGTGACGAAGCACATGGTCAACGTCGTGTGCGCGATACTGACCGTCCAGAAGCCGCGGTCGATGTTCAACGCCACGAACAGCAGCAGCAGCGACAAACCGGTGATGACTTCCGGCATCACCAGCGGCGCATAGACCATGCCGGAGAACAACGTGCGGCCGGCAAAGCGCCGGTAGCGGGTCAGCGCCAGCGCCGCGAGTGTGCCAAGCACCGTCGCCGCCGTTGCCGAGACGAAGGCAATACGCAGCGTCGTCCATACCGCTTCCAGCATGGCGCTGTCCTCGAGCAGCGCCGCATACCAGCGCAACGACCAGCCGCCCCAGACCGTCACCAGCCGCGAGGCGTTGAACGAATAGATGATCAGGATCGCGATCGGCAGGTACAGAAACGCCAGGCCGACGGCGAGCGACACCAGATTGAAAGATGTGAGACCACGCCGCATCAGCGCCGTCCTTCGAGTTCGCGCTGCTGCAACCGCTCATAGAGCGTCAGCGGCACCACCAGCACCGCCAGCAGCACCACCGCCAGCGCTGCCGCCACCGGCCAGTCGCGGTTGCCGAAGAACTCCACCCACAGCGTCTGGCCGATCATCATGCTGTCCGATCCGCCGAGCAGATCGGGAATGACGAATTCGCCAGTGATCGGGATGAAGCACAGCAGCGAGCCGGCGAAAACGCCGCGCATCGCCAGCGGCACCGTTACCAGCCAGAACGCCTGCCAGCGCCGGCAGCCGAGATCGGCCGCCGCCTCCAGCAGGCTTTCGTCCTGCTTCTCCAGCACCGCATACAGCGGCAGCACCATGAACGGCAGATAGGAATAGACCACGCCGATATAGATCGCCGTATCGGTGGACAGCCAGACGACCGGCTGGGAAATGATGCCGAGAGCCAGCAAGAGATCGTTGAGCAGCCCGTCGTGCTGCAGGATGTTGATCCAGGCATAGATACGGATCAGAAATGACGTCCAGAACGGCAGGATGATCAGCATCACCAGGATCGGTTGCCAGCGGCGCGGTGCCCGCGTCATCGCATAGGCAAGCGGAAAGCCGATCAGCAGCAACAGCGCGGTCGACACCGCCGCCACCATCACGCTCTTGAAATAGGAGAACATGTAGATGACGTCGGTGAACAGCAGCGCATAGGTTTCAAGCGTCAGTTGCGAGACGAACGCGCTGACACCCTGGAGCCCCTGCGCCAGGTCGAGAAGCGGCAGATAGGGCGGCTGCGCGACCACCGGCTGCGACACGCTGATGCGCAGCACGATGGCGAAAGGCACCAGAAAGAACAGCAGCAGCCAGACATAAGGCAGCAGCGCGACCAGACGCGGGCCTCCGGCCGTCACCGGGGAACGGTTGTCGCGACGGCTGGTGTTCGACGTCATACGGCCAGCACCACGCCGGCTTCCGGCGGCCATGACAGCCAGACCCGGTCGTCAAGGTCGATGGCATCGGCATCGCCGCGCGCAATATTCGCCGTGGCGGCTTTGACCACCGCCCCGCCGTCGAGCGCGATCTTGTAGACCGACTTGTCGCCGCGATAGCCGATCTCGGCCACGCGGCCGGCGACCGCGTTGTAGCGATGCGCCGCCGGGCGCGCGGCTGCGATCTCGATTTTTTCCGGCCGCAGCGCCACCGCCACCGCGTCGCCAATCCCTGCCCCGGCGAGCGAGGCGACGCGTACCGGCCCGGCGGTCGCCGTGTCCACCGTCGCTTCGTCGGCAACCTTGCCCTCGAACAGATTCACGTCGCCGATGAACTGCGCCACCCAGCGCGATGCCGGCCGCTCGTAGATGTCCGTCGGCAATCCGACCTGCGCGATATGCCCCTTGTTCATCAGCGCGATCCGGTCGGCGACCACCATCGCCTCCTCCTGATCGTGGGTGACGATGACGAAGGTCAGGCCCAGCCGGCGCTGCAACTCCATCAGCTCGAACTGTGTCTCCTCGCGCAGCTTGCGATCGAGCGCCGCCATCGGCTCGTCGAGCAGCAGCACCCGCGGCCGCTTCGCCAGCGAGCGGGCCAGCGCCACGCGCTGGCGCTGGCCACCCGACAACTGATCGGGCTTGCGGTGGCCAAGGCCGGTGAGCCGGGCCAACACCAGCATCTCGTCAACGCGCACGGCGATCTCGGCGCGCGGCAGCCCTTCCCGCTTGAGGCCGAAAGCGATGTTATCGGCGACGCTAAGATGCGGGAACAGCGCGTAGCTCTGGAACATCATATTGACGGGGCGCCGATGTGGCGGCACCTGCGAGATGTCGGCACCGTCGAGCAGGACGCGGCCCGCATCCGGCGTCTCGAAGCCTGCGAGCATGCGCAGCAGCGTGGTCTTGCCGCAACCGGACGACCCGAGCAGCGCGAAGAATTCACCGGCGCGGATATCCAGCGACAGACCGTCGACGGCGGCAACCGGCCCAAAACGGCGACTGACGCCCTCGAACCGCACCAGCGGCTTACCCTGCGGCATGCCGGCCTCGCGCGCACCAGCCGACAGCCGAACCGCTTCCCCTGCCGCCATCCGCCGTCCCTCGATCGCGCCCGCGTGCGGCATCCATCCATGATGCGCCCGCGCCTGCATATGACAAAAGAACCGGAAAGCGAAGCGGTGCGTCAGCGCGTCGCGGTGCCGCCGTCCGACGGCAATGCCGGACGGCGCGGCTGCGGCCCGTAATAGTCCCCGATTTGCACGCTGGCGCGCGGCGTGGCGACGATCGACAGCAACCGCTGATACAGCGCCTGGTGCGACACCGGTTTGCAGAGGAATTCATTCACCCCAAGCCGCGCCGCCTCGACCACCCGCCAGCGCTCGCAATGGCCGCTCAGCATGATGACCGGCAGATTGGGGGTCGGGAAAACGCCCGGCGAACGGACGATGCGCAGGAATTCCGCGCCGTTGAGCAGCGGCATCTCCCAGTCGAGAACGACGATATCCGGCGACAGGGTCCGTACCAGTTCCAGCCCGGAAATACCGTCCTCGGCTTCGTAGAGGACCTTGATGCCGATGGCAGTCAACAAACTGCGCAGCATCTTGCGCATATAGGGGTTGTCGTCGACGACCAGCACGGAGAGTTGCTGGATCAGGACATCGGCCTGTTTGGCAGTCAGCATCGAGGACACGCGCGCGGGATCGGCAGGGACCGCGATCTTGGCGTGCAAACCTCACCGGGGCGTTAAGCCACGCCGGCTCACTGTGCGCCGACACCGGCAGGATCATTGGCATACGCCGCCATGAAGCGCACCAGCGCCTGCGCTTCCGCAGCGCCTGCGGCAAGGCCGAATTTGCTCCGCCGCCACAGCACGTCCTCGGCGGTTTCCGCCCATTCGACGTGCATCAGGTAACGTACTTCCGCCGCTGTGAGGTCGGCGGCGAGCACCGGCCCAAGGTCGTCCATGGATGTGGCCGTGCCGAGAATCCGCTCGGCCCGCAAGCCATAAGCACGGACCAGTCGCAGCGCCGTCGCGGCAGCGAGAAACGGCCATCGCCGCTGCAGCCGTGCGGCAACCGCATCGACCTCATCGAAGCGGAAACCGCCACCCGGCAGCGGCGCCTCGTGCGTCCAGGCCGGCCCCGCCGCCAGCGGCATCTGCCCGACCGCCTCTTCGGCCAGCCGCCGGAATGTCGTGATCTTGCCGCCATAGACGGTGAGCAGTGGCGCCCGGTCGGCTGCCGCGTCGAGAACCAGCGCGTAGTCGCGCGTCACGTCTTCCGGCCGGCCACGGCCGTCGTCCTGTAGCGACCGCACACCGGCATAGCGCCAGATCACCTCGTCGGGGGCTACCGTCTCGCGGAAATAGACATTCACCGCGCGGCACAGATAGGCAACCTCCTCCGGCGACGGCGATGGCGCGGCGGGATCGCCGGCGAATGGCCGGTCGGTGGTGCCGATCAGCGTATAGTCACCAAATGGCAGCGCGAAGACGATCCGCCGGTCGTCGGTCTGGAACAGATAGCCGCTGTCATGCGTGAAGCGCCGGCGCACGACGATATGGCTACCCTGGACGAGCCGCATCGGGTGCGGCAGCGGCATGCCCAGCGCCGTCTCCGCAACATGCGGCGCCCATGGCCCCGCCGCATTCACCAGCGCCCGCGCGGTGATGCGCTCCTCGCGACCGCGACTGTCAAGCAATAGCCGCCATTCGCCGGCCGTACGCGCGGCATTTACCAGCCGGGTACGGGTGCGGATCGAGGCACCGCCCTCCGCCGCATCGAGCGCCGCCAGCACGACGAGACGGCTGTCGTCGACGGCACAGTCGGAATATTCGTAGGCGAAACGGTAATCCGGCTTCAGCGCCGCACCGGCAAGGTGGCGGGTGAGGTCGATGGTAACCGTCGGCGGCAGCAGCCGGCGCGCACCGATATGATCGTAAACGAACAGACCGAAGCGCAGCAGCGGCGCAAAGCGCGGCCCCGGAGTCGGCGGCAGGACGAAGCGCATCGGCCGCACCAGATGCGGCGCGGTGCGCAACAGCACTTCGCGCTCCATCAGCGCCTCACGCACGAGCCGCAGCGCACCGTGCTCGAGATAGCGCAAGCCGCCGTGGATAAGCTTCGAGGAGGCCGATGAGGTGCCCGATGCGAGATCGTTCTGCTCCAGCAGGACCACGCTGAGCCCGCGTCCGGCGGCGTCGCGCGCGATGCCGACGCCGTTGATGCCGCCACCGATGATCGCGATGTCGAAATCGATCATGCCTGCCCGGTCTTTCCAGATATCTCGCTCGCGACTCGCCGCAGGAGCAGCATGCGAGGCCCCGACCGCAGACTCAAGGACGGCCGGCCGTACATGAATCCCGTATGAGCCTTATATGAGCATCACAGGCACCTCACGGGCGCGTGTGCGCGGTTGTTTTGTCGCAGCAACGGCCTATGTTGTGGTGGTCCTGTTACATTTGCCGGCCCTTTCGCTCCGTCTGCCATCCGTATCCTGCCAATCATGTGTTGTTGATCTGATGTCCTCTCCCCGTCTGCTGGTTATCGAAGGCAATTCCCCGCAAACGCTCGGCGAGCATATCGAGGCCGGCGGCACGCCGTCGCATCAGGGTTATTCCAACCTGCTACGGCAATTGATGCCTGGCGCCATCGTCGACACCTGCCATCCCGGCGATCCGACGGCGCATCTGCCGGAAGGCGAAGCGCTGGAAGGCTACGACGGCATCGCCATCACCGGCTCCTCGCTGCACGTCTACGAAGACATCCCCGAGGTCACCCGGCAGATCGAACTGGTGCGCGCGGTGCTGAAGTCGAAAACGCCGGTGTTCGGCTCGTGCTGGGGTCTGCAGGTGCTCACCGTCGCCGCCGGCGGCTCGGTGCGTCGCAATCCGAAAGGCCGTGAACTCGGCTTCGGCCGCAGCATCCGGCTGACCGACTCCGGCCGCAGGCACCCGATGTATGCCAACAAGCCGACGGTGTTCAACGCACCGACCGTGCATCTTGACGAAGTCGAGACGCTGGCACCGGGGCAGACCGTGCTCGCCTGCAATGACGTTACCGAAGTGCAGAGCAGCGAGATCAAACTCAACGGCGCCACTGCCTGGGGCGTGCAGTATCATCCGGAATATCCGTTACGCGAACTGGCGGTGATCGTGCGCCGCATCGGCACGCGGCTGATCCGCGAAAATTTCTTCGCGGACAATGCCGATATCGAGGGCTTCGCGCAGGACCTTGAAGCACTCGACCGCAAGCCCGATACTAAACGGCTGGCATGGCGGCACGGCATCGGCAAGAATATCCTCGACAAAACCATGCGCACTGCAGAGGTGCGCAACTGGATCGAGTTCCAGGTGCTGCCGACACGGGTGAAGCGTGGACGAGGCTGAGCCGGCGGCGCAGCCAGAACAGGCGTAGCCAATTCAGGTGCAGCGATGAACACGACGATAGCGGCTCTCAAGGATCGGCATGTCGTCATTACCGGCGGTACCGGCGCGCTGGGCGCGAGCGTCGTCGGCGCGCTGCTCAAGGCCGGCGCGCATTGCCGCGTCCCCTATCGGCGCGAAGCGGACGCGGAACGCTTTCCGCTGCGCGGCGACAAGGCCGTGACCATGGTGCCGGCGGGCGATCTCTCTGACGAAGCGCAGGTGAACAAGCTCTACGCGGATGCGGCGCCGCTCTGGGCATCGATCCATATCGCCGGCGGCTTCGCGCCTGGCAGCGTCGCCGACACCGATAAGGCGGCGCTGATGCGGCAGCTCGACGGCAATCTCGTCTCCTGCTTCCTGTGCTGTCGCGCCGCGCTCCAGGCGATGCAGAAAACCGGCGCCGGCGGCCGCATCGTCAATGTCGCCGCGCGCCCGGCGCTGGAATGGCGCAGCGGCGCCGGCCTGTCCGCCTATGCGATCGCCAAGACTGGTGTCGCGGCACTCACTGTGATGCTGGCGGAGGAAGTCGTCAAAGACGGCATCCTGGTCAACGCCGTCGCGCCCTCGATCATGGATACGCCGGCCAACCGCGCGGCGATGCCGAACGCCGCCTATGATGCATGGCCGAAGGTCGCGGAGGTTGCCGCGACGATCCTCTTCCTCGCCTCGCCCGACAATACGGTGACGCGCGGCGCGGTCGTTCCCGTCTACGGCAAGAGCTAGAACTTCGCTTCTGGTAAAAATCAGAAGCAAAGCTCCGAGGTTTTGTCTGACGCGTTCTCGAAGGACGGACCCGCCTTCTTCTTCGAGACGTCTCCCGCCGAGAATCCTCGGGATGAGGACTGATCAAATCGAAGCGGTCAACCGGTGATCGGCACCAGTTCAAGTTGCGGCCGCAACAGCCGCGACACGCCATTCGACGCCGCGACCGGACCACCGCTGACATAACCTTCGTGGTTCTTCTCTATGTAGTCGAGATCGTAGAGATAGTTGACCATCAGTCCATAGGACTGGGTCATGCCCTTCTCCGACGTGTCGCCGAGAAAATTGATCTGCTCGAGCCGCGCGCCATTGCCGAGGTGGAAACGCGCCACCGCATCGATCGGCCGGCCGCGCTTGCCGCGCGCCCGCAGGAAATAGTAGCCGGCAGCGCGCAGGAGTGGTGCTTCGACACGATCGCGCAGCTCTGGCACGTCGTGCCAGCCGGCCTGATCGAGAACCTTTAGCGTCTCGCGATCATCGGCGCTGAGCGCCTGCGACTGCGCATTGGCGCGCTCGCGATCCAGCCAGGAAGCGAAGTTCGGAACTGGCGATAAGGTGACGAAGGTCGAGAGCTTCGGGAATTCGCGGCGGATTTCCTCCACCACCTGCTTGATGAGGAAGGAGCCAAATGACACACCCGCCAGACCGCGCTGACAGTTGGAGATCGAGTAGAACACCGCGGTGTTCGCCTTGGCCGGGTCGATCGGTTCACGGTTGTCCGACAGGATCGGCGCGATGGCGCCCGGAATGCCGCGCGTCAGCGCCACCTCGACGAAAATCAGCGGTTCATCGACGAGCGCCGGATGGAAGAAGGCGTAGCAGCGGCGGTCCGGCGGATCGATGCGGCGCCGAAGATCATCGAAGCCGCGAATCTCGTGAACCGCCTCGTAGCGGATGATCTTTTCCAGGATCAGCGCCGGGGATCCCCAATCGATGTGACGCAGCACCAGGAAGCCGCGGTTGAACCACGACGAGAACAGATGCACGAAGTCGCGATCGACCGGCCGCAGATCGTCGCGACGGGCCAGGACATCGAGCAGATGCTCGCGCATCTGCACCAGCGCCCGGGTTCCGCCCGGCGCCAGATTGAGACGGCGCAGCAGTTCCTGCCGCCGCGGCTCCGCCGCGTGCTGCAGGGCGTCGGTCGTCAGGTCGGTCGGCTCAGCCAGCCACGCATCGACCGCCGCTTTCAGTCGCTCCGTCTGCGCGCCGAACTGGCCGGCGAGCGATTCGAAAAAGGCAATGCGCGGCCCGGTGGTCAGCTCGCGGTAGCGCAACAGAATGTCGCGGGCGAGCGCAACGCCCGAGGCCTCGCCGCGCGCGGACAGCAGGTCCTCGCACTCCCCCACCAGATCCTGGGACTGCGCGATGCCCGCCGGTCGCAGGTCGCGGGCACGTTCGATCAGGGCACGCCCCCGGTCGCTGATGGATTGCAACAATTCGCCGAAGAAGGATGTGTTCATGACCTCACGCGGGAATGTCCTGTCGATCGTCCATCCGGATTTGCCGTGTCCATCGGCCGCACCTTTCGACCGCGATCACCGCTGCACCAGACGTAGGCAGAAACCGGCATTCGGCAATATCCCGCCGAAACATGACCGGTCGATTACCACCGGCGCGGCGCCGGTTCGTCAGCAGCCGTTCACCGCGCGTCGTCGCCACGAGGGCGCGCGGAACCATACGCATTATGACGAAAGTCGCAATCATCGCCCGCGAACATATTGCAGCGCGACAAGAAAATCACTGTCGGAAAACCAGAATTGTTCGTGTTAGAATAAAAAAGCTATCCGGCGAATGACTCAAAAAAAAATGAGCAGCCGGGCAGCGCGGCGCAAGCCGGGGTCAGGGGGGAGAATTGCTTGAGTATGGTGCTGGACGGTGCGACCACCGCAATTGAGAAACGGGGGTCCGCCAGTGGCGGCGCATCGCTGCTTCAGGTCGAAGACCTTCACACCGAGTTCCACACCTCACGCGGAATCGTTCGCGCCGTCGAGGGCGTCAGCTTCGAGGTCAAGCGCGGCGAGATCGTTGCCATCGTCGGCGAATCCGGTTCCGGAAAATCGGTCACCGCACTGTCGATCATGCGGCTGCTGCCGCGCCAGTCGAGCCGCATCACGCGAGGGCGAGTCGTCTTCGACGGCCGTTCGCTGCTCGACCTGAACGACGAGCAGATGCGCGAGATTCGCGGCCGCGACATCTCGATGATCTTCCAGGAGCCGATGACCTCGCTGAACCCGATCCTCAAGATCGGGCTGCAGATCATGGAGCCGCTGCAAATCCATCTCGGCATGAGCGAGGCGCAGGCGCGCGCCCGCGCCATCGAACTCCTCGGCCTCGTCGGCATCACCGACCCGGAACGGCGGCTGGAGCAGTATCCGCACCAGTTCTCGGGCGGCATGCGCCAGCGTGTGATGATCGCCATCGGCCTCGCCTGCAATCCAAAACTGATCATCGCCGACGAGCCGACCACCGCACTCGACGTGACCATCCAGGCACAGATCCTGGAGCTGATGAAAGACCTGTCGCGCAAGCTCAATATCGCGCTGATCGTCATCACGCACAATCTCGGCGTGGTGGCGCGCTATGCCGACCGGGTGATCGTAATGTATGCCGCCCGCGTCGCCGAGCAGGGCAAGGCGGAAGCGATTTTCCATACGCCGCGGCACCCCTATTCGATGGGCCTTTTGCGTTCGGTGCCGCGGCTCGACCGGCCGCGCGGTGCCAAGCTTGAAACCATAGAGGGTCTGCCGCCCAATCTGGCGGCGGCGCCACCCGGCTGCCGGTTCGCAGCACGCTGTCCTTACAGGATCGCCGTATGCGAGACGGAGCCGCCACTTTCGCCGACCGACACCGGCAGCCTGTCGCGCTGCCATCGCCATGCCGATATCGCCAGCGGCGCGATCGACTGGGCGATCACCCGGGGCACTCCGGCGGCAACGACGCACGAGAACGCCGAGCCGCTGTTGGCGGTGCGCAATCTGACCAAGCATTTCGTCGTGTCCACCGGACTGGGCGGCGAGCGCGGTGTGGTGCGCGCCGTGGAAGATGTCTCGTTCGATATCTTTCCCGGCGAGACGCTCGGGCTGGTCGGCGAATCCGGCTGCGGCAAGAGCACCGTCGGCCGCCTGATCCTGCATCTCGACCAGCCGACATCGGGATCGATCAGGCTCACCGGCGTCGACCTCGCCTCGGCCACTGCCGCCGACCTGAAAGCCATGCGCCGCAAGGTGCAGGTGATCTTCCAGGATCCCTATTCGTCGCTCAATCCGCGCATGACCGTCGGCGAGATCATCGGCGAGCCGCTGCATGTCTACAAGCTGGCGAAGGACAAGCGCGCGGCGGAGGCACGCGTTGCGGAACTGCTGGAGAATGTCGGCTTGCGCCCGGAAATGGGCGGACGCTATCCGCACCAGCTCTCCGGCGGCCAACGCCAGCGCGTCGGCATCGCGCGCGCGCTGGCGATGAAGCCATCCTTCATCGTTTGCGACGAAGCGGTGTCGGCACTCGACGTGTCGATCCAGGGGCAAATCATCAATCTGCTCGAAGAGCTGCAGCGCAAGTTCGGTCTGTCATATCTGTTCATCGCGCACGACCTCGCAGTGGTTCGACATATCTCGCTGCGCGTCGTCGTGATGTATTTCGGCCGGGTGATGGAAATCGCCGACCGGGACGAACTGTATCGCCAGCCGCTGCACCCCTACACCAGGGTACTGCTCGATGCGGCACCGGTTCCCGATCCGACGATCGAGAAGGGACGCGAACCGCGACTGATCAAGGGCGAATTGCCGAGCCATCTGGCGCCACCGACCGGTTGCGTCTTTAATACCCGCTGCCCGCTCGCCACCCAAGAATGCCGCGAAGTGCTTCCGCCGCTTGAGGAGAAGCAGCCCGGACACTTCGCCGCATGCATCAAGGTCTAAAAAGCCGGATGCTGAGGTCGGAGCAGCGAAAGACCGGCAAGCAACGGTCAACGATACGACACGAAGGGGACGTTTGAGATCCCTGCAACAATAATCCCGGAACGGGACCGCACACGCGCAAGGAGGAAACGATATGAAGCTCGGATTACGCACATTAATGCTTGGATTCTCCGCGATCGCCATCGCGATCGGCGGAGCACAAGCGCAGACGCCCAAAAAGGGCGGCATTCTCAAATTCGCCGTCAGCGCCGAGCCGCCAAACTATGATTGTCACGCGGCGACGTCGTTCGCATTCATCCATCCGGTTCGTCCGCACTACAACACGCTGCTGAAATTCGACGAGCCGAACTACCCGAAGGTGAAGGGCGATCTCGCCCAGTCCTGGACGGTTGCCCCGGACGGCCTGACCTACACCTTCAAGCTCAAGCCGAACATCAAGTTCCACGACGGATCGGCGCTGACCTCGGCCGACGTCAAGGCAAGCTATGAGCGCATCGCCAATCCGCCGAGCGGCGTGGTGTCGATCCGCAAGGCGGCCTACGAGGACATCTCCTCGATCGAGACGCCGGACGCACAGACCGTCGTCTTCAAGATGAAGGCGCGCAATGCCTCGATGCTGACCAATTTCGCCTCGCCGTGGGATTGCATCTACAGCGCTGCGAAGCTGAAGGAAGATCCTAAATTCCCCGAGAAGAACATCCTCGGCAGCGGTCCGTTCAAGTTCGTCGAACATGCCGCCGGGTCGCATTGGGTCGGCGAGCGCTTCGCCGACTATTTCGAGAAAGACCGCCCCTATCTCGACGGCTTCCGGGCGATCTTCATCACCAACACCGCCGCGCGCGTCAATGCGATCCAGGCCGGCGAGGTGATGGCTGAATTCCGCGGTCAATCGCCAGCCGACCAGAAGAAGCTGATGGATGCGCTCGGCGACAAGGTGAATGTCTATGAATCGCCGTGGGTGTGCAGCCTCGTGCTGACCTTCAACGCCGAGAAAAAGCCGTTCGACGACATCCGCGTCCGCCAGGCACTGTCGCTGGCGCTCGATCGCTGGCAGGGTGCCAATGCCTTGTCCCGCATCGCGTTCGTGCGTCACGTCGGCGGCACGTTACGTCCCGGCTACGAACTCGCCGCGTCCGAGGCCGATCTGAGCGGCTATCTCGGTTTCGGCAAGGACATCAAGAAGGCCCGCGAACAGGCGAAGAAGCTACTCGCCGACGCCGGCGTCTCGAACCTGAAGTTCAAGCTGCTCAACCGCAACGTCTCGATGCCCTATACGCCGGTCGGCGTGTTCATGATCGACCAGTGGCGCCAGATCGGCGTGACGGTCGAACACGACCAGCCGGAGACCAAGGCTTATATCGGCAATCTGCGTAGCGGCAATTACGAGGTCGGCCTCGACTTCAATTGCGACGCGGTCGACGACCCGAACCTGCAGCTCCTGAAGTATCTGTCGTCCGACAAGTCGACGATCAATTACGGCCGCAATATCGACCGCAAGGTCGACGAGCTCTACGAGAACCAGAAGCGTGAGCTCGATCCCAAGAAGCGTGCGGAGATCCTGCGCGAGCTGGACAAGCACATCATGACCCAGGCCTATACCGTGCCTGTCGTCTGGTGGCACCGCATCGTCGTCGCCTGGAAACAGATGAAGGGCTGGTACATGTCGCCCAGCCATTACATCAACCAGGATCTGCAGGACGTCTGGCTCGACCAGTAACTGCAACCGGGCCGGATGGCAACACGCCATCCGGCTTCTTTCATCAGACGTCGTCACCGCCGGTACCGGATATCCGATGCTCCGTTACACGATCCGCCGTTTCCTGCTGATGATCCCGACACTGCTCGGCGTTGCCGTTCTGGTGTTCCTGCTGCTGCGCGCGATGCCCGGCGACATCGTCGAGCTGCGCATGCTGATGGACGGCGGCCAGGTCAGTCCCGAGGCGCTCGCCACCGAGCGCGCACGGCTGGGGCTCGATCAGCCGTTGCTCTACCAGTTCTATGACTGGATCACCGGCATTATGGTCGGCGATTTCGGCACCTCGATGTGGACCGGCCGCCCGGTGATCCAGGAGATCGGCAGCCGTCTCGGCCTGTCCATGCAGGTCGCGATCATGGCAACGGTCCTTGCCGTCAGCATCTCGATCCCGCTCGGCACCATCGCCGCGCTCTACAACAATACCTGGATCGACCACGTCATCCGCACCTTCGCGATCGCCGGCCTGGCGGTGCCATCGTTCTGGCTCGGCATGCTGATCATTCTCGGCCTGCTCTATACGTTCAACTGGATTCCGCCCCTCACCTACACACCCATCTGGGTTGATCCGGTCGCCAATCTCTCGCAACTGATCTGGCCGGCCCTGGCGGTCGGCTACCGCTATTCGGCGGTCGCCACCCGCATGACGCGCTCGACCCTGCTCGAAGTACTGCAGGAAGACTATATCCGCACAGCCCGCGCCAAAGGCGTCTACGAGCGTCTGGTACTTTCGCGTCACGCCATCCGCAACGCCATGCTGCCGGTCGTCACCGTCGTCGGTCTCGAATTTGCCTTCCTGATCGGCGGCCTCGTCGTCACCGAACAGGTGTTCAATCTCAACGGCATCGGCAAGCTGTTCGTCGAAACCGTCACGCGCGCCGACTACACAATGGTGCAGGCGCTGGTGATGCTCGTCGCCACTTTCTTCATCCTGGTGAACTTCGTGGTCGATCTGCTCTATGCGGTGCTCGACCCGCGCATCCGGTATTCGTGACATGACCGCAGCCGCCGCACCCGACCTCGATATCGGCCAGCGCAAGCCGCGCCATCCGGTCATCGCATTCGCACGTCAGCAGCCGACCGGCATGGCCGGCCTGGTGTTTATCGTCATTCTGTTCATCGCCGGCATCTTCTCCGAATTCGTCGCGCCCTACGATCCGCTGGAGATCGACTACGGCGCGATGCTGCAGGCCCCCTCCTGGGAGCACTGGATGGGGACTGACGCTTTCGGCCGTGACGTCTTCTCGCGCATCATCTATGGCGCGCGCACCGCGCTCGCGGTCGGTTTTCTGTCGTCGATCCTCGGCTCCGGCATCGGCGCGACCGTCGGCATGGTATCGGCCTATTTCGGCGGCCGCATCGACATGGCGATCGAGCGGTTCATGGACGTGCTGCTGTCGTTCCCGATCATCGTGCTGGCGCTTGCTGTCGTCGCCGTGCTCGGCAAATTCCCGGTCGGCGGTCTCGATCTCAACCTGATCGTCGCCATCGCCATTCCGATGATTCCGAAGGTCGCGCGCGTCGTGCGCTCGGCGACGCTAGCGATCCGCGGCCTGCCCTATATTGATGCGGCACGCGCCGCAGGATACAGCAACAGCCGCATCATCTTCCGGCACATCGCGCCGAATGTGGTGGCGCCGTTCCTGATCATGTTTACCGCCTTCATCGCCCAGGCAATCCTGCTGGAAGCCTCGCTGTCGTTCCTCGGCCTCGGCGTCACCGAGCCGACGGCCGCCTGGGGCCTGATGCTGTCCGGCACGTCGCAGGAATTCTATGCCGAAGCGCCATGGATGATCCTGTTTCCCGGCATCGCCATCAGCCTCGCGGTTTTCGCCTTCAACCTGTTCGGCGATGCCCTGCGCGATTATCTCGATCCGCGCTTCCGCACGTAAGCAGGCCCTTCCGCCGTTTCGCCACCTTGAGGCCAACCAGCAAAAGCCGTAAGACGCCCCTGCCGTGACAGCGGCGACAACTGGCATCGAGGAGAGAGAAGCATGGCGGGTCCGCTGAGCGGCGTTCGGGTTCTTGAATTGGCGCGCATCCTGGCCGGGCCATGGGCCGGGCAAATCCTGGCCGATCTCGGCGCCGACGTCATCAAGGTGGAACGCAAGGGCCCCGGCGACGACACCCGCGCCTGGGGGCCGCCCTTCGTCGAAGGCAAAGATGGCGCCCCCATCGGCTCGGCCTATTTCCACTGCGCCAATCGCGGCAAACGCTCGATCGAGGTCGACTTCGACAGCGACGAAGGGAAGCGCATCATCAGGAAACTCGCCGCCCGGTCGGATATCCTGATCGAGAACTTCAAGGTTGGCGGCCTCGCCAAGTTCGGACTTGACTACAAGAGTCTGGCGCCCGACTGCCCCCGCCTCATCTATTGCTCGGTCACCGGATTCGGCCAGACCGGCCCCTATGCCAAGCGCGCCGGCTACGACCTGATGGCGCAAGGCATGGGCGGCGTGATGGACATCACCGGCATGGCCGACGGCGAACCAACCCGTATCGGCTTTCCGGTGGCGGACATCTTCACCGGCGTCTATTCGGTCGTCGGTATCCTCGCCGCACTTCAGCAGCGCGAGCGCACTGGCAAGGGCGCTTACGTCGACACCGCGCTGGTCGATTCCGCCGTCGGCGTGCTGTCGAACCAGGCGCTCAATTATCTCGTCTCCGGCAAGGTGCCCACCCGCATCGGTAATGCGCACGCCAATATCGTGCCCTATCAGGTGTTCGAGGTTGCCGACGGCTACATCATCATCGCCACCGGCAACGACGGGCAGTACCTCAAACTGTGCAATGTGCTCGGCGCCACCGAACTCGCCGAACATCCAGATTACCAGAACAATGCCGGCCGCCTGGCGCACCGCGAAGCGGTGGTCGCAGCACTGACCGCCTACACGAAGAAATTCAAGCGCGACGACCTGCTGGCCAAGCTGGAAGCCGTGCAGGTCCCTTCGGGACCGATCAACAATGTCGCGCAGGTCTTCGAGGATCCGCAGGTCAAGCACCGCGGCATGCAGTTGTCGTTGAAGAGCGATGCTGCCAAGACCGGCGTCATTCCGGGCGTGCGCACGCCGATCGTCGTCGACGGCAAACCGATGGCATCGGAGAACCCCTCGCCGCTGCTCGGCCAGCATACGCAGGACATCCTGCGCGAGATCGGCGAGGCGTAACGCCTCGCCCGCTCGCTACAGCGCAGCGCTGCGCGCATCGACCTCGTCGGCGAGCCGCTTGAGCCGTTCGGCCGGCGTCACCGGATAGCGGAAATCGGGATCGAGCCGCCGCAGCGGCTCCGGTAGTGCGGCAAGGCTGGCGGCGGCGCGCCGACGCAGCACTTCGAGCGACGGCGACGGCGCCAGGCGCCGGCCCGCCTGCATCATCGGCACCACCAGCCGCTCGCCGGGTTGGGTATCGCCGTCGACCGACAGGATGTCTCCGCGCATGCGACCGTCGGCGCCGGTCTCACGCCACACCTGCTTGCGGCCTGGCCAGGTCTCCTTGCCGACCGAGCGCTTGCGGCGCGCCACGCCGTTATAGTCCTGAAGCTTGTAGGCGCAGTCGATGGTCGGCGCATCCGGTGACACGGTGAGGCTGGTGCCGATACCGACACCGTCGATCGGCGCACCAGCCCCCGCGAAGGTGGCGAGGCGGTCTTCGTCGACGCCGCCGCTGACGAAGATCTGAACCTCGGTCATGTCGCCCGCGTCGAGGATGGCGCGCACCTGTTTCGACAGTTCGATCAGGTTGCCGCTGTCGATGCGCACGCCGCGCACGACGATGCCCTCCGCCTTCAGCCGCCGCGCCAGCGCCACGGTCTTATGCGCGCCGGCGATGGTATCGTAGGAATCGATCAGCAGGATGACGCTGTCCGGCCGCGACCGGGCGAAATCCTCGAATGCCTGTTCCTCGCTGTCGTGCGCCAGCACGAAGGAATGCGCCATGGTGCCGGCGATCGGAATGCCGAAGCGCATGCCGGCGAGCACCGTCGCGGTGCCGGCGAATCCGGCGATATAGCTGGCGCGCGCCGCCAGCAGCCCCGCCTCGGCGCCATGGGCCGAGCGCATGCCGAAGTCGAGCAGCAGCTTGCCGTCGGCGGCGAGCACCATACGGGCCGCCTTGCTCGCCACCACGGTCTGGTAGTGCAGGATGTTGACCAGCCGGCTCTCCAGCAATTGCGCCTGCGGCAGGGGCGCGGTGACGCGCAGCATCGGCTCCTCGCCGAACACCGCCGTCCCTTCGGGAATCGCGTGAACATCGCCGCTGAAGCGATAATTCGCCAGATAGTCGATGAGGTTGCGGCGGAAGCGACCGGTGTTTTCCAGCCAGGCGATCTCCTCCGGGCTGAAGCGCAGCCCCTCGATGAAGTCGAGCGCCGTCTCCAGCCCCGCCGCCAGCAGGAAGCCGCGCCGCGCCGGCAGCCGCCGCGGAAAGAACTCGAACACCGCCGTCCCGGTCTCGCCCTTGTCGAGATAGGTCTGCATCATGTTGAGCTGATAGAGGTCGGTCAGCAGCGGGCTGGTCTCTGCGGAAGGGATCGCCGTATTCATATGCGGGCCATGCGGATGGAGGACTTGCGAGAGGCTTGCGATAGAGAGGAATCGCACGTTATCGGCCCGGTGTGACCCGGATCGTCAAGGCTCCGCAAGCCGGAAGCCGCCTGTGTCGCCAAATTGCCACGGTCTGCGGAATTACGCCGTCACCGACGCGTTCCGACACCCTGTGGATAACTCGACTCGGCTATCCATCGTGCAGGAGCCGGACCGCCTGCCCCGCCCTCCGGGGGTGGTTGGAGACAGATCGATGCGATCCTTGCCGATGCGATCTTCGCCGATGCAATCCTTGCCGACGCAATCTTTGCCGACGCGACCGACCCCGATCGAAAAGCCGCTGCCGCGCGCCAATCTGGTGCGCATCGACGCAGGCCGCGACGGGCCCGGCGCAACGCTGCCGCCCGTTCCGCAGCCCGGCGCCGTCCTAGCGCCTGTTCTGCACGCCCCTGTTCTGCCGGCTTCTGCCCTCTCAGCCGCTCCCCCGTCGCCGCTGATGACGCCGGCGCGCCGCATCGCGCTCGACGCGCTGGAGCAGGAATTCGCGGACAAGCTGATCGTCGACCACGCCTGACGCCTCCTGCGCAAAGGCCGGCCGGGATCGCAGCCGAGATCGCATGCCGGGCTGCGGAAGGCGCCGCGATCGGCTATGCTTGCGACCGACAACACAAGCCGCGCCGCCGATGGGACACGACACGCTCCGCCTGCAATACGCTTCCGCCGTCGCCTGCGGCATTTTGGCCGCCCTGACGGTGCATATCGTGCTGGCCGTCACCGGCTACGGGCTCGATACGGCGCTGCGCAGCGGCACGCCAAGCGATGCGCAACAGATGACGTCGTCGCTGGCATGGTGGGCAATCGGCGCGTCCGGCTTTGTCGGCGGTTTCGCCAGCGCCGCCTATCTCATCGCCGCCGCGCGCGGCCGCGAGATCATCGCCACCATCGCCCGCCGGTTCCTGATCGCCGTCGTTCTCGCGGTCTGCACCGCGGCCGGCATCCTCAGCAAGACCGGCGGACTTGGAGGCGGCGTGGACGTGCTGGCGAACCTCGCCGCGCTTGGCCTGGCCGCGCTGTCGGCTTATTGCGGCGCACGCTTCGCCTATCTGCGCGCCGGCGGCGACTTTTCCGGCCGGCAGCCGGCGGGCGGAACCGAACCGCCGCCGCAGCATTGACCGGATTGGCACTGGCCGGAGCTTTCCGCATGACCGCTGCCGACACATCCCACCGCGCCGTCATCCGCATCCTCGTCGTCGAGGACGAGCCGCTCGTCGCCATCATGCTCGAAGAGGCGTTGCAGGATTCCGGCTATCAGGTCGTCGGGCCGGTGGAGAACCTGAAATCGGCCATCCATCTCGCCGGCTGCGAGCAGATCGACGCCGCCGTCGTCGACATCAATATCGACGGCACCGTCTCCGGGCCGGTCGCCGACCGGCTGATCGCGCGCGGTATTCCGTTTATTTTCGTCAGCGGCCAGGACCGGGAGCTCGGTTTGCGCTACGGCGACGTGCCGTTGCTGCGCAAGCCGTTCAGCATGGAAGATCTGCATCGCGCCGTCGCCACGGTGCTCGAACGCAACACGCCCTAGCCGGCGGCGAGTTTCATCTGGACCAACGCGGCGCGGCCGAGCAATCCAAACGGATTGGCGAGCGTTTCGATGAACTCGAAGTGGTTGTAGCCCTCGCCGCGGATCGTCTCCACCGGCTTTCCGGCCTTCCTGACCGCATCGGCGAAATCGCGACTCTGGCGCTGAAATTCCGGTGTCTCCAGCGAGCCGTAAGCCACGACCACCGGCGCATTCAGATTGTCGAGATGGCGCTGAACGGAGAGCGCGTGCTCCGTCGCATCGGTAAATTTGACGTAGTTCGAGCGCGCCGACAGCCGGACCGGTTTGAGGTCGTACATGCCCGAGGCCAGGACTGCGCCTTTCACCACATCCTTCGGCAAACCGAAGTCCTTCTCCCAATCGGTCACCATCACCACGCCGCCGAGATGGCCGCCCGAGGAATGGCCGGAGAGATAGATTCGATTAGGGTCACCGCCGAAGCTCGCCGCATTCCTGTAAATCCAGGCGACGGCACGGCGACACTGCTCGGCCATCGGCATCAGGTCGCCCTTGGTTTCCACCACATTGGTGAAGTCGAGCGCGATATAGTGCGCGCCGGCGTTGACGAACATCTCTGCCGGGAAGGCATAATATCTGGCGAGTTCCGCCCGCCATGCACCGCCGTGCAGAAACACGTGGATGGCTGCATTCGCGCTTTTCGTCCGATAGAGGTCGAGACCTTCGATCGGACTCGCGCCATAGCTCAGGCGGCTGGGAGCGCCAAGCCGAGCGCGCGCAATCTCGCTACTCGTACGATAGCGTCCAACGACGTCCTTCAGATTCGAAGCATATTTGCTTTGATCGTAGGCATCGTCGAGTTGCTTCTGGTCCATATCGAGCCAGACTGTCGGGCCTTTCGGCGCGTCCCCCTGGGCCGGGGCGGAGGAAGCGACGAAGCCCGCAGTTGCCGCACCTGCCGTTGCAGCCATGAAGCCTCGACGATTGAACACAGTGGCCGTCCCGGCGCTGCGCGACATGACGCACCTCCCTCACATGCTGCTGATATAGCTCTGCTGATGAATAGTTCTGTTGATGAAGGCGGTTTCGACAGGAGCAGCGGCGGGCCCTGTCCACGCAGGCTTGGAGACACTGCGACCGAACACACGGGATAAACGCGTCGAACAAGCACACGTATGATAGGATGCGAACACCCTTTGTCAACATACGCGCGCTGTCACGGATTGGTTGGTACGCGACCCGAGATATTTCTTACGATACACTCGACGAGCCGTCGCACATACCGATCCGCAAGACACACAAAACACGCGAGACATAAAAACACGCAAGACATATCTGCCGAAAACATATTGTCCAAGGCATGCCTGTCATCGGCACGCCTGTCATCGAATGAAGGAGAACGACCGAATGCCGAATGAATTATCCAGCGAGCAGCGTTTCCTGTGCGAGGCTATCGATCTGGCGCGGGAGAATCTCCGGCGCGGTGGCCGCCCGTTCGGCGCGGTCGTGGTCAAGAACGGCGCGGTCATCGCCACCGGCGTCAACGAGACGGCGGCGAACAGCGATCCGACCGCGCACGCGGAGATGGAGGCGCTGCGCGCCGCCAGCCGGGCGCTCGGTTCGCCTGACCTGAGCGGCTGCGAGGTCTATGCCAGCGGCCATCCCTGCCCGATGTGCTTTCTCGCCATGCGGGTCAGCGGCATCAGCAGGGCTGCCTATGCTTACTCGCTGGAGGACAGCGCCGCCTACGGTTTGCGCAGCGCCATCACCTATGACGAGTTGAAAAAGCCGCTGTCCGAGCAGGGACTGACGATGCGCCACGTTCCGGTCGCCCCCGGCGCCGACGGCCCGCTCTATGCGGCATGGAAGGCGAGCCAGCCATCGTCCTGAGTGTCCGGCCGGAACGACACGCAAGGGCGCTCACGCCCTTGCGCTCTCCAGCGCGGCGTCGCAAAGCCGCGAAGGACGCGATGCGATCCCCATGGATCATCCCGGCGGTGGCGGTTTCAGCCCCCGCCGCCGGCGGCATCGCCGCAAACCGCGTCCCGCAACCGCCGGAACGCGGCAAGCTGCTCGGGCTTCATGTTGCGCGCCGCGTCGCGGCCGACGAACACCTTGAACATGATGCCGCCGTCGATGTTGAGAAACGCCACGAACGCCGACGAGCGCCCCATGAAGGAGCGCTCGACGAAGGCGACGCCGCCGCAACGCTCGTGCCGCAAATGGCCATGCAGCGCGCCGCCGCCCGGAATGTTGTAATAGCCGCGCCCGACCTCACCAGCCGGTACCGGCCCGCCCGCTTCGAAGATGCCGTCCTCGGTGTGGACGATCAACGTGACGTCGCCCCACGAACCGATATCGGCCATCGCCGCGACGAAGGCGCTGCCCGGGCCGATCGCCCGCATCTCCTCCGGCAGGGCCTCGATCACCTGTCGCGGCGTTGCGCCATGCGTCCTGGCAGCTTCCTCGATGACGACGCCCGGATTGTCCGCAAGCGCCCGCACCAGCGCCGCATCGGCCTGCGCCGTGGTCTGCGCCATCGTCAGGCCGCCTTCGGGTTGGTCAGCGTCTGCAGGACCGAAAAACCCTCGAATTGCGGATGGCCGAGATAGAGCGAGCCGCTCGACTGATTGCCGGCGCGCGCATGCGAGGCGCGGAATTCTTCCGACTTCGTCCAGGCGACGAAGTTGGCCTCGCTCTGCCAGACGGTGTGCGTGGCGTAGAGCGTGTGATCGTCCGCCGCCGGCCCCTTCAGCAGATGGAATTCAACGAAGCCCGCCATGCGGTCGAGATAGGTTTCACGCTTGGCCCAGACGTCCTCGAACGCGGCTTCCGATCCCTTGGTCACCTTGAAGCGATTCATCGCGATATACATTCATTCTCTCCTTGGCTGGCACATGCTGGCGTAAGTTCTCAAACATCGGCGACAATCGCTTTGCTCATCTGACGCATCGATCGTCTTTCGAAGCGCGGCCGCGGCGCTGCCACGGCCGCAACCCGGTCTCTCAGGTCGGTCCGAAGTGGACCTTCACCCCTCCCTTGATGGTGAGGCCGGCACCGGCGCTGGCCCACAGGACGTCATTCTGGGTCGAGGTAAAGTCCGATGCCGTCGGTATCGCGTAGGGCCGGTAGTACTGGTTGAGCAGATTTTCGACCGCAAGGCTCACCGTCACGTTCGGCGACGGCTTCGCCGACAGATAGAGATTGACGAGATTATAGGACGTCGCCGGCAGATAATTGGCCGGGATATCCGTGTTGCTCGTCACCGCCGTCCACATCGCCGACAGCACGACCTTGTTGTCGAACAGGCGCACGCCGGCCACCGTGGTGATCTTCCGCGACGGGATGCTGTAGAGACCGATGTCGGTCTGGACGTTCTTGCCTTCCTGGATGCTTCCCGAAACGCCCAGGAACCAGGTGTTGGCATCATACATCGTCTCGGCTTCGAAACCGCGAATGCGGGCTTTCGCGATATTCTGGTACTGATAGCAGGACAGCATCGGCGGAGGGCATGTGAACTGAACCGCGTCAATGAAGTCCGTGACGTCGTTCTGGAACAGATTGAACTTGCCGCGGAGGCTGTCACCGGCAACAAACAGATCGTTCTTCTTGAGGTTGAGGCCGACCTCCTTGTTCTTGCCGATTTCCGGCCGCAGATTCGGATTCGGCAGGAAGCAGAAATAGCCCCGCGAACCATCCGGACACAGCGAGGTGTCGCCCTGCCCCGGTCCACTCGCGACGTGAGCGCCCGTCACCAGCGTTTCGGTCAGTGTGGGAGACCGATAGCCTTCGGCATAGCTGACGTAAGGCGTGACAACACCAGCCGGCAGAAGACCGACGGTGATTTTCGGCGAGAAGCGGCTGCCGCTCGTACCGCCGGCCGGCGACTCCAGCCGGTAATCGTCGAAACGAACGGCGCCGATGACCTCGGCCAGAGACGAGTAGTTCATCTTCCATTGCACGAAGCCGCCGGTGACCGTCCGCCGGCCTCCCGGAGTGGTCGCGTTGGAGTTGCCGCTCTTGTCGTAGGTCGACACCTCATCGCGGAAACCGTCGGCGCCGTAGGTAATGGCGTGCCGCCAGTCCCCGGCGTCGATACGCGAAGTGTTGTAGATGTCGAAGCCGTAGGTATCGATCAGATAGCTGCGCGAATCGCCGAGACAGCCGCTGATGTTGTTGCCCGGCCCCACGCCCACGCAATTGCCGGACGCCACCGTACTGTTATGGGCGATCTTGACCTGATCGTTCCGCGTTCGATTCCAGTAGATATTGGCGCTCAGGTCGAACAGGTTGTCGTCGGGCCGGGAATAGGTCCAGCCCAGCGTCGTCATGTAGTTCTTGACGTTGGTGCCATAGATCGACGTGCCGCCGTTCGGATCGGTCGGCGGACCGCCGGGGCGCGACGGCGGGCCTAGCGGTTTGGTGTTCGGGTCACCCACCCTGCGCCCCGGCTGCCCGTTATCGTAGAGATTTTCCTGGAAGATCGTGCCGAACTTGACTTCATGGCCGTCGGCCGGGCGCACCGTCAGCTTGGCGACGCCGCTCGACAGTTTGTTCCAGGTATTGGCAACTTCGAAATTGGTGCCGTCGCGGTAGTTGTCCTGCGTCGAATAGGTGCCGCCGGCGAAGACGTCGACATTCGGGTTGACGCGCAGGCCGCCGAAGATCGAGCTCAGCATGCGCGCATTGTTGCTGCCGAGCACCATATTGGTGTCGATCCCCCAGAGCTCGCCCGGACGCACCACGTCGTCGATATCCTTGGTGCGGAACGAGGCGACGCCGCCGATCGCGCCGGAGCCGTAGATATTCGCCGTCGGGCCGCGCACGATATCGATGCCGCTGAGCAGTTCGGGATTGAGGAAGAACGAGCCGTTGGCGAAGTGGCCGGTGCGCTGATAGTTCTGCCGCGCGCCATCGACGATCACCGCGACGCGGCCGAAATCCTGCAGGCCGCGGATATTGATCGCGGTCGAGGGGTCGTCGCCGCGGTCCTGCATCCAGACGCCGGGCACGCCGTAAAGCAGATCGGAGATGCGCGTCGGCAGCCGCGTCTCGATAGTCTCGCGGTCGATGACGCTGACCGGCGCCAGCGCGTCGCTCACGCGCTCTCTGGTCTTGCTCGACACCACGGTCACCGCATCGAGAACCTGCACCGCACCGGCGGCCTGACCGGCATCCTGTGCTTGCGCGGGCTGCGCGGGACCGAAGGCGCAGACGCCCATCACCGGTACAGCAACAGCCAAAGCATTCACGCGCCCACGGCGCGACGTGCGTTTCATCAAACGCCCCCCGTTCTTCCAGTTCCATCGTTCTGTGGCTGGCGGGCGGAAGCGGTGACGCTACGGCTAGCTGGCTGCGTGGGGGCAGATAACAGCCTTCGAACGGCAAAAACAAGTGTTGCCCTAAGTATTCAAAATCAATAAGCAATAAAAAGCGGAATCATATAGTTTATAATATATCTAAACTAAGGTTTCGCATTTTATAATCCGTCTAAACTGATAAATATAGCGGATTAATCAAAACGAATACTTGGCCTGATCGACGATGACCGCCGAAACAGACAAAGATCAACACAACGCTGCACCAGACGGGGCCAAGAACAGCCCGCCTAAAAAGCGGCTCGTTACTGTCATCGAAGACGGTCTCGACAGCCGAGACCTGTTCTCGGGCGCGCGCGAACTGACCATTACCCACGGCAGCGATGTCTATCGCCTGCGTCTGACGTCGCAGAACAAACTCATCCTGACCAAATGAGCAGAACCGCAACCGCTCTCCTGTCGTTATGGCTCGCCGTCGTCGGCGCGGCCGCGGCGGGCGATGGCGCCGCTCGGGCTGCCGGTACGACTTCGTACGATACGTCGCGCATCGTTTCGGTCGGCGGCGCGGTCACCGAGATCCTCTACGCCCTCGGCATGCAGGACCGCATCGTCGCCGTCGATTCGACGAGCCTGTTTCCGCAACGCGCGCTGAAGGAAAAACCGAATGTCGGTTATCTGCGGCAGTTGTCGCCGGAAGGCGTCCTCGGCCTGAATCCGACGCTGATCATCGCCGCCGAAGGCGCCGGCCCGAAGGAAACCGTCGCAGTGATCGAACAGGCGTCGGTGCCGTTCGTGCATGTGCCCGACCATTTCACCGGCGAGGGCATCGTCGACAAAATCCGGCTGATCGCCCGCGACACCGATCGCGTTTCGATCGGCGACTGCCTGATCGCTCGGGCGCGGGGCGATCTCGACCGGCTCGCCGCGCTGCGCAAGCGGATCGCCGCGCCGGCTCGCGTGCTGTTCGTGCTGTCCTTCGTCAACGGCCGCGCCATGGTCGCCGGCACCGACACCGCAGCCGACGGCATCATCAGACTCGCCGGCGGCGTCAATGCGATGGCGGCGTTCAAGGGCTACAAGCCGGTTTCCGACGAAGCGATCCTCGCCGCCCAGCCGGACGTCGTGCTGACGATGCAGCGGCCGGACCAGGCGTTGACCGCCGACGACGTGCTGAACCATCCGGCCTTCGTGCAGACGCCTGCCGCACAGCGCAAATCCTTCCTGTCCTTCGACGGACTGTATCTGCTGGGCTTCGGACCGCGCACCGCAGGCGCGGCGCATGATCTGGCGCTGGCGCTCTATCCCGATCTGGCGAAGGCGGAGACGGCGACGCAGCCCGGTGCCGGCCCCGCTTCCGGATCCGCTTGTCCGCAATGACCACGGCGCCATCCGCCCTCGCCCGCGACAGCGGGCGGCGACACCGCCCGGCGATGGCGCTCGTCCTGCTCGCATTGCTGGCGCTGCTCGGCCTCGCCGTCGTTCTGTCCGCCGCCGTCGGCGCGGCCGGCATTCCGCCGGCGCGGCTGCTGGCGCTCACCGGGCTGACGCCGGCCGATCCGGCGACCTTTGCGCGCGATCATCTGGTGCTGTGGTCGATCCGCCTGCCGCGCATCGCGCTTGCCGCCACTGTCGGCGCGCTGCTGGCTGCGTCGGGCGCCATGATGCAGGGCCTGTTCCGCAATCCGCTCGCCGATCCGGCGATGGTCGGCGTGTCGAGCGGCGCCGCCTTCGCCGCCGCGCTGACCATCATCGCCGTCGATCGCTTCGCCACCGCCGGCGGTCTGCTGTCGCTCGGCCTGTTGCCGGTCGTGGCGCTGATCGGCGCGCTCATCACCACCGCGGCGCTCTACCGGCTGGCGACGCGGCACGGCCGCACTTCGATCGCAGTGTTCCTGCTCGGCGGGCTGGCCATCGCCGCGCTGACCAATGCCGGCATCGGTTTCCTTGTCTTCATGGCTGACGACCGGCAGCTCCGCGACATCACTTTCTGGATGCTCGGCTCGCTCGGCGGTGCCACCTGGCAGAAGGTCGCCATCGTCGCGCCATTCCTGATCGCGACCGTCGCCGGCATTCCGTTGATCGCGCGCGGGCTCGATCTGCTGGCGCTGGGCGAGACCGAAGCCTTTCACATGGGCATCGCGGTCGAGCGGCTGAAGCGTCTTGCTATCCTGCTGGTTGCCGTCGCCGTCGGCGCCGCGGTGGCGTTCTGCGGCGTCGTCGGTTTCGTCGGCATCGTCGTGCCGCATCTGCTGCGTCTCGTCATCGGCCCCGGCCACCGGCTGCTGCTGCCGGCGACGATGCTGCTCGGCGCGGCGATGCTGCTGGCCGCCGACACCGCCGCACGGACGCTCGTCGCGCCGGCTGAACTGCCGATCGGCATCGTCACCGCCATCGTCGGCGCGCCGTTCTTTCTCGGCCTGCTGCTGCGGCAACGCAATCTGGTCGGCCTATGAGCGCCATCCTCACGCTTGCCGATGTCGGGGTCGATATCGGCGCGGCGACGCTGCTGCGCGGCGTCTCGCTGTCGATCGCCGCGGGTGAGCGCATCGCGCTGATCGGCCCGAACGGCGCCGGCAAATCCTCGCTGCTGCGGGTGCTGTCCGGCGAGATGCATCCGTCGCGAGGCCGTGTCGATCTGCTCGGCCGACCGCTCGCGGCCTACGCGCCAGCGGAACTGGCGGAACAGCGCGCCGTGCTCTCCCAACAGATCGCCGTGGCGTTTCCGTTCCGCGTCTCCGAGATCGTCGCCATGGGCGGCCGCGGCGCTCCGGTGCCCGACGCCGCGATCGACGCGGCGCTGGCGCAGGTCGGTCTCGCCGGCTTCGCCGGCCGGATCGTCACCACGCTTTCCGGCGGCGAGCAGCAGCGCGCCCATATCGCCCGCGTGCTGGTGCAGATGACCTGCGGCAAGCGCGACGGCGCTCCCGGGCTGATCCTCCTCGACGAGCCGACGGCCTCGCTCGATCTGCGGCATCAGCTCGATCTCGCCGCCATCGTCACCAATTGCGCGGCGCGCGGCCTCGCCGTCGTCTCGATCCTGCACGATCTCAATCTGGTGCCGCTGTTCGCCGAACGGGTGGTGGTGCTCGACCACGGCTGTCTTGTCGCCGACGGCATGGTCGGCGACACGATCACCGAAGCGATGATGCAGCAGGTGTTCGGCGTCCGCGGCGCCGTCGGCCGGACGCCGGCCGTGAACATGCCTTTCGTCCTGCCGCAGGCCGCCGAACGCTGAACCGCACGGACCTCCTTCGGCGTTGATCCGCGCGGCCAATCACACCGGCAAAACGGCGGACGCCGATGTGTCGACCGTGCGCCAGGACATCTCAAAGTTTGGCGATGCCCGGGAAGAATAGGTAGCAGGCAACGCTGATCGCAATCAGATAGGCCAGCACGACCAGACACCAGAAGAAATTGTGCCGAATGACCTCGCCTTCGTTGCGCACGAAACGCGTGGTCGAAACACCGACGCTGGCGGTCTGCGGCGCGATCGGCTTTCCGATCTCCGCGCCGACCGAGTTCACGGTCGGCAGCAGGAGCGGCGGGAAACCGAGAAGCTGGCCGACCAGCGCCTGGAACTTGCCGAACATTGCATTGGTGGAGGTGTTGCTGCCCGAGAGGGCGACTCCGATAAAGCCGAGCAGCGGAGCAACCACGATGAAGGCCGCGCCAAGCGACGAGAACGCTTTTGCCAGCGATGCCGCCATGCCGGAATAGTTGTAAACGTAGGCGAGCCCGAAAATAAACACGCCGACGAGCGAGGCGCCCCACGTCTGCGACCAGGTCTTGTTCCAGATTTCGTTCAGTTGCTGCCCATTCACCCGCAGCAGCAATGCAACGATGATCCATGACGCAAGGATGGCCGAGCCGCCGACAAACGGCGTCCAGTTGAAGGCCGCCGCGATCGTCGCGCCTTCGGTGATCGACGATGCCGCGGCCACCTGCACATGCAGCAGCGAGATCCTCGGCAGACTGGACCAGGGCCCGGTCCACGCGACCACGACGATGATCAGAATGGCGATTGGCAGCCAGGCCTGGAAGACGTCGCCCGCGGAAAGATCATGATTGCCCGTCGCGGAACGCGTGGCGAGCGGCGCGCCGCCGTAACCCCGCACCTGCTTCGGCTGCCAGATCTTCAGCAGGAGCAGCACGCAGACGAAACATACGATCGCGCCGGCAACATCCGGCAGATAAGGACCGAGAAAACTGCCGACCGGCAATTGACCGGCGATATAGGCGAGCGACCCGACCACAGCCAGCGGCCATGCCTCCCACATGCCTTCCCGACCCGAGACGAGATAGAGCAGGATCCACGGCGGCAACAGCGCGAGGATCGCGACGATCTTGCTGACCGCACTCGACAGTTCAAGCAACGGATAACCGGTGACGGCGGCGAGCGCGATGATCGGCGCGCCGAGCGCCCCATAGGATACCGGCGCGTTATTGGCGATCGCGGCAACCCGAATGGCATCGAGATCCGGAATGCCGCTGGCGATCAGGATCGGCGCGACGAAAGCCCACGGATAGCCGAAACCGACAAGGCCCTCGAGGAGCGCGCCGAATGCCCACGCGAAGAGAATGGTCTGCACCCGGACATCCTGGGTCGCCTGCGCGATCAGCCAGCGTCTCAGCTTCTCAAACGCGCCGGTGACAACCAGCGTGTTGAAAAGCATCACTCCCCAGAACACGATCCAGTCGACATTCCAGACGCCCGTCGCGGAACCGTAGAGGTAGGCGAGGATGCCGTCGTTCAGCGGCATGTGCCAGACCCACAGTCCGAGCGCGAACGTGATGAGCGAGCCGACGAGCGTCGCAACCCAGGCCGTCCAGCGCAGCGCGGCCAGCATGAAGAGCAAGGCCGCAACCGGGATCAGGGCGACGAGCCAGGTGGCGAACAAATTTCCGGTGGGATCGAGAATTTGGTTGAACATGGGAAGGCCCCATCTGAAAGCTGGCACAGACCTGCGCACAGATGCTTCGCGTTCTCCTCAGGGAGAACAATCGACGGGGCCGGGGGGACGAGGACGAGAGGAATTTCCAGTTGTCCGACAAGGGGCACTTGTTTCGGTCACAAGGCCCTCTCAGGCCTCCTGCTCCGCCCACTTGCTATTCTGAAAGATCAACTCACAGTTTAGCAGATCCTGTCTGCCGCGCGCTTACACAATCCCGTGCGCGGCAATTCCATGCACGAGACGCGCTGCTTGTCCCATGCACGAGATGCGTTGCTTGCCGTACGGTCACATGCGGTTCCAGGGCACCTTCTGCGGAGGCAATTGCCGGCGGCCCTCATCTCGCCGAGGCGGGCCGCCGCTATCTGCGGTCCCCGCGCCGCTGTCCCGGCGCCGTATCAAAAACCGTCCCCCACAGTGCTGCTCAATTGGCGTTGCGTTTCGGCGGGCGGAGAGGATCGGTGTCCTTCCGCTCCCGGATCAGCGACTTCATCATCTTCACCAACGCCTCGCCGTTCAACGGCTTGGTGAAATACGCCAGTGCGCCGGCATCCATGCATTGTTTCCGGATGTCCGCTTCATCGAATGCCGTGATCACGATCGTCGGAATGAAACGCTTCGCGCGCCGCAGATAGTGCTGAAGATCCAGCCCCGAGAACTCCGGCATATGCAGATCGACAACGATGCAGCTCGGCTCGCACGTCTTCAGCGAGCTGATGAATTCGCGGGCCGATCCGTAGGTCGCGACATCGAATGACGATGCAGCGAAGAGACGGCCGAGCGCGGTTCGCACCGACTCCTCGTCATCGATAATCGCGATCTTGAGCGGCCGCGGCATGGCCGGCACTGTCAATCCAACAAGCGGTTCGGTCGAGTTGACCTTAGGGCCAATATCGCGATTCCGCAGGCTCGATGCCTGCCCGGGCCGTGAGGCGCACGAGATCGGCTACCGAGTGCACGCCGAGCTTCGACATCATCCGGCCGCGATGCACCTTGATCGTTTTCTCCACCGTTCCAAGGATCGCGGCGATCTGCTTGTTCAACAGCCCGCCGATCACATAAACGAGGACTTCCTTCTCGCGCGGCGTCAACATCGACAACCGCACATTGATCATCGCCAGATCGTCGCTCTCGCGGCGGATGTCCTCGTCCTGCTGTTCGGCGCGTGCAATCGCCGCGAGCAATTTGTCACGATCCGCCGGCTTGACCAGGAAATCGATCGCGCCGGCCTTCATGGCGGTAACGCTGCTGGGAATATCGCCGGTGCCGGTCAGGAATATCAACGGGACGCATAGACCCCGCTCGTGCAACTCCTGCTGAAGCTGAAGCCCGCTCATCTCGCTCATGGACAGATCGACAATGAGACAGGACGGCGTCTGGCGATCGTAGGAGGCCAGCAACGCCCGAGGCGATTGAAAGCAGACTGCCTCGTAACTTGCCGCTCTCAGAAGCCGGGACAACGCCCGCAACACCAACTCGTCGTCATCGACGACAAATACCGTAAACCCAACCCGACGAACCATGACGCGCTACTCCTATACAAAAGCAGCTCACTCCATTTCGTAGGACGGTAATCTGAAAATCGCGATCGCCCCCTCTCCCGGGTTATTGCGCAGGGTTAAGGTACCACCATGCGCCCTGGCAATCGAGGCGCAAATCGAAAGACCAAGCCCCAGCCCGCGCCGCTTCGTGGTGAAAAACGGTTTGAAGACCTCCTCTTCGGAAGCGGAGAGACCGCTGCCGCAATCGATCAGCCGGATCTCGCTCCCCGCATGGCTTATATCCGTTTCGATCGAGATAATCCGCCGGGACGGCGACAGGTCCTCCATCGAGTCGACGGCGTTCAGCAACAAATTCAATAGAACTTGCTGCAATTGAATCGGATCGCCACGGGTCAGGGCGAGATTGCGGCAAAGATTGCGGCGGACCGTCACCTTCCGGTTGATCAGTTCGCTGCGCAACAGCGTGAACGTCGACTCGATCAGATGGTTCAAATCGACGGCCTCGTAGCGAACCTCGCCCTTCCTGAGCAGGGCTCGCAAACGGTGGATCACGTCGCCGGCGCGACCATCCGCCCGGATGATGTCGTCCAGGATGCCGGATAATTCCTTCAGGTCCGGATGTGGTCCCGCCAGGATGATCCGCCCTGCCTCGGCATTCGAGAGGATCGCGGTCAATGGCTGCGTCAGCTCATGCGCCAGACCGCCCGACAGTTCGCCCAGCATCGAGACCCGCATCAGATGCGTGATCTCCTTGCGCTGTTCGGCGGCCTCCTGCTCGGATCGTTTTCGCGCGGAAATATCGGTGAACGTGCCGCTCATCTCGCTGGCGACGTTGTCGGGGCCGAAATGCGGCCGCGCCCTCATGCTGAACCAGCGCTCTTTCCCGCTCTGCACCAGCAGGCGGAACTCGACATCGATCGCCATCCGCTCGCCGATCGACCTCCTCAACGACGCCGAGATGGCATCGACGTCCGCTGGATGAACGATCGACAGCAGCCGCGATGTGGTCAATACGGCGTCGGCGGGCAGGCCCAGCATCCGGCGCGCATGTTCCGTCATCCAGATTGCGTTATCGACAAACTGGTAGATCCACAGTCCGACATCCGCCGATTCCGCCGCAAACGACATCCGTTCGTCGCGCTGACGAGCAATGCGTTCGGCCTCCCGGATTTCATTGATTGCGCTGCCCAGCAAGAGTGTCGGAACGGAAATTCCGATAAGGAAGATTTGCAGGGCGAAGCCGTTGTCCTCGGGTCCGGGAGCGTCAAACGGCGCTCCCTCGCCAAAGGCCCGCATTAAAAAAATCGTCGAGATAACCAGGGCCGACCCGCTCGCGCCGAGCGCACCATATCTCGCCGATGCCCAGAGCACGAACGGAAGCGGCAGATATAACAATGCGGATGCATAATCGCCCAGCAGCAGCTTTCCGCTCGCCGAGAACGCGAAGAACGAGATGCCGATAATGATCAGCACGATGAGAACAGCCTCGCGGGCGTGCGATTTCAGCCCGGATCGCCGCAGGTCATCGCCACCCCCGAACAGCATGAGCAGCAGTGCGCCGAGAATGGCGGCACTCAAGGCGTTCGATATGCACCACCGCAGCCAGAGATAGCCATAGCTGTCGACCGGTTCCCCGTTCAGAATGGACACCCACGCCCCGGCGAGAGCCGCCAGCGCCGGACCGGCGGCAACCACCGCGACTACATAGGCGGCCGCGCTTTTCAGGCCGCCGAAATAAAACCGCCGATCGCACCAGCGACGGACCGCCCCCGCATTCAGAACCGCCACCAGAACGCTGGCTGCAAACGCGACCGCCGCTGCGCCGGCGCCGTACTGCGCGGACAACGCGACGCCGTAATGTGCCGGCAACACCGCAAGGATATATCGCCACCAGAGGGCGGGAGCCGTCAGCGCAAGCGCAACGAACAGGACGGTGTTGGAAAGCCAGAACGGTGAAAAAATCTGGCTTGAGAGGGCATCGATATAAAGAGTGGCTTGCGCGCTTGAATAGTAAACGATCGCAATCCCGATCGGAGGCCAGACGTCGTCGATCAAGCCCCAACGGCCTCGAAAACCACCTTGATCGGCCGCGGCAAACATTCCACGAACTTCTCAACGGCTGATTTGAGCCCTTCTTCGTATCACAGATTGCCGAGACACCGGTCGTGTCTTTTGCAAATCGACGCCGCCGCGGTCCGTCACTGCTAGAAATCAATTGTCCGGATCGCGGTAACGGCATCCGGCCAGATTATCTGAACCTGCCATTAATCCAGAAATTCCAACGGCTTCCAACGATATTGGACCTCGGTCCAATTGACCGCGCCGATGCTCCGCTTCCCTTATTTGACAGGACCGGCGCCCCCCGCAGGAGGCCGACTTCAATGACGACGATGCTTGCCGACGCTTGCGCAAGACGGCTCTTGCCGCCGCGGCTCCCCTCGCCCTTGCCCTGTCGGGCAGCGACGCCGGCGCATGACCTCTCCGGCCGGCGGGGCCCTCGACCTCGGCTCGCGACGCAAAGAAGCCGCTGGATCGCACTGCTGATCCTGCTGACGACCGGAACGGCGGGCATTGCAGTGGCCGCCGATCAGTTCGAAGGCGTATGGGCCGCGAACGGCTTGCCGTGCGACAAGGTTTTCCAGAAAAAGAACGGCCAGGTTTCGTTTGTCAGCTATCACGGCGAACGCGCCGCCGGGCTGATCGTGCACGGCAATCAGGTCCAGGGCGGACAGGCATCTTGCAAGCTGCTGTCGCGTAAGGAGCAGGGTTCGAGCTTCATCGCCGTGCTCGGCTGCAAGGAAGAGATCATTTTCGACAAGCTCGTCGTTCACGCGCGCTTCAATGGCCCCAACGAGCTTGTGCGCTTCGATCCGAACGTGCCGGAGATCGAAACGACATATCACCGCTGCGAGATGTAGCGGGCGCTGTTGGACCACGGTCCAATCGAAAGGCGGCGGCGTCTGTCTCTAAGCTGCGATCATGCTCATGACGCCGCAGCTCGACAAAATCGACATCCCAGCCCCGCGCGGGCGCAACATGATCTGGATTTCCGGCGGAACGTTCCGCATGGGGTCCGATAAGCACTACGCCGAGGAAGCCCCGGTCCATCGCGTCACCGTCGACGGCTTCTGGATGGACCGCACGCCGGTCACCAATGCCCAGTTCCGCGCGTTTGTCCGCGCAACGGGCTATCGGAGCTTCGCCGAGATTCCACCCGATCCCAAAGACTATCCGGGGGCACTGCCGGAGATGCTCAGAGCGGGCTCGCTGGTGTTCATGCCGCCCGGCCATCCGGTCGATCTGCGCGACTGGAGCCAGTGGTGGCAATTCACGTTTGGCGCCTACTGGCGCCGGCCGGCGGGCAAGGGAAGCAGCATTCTCCGGCTCGACGATCATCCCGTCGTGCACATCGCCTACGCGGATGCGCTCGCTTACGCGCAATGGGCCGGCAAAGACCTGCCGACGGAAGCCGAATGGGAATTCGCCGCGCGCGGCGGGCTGGACGGCGCCGAATATGCCTGGGGCGACGATTTCACTCCCGCCGGGAAGCACGTCGCGAATACATGGCAAGGTCTTTTCCCGTTCGAGAATCTCGCGGCCGATGGCTACGAGCGAACGTCTCCGGTCGAGGCCTTTCCGCCGAACGGTTACGGCCTCTACGACATGATCGGCAATGTCTGGGAATGGACCAGCGACTGGTACAAACCCAAACACGACGCCGACGCGCCGAAAGCCTGCTGCATCCCGCACAATCCGCGCGGCGCGAATGAGCCGGACAGCTACGATCCCTGCCAGCCCGGCATCCGCATTCCCCGCAAGGTGCTCAAAGGCGGCTCGCATCTATGCGCGCCGAACTACTGCCGGCGCTACCGCCCGGCAGCACGGCACGCCCAACCGGTTGACACCTCGTCGAGCCATATCGGCTTCCGGTGCGTCGCAAGAGGGGCCTGAGCATGCCCTCTCGGCAACGGCCTCAGCCTTCCGTCGTGACAGCGCGGACGATTGCGGCAGGGATTGCGCGCCACCGGACGCACCATCCTGTTCGGCCTCTGCATCGATGCGCTCTATCAGCACAAGGTGCTCGACGAATTCTATCCTGCCGAGGCCGCGCTGATCGCTATCGTCTTTGCCGGCATCCCCTACTTCCTGTGGCGCTGGCTGATCGAGCGGGCCGCTCTTCACAAGCCAGGTTGAAAGCCCGGCCGGATTGAAACGCTGGCCGGGTCGAAGGATCAGCCGGATTGAAAGGTTGGCGATGACAAAAACGACACGCCCCAATCGGTTTCAGGATCAGCCGCTTCCGACGATTCCCGACGTCAGCGACATGTCGTCGGACCAGGGCTCCGTCATCCTCTCGCAGCACCGCACCCATCTGTCGACTTTTCGCACCGGATTATCGGAGCATCGCACCGATTTGTCGGAATACCGCACCGATCTCTCGACGCATCGGACCGATCTGTCGACCGAACGCACCGAGATGTCGATGCGCCGTACCGGCATGTCGTTTCAACGGACCCGGATGAGCGCCGAACGCACGCTGATGTCGGTGATCCGCACGTCCCTGTCGTTGATCTCGTTCGGCTTCACCATCTTCCAGGTTTTCGAGAAGGCCAAGGATGAGGGGCTGGTGACCCATGCCGCCGCGCCGCGCAATTTCGGCGTCACGCTCGTCCTGCTCGGCATCATCATGCTGCTGGTCGGCATCGCCTATCACCTTCAGTTCATGTTCGGGCTGCGGCAGGAGCGCGATGCGATGCACGCCGCCGGCCTGATCCATGCGCAGAGCAAGTTTCCCCCGTCGATGACTCTCGTCACCGCGCTGATCCTGCTCGCCATCGGCATCTTCGCGATCATGAGCATGGTGTTTCAAGCCGGACCTTTTGGATAGGAGAGGCTCCATGGCCCAAGCCGCACAGAAAATCGATATCGGACACGAAAGCCACTATGTCTTCGAGCGCGGATTTCCGGTCGGCGCCACGGATCGTCATGCGTTCGACGACGCCGACCTGAACCGGGCGATACAAGCTTACAAATTCTTTTATCCGACGGTCTCGGGCGCAGCGATCGTCAAGGGCAACGAACAGATCGGGGTCATACCCAACAAGGTGTTCGGGATTCTCGACTGCGCGCCCGAACAGTTCGTCTTCACGGCCAATTCGGATACACCATACGGACCGCTTCTGCTGGATCTCGGCGTCGGGCCACTCGTCGTCGAACTCCAGCCCGGTCCGCTGATCGTTTGCTCGATGGACATCAATCAGCGCTGGGTCGCCGACATGGGGCTTCCCGGCCCCGACGCCGGCAAAGGCGGCAGGCATCTGCTGCTGCCTCCCGACTACAAGGGCGAGGTCCCCGCGAGCGGCTACTATATTCACAAGGCCAGCAGCAATCGCCAGATCGTCGGCGCGCGGTCGCTCCCCGTTCACGGCGACGTCAAGGCCGCAAAGGAGCGGCTGAAAACGATCAAGGTTTATCCGTTGAACAAAACAGCGGGCTGGGCCGAGCCGACGTGGCTGGATGTCACCGGCAAATCCCAGGATACGACACCCGTGGCGTGGGAAGACAACATCGCTTTCTGGGAGGTTCTGCACAAAACGATCGAAACCGAACCGCTCTACAGCGGCTATCACAATTACTACGGAGAGCTCGCGGCGCTCGGGATCGAAAAGGGAAAGCCGTTCAATCCGGACCCCCGCACGAGGCGGATTCTGGTGGAGGCCGCGCGATCCGGAAATGCGCAAATGCGCGTGCAGTCGTTTGCCGACCGGCGACCGGATCGTTTTCCCTGGGCCGACAGAAAATGGGAATGGGCCAGTCTGCGTTTCGAGGACGGTGACTTCAACACGCAGTCACGTCTCGATACCGAGGCACGGGAGAAATGGTTCTATCAGGCCGTCGGCGCCTCGCCGGCGATGTTCCGGCGGGATACCCACGCCGGGTCTCTCTACTGGCTCGGGCTGCGCGACCGGAACGGCGTCTACCTCGACGGCGCGAAGAACTACAGGCTTTCCGTACCGCTGCCTGTTCCCGGAAAACTGTTCTGGTCGGTGACCGTCTACGACGCCGCGTCGCGTTCGCAAATTCAGACCGACCAGAAGAAAGCAGCGCTGCGCTCCCTGTTCGAGCTCAAAAACTTGTCCGGCTCCGCGGCCGATCTTCATTTTGGCCCGAAGCCGCCGGCTGACGCAGCCGACCGCTGGATCAAGACAATCCCCCGCAGGGGCTGGTTCGCCTATTTCCGGATCTACGGCCCCGAGGGTCCGGCCTTCGACGGCTCATGGAAACCCGGAGACTTCGAACCGGCCGCCGTTCGATAGCCCGGCCGGAGATGCAATCAGCCAGGAAGGAGTTCTCGTCATGACGAAGCCGTTCTCCGGGACGATTGATCTGGATATTCGCAAGTCGAAGCCCGACTGGAATGCATTTCTAGACACGAAGGCTCCCGAGAACGCTCCGAATGTCCTCGTCATTCTCTACGACGACACGGGACAGGCTGCGTGGTCGCCCTATGGCGGCCGAATCGAAATGCCGACGCTTGATCGACTTGCGAAGAACGGCCTTACCTACACGCAATGGCACACGACATCGGTATGCTCGCCGACGCGCTCGACCTTCCTCACCGGACGCAATCATCATCAGAACGGGTTCGGCACGATCGCGGAATCCGCCGCCGGTTTCCCCGGCTATAGCGGCCACCGTGCGGCGAACATCGCCACCATGGCGACCGTATTGCGCGATGCCGGCTGGAGCACCTTCTGGGTCGGCAAGAACCACAACGTTCCTGTCGATGCCTTCGATATGGCGGCGTCGCGGAAGCACTGGCCTCTTGGCCTCGGATACGATCGTTTCTACGGCTTCATCGGCGGCGAGACCAATCAGTGGTATCCGGAGCTCATCGAAGACAATCACTTCGTCGAGCAACCCTCCTATCCCGAGGACGGCTATCATTTTTCCAAGGACATCGCCGACAAGGCGATCGGCTTCATCCGCGATTCGAAGCAGTCCCAGCCGCAGAAACCCTGGTATCTCTGGTACTGCCCCGGCGCCAACCATGCGCCCCATCACGCACCGAAGAACTATATCGGGAAATACAAGGGCAAGTTCGACGACGGCTACGAAGCCTATCGCGAATGGGCTCTCCAGCGCATGATCGAACGCGGCATCCTGCCGAAAGGCACCGAACTGACGCCGCTCAACCCCATGACGAAAGGTACGGTCATCGAGGGAGACCTCGTGCGCCCGTGGGCAACTCTCACGGCAGACGAAAAGCGGCTTTTCTCGCGCATGGCGGAGGTCTACGCGGCATTCTCCGAATATACCGACGTGCAGATCGGCCGCGTCATCGACTACCTGGAAGAGTCCGGGCAGCTCGACAATACGCTGGTCCTCTACTGCGCCGACAACGGCGCGTCGGGCGAAGGGAGCCCCAACGGCTCCGTGAACGAAAACCGCTTCTTCAACGGCTATCCCGACGACGTCGCCTCAAACCTTGCGGCGATCGACAAGCTGGGATCGCCGGATACGTATAACCACTATCCAACCGGCTGGGCCGTGGCATTCTCGACGCCCTACCGGATGTTCAAGCGCTATTCCCAATATGCCGGCGGCACCTGCGATCCCCTGATCATCCACTGGCCGAAAGGCATCAAGGCCAGTGGCGAGCTTCGTCACCAATACCACCACTGTACCGATATCGTCCCGACGATCCTCGACTGCTGCGGCGTGACGTTTCCGGACGAAGTGGATGGCGTGAAGCAAGAACCGCTCGTCGGGGTATCGATGCGTTATTCGTTCGACGACGCAAAGGCACCCACGAGAAAAGAAACGCAGTACTACGAAATGCTGTCGACACGCGGCATCTGGCACAAGGGCTGGAAGGCGGCGACCGAACATGGGCCGATGATCAACACCGGCAATTTCGACAAGGACCACTGGCAGCTCTTCCACGTCGACGAGGATCGCGCCGAGGCGCACGATCTCGCCGGGGAGCATCCGGAGAAGGTCAAGGCGCTTGCGGCGCTCTGGCTGTCGGAGGCGAGGAAGTACAACGTATTGCCGCTGAACGACTACGGAGTCGTCGGGATCCACGAACTGGAGTTCAAGGCGGAGAAGCCGGCGACCGGCCGCTACATCTATTATCCCGGAACGACCGAAATCCCCGAGGCGTCCGCAGCACGCACTCTCGGCAACACTTTCAGGATTCTCGCCGAGGTGGAATTCACGGGAGACTCGCAGGGCGTCATCGTCTCGCAGGGCTCCCGCTTCGGCGGCTATACGCTGTATGTAAAGAACGGGAAACTTCATTTCGTCTACAATTTCCTCGGCATCCCGCCCGAACAACGGCTGACCTGCGACGCGCCGAAACCCGGCAAGCACATCGTCGGCGTCGAATTCATCAAGGATTCGATAGGGAAAAATAACGAGGCGCTCGGCAAGATGACGCTCTATGTCGACGAGAACGCCGCCAGCAGCGGGGATTTCCGGGTCCAGACCGGCCACTACGCGCTGGCGGGCGAAGGCCTCGCCATCGGCTACGACAGCGGCGATCCCGTCTGCAGCGATTACAAGCCGCGCTTCCCATTCAGCAACGGCCGCATCATCAAGGCGATCTACGACGTCGCGGACGACATCTATATCGATCTCGAACGCAAACTGGCCGCAACGATGGCGCGGGATTGACGTCCGTGCACCGTGCTGACGTCGGTTATCCCGGCTGACGTCGGCCGGGGCTCGCTTGATGATCGTGCAGAGAAACCCTGATGCCGAAACACCGCGGACGATTTCGCCGGAACGACCCGCGGCCTTTGGCGATGACGATCGCCATGGATCGACACCCCGACGTCCGGCGCGGTTTCCCCAAGGTCCAATCGATTCCGCCTTCGGAAACTCTCTAGCCTGACAGCAGTATCGACAAGGAGATTGTCAGATGGCTGCCAATGCGAAATCCGGAAAGCCGAACATCCTCGTCATCTGGGGCGACGATATCGGCCAGTCAAATCTGAGTTGCTACACGCACGGGCTGATGGGCTATCGGACGCCGAATATCGACAGGATCGCCAAGGAAGGAATGCTGTTCACCGACAGCTACGGCGAGCAGTCCTGCACGGCCGGGCGGTCATCTTTCATCACCGGGCAGAGCGTCTATCGCACCGGCCTGTCGAAGGTCGGCATTCCGGCCGCCCCCATCGGCATGAACGAAAAGATCATCACCATCGCGGCGGCGTTGAAGAACCAGGGCTACGCCACCGGGCAGTTCGGCAAGAACCACCTCGGCGATCTCAATCATATGCTGCCGACCAATCATGGCTTCGATGAATTTTACGGCAATCTCTATCATCTCAACGCTGAGGAAGAGCCCGAGATGGAAGATTATCCGAAGGATCCGCGCTTCCATGAAAGGTTCGGCCCACGCGGAGTTATCCATTCCTTCGCAGCAGACAAGGATGATTCAACCGACATGCCCCGTTGGGGCAAGGTTGGAAAGCAGAAGATCGAGGATACCGGCCCGCTGACAAAGAAGCGCATGGAAACTTGCGACGACGATTTCGTCGCCAAGGCCACCGATTTCATCAAGCGGCAGGAGAAAGCCGGTAAACCGTGGTTCGTGTGGCTCAACACCACGCATATGCATCTGTTCACGCACACCAAGACCTCAAGCAAAGGCCAGGCCGGGCGCTGGCAGTCGCAATACCACGACACGATGATCGATCATGACAAGAACGTCGGCCAGATGCTCGACCTGCTCGATGAGCTCGGCATCGCCGACACGACCTTCGTGCAGTACTCAACCGATAACGGCCCGCATCGGAATACGTGGCCAGATGGCGGCATGACGCCGTTCCGTTCGGAGAAGAACACGAACTGGGAAGGCGCCTTCCGCGTACCGCTGCTGGTGCGCTGGCCGGCGAAGATCAAGGCCGGCTCGGTCTGCAACGGCATCGTTCAGCACCACGACTGGTTCCCGACCTTTCTCGCCATGGCCGGCGAACCGGACATCGTCGAGAAATGCAAGGCCGGCTATCAGGCGATCGGACGAACCTACAAGAACCATATCGACGGCTACAACCTGCTGCCCTACCTCACCGGAGAAGCCAAGGAGAGCCCGCGCAATTTCTATTTCTACTTCAGCGACGATGGCGACGTGCTCGGCTTGCGCTTCGACAACTGGAAGATCGTTTTCATGGAGCAGCGCTGCAGAGGAACATTGCAGGTGTGGGCGGAGCCGTTCACGCGGCTGCGGCTGCCCAAGCTCTTCAACCTGCGGACCGATCCGTACGAATATGCGGATATCACGTCGAACGCCTATTACGACTGGTTCCTGTATAACGCCTACTTCATCTATGTCGCACAAGCAGCGGCTGCGAAATTCGCGGAGACGTTCAAGGATTTCCCGGCCATCCAGCCGCCGAATACCTTCACGATCGACGATGCGATGAAGAAGATGTCCGACATGGCGAGCGGCGCAAATCACTGACCGACACAGGCGGCGGGCGCTGCCGCCTGCCGTCTTCCCGTCAGGAGGGCGTCATGACCCGTCTCTTCCCGGCCCCGCGCCCGGGGCGACACCGGAGATACACGTTCACGATCGTCGGCGGCATCGTCACCGATGAGCAGCGCGGCAACGTCCGGTACCAGCCGCAATATCGCGACGACACGCTGATCTACGTTGCCGTCGCCGCAGAGCGCTCGCCGGCGCAGATGCCCGGCGACGTTCGGCCCCGTGACCTCGGGAGGTCTTTCTTCCGAGACGGCATCGCCCGGAAGCATCTCGATTGAGGGCCCTTTGAAGCCCGATTTTGACCCGCAGTCTGTCGAAGGCAGTTCATTCCATGGTCATGCTCGGTTTTCCGCGCCGTCTTGCCGCTCTTGCGCTGGTGCTCATCCTTGCAGCCGCGACAGGTCTGCAGATGGCTCAGGCCCAGTCGGATCCGTTGCCGTCCTGGAACGACGGGCGCACCAAACAATCGATCGTGGACTTCGTGACGGCCGTCACGACGCAAGGCGGCGCCGGCTATGTGCATGCCGCCGACCGGATCGCCGTGTTCGACAACGACGGCACGCTGTGGGCGGAGCAGCCGATCTATTTCCAGTTCGCCTTCGCGCTGGATCGCGTGAAGGCGATGGCGCCGCAACATCCGGAATGGAAGACCAGACAACCCTTCAAGGCCTTTCTCGCGAATGATCGCAAGGCGCTCGCGCAATCCGGCACCAAGGGCCTGCTGACCCTGATGGCCGCCGCACACAGCGGCATGAGCACCGATGACTTCGCCAAGTCTGTCGCCGATTGGCTGGCCAGCGCAAGACACCCACGCTTCGACGTCGCCTATACCGACCTCGTCTATCGCCCGATGCAGGAACTGCTTTCCTATCTGCGGGACAACGGCTTCAAGACTTTCATCGTCTCCGGCGGCGGCGTCGAGTTCATGCGCGTCTGGGCGGAGAAAGCCTACGGCATTCCGCCGGAGCAGGTCGTCGGATCGTCCGGCGCGACGCAGTTCACGCTGGGCGCGAACGGTGCGGCATCCCTGCTCAAATTGCCGAAGGTCGAATTCGTTGATGACGGGCCGGGCAAGCCATCCGGCATCAATCGCTTCATCGGCCGGCGCCCGATCCTTGCCTTCGGCAATTCGGACGGCGATCAGCAGATGCTGGAATGGACTGCCGCCGGCAACGGGCGCCGGTTCATGGGTCTCGTGCACCATACCGATGCGGAACGCGAATGGGCCTACGACCGCACCTCGAAAATCGGCAGGCTCGACAAAGCGCTGGACGAAGCCGAACGGCGCGGCTGGACCATCGTCGACATGAAACGTGACTGGAACAAGGTATTCGCATTCCGGTAGTCTGAGGACTTCGCGAGTTTGAAGACTTCGAAGCCTTTCCCTCGGACATGCCCCGGACAGAGCGTGGGCGATTGCCGGGCCGAAAGGCTGCGGCCCGACGGGTGGGGGAAACTGCGTCAGGACGTCCGCACCGGTTCAATTGGACCTCGGTCCAACTCGACCCCGGCTTCGGAAAACCTCACGCTTCCCTTCCGGAGAGGGAGGGGTCCGTGAGATTTTCATACGGTTTGATCGCAGGGGCTGCACTGACCCTGAATTCCCAGGCGTGGGCCCAGCAAACCGACCATGAATCGGTGAACGAAGCCAACAACCCGCTCACCCCCAAGATCACGATCAACCTGCAGGACTATTACATTCCGTCGTTTTACGGCGCTTCCGGCTATGCCAATCAGTTCCTGTTCCGTGGTCTGCTCCCCTGGAAACTGGGCGATCACGGCCAGCTGTTTCGTTTCACCCTGCCGTTGGCAACCGCACCTGGTCTCTCCGGCTACGATACCGGCCTGGGCGACACCACGCTCATGAATCTGACACCGATGCCCGTCAGCAAGGATCTGACATTGGCGTTCGGTCCGATCCTTGTCGCCCCGACGGCAACCAGCTCCACGCTGGGCAGCGGCCGCTGGCAGCTCGGCGCCGCCGGCGTGGTGATCGCGCCACAGAGCTGGGGATTGCTCGGCGGCCTTGCGACCTACCAGCATTCCTTCGCCAATGATTTTGGACGCGCGCCAGTCAATCTCCTGACGATCCAGCCTATCGTCAACATCAACCTGCCGGATCGCTACTACATCCGTTCGAGCGGCATCTGGAATTTCGATCTCCAGAACAGGAATTCCTATATTCCGGTCGGCCTGGGTCTCGGCCGCGTGTTTCTGCTCGACGGCGGCATCACCGCCAACGCTTTCATCGAGCCGCAGTGGACCGCCTGGCACGACGGAGACGGCGCGCCGAAATGGCAGATCTTCGGCGGCATCAACTTTCAGTTCCCCATACACTAATCCGGAGCAGCCATGCGATACTCCGTCGCCATCGCAATCCTCGCCTGGACAATGGCATCTGGGGCGGCACGCGCCGATCAGGGAGGCGTCAGCTTCTGGCTGCCCGGCGCCTTCAGCAGCCTCGCGGCAACGCCACTCCAGCCGGGCTGGTCGCTCGGGATGGTCTATCTCCACTCGTCCGTCTCGGCCGGCGGCAATGTCGCGGCGTCCCGCGCCATCAACCTCCCCAATCGTACCGTGCCGCTGACGGTCAACCTCAATGCCGATCTCAACGCACGCGTTGACGTCGGCCTGCTCAGCCCCAGTTACGTCTTCACCGAGCCTGTCTTCGGCGGCCAATTTGCCCTCACCATGCTCGCCGTCTACGGGCGCCAGCAGGCCAATATCGATGCGAATGTGGCAGGCGCGCTCGGGCCGATCGGCTTCGCCACCAGCCGCAGCATCGACCAATCGCTAAGCGCATTCGGCGATCTGTTCTTCCAGCCAACGCTGCGCTGGAACAACGGCGTGCACAACTATATGGTTTACGGCATGTTCAATCTGCCGGTCGGCGCTTATGATTCAACACGCCTTGTCAATCTTGGTCTAGGCCACTGGGCTATCGACGGCGGCGCCGGCTATACCTATTTCAATCCGCAGAGCGGATATGAATTCTCCGTGGTCACCGGGCTGACGTACAATTTCAAGAATCCCTATCTCGACTACCAGAACGGCGTCGACTGGCATGTGGACTGGGGCGCCTCTTACTTCGTCACCAAGCAGATGCATATCGGGTTGGCCGGCTATCTGTATCAGCAGATCAGCGACGACAGCGGATCCGGCGCGACGCTGGGCGGCTTCCGCTCCCGCGTCGCCGGCATCGGCCCGCAGATCGGTTTCCTGTTTCCGGTCGGCGACATGCAGGGCTATCTCAACCTGAAAGGCTACAAAGAATTTGCCGCCGAGAACCGGCCCGGCGGCTGGAATGTCTGGCTCACCTTCGCGGTGTCGCCGGAGCCGCGCAAGCCGGCGCAACCGGCACATTTCCCCGTCAAGGCGCGCTAGACGCTGTTGGACCACGGTCCAATCGCGACCCGGATGACGTCACCCTAGTCTGCCCTTGCACGAGACGGTCTTGTGGCAAGGAGGACAATATGACGTCATCGAACGGAGGGCTCGCGCTCGCGGCCGTGTTGCTGCCGCTGGTGTTCTCTGCGCCGGCCTTTCCTCAGGAACGCCCCGAACAATATGCGGCGGCCTTACAACAATCCTGCAGCAAGGACATCAAATCGTTGTGCCGCAACGTCGCCAAGGGACGCGGACGCCTGCTGGCGTGTCTGTATGCGCGGGACACCAAGCTGTCGCCGAAATGCGGCGCGGTCGTGAGCGGATCGATCGAACGGCTTGGCGAAGCGCTCGGCGCGCTCGCCAATGTCCGTCGGGTCTGTGAAGCCGATGCTGCCCGCCTCTGCAAAGGCGTCGTACCCGGAGACGGCAATCTCGTCGATTGCCTGGCCCGGGCTCGCTCCATGGTGTCCGAACGCTGCAACGCGACTCTCGATCTTGCCTTCCTCCGGCCCTGACCACTCGCCTCATCGGCTCGGCCGGCGCAAGCGTCCCCAGCCTCTTGCACCGGCCAGGCCAGCCAAGGATGCCAGCCCCTCTCCCTCCCGGCTTCCTTGGCACCTTTTTTCATGACGATAGTCGTGTCCCGTACAAAGGACCGGAGGGCCTGCGCGCATTGGACCACGGTCCAATCGACCCCATCGCCGTCGAGACCATAGCGTTCCGGGAGGCCCATGCGCCACGACGCCAGGGCAGCCGATGCCGGATCCGCTACCGAGCTGGAACGACACCGCGATCAAGGCGACGATCGTCGAATTCGTCGCGCGCGTCACCGGCGAACGCAGCCCCGGCTATATTCCGCCTCCCGAGCGGATTGCGACGTTCGACAACGACGGCACGCTGTGGTGCGAACATCCCCTGCAGGTGCAGTTCTTCTTCGGCCGTAGCCGCCTCGAACAACTCGTCGCCAGGGATGCCGGTTTGAAAGAGCGGCAGCCGTTCAAGGCGTTCCTTGAGCACGACCTGAAAACCATCCACGAGTTCGGCAAGCACGGCTTTCTCGAGGTCGCCGCCGCCACGCATTCGGGAATGACCGAGGAAGAATTCGAGCAGGTTGCCCGCTCCTGGCTCGCGACGGCCAGGCACCCGACCCTTGGCCGGCCGTTCACCGAGCTTACCTATCAGCCGCAGCACGAGCTTCTGAACTACCTCCGCGCCAACGGGTTCAAGACCTTCATCGTTTCAGGCGGCGGCCTCGATCTGATGCGGTCTTTCGCCGAGGAGCGTTACGGAGTGCCGCGCGAGCAGGTCATCGGCTCAAGTGTCAAGACCCGCTTCGAAATTCGCAACGGATCAGCCGTCCTCATCAAGCTGGCGGACATCAACAGCTTCGACGACCGCGAGGCAAAGCCGCAGAATATCGGCCTGCATATCGGGCGCCGACCGGTCCTTGCCTTTGGCAATTCCGATGGCGATCTCGCCATGCTGCGTTACGTCAAATCCGGGCCGGGCTCGCGCCTGGCCTTGCTCCTGCATCATGACGATGCCGCTCGCGAATTTTCCTATGACCGCGATTTCAAGGTCAGCCCGCTCGCCGAGGCGCTGGACAAGGCGGAGGAATACGGGCTGACAACCGTCAGCATGAAACACGACTGGGCGACGGTTTTTACCGCGTGATGCGAACAGACGAAATGGAGAGTCGAGCGCGCTTCCTTCGAGTCGAGCGCTTCCTTCCGCGTCCCGGCTCGGACATCGCACTGCTGCCGCTGTTGTGCATCATCGTCCTGCCCGCCTGGCTCGCAGTCGCGAGGCCGCCTGAATGCCCGTCAAAAGGCGGGGCCTCTCGCAGGAGCCGCCGGCACGGCGAACGCAGAGCGGCCGTTGTCGCTTGCTCGACAACCGGGCACAGGCGCAGCTCCGCAATCCGGGGCGCCTACTGCTGCGGGTGTGAAGTCGTCAGCTCTCTCAATCAGTCGAACTAAAATGCACATGTCGACCGGGGAGAAATCCGCCTCATTGATCATGAGGCGGATCACGAAAGGTCACTTTGCCGAGAGATCGATCTTTTCAAGATAGTTCGGCGAATAGACATCCTCGACCTTGATATCAGCCTTGCCCTGCTGATACTTCTTGATCAGATCGAGGGTCTTCTCCATTTTCCCGCGATCCATGAAGCCGACGCCATTGGCTTTGGCCTGATCGGTCAGCATGTGCTGCATCGTGACCTTCCACTGGGCAAGCGTCAGATCGCGGCTGCTTTCGGGAAAACGCTTGGAGAATGCGTCCGCCGCCGCTTCCGGATTCTGGATCGCCCAGCGATAGCCGCGCATCGTCGCTCCGACAAAGCGCTTTACGAGATCGCTCCTGCTCTTGAGCATGTCGTCGCCTGCGATCAGACCGATCGAATAATAGTCGACGCCATAGTCGCTATAAACAAACTTGCCGATACCCACTCCGGCCTTCTGCGCCGCGCTCTGGATCGCCGGCTCCTCCGTCAGCATGGCAACGATAGCATCGACCTTCTTCGACACCAGAGTCGGGAACTTCGCCGGCGGCGTCACATTGACGACCTTAACCTTGGACGGGTCGAGACCGGCATTGCCGGCAAATACCGGGAACAGATTGAGCGGCGTTTCGCCGACCGCGGCTCCGAGAGATTTCCCGGCCAAGCCCTCAGGCTTCTCGATCCCGATGCCCTTTACATAAAAGATTGCGTCCGCCGAACGATCGAGCACGACGGCAATCTGCTTGACGGCAAGACCGTTGCCGCGCCCGATGATAATCGAAGCCATGTCGGCCATACCGACAGTTGCCGCGCCCGTCGCGACACGCTTGACCGTATCGCCGGAGCCGTAGCCACGCTGGATATCGATGTCGATATTGGCGTCGCGATAATAGCCCTGGGCTTCGGCAGCGAAAACTCCGTAATGCAAGCCATACGGAACCCAGTTCAGGGAAAAGATGACCTTGTCCGCCGCTTTCGCCGGCAGCGTCATCATTGTTGCCATCAAGGCGAGGGCAGCAAACTTAATACACTTCTGCATCGCACTTTCCTTTACCACGTTGATACGACTTCATCTCGACTACGCGTATTCCAATCCAATTCGTCGGCCGATATGGTCGACGATCTCGATAAACTCCTTTGACACACGCATTTCCGGTGTACGCGGACGCGGCAGATCGATGTTGACGATCTCCAGAACCTTCGCAGGCCGCGGGCCAAGAACCACGACCCGATCCGACAAGAACACCGCCTCCGGAATGCTGTGCGTGATCAGAAGGCTCGTCTTCTTTCTTTCGCTCCAGATCCGCAGAAGCTCGATGTTGAGCTGGTTGCGGGTCATCATGTCCAACGCGCTGAACGGCTCGTCCAGCAGCAGGATCGACGGGTCGTGCGCCAACGCCCGCGCGATGGAGATGCGCTGCTGCATGCCACCCGACAATTCATTCGGATAACGGTTGGCAAAATCGCCCAGGCCGACAAGATTGAGCGTCTCGAGCCCCTTCTCCCGCGCAGCCCCCTTGTCGATGCCGAGGACTTCGGACGGCAGCAGAATATTCTCGAGCGCGGTCCGCCAGCGCATCAAGGCCGGCACCTGGAATACGATGCCGATTTTCCGTTGCGGCCCGGTGACCTCCTTCCCGTCCACGCGCACATCGCCCGACGTCTTCTTCTCAAGACCAGCCACGATCTTGAGCACCGTCGTCTTGCCCGATCCGCTCGGCCCCAGCACCGAGACGAACTCACGCGGCCGGACATCAAAGGACACGCCGTCAAGCGATGTCAGGGCGCCGTCTCGCGTGGCATAGATCTTCCGGAGATCGGTGATTGAAATAGAAGCTTCCGTGCTCATGGCGCTACCTGCGGCTGTTGAAGCGGCTGCCCCCACGGGATAGCGATCCGCTCAAGCACTTCGATCAATGCATAAAGAATGATTCCCCCCAGCGAGATCACCACGAGCGCGGCGAAAGCCAGAGGGGTATCGAGTTCCTGGTTGGCGATGATGATGAGGTATCCAAGCCCCTGATCGCCGCCGACAAACTCGCCGATAATCGCGCCGATAACCGCAAGGGTGATGGCAATCTTCATGCCGCTGAACAGATCCGGCAGCGCCGCCGGCATTCTGAATTTCCAGAAGACCTGCCATCGCGACGCCTCCAGCGACCGTCCCAGATCGAGCAACTCCTTCTCGACGGAGACGAGGCCATTGGCCATGTTCACGACGATCGGGAAGAACGCGACAAGAAAGGCAATGACGATCTTCGGCATGATGCCGTAACCGAACCAGACCAGGAGGATCGGCGCGATCGCCACCTTGGGCACAAGCTGCGCGATCAGCAGGATCGGCATCAGCACGTCGCGGACCGAGGGGACGACAACGATGACGGCCGCGGCAATCAGGCCGACAAGCACCGCCAGAATGAACCCGGCGAATGTTTCGTAGAGCGTGTACCAGCCGTGCGTCCAGAAGAGCATCGGCTTCTCGATCATCCGCGAGACGATTGCGCTCGGCGCCGGCAGCAGATACGGCGCGATATCGAAAACCCGGCAAGCCAGTTCCCAAATCGCGATCAGCGCGATCAGCGTCACGCTGACCTTGATCCATTGGATGATATTGGGTTTGCCAAGCATGTCAGACGACCGGATTGCGGATCCAGGCAACCGCGTCGATCTCAACCAGAATATCCGAGCGCATCACCTCGGCCCGGAAACAGGTGCTGATCGGCGGCTCTTCCTTGAAGTATTCAGCCCGCACCGCGTTCATCTTTTTGTAGTCTTCGGGATTCTTCAGCATGATGACGACTTTATAGATGTCCTTCATCGTCCCGCCGGCCGCTTCCACGCACTTTTTGATATTCTCAAGCGTCAGGCGCGTCTGCTCCTCGATCGTCGGCGGCACATAACGCTCGTAATAATCCCCGGAGACATGGCTCAGGGCGGTGGTTCCCGCGATATGCAGTTGATCGCCGATGAGGATAGCGCGGGCAAACGGCCCGACTGCTTCGGCCATATCGCGCGGTTGGATATACTTCTTCGTTGTCACGGCACGTTCCCTTCTAGATGACAGCGTCGATATTGAGGTCTTCAATCGTCTGCAGCGTCAGCTCGCGCACGTTCCGTCGCGCTGCTTTCGCATCACCCGACACGATCGCATCGATGATGCGATACTGGATCGGCTCGGTACGCGCGGCTGTCCGGCGCATCGATTCATAGGCATAGAGTCTGGAAATCAGCAGCGCGTTATCCCACACATGGGTCATTCGCTTGTTGCCCGCGCCCCGCAATATCCACTCGATCAGCTCGGCATTGATGAGCGTCAGATTTCCTTCCTTCACCTTGAGCAGCGCTTTCCGGAGATTCGTACGCACCCTCTCGGCATCGGCAATCGTGTCCGGGTCTGCACGGCGGGCCGCGAGCTCAGCCGCATATTCCAGCAACGCCAGGCGAAGCTGAAAGAGCTCAACGATCTCCTCCTTCGTGAGCTCGACAACGCGAACACCGCGCCACGGCGAGCGATCGAGTATGCCGTCAGCAACAAGGCGTTGCAGCGCCTCGCGCACAGGCCCGTTCGACAGACTGAACTCCTGCTGGAGCTCGGCTTCCCTGATCCTGTCACCGGGCTTGTAATACCCCTTGATGACGCGATCCCGAATGACCGAAATCAGCCACTCCGACCGGGAGAACTGTTGTAGGGGTTCTGCTGAAGACTGCGCTTCCATCAGCCTGTTTCCACGAGCGTAGCGATAACCTGCCATCCGTACCATCTGCGTCCCGCGACTAGCGCCGGTTTCCGCGCTATCGAGACCCGCACAGACAAGGACGTTGCGTCATGGATAGAGCAATGCAGCCGGATTCTGGTGCAGCATCACTTTGATCTCATCCATGCTGAACCCCTCTTCGAGCAGCAGCTGACACATCAGACGCAGCGACTCGACCATCGGTGGATTGTGAAGCTGGCCGCAGTCGGTCGAAAGAACCGATCGCTTGACGCCGACGGCCCTGATCGCCTGCGCGAAATCACCGATCGAAGCTCGCCACCAGCGCGGCAAAATCTCTCCCGCCGTGAAATTCATCCATACGCCGCGATCGGCAATTGCGATCTGCTGCTCGAGCGACAGCTTCAGAAAGAACGGATGGTCACAAACGATGCGTTTTGCGCCCTGCGCCTTCGCCCGCTCGGAAACGATCATCATTTCCTTGAAGGAGGTATGCCCCAGATTCAGGATGATATCGGCATCGGCAATCTGCTGGATGATCTCGGTCAACTCGGGAAGCGGCTCATCATTCTCGTCGAGAAGATAGATTCGCGGTTGCCGGGCCGCATAACCCGAAATGCCTCCCTTGATGGTCAGCCCCTTGCCGTGCTGCCCGACGCTTCCGGTGACGACCTCATGATTGGTGGAATCGATCGTCGGGAGCCAAATCTGTCTCGCGCCATATTTGATGGCAGCCTCGACCGCGATCGGGTTCAGACCGCCGACCTGCCGATTGCAGGCCATGCTCCCGAACACATCGATGCCTGGCACGATCTTGCGGGTGAGTTCGGCGAGACCGGACGTCGGGAAATTATGCCGCTTGATGCAGATGGCGCGGACACCGGCGGCACGCGCCTCCGTCGCCAGTTCGATCGGGTCCTGAATACGCGCATAAAGATCCGGCGCGTGGTGAATATGTATGTCGATCGCGCCCTGAAGAAGCGAGAGATCGTCACGCAGCGGGATTTGCACCACATCCATGTGAGCTGCCTTTCCTGAATTCCACTCCGATCATTAAGCATTAATGATCCGGATGTAAACGCCGACCCATATTTTGCGGCGCAGCATTCATGCTGCACCGCGCATATTCGGTTTCGAGGCCGAGCAGGACTGACGGCTGATCGCCCTCACGCGAAGAAAGGCGAAGTCAAAACGGGAATGCGCAGCAAGGAAACACCGGCGGAGAAGACGCTCAGGGACGTCCCGTCATGTGACCCGCAAACAGGATTTGGCCGACGAAGGAGCTACCGCAATCTCGCGATCGTCATGTTGCCGGCCGAGGCCCGGGCCGCGAGGAAGCGCAATGGTCACGTATTCCGATCCAAGATGATCTACGTAACGCCCCGGCCGCCGGCGCACGATCAGCAATGGAAACGAATTCGTCGGAACCACGGAGCGCGGGAGGCGGATGCCGCCGCCAAGCATCGGCGGCCGGTTCGCACGGCCTACCTATAAGACCGGCGCACGACGGCTGCTCGTCGCATTCCGGACGGCGGCCCCCTCATCACCTGTGCTGCGGGACCGACGACAGAGTGCCGGCGCAGCATGCCGCACTATACGCGAACAACGCTGAGTGTTTCTCGAGCAAATAACTCGTCGCAATCCAGGCGTCTCAACGTGACTCCTTGCTCGAACGCGTAATCGAGAAACGCCTCGATACTGTTGAGGTTTGGCGCAAGGCCATATGGCCATGCGCCTCCCTCTCCAAACACCATTTGGCTACCGGATCGTGCCCTGTCGGCAGCCCATGGAGCCGGAATGTATGGAGCATGTTCGTTCATTATGAGCGCCAACGCATTTACCTTTGCGCGCTCGAAGGCATCATACAAGTTCCGCGCGATCCAGCGATTACGCTCATAGACATCACGCCTCAATGCAATGAGATGCATGATCGGGAAGACACCCGTCGCTCTGAAATACTTCTCTTCCTCGATGCGCGGGTCGGCAAAGAGGCGGCGAATATCACCTCCGCTGGGATAAAAAGCTTTCGGAGGGCGCGCAGATATAATCGCATCAATTCTCCCGGATGTGAGCATGTCGCTCAACGTATCGTCCGGGCGCACCTCCAGGCGAATATCGTCGGGGAGGGAGAGCGCGAGATTATCCCGACGCCCCGGCTGATCCAGGCCAGCCTGAATCCAGCGTATCGAGCTCAGCGGCACCCCGGCCAGATGAGCGAGAAAGCCTCGGACATAGACGGTCGCCGTCTGTGACCATTGCGGAATGCCAACCGTACAGCCGGCAAGATCCCCGGCTGCGCGAAGTCCCGACGTCCTCGACACATAGATCGCACTCTGCCGAAAGGCGCGCGACGTAAAGACCGGAAGGCCGATCATATTGGCTTGCGGGTTACGGGCAATCTGCCCGCAAAAATTCGCAAGCGAGACCTCGGCGATATCGAACTCCTGATTGAGGCCGAAGCGAAGGATTGCCGCCTCGATTTCAATTCGCGAAGCGACGAGATCGATCCCCTCCGCCTTGACGCGCCCGTCAATCAGATCGCGAGTGTGCAAGCTCTCGTTGACAGCAAGGCTCAACCGTAAGTCAGACAAGGATCGATCTCATCGAACACGAGGCCGAAAGAACTAATTGAGCTTCACCCCGCTCGCCTGAATGGGGCCGCGCCACTTCTCGGTTTCCTGTCTGGCGAATTCGCTCAGATACTCCGGCGTCCTCTCGCTGACAGGCGGCGGATTCTCGCCAAGGCTTTTCAGCCGCTCCCGCACCTCGGGATTGTCCAGAGCCTCGCTCGCCGCCTTATTGAGAATCTGGACGATATGCTTTGGCGTGCCCTTCGGAACGAAGAAAGATTGCCATCCCGTCACGTCGAGATCCGGCATTCCGAGTTCCTTCGTCGTCGGAACCCCCGGCAGCAGCGTGGTTCTCTCCGCACCGAAAATCACGATCGGTTTGAGCTTGCCGCCTTGAATATTGGAAAGCGTCGACGACACCGCATCGCACATATAGTCGATGCGCCCGGCAATCAGATCCTGCATCGCCGGGCCGGCCCCACGATAGGGCACATGCGTCACATCGACACCGAGCTTCCTGTTCATCAGCAGACATCCGGCATGCGCGGTCGATCCCACGCCGCCCGACGCGAACTGCATGGTCTTTGCATTCTTCTTGAGATGCTCGATGAACTCCGGAAACGTCTTGACCGGAAAATCTGGATTGGTCAGCAAGACGCGCGTATCGCGCGATAGCAGAATGACCGGTTCGAAATCCTTTACCGCATCATAGGGCGGCTGCGTGTACAGCGACGTCACCAGCGCGTTGGTGCCGACATTGCCGAGCAGAACCTGATAGCCGTCGGGAGTCGCCTTGGAGACGCGCGTTCCCGCGATGATGCCACCGGCGCCCGTGACATTCTCGACGACAACGCGCTGACCAAGCGTCCGCGACATGCCCTCGGCAAGAATCCGTCCGAAGACATCGCTGGGTCCGCCCGCCGCATAGGGGACGACCATCGTGATGTAGCGCGACGGATAATTGTCCGCAGACGCATGCGTCGAAAACGCCATCATTGCCAGAGCAAGCGTCGCCATACATTTCTTCATCTTGAAACCCCATCATGAAGAGCAGGTATCAGTCAGCGCACCGGCACGAACGCTAGGTCGTTCGAATACGCTAACGCTCCGATTTTTATCGATCAACGCGGGAGTCCTTCGGAGTGCAGCCTGATGCGCATATTCGCTGCAACCGGTTTACCAATGTGGAATTGACGCACGCTTGCACGGCGATCCCGCAAGCGGAAGGCAACCAGCCGCTGTGTCGGCCCAGGAGAGCAACGCAACATCTTAAGGAGCAGAGCGATGCTCCAGAATGCAACGACGATATCGGCGTCAGGAATTTTCAAGCCGGACCGGATGCATCAATGCAGGACATCGGCGATATAGGTAGCGACACCTGACAGCACCTGCTCCCGATGTGCAAAGCCGCCTATTTGCAGGCCGAGCGGCAAACCGCCTACCGTCAGGAGCGGCAAGGAGAGCGACGGCGCCCGGATAGTCGTGAAGGGAACAGCGAATGCCGGATCGCCGGACGAGCTCAACCCGACTGGTGCCGCTCCCAGAGCCGACAACGTTACATAGGCATCGATTTCCGACGCCAACATCGCATAGGCGGCGCTCATCTGATCACGACGCAGCAGCAACTGCGCGTAATCTTCCCGGCTCATCCGCGCTGCCGTATCGATCCGTTCCTGCATCGCGGAACTGAAGTTCGCCGGATCGCGCTCGCTGATCTCGCCATAAGGCCACACAGCCTCATAGGCGCAGATTTGCCTCGCCACCTCTCGCGCGTCGCGGATGATCTCCTCCAGATAAGCAACAAGCGCCGATGTACGACGGGTCAGAAACCGCACTCCCGCCGCAGACAACCGGCCGATCGCCATTTCAAACTGGTCCTTGGCGGCGCTGTCCGCAGACGCCCAACCCGCAGTTTCGAGAATCGCAAGAGCGCGTGGCCGGATGGCGGGGCTGACGAAAGGCCCGCCCTGGAACGGCAGATATCCCGGATCGCCACCGACAAATTCTGCGATCGCGTGGCAGACGAGATAAGCCGACTCCAAACGCGACGACAATGTCCCAATGCAGTTCTGACTGTAGATGTCACCGCTCGCCGCGCGGTTCAGCGAGCCATAGGTCGGCTTGAAGCCGAAAACCCCGCAAAAGCTCGCTGGACGGATGATCGAACCAATGACCTGCGTGCCGAGTGCGACCGGCAGCATGCCGGAGGCAACCGCCGCTGCCGGACCGCTTGACGATCCGCCGGGCGTCCGCGACAGGTCATGCGGATTCCGCGTCGCGGCAGTGACGACGCTGCCGGCAAATTCTGTGGTCGTGAGCTTGCCGACTATCACCGCGCCGGCGCGGCGAAGCGCGTAGGCTGCGGCGGAATCGCGGCCGCCGCACCATCCGGTAAAGAGAGGACTACCGAAACCCGTCGGCATGTCCTGCGTTTCGAGATTATCCTTGAGACCGACGGGCAGCCCGTCGACCAGCGACGCAGGCCTGCCCGACCGGTATCGTTTCGTCGCAGCATCGGCCGATTGCCGTGCCTGATCGACAGCCAGCGTAACAAATGCGCCGATGCTTTTATCGCGGTCGGCGATGCGTTCGAGGTAAACTTCGAGCAGTTCCCGCGGGTCGGCGCTTCCGTCGAGAAACGCCTCGCGCAACACCAGGAACGATTTGGTGCCAGCGGCAAATTCCTGAATCATCGGCGCGTCCGTTTGCTGACGCCTGAACAATCTCCGCCGTGCTTACGCCTTGCCGTCGGGTTCGGATGGCGCTTCCGACGGTGTCTCGGATGTGTGGCTATCGCCATCGATCCAGGTCACAGCCGGCGCCGGACGCCGATTGACGACGAGCTGGAACACATCGGAGCGCGAATAATGACCGGTGACGTCGAAATCAAATTTCGCGCGTGGAATCTCGTCGAGGTCGATATCGGCATAGAGAATGCCCTCCTTGCCTTCCAGCGGGCCGGCAATGATCTCTCCCATCGGATTGACGATCGCGCTGCGGCCGGGCGTCACCATGTCCTGCATATCGGCCAGCTCGGGCAGTTTCAGCCAACGTTCAGGATACATATCCTTCGATACGAACTGGTTGCAGGACAGGACAAAGCAGCGGCCCTCATAAGCGACATGGCGGATGGTCGCGAGCCAGATGTCGCGAGCATCGGCGGTCGGCATCAGCAGCAATTGCACGCCCTGCGCATACATCGCCATGCGCGCCAGCGGCATATAGTTTTCCCAGCAGATGAGTGCACCCGCCCGCCCCGCCGGCGTCTGGAACACCGGCATCGTGCTGCCATCACCCTCTGACCAGATGAGCCGCTCCGAGCCGGTCGGCTTGAGCTTGCGGTGCTTGCCGACGAGCTCGCCGGAGGGAGAGAAGAACAACACGGTGCAATAAAGCGATCCGCCGGAGAACGTGCTGTCGCGCTCGATCACGCCGACGGCGACGAAGGCCTTTACCGCGCGGGCCGCATTGCCGATCGCAACGGTCGAAGCGCTTGGCACCTCGACCGCGGAATCCCAATATTCCTGGAAGAGCTTACGGCCGTCGGCCGACCGGCTGCCGACAACGGCGCCGTAAGCGAGGCCTCTCGGGTAACCCGAGATCAGAGCCTCCGGAAACAGGATGAGTTCTGCGCCCTCGCCCGCAGCCTCCCGGATCAGAGAAACGACTTTCTCCACCGTCCGGTCCCGATCCGAGAGAACGGAGGCCGTCTGGACAACTGCAACCTTGCTCATTTATTCCGCTCGTCAAACATGCCACCGCGCCACTTGCACGTTACCGCTCAAATATTCCGCCATCACCTTATTTTTGCGAAACCGTTTTACTCACGCGGAACGCATTTCATCAAAATTGCGGATCCGTCCCACGGATCGGGGCGGATAGAGATGGCGTTCACCGGTGCCGCTGCTAGGCTATCTCACCCTGTTGATCATTGAACCTGCAAAACGTCCCATGATCCCGGCTCCGTACGGACCATTCAAATTCAGCACCATCGATCGGCGCAAGCCGCTGGTTTGGCCCAACCGCGCCAGGATTGCCGTCTGGATCATCCTGAACGTTGAATTCTATCCACTCGACCGGGCGATGCCTGGCGATTCCGGCGAGCGACCGAAAGCCAATGACGGCGGGCCGAATGTTCGGGCCTGGAGCCAGCGCGACTATGGCAATCGGGTCGGGTTTACCCGCCTGCGCGATCTTCTGCTGAAATCCGGTTTTCCCGGCACGGTCGCGCTGAATTCGTCGATCTGCGATCAACACCCCCAGATCGTCGAGGACTGCGTCAGCAGCGGCTGGGAGCTGATGGGGCACGGCCGCACCAACCTGACCCGACTGAACGACCTGCCACCGGGGGAAGAGCGGCAGGAAATCCTTGCCGTGACCGAACGCATTCAACGCGCATCGGGGCAGAAGCCGTGCGGCTGGCTTGGCGTCGCGCTGGACCAGACCTGGGACACGCTCGACCATCTCGCCGATGCCGGCTACAGCTATGTGGCGGACTGGGTGAATGACGACCAGCCTTATGACATAGCGGTCGGCGAGCGTCGTATCGTATCAGTCCCCTACACTTATGAGCTGAACGATATTTCAGCAATCATACGGTCGAAATACACGCCGGTGGAGTTCGAGCGCATGATCAAGGATCAGTTCGACGTTCTTTACGAAGAAGGAAAAGAGTCAGGCCGCGTGATGGCGATCGCGCTCCATCCTTATATCATGGGTCAGCCACACCGCATTCCCGCGCTGGCGCGGGCGCTCTCCTATATCAACCGCTTCGAAGGCGTCTGGAAGACAACGGGGTCCGCAATCGCGGACCACTTCATCACACAGCGCAGCGCCATAGACTGACTGACCTTCTCAGCCGTCTCCCGTGCCCGAGCCCGTTGAAGCATCCATCGTCTCAAAGACGGTGGAATAGCCGGATCTGCTTGACGGCGCGCTTGTCGAACCCTTCCCGAAGCCCCAGATTTAGGCTGCCTTGCGCAAATTGCGGAGAACGCACTCGGCACCGACGAGGTCCTGAAAGCCCAGACCGGTCGAATCGAAGATGACAATGTCGTCGTTCGACTGCCGGCCAATATCCGCTCCCGACACGATCTCACCCAACTGCTGAACACGCGGCGCACGCTTCCATTCGGTGCGCCATTGCATCTCGCCGATCTCGACACATTGCTTCTCGCTGTCGGCGACCAGCAAAGTCGCCTGCTCGACGATGGCGCTGCCCAATTCCTTCTTGCCGATTGCGTCGCTGCCCATGGCAACCAGCAGTGTGCCGGGATTGAGTCGTTCACTGGTAAGGACCGGCTCGCGCGCCGGCGTCGCCGTCACGACGATCGGAGCTTCGGCGGCAGATTGCGTATCGACCGTCGAGGCTGGCACCTCCAGACGCTGCTCGATTTTCCGGCACAATTCGTCGGCACGCTCCTTATTTCGGCCAGCCACCTTGACCGACCGCAGCTTCGTCACCGAAGCGATGGCGGCGGCATGCCAATAAGCCTGTGTACCGGTGCCGATGATGCCCAACTCGTCGGCATCCTTGCGAGCCAGAGTCTGAACGGCAACCGCACTGGCGCCAGCCGTCCGCATATTCGTGACATGGCCAGCATCGTAGATGAAGGCTTCGAACCTGCCGTTCAGCCGGTTGATCACCACCAGCGCGCCGTCTCTGGTCGGCAATCCGATATTCGGGTTGTCATAATAGCAGGTGACCAGCTTCGTGCAGACGAATGGTCCGCCGGATATCCAGCCGGATTTGATATGAATCTCACCATTCAATTCGGCGAAATCGATATTGGAGAGCGGCGCTACCTGTGCATTTCCGCGGGAAAACGCCACGAAATTTTCGGACAAAGCCGGAATCAGATCCGAAAACAGCAATACCGACTTTACCTCCTCCGGCGTCACAACTCTCATGTGTGTCTCATTCTCACAATTTCAGGAATTCGGTGGCCGAGCGATACAAGATGTCGTCGCGTTCGGATGCCGAGAGATTGGCGGCCTCAAGCTCCTTGATTGGCTCTGCGACGCCCATGTCAAAGGGATAGTCGCTTCCCAGCATGATCCTGTCGCTGCCGACAGCGGCGATCATCTGGCGCAATGTCTCCGCTGAATGCGTGATGTTGTCGAAATAGAGCCGTCTGAGATAGCTGCTCGGCAAACCGGCGCCGCCGGTCTTCATCTCCGGCCGGACCCGATATCCGTGATCGATACGGGGCAGCAACGGGAGGAAATTTCCACCGCCATGCGCGAAACCGACCCGAAGCGTCTTGCGCCGGTCCAGCACGCCGCCGACGATCAGCCGCGCGATGCTCAACGACGTCTCCGCCGGCAGGGCCACCATGTGGGGCAGATAGTAGCGCCGGATCTGGTCTTCGCCGAAGCCATCCCACGGATGGACGAAGACTGCCATATCCAGCGCTTCGGCCGCGGTCAGAATCTCTTCATAGGCTGCGTCGTCGGGATAAAGACCGTTGACGTTCGTGCCGATCTCGACGCATTTGAAGCCGATCTTCTTGACCCGCTCCAGTTCCGCGATAGCAAATTTTGGCGACTGCATCGCAACCGTCGCCGCGCCGATGAAGCGATCCGGATAATCGGAAACGACGCGGGCAATGTAGTCGTTCTGGATCGCCGCGAAGCGTGCAGTCGCTTCCGGCGTGCCCCAATAGCAGAACAGAACGGGGACCGGCGAGATGAGCTGGCGTCCGATCCCGGTCTTGTCCATATCGGCAATACGCGTCACTGGCGCGAAACACTGATCGGTGACTTTCCGGAACTCCCGTTCGCCGAGCATGATGGTAGCCTGACAGGTGCTATGCTGCTTCAGGCTCGGCCATCCGGCTATTCCGAACTCGCTCGCCAGATCTTCCCATCCAGGCGGCAGGATATGCGTATGAACATCAATCGGCGAGCAACCGCATATCGTCATGGATGCATCCTTGTCGAAGGATCCCTGCGCCAAAGATCTGCCGGCCTGTCAGACCGTTAGAACGGCGATACTTGTATCAATTCGCAAGCAGATCGGCGGCGATTTCGAATAAACGCATTGCCCATTATGCAAAGATTCCGGTGACGCCCGGAGGAAGCGCATCGTGACGCGCCGAGCGGAGGCGCAAGTCCCGCGCCGGCACAAGCGGCAGAATGGCAAAGATTATTTCAGACCGCTAAACTTGACCGCCGCCGCTTTCAGGGCCCGGGCGGGCTTCCCGTCCTCCGACGTATCGAAGCGCTCGGTGCTGGCGAATGCAGACAGCACGGCGACGAAGGCGCCATGCGCATCGAACAGAGGCACGGCGATACCGCTCACCGCCGGCAACAAATGCCCCGAATGTGCAGCGAATTTCGCCTCGCGGATTTTCTGCAGCTTGAGCGCCGTCTCGCGCACACTCCCGACGCCGATTGGCCCCCTGCCCTCGGCTTTCTCGCGCTGGATGATCGGCCGCAACACCGCCTTCGGCATATTGGCTGCGAAGATCCAGCCGATGGCGGTCCTGAACAGGGGAAGCGTTGCGCCAACGCGCATGGTCAGAATAATCGGCTTCCGGCTCTCCTCGACCGATACGATGACCGGACCATGCGTACCCCAGACGGCGAGCACCACCGATTCATCGAGCCGGTCGCGAACCGCACATTGCAGATCGCGGGCGGTCGCCAGAAAATTCCACCGGCCGATCGCGGCAATGCCGAGTTGGAAGCCGAAGGCACCGATGTCGTATTTCTTCGTAGCGTCGTCCTGATCGACCAGACCGAGTCGCTTGTAGCTTGCGAGATAGCGGTGCGCGGCGCTGGGCGACAGGCGGGCCTTCGCGGCAAGGTCCGATAGCGAGAGCGATACGCCGGAGTGGATCAGAACCTCCAGCAGCCGCCCTCCCACCTCGATCGACTTTATTCCGCTCTGCACGTCGCGTCAGCCGCCTGCCCTGGGAGAGTACTAGTAAATCCGACGGCGGAATCGGTCAACCAACCCAGGCGTCAACGGTTTTCCGGCGTTCTGGCATTCAGGCGTTTCGGGTCACACGGCGAGGCCGTCTCCTTCTGGAGCCCGGACTTGGGAGCGTTTGCGCGAGTGAAGGTGTTCCATGAATGCCGCGGCATCTCGCGCGTTCAGCGCAGGCGGGTCGATCGCTTGATCTCCGAAGCGATGGTAGAGAAAGCCCCCTCGGCTTCGAGCAAACGACCGAAGCACCGAAGCACCGAAGCAGGCAGCGATAGTTCTGCATTCCGGACAACTAGAAGCGCCACGTTGCACCCAGAACCGGGCCGCTCAGACGCGTGTGGTAGACATGGCCGCCGCGATTGTAGTCAACCTCGAGAACCTTGTAGCCTGCCGACACGGAGAGGCGGTCGCTGACGGTGTAATTGATGGTCGCAAGTGCCGACCACGTGAAGTCGGAGCCTGCTCCGAAGCCGCCAATGTCAGCCTGGGCTTGAACAGATAGCCTCTCCGTCACCGGAAGGAATGCACGCAGCCCTGCAACCGGGTCCACCCAACCAAAACTCTCGCCGTGGGTGGCGGAGCGGATGCCGATGGCGGGGTGGCTTGCAGTGATCGTCACGTCATTCGAGATGTGCCAGAAGCGAATGCCGCCGAGTGCGTCGAGGGTAAATTGCGGCGTGTCGATGACGCGATAGCCACCCTGCAATGTCGCCATGAGCTGTTTCGTATCGACCTTTGCGCCGACACTCGCGCCTGGCGGAATAATGACTCCCAAGCCAGGAATTTGCATCGCCGGCAGCGGACCAGCACCGTGGCCGTCGGAAGTGTCGACATACATCACATCACCCGAGAAGACAAAGCGGTGATAGCGACCCCACACATTGACAAAACCGCCGAAGTTGAGATCGTCCATGACGTCGGAGAACGGTTTCTTGACGCTGATCGTCGGACCGGAACGGAACGGCGATACGTTCCCGTTAAGGCCAGCAGCCCACATGTAGGGTGTTATCTGCAATGCCCAGGCCGGGCGTTCGGACGCAACCGATCTTTCGGGCAAGACCACTGCCATATCCGCAGCATTTGCCGCTTGCGCGCCGCTCAGACTTAACGCAACGATGAAAGCGAACCTTTTCAAGGATCTTCCTCAAGGCAAAAAGTATGTTCTTGTGAATCTGTTTGTAACCGCCCTCTGCGAATAGAAAGAAGATCAATCAACAAATCAAGGCAGCCGATGGAAGGGAAATTATGATGCTGAAAAAGCGCTCATTCACTGCTGTTTGTGCGACCATACTCATGGGAACGAGCATGCTGGCTGCACCGGTATCCGAGGCCTGTACGCGCTTTGTCTATCATGGCGCGAATGATGAAGTCATCACCGCACGTTCCATGGACTGGAAGCTCGATGTCGGCACCAACCTGTGGGTATTCCCGCGCGGCATGAAACGGTCCGGTGAGGCTGGGCCGAATTCGATCGAATGGACGTCGAGATACGGCAGCGTCATTGCAACGGGCTACGATATATCGACCACGGACGGCATGAACGAGGCGGGGCTTGTCGCAAATGTACTGTGGCTGGTGGAATCTTCCTACCCCAAATACGACGGCAAGAAGCCTGGCCTGACAATCGCGGCGTGGGCGCAATACGTGCTTGATAATTTCGCGACCGTGAAAGAGGCGGTGGATACCCTCGCCAAAGAGCCCTTCACCCTCGTTACGGACAACGTACCGGGTGAAAAGCGGCTTGCCACCCTGCACCTCTCGCTCTCCGATGCCAACGGCGACAGCGCCATCATCGAATATATTGACGGCAAGCAGGTCATTCACCACAGCCGCGACTATCAGGTGATGACCAATTCTCCGACCTTCGAGAAACAGCTTGCTCTGAACGAATACTGGAAACAGATCGGCGGCACCGTCATGCTCCCAGGAACGAACCGGGCTTCTGATCGGTTCACGCGAGCCTCTTTCTACGTAAATGCGATCCCGAAGAGCGAGGATCCGGTTGAAGCGATCGCCAGCGCCTTCAGCGTGATCCGCAATGTATCGGTTCCATTCGGCATCACGACGCCGGATCAGCCCAACATATCCTCAACGCGTTGGCGCACCGTATCCGATCACAAGCGCAAGCTTTATTTCTTCGAGTCGGTGTTGACTCCGAATGTATTCTGGGTCGACCTGACAAAAGTCGATTTCACAGAAAAGACAGGGAAGGTCATGAAACTCGACTTAGGGCCCAACCAGACGCACATCTACTCCGGCATGGCCAACCAGCAGTTCAAGGAAGCCACACCATTCAAATTCCTTGGGCTGTGAACCAAGCACGGAGAAGTCGAGGGACGTCTTCGCCCCTTGCTCCGTCGCAATGTTCGTCGGGAAGCACTTCGATCCAGCATACATTTGCTCAGCCTAGCCGATCAGGCCGAACCGCCGCATGGCACGAGTTCATGCAGGTTGCGTAGTAGCCCCCGGCGGCGCTTCCCGTTGGCGTATCATCAAACTGGCGGGAAGGTAGCCTCTCGATGCAGTCGGCAGATGGAGTATAGCCGGCGCGATTGGTCGAATTGGCTCGCAACACTCGCGCTCGCATATTGACGGGCAGAGGAGCAGACAATCGGAAGCCGCCATTGCGGGCGATCTGCATCTCCCGGACATCCATCAGAACCCTCTAATTGAGCACGACCGCTTCGCGATCGGACGGTTGCTCGGTCAGTTGTCGCGAGGGAGGACGATCGACATCGACGCCCGGCAGGCGAAAATTTCGAGGCATGCGATCATCAAGAGAGGCTTCGGCTGACTCGAAACGCAATCCGACAGCATCAGCTTCCTATTGGCTGACGCAGCACCAACCTGCAGCCCGGATGAAGACGCTCGGCCGTACGAGCCGACGGGCGCCACAGAAAAAAAGCCGTCCCGAGTTGGGTGAGCAGCATTCTGGCCATCTAACCCCGAGCTCTAGGGAGTGCGACTGTCCCGCAACTGGGTCATCTCGGCCAGCGTTCAAGGGAAAGGATCGTTACGATGCATCAACCGCAAGCAGGGCCAGCCAGTTCGTCACAAGGCGACGACAAGGGTGGCCAATCGCACCGACAATGAGGGGCTGGGGGTTGAAAGGCTCGGGGCCGAAAGGCTTCGATTCAATGTTTTGGTTTTGGCGACGGTCGACATCGGCTGTGCCGCATTCCCGCAAAGGGGCGGAAACGCGCCGGATCGACCTGTGCGCCGGATCCCGGCATTTGTCCCCGCCCTATCGCCGGGGCGTTCTGGACAGGGCGGAATCCAGCCTCTATAACCCGCCCGCTCACCTTGCCCGCAACCGCGGGTCCGGCGCCCAGGTAGCTCAGTTGGTAGAGCATGCGACTGAAAATCGCAGTGTCGGTGGTTCGATTCCGCCCCTGGGCACCATTGGCTTGAAGAACTGAGAGCCTTCAATAAGACAAGTTCTATCAAGGTGTTACGCTGGCCCACTGTGTAACAAGGGTGAGCTATAATCCTGACTTGAGCCTGTCGACCGCGAATCCGTCGTCGTCAACGCCCGACTATCGGCGCCGGCGGCCGCCCAGTCGAACGGTACGAGTTGAAAGATGGCGTCCGGGGTCGTCTCATCGTGCCAAGAGCGACACCGGTTCCTGCGCATCAAGGCTGCCCTCGCCTCGGGCGCAACCGGCGGCACGGCTTCCAATTTGCCTCCCCGACCAGACGTCCATGCCGGGGCCGGCCCTGCTCCTCCCCCTGCCCAACCCGGCGGCGGAATCGGCCCCACTCGTTCAACCAGGTTCCGGATCGTCCCGGCGCGGAGCGGCACCGTCCTCGCCATCCTCCTCGTCATCCGGCTTTGCCGGAATGGCGTAGACCCCGGCCATCCAGCGGTGGAGGTCGATGTCGCGGCAGCGCGCCGAACAGAACGGCTTGAACCTCTCCTCCGCGGGGCGGCGGCAGATCGGGCATGGGGCGGCGGGCGCGAGTGTCGGCATGGAAGAGACCTATAGCGTTTTCGAGCGAAGGGAATAGCGGTTCGCATGAAGAAAACGCATCAGAACAGGAGGCACATCCCAAAAAAACGGAAACCGGTTTCTTCGAGCAAAGATCAAACGACAAGCGAGGAACCGGATCAGCGGAGGGGCCCCACTTCCAGTTCCGCCAGAAGTGCAAGGCTCCGTTTTTTGTTCACCCGAACTGGTGTCCACTTCGCTCGAAAAAAGCTCTATGCATTCCGCCGCTGCGCATCCAGCGCCCGCAGCTCGGTCTTGAGAATCTTACCGTAATTGTTTTTCGGCAGCGCCGCGACGAACACATAATCCTTCGGCCGTTTGAAGCGCGCGATGCTGGCAAGACACAGCGCGTCGAGTTCGGCGCGGTCCGCCTCGCCGACGACATAGGCGATCACGGCCTCGCCCCATTCCGGATCGGCACGACCGATCACCGACACTTCGCGCACGCCGGAATGGCGCAACAGCACCTCTTCGACCTCGCGCGGATAGATGTTGCTGCCGCCGGAAATGATCAGGTCCTTGGAGCGGTCCTTCAGCGCCAGATAGCCCTCCGCGTCGAAGGCGCCGACATCGCCGGTGTGCAGATAGCCGCCCCTGAGCGCCGCGACGCTCGCTGCATCGTTGCGCCAGTAGCCCTTCATGACGACGTCGCCGCGCACCAGGATTTCTCCCGTCTCGCCGGCCGGCAGCGGCCGGTCGTCCGCACCGGCGACCTTCACTTCGACGCAGGCAAACGGCCGGCCGGCGGAGGCGAGCCGCGCCCGCCAGCGCGGATGCGCATGGTCGGCGACCTCGGCGCGTGTCAGCACCGAGATGGTCATCGGGCTTTCGCCCTGCCCGTAGATCTGCGCCAGCCGCGGCCCGAAGCGGTCGAGCGCCTTCAGCGCGTCCTCGACATACATCGGCGCCCCACCCCAGACGAAAGTGCGGATGTGGCCGACATTGCCGTCGGCCGGCGATTCGACGAGTCGCTTGAGCATCGTCGGCGCGGCGAACATCGAAGAACGCGGCCAGCGGTCGAGCAGGCGATAAATCTCCTCCGCATCGAAACCGCCGGATTCCGGCACGACGTTGACGCCGAGGCCGGCGACATGCGCCATGATGTAGAGCCCGGAGCCGTGGCTCATCGGCGCGGCGTGCAGGATCGGGTCGCCCGGCGCCACCGGATCGACCTCCTGCGCATAGGCCCGGCTCATCACCGCAAGATTGCGATGCGTCAGCATCGCGCCTTTCGGGCGGCCGGTCGTGCCGGAGGTGTAGAACAGCCAGGCGAGATCGTCGGCGGCGCGCGCCGCCATCGCCAGCGGTTCGGCCGCGAGCAGCGCGCGATAATCGGCGCCGCCGAGCACGATCATCCGCTCCAGCGTCGCCGGCGCATGCGCAGCGAGTTCGCCGCCGATATCGGCAGAGACGAAACAGACGCGCGCGCCGGAATGATCGAGAATATAGCCGAGCTCCGCGGCATGCAGCTTGGCATTGGCCGGCACGGCCGCGAGGCCGGCATGCCAGATCGCATACAGCGCTTCGACATAGTCCGGCGTATTCTTCGCGATCACCGCGACGCGGTCGCCGGGCATCAGCCCCATCGTGCGCAAGGCGCCGGCAAGCCGCGCGACACGCGCGCCCAGTTCCGCGTAAGTGAGCACGACGCGCGTGCCATTGCCGACCGCGGGGCGATCACCGTGGTCGCGGGCGGCACGATCAAGATCGAGCGCGATGTTCAAAGGCGAAACCTCATCGACAAGCCCTCATCGACAGAAGCTTATCGATATGGTCCCGTCGACAAAAGCGCATCGACAAGACTTTACCTGATCGACAAAACCTTATCGCAACGCCGCGACAGCCGATGCGTTCAGCGGCCCTCGAGCCAACCGGCCCGGATCGGATAGCGCTCGCCGTCGAGCAGCGTCAGCGTTTCGTAGAGCGGCAGGCCGACGACATTCGTGTAAGAGCCGACGAATTTGACGGCAAAGGTTCCGGCAATGCCCTGGATCGCGTAACCACCCGCTTTGCCCTGCCATTCGCCGGACGCGAGATAGGCGTCGATGTCCTCGCGCGACAGGCGACGGAAGCGCAGCCGTGTTTCCACCAGCCGCTGACGAAACGCCTCGCGCGGCGTCACCAGGCAGAGCGCGGTATAGACGCGATGATTGCGCCCGGAGAGCAGCCGCAGGCACTGCGCCGCCTCGTCGCGCAGCTCGGCTTTCGGCAGGATGCGCCGTCCGACGGCCACCACCGTGTCGGCGGCCAGGACAAACGCCCCCTTGAGCATATCGTCGAGCTTCACCGCTTCCAGCGCCGCATCGGCCTTGGCGCGCGCCAGCCGCGTCGCATAGGCGCGCGGCAACTCGCCCCGCCTCGGCGTCTCGTCGATATCGGCAGGCTTGAGCGCATCCGGCTCGATACCGGCCTGATTGAGAAGCGCGAGCCGACGCGGCGAACCGGAGGCAAGCACGATTTTAGGGCGGCCGATCATCGGGATTCGCGATTTGTCGTGACAGGGACGGCGCGGCAAGCTGAGTAGCGGAAGGCGGCGGTTTTCACAACCACGGCCGCGCACGAGAAGAAAGCGGAAGCCGGATTGCACCGCATCCTTTTATCCGGGCATGATCTTGCATGAAAGCCGGCTCCCGCTGTCCGGGATCATGTCCTAGCCATTGCCGCCCCCCGGCCCACCGAAACGCTGCTTGATCCGCTCCATCAGGCTGTCGCGGACGGCACGATAGGCGTCGAGCCGGTGCTCGCGGCTGCCGCGGGCCCCGGTCGGATCGACGGTCGGCCAGTATTCGACCTCGACCGGCAGGGTTCGCGTCAGTTCGAGGGCGCGATGGTGCGCCTGCGGCGACAACGACACGACCAGGTCGAAATTCAGCCCCTCCCAGTCCTCCAGTTCCTCGATGGTCATCGGCCGATGTTTCGCGATGTCGATGCCGGCCTCCTCCATCGCCGCGACCACGAAGGGGTCAAGCTCGCCCTTCTGCACGCCAGCGGAGGCCGAATAGATATTACGGCCGAACATCTGCTTGAACAGCCCGGCGGCCATCGGCGAGCGCACGGCATTGAGATTGCAGACGAACAGCACCGCCTGCGGACGGATGGCGCGCTTCACGGCCGGCATCGGCGTGCTAGCCCTTCCAATGCAGCACGCAGACCAGCGTGAACAGCCGGCGCGCCGTGTCGAAATCGACCGCGATCTTACCTTTCAGCCGCTGCTGCAGCAGCGTCGAGCCGTCATTGTGCAGGCCGCGCCGCCCCATATCGATGGCCTCGATCTTGTCCGGGGTCGCGGTGCGGATCGCCGCGTAATAACTGTCGCAGATCAGGAAATAGTCTTTGACGACGCTGCGCAGCGGCGCCAGCGACAGCAGATGCGCGACGACCGGCGTGCCGTCCTCCAGCCGGATGTCGAAGGCGAGCCGGCTGCCGGTCACGCTCAGATGCAGCACATACGGGCCGCCATCGTGACCGACCGGCGCGAAGGAGTTTTTTTCCAGCAGATCGTAGATAGCGATGGCGCGCTCGTGCTCGACGTCGGGATTGGATCGGCCGATCGACGCTTCGTCGAGCGTCACCGCGACGAGACGCTGCTTGGCGCCCGCTGCGGTGTTGTCGCTCATGGCAGATTGAGCCTGATGGCAACGGACCGCGCATGCGCATCGAGCCCCTCGGCCTTGCCGAGGGTGATTGCCGCGGGGCCCAGCGCGCGCAACTGTTCCGCGCCGCATTTGAGGATCGAGGTCCGCTTCATGAAGTCGAGCACACCCAGCCCCGACGAGAAGCGCGCCGAACGCGCCGTCGGCAGCACATGGTTGGAGCCGCCGACATAATCGCCGATCGCTTCCGGCGTATGCGCGCCGATGAAGATCGCACCGGCATTGCGGATCGCAGCCGCCAGCGGCTCGGCGTCCTGCGCAACGATCTCCAGATGTTCGGGCGCCAGCGCATCGACCAGCGGCACCGCATCGGCAAGCCGCGGCACGGTGATGATCGCGCCGAACGTCTCCCACGAGGCCGATGCGATGGCGGCGCGCGGCAAGCTCCGCAACTGGCTCGCCACCGCGTTTTCGACCTGCCCGGCCAGTGCGACATCGTCGGTGATGAGGATCGACTGCGCGCTCGCATCGTGCTCGGCCTGCGCCAGCAGGTCGGCGGCGATCCAGTCCGGATTGCCGGTGCCGTCCGCAAGCACCAGCACTTCCGACGGGCCGGCGATCATGTCGATGCCGACCCGGCCAAAGACCAGCCGCTTCGCCGCCGCGACATAGGCATTGCCCGGGCCGACGATCTTCGCCACCGGCGCGATGGTCTGCGTGCCATAGGCAAGCGCCGCCACCGCCTGCGCGCCGCCGATGCAATAGACCTCGTCGACGCCGGCGAGCTTCGCCGCCGCCAGCACCAGCGGATTGAGCGCTCCGTCCGGCGACGGCACCACCATGACGAGACGCGGCACGCCGGCGACCTTTGCCGGAACGGCGTTCATCAGCACCGAGGACGGATAGGCGGCGGTGCCGCCGGGCACATAGAGGCCGACGGCCTCGATCGCCGTCCAGCGCGAACCGAGTTCGACGCCGAGCGCATCGGTGAAGCGGTCGTCCTTCGGCAGTTGCCGTTCGTGATAGGCGCGAATGCGGTCGCGGGCGAGCGCCAGCGCCGCGATGGCCTGCGGATCGCACCGGCCTGCGGCGGCATCGATCTCGGCGGCGTCAACCCGCAGCGTCGACGGCGTCAGCGACAGCCGGTCGAAGCGCGCGGTGAATTCGATGACAGCTTCGTCGCCGCGCTGCTCGACCTCCGCCAGGATGGCGCGCACCGCCCGCTCGACGTCGGCCGACGCCTCGCGCTTGGTCGCCAGAAACGCGCGAAACTGCGCGGCGAAGGTCGCGGATCGGCTGTCGAAACGAAACGGCATGGCAATACGTCCGCAAAAGGTCCGGCGATGCGGCCCGCTGCAACGCAGCGGACATCCATGCACGTCATTGGCGCGGCGATACCGGCCCCGTCAACCCCGCGATGACTGTGGCTTCCGGCGGGTCAGGCGTGATCCGCAAGGGGTGCCGCCGGGGCGGCGCCGTTGAGCTCATGTTCGGGGCATTTGGCACAGGTCCAGGCTGGACCAAGATCGGCCAGTTCCACTTCAAGGCACTCGACATCGAGCCGCAGCGCGGCACCGCCGGAGAAGGTCAGCGTCACCACGCCCGAGGGCGCATCGCGCTTGACGAATTCGACCGCCAGCAGGTTGAGCACCTGCACCTCGCTGCCGATATCGATTGCCCTGCTTTTGCAGGCCATCACCCGCTCGAAACGCAACGCAGCCCGCCGGCGGCGATATTGCGGCGGCTCGGCCACCGCCGATTCCCAGTCGAAACGGTTGAGGCCGACGACGAGACGCTTTTCCTGCGGCAGCCAGATCAAATCGGAGACCTTGACCACGGCGTCCTGCAGATGCGCCGAGGCAATCTCCAGGTCTTCCTCGTCGAGGACGATGAATTTGATGAGATCGGAAGTCATCGGGTCCGTCGCCTGCTGCAGTACATCCGCTTGTCCGCACCCAAGCTAGGGTCAAATCGCAGCTTCGCAAGCCCTGTTGGAAAGGAAGTCCTGCTGGAAGGAAGCCCTGCCCGGCGGATCGGCAGCGGCGACGCCGCGCCGGCTCACGCGGGCGGCGCGCTAGCCGCCCAGCCGCTCGATCAAGGCACCGCACGCCGACAGCTTCGCCTCCAGCCGCTCGAAGCCGCGGTCGAGGTGATAGACCCGGTTGACGGTCGTGTCGCCTTCCGCTGCCAGCCCGGCGATGACCAGCGACACCGAGGCCCGCAGATCGGTGGCCATCACCGGCGCGCCCTTGAGACGGTCGACCCCCTCGATGGTCGCCTTCTGACCGTCAAGATGGATGCGCGCCCCGAGCCGCGCCAGTTCCTGCACATGCATGAAACGGTTCTCGAAGATCGTCTCGGTGATGCGCGAGGTGCCGCTAGCGCGCGTCATCAGCGCCATCAGTTGCGCCTGCAGGTCTGTGGGGAAGCCGGGAAACGGCTCGGTCGTCACCTCGACCGGGGCGATGCCGCCGCCGTTGCGGGCGACGCGGATGCCTTCGTTGGTGGCGGTGATCGTCGCGCCGGCCGCGGCGATGACATCGAGCCCCGCCTGCAGCAGTTCCGGTCGGGCATTGCCGAGCAGCACGTCACCGCCGGTCATCGCCACCGCCATCGCATAGGTGCCGGCCTCGATACGGTCCGGCAGCACGCTGTGACGGGCGCCGCCGAGCCGCGACACGCCCTCGACGACGATGCGCGGCGTGCCGGCGCCGGCGATTTTCGCGCCCATCTTGTTGAGGCAGTCGGCAAGATCGCCGACCTCCGGCTCCTGCGCGGCGTTATCGATGACGGTGGTGCCGTTGGCCAGCGCCGCGGCCATCAGCGCCGTATGCGTGCCGCCGACGGTGACCTTGGGAAAGATGATCTCGCCGCCGCGCAGGCCGCGCGGCGCGCGGGCGACGACATAGCCGCCGTCGATGTCGATCGAGGCGCCGAGCGCCTCCAGCGCCATGATCAGCAGATCCACCGGGCGCGTGCCGATGGCGCAACCGCCCGGCAGCGACACCTTCGCCTCGCCCATACGCGCCAGCAGCGGCGCGATCACCCAGAAACTTGCCCGCATTCTGGAGACGAGGTCGTAGGGCGCGGTGGTATCGACGATGCGGGCGGCGGAAATGTGCAGGGTCTGGTTGTCGGCGCTGTCACCCGGCCGCTTGCCGGCGATCATCACGTCGACGCCGTGATTGCCGAGGATGCGCTGCAAGAGCCGCACATCGGCAAGCCGCGGCACATTGTCGAGGACCAGCGTCTCTTCGGTCAGCAGGCTCGCGATCATCAACGGCAGGGTGGCGTTCTTGGCGCCGGAAATCGGGATCACGCCGTTGAGCGGCCGGCCGCCGGTGATGCGTATGCGCTCCATCTGCCCCCCAATGCAGCGGCCGGACCAGCCACCGAAACGTAGATCACCGCCCGCTCTAGCCGGTCGCGCCGGCGGGGCAAAGCCCGCGAGTTTACGGAATGCACCTATTCGCCGTCCGATTGCGGCGAAACTCCGGTTCCTGCACCATTTTCTTCGGGCTTTGCGGCCGTGGAAGACACCGGATCGGGCGCCGGCTGGCTGCGGGCGCGCGCCTGCGCCTTACGACGCTTGAGGTTTTCCCGCAACGCCGCCGCGAGCCGCGCCTCCCGACGCAGCGCCTCTGCCGACCGGGATCCGGAATGCTCAGTCATTTCCCGACCCTACCTTCCACGCGGAACAACGTGCAAAGACCCGCGGATACGGCTCGACATACCGGCATTGATCGGATATTCGCAAGCCCGCGCATCGGCCTCAGCGCCGCCGCCGGCTGCCGTAGCTCAGTGGTAGAGCACTTCATTGGTAATGAAGAGGTCGACAGTTCAATCCTGTCCGGCAGCACCATTTTAAGCCACTGATATTCAATAAGAAATTCATAAATCAGGCATTCTGCGCCTGCCAAGCGGATCGGAGCGGATCTGACCGCTGATATTCAACGCACCATTCCGCCCCGGATCCTTGCCCCCATACGCGAAATGGCTCGCAAGATACGGAGACCGGCACCGGCCGGCCCGATTCAACGGTCGCCGAGATACTCCTCGACGTAGAAACGGACCACCGCGACCCGGGCAACCGCGACCAACGGCATGGCAAGCGCGATGCCAAGAACGCCGAAGAGAGCGCCGAGCACAACCAACGCCGCAAGTGTCCAGGCCGGCGGCGTCTCGACCGCCTGACGCTGGATCAATGGGCCGATCACATAGCCCTCGATCGACTGGATCGCCGCATAGATGACGACGGACCAGATCAGCACCGAGTGACCATACGGCATGGCCACAAGTCCGATCGGAATGGCAGCGACGATCGGACCGAAGAACGGGATAAAATTCGACACACCAGCCTGAAGCCCGAGCAGGAACGGGCCCGGCAAGCCGAGAAGATAAAGCAGCAGCCAGACGCAAAGCGTCATGATCGCGACGCGGATAACCTGGCCGACAAACCACAGGCGGAGAATGGCGCCCATCTCATCGAGCACGGCGCGGACCCGGCCGCGATGAGCGGGCGTGACCAGCATCACCAGACTCTCGCGGTAGACGACCGGATCGGCGGCGAAGAAAATGCCGAGGAACAGCACGATGAATATGCTGGTCAGCACGCTGGAAGCGCCGCCCAGCACCATCTGCGCCTGACTGAACAGCCGACTCTGGTCGGAAAACAGCCATTGCGCGAAACTGCGGCCGCCCTCCGGGCCAAGCAGATCGACGCCATAGGACAGCAGATGCTGCTGTACGACGTCGAGTTGCGTTTCCATCACGGCGACAAGCAGGCGTGTCTGCCCCGGCAGTTTCTGAATGCCCCAGAGAAGGCCCAGGCCACACACGATGGCGAACAGCACGATAACGATCGTCAATCGCCATCCGCGCCGCAGCGGGAGGATCGTGCCGAGGGCGCGCGTCGACGCATCGAGCAACGCCGCGAACAGAACGCCGGCGAAGATCAGCAGCAGGCCCGCCGCCGTTTTCCAAACCAGAATGACGACAATGCAGGCGGCAAGGAGGCAGAGGCCGGTGGCGAGCAGGCTTGACGGACCCGGCATGGATGCCGTCAGGCTGGAGCGTTGCTGCGGCTCGTCATCGGCAGGTGGACGCATCAGCCGACTTTAACCGCCGGCTTGCGCCACGCATAGCTGAGCCAGCTGACGCCATGCGAGAGGAGGTCAATGCTCAGGAGCAATCCCAGCACCCAGAGTCCGCTTCTCGGAAATCCGGTGAGGATGATGAGGCCCGCGGCAACACCGAAGAGACCGGACAGGACCATGATCCAGCCGAGCTGGTTCCAATAGCCGAGACCGATGACGATGCGCACGACCCCGGACACCAGCAGCGCCAGGCCGAGGACATAGGTCAGGATCAGCGCACTCGCCAAAGGCTGCGTCACCAGCGCCAGACCGAAGGCGACATACAGAAGACCGAGAATGATCTGCCAGGCGAAGCCGCCCCAACCCTTGGTCCAGAAAGCGTGGACCACCTCGAAGGCACCGACCGCGATGGCCATCCAGCCGATAAAGATGGCGCTGACGACGGTGAACAGGGCGACATCACTGAGAACCAGCGCGCCCGCGACAATCATGACAAGGCCGAGCAAAACACAGACCCATCGCGGCGGCGCGGTCAGTCCGGCAGGTTGTGGAGATGCAGTGCTTGCATGGATCGTCATGGTCGCCTCCTGTTTCGTGATCCGCTCACATTTCGTTTTCCGGTGATCTCAAGGTTTGCTCGCACCTCGGATCGGCGGCTCCTCCGCCGGGATCTCGCCGGGCAAATAGCCAGGAAGCCGGCCGGCTGGAATGACGGCAAGAAAGGCGAACGCCGCCATGATCAGCAAACCGATCTTCAAGGCCCGCAAACGTGCCGTGGTGTTCAGTTGCACAGCCTCCTCGACCTGCTCCGGCGTCGCCGTGGTGCGCTCCATCACGTTGCGCAACTGATCGTTGCTGACGAAAGTGATGCTGCCGAGATCGAGCTGGCTTTGAAGCTCTTTCGGCAGGGTCGGGTTGGCCGCCAAATTGGAAAACACGATGGTGCTCAGAAGGCCGACAAGCAGTGCCCCGGCCAGCGCGGTGCCCACCGCCGCGGCAAGATTTTGCGTGGTGCCCCGCAGCGAACCGACATCGCCGGCAAGCTCCTTGGGAGAGGCCGTGACCAATACGTTGAACAGCAACGTCACCAGCGAACCCTGCCCGATCCCGAACAGGATAAGCCCGAACAACACGGGCATTTCGCTCCAGTCGTTGCGGACAACGAAAGCGAGCCACAGCAGCGCCACCGTACAAAGCGCGAAGCCATAGCGGCCGATCTGCCGTGGCGTAAGTTTCTCGTAGAAGCGGACGATCAACATCGCCGAGAAGAACACCGTCAGGTTGAACGGCATCATCGCGATAGCCGTGGCGAGCGGCGAGCGTCCCTGCACGATCTGGATATAGAGCGGCACCGAGAAGTTCAACGCCGCTTCCAGCGCCACGACCACGAACAGAGCGTAAACCGCACAGCGCTCCTGCGCCGATTCGACAACCGACAATGCAAGCAGCGGCGTCCTGCCGGCGCTCTGCCGGCGGCGCGTCCACATCATGAATCCTTGCCCGATGACGACACCCAGCACGATCAGGACCGGCGCCGGCGACGCGCCAAACAGCGTGAACGGTGCGCTGGCGGTCGCCAGCACCACGCCCCAGCCGTTGAGGTTGTTGAATCCGAAACTGATCAGCACGATCGCGCTTGCAGCAAGGACGACCCCGAACAGATCGATCTGAACATCGGGCCTGCCATGATCGGGCCGCAAACGGAAGCTCAGGACAAACACCAGCGCCGACACCGCGATAAGAATACCGAAGACCGGACGCCAGCCGATATACGTGCCGAGCACGCCGCCGATCACAAAGGCGAGCACGCCGGCGGCCGCGCGGGCGGAGCCGAGCGCGCCGAGGGCGGTGGCCTGCTGCTGGCCGGCATAGTTTTCGGCGATCAGCGCCACCAGCGACGGGACGATCACGGCGCCGGCGGCACCGCACAGGGCCTGCGCTGCAATCATGACAGACGCGGAGGGGCTGAACGTCATCATGAGCTGAGAGACAAAGAACAACACGACCGCCGCGCGAAACACGCGCAACGCGCCAAATCGCTGCGCGAGCTTTGCGCCAAGCATCACGAAACCGGCCACCAGCATAGAATAGGTGACGATGCCGGTTGCGACCGTCGTCGGCGGCACGCCGAAACTCTTGACCATGCCACCCATCGCGACCGGCAACGACGCGACGTTGAAGGACATGATCATCTGGCCGAGCGCAATCGCGATCATCGGCACCCACGACGTACGCGGCTCGGCACGGAGATCATTGCTCGAAATAGCCTGCGTCGTCATGGCGTCCTCCGATGTGGTCGACCGAATAAGCGTCAGGCATCCCCCGTCGTCGCGTTCATGGCTCCGGTTGCGACACGAACAAGTCCATGCCCAGTTGCTGCGACAGGAACTTTGCCGCCAGTTGCCCCTTGACGCTGTTGCCTGCCGCATCGAGCCGCGGCGCGAACGATCCGTAACCACCCTTGCCGGGAGACACGGCGACGATGCCGCCGCCTATTCCGCTCTTGCCGGGAACGCCAATATCGTAGAGCCAGTCGCCGGATGTCTCGTAAAGGCCGGCAGTGGCCATGACCACGAGCGCGTAGTGGCAGACAGATGCGCCGACAACGCGCTGTTTGGTAACGGGATTGACACCGCCGTCGGCAAGCGTAGCCCCCATCACCGCCAAGTCTCTCGCGTTTACATTCAACGAGCACTGCCGGGTGTAGAGGTCGGTGGCCTGTCTGGTATCGCAGTAGATGCGATCATAGCTTTCCAGCAGACGCGCGATGCTGCGATTACGAAAGTTGGTTTTCGACGCGGACTCGTAGACCTCCTCGTTCAACGAGAGTTTCCGTCCCGCAAATCGAGACAAGCCGTCATAAATAAAATTCCATTGTTCCTCGGCGGTTTTTCCAGGCGCAAGGCTTGTGGCCGCAATGGCTCCGGCATTCACCATCGGGTTGGTGAGGCCCGACCCATTCTCGATTGCAGTCAGCGAATTGAAGGGGAGTCCCGTGGCGTTGGCGCCGAGTTTCGAGCGCGTTTCCTCTGGACCCAGCGTTTCGCAGACCAGCGCAAAAAGAAACGGCTTCGACACGCTCATGATCGAGAATTCGTAATCGACATCACCGGCCGCATAGACGTTACCGGATGTACCGACGACACAAATTCCGAACAGATCGCTGGGGACACGCGCAAGCGCAGGATAGACCTGCGAATTTTCACCATCCGTGTTCGCCCGGAAACGACGGTGAGCATCCCCGACCAATGCTTGCACCACCTCCTGCTGCGGCAGATGGCCTGTCGAGACATAGGGAGCAGCAGCCACGTCGGTGAGCGATGGCAAATCCATCGGATCACTCCTCGGGTTCAAGTCTGCCTATTCAACAACAAGCCGAAGATGTGGACACAAGAACCGGCCTAAGTTCTTAAGCGGCCGTAACAAGACAAGCTAACGCTCGATTCGAAAATGAGTCAAATTCTCTCGCTATGCTCGCCTGCGTGGCATGAATGCGAGCTATTCCATATTCAAATGCCGGCACGATGAATTGTGCGTCGCCACAATTTCCAGTCCGAATGATCCGCGAGCAACAGACAGCCCCTTATCCGCAGGCTCGCCTCGAGCACCGGCAGCGCCTACAATCCGGCTTACTGGCTCAGGCAGGAATGGCTCACAATTGTTGAGCAGATCAAAAACGAGCGGGAGACGTTCATGACCCTTCTCCTCGACCGCAAGCTGAAGACCTTCGACCCCGATACGCTGCAACACAAAATACGGACTGCCCCACGAGCGCGCCGGCATCGCTTTGCGGCCGGTGTGGCCGCGATCGCCGGTCTGGCGATAGCCGGCGTCCCCACATCCGGAAATACCCAGCAGCAACCGCAATCGGCTGTGCTGTTCCAGAATGTGCGCATCTTCGACGGGACGTCGAGCGAACTGAAGCCGTCATCCAATGTGCTTGTCGTCGGCAACATGATCAGGACGATCTCCACAGCACCGATTGCCGACCCGCCGGACGTGACGCTGACGCGAATCGAGGGTGGCGGCCGCACCCTGATGCCGGGGCTGATCGATGCGCACTGGCACGCGATGATGATACGGGCCAATCCTGCACAGGCGATCAATGGCGACGTCGGCTACAACAATATCGCTGCGGCGGACGAAGCCACCGATACGCTGATGCGTGGCTTCACGACCGTTCGCGATGTCGGCGGACCTGCATTCGGCCTCAAACAGGCGATCGACGAGGGGATCATCAAGGGCCCGCGCATCTACCCTTCGGGCGCGATCATTACGGTGACGAGCGGGCATGGAGATTTTCGCCAGCTCTCCGAATTGCCGCGCACGATCGGCGGCATGTTGGCGCGCATGGAGCGGGTTGGCGGCAGCATGCTCGCCGACAGTCCGGACGAGGTCCGCCTGCGCGTTCGCGAACAGCTCATGCAGGGCGCATCCCAGATCAAACTGACGGCCGGTGGCGGCGTGTCGTCACCCTTCAGCCCGATCGACGTCTCGACCTTTACGGAGACGGAGCTTCACGCCGCCGTCGAAGCCGCCGAAAACTGGGGCACGTATGTAACCGTCCATGCCTTCACGTCGGCCGCAATCCAGCGCTCCATCGCCGCCGGCGTGAAGTGCATCGAGCACGGCTTCCTGATGGACGAAGCCACCGCGAAGCTGATGGCCGACAAAGGGATCTGGCTGAGTACCCAGCCGCTTCCGGAAGAGATGCGCCTCGGTTTCCCGCCCGGGACTGTCCAGCGCAGCAAGGCGGACAAGGTCTGGCCCGGAATTGCGAAAACCTATGAACTGGCGAAGAAATACAAACTCAAGACGGCCTGGGGGACCGATGTTCTGTTCTCCCGCGCACTGGCGCAGCATCAGGGAGCCATCCTCGCATCACTCACCCGCTGGTACACGCCAGCCGAAGCGCTGATCATGGCAACCAGCACGAACGCAGAACTCCTCGCGCTCTCCGGCGAACGCAACCCTTATCCAGGGAAGCTCGGCGTTGTCGAGCAAGGCGCATTGGCGGACTTGCTGCTAGTCGACGGCAACCCACTCCAGAATATCCAACTCATCACGGATCCCGCGAAGAACTTCGTGGTGATCATGAAGGACGGAAACGTCCATAAGAACTCCATATCGCGATGAGATCACCGGGCATGCAGCAGCGCCGGTCGACCGATCGGCGCTGCTGGTTCAACCCCTCGATAACCGCGCTACAGAGTGAGAATGCCGCTGATAAGGTCATAAGCTCCTTGACCGTCAGCGGTAGGCTCGCTGCTGGATAAAACTCGGAGGCCACGTCAAGGACGACCGGGTCGACGGCTGCGGGCGCATCGCAAGCAGAGCCTGCAGCGTCGGCGCGTTCAGGCAATAGCTCAGCCATGCGTCGGAACGATCATGCCCCTCAAGGTCGCGACGGCACCGCTGATGGTCCTTGCACAGCGAGCACGATCGCTGCAGATCGCGGGTCGTTTCCAGCCCCGCCGAGGTAAGATCGGTGTCGCCGAGGCCGAGCGCGGCGATGCGCGCATTGAGCAATTGTGTCGCCTCCGGCCCCTTCGCCGCCAGACTGCGCAACTCCCGCGGCGACATGCCAAGCTCGCGGGCCATACGATCGACCTCCGCGTCGTCGCGGAGTTCGCAAGCCGCCGCGCGCCGCCTCCGATATTCACCGACCCAGTGTTTCACAGCCGACAGAGACGCATTCTGCATGACAAACTCCTCGCCGTTGCCATGACAGGCTATCCCTCCGGCAGCGGCGGGCGTTGTTGCAGATCAATCTCCGCGCAGATTGCCCCGCGATGGGCGCCACGGCCTTGGCCGATGACGAAACGCCCAAGGCCCGCGGAGTGTAAGGTTCTGCAGAGTTCCAAGAGGCCCCGAAGGCTCAGAGGGCGGACAACCCGCGAATCAAAAGCCCGGCGCGCGGCCGGGCTTCCGAGAACCAGCAATGAAAGGTCTGCCGATCAGTTGAAGTGATAGTTGAGACCGACCTTGACCGTATGATTCCGCAGGCCGATCCGGCCGGAGTCGCCATCGGGCGCCGGGCCGTAGGTGGCGTTGCCATAGTCGGCATAGAGATATTCGACCTTGGCGGACCAGCTCTGCGCGATCCGGTATTCGAGGCCGCCGCCGATCGTGTAGCCGGAATGCGTGGCACTGGCGCTGAATGTATCGGCACCATCCTCGACCGACAGCTTCGTCCGCGCCCAGGCATAACCGCCCTTGGCGTAGATCAGCAGGTCGTTGACGGCAAAGCCGAGGCGGCCGGTGACGCTGCCGAACATATTGACCTTGTACGACATGCTGCTGCCATCCGCCGGATCGGCGAAGGAGAGCTTGATGCCGGCGCCGGCGAGTTCGCCTTCGAGACCGACGACGAACTGGCTGCCGGGCATCTGCCAGTTGTAGCCCAGCGTGCCGCCGCCGAAGCCGCCCTTGATCGTCGGAGCCGCGGCAACCTCGTCCGCACCGTCATTGTCGAAATCCGTATTGTCGCCCCGGACCTTTCCGCCCCAGCTATAGCCGCCGAAACCGCCGACATAGAATCCGGTCCAGTTATAGGCCACGGGTGCCGCGACCGGCGCCTTGGTATAGGGTCGCGCGGGAAGGTCGGCCGCGAATGACGGCGCAGCCAGGGCGACCACGGCAACCGAAGCCAGAAGCAATCTGTTCATCCAATATCTCCCTCTCGGCAAATCTCGTCGGACAAGCTCTGCCGTTTGAGACCACATAACCGGCAGAGCAGCAACCCGCGACACCGCAGGCGGCGGAATCATCAACACCCAAAGCATCGGAGAAAGCGAGCCGGAGATCGGCTCGCGAACGTCATGCCGCCCGCGCCGCGCTGCCATCACCCTCGCGATCATGCGCGCGGCCGATGGCGTAACCGAGCAACGTCCACACGCCCGCGAGCACGGCCCCGGCGAGCGCAACGGCGCCGGTCGTCGCCGCCGCGGCGAGGCCGGCATAGACCCAGCCCGCCACCGCATCGCCGCCGCGATAGACGAAGGTGTCGATGGCGTTCTTCGCCTTGTATTTGGTTTCGGCATCGAGCGAGGCGAACAGCATTTCGCGGCCCGGCCGCACCAGCGCATATTCGCCGACGCGCCGCACGATCATCACGAAAGCCAGAACCGGGAAGGTTGCGACCAGTGCCAGCAGGCCGAAGCCGAACAGCATCGCCACCGGCACTGCGGCCAGCAAAACCGTGACGCCGAGCCGCTTCGCCAGCCGGCCGGTGAGGAAAATCTGGATGACGATGGTCAGCGACTGCACCGCCACATCGATCGCCGCGAATATCTGCGTCTGCGCGGTGCGGTCCGGAAACGTGGCGGCAACGATGCGCGCCTGTTCGAAATACAGGAAGGTGGAAGCGGCGGTCAGCAGCAGGATAAAGCCGGAAATCGCGATCAGGTAAGGCGAACGAAGGATCAGCGTCAGACCCGCCCAGATCGAGCCGCCGATGCGCTCCGGCTGCGGCCCGTCGTGGCGCGGCCCCATCCGGTCGCGCCAGCCGAGCAGAAAGCGGACGCAGCCAAGCGTCGACAGCAGCAGCGCCGCCGAGAGGAACAGCAGCCCCGCCTCGCCCAGCGGCGCGACGAGCACGCCGGAGAGCAGCGGTCCGGCAATGCCGCCGAGGCTGGCGCCGGCGGCGATCTGCCCGAACAGGCGATGCGCCCGCTCCGGCTCGAACAGGTCCGCCATCAGGCTCCAGGCGATCGAGATGACGAACAGATTCATCACCGACAGCCAGATATAGAAGGCGCGCGCGATCCAGACATTCTTCGGATCCGTCGCCAGACTGACGGCGAAGCCGGCCATGACCAGCGCCGAAAAACCATACAGGATCGGCAACAGCCGGCGGCGCGGCACGCTCGCCGCGACCCAGCCATAGAGCGGCACGACCGCGAGTGTCGCGACGAAGGTGCCGGTGAACAGCCATTGCAGGTTCTTCACGCCGCCGGCGATACCGAAGGTTTCGCGCACCGGCCGGAGCATGAAATAGGCGGCGAACAGCAGGAAGAACAGCAGGAAACCGGCAACGACCGCCGGCACCTCGCGGCGTTCCGCTGCAATCAGACGGCCGAGAAGGAAACTCCCCGGCTGCGCCTCAGAGGTCATCGATGAAGCGCTCCATCCGCGCCCGCAGCGCCGCATCGGGCAAGGCGCCGCGCGCCGCGCCGAGATTGTCGTCGACATAGCGCGCCTGCGCCATGCCGGGAATGGCGATCGGCCGGCAGGGATGCGAGAGCACATATTTCAGGAACACCTGCGCCCAGCTCGCGGCGTCGATCTCCGCCGCCCAGTCCGGCAGCGGCCGGTCCTTGGTGGCAGTGAACAGCCGGCCGCGGCCGAACGGCAGATTGATCATCACCGCAACGCCCTTCTCTTGCGCCAACGGCAGGATGCGGTCGGCGGCACCGCGATTGTCGAGTGCATAGTCGATCTGGATCGTGTCGAGCGCCTCGCGCCGCAACGTCGCCTCGAAGGCTGCGTACTGGCTGTCGAACGAGGTGGTGATGCCGAGCGCGCGGATGCGCCCCTTCGCCTTCAGATCCCGCAGGATAGCAAGCTGATCGGTCACGTCACGGAGATTGTGAACCGCGATCAGGTCGATTTTGCCGGTGCGCAGATTGCGGAACGACTGTTCGATCTGCGCAAGTCCTTCCTGGCGGCTGGACGCGCCGACCTTGGTCGCCAGGAACAGCTTGTCGCGCACGCCGAGTTCGGCGACGAGGTCCCCGACCACCGCCTCGGCCCGTCCATAGGACGGCGCTGTATCGATGATGCTGCCGCCCAGTTCGGCGAAGCGGGCAATGGTGGCGCGCAGCGGCGCAAACTCACCCTCGCCGCGCGGATTGTCATAGCGGCGCGCCGTGCCGATACCGATCGCCGGAACCTGCACATCCGCGCCGGGGATGCGGACCGTGCGCAACGCGCCGCCGGCAGGAGGCTGCACACGCGACTGAGCAGGCGACTGGGCAAATCCCGGTTGGCCGGCAAACGGCAGAACGGCCATTCCGGCCAGCAGATGTCGGCGGCTGATCATGTCGACCTCCTCGTCGGGTCCGCAAGGACAGCGGTCCGTTCAGCACATGCCAAGCGGGAACGACAATCGATCAAAGGATCACGGCGGCAGCAAGACGCGGTCGATCTTGCCGCAGCCCCGCGCGCCGCAAATAGGCATGTCGGCAACCGCCGTAAACCGGCCCGGCGGCCGGACGCTCACTCGGGCCGCAGGAAGCGGAAGTCGCAACCCTCGTCGGCGCCGAGAATCTCGCGCACATAGAGTTTCGAATAGCCGCGTGCCGGCGTTTCGACCGCGGGCCGCGCGACGCTCGCCCGCTTCGCCAGTTCGGCGTCGTCGACCAGCAGGTCGACACGCCCTTCCTTCACAGAGAGCCGCATGCGGTCGCCGGTGCGCACCAGCCCGAGGGGTCCGCCGGAGGCACTGTCGGGCGTCACATGCAGCACGATGGTGCCGAAAGCGGTGCCGCTCATCCGCGCATCGGAGATGCGGATCATGTCCTTGACGCCCTTGGCCGCGAGTTTCTTCGGGATCGGCAGATAGCCGGCCTCCGGCATCGCCTCCGGCGCGTTCGGGCCGGCATTCTGCAACACCAGAATATCATGTGCCTCGACGTCGAGCGCCGGATCGTCGATACGCGCGGCGAGATCGGCAAGCGAGGAGAACACCACCGCCCGCCCCTCATGCTCGAACAGCCGTGCATCGGCGGCGGAGCGTTTCAGGATGGCGCCGCGCGGTGCCAGATTGCCGAACAGCGCCACCAATCCGCCCTGCGGCTCCAGCGGCTCGCTGCGCGCCGCGATGATGGTTCGGTCGACGTAGTCCTCGTGCGGCGCCGCAAGTCGCTCGCCCAGCGTCTCGCCGGTCACCGTCATCGCGTCGAGATGCAGCAGGTCTTTAAGTTCGCGCAGCAGCGCACCCATGCCGCCGGCGGCGTAAAAGTCTTCCATATAGCCGTTGCCGACCGGCTTGAGATTGACCAGCACCGGGGTGGTTTCCGACAATTCGTTGAGGCGCTTGAGCGAAACCTTGACCCCGGCGCGTCCGGCGATGGCGGTGAGATGGATCACCGCATTGGTCGAACCGCCGAGCGCCAGCAGCACCCGCAGCGCGTTCTCCACCGACTTCTCGTTGACGATGCGGTCGGCCGTCAGCGTCGTCGAACCGATCATCCGTACCGCGGCAATGCCGGTCGCCTCCGCCGCGCGCAGCCGGTCGGCATGGACGGCGGGAATAGCGGCAGTGCCCGGCAACGTCATGCCGAGTGCCTCGGCAATGCAGGCCATGGTCGAAGCGGTGCCCATCACCGCGCAGGTGCCGGCGGTGGTGGCAAGCCGGCTCTCGACCACCGAGATTTCTTCGTCGTCGACCTCGCCGGCGCGATACTTCGCCCAGAAGCGACGGCAATCGGTGCAGGCGCCGAGCCGCTCGCCGCGATGCCGTCCAGTCATCATCGGCCCGCCGATCAGCATGACGGACGGGCGGCCCGCCGACACCGCGCCCATGAGTTGCGCCGGGACGGTCTTGTCGCAGCCGCCCATCAGCACGACGGCATCCATCGGCTGCGCGCGCACCATCTCTTCCGTGTCCATCGACATCAGGTTGCGGAACTTGAGACTGGTCGGGCTGAGAAAAACTTCACCCAGTGAAATTGTCGGAAATTCCAGCGGCAGCGCGCCCGACGCGAGCACGCCGCGCTTCACCGCCTGCAGCAGTTCCGGAAAGTGGCGATGACAGTTGTTGAAGCCTGACGGTGTGTAAGCGATGCCGACCACCGGTTTTTTCAGCATGTCGCGGGAATAACCCATCGACTGTGCGAAGGAGCGGCGCAGATAGATCGAGAAATCCTTGTCGCCGTAATTGGTGAGGCCGTGGGCGATACCTGCTGTCTTGTCCGTCATGCGATCATTCATTTCGTTTTCGTTATGCCGCCATGCTGATCGTCATTCTTGGCAGATCGCGGTGTCATGACGCAAGCATCGCCGGCGCAAACGCCACCGGCATCGAAACATTGCAGCAGGTGAAAATCCCTCACCGATGGCGCGGGCCCCGATCAGGACTTCGCGGCGGCGGACACGAACCTGGAAAACCGCGCCGGCAGCCATCGCGCGAGCGCGGCGCGCGTCGCCGCATCGATCAGGAACACACCGACCACGATCGCGGTCGTGAACCACACGGCGTAGAAATAGCGGGGCGTCGGCAGATAGAACAGCGCCGGCACATGGCCGGCGAGCGCGCACGCCGCCAGCCACCGCACCCAGATCTCGAAGCGGCGACCGCAGCAGGCGACATAGACGAGAATGACGACGGCGGCCGCATGCAGCGGAATGGTCGCGGCGAGCGCGCCCGGGCCGCTCAGCCACAGGGAAATCTGCTTCGCCCCCATTTTGACATGCGTGCCGAAATCCAGATGCGCCAGTTCATGCAACGCCGCGACATAAGCCGAGGGCGGCATCGTGAAGATCTGCGGATGATCGGCATTGCTGCTCGTCAGAACGAAGGCATTGCCGAAATACCAGTTGTGGAACGGCATCCAGAAGAACGGCAGGAAGCCGGCGCATAGCGCGACATAACCCAACCATTGACGTTGCGCCAGCGCCATCAGACCGACGCCGAGCAGCGCCATGCCGACCATCGGGGCGACGATCGGCTTGACGAATATCGCCAGCGTCAGCAGCAGCGATCCCCAGAACAGCGGCTCCGCACGCTGCAACCGGCCGCGCGCCGGCGCCGCCAGCAGCACCGCGATGCCGGCGACGAACAGCACCTGCGACAGCGGATCGGCAAAACCGCGCGCCGCCCATTTCGCATAATGGAAGAAGCTGGTGCCGAACACCTCGCCGACCGGCAGCGCCGTGAAAGCCAGAGCGAACGGCCACGCCAGCCGATCCGGGAAGAAGCGCCGGAACAGCCAATAGACGACGACCGGCAGCATCAGGAGCACCGACAGATAACCGAGATTGCTATCGCCGAAGATGAGCATTTCCAGCATGCGGAAATAGCGAAGGCCCGGACCGCCGTAATAATAGATCGGCTCGCCGCCGATCAGCACGCTGCGGAGATCGCCGGCGAGCAGGCTCTGCAACAGATCGCGCCCAACGCCGGTATAGAACAATCCGTCGTCGCCGCCGTCGAACGGGCGCAGGCCGCCGATGAAGCTGGCATCGTCGACGGCAATCACGACAAGCGCAAGACCGATCAGCAACGATGGCCGCAGCAGCGCGCGCGCATCGATGCGTACCAGCAGCAGCAACACGGCAAGAATGGCGGCAATGGCGACAACGCGCTGCAAAACCAGACGCGCTTCCACCGACGCCGGCGGCGACAGGCTCATCGCCAGCGACGACGGCGCGATCGCCATCGCATAGATCAGCTTGCCGACGTCGGCGCCGGCAATGGCGCGACAGGTATCGGTTTCATGCCGCAGCGTGGCGAAACCGCCATCCGCCTGCGGCCAGAACAGCGTGCCGCGCCAGCACAATTGCGCGCCGGCATAACCGGCGGGGAAACGATACGCAGCAAACCACGGCATATCGAACCGCCAGCGGTCGTAACCCTTCCAGAAACGACGATCACGCAGCACGCGCTGCAGATCGCTGGCGTCGGAATACCAGTTGAAAGCGCCATCGTTGACGAAGCCGAGACGATGCCAGACCGGATTGTCGAAACGAATGCCGGTGACGGAGCGCGATAACGGCGCGCCGGTCCAGATGCCGTCCGCCGCGAACGCATAGGGACCCGCGATCCGCGATGCGCGCCAGCAGCCGGCCTGCTCCGCACGGCATCGCTTCGCCACAGGATATTGCGCGTCGAAGGCCGCCCTCATGGCCTCGTAGACCGGCGGCGGCAATGCGGCGGACAGGACGCTGGCCTGCTCTTCCGGGAGAAAGACATTGTGGCCTTCCTCGATCGGTGCCGGTGCCAGCAGCACGCGCGCGATGACGGCAGCAACGACGACAGCCAGCGCCGCGAGCCAGGCGGCGCGGCGCATCACCATCTGGCCGGTAAAGGCGACAAGCGCCGTCAGGACGAGAAGCGCATAGGTCAGCAGGTCGTTGACCGGCAACCCGACGGCGACGACGCCCAGCGCCAGCACCGCAAGGCGCGGCCGCACCCCGCCGATGGCGTGGTCCGCACTGCCATGATCGGCCGGCGCATCCGGGCGGATGACGTCATTGGCGCCGGGCCCGGCGATGGCCGACGACCGGTCAGGTGCAGTTGTGGGTTGCGGCATCGCGATCCAGGGAAGGCTGGGGCTGGAATTTGCTGCGTCGGAAATCGCCGCGTATGTACAGCACTCCGACGGCGGAAGGCAAAAGCCGCAAAGCCGCCGACCGCACACGGCCCGCAACGACGAGAGTACGAACGAGATGAGCGCACGCATTCTGGTCACCGGCGGTTCCGGCTTTATCGGCTCGGGACTGGTCAAGGCGCTGGTGAAAGCTGGCCACCGCGTGCGGGTGCTCGACGACAATTCGCGCGGCCGGCCACGCCGCCTGGCTGAGGTCGAGGCGGACATCGAATTCATCGGCGGCGACGTACGGGACCCGCAGGCGGTGGAGAACGCCGCGCGCGGCATGGAGGAGGTGCACCACCTCGCCTATGTCAACGGCACCGAATTCTTCTACAGCCGACCCGAACTGGTGCTGGAAGTCGGCGTCAAAGGCATGATCAATGTGCTCGACGCCTGCCGGCGGCACGGCATCGGCCGGCTGATCCTCGCATCGAGCTCGGAGGTCTATCAGACGCCGCCGCGGATCCCGACCGGCGAGGACGCGCCGCTGATCGTGCCGGACGTGCTCAATCCGCGCTATTCCTACGGCGGCGGCAAGATCATCAGCGAACTGCTGGCCATCAATTACGGCCGCACCGGCTTCGAGCGGGTGCTGATTTTCCGGCCACACAATATTTATGGACCGGATATGGGCTTCGAGCATGTCATCCCGCAATTCGCGCTGCGCCTGCACGAAGCGATCGCGGCACATCCCGAAGGCGCTGTTCCCTTCGCCATTCAGGGCAACGGTCGCGAAACGCGCAGCTTCTGCCACATCGACGATCTGGTCGCCGGCGTCATGACCATGCGCGAGCATGGCGAACATCTCAGCATCTATCATGTCGGCACGGCCGAAGAGGTGTCGATCGCCGACCTCGCCCGGCGCATCGCCGCGCATGCGGGGCGCAGCCTCGATCTGCAGACCGGCCCGGTGCAGCCTGGCAGCACGGCGCGGCGCTGCCCCGACATTTCGAAACTGTCGGCGCTCGGCTATAAGCCGCGCGTGCCGCTTGCCGACGGCCTGCCGCCGACGGTCGCATGGTACTGGGACAACGCCGCATTGGCGCCGAAGAAAAACTGACCGTCGCACGACAAGCGTCGAACCGAGAGCGAGAGCTGATGACTTTGGGACCGAAGAAAATTGCCCGCGGCGCCGGTACCGGCGCCAGCGTGCCGGTCGAGGAATGCCAGATCTGCGGCGATACCCGGCTCGACCGCGTGCTGTCGCTCGGCTACATGCCGCCGGTCAACCAGATGGTGCCGATCGGCGCGGTGCCGCGCCAGCAGCCTTGGTTTCCGACCGATCTCCTGCATTGCCGCAACTGCGATCTCGTGCAGCTCGGGCTGGCGGTCGATCCGGTCATCATCTTCCCTCCGGAATATCCCTACACCAGCGGCACGACACGCGTGCTGCGCGACAATTTCGCCGACCTCTATCGCGAATCCGCAGCGCTGCTGTCGCTGAAGCCGGACGACTTCTGCGTCGATATCGGCTCCAACGACGGCACGCTGATCGCCAACTATCAGAAAGGCGGGCACCGCATCCTCGGCATCGAGCCGACGGATGTCGGCGATATCGCCAACAGCCGCGGCATCCCGACGATCAAGCGCTATTTCGGCACGGATACGGCCCGCGACGTGAAGACCGCGCATGGTCCGGCGAAGGTCATCACCGCCGCCAACTGCTTCGCCCATATCGAGGATGTGCATGCGATCGTCGACGGCATTGTCGAGATGCTGGCCGACGACGGCGCCTTCATCTCGGAATCGCACTATCTGATCCCGCTGCTCGATACCCTGCAATACGACACCGTCTATCACGAACATCTGCGTTACTATTCGCTGGCCAGCCTGAAGCACCTTCTGGAGATGCATGGCCTCGAAGTCTTTCACGCGCGGCCGATTCCCTCGCATGGCGGCTCGATCCGCGTCTACGCCGCGCACAAGGGCGTCTATCCGGTGCAGGACAGTGTCGCCTCGATGCTGGCGGCGGAGCCGCACGGCACGGCGATGAGCGAGCGGCTCAAACAGTTCCGTCACGACGTGATGCTGTCGAAACTGCGACTGCTCGCCTTGCTGCGCGACCTGAAGGAAGACGGCGCGCGCATCGCCGGCATCAGCGCCCCGTCGCGCGCCTCGACGCTGTTCAATTATGTCGGCCTCGACGACGGACTGATCGACTATGTCTGCGAGATCCAGGGCTCGCTGAAAATCGGCAAATGCATGCCCGGGACCACCATTCCGGTGGTCGACGAGGCGAAGCTGTTCGAGGATCAGCCGGAGGCGGCGATCATCTTCTCCTGGCATATCGCCAGCGAACTGGCGCCGAAGCTGCGCAGCAAGGGCTATCGTGGCAAACTGATCACGCCGCTGCCCGCGCCGACCTTTATCTGACGCAACCACGAACATCTCACGCGACGATGGGCGACCCGCCACGCATCCGCTCCCGCAAGACCACGCGCCTCTCGCCGTGGGTAGAGATCGTCGCGCGGGAGGTGGAGTTCGCGCCCGGCGCAGCGCCGGAGACCTATCACGCGATCGCACAGGCGGATTACATCGCCATCCTGGCGCGCGCGCCGGACGGCCGGTTTCCGATTGTGCGGCAATACCGCCCGGCGATCGAAGCCTATAGCTGGGAATTGCCGGCCGGCATGGCCGATGCCGACGAAGAACCCGCCGCTACCTGCGCACGCGAACTGCTCGAGGAGACCGGCTATCCGGCCCGCAGCGTACATCCGCTTGGCAACTACGCGCCCTGCACGGCCCGGCTCTCCAACCGCATCCACTCGTTTTTCGTCGAGACCGGCGAGTTGCGGCCTGGCGCACAAAGCGAAGCCGGCATCACCGTCCGGCTGGTTTCGGGCCCGGAACTGGCCGGCATGATCCGCACCGGCGAATTCACCCTGCACCTCCATATCGGCACAATCGCGCTGGCCGCGATGCAGGGATTCGTCGATTTCGGTGCATTCAGCGGTATTTTGCACCCAAAGGCGTAGGCGCGGCACTTATCCCTGTAAAATCTCGACTTTTTTGAGCAAGCGCAAGGTTTTGTGAGCCGGTCTGACGTATTGCGGCTCGACAAACCGGATAGAACCCTTCTAAAAAGTAAGGGTAAGAGGCGCTCAAAGATATAAAGTCATGCCATACGACGGGTTTTTTGCGCAGGCGCTCGACAAATTGCGCGACGAGCGCCGCTATCGGGTCTTTGCCGATCTGGAACGTCTCGCGGGGCGGTTCCCCTATGCGGTCTGGCATTCTCCGCAGGGACCGCGCGATGTCGTCATCTGGTGCTCGAACGACTATCTCGGCATGGGCCAGCACCCGAAGGTGATCGGCGCGATGGTCGAGGCGGCCTCGCGCATGGGCACCGGCGCCGGCGGCACCCGCAACATCGCCGGCACGCATCATCCGCTGGTCGAGTTGGAGCGCGAACTCGCCGACCTGCACCGCAAGGATGGCGCGCTGCTGTTCACCTCCGGCTATGTCTCCAACCAGACCGGCATCTCCACCATCGCCAAGATGCTGCCGGACTGCCTGCTGCTGTCGGATGCGCTCAACCACAATTCGATGATCGAGGGCGTCCGCCAGTCGGGCTGCGAGAAAGTCGTCTGGCGGCACAACGACGTCGCCCATCTGGAAGAGCTGCTGCGCGCGGTGCCGAAAGACCGGCCGAAGCTGATCGCCTTCGAGAGTCTTTATTCAATGGACGGCGATGTCGCGCCGATCCACAAGATTTGCGACCTCGCTGAACATTACGGCGCGATGACCTATATCGACGAGGTGCATGCCGTCGGCATGTACGGCCCGCGCGGCGGCGGAATCGCGGAACGCGAGAACGCCATGCACCGCATCGACGTGATCGAAGGCACGCTGGCCAAGGCGTTCGGCTGCCTCGGCGGCTATATCACCGGCTCGGCGACGCTGATCGACGCCGTGCGTTCCTATGCGCCGGGCTTCATCTTCACCACCGCGCTGCCGCCGGCGATCTGCGCCGCTGCCGCCGCCGCGATCCGCCATCTCAAGGCTTCGCAGTGGGAGCGCGACCGGCATCAGGACCGGGCCGCGCGCGTCAAGGCCGTGCTCAACGGCGCAGGCCTGCCGGTGATGCCGAGCACCACGCATATCGTGCCGCTGTTCGTCGGCGATCCCGAGAAATGCAAGAAGGCGAGCGACATGCTGCTCGCCGAGCATGCGATCTATATCCAGCCGATCAACTATCCGACCGTGCCGCGCGGCATGGAGCGGCTGCGCATCACGCCCTCGCCCTATCACGACGACGCCGTGATCGACCGGCTCGCGGAAGCGCTGATCCAGGTATGGGATGCGCTCGATCTGCCGAAGCGCGATCAGGCACTGGCGGCGGAATAACCACTCTCCCGATCCGCACCGCGCACATGCACGGTCAATCGTCGAACGGCACTTTCCGCACCGGCGGCGGCTCCGGCTCGGGCGGCATCCGCTCGTGCCGGATCGACCAGTGCGAAACGATCGGGATCGCCAGCGAGATCACCACGATACGCGCCAGATGATGCGCGCCGATATAGACCGGGTCGAGGCTGAGCGCGAGCGCCAGCACCATCATCACATCGACCGCGCCGGGGGCAAAGGCGATCGAAACGTCGGCCGGCTGCAGCTCCGTGCCGACGACCAGAATGACGATGAATAGCGCCGCGATCGCGACCGACACGGCAAGCGAGCCGAGCGCCGCGCCCAGATAATTGAAGAACATCCGTATCGACGTATTGGTGAAGCGCGCGCCGGTGACGCAGCCGAGCGCCAGCATCGCCGCATTCACCGCCCACCACGGCATCACCGCATGGACCAAGCCGGAGCCGTGCAATGCGCCGGAGCAGACCATCGCCCCGAACAGCAAACCGCCGGGAAAATTGAACCGCTGGAAGATCACGCCGGCTGCGGCGGACGCACCGATCAGGATCGCCAGTTCACCCAGCAGGTCCGGATTGAAGGGACCGCCGACGGATGGCGCATCCGCGCCGACCAGCCCCAGCATCGTCAGACCGAGCGGCAGCGCGATCGAGATCACCATCACCCGCACGGTCTGCACGACGGCGACGGCGCGCATGTCGACCCCAAGCTCGCCGGCCATCACCATCACCTGCGACAGCGCGCCGGGAGCGCTCGCCAGCAGCGAGGCGGTCGTTCCCCAGCCATGGACGTAGCGCAGATAACCGCTGCTCAGGATACTGATGAAGACGATCGCGATGACCATGACCGCGACGCTCAACGGCCAGGTCCCCATCCCCCGCAGCGTTTCGGGCGTCACCACCGCGCCGAGCGACACGCCGATGGCAATGAAGACCACCTGCGTGAATCGCCGCGGGATCACCATGGTCCGGCCGGCGAGCGCCGCCGCCGCGACCACGACCATCGAACCGATCAGCCAGCCGGCAGGAATATGCAGCCAGCCGAATACGACGCCGCCGATCCCGCCAATAAGCAGGGTTTCGACAACACTGGCGATCGATCGGGAGAACGGTAACGACAAGGCTGATCCGGGCGAGAAGAAAGCCGATCCATGCCGCCTGCCTCCCCCGACGTCAAATGCCGACAGCCGCCACAGCGCGAAAATGCCATTCTTCGCCGGAAGGTCTGCTATGCGCAGGCACCGCCGGCGCGCTATGCTGCCCCGCGGGTTCGTCAGGGAACCGTCCGGGGACGGCGATGCTGCAAGGCTGGTTCTTTATCGCGGTTGCGCTCGGCTATATCGGCCTGCTGTTTCTGATCGCGAGCTACGGCGACCGACGCCGCACGGCGCGCAGCGACCGCACCCGGCTGCTGATCTATCCGCTGTCGCTGGCGATCTATTGCACCTCGTGGACGTTCTTCGGATCGGTCGGCCTCGCCTCCCGCACCGGCTATGACTTTCTGACCATCTATGTCGGGCCGGTGATCATGGTCGGCCTGTGCGCGCCGCTGCTGGCGCGCATCGTGCGGCTCGCCAAGGCGCAGAACATCACCTCGATCGCGGATTTCATCGCCGCCCGCTACGGCAAGAGCCAGGCAGTCGCCGCCTGTGTCGCGTTGATCGCCATCATCGGCAGCATTCCCTACATCGCCCTGCAGCTCAAGGCGGTGTCGAGTTCGCTGGAGACGATCACCGCCCAGTTGCACGCCGACACCACCGGCGCATCGATGTTCGGCGACATCTCGCTGCTGGTGGCGCTGGCGATGGCGATCTTCGCAATCCTGTTCGGGACCCGGCATGTCGACGCCACCGAGCACCAGGACGGGCTGATGCTGGCGATCGCGACGGAATCGATCGTCAAGCTGTTCGCGTTTCTCGCGGTCGGCCTCTATGTCACCTTCTGGATGTATAGCGGCCCGCTGGAACTGTTCGGCGAAGCCATGCAGGTACCGCGCACCGCGGCGATCCTGTCGCGCGAACCGCAACTCGATTCTCTGGTCGCGATGACGCTGCTGTCGTTTTTCGCGATCCTGCTGCTGCCGCGCCAGTTTCATGTCGCGGTGGTCGAGAACAACAACGAGAACGAGGTGCGACGCGCCGCCTGGCTGTTCCCGGTCTATCTCGTGCTCATCAATCTGTTCGTCATTCCGATCGCCGTCGCGGGACTCATGGTCTTTCCCGCCGGCGAGGTCGACAGCGACATGTTCGTGCTGGCGCTGCCGCTCGCCGCAGGATCCCACACATTCGCCATGGCCGCCTTTGTCGGCGGCCTGTCGGCCGCAACCGCGATGGTGATCGTGGAATCGGTGGCGCTGTCGATCATGCTGTCGAACGATATCGTCGTGCCATTGTTTCTCAAGCGGCGGCGGGCACTGGCCGGCCAGGACGATATCGGCGCAATGCTGCTGCGGGTACGCCGCTTCGCCATCTTCTTCATTCTGCTGCTCGCTTATCTCTATTACCGCTCTGCCGGCGACGCGCAGCTTGCCTCCATCGGCCTGTTGTCCTTCGCCGCCGTGGCGCAGCTGGCGCCGGCGTTCTTCGGCGGCCTGATCTGGCGGCGGGCGACGGCGCATGGCGCCATCGGCGGCATGGCCATCGGCTTCGCCGTGTGGGCCTACACGCTGCTGCTGCCGAGCATCGCCGACGCGGGGCTGATCAACAGCGATACGCTGATCCATGGGCCGTGGGGCATCCATGCCTTGCGACCGCAACATCTCTTCGGCCTCGACCTGCCGCCGCTGGTCCATGGCGTGATGTGGAGCCTGGCGTTGAATATCGCCGCCTTCATCGGCTTCACGTTGCGCCGCGCGCCGGCGCCGATCGAGCGGCTGCAGGCCAATCTGTTCGTGCCAAGCGACCTGACGCCGAGCGCGCCGACATTCCGCCTGTGGCGCTCGACCGTCGCAGTCGGCGAACTGACCGGAACGGTCGCCCGCTATTTCGGCGAAGAGCGCACCCGCACCTCGTTCGAGAATTTCGCCCGCGCGCGGCGTATCAATCTCGATCCGAAGGCAGACGCCGACCTGCAACTGCTGCGCTATGCCGAGCATCTGCTCGCCTCGGCGATCGGCACCGCGTCCTCGCGACTGGTGCTCTCGCTGCTGCTGCGCAAGCCTACCGTCTCGACCAAGGCGGCGCTGAAACTGCTCGACGACGCCAATGCGGCGATCCAGTACAACCGGGAGATCCTGCAGACGGCGCTGGACCACGTTCGCCAGGGTATTGCCGTGTTCGACAAGGAGCTGCAGCTCATCTGCTGGAATCAGCAATTCGGCGAGTTGCTCGATCTGCCGCCGTCGCTCACCCGCGCGGGCACCCGGCTCGACGAGATCCTCCGTTACGGCGCCACCCACGATGCTTCCGCGCCGGAGGTGATCGAGGAACGCATCCGCACCCAGCTCGGGCGCTATATCGAGGGCGGCGAGGCCTTCCTCGAGCGCTTCGCCGGCCGTGGCCAATTCATCGAGGTGCGCTCCAACTGCATGCCCGACGGCGGCATCGCCACGACCTTCACCGACATCACGCCGAGTGTCGAGGCCGCCGATGCGCTGGAAAAGGCCAACGAGACGCTGGAGCGCCGCGTGCGCGAGCGCACCGAGGAACTCACGCGCCTCAATGCGGCGCTGGCACGCGCCAAGCGCGAGGCCGACGAGGCCAACGTCTCCAAGACGCGCTTTCTGGCGGCGGCGAGCCACGACATCCTGCAGCCGCTCAATGCCGCACGACTCTACGTCACCAGCCTGGTGGAACGCCGCGGCGCCAGTCCGGACGGCGAACTGGTCGGCAATATCGACGCCTCGCTGGAGGCAGTCGAGGAAATCTTCAGCGCATTGCTGGATATGTCGCGGCTCGATACCGGCGTGCTGCGGCCGGAATTCGCCAGCTTCCGCATCGACCAGCTTTTGCGGCAGATCGAGGTGGAGTTCGCGCCGATCGCCCGCAGCAAGGGACTCGAACTGGTGTTCGTGCCATGCGCGCGGGTGGTGCGCTCCGACCGGCTGCTGCTGCGGCGGCTGCTGCAGAACCTGGTGTCGAACGCCATCAAATATACCCCGCAAGGGCGCGTGCTGGTCGGCTGCCGGCTGCGCGGCGACTATCTACGCATCGATGTGTGCGACACCGGCGTCGGCATCCCGCCGTCCAAGCACAAGATCATCTTCGCCGAATTCCACCGGCTCGATCAGGGTGCGCGCATCGCCCGCGGCCTCGGGCTCGGCCTGTCGATCGTCGAGCGCATCGCTCGCGTGCTCAAGCACGAGATCGACGTCGATTCCGCCGTCGGCCGCGGCGCCCGTTTCTCGATCACCGTGCCGCTGTCGAACGCCGCGCCGGCACCGCTGCCGATCCCGGTCAACTCCGATCCGAACGCCAGCCAGCTCACCGGCACGGTGGTGCTGTGCATCGATAACGAGCCGGCGATCCTCAGAGGCATGGAAACGCTGCTCGGCGGCTGGGGCTGCCGCGTTCTCGCCGCGCCGGATGCGGCGGGCGCGCTGGCGCTGCTGGAGGAAATCGAAACAATGCCGAACGGCGTGCTGGTCGACTACCATCTCGATGAGAGTAACGGCATCGCCGCCATCGAGCAGATTCGCGGCCGCTACGGCGACGCCGAACTGCCCGCGATCCTGATCACCGCCGATCGCAGTCCGCGGGTGCGCGACGAAGCGCGGCGGCACGGCATTCTGGTGCTCAACAAGCCGGTGCGTCCGGCGCCGCTGCGTGCGCTGCTGGCACAATGGCGCACGCACCGCATCGCCGCCGCAGAATAGCAAATCCGCTCCCGGCACGTTCTGATTCGATCGTTCGAGGCTGGCCTGTCGCGCGCCGCCGCGCTTCAGGATTCCGCCAGCGCCGGCTGATGCCAGTGCCCGGCTTCGATCTTGGCGGCGGCAATCACCGCCTGCGTACGGCTGTCGACGCCGAGCTTCTGCAGAATGGCGGAGACATGCGCCTTCACGGTCGCCTCCGACACGCCGAGCTGGAAGGCGATCTGCTTGTTCAGCAGTCCCTCCGACAGCATCATCAACACGCGCACCTGCTGCGGCGTCAACGTCGCCATCCTGGTCATCAGCTGATGCAGTTCGGCATCCGCCCGGTCAGGCACGCCGGTATCCGGCGGCGTCCATACACCGCCTTCGAGCACACGCGCGATGACGGAACGCATCTCCTCGACACCCAGCGTTTTCGGAATGAACCCCGATGCGCCGAATTCCATGCAGCGACGGATGGCGGCCGGGTCGTCATTCGCCGACACGACGATCACCGGCACGCTCGGATATTGCGCGCGCAGATACATGAGGCTGGAGAAGCCGCGGCCGCCGGGCATCGTCAGATCGAGCAGCACTAGATCGATATCGTGGTGCTGTTCGAGCAGCAGCGATACCTCGTCGAAGGTGCCTGCTTCGGTGATCTCGAGATGCGCGAACGCGCTGGCGACCGCTTCCCGCAGTGCGCGTCGGAACAACGGATGATCGTCGGCGATAACGAAGCGATAGGATTCGGCGCTGTGCACGATCGCAAACTCGCGTTGTGAAGCGGCGTCGGCCATTCCGCAGACGGCCGCCTTTCCGTCATTTTTAAGACGAGGTGAACGCTGTGCAAGTGTTTCCAGCAATATTGCCAATCTTTCGTCTGTAATCGGGGTTCCCTGTCACCTGATTGTATTTCGCGATGGAAGATAATGCGCTTGTTTCCATAGTGTTAGATCGATCACTAGATCGAAAGTCTAATACAATGTCGATGGAGCCAAATGCCGGCCCGGCGACCTCTGGATCGCACCAAAGTGCCCTGCCCAACCGCACCGGCGAAAAGCCGGCAGCCGATCCGCGGTGGGCGGCTAAGCGCCAGCGCCGAGAAATTGCAGCACGATCTCGCGATGATGCGGCGCGCGGCGATGCTCAACGAGATAGATGCCCTGCCAGGTGCCGAGTTTCAGCGTCCCGGAAGCGACGGGGACATGCAGCGTCACGCCGGCAAGCATGGCCTTGACGTGGGCCGGCATGTCGTCCGGTCCTTCGCTGCGGTGAATCCAGCCGGCATCCTCGGGCGCCAGGCGGTCGAGCGCCGTCAGCAGATCGCGCTGCACGTCCGGATCGGCATTCTCCTGGATCGTCAGCGACGCCGAAGTATGCCGCAGAAACAGCAACAGCAAGCCGTCGCGCGCCGCGATTTCCTTCAGGAAGGCAGCCGCTTCCCTGGTGATATCGGTAAAACCGACGCCCTGCGTTTCGACGCTGACTCGCGCGCTGGCGATCAGTTGCGGAGTAACGCGGCTGATCCGCGACAGCTTTACGCTCATCGTGTCGGCCTCGACTCAGATCTTCTCACGCGCATCCTTCTGCAGATCGCTGAGCATGTCGAGCATGTGTCGCCAGACCTTGCGCGCATAATCGAGGGCCCGCTCGACGTCCTCGTTGCTCGGCAACCGCAGCCGCGCATCCGGCGACTGCGTATCCGCAGGCCGATCACCCGGATCCGGCATCATATCCGGCTTTGTCGCATCGGGATTTGCAGCGTCGCGCGCCGCCAGTTGCCGCTTGAGTTCGGCATTGGCGTCCTGCAGCCGGCCGATCTCCTTCTCCAGAGCGCTTCGCTCCTCCGGCGCCGCCTGACAGGCCCAGCCGGCCGCGCGCGGGGCACAGAACGACACCTCGCCGGTGACATGGTCGAGCCGCACGAAGGCATCGCCGCGCGGGCTGAAGGTGTAGCGGTCCTCCGCACGCCGCCCGGCACGCGCATCGGGCACGGTATCGGCCTGCGCCGGCACGACCTGCGGCGCGGGCCGCAACGGTTGTCGCGCCACCGCGACGCCGGCAAGGCCAAAGGTAAGACCAAAGGTAAGACCGGCAGCCAGGCCGAAGGCTGCCGTCTTCCGCATCAGATGCCGTCTCCGGCACCGCATAAGCTGCGACGTCATTTCCGGCATGGTTCCCGGCATGATTCCTGGAATGGAATGCCGCCCTCCGTTCACACGTCCGAGCGATAGGCCTTTCGTCCCGACGTCAACGCATCATCGAGCAAAGCGATCCGGTCCTGCCCCCAGAACACCTCGCCGTCGAGCACGTAGCAGGGCGAGCCGAAGGCATCGGTCGCCAGCGCATCCTTGATGTTCTGCTGGTAGGCCGCCCTGACCGCGTCGGTCTTGCTGTCGGCCAGCAGCGCCTGCCCCGGCAGCCCGACACCGTCGGCCAGCGCCACCAGTTCCGCCTCCTCCGCCAGATTACGCTCTTCCGCCCACACGGCGGCAAAGGCCCGGCGCAGGAAGGCATCCGGTTCGGCGCCGGATTTCACCACTGCCACGGCGAAATGGTCGGCCGCTTCGACGTTGAACGGCCAGAACTTCGGATGGATGTTCAGCGGCACGCCGCGCTTCTCGCGCCAGCGCTGCAGTTCCATCAGCCGGTAGCGCTGCCGCGCCGGCGCCCGTTTGCCCAGCGGCAGGCCGCCGGTCTCCGGAAATACGCTCGCCAGCGACATCGGCTTGACGTTCACCCGGGCGCCGTGACGGCGGGCCAGTTCGGTGAACGGAGCATGGCCCAGATAGGCCCACGGAGACACCAGGGAGAAATAATAGTCGATCGTGCGCGACATCGAGACCTCTTTGAACTTCCGGCCTGTTTGAACTCCGGCCGGTGAGCCGGAACCCGGACTGACGGCGGCGACACTAGCATTGCCCACCGCCGGAAAGAACGTCGCCACCGGCCGCGCCGCACGATTCCTGTGCGATGCGGCATCGGCGCCGGTTTCTATCCCCAAACTTCGCCTTTTATACTACGATTTCAGTAGGTTATGTCGCAGGGGCTGTTGTTGACTCACCCCATCGCCCTCAGTATGGTCCGCGCGGCTTCGGGGGCGGTCGCGACGCGATTGCTGTCGTCGCGCGTCGGATGCAGGCTCCAGGGCAGGTCTTCGCAGGAAGGGCTCAGAGCATGGCAGACAACGCGCCAGACAATGGCAACCACCGCAAAGCGTCCGAGGACGAAGCCCATCTCTCCGCGAGGCTTGCACGTCTCGGCGATCGGCTCGCGAAGAAGCGGCCGGCTTCCGAACAGCGCTCGCCGGCTCAGCAGGGCACCGACGCGTCGGGGCTCGCGCGCGGCTTCCGGCTCTCAACCGAGTTGGTCGCCGGGGTTCTGGTGGGTGCGGGCATCGGCTGGCTAATCGACCGATGGCTGGGCATCGCTCCGTGGGGGATGATCGTGTTTCTCCTGCTTGGATTCGCGAGCGGCGTTTTGAACGTGATACGTGCCGCAGGCATTTCGCCCGGCAACAGGACTGACTAATGGCCGACCCGATTCACCAGTTTAATATCGTCAATCTGTTTCCTGTGACCCAGATTGGCGGCCACGACATCTCCTTCACCAATTCCGCCGCCTTCATGGTCGTCGCGGTCGGCGGCATCGCCGCCTTCCTGCTGGCGACGACCACCAAGCGCTCGCTGGTGCCCTCGCGCCTGCAGTCGGTGGCGGAACTGACCTACGAATTCGTCGCCGACATGATCAGCAGCACCGCGGGCAAGGAAGGGATGCGGTTCTTCCCCTTCGTGTTCTCGCTGTTCATGTTCATCCTGGTCACCAATCTGATCGGCGTCATTCCTTATACCTTCACCGTCGCCTCCCATATCAGCGTGACGGCGGCGCTGGCGCTGGCGGTGTTCTTCGTGGTGATTGGCTACGGCGTCTGGCACAACGGATTGCGTTTCCTCAATCTGTTCGTGCCCAAGGGCATCCCGCTCTACATCCTGCCGCTGATCACCATCATCGAGCTTCTGTCGTTCCTGTCGCGGCCGATCTCGCACAGCGTTCGTCTGTTCGCCAACATGCTGGCCGGGCATATCACGCTGAAGGTGTTCGCCTCCTTCGTCGCGATGCTGATGGCTTTCGGCGTCGGCGGCTGGCTCGGCGCGATCCTGCCGCTGGCGCTGGTGATCGCCATCACCGCGCTGGAACTGCTGGTGGCGGCGCTGCAGGCCTATGTCTTCGCCATTCTCACCTGCATCTATCTCAACGATGCAATCCACCCGGGTCACTGACACCCGACTACACTCGGAAAAAAGGAGCTCTCTCATGGATCCCATCGCAGCAAAGTATATCGGTGCGGGCATCGCCTGCCTCGGCATGGGCGGCGCCGCCATCGGTATCGGCGCGATCTTCAGCCAGTATCTCGCCGCGGCGCTGCGTAACCCGTCGGCGGCCCAGGGCCAGTTCGGCAACCTGATTTTCGGCTTCGCCGTGACCGAAGCGCTCGGCATCTTCTCGCTGCTGATCGCGCTCCTGCTGCTGTTCGCAGTCTAAGAACAAGAGCGGACCGACGACGATGGCCACCACAACGGCACATACCGAGCAACCGGCGGGGCATAAGGAGTTGTTTCCTCCTTTCAACTCGCAGACTTTTGCCTCGCAGCTCTTCTGGCTGGCCCTCACCTTCGTCTTTCTCTACGTGATGATGTCGAAGGTCGCGCTGCCTCGGATCGGCGCGATCATCGACAGCCGGCAGCAGCGCATCGACGACGACCTCGCCGAAGCGCAAACGCTGAAGAACGAATCGGAGGCCGCCGTCGCGGCCTACGAGAAGGCGCTGGCCGACGCTCATAGCCGGGGGCAGGCCATCGCCAACGAGATGCGCGACAAGCAGGCGGCCGCTGCCGAAGCCAGCCGCAAGGCGCTGGAGGCCGAACTCCACACCAAGCTGGCCGCGGCCGAGAAAACCATTGCCGCCACCAAGACGGCAGCGATGACCAATGTCGGCGCCATCGCCGAAAGTGCTGCCACGGCGATCGTCGAAAGACTGATCGGCGTCGCACCGGCACAACAGACGGTGAGCGCCGCCGTCGCTGAAGCGCTGAAGCGCTGAAGCGGAACCTGACCGAGGACCACATGTTCGATCTCTACGCGCCGGAAACCTGGGTCGCTGTCGCCTTCGTGATTTTCGTCGGGCTGTTGCTCTATCTCGGCGTTCACAAATCCCTCGCCACGGCGCTCGACAACCGCGCGGCCCGCATCAAGGCCGATCTCGACGAAGCGCGCCGTCTCAAGGACGAGGCGCTGGCTCTGGTCGAGACCTATCGGCGCAAGAAGCAGGAAGCCGAGAAGGAAGCCGAAGAGATCGTCGCCAATGCCAAGGCCGAGGCGGTGCGCCTCGAAGCCGAAGCCAAGACGAAGATCGAGGAATTCGTCGCCCGCCGGACCCGCATGGCCGAAGACAAGATCGCCCAGGCCGAAACGCAGGCGATGACCGACGTGCGCGCGGCCGCCGCCGATGCGGCGATCGCCGCTGCCGAGACCATCCTGACCGCCACCGCCAAGGGCAAGGTCGCCGAAGACCTGCTGGCGAAAGGCATCGCGGACGTCCGCAGCAAGCTCAACTAGAGCCTTTCGCCGTTTCACCGAAACGTTGACAGGCTGTTTTTTTGAGCTGACGCGTTTTCCACGCGAGCCGGCACCCGCTTCGATCGAAAACCCTCTGGCGCACGCGGCATTCGCGCGTGCTGCCGCTGCTGCGGATTGACGCGGCAGCCGCTTTCGCCTGCCCGAATCGGGGCCGAATCAGTTATCCACAAGACGATCAGGTGTAAGAGCCGGGGCGCAGCAACGCCCGTGCTTCCGATGCGTGCGACCGGTGCTGTCTGTCGTTCAACGATGCGACGGCATCGATGAACCGAACGAGATTGGAAGCCCCGTGGTCATCTTCGATTGCAATGGCGTGCTCGTCGACAGCGAGCTGCTGATCACAACGACCGCCTCGCAAGAGTTTTCCCGCATCGGGCTGGCGCTGCCGCCCGATCTGCTGGCGCGCTATTTCACCGGGCGGCGCACCGCCGACATGCTGGCGGAGATCGAGGTTGCTGCCGGCCGCCGTCTGCCGAAGGACTTCGCCGGCCGCCTGTCCGCCGCGATCCTCGACCGCTTCCGCCGCGACCTGCGCGCCACTGCGCATGCCGCCCACGCGCTGACCTGGCTGCGCGGGCCGAAATGCGTCGCCTCCTCCTCGCCGCTCGAGCGCATGCGCATGTGCCTCGAAACGGCGGGACTGCTGAAATTCTTCGACCCCTACCTGTTCTCGGCCAGCGAACTGCAACGCGGCAAGCCGGCGCCAGATATCTTTCTGCTGGTCGCCGAGAAGATGCGCATATCGCCGCGCGACTGCATCGTGGTGGAGGATTCGCCGGTCGGCGTGGCTGCGGCCGCCGCCGCCGGCATGACGCCGATCGGCTTCATCGGCGGCACTCACGCCGGTCCCAACCTCGCCGCCCGCCTGACGGCGTCGGGCGCACGCACGGTCATCCGCGACATGCGGCTGCTCAAGGGCACGGTTGTCGCGCTGCGCGGCTGGTGATGCGCGGTCGCTGTCCGCACGCCATCGTTCCGCACCGCGCACGCAGACACACTCATTATCGCTTCGCTCGCGGAATGCGTCGACGCTCTTTCCGCGCACATATGCGTCGTAATGCCTTTGCCGTCCGCCTTCGCGCGGCGTGCATCGTTCTTTCCCGCTTGCAGGCATGCGCGTTGTCGTTGCCCGCGTGCAGGCATGCGTGATCGCCCCTGTTGTTTGACGGCGCGGGGGCGCCGGACGTTCTTTCTTTCCCCTCGGCAACAGCGAGGGGCGACGGAGCGCCTCGGGCGCAACGTCGTGGTTGTCCGCCGCCGCCTCGCGACGGCAACGGAAGCGCATCTTCCGGCGAGGGAAGACGCGCGCGCCCTGCGGCGCTCCGTGCTGCGGCTCTTGGACTGACCTGACTGCTGTGCCGGGGTCGTAGTGCCCGTGGCCTCGGCAGGGGTGGTCCGGGTCCGGCGGGCTGCGAGCCGCCGTCGCGGAAAGCCGCGTCGACAGGGGCCGCATCTCCGGCCCCGACCCCGTGCGCCGCGCCGGCCACCTGCCGCCGCACCGTCCGGGCTGCTCCGCCATCAAGACGCCTCTAGATGGCGCCCCCCGACCAGCAGGACATCGATAGGACTATAATCATTTAGGAATAAAGTCAAGAAACCTCCCGTGCCCTTCCGGCTGCGGGATCGCAAGGGATAGCAAGGGCCCGGGAGACATCGGAAAGACATCAGGAGGGATCGGAAAGGCTCGGGAAGAGGCTGAGGCGCGGTCCGGCGCACCGCGGCCCGGCTCCTCTGCGCAGGAGAGTCTTTATCTTCCCGTCATCTCCCCGATGGCGAGGCGCATCGCCGATCCGTCGGCGATGCGTCTTAAAACGGCAACGACTTTGCCTATCTGGCGCTACGGCGCGCCGGGCGACGCTGCGCCCGCACCGGCTCGGCCTGCGGATCGAAACCGATATAGATCACGTATTTGTCGATCGCCCCGCCACGCGGCATCGGAAACGCCAGGTCGTCGGCGACGATGGAGAAATTGACGCTGCCCTGGTCGGCCGGCATTGCCACCGTGGTGCGATAGAGCTTGGTGGCAATGGTCTTCGGGTTCGGACCTTCCTCGACCACCGCGATGCGCATCGGCACATCGACCTGCCCCTGGCCGCCGGCCGGTCCGACGACGATCCGGCCCTCGATGCCGACCCGCAGCGTGACGATGCCGGCATTGAGTGCGCATTCGCGCGCCGTGCGCACGATGCTGCCCTGATAGCGCAGATCGTTGGCCGAAGCCTCGGCGCCTTTCGGCGTCGCCGCCACCAGCAAGGTGGATGCGCCCGAACGGATCTCCACCGACGGGCAGTCGAAATCGGCCGCGGCCTGCGCGACCGCAGCCGCATCGGCGGCGGGAGCAGCCGAAGCCGGCGAAGTCGCGGATGCCGAAGTGGGTGACGATGACGATCCGAACAGATCGCCGACCGACGATGACGAACAGCCCCCGAGGACAGCGGCGAGCATGAGACCGGCAAGCATGCGGCCGGCCCGCGCGGTCGCGGGACGCGTGGATACAGTCCGATCGTGCATGAGCCCTTCCATTCCAGATCTTCGACCAAGGTTATAACAGCGCCGCGGCGAGCGCCTCAACGCGGCATCGTCCGCACCAGACCAGGCCACCGGGCCGCGCCGTCGGACCATGCCCGTCCAGACGAGCAGGTCATACCGGCGCAGACCTGGTGCGGCCGAACAGCAGATGGTCCTGCCAGACGCCATTGATGCAGAGATATTCGCGCGCCAGCCCCTCGCGCTGGAAGCCGGTCTTTTCCAGCAGACGGATCGACGCCTTGTTGGTGGGAATGCAGGCCGCCTCGACCCGGTGCAGCCGCAACGCACCGTAGGAAAACGGCAGCACCGCCTGCAACGCCGCCGTCATATAGCCCTTGCCGGCATGCGGCGCGCCCATCCAGTAGCCGAGCGTCGCCGCCTGCGCCACGCCGCGCCGGACATTCGCCAGCGTCAGGCCGCCGAGCAACGCATTGTCGTGCGTGCGGAACAGCAGAAACGCATAAGCGAGGTCGGCGCGCTGATCGTCGGAATAGCGGCGCAGCCGGCGCCGGTATGCCCCGCGGGTCAGATCGTCCGCCGGCCAGGTCGGCTCCCACGGCGTGAGGAATTCGCGGCTGCGCGCCCGCAACTCCGCCCATTCGGCATAGTCCGCCATTGCCGGCGCCCGCAATTCGACGCCGTCGCCGGCAATCGTCGTCGCGGGTTCGGTGAAATTGACGGAGCGGAAGAAGGCCATGGAATAAGTCTAGCGCTAAGCCGCGCGGCGCACCAATCCTTCGGCGATGGTCACGGCCTTGTCGAGACCGCGATCCGGCCCGAGCGTGGCAACCGCGAGTCGCCCGCGCGACAGCAGCAACCGGCCGGCGGCGCGCGTGCGCTCCATCGTCACCGCGTCGATCTTGGCGACGATCTCCTCGAGCGAGATCGGCCGCCCGTAGATCAGCATCTGGCGGGCAAGCTGGCTGGTGCGCGCCTCGGAGCTTTCCAGCGCCATCAGCAGCCCCGCCTTCATCTGCGTCTTGACGCGCGCCACCTCCGCCTCGGTGATTGTCTGCGCCGCATCGGCAATCTCGTCGACACAGACCTGCATCAGCTCCGTCGCGTCGCCGGCATCCGTGCCGGCGTACAGAGCGAACATGCCGGTATCGACATAGGGCATATGAAACGTGTGGATGGTGTAGCAAAGACCACGCTGCTCGCGCACCTGCTGGAACAGGCGTGAGGACATGCCGCCGCCCAGCACGCCAGTGAACACCTGCAGCGCATGCAACTCCGGATGCCGCGCCGGCAGGCCTTCGAGCGCCAGCGTCACATGCACCTGTTCGAGGTCGCGATCCTCCAGCCGCACGCCGCCGCCGAACTGCGCCACCTGCGGCACCGGCGCCTGCGGACCGGCGAAAGACGCCAGCCGGTTGCCGGCGTCGGCAACGAGCTGATCGTGATCGACGGCGCCCGCCGCCACCAGCACCATGTCCGGGCCGCGATAATTGCGCGCCAGATAGGCGCGCAGCGCCGGCGCATCGAAGGAGCGGACGGTCTCCGGCGTGCCGAGGATCGCGCGACCGATCGGCTGATCGGGGAACGCCGTCTCCTGCAAATATTCAAAGACCAGATCGTCCGGCGTGTCGTTGACCGCGCCGATCTCCTGCACGATGACATTCTGCTCGCGCTGCAATTCCTCGGCGACGAATGTCGGCTCGGTCAGGATGTCGGAGAGCACGTCGAGCGCCAGCGGCACGTCGGCCTTGAGCACGCGCGCGAAATAGCCGGTGCTCTCGACGCTGGTCGCGGCATTGAGATCGCCGCCGACCGCTTCGATCTCCTCGGCGATCTGCCGGGCATTGCGCCGGCGCGTGCCCTTGAACGCCATATGTTCGAGCATATGCGCGATGCCGTGCTCCGCCGGCAATTCGTCGCGGCTGCCGGCGCCGGTCCAGATGCCAAGCGAGGCAGTCTGCAGATGCGGCATCTCGTCGGTCACCACCGTCAGGCCGGATGGCAGCTTCGTCGTGCGCACGGTCATGCCGGCACTCCCTCCTGCGCCGCGCGCGATACCGCGAGCACGAACCGTTCGATCGCCGCCTGATCCGGCGGCAGCACCGTCATCTTCTCGTCGCGTGTCGTGAGATCGGACAGCCAGTCGGGCAGCGACGGCCGCACGCCGCAGGCCGCCTCGACCGCATCCGGGAATTTCGCCGCGTGCGCGGTCGACAGCACGACCATCGGCACCGCCGGATCGCGCGGCTGCCGCTTCGCGACGGAGAGCGCAACCGCGGTATGCGGATCGACGAAATAGCCCGCCTCCTGCAACGTCGTGCGGATGGTGGCGGCGGTCTCGTCCTCGTCGGTGCTGCCGGCGGCAAACAGTTCTCCGATGCGCGCCAGTGCCGATGGCGCGATCTCGAAGCGCCGCGACTGGGCGAGCGCATCCATCAGACCGCGCACCGCGGCGGCGTCGCGGCCGTAAGCATCGAACAGCAGCCGCTCGAAATTCGACGACACCTGGATATCCATCGACGGCGAGGAGGTCGCCACCACCTCGCGCGGCTCGTAGACGCCGGTGGCCAGCGTGCGCGCCAGGATGTCGTTGACATTGGTGGCGACGGTGAGCCGCTCGACCGGCAATCCCATCTTCGACGCGACATAGCCGGCGAAGATGTCGCCGAAATTCCCCGTCGGCACGGTGAAGGACAGCTTGCGGTGCGGCGCGCCGAGCGCCACGGCGGCGGTGAAATAATAGACCACCTGCGCGACGATGCGCGCCCAGTTGATCGAATTGACGCCGGAGAGCTTCACCCGGTCGCGGAAGGCGTGATGATTGAACAGCGCCTTCACCAGCGCCTGGCAATCGTCGAACGTGCCTTCGACGGCGATCGCATGGACATTGCTGTCCTTCGCCGTGGTCATCATCAGCCGCTGTACGTCGGAGACGCGGTTGTGCGGAAACAGCACGACGACATCGACCTGCTCGCGGCCGCGGAACGCCTCGACGGCGGCGCCGCCGGTGTCGCCGGAGGTGGCGACGACGATGGTGGTGCGCTCGCCCCGCGCGCGCAGCACATGGTCCATCATCCGCGCGACGAGCTGCATCGCCAGATCCTTGAACGCCAGCGTCGGCCCGTGGAACAGCTCGGCGACAAACAGATTCGCATCGACCTGCGCCAGCGGCACCACCGCCGGATGGCGGAACGTGCCATAGGCGGCGCGCGCCAGCCGCAGCAGTTCGCCTTCGGGCAGCGCCGCACCGGCGAACGGACGGATCACCTCGACCGCGACCTCGGCATAGGACTTGCCGGCGAAGGCGGCGATATCCGGGGCGGCGAGAACCGGCCACTGCTCCGGCACATAGAGGCCGCCGTCGCGCGCCAGGCCCGCGAGCATCACCTCGACGAAATCAAGCGAGGGGGCAAGCCCCCGAGTGGACACATAACGCATTGAATTATCGAAGTTTTCTGACCAACAGCTCGGGTTCGGCGGCGACACTATTCGCTCGCGCCGCATTGGGCAAGGACGGCGTATCCGGGATCATGCCCGGTTTTTCTTCGCGCATGATCATCCCCGAAAACCGGTTCCCACTTTTCGGGATCATGCCCGGCGCCGGAACCGCGAGATCATGAAGGCGACATAGACGCCGACAAGCGTCAGAGCGAGGCCGAACCAGGTCAGCGCATATTGCAGATGGTTGTCGGGAAGGCGCAATTCCACCGGACCGGCCCGCGGCAGGCTGCCGGGCGGCTCCGGCGTTTCCAGGTCGATGAAAAACGGCGCCACGCTTCCCCAGTGTTTCGCCGGGCCGATCACCGCCGGGTCGCGCACATACCAGATATTGTGCTGCGGCTCGTCGTCGGGCGTGAACAGGCCGCGCTCGTCCGGCCAGCGCAGCACGCCGACAATATCGACCGGGCCGCTCACCTGCCCCTCGCGCCGCGTCGCCGGGTCCTTCCGTTCGGCCGGCACGAAACCGCGATTGACGACGACGATGCTGCCGCCCGGCAGCCGCGCCGGCGTGAACACCCAATAACCGAGGCCCTTGACGTCCGGCCGCAGCGCCGAACCGATCGTGTAGACCAGCGCCTCCTGATCGTTGAGGAACTCGACCGGAACGGTGACGCGGCGATACTCCATCTGGGCGCGTTCGAGCGTCTGCCACTGGCTGCGCGGCGGCACGCCGACGACCGGCGTGGCGGCGAGCCGCGCGGTGATGGTCGAGATCAGGTTTTCCTTCCAGGCCTTGCGGTCGAGCTGCCACATGCCAAGCCCGATCAGCACGGCGAGCGCGCACAGCGCCGCCAGCGTCGGCGCGAACCAGCCGCGGGAAGAGCGGGCGGATGCCTGAACCGTCATTCCGGCTGTCTCTGCGGGCGCGCCTCGGCTGCGCGATGATGATACTGCAACGCGATCAGTACGCCCTTGAGCAGACGCAGCGGCGCCAGCGTGGCGACCAGGATCAGCGGCAGCCATAGCACGACATGCACCCAGTAAGGCGGCTGATACGCGAATTCGACGGCAAGCGCCGCGAACACGACGACGAAGCCGCTGATCAGGATGACGAAGACCGCCGGGCCGTCGCCGGAATCGGCAAACGCATAATCGAGGCCGCAATGCTCGCAACGCGGACGCAGGCGCAGGAAACCCTGCAGCAACCTGCCCTCGCCGCAGCGCGGGCACCGGCAGCGCAGACCGCGAATCATCGGCCGGCCGGCGTGCGCCGTCATTGCCGCTGGTGGCTGCTCGCTCATCGTCAGGCTTCCTGAAACGCAAAAAGGGCGGCGCGATGGCCGCCCTTTCCGAAACGGGTCATTCCGCTCAGTGTCCGGCTGTCGTGCCGCTGCCCCACACATAGATCGACGCGAACAGGAACAGCCAGACGACGTCGACGAAGTGCCAGTACCAGGCGGCGAACTCGAAACCGAGATGCTGCTGCGGCGTGAAGTGGCCGGCGAGCGCCCGGAAGAGACAGACGAGCAGGAAGATGGTGCCGACGATGACATGGAAGCCATGGAAGCCGGTCGCCATGAAGAAGGTGGCCCCGTAGATATGGCCGCTGAACGCGAAGGTCGCGTGCATGTATTCGTAGGCCTGCACGCAGGTGAAGATCGCGCCGAGCACGATCGTCAGGATCAGGCCCCACTTCAGGCCCTTGCGATCGTTTTCCAGCAGCGCGTGATGCGCCCAGGTGATCGTCGTGCCCGAGGTGAGCAGGATCAGCGTGTTGAGCAGCGGCAGATGCCACGGGTCGAAAGTCTCGATGCTCTTCGGCGGCCAGACGCCGCCGGTCGCCGCCAGCCGCGACAGTTCATGCGGGTCGGCGGGGAACAGCGCGGTGTTGAAATAGGCCCAGAACCAGGCAACGAAGAACATCACCTCCGAGGTGATGAACAGGATCATGCCGTAGCGGTGATGGATCTGCACCACGCGGGTGTGGTCGCCGCGGTATTGCGCTTCGCGCACCACGTCGCGCCACCAACCAAACATCGTATAGAGGATGCCGATCACGCCGAGGCCGAAGACCAGCGGTGCGGCCGCGTACAGATGGTGCATCCAGGAGACGCCGCCAACCGCCGTGATGAAGGCGGCCAGCGAGCCGACCACCGGCCAGGGGCTCGGATCGACCAGGTGATAATCGTGCTGCTTTGCGTGCGCCTCAGCCATCGTCGTCTCCGTTCAAATCCTTAACTGCGCCCCGCGGGCGGCTTGCCTGCTGCATTGGCGAGGGGCTGCGGCGCCTCGCGCTGCGGAAAGAAGGTATAGGACAGCGTGATCGTGTTCAGCCCGTCCTGCTCCGCATCCTGCACGATCTTCGGATCGACATAGAACACGACAGCCATCTCGCGCGTCTCGCCGGGCTTCATCGTCTGTTCGGTGAAGCAGAAGCAGTTGATCTTCTGGAAATAAAGCCCGACCGTCGGCGGTGTGACGTTGTAGCCGGCCTGCGCGTAGGTCTCGCGCGCCGCCATATTGGTCACCTTGTAGAGCGCGGTGACCACCTCGCCGATCCGCACCTTCATCGAGGTCTGTTCGGGCTCGAACTTCCACGGCAAGCCGGGCATCACGTTGCCGTCGAAGCGGACGATGATCTGCCGATCGAGAACGTGGCCGGGGGCCGATTGCGCAACCTGCGTCGTGCCGCCGAACCCCGTGGTACGGCAGAACCAGTCGTAGAGCGGCACGGCGGCATAGGAGGCGCCGACCATCATGCCGACGAAGGCTCCGCAGCCGAGGGCGACGATCGTATCGCGCCTGCTGATCGGCAGCTTGCTGCTCATAGCGGCCTGACCAGCACGGCCGGTCCCTTCACCAGAGTGACGACATAAAACAGGATCACCAGCGCCACCAGCACGAGCGCCAGCGCGATCGAACGCGAGCGGCGCGCGCGCTTCTGCTCCTCCGTCAGGACGATGCCCTCGTCCTTGTCATCCTGTTGAGGCTGTTCCGTATTCATCGCCAATGCCATCACGTCGCCGCCCAGGGGAGCAGGCCGCCCCAGCCACGCTCGACCAGCAGCACTGCAAAGAGCAGAAACAGATAAAGGATCGAGAACGCGAACATGTTGCGGCAGGCGGTGTCCGCCGGCGACCGCTCGCGCCAGATCTGCCAGGCGATCAGCAGCATCACCGCACCGGTGACCAGCGCAACCGCGCCATAGATGAGGCCGGCATAGCCGAGGAACCACGGCGCCATGCCGAGCGGCACCAGCGCCAGCGTATAGAACAGGATCTGGCGGCGCGTCTCGCGCTCGCCGGCGACCACCGGCAGCATCGGCACGCCGGCGCGCGCATAATCGTCGGAGCGATAGAGCGCCAGCGCCCAGAAATGCGGCGGCGTCCAGATGAAGATGATGAGGAACAGGATCAGCGGCTCGAGCGACAGGTCGCCGGTCACCGCCGCCCAGCCGATCATCGGCGGGAAGGCGCCGGCGGCGCCGCCGATGACGATGTTCTGCGGCGTCGAGCGCTTCAGCCAGATCGTATAGACGACCGCGTAGAAGAAGATGGTGAAGGCCAGCAGGGCCGCGGCCAGCAGATTGACCAGCAGGCCAAGCACCACCACCGAGCCGACCGACAGCGTCAGCCCGAAGGCCAGCGCCTCGCCCGGCTGGATGCGTCCCGCCGGGATCGGGCGTTTCAGCGTGCGGATCATCTTGGCGTCGATATCCGCCTCGTACCACATGTTCAGCGCGCCGGCGGCACCGGCGCCGACGGCGATGCACAGCAGCGCCGTGAAACCGATGACCGGATGAACATGGCCGGGCGCCACCGCCATCCCTACCAGCGCGGTGAAGATGACAAGCGACATCACCCGCGGCTTGAGCAGCGCCAGATAGTCGCGGCCGGACGCCAGGCTCGGCTGGACGAGACCGGGTTGGGCAAGCCCCGCAGACGCCAGCGCCCGGTCGACCCCGAGCGGGCCGCGCAGATCAGCGCTTTCGTTGACGAGTGCCATAACCCTTCATCCTCTCCGCCTGCTGCCCGCCGCCCCGTTACTTGATACGGGGCAGCGTCTCGAACTGATGGAACGGCGGCGGCGACGTCAGCGTCCATTCCAGCGTCGTCGCACCCGGACCCCACGGATTGTTGCCGGCGATCCGCTTCTTCGAGAAGGCCTCGACGATGCCGAAGAAGAAGATCAGAACGCCGAAACCGGAAATATACGAGCCGTAGGACGACACCAGATTCCAGCCGGCGAAGGCATCCGGATAATCGACATAGCGGCGCGGCATGCCGGCGAGACCGAGGAAGTGCTGCGGGAAGAAGATCATGTTCACGCCGATGAACGTGACCCAGAAATGCACCTTGGCGATGGTGTCGTTGTACATGTAGCCGCTCATCTTCGGGAACCAGTAGTACCAGCCCGCGAAGATGGCGAAGACGGCGCCGAGCGACAGCACGTAGTGGAAGTGCGCGACGACGTAATAGGTATCCTGCAGCACGCGGTCGACGCCGGCATTGGCAAGCACGACGCCGGTGACGCCGCCGACCGTGAACAGGAAGATGAAGCCCATCGCCCAGACCATCGGCGCGCGGAAATCGATCGAGCCGCCCCACATCGTGGCGATCCACGAGAAGATCTTGATGCCGGTCGGCACCGCGATCACCATCGTGGCGGCGACGAAATAGGCCTGCGCGCCCGACGACATGCCCACCGTATACATGTGGTGCGCCCAAACGACGAAGCCGACGCCGCCGATCGCGACCATCGCATAGGCCATGCCGAGATAGCCGAAGATCGGCTTCTTCGAGAAGGTCGACACGATGTGGCTGACGATGCCGAAGCCCGGCAGAATGAGAATGTAGACTTCCGGGTGGCCGAAGAACCAGAACAGATGCTGGTAGAGCACCGGATCGCCGCCGCCGTCACCGGCGAAGAAGGTGGTGCCGAAATTGCGGTCGGTCAGCAGCATGGTGATCGCGCCGGCCAGAACCGGCAGCGACAACAGCAGCAGGAACACGGTCACCAGCACCGACCATGCGAATAGCGGCATCTTGTGCATGGTCATGCCGGGCGCGCGCATGTTGAAAATGGTGGTGATGAAGTTGATGGCGCCGAGGATCGACGACGCGCCGGCGACGTGAACCGACAGAATCGTGAAGTCCACCGACGGGCCGGGATTGCCGCTGGTCGACAACGGCGGATAGAGCGTCCAGCCGGTTCCGGCGCCGGCGGAGCCGGGCTCGCCCTCGACGAACATCGAGATGATCAGCAGCGCGAACGACACCGGCAGCAGCCAGAACGAGATGTTGTTCATGCGCGGGAACGCCATGTCCGGCGCGCCGATCATGAGCGGCACGAACCAGTTGCCGAAGCCGCCGATCATCGCCGGCATGACCATGAAGAAGATCATGATCAGGCCGTGGGAGCTGGTGAAGACGTTGAACGCCGTCGGCTCATGGAAGATCTGCATGCCCGGATGCATCAGCTCGGCCCGGATCACGATCGACATGACGCCGCCGATGACACCCGCCATCAGCGCAAACACCAGGTACATCGTACCGATGTCCTTGTGGTTGGTCGAATAGACGTAGCGACGCCATCCCGTCGGGTGGCCGTGGGCGTGATTGTCGGGGGCGTGGTGGGCTTGGGCTGTAGCCATCGTCAGGTCCTCGGCCGTTCTCAACTGTCGTTATTGTGTCATCGCGCCGGAAAGCTGCGCGGTCTGGCGCGCACCATCCGCCGGCGTATCCGTGCTCGCATATTTCTGCTTCGCCTGTTCAAGCCAGGCGGCGTAGTCCTTCTCGCTGACCACCCTGACGACGATCGGCATGAAAGCGTGGTCCTTGCCGCACAGCTCCGAGCACTGGCCGTGATAGGTGCCTTCGCGCGTCGCCTTGAACCAGGTCTCGTTGAGCCGGCCGGGGATCGAGTCGATCTTGATTCCGAAGGACGGCACGGCAAAAGCGTGGATGACGTCGGCGCCGGTGGTCAGCACGCGCACCACCTTGTTCACCGGAACCACCATTTCGTTGTCGACGGTCAGAAGCCGCGGCTGGCCCGGCTTGAGATCCTTTTCGGCAACCAGCAGCGAATCGAATTCGAACTTCGCGTCGGGATAATTGTAGGTCCAGAACCACTGCTTGCCGGTCGCCTTCACGGTGATGTCGGCCGGCGGCACATGAAGCTGGTGGAACAGCAGCCGGAACGAGGGAACGGCGACCGCCGTCAGGATGAGCACCGGCACCACCGTCCAGATCACCTCGATGGCGGTATTGTGCGTGGTTCGCGAGGGCACCGGGTTGGCCTTCGCGTTGAATTTGAAAATCACGATGATGAGCAGGGCAAGCACGAAGACGACGATCGCGCCGATAATCCAGAGCAGGAAATCGTGGAACCAGGTGATGTCGTCCATCACCGGCGTCACCGAGCCCTGCAGGCCGAGTTGCCATGGCATGGGCTGGCCCAGCTCCGCAGCAAGCGCCGCGCCGCTGCCGGCGACCATCGCGAGAAGTACGACCGAAAATCCGATCAACCGCTTGAACATTGTCGTGTTCGCTCCATAGACTCCGGTCAACCATCCATCATTGACCGGCCCCGGCGTCCCGCACGTCGACCGGTGCGGCTTCAGCCCGCTGACGCGCGTGGCCACGGGCGTGGCGGTAGGCGGACATGCGGCGGGATAGGGGGAATCCCGGCTCCTCAAACCATAATTCCAGCCCTGCCGCAATGCACCTTGTTATGGCTCCAATGCGACGAAGGGTCTTGATTGTGGACATGAATTCTTGGCTCCGGCCCGCGAAATCAGCCAAAAGGCCTAGACGCATCGCGCGCCCGCCATATTCATGGTGCTTCTGGCGTAAGCTCCGCTTGCTTGACATAGGTGCAATGCCATGATCCCAAGCGGTTTCATCGCGGGCGACACAGGATTCGGGACCGATAATGGGCATCTTCCGCCAATCACTGTCTCTGGGCGCCGTCGCCACGTCTTTTTTTATCCGCAGATTAAATCCGACGGGCCGGCGAATCGGCACCGCCGGCCTCGCCCTGCCGGGGCTGCTGGCGCTCGCTCTGGTCGCCAATAGCCTGACGGCACCGCCGGCCGCGGCCCAGGGCGCCGTCCGCTCTGTCCATCAGGAATGGCAGATCCGCTGCGACACGCCGCCGGGCGCCCAGGGCGAGCAATGCGCGCTGATGCAGACCGTCGTCGACGAAAGCCGCGCCAATATCTCGCTGACGGTGCTGGTGCTCAAAACCGCCGACCATAAAAGCAGCATGCTGCGGGTGGTGGCGCCGCTGTCGGTGCTGCTGCCGAGCGGCCTCGGGCTGAAGATCGACGACAAGGATGTCGGGCGCGCCGGCTTCGTCCGCTGCCTGCCGAACGGCTGCATCGCCGAGGTGATCATGGACGACAACCTGATCAAGCAGTTGCGCAGCGGCACGACCGCGACCTTCATCATCTTCCAGACCCCCGAGGAAGGCATCGGCTTTCCGCTCAGTCTGAAGGGCTTCGGCGAAGGCTACGACAAGCTGCCGTAACGGCGGACCGGCGGCGCCGCCGCCGGAGAGGATGCGAGGGGGCGCATGCTGCCGGATCAAACGCTGTTCCTGACCCAGATCGTCACGCTGTGGGCGGTGCTCGATCCGATGAGTCATCTGCCGATGTTCATCGGCGCGACCACCGGACTCGATGCCGCAGAGCGGCGGCGCGCCGCCTGCCTCTCGGTGGCGTTCTCCTTCCTCATCCTCGCCGCGTTCGGTTTTGCCGGGCAGATCCTGCTGCACGCCATGGGCGTCTCGCTCCTGTCGTTCCAGATCGCCGGCGGTATCGTGCTGTTCCTGTTCGCGCTCTCCATGGTGCTGGGCGAAGCCACTCATGCCGTCCCGCAGGGCGCGGCCAACGCCGACAACCGCCGCGCGCACGTCACCTCGCTCGCGGTCTATCCACTGGCGACCCCGATCATCGCCGGCCCCGGCGCGATGCTGACCATGGTCCTGTTGATGGACAACAACCGCTTCGCGCCCTCCGAACAGGTGATCACCGCCGGCGCGCTGGTGGTGGTGCTGATCGGCCTCTTGACGATCTTCCTCGCCGCGCATCCGATCGAGCGGCTGATCCGCCAGGGCGGCACCCAGTTGCTGCGGCGGATCATGGGCTTGCTGCTGGCGGCGCTCGCCGTCAATCTGGTGCTCAGCGCCGCCGCCAACTGGCTCAAGCTGCCGCCGATCTGACGGGGGCTGTCGAAGGCCCGGCCGCCTCCCTATCTCAGGGAGAACCAAAGGATTCCCGCATGAGCGACATCACCTCGCTGATCGACCGCGCCGGCCTCGACCGCGCCGCCGTCGCCCGCCACCTGAACCACGGCCTGGAGGGCGCCGACGACGGCGAACTGTTCCTCGAATACCGCCAGGCGGAAGTGCTGGCCTTCGACAATGGACGGCTGAAGCAGGCGACCTACGACACCGCGCAAGGCTTCGGCCTGCGCGCCGTCAAGGACGATGCGGTCGGCTATGCCCATGCCTCCGACATGTCGGAAGCGGCGCTGGCGCGCGCCGCCGATGCGGTGCGGGCCGTCAAGCACGGCTATTCCGGGCACTTCGCCGGCGCGCCGGCGCGCACCAACCGCAAGCTTTACGGCGACGGCAACCCGCTCGCCGCGCCGGCCTTCGACGCCAAGGTCGTGCTGCTCGAAACCATCGATGCCTATGCCCGCGCCAAGGACCCGCGCGTGCGCCAGGTCAGCGCCAGCCTCGCCGCCACCTGGCAGGTGGTCGAGATCCTGCGCCCCGACGGCGAAACCTATCGCGATATCCGGCCTCTGGTCCGGCTCAATGTCTCGGTCGTCGTCGGCGACGGCACCCGGCAGGAAACCGGCAGCCACGGCTTCGGCGGCCGCGAGGGCTATCAGCGCTTCATCGAAACCCATTCATGGCAAAACGCGGTCGATGAAGCCGTGCGGCAGGCCCTGGTCAATCTCGACGCGGTGTCCGCCCCCGCCGGCGAGATGGACGTGGTGCTCGGCTCCGGCTGGCCCGGCGTGATGCTGCACGAAGCCGTCGGCCACGGCCTCGAAGGCGACTTCAACCGCAAGAAGACCTCCGCCTTCGCCGGCCTGATGGGCCAGCAGGTGGCGGCGAAGGGCGTCACCGTGGTGGACGACGGCACCATCGCGGCGCGGCGCGGCTCGCTGTCGATCGACGACGAGGGCACGCCCACCGGCCGCACCGTGCTGATCGAGGACGGCATCCTCGTCGGCTATATGCAGGACCGCCAGAACGCGCGGCTGATGAACATGCAGCCGACCGGCAACGGCCGCCGCGAGAGCCACGCGCATGTGCCGATGCCGCGCATGACCAATACCTATATGCTCGCCGGCGCGCACGACCCGCAGGAGATCATCGCCTCGGTGAAGAACGGCCTCTACGCCGTGAATTTCGGCGGCGGCCAGGTCGATATCACCTCGGGCAAATATGTCTTCCAGTGCACCGAGGCCTACAAGATCGAGAACGGCAAGGTCACCGCGCCGGTGAAAGGCGCGATGCTGATCGGCAACGGCCCGACTGACCTGCACCGCATCTCGATGATCGGCAACGACTTCGCGCTCGATCCCGGCATCGGCACCTGCGGCAAGAACGGTCAGGGCGTGCCGGTCGGCGTCGGCCAGCCATCGCTGCGGATGGACCGCATCACCGTCGGCGGCACCGCGTAACACAGGCGCGGGACGCCGCGACGCAGCGCGTGAGGAGGCAGCGGATGAAGATGCCGCCGCCTCAGCGCACCACCCCGGAAATGCAGCAGGGCTTGGGACGCGGACGCGTCACCCGTTCTTTCAGAAAGCAGCGCGCCGCCGGGCCCGCATAGCCGGGCCGCAGGAACGTCCAGGCCCGGCAGCGCCGATCGCCTTCGCAGGCCGCCAGACAGGCTTCCTCGGCGGCCGGCGGCTTGACCTCGAAATTGCGGTAATCGCCGCCGAACCGGTCGGTGGAGAATTCCATCGGCCCGGTCCGCGGCTCGATGACGCCGGCGCCTTTCACGCCGGAGGAGCAGCATTTGTCCTCGGTGCGCGGCGGCACGTCTTTCATCAATCGGCACATCGCCTGCGTGGTGGCGGTGCGCGGATAGGAAAAGCTCCAGGCACGGCATTTCCGGTCGCGCTCGCAACGCGCGGCGCACACTGCCGGGTCGCCCGAGCGCACGACGAAACTCGTATAGCCGCCGCCCTTGTCGCTGCTCTTGCGATCAAAGCCGGTCTGCGCGGAGGCGGGTGCCGCGGCCAGCGCCATCGCCGCCATCAGTAGTCCGCACAACAGCCCAAGCAGGACTCTCATGAATATAAATGACCTTTTTTCGAGCCCCCGCGACAACGCGATATGTTAAAGAAGCCGGCCAACCGAAGCGAGGGGCGATGCCCGACCAGGCGCTGAAATTCACAATCGGCGCCGTCGCGCGCCGCGACGCCATCACCGATCACCTCGTCGCCGTCACCGCAACCGTGCTGATGCTGGTCCCGGCGCTGTGGAACGGCTTTCCGCTGCTCGAATACGACACCGGCGGCTATCTGGCGCGCTGGTATGAAGGCTATCTGGTGCCGAGCCGCCCGGCCCCCTATGGCCTGCTGCTGAATGCCGGCTCGCTCTTCGATTTCTGGCCGGTGGTGCTGCTGCAGGCGGCGGTGACGGTCTGGGTCATCAATCTGACGATGCGGCTGCACGGCCTCGGCGACCGGCCGCTCGCTCGTCTGGGCATCTTCGTCGCGCTCGCGGCGGCGACCACCCTGCCCTTCATCGCCAGCGTGCTGCTCACCGACATCTTCGTCGGCCCTGCGGTGCTGGCGCTGCATCTTCTGATCGCGAGGGCCGACGCACTGAACCGCCGGCAGCGCGGCGGGTTGATCCTGCTCATCGGCTTTGCCGCCGCCGCGCACAGCGCCACGCTGCTGCTGATGATCGCGCTCGGCGTCGCGGTGATGCTCGTCTCGCTGCTGCTGCCGCGCTTCGTCGAGCGCGCCGCCGTGCCGCGCATCACCCTGTCGCTGATCGTCGGGCTGGCGATTCTGCTGTCGGCGAATTTTGTCGTCACCAAGCGCATCGCCTGGACGCCGGGCGGCTACGGCATCATCTTCGGGCGTTTGCTGCAGGACGGCATCGTCCACAAATTCCTCGACGAGCACTGTCCGACGCCGCGCCTGCGGTTGTGCGTCCACCGTCACGAATTGCCACGCGATGCCGACCAGTTCCTGTGGGGCAGCGACCTGTTCAATTCGCTCGGCCGCTTCGACGGTCTCGGCGAGGAGATGCGGACCATCGTGCTGGAAAGCATCGCCGCCTATCCATGGCTGCAGATCAAGACGGCCGTCAGCGCGGCGGCGCGCCAGGTGGTCACGGTCCGCAGCGGCGAAGGCGTGCTCGATTCGATCTGGCACACCTACGGGATGATCGAGGATTACACGCCGTGGAACGTGCCCGCCATGCGCGCCGCAAAGCAGCAGCACGGTCAGGTGTCGTTCGACACGATCAACCGGCTGCACGAGCCGGTGGCACTGCTGGCGATGCTGTTCCTGCTCGTTCCGCTCGGCGGCCTCATCCGCCGGCCGCCCACCGGGATCGGACGGCTCGCCGGGCTGGTGACGCTGGCGATCCTCGCCAATGCCGCCATTCTCGGGCCGCTGTCCAATCCGCACGACCGCTACGGCGCCCGCATTGCCTGGCTTGCCGTGCTGGTCGTCGCGCTGTGGCTGGCGGAGCGGAGCGGCGACCGGACCCGGGCGGACCGCGATACGGAAATGCCTGCCGGCGAGAGCCGACAGGCGTCGTGAGCCGGAGGACCGGCCGCGCCCGGCTCAGTAGGCAGGATATGACGCGTCCGGCCGGCGCGGCGCGGCATCCGGGCTTTCATCGGAGAATGGCATAAAGCCGAGCGACACGCGGTGGCGGTTGAGGCGGCGCTCCAGCGCCCGGGCACGCAGCAACACCGCCGGATCGTCCCACATCCGTGCCGACGCCGCGTCGCGCACGTCGAACGGCGTCAGTCCGATATCCGCGAGCAGATGCGCGTCGAGATGCGCGAGAGCCGCGGCCTGCCGGCGGTTACGAATGCCGCGGGCAAGCAGGCCGACGCCGCGGGCCAGCGCCGCGAAGGCCGCGATGAGAACCCGCACCGCCGCACCGACGGCGACCGGAAGGGCAAGACGAGCCGGGATACGGACGGGAAAGACCCGATGCGGGACGTCGACGGCTGTCATGCCCTCGATCGTCCCATTGGTCGCACCATTGGTCGACATGGCTGCCTCCTGAAGATTTGACGACCGGCCAGCAGCCACCGCGCAGCGAAAAGGCGCCCTTCGCGCCCCCGCCGGATGAACCGTGGATTGCCGGTATGACAATCCCTATAGCCCGCCCGGATTGATAAATGAAACGAATGTTTCTAATATCACCGATGAACAGGCTTGATATTTAGCATTTGCGCCAGCCGGCCTCCGTCCAGGGGCAGCCCAAGGCCCGGACCACCCGGGCCCCTCCGCAGGAAATGCCCGTCATGACCGCGCTCATCGATATCGATCAGTTGCGCACCCTCATCGCCATCGTCGAGACCGGCAGCTTCACGCGCGCCGCCGAGGCGGTGAACAAGACGCAGTCCGCCGTATCGATGCAGATGAAACGGCTGGAGGAACGTATCGAGCGGCCGATTTTCGCGCGCGACGGGCGCGCCTCGAAGCTCACCGAAGACGGCCAGCGGCTGCTCGATTATGCGCGCCGCATGGTCCGGCTGAACCTGGAGACGATCGCCGCCTTCTCCGGCAAGGACCTGTCGGGGCGCGTGCGGCTCGGCGTGCCGGACGACTATGCCGACCGGTATCTGCCGGAGATCATGGCGCGCTTTTCCCGCGCCTATCCCGGAGTCGAATTGTCGGTGCTGTGCGAACCCTCGATCGACCTGCTCGACCGCATCGACGCGCGCGAGCTCGATCTGGCGATCGTCACCGAGTGCGAAGCGCGCCATGTGGCGCAACCGTTCCGGCGCGAGCGGCTGTTGTGGGTGACCTCGGCCCGCCATCCGACGCACGACGAGACGCCGCTGCCGCTGGCGCTCGGGCGGCCGAGTTGCGCCTGGCGGCGCGTCGCCATCGAACAACTCGAAGCGATGGGCAAGCCGCACCGCATCCTCTACACCAGCTCCAACGCCGGCGCGGTCGCGGCCGCCGTGCTCTCCGGCCTTGCGGTGTCGGTGCTGGCGGAATCGGGCCTGCGGCCGGGCATGCGCGTGCTCACGGCCGCCGACGGTTTCCCGGAGCTACCGTCCTGCCGGATCGGTTTGGTGCGCAGTCCGCACGAGCAGTCGGACCTTGCCCGCGCGCTTGCCGAGCACGTCATCTCCTCGCTCGACAATCTATCGGAGACGACGCAGGCGGCGGAGTAGAGGAATTCGTCATCCTGCGAGGCACGCAATCGCAGCTCTGCTAGAGCAGAGCTTTTGATGGAATCAAAAGCAATGCTCTGGATTGTTGGTTTGACGCGTTTTCTTCACGCCAACCGGGATCCACTTCGCTCGAAAACGCTCTAACCCCCGTCACAATGCCACCGCGGTGGCATCGAGCAGCCGCACCAGATCGGCCGGCGCGATCTCGATCTGCAGGCCCCGCCTCCCGCCATTGAGGATGACGCTCGGATGGCCGAGCACGCCGGCATCGACGAAGACGCGAGCCCGCTTCTTCTGACCGAACGGCGAGATGCCGCCGACATGATAGCCGGTGAACCGCTCCGCCTCCGCCGGCGGCAGCATCGCGGCATCCTTCGCGCCGGCAGCGGCGGCAAGTTTCTTCAGACTCACCTCGCGGTCGGAGGGCACCAGCACGCAGACCACCTGCCCGCCGGCTTTCGCCATCAGCGTCTTCAGCAGCCGATCCGGCGCGACGCCGAGCGCCTCGGCGGCCTGCAGGCCAACCTTCTGCGCATGCGGATCGTAGTCGTATTCGTGCAGGCGGAACGCGACGCCGGTTTTCTCAAGCGCCAGCGTCGCCGGCGTCCCTCTGGCCATCGCCGTTCTCCCGGATCGGGATCATTCGCTAATAGGCATACTCGGTATAGACCGGCGCGATGTTGCCCTTCCAGGCGCCGTTGAATTTCTCCAGCATCTCCTCGGCCGGGGTGATGCCGCGGGCGTGCAGATCGACCAGCGGCTCGAGATAGAGCGTTTCGTCCTGCCCGGCGGCATCAAGCCGGCAGCGACGTTCGAGCCCCCGGCGCGCCAGATCGAGCACCTCGCCGGTGACTTCAAACAGCGTGCGGTTATGGACGCGCGCGGCAAAGCCGAGCTTCGGCACCGCGTCGCGCAGCGCCTGGCGCTCCGCCGCCGTCCAGTGCTTGACGATATCCCAGGCGGCGTCGAGCGAATCCGTATCGTAAAGCACGCCACACCAGAGGGCGGCGAGCGAGGCGAGGCGCTTCCACGGACCACCGTCTGAGCCGCGCATTTCGAGATAGCGCTTGAGCCGCACCTCGGGAAAGATCGTGCTGAGATGATTGGCCCAGTCCGACAGTGTCGGCCGTTCGTGCTCGAAGCCGGCAAGCTTGCCGGCCATCAGGTCGCGGAAGGACTTGCCCGACACATCGAGATAGGTGTCGCCGCGCTTGAGGAAATACATCGGCACGTCGAGCGCATAGTCGGTGTAGCGCTCGAAGCCCATGCCATCCTCGAAGGCGAAGGGCAGCATGCCGGACCGGTCGGGATCGGTATCGGTCCAGATATGCGAGCGGAACGACAGATAGCCGTTCGGCTTGCCCTCGGTGAACGGCGAATTGGCGAACAGCGCGGTGCCGACCGGCTGCAAGGCGAGCGCCACGCGCAGCTTTTTCACCATGTCGGCTTCCGAGCAGAAGTCGTGGTTGGTCTGCACCGTGCAGGTCCGGTACATCATGTCGACGCCGAGCCTGCCGACCTTCGGCATGTAGTCGGTCATGATGCGGTAGCGGCCCTTCGGCATGCGCGGCATGTCGGCGCGCGACCAGTCCGGCGTCATGCCGATGCCGAGGAAGCCGATGCCGAGCGGCGCGGCGATCTCGCGCACCTGCGCCAGATGCGCCATCAACTCGCCGTGCGTCTGGTGAACGTTGTCGAGCGGCGCGCCCGAGAGTTCGAACTGGCCGCCGGGCTCCAGCGAAATGGCGCCGCCGCCGGTGACGTCGAACATCCCGATGATGTTCTCGCCCTCCATGATCGGCTCCCAGCCGAGCAGCGCCTGCATGCCGTCGAGCAGCGCACGGATGCCGCGCGGCCCCTCGTAGGGGACCGGACGACGGTCCGCCAGCGTGAAGGTGAATTTCTCGTGTTCGGTGCCGACGCGGAACTGCGCAGCGGGCTTGATGCCGTGTTCGAACCAGGCGACGAGTTCGTCGCGCGATTCGATGGGCGTCATATCGATCTGGTCACGAGCCATGCGAAGATCCAGCGTCAAAGGCCGCGACCTTAAACATGGGTTCCCCTGAAGAGCAATCTATTGACAGGCAGAGCATCGATGGCCGATCGGCTGCCATGTCCGGCACGCACTCAAGGCCCGCGGCCGGAAAAAAGAACCCACGAGAGAAAGCGCGGGAGAACAGACGATAGCGACAACCCGTCGTGACGATCCCGGAATGACAGTCGTTCAAGCCGTACCGCGACCGGCGCGCCGCCGCCCGCCACCCAAGGGACACTGCACGCATCGCGGCTGGCGCACCCGGCAGTATCCAGGCCGATCCGCCGCGGCCGCGCCCCGCCCGCGGTTCATATTTTGTTCTTGCCACACCCGGCCTCTTCATTATGTAAGGGGACCGTTACGGAGCGAGCATGACGACGTTTTCGCCACATCAGGACGCCGCGCTGAAAGCCGTGGCCGCCTGGCTGAAAGCCAAGCCCGGCCGCAAGGGCACGCCCCCGGTTTTCCGCCTGTTCGGTTTCGCCGGAACCGGCAAGACCACCCTCGCCCGCCATATCGCCGACGGCATCGACGGCACCGCGATGTTCGCCGCCTTCACCGGCAAGGCCGCCTCGGTGATGCGCAGCAAGGGCTGCTACAAGGCATCGACCATCCACTCGCTGATCTACCGCACGCGCGAGAGCGATGACGAGGTGCCGAGCTTCGATCTGTGGGACGAGGCTCCTGCCTCGAAGGCCGACCTGCTGATCATCGACGAATGCTCGATGGTCGATCACGAGCTGGGCCGCGACCTGATGTCGTTCGGCGTGCCGATCCTGGTGCTCGGCGATCCGGCGCAACTGCCGCCGATCTCCGGCGGCGGCTTCTTCACCGAACGTCCGCCGGACGCGATGCTCACCGAGGTGCACCGTCAGGCGAAGGACAATCCGATCGTTCGGCTTTCGATGGATATCCGCGACGGCCGCAGCCTCGAGGCGGGTGACTATGGCGAGACGCAGGTGGTGGAGAAACGCCAGCTCGATCCGGCGCGCGTGCTCGATGCGGACCAGGTTCTGGTCGGCCGCAACGCCACGCGGCGCGCCTACAATCAGCGCATGCGCGAGCGGCGCGGTTTCGAAGGAACGCTGCCGGCCGCCGGCGACAAGCTCGTGTGCCTACGCAACAACCGCAAGAAGGGGCTGTTCAACGGCGCCTTATGGACGGTGAAGGAGCGCGGCGGCCGCAACACCGGCATCATGTCGATGCGGCTGCTGCCGGACGACGAAACCGCGACGCGCGGCGTCAAGGTGTCGGTGCGGCCGGAATGCTTCTCCGGCGGGATCGAGCAACTGCCGTGGGAACGCCGCAAGCCCTACGATGAATTCGACTACGGCTATGTGCTGACCGTGCATAAGTCGCAAGGCTCGCAATGGGACGACGTCGTGCTGTTCGACGAAAGTTTTGCTTTCGCCGACAGCCGCGAGCGCTGGCTCTATACCGGCGTTACCCGCGCCGCGAAAAAGCTCACCGTCGTAGTCTGAAACGGGCATAGGCCCATCGCCTCACAACACGGTGATCGGCGCGCCCAAATCGAGCCCACACCATGCTCGTGGCTTGCATCGGTGGCTGCGCCTTGGCATGGAAGCCTGATCCACTCTCGTTCTCTCCGGAGCTCTCCATGAAACTGTATTATTCGCCCGGCGCCTGCTCGCTTTCGCCCCATATCGTGCTGCGCGAGTCGGGACTGCCGTTCGAACTCGTCAAGGTCGACAACAAGGCCAAGAAGACCGAACACGGCGACGACTTTTACACCGTCAATCCGAAGGGCGTTGTGCCGGCGCTCAAGCTCGACAACGGCGAAGTGCTGACCGAAGGCCCGGCGATCGTGCAATACGTCGCCGACAAGGCCAGCAACTCGTCGCTGGCGCCGATACCGGGCAGCTTCGAGCGCTCGCGCCTGCAGGAGTGGCTGAATTTCATCACCAGCGAAGTGCACAAGCAGTTCTCGCCGCTGTTCAAGCCGAACACGCCGGACGCCTACAAGCCGATCGCCAAGGAAAATCTGATGCGGCAGTTCGGCTATCTCGACAAGCAGCTCGCCGGCAAGGACTATCTGCTCGGCAAGAACTTCAGCGCCGCCGATGCCTATCTGTTCGTGGTGATGAACTGGCGCAAATTCCACAACCTCGACATTTCGCAGTTTCCCAACCTCTCCGCCTATGTGGAGCGCGTCGCGGCGCGGCCGAAGGTAAAGGAAGCGATGGTCGCCGAAGGCCTGATCAAGGCTGCGTAAGCGCGCAATAATGCGAAGCGGATGCCCGGCAATGCCGGGCATCCGGAAAACCGCAATCCGGCGGCGCTGCCGGCATCACGCCGCCTTCTCGCGCGGCGGCGCGAAGCGGTGATAGAAGCTGTCGCCGGTTTTCGCCATCTCGACCAGAAGCTTCGGCGGCGCAAAGCGCGCGCCGAATGTCGTCTCCAGCTTGCGGCAGAGCGCGACGAAGGCCGTCGTCCCCATCATGTCGATATAGGACAGCGTGCCGCCGGAGAACGGCGCGAAGCCGAAGCCGAGGATCGAGCCGACATCGGCCTCGCGCACATCGGTGACGATCTTCTCCTCGAAAGTGCGCGCGGCTTCCAGCGCCTGCACCACCAGAAGCCGCTGTTTCAACTCTTCGACGTCGAGCGCATCGACCTCGGTGGCGCTCAGCGGTTTGTCCTGCAATTCGACGAGGCCGGGCCACAGCCGCTTCGGACCGCTCTGCGGGTAATCGTAGAAGCCCTTGCCGTTCTTGCGGCCGAGCCGGCCGTGGGTTTCGGCGAGCGCCACCAACAGCTTTTTCTGCGCCGGATCGACCGCCGCTGTGCCGAGGTCCGCCTCCGTCGCCTTGAGGATCTTCAGGCCGAGATCGATGCCGACCTCGTCGTTGAGCGACAGCGGGCCGACCGGCATGCCGGCCATGCGCGCGACGTTCTCGATCATCGCCGGCGGAATGCCTTCCGCCAGCATCAGGTGGCCTTCGCGGATATAGGCGAGCACGCAGCGGTTGGCGTAGAAGCCGCGCGCGTCGTTGACGACGATCGGCGTCTTCCTGATCGCACGGATGAAATCGAGCGCGACGGCGAGCGCCCTGTCGCCGGTCTTCTTGCCGAGAATGACCTCGACCAGCATCATCCGGTCGACCGGCGAGAAGAAATGGATGCCGACGAAGCGCGCCGGATCGGCGACATCGGCAGCAAGCGAGGTGATCGGCAGCGTCGAGGTATTCGACGCGATGATCGCATCGGCGCTCGCCGCGGCATCGATCCGCCGCAGCACATCGGCCTTCACCTTGCGATCCTCGAACACCGCCTCGACGATCAGGCTGCAATCCTTCAGCGCCGCATAGTCCGCCGTCGCAGTGATGCGCCCGAGCAAGGCGTCGCGCTCGGCGCCTTTCATGCGGCCGCGCAGCACGCGATCCGACAGAGCCTTGTGCAGAGCGGCCTTGCCCTTGTCGGCGGTCTCCTGATCGCGATCGACCAGCACGACATCGAGGCCCGCCTGCGCGCCGACCTGCGCGATGCCGGCGCCCATGAAGCCGGCGCCGACAACGCCGATGCGCCTGAGATCGCTCGCCGGGATATCCGCCGGGCGACGCGCCCCCTTGTTCAGTTCCTGCATCGACACGAACAGCGTGCGGATCATCGCCGCCGCTTCCGGCGAGCGCAGGATCTTCGCGAACCAGCGCGACTCCACGGTGAGCGCCTGATCCATCGGCAGCAGCAGGCCTTCATAGACGACCTGCATCAGCGCGCGCGCCGCCGGATAATTGTCGTAGGTCTCGCGCCGGTAGATAGCGTTGGCCGGCGGGAACACCATCATGCCGGCCTTGGAATAGACAGGTCCGCCCGGAAGCTTGAACCCCTTCTCGTCCCACGGCGCCGTCGCTTTGCCGCCGCCGGCGATCCAGGCCTTCGCCTCCTTGATAAGATCGGCCGCCGGCACCACCGCGTCGATGAGCGTCATCGCCCTGGCGCGGTCGAGCTTGAGTTGCTCGCCCTTGAGCAGCAGTTGCAGCGCATCGGCGGGCGGCAGCATGCGGGCGATGCGCTGGCTGCCGCCGGCACCGGGAAACAGGCCGATCTTGATCTCCGGCAGGCCGACGCGCGTCGCCGGATTGTCCGCCGCGATGCGCCGGTGGCAGGCAAGCGCCAGTTCGAAGCCGCCGCCGACCGCCGTGCCGTTGATCGCGGCGACCCACGGCTTGCCGCAGGTTTCAAGACGCCGGTAAAGCTGCGAGAGCCTGCGGCTGTCCGCGAACAGCGTCGCGGCGGCCGCTTCCTTGCCCTTGCTCGCGGCCAGTTCGGCATAGGTGCGCCCGAGCGTCTCGAGCAAGGCGAGATCGGCGCCGGCGCAGAACGTCGCCTTGCCGGACGTGATCACCGCACCCTTGATCGCCGCCTCCCCCGCGACCCGCTCGACCAGCGCCGAGAGTTCGGCGATGGTCTCGACGCCGATGACGTTCATCGAACGGCCGGGCGTGTCCCAGGTGATCAGCGCGATGCCGTCCGCGTCGACGTCGATCCTGAAATGACTCATGACAATGTCCTATTCGGTATACGGTTCGCCGTTCTTGCGCAGATAGCGCGCGCCGGATTCGTCGCGCACCATGACCAGATCGAGATCCGGATAGCTGACCGTCTCGACGGCTTTCCGCGAGCCGATTTCCAGCAGCACCGCGTCGCGCTGCGAGCGGTTGACGAGACAATGGCCGTTGGCGACGCCGGCCTTCCATGCGGCGACGTCGCCCGGCTTCAGCACCGTCTCGCCGCCATCCTCGCACAACACCACCTCGCCTTCGAGAATGTAGACGAGTTCGTCCTCGTGCTGCTGCCAGTGCCGCAGCGACGACGACGCGCCGGGCTTGAGCGTACAGAGATTGACGCCGAACTGGTCGAGCCCGGCGGCATTGCCGAGCCGCTTGCGCTGGCGGCCCTCGACCGCGGCGCGCAGCGACGCCGGATAACGCGACGCGGTGTCGAGCGGAATCCTGTCGAGATCGAGTCTGGGCATCGGTTGCCTCCCTGAGTATCGCGGTAGCGCCGCCGGCGCGGCTACACCCGTTCGATGATCGTTGCGGTTCCCATGCCGGCGCCGATGCACAGGGTGATCAGCGCGGTACCGGCATTGCGGCGTTCCAGTTCGTCGAGCGCGGTGCCGAGCAGCATCGCGCCGGTGGCGCCGAGCGGATGACCCATGGCGATGGCGCCGCCATTGACGTTGACCTTGCCGTCGTCGAGATCGAAGGCCTGCAGGAAGCGCAGCACCACCGCTGCGAAAGCCTCGTTGACCTCGATCAGGTCGATATCGGCAAGCGACATCCCCGCTTTCGTCAGCAGCTTGTTGGTGACATCGACCGGACCGGTGAGCATCATCGCCGGCTCCGAACCGATATTGGCGAAGGCACGGATACGCGCCCGCGGCTTTTTGCCGATGGCATCGCCCGCCTCGCGGCTGCCGATCAGCACCGCCGCCGCGCCGTCGACGATGCCCGACGAATTGCCGGCATGATGGACGTGGTTGACCGCCTCGATCTCCGGGTGCGCCTGCACCGCGACCGCATCGAAGCCGCCCATTTCACCCATCTGCGCGAAGGACGGCTGCAACTGCGCCAGCGACTGCATGGTGGTGCCCGGCCGCATATGCTCGTCCTTCGCCAGCAGCGTGAGGCCGTTGACGTCCTTCACCGGGATCACCGAATTCCTGAACCGGCTGTCGTCCCAGGCGGCAGCCGCACGCTTCTGGCTTTCCACCGCATAGGCATCGACCGCGTCGCGCGAGAAGCCGTATTTGGTGGCGATCAGATCGGCGGATACGCCCTGCGGCATGAAATAGGACGGCACCGCGATCGACGGATCGACCGGCCAGGCGCCGCCGGAGGCGCCAATGCCGACGCGGCTCATGCTTTCGACGCCGCCGCCGACGGTGAGCGCGTGCTGGCCCGACATCACCTGCGCGGCGGCAAAGTTCACCGCATCAAGACCCGATGCGCAGAACCGGTTGATCTGCACGCCCGGCACGCTCTGCCCGTAGCCGGCGACGAGCGCCGCGGCGCGCGCGATATCGCCGCCGGCCTCGCCGACCGGATCGACGCAACCGAGCACCACGTCATCGACCAGCGCCGGATCGAGCGCATTGCGCGCGCGCAGCGCGGTGAGCGCCTGAGCCGCAAGGCTGAGCGCCGTCACCTCGTGCAGCGCGCCGTCGACCTTGCCGCGCCCGCGCGGCGTGCGGACATGATCGTAGATGAAAGCATCGGTCATCGAAAATCTCCGGGCAGACGGCCGGACCGGTCCCGGCCCGTTCTGTCGTGACATAAAGCGCGTTCAGAGGCTCCGCGCGATCAGCAGCTTCATGATCTCGTTCGTCCCTGCATAGATACGCATCACCCGCGCATCGCGGTAGAGGCGCGAGATCGGATATTCGTCCATGAAGCCGTAGCCGCCGAACAATTGCAGGCAACGGTCGATGACCTTCGCCTGCATATCGGTGATCCAGCATTTCGCCATCGAAGCGGTCACCGCGTCGAGCCCCCCGGCGATATGCCGCGCGATGCAGTCGTCGACGAAGACGCGCCCGACGGTCGCCTCGGTCTTGCATTCGGCCAGTTCGAACTGAGTGTTCTGAAAATCGAGGATCGCCTTGCCGAACGCCTTGCGCTCCTTCACGTAATCGATGGTCAGCGCCAGCGCGCGCTCGGTCATCGCCAGCGCATGCACGGCGACCAGCAGCCGCTCCTGCGGCAACTCCTGCATCAACTGATAGAAGCCCTGGCCCTCCTCGCTGCCGAGGAGGCTTTCGGCCGGCAGATGCACGTCGTCGAAAAACAGCTCGGAGGTGTCGGCGGCATCGAGGCCGAGCTTCTTCAGCTTGCGGCCGCGGCGGAAACCGGTTGCGCCCTCCGTCTCCAGCACCATCAGCGACACGCCTTTGGCGCCGGCATCCTCGGCTCCGGCATTCTGACCGGTCTTGGCGACGACGACGATCAGGTTGGCATGCTGGCCGTTGGTGATGAAGGTCTTGGCGCCGTTGAGCACATAGCCGTTGCCGGACTTTCTCGCCGTCGTCCTGACGCTCTGCAGATCGGAGCCGGTGCCCGGCTCGGTCATGGCAATGGCGCCGACGAGTTCGCCGGTCGCAAGCTTCGGCAGCCAGCAGCGCTTCTGCTCCTCGGTGCCGTAATGCAGGATGTAAGGCGCGACGATGGCGGAATGCAGCGGCCCGCCGAACGAATCGAAGCCGCCAAGCCCCAGCGCGCGGATGATCACCGCTTCATGCGCGAAGCTGCCGCCGGCGCCGCCATAGCCCTCCGGCATCGCCGCGCACAGCAGCCCGGCCTCGCCTGCCTGCGTCCACACGGCGCGCGGATACATGCCCTCGTTGTTCCATGTATCGAGATGCGGCACGAATTCGGCGTCGACGAAGCGGCGCGCCTGTTCCTCCAGCAGCACCACATCTTCCGTCATCCAGGCCGGACGCGGCAATTTGAGAGGATCCATCGCCACCGTGGCTCCAGTCGAATCGTGCCGGGGCAGATTACGGCCGGGTGACGACAGCCGCCAGCCCCGCCCGTTTACGCGCCTGCCTTGCGCGAAATCATCACCCAGGCCACGGCAATGGATCAAAAGAATGAATGTCTGACGACAGCACGCCGGCTGTTCGATATCCACGAACAATGTTAGAGGGGCGGATCAACCTCCGGACCTGTCGTGACTCATTCAGATACCGCCGTTGTAACGCCCAGCAGCGACGTCGAGTCCGCCTATGCGTGGCGGCGGCTGGCAATCTGCCTGTTGATCGGCACGATCGGCGGCGTCGGCATGTGGTCGGTCGTCGTTGCCCTGCCTTCCGTGCAGGCCGAGTTCGGCGCGACACGCGCGGAGGCGACGCTGCCCTATACGCTCGCCACCATCGGCTTCGCCTTCGGCGGCGTGCTGATGGGGCGGCTGGCCGACCGCTTCGGCGTCGCCTGGCCGATCACGATCGCGGCTATCGGGCTCTGCCTCGGCTATCTCGGCGCCGCCGCCTCGACCAGCCTCTGGCAGTTCACCCTCGCGCACGCCGTGCTGATCGGCGCATTCGGCGCCTCGGCCACCTTCGGCCCGCTGATGTCGGACGTGTCGCAATGGTTCTCGCGCAATCGCGGCATCGCGGTGTCGATCTCGGCCGCCGGCAATTACCTCGCCGGCACGATCTGGCCGCCGATCGTGCAGCATCTGATCGACGGCTATGGCTGGCGCGCGGCGCATTTCGGCATCGGCGTCTTTTGCGTCGCCACCATGCTGCCGCTGGCGCTGCTGCTGCGACGTCCGGTCCCGGCGGCCGATGCGAATGCCGGCAACAGCCAGGTCTACGATCCGCGTACGGCGCTCGGTATATCGCCCGGCACGCTGCAATGGCTGATCTGCATCGCCGGCGTCTGCTGCTGCGTCGCCATGGCGATGCCGCAGGTCCATATCGTCGCCTATTGCGGCGATCTCGGTTACGGCGTGGCGCGCGGCGCGGAGATGCTGTCGCTGATGCTCGCCTTCGGTATCGTCAGCCGCGTCGCCACCGGCTTCATCGCCGACCGTATCGGCGGCGTCGCGACGCTGCTGCTGAGCGCTGCGCTGCAGGGCGTCGCGCTCATGCTCTATATCGGTTTCGACGGGCTGACGTCGCTTTATGTCATCTCGGCGCTGTTCGGCCTGTTCCAGGGCGGCATCGTGCCGAGCTACGCGATCATCATCCGCGAATATTTCCCGCCGGCGGAAGCCGGCACGCGCGTCGGCCTCGCGGTGATGGCAACCCTGTTCGGCATGGCCTTCGGCGGCTGGGTCTCCGGCGTGATCTTCGATCTCACCGGCTCCTATGCGCTCGCGTTCGCCAACGGGCTCGCGTTCAACCTGATCAATGTCTCGATCGCCGCCTGGCTGTTGCTGCGGACGCATCGCCCGACGCTGGCGATCGCGTAATCCATCGCGCGCATCATCATCGTTAACGGCATCGTTAACAGCAGCAGCGGGATGCGCGCGCATGCCGCCACGCGAGCGTCACGATCACATCATGTCTTCGTCATATTGCCAGCGGCATACCGCGCACCAATTCGCGTTGACGAAAAGTTTAACCGCAAAAAACAACGAAAAACGGAACACTCGCCAGCTTCGCGAATTTTATCGTCGAGCACCGAGCGGTTGCTGTCATCAATACCGAATCGAAGGAGACGATAATGCGGATGAATTCCGGAAAGCTGATCGGCGGAGCGCTGGGCGCGCTGGCATTGGCAAGCGTTCTGACGACTCCGGTCATGGCGCAGAGCGTCGTTGAGAATTACGAGGCCGGCAATTACATCGCGCCGGTAGGCGGCGCGGTGATCGGCACCGTGGCTGGCGTTGGCTTCTACAACGGATGGTGGGGCTCAAGCGCCACCGCCGCTTCGCTCGGCGCCACGGTCGGCAGTTCGATCGCCGCCGGCGGCGTCATCGGCGTCGGCGCGGCAGCGCTGATCGACGCGGCGCTGCAGCCGTGCCGCGGCTTCCACGCGATGTTCGACCTCAGCCACGGCGAATGCGTCAACGGCCAGTGGGTCGGCTATCAGGAGCCGCCGCGGCTGCGCCGCTATCGCTAATCCCCTGCCGACGACGCCAGACAAAAAAGCCTCCGCGCTTACGCGCGGAGGCTTTGCAATGCCGTTTTCCCGGATCAGCAGGGCGGCGGCGGCGCATCGACGCGCTTGGCATCAATCGCCTTCAACCCGTCAGTCCAGGTGAACTTGGTGAAATCGATCTGCTGATCGAGTATCTTGTCGCCGCGCGCCCACTGACTGAGATTGCAGAAGTCGTTGTAGAACGCCTTGTCGAGCGCCAGGGGCCGGTCCATCACCTCCCACTGATCGCGCGTCGCCTTCTCGCTCAGATCGAGCTTGGCCTTGGCATAAGCCGCGACGGCCGGGAAATCGGCAATGGCGATCTTGGCGCCCTCGGCTGTCGCGCGCAGCCAGCGCGTCGCCGCCTCCTTGCCTTCCGGCGTCGCCAGCCAGGCCGGACGCGCACCGACCACCAGATAGCCCTGGATATAATCGGTGGCATAGGTCAGCAGGTGAGCCTTGTCGGGGCAAATCTCGAGCGCACGCGAGCCGATCGGCTGCCAGATAAAGAACGCCGCGATCTCGCCGCCGCACAGCGCCGCCGGCAACACCTGCGTATCCAGATTCTTCACCGTCACCGTCTTCGGATCGACGTTGTTCTTGCGCAGATATTCCGAGATGAACCACGAGCCCGTCGATCCGACGCGCGTCGCGATCGTCTTGCCGGCGAGATCCTGCGGCTTCTTGATGTCCTTGCTGGCAATAGCGACGTAGCCCTTGGTGTCGCGCTCCATCACCGCGATCATGCGGTAGTCGCCCTTCACCCGGAAGAAATACTGCACGCTCGGCAAGTCGCCGGTAATGACGATGTCGCCCTGCCCCGTCTGGAAGGATTGCAGAGCGGTCGAGCCCGAGGGGAACAACCGGTAGGTCATCTCGACGCCCTCTTTCTGATAGAGGCCCTTGTCGATTGCCATCCAGACCGAGTCGTTGTTGACCGAAGGCTGCCCGAACACGGTCACCTTCACAGGCGCCTTCTGCGCCAGCGCACCGCTCGCCGGCACGGCAAGAGCGGCGGCGCACAACGCCGCGCCCGCGACCCTCGCCACGGTTGTCCCTCTCAAACGTTGCGATAGTGAAGTCCTGTATCCGGTCATTGTTTTCACTCCCTGATGTTCATGTGATGGTTATGCGGCTGCCGACGAGACGAACCGGTGCAGCAGCCGGTCGACGCAAATCCGCATGAGGCGGTCGACGATAAATCCGAGCAGGCAGATCGCCAGCAGCGCGACGAAGATACGCGGCGTCTGCAAGAGCATCGAGGATCGCTGCAGCAGATAGCCGATACCTGAATCGGCGGCGAGAATCTCTGCCGGAATGATGCTCATGAACGACGACGCCATCGCCACCCGCATGCCGGTGACGATGTAAGGCACAGCCGACGGCACGACCACCAGCGCGAAAATCTGCAGCCGGTTGGCGCCGAGGCATTCCGCCGCCCGCTGGCGCGCGACCGGCGTCCGCCACACACCGGCAATGGTGTTGATCAGAATGATGAAGAACGTACCCCAGAAGATCAGAAAATATTTCGACATCTCGCCGATGCCGAACCAGATCACCGCAATCGGGATCATTGCCGTCGGCGACAGATAGCGCATCAGTTCGATGATCGGGTCGAACAGATCGTTGAGCACGCGGATGCGGCCGAACAGCACGCCGAGCACGATGCCGGCCAGCGTGCCGGTGACGAATCCGACCATCACCCGCGCCATGCTGATCGCAATGTCGGAGAATATCTCTCCGCTGACGATCATCGGAATGGCGGCTTTCACCACTTCCATGGGCGGTGGGATCAGGAACGGATTGAAGACAAAGGTCGACAGGATCTGCCATATGCCGAGGGCGATGATCAGCGACAGCACGCCGAAAATCGCCGTGCGCCCCGCCCCTTCGCTGAAGAATTCCTTCCAGGCCTCACGCGGGGAGCGAACGCCCGCGACATCGGCTGCGTCGGGCCGGGTGGCGTCGAAAGCTGACTTGGCCGGGCTCATCTTCACTGCGTGTCTCTCCTCGCGGCATATCCGTCGGGACATGTCTTTCAGGACATGCCTTACGGCACATCCCTGCAGATGAACGATGCGTCAATGTTGTTCGGAGCGCGCCAGTTCCGGCGCCAGCAGGTCTTCGATTCTCTTGAACAGGTCCGCAAATCGCGGATCGGAGAGATTCCGGGGCCGGGACATATCGATGTCGATCAATTCGGTGATGACCGAACCCGGGCCGACGGACATCATCGCCACACGATCGGCGAGCACGATCGCCTCGGCGATGTCATGCGTCACGAAGATGATCGTCTTGCGCGTCTGCTCCCAGATTTCGAGCAGGAATGAATGCATGCGCCGGCGCGTCATCGCATCGAGTGCCCCGAAGGGCTCGTCCATCAGCAGGATCTTCGGCTCCACGGCCAGAGCGCGCGCGATCTGCAATCGCTGGCGCATGCCGCCGGACAGCTCCGATGGAAATTTGTCGCGATGCCGATCGAGATCGACCATGCGCAGATATTTGTCGATGATGCCGTCCCATTCGGCCTTCGGCACCTTGCGCACCCGCAGACCGAAGCGGAGATTTTCCTCAACGGTGAGCCACGGAAACAGCGCGGAGCCGGCATCCTGAAATGCCATCACACGGTCTCGTCCGGCGCCGGCGACCGGCTGACCATCGGAGACGACAGCGCCCGACGTCACCGGCTCGAAGCCGGCCATGATGTTCAGCAATGTCGATTTGCCGCAGCCGGACGGTCCCAGCAGGCAGAGGAATTCACCGTCCCTGACATCGAGGGAAACGCCGGCAAGCGCGAGATACCGGCCGCGCGTCGAGTCGAAAACCTTTCGGACGTTATTGACAACCAACAAGGTCGGCTCCCGTTCGCGAACCGCGCAAAGCTAAGGTCGCTATCGGATCGAGTCAACGCAAAGCACTCAAGTTCGCCTTGTGATGTCAAAGCGCAGAGAAGCTCTGCAGCGTTATCGCTGGACAGCGCGATGCGGCACGACCAGAATTTGCGGCGCTTCCACTTCTGCGATCGCCTCACGGCAACAGCACACAGCTCGTCAAACAACAAACAGCACTCGTTGATTTGCGGTTGAACATCGACGAGGCTGAAACTTCGCGCAATTGAAGGGAGATCGATATGACCGACGTTAAGGCCATTTCGCCGATACGCATCGCCGGCACCGATTTTCAGTTCGCCTCGGGCATACGTGCCGGCAACTGGCTGTTTTTCACCGGGCACGAAGCGACCGACTATCAGAACGGAATTGTCGCGCAGGTTGCGGGGAAACCCGGCCTCCCTCTTGGCGGGCAGGCGCGCTACCGGCGCGAAGGCGACTTCCTGTTCGAGCGTTTTGCCAATCTGATTGCCGGCGAAGGCGGCAACCTTCGACATATAGTCAGACTGGATCAATATTATCCACGCGGTGAATGCGTGAATCCCTATCAGCGCGCACGCAAGGCGCTGCTGAAGGACTTCGTGCCGCCAAGCACCTCGATCCTGATGAACGACGTGCTTGTCGAAGGCGCCAACATGAACGTCTCGATGATCGCGGTGCTGCCGGGCGGCAACCGCGAGCCGAAGCCGATGCATCGCAAGGACGTGCCGGTGCCGCAGCATTCGGGATTCGTCGCCACCCTCGTCTCGGGCGACTATGTTTTCGTCGCCGGCCAGATGCCGAACAACGAGGCGATGGATGCTCTCGAGCCTGCCGCCTATCGCGCGCCGAACGCGATCTGGAACGGCACCGATATCCGACTGCAGGCGGAGTTTCTGATCGCCGGACGGCTGAAGCCCGGCCTCGAAGCCGGCGGCTCGTCGCTCGCCAACGCGATCAAGGCGCAGGTCTATCTGACCGACATCAACGACCTTCCCGAGTTCATGGATGTCTGGAACGGACATTTCAACGGCCACCCCTGCGCGCTCACCGTCGTCGAGTGCAAGGGGCTCGGACTGCTGGAGTCGAAGATCGAGATCAACATCCTCGGTGTGCGCGACGACGGCGCGGTCAAGAAAGAGATCGTCGCGCACGAGGCCTCGGCGGCGATGCGGCTCGGCCCCGCGGCAGTGCGTGCCGGCGACCTGCTGTGTCTTTCGGCGCTCTATGCCGCCGACGAGAACGGCGCCATTCCGGCTGCGTTAAAAACCGCTGCGCAGCGCCGGCTCGGTTCGCCGGTCGGCTATCAGATGGCCGCGATCCACCAGGCGGCGCGCGAGATCTGCGCGGCGGGCGGCACCTCGATCAGGAACGTCGTGCGCGCCAATCACTTCGTTCATGACTTCGCCGCCGTGCACCCGATCCTCAGCGCCTGGCATGCCGAATTGCAGGGCGCGCCGATCCCGTTCGGCATCGTCGGCACGCCCTCGCCGCTGCCGATCCCGGGCACCGACGTGATCCTCGATATGTGGGCCTATCGTCCCGGGTGATGCTGCGGGACAACGGCACGGCTCAGAACTGATCGTCGGGGAAGTCCATCAGCGTTGCCGCGCCAGCCTCGACACGCGCGAGACGGCTGCCGGTTTCCGGCAGCATCCGCTCCATGAAGAAACGGGCGAGCGCCAGTTTCGCGGCGAAGCGCGGATCGTCGCCGGTGGCGAGTTTCGCATTCGCCGCTGCAGCGATGCGGCACCACATATAGCCGAGTGCCACCAGACCGAAGAGATGCAGATAATCGGTCGAGCCGGCGCCGGCATTGTCGGGCTTGGTCATCGCGTTCTGCATGAACCACATGGTCGCCTGTTGCAGATGGCCGAGCGCCTTCTGCAACGGCGTGACATAGGGTTGCATCTCCGTGTCGGCGCTGTTTTCCTTGATGAAGCCACCGACCTCGTTGAAGAACGCCATCACCGCGCGGCCGCCGTCCTTGCCGAGCTTGCGGCCGACGAGATCGAGCGCCTGCACGCCGTTGGCGCCCTCGTAGATCTGCGCGATGCGCGCATCGCGCACGAACTGCTCCACCCCATTCTCGACGATATAGCCATGCCCGCCGTACATCTGCTGCGCCGACACGGTGTTGGCAAAGCCGCAATCGGTAAGCAGCGCCTTCACCACGGGGGTGAGCAGACCCATATGGTCGTCGGCGCGCTGGCGCTCTTTCTCATCGCCCGAGCGGTGCGCGATGTCGCCATTGAGCGCCGTCCAGATCACCAGAGCGCGCGCCGCCTCGTTGAACGCCTTGATGGAGAGCAGCGTACGCCGTACGTCGGGATGCACGATGATCGGGTCGGCCGGCTTGTCCGGCATCTTCGCGCCGGTCAGTGCGCGGCCCTGCAGACGCTCCTTCGCGTAAGCCGCGGCATTCTGGTAGGCGACCTCGGACAAAGCGAGGCCCTGCACGCCGACGCCGAGCCGCGCCTCGTTCATCATCACGAACATCGCCGGCAGCCCGCGGTTCTCCTCGCCGACGAGCCAGGCCGTCGCCCCGTCATAGTTCATCACGCAGGTGGCGTTGCCGTGGATACCCATCTTCTCCTCGATCGAACCGCAGGAGAGCGCATTGCGCGCGCCGAGCGTGCCGTCGTCGTTGACGAGGAATTTCGGCGCGACGAACAGCGAGATACCCTTGGTGCCTTCGGACGCGCCTTCGATGCGCGCCAGCACCAGATGCACGATATTCTCCGCCAGGTCGTGTTCGCCCGCCGAAATGAAGATCTTGGTGCCGGTGAGCTTGTAGCTGCCGTCCGGCTGCTTCGCCGCCCTGGTGCGCAGAAGTCCGAGATCCGTGCCGCAATGCGGCTCGGTGAGATTCATCGTGCCGGTCCAAGCGCCGGCGATCATCGGCGGCAGATATTTTTGCTTGAGCGCATCGGAGGCATGGGTGGCGAGCGCGGCAATGGCGCCCTGCGTCAGCCCCGGATACATGGCGAAGGCCATGTTGGCGGAACAGAGAAATTCGTTGACGATGCTGGTCATCGTCGCCGGCAGACCCTGACCGCCGAAATCCGCCGGCGCCGAGATGCCGATCCAGCCCCCGTCGACGATCTGCCTGTAGGCGTCCTTGAATCCGGCCGGCGTCGTGACGCTGCCGTCGGCATGCCGTGTGCAGCCTTCGCGATCACCGGCATGGTTGAGCGGCTGCAGCACGTCCTCGCTCAGCTTGGCGGCTTCGCCGAGCACGGCCGCGACCACGTCCGGCGTCGCATCGGCGAAACCGGGCAGGTTGCCGTAGCGGTCGATCTGGAAGACATCGTTGAGCAGGAACAGCGCCTCATCCACCGGGGCCTTGTAAGTCGCCATTCGTCTCGTCTCCTCACCGATCGCCCGCAGGCGCGTTAACTTTCAGTTAACCATTGCTTCCGGGAATGGAAGCATTCGCTGATGCACGAATGCACCGGCCGGCTTACGGCGGGGTTAAGCGGCACGATCGCCACCGGTCAGCGAAAAAGGACGGCAAAATCCGGCACCTCGTCTCGCTGTTAACCACCTCTTTACCATAAGCCGCAAAAGTCGAACGGGGATCACAGATCGCGTCGCGTCACCGGTGTGGGTGCAAAAGATCGGACGCAAGAGATCAGACGCAAGAGATCGGGGCGTTGCCACACAGGCGAGTGGACGCAGCAGGTGGACGCAGATGCGGCTCGGCATGTTGAAAAGATTGCGGCCGGAAACGCGCGAAGCGGCGCGTGCCGCCGCACGCCGCTCGGGCCGGTCGGTGGAAGAATGGCTTAACTCGGTCGTCGCGCAGTCAGCGGCGAACGCCGAGCTCGACGCGGTGCTGTTCGGCGACGACGGCGACGCCGACGTGCAGGAGCGGCTCGACGAATTATCGCGGCGCATCGACCGGCTGGCGCGGCAAAGTCCGCCCTCCGCGCCGCCGAAGGCCAGCAGCGAGACCGACGAACTGGCGAGGATCGTCGCGCGGCTCGACCGCCGCCTCGACCATTTCGTGCAGTTCGCCCACAGCCTGCCACCGGCGACCGGAAGCTGGCAACCCGACGCGGTCGACCGGGCCGCGGCAGAGATCGCCGCCCGCCAGCGCGCCTTGCGCGGCGAAGCGCCGGTGCCACCGCGGATGGTGCCGCAGATGGCGCCGCAGCCGGGGCCATCGCAACCGGGGCCGTCGCAAACCGGCCCGGCCTACGCCCCGATGCCGCAACCCGGCTTCGTTCCCTACGCCGCCCCGCCGCACGATCTTGCGCAAGGCATGGTACACGGCATGTCACACGGCATGGCGCATGGCATGGCGCATGGCATGGCGCACGGCATGGCGCACGGCGCGATGCCGCAGCAGCAAGCCATGCCGCAGCAGACGGTGCAGCAGGCGTACCCGACGCCGCGGCAGCCGGTGGTGATGCCGGTCATTCCGCCGGCGGTCTTCGCCGCTCCCGGCGTTCCGCCGATGCCGGCCGCGCAAATCGATACGCAACAGGTCGATACGCAACAGGTCGATGCGCAATATGCGCATGCCGCCGGCTATGCGCCGCCCGGTGCGACACAGCAGCCATCGCCGCTGTCGCAGCGGACCGCCCAGACGTCGCAGCGGACGGGCTACCCGCCGCAGGCCAACGTCCAAGCCAACGCCTATGCGCCGCGGCGCACGCCGCCGCAAATGCCGCCTCCGCCGCCGGCACCGGACCTGTCGCGGCTCGAAAAGCAGCTTCGCACCATCACCGACCAGATCGAGACGCTGCGCAAGCCGGGGATCGAGGACGCGATCAATGCGCTGCGCGCCGAACTCAAGCAGATCGCCCAGGCGCTGACCGAAGCCCTGCCGCGCCACGTCATCGACGCGGTGGAAGCGCAGATCCAGACGCTGACGCGCCGCCTGTCGGAAGGCCGGCAGGCCGGTATCGGCGACGACATTCTCGCCAGCGTCGAGCAGCATCTCGGCGAGGTGCGCGACGCGCTGCGGCAGCTTACCCCGGCCGAGCATCTGATCGGCTTCAACGATACGGTCGAGGCGCTGGCGCAGCGGATCGAGGAGATCGTGGCGCAGCGCGATCCGGTCAGCTTCCACCAGTTTGAAGACGCCGTGAACAATCTGCGCGCGGTGTCGGCGCATATCGCCTCGAACGAGGCGGTCAGCCAGTTGGCGGAGCAGGTGCAGGCGCTTGCCGCCAAGATCGACCAGATCGCCTATACGAGCTCCGGCGACGCCGCGCTCGCGCATATCGAGCAGCGCATCAGCGCGCTTGCCGACGCGATCGCGACCCGCAACCATCAGGGCGGCGCGGTGCCACAGCGTCTGGAAATGCTGGTCGGCTCGCTGAGCGACAAGATCGAGCAGATTCAAACCTCCCGCGGCGAGGGTCTCGCGTTCAGCCAGTTGGAAGACCGCATCGTCCGCCTGGCCGAGAAGCTCGACGCTTCCGATTCCCGTTTCGCCAATCTCGAAGCTGTCGAGCGCGGGCTTGCCGACCTGCTGGCGCAGACCGAGAGCCAGCAGCGCAGCGAGCCGGCCGCGCATGACGGCGCCAACGAACATGTCGACGCGCTGCGCCAGGACGTCGCCCGCACGCAGGATTCGCTTGAGGCGGTGCACAGCACGCTGGGCATTCTCGTCGACCGGCTGGCGGCCATCGAAACCGGCATCCGCGCGCACGCCGATACGCCGCCCGCGGCAGCACCGGCGCAGCCGCATCTGCCGCCCGCTCCGTTGCTCCGGCAGCCGATGGACGCGATGGTCGCGCAGGTCGCAACCGCGACCGTGCAACTGCAGACCCAGGCCGGCAATCCGTCGTCCGAGCGCGATATGGCTTCACCGCAAACCACCGGCTTGCTGGCTACCGATGCTCCGCCGCTGGCGCCGGGCGCGCAGGCGCAACCGGCGTCGCCACCGCAACCGCCCCGCCGCAACCGACCGATCAATCCCGATCTGCCGCCCGATCACCCGATCGAGCCCGGCATGGCGCGAACCGGCAGCACCTTCGATCCGGATTCACCGGCGGCGCGCATCGCCGCCTCGGAAGCCGCTCTCGGCGTCGCCCGGCCGCCGGTGATCGGCGACCCCGGCAGCCGTTCCGATTTCATCGCCGCGGCACGCCGCGCCGCCCGTGCGGCCGAACAGACCGCTCCGGCGCCGCATGTCGATCCGCGCCACGAGAATGCCGCCGCCTCGCGCCGCCTGTTCGGCGCGGCGCGGCCGGCAGCCGTGCTGGCGGTGCTGCGGACGAAACTGAAATCGCTTTTGGTCGCGTCGAGCGTCGTCGCCATCGTCGTCGGCGGCTACTATCTCCTCGGCTCGATGCTGGGCGACAAGACCAGCAGCGTTGCACCGCTGCCGGCCGGCCTCATCGGCAATGGCAAACCGGCAACAGGCAAATCGACAGGCAAGTCGACAGGCAAGTCGACGAGCGAACCGCCGCCCGGCCTTTACGAAGACCTCGAGCCGGAGCGCGAACACGACACCGACGTCGCGGTGCCGGAGAAGCACGGCAGTTTCCTGCTCGCCCCTGACAGCACCATGCAAAACGCGCCGGGGCTGGGTTCGGCGATCAGTTCGGCAACGCCGGCGAAACCACGCGATGCCGCGACGGATCCTGAAGCCACCCGCGTCGTCTATCCGGAAGCCCTGCCGGAAGCGATCGGCGGCGCCGGACTGCGCGCAGCGGCACTGCGCGGCGACGGCGGCGCCGCTTACGAGGTCGCTGTCCGCTATGCCGAAGGGCGCGGCGTGCCGCACAGCTCCGAGGATGCGGTTCGCTGGTTCGACCGCGCGGCGCAGAAGGGCGTCGCGGTGGCGCAGTTCCGGCTCGGCAGCCTGTATGAGAAGGGCAACGGCGTGCGTCGCGACCTGAAGGAAGCGCGCCGGCTCTACCAGGCCGCCGCCGACCAAGGCCATGCCAAGGCGATGCATAATCTGGCGGTGCTCTATGCCGAAGGTATCGACGGCAAGCCGGACTATACCGCCGCCTTCCGCCTCTTCCAGAAGGCCGCCGACTACGGCGTGCGCGACAGCCAGTACAATCTCGGCATCCTCTATGCGCGCGGTCTCGGCGCCAGCCGCGACCTGTCGACCTCCTATAAGTGGTTCAGCCTCGCCGCCGCCCAGGGCGACAAGGAAGCCGCCAAGAAGCGCGACGAGTTGAACAAGCATATCGACGCCGCCACCCGCGCCAGCGCCGAGAACGCCGCGAAATCATGGGCGCCGCAACTGCAGCCGCAACAGGCGATCCGCGCTCCGGCGCCGGCCGGCGGCTGGGACCGCGGCACCAGCGTCGCGGCGGAGAAGGGCGGCGAGGCGAAGGACTGGACGAAAACGCTGGCGAACGAATGGGCGCGCACGCAGAGCGACGCCGCCGACACGTCCAGCAACGACATCGACAACGGTTTGGCCGGCGCGTCGAGAGATGCCGTCAAGGACACCGCCCGGCCCGCGCCCCGCACGACCACCAAGCCACGCCGGCCATCCGCCCACGCATCGCACGGACCGCTGCAGCTCACGGCCCAGTAACCGGCCAATCGTCGGCCCGGTCATCGGCTCAGTCATCGGCCGAGCTCCGCCGCATGCATTGCCGGCAAACGCCGTCAGCAAATGCCGCGGCAACCACTGCCGGCGAGACACATTGCCATTATTTGTGACCGGCGACGGCATCGCGAAGATGCCGTTTGCTGCGTTCGTCGCTACAATCGCGCCGACTCATCGTCCGATCTGCTGACCGGCTCCGGCCGTCGCGGCATCTGCCATTCGGCAAGCCACGACGGCACGGCGGCCGGGGTGGGGGTATTTGCCAACCTGAGCCTGGATACGCCGATTGCAGATTTACCTCCCGATCGCCGACATGCCGGTCAATGTGTTCCTCATCCTGGGGATGGGGCTGCTTGTCGGCTTCATCTCCGGCATGTTCGGCATCGGCGGCGGGTTTCTGATGACGCCGCTCCTGATCTTCGTCGGCATCCCGCCGGCCGTTTCGGTGGCCAGCGTCGCCAGCCATATCGCCGCGTCATCCTTTACCGGCGCGATCGCCTACTGGCGTAAGAATGCCATCGACCTGGCGCTGGGCTTCATGTTGCTCGGCGGCGGCCTGATCGGCACGATGCTCGGCGTCTGGCTGTTCACCGCGCTACGGGCGCTCGACCAACTCGACCTCGTCATCGGCATATCCTACCTGCTGCTGCTGACCAGCGTCGGCTTCCTGATGATGATCGAAGGACTGCGGGCCATCGCCCGGAGCCGGCGCGGCAATCCGCTGCCGATGCGGCGCGCCGGCATGCATACCTGGATGCACGGCCTGCCGCTGAAGGTGCGGTTCAAGCGCTCGAAGATCTATGTCTCCGCCATTCCCGTCTGGCTGATCGGCCTGCTGATGGGCTTCCTCGGCGCCATCATGGGCATCGGCGGCGGCTTCATTCTGGTTCCGATGCTGATCTATGTCCTGCGCGTGCCGACGGCGACGGTGATCGGCACGTCGATGATGCTGACGCTCATCACCATGGTGGCGGCAACCATGATGCACGCCTCGACCAACCACCTGGTCGACGTTGTGCTGGCGCTGATCCTGATGATCGGCGGCGTCACTGGCGCGCAGTTCGGCGCCCGGCTCGGCCAGCGGATGCGCGGTGAATCGCTGCGCCTGCTGCTCGGCATGCTGGTGCTGGCCGTCGGCATCAAGTTCGCCGTCGATCTCGTCGCCACGCCGTCGGAGCCCTATTCGATCCGCTTCGAGGAGGCGGGCCGATGACCGTGCGCGCGCTGCTCATCCTCGTGGCCATCCTGCTGCCGGTAACGCCGGCGGCGGCGGAGAAGCTGATCGTTTCGCTCTCCAATCATCGCGTGCTGGTGACATCGAGTTTTACCGGCGAGCAGCTTGTGCTGTTCGGCACTATCGAGCCCGACACCGTACGCGGGCCGGTGCGCGCCAGCTACGACATCGTCGCCACCGTCAGCGGGCCGCCGACGACGTTGCGCACCCGCCGCAAGGACCGCGTCTTCGGTATCTGGATCAATCACGCCTCGCGCGAATTCATCGACGTGCCCTCCTATCTGGCGGTGCTCAGCAACCGGCCGATCGCCAGCATCACCGATATCGACACCCGGCGGCGGCTGCAGATGGGCCTCGACAATTTCATCCTCGAGCAGCGCGTCGGTCCCGACTTCGCCGATACCGTGCCGGACGACCCGTTCCGCGCCGCCTTCCTGCGGCTGCAGGAGGGGCACGGCTTCTATCGCGAAAATCCGGCAGGGGTGACGTTCCTGACACCGACCGTCTTCCGCGCCGAGATTCCCCTGCCGGCGACCGCGCCGACCGGCAGCTACGCGGTCGACGTCAAGGTCTTCGCCAATGGGCAGCTCATCGTCCGCGGCGGCTCGGCGCTGGAAGTGGTGAAAGCCGGCTTCGAGCAATTCGTCGCCACCGCCGCCCAGCACTACGGCCCGCTCTACGGCCTGTTCGCGGCGCTGATGGCGCTGTTCACCGGCTGGATCGCCAGCGTCATCTTCCGGCGGGATTAAGCCCGGGCGGTCGCATTTTCGTGCTTGCATCTCGTTCCCAATTGTAATGTTATAACATTACAATTGGGAACAGGGACGGTATGCCTCCACACTTGCTCGCCGACACCATGCGGGAAGCGCCCGAGCGCCTCGACCTGCGCCGTCTGCCGCCGCGCTTCCTGGAAGCGCGCAAGCGGATCTGCACGGCGATCGCCAAAGCACAGGCCGACGCGATCTCCGAGGCCGCCATCGCCGCCGTGCTGGTCAGCGAAACGGTGCCGATGCTTACCCGCGTTTATGGCCCGCACGGCGCCGCAGGCATTCTCACATTGATGGCCGACAGCATCTCCCCGCCGGCGGCATCCCCCTCCACCGAACCGGAAGCCACCGATGACCGACCATCCGAAACAACGCCGTCCCAAACTTCCTGTCACGGTCCTTTCGGGCTTTCTTGGCGCCGGAAAAACGACGTTGATGAACCACATTCTCAACAACCGGGACGGAATGCGGGTCGCAGTGATCGTCAACGACATGAGCGAGGTGAACATCGACGCCGACCTCATCCGCGCTGGCGATGCGAGCCTGTCGAGAATTGACGACCAGCTCGTGGAGATGACGAATGGCTGCATCTGCTGCACGCTGCGCGACGATCTCCTCAAGGAAGTCCGTCACCTCGCGGAGGATGGCCGCTTCGACTATCTGCTGATCGAATCGACGGGCATATCCGAACCATTGCCGGTTGCCGCCACATTTGATTTCCGCGACGAGAGCGGCGAAAGCCTGTCGGACGTTGCCAGACTCGACACCATGGTCACAGTCGTCGATGCAGCGAACCTGCTCGCGGATTATTCATCGACCGACTTTCTCGCCGACCGCGGGGAATCGCTGGGCGGCGGCGATAACCGCACGCTTGTGAATCTTCTCGTCGATCAGATCGAGTTCGCCGACGTCGTTGTTCTCAACAAGATCAGCACGGCGACTCCCCAACAGCGCGATGCGGCGCGCCGGATCATCCGTGCACTCAACCCCGAGGCCGACGTGATCGAAACCGACTTCGCCAATGTTCCATTCGAGCGGGTGCTTGACACCGGCCGTTTCGATTTCGACAAGGCGCAGCAGCATCCGCTCTGGGCCAAGGAGCTATACGGTTTTGCCGACCACACGCCGGAGACGGAAGAATACGGCATCGGCAGCTTCGTCTACCGCGCGCGGCGGCCGTTCCATCCGAAACGGCTTCATCAATTCATTCAGCAAAGCTGGCCTGGCGTCATTCGTGCCAAGGGACACTTCTGGCTCGCCACGCGACCGCAATGGGTCGGCGAACTCAGCCAGGCAGGCGCAATCACGCGCACCGAAGGGCTCGGCTTCTGGTGGGCGGCAATCCCGGCCACGCGCTGGCCGGCCTCTCCGGAATGGCGACGCATGCTGAAAAAGAACTGGAACGAGATTTACGGCGATCGGCGCCAGGAACTGGTGTTCATCGGAAGCGGCATGAACGAGAACGATCTGCGCGCGCAGCTCGACTCCTGCCTGATCGAGGGCGGGGCCGCGATGCGCACGCAAGAATGGACGGCGTTGCCGGACCCGTTCCCGATATGGCGAAGGAACGAAGCTTAGCGACAGGTCCTCAGTCTTCCAGGCACTGCGTCGCGGTGAAGGCGTAGATGCGTCCGTCGCCCAGCATGTGCGCGGTGAAATCGTGCGAACCGAACACCTCGCCGAACGCCTCGTGACGGACATTCAGGCCGCCGACGAAGGCGCCGAAGGCCGGCAGGATGACGCGATCGCGATCGCCCGCGAAACAGCGCCGCGCAATGGTCTGGCCGCGATGGCGGACCCGCGCCACCGGATGCAGATGGCCGGCGACTTCGCCCGGCGCGCCGGTCGGCTCGTGCCGGAACGACAGCGCGCCGACCTGCAGTGTGCCTCCGAACGAGCCGCCGATCCCCTCGGCCGGCTCCGGATCATGATTGCCGGTGATCCAGATCCAGTCACGGCCGCTCTGCAAGGCATGCAGCCCGGCGCGGCTCTGCGCGGTCAGCCGTTCCGGCCCGCGGCCATCATGGAAGCTGTCGCCGAGCGCGATGACGCAGCGCGGCGCATAGCGCATGACCAGCCGGGCAAGCCGCATCAGCGTTTCCGCAGTGTCGTAAGGCGGCAGCATCTGGCCGCGCGCGGCGTAACTCGACGCCTTCTCCAGATGCAGGTCGGAGACGATCAGCACGCTTTCCGCCGGCCAGTAGAGCGCGCCGGCCGGATCGGCGACCAGATTGACCCCGGCAAGCTGCATCGGCTCGCTCTGGTTCGGGGTCGGCCGGACCGCCGGCCTGCTCGCACGCTGTGGAACCGCGGCCGCCTCGCTCATCGCATCGCTTCCTTCACCAGCGCCTCGGCGGCTTCCGCCAGCAGCGTTTCCGGCGCTTCTCCCGAAACCGGCTCGCGCCCGATCTCCAGCAGCACCGGCACCGCAAGCGGAGAAACATGATCGAGCGGTTTATGGACGATTCGACCGGTCACACGCGAGAGCATTTCACCGAGCCGGCGGATATCGAGCAGCCCTGTTGCCGCATCGGCACGCGCCGCGCGCAACAGGAGATGGTCCGGCTGATGCTTGCGCAACACGTCATAGACGAGATCGGTCGAGATGGTGACCTGACGGCGAGTCTTTTCCTTGCCCGGGAACCGGCGCTCGATCAGCCCGGCAATGATCGCGCAGGAGCGGAAGCTGCGCTTCATCAGCGCGGATTCGGCAAGCCACGCCTCGAGATCGTCGCCCAGCATATCCTCGGCGAACAGTTCCGGGAGCGACAGCCGACCCTGTTCCACCGCCGCGCCGATATCGTCGAGCCCCCACACCGCCAGCGCATATTCGTTGGCGACGAAACCGAGCGGCCGCAGCCGCGCGCGTTCCAGCCGACGCGTCAGCAGCATGCCGAGGGTCTGGTGCGCCATCCGCCCCTCGAACGGATAGCAGACAAGATAATGTCGGTCGGCGCGCGGAAAGGTCTCGACCAGCAGATCGCCGGCGCGCGGCAGCAGCGAGCGCCATTCCTGGATCTCCAGCCATTCGCGCACCTGGTCCGGCAGCGCCCGCCACGCATGGTGGTCCGCAAGGATGTCGCGCACGCGCGCCGCGAGATAGGTCGACAGCGGAAACTTGCCGCCGGCATAGGAGGGAACTTTCGGGTCGCTCGACGCCGCTCGCGAGACATAGACCTCGTCCTCGACCAGCGCCTCGAATTTCAGCACCTCGCCCCCGAACACGAAGGTGTCGTCGGGCGCCAGCGTCTCGATGAAATATTCCTCGATTTGACCGAGCAGACGGCCGCCGCGCGGGATCATCGTTTTCGAAGCGCGCGAACGCACCAGCCGCACCTTGAGCATGTCGGCTTCGACGATGGTGCCGATATTCATGCGATAGCGTTGCGCCGTCATCGGATGGGTGACGCGCCAGCGGCCGCTCTTGTCCTGACGGATCTTGGCAAAGCGCTCATAGGCCTGCAGCGCATAGCCGCCGGTGGCGACGAAATCGAGAGCGGCGTCGAAGTCGGCGCGGCTGAGCTGCATATAGGGTGCGGCAGCGCGGACCTCGTCATAGAGTTCGTCGGCAAGGAACGGCTCGCCGCAGGCGCGGCCCATGATGTGCTGCGCCAGCACGTCCAATGCACCGATACGCGCCAGCGGCGTGTCCTGCGCATTGTCGCGCACAGCGCCGAGCGCGGCGCTGCATTCGAGCACCTCGAAGCGGTTGGCCGGCACCAGCACCGCCTTCGACGGCTCGTCGAGGCGGTGATTGGCGCGGCCGATCCGCTGCAACAGGCGCGACGAGCCTTTCGGCGCGCCGACATTGATGACGAGATCGACATCGCCCCAGTCGACGCCGAGATCGAGCGAGGACGTGCACACCACCGCGCGCAGCTTCCCCGCCGTCATCGCCTCCTCGACGCGACGGCGCTGCGCCACGTCGAGCGAGCCGTGATGCAGCGCGATCGGCAGATTGTCGTCGTTGATCTGCCACAGCGACTGGAACAGCCCTTCCGCCTGGCTGCGCGTATTGACGAAGACGAGCGAGGTCTTGTGCCGCTTGATGAGATCGTAGATTTCACCGAGCGCGTGGCGCGCGGTGTGGCCGGCCCACGGCAGATGCTCGGCGGTATCGAGCATCGACACGTCGGGGGCCGCGCCGCCGGTGGCGACGACGAGGTCGGCGCGCTGCTCTCCGTCCGATGATTGCGGCCGCAGATAACGGCGCAGATCGTCCGGCTCGGCGACCGTCGCCGACAGGCCGACTGTTTGCAGATCGGGCGCCAGCGTAAACAGCCGCGCGAGGCCGAGCGCCAGAAGATCGCCGCGCTTCGACGTCACCAGCGAATGCAGTTCGTCGAGCACCACGCGGCGCAGCGTCGCGAACAGATAGGGTGCGTCGGCGGTGGAGAGCAGCAACGCCAGTTGTTCCGGCGTCGTCAGCAGGATGTCGGGTGGATCGCGGCGCTGACGCATCCGTTTCGACGCCGGCGTGTCGCCGGTGCGCGTCTCCAGGCGAACCTTGAGCCCCATCTCCCGCACCGGCGTTTCCAGGTTGCGGGCGATATCGACGGCCAGCGCCTTGAGCGGCGAGATATAAAGAGTGTGCAGCCCGCCGGAGCGACGCAGCCCGCGACCGGTGGAGATCATGGCCGTCGATGCCGCGTCACTCTCGCTCAGTTCCACCAGCGTCGACAGGAAGCCGGCCAGCGTCTTGCCGGCGCCGGTCGGCGCGATCAGCAGCGCCGAACGTCCGGCCCGCGCCGCTGCCAGCAGGTCGAGCTGATGCCGGCGCGGCTGCCAGCCGCGAGCCGCGAACCAGCGTGCGAACATCTCCGGCAGCAGCGGCGTTCCGGCGGCGGTATCCATGTCTCCTTATCTGGCATCGGCGCGCGATCCCGGAAAGTGGGAACCGGATTTCGGGAATTGATGCCCTAGCAAAAATAGGCGCCGGGCCCGATCCCGCCAGCGTTAAATCAGCCCGTCGTCGCGACGCAGACCAGCCCCGCGACCGGAACGCCTTTCTCGGTGCGCAGCGACGCGTCTTCGAGCAGCAGCAGCGTCAGCCCGGCATCGGCGATTGCAGCACGCACGGTATCGCGACCATGCGCGTAACGCAGCGTATCGCGCAGCAAGGCGCCCTCGCCGTCATGCGTCTCGACGGTGAAGGCCACGCTGCCGCCCTCTCTCAGGCTGCATGCCGTCGCACACGCGACCGGTGCCAGATCGTCGAAATAGATCAGGACGTCGGCGGCCAGGATCAGGTCGTAACGCTCGCCGGCCGCCGCCTCGTCGTGGAGAAAAGCGACGGCGTCGCCCTGCGCCAGCCGCTCGTAGATGCCCTTGCCCCGCGCCTGCGCCAGCATCGCGGCCGACAGATCGACGCCGACGATGCGGTCGGCGAACGGCCGGAAGGCCGCGCCGCCGAGGCCGGTGCCGCAGCCGAGATCGAGCATCGAGGAGAAGCAGCCGCCGGCGCGCTCCAGTCCGCGTGTCCGGCGCACCGCATCGAGCAATATCTCGGGACCGCGATAGCGCAGCGTCTGCGTCAGCGCCCGGTCGAAACGCGAGGCATAACCGTCGAACAGCGTCTGCACATAGGCTTGCGGCATCGCCGCCGTGGACGCCGCCCCGAGACGGACGAGATGCAGCGCCGCGCCGTACCGGTCCTGCGGGTCGGAGGCGCGGGCACGGGTGAACGCCGCGATGGCGCCGTCACGATCGCCGAGCCGGTCGCGCGTCTCGCCCAGCATGAACCAGCCGGCGGCATAGCCAGGCACGCGCTCCAGCGCCTGTGCCAGCACCTCGGCCGCCGCCGCGAAATCGTTCCGGGCAACGCTGTCGCGCGCCCATTCGACGCGCCGGTCGGTGATCAGGTCGCCGGAGGACTGGAACTGGGATGCGATCATCGGGTTCAGGATCGTGCCGGCCTGCTGTCTGTGGCAGTGCCTGCGGGCCGGCTTTCTTGCAGAAGGACGATGGCCGGAACAAGAGGCATCACCGGTACCCGGCCAAGAAACTCGCAGTTTTTTCTGTTGGTCTTATTTAAGCACGATGCGCCCCGAAGACCTTTTGCTGCCCACCACCTCCGGCCTGTGCTGCAAGCCCGGCGGGTTCCATATCGATCCGACGCGGCCGGTGGAGCGAGCGCTGATCACCCACGGCCATTCCGACCACGCCCGGCCCGGCCACGGCCATGTGCTGGCGACGCCGGAGACGCTCGACATCATGCGCCTGCGCTACGGCGAGAATTTCGCCGGCTCGACGCAGGCGATCCGCTACGGCGAACCGATGGCGATCAACGGCGTTCGCGTCAGCTTTCATCCGGCCGGGCATGTGCTCGGCTCGGCGCAGATCAGGGTGGAGCGGGACGGTCTGCGTATCGTCGCCTCCGGGGACTATAAAAATGTCGCCGACCCGACCTGCGCGCCGTTCGAGCTGGTGCCCTGCGACGTGTTCATCACCGAGGCGACCTTCGGGCTGCCGGTGTTCCGGCATGGCGAACCGCTGCACGAGATCGGCAAGCTCTTGAAGTCGGTGTCGCTGTTTCCCGAGCGCGCGCATCTCGTCGGCGCCTATTCGCTCGGCAAGGCGCAGCGGGTGATCGCCCTGCTGCGGCAGGCTGGCTATGAGCAAACGATCTATCTGCACGGCGCGATGGAGACGATCACCGACTATTATGTCTCGCGCGGCATCGATCTCGGTCCGCTCGCTCTCGTGCGCGGCGCCGACAAGGCCAACCTCGCCGGCACCATCACCCTCTGCCCGCCCTCCGCCAGCAAGGACCTGTGGACGCGGCGCTTTCCCGATCCCCTCGCCTGCTTCGCCTCGGGCTGGATGCGGGTGCGCGCCCGCGCCCGGCAGGGCGGCACCGAACTGCCGCTGGTCATTTCCGATCACGCCGACTGGGACGGGCTGACGGCGACGATCGCCGCCACCGGCGCATCGGAAGTCTGGGTGACGCACGGCCAGGAGGACGCGCTGGTGCACTGGGCGACGCAGCGCGGCCTGCGCGCCCGGCCGCTCGACATCGTCGGCTACGGCGACGAGGAAGAGCACGAAGCGGCGGACAGGGACGACACCGGGGATTCGGCATGAACCGCTTCGCCGAACTGCTCGACCGCCTCGCCTACGAGCCGGCGCGCAACAACAAGCTGCGGCTGATCACGGACTACTTCTGCCACACGCAAGACCCGGAACGCGGCTATGCGCTCGCCGCGCTCACCGGCGCGCTGTCGTTCCGGCACGCCAAACCCGGCATGATCCGCGCCTTGATCGCCGCGCGCGCCGACCCGGTGCTGTTCGACCTGTCCTACGACTATGTCGGCGATCTGTCGGAAACGGTGGCGCTGATGTGGCCCGCCGGTCCGCAGAACAAACCGGATGCGATCCCCACATTGTCCGAGGTGATCGAAACGCTGGCAATGCTCGGCAAGGCGCAACTGCCGGCACAGATCGCACGCTGGCTCGACGCGCTCGACGAGACCGGTCGCTGGGCATTGCTCAAGCTCGTCACCGGCGGGCTGCGCGTCGGCGTCTCCGCCCGCCTCGCCAAGACCGCCGCGGCGGCGCTCGGCGGCAAGGAGCCGAACGAAATCGAAATTCTCTGGCCCGGCCTGTCGCCGCCCTATCGCGATCTGTTCGCGTGGCTGGAAGGCCGTGGCGACATCCCGCAGACACGCGACCCGGCGCCGTTCCGCCCGGCGATGCTCGCCCATGCCATCGACGAGAAAGAACTGGCGGCCCTCGACCCCGCCGATTTCGCCGCCGAATGGAAATGGGACGGCACACGCATCCAGGCCGTTGCCGGCGCCGGAGAAGACGGCGCGCCGGTGGCGCGGCTCTATTCGCGCACCGGCGAGGACATCTCGAAGGGCTTTCCGGAACTCCTCGACGTGCTGCATCTGCCCGGCGCCATCGACGGCGAATTGCTGATCCTGCGCGAGGGCCGCGTGCAGAGCTTCAACGTCTTGCAGCAGCGGCTCAACCGAAAAGCGGTAACGTCGAAGCTGATCGCGGAATTTCCGGCGCATATCCGCGCCTACGACCTGCTGACGGACAACGGCGAGGACCTGCGCGAACGCCCGTTCGCGGAGCGCCGGGCGCGGCTCGAGGAATTCGTCGCGCGGCTCGCCACCCCGCGCGTCGACCTCTCGCCGCTGGTGCCGTTTACCGCGTGGCCGCAACTGATCGCGGCGCGCGCCGATCCGGCCGCTGCCGGCGCAGGCGACGATGCCGACGCCATCGAAGGCGTGATGCTCAAGCGGCGCGACGCGCTCTACGTGCCCGGCCGGCCGAAGGGCCTGTGGTGGAAATGGAAGCGCGACCCGATGGCCGTCGATGCGGTGCTCATGTATGCGCAGCGCGGCCACGGCAAGCGCTCGTCGTTCTATTCCGACTATACGTTCGGTGTCTGGAGCAATGGCGACGGCCACGACGTGCTGGTGCCGGTCGGTAAAGCCTATTTCGGCTTCACCGACGATGAGTTGAAACAGATCGACCGTTTCGTCCGCCGCAACACCGTCGCGCGGTTCGGACCGGTGCGCGAGGTCGTGCACGAGCGCGACAAGGGACTGGTGCTGGAAGTCGCCTTCGAAGGGCTGCAGCGTTCGAGGCGGCACAAATCGGGGCTGGCGATGCGCTTCCCGCGCATCAGCCGGCTGCGCTGGGACAAGCCGCCGGGCGAGGCCGACCGGCTGGAGACGCTCGAAGCGATGCTGGCGCGATCCGCAAATTGAGCCGTCAGCACTGGAGCCGTCTCCACCTGAGCTATTGCCACCGGAGCCATCGCTTCCGCTCAGCCCCCATCGGCGCGCAAGCATGGAACGGGTTCCGCGTAAGCTGTGATAAACTGTGTTCCCGGGATTCGGAGAGACAGGAATGGCCAATCAGAACGTCAATCGCTGGCTCGGCGGCTCGCCGCTTGCCGTGCTCGGTCGCCTCATCCTGATCTCGATCCTGGTCGGCGTCATCCTGTCGGCGCTCGGGCTCGATCCCTGGAATATCTGGGTCAGCCTGCGCCGCACGGTGTTGCGGCTGTGGGACATGGGCTTCGACGCCATCGGCTGGATCTGGGGCTATTTCCTGCTCGGCGCCGTCATTGTCGTGCCGATCTGGCTGCTGATGCGCCTTATCAACGCGCCGCGCGGCCGCTGATGTGACCGGCACGTTCGCCGTCACCAACCGGCACGTTTTCGCCATTGCCGGACCGGCGATGCTCGCCAATATCACGACGCCGTTCGTCGGCGTGGTGGCGACGGTCGCCATCGGCCGGCTCGGCGATGCCGCGGCGCTCGGCGGCGTGGCGATGGCGTCGCTGGTGTTCGACTGCCTGTTCTGGCTCTGCGCCTTCCTGCGCATGGGAACGGTGGCGCTGACTGCGCAGGCGCTCGGCGCCGGCGATGCGCCCGAGCAGCGCGCCGTGCTGGCCCGCGCGCTGCTGATCGCGGCGGCGGTCGGCGCGGTTCTGCTTGTCGCGCAGGTACCGCTGTCGGCGGCGATCTTCGACCTGCTTGGCGGCAGCGCCGCGGTCAACGACGCCGCGCAGCAGTATTTCAGGATCAGGCTGTGGTCGGCGCCCTTCGCGCTCGGCAATTACGTGATGCTCGGCTGGCTGATCGGACTGAGCCGCCCGAAAACCGCGCTGGCGATCCAGATCGTCATCAATGTCGTCAATATCGCGCTCACCGCGGCGCTGGTGCTCGGCCTCGGCTACGGCGTTCCCGGCGCGGCATTCGCCGCGGTCGTCGCCGAATTCTCCGGATTGGTGCTCGGCCTCGCCATCGCCTGGCGGGTGCTCGGCGGCCGGCTCGATTTCTCCCGGGCCGCCTTGCTCGAGCGCGACAAGCTAATGCGGATGATGCAGATCAACCGCGACATCCTCATTCGCACGGCGGCGCTGGTCGCCGCCTATCTGTTCTTCAGCGCGCAAAGCGCCCGCGCCGGCGACGTGACGCTCGCCACCAACGCGGTGCTGCACAATTTCACGCTGGTCGGCGCCTTCTTCCTCGACGGCGTGGCCAATGCCGCCGAACAGTTATGCGGGCGCGCCTATGGCGCGCGCGACCGCACGGCCTTTTCGCGCGCGATGAAACTCGTCGTCCTGTGGGGTTTCGTCTTCGGCATCGGCGCGACGCTGTTGTTCCTGACCGCCGGCGGCCCGCTGATCGACATCATGACGACGAGCCCCGAGGTGCGCGTTGCGGCGCGCGACATTCTCTGGCTTGCGGCGCTGACACCGGTCTGCGGCGTCATGGCGTTTTCCTATGACGGCGTCTATATCGGCGCGACCTGGGCGCGCGACATGCGCAACCTGATGGTCGTCTCGTTTCTGATCTATCTGGCAGTCTGGTTCGTCACACAGCCGCTCGCCAATGCCGGGCTGTGGACCGCGCTGTTGATGTTCTTCATCGCCCGCGGTCTCCTGCAGGCGGCACGCTATCCGGCGCTGCTGCGCCAGACCTTCGTCTAGCCGCAATCCCAAAGCGTTTCATGTTTTGACGGAAACGCCATGACATGAGACGTCATTGCCGGGCTTGCCCCGGCAATCCATCATTTTCAAAAAAGATGGATGCGCAGATCAAGTCCGCGCATGACCGATGACGAGTCTGTCAAAAACGGAAAGCCTCTAAAGCGGCCAGCTTTCCGCGGTGATCGCCGCCGCGTCGGTGCCGACCAGCGCCGCCAGCGAGGTGCGGCGGCCACGGCTGACGGCGAGCACCAGGTCGCGCTTGATATCGGCGACGGTGCCGAGGCCGCGATAGACCAGACCGCTATACATCTGCAGCAGACTCGCGCCGGCCTTGATCTTGGCGATCGCCGTGGCGCCGGAATCGATGCCGCCGACGCCGACCAGCGGAAAGGCGCTTTCCGCGCGCACGAAGGTTTCCGCCAGGATGCGCGTCGAGAGGCGGAACAACGGCTTGCCGGACAGGCCGCCGATTTCGCGCGCCTTGTCGCCCTCGCGCAGCGTGCCGGGGCGCGTCACCGTGGTGTTGCCGACGATCATTCCGTCCACCCGGCGTTTGCGCGCAACGCCGACGACGTCGTCGAGTTCGGCCAGCGTCAGGTCCGGCGCGATCTTCAGCAGCAGCGGCGTCGGGCCGGCATTGCGGCTGACGCGGTCGCGCGCCTCGGTGACACGCGCCAGCAGATCGTCGAGCGCATCGGCCTGCTGCAAGTTGCGCAGACCCGGCGTGTTCGGCGAAGAGACATTGACGGTGAAATAGCTGGCGACCGGCGCGAAGGCTTCGATCAGCCGGACATAGTCCTGGACGCGATCGACGCTGTCGCGATTGGCGCCGATATTGACCCCGACGATGCCGCCGCGTTCCGCCCGCGCCGCCAGCCGCGCCAGCACCGCCTTCTGCCCGTCATTGTTGAAGCCGAGGCGGTTGATCACGCCCTGATCGGCTTCGAGCCGGAACAGCCGCGGCCGCGGGTTACCGGCCTGCGGACGCGGCGTCACCGTGCCGATTTCGACGAAGCCGAAACCGAGACGCAACAGCGCATCGGGGACCGCCGCGTTCTTGTCGAAACCGGCGGCGATGCCGAGCGGATTGGGGAAATTGAGACCGAATGCCCGCACCGCCAGTTCGGGAACATCTTCCGCGACCGCGCCTCGCGGCATCAGCTTCAGCCCCCGGATGGCCAGATGATGCGCATCCTCCGGATCGAGGGCGCGCAGAAAGGGCCGTGCCAAACGGTCAAACAAGCCAATCACGGGGGTACTCCAGCGGCGTCCGGTCTGGCGACTCGGACGCTTCGACACGGATATAAAAAAGACGCTGGACGGGCGCAAATCGAGGCTATAATTCCTACCGGCGGACAAAAGTCTCACCACAGTCGCAGCGGCACGCCGCGCCGGCAACCGGCGCCAACCAATCGGGGACCGACATGCCGTCATCGATGCTCACCCACGCGCAGATCTGGACTGCCATCGACCGCCTCGCCGCGCGCGCCGGACTGTCGCCGTCCGGCCTCGCCCGGAAAGCCGGGCTCGATCCGACGACCTTCAACAAATCGAAACGGGTGACGCCGGACGGGCGGGCGCGCTGGCCGTCGACGGAATCCGTCGCCAAGTCGCTCGACGCCACCGGCTTCAGCGTCAACACCTTCATTTCGCTGATCGCCGACAGCGCCCGCGCGCCGGCGCAGGCGGTGCCGCTGATCGGCTTCGCCGAGGCCGGCGCCGGCGGGTTCTTCGACGACGGCGGCTTTCCCGTCGGCAAGGGCTGGGACGAGGTCGCCTTCCCCGCGGTCAACGACGCTCACGCTTACGCACTGGAAATCTCCGGCGATTCGATGAAACCCGCCTACCGCGACGGCGACGTGATCGTCGTCTCGCCGGCGGCAGCGGTACGGCGCGGCGACCGGGTGGTGGTCAAGACCAAGGCCGGCGAGGTAATGGTCAAGGAGCTCAAGCGCAAGACCAGCAAAGTGATCGAACTGCAGTCGCTCAACCGCGAGCACCCCGACCGCACCATCCCGATACAGGAGATGCTGTGGATCGCCCGCATCGTCTGGGCGAGCCAGTAACCGCACAGCAACCTTATCCGGGTTTGCTTCAGCGGCAACGCGGCCGGACGGCCGCAGGCGCGGGGCGATCCGCCCCCGCCCTCATCCGGGGGGATATCCGACCATGCGTTTCGACAACGCCTGCACCTGCTGCGGCGACCTGCTGCAGAACCGCTTCAGCCGACGCCGGTTCCTGATCGGCACTGGCGCCGCCGGCCTTGCCGCGACGCTGCCGGCCTTCGCCTTCGCCGCCAGCGGCAATTACGAAGCGATGCTGCTCGGCTGCATCGACCCGCGCCTGCATCAACCGATGGACCGCTACACGGCCCGGCGCCGGCTGACCGGCAAGTTCAGCCAGTTCATCATCGCGGGGGCCGCGATCGGCGTCGTCGCCGAACCGTTCAAGGACTGGCACAAGGCCTACTGGGACAACGTCAATGCTTCGGTGCAATTGCACAACATCAAGCGCGTGATCGCCATCAATCATCGCGATTGCGGCGCGGCCAAGATCGCCTACGGCGCCGACAGCGTCGCCAACCGGAAGACGGAAACCGAAACGCATCGCAAGGCGCTCGGCGAATTCCGCAAGCAGATGAACGAGCGCCTGCCGCAGCTCAAGGTCGAGACCGGGTTGATGGATCTGCGCGGCCGGATCGAGATGTTCACCTGAGCCGCAGGCACTACGGAACATTGCCGGGCCCCGGGCCAACGCCGGGGCCATCCTTCCCGCAAGCGGGGTGCCTCAGGCTACGCCCGCCAGCAGAGAAGCTCCGCGCAACATGTAGACTGCGGCAATGGACATGATCACCCAACGACTCCAGCGCCGATAGCCGTGATCGGTCATGCGTTCGAGAATCAGCGGCGCCAGCATCGAACCGAGAATTGCCAGGACAATGCCGGGACCGATCTGCGCCGCCGAGAGCTCGCCCATTCCGGCAAGCGAACCGAAATAGGACGCCCGCAATACGTGGGAAAACGTCTGCGTGACCGATTTGGTGCCGATCACCGTCTTGCGATCGAACCCGCTCTTCTGAAAGAACACATCGAGGACGAGGCCGCCGACGCCGGAAATGAACTGAATGACGGTGATCAGGATGCCGGACATGAACGGCACGCCACGCCATTCAATATTGGGGCGGGCGGCAGCCGGCAGCATCTCGATGGCAAGCGGCATCGCCCCGAGCAGCAGATAGACCGTCGCCTTGTCCGGCACGAAGGCGACAAAACGCATGCCCGCAAAGGCCAGCAGCGAGCCTGCCGCATACATGAAGAAAATCGGCCAGCGCACGAAGGAGCGCCAGTGCGCCGCGCGCCAGCCATTGCTGACGAACTGGATGGCCGAAAACAGGATCATTGCCGTAGCGACGTCGAAATAGACCAGCAGCACGCCCAGCAGGATCATGCCGCCGGCCATGCCGAACACGCCGGACAGGAACGATGAGAAAACGATCGTCGCGCCGATGACGGCCAGCGCGGAGGCGGTCATCGCGACCTCGAAAGGCGCACGATCGTTACGCCTGGCGCGCCAGTGCGCCGTCGATCATCGCGATGGTGTTGTCGAGACCATAGACCGCGACGAAGGAGCCGAAGCGCGGTCCCTTCTCCTGCCCGAGCAGCACCTGGTAGAGCATGTTGAACCAGTCGAGCGACACGCCGGGGCGGCCGTCCTTCGCCTTCTTGGCATGATCGAGGAACGGATCGCGGCGGCCGATCTCGTAGACGACGTCCTGAATCGCACCGCCATCGGCGTCGGCGGGAAGCTGCGACAGCGCATCGCGCAGATCCTGCAAGGCGGCGCGCTCCTGTTCGGTCGCGTCGCGGAACTGTTTCTGCGGCAGCACGAAGTCGCGGAAATAATGAATGGCATAACCGACCAGTGCGTCGAGCTTCGGATGCGTCTGCGGCGTCACGCCCGGCCGATAGCGGCCGATGAACCCCCACAGCGTCTCGGCGTTTTCCGCGTTCGACGACGATACCAGCGTCAGCAGCATCTGGAACGAGATCGGCATCTCGACCTGCGGCGGGTTGCCGCCGTGGATATGCCACACCGCATTGCTCAGCCGCTGCCGTCCATCCTGACGCGGATAGCCGTCGAGCAGTTGCTGATATTCGTCGACATGGCGCGGGATCACGTCGAAATACAGGCGCTTCGCCGCCTTCGGCTCGCGATACATGAACAGCGACAGCGATTCCGGCGAGGCGTAGCGCAGCCACTCGTCGATGGTGAGGCCGTTGCCCTTCGACTTGGAAATCTTCTGTCCCTTCTCGTCAAGGAACAGTTCGTAGTTGAAGCCTTCCGGCGGCGTGCCGCCGAGCGCCCGGCAGATCTGCCCCGACAGCTTCACCGAATCGATGAGGTCCTTGCCGGCCATCTCGTAGTCGATGCCGAGCGCCACCCAGCGCATCGCCCAGTCCGGCTTCCATTGCAGCTTGCAACGGCCGCCGGTGACAGGGACGGTGATCTGCTCCTTCGTCTCCGGCTCCTCGTAGGTGATGGTCCCGGCCCTGGCATCGTGCGCGACGACCGGCACCTGCAACACCACGCCGGTCTTCGGATCGATCGGCAGGAACGGCGAATAGGTCTGTGCCCGCTCCTCGCGCAGCGACGGCAGCATGATCGCCATCACCTTGTCGAAGCGCGTCAGCAGTTTGAGCAGCGTCTCGTCGAAACGGCCGGACGTGTAGCACTGGGTCGACGACATGAATTCGTAGTCGAATCCGAAATGGTCGAGGAAGCGCCGCAGCTCGGCATTGTTGTGCTCGCCGAAAGAGGGATGCGTGCCGAACGGATCGGGCACCTGCGTCAACGGCTTGCCGAGATGCAGCGTCAGCAGGTCCTTGTTCGGGACGTTATCCGGCACCTTGCGCAACCCGTCCATGTCGTCGGAGAAGGCAATCAGGCGCGTCCTGATCCTGTCTTCGGTCAGCACGCGGAAGGCATGACGCACCATCGAGGTCCGCGCGACCTCGCCGAAGGTGCCGATATGCGGCAGGCCGGAGGGGCCATAGCCGGTCTCGAAGATCACCTCGTCCTTCGGCGTTTTTTTCAGGCGCGCGACGATCTTCCTCGCTTCCTCGAACGGCCAGGCGTTCGACTGTTCGGCCAGCTTGTGCAGATCGGTCGCAGGACTTTCGGTCATGTCAGAACGGACTCATCAGAACGGACTTACGGGGAAGTAGCGAAGCCAGAGGTCGGTGTAGCGGCCTTTTTCCCAGAGCCGGAACATCGCCCAGTTGAGTGCCTGCCGCAGCACGTCATTGCCGCGGCGGACCGCGATGCCGACACCTTCGCTGAAGAAAGCGCTTTCGAGATAAGGCCCGCCGCGGAAAACGCAACAATTGTCGGATTCGGTGCCGTTGAGCCAGAAGGCGAGCGCGATGCCGTCGCCGAACAGCAGGTCCGCCTCGCCTTTCTTCAGCGCCTCGCGCGCCGTCTCCGGCGTCGGATAGGGCTTGAGCACCGCCTCGGTATAGAGCGCCTTGAGATAGGCCTCATGCGCGGTGCCGGCGACCACCGCGACGTTGCGGCCTTCGAGCTGCGGCGGCTGCGTATCGGCGAACTCGGTATCCTTGCGCGACACGAAGCGCGCCGGCATGCGGTAATAGGGATCGGTGAAATCGACGAGCTGGCGCGTCTGCGGCGTGATCGCGATCGAAGCGATGATGGCGTCGCCCTGATTGGCGTTGAGCGCAGCGAGCAGCGTATCGAATCGGCGCTGCTGGATCGTGCATTGCGCCTTGATCTCGTCGCAGATGGCGCGCGCCAGATCGACGTTGAAGCCGGCCGGATTGCGGTCCGGGCCGGCGAAATTGAACGGCGGATAGTCGGTCTCGGTGAGGAAGCGGATGGCCGGAACGCGGGTGAGGTCTGGCCGCTCCGGCCGCCGGCGCGGATCCCAGAAGTCGGGCACTGCAATGGCGTCCGGCGCCTGTGGCGCGGTGCGGGTGGCGCGCGTCGAGGCGTCGTCGCCCGCCTCGCCCGGAACCTGAGCCCGGGCCTGATTCGAGACCAGATTCGAAGCCTGCCCGGCATACAGGCAGAGCACTCCCGCAAGCAGGATGGTCAGGACAGACGTGCGCGTCATTCACCGGCCTCGATCAGCGGCGCGACCATATCACCGCGGCACGGCGGGGCCAGCCCGAATCGCCGCATCGCTCCGGTCAATTGCTGTCGTCGAGCAGCCGGCGGGCAATGACCTGGGCCTGGATTTCAGCGGCGCCCTCGAAGATGTTGAGGATGCGGGCGTCGCACAGGATCCGCGAGACCGGGAACTCCAGCGCGAAGCCGTTGCCGCCGTGGATCTGCACCGCATTGTCGGCATTGGCCCAGACGATGCGGGCGGCCAAGAGCTTGGCCATGCCGGCCTCGAGGTCGCAGCGCCGGCCGGAATCCTTCTCCCGCGCAGCGTAATAGGTGAGCTGGCGGGCGATCATGATCTCCGCCGCCATCATCGCGATCTTGTCGGCGACCCGCGGGAACGCCACGATCGGCTGGCCGAACTGCACGCGCTGCTCGCCATAGCCGAGCGCCGTCTCCATCGCCGCCTGCGCCACGCCGATGGCGCGCGCCGCCGTCTGGATGCGGGCCGACTCGAAGGTCTGCATCAACTGCTTGAACCCCTGCCCCTCGATGCCGCCGAGCAGATTCTCCGCCTTCACCGCGAAGCCGTCGAACGCGATCTCGTATTCCTTCATCCCGCGATAGCCGAGCACCTCGATCTCGGTGCCGCTCATCCCCGCCGCCGGGAATGGGTTCACGTCGTCGCCACGCGGTTTCTCCGCCAGGAACATCGACAGACCGCGATGGCCCTTCTCCTGCGGATCGGTACGCGCCAGCAGCGTCATCAAATCGGCACGCACCGGATGAGTGATCCAGGTCTTGTTGCCGTAGATTCTATAGACGTCGCCCTCGCGCACTGCCCGCGTCTTGATCGAGGCGAGGTCGGAGCCGGTATTCGGCTCGGTGAATACCGCCGTCGGCAGGATCTTGCCGGAGGCGATCTTCGGCAGCCACTTGTCCTTCTGCTCGCTCGTGCCGCCGGCGAGGATCAGTTCGGCGGCGATCTCCGAGCGGGTGCCGAGCGAGCCGACGCCGATATAACCGCAGGACAATTCCTCGGAGACGACGCACATCGATTCCTTGCCGAGTCCCAGGCCGCCATACGGTTCGGGAATGGTCAGGCCGAAGACGCCCATCGCCGACATATGGTCGATGACGTCCATCGGGATATAGCTGTTGCTGCGGTGCCAACCCTGCGCGAAGGGCGCGACCTCGGCATCGGCGAATTTGCGCATCTCGTCGCGGATCGAGGTCAGGGTCTCGTCGAGGCCGAGCACCGGATGCCGACCGGCGCGCAGCAGTTCGACCAGCCGGGCGCGGCGCGGTGCCGTATTGCCGTCGGCGATCAGCGTCTCCACCGCTGCACTCATGCGGGCCGCCACCTGCGCGCGCGTCAAACCGAAATCGGCAAGACGCACGATCTCGCCCTGGCTCATCGGGATGCCGCCCTCGATCTGCGCCAGATATTCGCCAAGCCCGATGCGCAGGAGATGCTCTTCCAGTTCGCCAGGACCGCCCTGCGCCGTCATCCGCTCCGCATAGGCAACCAGTTGCCGGATCGCCTCGGCATAGGTGGCGAACCAGGCGAGCCCGTGCGTCGCCCGCTGCTCGCGTTCGAGCAGCGCACCGGACGCACGCCCCTCTCGCACCACTCGCTCGCGCACCAGCCGCACCGCATCAGCCAGAACCGCATCGACAGCGGCGACCGCCTCGCGCGCCTGATCGACAAAGGCTGCAGCGGCATCGGTGTGTCGTTCGGCAAGCGGCATGGGTGGGGTCCCCGGTCGGTTCAACAGGACGGTGCCCGAGAGTACGTGTGCGCCGCACAAAATCAATGCCGCGCCCGTGATGCGGCGACGGGACGGAAGCCCTACCCCGTTACCCGCATAACGTGTGGATTCCGATAAAATTAACCGAACTGCGGTTTCCTTCTGGCGGGGATATTGCGGGGGGCCTGCGTGAGCCGGCTGCCGCTTCATGGATACCTGGTCACCATGCGGCTGTTCGTCAAACACTTCGTTTCGTCGTTTTCCGTCCGCTCGCGCATCATCTTCATCGCCCTGCTGCCGGTGATCGGCTTTCTCGCCAACGGCCTGAACTTCATGTCCGGCGAGCGCGATGTCGACACGGCCTTTCAGGCAGCCCGGCAAGCCGCCGCGCTCGCCGACGCCAGCCGCGACCTGAAGATGGCGATCTCCGGGATGCGCATCGGCGCCAAGGACTTCGCCTTCGCGCCAAGCGACGAGCTCGTGCAGCGCTTCGCGCAAAGCCAGCAGGCGGCGCTGGACAAGCTCGACACCATCCAGACGCTGATCAGCCCCGACCGCGTGGTCGCGATCGCCGCGATGCGCGACGAGATCGTCAGGTTGCGCGAGAGCTTCAAAGACCTCGTCGCCGAGCAGAAGCGCCTCGGCTTCGACGACAGCGAGGGGCTGCAGAATGCCTTGCAGCTTTCCGCCAACGCCGTCGAACGGCTCATCCAGAACAATGTCGCGTCATGGCTCGACCCCGGCGCCGCAGAGCAATTGATGAAGCCGCTGCTGATCATGCGCCGCTACGAAAGCAGCTATCGCTATTCGCAGCGCGAATATTTCCGCCAGCCGTTCTTCGAGGAATACGAGAAGTTCCTGACCCAGTTCGCCAGCATCGACGGCGGGCCGGAAATGAAGACAGAGCTCGAACAACGGGTGAGAGCCTATGCCGAGCTGTTCCGGAGCTGGGTCGACAGCTTCGGCCGCATCGCCACGTTGCGGGCGCTCATGGACCTCGACAGCCAGAAGATTGTCCCGCAGGCTGACGCGATCATCGACTATGCCCGCGACAGCGGCGCCACCGCGGGAGCGGCGCTGAGCGCGTCCCAGTTCGCGACCCGCATCAAGATCATCACCATCAGTCTGGCGATCGTCCTGTTCAGCCTGCTGATGAGCTGGCTGGTGGGACGCGGCGTCGTCAATCCGCTCAACCGGCTGGCCGGAGCCATGAAAGGGCTCGCCGCCGGCGACATCACCATCCGGATTCCCGGAACGCGGCGGCGCGACGAGATCGGCGACATGGCCCGCGCCGCCATCGTCTTCCGCGACAAGATGGTCGAACGGGAAAAGCTTGCGGAGACGCAGGTCCACACCAGCCGCGCCCGCGAACAGCGTGCCGAGGCGATCACCGCCGCCGTCGCGCAATTCGAGCAATCGGCCGATGCGGCGCTGACGCGGCTGCGCGATGCCGCCAGCCGCCTCGAAGACACATCCGCCAATCTCAACGGCGCCGCCGATATCGTCTCGGCGGAAGCAAGCACCGCCGAACAGCATGCCAACGCCGCTTCGGCGAATGTCGCCACCGCCGCCGGCTCGGTCGAAGAACTCGCCACCTCCATCGGTGAGATTTCGATGCAGGCCGCCAACTCGACCGGCGTCGCCGAACGGGCCGTGGCGGAATCGCAACGCACCGCCAACACGATGACCGAGCTCGGGGCAGCCGCAACCCGTATCGGCGAGGTGATCGGCCTCATCCAGGCGATCGCCGGTCAGACCAACCTGCTGGCGCTCAATGCCACCATCGAGGCCGCCCGCGCCGGCGAGGCCGGCAAGGGCTTCGCCGTGGTCGCCGCCGAGGTCAAATCGCTGGCGAACCAGACCGCCAGGGCAACGGAGGAAATCGCCAGCCAGGTCGGCGCGATCCAGTCCGCCACCGCCGACGCCACCCGCGCCATCGAACAGGTCAACGAGATCATCGCCGACATGGCGGCCATCGCCACCACCGTGGCCGCGACCGTGGAGCAGCAGAACGCCGCAGTATCCGCCATCGCGCAGGGCGTCAGCCGCGCCTCCGGCGACGCCCAGATCGGCGCCACCGCGATGGGCCGGGTCTCCGATGCCAGCGCCGAGGCGCGCGTCACCGCCTCCGACGTCAAGAGCATGGCCGATGCGCTGGCCACCGATGCCGAGCAGCTCGAGGCCGAGGTCCGTCGTTTTCTGGCGGATGTGCGCGCGGCCTGACGTCACCGCAGCGCTGGCGTGCAGGCTGCAACGATTTGCGGTTCCGCACGTTGGCGCAGACAGCGGAGCAGCGGCGCTCTGCGCATGCCGCATGTTCTGTCACCATGAGAGGCCACTCTGCTCATTCTCCGTCGCATCTGGCAGATTCTTCTCGACGCGTTCTACGCGTTCCTCGCCGACGATGGCTGGGCGATCGCCAGCCACATTGCGCTGTCGACACTGATGGCGATGTTTCCGTTCCTGATCGTGGTGACGGCGCTTGCCGGCTTCTTCTTCGGCTCGCGCGAGCTCGCCGACGAGGCGGCAAGAATCCTGCTGGAGACCTGGCCGCCGGCGGTCGCCGGGCCGCTGGCGCTCGACATTCACGACATGCTGACAAGCCTGCGCGGCGGCGCGCTGACTTTCGGCGCGGTCTTCGCGCTGTACTTCGCCTCGAGCGGCGTCGAGAGCCTGCGCATCGGGCTGAACCGCGCCTATAATATCAGTGAGGAGCGCTCCGCCTGGTCGCTGCGCGCGGAATCCATCGGCTACGTCATCGTCGGAGCAGTCGCGCTGATCGCCTTTGCGTTTCTGGTCGTGCTGGCGCCGCTGATCTGGGCACAGGCCGTCAAGGCGGTTCCGGCACTGATGCCGTTCGGCGAACTGGTGACCTTCGCGCGCTTTGCTGCCGCCATTCTCGTCCTGGTCGTCGCACTGGTGATCGTGCATCTGTGGCTGCCGGCGGGGCGGCGGCGGCTGCGCGAGATCTGGCCGGGCATCGTCGCGACGCTGCTCCTGTGGCTCGTCAGCGGCGCGGTCTTCGGCCGCTATCTGGCGGAATTCGCCTACGGCTATGTCACCATGTATGCCGGCCTTGCCTCGGCGATGATCGCGCTGGTGTTTCTTTATATCTGCGCGTCGATCTTCATCTATGGCGGCGAGTTCAATTCGGTGATCGCGGCGCGCGCGCAGCAGCGCGAAAAGGCGCACAGGCTACGCAAGCTGGTCAGGGCCCGTCGGAAACCCGCCGCGAAAGCGTGAGGCTCGCGCGCAGCCATCCGCATCGGCGGTACTGCCCGATCACGATCATTGCCGACCGGTCCGGCGATCCGGCTTGCAAAAGCCCGGTTTCTCGAAGACGACGGATGCGCGTGCCACGCCTGCGCATGACGGCAGGCATATCAGCCGTGTTGCGCTTCCATCACGTCGTCGAAGCTGCGCAGGCCTTCCACCGGCGCATTGACCAGCACCGCCATGTTGCCCGGCGGGTGCTGGTTCTTCCACATCATCGTATGAGCCTTCGGGATCTCGGCCCACGGAAACACCTTGCTCATGCACGGGTCGATGCGGCGTTCCAGCACGAAGCGGTTGGCCGCCGATGCCTGTTTAAGGTGAGCAAAATGCGAGCCCTGGATGCGCTTCTGCCGCATCCAGACATAGCGCGCATCGAAGGTGAGATTGAAGCCCGTGGTGCCGGCGCAGAACACCACCATGCCGCCGCGCTTGACCACCATCGACGACACCGGAAACGTCGCCTCGCCCGGATGTTCGAAGACGATGTCGACATCGCGCTTGCCGGTGATATCCCAGATCGCCTTGCCGAAGCGTCGCGCTTCCTTGGCCCATTCGGCGTAATCCGGCGAATTGACCTGCGGAAGCTGACCCCAGCAGTTGAAGTCCTTGCGGTTGATGACGCCCTTGGCGCCAAGGTCCATCACATATTGCTTCTTCGATTCGTCGGAAATGACGCCGATGGCATTGGCGCCCGACGCCGAGACGAGTTGGATGCCGAATACGCCAAGGCCGCCCGACGCGCCCCACACCAGCACATTGTCGCCGGGCTTGAGCGTATGCGGCGCGTGGCCGAACAACATGCGATAGGCGGTGGCGAGGGTAAGCGTGTAGCAGGCGCTCTCCTCCCAGGTCAGATGCGCCGGCTTCTGCATCAACTGTCGCGACTGCACGCGGCAGAATTGCGCGAACGAGCCATCCGGCGTCTCATAGCCCCAGATACGCTGCGACGGCGACAACAGCGGATCGCCACCGTTGCAGTCCTCGTCGTCGCCGTCGTCCTGATTGCAGTGGACGATCACCTCGTCGCCGACCTTCCAGCGCTTCACCTTGTTGCCGACCGCCCAGACGACGCCGGAGGCATCGGAGCCGGCGATGTGGAACGGCTGCTTGTGAACGTTGAACGGCGTGATCGGCTGGCCGAGCCCGGCCCAGATGCCGTTGTAGTTGACGCCGCCGGCCATCACGAGAACCAGCACCTCGTCGTCGGCGATCGGCCAGGTCGGCACGACTTCGAGCCGCATCGCCTCTTCCGGCGGCCCGTGCCGGTCCTGGCGGATCACCCAGGCGTGCATCCTCGCCGGGACATGACCCAGCGGCGGGATTTCGCCGATATCGTAGAGGTCCTTCACCATCTTTATCCCGGGGTGAATGCTGGGCGGGGCGCTGGCAGAAGCGCTGGACTGGGCTGGCGCCGGCATCGCTGCCTCCATGGAAATGATGCAACTGCTCAAGTCTGCCGCAGATAATATTGCGCTGCAATAGACACAAAGCATTAAACAATTAAAATATCGATGATATACGTAATTTTACATCTCAAACAGCCAAATATCTGACATTAGATTATTCTGTGTCACACAATAATATTGCATCGCAAAACCAGAAATGCTCAACTTATGTGCTCAGCGGGACCTGAAAATGATGCGCGACAGACCCTGGATTTTCCGGACCTATGCCGGGCATTCCACCGCCGCGGCCTCCAACGCGCTCTATCGGAAGAATCTCGCCAAGGGACAGACGGGCCTTTCCGTCGCCTTCGATCTGCCGACGCAGACCGGCTACGACAGCGACGACATTCTGGCCCGCGGCGAAGTCGGCAAGGTCGGCGTGCCGATCTGCCATCTCGGCGACATGCGCGCGCTGTTCGAGCAGATCCCGCTCGCGACAATGAACACATCGATGACCATCAACGCCACAGCAGCGTGGCTGCTGGCGCTCTACATCGCCGTCGCCGACGAGCAGGGCACGCCACGCGCCGCGCTGACCGGCACGATCCAGAACGACATCATCAAGGAATATCTGTCGCGCGGCACCTATGTGTTCCCACCGACACCATCCATGCGGCTGATCAAGGACGTGGCGGTGTTCACCACCTCCGAACTGCCGAAATGGAATCCGATGAACATCTGCAGTTATCACCTGCAGGAAGCTGGCGCGACGCCGGTGCAGGAACTGGCGTTCGCGCTTGCGACCGCCATCGCCGTGCTCGATACGGTGAAAGCATCGGGCGAAGTGACGCCGGAGAAATTCAGCGAGGTGGTCGGACGCATCTCGTTCTTCGTCAATGCCGGGCTCCGCTTCGTCACCGAAATCTGCAAGATGCGCGCCTTCGTCGAATTGTGGGACGAGATCACACGCACCCGCTACGGCATCACCGATCCGAAGCAGCGACTGTTCCGCTACGGCGTGCAGGTGAATTCGCTCGGCCTGACCGAGCCACAGCCAGAGAACAACGTCGCGCGCATCCTGATCGAAATGCTTGCCGTCACGCTGTCGAAGTCCGCGCGGGCCCGCGCGGTACAGTTGCCGGCCTGGAACGAAGCGCTTGGCCTGCCGCGCCCCTGGGACCAGCAATGGTCGCTGCGGATGCAGCAGATCCTCGCCTATGAAACCGACCTGCTGGAATACGGCGATATCTTCGACGGCTCGCAGGCGATCGCCGACAAGGTCGGGGCGCTCAAACATGAGGCGAAGGAAGAACTCCGCCGCATCCAGGAGATGGGCGGCGCGGTCGCCGCGGTCGAGAGCGGCTACATGAAGCAACGGCTGGTCGAATCCAATACCGCCCGTCTCGAAGCGATCGAGCGCGGCGAGCAGACCGTTGTCGGCGTCAACCGCTTCACCGAGAGCGAGCCCTCGCCGCTCACCGGCGGCATGGAAGCGATCCTCACCGTGTCCGAGGACGCCGAGCGCGACCAGATCGCGCGGCTCGACGCCTGGCGCGCGGCGCGCGACGACAGGGCGGTGAAGGTTGCACTTGATGAACTCAAGCGCGCGGCCGGCAATGGCGTCAACATCATGCCGGCCTCGATCGCCTGCGCCAAAGCCGGCGTGACGACCGGCGAATGGGGCTGGACGCTACGCCAAGCCTTCGGCGAATACCGCGCGCCGACCGGCGTCGGCTCGGCGATGCGCAATGACGTCGAGGGCCTCGACGAAATCCGTGCCGACGTCGACCGCGTCTCGCGCAAACTCGGGCGCCGCGTCACCTTCCTCGTCGGCAAGCCAGGTCTCGACGGCCATTCCAATGGCGCCGAGCAGATCGCCGTGCGCGCCCGCGACGCCGGCATGCAGGTGGTCTATGACGGCATCCGCCTGACGCCGGAGGATATCGTCAAGGCAGCGCGCGCCAGAAAGGCGCACGTCATCGGCCTCTCGGTGCTGTCGGGCAGCCACCTGCCGCTGGTCAAGGACGTGGTGGCGCGGCTGAAGGCAGCGGGTCTCGCCGACATTCCCGTGGTGGTCGGCGGCATCATCCCGCCGGAAGATGCCGAGGAACTGGAAAAAGCCGGCATCGCCGCCGTTTATACCCCGAAGAATTTCGAGCTCAACCGCATCATGTTCGATGTCGTGGCGATCGTCGAACGCGCCAACGACGCACCGGGCGCCTGAAATCGCAGCGGCGGCGCTTCAAATTTCCGCACGTCCGGCTATCACGGTAGATCAAGCCGGAGGAGCGGTAACGATGCCTGTCACCCGTCTCGCAAAATCAGCATTGGTCGCAACCATCGCCCTGATCGTGTCACTTGCGACGTTCGGCAACATCACCGACTACCAGACCAACCTCGCTTTCGTGCAACACGTCCTGATGATGGACACTGTGTTCCCTGACGCCCGCATCGGCTATCGCGCCATCACCAATCCCCTGCTGCACCATGCAGCCTATATCATTATCATTGCCGCCGAATTGCTCACCGCGGCGCTGTGCTGGATCGGCGCGATACGAATGCTGAGGGCCATCGGCGGCAATCCGGAAGCGTTCACGCATGCCAAGCGCTGGTCGATTGCCGGCCTCTTATCGCGATCGGCGGAGAATGGTTCGGCATGTGGATGTCGAAAAGCTGGAACGGCATCGATTCGGCGTTCCGTTTCTCGATGGCGACCGCGGTGGTGTTGATCTTCGTGGCGATGCCGGAGGATCAATCCCGGACGTGATCCGGGCAGAGCGCCGTTATCGCTGCGAGATTGCTGCCAGCACTTCGGCCAGCCTGGCAGGGCTGATCGGCTTGCCGAAATAATCATCCATGCCGGCAGCGCGCGCGGCGGCCTCCTCGCGCGAACCGGTCCGCCCCGAAACACCAATGACCGGCACCTTGCCGGACGGACCGGGAAGCGCGCGGATCCGGCGGGTCGCCTCGATTCCGTCGATACCGGGAAGCGTCACGTCTATGAGCACCGCATCGTAATCGGCGCGCGCCACCGCCTTGACCGCCGCTTCGCCAGTCTCGACGAAGTCGACCTTGTGGCCGAGTTCGACGAGAATCGTGTTCATCACCACGCGGCCATAGGGGTTATCCTCGGCGCAAAGCACTGTCAGCGGCCGCGCTGCGGCAGCACGCTCGACCGCGCGCACACCGGGACGAATATCGGCGCGGATCACCGGAACGGAAAGACGAAACGTACTGCCCTTGCCCGGCGTACTCTCCACCGTCAGGCTGCCACCGAGTGCCTTGGCCACGCGCCGCACGAACACCAGTCCAAGTCCGGCGCCGCCATACTGACGCGCCACACTCTCGCTCGCCTGCGCGAAGGGCCGGAACAGCCGTTTGATCTCAGCCGTTGAGAGGCCGATACCGGTGTCGCTGAAGCTGAAGGTCAACCGCACGCGATCGCGTGGCGCAGTGGCGGCGGTAACCGTCATGACGACCGTCCCCTTGCCGGTGAACTTGATGGCATTGTCGGCAAGATTTTCGAGCGCGGCACGCAGCCGCAACGGATCGCCCGTGACCATCGCCGGCAGATCGCGCGCGATCCGCACTTCCGCCTTGACGCCTTTTGTCTGCGCACGCGCCACCAGCGCACGGCCGACCGCCTCGGCCAGCGGGCGCAGTGGAAACGTTTCCCGGCGCAGCACCAGACCGGCCGCTTCCGCCCTGGCCGCATCAACGATGAGCGTCGTGAGCGCCGCCAGATGTTCCGCGCCATTCTTGATGGCATTGGCCCATTGCCGCTCCCGCTCCCCGATATCCGAACTCGCCAGCAGTTCCGCCAGCGCCAGAATGCCGGTCAGTGGCGTGCGCAGGTCATGCGCGATGCCCGCCAGCGACGCCTCGACGGTCGCGACAGCCTGCTGCTGTTGTTTCTGTGCGGCTTTGACCGACACATTGCGCGACTTCTTGTGCGACGCCCCGGCTGCAGTCTTGGCACTGGTCCTGGTGGTTGTCTTGGCGATGCTCTTGGCCAGCGTCTGGTACGGCTTGCCGGCCGGCACCCGATGCGGCTTGCGTGCCGATACCGTTCCGCGCCGGGCCTTTGTGGCTTTGCGTTTCGCCATCGGACGATCTGTCCCCCACCGTCACCATGCCACGGAACTTCTGGCCGGGCGAGCGATCCGCGGCCCATATGAACAACTCAGAAACCGACCATGGTGCGGATGTCGGCGGACGTTGCCCCGGCCCTGCGCAAATCGCGCAGCGCCGTCGCTTTCGTCGATTTCGACAATTTGCGGCCATCGCCATCGAGAATCAGCCGGTGGTGGCGATAGACTGGCGCCGGCAGGTCGAGCAGCGCCTGCAACAGCCGATGCACCGCCGTTGAAGGATAGAGGTCGGTGCCCCGGACGACATGCGTGACGCCCTGCGCAGCGTCGTCGATCACCACGGCGAGATGATAGCTCGCCGGCGTATCCTTGCGCGCCAGCACCACATCGCCCCACGTGGCCGGATCGGCGACAATCTGTTGTTCTGCGCCCTTGCCCTCTTCCTGCCAGGCCAGGTGCGGCACGCGCGCCAGGGCCGCCGCCATATCCAGACGCAGCGAATAAGGCTGTCCCTGACCCATGCGCCGTTCGCGCTCCGCCGGGGAGAGGATGCGATCCTGCCCCGGATAGAGCGGCGCGCCGTCCGGGTCGCGCGGCCAGCGGGCGCCATCATTATTCTCGCGGTCCGTCACCATGCGGGCGATATCGGTGCGGCTGTCGAAACTCGGATAGATGAGGCCCATCCGGTCGAGCCGGTCGAGCGCCGCACGATAGGCATCAAGCCGATCCGATTGCCGCCGCAATTCCGGGTCGAAGGTCAGGCCGAGCCAGCGCAAGTCCTCATGAATGGCTGCCTCGAACTCCGGCCTACAGCGCGCGCCGTCGATATCCTCGATGCGCAGGAGCAGACGGCCGCCGCACGCGCGTGCCGCCTGCTCGTTCAGCAGCGCCGAAAAAGCGTGGCCGAGATGCAGATAGCCGTTCGGCGAAGGCGCAAATCGGAAAACCGGCATATGATCCCGTTGTTGAATGCGGCATGCCCCCGGTTGTCGTCCGCGCATCCATCGTCAAGGATGGATTGACGGCGCAACCCGGCGATGACAAGCGGAAAATGGCAAGCCATCCCCTTCCTGCCCAGCATTACCTGCACTCCCAGGACGATCTGCAGCGCGGCCTCGCTCACCTGCTCGCCGCCGATCCACGACTGGATTCGCTCGCGACGGCCGCCGGCGCATTCGAACTACGCCGGAGGGAAGCAGGCTTCGCCGGACTGTGCGCCATCGTCATGGCGCAGCAATTGTCGACCGCCAGCGCCGCCGCGATCTGGGCGCGGTTTGCCGCCGCCTTCGACCCGTTCCATCCGGATGCCGTGCGCCGCGCCCGGAGCGACAAGCTGGCACGCATCGGCCTGTCGATGCCGAAGATCAGGACAGTGAAATCACTCGGTCACGCCATCGCCCGCGGCGAGATCGACCTTGCCGCGCTCGGCGACATGCCGGCGGACGATGCCCACGCCGCACTGGTGCGGCTGCACGGCATCGGACCATGGACCGCCGACATCTATCTTTTGTTCTGTCTTGGGCATGCCGACGCGTGGCCGGCCGGCGACCTTGCCTTGCAGGAGGCGGCGCGCATCGGCCTCAAACTCCGCCAGCGGCCGGACGCGAAGACAATCACCCGCATCGCCGAAGCCTGGCGCCCGTGGCGCGGTGTCGCCGCGCATCTGCTGTGGGCTTACTATAAAGCGGTGAAGCAACGCGACGGCGTCCTGACGGGCGCAATACCCAGAGCCAAACGCAAGCGATCGCAGGAGTGACGAAGAATGGCCGCCGACCGGACGACACTGGATGGACCACGCCTCGCGGCCAAATCCGGCAAGGCCCGGCAACTCGTCGTCTTCCTGCACGGCTACGGCGCCGACGGCAACGACCTGATCGATATCGGCAGGGCGTGGCAGCCGCTGCTGCCGGATGCCGCCTTCGTGTCGCCGCATGCGCCGCATCCCTGCGGCCAGTCGCCGATGGGACGGGAATGGTTCCCGCTGACCTTCCGCGATCCGAACGAACGCTGGACCGGGGTCAACATGGCCGCGCCTGGACTCGACGCATTCCTCGACGCCGAACTGCAACGCCATAATCTGCCGCCCTCGGCTCTGGCGCTGGTCGGCTTTTCGCAGGGCACGATGATGTCGCTACATGTCGGATTGCGGCGTGCCGTCGCTCCGGCGGCGATCGTCGGCTATTCCGGCATGCTGGTCACGCCGACGGACCTCGATCCCGATCAGTTCACCGCGCAAATCACGGCACGACCGCCGGTGCTGCTGGTGCACGGCGACAGCGACGAATTGATTCCGGTGCAGGCGGTCTTCATGGCAGCCCAGGGCTTGAGCGCGCTCGACGTGCCGGTCGAATGGCACATATCGCCCGGCGTCGGCCACGGCATCGACCAGGAAGGCCTCCGCCACGGAGGCGAATTCCTGGCCAGACGATTCAAATAGCGTTTCAACCGCACGCCGTCGCAGAACAGATGAAAGGCGCTCCGGGCGGAGCGCCTTTTTCCATTGTCATTCGGTGACGGTGATCGTCCCTTTCATGCCGGGATGATAGCGGCAATAGTAGTCGAAGGTGCCGGCCTTGGTGAGAACCAGGCGGCCGGTCTTGTTCGGCAGAACGTTCAGATTGAAGTCCTTGTTACGCGCCGTCGCGGTGTGCGCGACGAAGTCGCCGTTCACCCATTCGAGCGTGTCCCCGACATGCGCCGACACATCGACAGGCGCAAACGCCACCTTTTCCATTCTGATCTGGATCACGGTCGCGGCATGCGCCGCCACCACATACCAGACGGACAGGCCGGCAACGGCTCCGACAAGAAACGACCGCGCCACAAGCGCCGGCAATGCGAGAGGCTCCCGCATCGCCTGCATGGCCTTCTCCATCCCGTGCCCGATCATTTCAGATCGGCGGCGACGTGCTCCGCGTGCTCCTGATGCCCCTGGAACAGCTTGAGCCCCGTCTCCAGCAGTCCCTTGAGTTCGGCGTTGCTTGCCGAGGGGATCAGCGTCGACTGCAGCGCGCCGTTCACCGTCTTGTGGAACGCCACTTCATTCGCGGCATAGGCCTTGTCGAAGGCCGCGCCGCTCAGCTTCGAGAGCTCGGCCTCCTTCGTCGCCGCCTGCTTAGCCAGCGACTTGCTGACATCGTTGTCTTGCGGCGTCACTTTGAGCTTCTTCACCAGCGCCAGCGCCTTGTCGTTCACCGCCTTGTGATCGTCGACCATGTTCTGGGCGAAATCGCGAACCTCCTTGTTCTTCGATTTCTTCAGCGCAAGCTCGCCCGCTTTCACGTCGATGACGCCGGCCGTATAGGCGATATGAGCAATCTGCGCATCGTTCAGCTTCGCATTCTGCGCATCGGCGCTCGGCGCGAGCGCCACGATCGACGCCAGCAACACAGCGGCGCTTACGCCGCTCACTATCTTCAACATCTCGGTGCCTCCTGACGGGCCGCCACGGCCCTGCTACCGAGATTTGGATGAGTGGCAGACTGAAAGGTTCCCGCAAGAACACGTCAGAAAACCCAACATCAGAAAAGCAGGTTCAGCACGGCAATTCCATGCGAAGCGCGAGGCATCCATCAGCAAAACGCGCGACGACCAGCAGATGGGCATGCCGCTGTCTTCGCGAGGCAATGAAACGGAGGAAGAATCTAGCGTATAGTCCGCAGACGGGCGATCACCGCATCCGCCATACGATTGCAGCGTGCGCCGTTGAACGGAAATGTTTCCGTCAGCAGCGGACCCACCTGCTGTTCGAGATCCTTGCGCAGCATGTCGCGAGCGCGATGCAGACGCGTCTTCACCGTTTCCGGTCTGATCCCGAACAGTTCGGCGGTTTCCTCGGTGCTCATCTCCTCGATCACGCGGGCGATCAGCACGATGCGGAAGGCATCGGGCAGCGCGTCGATGGCACGTTCAAGCAGATCGCGAATTTCATGTTGGGCCATTGCGCGTTCCGGGTCCGGTTGCGTCGAGATCATCGGGAACTGAACGATCCGGCCGCTGGCTTCGGCTTCCGTCTCCTCCGCCCAAGGCACGACCGGACGGCGGGCGCGCAAGCGGCCGAGCGCCTCGTTGAGAACAATGCGCGTGAGCCAGGTGGAGAACCGCGCCTCGCCGCGAAAATCCGCAAGACGGGTGAAGGCCCGGACATAGGCCTCCTGCACGGCATCCTCCGCCTCGGCATCGTCCTTGAGGATGCCGCGGGCGAGCCGGAACAGCCGCTGATTGTTGCGCTGGATGACGACACGGATGGCCGCCTCGTCGCCCTTGCGCATCCGGGCGAGGAGATCGAATTCGGCCAATCCGTCGAGATCGGCATGCAGGGCTGACATCGCTTGTTCCTCGAACTGACAGCCTTTGGATGCGCCCGGGCGAAGAAGGTTCCCGCACCCGCCATTCATTTATCCTGCCGGCATCCGGCGGAGCAGGATAGCACCACCCCTGGCCGGTCTGGCCGGCCGGGCCGTCGAATGCCTTCACATCCCTGTCATGGCGGCAGTAAACTATCCGAGGAATCGGTCGGTGACCGGCCGACCCATATCTATGGGGTCCGATTGAACGTCCACGTTTCGACCAGCGGTTTTCCTGCTCTCGTTCTCAACGCCGACTTTCGTCCGTTGAGTTATTACCCACTCTCGCTGTGGTCCTGGCAGGATACGATCAAGGCGGTGTGTCTCGACCGCGTCAATATCGTTGCCGAATACGAAGCCGCCGTTCACAGCCCCACCATCGAGATGAAGCTGCCGAGCGTCGTCTCGCTGAAAACTTATGTCAGGCCGACGGTCTATCCGGCCTTCACCCGTTTCAACGTTTTTCTGCGCGACCGCTTCTGCTGCCAGTATTGCGGCGCGACCGAGGACCTGACATTCGACCATCTCGTCCCGCGCTCACGCGGCGGCGCCACGACCTGGCAGAATGTCGTCGCCGCCTGCTCGCCCTGCAATCTGCGCAAGGGCAGCAAGACCGCCGACGAAGCCAAAATGTGGCCGGCGCAACACCCTTTTCAGCCGACGGTGCATCACCTGCACCGCAATGGCCGCCGGTTTCCGCCGAATTATCTGCACGAGAGCTGGCTCGATTATCTCTACTGGGATAGCGAGCTGGAACCCTGAAGCATCGCGCTCAGTATCCCGATACCGTTTGCCTGCCCTTGATAAGTCCCGGTCGGTCCCTATCTATCTTCCAACAGAGCCGTTGAGCTGCTGCGCCTGATACGGCGCGGCGTCTCCGGTGATGGGGTCGGCAGGACCGGCCTGAGCGCGGCCACGAGACAGGCAAGGTGACGGCGGATGTACCCGCACCAGCCCAGTCGGTGGCCGTGATCGTTTCTGGACCGCGATTTCGATCGCGGTCCAGTTACTATCATTCCAGCGCTGCCTGTTTCAGGTCTGTGAATTGCTGCGCGGCCGGTCTGGCCTGTCCCGCCGATGTGCCGCGTCTGCGGCTCGCGGTCGGCATTTCAATCAGAAAACCGCGGCATCGCGCGCAACGGTCTTGTCCGCCTCAACGGCTGCCGCTGCCGGGAACGCTGACGCCGGTCTGCTGACGCTGCAGATGCGGCGGCAGATTTTTCTTGTCCTTGTTTTTGTCGGCCTTCGGCTTTTTCTTTTCCTTGTTCGAACGCTGCTCCTTGGCTGCCATGACAATCCTCCGGTGGCATTGAAGTCGCAATGATGCATGCGTCTCGAGAGCATGCGTATTCGATTCTATCTGATTTGCGGCCCGGCTAGTAGCCGGATGCGCTGGCAGATGTTTTTGATGATCATCCGAGAGGATGACATGCGGTCAGTCGTCCCCGGTGGCGCCCGCCAGTACGCCCCGCAGGCCGCCCAGCGCGACTGCGGCAAGTGTCAGTGAGATCAGGACATTGTAGCCGGCAAGCGACAGGCCGAGAAAACGCCAGGGCGCCTCGTCGCAGCGCACGACGCGGGTCGACTGCAACTGTTCGAGCAAGCCTCCCCCGCCACCCAGCGGTGCCAGCGCGCCGGAGCAGTCGGACGGCCCGGCCCAGAAGTGCCATTCAACGCCGGCGTGATAGGTGCCAAGCCCGGCATTCCACAGCATACCCGCAGCGAGCACGGCGAAGCCGGCGATCAGGGTCCGCCGGCGCACGCCCGGCCCATCCGGAAAAGACGCCAGCGCCAGCCACAGCAGCACCGCCAGCGGGACCGCGAAATAGTAGGCATAGCGCTGCTCCAGGCAGAGCGGGCACGGCGGATAGCCGAAGCCATACTGGAAGATCCACGCGCCGATCAGCGTCAGCGCGCTCCCGACGGCAACCAGCAATGCCGCATTCCGCGGAGAAACGGCAACCGGCACGCCGGCGCGCGAGTCGAAAACCATGAAAAACATCCCGGGAAATATTGACCCCGGGCAATGCGCCACTATGATCCGCGCCGGTCAAGCCCCTGTGGCGGAATTGGTAGACGCGCCTGACTCAAAATCAGGTGTAGCAATACGTGCTGGTTCGAGTCCGGCCAGGGGCACCATCCGATCTTCGAGGTCCGCACCGCCGATCCGCCGGCGGGCGAAACGGCCGACCGACGAGACACGCTGCCGGGGGCGACCGTCGGACGCCCGGTCGCGAACAAAATCACCAAGACAGTTTCAACGCAGACGACACACATCCGCAACCGGCGCATCCATACATCCGGCTGCAAAGCGCACCGCAAGCAGCAGCCGTCGAGGCGACGGACGCCGCCCACGCGATTGGCAATGTCGATTGCTTGCCACCGGCACAGTTGCGCACAAAAGGATGCTTCGCAGGCGCAATAAGCCGCACGGACAGGCTTTCTGGCGTTACTTTCCATCCTATATGGTTCTGCAGGGCATCTATTCCGATCGCGCACCCCGGAGGCTTCGATGAATGAAGATGCGTTCAACACCAGCATCCGCAAATTCCTGAAAGTGGTTGGCGTCACCTCACAACGTGAAATCGAAAAGGCCGTGCGCGCCGCCCTTGCCGATGGCAAGCTCACCGGTAACGAAAAGCTGCCGGCCAAAATGACACTGACCGTCGATGGCGTCGATCTCGACTTCACGGTGAATGGCGCGATCGATCTGGCCTGAGCGCAGATACGTCACAGTCGTTCCCAAAACCGCCACTTTTCCGGTTTTTCACTGCAACGTTTCGTCGCGTCGCGAATTATCTCACAGGGTTGGGGTTCGGCCTCCGGCCTGTGTCTTTTCCGTCAGACCTAGATCGAGGAGGAATTCTTGATGTCGTTTCGCTTGATCGCTTCAGCTACCGCATTCGCAAGCGCGCTCCTGATTGCCACATCGGTCGGTTTGCCGTCGTCAGCCGAAGCGGCAGTCGCGGCGGCACAGAATCCGGCGCTCAGCCACGCGGCATCAACCAATCTGATCGAGCAGGCGCAGTATCGCTACGATCGTCGGTATCGTCCGCACTATCGGTCTCCGCACTGGCGCCCACACCGCCGTTGCTGGACCGAGCGTCGGCGGGTACGCACGCCGCACGGCCATTTCGTCTGGCGGACCGTCCGGCGCTGCCGCTGATCCCGCGACGCGGCCATGCACACCAGCAACAGCGGCGGAACGCCGCTGTTGCTTTATCAGGCGTCAGCTACTGTGCATCGGCAGCAGCCGGCGCAAAGGCGGCCTCCATCTCGCGGCGGAATTTGACCGCCGTGTCGGCCGCATCGAACATCACATCATCCCAGGCAACGGCGTCGCCTTCGGCAACCGGCCGTTTCAGCGTGACATTGTGAGCAAGGCCGAGCGGCAACAGGCCGCTCCGCAGGGACACTTCGGCAGGCACCTGCTTTCCCCAGACGCAGAAGCCGCCCTCGCCGTCCAGCACCTCGCCAGCCTTCAGCAGCCGCTTGGCCGTCGCCACCACATCGGAGCGGAAGCCGGTCGGCGCTCCAGTCGGCTCATTACGCAGAACCGCTGACGCAACCGATATACCGAGTTCAAGCCCGATCATATGGATCGGGCGATAAAGCGCGGCATATTTCCCGCTGCTGTCAGGCAGCATCGCATATTCGCCGAAGCAGCGGCGCGCGTAATCGGTCTCGCCCTCGATCACCACATAGGTACCGAGCGCCAGATGATGCGGCACGTCGCGGCCGTCGCGATCAACCGATGACGTGACCTCGGTGACGCCGGTTTTTTCCAGCACGCCGCCATCGGCCTTCGGCTTGCACACCTGTGCCAGTTCGAACCGCGTCGCCGGCGGAAACGACAGACCGCCGCTCTGCGGCAGCAGGCCCGTCGCGTTGCAAACTGCAGTCATCTCGATGCCGGACTTGGTGCCGTCGACGAAGCTGTTGAACATCTTCGGGTTGATCGACGCGCGGTCGGAGATCGCCAGATATTTGTCGAGAATGTCCCATACCGTGTCCGGGTTGGAGCGGTGATAGTGCGGTTCGTAGCGCGTGCCCTTGCCGGCGGCGATCACCTTGAAACCGCAGGCCCGCGCCCAATCGACATGCTCGCAGATCAGCGCCGGCTGATCGCCCCAGGCGAGGCTGTAGACCACGCCGGCTGCCTGTGCCCGACGCGCCAGCAACGGGCCGGCCAGCGCGTCGGCTTCGACATTCACCATGACGATGTGCTTGCCATGCGCAATCGCAGCGAGCGCATGGGCGATGCCGGCCGCCGGTACGCCGGTCGCCTCGATGACTACCTCGATGCCTGGATCGGCGATAAGTGCCATCGCATCGTCGGTCACCCAGGTCGCGCGCCGCTGCAGCGCCTCGCCGAGCGAGGCGGCAGCATATTGCGGCGCCGGCCAGCCGGCGGCATCGAGCTGGCGCCGCGCCCGGGCGACATCGAGATCGGCGACGCCAGTCAGATGCAGACCGCGGGTCAGCCGTGCCTGGCTCATGAACATGGTGCCGAACTTGCCCGCCCCGATCAGCGCCGCCGTGACAGGCCGCCCGGCTGCTTCGCGCGCAAGCAGTTTTTGGTGCAGATTCATGCCAGATTGTTCCGGTTGGACCATCCAGACCGAACCACAGCGCAACAAAGCCGGCAAGGTGGCCACCCGCCGCCGCATGGCGTAGATTTCCGGGAGACAGCACTGCGAGCCGCCATGATCGAGATCGAGCAACTGCGCTATGTCCGCCTTGGCACACGGAATCTTCCCGCGGCGATCGATTTCGCACAGCGCATTCTCGGCCTGCAGCTCATCGACAAGACCGACGACCAGGCGAGCTTCCGCTCCGATTTCCGCGACCATACGCTCGTCTATGTGAATGGCGATCCGGCGGACCAGACGGTCGCCTTCGAGGTCCGCACGCCGGAGATGCTGGACCACGCCGCTGCTGCGCTTGCCGGCGCCGGCCTGACCGTCACTCGTGGCGACGCCGATGCCGCCGCAGCCCGCAAGGTCCGGCAGTTCATCAGCTTCCGGGATCACAGCGGCAATACCATCGAACTCGTGGTGCGGCCGCTCAACACCGGCTGGCGCTATTTCCCGTCACGCGATGCCGGCATCACCGGCCTCGATGCCGTGGCATTGCGCAACACCGCCAACGGCGCTGACGAGACCCTCTGGACCTCGCTATTCAATGGCCGCATCAGCGACTGGGCCGGCGATACCGCCTATATCCGCTTCGATGCTGCACACCACCGCCTGACCCTGCATCCGTCCGACCGCAAGGGCATCCTTGCCGTCGAATATGCCGTCGAAGGGGTGAACCAGTTGATGCAAAGCATGTATGTTCTGCAGGCGGCGCAGGTGAAGATCGTGCACGGCCCCGGACGCCGGCCGACATCGAACCAGATGTTCCTGACTTTTGCGGGACCTGACGGCGTGCTGTTCAGCTATGTCGCGGAGGGCGACGCCATCGCCGATGAAACCGCACACCGCCCTCGCCAGTTTCCGTTCAAACCGCTGTCGTTCTGCGCCTGGGGAAGCGACAGCGAGATTCCCGAATTTGCCGCTGGAGCAGATCGATGATCGAACTGAAAGACGTCTCCTATGTCCGGCTCGGCACCCGCGATCTCGAAGGTGCGACCCGTTTCGCCACCGACTTCCTCGGGCTCGAGATCAGCGAGCAGGTAAAGGGCGCGGTCTATTTCAAGTCGGACCAGAAAGAACACACGCTATGCTATTTCGACGGCGACCCGAAGGAACAGGCGGCCGCCTTCGAGATCGATCGCCGGGAAGACCTCGATACCGCCGCGGCCCAGCTTGAGTCCATCGGGCATGCCGTCCGCTTCGGCACGCGCGAAGAGGCCGATGCGCGCAAGGTGCGCGACTTCATCGCGTTCCGCGATCCGAGCGGCAATCCGATCGAACTGGTCTGGCGGCCGGCCTATAGCGGCGCGCGCTATCATGGCACGCGCGACGCCGGCATCACCGGCTTCAGCCATATCGGCCTGTGCACCACCGACCCCGTGCGCGATGAAAGATTCTGGACCACCGTCTGCAACGCCCGCGTCAGCGACCGGATCGGCGACGCGCCGCTCCTGCGTATCGACGAGGTGCATCATTCGATCGCGATGTTCCCGTCGAAGACGCCGGGCATCCAGCACATCAATCATCAGGTGGAAAGCGGCGACGACATCATGCGCTCCTACCGCTTCCTGACCGAACGTCAGGTTCCGATGGTGTTCGGCCCCGGCCGCCATCCCACTTCCTCGGCAAAGTTCCTGTATTTCGAAGGGCCGGACGGAATGGTGTTCGAATATTCCTCCGGCGTACGCTCGATTGCCGATGAGCTTCTCTATCGCGAGCGGCAATTACCGTTCGAGCCGAAAGGCTTCTGCGAATGGGGAGCGAAGCCGGAGATCGCCGAATTCCGAAAATAGCGGCGACGACGCCGGACCCGGATTGCCGTCACGGTGCGCAGAGCGCGCGATTGATGAAGGTTTCCGTCTTGCACTCGCCGGGCATCGGCGTCCGACCGGAGATCAGCACTTCGGCCGGGCAGTTCTCCGCCGTCGTCGAGTCGACGCTCTTGCCTTTGGCGTAGCCCTGGCTGCGGCACAGCCTATCCGCTGCCGACTGACAATCCGGCGCGCCGTTCGGCGCTGCTACACAGACCTCGCGGCCGCGGACCGTCCGCTGGTCCGGGATCTGCGTCACCGCATCCATGGCATCCTTTGCCGCATCCATCGTCCGACGGGTATCGCGATCGAAGCCTTCCCTGGCGTCCTGCAGGTCGGTTTTCATCGAGGATAACTGGCGATCGAACCAGTTACCGATCCGCTCGAAGACGCCCGGTTGCGGCGGCGGCGCGGTGCCAGGGGCGCCTTCCTGCGCCATGGCCGCCCCTATCAACGCGGCACCCGTCAACAAGCCACACAGGAGAGACGCCGCCGCGCCCGAGCGGCAGGGACGTATCGCGGCGGCCAACAAACCGCCCCCAATAGCGGCGCGTCGAATGCAAACAGGTTTCATGCTGCAATGATAGCAAAGCCGGCGGCAGACGAAAACGCGACCTCCCGCCAATGGCAGGCGACGCCGGAACACCCGAGGCCAGCAGCGAACCGGAGGCGTCGAACCTCAAAACAGATAGAACGCTGCAACGATACCGGCGACCAGAACAATAGCGCCGACGGTCACCCAGAAACCAAGCCGCTCTTCGATGATCGTGCGGGCTTGCGCGCCATAGCGATGCAGCAGGAATGCCAGCAGGAAGAAACGCGCGCCGCGGGTGATCACCGAAAACAGGATGAACAGCGGCAAGCTGTAGCTGGCAAATCCCGACGTAATGGTGACGAGCTTGTAGGGGATCGGCGTCAGCCCCTTCAGCAGAATGATCCAGGCGCCCCATTCCGCGTAAGCGGCGCGGAACGCCTCCATCTTGTCGGCATAGCCATAGAGCTGAATGACCAGTTGCCCGACGGAATCGTACAGCAGATAGCCGATGGCATAACCGAGTACGCCGCCGGCGACGGAGGTGATGGTGCACCAGAGCGCGAAGACATAAGCGCGGTCCGGGCGCGCCAGCGACATCGGCACCAGCATGATATCGGGCGGGATCGGAAAGAACGAACTCTCGGCAAACGACACGCCACCCATGACCCAGACGGCATGGCGCGTTCCGGCAACCTCGACGCACCAGTCATACATGCGGCGAAGCAGATTGCGCGACGGAACTGCCTGATCAGTCATGAACGGGTTCTTATCCGATGATGAGACGCCGGCCTAGCGGCGCTTGACGTAACGGCCCGCATCCAGCATGGCCACCTTGCTGTTGCCCGACGCAGCCGCAAGCAGTTTCTTCGGCAATTTCTCGGCGATACCCATCATCTCCTCGCGGCGGCGCATCTCAGCCCAGACGTCTTCGGGCTGGACGCCGGATATCGACCACAGCACGACCAGGTTGTAAATCAGGTCGGCACTCTCCAGCACCACCGCGTCAGATCGGCCGTGCATCGCCTCGATCGTCACTTCGACAGCCTCCTCGGCCATCTTCTTGGCGGCCTTCGGCAGGCCGGCACGGATCAGCCGCGTCGTGCGGGACGTCGCGGGGTCGCCGCCGCGTGCATCGAGCACCGCGGCATAAAGTCGGGAAATCGAATCAGCCATGTGAATCCACCCTGGCCGCACGATACGCCGAGCCACGCGACAAACGGTTAACAACCTGCAAAACGAGGCGGGATGATGTCCCGCCTCGTTTGGTTTCACCCTCTGGAATGCTGTTGATCGTCCGCTTCACCAGTAATGATAGCGCGGGCCGGAGTAATAGCGCGGTGGCGGCGGCGGTGGCGGAGCATATCCATAGTATCCGTACCGCTCGTAATAATCTCGCCGGCGCTCATTGGCGGCGATAGTCGCGATGGTGCCAGCGATCAGGCCGAAGGCTGCGAGCGCGGCGGCACCGTTATTATGTCCCCTCCGGACATACCGCTTACGAGCGCTGAAATCGGCCGTCACGGTGTCGCCCGTCGGCGAGGCGTGCGTGATCACTGGCCTCGGCGAAACCGGCTGCGCCGCACCAGCCGGCAGCGACGTCAGCACCAGCGCACCGGCGAGCGCGCCGGCAACCGAACGGAACATGATGGGTCGCATGGTACCTCCTATGTCTCCTTGCCCAATGGGCTGCGTTATCGATTCAACGCGCGGCGACAGCGATTCCTGCGGTTCTGTGCGATCGGCCCGGGTGACAATTTGGTCATGATACTGGCGGCAATCCGCCGCAGCGGAGGAACTTTCCGCCAGCACGGCGCGCTCACGGTTCCTGCGTCATCAGCGCAGCATTGCCGCCTGCCGCCGCGGTGTTGACCGTGACCGTCTGCTCCACCGCGAAACGCGACAGATAGTGCGGGCCGCCAGCTTTAGGCCCGGTGCCCGACAGGCCACTGCCGCCGAACGGCTGGGTACCGACAACGGCGCCGATGATGCTGCGATTGACATAGACATTGCCGTTGGCCAGCCGCGCTGCGACCCGCTCGGCCATCGCGTCAATCCGGCTCTGCACGCCGAGCGTCAGCGCGTAACCGCTGGCGGCAAGGTCGTCGAGCAGGCCGTCGAGTTCGCCGGCACGCCAGCGCACGACATGCAGCACCGGCCCGAAGACTTCCTCTTTCAGCGCGCGAGCATCGGGTAGTTCGACGATCGCCGGTGCGACAAACGTGCCGGATTGCGGCAGCGCCCGCTCGGCATCCCATCGGAACAGCACGGTCCCATCCTGCTCCATCTCGGCGATCCACTGATCGAGGCGTTCCTGCGCCTGCGCGTCGATCACCGGACCGACATGCACCGACGGATCGCGTGGATCGCCGAGTTTCAGCTCAGCCGCAGCGCCAGCAATCATTGCGATCGCCCGGTCGGCGACGTCGTCCTGAACGCACAGCAACCGCAGCGCCGAGCAGCGCTGCCCGGCCGAACGGAACGCCGAGGTCACGACATCGTCGCTCACCTGCTCGGGCAGCGCGGTGGCATCGACAATCATTGCATTGATGCCGCCTGTCTCGGCAATCAGCGGCACGATCGGCCCATTACCGGAGGCCAGCGCCCGATAGATCGAGCGCGCCACCTCGGTCGAGCCGGTAAAGGCAACGCCGGCGACGCGCCGGTCGCGCACCAGTGAAGCGCCGACCGTGCCGTCGCCAGGCACCAGATGCAACGCGTCGACCGGCACCCCCGCCTCATGCAGCAGGCGCACCACGTGCCCGGCGACGAGCGGCGTCTGCTCGGCCGGTTTCGCCACGACCGCATTGCCGGCAGCAAGCGCCGCGACAACCTGCCCGGTGAAAATGGCAAGCGGAAAGTTCCAGGGGCTGATGCAGACGAAAACGCCGCGGCCGCGGCTGCGCAACTCGTTGCTCTCGCCGGTCGGCCCCGGCAGCAAACGCGGCGCCAGTGTCATACGCGCCTGCGCGGCGTAGTAGCGACAATAGTCCGCGGCCTCCCGGACCTCCGAGACCGCGTCGTCGAGGGTCTTGCCGCCTTCCGCCTGCAGCAGGGCGATCAACGCGGCGCGGTCGTCCTCGATGAGCGCCGCCGCCCGTTGCAGAATTGTGGCGCGCGCCTCGATCGCCGTTGCATTCCAGCCCTCGAAACCGGCCTGCGCCGCCGACATCGCGGTACGGACCACGGCGTCGTCACCCTCACTGACGGTACCGACCTGACGCCCATCGATCGGCGAAAGCACGGGCCGCTCACGGCCGGCGATCACCACGCCGTCGACGATCGGCGCCACTTCAGCCGGCCTCGCGGCAACGCGCACCGCCCGCACCAGTGCAATCAGCGCAGCGCTGTCGCCAAACTCGACGCCAGTCGAATTCACCCGCTCGGGCGCATAGAGATCGCGCGGCAGGGGAATTGCCGGATGGCGCGCCGCCGCCGGCGACGCGATCCAGTGCTGGGGTCGCTTCAGGATGTCGGCAACCGGCACATCCGGATCGGCAGCGACCGAGACGAAGGAGGAATTGGCGCCGTTCTCCAGCAGGCGCCGCACCAGATAAGCCAGCAGATCGCGATAACCGCCGACCGGCGCATAGACGCGGCAGGCGGCAGCGGGATATTCAGAAAGCAGCGTCGCGTAGAGCGCATCTCCCATGCCGTGCAGACGCTGGAATTCGTATCCTTCGACGCCACCCGCCTCCTCGATGATGCTCGCCACCGTCAGCGCATTGTGCGTGGCGAATTGCGGAAACAGCCGTGGCCGCGCTGCCAACAACTGCCGGGCGCAGGCGAGATAGGACAGATCGGTCATCGGTTTGCGGATGAACACCGGATATCCGGCAAGTCCCCGCTCCTGCGCCCGCTTGATCTCCGTGTCCCAGTACGCGCCCTTCACCAGCCGCACCGTCAGCCGCCGGCCGCAAGCGCGTGCCAGATCGTCGAGGAAGCCGATTACCGCGCCGGCGCGCTTCTGATAGGCCTGCACCGCCACGCCAAACCCGTCCCAGCCAGCAAGCGAGGTATCCGCCACGACGACGGCGATGACTGCGAGCGACAGTTCCAGGCGGTCGGCCTCCTCGGCGTCGACGGTAAAATTGAGGCCATGACCTTTCGCCCGTCGCGCCAGCGCCAATAGCGACGGCACCAGTTCGCGCATCACCCGCTCACGCGACACCGCCTCGTAGCGCGGATGCAGGGCCGACAGTTTCACCGATATGCCCGGCCGCGCCGGCAGGTCGCCGTCTGCATGGCGCGTCACCTCCCAGCGGCCGATGGCGTCAATCGCCGCGGCATAGGAGGCGAGATAGCGTGTGGCATCGGCGGCGGTGCGGGCGCCCTCGCCCAGCATGTCGAACGAGTAGCGCGACCGCGGCTGCCCTCCGGCCCGCGCCAACGCCTCGCCGATGGTCTCACCGAGCACGAAATGCGAGCCGACAAGCCGCATTGCCTGCCGGATCGCTCCTCGCACCGCCGGCAGGCCGATCCGTTTGACGATCCCGTCAAGGATATTGTCCGGCGTCTCACCCGGCTGGATGACCCGCGCAGTAATCCCCAGCGTCCACGCCGAAGCGCTGACCAATGCCGACGGGCGGCCGAGCGGGTGCGACCAGTCGCCCGCGCGCAGCTTGTCCTCGATCAACCGGTCGGCGGTGGCGGCATCCGGGACCCTTAGCAGCGCCTCGGCCAGCACCATCATTGCCAGCCCCTCACGGGTGGAAAGCGAATAGGCGTGCAGGAAATCCTCAACGCCGCCGAGCCCGCCACGGCGAGCGCGGATTGCCTCGATGAGCCGTGTCGCACACGCATCGATGCGCGCATCCGCCTCCGGCGGGCGGCTCGCCGACGCCAGAAAATGTGCCGCCAGCGCCTCGTCGGGTTCCGCATAGGGCGCCCGAAATTCCGGGATCGACATGCCGCCGCTCCGCTTCCGTTAACCGCTACCGGTATGACGCTCGCAAGAATAACGTTGTTGAAGAAATCCCGCGCCGTCGCATCGCCGCAACTTGCTCTTTAATACAGCATGTTCTTTGCTATCACCCAGCAATGCTGTTCGTTGCTGCGTCCCGTCCGGCGCGGCGACAGTTGAGAGATGAAAGGCGGCGGCGCTGCAGCGAGGCAGACCGCCGATACGGGTTTTCAGGCATGCGGCTGTGGAAAGCGGTATGCGCGGCAGGCGCATTGCTGGCAGCAACCGTCGTGGTCGCCTCGGCGCAAGCCGACACCAGCATCCGCTTCAGCCTCGACTCCCGCATTGACGGGACCGCGGCGCCATTCTTCCTGGCGATCGACCGCGGCTATTTCCGCCATGAAAAGCTCAATGTGACGGTCGAGCCGGCCGCCACCCGGCGGGAGCCGCTGACGCGCGTCGCCTCAGGCGATTATGCCCTCGGCTTCGTCGACATCAATGCACTGATCAAATTCCGCGAAGCCAACCCGGATATGCCCGTCAAGGCGGTGTTCATCGTCTACAACCGGCCACCCTACGCTGTGGTCGGCCGCAAGAGCCGCGGCATCGCCGTACCGAAAGACCTCGAAGGGCGTCGCCTCGGCGCCCCGACCGACGACATCACCTATGCGCAATGGCCGCTGTTCGCCAAAGCCGCCGCCATCGACAGCACCCGTGTGAAGGTCGAGAACATCGGCGCGCCGGTGCGCGTGCCGATGCTGGCGGCAGGGCAAGTGGACGCGCTTACCGGATTCTCATTCACCACCGCGCTCGACTTGAAAGACCGCGGCGTGCCGGCTAACGACATCACGGTGATGGACATGGCCGACTACGGCCTCGCCCTCTACGGCAATGCGATCATCGTCAACACGCAATTCGCCGCCGGCGAGCCGGATGCGGTGCGGGGATTTTTACGTGCATTCCTGCGCGGACTGAAAGACACGGTGAAATCGCCGGGCAACGCCATCGACAGCGTAATCCGGCGCGCCGATGGGGCGCAGCGGCCGCTCGAGCTGGAGCGGCTGACGATGATGGTACGGGACAATATCATCACGCCAGAAGTCAGAGCCCAGGGATTTGGCGGCTTCGATGCAGGGCGCTTCGAGAAGGCTCTCGAACAGCTCACCAGTATTCACAAGTTCAAGACGCCCCCCAAGACCGACGCAATCTTCGATCAGTCGTTCCTGCCGAGCGCCCGCGAACGTCGATTCCAATAAGACGCATTGACGACGCGCCGCATCGGCATCGACGTCCGCTATTGCGGCAACGCCGCTTTGCCGATGGCCTGGCTAAGCGCCTGATATTCCCGCCGGTCGACCAGCACCTCGTCCGGTTTCGGCCGCAGCAGCGGCGCCAGCGCATCGGCAAGATCATGTAGCGGCTCGGTGCCGACGCCGTCGCGCGTATAAATGCCGACATGCAGTTCGGGGAGCGCCGGCAGCGGCGCATCATCCCAGCGGACGAGTTGCGTCATGCGGATGCGGCTTCGCGTCATCACCATGGTGCCGAGCCCCGCATCGACGGCAGCCGCGAGCGACAGCATGGTCGAGGCCATGAAGACCAGACGGGAATCGCGGCCTGCCTCGCGCAACGCCCTGACGCCAAGCCGATAGCAGGTGCATTCCTCGCTGAAGGACAGGATCGGCACCGGTCCGTCCGGGTCGAGCCTCGTCGCGTCGCTGCGCGCCCAGACGAGTTGATCGGTCCAGTAGTGTCGCGCATCGGTCGGCTTGTCCTCGGACAGCGCCACCACAATGTCGAGGCGGCCGGCCCGCAGTTCCGCCAACTGGGTCGCCAGCGGGCCACCGCGAATCCGGAAGTTGAAATCCGGCCAGCGCTTGCGGAACTTGGCAAGCGTCCAGGGCAGCAGCGGACCGGACAGATCACCCGGTAAACCGATGCTGATCACCGACATCTGCGACTGCACCTCGGCCAGGCCGAGGATCTGATCGTTGATCGCCAACAGCCGCCGCGCATGATTGACGACTGCTCCGCCCTTCGACGTCAACACAATTCCCGGCGCACTGCGATCGAAGAGATCGCCGCGCAGCAAGATCTGCAATCGCTTGATCTGCGCACTCACCGCTGGCTGTGTCACGCCGAGATGCTGGGCAGCTCTGGTGAAGCTGCGGAAATCGACGACAGCGAGCAATGTTCGCAACAAGTCGGTGGGGATGGTGCTCAAGCCTCGACAACCTCCCTCTTGGATTCGCTGCCCCCTGAGCCCCGGGGCACCGCTCGCATCACTTGCGTTTCTTCAATTCCTGACGCCGCTCGTGCTCTCTTGCGCCGTCTGAATCATTGAGCCCGTGCGTCCCGGCCAAACACGTCCGTGCGGAACTCTTCGCGAAATCATCCGCGCGCTATTTCCCGCCAGATTTCTTGTGCCCAGCATTCGGAAGCAGATGCTCTCAAGCCAAGCGCTCTTGGAGCAAACACTCCTGAATGATCCGTACGCCGGGTTTTCTTACGCCAAGTTTTGCGCGGCGTCTTGCAACTAAAAGATTAACTGAGGATACCGGCCCGTGCGACGGAAATTTATCCACCGGCGGCTTTGCGGCATGTGCATATTCGATGCTGCGCATATTCGACAGATTGAATACTACTGCATACAGACAAGCTGCGGCGCACCATGACCATGCTGAAACTCTACGGACGAGTTCTTGCTCTACTTGGTCCGCAAATCCGGCTGGGCTGGACGCTGGCCATTGCCAATGTCGCTCTTGCTGCAGCGCAATTTGCGGAACCCGTGCTCTTCGGCCGGATCATCGATGCGCTGGCCGGAGCGCAGGGCGGAAACCAGCAACTGGACTGGATGCGGCTTACTCCGCTGGTCAGCGCCTGGGTCGGCTTCGGCCTGTTCGTCATCGTGTGCGGTGCGGTCGTCGCACTCTATGCCGACCGGCTGGCGCATCAGCGCCGCCACGCGGTTCTGACGGAGTATTTCGAACACGTCATCCAGTTGCCGCTGAGCTTTCACGGCAGCACGCATTCGGGCCGACTAATGAAGGTGATGCTCACCGGCACCGATACGTTATGGAGCCTGTGGCTCGGATTCTTCCGTGAGCATCTCGCCGCCTTCGTCTCGATGATCGTGCTGCTGCCGATCTCGCTCTATCTGAACTGGCGGCTGGCGACGCTGCTTATTGCACTTTGCATTGTCTTCGTCGTGCTCACGGCGCTGGTGCTGCGCAAGACGGAAACGCTGCAGAACGCCGTCGAGAGCTACTATTCAGACCTTGCGGAGCGCGCTTCCGACACGCTCGGCAATGTCGCGCTGGTGCAGAGTTTCACCCGCGTCGAAACGGAAGTGCACGGCCTGCGCATGGTCGTCGACCGATTGCTCGGAGCGCAGATGCCGGTACTCTCCTGGTGGGCGCTCGTCGGCACGCTGAGCCGCGCCTCGACCACCCTCACGATGCTGGCGATCCTGCTGCTCGGTCTGTGGCTGTTCGGCCGCGGCGAAACCAGTGTCGGCGAAATCGTCATGTTCATGAGCTTCGCCGGCATGCTGATCCAGCGGCTGGAGCAGGCGGCGGGCTTCATCAACCGCGTGTTCATGGATGCGCCACGGCTGCGGGAATTCTTCGACGTGCTCGACACCGCCTCCGGCGTCAGGGATCGCGACCACGCAAAGGCTCTCGATACGGTCCGCGGCGCCGTCGCCTTCGAGAAGGTGAGCTATTCCTACGACGGCAAGATGCCCGCCGTTGCCGATCTGTCATTCACCGCCGAGCCGGGGCAGACCATTGCACTGGTCGGCGGCACCGGCGCCGGGAAATCGACGGCGCTTGCCATCCTGCATCGCGTCTACGATCCGCAATCCGGCCGCGTCACCATCGACGGCACCGACATCCGTGACGTCACGCTGTCGAGCCTGCGACGCAATATTGGCGTCGTGTTCCAGGAGCCGCTGCTGTTCAACCGCTCGATCGCCGAGAACCTGCGGGTCGGCAATCCCAACGCGACGGATGAGCAAATCCGCCTTGCCTGCGCGCGCGCGCAGGCGTTGGACTTCATCGACAACCACCCCGGCGGCCTCAACGCGCCGGTCGGCGAGCGCGGGCGCGCGCTGTCCGGCGGTGAGCGTCAGCGGCTGTCGATCGCGCGCGCCCTGCTGAAAGATCCGCCGATCCTGATCCTCGACGAGGCGACGAGCGCGCTCGATGCCGCCACCGAAACAAAGGTGAACGCCGCACTCGACGAAGTGATGAAAGGGCGCACCTCTTTCGTCATCGCGCACCGGCTGGCGACGGTGCGCAACGCCACCTGCATCCTGGTATTCGACAAGGGGCGCATCGTCGAACGCGGCAGTTTCGACGAACTGGTACGTCAAGGTGGCCTGTTCGCCGACCTGGCCAAAGCGCAATTCATTGCCTGACGACCCCTACTTGATCCGCTCAAGGATGCTGACGTAGTTCGCGACAGCAGCACCACCCATGTTGAACACGCCACCGAGGCGCGCATCCTTCACCTGGATGCCTTCCGGCGCAACGCCCGCAAGCTGCATCGCAGTGAGCGCATGCATCGAGACACCGGTCGCACCGATCGGATGTCCCTTGGCCTTGAGCCCCCCGGACGGATTGATCGGCAGCCGGCCATCCTTCTGCGTCCAGCCTTCGGCGATGGCGCGGGCGCCCTGCCCTTCCGGGGTGAGTCCCATCGCCTCGTATTCGATCAGCTCGGCGATGGTGAAGCAGTCATGCGTCTCGACGAAGGAGAGATCATCGAGCGTCAGACCAGCCTTTGCCAGCGCGCTCTGCCAGGCCCGGCCGCATCCTTCGAATTTCAGGATGTCGCGCTTCGACATCGGCAGAAAATCCTGCACATGCTCGGTGGCGCGGAAGGCGATTGCCTTGCTCAACCGCAGCGCTGTTTCGACATCGGCAAGCACCAGCGCGGCGGCGCCGTCCGACACCAGCGAGCAATCGGTGCGCTTGAGCGGCCCGGCGACAAAGGGATTCTTCTCGCTCTCCGTACGGCAGAAATCGAAGCCGAGGTCCTTGCGCATCTGCGCATAGGGATTGCCGACGCCGTTCCTGTGGTTTTTCGCCGCGATCCGTGCCAGCGCATCGGACTGGTCGCCATATTTCTGGAAATACAAACCGGCAATTTTTCCGAAAATGCCGGCAAAACCGCCCTCGATATCAGCTTCCTCGCGCACGTAGGACGCCTTGAGCAGGTTGCGGCCGATTTCGGCCGGCGGCGTAGTCGTCATCTGCTCGACGCCGACGACGAGGACAATCCGCGCACTTCTGGCCGCGATCGCTTTCAGCCCCTGATGCACGGCGGCGGAGCCGGTGGCGCAGGCGTTCTCCACCCTGAGGGCGCGCTTGAACCGCAGATCGGGCGAAGCCTGCAGCACCAGAGAGGCAGTAAAGTCCTGCGCCGAAAAGCCGGCATTGAAATGCCCGAGCACGATCTCGTCGACGTCCGCAGGAGCCACACCGGCATCGGCCAGCGCCTCGCCGGCTACCTTGACAATCAGGCTCTCGACCGTCTCCCCGGCCAGTTTGCCAAAAGGCGTGTGAGCCCAACCGACGATACATCCGCTCATCGCAGTCTCCTGGATTGTCCCGTGTCAGTACCGAGTGTCAGCGTCGTGCCGCTATCCGTACGCTGCACCCCGTCGGATTTGGCGATATTTGGCCCGGTTCATGATCCTTTACGGTGGCTGCCCCACAAATTGCCGAACTTTTGTCGCTTTCCTCGGCGATCAGCAGAAGCGCCTGTAGAATAGCAGGATTGCAGAGGGGGCGTTATGGCTTTGCGCCGTTCTCGCGATTCCGACCAATCGGCCAGACCCTGTTTCGGGCGGTGGAACCCGCCGGCGCTTATCCCCGCGCGACAGCAGCCGGATACTCGCATCGGCGGATATACGCACCGGTTGCAGGATGGTATTGGTTGCGAGATCGTATCAGCTGCTTCGCCGCCTCAATCGTTGCCTGCTATGAAGATTGCAATGCTCGACATTACTGAACCGGGATGCCGCTCGTGAGCCGTCGCCGCCGCCTTTCTCTTGCCGGCTGTCTCGCGACGTTCATGCTCGCCCTGTGGCAAGCCGGAAGCGCTATTCCCGCGAAGGCCGAGGCGCAACTGCTCATCGAAGCGGATACCGGCAAGGTGCTGTACGCGGAGAACGCCACCTTCCCCTGGTATCCGGCCTCCGTCACCAAGCTGATGACTGCCTACACGGCGTTGCGGGCGGTCAAGGACCGCCGGATGACGATGGATTCGCTGCTGACCATGTCGCAGAACGCCGTCGCCCAGCAGCCGACGAAGATGGGCTTCCCGGTCGGCACCACGCTGACGCTCGACAACGCGCTCAAGATGCTGATGGTCAAGTCAGCCAACGACGTCGCCGTGTCGATCGCCGAAGGGGTTGGCGGCTCGATCGAGGGTTTTGCCGACCAGATGAACGCCAATGCCGCACGGCTCGGCATGACGCAATCGCATTTCGTCAACCCGAATGGCCTGCCTTCCGAGGGCCATGTCAGCTCGGCACGTGACATGGCGATCCTCGCCCGTGCCCTGATCCGCGAATTTCCGCAATACGATTCCCTCTGGCATATTTCCGCCATCCGCTACGGCAAGCGGGTAATGCGCAACTACAATACGCTGATCGACCGCTATCCGGGCGCTGACGGCATGAAGACCGGCTTCATCTGCGCGTCAGGCTACAACCTGGTGGCCTCCGCCACCCGCCAGGGCAAACGGCTGATTGCCGTGGTGTTCGGCGCCTATGGCGGCGCAGTGCGTGCACAGAAGGCGGCGCAACTGTTCGAGCGCGGATTTTCCTCCGGCAACCTGTCCTGGCTAACCCCATCGCTCGGCACCGTCGATGCGCTGCAACCGGTCGATGCCGCGCCGCTCGATCTGCGGGATGAAATGTGCGGCAAGCACCGCCGCAAGCCGGCATCGGAAGCCAATGACGAGGACGAGAGCGCTCAAGCGAATGCCAACGGCGAATCGGTGAGCGGCGACGCTGCAGGATCAGCGCAGATGTTCTCCCTGTCGGCGATGAAGCCCTCGCCGGAGAAATATATTCTGCCGCCGGCCACCATCACCGGCCCAGTCGTCACCGTCTATACTGGCACGGCAAGGAACCCGACCGACAACGCCATTCCGGTCGCAGTCAAGAAACCGAAGAACAAGAAAACCAAATCGGCGCACGCCAAAACCGACGCCAAAACCGACATCAAGGGCAAGAGCGGCGCCAAAACGGCGGCAAAGCCGGCGAGCAATGCCAAACCAGCAGAAAAGCCCGCGGCAAAACCAAGTAGCAAGCCGAAGAAGAAGGCCGCGGCAGCACAATGAGCGGCGAGACGCCGACGCTGCGCGAGCCCCCTGCACCGCTGCCGCTCACCCTACTGACCGGCTTCCTCGGCTCCGGCAAAACCACGCTGCTCAATCGCCTGCTCAAGGATCCGGCACTCGCCGAAACGGCCGTCATCATCAACGAGTTCGGCGAAGCCGGTCTTGACCATCTGCTGGTCGAATATATCAGCGACAATATGGTGCTGCTGCAATCTGGCTGCCTCTGCTGCACCATGCGCGGCGATCTGGTCGATGCGCTGGAAACGTTGCTGCGCGATCTCGACAACCGGCGTTGCACCTTCCGCCGGGTCCTTCTGGAAACCACCGGACTCGCCGATCCGGCGCCGGTTCTGCATACCGCGATGGCGCATCCCTATCTGGTCATGCGCTACCGGCTCGACGGCGTGGTAACGGTGGTCGACGCCGTCAACGGCTTCGACACGCTGGCGCAGCACCCGGAATCGGTCAAGCAGGCGGCGGTTGCCGACCGGCTGGTGCTGACCAAGACCGACCTTCTGAATACGCCTGAACGCGTCGTCGCACACGACCGGCTGATCGATCGGCTGCAAACGCTCAATCCGGCGGCGCCGATCCTCGATGCAGCGCGCGGGGCAGCAACGCCGGAACGGCTGCTCAATGCCGGCCTTTACAACCCCGACCGAAAAATTCCCGACGTCAAGACCTGGTTGGCGGCGGAAGCCTATGCCGACGCCGAGGGCACGCATCACAATGGCGCCCGACACGAACATGAACATGACCATGGACATACGGGCTCGCATGCGCACGACCCGAACCGGCATGACGAGCACATACGCTCCTTCGTGTTGACTGCCGATGCCCCCGTGCCCGCTGGCACGCTCGACATGTTCCTCGAACTGCTGCGCGCCACGCACGGCCCCAATCTGCTGCGCATGAAGGGCATCGTGAAGCTTAGGGAAACGCCGGACAGGCCCGTCGTCGTACACGGCGTCCAGCATGTCTTCCACCCGACGGCGGCGTTGCCGCAATGGCCCGACGATGACCAGCGCACCCGGCTGGTCTTCATCGTGCGCGACATTGAGCCGCGCAGCATCCGCGACCTGTTCAATGCATTTCTCGGCGCGGCCGGCGTCGATCAGCCCGACCAGACTGCGCTTCTCGACAACCCTCTCGTCCCCTTCGGTGGCATCGACCGCTGATGTCGCACTGAAACGGATGTCGCATCCATCTGCGGCAGGTTATCGCCCCAACATCAGACGCTCTTGTCACCCGCCGACGCAGGCCCGATGCTGCGCTCGGTCATTGGCCAGCGAGTCGGCCACCACGTCAAAGGATCACCGGACAGGCGCATGCAGCGGATCTGGCAGAAGCATTATCCACCGGGTGTGCCGACGGAAATTGACCCGTCGCGCTACGCATCGCTGCTCGACATCTTCGCCGAATGCTTCCGGGCCTATCAAGACCAGGGCGCATTCGCCTGCATGGGCCGCACGCTCACTTACGGCGATATCGACCGCGAATCACGCGCCTTCGCCGCCTGGCTTCAGAGCAAGGGCCTGACCAAGGGCGACCGCGTCGCGGTGATGATGCCGAACATCCTGCAATATCCGGTGGCGACGATCGGGATATTGCGCGCCGGGCTGACGGTGGTGAACGTCAACCCGCTCTACAAGCCGCGCGAACTCGCTTTCCAGCTCAAGGATTCCGGTGCGTCAGCCATCATCGTGCTGGAGAATTTCGCTTCCGTCGTCGAGGAAGCGCTGCCGGAAACGGCGGTAAGGCATGTCGTCGTCGCCAGCATGGGCGACATGCTCGGCATGCTGAAGGGCACGCTCGTCAATCTGGTCGTGCGGCATATCAAAAAGATGGTGCCGCCATTCGCTATCGCCAATGCCATCCCGTTCACCTCGGCGCTCGCTGCCGGCCGCAGGCTGGAACTGACACCACCGGCCATCGGCCCCGACGATATGGCGTTCCTGCAATATACCGGCGGCACCACCGGAGTGGCGAAGGGCGCGATGCTGTTGCATCGCAATCTGGTCGCCAATCTGCTGCAGGTCGATGCATGGCTGAAACCGCTGCTCGTCATGCCGCCGACAGTACCGCAACTGGTTTGCGTCTGCGCGCTGCCGCTCTATCACATCTTCGCGCTGACCGCGTGCATGCTGCTGACGATGCGCATTGGCGGCCTGTCGCTGCTGATTCCCAATCCACGCGATATCGGCGGCCTGATCCGCGATCTCGAGAAGTACAAAGTCAATTCATTCCCGGCGGTCAATACGCTCTACAACGCGCTGATGAACCACCCGGACTTTGGCCGGATCGACTGGAGCCTGCTCAAATGCGCCGTCGGTGGCGGCATGGCCGTGCAGAAGGCAGTCGCCGATCGCTGGTACGAGAAGACGGGCCGGCCGATCATCGAGGGTTATGGCCTGTCGGAAACCTCACCGGTCCTGTGTTGCAACCGCGGCGACATCCCGGAATGGACCGGCACCATCGGCCTGCCGATGCCATCGACCGATATCGCCATCCGCGATGACGACAACAACGATCTGCCGATCGGCGAACCCGGCGAGATCTGCGCGCGCGGACCGCAGGTGATGCCTGGCTATTGGCAGCGCCCGGAGGAAACCGCGCAGGTGATGACACCCGACGGTTTCCTGCGCACCGGCGACATCGGCGTGATGGATACGGAGGGCCGCTTCCGTATTGTCGATCGCAAGAAGGACATGATTTCTGTTTCCGGTTTCAAGGTTTTTCCGAACGAGGTCGAGGGCGTGGTGATGAGTCATCCCGACATCCTCGAATGCGCTGTGGTCGGCGTGCCCGACCCGGCCTCCGGCGAGGCCGTTTCGCTGTTTGCCGTGCGCAAGGACCCTGCTCTCACCGAAGCCGACCTGCGCAGGTTTCTCTCCAGCCGGCTCACCGGTTACAAGATGCCGCGCCACATCGAGTTTCGTGCCGACCTGCCGAAAACCAATGTCGGCAAGATCCTGCGACGGGCGCTGCGCGACGAGACCGTTGCCCATACTCAGGCGATCACGCCCGGTGCCGGCATTCCCGTTCACGCAACTCAGGAGTAGGCACCGATGCAGTCTCGCGTCTCCGCCGACGACATCGTCTCATTCTGGAAGGCTGCCGGCCCGCAGCGCTGGTTCGAGAAAGACGAGACTTTCGATCAGCAGCTGCGCGACCGCTTCCTCGCCACGCACGAAGCCGCCGCCGAAGGTCAGCGCGCCGACTGGGAGAAAAGCGTCGACGGCACGCTGGCACTGCTACTGCTGCTCGATCAGTTTCCCCGTAACATGTTCCGTAATAGTGCCCGCGCGTTTGCTACCGATCCGCAGGCTCTGGCTCTGGCCAAGCGGGCACTTGGCCGCAGCTTCGACGCACGCATCGACCCGCAGTTGCGGACGTTTTTCTATCTGCCATTCATGCATTCGGAAGACATGGTCGAGCAGGAACGTTGTGTTGCGCTCTATCGCGCCGCCAGCGATGCCAATGGCCTGAAATGGGCGCAACTGCACGCCGATATCATCGAGCGGTTCGGACGATTTCCGCATCGCAACGCCGTGCTGGGGCGCGAGACCACGGCGGAAGAACAGGCTTTCCTCGACGGCGGCGGTTTTTCCGGCTAGCGGTGCGGGCCCTGGAAAAGAAACGCCGGGCGCGTCGCGGATGCGACGGCCCGGCGTCTGTTGAGATGCGACCGCTTCGCGGCCGGTACTTACTGGCGCGCCTTCGACATCGGATAGATGACGTCGCCGGTCTTGAACTGCGCCGGCGTCAGAATGACCTGATTGTCGACCTTCGAGAACTGCTCGATATCGTTGCCCTTGATGTTGCGGTACTGGACCTGCAGCATCCGTGACTCAGCCCATTCTCCACCGGGGCCGAACTTGAGGTCACCGACGATGGTCTTCACCGGATTGGCGCGCAGATAATCGGCGATCTTGCCATCATCGAGACTGTTGGTCTCGCGGATCGCCTGTTCCAGCACCTGCATCACCGTATAGCCCCACGGCGGCATATTGTAGCCGATCGGGTCGGTACCTTCCGCAACAGCACGAGCCTGATATTTCTTCAGGAACTCGGCGACGCCCGGAAACATCATGGTGTCGACGGGAATCCACTTCTCGTAGTTGACGATTCCGTTGAGAAGCGGCCCGAGCTGCTGCTTGAGCACGGTGCTCTGCAACCCGACCATGGCTCCGCCGGCGAGTTTCGGCTCGAACCCGGTTTCCTTGAATGCCCGCAGGATGCCGACGGAATCGAGCGGGTAGGAGCAGATCACGACGATATCCGGCTTGCTCGCCTGCACCGCGCGGATGATCGACGAGAAATCGGTATTGCCCGGCGGATAGGTCCGCTCCTGTACAATCTTGATGCCGGCAGCCTTGGCATTCTCACGCGCACCATCAGCCGCATTGCGGCCGAACTCGGCATCGACCGAAATAATCGCCACGGTCTGCGGCTTCGGCGACTGTGCCGCAGCAACCTCGAAGAAGCCCGAGGTCACGGCCCGCTTCGGATCCTGCCCGTTGGCATTCATGGAGAAGTAGCGCGGATACTTGAATTCGGCGTTCACCGCGGTGCCGAACAGCCCGATGAACACCTTGTTCTTCTGCATCACGACCGGAAGCGCCGGCGCGATCATATTGGTCGCATAGCCGCTGACCACCAGATCGACCTTATCGACGTCGAGCAGCTTGGTGTAGATGCCGGGGACGTTGGCCGGATTGCTCTGGTCGTCATAATAGACGAGTTTCACCGGACGGCCGAGCAGGCCGCCCTTGGCGTTGACGTCTTCCTCCCAGATCTTCATGCCGACCAGCGCGGCTTTGCCGTCGGCGGCGAGCTGGCCGGACTGGGCGATGCCCAGTCCGATCCTGATCGGATCGGCCGCCGACGCGACCGCATAGGAACCAACGAATGCGCCGACGGCAAGTGCCGTCCCAAGCAGATATCGAACCGGCTTGCGAAGTGAGTCTGTGAGCATGCTTCCTTCCCTGTGTGCTGATAGGCGCCGCAAGCTGCGGTATCGCCTCGTTTCCCTGATGACGGGATTAGTTCGTCGTCGCTATTTCTCCGGCGGGATCGCGACGACCATGTCGATCTCGATGCGGGCGCCGGGCGACGACAACTGGTTGATGCACAGCGTGGTGCTCGCCGGCCGCCAGCCGTTCATGTACGGCTTCATCGCTTCATTGACGCCATCCATGTCGCGGATGTCGGTGAGATAACGGTTGAACTTTAGCACATCGCCGAAGGTCGCACCGACTTGATCGAGAACCAGCTTCAGGCTGTCCATCACGCGGCGCGTCTGCTCGCGGATATCGTGCGGATGCTGATGCTCTTCGTCCACATGCGGATGCTGATGATAAAGCGGCGACGCAGTGGCGCCCGCCACATACATGATCCGCGAGCCGGCCGGCGCGATGACGCCGGGCGCATAAGGCATGATATGCGCCTGTTCCGGCGACGGGTGAACAGCTTCGGGTTTCAGCTTGCCTTGCGTCGTCATGGCTTTCTCTCCTCCGTTGACGATCCAATCCTAAAGTGGCGGTCCGCATTAGGCAATCGTTTGCCTAACCGGGCACCCGACATTCCGTCGATCACGTCGCAGGACGTCGGAGACCCGCCGCCTTGCGATCTTCGGAAGCGTCGTATCACGGCAGGATGACACGCTGCCATCCTGCCGACATTTCCTGCACCCTTTCGGCCCGCGGCATTACCCGTCACAACAAAGCCGGCGCGCCGTGATCGGAACCGAAGAGGGCCGTGTCGTCGATCGCTATCGCGCCTTATCGAACGGATAGACCAGCGGGCCCGACTGATACTCCTTCGGATAGACGACAACCTGCCGCGACCAGTCCGTGAACTGGCTGATATCGTTTCCGGTGATACCTTGGAACTGCAGGCAGATGATCCGCGGCGTCGTCCATTCACCATCGGCAGCGAAGGAGATCGGGCCGATCACCGTGTCGAATGTCGTCTTGTGCAGATAGTCCGCGAGCTTTGCGTCGTCGAACGACTTCGTCGCTGTCACCGCCTGCGCAAGGATCTGCCCGGCCGCATAGGCATAGGGCGGATAGGTGTAGCCGAGCGGATCGTTACCGGCTGCGCCGGCACGCTTCTGATACTCCGCCATCATCTCCTTGGTGCCCTTGAACTGGAGGCTGGGCGCCGGAATGTAGAACTCGTTGCTGATATAGCCGTTGATCATCGGCCCGAGCTGCTGCTTGATGCCCGTCACCAGCAATCCAAGCATGGCGCCGCCGATGATTTTCGGCTTGAACTGGATTTCGTTGGCGGCACGGACGATCCCCGCGGTATCGATCGGCAGCGTCGCCGCATAGACGACGTCCGGCTGCGCCGCCTGCATCGCACGGACGATTGGCGTGAATTCGGTCGTCGAAATCGGATAGCTGCGATCGAACACCACCTCCATGCCGTACTTCTTCGCGTTCTCGCGTGCCGCATCGATCGCCGTGCGCGAATATTCGACATCGGCGCCGATGAGCGCGACGCGCGTCGGCTTCGGGTTCTGCTGCGCGGCCAACTCGAACACGCATTTCGAATAGTTGCCGGGCGTCGCGCCCTGCGAGTTCATCGAGAAATAGCGTGGATAGTTATAGGCCTTGTTGGCACCGAGCCCGAAGATCCCGATGGTCGTGCGGTTATTCTGCATGATCGCCGGCATTGTCGCGGCGATGACATTGGTACTGTACGGCCCAAGCAGCAGGTCAACCTTGTCGATCCCCATCAGCTTCGCATAGATGCCGGGGGCGTTCGCGGGATTTCCCTGGTCGTCGTAATAAACAAGCTGCACCGGCCGATCGAGCAGACCGCCCTTGGCGTTGATGTCATCGCGCCAGATTTCGAGGCCTGCGAGAACCTGCTTGCCCGCCGGCGAGGTCGGACCGGTAAGGCTGAGACTCAGCCCGATGCGGACGGGGTCGGCGGCGTTTGCCGGCGCGACCGAAAGATAGGCGCCGGCGACAGCCGCCAGCAACGCCCCGAGCGGGCGCTTCGCATTTAAGCTCCAAGACATCTTATCCCTCCTCGCTTCTTGTTGGACCAGTCTCCTACAATCCCAGGTAGAATTTTTTGATGAGGTCGTTGTTGTTGAGGTCGTGAGCGCTTTTGCCTTCGAACTCGATTTTTCCGTGGACGATGACATAGCCGCGGTCGGCGATGCGGATGGCCTGGTTGAAGTTC